>Ga0208519_100002_pt1 | contig 951483 bp, 882 predicted proteins | sample LakWasM130_HOW14_2_FD_183940 | JGI IMG/M metagenome (GOLD analysis project Ga0208519, IMG submission 183940) | Freshwater sediment methanotrophic microbial communities from Lake Washington under simulated oxygen tension - Sediment Metagenome... | ecosystem: Environmental > Aquatic > Freshwater...
GACCGCGTTCTGTGATTTGCTTTACAGCTTCGAACTTAAACTCGTCCGTGTATCTGATACCCTTCATGTAACTTACTCCGTTCTGTTTTAGACATTATGATTTGTCTAGCAGAGCGGGTGAAGTCCAGGCGCATCGTTGTCGTGACGAGGGGAAATGAATAGCGTGTCTTAGCCATTAGTCATCTTGATATACAATCAGAGTCATTGATATTGCAAGCTTACTTGACTTGGCTTTTTTAAAACGAAAACATAGGAGCGGGTTAAACAATGACACTGGGTAGATTGTTGGTATTGGGCGTGATGAGTATGTTGGCTGCTTGTGCTACAAAGTCAGTAGATTTGGGGCATACTCAGACCATATTACCCTTGAATCATGCTTGGGTAGATGGCAAGAAAGTAGAATACATCACGACGGATATCTCTGATTTAAACATGGCACAGTCAGCAGGCATTAATTTTGTTCCGCGCTTACGTGATGCGATTGCTGAGAATGGCGGACGCTCTATTTTGGAGCGAGTGTATAAATTTCCAGCTGGTGAGCAGATAAGTATTTTTCAGTCAGCACCTTCACCGATTGGTGGCGATAATGCAGACAAGAATTATAGTCCCCTGTGGCGGCTGGTGCTGGTGAAATGGTTAAAGCTCGATAAGATCCGAGTGTTGAAATCTGAAGCTGAGCTATTGTCGGCAGAAGACCAAGCAGAAGTCTCGCTTGATGTGACAGACATAGTGGTCAATTGCCCCGTGACTAAAGATAGCAACGGAAAGGCATTGAGTGGGGTGAGATAAAGTGCCTAGACGCTGCGTAAGAAGGGATAAGATTGCTTGCTTTTTACGGTGCAAAGTTAAGATGCCTTGGCTAATAACCAAGGCATTTTTGTTTCTGCAATCTTGTAAGGGTCTACGCCAGGGTCATAGGTCGGGAAGTATTTCTGCATGATCTGGTAGTAGCTGCGCACCAACTCGGTATAAATCACCGGCGCACCGCAGCTACAGTAGCCGTGTTTGGCATTGACGTAATAGGCAGGGTCATTGAGGAGCTGGTAGCCGCGTTTGACGTCTGCCCAGCTGTCTGGGTTGAGCCCCAGTTTTTGCGCGATGATGCGCGCGTCTTCAAGGTGGCCAACGCCATTGTTGTAGGCAGCCAGGGTCATAAAGGTGCGGTCTGGTTCGGGGATGCGCGAGGGGATGCGGTCTTTCATCCACAGCAAAAATTTGGCCCCGGCCATCACGCTTTGCTTGGGGTCCAGCCGGTCAGTGACGTTCATCATGTTGGAGGTTTGCTCTGTGAGCATCATCAGGCCACGCACGTTGGTCGGCGAGGTGCTGTAGTTGTCCCAGTGCGATTCCTGATAACTGAGCGCCGCCAGCAGGCGCCAGTCTATGTCGGTGATTTCCTGCGCGCTTTTAAACAGCCGCACATATTTAGGCAGCAATGTATGTGATTTGCTTAAAAACGCAGTGACATCCACCGGTTTTAAGCGTTTGGTATGGCCGTGATAGCGGTCCAGCAGGTTACGTAAGGTGCCGTCTTTTTCAATTTTTTTGAAAAAGGCCTGCATTTGTGCGAGCCGCTCTTCACCATGTAACTTATTGAGTGCCCAGGCAATTTTGTCAGCCTGGCCCAGCATCATGCCCGCATCCAGTTGCGGATAGTTGTATTGCATGATGGCCACCAGGTGGTTGTCTGCCACGGTAAAGTCGATCTCGTTGCGCGCGACGGCTTCAATCAATTGCTCAGAGCTGAGTTTGTCGGTTTCTTTCCAGGTCAGCGCCGGTGATTTGGACTGCAATTCGCGCATGCGATCGACAAAACTGGTGCTTTTTGGCAACACAATGCGTTTTTCAAACAGCGCTTCGGTATTGTTTGGTTCACTGTTTTTGTCGCGGTTATACACCACCATGGCTTGCACCTGGTTAAACGCAGGGCCAAACAACACCTGGCGTTTACGCGCGGGCGTGATACTGATGTCTGCGGCAGCAATGTCCGCATCGCCTCTCAATAGCGTAGGGAACACTTTATCAAAGCTGTCGACGACGATAAATTCGAGTTTATAGGGTGGCCCAAGGAACTCGACAAAACGTTTGGCCAGGTCATACTCCAGCCCAGCATAATTGTTCTGGCTGTCTATAAAATACGTGCTGGGGCTGTTGATGGTGACAAAGCGGATGGTGTAGGGATCCGGCTTGGCCTTGGCTTGCGCCAGATGCTTTTGGCTATTGTTGTCGCTACAGGCCAGCAAGGTTGCACACAATGCAGCTAGGATGGCTTTAAACCACCTTGCTTGCGCTGACTTGCCGTAAAAAAAACGCATAAGTCCAGAGCGTAGCGCTTAAACGCGTGTCTCAATCTTGCCTTGGTCTGCAATCAGCAGTGTGCTTGCCAGCTTGGTAAAAATGCCGTGCTCAACGACGCCGGGGATATTGTTGATCAATGCATTCAAGCGATCAGCATCCAGACTGGCATCAAAGCGCATATCAAGCACCAGGCTACCGTAACTGGTGATGGATAAACCATCTTTGGCCACATTCTGGCGCAATTCGCCGATACCGCCAATGGCTTCCAGGCTGCGTTTGGCCGCTTGCCAGGCAAAAGGCATCACCTCAATCGGGATGGCAAAATTTTCACCAATGCGGCTGACAAGTTTGCTTTTATCCGCAACGACAATGAATTGTTTGGCCGCTTTGGCCAGCAATTTTTCCATCACCAGGTCGTAGCCACGGCCTTTGAGCAAGGCATTGTCTGGCGTGATTTCGTCGGCGCCATCCACATAGAGGTCGATCTGGCTGAGTTGCGAGAGGCTAAGCACGGTCAGACCGCTGCTTTGTGCCTTGATCATGCTGATATTTGAACTGGCAACGGTGGTGATGCGCAAGTTTTGAGTGCGCTGGCGCTCAGCCAGCGCTTCAATAAAGTAATTGGCTGTGGACCCGGTGCCCAGGCCTACGATCATGTCGTTTTTAACGTAGCTGGCGGCTTCCAGCGCGACGGCTTGTTTGTCGTTCATATATTTTTCTCCGTACTGCTTTCTCTGATTCGCTCTGGCGTCTTGCGTGTCATTCAGTCACAGTCCGTCGACGCTTGCAGTTATAATAGCAAACTCGGCAGATTCGCCAAGAAATACTCGTCTAACCTGAGCAATAAGATTCTAACTTTTTATGGCAGTTTCACTCCCCGTGATCGGGCATCCGCAGCGTTTTTCTTTTCAAAGTCAGGGCCTCGATAGCCGGGCGTTGGCCGAGCTGGCCTGTGGTTTAAAAGCAACAAATACACCGCTGGTGGTACTCACCGCAAGCGCGTTTGAAGCACAGCGCCTGATGGACGAGATCCCGTTTTTTGGCCGAGATGGTAAAGGCGAGCCCATTCAAGTGCATTTACTGCCGGACTGGGAAACACTGCCTTACGATGTGTTCTCACCGCATCCTGACTTGACCTCCGAGCGTCTGGCCACGCTGTACCAACTCAGCCAGAACCAGAGCAATGTAGTGATTGTGCCCATGGCGACGGCCTTGCTCAGGCTGCCACCCGTGGCCTATCTGGCGGCGCATACCTTTATGCTCAAAAAAGGCCAGAAACTCGATGTAGATGCCTTACGCAACCAGTGTGCACAAGCCGGTTACCACCACGTCAGCCAGGTGATGGGGCCGGGCGAATTCAGCGTACGCGGTGGCCTGGTTGATTTATACCCAATGGGCAGTGCATTTCCATACCGCATAGATTTATTTGACGACGAAATCGAGACCATACGCACCTTTGATATCGACACTCAGCGCAGCGTGTATCCGGTGCCAGAAATCCGCATGCTACCTGCGCGCGAGTTCCCCATGGATGAAGCGGCGATTACGCGCTTTCGCAGTCAATTTAGAGAGTATTTTGAAGGCGATCCGCAACGCGCCAAAATTTATAAAGATGTGAGCAAAGGGACGCCCAGTGGCGGTGTAGAGTGGTATTTGCCTTTGTTTTTTGAACAAACGGCGACCTTGTTTGATTATCTGCCTGCGCAAACAGTACTGTGTCTGCATGGGGACCTCGATAAAGCCGCACAAACTTTTTGGGCCGATGCCAATAGCCGCTACAAGCTGATGGCGTATGACGCCGAAAAACCAATTTTGCGGCCAGAAACCCTGCTGCAAAAAGCGGATGATTTTTTCAGGCAAACCCATGCGTTTGCCATGGTGAGCCAGCAACTGGATATTCTAAAATTATTGCCAGCGGTTGATGTAGACCGCCGTGCCGAGCAACCGCTACATAAATTGCAGGACTTTATCAGCCAATTTGCTGGCCGAGTGTTGATTGCGGCTGAAAGTTTGGGCCGGCGCGAAACCATTGCCCAATTATTTGCCGAGCACGGCTTAACGTTCTCGCTGACTGAGGATTGGGCTGGATTTGCACACTCCAATTTCCCGGTCATGCTGGGCGTCGCGCCACTGCATCAAGGCATGGTCGATGCCGACCTGGCGGTGATTACCGAAGCTGAACTCTATGCCAGCACCGTGCGTCAGCAACGCCGCCGTAACCAGGAAAAAGCCCGCAATGCCGAAGGCATGCTTAAGGACTTATCCGAGCTGCGGCTGGACGACCCGGTGGTGCACGAGCAGCACGGGGTAGGGCGCTACAAAGGTCTGGTCAATATCGACTTTGGTGAGGGTGAAACCGAGCTGTTGTTGATTGAGTATTTTGGTGACGACAAGCTGTATGTGCCGGTGTCACAGTTATTCCTGATTTCACGTTACTCTGGCGGCCCGCCAGAAAGCGCGCCATTGCATCGCTTGGGCAGTGGTCAATGGGACAAAGCCAAGAAAAAAGCCCTCAAGCAGATCCGCGATACGGCAGCAGAATTATTGAATCTGTACGCGCAGCGCGCCTCGCGCCGTGGGCATGCATTTACACTCAGTTTGCATGATTATGAAGCCTTCTGTGAAGGCTTCCCGTTTGAGGAAACACCAGACCAACTGGAAGCCATTGAAAACGTCATTAAAGACATGCAATCTGGCCGCCCGATGGATAGGCTGGTGTGTGGTGATGTGGGCTTTGGCAAAACGGAGGTGGCGTTGCGCGCCGCCTTTGTGGCGGTGATGGGCGGGCGTCAGGTGGCGGTATTAGTGCCAACCACCTTGCTGGCAGAGCAGCATTACCAGAACTTCTGCGACCGTTTTGCTGAATGGCCGATTAAAATTGCCGAAATTTCACGCTTTAGAACTGCAAAAGAACAAGCAGAGGCGCTCAAAGGTCTGGCCGATGGCAGCATTGATATCATCATCGGCACACACCGGCTGATCCAGAAAGATGTGCAGTTTAAAAACCTGGGCCTGGCGATTTTAGATGAAGAACATCGTTTTGGCGTGCGCCAAAAAGAGCAGATGAAAGCGCTGCGTGCTGAGGTGGACGTCTTAACACTGACGGCGACACCGATTCCACGCACCTTGAGCATGGCGATGGAGGGCTTGCGTGAGTTCTCGGTGATTTCGACGCCACCACAAAAACGGTTGGCGATCAAAACATTCCATACCCCCTTTTCTGACGGCATTATCCGTGAAGCGGTGATGCGTGAATTTAAGCGCGGCGGCCAGGTATATTTTCTGCATAACGAGGTGGATACCATCTTTGTCATGAAAGAAAAGCTGGAAAAAATTGTGCCGGAAGCGCGCATTGCGATTGGTCACGGCCAGTTGCGCGAGCGCGAGCTGGAGCATGTCATGCGCGATTTTTATCAGCAACGTGCCAACTTGTTATTGTGTACCACCATTGTCGAAACCGGGATTGACGTACCCACCGCCAATACCATGATTATCAACAAAGCCGATATGTTTGGCCTGGCGCAATTACACCAACTGCGTGGCCGCGTCGGCCGCAGCCACCATCAGGCCTATACCTATTTGCTCACCGACCCTGATCGCAACATCACGCCGCAAGCACAAAAACGCCTCGATGCGATTCAGCTGCTGGAAGATTTGGGCGCTGGTTTTCACCTGGCCATGCATGACCTCGAAATTCGCGGTGCTGGCGAGCTGCTAGGTGACAGCCAAAGCGGCGAAATGCAAGAAATCGGCTTTAATCTGTATTCTGACATGCTCAATCACGCCGTGAAACAGCTCAAGGCCGGTAAAGAGCCAGATCTGGATGCACCGTTAGGCGTGACGACAGAAATCAACCTGCATACGCCTGCCTTGTTGCCAAACAACTATTGCCCCGATGTACACGAGCGCTTGGTGATTTACAAACGCCTGGCTAACTGCGAAGACGACGACGCACTCGACGCTATGCAAGAAGAGCTCATAGACCGCTTCGGCTTGCTGCCGGAACCCGGTGAAGCCCTGATTGCCTGCCACCGCCTGCGCATCGCCGCCAAGCCACTAGGCATTATTAAAATCGACGCCTCAGATGCGGCCATTCAGTTGCAGTTTAATGTGAAAGCCGACCTAGACCCGATGAAGCTGATCAGCCTGTTACAGCGCGACAAACGCTGCCGCATGAATGGGCCGGATAAATTACGGGTAAGCGTGCAGTTGGGGAACCTTAATCATCGGGTAGAGTTAGTGAAAACGTTATTAAAAGAATTTTCTTAATGAAAAACGCCAATACGATCGTATTGGCGTTTTAAATTGGATTACGTGGGCTTAGGCATCAATCATCAGTTTATTCTGGCTGATTAAATTATTAAGTAAGCTTGCCTCATTGGTGCCGTCAAGCAAGTCCACACCAGCCAGTGTAATGTGTTGATTTTCTGCTGATGCAGCATAATTACCATTCACAAACCCGCCGTGGTTATTGATTCTGATTTCGGTATTTGTCACGCCAGCAACCGTGCTGGTTGTGATATCCAAATAGTTTTGAATATTGCTACTCGATTCACCAACCAGTAAATTTCTTAAATCGAGCTTATCTTCAGTTGAATTAAAGTCTGTGATTTTGTCTATGCTAGGCGCTTTGTTTGCACCTTTATCTGCAAGGTTCCAGGTAAAAGTATCTGCGCCGGTTCCACCCGTTAAAATATCATTGCCGCTGCCACCAATCAAAATGTCATCATCGGCGCCACCGTTCAATGTATCTTTGCCTGCACCGCCGATAAGGATATCCTCACCAGCATTACCATTGATTATATTTGCTGAGCTATTGCCAGTGATGAGATTGTCCAGAGCGTTGCCTGTCGCATTGATTGCTGCGGTGCCGAGTAGGTTTAACTGCTCTACATGCTCGCCTTTTATGCTCAGATCAAACGAAATACTGGTGTTAATAGTGTCTTCACCTTGATTTGCCAGTTCAATGATGGCGTCACCCATATTATCTACAAAATAAGTGTCGTCGCCATCGCCACCATCAAGTGTATCGGCACCTGCCTTGCCATCTAAAATATCATTGCCAAGGCCGCCTGTTAACCTATTGGCTGCGGCATTGCCTGTGAGTGTATTATTAGCGTCGTTGCCAGTGAGGTTAAGTTTACTGGTTGCTGTCAGACTGGCATCCAGATTCTCTATGTTGGTCAAACTATTATTAAGCGTCAGTGTGGTCGCAGTGGTGAGCGCAATATTGCCTCTAAGTTGAATGGTGTCGCTGCCTGTACCTGATACATCCTCAATAATACTATCTTGCAATGCCGCTGTCGTGACTCCGGCATTTACATTAGCGACAAGGTCCACAATGTATGTATCACTGAGGTCTCCCCCCACTAAGGTGTCTACGCCTGCACCGCCATCAAAGGTATGCGAGTAGTCATTACCAATAATGTAATTGGCTGAGCTATTGCCGATAAAGTGGGAGAATGCGCCATAGGTATTATTGGCATCTAAATTCTCTACATTGAGCGGCATTAAGTATTTGTTCATGAGGCCGTTATTGCCTGCGGCAGAGAGAATAATTCTATCTATGCCAGCATTCAGGCTCTCTATCACGGTATCTTGCGTCACTGGTTTGGCTGCACTCGCAAATAAGTAAGTCACCTCATATATGTCATTACCAGCACCGCCTATGAGTGTGTCTGAGCCATCCCAGCCACCACTTAGTCGGTTATTGCCTGCATTGCCTCTGATAATGTTATTTAACTCGTTACCATAGCCATCAATATTTTCAGTACCTGTTAACGTGAGGTTCTCGACATTGTAATTCAGCGCAAAACTTACTGATGACAATACAATATCAATGCCGCCGGCAGCACCTGCAAGCGTTTCAATTGCTTGGTCGTTACTATCATCAACAATGTAAGTATCATTGCCCGCACCACCTTGCATATCGTCCCGATTGCCTCCGCCATCTAAAATATTGTTGCCTGAGTTTCCTATCAACAAGTTACTGCCAGCATTGCCGGTTGCATTTAAATGTGCCGTACCCAGCAGCGTGAGATATTCAACATTTGCATAATTAGCGAGAGAGAGGCTAATAGAGGATAGGATAGTATCGACGCCTTCGTCTGCTAAAAAAGTATCGGTATTCACCTGCTCGATAATGACATCACCAATGTTATCTACATAGTAAGTATCCCAACCCTTGCCGCCTATCATTCTGTCTGCGCCAGCACCGCCATTCAGGGTGTCGTCCCCCAATCCACCTTCAAGAATATTGGCTGCGTTATTGCCTATGAGGGTATTGTCTTCATCGTTGCCCTTGAGAGTGAGTTTGGTGGCGCCTGTGGCGGAAGCATCAAGCGTTTCGATGTTAGTCCATTGGTTAAGTGAGATGTTGACGGCCGTGGTGAGTGACGCTGTGCCACGCAGTTTGACGGTATCTATGCCTTCGTCGCTACCATCGAACTCTGTGATCGTATCATCGAATACTGCGGTGAAAATGCCGCTCACTAGTGTGGCCTTTAGGTCTAATACATAAGTATCATCACCGAGCCCACCAATCAGGGTATCAATACCCGCGCCGCCATCGAGGATGTTGTTTGCATCGTTGCCAGTAAGTGTATTGGCGAGTATGTTGCCTGTGAGGTTTAGCTTGGTGGTGCCTGTGTCTGAAGCGTTGAGATTCTCAAGGTTGGCACCGATAGTGAGCGTGGCCGCATTCAGGTGGTCATAATGGCCACGTAGTTGAACAGAGTCGTTACTAGAGCCTAGAGTGGCCGCCTCAGTGATCGTATCTTGCAAGGCAACCCTGAAATTAGCAGCTGAGTTACCAGTTTGGACAAGGTCGACGACGTACGTATCATTGCCAATGCCGCCAGCCAGCTTATCGATACCGTTACCACCATCAAGCACATCCTCTCCAGCGCCCCCGATGAGGCTATCATTCCCATCAGCGCCATTGAGTGTGTTATTGGCATCATTGCCAGTAATCGTATTGTTAATACTATTACCTGTACCGTTGATAGCATCTACTCCAATCAATGTGAGGTTTTCGACATGATTAGTCAGGGTGTAGTTGACGCTTGCTTTAACAAGGTCTATGCCTTCATCCAGACTTTCCACTACTTCATCATTTTCATCATTTAAGATATAAGTGTCGTTACCTTTGCCACCGATCAGGGTATCAGTGCCGCCTTTACCATCGAGGATGTTATTGCCAGCGTTGCCTGTAATGACATTATTTAAGTCATTACCGGTCCCATTAATAGCAGCTGTACCAGTTAGAGTCAGGTTTTCGACATGATCGCTTAAGGTATAACTAATGCTGGCATTAACCAAGTCTGTACCACCTGAGTTCAGAATGGTCGTCTGTGTTTGCACCGACACAAGCCGCACTTCTCCTGTCTCAAGATTTTTGATGAAAGTGTCTAACACTGCTGGGTTGTTGTCACCGCTGACGAGGTTGTTCGAGGTGCTATCGAAAATAACGAATTTTTCATTGGCCGCGAATCTTGCATTGTAGGATTCACTAGATACCTGTTGTTTACTTGAGCTAGTGGATACTCTTTGAATGGCACTGGTTTGCAGGTCTTTTATAAAAATATCAGAAGCCCCATTCGTGTCGTTTGCAATCAGGTTGCTGGCGCGGCTTTCAAACAAGACATAGCGACCATCGGCAGAAATGGATGCGTTCTCACTGTTGCCATTACCCTCTATCCCAGTCGCGCTAGTTGAAACGCGCTGAATAGCCCCAGTAGTCATGTTTTTAAGGAAAATATCGACATAGGCGTTATCGTTTGTAGGCAGTAGATTCGTTGCTGAGCTTTCAAAAGCCACCAAATTGCCATCTGTCGAAATGGATGCATACCAGCTTCTGTTATTCCCGACAGTGCCACTTGCGCTACGTGACACCAGTTTTGTTTCATTGGTTAAAGTATCTTTCCAATAAACATCGATAGATGCGTTGGTATCTGCAGCAGACAGATTGGTTGCTGTGCTATGAAAGGTAAGGTAGCGTCCATTTGCAGAAATGGTACTTACCACCGCGCCATCATTATCTTTTACACCATTAGAGTTAGTAGAAACTAAGGTTGTTGTACCGGTGATCAAATTTTTAACGAATATGTCAGACCTATGGTCTGTATCATCAGGGCTGAGATTGGAGGCGTAACTACTAAAACTGACAAACTTACCGTCTGCTGAGAATCTGGCGTTATCGTTGATGGCATCGGAATTTCCTAATTCACCACTACTACTGGTACTAATTAAAGTGTTTTCGCCAGTTTCCAGATTTTTAAGGTAAAGGCCTCTGTCGTGGTTGGCATTATCTGTATAGGATAGATAAAGCACGAATTTACCATCAGGTGAAATTGAGTGGGCAAAAGCTTCTGAATAGTCATTTGCTTTAATCAAAACGCCAGTTTGCATGTCTTTAACAAACACATCATAGGCTAAAACATGATTGCCAAAGTTGAATTCACTGTAACTGTCAAATATGACAAAGCGACCATCGGCTGAAATTCCCATGTTATTGCTGGAGTACTGCGTTTGGTAAGTTTGGCTGCTGACGTTATCAGCTAACTCTGTAATAGAGTCGCCGACATGATCGACAACATAAGTATCATTTCCATCGCCGCCAATCATGGTGTCAGCACCTGCGCCGCCATTAAGGGTGTCGTTGCCGGTGCCACCAGTCAGGATGTTAGCAGCAGCGTTACCGATCAGGGTGTTGCCCAAGTCGTTACCCGTAAGGTTTAACTTGGTTGAACCTGTAGCAGAAGCATCTAGGATTTCGATGTTCGCCCATTGGTTATCCAGAATCAGTGAGGTGTCAGAGGTGAGGGTAGCGGTACCACGCAATTTGACGGTATCTATGCCTTCGTTACTAGCATCGAGTTCTGTGATCGAGTCATCGAACACTAAGGTAGAAACGCCACTCAAGACTGTGGTCTTCAGATCTAACAGGTAAGTATCATTCCCCATCCCACCAATTAATGCATCACTACCAGCGCCGCCATCAAGAATATTGTCAGCAGTATTCCCTATAAGGGTGTTTGCCAGAGCGTTGCCTGTGAGATTGAGCTTGGTACTGCCTGTGTTAGAAGCATCAAGGTTCTCAATGTTTGCATCCAGGGTAAGGGTGGTAAAAGTAGTTGGATTAATAGAGTCGCCACGCAATATGACAGTATCTGTACCTGAGCCTGCAACTGCAGTTTCAGTAATGGTGTCTTGCAGAGCGACTTTATAGTTAGCAGCAGTAGTACCAGTACGTAAGAGGTCAACGATGTAAGTATCATCGCCATTGCCACCGATGAGCTTGTCTACACCATCCCCACCATCGAGAGTATCATTGCCAGCGCCCCCAATGAGAGTATCCAAGCCAGCATTGCCATAGAGTGTATTGTCGTAATCATTACCGGTAATGGTGTTGTTAAGATCGTTGCCTGTACCATCAATAGCAAATGTTCCGATTAACGTCAGGTTCTCGACATGGGCAGAGAGGGTATATGTCACGCTGGTCTTAACAAGGTCAGTGCCTTCATTTGCTAACTCGGTGACCACATCACCGATATTATCAACAATATAAGTGTCGTTACCTTTGCCACCGATCAGGCTATCGGCGCCAGTACTACCGTCAAGCGTGTCGTTACCCGCACCGCCTTCTAAAATATTGCTGACACTGTTGCCGGTAATTTTGTCGTTACCGCTACCACCAATAGCGTTCTCGATTACAACATTAAATGCAATCGCAATATTGTCTTGTTGCACGGTGTCATTATTAAAGCCTACTTTAAAAGATTTACCCAATTGGCTGAAAGAGCCAGCTTCAAGATTGATGACTCCGCCAGTTGCAGACGCATATTTAATAGTATCATTACCGCCAGCATCCCAAATCGTCTGGTAATAACGCTGCGAAGAAGAGAATACATATAGATTGTCATTGGCGTTGTAGCTGTTATTGGCACCATATAAATGTTGGATGGCCAAAATGTCATACAGCATCGGTGTTGTTGGATAATACTCATTAAATCCATCAAAATTGGAGCCAGGCAGATCTGAGTAACTCATGACGGTATATTGAACATATTCAATATCTGTTGGTAAGCCCAAATCGCCTTCTTCTTCAGAAAACGAATGGTCTAGCCCTAACGCATGCCCAATCTCATGCAAGCCAACAAAGTATCCCATTGCACCGGTTGAAAAGTTATTACCGGTTTGGTCGGGCTGATTTTTGTTAAACCAGATATCGCCGCCCCTGGTGTAAGGGAAAAGGTCACTATACTCATACAAGGATTGGTCAACACTATAAGCGTAAGCATAAATATCTGGTGACATCGCGCCATCCAGGGTGAATCCGAAACGGATATCACCCACTGCACTAGGTGTTTCATTGACCTTAATAAAGTTCAGGTTAGCTACACTGGCCCAAGCGTTTAATGCCAGCGTAATGCCGTTTTGTTGGCTGCTACTCAGTGGCGTGAGCGACACATAGTCAGGTGTGCCATCGGTCGTTGGGTCGAAGATGCCATACCCATTAATAAAGTCCTGAGACCAATACGCATCATTTCTAGAGGTCGGGAAACTATAGTAAACCGTTGCCGCACTGCCTAAAGGCCCGCCCCATTTGTTGCCCTGCAATAAAACGTTCAGATAAGACGAACTGAAATCAACATCGAATATTGAGATTTCACTGGTGGTATCAGGGGTAGGGGCGGTCATGTCAGCTCAACAGTCGGTTTATAACTAAAATACGAGAGAGTGCCTGTTTTTCTGGAACTCCCTCGTATTGCAAAGGCTCAGTCGGGTTGACTCATCGCTAGTCGATCAGCAATGATTGATTAGTAATCATATGCTGAATTGCAAGCTCATATGTGCTCTGTCCAGTTGCAGTTAACAAATTTGTATTGGATAAAATAATGCGAGCATCTTCTTGGACTGAGTCGTAGCCATTGTCGAATTGACCGGTGGAACTGATACGGAGCACGGTCGACGTCCCGGTCGCCTCAATACTTATATAGTCAAGGATATTGGCACTAGACTCTCCATCAAGCAGATCTCTTAAATCCAGTTGGTCACCTTGAGTGACTGAGAAGTCAATGATCGTATCTGTACTGTTGGATATATCTCCAGCTGAGCCTAAGTCGTCGGCACCCCACTTTAACACATCAGCGCCTAGCCCACCTTTTAGCGTATCATTGCCTTTGCCTCCGGTGAGGATGTCATTGCCAGCGCCACCATCAAGGATGTTGTCTGCATCGTTGCCAGTCAGGGTATTAGCGAGAGCATTGCCTGTGAGGTTTAGCTTAGTGTCTTCTGTTAATGAAGCATCTAAGCTCTCAAGGTTAGCTGCAAGCGTTAGGGTAGTGGCATTGTTCATTTGAACGGCGCCATCTTGCAGTCGCAATTGCACGGTATCTGTACCTGCATTGGCAGCTTCAGTAATAGTGTCTTGCAGAGCGACTTTGTAGTTAGCTAAAGTTGTGCCTGTGCGCACCAGATCAACGATATAGGTGTCGTTGCCATTGCCGCCGATGAGTTTGTCTACGCCCGCGCCACCATCAAGGATGTTATTACCTGCATTGCCAGTGATGGTGTTTGCCAACTCGTTACCTGTACCGATGATGTCACCACTACCTGTCAGTAATAGATTCTCAACATTGGTAGCTAATGTATAGTTCACACTGGCATTGACTTGATCAATACCTTCATTCGTTTGTTCAGTAACTGTGACACCGCTATTATCAATAACGTAGGTATCGTTGCCTTTTGCACCGATCAAGATGTCATTGCCACCTTTGCCATCGAGGATATTATTGCCAGCGTTACCTGTAATGGTATTTGCCAGACTGTTACCATTACCATTTATTGCAGTGGTGCCTAACAATTCGAGGTTCTCAACATTCAGCCCCAGGGTATAGGTGATACTGGCTTGAACCAGATCAGTGCCTTCGTTGTTCTGTTCGACAACTGTGTCGTCGATATTGTTAACCACATAAGTATCATCACCCCCTAGACCTTTTAAGACGTTGGCCGCGGCGTTACCAGTCAGAATGTTGTTCAGGCTGTTGCCTGTGAGATTCAGTTTGGTTTTACCTGTGGCTGATGCATCGAGATTCTCAATATCTATCCAGTCACCATCTAAGGTCAGTTCTGTTGCTGAGGTAAGCGTAGCTGCACCACGTAGTTTGATTGTATCGCTACCATTGTTGCTGCCATTGGTTTCCTCGATGGAATCGTCAAAGGTGCTTACATTGGCAGATGCGCCAGTGCCAGAGGCTTTGAGGTCAAGGATGTAAGTATCATCGCCAAGTCCACCGATGAGTGAGTCTACGCCAGCGCCACCATCAAGGATGTTGTCTGCATCGTTGCCAGTCAGGGTATTAGCGAGAGCATTGCCTGTGAGGTTTAGCTTAGTGTCTTCTGTTAATGAAGCATCTAAGCTCTCAAGGTTAGCTGCAAGCGTTAGGGTAGTGGCATTGTTCATTTGAACGGCGCCATCTTGCAGTCGCAATTGCACGGTATCTGTACCTGCATTGGCAGCTTCAGTAATAGTGTCTTGCAGAGCGACTTTGTAGTTAGCTAAAGTTGTGCCTGTGCGCACCAGATCAACGATATAGGTGTCGTTGCCATTTCCACCGATGAGCTTGTCTACGCCTGCGCCACCATCGAGGATGTTATTACCTGCATTGCCGGTAATGGTGTTTGCGAGCGCATTACCTGTACCCTCTAGTGGGTTAGTCCCGCCGTTAGCAGAGCCGTCTGTGAGCGTCAGGTTCTCAACGTTATCAGAGAGCGTAAAGTTGGAGCTGGCTTTAACGAGATCGATACCAGCATTCAGAGCCTCTTCTACAACATCATTTTCATTGTCTACGATGTAAGTGTCGTTACCTTTGCCACCGATGAGCGTGTCCGCACCAGCGCCGCCATCTAGGATGTTATTACCGACGTTGCCTGTAAGTGTTTGATCTCCACTACCAGCCTCAATTGAGAAGTCACCTGTAAGGTTGCTGCTAATATAGTTGAGTAAATTTGAAAGGTCGGAGTTAGCTTGAAAATCAGAAAGTTGTTCAAATGTTAACGCGTTTAATGACATTCCACTAAACGAAAGTGCATTGCCGTTTGCGTCAGATAATGAAAAGTCTGTGACTGTGCCGCCCGTAATATCCATGTTGGCATTGACAGACATACTACCTTTTAACGAGTATGAAAAATCATCATTAATCACTTTAATCAGCGTTGTGGTTCCGCCAGTAACATCAGCTGTGTTTCGATCAACATTTAGTCTGCCTGTATACTCTACAGTCAGATTGCCCGTATTGGATTGGTAAGAAAATGATGAGTAATATCCAGAGTACAATCCATTGTTGTAATTAAAAGAGACATTGCCGGTAATTTTTAATGATGCAGTTGTTGAGTTGCTAAACTCAATCGAAGTAATTGTAACGAGTGGGGAGTCGTCTAAAAAATGATTGCCTCTAACGATGACTTGGCCGCCATTATTCCAATCGTAGCCAACCAAGCGCGTATTACTTGCACTAGTTTCTTGAATATTTGTAGCGTCAAAGTTGTCAAGAAATGTGATCGGTTTTCCCACAGCATTTGTTATCGCTGTCTCCACTGCTCCCAAATCTAACTCTTCTAAGTTGTTGTATTGTAATTTCATAATTATGGTTGTTAGTATTGTTATCAAAAGTAAAGGGACACTACATTGAAAGTTATTTAAACTCAAGGGTCCAGTTTGATGATTTTATGAAATTAGGATGTTTTCACATATAGCCCTTTAGGACATTAGCAAGTTGTATTAAAGTGATTCCTTCAAATTAAAAATGAAAGTCTTAATTTAAATGCTCGAAAAATTATTAGCCGCGGTAGCCACTTGGATTATTGGTGTGATCTCCACCATGGGTTACGGCGGTATTGTATTGCTGATGGCGATTGAGTCTGCCTGTATTCCTTTACCTTCCGAAATCATCATGCCGTTTGCAGGATTTTTGGTGACTAAAGGCGAAATGACGTTATGGGGCATTGCGCTGGCAGGGGCGATTGGTTGTGTGGTGGGGTCGATTCCGGCGTATTACCTGGGCATGTACGGTGGTCGCCCATTGGTCGAAAAGTTTGGCAAATATGTGCTGATCAGCAAAAAGGACCTCGATATGGCTGACCGCTGGTTTGCGCAGCATGGCGAGATTATCATTTTTATTGCCCGCTTATTACCGGCCATACGTACGTTTATTGCGTTCCCAGCGGGCGTGGCGCGCATGAATATGACGCGATTTATCGCTTACACTTTTGTGGGGTCGTTGATTTGGTGCTTTGTACTGGGCTATGTGGGCATGAAGGCAGGTGAGCATTGGGAGGATTTGAAAGTCTACTTCCATGAGTCGCATTATGTGATCGCTGCCTTGGGATTGGTTTTTGTGGCCTGGTATGTGCGCAGGCATTTCAAAAACGAGGCTGAGTAATGCGTCAGCTTTAACCAATAATAGCGTTGTTGCGCCAAATAGCTTGGTGTTGTAGAAACAACCTGTGAAACATAAAAAGGCCGTTTTAACGGCCTTTTTATTTAGCAATGCGCTACTAGGTATTAATAAATGATCACGCAAAACAATGGCAGCGCTGGCCGCTGTTAGGCGAGCATGGTTTCTGCCTCTGAGCTGTCAGCCTGATCATCATCGGTAGCGGCAACAAACACTAACGGGCTATGGCTGAAGTTTGCATGTGCCATCACGTGTATTTGGGTGACATCATCTACAGCGGCGTTGGCGACACTTGCCAATACCATCCCGGCTAACATAAGTGCACTGCAAGCGTATACTTTTGATAATACAGATTTCATCGATCACCCCACTGAGTTTAATTTGTAACTAGACTGTATCAAAGCTACGCAGGTGATTTAAATAGCTCTTTAAGGCTAATGCTTGAAGCGTTTAAATGTGGTGTTCTGTCTTAAGCATTTAAAGGCGCCTGGTGCGAACTCACTTCCAGGTGACCAGCTGAGGCAGCTCTCTACGGGTTTTGGTTTTGGGCGCATGTTTGCGATACCCAAACGCCACCATATAGGCGAGGCCATACGCTTGCAGATCGACGTCAAACTGCTCGGCCAGCAAGGCGTCGGTTTCTTTTTGCTTAAAGCCTTCAATTGGGCAGCTATCGATGCCGCGCATGGCGGCGACTGTCATCATATTGGCGAGTGGTAAATAACATTGCTTGGCCGCCCAGTCGAACAGTTTGCGGTCATCGCTTAGATCAAAGTCGGATTGCTGGAACTGCGTGTAAAAGCCCAGGCGCATATCGGCCACTTCTTGCGGGTGATGTTGTACCTCACGCATAAACTGGGGCAAATAAGGGCCTTTGGGATCTAAAAATGGTGATTTCATGGCTAGGCAGAGCACAAAGTGACTGGCTGTATCCAGCTTGAGTGGTGCGCCCCAGGCATGTTGCTTGAGGCTTTCGCGTAGCGCCTTGTCTTGCACGACAATAAAGTGCCACGGCTCAAAGCCAAACGAGCTAGGCGAGAGGCGGGCGGCTTCCAGAATAAACTCAAATTCCTCAGCAGGAATCTGCTTGCTGGCATCAAACTCTTTGCAGGCATGGCGGAAGTTGAATGCGTCTAAAATGGCTTGTTTTTCTATCATGAATGATTCCTGTCGATGTGTGCTTTTACGATTGCCTGGTATTCACCTGGCTGACAAATACTGCCGACGTGATGACTAGTAAAAATTGGATCGTGTACAAGAGATGAAAGTCATCTAAATTCACAGCAGATTTAACCAGAATAGAGACGGTAATGGCAACACCTAATACGGTACCAATCTGGCGTATTGCCTGATTAATGGCACTGCCAATGGCATAGTCTTTTTGTGGTAAGTCATGCACGGCGGCGCCAGAGAGTGAGGGCATCACCAGCCCGACGCCGATGCCTGAGATAAGTTGCCCTGGCAGGCAGGCCCACAGGTAATCTGGGATCGCGGTGATTTTACTTAAATACCAGATTGAGCTGGTTGAGAAAATCAGGCAGCCTGCAACCAGTACCATTTTGTGCCCATAACGAGAGGCAATTCTGCCACCCCAAAGCGCAGTGGGGACGACGGTTGCAGGGCCGACCATCATGGCCAGGCCTGCTTGCGGCAAGCTGTAGCCCCAAATTTTTGTCATCAGAAAAAAGAACGAAAAGAACATGGTGGCAAAGGCCGTTGAAAAGAACAAGGCAGCAATATTCACTGCGCGGTAGGTGTGGTTTTGGAAGAGCTTGAGATCAACCAGCGGATTACTTGTTTTTTTGCACCAGTACACAAATAGCAGCAGCAAGCCCAGGCCTGAGCCGCCTATTAGCAGTGGAATATGGGGTTGGTTTAAATAGTGTTTATATTCAATCAGGCTACTGGTGATGGCGGCAATCGCTGCAATAATCAGCAACATGCCCATCAGGTCAAATCGCAGGCGGCTGGCAGGATTGCTGGATTCGTTGAGTGTTTTGATGCCCATGAACAGGCAATAAATCCCCAGTGGGGCATTGATATAAAATGCCCACTCCCAGCCCCAGGCATCGACAATCCAGGCGCCGACCGCAGGCCCTAGTGCGGCGGCTAACGCGCCAGTTGCGCCCCATGCGCCGACGACAATAGCACGTTTATCTTTACTAAATGCCTCCAAAATCAGCGAGAGTGCGGCTGGCCCTAAAAAAGAGGCCCCTATTGCCTGGACCACTCTGGCTGCAATCAGGGTGTGGATGTTGGGGGACAACCCACACAAGACAGAGGCCAGAATAAACAGTGCGACACCCACCATAAAGATGCGCTTGCGACCGTATCTGTCTGCCAGCCCGCCTGCGGGGATCAAGCAGGTGGCGTAAACGATGGTATAGGCATTCATCACCCAGGCGATGCTGGTCGGGTTAGCCGCAGGAAAGCTTTTGGCAATGCTATGAAAAGCGACATATAACACCGTGGTGTCTATGGACACCAAAAATGTCGCCAGGCTGGCGATATGAAAGACCAGCCATGGGCTGACGCGACGTATCGCTGGATTATGTGCAAGTGGGTGTATGTTATTCATAGGGTGGATGGCCATAACTCAATGACTTGTTCGACTAGTTGCAGCATGTCTTGTTTGCTCGAGCCATTGATTGCTTGCAGCGATAAGGCTTTATGTAGCGTGACGACATAGAGCGCCAGGCGCTGGCTATCGACGGTAGGTTTTAGCTCGCCATCTGCTTTGGCTTGCTCAAAGCGCGCGATGAGTTTTTGCTGATGCTGCTGTAGTCCGGCTACCAGTTTTTGCTGGATGCCTGCTTTCTGTAACGCCTCGCTGGCGGTGCTCATCACCACCAGGCACCCCGCAGGCGACTCGCTGTAAAACAACACCTCAACGGATTTGAGCAATAGCATCCTGACCAATGATTTCGTCGTCGGCTCTTCAAAAATGGCATGGAAATACGCTGTTGGCCCCGAGGTATACGCATGCAACACCTCTAAAAAGAGTTGTTCTTTATTGCCAAAGGCAGCATACAGGCTAGGTTTTTTCAAATTGAGTGTGGTGGTTAAGTCATCCAGTGACGTGTTGTCGAAGCCTTTTCTTCTAAACAGGTCTAGCGCCATCTTCAGTGCTTCGTCTTTATTAAAGTTTCTTGGTCTGCCACGTGGTTTTTGGGGAGAGAGTTTGCGCATGAATATTTCCCTTAAATAAATATATACCAAATGGTACAAAAATATATTGACAATAGCAATGGGTCTGCTTTAAATTATTTATACCAATCGGTAAATAATTTAATTTTTAAGGAAAACACAACATGAACCGTCTCAAATCTATTCTCGGCAAAGCCTTTATCTTGCATTCATTATTGAGCTTAGGCGTGGTCGAAGCCAATGCTGGCGGCGCTCACGCAGGGCTTGCTACAGCGCCTAACCAAACGATAGCAGCCAATGGCATCCAATTTTCATATCGCAGTATTGGCAATCAAAGCGGCACCCCTATCGTGTTGCTGCAGCATTTCACCGGCACCATGGATTACTGGGATCCTGCAGTGGTAGATGGTTTGGCCAAAACGCATCAAGTCATTGTATTTAACAATACCGGCATGGGGCACAGCTCTGGCAAAGTGGCAGACAATATCGAACAAATGAGCACAGATGCTTATGGATTTATTGATGCCTTAGGTTATCGCCAGGTGGATTTACTGGGGTTTTCTATGGGTGGATTCATCGCGCAAGAGTTGGCCGCTGCGCATCCAGATAAAATCCGCAAAGTGGTGCTGGTGGGTACCTCAAACAAAGGCGGCGGCGAACATTTGATGAAGGTGCTGGGCGAGGCGTTCTCACAAAACATGCCGGACCCAAGGCTCTATTTGTTCTTTACGCAAACAGCAGCCAGCCAGCAGGCAGGTCAGGCGTTTCTTGCAAGATCCAGTGTACGCAAAGAGCGCGATCCTGAAATCTCGAAAGACGATATGAACGCACATGCGAAGGCCTTGATTACCTGGGCAAATACCCCTGATACCGAATTCAGCCTGCTCCAGGCAATCAAGCAGCCAGTAATGATTGTGCAGGGCTCTCACGACGAGATGTTAATCACGGATAACTCAATCACTTTGTACAAGCATCTGCCAAATGCACAGCTGGTGTTATACCCGGACGCTGCCCACGGCTCTTTATTTCAATACCCGGCCGACGTTGTGGCTAAAGTAAATCAGTTTCTGAATTAAAGTGTCATCACGTGATCAGGGGAGGGTATCCCCTGGCGTGGCTGCTCACTTAGTCAAAGCGTTTCAACACAATGCTGGCATTGACACCACCAAAGCCAAAGCCGTTGCTAATGGCGTATTGAATGACTAAGGGCTGTGCTTTTTCCCTCACAAAATAAAGGCCTGCAGCCTGAGCGTCGACATTCTCCAGATTCAAGTTGTAAGGCACCTGCTGATCCCTGACTGCTAACGCTGTAAAGATGGCTTCAATGCCGCCAGCAGCACCCAGCAAGTGGCCTGTTGATGATTTCGTTGAGGTAATGGCTATCGGGCTATGTTTGCCAAATACCGTTTTGATCGCTCGCAGTTCGCCCGCATCGCCGACCGGGGTAGACGTGGCGTGTGCATTGAGGTGCTGAATATCGTTGGGCTGAATATTGGCCATGGTAATGGCTGCTTGCATGGCGCGCTGTGCACCATTGCCATCTTCAGGCCCGGCTGTAATATGGTAGGCATCTGCTGTGGTGCCATAACCGACAATTTCAGCAAGTGGCGTTGCACCGCGCGCGGCGGCATGGCTAAGGGTTTCTATCACTAATATGCCTGCGCCTTCTCCCATGACAAAACCATCCCGCTGGCTATCAAAAGGCCGTGAGGCTTTTTCTGGCGTGTCATTAAATCCGGATGACAAGGCTTTTGCCGCAGCAAACCCACCCAGGCTCACCAGGTCAATACAGGCTTCTGCACCACCGCAGACGGCGATGTCAGCCTCACCGGCACGTATCATCCTTGCCGCATCCCCAATGGCTTGCACACCGGCAGCGCAAGCGGTCACGGGCGCGCCTATCGGCCCTTTAAAGCCATGCCGGATAGAGACGTGGCCTGCGGCCAGATTCACTAGGAAGGATGGCACCGTAAACGGCGATAATCTGGCAACGCCTTTGTGGTCAGTGGTGCGCACCGCTTGTGCAATGGCAGGAAAGCCGCCAATGCCCGAGGCGATCACAGTCGCCGTCCTGGCTTGCTGTTTGTCGGTCTGCGGAAACCACTGTGCCTGTTTAATCGCTTCCTCGGCAGCCACAATCGCAAATTGAATAAAGCGGTCCATTTTCTTGAGTTCTTTTAACGGAATCACCGTTTCGGGGGCGAAGCCGCCATTGGCATCGTCAGCTTTGCCTGGCACCCAGCCTGCAATTTTGGTGCTGAGGCTGTCGGCGATGTCGGCCGATAGCTGCTTGATGCCTGATTGCCCACGCAACAGGCGCTGCCAGACCAGTTCAACACCACAACCTAAAGGCGAGACCATCCCCATGCCAGTAATCACAATTCTTTCCATAAGTCCTCTTCATACATAACCATTTATAATGGTTACTTTCAATATAGAAGTAACTGTCTTACAGTAACTTTCATAATAAAAGTTAATTGGTGATCAAATGAAAAATAAAAGTCTCGTGAATATGCCTTGCCCCGTTGCCAGAAGCCTGGAGCATGTGGGCGAATGGTGGAATATCCTGATTTTGAGAGAGGCTTTACTGGGTGTTTCCCGGTTTGATGACTTTCAGAACCATCTGGGTATTGCCACCAGCACGCTGGCTAAGCGTTTAAATGCATTGGTTGAATCCGGTTTGCTGGCGCGGCGGCAGTATTGCGAAAAGCCACCAAGAGATGAGTATGTGATCACGAAAAAAGGGCTGGATTTTAGGCCGGTGTTACTGACGCTGATGCAATGGGGAAACACCTATTACGCAGACGGCGAACCGATGATCCAGTTGGTCGACACCGAAACCAAGCAGGCGGTGGATTTAATGCTGGTGGATAGAAATACCCAGGTGGAAATCGACCCCCAGCGGCATCAGTCTCAACCCAGGCCAGCAGCGGATGACATGATCAAAGCCCGCTTTGAGGCGTCATCCGCAGCAGTCGCTATGCCTCAACAAGGACCAGTTGACCAATACTTAAAAACATAATGGCGGTTTTCACAGGCAGGTCATCTTGCTGAAATAGTTGCGCATAGTGGGTGAGTTGCGTTTTAAAACTGGCTGCCAATAAGGGCAGGTCGTCGTTGCCTGTGACCGGCATGGATTTATAGTCAATAATCCAGCGCACGCCATCGGCCACAAATGTGCGGTCTATGACCTTTTTGCCTTCGCTGAGTTGCTCAATCGCCAGCTCTGAGGCAGCTTGTGTATGCGGTTGTAATACCCAGCGACCATCCGCAGATTGCAAGGTGGTCGTTAGCAGCGCTGCTACCTGGTTTGCCCCCTGAATCGCCTCGTTGTCGTTATAACCTTGTTGCTTAAACCAGCGCTGCATAGGCAAGTTGAGTGGCAGGAATGCGCTTTTTTCGTGTGCCTGCCAGGCGTCCAGCCCTTGCTCGGCGATGAGTTGCAAGTACAGATGGGCGAGGGTGCCGATATCGGCTTCCAGTCGGTGGGCGCTTTCGTCTTCGGTGCTAGTCTGGTAGCCAGTGTGCGTTGCGAGCGCTGTCGCCTGTAAGTTGGCTGGCGTGCTGGCTTCGCGTAAACGAATTAGCTTGGGCACAAATTGGCGGATATCGGCTGCTTGCTGCGCGCTTGGGTAGCGGCTGACGATATCATGTTCGCTGTTAAACCACTGCTGGATAGCTGGCCATAACAAATGCAGAAAACTGTTTTTGCGCGCTTGTGGCTCGCCGTTTTTGTCTGGCTTGGCGGCGCCCAGTAAATGCAGTTGCCGTTCAGCACGGGTCGCGGCGACATAGAGCACGCGGGCATCTTCGTAGGCGGCGCGGGTTTTATCCAGGTCGTTTAAATAATCATAGGCAGTGATCGTGGCTTGTCGGCGTTTCAGGGCAGTGGGCACAAACGGCGCGGCAACCAGCTCGGTATGCCCATCTTCCATCGGTACTTCTTCCCAGATCACCAGCTTGGCGTCATCCGGCGGATTGCTGCCATCGAGACCAGGCAAAATCACGGTATCAAACTCTAGCCCTTTGGATTTATGAATGGTCATAAATTGCAAGCTGGCGTCCGCTTTGGCATCAGGTGCGGCGTAGAGTTTTTGTACATCGTCGGCCAGCGCTTGCGGGTTAAATTGGCCGTGTTGTTCCAGCGCGGCAATGCGGGCAAAAAACGCCTGCACGTCCTGCACGTCGCTTTCATTCCACAGGCAATTGGCGCCGCCCAGCCGCAGCCAGGTGTTATGCACCCAGCGGCTGACGGTGGTGCGGCCACGCCACTGCAAGGCACTTTGCATCACCTCGCGCACATGGCGCGCGCGCGTCTGGCCGTCGGCACTCAAACGGGCGAGAATATGGTCGTCGCTCAACAGGCTCAGCACACTGCGCTGGCCATCCTGGCCGATCAGTGCATGCATGTCGGCCAGCGTCAGACCGCACCAGGGTGCACGCATCAGTGCCAGCCAGTGCACGCGGTCAGCGCGTTGATGCAGCGCATGCGTGAGTGTGAGCAAGTCTTGCACAATCTGCCGATTCGCCAGTTCTTCAATCTCAACGGCCTGAAAACTCAGTTCGGCATGATTACGGCGCATTTCTGTCACCAAGGCATGCAAGTGTTTGCGCGCGCGCACCAGCACGGCGATGGTAGCATTTGGCTTATCGGCACGTGTTTGCTGGATGATGCGGATAATCTGCTCGGCTTCGAGGTGGCGGATATCGGCCGGTTCTTCGTCTTCGCTACTCACGCGTGTGATGAGCGGATGCACAAACACGCCTGCACCCGTGGCCTCGGCCCGGGTGGCGACAAATGGCCGGTAAGCAATCGCGCCTTGTTGTGGCGCATCGCTTGCAGGCAGCATGCCTTGAAAGGTCTGGTTGATCCACGCAACCACCGGCGGACAAGAGCGGTTGTTGCGCCATAGCTTGAGCGGTGTCAGCGCAATATCGCCGATGCCGTGCAGGGCGGCATTGAGAAACAGGCCGACATTGGCTTTGCGGAAGCGGTAAATTGATTGCATGGGGTCGCCGACGGCAAACAGTGTGCGGCCATCGCCTGGCTGCCAGCCGCGGGTGAGCGCCTTGAGCAGGTCAATCTGCATCGGGCTGGTGTCTTGAAACTCATCGACTAATAAATGCTGAATGCGGTAATCGAGCCGCATGGCCAGCTCGGTGGCTTCGTCACCTTCTTGCAGCGCCTGAAAAGCGCGTTGGGAGATTTCAACAAAATCCACCTCATTTTGTGCCTGAAAGCATAGCCACAATTGCGCCGCGGCAATATTCAGTAATTGGCTCAATGCCTGAATAATTGCATCGTCTTCCCCATCGGCATCTGGCAGCAGGCGGATACGCGCCAGGCTAGGCTCGCTGTTACTGTGTTGCGCCAGTCCGCTCAATATATCGGTGAGCGCTTCTTTGTAGGGCTTGGCCTCATCGGTGGCAGCTAAGCCCATGTTTTTATCCAGCCGCTTGCGCAAGCCACCGCTACTGGTGAGCAGCAACTCGGTCAGCGCACGCCAGCTATGTAAATCTTCTATGCTGGCGGTTAACGGTGTTTGCCAGTCCAGTAGGGTGTTTAAAGCATGCTCGGGCGGCAACTGGCTGGCGGCGTAGCGCGCAATCGGCATCAGTGATTGTTGCAGGCGGGCAGGGAGTGCTGTCAATGCCGCCTGCAATTCAGTTTCTATCAGGTAAATCAGCGCATGTTGCGCCTGATTATGGTCTTTTCCCTGGCTTAAATGCAGCCATTGCTCGCGCTTGGCCAGCATAGACATCAGCAGACTTTCCAGTCTGGCCTGGTCGTTATCCATATAGCGCAGCACGCGGCGCACCGGTTCCCCAAGGCTGTCTTCATCCATGGTTTGCAGCGCCAGCCCAGCCGCTTCGCGGTAATAGACCCAGGCATCTTCAGTCACCGCCGGTTGGGTGCCAAAGCGGCTGAGTAAAGGCATTTGCCGCGCCAGGTTTGCGCAGAGCGAGTCGATGGTATAAATGCGCAGCCGCGCCGGGCTTTCCAGCAAATGCCATTGCAGCGCAGCCGAGCGTTGCAATGCTTGTTGACCTAAGGCATAGGTGATTTGTTTGTGCGGTGCGTCCGGCGGCACGCCAGTCGCGGCCAGCAGCAGGCTATCCAAAATACGTGCCCGCATTTCCGAGGCGGCTTTATTGGTAAAAGTGATGGCGATAATTTCTTCTGGTGCTTGCACGGTTTGCAGCAGCTTGAGAAAACGCTGCGTGAGCAACTCGGTTTTACCAGCGCCCGCCGGGGCTTCAACGATAAACGATTCGATTGCCAAAGCCCGTTCACGGTTGGCGGCATCCAGCGCCAGCGCTTTCTCAAAATCAGCTTCTATCATTTTCATACTGCACCCCCTGCCTGCAGATGCTCAAATTGCAACTGCCGCTCGGGCAAGCGCAACAAAGGCAGCACATCGCAATAGCCCAGGTCTTGTTCAGAGTCAAACACCACGGCCGCCTCACCGGCCTTGAGTGCAAGCGCGGTGCGGGTGATTTGCGTATGCCAATGCGTGAGCACTGACGGCCAGTCGGGGAACTGCACAGGGTCAAACAATTTGTTTTTCTCGTGGTTAAAGGCTTTGATGCCGGGCACGATGTCGTCTTCCGCGGCGACACCGGCAAAGCCGCCATCAGTCAGCCGTAACTTGCCAAAGCAGACGGCGGCAATGTCGGCATCTTGTAGCAAAAAAGCGGCGTAAATCGGTAATTGTGGCTCGCTGATTTTGTCCGTCGCCCAATTTTTAAAGTCAGGCATGCTGCCGGTTTTGTAATCCATCACCACCAAGCGGCCATCGGCCAGCGTGTCGACACGGTCAATCACCAGTTTGACCTGTATGCCCTCAATGAGTGGTTTGAACACTTGCTCGATTGCGGTCACGGCAAATGCTTGCGGGCGCTCTCGCTCCACTTCCCATAACCAGGTCAGCACCAGTTTGCTCAAGCGCTCGGCCTCGAGTTGGCAAAACACGGCAGAGAAGGGCTGGGCAAACTCGGTATTAAAGGTAGCAATCACCTCAGTGGCGATCTGGTCGAGTTGGTTTTTCAAGCGGTCGGCGGTCACATTTTGCCAATCCAGCGTTGCTTGCTGCGACCAAAATGCTGCCAGCACGCGGTGGATGAGGTCGCCGCGTTGCATGGCGTCCAGGCCATTGTGTGGCGTGTCCAGTTTGCGTGCCTTGAGCCGGTATTGGTAAAACGCCCAGGCCGGGCACAACGCTTGCGCACGCAGCAACCCCGTGCCGCCACTGATGTGCTCGCCGTCTTGTATCGGTGGTGCCTGGTGGTCATCCAGCCATTGCCAGTCTTGCGTGCTGTCGCGCGCCAGCGTTTCGGCCAGCGTGGCCGTGCCTGCTGTCGCACTTGCTTCGGGGATCGCCTGAATCAACGGGCTGGTGCGCAGCAAACGGTCGCCCTCCTGGCGGGCGGATGAAAAAATCACTTGTTTGGCGGAACGCAGCAGGCGCTGGTGAATTTGGCGCGCAAACGCCATTTGCACTTCGCTACTCGCATTGGGCGTGCCTGCCTGCCGCTGCAACTCGGCCGGAATCAGCGCATTGGTGCGCGACAAGGGCGGCCACACATGGTCGTTCATGCCCATCACCCACACGCCATCCAGCGGTTGCGCGCTGGCTTCCAGCATACCCATGACGGTGATGTTAGGTTGGCGCACCGTTTGCGGCTGAAAAATCTGCGCCTGGCATAACTGTGACAGCCGATGCCAGGCACTCATGGCGTCAATGGGCCCCAGCCAGGTATCCAGCGCGGCGAGTTGCGTTAATACACTTTTAAACTTGGTCTGGCATTGATGTTCATGGCTGGACACACTACGTTCACCCGGCCAATGCGTGGCGGCCAGCAATTCGTTAAAACTGACCATCCAGGCAGAAGGCAGCTGTTTGCGCGGCGTTTGTTTGCTCTTGCTGAGCAAGGCGGTTAAATCAGCATGCAAGGCCGGGCAGATAATCGGGTAGTCATCTTGCTGCTTGCGGGCGACAAAGCGGGCAAAGCTGTGGGCGCTGACTTGCAGCGGTAACTGGCGGCGCATCTCGGCATCAAGCGCGGCGCGGGCGTCGGCTTCATACAGTGCTTGCGACCAGTAGATATCCGCCAATAGCGTCGACAGCTCTGATTGCGGCAACGGCGTCGCCTGGAATGCCAGGCGTAGCAGGTTGAGCGCACACTGCACCAGTGGCCAGCGATGCAACGGCAAGCCCAGTGAAAACTCATAGCAGCGCGGCGTGTCTGCCTGCGCCGGATGCAAGGCCTCTGGGTGCAAGGTATCGTCCAGCAGGTTTGCCAGTGTGTCGCGCTGATGATCCAGGTCGGGCACTACCATTGCCAGCTTGGCTTGAGGGTTGGTCGCTAATTGTTGCTGCGCCCAATGCACGGCGGCGCGCATTTCGTCCATGGCTTCGGCAAACTGCATGCGCTGAGTACTGTCAGCAGTCACGCTGTTATCAAACGACGTGATCTGCACACCGGCGGCTTGCAGCGTGTCTATCAATGTCTGCACATGCGGATTAATGCGGTCAAACCCGGCCAATTGTATGCTGCCTGGTAAAGGCAACGCGTGCTCACGCAGTTGTTCCAGTTGCCAGGTCTGGTAGCGCACGCTTTCTAGGCTGCCGCTTTGTTTGCACAAGGTTTGAAATTGCTGGCGCCATTGCAAAAACTGGCGGGTTTCCTCACTGATTGTCGCCATGTCCAGGCTGATGTTCCACTCAATCAGGTAGCGGTTGGCTTCCATCGCCGCGCTGGCCAGGCCGTTGGTGTTGAATAAATCAATCGCGCTATGCTGGCGTAAACAATGCTGAATCGCTTGCTCCCACAGCAGGGCTTCTTGCGTGGTGGAAAGCACGCCGAGTGGTGCCTGAGTAATATCAATCTGCCCACACAAGAGAGCGTACTCGATGCGCTGGTTAAGCCAGTCTTGCAAGGGGAGTACTTGCGGGGCTTGCCATTGCGACAGACCTTGTTGCTGATAAGCCTGTTGCAACCACTGGCGGATGCCTTGTGCCAGGCGTGCGGATGCACACAAAATTACGGTGCCTGAGTCGGGTAGCGCATGGTTGGCGGTCATGGAGGTCATCAGCAGGATTTATTATCTTTAACGTTGTATTTTATAAGATAATGCGATGAACAAATGTTAAAAACTTGCGGAGTTGTGTGATGTCGGCCTTTGCCAAATTTTTAAAATGGATGTTCTGGATTATTTTGCTGCCCTTGCTGTTGCTCAGCCTGTATACCTGGGCTAGCCTGACCTGGGTCTATTCCAGCGGTGAACGTATCGGTTATGTGCAAAAACTGTCTCACAAAGGCTGGGTGTGCAAAACCTGGGAGGGCGAGCTGGTGCTGGTCACCGTGCCGGGCACACAGGCCGAGAAGTTCTATTTTACCGTGCGTGATCCGGCGGTGATTACCAAGGTCAACCAACTGGCTGGCGAACGTGTGCGCCTGCTCTACAAAGAGCATAAAGGCGTGCCTTCGAGTTGCTTTGGTGAGACCAGCCACTATGTCTATGATATTGATGAAGTCAAAGAAGATTAAGCGCAGGCGTTTTTTTAGATTGCATTAAACGTGACTTTATTTGTTGTTGCCAGTTTTATCCAAGCCTGCTGCTGGTCAGTCACGCGTCTGCCGCAGGCGGGGGAATCAGTGGCGGCTTCTGCGGTGTCTAGCGAGCCAGGCGGCAAAGGCTTTAATGTCGCGATCGCTGCCAGTCGCTTGGGCGCTCAGGTCTCGGCGCTGTTAGGGGTGGGCGAAGATGCCGCCGCAGATGCCGCATTACAACTGCTACAACAACACGCCATCACGCCAGTGTATGCTTATCGGCTGGCATCACAGTCCGGGCACGGCGCTGGTTTAATCGCCGCTGATGGCGCCAATATGATCAGCGTCTATCTGGGGCCGAACCAATTGATCACGGCGACGCATGTCGATCACGCCCAGGCATCTATCCAGTCTGCCAGTCTGGTCTATGCCCAGTTTGAAACCTCGTTGGCTGCGATTCAACACAGCTTTGCGCTCGCCAGACAAGCCGGGCGCCAAACCGTGCTGAATCCTTCTCCGTGGCAGCCGATTCCGCAAGCCGTGCTGTCGCAAACCGCTATATTGATCGTCAATCAACATGAAGCTGCGCAGTTGTTGGCATGGTCTGCCGAGTTGTTGGCAGTGTCACCAGAGGACACGCTGATTGCCTTGCGGCAAGCTATGCATGCGTTTTATCAGCAGTGGCCGGGCGACTTGCTGGTGGTGACGCTAGGCGCATTGGGCAGTGTGGCGATGACGCAAGCTGGTGAGTGGGTGGTGGCGCCAGCGTGGCCTGTGACGGCTGTTGATACACTGGGAGCGGGCGATGCGTTTTCTGCTGGTTTGTGCGTGGCCTTGATGCACGGCGAGCCGCTGGCGCAAGCACTGGCTCATGCCAATGCCTGTGGCGCTTGCGTGGTACAAACGCCCGGTGTGCTGGCAGCGTTACCCGATATGCTGGCCGTCGCCGCAATTCAGCGGCAATGCGGCACTACACCTCTAGCTTGATGCGATAGGTGTAGGCGTCACCGCGAAAAGTGCCTTCGACGTATTCCACCAGTTGCTGCTGTTGCGAATAAGACTTACGCTTGAGTAGCAGGCAAGGGCTGCTTTGCTCAAAATCAAACACGCGCGACTCTTCTTCATTACTCATCACCGCTTCAATCGACTGCTCTGCCCAGCTTAATTGAATACCACACTGCTGCTCAAGGTATTGATACGCCGAGCCGGACAGGTCCCAGTTGGCCAGTGCCGGTGCCAGCGTCAGGTCATACCAGGCCACTTCACGCGTCATCGGCACCTCATCGCCCAGGCGAATTCTCACCAACCGTAAAAAGCTTGAGGTCGAAGGGCGCTGAAAAATAGAGGCAATGGTGCGATCGCACACCATCTGATGAGACACAATCTTGGCCGATGCAGTGATGCCAACCTCGCGCATTTCTTCGGTAAAGCCTTTTAATTTGCCCAGTGATGGACAAATTTTTGGCGCGGCTTTCACCAGCGTGCCTGCGCGGCCATCGCTATCAATTTGCCCGCTGGCGCGTAAATCCTCATAACAGCGCCGCACCGTCGTCCGGCTCAGGTTTAGCGCCTCCGCTAGCATGCGCTCAGAAGGCAAGCCATGGCCGTGCTCAATCTCACCACTTTCAATCAGCGTCAGAATGTTGCGTTTGAGCTGCTGATAATAAGGCTCAGAGGTTTTTTCGCTGACTTTAAGCCGCGCAATCAATTCATCGTAATCGTGCATCATGCTTGCATTATAAAACGACTCACAGATTGACGTTCATATCGACTTGTCTACTTTATTGTTAATTTTATTTATCTTTGATTAATTATTTTATTGCATTTAAATTCTCTTTGTGGAACCATTTAAGTACCAAAAAAATACCATAAAGGGAGAAGTGCCATGACTGAGATTCAACAAAAGTATCAAGCGCTGGGCGGTGAACAAGGGACCTTAGGCAAGCCAGTGAGTGAGGAGCAAGCCACGCCCAGTGGGCAGGGCCGTTTTCAGGATTTTGAGCACGGCATGATTTTTTATCATGCCGATTATGGTGCCCATGTATTGTCTGAAGCTGTTGAGCGCAAATGGAAGTCGCAAGCGCTGGCTAATGACAAAGTAATCGGCACCGATAGTGCGATTCGTGATTACATGGGCTTTCCGCTCACCGATACCCAGCCCACCGGCGAAGGCGGTGAGGTCTGCTATTTTGAGCGCGGCATGATTGTGGTGCGTGCCAATGGCAATGCGGTGGTCATGTATGGTTACTGTTACCAGACCTATCGTAGCCATGCTGACGTTAAAGGCGCGCTGGGCTTGCCTGCCAGCGATCAGCGCGCTGCAGCCAACGGTGGCTATGCCATTGCTTGTGACCAGGCGGATATTTACTGGCATCCCGCCAGTGGCGCTTTTGAAGTACATGGTGATATTTTGCAAAAATACCGCAGCATGGGCGCGGAGAGCAGTTTTTTAGGCTACCCCACCAGTGATGAGTTGCCTGTTTTTAAAGGCAGCCAGGTCATCGGTGCGGTGAGCCACTTTAAGCAAGGCTCTATTTACTGGAGTGGGGCTACCGGGGCGCATGAGGTGCATGGTGATTTACTCACTGCTTATCAAACGCATCACCGTGGTCCGACCGGGGAGTTGGGCTTTCCAAGCTCTGATGAAACCAATTCGCCGAATGATGTCTGCCGCTTTAATAATTTTGAGCATGGCATTCTGGTATGGCAGGCCGCCACCAGGCAGGTCAGTCTGGTCAATCGCTTAAAACTGGTAGTCACGCGGCTTGAAACTGACGAAGACAATGATGATTTACTGGTGCACACGCAAGTAGTGGTTGAGCCTGTGCAAGGTCAGCAGTTACGCTTTGAAAAACAGTTTGGTGAGTATTCTAATCAAGGCACAAAAACCTTTAATAACCCCGATGAAGGTTTGATTTGCGACTTTCCACTGAATGACGGCAATGCCATCCTCACTGTCAATATGCAGGCTTATGATGTCGATGGAGGGTTAAATTTTGACGATGACCTGATCGCAAAATTTAGCAAATCATTTGGCGTAGAGACCTTGTGGGATACCTCGCTGCCTGATTTGCAAGGCAATGATTTAGGCACCTTTGCCCGGGGGCCCGATGGCAAGTTCAGAGCGAGTTTTACTGTGTTTATCGATCACAATGTGATTGACCCGACCGACAGTGCCCATTTCAGGCAGAACCTGTTCTGGAGCTTTAAAAACCCTAAAATTAAAGAATTAAGCTTTGACACCTGTGCTGCGACCTTTAGCGACTTAGAGGCCGACGATACCTGGTTTTTTCATCCCTTCAATCGTGCCTTTTATGAGACGGTCTATAAGGGCGCTGCAAAACCCGGCACTTGTTTTGGCATGTGCCTGGAGGCGATTTATGCGCTCAAAGGCGTCTCGAGTTCACGGCCATTCATTTCACAATATGATTTTGATGCACAGCGTACGCGCGATATTTCAATCAAGTTTGGCTATCAGTTAGGCGGTAGCCAGGTGAGCTACATGATTGATGCCATTAAAGGCGGGCGCATGTGGGACCCAGTGCAAAACTTTGAGTTTTCACAAACGACTTTTGAGCAAAAAAACTACAGTTTGATTTGTTTATCCGAAGGCATTTCGCCGGTGGGTGGGCATGTGGTGCTGCCTTACCGCTGGGAAAAACGCAGTGAAGAAGAGTGGGTCATCTATGTGGCCAACCCTAATTCACCTTTTCCAAAAGTCAACACCAATGAGGGCGGTGACCGTGTGATTACCATCAATCCTAAAACCAATACCTTTGCGTATCAGCATGGTAAAAATGAGACATGGACCGGCGGTGAAGGATTGTTTAACGGCGGGCGGATGTTTGCCATGCCGTTTAGTGCATTGTCTAGTCAACCGAGAACGCCTTTTTGGGAGGCTTTTTTAACCTTTATCACCGGCGGTATCTATCTGATTTTTGCCGGGGAATCGTCTGAGTTGGAGCAAGTGAGCAATGAGCAGGGCGAGACGCTGATGAATAGCGATGGTAGCCTGAATACGGATCGGAGGACGCGGATTAAAAATCTGTTGCCGGTGGAGCATCATGCGCAAAGAAAATTCAGTGATGTGGCCAAGCAGGTGGGTAAAGTGAAAACAGGCGCGAGTCTGAGTCAATTATTTAAGCGTAAACAGTTTAATCTTTACTTTCTCAGTCAGACGCCTGCCAGCAACAAAATGTATCCAGACCTGACTTTGCATGTGCGTCCCGATCTCGTCAAGCACTTACAGTCAGAACAGAGCCCGGTCGCACTGCCTGCAGGTAGACTATCCACCAAGTTTAAAACTGGCCTCAGCACGCAACCGCTCAATGGCGCGGCCAGCAAAGCCGCACAGACCGTCGGGCGTGAGGTGACCGAGATTTCTCAAGCCGCGCCGATACTCAATGAGGTGTTGCGCCAACAGCGCGCGTTAACCTTGAAGGTGCGTAATCAAGGTCAGGGCGATTATCAGCTGGGCCTTGCCTCAGGCGGTGCAAAACTGATGCTCACCGCCAATGTGATCGCGAATACCAGCGATGTGGTGAACGTATCATTGGCAGGCGAGCGTTTGCATTCGGTGGTCTTTGAGGCATCCGAGCAAGCGCTCAACAAGCAACTGAGTATTTCGCTCACCAGCTTTGACAACCAGCGCCGCTACGAGCTGAGCAACCTGCAGTTGCAAGGTAAACAACGCCTGCAACTGCAGCATGATAATGCCTGCCGCAGTGTGCGACTGCAAAGTGCTGGTCAGCCGGTGACTTTTGACCTCAAACTTTTTGTGAAGGGCAAGCCCGCTGCGGTGATGAGCAAGCAGGTTTCGTTTCCGGCTGACATCGCTTTGAACTTGAGCCCGGTGGATTGGGTGGCCTTAGAGCAGGGTGCTGGCGAGCCAGCATTGGAGTTACAGATCATGAACCCACTAGATGGCAAAGTGATGGAAACCAGACGAATATAGCGCAACCGAGTGCATGTAGTGCTTGCTGAGAGACTCACCATCCTGCGCGACGTAGGATGGTGAGTGCATGATCAGCCAGCAAGACTGTCACCCTGCAACCCTAGGCCATCAGCCGCCACTGCTCATCGCTCGCGGGTTCAGCCGCATGCATTTTAAATTGATTCACTGACTCGACCAGCGTATGCACTTGCTCCAGCATGCTTTCTGCAGCGGCAGCAGCCTCTTCAACGAGCGCCGCATTCTGCTGCGTGGTTTCATCAATTGAGGTCATGGACGTGTAGATTTGTTCCAGGCCACTGCTTTGCTGGCCAGAGGCCTCAGAAATCGCCTGTATGCTGTGAGACACTTGTTGTACCGCATGCACGATCTCATGCATGGTATGGCCAGCCTGGCTCACTTGCTTGGCGCTGGCATTGGTTTGCGTCACCGAGGCGGCGATCAGCTCTTTGATCTCTTTGGCAGAGGCGGCGGAGCGCTTGGCCAGGTTGCGCACTTCACCGGCAACCACGGCAAAGCCACGGCCTTCTTCGCCTGCGCGGGCGGCTTCCACGGCGGCATTCAGCGCCAGGATGTTGGTCTGGAAGGCGATGCTGTCAATCACGCTGGTAATTTGCGCAATTTGCGCCGAGGTTTCATTAATACCTTGCATGGTGGTGGTTAGAGCATTAAACGCTTCGCCGCCCTGTAACGCCATTTGGTTAGCCTGGCTGGCTTGCAAGCTGGCTTGTTGGGCATGTTCGGCGGTTTGCTTGATATTGCTGGTCAGGGTTTCGAGGTTGGCGGATGTTTCTTGTAGCGCATTGGCCTGCGTTTCAGTGCGGCGCGACAGGTCATTGTTGCCTTTTTCAATTTCAGCCGCTGCAACATGGATAGTTTCAGCCGCTTGCTTGACCGTGTGTATCGGCGCCACCATGCGTTGCAAAATCTCCTGTGAGCCTTGCAGGGCCTCTCTAAAGTCACCCGCGTGGGTAGTCACATCCACCAGGCTATACAACTGGCCTTGTTGTGCTTCATCTGCAATCTGGCGAGTGTCTTCCACCAGGCGGTTCACCGCCAAAATGCAGGTATTCAGGTTGTTGATCAGCACCTTGAAGTCGCCATGGTATTGATTATGGATAGGCGCAGGAATATCACCGGCGGCAATGCGTTTGACGCAATCTGCGGCCACATGCAGCGGCGAGACCACCGCATCCAGCGTCTGGTTGATGCCCTGGATGATTTTCTGGAAATCCCCGGCGTGCGCGTCAACATCGACGCGGGTATTTAACTGGCCTTGCTGTGCGGCCGACGCCAGGTGATGCACATCGCTGATCAGTTGATGAATCGCCCCCGTGCAATGCTTGAGGCTGGTTTGCATCAGGTTAAAGTCGCCGACAAAATGTTCTTCAATCTGCGTAGGGATATGTCCTGCCGCCATCTGGTCCAGATAACGGGCGGTGGTTTGCAAAGGCACAACCACGGCGTCCAGGGTTTGGTTAAAGCCTGCCACGATCTGTTGAAACTCACCTTGGTGGCGGGACACATCGACGCGGATATTCAGTTGGCCCTGCTCGGCCGCTTGTGACAAGGTATGGACGTCGTCCATCAGCAGGTTAAAGTTCTGGCGTACCTGTTCAATACTCTGGTTGATATAACTGCGCTGGTTGGGGAAGGTTTCCAGTGGCTGGTTAAAGTCGCCCTGGCCAAAGGCCGTTACCACTTGCAGCGATTTTGTCTGCGCCAGAATATGTTCTTCTACCATCTGGTTGATGCCTGTGGTGAGTTGCTGATAAGCGCCATAAAACGGCTGGCTGTCGATGCGGTAATCAATCATGCCGTCACGGTGCTGGCTGGACATTTCATTGAGAGATTGCACGATGTTTTGAATGGTCGACTGCATGCGGTGCATTTCGCGCAGCAGCTTGCCGGTTTCGTCATTGGTCGTTGGCGCGTCTTGTGAAATAAACTCACCATTGGCAATGTGTTGTGACAAGGTCAGTGCCTGCTTGAGTGGCGTGGTAATCGAACGCGTCATTTTCCAGGCAATGGCTATTGCCATGACCACGGCAATCAATAATGCAATTTCAATGTGTTTATTGGCCCGGGCAATGGTGGAGGCAAACTGGCTAGAGGCATCAGTGACGCCTGCAATATTCATGTCCATCAGCAGGCGCAGCGAATGGCTCAATGGCTTGTCGGCGCCTTTTACCGTGCTGTCTATTTCAGTCACGCTCATATCATCCGCTTTAAGCGCTTCGCAACGTTTGATGGCGTCGCGGTAAGTGTTCACGGCGAGAGTGATATTGCTTAAGATTTCCTGCTCCTGCTGGTTGAGTTCGCCGGTGGCAGCATAGGCCTTCATGGCGTATTCAATATCATCCATGCTGTGTTGAAACTTGCTGGCTTCACGGCCCCCGCGCAGCACATAGTTTTTGAAATGATGCACGGCATCGCCCAGGCCTTTACTGGCGTTTTCAATCTGGGTTCTTTTCACCAATTGGATATTTTCAAAATGTTGCCAGGTGTGATTAATGTGGTTGAAGCCGCGCCAGGCAATCACAAAAATAAAGGTGGTAAACAAGATCAGCAGCGCGTAGCCCAAAAACAAGCGGGTGCCTACATTCAAATGAGCGATGGATTTCTTCATGCAATTCCTCTGGATAATACTGGGTCAGTCAGCAACATTGCGTTGCCACGGGCGTCATGCTTTACGACGCACAACCCATTTACGTAAAATAAATTGCTAAATGAAGCCTTTTAAAAAAAGCTTCACAAAAGATTCATAAAGCAAGCCGTGGCGCTATTTCACAGCAGGCGATGGCTGTGGCGGTAATCCGTTGTATGATGACGCGATTGATGACCGCCTACACAATAGAGTTGGGTTTAGATGGCTGAACAGAAAAATTACATTACGCCAGAAGGCTATGCCGCGCTGGAAAAAGAATTTCAATACCTGATTAAGGTTGATCGGCCCGAAGTGGTGCGTGTGGTAAGTTGGGCCGCAGGCAATGGTGACCGTAGCGAAAACGGCGATTATATTTATGGTAAAAAGCGCTTGCGGCAGATTGATTCGCGCATTCGCTTTTTAACCAAGCGCATGGATGCGGCGGAGATCGTCTACAGTCATACGCAAACGAATACTGAAAAAGTCTATTTTGGCGCCTGGGTGACCTTATTTAACCTGGTAGATGACAGCGAAATGACTATCCGTATTGTTGGCCAGGATGAGTTGGACCCGACACAGGGTTATATTTCATGGGTGTCGCCGATGGCGAAAGCGTTATTGGCAAAAAACCTCGGTGATACCATACGCGTGGTGACCCCTGGCGCAGAAACCGAGTATGAAATTATTGATATCCGCTACGTATAACACGACATTAAATGCGCGCGGGACTTGAACTAATGACTTGCTAGCCTTATCTTAGCCATATATGCGAAAACGCCTTTGCTTATTTTTGATTTGCTGGTTGCCATGTTTTGTCATGGCCGCCAACGTCATGTCATTGCAAATGGCACTCGCAGAGCACCCAGTTAGTATCACCGCGCAGGCACAGCAGGACGAGATGCCTTGTCATGACATGGCGGATGAGCATCAAGGCATGCATCATGCTAGCGACCATCCAACGACCGCCAAGCATCACTGCACGGTCTGTGGTTTTTGCATGGTCACCACTGGCGTCGCCCATTTAGACGCGTTTCCAGGCGTTTCTATCATTGCACAGTCTAGCGCTGCCCCCTTGTTTGCGGCCGACCCTGTGCACTCTCAAACTTACCCTCCTGCTATCAAACCACCCATATTCAGCTAACACTTAGGACAAGTCCGTCCACACGTTTTGTTAGATTGAATATGGAGGCTTTATGTTTAAGCAACATCATGTTGCGCTTGGTGCCGTACTTCTCTCCCAGTTAACGCCTGCCCACGCGGCGGCACTCATGGGCTTTGAAGATAGTGCCATGCTCATGACCGAAATCGGTCGCTATAACCAGGAATGGATGTTGAACTACTCGCCCGCGTTTGGGCATGCCATCGGCGTTGAGCAGATGCGTATGTCGGGTAAAGGCGAGCAGGCGACGACCATTTCCGGCATCAATTACACCGGCCTCATCAAGCGCTGGAACCTGCCATCGACGCAAGCCAATGTCTGGTTCAACGGTAGCGTGGGCGAAGCGCGTGGCCAGTATGATGGCTTTGCTTATACGCCCAGCTTGCAGTTCGATATGGAATCCACGCGGCTGTATTTTCTGGCAAAAGCCCGCATGATCCGTGCGCCCAATATGAACTACGACACTGCTGCGGTGCAGGCCGGGTTTTCATTTTATGAAACTGGGTTTAACCAGACCCAGCCGTGGTTTGTGATTGAAGCCAAAACTATGCGTAACAACGATCCTGGCTTGCAAATCACCCCGGCCTTGCGCTTGATCAACAAAAATTACTTTCTGGAATTTGGTGTCACCAACCCCTGGCAAGGCGAGGGCTTTGCGCCGCGCCTGAATACCATGTTTGTGTTTTAACCAATTAACTTTTAAAGGATATTGCAATGAAAAAATTATTAGTGACTTTGATGTTGTCTGCCATGACCCCTGCGGCCTTTGCCGTAACGACGATTAAGGCCGAAGTGAACGGCATGGTGTGTGCGTTTTGTGCCAAAGGCATAGAGAAAAAACTTAATGCCTTGCCGCAAAAGCAGGTGGCTTTTGTTGACCTCAAGAGCCGCGTGGTGGCCTTGCAGTTGAAAGACGGCCAGGAGGTGTCGAATGAGGCATTTAGCAAAGTGATCCAAGATGCCGGTTACTCGGTGGGCAAGCTGGAGCGCGTGAACCAGACCGTAGAGGCGATCCAGGCAGAGGTGGCCAAGGCCGAGAAAGCAGGCAGCAAGTGATGGCGGCAGACATCAATCCTCTGCAAGCCAGCCGACGGCTGAATTTGCTCTCGCTATTCACCAGCGGTTCGACGCTGATTTGCTGCGCCTTACCCGCCACGCTGGTGGCGATTGGCTCAGTAGCGATGTTGACCAGCCTGATCAGCCATTTTCCGCAATTGATCTGGATCAGCGAGCATAAGCCTTTAGTATTTGGCTTGGCCGCAGCGATGCTGCTCATCGCGGGCTGGATGCAATGGCGGGCGCGGTTATTGCCTTGCCCGACCGACCCACAGTTAGCGGCGTTATGCACTAAAACGCGGCGCCAAAGTGTGTGGATTTACTGGTTCTCGGTGCTTATTTTTCTGGTAGGTGCTTTTTTTGCCTTTGTGGCACCGTTGTTTATTTAGCATTGCGTTATGAAAAAAGCCGACTGAATCGTCGGCTTTTTCTATGATGGCTTAACGCTTATTTAGGCGCTGCCTGCGGTTCAGGCTCAGCCACAAAAATCTCTACGCGACGGTTTTTGGCACGGTTAGCCTCTGTATCATTAGCGGCGATGGGCTCATGTGAGCCGCGGCCATCAATGGTGATGCGGGTAAAGGCCACGCCGCGCTCGGTCAGGTAATTACGCGCACTGGCTGCACGATTCACGGACAATGGATCATTGACAGCGTCTGAGCCGCTACTATCGGTGTGGCCGACGATATTGACGCGTGCCGCTGGGTTATTTTGCAAGCCAGTGGCAAATTTATCCAGGATAGGGCGTAGATTGGATTTGATATTGGCTTTGCCTTTATCAAACGAAATATCACTCGGGATTTCTAACTTGAGCTGATTGTTTTCTGTTTTGGTCACGGCGACGCCGGTGCCAGCAGTTGCCTGTTCCATTTCCTGTTTCTGCGCTTCCATTTTTTTAGACCAGATATTGCCTGCAATTGCACCGGCACCAGCGCCTACGGCCGCACCAATCACTGCACCTTTACCGCCACCAGCCACCGCGCCAATAACGCCGCCAGCCGCAGCACCTATGCCGGCGCCTTTCGCCGTGCCTTTCTGGGTTTCGCTCATGTTGGCGCAGCCGGACAAGCCTATCGCCGCCGTTAACACTGAGACTGTGATGATTTTATGCATTCTTTTCTCCCTAATTTAAGTAAACATGTGTTGCTTTTGTTTGTCCACCAGGGTTGATGGAAGTTCAGTCCTCAACACGGCCTAATTGCGTATAATCTCATGGTTGATTAAAGCAAATTATATTTATGCCGTTGAATAGATAGATAAGCGTCAGTCATATTCTGTCATAGACAATAGAGAGATACATACAGGTTAGTGTTCATGGTGCCACCAGTCATAGTAGATATTGAAGCATCCGGTTTCGGCGTGGGTAGTTACCCGGTCGAGATTGGTTACGTCGATAGCAAAGGCGACGTCTGGAGCGCGCAGGTACAACCGCATGCTGACTGGCTGCATTGGGATAAAGAAGCCGAAAAGCTGCATCAGCAGTCGCGTCAGTCTTTAGAGGCGCACGGTCAAACGGCAAAAGAAATTGCAATCCACCTCAACCAGGTCTTTGCGGGGCAAACCGTATATACCGATGGCTGGTACCAAGACTTTGTCTGGCTGCATAGCTTGTATGAAGCGGCAGGGATGAGTCCACGTTTCAAGCTGGAAGATTTAAGTGTGACCTTAAGCCCAGAGCAGCAGGCGGTCTGGCACGAGACCAAGCAGGCGTTGCGTGAAAGCCTCGCCTTACAGCAGCATAGAGCGTCTACCGATGCCAAAGTGTTACAACTGACCTGGTTAAAAACCGCTGAAATGGCGACTGCGCTGACTGAGTAACCCTGATAAAAAATCTGGTTGCCGCATAAACCAAGCCCCTTCATCGCGCAAAAAGCGCTTTTTTGTCAGTCTTACTGACAGCTTTTTCGCCTCTACAGTATATTTCAGCCCCATCATCAGCACTGCGTTTGCCAGGCGCTTTCTCAATCTTGGTTGGCAAGTTGCCGCTGCGGACGCAGCCTGACTTTAGCCAGGGTGGTTTTAAGTTACAATCGGCCATTTAGTCCTTATTGTTGTTGCCTGGTCACATGAGTTTTCAACCCCAAACCACCCAGACGTGGGATCTATTCTGCAAGGTGGTCGATAATTTTGGCGATATTGGTGTGAGCTGGCGCTTGGCACACCAATTGGCTGCAGAGCACGGCATTCATATACGGTTGTGGGTGGATGATCTGGCGCTGGCGCAACAGTTTGCCGGGGCAGGGCATGCGCATATTCAGTTACAACACTGGGCAGAAAACACCGATTTTTCGCAAGCGGCACCGGTGGTGATTGAAACCTTTAGCTGCGGCTTGCCAGACGCCTATCAACAGCGGATGCGCAAGCAGGCATCTCTTTGGGTCAATGTCGATTATTTATCAGCAGAGCGCTGGGTGGAGAGCTTTCATGCGCAGCCTTCGCCGCAAGCCAACGGCCTGCTGCGTCATTTCTTTTACCCCGGGTTTACATCAGGCACCGGCGGTTTGCTGCGCGAAGCCAGTTTGCCAGCGTTGCAAGCCCAGGCACGTTGGTCTGATTTAGGCCTGACAGCAGCGCCTGGCAGGCTCACGTTATCATTATTATGCTATGCCCATGCACCATTGGCGGCTTTGGTGGATAGTCTGCAAGCCTCGGCGGTGCCGGTACGTGTATTGGTGCCGCACACGGTTGCGCCATTATTGGCCAAGGCACTTGATACGCCTGTGTTGCAGGTTGGTGACCGTCTGCAGCGCCAACAATGCGAGTTTTTGGTGATCCCGTTTTTATCGCAAACCGATTACGACCGCTTGCTGTATTTATGCGACTTGAATTTTGTACGTGGCGAAGATAGCTGGATACGCGCTTTATGGGCGGGCAAGCCCATGATCTGGCTGCCTTATCAGCAGAGCGAAGACGCCCACTTGCTGAAACTCAACGCCTTTATGGCGCATTACCTGTTGGCGGCCGATCCTGGATTGTCTGATGCCATCCACAACGCCATGCTGGCGTGGGCGCAAGGGACGTGGCAGGCACAGCACTGGCAGGCGTTATTAGCCGCTTTGCCGCAGTTTGCCTTGCACGCCAGCGCCTTTAAAGTCAGACAGTCACAGCAGTATGATTTGGCGACTAACTTGGTGATTTTTATTGAGAAATGTCTTACACATCGGGTATAATTCCGCGCTTTCAAATCCCGCATACACATTAAGGCTTAATTTATGAAAATCGCTCAAGACCTCCGCGTTGGCAACGTAGTGATGATTGGCAATGACCCGATGGTTATTGTAAAAACCGAATACAACAAATCTGGCCGTAACTCTGCAGTGGTTAAAATGAAAATGAAAAACTTGCTGACAGAAGCACCAAGCGAGAACGTTTATGCTGCGCAAGACAAGTTTGATGTGATCGTATTGGAAAAGAAAGAAGTGACTTACTCTTACTTTGCTGATCCTACCTACGTATTTATGGATGCTGAGTACAACCAATATGACGTGGATGCCGAGTTTATGGAAGACGCGCTGCCATACCTGGAAGATGGTATGCCATGTGAAGTGCGTTTTTATGAAGGCAAAGCGATTTCTATCGAATTGCCAACTACCGTGGTGCGTGAAATCACTTACACCGAGCCTGCTGTTAAGGGTGATACTTCCGGTAAAGTGATGAAACCAGCCAAAATCGCGACCGGTTTTGAGATCCCAGTGCCACTGTTTGTGAGCCAGGGCGACAAGATCGAGATCGACACACGTACTGGTGAATACCGTAACCGTGTGATGAAGTAATCGCGCTGATTCGCTCAAAACCCCGGACCTGTCCGGGGTTTTTTATTGCCTGTTGATTAGGGTGCTATTGCTGTGAGCAACACGGCAGGGAAATCTGGTGTGGTTTATCAGGAATCATTCACTGGGTAGCGCTTGCGTTTTGCCTAACAATAAAGTGACTGCTTTTCATCATGCCAATATGGGGGTTGCAATGCGTTATCAGCACAAGCATCAAACATGTACCTTTTTGACATTATTGTTTGCCTGTTATAGCTTGCTGGCGAGCATGCAGGTGGTCGCCGAAGCTGATCCACGCTCACTCAAGCATCCCGTCATTGGGTATTGGGAGTCTCGTGTGCCGGAAAGCGGTTGCCTGGAAACCTATTGGTTTAAAGAAGATGGCTCCGCGGTATTGACCAGTGGTGATGAGCAACTGGAGGAGCACTATGACGTCACGCCGCAGCCTGATGCACAAGGCTTTTTCAAACTGAATCACCGAGTCACCCTGAGTAACAAGGCGGCAGACTGTACCCAGCAACGCGCTGAAATCGGTAGCGAACAGACCAGTTTTTTGCTGTTTAAACCAGATGGCAGCAGTTTTATTGTTTGTGATAATGATGATCCTTCGCTAGAAAGCTGTTTCGGCCCCGTTGAGTTGAAAAACAACGCCAGCAGAGGCTTGCCTTAACAGGTAGTGCCTATGCGGCGGTTGAGGTTGGCTTTATTCAGGCGCGTGTTGCCTGTACTGTTGGCTTCTCTGGGGCTTGCGCTTGGGCTTATCTTGGGGCATTCCAGCCAGGCTATTATTCACGGCCTAACATTTCCGGGCATGGCGATTTCTACCGTGAAGTTAAATGTGCAGCACGCACATTTTTTGCAGTCGGTTGAAAAGTGGGAGTATTACGACTCGATTTGCAGCGCAGCGATTGTTGGCCTCAAACCACTTACTTTAATCACCGCGGCGCATTGTCTGAAAGAGGTACGGTTGACGGGCCCGCTGGGATTGCCCATGCTTGGTATTGCCCAGCCCGAGCTGTTGGGCATGGAGCAGGTTGAGCTCAAACAGGCGTTTTATCGGCCATTTAACGTGGTTGCCGAAGACCTGACGCAAGATATTGCGGTACTGGTGTTTGACGCCAAAGTGCATAGTCTGATACAGCCTTTACGCATCCGCCTGGGCGATGATTTACCCGAGCTCATCATGATTTGCGGCTATGGGCGCGGCTATGGTGAAGCGGATACTCGGCACCCGCGTTGTGGTGAACGAAAACCCGTGCGTGATTTATCAGACTTTTATCAGGTTTTGCCTAAAGCCTATCGTGACATGGATGAAATGTTACACCTGCAAGCGCAAACCCAGTTTGCCTATACGCAGGAGTTGGTGCACGCTGAAAAAGCATTGCTGGCGGTGAACCGTTTGAACGACATGGATCAATATGACCACACCATGCCCATGCCTACCGTCGGCGATTCAGGCGGCCCCTGGCTGGTGCTGAATGACTTGGGGCAGTATGAGTTACTGGCGATCACCAGCCTGGTCGAGCGTTTTTATAACCCAAGCGCCAACTGGCCGTTTTTTCAGAAACAGGTGCCGCTGTCGGAGTACCCCTATGTTGCCTATGGGTTACGTTTAAGCCATCCTGAGGTGCTGGGATTTTTACAATACGCGCAACATAGCGGTGCCGATATTCAGTTCACGTCGGCACCGCGAATTCCACGTCTGAGTCAGCCGGAATAGTCTTCAGGCATTCAATTTGGCATTAATCTCTTGTTCAGCTTCTAGCCAGTAGTCTAGATGGTTGTGACCAAAGCCTTTTTTCTCCGCAATGTAATAGGCCGCTACTTCAATCATTTTGTAGCGCTCTTCACTGGTCACAATGGCTGTTTTGGCTGTTTTTTTACGTGAAGTGGCTGGCTTGGCAGCTTTTTCTGACGCAGTTTTTTTTGGGGCAGTTTTGGGCGCGGCGGCTTTCTTTGCTGTGGTCACTTTTTTAGGGGATGCGTCGGAAGTTTTACTAGATGCCATACTATGTCTCCTTGGTGTAGAGGTGAGTGAAAGCGTCGACTTGTGGTCGCTGTAAAGTGATATTAAGAGCGAGCGACGTCCAGCGTCAAGCCTTAATCGGCAATCCATTTGATCTGCGTTAAATTTTGAGCCTTCATTTTTGTGTTTGGGGTTGAATGGCGTCTGGTATTCATCGCCAAAACGCCTGGTTGCGATAAAAGCAGCTTCCAAAGCCTGCCTATTTATGGTGTAGTTACCCGCTTATTGCTATTGAAAGACCGTATGTATAAAAAAGCACTCACCTCACTGACCGTATTGTTTTTTATGATGGGGTTTATCACCTGTTTAAACGATATTTTGGTGCCATATCTCAAAGCTATATTTGCCCTGACCTATAGCCAGGCAGCGCTTATTCAGTTCTGTTTTTTTGCTGCCTACGGCCTGACTTCTATCCCGTTTAGCAAGCTGATTGAAAACATCGGCTATCAAAAAGGCATGGTGGTTGGCTTTGCGCTGGCGGCACTTGGTTGCCTGCTGTTTTACCCGGCCGTCCTTTTACATACTTATGCGTTATTTTTAGGCGCATTGTTTGTACTGGCTTCTGGCATTGTGCTACTGCAAGTGGCTGCGAACCCATGTGTCTCTATTATTGGGCCTAAAGAGACAGCGTCTTCACGACTGACCATGGCACAAGCATTCAATTCCCTGGGGACTTTTATCGCCCCATTCTTTGGCGCTTATTTTATTCTTTCAGGCTTAACCAACTCAGTGTATGCCGAGGGCGTGGTTTATCCTTACTTCTTGATTGCGATGGTATTAATCGTGATTGCGCTGGTGCTTTCGCGCCTGAACCTGGCTGGCATGGAGACCAATGCGCCAGATGAAAGTACCTGGCAGGAGGTCTTAAAAGAAAAGAGCCTGTTATTCGGCGTGATTGGTATTTTTGCTTATGTAGGCGCTGAAGTTGCGATCGGTAGTTTCCTGGTGAACTATGTGATGGAAATCCTGCATGTGCCAGAAACTGAAGCGGCCCCTTTGATTGCGCTTTATTGGGGCGGTGCCATGATAGGCCGTTTTATCGGTATTTTTACCTTGAAAGCATTTGCGCCTGCCAAGGTGCTCATGGTACATGCACTGCTGTCTGTATTATTGCTCCTGGTTTCAATGCAGACGGTGGGTGTCATCGCCATTGGCAGCATGGTACTGGTAGGCTTGTGCAACTCGATTATGTTCCCAACGATTTTCACTCTGAGTATTAAGGGCTTGAAAGCAGGCCAGGAGAAAAAAGGCTCCGGTTTGCTGGCAACAGCTATTTTAGGCGGCGCAGTAGTGCCATTGTTGACAGGCATGCTCGCTGACCGTATTGGCTTGCATCATGCTTTTGTATTGCCGGTGATCTGTTATACCTATATTGCGTGGTTGGGGATCAACCATCTTAAAGCGCGATAATATTCAGTCATAAAAAAGCTGCCGATAGGCAGCTTTTTTATTTAATGATGAATGCACTTCTCGGTATTACGCTGACGTTCCACCCACCGTTAGCCCGTCAATCTTCAGCGTCGGTTGTCCAACACCTACCGGCACGCTTTGGCCTTCTTTGCCACAGGTGCCAACGCCGCTATCCAGCGTCATGTCATTGCCTATCATACTGACTTTGGTCAGCACATCCGGACCGTTACCAATCAGGGTAGCACCTTTGACCGGGTAGGTGATTTTTCCGTCTTCAATCATGTAGGCTTCTGCTGCGCTGAACACGAATTTGCCGCTGGTGATGTCGACCTGGCCGCCGCCAAAGTTGGCTGCGTAGAGGCCTTTTTTAACCGACTTGATAATCTCTTGCGGGTCTTTGTCACCATTGAGCATATAGGTGTTGGTCATGCGCGGCATGGGGATGTGTGCGTAGCTTTCGCGGCGCGCGTTGCCAGTGAGGCCCATATTCATCAGGCGTGCGTTGAGCGTGTCTTGTATATAGCCGCGCAGGATGCCGTCTTCAATCAGTACGGTGTTCTGTGGCGCATTGCCTTCGTCGTCCATGGTCAGTGAGCCGCGGCGGTCCTGTATCGTGCCGTCGTCGACGATGGTGATGCCTTTAGCGGCAACTTGCTGGCCTATCATATTGCTGAAAGCGCTGCTGCCTTTGCGGTTAAAGTCACCTTCGAGGCCGTGGCCAATCGCTTCGTGCAGCAAAATGCCTGGCCAGCCATTGCCCAGCACAACGGTCATGCTACCAGCCGGGGCAGGGCGTGCTTCCAGGTTAACCAGCGCCTGATGCGCAGCTTTGTGGGCGTAGTCTTGTAATACTTCATCAGTGAAATAGCTGTAATCAAAACGACCGCCACCACCGCTGGAGCCTTGTTCACGGCGGCCATTATGCTCAGCGATTACTTGCAGGGATAAACGCACCAACGGCCTGACATCGCCCGCCATGACGCCATCGCTGCGCGCCACCAGGACAACTTCATATTCTGCGGCAATCGACGCCATCACTTGTGTGATACGTGGGTCTTGCGCCTTGGCATACCGCTCCAGTTTTTCCAGCAGCTTCACTTTTGCATCTGCACTCAGGCTGGCAATTGGGTCTTGCGGCAAATAGAGCGGGGTATGGCTGCGTGTGATAATGCTGTGGCCAGTTTTTTCCTGGCCCAGGTTGGCAATGGCGCGCGTGGCACTTGCCGCTTGTTGCAAGGCATCGAGGTGGATGTCATCAGAGTAGGCAAACGCCGTTTTTTCGCCACTTACGGCGCGTACGCCTACCCCCTGGTCGATATTAAAGCTGCCAGACTTTACCTGGCCCTCTTCCAGCCCCCACGATTCGCTACGGCTATATTGAAAATACAGGTCAGCATAGTCAATATTGTGCGTCATCATGCCAGACAATACATTGGTTAAAGCGCTCTGATCCAGCCCGGCGGGGCGTAGTAGCAAGTCGTTGGCGGTGGTGAGTAGCGTTTGCATATTAAGTCACTTGTTGTAATCGTGAAATTTGGAGTCGATTTGTAGCAAAGAGTGCCAGCCTGGCACTCAGTGTTTTCATTAAATCGCCTTAATCGTTTTGTGTTTGAGCGCTGGCAAGCTTTGGCGCAGGTTTTTAATATAGTTGCGGTTCACATTGGCAACCACAATGCCTGAGCCACGTGGCAGGCGGTCCAGCACCACGCCCCAAGGGTCCACGATCATGCTGTTGCCGTGGGTTTCGCGGCCAGATAAATGGTAGCCGCCTTGGGCTGAGGCAATGACATAACTGAGGTTTTCTACCGCGCGTGCCCGCACCAGCGTTTCCCAGTGCGCTTTACCGGTGGTTTCGGTAAATGCCGAGGGCACCACGATCATGTCGACCTCACCCATGGCGCGGAACAGCTCGGGAAAGCGCAAGTCGTAGCAGATCGACAGGCCGATACGGCCAAATGGCGTCTCTACCGTCACCACCGTGTCACCAGGCTCTATGGTGTTTTCTTCGTGGTAATGCTCGGTGCCCATATCGAGACCAAACAGGTGGATTTTGTCATAGCGCGCCACTTGCTCACCCTTGTCGTTATAGACCAGGCAGCTATTGCGCACTTTGTTCGCGTAATGGCTTTCGAGCGGCACGCTACCAGCGACGATCCAGATTTTAAAAGCCTTGGCGGTTTTGCTCAAAAACTGCTGAATCGGGCCATCATTTTGTTTTTCACGTATGGTGACTTTATCAAATTCTTTCAGTCCCATGATGCAAAAGTATTCTGGCAGCACCACCAGTTTGGCACCGGCTTTGGCCGCCATTTCGATCAGGCGCTTAGCTTCGACCAAATTCGCAGCCACATTGGGGCTAGAAGCCATTTGAACCGCGGCGACTTTGACGATGTCATCACTGGCGGCTGATTTGAGTTTTTTAGTTTTTTTGTCTGCCATGGCAAATTTTCCATTGAAATAATAATATTGGCATTAATGCAGGCCTTTCAAGGGCTGTGCAGCAGGAGCGGGTGCTTTTTTATCCACCTCTGCTTCCTGTGGGTTATCCCAGGTGCCTGTAATCATATACTCACTGGCACTGATTTTGTTAAGCGGGTCTTTGAGTAATTTTTGCGCCACAAAGGCAGCCACACCCACAATCGGGCCGCCAGCCAGTGCGGCCAGCGACACCGAGTCGCTAATATGTGGCACCACTTTTACCCGCAAGCGCTGCGTTTCTGCTTTTAAATTGGCTTCGCCTTTAATGCTAGCCTCGGCGGCAGGGCCAGTCATAAACAGGTCGTTACTACGCAAAATACCATCTTTAATATTGGCGGTAGAGGTGATTTTGTCAAACGCAAAGCCCTCGCTAAACAGATCGCGGAAGTCTAGGGTTAATCGGCGTGGCAGGCTTTGCAAGCTCAATAATCCCAACAAACGGCCAACGCCTGGCTGCACTTTTAAAATCTGGCCTTTTTCGAGCTGCATGGTGAAGTTGCCATCCAACCGTTCTATGGCAAACTCGTGTGGGCTGCCTGGCCAGCCAAGCTGACCGTTGATATTGCCCGTGCCGCCTTTCACCATCTCGCCGCCAGGCTGAAAGCGTTGCAGGGTTTTGCCCAGATTGCTGGAGCTCAGATTGAATTTGAGCATGGTTTGCGGACTGCGCACCGAGTTGCGCCAGGTGCCGTCTGCCGTGAGCTGGCTGTCGCTGTTGCTGATATTCATGCGCTGTATCACCCAGCTTTCACCGCTGTTGTAAGCTTTTAAATCGAGGCTGCCCAGTTGTTTGTCGCCAAACTGGAAGTCTTGCGCCGTGATGTCCAGCTCAGGGTAAGTCAGGTCTAAACGACGCACTTCAGCCGGATTGACCGTACTATCGGTATCCATGCTGCGGGGAATACGCAGATAATTCAGTTTAGCCACCAGTTTGCTGGGTTTGCCTGCAATCCAGTCCGCCTCACCCGCCAGCTCCTGGCTTTGCACGGCGAGTTTGAGCCGCTCGTTTTCTGGCGAGATGTTTAACTTGATCTGATGCAGGTTGCGGTCAAAGACATGCAAAGTGCCTGCGGTCAGCTCTATTTGATTCAATACCATTGAAGAGGATTCTGTCGCCTGGTTGCCATTGCCCTGATTGAGGTAAGCCAGCCACTCATCGACATTAAGCTTTTGAAAGTCTGCGCGCAAATTAATGCCATCGCCTGTTGGCAAACGTGGTGGCGTGTTAATGGCGATTTCACCGGCGCTGACGGCAGCTGGATTATTTGCATTGCGGAAAAAGTTAGCATGAATCCAATCGTTGTAATGAATGGCGATCTTGTCGGGCTGATTGCTTTCCTGGCGGAAACGAATACTCAGATTCGCCGGGGTTTCAACGCTTTTTTTTGCCGGCTCTGGCAGGTCAATCGCCATGCCAATCAACTGCGAGCGGATGTCCAGACGGATATTCGGCGCTTGAATCAACAGATTGCTTTTCCAGTCTGTGGTGCCATGCAAGGCGCGCGTGATCGGGTTGTTATCCAGTTTTTTTAGCGCAGCATCGGTGATGCGGCCGCTGCCCTGGATAATCACCGACTTGTCTGGCCGCGTGCTCAGGCTGACGCTGGCAGGATTATCAAACATGGATAATTGCACACCTTGCGCTTGCAAGCCTTTTTCGTTGAATTTTAAATGACCATTGATATTGCTCATTTCCGGCATGGCAATTTGCGGGTTGGCGGCAATATGGCCGTTTTTAATGTTGTAATCGCCCTGAAACTGGCTGGCATCGACATCATTGAGCGGCACTTGCAGGCCCAGTTTGAGTTCGGCATTGCCTGACGTTTTCAAAAAATCGGTAAAGCCCATGGTGACTTGCCGTACCGGGCTGGTGTTAACGAATTTAACGCCTTGTTCAACCGTGCCGGTGGCCGCCGCTTTAATATTGAGCATGGGCCAGTCGGCATCCAATTGCGGAATTTCGACCTGTGCTTGTGTAATGTGCTGGCCGACAGTCGTGCCGTTTTTCACGGCGATATCCATGCGTTTGCCTTCAAATTTCATGAAAGCATCAATATTTTGCACCACCGGCCAGTCGGTGCCATATTCCAGGCTGGCGCGATCCACTTGCGCGGTGACGCGGAACAAGCCCAGCGATGGGTCCGGCTGGTGTGCCTGATTGACATAAGGGAAATCACTGACGCGGCCTTTAACAATCACTTCACCATGCCTGATTTGGCCACCCAGAATAGACGTATCGAGCCAGTGCAAGGTCGACTCACCCAATATGAGCGGGTAATAAAACGGGGCAAACTTGGCATCGCCACGCTCAATCTGGCTTTGTAGTTGTATGGTGTCGCCACCTGCCGCGCCCAGTTGATATTCCATATTGGTACGCAAGGCCAGGTGTGGATTGCTAAAGTGCAGGTTGCGGGTGCTGATCAAGGTTTTCTGCCCGTTATTGCGCCACTCAATCTCGCCTTGCAGGCTGTCAATGGGTAGTGCCCAGCGCAGCAGACCTTCAAGCTCAATCGTGGCCTTGCTGGTATCTAACTCAACGCTGCCAGCATTTGGTTGCACTGACAATTGACCGGACCAGTTATCCAGGCCTGGCAGGTTGGCATAGGCTTGTGTATGCAAGCCGCTAAAGTTGGCAGTGATGGCGTAATCGCGCCACTGGTTGCCTTGCGCAAGCCAGCGCGCTTTGATTTTAGAGGCATTGCCCGCAGGCGCCATGTGTTCAAGATAAGTGGCTATTGGAGAGTCTGGCGGTAACCATTGCGCAAATAAATCACCCTGTGCGAGGCTGAATTTTTTAACCGTGACTGTGCCTTCATGGCCTTTGTTATCCCATTGCAGTTCGCCATTGGTATCCTCCAGCACCAAGCCGGGCTGAACATTCGCCGAGAAATGTTTGAGGGTGACCATAAACCGTTGTTCTACCCGTTGCCAACGTAGCTCGCCAGTCACGCTTTTAGCCACAAAGGTTTGTGGCTCGTTGGCCGGTTTAACGGCGACATTGGTCAGCGCTACCTGTGCAGCCAAACGTTGTAATTGCAGCGCTTCAAATGCCAGCGTGGTGGTCAGATTGCCCTGGCCTGATTGCACTTTAACTGGCAAATCTAACCAGGGGCTCCAGGCGGCTAAATCGGTTTCTGGCAAGCGTAGCGAAATTTCGCCATGCCAGGCTTCGGGTTTGGCTACATCGTTCCCGACCACGACAGACTCGAGGGTGATGCGCTGCTTTGTGCCGGTAGACACCAGGCTGTCGATGTGGATGCTATGCCGGTGCAACAGACGTTGCCAGACGGGTGTCAATATTTCAATGTTCAGGTCTTCAAGCAAGAGAGGGGGCGCTTGACGCTGCTCATCCAGCCAGGTGATGGTGGCGTGAGAGACCTTGATGCGCCGCTGTGCCAGCAGCCAGTTTGCAAACGCCGGATTGCCTTGTCCGGACATGGAAATGCCCGCTAAAAATAGTTCGCCATCAGCGGTGCGCCTGATGACTAAATTGGGCGCGTCTATGCTCAGGCTGACTAATGAAGGTGAAAGCAGCACCAGGCTACTCCACGACAGGCGTGTCGTCACCTGCGATAATTCCAGCGCAGGGCGGTGCTCGGTATCAAACACTGTGACCTTGCCCAGGGTGATTTGTGGTGCCAGGCCGCGCCAGCGAATACCGATATGCGCAATAGTCACTTGCTGTTTGAGCGACTGGCTCAGCGCTTGCTCAATGCGACCTCTGTAGTCGTCAATATGTGGAAAAACATAAAACTGGATGACGCCAATGATGCCTGCCAGCATGATGAAAATCACCATCATGAGTGTAACCAGCCAGCGTTTGATTTTTTGCAGAGGCATAAAGACGTTTAACAAGGATTGAAGAGGTTTAAAGATAACTGACTATTTTACTCGAAAACAGTTGCGCAACCGCAGTAGAACTCCCTGCTAAGGGCGGAATTATTCAGCCAGAATAGGGGTGATTCGTTTAAAATGCCACTCTTTTTGCAACGTTGTTTTTAAATGAAAGTGATTGTCAGTGATTCAGTTTAAACAACTGACTTTTTCCAGAGCAGGTAAAACACTGGTTGAGGCCGCTAGTTTTCAGTTGCACCCCGGGCATCGGGTTGGCCTGACGGGCGCCAATGGCGCAGGTAAATCGACCTTGTTTGCCTTGCTGCGTAGCGAGCTCACGGCAGATGTTGGCGAGTTACTGATGCCGCCACAATGGGTAATCGCCCATGTGGCGCAGGAAACCCCCGCGTTGGCGCAGTCTGCCCTCGAATACACCCTAGATGGCGATGAAGAGTTGCGCACCCTGCAAGCCAAGCTTGCTGAAGCAGAGGCTGGTGATAGCCATGACCCGTTGCATGTTGCCGAGTGGCATCAGCGCCTGGCGGATATCGATGGTTATAGCGCAGAAGCCAGAGCCAGCGCCTTATTAGCCGGGTTGGGCTTTTCTCAAGCGCAGTTAAGTCGTGCAGTCAGTGATTTTTCGGGTGGTTGGCGCATGCGCCTTAACCTGGCGCGCGCCTTGATGTGCCGCTCGGATTTGTTATTGCTAGATGAACCGACCAATCACCTGGATATTGAGGCGGTGATCTGGCTAGAAGGCTGGCTGAGTGCGTATCGAGGCACCTTATTGCTCATTTCGCATGATCGCGAGTTTCTCGATAACACCGTGAACCATATTCTGCACATCGAGCAGCAGCAACTGACCTTGTATCGTGGTGGCTACAGTGATTTTGAGCGCCAGCGCGCCGAGAAACTGACTCTGCAACAGGCCAGTTATCAAAAGCAGCAGCAGCAAATGGCGCATTTGCAGAAATATATTGATCGTTTTCGGGCGCAGGCGACCAAAGCGCGGCAGGCACAAAGCCGTATCAAGGCCCTTGAGCGCATGGAGCGTATCAGTGCCGCGCATGTCGATTCACCTTTCAGTTTTAGTTTTCGTGACTTAGGCTCCGCCCCCGACCCTTTATTGGTGATGAATCAGGCGGCGCTTGGCTATGCCGGGCAAACGCTGGTCAAGCTGGCCCATTTGGCGATTCGCCCAGGGGAACGCATTGGGTTGTTGGGCAAAAACGGTGCCGGTAAATCTACCTTGATCAAAGCCCTGGCGCAGTCAGAAACCCTGTTGTCAGGTGAGCGGGTAGAAGGCAAAGATTTACGGATTGGTTATTTTGCCCAGCACCAGCTAGAACAACTGGTTGCCACTGATTCGCCTTTGCAACATTTGCAGCGGCTGGATACGCAAACCCGAGAGCAGGAGTTGCTGGATTTTTTAGGTGGTTTTGATTTCAGGGGCGAGATGGCCAAAACAGCCTGCGGACCATTTTCTGGCGGCGAAAAGTCACGCCTGGCATTAGCCATGCTGATTTGGCAACGGCCTAACCTGATTTTGCTGGATGAGCCGACCAACCACCTGGATATTGAAATGCGGCATGCCTTGTCCATGGCTTTGCAAGCCTATGAAGGTGGCATGGTCATGGTGTCACACGATCGCACGCTGCTGGCCACTTGTTGCGAAAAGTTTGTGCTCGTAGCTGATGGCCAAGCCAATGTGTTTGATGGCGACCTGGAAGATTACAAAGTGTCGTTAATCAAAACGGCGCAAACAGAAGCCACGGCCAGTCGGCCTGCGGTCGTCAAGCAAAACAGCTATCATCAGCAAAAAGCAGACAGGCAGGCGCGCTTGGTAGAGCGTAGGCCGTTGCTCAAAACACTGGCGACACTGGAAACTCAGCTGACCAAGTTCACGCAAGAAAAGCAGGGGATTGAAAGTCGCCTGGCAGATAGCGCGATTTATGAGGTCGAACAGCGCGAAACACTGCAATCGCTCTTGATTGCACAAGGCGAAAATCAAAAACAACTCGATGCCATCGAGGAGCAGTGGCTGGATGTGCAGGAAAAGCTGGAAGCGCTGCCAGAGATTGAATAACGCGATCATATTGAATGAATCAGGATTAATAAGGGGATCAACATGGAAATGACTTACGAAGAACGCTTGCGGTTTATGCATCAACTGTGTCAGGCCCAAACGCGGGCAGATGCGCCTTCTGAAGCGCAAGCGGTTGCCGCTTTTGCGCATGGCGATGTCGAAGAGTCCGTGCATTATCTGGCCAGCTTTTTAACCTTTAAAGCCATTCAGACTGCAGATCGTCACCCGGCAGATGAATTGCAAAATGATTTTGACATGCTGGGCGTCTATCAATGTTTCGGCTTGATGGTGTATGCTTTTCTGTTCATGCCGCTGACGCAGGAAGGGCATCAGCCGGATTACGACCGGGCGCAGATCACCATCGGTAAAACCTTATTTGACGGCCTGGCGCCGGAGATGTTGGCCGAGATCATCGAGTCAGGTTTTCATAAGTTTAGATTGATTGCAGAGGCCGAGTCTGAGCACTGGCAAGAGTACCGTGAAAATCTGGACAAAGTGACCATTAGTTACATGATTGCTACCACTGACGATGACAGCCCACACAGCGCAGATGAAGTGTTGCCGCTGTTTGGTCAACTCTTGAGTCAATTGTGTGAAGCCTTTACTGCCGACTGAGATTTTGCATCAGAAAACATTCATGTATAATTTAAAAATGCTTAACATTTTTGATACAGTTTGAAAACTTGGGTAAAGTTGGGCGATTTACGCTTGTTAATCAATTTAATTGTTCATAATATTCCGGGGCTAAATATTTGTATAAGCCTTGTGTTATCTTTCAAAAAAGGACATAAATGAGCAAGCTGCTGTTGATTGACGATGATGTTGAATTGGCCAATATGCTGAAGGAGTTTCTGACGCAAGAAGGCTTTACCGTAACAACTGCGCACGATGGACTGACTGGAGAGCAATATGTGCTGGCCGGTAAGTTCGATCTGGTGATTCTTGATGTGATGATGCCGGGCCAGGATGGTTTGCAAACGTTGCGCAATATCAGGCAACACTCTGATATTCCTGTGCTGATGCTGACAGCCAAAGATGACAACGAGGGCCGTATTGAAGGGCTAGAAGGCGGCGCTGATGATTACGTCCAGAAACCCTGTCTGCCTAGAGAGCTGGTAGCGAGAATTCGTGCAATTTTGCGCCGTCACACAAGTGACACACCAAAAGGCAATGATATTGTGGTTGGCCAACTGGTCGTTTCCAGCGAGCGCAGAAAAGTGTTCTGGGTAGATAAGCCGATTGTGTTTACCAGCACCGAGTTCAGCCTGATTGAAATCCTGGCGAAGCATGCAGGCACCATCGTCAGCAAAGAAGATTTGTCTATTCAAGCGCTGGGTCGTCCATTGGTGAAGTATGACCGTAGTATTGACGTGCATTTGAGCAGTATTCGTCAAAAAATATCAGAAGTATCTGGTGGTGTGAATGTGATCCAAACCATTTATCGCGTCGGGTATCAATTAGTTAGAGAGTAAGTAAAATAATGCGAGGGTTATGGGGCGCCTGTTCTGGAAGTTATTTGTAGCATTTTTTCTGGCGCTCATCTCCACCGGCATCATCGTCGGCAGCCTGGTCGAGTGGCAGTCGCATCAACAAATTCCCGTACATCACGGTGTCTCGCCAGCGTGTGTTGCTCAGGCTGGCTGCGCGACTAATTCAACAACCGTCACCTCTGTGCCTCAGGTCAGTGCCCAAACCGTTGAGAGACGATTTTTAGGCTTGCCCCTGACAGTCTTTTTTTTCAGTATCGTCTCCAGTGTGATTTTTTCCGGTGTGCTAGCCTGGTCAATTTCGCATCCCATCAAGCTATTGCTTGAACATCTTAAAAGCGCTGCAGAAGGCGATCTGCTGGTCAGAGTCACCCCTAAAATTACGGCCAGTCACGATGAGTTTTCTGAGTTAGGTCAGGCGTTTGATCTGATGGCGTTACGCTTGAACAATATGATCAAAAGCCAATCTAAAATGCTGCATCATGTGTCGCATGAACTGCGTTCGCCCTTGGCCCGGATCCAAATGTCGGTGGGTCTGGTGATGCAAAATCCCAAAAAAATGCAAAGTTCGTTGCAGCGTGTTGAGCTGGAAGCGGTGCGCATGGAGCGGATGATCTCTGAGTTGCTGGAAATTTTTCGCTTTGAATCTGGCATGCAAAAACTACAAAAAACCGAAGTGGATTTAAAAGGGCTGCTGACAGGCATTGTTGGCGATGTGTTATTTGAAAAACAGGATGCCAAGCTGCATCTCGATATGCCTGAAGATGTGGTGGTGGTCGATGGCCAGTTGGAGCTACTGCAACGGGCGATAGATAATGTGATTCGAAATGCCGTGAAATATGGCCCGGAAAATGGCGTGGTCACCATCACGCTGCAACACAGTGCCCGTACTAGTGAAGTGATCTTGGAGGTGGAAGATCAGGGCCAGGGGGTAGAGCCGCAAGAGCTGGAGCAGATTTTCAGACCGTTTGTGCGTGGCCGTCGTGCGTCGCAAGTAGAAGGCCATGGCATTGGCCTGGCCATGACTAAGCACATCGTTGAGGCACATGGTGGGTTCGTCAGGGCAACTAATCTTAGCCCACATGGTTTTATGATGCGCATCCATTTGCCTGAAAAGCATGAGGCTCCCGCTGATCAAGAGTCCAAAAATTGGATGTAACAATGCTAAAATAGTCGGTTTACGAATAACGTAGACGATTGCCGGATATTTATGACAGCACAACACTCCACCCCAGACAACGCGACAGAGTCAGTCGTTGATGAGAATCACGTGATTGCGGAGCGTCGCGAAAAGTTGCGCGTATTGCGCGAACAAGCCCAGGCTAGCCAAACAGCTGCTTTTCCTAACGATTTTAAGCCCGAGCACAAAGCCGCCGCGTTGCAAGAGGCTTATGCCACCAGTGACAAAGAAACACTGGACCCGCAAGAGATTGTCGTCGTCGTGGCTGGTCGCATGATGCTTAAGCGCGTGATGGGTAAAGCCAGTTTTGCGACCATTCAAGATAGCACTGCGCGTATTCAACTCTATGTCGCACGTGATGAAATCGGTGAAGAGCTCTACGAGCGTTTTAAACACTGGGATATGGGTGATATTTTGGGCGCCCGCGGCCGCTTGTTTAAAACCCGCACCGGCGAACTGTCTGTGCATGTGACCGAACTGCGTTTACTCACCAAATCGCTGCGCCCATTACCCGAAAAATTTCATGGCCTGCAAGACCAGGAAATCAAATACCGCCAGCGTTATGTCGATTTGATCACCTCAGAAGAAACCCGCGCGACGTTTAAATCCCGCTCAAAAGTCGTGGCGGCGATTCGCCAGTTCATGAACGACAACGAGTTTCTTGAGGTTGAAACACCTATGCTGCACCCGATTCCGGGGGGCGCCTCAGCCAAGCCGTTTGTGACGCATCACAACGCGCTGGATATGCAGATGTTTATGCGCATTGCGCCAGAGCTCTACCTGAAACGCCTGATTGTGGGTGGTTTTGAGCGCGTGTTTGAAATCAACCGTAACTTCCGTAATGAAGGCCTCAGCGTGCGTCATAACCCTGAGTTCACCATGATGGAGTTTTACGCGGCTTACACCGACTATCAATGGCTGATGGATTTTACCGAACAATGTATTCGCGCCGCAGCCATTGCTGCCAACGGTACGGCCGTACTCAGCTACGCAGGTAAAGAGGTTGATTTGAGCAAGCCGTTTGAGCGCTTGACGATTGTTGGCGCGATTCAGAAATATGCGCCGCACTATACGCTGGCACAACTTAATGATGCCGACTTTTTGCGTACAGAGTTATTAAAGTTTGGCGTCAAAGCTTTTGACCATGCCGGATTGGGTGCCTTGCAGTTATCCTTGTTTGAAGAAACCGCGGAAAGCCAGCTCTGGCAGCCAACGTATATTATCGACTACCCAGTAGAAGTATCGCCGTTGGCACGTGCCTCTGATCAACAGCCAGAAATCACAGAACGTTTTGAATTGTTTATCACCGGCCGTGAAATCGCCAACGGTTTTAGTGAGTTAAACGATGCAGAGGATCAGGCTGCACGCTTCCAGGCACAAATGAAAGCCAAAGAAGCGGGTGACCAGGAAGCCATGTACTACGATGCAGACTTTATCCGTGCTCTGGAGTACGGTATGCCGCCAACCGGCGGATGTGGCATTGGTATCGACCGTCTGGTCATGCTGATTACCGATAGTCCGAGCATCCGCGACGTGATTCTGTTCCCGCACATGCGCGCAGAAAGTTAAATCATTCAAATTTAACATGTAGCCACCTGAGTCAGGTGGCTTTTTTATGACTAGTAGTCTGCTTGTAAGAAATATGTAAGGTTTGTCATCAAACTGTCATATTGAAAATTCAAAATACGCCCCGGATACACACTTGTAATCTTATAACAGGGGATAAAAATGAATTTGAAGTTTCGTCGTTTGTTGATGGCAACCTTGGCCGGTGGCTTGTTAACAGGTTTGACGTCTGCGGCCTATGCTGATTCAACCACCGACCTGGTGCAGGCATTGATCAGTAAAGGTGTTTTGACCGAAGAAGAGGGCGCTTTGCTGATGAAGGGCCGCACCAATGAAGTCGAAGTGCAGAAAAAGAAAGAAAGCAAAAGCTGGACTAGCCGTGTGAATATGCGTGGTTATGTGCAGAATCGCGTGACTGCCATGATTGGTAATGATGGGGATAATAGAGCCAACCCGGTTGATTTATGGTCTGACCGTTCAGTCGGCACGGATGACTCCATTAACCCAGACAAAAACTTTTTGATTCGTCGCGCACGTATCATTATTTTTGGTGACTTTGGTGACCATCTGAGCTACTACATTCAGCCTGATTTTGCATCCTCTGCTAGCGGTACGAACAACATTGCACAGCTTCGTGACGCTTACGGTGATATCAATATTGATAAGGCAAAAGTACACCGCGTGCGTGTGGGTCAATCTAAAGTGCCTTATGGTTTTGAAAACCTGCAATCCTCCTCTAACCGTTTGGCGATGGATCGTGTAGATGCGCTCAACAGCGCTGTGCGTGACGAGCGTGACACTGGTGCGTTTTACTACTACACCCCAGAAAATATTCAGGCACTCTTTAAAGAAATCAACGATAAAGGCCTGAAACACTCTGGTAACTACGGTATGTTTGGTGCTGGTTTGTATAACGGCCAAGGCGCTAACCGCAGCGATGTAAACGATAATTACCATGTGGTGGCACGTGCTACTTATCCTTGGAAAACGCAATCTGGTCAGATTTATGAAGCCAGCATCCAAGGTTACCATGGTGACTATGCGCCAACGACAGGTCGTTACAATTTCAACGGTAATGCTAACGTGAGTTCATCTGCAAACACTGGCGCAACACGTACGCCTACCATCGCAACCGCAGATGCTAAAGGCTTTAAAGACCAACGCGTTGGTGTGAGTTTTGTGATGTATCCACAACCATTTGGTTTGCAAGCTGAGTGGAACTGGGGTACTACACCTGGTATGGATGCCGCGCAAAACAGAATTGAAGAGAAAAGTCTGCAGGGTGGTTATGTACAAGCAATGTACAAAATCGACAATTTCCAATTCTTAGAGACCAATGGTACGTTGATTCCATTTATCAAATGGCAATACTTTGATGGTTACAATAAGGCAGAAACCAATGCGCCTGAGAACCATGTGAATGATTGGGAATTGGGCCTGGAATGGCAACTTGCGCCTGAGGTCGAAATCATGGCGGAATACCATCACATGAAGCGTAATAACCTGGTGACGGGTAACCGTGCTGGTACCCTTGATTACCAAAGCTTTACAGCAGACGCTTTGCGTGTACAAGTGCAGTACAACTTCTAACAACAAACGTATTAAAACCCAAATTAAAGTCCCGCAGTCTTGCGGGATTTTTTTTAGTCTTTATATAGTTAAAAGTAATATAAAAATAACGAATAATTATTTTTTAAAATATAAATAGTCTGAAATAATGCCGTTCATTCAATGCAGTGAGGGGCATCATGTCTACAGTCTTAAACAAACCAGAAATACAAACCGACGAAGCTGTGCTGGCGATCGTGGCAGCAGCCATTGCGGCAGTGCAACAGGATACCGGTTATGGTTCGATTGAAATTACGGTACATGATGGGCGGGTGACGCAAATTGAGCGGCGCGAAAAAGTCCGCTTTGATCATCAAGTAAAACCTAAAAAGTAGTGAATATTTTACTGAGCGCTTACCAGACTGCTGGAAGTCATTAAATTACGGGAGAATTACATGCAGTTAAAGAAAATAAGTCTTGCACTGGCAACCGCAAGTGTGTGGTGGCTGGGTAATGGCGTTGCATCGGCAGCAGAAGAGGTGCAGCTGGCAGAGACGCAAGTAGAGGATGCTGAACAACAGAAGAAAGTCAAAGCGCGCCTTGAAGAAATCAAAGCTGAAGAAAAAGCGGCTGCAAAAGCAGCCAATGGTTACTACGTTGAGCGTCGCAGCTACGGTACACAAAAAGAAACCGAGCCACCACGCTATGTAAAACAATTGAACAAAACGTGGTTAAAAGACTACGACAGTTTTGCGGATATTGACTGGCTGGATATCGGTTTTGAATATCGCGCACGTTATGAGAGCCGTCAAAACGATTTTCGCCGTGCACAAGAAAACATTGATGATCCACTCTTATTGCGTTCACGCGCTTACCTGGGTTTGAAGAATATTCTGGACCCATTCCGTTTTGCGGTTGAAGTGCAGGATTCTCGTCGTAACCATAGTGATTACAACGATAGCACGGATCGCCGTTTATCTAATGACCCAAAAGATATCGACCATGCTGACTTTTTGCAGGCCTATCTGGAGCTGTATTTCAAAGAAAGCATTTTTGGTAAAGATGACTTGGGCAATAACCGTCCATTCTGGGTACGTGGTGGTCGCCTGGCTTGGGAAGATCTGGATCGTCGCTTGATTGCCCGTAACGAATGGCGCAACACGACCAACACCTTCCAGGGGATTCGCGCCAATATTGGTGAAAAGAAAAACGACTGGCAGTTGGAAGCCTTTGCGGTACAGCCGGTGCAGCGTTTCGCTAACCAGTTGGACCAAGTGGATCATGCCCAGAAGTTTTATGGCCTGGTGGGTGACTGGCGCGGCTGGTCTGAATACGTGACGATTCAACCATACTATTTTTACCTGAAGCAGAATGGTAATCGGGTTGAGTATGACGGTAACGGCACAGCCTATAGTGACCGCAGTGTTTATAGTGCATTGCGACAGACACAAGCACAGGTTGATCGCGAAATTAATACCGGTGGTGTGCGTGTCTATGGTGTGGTTCCAGGGACACAATGGGACTATGACGCCAGCTACAGCAAGCAATGGGGCGAGGTTCAACGCTACCTCGGAAACTTGGCCACAGGCCGCTATATCAATGTTGATCACGATGCTTATGCCTATACCGCAGAGCTTGGTTATACCTTTAACAAGCATTCATGGAAGCCTCGTTTCAGTGGGTCTTATGGCGTAGCCAGTGGCGACAAAGTCTCCGGCACCACTGCCACAGATACTTCTGATAATCAGGGTTTTGATCGTTTGTTTGGCTTTGCACGCCCTTGGTCTAACAACGACTATATTCAAATGAACAATATTCGTGCCGCCAAAATACGCGCAGAGTTTGATCCTAAAGTGCCATTTTTGGATAACGTGAAAGTAGATACGGGCTTTAGCTGGTATCGCCTGGATAGCGCAACAGACCGTTGGGCCGCAGGTAACAATTTGCAGGATGTCACGGGTAATGCTGGCAGGGATTTAGGTAAAGAGTTTGATTTAAGAGTGCGTTTTCCAATAAACCAATATGCTGCTTTGAATCTGGGTTATGCACATTTCTGGGCAGGCGACTTCGTGAAAACAACATCACGTTTGGTTGCTGGGCAAGCGAATCGCTCCGATACATCCAACTTCTTTTATACCGAGCTGACTTTATACGGCTTCTAACGACAAGGAAATATGATGACATTCAATCATAGTTTGAAACATGCTTTACTGGCACTCACTTTGGCCTTTCCGTTGTTGTCAGGGGCGGCTGATGTCAACCTGCTCAACGTGTCTTACGACCCAACGCGTGAGTTGTATCAAGACTACAACGACGCATTTGCCAAATACTGGAAAGGCAAAACGGGTGACAATGTGGTGATTAAACAATCACACGGTGGTTCTGGCAAACAGGCGCGTTCGGTCATTGATGGTTTGCAGGCTGATGTGGTGACGCTGGCGTTGTCTTACGACATTGACGAAGTGGGTAGCAAAGGGCGTTTGTTCGGGCCAGACTGGCAAAAGCGCCTGCCGCATAACAGCTCACCTTATACGTCTACCATTGTGTTTCTGGTGCGCAAAGGCAACCCGAAAAACATCAAGGACTGGAACGATCTGGTCAAACCGGGCACGTCGGTGATCACACCTAACCCGAAAACCTCGGGTGGTGCACGCTGGAACTACCTGGCGGCTTATGCTTATGCACTCAAGCAGAACAATAATGATGATGCCAAAGCCAAAGACTTCTTGAAAAAGCTGTTTAAAAACGTGCCGGTGCTGGATAGCGGTGCGCGTGGCTCAACCACGACGTTTGTCGAGCGCGGTATTGGCGATGTGTTGCTGGCCTGGGAAAACGAGGCTTTTCTGGCGCAGAAAGAGCTGGGCCCGGACAAGTTTGATATCGTGGTGCCTTCGTTGTCGATTTTGGCTGAGCCACCGGTGACAGTCGTTGATAAAAATGCCAAGCGACATGGCACTGAAGCGGTTGCAAAAGCTTACCTGGAGTATTTGTATAGCGAAGAAGGCCAGGAAGTCGCAGCGAAGAATTACTATCGTCCAACCTTGGAATCTGTGGCTAAAAAGTACGAGAAACAGTTTCCAAAGGTCAATTTGATCAAAATTGACGACACGTTTGGTGGCTGGCAAAAAGCACAAAAAACACATTTTGCCGATGGTGGTGTGTTTGACGAGATTTACCAGAAGTAAGATTTGATCAACAGAAAAAGGCATTTACCCAATGCCTTTTTCTTTCTCTACAAAAGGAGAGTGTTTCATGTCAAAAGCATTAGTGATTGGTGGTGACCGTATTGAAGGCATCAAGCAGGTACTGCAAGCGCAGGGGATCGATAAAATTGATCACTGGACAGGCAGAAAGCCAGGTGATGTCAAGCGGGAGCTACCGGCAAACGTCAATGTGATTGTGTTAGTCACCGGCTGGCTCAATCATTCCATGATGTACCGTATCAAGCATGTGGCGCACAAACGTGGCCTAAAAGTCGTGTATACACGTAATAGCGCCGATGGCATGCAGCGTGTGCTGGAAGCGGCCTGACCCGCTGCAGACGAATTATTAAATTATTTTAAAATAGCTCTAAATTTATCCATTTATTTAACCGATAACACTTTTGAGAGTTAAGGTTTAATACCCTGACTCGAATATGTTTTTGTGCCGACGGCTCAGAATAATGTAGTGATAGCGGTTAAAGGGTAAATGATGAGTCAAACCGGGATTGGCGAGCTGGCAGCGCCACTCAGTGAAAATATAACGCAACGGCAGTTTATGCGGCATCGTCTTGTGCGTAAGGTACAAGACAATACCCATTTTTTGGCCATGGCCAGCATGGTGTGCGGTTTGCTGGGTTTTCCGCATTATCTGCTCGATGTCGATAACAATGTCTGGCTGGCACAATTACTGACGTACCTCACCTTTATTCTGGTCAGCTACAACCTGCTGCTCGAAAACGGCCGCACCAATCTGGCGATGCTGACGATGTCGCTGGTCACCATCAGTTTGTTTATGGTGCAACTCTCGCCATATGCTGCCGATTTTAACGACACCGCACATTTGCTGCGCATTGCAAATGACATACAGGTGCAACAAGATTCCAGACTGGTGGAATATGCCTCAGGCGCTTTATTGGCTTGCTTGATTGCCATTTCCTATCTCTTGCAGCGATCTGGCTGGCTAGCCACTAGTCAGGCGATCTTGTGTGTCGCGGTGATGATTCCATTGATTCCACTGCTGGGTTTTTTATGTGGCATTGCGCGCCCTTATGGCCTGATGCCACCCTTGGCGACCTTGAGTGGTTTGTTATGCGCTTTTGGCCTATTGGCTAGGCATGCCTCGCATCCGCCCATGAGTTATTTATTATTGATGGACGATAACGGCAAGCAGATACGTTTTAGTATTGTATTTTTGAGTTTTTTTGCCATTATGATAGCCAGGGCTGGCGTTGAGTTTGAAGACAATATACGTGCATTGCCAGCGTTGGTGGTGGTAGCGATTCTGGCGATTGTCTACACAATGACGGTGACTTATTACCGTAAAGGGCAAAGTAATGACCAAGTGCTCCCCGCTACGGATATGGACTTTGCCAGCCAACTCGAAGCAGCGTTGGATAGTCACCAGTTTTTTATGGTCTATCAGCCACAAGTTGATTTCAATACGGGTAAGTTAAAAGGCGTCGAGGCGTTGGTGCGTTGGCAGCATCCAGAAAAAGGCGTGATTTCGCCTGAAAAATTTATTCGCGTGGCCGAACTCACTGGCCTGATTGTGCCCTTAGGTAAATGGGTCATGCGCACCGCTTGCACGCAGGCCGCGCAGTGGAATCATCACCCCGTGCTAGGGCAGATGGAAGTCGCCGTGAATGTCTCGGCGCTGCAATTGAAATCGGGCACGCTAGTGGAGGATATTTTGCAGATACTGGCGGAAAGCGGCTTGCCACCGCAGCGGCTGGTGGTCGAGCTCACTGAAAGCGCTTTTGTGCAGGACGATGGCGAAAATGCCCGCATCATGCATCGCTTGAAGCAGGCGGGCATCAAACTGGCGATTGACGATTTTGGCACTGGCTATTCTTGCTTGTCTTACCTGCGCGATATTCCTGGCGACTACTTGAAAGTCGATCGTTCATTTGTGATGGAACTGCCAGGCCATAACAAGGCCGAGGCGGTGATTCAAGCCATTGTCAGCCTGGGCAAGAGCCTGGATTACCGCATTATTGCCGAGGGCGTTGAAACCGAAGCCCAGGCCCATTTTCTTAAAGGCATTGGTTGTGATATCGCGCAAGGCTTCTTGTTTGCCAGACCACTGGCCGCGCAAGCGCTTGAACAGTGGGTCGCCAGCACACTGGCGAGCGCTGAGTCTCCAAACAGTTAATCACTGGTGAACAGCCGCGCACGTTGCTGAACTGTTCACTCATTGATTCAATCCCGCTATTTCATAGCGAATCATCCATGAATATCAATTTAATTTCATTGAAAGGAAGATAAAAGCCTGCTTTATTTTATGTTGGTTTCAATCTATTTGCACCTATAGTAAAACCAAACTGCCTGCTAACGCGGGCAATAATATGAGATTGAGACAGGGGGCAACATGTCAGTATCCAGCATTGACTGGTCAGTTGTAACTGGTCAGGAATGTACAACGCAATGCCAGTACATGCGGCATCGGTTCCTCAGAACGTTACAGAAGTACTCTCCTTGGCTGGCAGTGGCCAGCATTGTCAGCGTGCTGCTTGGTTTTCCGTTGACCGACTTGCATCACACTTTCGAACTCAGTGTCCTGCAAAGCTTGAGCTATCTTATGTTTGTCGGCGTGAGTTTATCTGTCATCCATGACGCCAAGCGTGCGTATCCCCTGGTCGGCTGGCTGATTGGTGGCGTGTTAGTCGGCTATCTGTTGCAAGCGTATTGGCTGCTAAGCAGTCACGCCTCTTTTACGCATATCGTCTCCCTCAACAGCTTTTCACAAGTCGTCAGCGCTGGCCAGATTGCGACTGATGTCAGCATGTCCTTGCTGGTGGTCGCCGGTTTTTTGCTCTGCCACTTTCAATGTAACCGCGCCAGCCAGGCCGTGCTCATTGTGGCCTTGCTCATGCCTGTCACTGGTTTATTGGCCCGCGCTTACGGCATCCCAGACGCCTATGGCCAGCTTTCCATGCTGTCTTGCTTGGCTGGGTTGTTGAGCGCTTCTGCCTTGCTCGCCAAGCAGGTCTCTCAAACCTCCATCAGCTATTTGTTATTGATGGACGAGTCCGGCAGGCACCTGCGCTGGATTGTCAGCTTGCTGTTTTTGTGTGCCATTTTCTTGGGTGGCGTCGGTGTTTATTTTAAACACGACTACCGTTTGACGCCCTTGATTATCACGCTGTCGCTGATTTGTGTGGTCAGCATTATGACGTTTACCTATTACCGTAAAGGGGTGACGCATGAGCAGGTATTACCACCTGAAGACCTGGCCTTTGCCAGCGAGTTAGAGGCGGCGATTGCGCATCAGGAGTTTTACCTGGTTTACCAACCACAACTGAACTTTATGACGGGTGAACTGGTCGGCGTTGAGGCATTGATCCGTTGGCAGCATCCGCAACAAGGGGTGGTGTCGCCGGCCAAGTTTATTGGCGTGGCCGAGTTGACCGGCCTGATTGTGCCGATGGGCGCCTGGGTGTTAAAAGCAGCTTGTCAGCAAGTGGCATCCTGGCAAACAGGTGCACTGAGTAAGGTGAAAGTCTCGGTCAACGTATCGCCCATGCAGTTACGCTCGCCAGGTTTTACCGATTATGTGTTGCAAGTGCTGCGTGACACCGGCTTGTCCGCTGATCGCCTGGTGATCGAGCTGACAGAGAGCGCATTGATCCACTCTGACTGTAAAGGCACCGATAGCTTACAGGCACTCAAACAATTGGGTGTGAAGCTGGCCATTGATGATTTTGGCACCGGCTATTCCTGCCTGGCTTATTTGCGCGATATTCCCGGCGATTATTTAAAAGTAGACCGTTCTTTTGTCAATGATGTGCCAGGCAAAGAGCGCTCAGAGGCGGTGACCAGTGCCATTGTGGTGCTCGGCAAAAACCTGCATTACCAAATCGTCGCCGAAGGCGTAGAAACCGAGGCGCAAGCCGAATACCTCAAAAGCCTGGGTTGTGATCTGGTACAAGGCTATTTGTATGCCAAGCCGATGCCAGAGCATGCCTTGCAACAGTGGGTGAACGCCAGGCCAGCATAATTAGGCCGCCTGGCATGCATGCTTAAGTGGTTTGAAACTTGTGATGATTAAGTTTGGACCTGACCAGCTCAATATGTGCGCGCAGTTCATAAGCATATTGTGAAAACGGCACCGGCAGTTTCACATTCACCACCTTGGCTTCAATGTCATTCAGTGTATCCAGGCATTGCTGCACGTCTTCTGCGCTCTTGATTTCCTGTAACTGCGTATCGAGAAAGCGCAACTCGCCGTAATAACGGAACAGTTTGCGTTTCACCAGCCATACATACACCATCGGAATAATCTTGGTCAGCGGGATCAGTAATGCCAGCAATGGCAAAATCACGATCAAGGTGCGGTTGACAAACGTTGCCGCCCAAAACGGCAGGTATTTATCAATAATCGGCAAGCCGGATTTATAAAAATTAAGCGCCTGCGTACTCAGCGGAAAGTCGGTATCCTTGGCCGATGGAAACTCGCCCTTGGTATTAAACAGGCTAGGACCGCCATGTACCTCGGCAATCACTTTCATCATCAGGTAGGCGAGTGCTGGATGCATGCTTTCTTTCACCACCAGCGTGGCCGTTGGTGCCACCAGGTGCACATCATGGCCAGGGATGTTTCTGGCGAGGTCCATTGCCCCTTCGGGTAGCACCAGATGATGCATAAAAGCAAATTTGCGTGAAAAAGCCTCTGCGGTGTCCAGGCTCAGCAAATGCAGGCGTTTGTCAGTCACCATCTCATGAATCATGCCCGAATTGGCGACATCGACAAACAGGGCGGCATCCAGTTTGCCTTGCCGTAAGGCCGTGGCCGCTTCTTCACCGCCAATCTCGACAAGTTTGGTATTGCTGGCACCAATGCCGCTTTCATTGAGCAGCGTGCTGACCAGACTGTGCGTGCCATCGCCCGCATAGCCAATAGCAATGCGCTTGCCTTTGAGCGCAGATAAATGCGTGGTGCTGTCTTTGCAGCGGCAAAAAATCCACACCGGCTGGTAATACAGGCTGCCCAGCGATAATAATGAGCCTGCGCCTTCACTGTGAGCGACGCCATCCTGGATAAACGCAATATCGACACCGGATTCCGGGTCTTTTAATAAACGCAGATTTTCATTGTCACCAGAGGTTTTACGCCTCTCGAGGGTGATGCCTTCTTTTTGCAGATAGACGCCGTAGATAGCAGCAAACGCGTTGTAATTTAAATCGGCTTCACCGGTGGCAATCACAATGTTACGCGGCGGCGCCGGGTCTATAAATTTGTAGGCAAAAAAGAGTGCCAGGCAGATCAGCAGCACCGAAGGCAGCGTGGCCTCGAGCATCTCTCTGGTAAAAATAGCGGTGAATTTATTATTGCGCGGATCAAATTTCATCGGTCAATATTCTGTGGGTAAAGGGTCGCAACCGCTGGGTTGGTACAGGGGATTTTACAGAGGGTTGGACAGAATGTCACAACAGAAAAAGTTTGGCGGGCTGCGGCAAAAAACAGCCATTCACCACCTAGGTGAATGGCTGCGAGGATGAACCGCGTTAAGCGTGGTAAGACGCCAGCCGCTGCAACACCGCAATCATGCGGTCAATTTCTTCATAGGTGTTATAAAACGCCAATGAAGGACGCACGGTGGTTTCTACTCCAAAGCGGCGCAAAATTGGTTGCGCGCAATGGTGGCCAGAGCGCACCGCAATGCCTTCTTCATTGAGCGCAGCGCCGACTTCTTCACTCTGATAGCCCTTGAGGGCAAACGACAGCACGCTGGCCTTGTGCTTGGCCGTGCCTATCAGGCGCAAGTTAGGGATCTGGCACATGGCGGCGGTAGCATATTCAAGCAAGGCATGCTCGTAGGCGGCGATGTTCTCAATGCCCAAGCGTTCAACGTATTTCAGTGCTGCGCCCAATCCCACCGCATCAGCAATATTGCCCGTGCCTGCTTCAAACTTGGCGGGCGCGGCGTGATAGACCGTTTTTTCAAACGTCACATCCTGGATCATATTGCCGCCACCTTGCCAGGCAGGCATGTCTTGCAACACGTCGGCTTTGCCATACAGCGAGCCAATGCCGGTCGGACCAAAGATTTTATGGCCTGAGAAGACAAAAAAGTCTGCATCCAGCGTTTGTACATCGGTACGCAGGTGCGAGACCGATTGCGCGCCGTCCAGCAAGACCTTGGCGCCAGCACGGTGTGCCATGGCAATCATTTCCTGCGCCGGTGTGACCGTGCCCAAGGCGTTGGAGACTTGCGTGAAAGACACCAGCTTGGTTTTGGCTGTGAGCAGTTTTTGGTATTCCTCCAGCAAAATCTGCCCGCTGTCGTCGACCGGAATCACCTTGATCACCGCGCCTGTTTCCTGGCAAAGCTGCTGCCAGGGCACGATGTTCGCGTGATGTTCGAGGTGAGACACCACAATCTCGTCACCAGCGCCCAGGTGTTTTTTGCCCCAGGTTTTGGCCACCAGGTTAATCGCTTCTGTAGTGCCACGCACAAAAATCACGTTATTCACCGACGGTGCATTGATAAAGCGGCGCACGGTTTCACGCGCATCTTCATAAGCATCGGTCGCCCGTGCTGCCAGCGCATGGGCGGCGCGGTGAATATTGGAGTTTTCGTGCTGGTAGAAGTAACTGATGCGATCAATCACCACCTGCGGTTTATGCGTGGTGGCTGCATTATCAAACCATACCAACTGACGGCCATTGACGCGCTCGTTGAGAATCGGAAAGTCGCGGCGCACGGCGTGCACATCAAACGCCGGGTGCGCAGAAGCAGGCAGGCTGCCGATGACGGCTGGCTCAGCTTGCAAAAAATAAAACGATTGCGCACTGCCTGCGGATGAAGTATTGGCCGCTGGCGTTGCTGCGGCTGATGACGGCGGTTGGCTTACGCCTGTGCCCAGCCAGCGATCCAGTTCCTGCTGGTAAGGAATCTCTATGCCAAGCCCAGCAAAGGCTGCAGGTGCCAAAAAAGCGGCTTCTGGCTGCAAGACATTCAGGTGTGCAGGGTGGTTATGCAGTGGATCGCTACCCAGCGCTTCGACGCCTGGCGCATAGGTAAGCTGTTGCGCCTGTGCTTCTTGCGTGACAGGTTGACCTTGCGATTGCACATAGCTCGGCGAGGCTGCGCCGATCGAGTTGCCGCCCACATTGCCCAGTTTGGTGGTCAATGAGTCTGTGGCGGGCAACGACGGTTGTGGTGCGCGCGCACTGGAAAGTGATTGCGCAAAGTCTGCCGCCGCAAACGGCGCGGTGGCCGGAAAGCCCTCGGCGTAAAGGTCGTTCACTATTTGCGTCAGGGTCGCCGTATCCAGCACGCCCGTATTCTCCAGTTCGCGTCCCACGCCTAGCGCAGCCGTCATCTTCGGATGCTCGCCCGGCAACGAGGCCAAAATGGCCTCAGGCTCAAAGCTTCCGCCATCAGTGAAAGTCAGGTCGATTGAATTACTTGTAGTCATAGTAATGGTCAACTCCGACATCTTCCAGTACGGCAATCGCATCTTCGGTCAGTACCGCCAGTGAGCAATACAGCGAGACCAGGTAAGACGCAATCGCTTTATGGTTGATGCCCATAAAACGTACGGATAGGCCCATGGTTTGTTGACCAGGCAAGTTCGGTTGATACAAGCCAATCACGCCTTGTTTGCTTTCGCCCACGCGTAACAACAGGATTTTGGATTTGCCGTTGACGATAGGCAATTTGTCACTAGGAATCAGTGGAATGCCGCGCCAAGTGAGGAACTGTGAACCGAACAATGACACGGTCGGTGGTGGCACACCACGACGGGTGCACTCACGGCCAAAAGCCGCAATCGCTTTTGGGTGCGCTAAAAAGAACGCAGGCTCTTTCCACACTTTGGTCAGCAATTCATCCAGGTCATCTGGGGTCGGGAAGCCGTTACGCGTTTTCACGGTTTGTGACTTGGCGACATTATTCAGCAGCCCATATTCTTTGTTATTGATCAGTTCGCTTTCCTGACGCTCTTTCACCACTTCAATGGTCAGGCGCAGTTGCTCTTTAATCTGATTATGCGGGCTGCTGTAGAGGTCAGACACACGCGTGTGTACATCGACCACGGTGTTGACGGCATTCAACACATACTCGCGGCCCCATTCTTCGTAGTCAACAAAGGTGGCTGGTAGTTCTTTTTCGTCTTTGTTTGAGCAATCGACGGTAATCGCATTCGGGTCTTTGGCTTTGTTGACACGATAAATACCAGCTTCGACTGGCACCCAATTCAGCAAATGCACCAGCCAGCGTGGGCTGATTGTGCTGAGCATGGGCACCGATTTGGTGGCATTGGCAAGCGTTCGTGCGGCGACGTCGCCCAAGGCGCTCTGGGTTGGTTGTTCTGACATACTATTATTCTCCTTATTAAACTAACGAATCGGTAGTGACTGAAAATAGGGTGATTAAAAATCAAGCCGCGACCGGAATCGGTTTGGCGTCCGAGTGCGCTTGTGTGACGTGACTATTGGCGGGCACGCTGCGTGTGACCCAGACATTGCCGCCAATTATGGAATGCTTGCCGATGGTGATACGGCCCAGAATAGTGGCCCCAGCGTATACCACCACGCCATCTTCTAAAATTGGATGGCGTTCAAACTTCTTCATCAGGTGACCATTGGCATCTTTAGGGAAGTTTTTAGCGCCCAGCGTCACCGCCTGGTAAAGACGCACATGGTTGCCAATGATGGCAGTTTCGCCAATCACAACCCCCGTGCCATGGTCGATAAAAAAGTAATTACCGATCTGTGCTCCCGGATGAATGTCGATGCCAGTCTGTGAATGGGCAATCTCAGTGATCAAACGCGCAATAATGGTCAAGCCCAGGCCATGCAACACATGGGCGATGCGGTAATGAATCAACGCCAGGATACCGGGGTAGCTGACCAGGATTTCATCGACACTGTCTGCGGCTGGGTCGCCCTGGTAGGCGGCGTCTAAATCGGTATCCAGTTGCAGGCGGATATGTGGCAACTGCTCGGCAAAAGTGTGGGTAAGGATATGCGCTTGGCTATTAAATTGGCTGGCCGGGGTGCCAGGCGCCTTAAAGGCCAGCTCCAGGCGAATTTGCTGCTGCAACTCACGCAAGGCTTTATCCAGCGTGGTGCCGACATAAAAGTTGATCGCATGTGCCTGAATATCCGGGTCGCCCAGGCGGTTAGGAAACAGCGATGCGGCTAGCCAGTCCACCAGCTTGCCCAACGCCTTGCGGGCAGGCAGTTTTGGCGGTTGCGCCAAGCGCTGCCGCTGCTGTAGCGCGCTTTCGCGTATGCTCGCCAGTTGCTGCACGATGTGTTCAATCGCGATCTCTTCCATCGGCTATCCAATCCTGTTTATATGGCATCTATGCTGTGTACACACGAAAAAAAAAGCCAGTCGCCCAATGAGGGTGACTGGCTTCCAGATGTCTGGTCAGCGTTAATCTTTTTAAACTATAAAAGAATCCGCCTGCCTTGAATAGGCCTAACACTAGAATCGTTAATTATTTGTTTATATGTTTTGCTTCTTAAAACGGCGTTGACTGCAGGCCGATCACGGCTGATGATCACTGTGGATTTTATATATCCATATATTATAAATATATTATTTTTTATTCTTTTTAAAAATATAAGTTTATCGTTATAGTGCACACCAGTTTGATCATCATAAGGATATTGTATATGCCGTTTGTTCTGCGTAGCACCCTGCTGGCCGTCTTAATGAGCAGTGTGTCACTGCACGCTGCCGAGTTATTAAATGCCTCTTATGATGTCACCCGCGAGTTTTACAAAGACTTTAACCCGGCTTTTGTGCAGTACTGGAAAGAAAAAACCGGCGAAACGGTGACGATTAATCAGTCACACGGCGGCTCGACCAAGCAGGCGCGCTCAGTGGTCGATGGCTTGCCCGCGGACGTTATTACCATGAACCGCAGTGCAGACATTGATATCCTGGCGCAAAAAGGCAAACTGATTCCGGCCAACTGGCAAACGCGTTTGCCCAACAACAGCGTGCCTAGCGCGTCACCCACCGTTTTTCTGGTGCGTAAAGGCAACCCCAAGCAAGTCAAAGACTGGGATGACCTAGTGCGCCCGGGTGTGACGTCTGTGATCCCTAACCCTAAAACTTCGGGTAACGGTAAATATAGTTATCTGGCAGCCTGGGGCTATGTGACGCAAAAGGGCGGTGATGCCACCAAAGCGCGCCAGTTTGTGACGGAGTTGTTTAAACATGTGCCAGTGCTGGATACCGGCGGCCGCGGTGCCACCACCACCTTTGCGCAACGTGAGATTGGCGATGTGCTGGTCACGTTTGAAAATGAGGTTTATCTGCTGCAAAAAGAGCTGGGTGAAGACAAATACGAGGTGGTGTATCCGTCTGTGACGGTGCTGGCCGAAAACCCGGTATCACTGGTGGATAAAGTGGTGGAGAAAAAAGGCACCCGTAAAGTGGCGCAGGCTTATCTTGAGTTTCACTTTTCGCCACAAGGACAAGCCTTGGCGGCCAAGCATTATTTGCGTCCGCAAGTGAGTGAGGTGGCGCAACCGAGCTTTAAAAAGTTACACACGTTTACTGTCAAACAGGTGTTTGGCAGCTGGAACGAGGCCGAAAATACGCACTTTAGTGATGGCGGCATTTTTGACCAGATTTACCAGAAGTAAGCAGATTTCGTCGCATTAAAAAGCAGTTTTGCAGGAGAGTCACCATGACGCAACGTCAACCAAATCAGGAGCCAGAACACGTGATACAGCTGCGTGCCGAGTTAAAGCAGGCACTGTCGCTGGACCTCGAGGAGTTAGGGCTGCTGGAAGCCAGTTCGGGCGAGTATGAGAGCACCTTTATTGGTGTGCACCTCAAAACCGCTTTTCAGCCCATTTATGATGCCAAACAAGGCGATATCTACGGCTACGAAGCGCTGATTCGTCCGTCTTTATTCGGCACGCTGGGCAGCACGCCAGAGTTTGCCTTCACCTATGCTGAACAATCCGGCAAGCTGGTGCAGTTTGACCGCGTATGCCGCTCGCAGCATGTATTGAACTACCGTGCGATTCACCAGGAAAACGGCTTGCTGTTTTTAAATGTGCATCCTAAATTGCTGCTGGAAGTCAGTGCACACGGCAAGGTATTTGAGCAGATTTTGCATAAATACTCGGTGCCTACGCATCGCGTGGTGCTGGAGATTAATGAGTCCCTGATTGAGCAGGACAAGCACCTGATTTCCGCCATTGAAAACTACCGTGCACTGGGCTACCAGATTGCGTTTGACCACGTCGGCGGCCATCAGAGCAAGTTGTACCGCTTGTGGAGTGCGCATCATGATTACATCAAGTTTGATGTGTCGGTGATTCACCAGGCAGCGCAACAGCCTATGTTGGCTAAAGCCCTGAAAGGGCTGGTAGCCATGGTGCAAGACCTCGGCAGTACGCCGGTGATTCTGGGCATAGAAACACAGCAGCAACTGGATATTGCGATTGCCTCAGGGGCCACTATTTTGCAGGGTAACTTGCTGGCGGCACCGGTGGTGGCCAAAGTCATTAACGCCCAATATCCGCATCGCGCACCCAAAGTAGCCTAATCATTTTTTTAATATAACAGGCGCTTATAAATTAATGATTATTTATTCTTTTAAAATTTAAAAGAATCCAGCTACATTAGCGCCTGTTTACACTGGTTACCACACAACATGGCATCACAAAAAAAGAAACATTTACTGCCCGGCTTCGGGTTGTCATTAGGGGTGACGCTGGTTTATTTAAGCCTGATTGTCCTCATCCCACTCGCCGCTGTTTTTTTACGCACGACTGAACTCAGTTGGCATGAGTTTTGGGCCGTGGTGACGACCCCGCGGGTCGTCGCCACCTATAAACTGACTTTTGGCGCCTCATTCCTCGCCGCGGTGATTAACCTGGTGTTTGGTTTGCTTACCGCCTGGGTGCTGGTGCGCTACCAGTTTTTTGGCAAAAAGATTCTTGATGCGCTAGTAGACTTGCCGTTTGCCTTGCCGACCGCGGTGGCGGGTATTGCGTTGACCGCGATTTATGCACCCAATGGCTGGTTAGGGCAATGGCTGGAGCCGTATGGCATTAAAGTCGCCTTTACGCCGCTGGGCGTAGTGGTCGCGCTGACGTTTATTGGCCTGCCATTTGTGGTGCGCACGGTGCAGCCAGTGCTGGAGGACTTCAGTGCAGAGGCTGAAGAGGCCGCCGCCAGCCTCGGGGCCAACCGCTGGCAAACCTTTTACAAAATTATTTTGCCCGCCATCTGGCCTGCCTTGCTCACTGGCTTTTCGCTGGCCTTTGCCCGCGCCGTCGGTGAGTATGGCTCGGTGATTTTTATTGCGGGCAATATGCCGATGATTTCCGAGATCACCCCGCTGATGATTATTACCAAGCTGGAACAATATGACTATGCCGGAGCGACCGCAATTGCGGTGGTGATGCTGGTGATTTCGTTTGTCTTGTTGTTGCTGATTAACCTGTTGCAGTGGTGGAGCAATCACCGCCATGGCAATAAATAAATTGGCTGCGCTCGCTCAATATTTAATCGAATAGAAAATTTATGCAACCCACACAATTTCAACAATACCAGGGCAAGGTCGCTTTCAAACGCGCGACGTCTGAACCGGCTTGGGTGCGTTGGGGCCTGATCGGCCTGGCACTCGCTTTTTTGGGGCTGTTTTTACTGATTCCGCTGGCCGCGGTGTTTACTGAAGCCTTGCGTAAAGGCTGGGGCGTCTATCTGGCGGCGATTACAGAAGCAGATGCTTTGTCGGCAATGAAGCTGACGCTGATTGCTTCATTCATTTCAGTGCCACTTAACCTGGTGTTTGGCGTGGCGGCCGCCTGGGCGATTACCAGGTTCGATTTCAAGGGCAAAAGCTTTTTAATCACCTTGATTGACTTGCCGTTTGCCGTGTCACCAGTGATTGCCGGTTTAATTTTTGTGCTGATTTTTGGCCTGCAAGGCTGGTTTGGCGAGTGGTTGATTGATCATGATTTTAAAGTGGTGTTTGCTGTGCCTGGCATTGTGCTGGCGACCATTTTTGTGACCTTTCCGTTTGTGGCGCGCGAGCTGATTCCGCTCATGCAGGCGCAAGGCAAAGAAGAGGAAGAGGCCGCGTTGGTATTAGGCGCGTCTGGTTGGAAGATGCTGTGGCACGTGACTTTGCCTAATGTGAAGTGGGGCCTGATTTATGGCGTGATTTTGACCAATGCACGCGCCATGGGCGAGTTTGGTGCGGTGTCTGTGGTGTCTGGCCATATCCGCGGGCTGACCAATACTATGCCGCTGCATGTCGAGATTTTGTATAACGAATATAACTATGCCGCTGCGTTTGCCGTTGCTTCATTGCTGACGCTGCTGGCGCTGGTAACCCTGGTCTTAAAAACATATGTCGAATGGCAGGCTTCGCGTGATGCCGCCAATATTGAAAAGGAAGTGACGGCTTAACATGAGTATTACTATTCAACAGATTAATAAAGGCTTTGGCCAATTTAGCGCGTTGCGTGATATTAACCTGCAAGTGCCGTCTGGCGAGTTGGTGGCCTTGCTCGGGCCCTCAGGTTGCGGCAAGACTACTTTGTTGCGCATTATTGCTGGCTTAGAGTCGCCCGACAGCGGCCAGGTATTGTTTGATGGCGTAGACACCACGCACCGCGATGTGCGTGAGCGCCAGGTGGGTTTTGTGTTTCAACACTATGCGCTGTTTCGCCATATGACTGTGTTTGAGAACGTGGCGTTTGGCCTGCGTGTGCGCCCAAAAGAAACCCGTCCGTCAGATGCTGAGATTAAAAAACGCGTGCATGATTTGCTCAAACTGGTGCAGTTAGACTGGCTGGCAGACCGTTATCCACCGCAATTATCTGGTGGCCAGCGTCAGCGTATCGCCTTGGCGCGTGCGCTGGCGGTAGAGCCTAAAGTGTTATTGCTGGATGAGCCCTTTGGCGCCCTGGATGCCAAGGTGCGTAAAGACCTGCGCCGCTGGCTGCGTCGCTTGCACGATGAGTTGCATGTCACCAGTGTGTTTGTGACGCATGACCAGGAAGAAGCGCTGGAAGTGGCAGACACCATTGTGGTCATGAACCACGGCCAGGTGGAGCAGGTGGGTTCACCTCAGGCGGTGTATGATCAGCCCGCGACGCCGTTTGTGTATGAGTTTTTGGGTAATGTGAACGCGTTTGAAACACCGCAAGGCAAAGGCTTTGTGCGCCCTTATGAAATCGCCGTCAGCCGTGAGGCTGCAGCCAATAGCATCGCAGGGGCGCTAACCTATGTGCATTCTGTCGGTTCGCTGGTCCGCCTTGAGATCAAGCGCACAGACAATGCGCAATATGTGGATGTGGAGCTGGGGCGTGAACAGTTTAACCAGTTGAATTTTCAACAAGGCGAAACGGTGTATTTAAAGCCGACGCAACTGCGTGTGTTTTAAACAACGACTCAGTCATTAGCACACTGGTTTTAGACAAAGGCGAGCTCATGTGCTCGCCTTTTTTGTTATCAACTATTAAATTAAATCAATATTTAATGACATAAACAGAATAACGTTATCATGTCTTGTCACTCCATGATACTTGCTAATAAAAGCGAGCACTTGGGGTGTCTATGAAAAAACAATGGTATAGCGATGACGTACGACGAACACATCCCTGAAACTGATAATCCTCCAGAATATGCACACATACTAGTCACCGATGAGTGGCAAGCCATCATAAGCAGCACGCCGCCGGCGGTGATTCAGCAAGTGTATGCCTTGATCGGCGACCATATGCAGGAGTTACTCACTGGCTACCGCCACTATTTAAGCACAGACCCGGTATTAAGCAAGGTGCTCAATACCGAAGAGATGCGCACCCAATGGACGGCGGTGTTTGAAGAGTGGGCGTATCAACTGTTTAGCATGCAGTTTTCGGATGTCAGCCACTTTGTGCAAGCGCAGCACGCGTTGGGCATGAAGTTGTCTAGAGTCGGCTACCCGGCACACTCAGTGTCTAAAAGCCTGCGCATGATCAATGCCTGTATTTTGCGACATATCCTGATGCAGCCATGGACCGATGAGCAAAAACTGCAATCAGTGATGTATGTGAATCAGCTCATTGGCTTATCGTATGAGATTCGCAACCAAGGCTACATGCAGTCTATTTCTGACAAGACCCGGCTGGACGAGTCGTATCGCCTGGCGGTGATCGGCAGCAATATCGCCATGGAAAGAGAGCGGCAGCGGGCATTTTTGACTGAATGGGAGCGCAATATTCTGGCCTGGTTTTACAGCCCGTCTGATATTGGCCTGCCAAGGTTGGCCAAGTCTGAGTTTGGCATGTGGTTTTTGCACAAAGCCAGCCTGATGTTTGAGCGCACGCCCAAGTTGCAAAACATTGCAGAGTGCATCGCCAAAATAGACCAGCAAATTTTACCCAAGCTCGAAACCACGCAATACGACGACCGCGCCGCGATAGGTAGCCAGTTTCAGTTGATTCAGCAGGACCTGGTGAAAATCAAGTTTGTGATCAATGAAATTTTTGATGCACATATTGAACTGGATAACGCACGTGACAGCCTGACCCGCTTGTTGAACCGGCGTTTTATCCATACCGTGCTTTCGCGCGAAATCGCCTTGCAAAAGCGCGCGGGCGCCATCGGCTTTGCGGTGCTGATTCTCGACCTGGATCATTTTAAAAGCGTCAATGACCGCCATGGCCATGCTGCGGGTGATATGGCCTTGCAGAAAGTGGCTGCCTTGATGACTGAGTCGGTCAGACCCTCTGACTTTGTGTTTCGCTATGGCGGCGAGGAAATGTTATTGATTCTGGTCGAGGCAGATGCGGCCACCGCCACCAAGGTGGCAGAAGAGATTCGCCACAAAGTGGCACAAGCGCAGATTCTGGCGCCTAACGGTGAGCGTCTCGCGCTTACCGTCAGCATTGGTGGCGCACTGGCCAAAGGCAACATTGACTATGAGTCCGTGATCGCGGAGGCAGACAAAGCGCTGTATCAGGCCAAACATGCAGGCCGTAACCGCGTGATGATGCGTGCCTGATTATTGTTCGCGCACGATATTGCCTGAAATCACAAAGCGTTGTTTGCCATCTGTGATGGTGGAATAGACCTTCATGGTATGGAGGTTGATGACTTGCGTCACGTTGATGCCGGTTTTTTCTACCCAACTGGCAAAGTAAACTTTGTCGGCGACCTTAAAGCGCTGAGGCGTTTCGATGCCATGTGCACCTTTTTCATCGCCCTCAATACATAACCAAGACATTGACTGAGCGTCCTTGACTGTTACCCGGTAAACGCTGCCGCCATCATATTGATAACGAAACTGGCCTAGGTAAGCTTCGCCTGCCTGTGCATTAGAGACCAGGCCTGAGAACAGCAGGCCTGTGATGCGTAAGGGCAAAGATTTCATCTATGTGTTCCTATCAGTGCTAAAGGGGATGATTTTAGACGCGACAGCTTCATTTGGTGACATCATTCGCTAGTTTGGCGATGCATGCAGGCCAGCACAAGCGGCCTGCATTCCCACACATATGCCAGCGATGAGTTAGACTTTGGCCAGCGCCTGTTCGAGGTCTGCAATCAGATCATCAATATGCTCGATGCCGACAGACAGCCGCACCATGTCTTCGCTCACGCCCGCACGCGCCAGTTCTTCGGCGTTGAGTTGCCTATGCGTGGTGGTGGCCGGGTGGCAGGCCAGGCTTTTGGCATCTCCAATATTCACCAGTCGCGTGAATAGCTGCAATGCATCAATAAAGCGTGTGCCGCCTTGCAGCCCATCCTGCACGCCAAAGGACAAGATGCCTGAGGCTTGGCCTTTAAGGTATTTTTTCACCAGCGCATGATCAGGGTGATCTGCCAGCCCGGCATATTTGACCCATTTGACTTTAGGGTGCTGTGCGAGGTAACTCGCCACCGCCAGCGCGTTGGCGCTATGCCGCTCGATACGCAATGCCAGCGTTTCCAGCCCTTGTAGGATCAAAAAGCTGTTAAACGGACTGAGAGCGGCGCCTGTGTTGCGCAGCGGTACGACGCGCGCACGCGCGATATAAGCCGCAGGGCCGAGTGCCTCTACATAATTGACGCCGTGGTAACTGGGGTCCGGCGTATTCAGGCTAGGGAACCTGTCTGCATGTTCGCCCCATGGGAATTTTCCGCTATCGACGATGATGCCGCCAATGGAGTTGCCATGGCCACCGATGTATTTGGTGAGCGAGTGCACCACAATATCCACGCCATGCTCAAATGGCTTGGCCAAAATCGGCGTGGCGACCGTGTTGTCCACAATCACCGGCACGCCATGTTTGTGCGCAGCAGCGCTGATGGCGGCCAGATCCACCACATTGCCCAGCGGGTTGCCTATGGTTTCAGCAAACACCAGTTTGGTACGGCTATCGATAAGCTTTTCTAGCGAGGCCGGGTCGCGATAATCAAAAAACCGCACTTCTATGCCTTGCTTGGGCAAGGTGTGGGCAAATAAATTATAGGTGCCGCCATACAGCGTCGAAACCGACACAATATTGTCGCCTGCTTCGGCAATGGTTTGAATGGCATAGGTAATTGCCGCCATGCCAGAGGCCAGGGCCAATGCGCCGATGCCACCTTCGAGTTGCGCCAGTCGCTCTTCAAGCACGGCGGTGGTCGGGTTCATGATGCGGGTGTAAATATTGCCCTGTACCTTGAGGTCAAACAGGTCTGCGCCATGCTGGGTGTTATCAAACGCATAAGAAGTGGTTTGATAGACAGGCACCGCGACCGCCTTGGTCGTAGGGTCAGGGCTATAGCCGCCATGAATGGATAGGGTTTCTTGCTTCATCTCGTCGCTCTCCTGCTTATGATTATTGGAAAAAGCAGTATAAACCTGACGCAAGAATGGGGTTATAACATTTGGTGAATGGCTTATAACCTTTATTTATGAGGCGATAGGCAGAAAATCACAAGTCCGGAATTAAGTGCCCAAGCTTGACCGACTTGGTTTGCAGGTATTTGAGATTGTCTGCAGTAGGCGTGGTGAGCAGTGGCACTTGTTGATGCACGCTGATGCCCAAGGCTTGCAGGGCGGTGCGCTTGTCCTGGTTGTTTGAAAGCAAGCGGATGCTGCTAATGTCAAAATACCCCAGCATATCAGCCGCCGCTTCATAAGTGCGTGCATCCACCGGCAAGCCCAGCGCGACGTTGGCTTCAACCGTATCCATACCCTGGTCTTGCAGGGCATAAGCGCGCATTTTATTAGTGAGGCCGATGCCGCGGCCTTCATGGTTTTTGAGATACAGAATCAAGCCCTGGCCGCTTTGCTGGATCAGGCGTTGTGCGTGATGCAGTTGCTCACCGCAATCGCAACGCGTAGAGCCAAACACATCGCCAGTTAAACATTCTGAGTGCACTCTCACCAGCGGGTCTTGCTTGCCTTGTACTTCACCGCAGGTCAAGGCGACATGCTCCAGGCCATTGCGGCTGTCAGTAAATACGTGGACATCAAACTCACCAAACTGAGTCGGTAGTCTGGCAGTAGAGGTATGGGATAAGAAAAGCATGTCGGCAAACGCTGGTTATAAAAGCTCAATCTTATATTGTAGCGGTTGTGCGTTTTTTAAAGTATCCCTGAGCAATTAATCTTAGCCTTTGGCTGACTGTAATTCAGCTTGGTTTAAGATGAATACTGTTAAACTTTGTGCTATTTGAGTGGTTTTCGGGAGAGTTGACGTGATGTTTTGGACGCAACGTCGCATGTGGGTAGTGCTGTTAGCGCTGCTTGCGGTATTGCTGGTGCTGGTTTACCTGCCACGCGCAGACTCAGGTGAGAGCGCTAGCAGCGCCAGCCGCTTATCGGCCAAAGGCGATATTTTGAGTCTGGAAAAAATCTCTCAAAAAGCCAAAAGTTATAAACCCGGCGAAATCCTCGAGGTCGAGCTCGAGAAGAAGCATGGGCGTTATGTTTATGAAGTGGATATTCTGGATGCCGCCAGCCAGGTGTGGGAGTTGAAGCTGGATGCCAAGAGCGGGCAGTTGCTCAAAATGGAGCAAGACGACTAATGATGCTGGGCGATAGGATATTAAAATGCGCTTGCTGCTGGTAGAAGATGACGTGGTGCTTGGTGCGCAGACGCAGCAAGCACTTAAAGCGGCAGGGTATGCCTGTGACTGGCTGCAAGAGGGCGTTGAGGCCAGTATCCAGGGCACACTGGAGCCTTATGACCTGGCGATTTTAGATTTAGGGTTGCCGGGCAAGCCTGGTCTGGAGGTGCTGGCTGAGTGGCGTATACAGCCAATCAGCATGCCGGTAATTGTGTTAACCGCGCGCAGTAGCTGGCAAGAAAAGGTGGAGGCATTTAACCAAGGCGCGGATGATTATGTGACCAAGCCTTTTCATCTGCCGGAGTTGTTAGCACGCATCAGTGCCGTGCACAAACGTAGCGTGGCGGTGGTGAATCATGCGCTGGTGGTGGCAGATTTACGCCTGGACGAGCAAACGCAAACCGTCTGGCAGGGCGACACTGCCTATGTGTTGACCGGCACCGAGTTCAGGTTGTTGCGCTACCTGATGTTACACCCGGGACGAATTTTTTCTAAAACCGAGCTCACAGACCATGTCTATGCCTACGATGCAGACAAAGACAGCAATGTGATTGAAGTGTATATCAATCGCCTGCGGCAAAAAGTGGGTGCCAACCGTATCCAGACCAAGCGTGGCCAGGGCTATTTGTTCGTGGCTGAGAATCAATGAAATCGCTACGCAGACAGTTATCACTGGGCCTGACACTGAGCCTGGTGGGTTTGCTGACCCTGCAATGGGCTGTAGTCACGTTTACCATCGACCATTTAATCCAGTCGCAAATGACGGCGCGCATGCAACAAGAGGCCGAGGGCCTGCTGGCGGGCGTGTCGGTGAATGCGCGCGGGGAATTAACGCTGGAGCCGCGACTGATCACGACGAATTACCAGCGGCCATTTTCAGGCAGTTATTTTATTGTGCTGCTAGACAACGCAGGCAAGGGCGGTGCGCAAAAAATACAGTCGCGCTCATGGTGGGATGTCGACATCCCAGTCAGTGCGCTCAAGGTCGGTGAGGAGCGGGTCAGCCATATCACCGGCCCCGAATCGCAACCTTTGCTGCAATTGGGGCATGCTTACCGTAAACAGCAGCGCACCATTACCATTTACATTGCAGAAAGCCTGGTTGAGTTACAGCAAAGCCTGCGCCTGTTTCACTGGTTGTATGGCGTGTTTTCCTTGCTCGGGCTGTTGGCGTTGCTGGCCTTACAGCGCTGGATTGTGGTGAATACATTATTGCCTTTGCAGCAGATCAAGGAAAACCTGGCAAAAGTCGGCAGTGGCGAGTTACAGCAGATCAATGCCAACGGCCCGGCAGAGGTGATGCCGCTCATAAATGAATTTAACCGTATCCTGAAAAGTGCCAGCCAGAAAACCCGTCGCTCACGGCTGGCCATCGGCAATCTGGCACATGGGCTCAAAACCCGCTTGGCGCAGCTGCAGTTATTGTCTGGCAGCGAGTCAACCACAGACGATAGCGAATTAAGGCGCATGGTGCAAAACTGTAGCCAGGAGATTTACCAGGACGTAGAGCGTGAATTAAAACGGGCGCGGCTAATGGGCGATGTGTATACCAGCCAGCAGACCGACCTGGCATTTGAGCTCCCCAAACTGGTGGCTGTGTTGCAAAAGATTTACAGTGAAAAAACAGTCGCCTTTTCCTGGCAGCACGATGGACAGCCACGCGTCATGATAGACCGTGAAGACCTGCTGGAGTTATTGGGCAATGTGCTGGATAACGCCTTTAAATGGTGTCACGGTCAGGTGCAGTTACATGTATCAGTGCAAGACGTGATCCAGATTGTGGTTGAAGATGATGGCCCTGGCAGTGACTTGCCAGCATTAGAAACGCTGCTGCAGCGCGGCATGCGTATGGATGAATCCAAACCCGGCAGTGGCCTGGGCCTGGCGATTGTGCAGGATATTGTGCAGCATTACCACGGTCAGATTACGCTCACGCCTTCTGCGCGTTTGGGTGGTTTGCAGGTGCAAATCACTCTGGTGCCAGCTTGAGCCAGCACCAGAGTCAGGTGTTTAAAACCAGTCGCGGTTGATGCTATTTACCTTGCCGGTTTTCGCATCAATATATACTTCCCATTCGGCGCCATTGCTATCGACAATTTCAACCTCGTAGTCCCAGCCAGATTTGAACTTTCTGCGTTCCAGTTCAACTTCTTTCACTACGCCGGGTTTGGCTGACAGCGCTTTGGCCTGTGCTTCTGCATGCGAAATCAGGCCAAACGCTTTGGCTTTTTCAGACATCTTTTGTACGTCATCATCGTCATCGTCATCGTCTGCCAGTGCCGGTTGACCGGCCATTGCGCCTAAAAACAAGGCAATCATCAGCAGCTTAACGGGTTGGTTTGAGGCTTTAAGCATCGTGTTCTCCTTTGGTGTTGAGTATTCACGATACCCGGCGCGGCTTAATTCATGCTTAATTTTACCTGATCATGACTTTAACTTTCATGCATGCTGGGCAAGTGCAGATTAGGCTGATGCGTTTTGAGTTGATTAAACAACCAGCGCGTTTCGAGCAGGTTCCATACCCTGAGCATGGCTTCCATATGGTCAAACGGTTTGGTTAAAAAGTCTTTGGCGCCCAGCGCCAGCGCTTTGCGCCGCGTGGCAATGGTGGCGTCAGCGGTGAGCACCAGCACCGGCAAAAAGTCATGCGGCCCGACATGGTGCGAGAGTTGATCAAGCACGGCAAAACCATCCAGCACTGGCATCATTAAATCGAGCAAAATCAGGTCAGGCTGAAAAGCATTCACCAGGTCCATGGTCTTGGTCGAGTCTGTCGTGCTAATCACCTGCTCAAATCCCTCTTTGGTCAATAGCTCTTCAAGCAGGCGTAAATTGGCTTCGGCATCGTCAATAATGAGGATTTTAGAGGCACGTAATTGTTCAATATTCATGGCGTCTCGGGCAGGAGTTTTAATAATAACTGGTTAAAAGCCGCCACATTAAGCGGCTTGGTAAAGTAATGCGTGATGCCGAGCGCATTGAGGCGCTGCATGGTGTCCGGCAGGGCGTCTGCACTTAAGATCACAATAGGAACTGCCTGTAAATCCTGGCGGCTGGACTGGATATGCTGAATCAGTGACTCCCCAGAGCCATCGGGCAGGTTGAGGTCCAGTAGCAGCAAGTCTGGTTGCATATCACGAAGCCAAACCATGCTCTCCTGCAGGCTGGCTGCCAGATGCAACTTGAGATGACGGTGCTTGCTCATAATCGCTTCTATCAATGCCTGATTGCTGTGGTTGTCTTCCACATACAAAATATGCCGTTTGGCTGAGCGGTGCGCGGTCGCGGCGGGGAGTGCATTCGGCGCAGAATAGGTGTCGTCTAACGGCGGCACCTGCTGAGTTGCCTGTTCGGTTTCCGGCAGGCTGATCCAGAACAGGCTTTGATCTTCAGCCACGCCAATCTGGCCACCCATGGCGTCCATCAGTTGTTTGCTGAGCACCAGGCCTAAACCAGTGCCTTCTGTCACCGTGCGCTCTGCCCCCAGGCGGTCAAATGGGGTGAATAAACGTGAGCGTAATGCGGCTGGAATCCCTTGCCCTTGGTCACGTACATCGACGCGGATTTGCCCATGCTGGCGATAAGCGCTCACGGTGACCGTGGTATTTTCCGGGCCGTATTTCAGTGCATTGGCCAAGAGGTTTAAAATCACTTGTAGCAGGCGCTGACGGTCTGCACGCACCTTCAGATCAGGTTCAAAATGCGTTTCTATGCTGATGTCGCGCACTTTTTCCAGCGGCTTCAAGTAGTGATAAGCCTCTTCGAGCAAGTGGTTTAGGGCAATCACCTCCATAGACATGCTGATATCGCCGCTTTCAATGCGTGAAATATCCAGCACTTCATTAATTAGCTTGAGTAAGTGTTGGCCCGCGTTATGAATCAGCGTGGCACTGTCTTTTTGCCGACCCTCTGGCAAGTCATTTTCGAGGATCTGCGCAAAGCCTAAAATCGCATTGAGCGGGGTTCGCAACTCGTGGCTGGTGCGTGATAGAAAGTTACTTTTGGCCGCACTAGCTTCTTCGGCATCTACCCTGGCCAAATGGGCTTCTTGTGCGCTTTGGGTCAGCAATTGCGAGGCATGCTCCAGTTCGCTGGTGAGTTCGCCCAGTTCATCGCGGCTAATGCTGGGTAGCGCCAGCGGCTCCCCTTTCACCAGATGTATAGCGCTATCCCGGATGGTTTTAACGCGGGCGACAATGGTTTGGGTAAACAGCCAGACACCGATTAAGGAACCGACGACGCCTGCAATCACCGCCATCAGGGTGATACGCAAATTGCGTTTGCGCTCGTAAATCACTTCTTTTTTATCCTGGTCCACAATGGCGGATTCGCGCTGGCTCATCTGGTTAAGATGCGCTCGCAAACGGTTTAAGGCATCGCCCTGCGAGCTGAATTTACCAATCAGCGCCTCATCTGCTTCGTCTTCACTATGGCTGGCGAGTATCGCCAGGTCATCGAGGTTTTTGTTCACCAGTGGATGAATGACTTGTAATAAGTGTTGCTGTGAGCGGTCATCGAGGTTGTGCTCCAGCGAGCGCAACAACTGCGGCATGCTTTGCTTGGCGCTTTCATAACCGGCCAGAAACTGGCGGTTGCCTGTGAGTAAAAAGTCGCGCACACCTGTAGAGGCTTCTAGCAGCAGGGTTTGCAGGGTTTGAATATCCTGCTGGATTTGCAGCGCGTTTTGCACGCGTCTTTCGAGCAAGGCCGCTTGTTGCTCACTCTCAAAAATCAGTGCCAATGACGCGAGCAATACGGTGAGTGGCAAGGCATTGAGGACGATGCCTTTGGTAGTCAGTGATAAATCCTGCCACAAATGATTCAGGCGGCTGGTGAGCTGTACCACGGGTTTAAGCATGCTTAGGCTCATAGTCCGTCACTCTTAAAACCGGCCTCAACGGCCTTGACCGCCGCTTGGGTGCGGTCGTTTAAGTCCAGTTTGCTTAAAATGCGTTCAATATGGATTTTAACCGTGCCGGGTGAAATGCCCAGCTTTTGCGCCAGTGCAGCGTTACTGGGCCCGGAAGGCAGCAGGGCAAATACTTCACGCTCACGTGGTGTGAGTTTTTGCAGATAGCTGTCGTCAATCACGCTATTGGCTTGCGCCTGGCCTTGCAAAGCAAACCCCAGCACGCCGCACACACTGTGTAGTACTTGTAAACTGGCGGCGCTTAAGGGGTTGCCAGTGATTAACCCCAATAAACCAACAGCACGCTGCTGGCAGGCAATCGGCAGGTGATAACAATGCCATGTGGTGTGATCTGTATTGGCTGGTAACGTCCACAGGCTAGGCACAAATTGCGTATGCACCTCAAAATGTATGGGCTCTTTGAGCCATTGTGCCAGTGCACCCAGCATAGGCACGCGCGCACCAATCGGAAAGGTTTTGCCGCGCTGGGCTAGTATTTTTAGTGCCCCGGCATGTTGTTGGCTAATCAATCCGTGAGGCGCACCAAATTGCATGCACACTTCATCCAGCAGCCATTGCATGAGGTCTTCTGACCAGCCGTGGCTGAACAATTTCTGTCCAAAACGCTCAAATAGCCTGTCATGTGCGATTTGAACTTGGGTTTGTTTAAGCGCGCTGCGTAAGGCAAAGGCGCTTTCTGTGGGGGTGGGGCTGTCGTTCGGCATATGCCGTTAAGTATATACCGAACTACCTATATCGGTAGATTTATTGATGACAATACACGGGCAAAATGCAATCCATCGTGAATGCAATTAGATTCACACCACCCAACAACCCGTCTGAATGACGATTTAAAGGAGAAACACCATGCGTAATATCACTATCACTACTGCCATGATTTTGGGTTTGAGCCTGAGTTTGCCAGCGCAAGCCACTGAAACAGTGACAGGCGAAACGGTTAAGAATACACATCATGTGCAATTTTTGGGTCAGCGTGCATACCAGCAGCCAGTGGTTGCTAAAGCGGATTCTGAGCAAGCTTGGGTGGGTGCGACACTGCGAGTGGACCAAACAACTCCACAGCAAACTTTGAAGCTGCATTCACTGGGCAAGCGCGCGTTCTAGTCAGTGTTGCGTAAGCTTGTTGCGACATAATCACTTCACACCATTGACAGGTGTATACACAAACAAATTATGTAGGAGCGAAAAATGAGCAAATTATTATTGGCAGTATTGATCGCATTTGGTTTAATGGCTCAAGCGCAGGCCGACGAGTCTATTGATCAAGAAGCTGCGACAGTGAAGCAGATGCATGAACACAATTTTTTAGGTAAGCGTCCTTATGCCAAAGCGCCAGTCGCTAAGCAAAACCCTGATGAAAAATGGGTGGGTGCGGGGATTGTGACTGACAAGCCTGAAAAAGGCTTCGATAAACATCAGCAAATGCGCTTGAATTTTATTGGCAAGCGTCCTTACACCGGAAGTGTTGCTGACTAGTCTTGGCTGACTTTGCTTTGAACCAAAACCCCGCATTGTTGCGGGGTTTTGTGTGTTGTAAATCAATAAAAAATTAACAATATAAAAATTATGTTTGTGAAGGATATACACCATGTCAACCTCTGTGCAGGGGTCTGCTACAACAGACCTGTTTAAACACGTCAACCGAGACTTGCCAGCCTCTATTGTCGTGTTCTTTGTCGCATTACCCCTTTGTTTGGGCATCGCGCTGGCGTCTGGTGCGCCGCTATTTTCTGGTGTGATTGCCGGCATAGTTGGCGGGATTGTCGTTGGCCTGGCGAGTGGTTCTCAACTTGGCGTAAGTGGCCCGGCTGCTGGTTTGGCCGTGATTGTGATGGCCGCGATTGCCAACTTAGGTTCTTATGAAGTCTTTTTAGCGGCGGTAGTGCTGGCGGGTGTATTCCAGTTTTTGCTGGGGCAGTTCAAAGCAGGCTTTATTGCTTATTTTGTGCCTTCTTCAGTCATTACCGGCATGCTGACAGGGATAGGGTTGCTGATTATCCTCAAACAGATTCCCCATGCCTTTGGTTACGATGCCGACTACGAGGGCGATGAGTCGTTTGATGCGTTTGCCGGGCACGATACTTTTAGCGATATTCTGCAGGCCTGGGACTTGTTAACGCCCGGCGCAGTCTTGATTGCTGCGGTGTCTTTTGCGCTTCTGATTTTGTGGGATACCGTGCTGACCAAGAAACACCGGATTTTCCAGTTACTGCAAGGGCCGATTGTGGTGGTGTTGGTCGGTATTTTGTTTAATGTGGCCTTTATGCGCGGCTGGTTAAATTTTTCATTAAGCGCGGATCAAATTGTGCGTTTGCCAGTAGCGAGTAGCCTGGGAGAATTTGCCAGCTTCTTTACCCATCCTGATTTTAGCCAAGTGACGCAGCCCATCGTGATTAAAACCGCCTTGGTGATGGCGATAGTCGCCAGCCTGGAAACCCTACTCTGCGTGGAGGCGACAGACAAGCTTGATACACACAAGCGCGTGACGCCAACCAATAAAGAACTCAAGGCACAAGGCTTGGGTAATATTGTCTCTGGCCTGATTGGGGGGCTGCCGATTACACAGGTGATTGTGCGCAGTAGTGCTAACGTCACTTTTGGTGCACAAACCAAATTGTCAGCCATTTTGCATGGCTTCTGGTTGCTGCTCAGTGCCATTACCATCGCCAGCTTCCTCAATCTGATTCCTTTGGCCAGCCTGGCGACTATCCTGATTATGGTGGGTTACAAGCTGGCAAAACCTAAACTGTTCAAACAGATGTATCAGTTAGGCTGGGAGCAGTTTGTGCCGTTTATGGTGACGATTATTGCGATCGTATTGACTGATTTGTTAACGGGCATCGGCCTGGGGCTGGTGGTGGCGATCTTTTTCACCTTGCATCACAGCTACCGCAATTCGCACTACATCAAGCAAACACGTTCTACCAAAGAAGGCAAAGAGGTGTATGAACTGGTGCTGGCGGAAGAAGTCTCCTTTTTTAACAAGGCCAGCATCCTGGAAGTATTGGAAGCGATTCCCCCCAATAGTAAAGTGGTGATTGACTGCACCCATAGTAAATCAATCGCTTATGATGTCGTCGAATTTATTCACGGTTATCAGCAACACGCCAAATTGAAAAATATTGATGTAGAAACCATTGATTTCAACCCACCCAAGCATATGCTTGGGCATTAAGTAAAAAGTCTGGCTACAAGCCAGACATAACAATCATCGAGTAGAGGATACATACTATGTACAAGCACCCATTATTGGACCGCGACAAAATGACGGCGCGTGAAGCTCTGGATATTTTGATTGAAGGCAATCACCGTTTCATGAGCGATCTCGAACAGGATAAAGACTTCAAGAGCCTGATTCAAATTACCAAAGATAAGCAGCATCCATTCTCGTCATTTTTAAGTTGTAGTGACTCGCGCGCGCCGGTTGAATTGTTGTTTGATCAGGCCTTAGGCGATGTCTTCAGTGTGCGCTTGGCTGGCAATATTGCCTCTGACAAAGCGATTGGTAGCCTGGAGTTTGGCAGCAAGTATTTAGGCAGCAAACTGATTGTGGTAATGGGGCATAGTTCTTGCGGCGCGGTTAAAGCGGCTTGTGACGACTTTAAAGATGGCCATATTGGCGAGATTATCAACTTGATCAAACCGTCTATCCGGCATGAAAAAACCATCAATGACCCAGCGCAGCGTAACTCTAAAAACAGTGATTTTGTGGAGAAAATTTGCGCCTTAAATGTGAAGTATCAGATTGAAACCATTATTCGTTGCAGCGACATTATTGATGATATGTTACACACCAAGCAGATTGGTATCGTGGGCGCCATCTACGATATTTCAACCGGTAAAGTGAATTTCATGGAAAACACGTTTATCGGCTAAGTGTTGAGCCAATAAAAAAGCCGATGCATGCATCGGCTTTTTTATTGGGCTGATTGGCTTAATGATGGCCTTCTTTGGCCAGATTAATGCTGTATTTGGGAATCTCCACTGTGACGTCAGTCGCTTGCAAGATCGCCTGGCAAGACAAGCGAGACTGCGGCGTTAAGCCCCAGGCGCGATCCAGCATATCGTCTTCATCCTCGTCAATCTCATTCAGAGTTTTAAAGCCTTCACGCACAACCACATGGCAAGTGGTGCAGGCGCAAACACCGCCACAGGCATTATCAATATCAATATCGTGCTTGAGCAAGGCATCACAGATTGTAGTGCCTGCTTCAGCCTCAATGACTGCACCTTGCGGGCAGAGTTCGGTATGTGGCAGTACAGTAATTTTTGGCATGTTTATAGTTCCAGTGAATCCAGGTTTTTGCCGGCAAGGGCTTTTTGTACCGAGGCATCCATGCGCTTGGCGGCAAAGTCTTCTGTGGCATGGTTGAGTGCATCGCTTGCCTGTTTGACCGCATGGCTATCTGTGCCTTGGCATAAAGCCAGGAGGGCATCGATATGGCTTTCGATCTGTTGGCGCTCGTCCGCATTCAGTAAGGTGTCGCCATCTTCAGCCAATGCGGCTTGAATGGCTTCCATCAGGCGTTGTGCATCGACCACCGCTTCGCGCAGCATGCGCGCCGCTTTATCGCTTTCGGCCGCGCCAAACGAGTCTTTGAGCATGTTGGTGATCTGGTCTTCGTTTAAGCCATAAGACGGTTTCACCGTGATATTGGCTTCTACGCCATTGGTCTGCTCACGTGCACTGACCGATAACAGGCCATCAGCATCGACTTGAAACGTCACACGAATACGGGCGGCACCCGCTGCCATCGGCGGAATGCCACGCAGTTCAAACCGCGCCAATGAGCGACAGTCGCTGACCAGCTCGCGCTCACCTTGCACAACATGAATCGCCATGGCGGTTTGGCCGTCTTTGTAGGTGGTAAAGTCCTGCGCGCGTGCAATCGGTAAAGTCGAATTGCGCGGAATGACTTTTTCTACCAATCCGCCCATGGTTTCCAGGCCGAGCGAGAGCGGGGTGATGTCAAGTAACAGTAATTCATCGTCGCTGCGGTTGCCTGCCAGCACGTTGGCCTGGATAGCGGCACCAAGGGCAACCACTTTGTCCGGGTCTAGGTTAGTCAGCGGCTCTTGCTCGAAGAATGCCTGCACGGCATGGCGGATATGCGGCATGCGCGTGGCGCCACCAACCAGCACCACGCCTTTAATCTCGTCTATGCTTAAGCCGGCATCGCGCATGGCTTTACGTGTTGGGCTCAAGGTTTTAATCACCAGGTGCTCGGTCAAGCTGACAAACTGTGCCACCGACAGGGTTTCATCGACCAGGGCGCCATTGCTTAATTTGCAGACGATATTGGCTTCATGATTGTCGGTCAGCCATTCTTTAGCTTGGCGTGCTTTGGTCAGCAGCAAGCGCGTATCTTCTTCGCTGAGTGGCTTGAACTCTGTGGTTTTACTGCGCACCTGATCGAGCACCCAGCAAAAAATGCGATGGTCAAAGTCATCGCCACCCAAGGCAGAGTCGCCATTGGTGGCCAACACTTCAAATACACCTTTGCTCAGACGCAAAATAGAAATATCAAAGGTGCCGCCGCCTAGGTCATAGATCACATACACGCCTTCGGCCGCGTTATCGAGGCCATAGGCGACGGCGGCCGCAGTGGGTTCGTTAAGCAGGCGCAACACATGCAAACCAGCCAGACGTGCTGCGTCTTTGGTGGCCTGGCGTTGTGCGTCGTCAAAGTAGGCGGGCACGGTGATCACGGCGCCGGTGAGTTCGCCCCCCAAGGCTTTTTCAGCACGTGTTTTCAGGGTTTTTAAAACCTCGGCAGAAATCTCTACCGGGCTTTTTAACCCAGACCGTGTTTTGATTTCGAGGATGCCTTGCGAGCTCTCATTTTCAACAAAATGATAGGGGATATGCGCTCTATCGGTAATGTCGTGCAAGGCCCGGCCCATAAAGCGTTTGACCGAGACGATGGTATTTACCGGGTCCAGGCTTTGTGCTGCTTGCGCTTCGTGGCCGACAATGACGGCGTCTTGCAGGTAGCGCACGACAGAAGGCAGCAGAGCGTGACCATGCTCGTCATGCAATACGGTACTCATGCCGCTGCGTACTGTGGCCACCAGCGAGTTGGTGGTGCCTAAGTCTATGCCCACTGCCAGCTTGTGCTGATGCGGGGCAGGCGATTGTCCGGGTTCTGAGATTTGTAATAGTGCCATGAAACTCTACTCTTCCAACTGAGCGATCAGTTGATTCACATCTTCACTCACTTTATCAATAAACCGCAATTTGCGGACCGTGAGGGCTGCTTGCGTCGGGGCGGCCACAATCTCATTGGCGACTTGCTGCTGTAATACTTTGGCTTGGGCTCGCATCTCTGTGAGCAAGGTATCCAGCGCAGGAATATCCTTGGTAACTCTGGCGTCATCCATGGCTTCACGCCATTCCATTTGCGCCATTAAAAAATCACCGGGCATGGCCGTGTTATTTTCTTCATCGGTGTGAATGCCTTGCAGTTGCAACAGGTAGCGTGCGCGTGATGTTGGTTGCTTGAGTACTTGGTAAGCCTCGTTCACTTGTGTGGCCATTTGCATGGATTGCAGACGCTCGGCTGGCGACGCATTCACAAATTTGTCCGGGTGTACTTCGGCTTGTAACTTACGGTACTGGGTATCCAGCAGGGTCATGTCTAGCGCGAACTGTTGCGGCAGCTGAAAGAGAGCGAAATAGTTTTGCATAGTGTCAGGGCGGCTACTGCACGCCAATATTTAGCGTACAGGGGCGCCAACCATTAAACGGTAAACGACTCGCCGCAGCCGCACTCGTCCTTCACATTCGGGTTGTTGAACTTAAAGCCCTCGTTCAAGCCTTCTTTGGTAAAGTCCAGTTCGGTGCCATCGATATAGACCAGGCTTTTCGGGTCAACAATGACCTTGATGCCATGGCTTTCAAACGCGACATCTTCCGCATGCAATTCGTCTACAAATTCCAGCGTGTAGGCCATGCCTGAACAGCCGGTCGTTTTCACGCCCAGGCGTAAACCGAGGCCTTTGCCACGGTTGGCCAGAAATTTCTCTACACGGCTGGCGGCTGTTTCAGTCAGGGTAATCGCCATCTTAGTGACCTTGTTTAGATTTCAAGTCAGCAATCGCAGATTTAATCGCATCTTCTGCCAATACTGAGCAGTGAATTTTGACCGGTGGCAACGCCAACTCTTCAGCAATGGCCGAGTTCTTGATTTCTTGCGCCTGGTCCAGTGTTTTACCTTTTAACCATTCAGTCACCAGTGAGCTCGATGCAATCGCAGAGCCGCAGCCATAGGTTTTGAATTTGGCGTCTTCAATCACGCCAGCATCATTCACCTTGATTTGCAGTTTCATCACGTCACCGCAAGCAGGCGCGCCGACCATGCCGGTACCTACATTCGGGTCGCTTTTGTCCAGAGAACCCACGTTACGTGGATTTTCGTAGTGATCTAATACTTTATCTGAGTAAGCCATGTTGTTGCTCCTATCAATTAAATCGCGACCAACAGGATTGTGCCGCTTTTTAATTCTAAAAAAATATTACTTAATTCGTAAAAATTGCAGATTTCATTGTCTGGCAAGGCGAAGGATTGCGCCGTTTAGTTCATCTAAACAAGCACTCGGACAACGCCGCCAGGCGATGAAAGATCACTTTAATGCTCCGCCCATTCGACTTTGGACAGATCAATCCCATCCTTGAACATCTCCCATAATGGGGACAGTTCACGCAATTTTCCAATTTTGCTCTTTAACAGGTCAATCGTGTAATCGACATCGGCCTCAGTGGTGAAGCGCCCAATGCTGAAGCGGATTGAGCTATGTGCCAATTCGTCTGAGCGGCCCAGTGCGCGCAAGACATAGCTTGGCTCCAGGCTGGCAGAGGTACAGGCAGAACCAGAAGAGACCGCAATATCTTTAATCGCCATGATCAATGACTCGCCTTCAACATAGTTAAAACTGACGTTGAGATTGTGCGGCACGCGCTGATCGAGGTCACCATTCACATAGGTTTCTTCAATCTGCAGCAGGCCGTTCAATAAACGGTCACGAAGCATGCGGATACGCTCGTTTTCGCTGGCCATTTCTTCGCGTGCGATGCGGAAAGCTTCGCCCATGCCTGCAATCTGGTGGGTGGCCAGCGTGCCGGAACGCATGCCGCGCTCATGACCGCCGCCGTGCATTTGCGCTTCAATACGAATACGTGGTTTACGACGCACATACAAAGCACCGATGCCTTTAGGACCATAGGTTTTGTGCGCGGAGAAACTCATCAAGTCGACTGGCAGTTGCTCCAGATCAATCACGACCTTACCCGTGGCTTGTGCAGCATCGACGTGGAAAATAATATTGTTTGCGCGGCAAACGTTGCCCAGCGCTTCAATATCCTGAATTACGCCGATTTCGTTATTGACCATCATAATGGAGGCCAGCACGGTATCCGGGCGAATCGCGGCTTTGAATTTTTCCAGATCTATCAGGCCATCAGCTTCTGGTTGCAGATAAGTGGCTTCGTAGCCCTCACGCTCCAACTCGCGCACAGTGTCCAGCACCGCTTTATGCTCGGTCGCCGTGGTAATGATGTGTTTGCCTTTGCTGCCAGCGTAAAAGTGCGCGGCACCTTTAATGGCGAGGTTATTAGACTCCGTGGCGCCTGAGGTCCAGACGATTTCGCGCGGGTCGGCGTTCACCAGTTTGGCGACTTCTTCACGCGCATTTTCTACCGCGTGCTCTGCTGTCCAGCCATAAGGGTGGCTACGCGAAGCCGGGTTACCAAAGTCTTCGGTCAGGTAAGGAATCATTTTTTGCGCCACGCGTGGGTCTACCGGTGTGGTCGCAGAGTAATCCAGATAAATCGGCTTTCTTTCAGACATGTCTCATGCTCTTTCAATTAAAGTCTTATGCCGCAACGGCACTAAATCCTTTCAGACGCTGCACTTGCTGCTGCAACGCTGCTAAAAACTGGGTGATTTGTTCACTGCTATTACTATCGCTCAAGCTCACACGCACAGCGCCACGCGCTAAATCTGGCGTGATCCCCATGGCTAGCAATACATGGCTAGGCTCTGTGCTATCACTGGAACAGGCAGAACCGCTGGCCACTGCAAACCCTGCTTTGTCCAGCGCGGTGACTAACGTTTCGCCCTCAATGTGAGGCATGGCAAAAAAACTGGTATTGGGCAAACGTTCCGTCTGCTGTGCAAAAATCACGGCGCCCAACGTGTTTAAACCGCTTTCTAATTGGTCACGCAACTGTTTAACGGTGGTATGACGGCTAGCCATTGATTGCATGGCGAGTTGGCAAGCTTTGGCAAAACCAATAATGCCTGCCACATTTTCCGTGCCACTGCGCAACCCGCGCTCTTGACCGCCACCATGTAACAAGGGCGCAATATCCACACGCTTGTCTACAATCAATGCGCCGACGCCTATCGGGCCGCCAATTTTATGGCTGGAAATCGTCATCGCCTGCACACCTAGCGCGCTCATATCGACGTCGATTTTACCAAATGCCTGTACTGCATCCGTATGCAGTAGCGCACCATGTGCTTTGGTCAGTTTGGCTAGCTCAGCCACCGGCTGTATGGCACCAGTTTCGTTGTTTGCCAGCATGGCAGAGACGAGGCCGGTGCGCGTGCTCAGCGCTTGTGCTGCTTGCGCCAGGTCAATCACGCCCTGGCTGTTGACGCCAATTTGCGCTACTTTCCAATCTTGCCAGGCCAAAACTTGTGCCGGGCGTGTCACGCATGGATGCTCAATGCTGCTGATCAGCAACTGTGTTGGGCTCAGGTTGTTGGTGATGCCTTTGACCGCGAAGTTATTGGCTTCGGTGCCGCCAGACGTAAACACCACTTGTGACGCCTGCACGCCCACACATTCTGCAATCTGCTTTCTGGCTAGTTCCATCGCATCACGCGCATTCCGTCCATAAACATGGCGACTGGTCGGGTTGCCTGTTGCCTGGGTCAGCCAAGGCAACATCGCTTCCAATACCTGCGGTTTTAGCGCGGTGGTGCTGTTATGATCAAAAAAAACTGTTTTTTCTGTCATGGCCAAATGTTAAGCGGCAATGGTTGCTTCAGAACCACATTTCCTTGGCGAGAACACAACGGTGCCTGCGCCTTTTTTACGCTGCATATCCACCATGTCTGCCAAGCTGACACCGGATAAGTAATCAAGAATTTTATTATTTAATGAGGCCCACAATTCATGGGTCATGCAGCGGCCTTCATCATGGCAGTTCTCGTTGCCACCGCATTGGGTGGCATCAATTTGCTCATCCACCGCGGTAATGATGTCGGAGACTGAGATTTCATTGTGCGCTTTGGCAATACGGTAGCCACCGCCTGGTCCGCGTACGCTGGAAACCAAGCCTTGCTTGCGCAAGCGACTGAATAATTGTTCAAGATAGGACAACGAAATACTTTGGCGTTCGCTAATGCCCGCCAATGTCACGGGCTTGTCCGCTTCGTACAGCGCAATGTCTAGCATTGCGGTGACTGCAAAACGTCCTTTAGTAGTTAATCGCATCTTGAACTGACCTTTTAAAACAGAGGTGAATCATATAATAACCTACTGTTTTAGTCAATTATTGTGCTTGAAAAGTTCTGTCTACGTAAAAAGAAGTTTTGCGGCTTGAAGTGCGCCTAGATAGTAGATGATTATTCGGGTTTTTTGGCAAAAGCTTCGCCAACATTGCTGTCGGTTTCTGTGTCGCTCAGTTTGGCTAATTGCAGTTTGAGTTCTGCAATCTCGATCTCTTGTTTATGGGCATGGTCCAACAGACTATTAATCGCCTTGATCATGGGGTCGTTCTCATCATTGCCGACGGCATACGCGTTAAAGCCCATTTTTTGTGCGGCATCTTGCCGTTGCTTGGCTTTTTCTTCCTCCAGAATGCGGGCCGGAATGCCGACAGCAGTGGCGCCTTCAGGCACGTCTTTGACCACCACGGCGTTGGAGCCTATTTTGGCGTTTTTACCGATGGTGATCGGGCCTAGCACTTTAGCCCCTGCGCCAATCACGACGCCAGACTCCAGTGTCGGATGGCGTTTTCCTTTGTTCCAGCTGGTGCCACCCAAAGTCACCCCATGATACAGCGTGCAATCGTCGCCAATAATTGCAGTTTCACCGACGACAACACCCATGCCATGGTCAATAAATACGCGGCGGCCAATGGTTGCGCCAGGGTGAATTTCGATGCCGGTGATCCAGCGCCCAAAGTGGGAGAGAGCGCGGCCCAGCCAATACAGGCGATGACTCCATAACCAATGGCTAAAGCGGTGCACAATCAGGGCATGCACTCCAGGGTAAGTGGTCAAAATCTCGAAATGGGTTCGTGCCGCCGGGTCGCGGTCAAACACAATCGAAATATCTTCTATGAGGTGCTTAAACATGGGCGCATTATGCCATTAAGTCAGGCGCGCGTCTAAAAGCCGGCATGCGCGTGCTTAATATTTGCTATGTTTTTTTGGGTTAACGGTCAGCGTCAAAATCCCACGCAGCAAATTGACTTCTTCTTTCTCTAAGCGGGTGCGGCCATACAAGCGGCGCAAACGCTCGAACAGTTTTTTCGGTGCGCGTGGATTGATATAACCAATGTGCTCCAGCACCTCGCGCATGTGTTCATAAAAACGCTCCAGGTCTTCTTGAGTGGCCAGTTCTGTGGGTTTTTCCTGGTAATGCAGTTCGCCGGTGGTGATCGCCATGCGTGTTTCATAGCTCATGATTTGCACCGCTTGCGCCAAATTAAGCGACGTATATTCCGGATTAGCCGGAATCGTTGCCAACACATGGCAGCGGTCAGCCTCGGCATTGCTGAGACCGCTCATCTCGGTGCCAAATACCAGCGCCACCTCACTGTGGCTGGCGACCGATTTCACCTCTTGCGCAGCTTCGCGCACTGTCATCACTTGTTGCGATAGCGAGCGCTCTTTGCCGGTGACGCCAATCACAAACTGACAGTCTGCCAGCGCTTCTTCCAGCGTGTCTGTCACCACCGCGGTTTCCAGCACGCCCGCGGCATTCACCGCCAGCGAGGTTGCCTCGGCGTCTGGAAAGTGTTTGGGTCGCACCAGATACAGGCGGTTTAAGCCCATGGTTTTCATGGCGCGTGCGGTCGATCCAATATTGCCAGGATGGCTGGTTTGGCAGAGGACAACGCGGATATTATCGAAAAGTGAGGTCATGAGAGGTCTGCAGCACATCACAAAACAAGTAATTCATTTTGTGAACGCTTGATAAAACGTTAAAATGCTATTTTATCAGTTGAGCCTCGATTACACAGCATGCATCCTACCTTAAATGTTGCCATTAAAGCCGCGCGTGAAGCGGGCAAAATCATCAACCGCGCGGCACTCGATATTGGCGCTTTAAAGATTGAACAAAAAGATACCAACGACTTTGTCAGTGAAGTGGATCGTGGCGCCGAGCAAGCCATTATCAATGTGCTGAAAGATGCTTATCCTAACCACGGTTTTTATGGCGAAGAAAGCGGCAAATCTAACAGCGAAGCCGATAGTATCTGGATTATTGACCCGCTCGATGGCACCACCAACTTCCTGCATGGCTTTCCGGCTTACTGCATTTCAATCGCCTTGCAAGAAAAAGGCGTATTAACGCAAGCCGTGATTTACGACCCCGTGCGTAACGACTTGTTTACCGCCACCAGAGGCAGCGGCGCGTTTTTAAATAACCGCCGTATTCGCGTTACCCAACGCGCCAAGTTACAAGACGCCTTGCTTTCTACCGGCTTCCCGTTCAAAGATTTCAGCTACCTCGAAACCTATATCAACATTTTCCGTGATATGGCGAAAAAAACTTCAGGCTTGCGTCGTCCTGGTTCTGCCGCGCTCGACCTCGCCTATGTCGCAGCAGGGTTTAGCGACGGCTTCTTCGAAATCAATCTCTCACCATGGGATATCGCTGCGGGTGCCTTGCTGGTGCAAGAGGCTGGCGGTATTGTCGGTGACTTTGAAGGCAACGAAAGCTGGTTGCGTACCGGTAATATTGTCGCCGCCAACCCCAAAGTGTTTGGGCAAATGCTGCAAGTGATTGCCCCGCATTTAACGGAGCGGATTAAAACACCGACGCTTTAAGTTTTGGTTTTCTTGTTGATCATACAATCAACCCGGATAGCAATGTCCGGGTTTGTTTTTTGTGGGGATCGTTTTGGGCGGCTATTTTTATTCATTAAGTTGAACCGTATTCCAGCGTTGGTCGGCATCGATGCATTTTGAGATTGCAATAATAAGGTTATTCTTTAGATTGGTTGTTGTAGGGTTGGCATGGTCGCCCACGCGGTTTTGGTTGGTGGTGATGTTGCTTTTCGCTTTTTCAGCGAGTTACTTTTCTTTGCTTACCCAAAGAATAAGTAACCAAAAGAAATGCACCCCAGCTTCCGCTTGTTCCCTGCGCTACTCGGCTTGCCGGGCAGCCATCGAAACTCAACCTGTCAGCTCACAAAAACCGTGAGCTGCTGCGGGATTCGGACAGCCGATGGCCGAAATCCCCCTCCAATCCTGCGTTGCACTCTTTTAATCAAAGCGTGCGGCAGATGGGGACCCTGAACACCATGCAACTGCCACCAAAAGCGAATTGAAGAAAAAGAATCTGGTTTTTAAACCATCCAAACTGTGGTTCAGCTACTTAAATGAGAAGAATCCCATTCATCACGCTGAGTAGCGGTGACAAAATAAGAGAAGAGGGAGCGACTGTCTGAGCTCCGCGGCAGCTTGCGGTGTGTGCAAGCTGCTAGGGCGAGTTTCGTGACCGGCTTATTTTGTTGAGCAACGCAAGGGAGCCGAAGGCCGTGATGGCTGGGTGCCCTCTTTTTGGTTACTTTTTTGGGGCAAGCAAAAAAGTAACTCGCCATCAAGGCGAAAAAGTAATTGTGATCACTCAAATAATACTAAAAAAAATGAATTTCTTTGATTACCGCCTTTATAAAAGCACTCTCGGCAAAAAACACGCTTTTGTTGTAAGATGCACTGGCTATTTATTCCAATCTCTCTAAATCAAAGTTTCCCTGCATGTCCTTCGAAAACCACACCCCGATGATGCGTCAATACCTGACGCTGAAAGCACAGTATCCCGATATGCTGCTGTTTTACCGCATGGGTGATTTTTACGAGCTGTTTTTTGAGGATGCTGAAAAAGCATCGCGTTTGTTAGGGATTACGTTGACCCGCCGTGGCGCCAGCAATGGCGAGCCGATCAAGATGGCGGGGTTGCCTTACCATGCCGCTGAAGGCTATTTGGCCAAGCTGGCAAAAATGGGCGAAGCGGTGGCGATTTGTGAGCAAGTCGGCGATCCGGCAACGTCTAAAGGCCCGGTGGCGCGTGAGGTGACACGTATTCTGACGCCTGGCACCTTGACCGATGCGGCGCTGCTGGATGAAACCCGCGACAATACTTTGCTGTGTGTGGCCAAAGGCGAGGGCGTGCTGGGGTTGGCGTGGCTCAACCTGGCTTCGGGCGAGTTTGTGTTGAGCGAAATTGCACCAGGGCATTTGTCGCAAGAACTGGAGCGCATTCATCCGGCCGAGTTGGTGCTGGCTGAAGATCATCGCTCTGATGTGTTAGACCAAGCCCGTTGTGCCAGAAAGCGGCTGGCGCCCTGGCAGTTTGATTGGGAGACTGCCCAGCGCAGTTTGACCCAGCAATTTAATACGCATGATCTGGCCGGGTTTGGTTGCGGCGAGATGCCTGCAGCGGTGACGGCGGCGGGGGCCTTGCTTGAGTATGTGAAGCATACGCAGCGTACAGCGCTGCCGCATATTGTGGGCTTGCGGGTAGAGCAGAGTACACATTATTTGCAGCTGGATGCGGCAACACGGCGCAATCTGGAAATTGATACTACTATCCGTGGCGAGCCGAGCCCGACCTTATATTCATTGCTGAATTCAACGCAAACAGCCATGGGCGCGCGTTTGCTGCGTCACTGGTTACATCATCCTTTGCGTAACCAGGCTACGATTCAACAGCGTCATTTGGCGGTGGCTGAGTTGTTGCAGCAGTTTCTTGAAGGCGACTTGCAGCAGGCCTTGCATCCGATTGGCGATATTGAGCGCATGACCACACGCGTGGCGCTTAAAACGGCGCGTCCGCGGGATTTGTCTGGGTTGCGTGATAGTTTGTTGCAGTTGCCCGCCATGGTGGCGACGCTACCTGCGGTGGATGCCGGTTTATTACGCAGTTTGCTGGCGGAGTTGCAAGTGCCTTCTGCCGCCTTGCAGTTACTGATGCAAGCGTTACAAGCAGAGCCTTCTGCGGTATTGCGTGAAGGTGGTGTGATTGCCAATGGTTACGATGCCGAGCTGGATGAGCTGCGTGCGATCCAGACCAATCACGGTGATTTTTTGCTGCAATTTGAAGCTGCCGAAAAAGCGCGCACTGGCATTAACAACCTCAAGGTGGAATACAACAGTGTCCACGGATTTTATATTGAAATCAGTCGCCTGCAGGCTGAAAGTGCCCCACCAGAATATCGCCGCCGCCAGACTCTGAAAAACGTTGAGCGCTTTATTACGCCTGAACTCAAAGCCTTTGAAGACAAGGTGCTCAGCGCTAATGAGCGTGCACTGGCGCGTGAGAAAATGCTCTATGAGCAAGTGCTGGAGGCTTTGTTACCGCATATCGCCAGCTTGCAACGCATTGCCACGGCGGTGGCAACGCTGGATGTATTGGCCTGTTTTGCCGAGCGGGCACGGGCATTGCATTATGTGCAACCTGAATTTCGGCGCGATATTGGCCTTGAGATTCAATCTGGTCGTCATCCAGTGGTAGAGAGTATTGCGCAGCCTTATGTGGCGAATGATGTGGTGCTGAATCCCTATCGCCAGTTGTTGCTGATTACCGGCCCCAACATGGGCGGTAAATCGACCTTCATGCGACAGACCGCACTGATTGTATTGTTGGCGTATTGCGGTAGTTTTGTGCCAGCACACACTGCCGTGATTGGTGAGTTTGACCGTATTTTTACCCGCATCGGTGCTTCTGATGACCTGGCTGGTGGCCGTTCTACCTTTATGGTTGAGATGACAGAAACCGCCAATATTTTGAACAACGCCAGTGCCAATAGTCTGGTGCTGCTCGATGAAATTGGTCGCGGCACCAGTACGTTTGACGGCCTGAGCCTGGCGTGGGCGGTGGCTAAACAATTACTGGAAAAAAACAAGTCACTCACTTTGTTTGCCACGCATTATTTTGAGCTGACGCGGATTGTCGATGACGCCAAGCATGCCGCCAATGTGCATCTGGATGCGGTAGAACATGGGCAGGGCATTGTGTTTTTGCACAAGGTAGAAGAGGGTGCTGCCACCATGAGTTACGGGATTCAGGTGGCCCAACTGGCAGGTATTCCAAAGTCTGTGGTACAACTGGCCAAGCGCAAGTTACAGCAGCTTGAAAACCAGACCATTGCCGCCACACCGCAGAATGATCTGTTTGCCAGCAGCCAGCTGCCTGAGGAACCGCCAGTGCATCCGCTGGTCGCAGAGTTAGAGCGTATTCAGCCCGATGATTTAACCCCCAAGCAAGCATTAGAACTACTATATCTTTTGAAAAAACAACTGTGAGGATTTGATCATGCAAAAACCTGCCATCACCCAACAAGCCATACACGATTTACTGGCTAACCGCTGGAGCGGCCGCGCCTATGACGCTGCTCAGTCTGTGAGCAAAGAGCAAGTTGTCAGCCTGCTTGAAGCCGCGCGTTGGGCACCTTCATGCTTTGGTGATCAACCATGGCGTTATGTCGTATGCAACAAGGCCGATAATCTGCAAGCCTGGCAAGCGGCTTTTGATTGTCTGGTGCCTGGCAACCAGAGTTGGGCGGTGGATGCGCCAGTGCTGCTTTTGATTTGCGCGGATACCTTATTTAGTCACAATGATAAACCAAATAAATGGGCCGCCTACGATACCGGTGCCGCGACGGAGAACCTCTGTTTGCAAGCGACGGCGCTGGGTTTAATGGCGCACCAGATGGGTGGATTTGATGCTGATAAAGCACGCACCACCTTTAACGTGCCTGAGCGTTACCAGATTCTAGCCATGGTCACAATCGGCTATCAGGCAGCCGTGGAGAGCTTGGCCGGGGAAGTCAAAGAGCGCGAACTCGCTGCGCGCAGCCGCAAACCACTCGAGGAGTTGTTTTTTAATGGTGTATGGCAAGGTCAATAGTTTCGTCACGTTTGCCTATACGGCATTGGCCCGTTTGGGTAGATAAGCCCTTGATCGAGAAGATTGTTGTTGAGTTATTCGACACGATGGCTTAGGATAAACTTATTGATTAATAGCATGCATAAGAAAGTTGTCTGTGATTACAGGCAAACGCTTTGAGGAGAGAATATGTTGATATCACGCTTTGCTAAAACGGTTGTTGGCCTTGCCTTGATGGTGGGGATGTCTGCAGTAAATGCAGCTAACTACACTTTTGTTGGCAGTTGGTCTGTTTATAACAGTGCCGCACCTTTATGGAGTGACAGTGCTTATGACGATACTAATGGCCCGCTAGCTTACACTGCTCAAGAAGCCGCTGCGTTATTGTTTGGTGGTTCTGCCTCTGATTATGTGATTAGTTCTATCGATAACAATCCACTCAATATCGATTTCAAGGCTTGGTATGATGTGCTAGGTTATGAGTCTAATAACACGGGTGTTTTATTCGCTCAAGACTATAACAGCAAGTATAACGGTGCTTATTATGGTCCAGTGGGTTCATTCATTCCTGATAACATCAATGCCGCTGCTTCTGCATTTATCAGAGACAATGATGTCTCCAGTGTGAACTATGCATTTAGAATCACACCTGTGCCAGAGCCAGAAAGCTATGGTTTGCTGATGGCAGGCTTGGGTACCATTGTGTGGGTACGTAGAAAAAAAATCACTGCTTAATGTACAAGCATTTAAAAACAAAAAAGTCGGCATTGCCGGCTTTTTTGTTTTGAGGGATTTGCATCACAGTGCATGAAAATTTCTCTGGCAGCCAGTTTCGTCTGTTAAAATATTACTTATAAAAACAATTTTTTGGACTGGAGATAGTATGGCGGTTGTAACACTGACCAAAGATAATTTTAAAGAAACCATCGAAAGCCATGCTTTTGTGGTGGTGGATTTTTGGGCACCCTGGTGTGACCCTTGCGTAGCGTTTACGCCGACTTTTGAGGCTGCTGCAGCAAAGAACCCGGATATTCTGTTTGGCATGGTGAATACTGAAACAGACCCGGAGATTTCTGAGTATTTTGAAGTGAAACAAATTCCAGGCTTACTGGTGATTCGTGAGCGTGCAGGGATTCATGCGCAAGTCGGCGAAATTGGTGCGCCAGCACTGGATGAGATTATCAAGTGGGCACGTGAGTTTGATATGACGCCGGTGCGGGAATATTACAAGGCGGAAGATGCCAAGCAATAATCGCTGCTGATTGTTGACTAAAAAGCCATGCATTGCATGGCTTTTTGCTTTTATGCAATGCGAATTTTAATCGATGATTTTGGTATTGTTGCGTTATTTGGCATGCCGCTGTCGGCTGGAGGCTGGGAAAGGTGAGATTGCAGTAAAAGGTTATTCTTTGATTGAATGTTTTATTTTCGCCTTTTCGGTGGGACCTGGTCGTTGCAGTCGTAGGGTGGGCATTTATGCCCACGCGTTTGTGGTTGTTTGTTAGGATGCTTTTCGCTTTTTCAGCGAGTTACTTTTCTTTGCTTGCCCAAAGAATAAGTAACCAAAAGAAATGCACCCCAGCTTCCGCTTATTTCCTGCGTTGCTCGTCAAAATAAGCGGTCACGAAACTCATCCTAGCGGCCTGCACAAAACGCAGGCCACCGCGGGATTCGAACAGTCGCTCCCTTCCTTCTTATTTTGCCTGCGCTACTCGGCGCGGCAGATGGGGACCCCGAAGACCATGCGACTGCCATCACTCGATGGATTTAAACAAATGAATCTTGTTTTTAAACCGTCCAAACTGTGGTGCGGCTACTTAAGTAAGATAAATCCCATCCCATCACGCTGAGTAGCGAAGACGAAGTGGGGGGCATTCGGCCATCGGCTGTTCGAGTTCCGCGGTGGCTTGCGTAGTGTGTAAGCCGCTAGGGCGAGTTTCGATGGATGCCCACTTTGCTGAGCAACGCAAGGGAGCCGTAGGCCGTGATGGCTGGGTGCCCTCTTTTTGGTTACTTTTTTGGGGCAAGCAAAAAAAGTAACTTGCCAAGAACGCGAAAAGAAACATCTAACAAAGAGCCGCCCATTATTAAAAGTAAATTGGACTGCATTGAACTTAAGGAATGACATCGAGGAGGTCAAAAAGCAAAAAATCACTTTAATGAGCATCTCTCATACTCATGTCTTAATCCACGGGTACTTTCGCCCGTGCCACCACATTCCTCAGTACAAAACTGGTATGCACGCCGGTGACGCCTGCAATTTTGGTGATTTTATGCAGTAATAAATGCTGGTAGTCATCCATATCTTTCACCACGACTTTAAGCAAGTAGTCTGATTGCTGGCCAGTAATTAGCAGACATTCCAGCACTTCTGGAATCTGTGTGATGCTGCTTTCAAAATTCGCAAAGCGTTCTGGTGTGTGTTGATCCATGGAGATACCAATCAACGCCATCAGGCTAAGTCCTAGCTTTTTCGCATCAACCAGTGCCTGATAGCCAAGTATCAGGCCTGCTTGTTCTAAGGCTTTGACTCTTCTCAGGCATGGCGCAGGGGAGAGGCCAATACGGTCTGCGAGCTCCTGGTTGCTGATGTGTCCGTCAGTTTGCAGAATGCTCAGTATGGCTTTGTCGAACCGGTCTAATTTCATTTAAATTTCAACTTTAATTTTATATTGAAATAATATTACAAAAATATTTAATAAGTTGAAATAATATTTTTTTAAATTGGATTTTTTTAGATAAATTAGCAATTTAATTTTTCGCCAAACCTCTATCATGTATTCTGTCAAAAACAAAACCGATGGAGCACAGCATGCAGACACAATCCGCACAAAAATATCAGGCTTTTCCACCTGTGAATCTCAAAGACCGCCAGTGGCCGAATGCGGTGATTAGCCAGCCACCGATCTGGATGAGTACCGACTTGCGTGATGGCAATCAGTCGCTGTTTGAGCCTATGGATGCGGAAAAGAAGCTGCGTATGTTTCATATGCTGTGCCAGATGGGGTTTAAAGAGATTGAAGTGGCCTTTCCTTCGGCGTCACAAACCGATTTTAATTTTGTGCGTCGTCTGATTGAGGAAAAACGTATTCCTGATGATGTGACCATAGAGGTGCTGACGCAGGCGCGAGAGCACCTGATACGTCGCACCATGGAATCAGTGCGCGGTGCGCGCCGTGTGATTGTGCATATTTATAATGCGATTTCGCCTACCTTTAGAGAGGTGGTATTCAATATGAGCCAGGCCGAGGTGAAGGCGATGGCCGTAGATTCGGTCAAGCTGGTGAAGGCTCTGGCGGCTGATATGCCTGAAACTGAGATCATCATGCAATATAGCCCGGAGACGTTTACCGCCACGGAGCTTGCATTTTCTAAAGAGGTCTGTGATGCGGTCACCGAGGCCTGGGAGGCGACGCCAACACGCAAGGTGATTATTAATTGCCCAGCGACGGTAGAAGTGGCGAGCCCGAACGTGTATGCGGACCAGATTGAATGGATGCACCGCAATCTGGCGCGTCGCGACAGCGTGATTCTGAGTCTGCATCCACATAATGACCGCGGTACGGCGGTGGCGGCGACCGAGCTTGGCATCATGGCCGGTGCGGATCGTGTAGAAGGGTGTCTGTTTGGGCATGGCGAGCGCACTGGTAACGTGGACCTGGTCACCGTGGCGCTTAATATGTACACACAGGGCGTCCACCCGGGCCTGGATTTTTCGGACATTGATGCGATAGGCCGCACGGTAGAGGAGTGCACGCAGATTGAGATTCATCCGCGTCACCCTTATGCGGGTGACCTGGTGTTTACTGCATTTTCTGGCTCGCATCAGGATGCGATTAAAAAAGGTCTGGCTGCCCAGCAGGCAGATGCACGCTGGAATGTGCCTTATCTGCCGATTGACCCTAAAGATCTGGGCCGCAATTATGACTCGATTATTCGGGTGAACAGCCAGTCAGGCAAGGGCGGCGTGGCTTACCTGATGGAAAGTCATTATGGCGTTGTGATGCCTAGACGCATGCAGGTGGAGTTTTCTGGCGTGGTGCAGCAATACACTGATCAGCATGGCAGTGAAGTCGGGCCAGCCGAGCTGTGGCAGCTGTTTAATGCGCAGTATGTGTCAGCGATCGAGCCTATGCACTTTCAGGACTACCAGCTTGAGACGCATGCTCAGGGCCAGGCGATTCGGATGCATGTGGCGATAGATGGCGTGCCAACGATTGCTAGCGGGCAGGGCAATGGTCCGATAGATGCGGCGATTCATGCGCTGCAAAATATGGGCATAGAGGTGCAGGTGCGCAGTTTTGAGGAGCGTTCGCTGGGCGCCAGTGCTTCAGCCGCCGAAGCCACCGCCTGTGCTTTTGTCGAGGTCGTCTGCCAGGGCAAAGTCTGTTATGGGGTGGGGATGGATACCAATATTGTCACCGCGTCTATTAAAGCGATTTTCAGCGGCATGAATCGCTGTGGTATACAGCCTGCGGGGGTGGCTAAAACGGCCTGATGTGATTGACCGTTGCCTGTCGTCTTGTCTTGGCGATAGGCGGTGTATGTTTACCAGTGGCCAGTCGTCACTAGCCTGTAGATGAAATAAGCGCCTAACAGCATCATGGCATAGACCGGAAAATTGCTGGCTGAACGCCGTTGTTGCGAGCTGATATGGGTGATGTAGCGGTGAAAAACAAACATGGCGAGTAGCCCGGCGGCGGTGAGCACCATGTTGAGCGTTGAGGCCATGACCCATTGCACCCAGTCCATCGGCCCCTGGTTGCTGCCAAATACATGCACGGCAATGCCGATAAAGCCGCACACCATCAAGCCCAGGGTGAATAATGCCTGCACGATTTGCCAGGGACTATCAGGGCGGATAGTGCGGTTTTTACTGTAACGGTTCGGATCCATGCGCTACTCCCTTCAAGCAATATGCGCATTTGCGCGATTCACTGCTTTCAAGCCCGCACAGAGGGCGCGGGTGTTAACTGTTACTGCCTATTGTAGCCGGATTATTCGGTAAATAACCGGCCGGGTCGACTGGTTTGCCTTTTTGGCGGATCTCGAAATGCAGCACTGGTGATTTGTTATTGGCTTGGGCGGGCAAATTGGCCAGCTTTTCGCCCGAGGCCACAAACGCGCCTTCTTTCACTAAAGAATTCCCTTGATGGGCATACACTGAGAGCAGGTTACTATTGTGTTTGATAATGATCAGCTTGCCGTAGCCACGTACATCCATGCCGCTGTAAATGACTTTGCCAGCCCCTGCGGCATTAATCACCTGACCCGCATTGCCAGTGATATTGAGGCCTTTGTTGGTTTGGGCGTCAAAGCCGGTGCTGACTTTCCCCGCTAATGGCCATTGCCATTGAATATCGGCATCGGTAATGGCTTCAAGGTCCGTTGCTGCTGCCGTCTTGCCAGTGTCAGCAGGTGTCTGCGCATTGCCTGCTGCTGCCGTCACGGGTTCCGAAGCGTTGTTAATGTCTGGGCGAACAATGGCTGAAGTCACGACTTCTGCATCATCAGGCGCATTGGCGCTGTCATTGGCTTTGCTGTTCGCCGTGCTGCTCGTTGCTTTGGCGTTTAGGTTGAGTACCTGCCCGACATGAATCTCATACGGCGCCTGCAACTGGTTAACCTCGGCCAGTTTCATAAACGGGATGCCAAACTTACGGCCTATGCTGTAGAGCGTGTCACCTTTTTGCACCAGATATTGATTCGCACCCAGCATCGCGGGGGCGGCTGTGGCTTTGCTATCGCTGGTAGCTGGGCTGCTGCTGACCGGGGCAGGTGGCATGGGTGAGTTCAAGGCGCAGGCGGCAAGTGTGCAACTGGCGCCCCATGCCGTGAGCAAAGTGCGTAATCTCATGATAAAGCCGTGCCTCCCAACAATGGAACAAATTTGACCGGCTCCAGTGCCGTTTGTTGTACGCCTTGTGCGCTACGCTCGATCAGATGCAAGACTTGTTCTGTGGTGCCGACCGGGATCACCATGCGGCCGCCTACGGCCAGTTGTTCAACCAGCTCTTGCGGCACATGGCTGGCGGCAGCGGTGACCATGATGGCATCAAACGGCCCATAATTTTTCAAACCCAGGCTGCCGTCGGCATGGTCCAACTTAACGTTGGTGCATTTTAAGGTGCGCAGATGATTTCTAGCTTTCATCACCAGCGGACGGATGCGCTCCAGTGAGTAAACCTCGGTGCTCACGCGTGACAATACTGCTGTCTGGTAGCCGCAACCGGTGCCTATCTCCAGCACTTTATTGAGCGGTTTGCCATTACGCAAAATTTGCGTCATTTTAGCCACAATATAAGGCTGTGAAATGGTCTGGCCGTAGCCAATCGGCAGTGAAACATCTTCATAAGCACGAATGGATAGCGCTTCATCGACAAAAATATGGCGCGGAATATCGGCCATGGCGGCAATCACCACTTCATCGGTGATGCCCTGTTCGCGCAGGCGCGTTAGCATGCGCTCACGCGTGCGCGATGATGTCATGCCTATGCCGGTTTTGCTGGAGGTTCTTGGGATCGCCATAAAACTTAATTCTGAGCTTGCAGCCATTGTTGCATGGCCTCGATTTGCGAATGTTTGGTCAGGTCTACCTGGATAGGGGAGATAGAAACATAGCCTTGTGCGACGGCGTAAAAGTCAGTACCATCGCCGCCATCGTTGGGCTGCCCTGCAGCGCCCACCCAGTAAACTGTTTCGCCACGTGGCGTTTGCAGTTTAATCACCGACTCAGCCTTGTGGCGTTTGCCCAGGCGTGTGATCTGGCGGCCCTTAATCTCTGCTAATGGCAGGTCTGGCACATTGATATTGAGCAGGGTAGGCTCGGTAAATTCGCTGTGGTTATATTGCTTGACCAGGTCGACCACGATTTTTGCTGCCGTTTCAAAGTGGGCAGGCTGGTGCTGCGACATCGAGACCGCAAATGAAGGAATCCCCAGCAAATAGCCCTCAGTGGCGGCCGCGACCGTGCCTGAGTAAATGGTGTCATCACCCATATTGGCGCCATCATTAATGCCACTAATTACCATGTCTGGCATATCTTGCATCAGGCCGGTGAGGGCAATGTGTACGCAGTCAGTCGGGGTGCCGTTGACATAATAAAAACCATTGGCGGCTTGTTTGACACTCAAGGGGCGGTCTAGCGTCAGTGAGTTACTGGCGCCACTGCGGTTACGCTCGGGCGCCACTACCGTAATATCAGCGATGTTGCTTAAGTGGCTGGCAAGTGTGTTCAGGCCGGGAGCCAGATAGCCATCGTCATTGGATAACAGAATTCTCATGCCCGATATTATATAAGGTTTACCGGGCTTGTCAGCGTCCGTGCGCGAAAGAATTTATAGCGAAAATGGCACCTGCATGGATGCTGTTCAAGTGATCTTAAGCAGGCTGGTAACTGCGGCCGGTGTATTTAGAATAGGCAATTACGCTGGCAAAAAACACCAGGCTAAGGATGACTTCTGTCACGGCTAACCAGCGCGCCACGCCTGTTTCTGACCATGCCCGGACCGAGCCTTCGGTGAAGTAGAATAAAATCAGCATACCTGACCACTGATAGGTATAGCGTTTACCACGCAAAATACCAAATACGGGCAGCAATAACGGCAGCGTTTTGAGAAACAACAAGCTGCCACCCGCCCGTAGCGGTGCCCAGAAGATCTCCCAACCCAGGCACAATACAATGAGACCAATCAGGCTGAGGCTGGCCGCACGGCGACTCATGGATAAAATGCGTGGAATCATGATTTACACGCTTGCGATAACGCGACCAAGGCCTTGCGGGCATCCATGGCATTCAAGACTGGCTGTTCAAACTGAAAGCGCAACAAGCCTTGCGTTTCTTCGCCTTGGTGATATTGCACATCAAAACCTTCTGCATCCAGGCCGATCATTTCTGCATGATCAGCGGTCACGCCATGCACATGCTGGCAATATTGCAGCAGGCTGTCTTTATGGTCTTCGTTCATGTGGGCGACAATGCCGCCTTCCTGAGCCGCCAGCATGCTGTCAGCCAGGTCGTTATTGAGCGCATCGCCTTCAAACCAGCCCATGCGGCCAAAGCCTGCAATGTAGCGTACTTGCTCAATCTTGATGCGATAAAAATGAAAGTCATGCATATCAAAGTAGCTGGCTGCCTGTGGCAGATAACGTAAATAACGCGCACGCAAATCTTCGTCCTGTTTGTCGCAATGTATGGCTTCGCCAATCAGCGTCAGGCGTGCATTGGCTTGCAAATCATCGGCCCCAGAGAATACCAATAAAGACACTTTCGGATTTTCCAGAATATTCTTGGTATGTTCGGCAATGGTACTGATCAAAATCACGGGCTCCGCCTGCTGGTTACACACAAACGGCGCCACCGAGCCAAACGGGTAGCCGGGATACTTCATCGAGTGCGTCGATAAGATCGCATGTCGGGTTGAAAATAAAAACTGACGGGCTTCATGGGCTAGAGCAGCAGACATAGATTACTTTTCCTGAAAAACGGTTATTGCAATTTGAGTGCAGTTTCAGCCAGGCGTTTCCCTAGCGCCATGCACAATTTTTTCTCATCTTCTGAAATTGGCTGGTCATCCATCGCGCCACCGATATGACTGGCACCATAAGGCGTGCCACCGGTTTTGGTGCTGCCCAGTTGTGGTTCAGAATAGGGCAGGCCCAGCATCAGCATGCCATGATGCATGAGTGGAATCATCATCGTCATCAAAGTCATTTCATTGCCACCGTGCAGCGAGCCACTCGAGGTGAACACGGCAGCAGGCTTGCCGATGAGCGCGCCGTTCAGCCACAAACCCGCTGTGCCATCCAAAAAGTATTTCATGGGTGCCGCCATATTACCAAAGCGCGTCGGGCTACCCAAAGCCAGCCCCGCGCACTGTTCCAGGTCCTGCAAGGTCGCGTAAGGCGCACCAGAGGCAGGAATATCTGCCTCCGTGGCCTCACAGTTGGCAGACACTTTAGGCACCGTGCGCACGCGCGCAGTCACGCCAGCGACGCTTTCCACGCCGCGCGCAATCAGTTGCGCCATCTCTTTGACGGCGCCGCCTTGGGAATAATAAAGGATCAGGATGTCTGTCATTGTTTTTTGCGTTTATCTTTGACGTGTTGTTTTTTTGTGTCTAGTTCAAACAAACCGATGGTTTGAATGAGCTCGCTAAATTTGGCATAGCCATAGTTTCTAGAGTCAAATGCTGAATAGTTTTTAATGATATGTTTTTTAACTTCACTCAAGTTAGCAAAGCTATCATCTTCAGACAGCGCTTCAATCGCCGAGCGTATCAGTGAGACCAGTTTTGCGTCCATTGCCAGTTGTTGAGAGGTCTTTTTAACCACCGGGCTCAGTGCCACCAACTCGGGTGCCGCGGTTGCATTTTTAGCCAAACTCTCTTGCTTATCCGCCATCGCTTTATCATGACTGATTAGTGCCGTGGCGTCTTCTGCGTCAGCTTTTTTGTCTTGTGACAGAATCTCAATAAAGACGAACTGGTTGCAGGCTGCACGCAGTGATTCAGGCGTTTTGGCTTCTCCAAAACCATATACCCGTTTGCCTGACTCGCGGAAACGGATGGCCAGTCTGGTGAAATCACTGTCACTGGAGACAATGCAGACGCCATCGAGGGGTGCAGTGTAAAGTAAATCCATCGCATCAATAATGAGGGCACTGTCGGTCGCATTTTTGCCTTTGGTATTGGCATATTGCTGCATGGGTTGTATGGCGTGTTTGGGCAGCACCTCTTTCCAGCGGCTGAGTTGATGCTGTGTCCAGTCACCATAAATGCGGCGTATGCTGGCATCGCCAAACTTGGAAATTTCTTCAAACAGTGCGTCAATGATGGGAATCACGTTAAACGTGTTATCTGCATCAATCAGCACAGCTAGTCTTGGGTTGGTGTTGTCGGTGCTCATCTGTTTAAAGGCTCAATTAGTCAAAGCTAAATCCATAAAACACGTCCAGCGCGTTGTCTGAGCCGGTGCGGGTTTCGATGGAAATGCGTTTGGTCAGTTGGTAGGTGAGTTTACCAACATTTAACAGGCCGACAATGCTTTTTTCATAGCCAACCACCAGGTTGCGGTTGATGCGTTTGCCGACGCTTACGGCATAATTGGTGGGCCCGCTGCCGCGGACATCGATGCTGTCGAGGCCAACGGCTTGTGCGATTTTGGTTTGTAGTGAGACGGAATCGCCTTGCGATAACAGCGCGCCCGCGGCGACTGATAATAAAGCCATATCACTGCTGCCGACTTGCGACATGGGTTGCCCCAGCACCAACAGCGAGACTTTGTTTTCGTTGCTGGTGTCAGGTGTGGCGACCAGTTTTAATTGCGGGGTTTGCAGGCTGCCGTTGATTTGGATACCCACCTTGGTGCTTTCCACTTGTCTGGTCGCCAGCACATCGAGGCCAATATTAGGCAGTTTGCCGCTGAATATCAGGCGACCGGTCTCGATATTGAGAGATTGGCCGTAGGCGATATACGTGCCGGTGATTTCCAATGTGCCTGCGGCGGTCAATTCATCCAGCCCGCCATTGAGCTGCATATTGCCACTCAGTGCGCCGTTTAAGCCTTGGCCTCGCAACATGAATTGTTCGGATTCCTTGAACGGTAATATTAGCGGCTTGTCGCCAAAGTCGAGCGCAAAGTTGTTAAACACCAGTTTTGATGTCGGTTTAGCCTGGGTGGCTTGTGGGGATTCAATCACGACATCATCGTCCAGTTTGGGCTTATCTGCTTTCGGCAGCTCAAACAGGCCTTTATGTATCTTGAGTTTGCCGCTCAGCGTAGTTTGCTCGCTGGTCATACTGATGTTGGTATTGCCGCTCAGTTGTACCCAACGATCTACTCTGGATAAGGCCTGCAGTTTGGTGAGTTGCATGGCGGCATCCAGCTGCCAGCGATCTGCTTTAAAGACCAGTTGGCCGTTGCCATTGAGTTCGCCCGTTTTTCCCGCAAAGTGTAGTTGGTCAATATTCACTTGGTCGCCTGCTAAGGTGGCATGCAGATTGCCTTGTTCCAGCCACAAGCCTTGCGAGGGGACTTGTAAGGCGAGTGCTTGGCCTTGCAGGCTGCCTTGTAATTGTGGCTGAGCGATGATGCCGCTGGCCTGCGCATCTATGCTGAGTTGACCCGCTGGCTGCGTGTCTGGCATGAGTTTGGCAAGCCAGCCGAGTTGCGCAATGTTGGCTTTGAGTTGTGCCGAAATGGGGGCAGCGCGTTGAATGACCAGGCCATTTTGGGTCGGCGTGACCATGGTTTCCCCTGTCAACTGCAGATCAATGGCGCTGTCTGCCTGGATGCTGCTTTGCACCTTGATATGGTTATTCTGCGCACTGATGTCTGCCAGCACAGTGCGTATGCCCAACCCTTGCCAGCGCGCCTGGCTGGCATCGTAGGTTTGCCAGTCACCGGAGGCGCGCTCAAGGTGCAGGTGGCCGTTGAGTTGCGTATCCAAAGCCAGCTGCCATTGTGCCGAAACACGTAAATGGTCTGCGGGTAAGGCTTCTGTGTGCTCGGGCACCAGCCATGCCATCAGCGCTTGCAACGGAAAGGCTTTGAGTGCGCCTTGGGTGCTGAACTGTACTTTTTCGGCAGGTCGTTGTGTGACCGCATTGGCGGTTCGTGCCGGGCGGTAGCGCAGTTGATCGAGTTGCAGTTGGCCGGAGAGGGCATTGACGACCAGGTTTTGCAGCTCAAAGCCTTGTTCGCTTTGCCATTGCAGGTTTGCCGGTTGTGCCAGTTGAAAGACTTTGCCGTTGGCATCTTGCAATTGCGTCAGGTGTGCCTGCCAGGTATCTGCCTGCCAACTGCCATCGAGCGCCAATAGCAGGTTGCGCTGCAACAAGGGGTCACTATCATTGATTTTTAACGCTAAGTGGTGTTTTGCCAGGGTGCCCGATAACGTGACTTCCGCGTCAATCGGCGGGCTATCGATGCCGCGCGCATTCTGCTGTGACAGGCCGCGTAACTGAATGTGGTTTGTGAGTGACGTTTGCGCCTGGTTGCCAGCCTGGCCTTGTGCTTCAAAGGCGGCCAGTGACAAGCCTTGCGGTAGCTGCAATTGCTGGCCAGCAAGTTGATAAGTCGTGGTAAAGCCATCGGTGGATTGTTGTACCTTGCCGCTGCCTTTGACCTGCCCGACAAAGCCCGGCATTAGTTGGACCAGGTTGGCAAGCTCAGCTTGCCATGACAATGTGGTGACCTCCGCGGCAGAGGTGTTTTTACCCGCTTGTATGGTCAGTTTGTTTTTATCCAGTTGCGCGAGCAAATCCATATGCATCAGCTGTGTGCCTTGCAGGCTGGCACTGCCGCGCACAATCAGTGGCTGGCCCTGCAAGTGGCTATCGCCTGCATCAATGGTGGCTAATAATTGGCCTTGCTCGGTCAAGCTGCCATCGGCGACGATTTTTAAATCCACCTTGCCTGCCAGTTGCGGGTGGATATGCTTGGCTTGTAATTGCCTCAGATGCACCAGTAAGTGGCTCTGGCGTCTGTCATCAAGGCCAATCGAGGCATTGATTTGCAGCATGTCCGCAGTCTCCGTCTGCGTAGGCACGATGGCAAATGGCCTCGCTTCAGGCTGGTAGAGATGATTGGCGGCGATCTCCAGCCGGGTTAAATCGCCACGCAGTTCAGTGCGCAGGTGATAAGGTAACTCTGTATGCGCTTGTTGTACGTCTAGCCAGCCATTCAGCGCAAAGGGGGCAGCATTTTGCATCTGAAACTGTGTGCTGACTTTACCCCATGGGCTCAGCGCTTGCGCGATGCGGAATTGCAAGGCCTGGTTATCGGCATCGAGGTCGAACTGAATCTGTGTAATCTCTGTGGTGCTAGTGCCTTGGATAATGGTGAGTCGGTCAATCTGGCCGGAGAGCAAGTGAAACGGCAGCGGAATGTTGATATGCGCTGGTAGCGGTGTTTTTGCCGCTGGAGGCGTTGGCGTGACCTCGGTCGTGGGTTTAAAACGCAAGGTGATTTGTTTGGCACGAAACTGCGAGACGGTGAGCTCGCCTTTGGGCGTGACCGCCAGGCGCATATTGGAATCTATGCCTTCTACTTTAAGTGTTGCGTTACCCAGGTCGGTTTCAAACTCTTTCAAGCTGGTCATCATCAGCACATTGGCCGCCCATACCATTTGTGGCGTGATGATGAGCGATAAACATAGCAGACCAGTGAGTGTGAGCTTGAGCAAACGCTTGAATGTGTGTACGAGTGACATCAGAAATTCACGCCCAGGTTAAAGTGCAAACGGTATTCTTTGGTTTGTTCGCCATAGGCAACATCGACGCCGACCGGGCCAATCGGGCTGCGCCAGCGTACACCCAAGCCGTAGCCAAAGGCCGGGTCATAGTCTTTCCAGCTATTGGCCGCATGACCAAAATCGACAAACATAGCGGCGCCCCACGAGGAGGTCAGCCATTGCACGATTTCGCTGCTGCCAGTGAGTAAGACGCGGCCACCGACAATGGCGTCTGCCTCTTGTACGCCTAGGGACTGAAAGGCGTAACCGCGCACCGATTGGTCGCCACCGGCCCGGAATAAATAGGTCGCAGGCACACTGCGTGCGCCAGTCACCGTGCCAACCTCAATCCGGCCCAGCCATTGCGTGGATTGTGTGATTGGATAAAAGCCCTGCAACCTGGCTTGCGATTGCAGAAAGCGGCCGTCTGACAGCTTGTCCAGTGGCGCCAATTGAAACTGGGTGTTTAAAATCCAGCCTTTAGTCGGCGCCAGCGGGTGATCCAGTTTGCGCATATTGAGGCCATAGGCCAGCGTGGCGGCTTTGTTAAATTGTGATGATTCACCATCCACAGTTAAAAATTCATACAGTAAATTAGCACCGACATATTGCTCGAAAATGCCGGGCTGGCCCCAATAGCGGCGTACCCCATTTTGTACCGCAGTAGTAATCTGGCCCTCAAGGTCTGTGCGGGTGACGCTGTTTTGTATGCTGTCGCGGTAGCCTCTCTCGTCCATGAGAAAGGTGATGTTAGAGGTGACGGCTTGCAGCTTCTGTTCTAGCCGCAAGCTGCTGTCCCATAACAGGCCACGGTCAAACAGGTTGCGGTCGGTGTAGTTAAACACGACGCGGGCGCCGGTGTTAGTGCTGGCGCCGACGCCGACACGCACGGTATTTTGCTCCATTTCGTGCACAGTGACGTCTATGTCAGCACTGTGATCGGCATTGAGCGTCTCGGTCTTGGCGACGACATCCACCGAACGGAATTTGCCGGTGGCCATAAAGCTGTTTTGCAAGGTGAGTAAATCTGCCTGACGGTAGGGCGCGCCCGCTTTCAGGGTATTGAGAGGGCGGATCAGCGACTCTTGATAGTGCTGTAGCCCATGGATGCGGACTTCGCCTATGCGCACCGCGGGCCCGGAATCCATGGCGAGGGTAATTAATACCTCTTGGGTTTGCGGATTCACCATGGCCTGTGAAGTGGTGATCTTGGCATTGGGAAACTCTGCACGCAGCAAAGTAGCGAGTAGTTCGCGTTTGGCGGTAGTCCAGGCTTGTTGGGTAAACGTGCTGTTCACTGGCAGCGGCCAGCTTTTTTGCGCAGCTTCTAAGGTTGCCAGGTGGCTGGGCTGTTGGATTTCGCCTGTCATGGCGACATTGACCTGGCTGACTTTGGCTTGTGGCGGTAGTGTGATGTGAAATTCAGCGACATTGGTCGCTGGCTGGATACTGCGCGTTTTTGTTTTGAAATAGCCTTCTGTCGCTAGCAGGTCGGCAATTTCTTGCGGTGTTTTTTGTATGAGTCGGCGCCATTCACTATCGTTCATGCGCGGATTTTGCATGGCTTCGTGGATGCTCAGGTGCTTTTGCAGCAGTTCACGCAATGCTGAGGTGTCTTCTGGGGGCGTATCGTTGGCGAGCGAAAAGCGGGTGTGGTAAGTGCTGCCTGGCTTAACCTCAAACCAGGTGCTGTCTTGCGCCTGGCTTTGACTCATCGCCAATAAGCAGAGGGTGACAAGCAGCATGAACTGCTTGCACGTGGACGTTGCCCAGAACAGGCAGCAAAAGCGCATCTTGGCTGCCTGTTCATAAGCGGGATGTTTTACATGATGAGCAAGAAAATCCCGGATCAAATCTAAAGACTGTTTAAATATGTTTCACCAGTTGACTGGCCTTGCCGGTATAAGTGGCAGGCGTGAGTGCCAACAATGTTTGCTTGGCTTCGGCCGGAATTTGCAAGGTTTCAATAAACGCATGCAGCGATTGCTTATTGATGCCACCTTTGCCGCGGGTCAGTTCTTTTAACTGCTCGTAAGGGTTTTCTATGCCATAACGGCGCATCACGGTCTGGATCGGTTCTGCCAATACTTCCCAGCTGTTGTCCAGGTCTTCCAGCAAGCGTTGCGGATTGATTTCCAGCTTGTTCAGACCGCGCAGGCAGGAGTCGTAACCCAGTAAAGTATAGCCAAACGCCACACCCATATTACGTAATACCGTCGAATCAGTCAGGTCGCGCTGCCAGCGGGAGATCGGCAATTTTTCGGCCAGGTGGCGTAATACAGCGTTAGCCAGGCCCAGGTTGCCCTCAGAGTTTTCAAAGTCAATCGGGTTGACCTTGTGCGGCATGGTCGACGAGCCGATTTCACCGGCTTTGACTTTTTGCTTGAAGTAACCGACTGAGATATAACCCCAGATGTCGCGGTTAAGGTCGATTAAAATGGTGTTGATGCGTGACAGGGTGTCATACATTTCTGCCATGTAGTCATGAGGCTCAATCTGAATCGTCATCGGGTTGTAAGTTAAACCGAGTGACTCAACAAAGCGTTTGGCAAACCCTTCCCAGTCAAATGTCGGGTAGGCAGACAAGTGCGCGTTAAAGTTACCGACGGCGCCATTGATTTTGCCCAGGACTTCATTGGCTTGCAATTGTTTGAATTGGCGTTGCAAACGATAGACCACGTTGGCCAGCTCTTTGCCCATGGTTGAGGGGCTCGCAGTTTGGCCGTGTGTGCGTGACAGCATGGGCTGGTCAGCCAGTGCATGTGCGAGCTCAGTCAGGCGAGCCATCACGGCTTGCAGGTTGGGTTGCATCACCACATCACGCGCAGATTTCAGCATTAAGGCATGCGACAGGTTGTTAATGTCTTCTGAGGTACAGGCAAAGTGAATAAACTCACTGGCTTTTTTAATCTCAGGATTACCGTCAAACTTTTCTTTCAGCCAATATTCAAGCGCTTTCACATCGTGATTGGTACGTGCTTCAATCGCTTTGACCTGGGTGGCATCTTCTTCGCTAAAAGCCTTAATCGCGGCATCTAGTTCGGCGATGATTTCTGGGCTAAATGGCGCAATTTCTGCCAGTTCTGGCGCAGCACTCAGTGCTTTTAACCATTCGACCTCTACCAGTGCGCGGTATTTGATCAGCGCATATTCACTAAAAAAAGGCCGTAAAGGATCAAGTTTGGATTGATAGCGACCATCCAGTGGTGACAGCGCATTGAGCGTGGTGAGAGACGTCATGGTTAAAAAACTTATCGATTCAAAAACCGATATTTTACCCAATCCAGCCACACTTGTCTTTGTTGAATGTGCTTTGCTTGCCTTAACAAGCCCGCGCAGGCAGTTTGGAAGTTGTCGATTAAAACCACTTTGTTTGGTAAATTGTGCTTGATGGCGCCATGACATAATCGCTCACTGGGAATGAATTTCACATGAGACGCGACAGACACTCAGCTTTGGTTAAACTGGTGACAGGCCTATGCCTGGCGCTGTGCCTGCTATGGTCGCCGATACAAGCCGATGACTACGTACTGGCGATGCTGGAAAAGATTCGGCAGCGTTATGGCGAAGAGGCTTACCAGAATGTGATGCGCATGAACGAGCTGTTTGGCCAGGTCGCCAGTGCCAGCGAAATGACCAAGGTGCATATGGTGAATGATTTTACGAATCAGCACGTGTTGTTTGTGGATGATATTACCTTGTGGGGCATGGAAGATTACTGGGCCAGCCCGCTAGAGACGTTTGGCAAAGGCGCGGGCGACTGTGAAGACTTTAGTATCGCCAAATATACCCTGCTAAAACGACTGGGGGTGTCACAAGACAAATTACGCCTGACCTATGTGCGGGCGCGCATGCCTAGCGGTGCGATTCGCCCGCATATGGTGTTGACCTACTATGCCACGCCCAATAGCGACCCGCTGGTTCTTGATAATCTCAACTTTGAATTATTGCCCGCCTCAAAGCGCGGTGATTTGTCGCCTGTGTTCAGTTTTAATGATAAGGGCTTATTCGTGGCGAATAACCCTAATATGCGCGCGGGCTCACCTTCTAATATCTCTAAATGGCGAGATGTGCTGACGCGTATGCGACAGGATGGACTGGAATGATTAAAAACCTGTTAGAAATGTGGTTATTATGGAGGCGGAATGCTAGGCTAGTGCGCAAAGCCTGCACGCTCGGCGGGTTATGGCCGAATCCACCCCAGGAAAGTAAGAGGGCTTTCAAATGTCTTTGGTAAAACAGATACGAATTGCAATTTCTGTCATTATTTTGATGGTGGCGGCGGGATGCTTGTTCCTGAGCGTTTATGACGACCATCGTTATATGGCGGAACAGCTGCAGAAGAAAAATAACGACAACGCCAATGGGTTGGCGATTACGCTGTCCAACATCCAGAAAGATAACGTCACGGTAGAGCTGATTGTCAGCGCCCAGTTTGATATGGGACATTACCGCCGCATTGCTATTCTCTCGCCCGATAACAAGGTGATGATAGAGCGGGTAAACCGTAATCCGCACGCGGTGGCGCCCGCCTGGTTTCAGTCTGTGTTCTCGGTCAATATTCAGCCCGGTATCGCCAGTATCCAGTCTGGCTGGCAGCAATATGGCACGCTGGTACTTGAAAGCGAACCGTCGTTGGCTTATGACCAATTATGGGAAACCTCACGCCATGCCGTGCTGTGGACATTGATTGTGGCTTTTTTAAGCTATGTGGTATCTGGCTTCTGGCTCAAGCGGATTCTGAAACCGCTGGACGACGTGATTGCACAAGCCGAGGCCTTGGGCGAGCGCAAATACATCACCATTGCAGAGCCGGCGACAGAAGAGTTCCAGAAGCTGGTGCGGACCATGAATACGCTGTCTGACCGTGTGAAGTCTATGGTGACGGCAGAATCTGAGCGCCTGAACACCTTTAACCAGCAGATTAACTACGATGAAGTGACCGGTTTAATGAATCAGTCGCATTTTACCAATACGGCTTCGGTGGCTCTCAAGCACGACGGATTTGTAGAGGGCGTATTGATTCTGGTGCAATTACGTAATCTGCCTGATATTGACAAGCAACTCGGCTACAGCATCACCAACCAATTGATTAAAAAGGTGGGCGATGCTGTGCAGCAGCAAATGGCGCATTACCAGGAGGTGGTATGTGGCCGCTTGGCCGGTGGCGTGTTTGGTATTTTCAGTCGTCAGCCGCTGGATGATTTTGCTGTCACTAACGAGCTGAAGCTGGTGCTGGAAAAATTAAATGCTGCGCAGCAATTGTTGCAGTTCCAGTTTGTGGTCGCACATACCAAAACTAAAAAGGGTGATGACTTTGTCGATATTCACCGTGTGATGCAGTTTATTCTCGATCTAGCCGAAGACCAGGCCGTGACGCCGATGCGCGTGATGAATGCGAATAGTATCGTCACTTCGAGAAAAAATTACCTGAATCAATGGAAACAGCAGTTCTTGCAGGCGATTGAGCAAAAGCAGATCAAACTCGCTTGTTATCCAGTCATGCAGCGTGACCAGCAGCTGTATCACTACGAGTGTCCATTGCGTTTGCACATTGATGAAGGTGATCAATGGCTGGCGGCGGGTGCTTTTATTGATTGGGCCAGTCAGCTTAATATGATTGAAACGCTGGATGGGCTGGCGCTGGAATACGCTGTGGAGATGCTGGCGAAAAATAATGCCAGCCTCAGTGTGAATGTATCAGCCGCCGCCATGCGTAGTGATGAATATAAAGATAAATTGCAAGCTTTGATGCTGACGATAGCCAAGCCTGCACGATTGAGTTTTGAGGTCGCGGAAGAAGCGGCATTTAGCGATTTTGTGAAATTTAAAGAATTTGTGCACCTGGTGAAATCTTTGGGTTGCATGGTGGGCATGGAGCATGTCTCTACACGTTTGGCGCAATTGGGCGATTTACATGAACTGGGCATGGACTACATCAAGTTTGATGCCTCTTTGATTCGTGATATTCACTTGCGCCCACAGCAACAGTCACTGATGCGCGGCTTGTGCATGATGGTGCGCACCATGGGCATTGTGCCGATTGCAGAAGGTGTTCAAGACCAACAAGAGCTGGATAGTTTGAATGCGCTGGGGATTGAAGCAGTCACCGGCCCCTTCGTGCAGGAAAACTTGCAGTTTGGGGCGCTATAAAAAGTGTCAATTTTTGTAATTTCGGGGTGTTATGCCATATACTCATCGTTTTGACATGGCTTAACACCCCATACAATCAACAGTCGGTAAATCAGTCACTGGTTTAATTCGGATAAGGATAATAATAAGTCATCTGCCATGGAAACGACGCCATACTTTAATACAACCGAAAAAGACGCTCTGCTGGAGTGTCTCCTTTATATTTGCCGCCATAATCGACTGGCGACGACGCGTGATGCTTTAACTTCCGGTTTACCGCTAGAAGACGGCAAACTCAATCCGGAATTGTTCAAACGCTCGGCTGAGCGTTTGCGGCTGGAGGTGACGGTGAAGCAGGGCGGCATGACATCCCTGTTGCAGCCGCAGACTGACGTCACGTTGCTATTGAATAATCATCGCGCCTGCCAACTGATCAAAATAGATGAAAGTCAGCATTTTGCTCAAGTGGTATTTCCAGATTTATCGCCAGATGCTTTGACCATGAGCTTGGCTGATCTGGCTGCTGAATATAGTGGTTATGCTTTAATCACCAAGCAAAACTTTCTGTTTGATGCACGCACGCCAGAAGTAGGCCGGGTGCAAGTTCGGCACTGGTTTTGGGGCACGCTGGCTGAAAACAAGGGCATTTACCGTGACGTGATGGTCGCGGCCTTGCTGATTAATATTTTTGCCTTGGCCATGCCGCTGTTTACCATGAATGTGTACGACCGCGTGGTGCCTAACAAGGCAGTTGAAACCTTGTGGGTGCTAGGCATAGGCGTGGCCTTGATTGTCTTGGGTGACTTATTGTTACGCTCCATGCGGGCCTATTTTCTTGATTGGGCCAGCGCGCGCATCGACGTCAAGCTCAGCGCGCAAATCATGGAAAAAGTATTGGGTACACGTTATGAGGCAAAGCCAACTTCGGTGGGTTCTTTTGCGTCTAATTTACGCTCGTTTGAAAGCGTGCGTGACTTTATTACTTCGGCCACCGTGGTGACGCTGATCGACCTGCCATTCGGCATTATTTTCCTGATCGTGATTGCCTGGATTAACCCGTATATGGTGTTGCCCGCGTTGATTGGCGGCGCGGTCGTGCTGATTTACTCGCTGAGCGTGCAGACCAAAATGCACGACCTCTCAGAAACCATGTATCGCGCCAGCGCGCAGCGCAATGCGACGCTGATTGAAAGCCTGGTTGGCCTGGAAACGGTGAAATCGATGGGCGTGGAAGGCCAGATGCAGGGCAAGTGGGAAAAAAGCGCGCTGTTTTTGTCTGAAGTGGGCAGCAAACTCAAGCTGCTGTCCTCTTCTATCACCAACGGGACTTATGCCTTGCAACAGATCATCAGCGTGGCGATTGTGATTTTAGGCGTGTATTTGATCTCAAATGGCGATTTGACCATGGGTGGCTTGATTGCCTGCTCGCAATTGACTAGCCGTGGCTTGGCGCCTATTTCGCAAATTGCTGGCCTGTTTACGCAATATCACACCGCAGCCACTTCTCTGAAATCGTTAGATGAAGTGATGGGTAAACCGGTTGAGCGTAATAAAGGCGTTAATTTCTTGTCTCGCCCGGCATTCAAGGGGGAGATTGAGTTTAAAAACGTATCATTTAAATATCCTGGCTCTGATGAGCTGGCCTTAAATCGGGTTTCTTTTAGGATTCGTCCTGGTGAGCACGTTGGCCTGATCGGCCGCATGGGTTCAGGCAAAACGACGATTAATAAGCTGATTCTTGGCCTGTATCAGCCCACCGAAGGCGCCATTCTGATTGATGGCATTGATGCACGACAAATTGACCCGGCGGAGTTACGCCGCAGCATTGGTTATGTGCAGCAAGACAACCATCTTTTTTATGGCTCATTGCGTGAAAATATTACTTTGCGTCATCCGCATGCAGACGATCAGTCTGTGTTGCAGGCAGCACAAGTGGGCGGCATTGCCGACTTTGTGAATGCACATCCAAAAGGCTTTGACCTCGAGGTGGGCGAGCGCGGGGATACCTTGTCTGGCGGCCAGCGTCAAGGCGTGGGTATTGCACGGGCGTTTGTGACGCAAACGCAAATTGTATTACTTGATGAACCAACCAGCGCTATGGATCACTCAGGTGAGGAAACCGTTAAACGCAACATTGCCGAAGCCACGGCAGATAAAACCATGATTGTGATCAGTCACCGTAACGCGATGCTGGAACTGGCAGAGCGCCTGATTGTGATTGATTCGGGTCAAGTGGTTGCGGATGGTAATAAAGAAGACGTCACTGCTGCGCTGCGTGCCGGCAAAGTAGGTAAGGCGAGATAAACATGGCAAAAAAAATATTCGATCAATTAGGTGAAGTCACCAAGCCTGACAGTATCTGGGTACGTCTCGGCAAGCCGGTGCATGCCTTGGTAGACAAAATCATCAAAACTGAAACCGCTGAATCACGCAGTTGGTCTGAGCAAGCGCATGATGTAATGATAGAAGACACCATGTTGCATGCCAAACTGATTATGTACGGTATTCTGGCTATTTTGTTGGTGTTGCTGATTTGGGCCAGTGTCGCCAAGGTGGATGAAGTCACGCGCGCGGAAGGCCGCGTGATTCCATCCCGACAGATTCAGGTCGTGCAGTCGCTCGACGGCGGTATTGTGGTGGATATCTTAGTGCAGCTGGGCGATACCGTTAAACGCGGTCAACCATTGATTAAAATTGATGAAACGCGGGCGATTTCATCGTTAAAAGAGAATGAAAGCCAATATTTGTCCCTTAAAGCAAAAGAGGCACGCCTGAAAGCGTTGGCCAATGGCGGCAGTTTTAATCCGCCGAGTGAAGTTCAGCAAAAAACGCCTGATACTTATCTGCAAGAGTTGCAGTTGTTTAATGCCGCCAGAGATGAGCTGAATTCGCAGATCAATATCGCCAGAGACCAATTGTCACAGCGCGAGCGTGAGTTGTCTGAAGTGCAATTTAAGAAAGAAGTGGCGATTAAGACCTATGATTCGACCAGTAAAGAGCTTGCGGCTAATCGTCCTTTGCTCAATAGTGGAGCGGTGTCTGAGATTGAGATTTTAAGGCTGGAGCGCGATGCTAATCGAGCCAAAGGTGATATCGACCAGGCATCTGCGCAAATGGGGCGATTAACGGCGGCGATTTCTGAAGCTAGGCGCAAAGTGTCAGAAGCGCAGCAATCGTTTCTGAGTAAGATTCGGACTGATCTGAACGAAACAACGGCTAAAATCAATAGCCTGACACAGTCCAGCCTGGCGCTCTCTGATAAAGTAAAGCAATCCACATTGACCTCACCGGTGAACGGTAAGGTGAGCAAGCTGTATTTCAATACCGTTGGCGGGGTGATCCAGCCAGGCAAAGAAGTCATGGAAGTGGTGCCTTCTGATGATGCGCTGGTGATTGAAGCAAAAGTGCAAACCAAAGATATTGCTTTTATTCGGCCTAAACAGCCCGCTGTGATTAAGTTAACGGCTTATGATTACACCATTTATGGCAGTTTGGATGGTTCTGTAGAGGATATTGCAGCAGATTCGACCATAGACGATAAAGGTAATGCGTATTATGTCGTTAAGGTAAGAACAGACAAAAATAATCTGGGCGATCACTTGCCGATTATTCCGGGCATGGTTGCACAAGTCGATATTTTGACCGGCAAGAAGACAGTGCTGTCTTACTTATTAAAACCAGTGTTAAAAGCTAAATCTTACGCATTAACAGAACGCTAAATACTATGAATCATATATTTATCACGACATTAAAACAGTCCGTAGAGTCCTGGCTAAAGGCTTTCCCACAATTAACAACGATTGCTGACGTGGTCTCTGCAGATGTGGCTGGCGCCTCTATTATTTGGGTGCACGCGCAAATGGAGCAAGGTCATCAGTGGCGCAAGCATGTGCAGCAGATATTAACGCTGCTGCCTTCAGCCAAAGTGGTTGTGTTGTCGAATAACCCGGAGCAGGCTGAAGCCATGCAGGCGCTAGAGTTAGGCGCGGTAGGCTACCTGCACGCTTATGCGCATCAGCAGGTGCTGCAAGAGGTTTACAGTGTGGTTTCGCATGGCGGTGTTTGGTTAGGGCGCGATGTGCTCAAACATTTGATCACGCTAACGACCCAGGGCCATTCGCAGCCAGATGCCACAGAAGAGATTTTAGAGGGATTGACCAAGCGTGAACGTGAGGTTGCCTTAGAAGCGGCTAAAGGCAACAGTAATAAAGAAATCGCGCGCGCACTTTCTATTTCTGAACGTACCGTCAAAGCACATTTGACTTCTGTTTTTGATACCTTAAAGGTGAGGGATCGTTTGCATTTGGCATTGGTGTTGCAGGGCAAATCAAGCCAGGGACACTTTTCTGAAGAAAATTTAAAAAAAGTTTCTTTGAATAAATTACGTTTAAACTCATGATTGATTAATATTATTAATTTATGTTTATTTTTGTAAATTAATGAATTTAATCAGATTTTTTCAAAAAAAGTGCTGTCAGATGTAAAAATATTATGACATTTTCCACTAAAAGCCTATCTAAGTGAGCACTTAGATAGGCCGTATACCCTTGTGCCGACACAATTCCATGGTTATACTGATTCTGGATGAATCTTTATAACTTGTTAAGAGTCTGCACATGAAACTAAAAAAAATCGCCTCGGCACTATTAATGGGTGTGTTTTCCTTCTCGGCTATCAGTTGGGCTGCCAGTCCTGAGACCCTGGAGAAAATTATTGAAAAAGCCGTGTCTGAGAACCCTGAGGTTCAGGCAAGCTTCCACGCTTTTAAAGCGGCGGAGTTTGATGAGTCTGCTGCCAAGGGTAGATACCTGCCAAATCTGACGGTTGATCAAACATTCAGAAATCAGGAACGTCTGACACCAAACGTTAATAATACTTATACGCCCAACCAGCAATCGACTTTGACCCTGCGCCAAATGATTTTTGACGGCCTGGCAACGCCCTCTGAAGTAGGCCGATTAGATCATGTGGCTAAATCTCGTTTTTATGAGTTGCAAGGACAAATGCAAGGGGTTGCACTCGATACCGCGACCGCTTATTTTGATTTGTTGCGTTATCGCCGTCTGGTCTCTTATGCACAAGATAACTTTGTTGTGCACAAACAGATTTTCGACAAAATCAAATCTCGCGTCGACGCTGGCGTAGGCAAGAAAGTTGACCTTGAGCAAGCCACAGGCCGTTTGGCATTGGCTGAAGCAAACCTGTTGACTGAAACCACTAACTTGTACGATGTATCTGCGCGCTTTCAACGCTTGGTGGGCGAATTGCCGCCGGATAGCGTAAGTGAAGTGATGCTGACAGGTGACGGTTTGGCTGGTAGTGCAGATCAGGTGCTCGACGCAGCTTACAAACAAAACCCGAACATTTTGGCAGCTATTGAGAATATTATCGCTGTCGAAAAATCAGTCTCTGGCAAAAAAGCGCCTTTTATGCCGCGCCTGGATTTGCAAGGTCGTAAAATTATTGATGTTAATGATGCAAGCAAAAACAGCACATTAGCTGCAGATACTTTGGAAGTGACCGCAAGTTGGAACATCTTTAACGGTTTTACTGACAAATCCAACCTGGATTCTGCCGTAGAAACCTTAAATCGTTCACATGATTTGCGCGACAAAGCGTGTATCGATACCCGTCAGTTGGTGGCCATTGCCTATAACAATATTAAGCAGTTGACTGAGCAAGTTGCTTACCGTAAGCAGCATCAAGACTCTATCGAAAATGCGCGTTTAGCCTATCGTAAGCAATACGATATTGGTCAGCGTACATTGCTTGACTTACTGGATACCGAAAACGAATACTTCCAGTCTCGTCGTAACTTCACCAACGCTGAAATGGACCTGAGTACTTCTTACGCAAAAACTTACGCTGGTCAAGGGTTGTTGTTAAGTAAATTAGGTGTGACTCGTGCCGATGTTGGCGAGTACCCGCGCGAAGAGTATATGGATCGCGAAAATGTGTGTAAGGCTGTTGTGCCTACACAGGTTGTGCCAGACAAAGCAGCATTGTTAGCGAATGCCAAGCCTTGGGAAGGTGAAGCCTTTAAACCAAAAGCGCAAGAAAAAGCGACCATGAAATTCACCCCGCGCATCTTGTTCCAGGCAAATAGCGCAATTATCTTGCCAGAGTCTTACGCTGACTTGGATATTGTCTATGACGTTGTGAAAGAATGGGGTAACGACAAAGTTGAAATCGCCGGTCACACAGACAAGCGTAGTACCTCAAAAGAGAAGTACAACCTGCTCTTGTCTGAAAAGCGTGCCAAGGCTGTGGCTGATTATCTGGTTAAAAAGGGGATGGACGCACAGCGTTTAGTAGTTAAAGGCTATGGTTTCTCACAACCGATTGCTGAAAATGATCCTGTGAACGGTAATGATGCCAACCGTCGTGTTGAAGTCATTCGATTCCAGTCTGTCGCGCAATAGTTGCAAAGTTTGTTCCGGCTTGCTTAGTCGGCAAACAAAAAAGCGGTGCTTAGGCACCGCTTTTTTTATATCTGCTATCCCAATCGAATGACTAGATTACATCCGGCAGGTTAGTCATAGTACCTTAGTACAATAGATTTTCATTTTGCATTCGCGTTTAATACGACACTATCAGAATTGTCTCAATCATAAGTGAGGGTAAAAATGGCTACAGTAATTGGAACTGTTACAAACATTCAAGGTATGGCTATCGTAGTGGATGCCAACGGCAATCGTCATATGTTGAAAGTTGGTGAGGTGCTTCATGCAGGCGATAAAGTGATCACTGCCACCGGTGCTGCAGTTTCAGTAAAGCTGGCCAATGGCGAAACGGTCAATTTTGCTGAAGCACAAACAGTTAAGATTACTGACAATCTGGCCCAGGTTGATGTCTCAGATGTGTCTGAAAATGCTGTCAACCAAACCGTTTTTGATGCAGTGCTGACCGCGTTGAATGAAGGCCGCGACATCACCGAAGTGCTGGATAGCCCAGCTGCAGGTGAGGCAGGTAGTGATGGTAATGCCAGCTTTGTTAACCTTGATCGTATCCAGACTGGCAACGCTGGTGGTGCTAACTATGATGGTGGTGCGGGTGCGGGTGGTGCAGCGACAAATGGCAGCATCGCGCCAAACTATGTCTATCTGAGCCCTGCTAGTGGTGCGCCAGTGATTACACTAGCTGACGATAAAGACAATGACGGTTATTTAAACGCCAGCGATCTGGGTAATGCAACAACAACTAAAGCTACCGTGACATTGCCCGCAGGTCTTGAACCTGGGGATACATTAAATGTTGTTCATAACGGCGGTACGATTAGTGTTGAGTTAACTGCTGCCAATATCGCTGCAGGTTCTGTTGACGTGGCTATACCTGTTCCTGCGCAAGGCTCAACGTTAACAGTAACTGCCAGTATTACAAACCAATCTGGTCAAGTTTCACCGTCAACCTCTGATTCTGCAATTATTGATACGGTTGCGCCTGGTGCACCGATCGTGACGATTGATAGCGACACCAACAACGACGGATACATCAACAAAGCCGAGTTAGGTACTGACACGACAGCGAAAGTGACTGTGACCTTGCCAGCGACAGCGATGCCTGGTGACCAATTGTTAGTGACTGTGAATGGCGGCACGCCGACCGCGATCGTGCTGACACAAGCAGACATCACCAAAGGCAGCGTCAACGTGCCAGGTGTTGCAGTGCCTGCGAGTGGCCAGACACTGACAGTAGAAGCGCAAGTGAAAGATGTTGCAGGTAACCTGGGTGACAAAGGCGCAGACTCAGCCAAAGTAGATACCGGCATACCAAACGACGGCGTCGCGCCAACGGTAGAGATCACCACCGATGCGAACAACGACGGCTTCATCAACCGTGCAGAGCAAGGTAGCTCAGCCACGGATGATGTGAAGGTTTCCTTCAATGGTGCTAAAGTCGAAGTCGGTGATGTCATCACAGTGACCGACGGTACCGTGACCAAGAACATCACCATTGATGCGACAGCCAAATCGAACGGCTATGTGACGACTACCTTTGCCAAACCAGTAGAAGGTGGCTTCCTGAAGGTAGACGCGTATATCAGCGATGCTGCTGGTAACAAGAGCGATACAGGCACCGATGCTGCCAAACTGGACACCAGTGCCCTGACAGGCCTGAGCATCACCCTGACCACCGACAGCAATGATGATGCATACATCAACAAAGCCGAATTGACTGCTGCTGGTAACAAAGTCAGCGCCGAGATCAAGCTGCCATTAGATGCCGCCGCTGGCGACTCCTTGGTAGTGACTGGTACAGGTAACACCACGCAAACCATCACCCTGACGCAAGCACAAATTGACGCAGGTAAAGTGGTTGTCAGCTTCAACCCACCGGCCAACGGCGTAGACCTGCAAGTGACAGCACAAGTGTCTGACCCTGCAGGCAACAAATCCAACATTGGTACTGACCACGCAGTGATCATCACTGATGGTCCAGGCGCACCAACCGTGACCCTGACCACTGACACCAACAACGATGGTTACATCAACCAGGGCGAACTCAACGGCGGCAACACCGTACAAGTGCTGGTTGGCATTCCAGGGACTGCCAAAGCAGGCGACACCCTGACCATCAATGACGGCATCAACCCGCCACAGAACCACGTATTAACCCCGGCTGACATCACTGCTGGCAGCTACACCACCACCGTACCGGCACCTGCTTCAGGAACAACCTTAACGGTGACGGCACTGATAACCGACGTTGCTGGCAACCCAAGCAACACAGGTAGCGATACAGCGACCATCGACACCACTGTATTTAGTGGTTTAGCGATTGAAATCAGAACGGATGCCAACAACGACGGCTTCATCAACAGAAGCGAGCTGACCAATAACAAGATAGACGTGCGTGTAACCGTGCCACAAGGCGCGGTTGCAGGAGACACCTTGACAGTGACAGGTTCAGGTAACGTTGCACAGACCATCATCCTGACAGCAGCGCAAGTTCAAACTGGCTACGTAGACGTGTCCTTCAATCCGACCTTGAACGGCACCGACTTTGTATCGACTGCGTCGATCAAAGACCCTGCTGGTAATGCCTCAGGCCCGGTACAAGATGCAGCCAAACTGCAACTGGTTGCGCCTGGTGCACCGATCGTGACGATTGATAGCGACACCAACAACGACGGATACATCAACAAAGCCGAGTTAGGTACTGACACGACAGCGAAAGTGACCGTGACCTTGCCAGCGACAGCGATGCCTGGTGACCAATTGTTAGTGACTGTGAATGGCGGCACGCCAACCGCGATCGTGCTGACACAAGCAGACATCACCAAAGGCAGCGTCAACGTGCCAGGTGTTGCAGTGCCTGCGAGTGGCCAGACACTGACAGTAGAAGCGCAAGTGAAAGACGTTGCAGGTAACCTGGGTGACAAAGGCGCAGACTCAGCCAAAGTAGATACCTCTGCACCAAATCAACCAACCATCGACAATATTTACGATGACTTTGGTGCGGTGAAAGGCAATGTGGCCAGTGGCGGTGTCGCTGATGATGCAACGCCAACACTGACAGGTAAAGCAGAAGCTGGCAGTACCGTGACTATTTACGATGGCAGTACCAAAGTTGGTACGGCTATTGCCAACCAGAATGGTACTTGGACGTTCACACCAACGGCCGATATTAGTAAAGGCTTGCATAATTACACTGCGACGTCGACTGACGTCGCAGGTAACGTCAGTGTGCCCAGCAATCTTTACGCTTATACACTCAACCAATCGCCTGTATTTGTTACTGCAGATGCGACAGCCAGTGTCTCTGAAGATGGTTTGCCAGGTGGGCTGATCGATGCGGGTCCATCTAACGTTGTCGCTAGCGGTTCCATGGGGATTTCTGATCCTGATGGCGATTTGAAGAGCGTTACGCTGACTGAGCCAACCACTACATATACCTCAGGTGGTGCGACGATTACCTGGTCAGGTAACAACACTGGTACATTGATTGGTTCTGCCAACGGCAAAGAAGTGATTCGTGTGTCTATCGACAGTAAAGGTGATTATGCGGTGCAGTTGTCGGGCCCAATTGACCATCCTGTTGCCGGGCAGGAAGACACATTGGCCATCAAGTTTGGTGTCAATGCCAATGATGCTGACAGCACGACTAAAGGTTCCATCACCGTCAACGTGTCAGATGACGCACCAACTGCGACGAATCAGACAGTGACAGCGACAAACACTGCCAATACGAATGTCATGATTACACTGGATATTTCCGGCAGTATGGACACCAGAGATGGTGTCAATAATCAGTCACGTTTGGACAGTGCGATTCAGTCAGTGAAAAACCTGCTGGATAAATACGACGATATGGGTGACGTCAAAGTTGCATTGGTTGTGTTTGCCGGTTTGGATCAAACCAGACAATTAGGTAATGGCTGGTTGAGCGTGGCAGACGCTAAAGCTTACTTGAATAACCTCATTGCGAATGGCAATACCAACTATGACTCTGCATTAAACACAGCAATGAGTGCATTTAATACATCTGGCAAGCTGGATAATGCACAAAACGTGTCTTACTTCTTTACTGATGGTCAACCTAACCGTGGGGCGGGTGGTGACGCTAGCCTGAATGGTTCAGAAAATAGCAACAACTCTGATAGGGGGATTCAGCAAGCTGAAGAGGCAACATGGATCACCTTCCTCAACAATAATCACATCAAGTCTTACTCGATTGGGATTGGTTCAGGGGTGACTTCAAACACTGAGTTGAATCCTATTGCGTATGACGGCCAAACCGGTGTCAACACTGATGGTGTCCGCGTGACATCGTTTAACCAGCTTGACTCTGTGTTAAACGAAACTGTAAGCAGTTCAATCACTGGTAGCTTATTGTCAGGGGGTGGCTTTGGTGCAGATGGTGGTTTTGTGAAGTCGCTTGCGGTAGAAGGGTCCACTTATACCTTTAACGCAACGACTGGTGCAATTACAGTCACTGGCACTAACAACAGTACCTATGATTCGACCAGCCATAAACTGGTGATTACGACGGCACAAGGCACATTGTTAGTTGATATGGATGATGGTTCCTTCTCATTCACGCCGAAGAACACCAGTGTCGCAGGCACAGCAGCGGTTAATTACACCTTGAGCGACAAAGATGGTGATACCAGCTCTGCTACACTCACTGTAAACGTGGCCAAAACTGTGGCGGCTATTCCACAAGTTGCACCAGAAGTGTCCAACAGCCTGGGTGCATCTGGCCTCATTACCCTGCCGGGGTTGTTAAACGTCGACTTGCTCAATTTTGCAAGCCGTCAGGCATTCACTGCCAGTGATGTGAATAACAACATTAGTAGTGTCACCATTGCTTACAATACGCTATTGGGAGTCACTCTGGGCTCCACATTCCTGACTTACTCACAAGCGGTGGCGGATGAGTTGGGCTTAAACGTGAGCTATAACCAGAACAATGGCCTGCTTGGCCTGCTGGGTGCCAACGGTAAGATGGTCATTACCTCTGCAGATGGCAGCACGATTGATAACCTCGCGATCAACGAGTTCTTGTCTACCGTCAAAGCCGGTACGCAGATTTTGAATCTGGGCTTGTTCCAGAACTTTACGATTACCGCTAGCGACAGCACCAATCTGCAAGATAGCGAGTCTGCAAGCAACTTGATTAATCTGAACCTATTGAGCAGCAATAATTCCAGCTCAATTCTGAGTGGTGACAGTGGTAGCAACACCATCAATGGCACCTCAGGGGATGACATCATTTACGGTTTCGCCGGTAACGATACCTTGAATGGTAATGGCGGAAACGACATTTTGCGTGGCGGTGCAGGGGATGATAAATTGGATGGCGGTGCAGGCAACGATATCCTGATTGGTGGTAAAGGCAACGATACCCTGACAGGCGGGGCAGGCGTGGATGTGTTTAAGTGGGATCAGGGTGATGACGCTAAAGTCAATAATCTGGTGCCGCGTGACACCATCACTGATTTCAACAAGAACGCTGTCAGCCAGGGTGGCGACATTCTGGATGTGCGTGATTTGCTGCAAGGTGAGAACGCAGGCAACTTGGTGAATTACATTCACTTTGAAAAATCTGGCAGCGATACCATTGTCCATATCAGTTCTAATGGTGGTTTTGCAACCGATGCGCACAATGTGTCTGGCAGCTTTAGCAGTGGTAATACAACGCAGCAGATTGTATTGAGTGGTGTTGACCTGACGACCGGTCAGACCTCTGATGCGGCGATTATCTCTAATTTGTTGTCTCAGCAAAAACTGATTACTGACTAACCATCAGTGTCTGTAATAAAAAAGCGACCTTCGGGTCGCTTTTTTATTTCGTATCGTTTTTACAATCGCGTTGATCTGTCTGCTGTTAGCAACCATAGCGCTTGCATACCACAATAAGAAGCCAATAAACATTTGTTAACACATGAATGCTTATTTGCTTAATATTGGTAAAATAAGTTAATTAATGTTTTAGTTGTCTTATTTTATGCAGTCCAAAAGTTCTAGGCAGTTCAACAGTTGTACGCAATTTAAAAGCAGAGTATTCAAGCGTCAAAAAAAGTGGTCTAGTGAGGGTCTGATTCAGTGGCTAGTTGGTTTCTTGCTACTGATTGCCAGTGGCACCGTTGGTGCCATGTATTCTTTTCCAGCCGTGTCAGGGGCACCGATGCCATTAGGCTGTGCTGGTAGTGCAGGTGTCTATACTTGCACTGGCTTTATCAATATTCAAGATCAGGTACAGTTTCTCGACAGCGGTAATGTCAGCATCACCGTCAATGGCACTTTGAATATAGGCGCTTATCGTATTGGCAGCGCCGCACAAGCGGCTAACGTGACGTTTTACAGTAATGGCAGCGTGACGCTGAACACCACCACTTTATATGCAACCATCAATGCAGGCAGCTACGTGTTAACGGTGTATGGCGCCTCGTATGTGCGCGGCAATCTGCTTGTTTCTAATGGGGCAATTAATGCGGCGGGTACCATACAAGGGGATGTTAGCAGCAGTGGTTTCGGCTCTATTTTTATGGCACAAGATGCCGTAGTAAACGGCAATGTCGTGGGCAGAACAGGCCCAGTCACGCTCTCACGGGCGGTGGCAGTAAACGGCATGTTAAGCACGACCTCAGGCAGTATCAACCTCACAGGCTTTAACACCATTACTAGTGGTGTCAGTTGTAGTGGCTGTTATATGTTTGTTAATGGACAGAATAACGGTTTGTCAGGCAACATTAACGTCGGCAATTTAGACGGCGCTTCTTCACAATATAGCAATTATTACGGCGGCATTAACGTGCAGGCAGGCTACTTAACCTTGGGCACAGGCACAACCGTGCAGGGCGACGTGAACGTCACTGCTTCCGGCTTGGTGCACGCGAGTATGACAATCTTTCAAACAGTGATTCAAGGTGCGGTGACTCTAAGCTCAGACATTGATTCAGCTGTCTTTTTGTATAATGGCTCAACTATTAACGGCCGTGTGCAAGTGACGAATACTAATGCACTGCTGGCTTCGATCAATAACAATGTCTATATTGATAGCCAGTCTGTGATTAATAACTCGGTCACCGTGACCGGTGGTATTGATAATTACGGTTGGATTAGCGGTTGTGCAAAAAGTACCGCCAATAACGTTTTTGCCATCAAATTAGAGTTCAACTCAAACACGGCCGGGGTGTGTTGTGTCAATAATGGCAGTTGCTCGCAAACGTCTTGTGTTTGGAACCCGTTTTCTTATACCGTGCGCAAATGTAGCACCCCGGCTGCCAAATTTAACTGTATTGATCCATCCATTTCTAATCCCAATGCCGCCACGGGCCATTTATTCACTCAAGTGGCAAACACCTCGTTTAATGTTGATGTCGTTGCACTGGCTGCAGATAACAGTGTGAGTAACGATTTTGTGGGCGTAGGCGAGGCCAATAAAACGGTAGCGGTCAAATTAATTGACTGTGGCGATCCGGCGCTTTTAATCAATCAAAGTTGTGGCGGCACAACCACAGAGATTACTACGCAGAATGTGAGCTTTAGCAGCGCCAATAGCGGTCGCAAAAGTGTTGCTGCCACGGTGAGCAATGCCTATAAAAACGTACGCTGCCAGGTGACCGATGCCAATGCCACGCAGCAGGTGTCATTGTCTACTGACAATTTTGCTGTGCGACCAGCCAGTTTTAACAGTGTGATCTCCAGCAACGCCAATGCGGATGCCGCTAATGGCAGTAGTGCGATCAATGGACCGGCGATTAAAGCCGGTAGTGGCAAGTTCAATATGACCGTATCTACTGGTTTGTCTAACTATAACGGTACCCCCAAAATTGCGAATAATCCCATCACCGCACATCTAGGTGCGGCGCGCACCGGTACATTGTCTGGTGTGTTTGGCCAGGCGAATAGCGGTGCTAGCACTGGTTTGGATTTTAGTTATGATGAGGTTGGCTATTTTAAATTTAACGCACTGGCTATTTACGATGATACCTTTACCCAGGTAGATGCCGCGGTGGGCGATTGCACAGCAGGGTTTGTCGCCAGCAATAACAAACAGGCGTGTCAGTTTGGCTATACGCCTGCGGCATCGCAGTATATGGGGCGCTTTGTGCCGGATCATTTACAAGTCAGCCCTGGTGTTGTGAGTAGAAATGCTTGCGGCGGTGTTGCCTATTTTGACCAGGACACTAACGCACTACCAGGCGTGGCGACGACTTTTACGCTGACGGCGCAGAATGCTGGCAATGCAACAACCCAAAACTTCAGTGGGGCATTTGCGGCGGGCTTTGATCTTTTAAACTTGAGCAAATATAACTTTTCGTTATTACCACAAGTAGGGGCAACGCTTGGCTTGAGTGCGGCCACCCCTGGCTTGAGTGGTAGTTGGGCGTTGGGGATGGCAACAGTGAATGCGAAACTGAAGATCTCTCGCCCGATAGCACCGGTGAGTCCACAGAGTATGAGCATCGCTGTGCAACCCGAGTATCACGATGCCGGGGTGACTGTTTCTTCTACACCGACGACGCTAGCGTCAGGTCTAGCGTATCGCTATGGCAAACTGGCGCTACTGAATGCGCATGGCTCAGAGTTGTTATCGCTGCCGTTGCAAGTGGAGGCGCAATACTGGAACGGCACTGCCTATGTGCGTAACACTGCCGATAATTGCACGGCGATTCCGCTGTTGAGTGTGGTGTTAAAAGGGTACAAACGTAATCTTAATGCCTGTGAAACGCGACTCAGCGCTGGTGCGGCTATGAATCGTGGTCTGCTAGGCCTGTTGTTAAGCGCACCTGGCGTGGGGAATACGGGGAGTGTCGATGTGGAAGTGAATCTTGGTGCAAACACCAGTGGTGACAAAACGTGTACTTCACCCTTAGAAGTCCCCGCCATCGACGGTGTATTGCCTTGGTTTGGCACCGTGGATCCGCTCGCACGCGCGACCTTTGGTATTTATAAAACGCCGGTGGTGTATATGCGGGAAAGCTTTTAATTGACCCGTGGCTGGTGTACGTAGCGGCTTGGCTACGTACACCAGTAGTCTTTAAACCATCAGCATATCCACAAACTGGTTGACCGGCATGGCTTCCAGTTTGGATTGGTCTTGGCAAAGTGCCAAAATTTCAGCTTGCCTAGCGCCATCAAACCGGCGTGCCAGGTTCACTTTAAACTTCTTCACCAGCTCCGGGATGCCTTCACCACGGCGACGACGGTGACCAATTGGGTATTCCACAGCGATGTTGCTAGACTGTGTGCCATCTTTAAAGAAAATCTGGATAGCATTGGCAATTGAGCGTTTCTCTGGGTCCAGATAGTCACGGGTGTATTCCGCTTTTTCGACGCAGGTCATTTTGTCGCGTAAGGCATCAATGCGTGGGTCCGCGGCTGCCTCGTCTTCGTAGTCCAGCGCGGTCAGGCTCCCTTTGAGCAAACCGACGGCCGCCATATATTGAATACAGTGATCACGGTCTGCCGGGTTGTTCATTGGGCCAGTTTTGTCGATGATGCGGATGGCTGATTCATGGGTGGTGATGACAATTTTTTCAATATTGGCAATGTCATCCAATGTTTGCAGGCGCTTGCCGACTTCCTGGTTTAACTGGAATGCTGATTCCACTGCCGTTTGTGCGTGAAACTCGGCCGGGAAAGAGATTTTGAACAGTACTTGCTCCATCACATAGCTGCCGTAAGGGCGCTGGAACTTGAACGCATTGCCTTTAAACAACACATCGTAAAAGCCCCAGGTTTTAGCAGTCAGCGCGCTTGGGTAACCCATTTCGCCTTGCAAGGTCATCCATGCCAAGCGCACTGCGCGTGAGGTAGCGTCACCCGCTGCCCAAGATTTACGGGAGCCGGTATTTGGGCTATGGCGGTAGGTACGCAGGCTTTGGCCATCGACAAAGGCGTTAGACACGGCATTGATAATATCCTGCTTGTCGCCACCCAGTAATTTAGTCACCACTGCGGTTGACGCGATTTTGACTAAAATCACGTGATCCAGACCAACGCGGTTAAAACTGTTTTCCAGCGCCAGTACGCCTTGAATCTCATGCGCCTTGATCATGGCGGTCAGCACCTCTTTCATGGTCAGTGGTGCTTTGCCTTCAGCGACGTGTTTACGTGACATATAGTCAGCAGAAGCCAGAATACCCCCTAGGTTGTCAGAGGGATGGCCCCATTCAGCCGCCAGCCAGGTGTCGTTAAAGTCCAGCCAGCGGATCATGGCACCAATGTTAAATGCCGCCAAAATAGGGTCCAACTGGTAAGAGGTGCCTGGTACTTTGGCGCCATTCGGCACAACAGTCCCGGCAATCACTGGTCCCAGTAGTTTGGTGCAGGCGGGGTAGTCCAACGCTTCAAAACCACAGCCCAAAGTATCCATCAGGCAATTACGGGCGGTGTCATACGCCTCACTGGAGTTGATTTCATAATCTGCCACGTAGTTGGCAATATCCACAATGACCTGGTCTGGGTCGGGACGGACGTTAGAAATATGGGCTGACATAATGTGTTTCTTTCAAATAAAAAGATTAAGCCACAGAGGACACAGAGGCTAAAAAAGCACGGGTTTCTCTGTGCTCTCTGTGTCCTCTGTGGCTAGACTAAGTTAACGTTTTTCCAGCGGCACAAATGGCCTGTTGTCGGGCCCGTTGTATTCGGCGTTCGGGCGAATAATTTTGTTGTCTATCCGTTGCTCAATCGCGTGCGCGACCCAGCCGGTGGTGCGTGAGATCACAAAAATAGGCGTGAACATGCCAGTAGGGATGCCCATCATGTGATAGCTGGAGGCGCTGTACCAATCCAGGTTGGGGAACATCTTTTTCTCGTTCCACATGATGTCTTCAATGCGGGCCGAAATGTCAAACAATTGCATATTGCCGGCATCTGCACACAGCGATTTGCTGACGGCTTTAATGGATTCATTACGTGGGTCGGCAATGGTATAGACCGGATGACCAAAGCCAATGATGATTTCTTTGCGTGCCATTCTGGCTTTGATATCGGCCTCAGCTTCATCTGGCGAATGGTAGCGCTCGATAATTTCCATCGCCGCCTCATTGGCACCGCCGTGTTTGGGGCCACGTAAAGCACCAATCGCACCCGTGATGCAGGAGTACAGATCAGATAACGTGCCTGCAATCACACGAGACGTAAACGTTGAGGCGTTAAACTCATGTTCTGCATAAAGTACCAGCGAGGTGTTCATGGCCTTGATGTGCAGCGCAGACGGTTTTTTGCCGTGCAATATGTGCAGAAAGTGCGCCGCGATAGAGTCATCATCGGTTTCTACCTCAATACGCACACCGCGGTGGCTAAAGTGATACCAGTAAATGAGGATAGACCCAAAGCAGGCAATCAGGCGGTCCCCCAGCGCTTGTGCGCCAGCGGTATTGCGGTTAACCGCTTCCGGTTCTAAGGTCCCTAACATCGAGCAACCCGTGCGCATCACATCCATAGGATGCGCATTGGCAGGAATCTGTTCCAGCACGGCTTTAAGTGCACTGGGCAGGCCGCGTAGCTTTTTGAGCTTTTGATGATAGGCGGTGAGTTGTGGTTGGGTGGGCAGCTCGCCGTATATCAGCAAATAAGCGACTTCTTCGAAAGTGGCATGTTTAGCCAGTTCAAGGATATCGTAACCACGGTAATGCAGGTCATTACCGCTATGGCCTACGGTACAAATGGCCGTGGTGCCTGCAGCCACACCGGCCAGCGCGACGCCTTTTTTGCGTTTGGGGGCTTCGCTGGCGGGTGTGGTTAAATCTGTGGTGGTGTTCATCACTAACCTCCTTGTATCATGTGCGCGACTTTATTTGGTATACAGCGCGTCTAGTTTCTGTTCAAAAACGTGGTAGCCCAGATGCTCGTAAAGATCGGCACGCGTTTGCATCAAGTCCAGCACATTCTTTTGTGTGCCGTCTTTGCGCACGCCTTGATACACCTTGAGCGCTGCCTGGTTCATGGCGCGAAAGGCCGACAATGGATACAGCACCATGCCCACGCCAACTGTGGCCAGCTCGTCTACTGTAAATAGCGGCGTAGAACCGAATTCGGTAATATTGGCCAGCACTGGCACTTTGACGGCGTCGACAAACTGCTGATACATGTTGAGGTCTGTCATCGCTTCTGGAAAAATCATGTCAGCTCCGGCTTCTACACAAGCACAAGCGCGGTCTATGGCTGACTGCAAACCCTCGACGGCCAGTGCATCGGTACGTGCCATAACGACAAAATCATCATCAGGTTTGGCGTCGACTGCTGCTTTCACGCGGTCTACCATTTCGTCCAGGCTCACAATCGCTTTGTTAGGGCGGTGGCCACAGCGCTTGGCGCTGACTTGGTCTTCAATGTGCACGGCCGCTGCACCTGCTTTGGCCACACTTTTAATCGTGCGCGCAATATTGAATGCGCCGCCAAAGCCGGTATCAATATCGACCAGTAGCGGGGTATCCACCGCGTCGGTAATCCGGCGGACATCGATCAATACATCTTCCAGGCCGGAAATCCCCAGGTCAGGCAGGCCTAAAGAACCCGCAGCTACGCCACCACCAGATAAATAGATGGCTTGAAACCCGGATTGCGTGGCCAGCATGGCGTGGTAAGCGTTGATCGCGCCTATGATCTGTAATGGTTTTTCGGCGGCGAGTGCGGCACGAAAGCGTGCACCTGCTGAAGTTGTTTGTTGCATATTTGAATCCTTAATTTTTTGCCACAGAGAACACAGAGTTCACAGAGAGAGTCCTTCAACATTGATTGAATACTCATAAACTGAGTAGAAAAATCTCAGGTTTTCTCTGTGTGTTCTGTGACCTCTTTGGCTAAGTATTAAAAAAATGCTTTTTCAGCATCTTCCGGCATGGTAACCCCAGTTTGCTTGGCTTTTTGCAGCACTTCCCAGAAGTAACGATAGGTCGCGCGGTCATGCAATTCACCGGCATACTGAATCGGGCCCCAGTCTGCCGCTTGCGCAGCCAGCAGAATGTTAGCGGCGTCCGTCACCTCGTCGTAGTTGGGTTTCATGGCATCCACAATCGCCTGAATTTGCGTTGGATAAATACTCCACATGCGCATAAAACCAAACTCGTTTCGCGCCCGTGAGCCGTCGCTGTAGGTCACTTCTACGTTTTTCAGGTCCAGCGTCACGTTGTGCGCAGGCACCACGCCATTAGCCAGGGCGGCAGAGACGACTTCAGCTTTGGCACGTGCCAGCAAGCGGTGGTCAAACTGGCCAGGGCTGCGCATGGCTGTAGCCGGGATCGCGCCATGGTGGGCACTGACGAAGTCCATCAGGCCGAAATCCAATACCTGTAACCAGGGCAGTTGCGCAATCTCCTGCACTTGCCTGAGTGCGCCATGGGTTTCAATCAGGATATGCACCGGGATTTCACGCGTAATACCATGCTGTTTCGCGACTTGCTGAATGTAGCTGATCATTTCACGTGCTTGTGTGATGTCTGTGCATTTAGGAATCGTGATATAGCTCAGCACTTCACCGGCGCCACCAACCAAAATATCAATGTCTTTTTTCCAATGCGGATGGGTGTAGTCATGAATACGCGCACCGGCCATCTTGTATTGGTTGGCCGCAGAGTTCAGCACGCGCACAATCATTTCGGCATGTACTTGTTCCTGGCCGCTGGCGGCACCGTCTTCGCAGTCGCAGGTAATATCAAACACCGGGCCGACCCCATTAGGCGTGGCCGGGTCTTGCAGTGATAATGCTTTTAGAATCAGCTTTTCACTACCGGCGAAGTGTTCACAGGCCGGAATCACCGGGAACGGTTTTTCGCCGCCAAAAAGAGCCTGATTGGGATGAACAGCCATGTTTAGTTTCCTTTGCGTGGAATAAGAACGGTATAGTCGAGATCGAGCACCACGTGCGGGTGATAACCCTGCGTGGTTTTAATGTTTTCCAGCGTCGCGGGCGGCATATTCTTCACACCCACCATCCGTAAGCGCAACGCGCCTAATTCAGGATGGGGTAGGGACCATTTATCCAGCACCTTAGTCATGCAGTAAATGGTGTCACCGGCATAGCTCGGATTGGCATGCGTGCCGCCATTAATCGCCACAATCGCGATGGCATTTTCCAAGCCTTCGTAACTCAAGGCGCGACAGGCTGAGATCACCACACCGCCATAGACCAGGCATTGGCCTTGCGGCGTGCTTTTCATCAGGTGAGCATCAAAGTGCAGGCGCGCATTGTTCTGGTACAAATGCGTGGCCATGGTATGGTCACTTTCATTGATGGTCAGGCCAGATGGGTGGCGAAGACATTCGCCGACTTCGTAATCATCCCACCAGTATTTGCCACCGGTGGCCGTGCCCAAGCTGCTGTTCAGTGTAAAGTTGGCCGGAATCGCTAATGATTCTGCGCTCACAAACTCCGGCAGCTCAGGAATCACTGTTTCTGGCGCAGGCGCTTCCAGGTTCTTTTTGTGCACCATGACCCAGCGCACCCAGCTGAGTGCTGGTTGTTGGTGCTGGTTGATGCTGGTAGAGCGTACCCAAACCACGCCATTTTTGCCGTTAGAATTCTGTTTGAGGCCAATCACTTCACTGGCGGTGGTCAGCGTATCGCCGACGTACACCGGCTGTATAAAGCGCACGTCGGCGTAACCCAAGTTGGCCACAGCATTGACGGAAATGTCCGGCACGGTTTTGCCAAAGGCAATATGAAACGCCAACAAGTCGTCAATCGGCGCTTGCGGGTAGCCTAATGACTGCGCAAGTGGCTCGCTGCAATGCAGCGGGTTACGTGTACCCGTGAGCGCAATATAGAGTGCGGTATCTCCAGCCGTGATGGTGCGTGGTGTGGCGTGCTGGATGGTTTCACCCAGTACAAAGTGTTCAAAAAAGCGTCCGGTGTTGATTTTTGTGCGCATGTTCAACTCCTTTATATGAACTCTTCTTCTAGCTCGGCAATGGCCGCAGCCAGTTGAATCAAGCGTTGTGCGGCTTTGATATGGTGATGTTCGACCAATTTGTCATTCACTACCACCGTGCCGCGCCCACCTTCATTGGCTTCTTTGAGGGCTTTGATAATCAGCCGTGCGTGCTCAACTTCTGCGCGCTGCGGCGTATAGGCGTCATTGCAGTAGGCAATTTGCGCCGGATGCACCAGGGATTTGCCATCCATGCCAATGTCGCGGCCAATGCGGCAGGCATATTCAAAAGAATGCATGTTTTTAAAGTCTGAGGTGATGCCATCAATCACGCCTTTGCCATAAGCACGTGCGGCCAATATCACCAGGGATAATGAGGTGAGGATGGCTGAGCGCTCATGCGTCACGCGGGCGTGTAGTTGTGAAATCAGGTCTGAGGTCGCCATTACCATACAGATCACGCGGTCAGAGGCGGCGGCAATTTCCTTGGCGTTCAACACGGCCAGCGGACTTTCTATCATCACCATCATGGGCACGTCTTTGCCGCCCGCATCATCTAATAATTGCTGCGCCTGCAACACATCCTCGCGTGACTCTATATTGGGAAACAGGATCGCATCGGCGCCGATATTGGCCACCGCTTGAATATCTTCATGGCCCCAGATCGAGTGCAGGTCGTTGACGCGCACCACGACTTCTCTATTGCCATAGCCGCCTTCTTTCACTGCATTCACCACATTGTGGCGTGACTGGATTTTGGCATCGACCAGAATAGGGTCGCCCAGGTCAAGGATGACAGAGTCGGCCGCAAGCGTACGTGCACGTTCCAGATAATGCTGGTTACAGCCGGGAACATATAGCATCGAGCGTCTGGGTCTGAGTGCATATGACATGGGGTTTCCTTAGTTGCGGCAAGAAATTGGATTTATTATTCATGAATAAAAAAAGTGTGTCAACAAATATCTTATGTCTTATATAAGATATAAAACAGTGGACAACAAAAAAACGCTGTGATATAAATTAAAAAACTTATTTTAGGTGCAATTTAATGGTGCCAATCATGAATGGAGTCAGATCAATGGATAAGCAATTGGGGTCACCGAGTTACAGGCCGCTGTATGACCAGATTAAGGTACTGATCACGCAAAGCCTGATCGGTGGGGAGTGGCGTCCAGGCGATATGATTCCCAGTGAGATTGACCTGGCGCAACGATTTAAAGTCAGTCAGGGCACAGTGCGCAAGGCGATAGATAGCTTGGCGACAGAAAATATCTTGATCCGTCGCCAGGGTAAAGGCACCTTTGTCGCCACGCACAACCAGGACGACGTCAAGCTGCGCTTTTTGCGCCTGACCGCTGAAAACGGCCAAAAAGAAATGCTGCAGAATGAGTTTATCTCCTGCATTAAAGGCAAGGCCAGTGTGCATATTGGTAAAGTGCTGGAAATGAAAGCCGGTGCCACGACCATTGATGTGAAGCGCTTGCTAACATTTTCCGGTAGGCCATTGATTTATGACCATATTATTGTGCCTGCCGCACCTTTTAAAGGTTTGAACCGCGCCAAGGTTGAAGAAAGCAATGGCTCGATGTATAGCATGTATGAGTCGCAGTTTGGCGTGCGTATGATCCGCGCCGAAGAACGGATTAAAGCAGTGGCAGCCGATGCCGAAGTCGCAAAAGCACTGGGCTTGAAAGAAGGGTATCCGTTGCTGAGCATAGAACGCGTGTCATTTACGTATGGCGATAAGCCGATGGAGTGGCGTTTGGGCTTGTGTCTCACCGACGACCACCACTATATGAGCGAACTGGAATAGGGCGACTTTTGAAAACGCATTTTCGCGTTGTTGGACTTCGCTTGCCGTACTGATCGTACTGTCTGCGCTTGTCCGCCTAGCCAAAATACATTTTGAAAAGTCTTGTTGGAACGCAAGGCTGATGTAATAGAAAGAAGAGATCACAAATGGACGATTTAAAGCAACGCGCGCTGGATTACCACCAGTTTCCCAAGCCGGGCAAACTGAGCGTGGAGTCGTCCAAGCCTTGTGCGACACAGCAGGATTTATCACTGGCCTATACGCCAGGCGTGGCTGCGCCAGTGCTCGAAATTGAGGCAGATCCGGCCAATGCCTATAAATATACCAATAAAGGGAATTTAGTGGCGGTGATTACCGATGGCACTGCGGTGTTGGGATTGGGCAACGTTGGCGCCCTGGCAGGTAAGCCAGTGATGGAAGGCAAGGGTGTGTTGTTCAAGCGCTTTGCTGATATTGATGTGTTTGATATTGAGGTCAACGCTGCGACGCCGGATGAGTTTATCCAGACCGTGGTCAATATTGCACCAACCTTTGGTGGTATTAATCTCGAAGATATCGCTGCGCCACACTGTTTTTATATCGAAAATGAATTGAAAAAGCGTCTGGATATCCCGGTATTTCATGATGATCAGCATGGCACGGCGGTGATTGTGGCCGCGGCTTTGTTAAATGCGCTTGAGCTCCAAGGCAAAACGTTGCCCCGCGCCAAAATTGTGTTTTTAGGCGCGGGCGCAGCGGGTTGTTCGTGTGCCAAGTTACTCAAGCTGATGGGCGCCACCAATATCACCATGGTAGACCGCAAAGGCGTGCTGGATACCAGCCGCGATGATTTGCATGATAACAACCGTGAGTTGGCAATTGCGGCAGGTAATGTCAACACGCTGGCGGATGCCATGCAGGGTGCCGATGTGTTTATTGGCGTATCTGCCAAAAATGGGTTGCCAGCAGAGTTGGTGGCTAGCATGGCGGCCAAGCCGGTGATTTTTGCCTTGGCGAATCCTGACCCTGAAATTCTACCCAGCCAGGTATTTGCCTTGCGCGATGACGTGATTATGGCCACTGGTCGCAGCGATTTTCCTAATCAGGTGAATAATGCTTTGTGCTTCCCTTACCTGTTTCGAGGTGCATTAGATGCTAAAGCCAAACAGATTACTGAGCAGATGAAGGTTGCCGCTGCCAAAGCGCTGAGCCAGTTAGCGCGCGAGCCAGTGCCTGCGCAGGTGCTGGAGGCCTATCAGTTACAGTCATTATCGTTTGGCAAAGACTACATCATCCCTAAACCGTTTGATCCACGTTTGATGGAATACGTGGCTGGCGCCGTGGCGCGCGCGGCCAACGTAGCTGAGTAAGTGTTGTTAGCATGATTGTTAAAAAGCAAAAAAAACAGCGGCCCAAGAATCTGGATTTATTCACGATTCGCTTGCCGGTGAATGCCGTGGTGTCCATTTTGCACCGCGCCAGCGGGGTGGTGCTGTTTTTGATCCAGCCATTGTTGTTGTGGGCTTTGTATTTGTCGTTGTCGAGCGCACAAGGCTATGCCAGCGTGGCTGCGCAATGTCAGCAATGGCCAGTCAAGTTGCTGATCACTGTACTGGCGGGTGCATTTTTTCATCATTTTTATGCCGGTATTCGCCATCTGGCGATGGATGTGCACTGGATGACGACCTTGCAAAAAGCGCGCTTTTCGAGCCGTGTGGTGTTGTGGCTGGTGGCTGTCACCATGGTAGGCGTGATCTGGGCGATCTGGGTGAAAGGCGACTATGTTGTTTGAGCTACTGACCGCCAAATACCCAGGTATGCGTCGCTGGTTGACGCAGCGCTTGTGTGCACTGTCGATGGCGGTGGTGTTGCTGTTGTTGTGGTTACGCGTGATGTGGCTATCGCCACAAAGTTTTAGTGAGTGGCAGGCCTTGTTTGCGCCATGGTGGTGGCGCTTGCTGACACTGTGGTTTTTTGCCTGCATGCTGTTGCATGCCTGGTTGGGCGTGCGTGATGTGCTGCGTGATTATGTGCCGCATTTAGGCATCCGCAACGTGTTGCAATGGCTGGTGAATATCGCGGTATGTGGCAATGCGCTAGCCGTGATGTGGATTTTATTTGGAATGGATTTTTAAGGTGAGTGGCATGACCAATACAGCCAATACGACCGGTGCAAGCAAACTTCAGCATCATCAGGTAGATGCCGTCATCATTGGCGGTGGCGGTGCAGGCCTGCGTGCCGCGCTGCAACTGGCTGAGTCCGGTGCCGATGTCGCCGTCTTGTCCAAAGTGTTCCCAACTCGCTCACACACTGTGGCGGCGCAGGGGGGTATCGCAGCAGCGCTGGGTAATGTGTCTGACGATAACTGGCTGTGGCATATGTACGACACCATTAAAGGCTCGGATTACCTCGGTGACCAGGATGCGATTGAGTTTATGTGCCGCAATGCGGCTAAAGCGATTATCGAGCTGGAGCATTTTGGCATGCCGTTTGACCGCCTGGAAAACGGCCGTATCTTTCAACGCCCGTTTGGCGGCATGACGCGCAATTTTGGTGAAACACCGATTTCACGTACCTGTGCCGTGGCAGACCGCACCGGCCATGCCATGTTGCATACCCTGTATCAGCGCAACGTCAAAGCCAATACCCAATTCTTGATTGAGTGGTTTGCACTAGACCTCATTAGAGATAGCGACGGCGATGTGCTGGGCGTGATCGCGCTGGAAATTGAAACTGGTGATATTCATGTGATTCACGCCAAAGCCACCATGCTGGCGACCGGCGGCGGTGGGCGTATTTTTCAGGCCAGTACCAATGCCTATATCAATACGGGTGACGGTTTGGGCATGGCGGCGCGGGCAGGCTTGCCTTTGCAGGATATGGAATTCTGGCAGTTTCACCCGACCGGTGTGCTTAATGCCGGGGTGCTGATTACCGAAGGTGTACGCGGCGAAGGCGGTTATTTAGTCAACAGCGACGGCGAGCGCTTTATGGAGCGCTATGCGCCCAGTGCCAAAGACCTCGCTAGCCGTGATGTGGTGTCGCGCGCCATGGCAACTGAAATTAAAGAAGGCCGCGGCATCGGCAAGCATAAAGATGCAGTGTTTCTCAAGCTGGATCATTTGGGCGAAGACATCATCAGCAAGCGCCTGCCCGGCATTCGCGAAATTGCCAAAACCTTTGCTGGCGTTGACCCAACGAATGATCCTATCCCAGTGGTGCCGACGGCGCATTACATGATGGGAGGCATCCCGACCAATCTCGACGGTCAGGTGGTGATGCATGACGGGCAGTCTGAACGCGTGGTCAATGGATTGTATGCCGTGGGTGAATGTGCCTGTGTGTCTGTGCATGGCGCCAATCGTTTGGGTTCCAATTCCCTGTTAGACCTGGTGGTATTTGGTAAAGCCGCAGGCGACAAAATGGCCGCCGATATCGCCACCAGCAAAGCCCATAAACCCTTACCCGCCAATGTCGCCGATGCCACGCTGGCACGTGTGAATCGGTTGGAAAGCGCTGGCGCTGGCGAAAAAGTAGCCGAAGTTGGCTTGATTATGCGCCAAACCATGCAAAAACACTGTGGCGTGTTCCGTTTCCCTGATTTGCTGGAGCAGGGCGTTGATGCGATCAAACAAGTCGACCAGCAAGCACAGCACTTGAGAATTACCGATAAAAGCAAAGTCTTTAACACCGCCCGCGTCGAAGCGTTGGAGCTGGATAACCTGATGCAAGTGGCGCAGGCCACCATGCAAGCGGCACATGCCCGCCAGGAAAGCCGCGGCGCGCATGCGCGCGAAGATTATCCTGAACGTGACGATGCACAGTGGCTCAGCCATTCGCTGTATTTTGCCCATGAGCAAAAACTGGCCTATAAACCGGTGCGCCTGAATCCATTGACCGTAGAACCATTTGAGTTGAAGAAAAGGGTGTATTGATATGCGTTTCTCTATCTACCGCTTTAACCCGGACGTAGACAAAAAACCCTATATGCAGGATTACGACGTCACACTGGAAGAGAGTGACCAGATGTTGCTGGATGCCTTGATGCGCATTAAAGAGCTGGATGAGTCGCTGAGTATGCGTAAGTCTTGCCGTGAAGGCGTCTGTGGCAGCGACGCCATGAATATCAATGGTAAAAATGGCCTGGCCTGCATCACCAAACTCAGTGAGTTGCAGGAGCCGGTGGTGTTGCGTCCCATGCCTGGCCTGCCGGTGATCCGTGACCTGGTGGTCGACATGACGCAGTTTTTTGACAACTATCACTCGGTGATGCCGTATTTGCAAAACCATGACACGCCGCCAGACACCGAGCGCCTGCAAAGCCCGGAAGACCGCGCCAAGCTGGATGGGATGTATGAGTGTATTTTATGCGGCGCTTGTACGACTTCCTGCCCGAGCTTCTGGTGGAATCCGGACAAGTTTGTCGGTCCGGCCGGGCTGATGCAGGCCTACCGTTTTATTGCCGATAGCCGCGACCAAGAGCAGGACGCGCGCCTGGAAAACCTGGAAGACCCTTACCGTTTATACCGTTGCCACAACATCATGAACTGTACCGATGTGTGCCCGAAAAAACTCAATCCGAATGCGGCAATTGCAGCGATTAAAGACCTCAAGATTGAAAAGGCCAAGGCACATAATGCAGCCAAGTCAGGCGATGCAAAACCAGGCAAGAAAATTTTTGGCATCAAGGTGTTATAGGAGCGCTTATGTTGAATGCGGAAATTTTACGTGAAGCAGAGCAGCGGCGCCTGACCTGGCGTTGCCGCCGAGGCATGCTCGAGCTGGATATCGTGTTGCAACGCTTTGTCAGTGAGCACTTTAGCGGATTAACGCTGGCCGAAATGGAACAGCTCGATGCCTTGCTTGAACTGCCAGACAACATGTTTTGGGACTTGATACAGGGTGTCAACCCACAACCTGGCATGGTGCAATCCGCCGCTATTCTTGAAAAATTAAGAGCGAGCCGACCGACGGCAGAACAGGAAACCGCATGAGTCAACACATGGGAGAAGAGCCAATTGCACTGGATGCCAGCGCATTGGGCGATTACTGGCCAGGCATACAGCTGTATTACCCGCCGGTGAAGTATGCACCCAGCCTGGGCATTTATGAAGATATGGAGCAGGCGGCTAACCGCATGGTTAAGCACGCCCATTTCACCAATGCGCATACGCTGATTTTTGACCTGGAAGACGGCTGTCGACAGAAAGAAATGAGCCGCACTTTGCTGCGCCAGGAGTTGCCCAAGCTGCGCAAGGTCAATGAACGCGTGACGATTGCCATTCGTGCCAATTCCTTCCGTACTGACGAGTACGAAGAGGATATGAAACTGGTGCGCGACATGGGCGAGTTTATCGACGTCGTCATGCTGGCCAAGGCGGGGGAGTCTTACGGCGCGGCTGAAGTGCGCGATCTATCCAGCTTTTTGCTCAGTATCAATTCGCATATCACCATCCAGCCGATTATCGAGCACCCTAAGTCGCTCAAAATTGCGCCGGAACTCATGCAATACGACACCGTGAAACACGTGGTGTTTGGTATTCATGACTTTTCAAAAGCGCTGGGTATCCACATCACGCCCGAGCACTGGATTGAAGAATTGTTTTACTTTATTAACCAGCTGATTTTTGAAGCCAGGATTGCCGGTAAAGGCGTGATTGGCGGCGTGGAAACATTGATCGGCAGCAACATCATGCCAGACAAGTTTGTCGAGCCGCACGATGTGCGCCGCTGGCTGGATTTGCATGGTGATCACGAGTCACGCGTGGTGTACAAGCATGCCTGCCAGGAGGCCGCGATGGGCCTGACCGGCAAGCAGGTGATCCATCCTGGCCATATCCATTTGTGTAAAACCGCTTACACGCCGTCACCGACTGAAATTAACCAGAAAGTGGCCATTTTAAAAGCGGCGATTGAAGCGGATGCCTTGCTAGGCGGGGCGATCAAGTTTGATGGCGAAATGCTGGATCCACCCATGTTCGGTAAAGCCTTGCAGACCTTGCTGCGCGCACATGCCTTGCGTGCGCTCAAAGTCAGCGATATGGAATTTGCATTGCATGTCTTGCAGTTGATGCCAGCGCAAGTGGTCCGCCAAAACTGGCCCTACGGCATTTTGCTTTAAGAAATTCATTTTTAGCGCGAATCGCGGTGTTGCAGGCTGTTATTCATGGGTACTCGAAATGCTCATGTACTTTATGTACATTCCGCTTTCTGTGCGCTGTGCGCCTTGCACTTCATCGCTAAATTCTGAATTTAGCTGTATTTATAAAGTTTGAAAAAGCATTTTCAAAAGAAATGCAAAATCAGCATCGCATAAACCATGCATGCACATAGTGAATGGAAAGGTTTGAACATGACACAGTTAGCCCCTTATCCACAATGGCAATGGGATATCCCTGAGTTTTTTAATATCGGGGTCGCTTGCAGTGATCGCCATGTGGGCACGGCCAAAGCCGATGAAATTGCCATGATTGTGGAGGACGACACCTTTGGCACCAGTACTATCACCTTTGGCGAACTGGCTAGCCGTACTGACCGCTTTGCCCAGGTATTGCGTGAGTTGGGTGTGGCGCCGGGTGACCGTGTGTTGATTCGCCTGCCTAACAGTCTGGATTATCCAACCGCTTTTTTAGGCACCATGAAAACGGGCGCAATTGCGGTGCCGACCTCTACGTTGCTCACTGCCGAAGAGGTGGCTTATCTGGCGAAAGATTCCGGTGCTGTTGTACTGGTGACCGATGCCGCCGCCTGGGCTGGGATGTCGGCCAAAATGCAGCAGAATATTGCACAGACGCCTCACCTCAGGCATATCATATTGACGCAGTTACAGGCCGAACTCTCGGATTCGACGGTATTTAATGTATTGTCACTAGAGGTGGCATTGGCTGCCGTGCAACAGGTTGCCCCGGCCTATCAGACCCGTAGCGACGATGCGGCTTATCTGGTCTATACCTCGGGCACGACAGGCTATCCCAAAGGCGTGTTGCATGCGCACCGCGCGTTGCTGGGGCGCCAAACCGCGGCGCAATACTGGTTTAACTACAGCGAAACTATGCAAGACCGCATCATGCATTCTGGCAAGTTTAACTGGACCTATGTGCTGGGTACGGGCCTGATGGACCCGTTATACCTGGGCAAAACGGTGATTGTGCATGAGGGTAAGAACGACGCGCAAAAATGGCTGGACCTGATTGCCAAGCATGGTGCCACCATTTTTATCGGCGTGCCGACCATTTACCGCCAACTATTGCAAAAAACCACGGCGACACAGGCCGAAATCCCCAGTGTGCGCCACTTTATGAGTGCCGGTGAGCATTTGTCAGACGAAGTGCTGACGCAGTGGCGTGAGCGCTTTGGCCTAGATATTTATGAAGCCGTTGGCATGAGTGAGTTCTCATACTACCTGTCGCAAAGTGTTTTCCGGCCGATTCGTGCTGGATCCGCAGGCTTCCCGCAACCCGGGCACGCTATTGTGCTGCTGAATCCTGAAACGCTAGAACCGGTCGCTGAAGGCGAGGAGGGCATGATTTGCGTGCCTGATAACGACCCTGGCTTGTTTTTAAACTACTGGAACCTGCCGGAAGAAACGGCCAAATACAAACACGATGGCTACTTTTTTACTGGCGACTATGCTAAATACGACGCTGATGGTTATCTGTGGTTTTTGGGCCGCAAGGACGACATTATCAAGAGCTTTGGTTACCGCGTGTCACCTTACGAGATTGAGCGTGTTTATAAGGGCCATCCGGCGGTGGCGGATTGTGCCGCCGTGGGGGAGGAGATTGAGAAAGACAAGCTGCTGGTGGTGATTTATGTCATCCCTAAACCGGAGGCCGAGATTGCGCCAGAAGAACTGATCGCCTTTGGCAAACAGCATTTGGCTGCCTATAAAGCGCCGAAAACCGTCTATCTGGCCCACGAGTTTCCACGCACCAAAAATGGTAAAATCTTGCGTAAAGATGTCAGCCCTGCCATTGCCTATTTAAAAAGCAATGCCCGTTGAAGATGCCGCCTATTGAACAACTAATGGCAAAGAAACCCCATGGCCCTGATTAAAACCCAAGACTTTATCGAGAGTATTGCCGATGCTTTGCAATATATCTCGTATTACCACCCGGAAGATTATATCCAGGCGCTGGCGGCTGCTTATGACAAAGAGGCCTCTCCCGCGGCCAAAGATGCGATTGCCCAGATTTTGACCAATTCGCGCATGTGTGCGGAGGGTAAACGCCCGTTGTGCCAGGATACCGGCATCGTAGTGGCATTTATCAAGGTTGGCATGCAGGCGCGCTTTGAAGGCGATATGACCATTGAAGAAATGGTCAACGAAGGCGTGCGTCGCGCCTATTTGCACCCTGACAATACCTTGCGTGCCTCAATTGTGAATGACCCGGCGGGTGCGCGTAAAAATACGCGCGACAACACGCCAGCGATTACGCATATTGAAATGGTTGCGGGTGACACCGTCGAGGTGCAAGTGGCAGCCAAGGGCGGTGGTTCTGAGAATAAGTCCAAGCTGGCCATGCTTAACCCTAACGAAAGCATCGTCGACTGGGTGCTGGAAGTCGTGCCGGAGATGGGCGCAGGCTGGTGCCCGCCCGGCATGCTGGGCATAGGCATTGGTGGCAGTGCAGAAAAAGCCATGCTGCTGGCCAAAGAGTCATTGATGGCACCGATTGATATCCAGGCCTTGCAGGCACGTGGTGCGCAAAATCGCATTGAAGAACTGCGGTTGGAGCTGTATGAAAAAGTTAATCAGTTAGGCATAGGCGCGCAAGGGCTGGGCGGTTTGACGACCGTGCTCGATGTGAAAATTCTGGATTATCCGACCCACGCGGCCAGTTTGCCGGTGGCGATTATTCCTAATTGTGCTGCGACACGGCATGTGCACTTTACGCTGGATGGCTCTGGTGTGGCTGTACTGACGCCCCCAAGCCCGGATATTTACCCGGATGTGCACTGGGCACCCAGCCCGCAAGCCAAACGAGTAAACCTCGAAACCGTGACGCGTGAAGAAACACAGGCCTGGAAAACTGGCGATACCTTGTTGCTCACAGGCAAAATCCTGACGGGACGGGATGCGGCGCACAAGCGCATCCAAACCATGCTGGCCAACGGTGAGCCCTTGCCGGTGGATTTTACCAATAAGTTTATTTATTACGTCGGCCCTGTGGATGCGGTGCGTGACGAAGCGGTGGGCCCCGCTGGGCCAACGACCGCTACGCGTATGGATAGCTACACTGATATGATGCTGAACACCGGTTTACTCGGTTCGATTGGTAAAGCCGAGCGTGGCGAAGAAGCGTTGGTCGATATTGCAAAGCATAAATCGGTATACCTGATGGCCGTGGGTGGTGCGGCATATCTAGTGAGCAAGGCGATTAAAAAGTCCCGCGTGCTAGCGTTTGCCGAATTAGGCATGGAAGCGATCTATGAGTTTGAGGTCGTCGATATGCCAGTGACCGTCGCAGTCAGTGCAGATGGTGAGTCTGTGCACAATACCGGCCCTGCACTATGGAAAAAAACCATTGCTTTGCACGCGGTTTAATCACCACCAGTAATGTGAGCGCAATCACTGTGAGGACGCACGAATTGGTGAAAGATACGTCATACGACTAAATGTCATCATGGAGTGAGTATGATAAAAATAAACACTGGGGTAATGGGTTTGATGGCCGGTTTGGCCATCAGTATCAGTTTACCTGCGCATGCCGAGTCTGCGCTGGAGTATTTTACCGATAGCAGCGGCCGCTATGGCGGGCCATCGCTGGAGGATCAGGTGGCTTTGATGGACAGAGACCACAACGGTTTTGCCGATGTGTTTGAAGTGCGAGCCTACCTGGAAAAGCAGCACGGTAAAGGTTACCAGAAAGAATTACTGGATAAATGGGAGTCGTCTGCTCAGGGTAAGAGTTGCAGTACCCCATTTGCCAAAGAGTTATATGGAGACAGTACGCGCTGACCGCAGGAGTGTTGTTTTGTTGCTGTCGGCGGCTGTCAATTGCGTCAATTGCTGGAATGTTACAAGCAGTTAACATTCTGGCGGATGGACTGGATTATAATCAAACGAGAAGAAATCCTCGCGGTCAGCCTCTGGTTGGTGTGTCACACACCTGGTGATTCGTCTAAGAAAAAGTGCTGACCCGTTCCCCGACTTTTGTTTTATTGGTAGAGCCTACACATCATGTTACAAGCATACGAAACTCACGTTAAAGAGCGCGCCGCGCAAAACTTACCTCCTTTACCGCTCAATGCAGAACAAGTCGCTGCACTGGTCGAGCTATTAAAAGCCCCGCCTGCAGGTCAAGAGGCATTGTTGGTCGACCTGTTGCAAAACCGTATTCCTGCAGGGGTAGACCAGGCGGCTTATGTTAAAGCCGCTTTTCTGGCCGATGTGGCCAATGGCAAAGCGAGTTCACCATTAGTCAGCGCTGAAAAAGCGGTTGAACTGCTAGGCACCATGCTCGGCGGTTACAACGTGCAGGCCCTGGTGGCGCTGCTGGATACCCCGATGGCCGCCCATGCTGTTAAAGCATTATCGACGACGATTTTGATGTTTGATGCGTTTCATGATGTGGACGCCAAAATGAAAGCGGGTAATCCACATGCCAAGGCATTGATCGAATCTTGGGCAGCGGCTGAATGGTTTACCAGCAAGCCTGCACTGGCAGAAGCCATCAAAGTGGTCGTATTTAAACTGGATGGCGAAACCAATACCGATGACCTGAGCCCGGCACAAGATGCCTGGAGCCGTCCGGATATTCCATTACACGCTAAAGCGATGCTGATCAACCGCATGAGCGATGGTCTCAGCACCATCGAAAGCCTCAAACAAAAAGGCTTGCCATTGGCTTATGTTGGCGATGTGGTCGGCACGGGTTCTTCACGTAAATCGGCGATCAACTCAGTGCAATGGTGGATGGGTGACGATATTCCGTTTATCCCGAACAAACGCACCGGTGGCGTGGTGATTGGCAACAAGATTGCACCTATTTTCTTTAATACGGCAGAAGACTCCGGCGCCTTGCCGATTCAGTGTGATGTCTCCAAGCTCAATACTGGTGATGTCATTGTGATCAAGCCGTTTGCCGGCGAAGTGTTGTCAGAAGCGGGTGAGGTATTGGCCACGTTTGAGATGAACCCAGTCACGCTGGCCGATGAAGTACGCGCTGGTGGCCGTATTCCATTAATCATTGGTCGTGGCCTGACCGCTAATGCGCGTAAAGCTTTGGGCTTGGGCGACAGTGATACATTTATTAAATCTATTCCGGCCAAAGATACTGGCAAAGGCTATACGCTGGCTCAGAAAATGGTTGGTCGCGCCTGTGGCTTGCCCGAAGGTGTCGGCGTGCGTCCAGGCACCTACTGTGAGCCTAAAGCGACCACGGTCGGCTCACAAGATACCACCGGTGGTATGACACGTGATGAGCTGAAAGAATTGGCCTGTCTGGGCTTTAGTGCCGACTTGGTCATGCAGAGCTTCTGCCATACTGCGGCTTACCCGAAACCAGTCGACATCAAACTACAACATGAGCTACCTGAGTTTATGTCCAGCCGTGGTGGCGTGAGTTTACGCGCGGGTGATGGGGTGATTCACTCCTGGCTCAACCGACTGATTTTGCCTGATACCGTCGGTACCGGTGGTGACTCGCATACCCGTTTCCCAATCGGTATCAGCTTCCCGGCAGGGTCTGGCCTGGTGGCGTTTGCCGCAGCGACAGGCGCGATGCCGCTGGATATGCCGGAATCTGTTTTGGTTCGCTTTAAAGGCGAAATGCAGCCAGGCATCACCTTACGTGACCTGGTCAATGCGATTCCATACGCAGCGATTCAGGAAGGCACGCTCACTGTGGGTAAACAAGGCAAGAAAAACGTATTTAACGGCCGCGTGCTCGAAATCGAAGGCTTGCCAGATTTAAAAGTTGAGCAAGCATTTGAGCTGGCCGATGCGTCTGCCGAGCGTTCTGCCAATGGTTGCACCGTGTTGCTGAACAAAGAACCGGTGATCGAGTTTCTAAACTCCAACATTGTGCTGATGCAAAACATGATTGAAAACGGCTATGCCGATGCACGCACGCTGGAACGCCGGATTGCCAGTATGAAAGCCTGGCTGGCAAAACCAGAGTTGCTGCAACCGGATGCTGATGCTGAGTATGCGCACGTCATCGAGATCGACCTGGCTGAGATCACAGAACCATTGGTCGCATGCCCGAACGACCCGGATGACATCAAACCCTTATCCGCCGTGGTGGGTGACAAAATCGACGAAGTTTTTATTGGTAGTTGCATGACCAACATCGGCCATTATCGCGCCGCTGGCAAAGTGCTTGAAGGCGCTGGTGGTATTCCTACCCGCCTGTGGATTGCGCCGCCTACCCGCATGGATGAGGCGCAGTTACGCGCTGAAGGCGTCTATTCTACCTTTGGCGTGGCTGGCGCACGTACTGAGGTGCCAGGCTGCTCATTGTGCATGGGCAACCAGGCGCGCGTGGCAGACAAAGCCACGGTGTTTTCTACCTCTACGCGAAACTTTGATAACCGCATGGGTAAAGATGCACGTGTTTACCTCGGATCTGCCGAGCTGGCCGCCGTCTGTGCCAAGTTGGGCCGTATGCCTACTATGCAAGAGTACATGGATACGCTGGGCAGCAAGCTGACCAATACGGCTGAGATTTACAAATATCTCAACTTTAATCAGATGACTCAGTATGCAGGCTCTTTGGAAAACGTGAAAAAAGTCATTCCGATCCAAGAAACCGCATAATCGCAAATCATTTAAGTCATCAACAAAGGGAGCGTAAGCTCCCTTTGTTGTTTTTAAGGTCGGACATATCCTTGCAACTGTAAAACCCGGGAGGCCTGCTCACTGCGACTTGCTGTTTTGATTATGATGTATTTGCTGACGTCAATGATGCGATGTAACGCTACGTCATTAGCACTGATTGATTCAATCCATTTTCAATGTCAAAGGAGAAGTTCATGAAACCGTTCGAACAAGGCTTGGTTAACTATCAACAACGTTTGCTGTCACATGATTACGGTCAGGTATTTTGCCGTTTTGATGCCGAGCAACAAGCGTTATGGAGCTATATAAATCAACCCCAGCGCATTCCCTGCATCAACCATGCCTTACTCATGAACTTGCATCAGCATCATGCGGATATCCAGCGCAGCGGTGGTTATGTGCAGACTGAGAGTGAAAGCGTGCTGCCCATTCGTTACTCCGTGTTTGCCTCAGCAACCCCTGGTTATTTTAATATGGGCGGTGACTTGCAAAAAATGGCGGCTGCCATCCGCCAGCAAGACAGAGCGCAGTTGCAAGCCTATGCCAAGCTGAGTATTGATGTGGTGGCGCAGCGTGCGTTTCGTTTTCAACTGGATCATGTGACTAAAATTTCGTTACTGCAAGGTGAAGTGCTAGGTGCAGGGATTGAAGCCGCCATGACCAGTGATGTGCTGATTGCTGAAAAACAATCTGTATTCTGCTTTCCAGAGTTATTTTTTAACATGATTCCAGGCATGGGCGCCTACAGTTTTATTGCGCGCAAAGCGGGTATTGCCGTTGCAGATAAAATGATTTTGGGTTGCGAGCGCTATAGCGCGGAAGAGTGCCTGCAAATGGGCCTGATTGACATCGTAGTTGAGGAGGGCGAAGGCGAACAGGCCGTGCACGATTTTATCCATAAAAACAACAAGCGCGCCGAAGGCTTTTTATCGGCACAAAAGGCCAAAGCCAGAGTCAATCCGCTCACTTATGATGAATTGAAGGATATTGTTGAGGTGTGGGTAGAAAACGCTTTGCGCTTGACCGAGCGAGACTTGAAGGTGATGGATCGTTTTTATCGTGCGCAGTCACGCCTGTTTCCTGACCAGGCAGCAGCGATTGATCTATTGCCCGATTCATTGGCAGCAGAGACAACACATGATCTGGCAGTTAATCAGTAGTCAAACCGGCAGTGCCAGCATTCACGAGGGGCAGTTATTTGTGAGAGCGTTTGGACGAGAGCTTGCTGCGATATTGTTGCAATTGTGCACGTGTCTCTTCATAGCAATCAGCAACGGCCTGATACAGACCAGAAATAGTCTGGGCATCTTGCATGCTCAGGCCCAATAAGCGGCGGCTGAGTTTGCTGAGCGGAATCAAGCCCATATTGGCAGATTCGCCAGCCAGCTCATGCGCCAGTTTATGGACTTGCTCAAAGTTTAAATCGAGGCTGGCAGTGCCAAGTGCACGTAGCAAGTCATCGGTAGATTCAATAAATTCTGTGATGAGCTTGTGCAGAAAGGCTTCACTGCCACCCAGTTTTAACAAGTGCGTCATGCGGTCATCATCCAGCAACGGTTCGGTGACAGGCGTGATGCTGCTAATTTTTTCTGCATCTGCTGGTGTGGGCTTGATCCCCCTCATCGGTGAGTTGGGTGCCCTGGAGTCTACAATGATCTCATCCTGAGGCGTAGATAGGATTGGCGTTGAGACTGCAGCTTGTTCTGCCATTGCTGGTTTAGACTTTTTGCGTCTAACTGGCGCCACTTGTGCCACTTGTTCAGTCTCTATCGTGCTGGCAATCGCTTCAATCAGGCTTTGAATTTGTCTTGAAACCACTGGTTTGGTGAGTACCTGATATACCCCGGCACGCAGGCAACGATCCTGGGTGGTTTTAGTTGCATCTGCGGTGAGGATTACGGTGCGCAGAGGCTTACTGTCCGGCAAGGCATGGTGAATATTAAAGACTTCCAGGCCGTTCATTTCCGGCATGTTGTAGTCAAGAATCATCAAGTCGAACTGGTGATGTTCCAATGCATCCAGCGCAGCATCGCCATTGTCTACGGCCTTGACTACACAGTGCATTCTTTGCAAGGTTTCGTTTAGAATCAGTCGGTTGACCACATTGTCATCTGCAATCAGTACACGGATTTTCTTGCGGAATTTGGTGTGACTGCTTAACGGCACCACGTTAGACGCGTTATCCAGATTGATCTCATCGGTCGCTGGTTTTGCTGGCGCAGCCGCATGCGCGAGTGGCAGACTCACCACAAAAGTAGTGCCTACGTTTTCCTGGCTGGTCACATTTATTTTGCCGCCCATGACTTCGATCAATTGCTTGGCAATGGACGTACCCAAGCCTGTGCCGCCATATCGCCTGGTGATGCTGCTGTCGGCTTGGGTGAAGCTGTCAAAAATCAGCGGTAAAGCGTCGTTCTTGATGCCAATCCCCGTGTCTCGTATGCGAAAGCTTAGCTTGCTTGTCTCGTTATGACTTTGGATGACGCTGACAACCACATCAACGCCACCATGCTGGGTAAATTTAATGGCATTAGCGATCAGATTGGTTAATACCTGCTCGAGGTGATGCATGCTGCCAGTGTAGTGACGCTCTACCAGTGGATCGAGGTGAAATCGCAGCCACAGCTGCTTACGTTCGACTTCAATCTGGAACATCAGCTGCAAGCGCTGGATTAGGTCAGGCATGTAAAAGGTAATGTCCTCCAACTCGACTTTACCTTTTTCGATCTTGCTGATGTCTAGCACGTCATTAATCAGCTTTTTGAGGCTGGAGGCCGAAGTGCCGACCATATTAAGCAGTTCGGATTGTTTGTGATCAAGTTTGGTTTGCGCCATCAACTCACTGGCACCAATAATTCCGTTGAGCGGGGTGCGCATTTCATGGCTGATATTGGACAAGAAGTTTGTTTTGGCCTCACTGGCTTGTCCGGCTTCTTTGGTGGCTTTTTCCAGGCTAACCAATAAGCGCAAGGCATGCGGCGGAATGAGCAGTAGGGTCAGTAGGAAACCGTAGGCTAAATGCTGGTGCTGGTTCCAGTAAGGATTTAAATACAGCGTCAAGCTAAAGCCAATCAGGCTGAACACATAACAGCCTTTGAAAAACTTGGTGCCATAGCGCAAGCCATAACCGATGATCAGCCACAGGTAAATGCCGATAAACACACCTGCCATTGCGCCGGAAATCATTTGCTCCAGCGAGGTCGCCGTGATGTCCATCACCATCGCTGTCCATTGCCGCTTTTCGTTTTTTTGTGGATTTTGCAAGATGTTGTACAACATCAAAAAGCCGAAACACAAATAAATTAGGCAAAGCAGTACCGGTTCATAACTGCTATGGTTGACCAAGAGATAGAGTGTAATAAAGCTGACAAAAACGACGCGAATAAGCGCCTGCTCAGTTTCATAACTGATAGACTTGATTTCCGTCACTTTCTGCTTTAATTGTCTAACTGAATCTCGCATGCTCAATCATGGTTCGTGGGTGATAGGCTTTCTTGATATTGACGCAAAGAAAGTCCAATCTGTATTGAAAATCTAACTTATGTTGATAGTTAACGGACTTTTCTTAAGATAACTTAAATTTTAGCAGGCTCGATTTGATTATCAAAGAAAGTTTACTTTTCACAACCCAAAATAATATTGTGCTTACTGGCATCTGTGATAAAAATGCCGACATTACGCACCTTTAACCATTGATCTGCATGATGAACCCTACTGAGTCTGAACAACCTTCAAGATTGTCGCGCTGGCTGGCACGTAGCCGCATGGTATTGCCGATCTCGTTTTTTATTGGCGGATTTGTCTGGGATGCCATTACCATTGGCAAGAAAGTCGCTTTGTCCGACATGGCTATTTTTGCAGCTTATTTGGTATTAGCGGCTGTGCTGATGTATCAGCTGGCGGAGCCTTCTTCTTCAGTCAGGCGGCTAGGGGAGCGTTTGTTAAGCTGGCAGTGGCTACAGCGCCGTGTCTCTAACTGGACCGTGCAGGACTGGCCTTACTGGATATTGCAGTTTTTGTTTGGCAGCCTGCTCAGTGCATTGTTTATCCTTTATTTCAAAAGCTCCAGCTATGGCCTGGCCTGGGTCGTCACCTTGGTGTTAGGCGTGTTGCTGGTGGCCAATGAGTTTATGGAGGGCGAATATCGGCGCCTGAGCTTGTGCTGGAGCATGTTTGGCTTGTGCACCATTTTGTGGTGTAACTTTGCTTTTCCATTTTTGTTTGGTAGCGTGCATGCGGCCTGGTTTTATTTAAGCACGGTGCTGGGGGCGACAGTGACTTATGCCTTGTATCAGCGGGCGCCGCATCATGCTGGTCGCATTTGGCCGGTATGGGTGATTGCTGGGTTGCTGATGCTGGCCTATCGCGCCGATATGATTCCACCGGTGCCATTAGTCAAACAGGCAGTAGTGATCGCTTATGACCTGGAAAAGTCACCTGAAGGCTATTGGATGACGGTTGAAAAGTCACCTTGGTGGCAGTTTTGGCGGGTGGATCGCGACCATTTTTATTTGCAACCAGGGCAAAAGCTGGTGTGTTTTTCAGCGGTGTTTGCGCCGCAGGGCTTGCAAACCAAGCTGCTGCACGACTGGCAAAAGAAAGTGAAGGGGGAGTGGGTGAGTGTCTCTATGCCAGGATTTTCGCTCACCGGCGGCCGCGATAGCGGCTACCGCGGCTATACCTACAAAACCAACCTCACCGCAGGCGAGTGGCGCGTGCGTATTCAGACCGAGACCCGGCAAACGATTGCGGTCAATGCGTTTAGGGTGACGATCAAGGATCAGCCGGATGCGCAGCGTCGCACGCGTATCCGCTATTAATGCTTGGTCAGCGTTGCTGGCCTTCGCAGGTAGCGTGTGCGCCTGCATCTTGTGCCAAGGTGTTTGCTAACCAGTTCAGATGTGGCTCTACAGCCTGGCGCAGCGTCCATGGCGGATTAATAATCCACATGCCGCTGCCATACATGCCAAAACCATCGGCAGACGGGTGCTGCACATCCAGTGTCACATGCAAATAATCGGTATTCAGGCTGCGTAACTTATCTATCATGTGCTGTGGTTCTGGCCGTTGCAGGCGCGGATACCAGATCATATAAGTGCCGGTCGCAAAGCGTTTGAGGCTGTCTTTGATGCAGTCAACCACACGCGCATAATCATCTTTGACCTCATAAGGCGGGTCTATCAGCACCACACCACGTTTGGTCGGTGGCGGTAAACAGGCTTTAATGCCTTCAAAGCCATCTTTTTGCTGGATAGACACTTGTCGTTTCTGTGTCGAAAACTGTTGCTCCAGTAAGGCAGCATCGGCTGGGTGCAGCTCAAATAATCGCAATTTGTCTGCCGCATTTAAAAAATGGCTGGCAATGCAGGGTGAGCCGGGGTAGAGGTTTCTTTGCCCCTTAGCTGCTGCGGCAACGGCTTGCAAATAGCTGTCAAATATCTCAGCAGACTGACTTTGTTGCAGGCGTTGAATGCCATCGACATATTCCGCTGTTTTATTCGCCACAGCGCTGTCCAGTTGGTAAAGGCCCGCGCCAGCGTGCGTGTCTATCACCCAGTAAGGCTTATCTTTCTGGTTAAAGTAATCCAGCACCAGGCTGTAGAGCCAGTGCTTCAAAACATCGGCATGATTGCCAGCGTGAAAGGCGTGACGGTAACTTAACATTGCATATACTCTTAGATAAGCCGTCATTATAAGCGACAAAGTTTGTGCGCTCTTGTGAAAACTGGGTAACTTGCATTAGCATGCAAACATGAAACCTAGTCATACACATTCTGAACACGCACATGCGCACGATCATTCGCAGGCAGGCTGCGCGCATGATCACGATACCGACCATGCCGCGCACAGCCAGCAGGCGCATCATGGGCATCAGCACGACGACCATGCACAGGACAATCCTTTCTGGATTCCTTTTCTGGCGATTGCGCTATTTACAGTCATCGAGTTTGTCGGCGGCATCTGGACACAATCACTGGCCTTGCTCAGTGACGCCTGGCATATGCTGTTTGACGTGTTGGCGCTCGGGCTCGCCATGTGGGCCGCACATCGCGTGCGCACCGGCCATCCGGCATCACAACAAACCGAGCGCCGCGTCTCTATGGTCAATGCTGCCTCCATGCTACTGGTGACTGCGGGCATCGTCATCGAGGCCATCGAACGCCTCAAGCATCCTGTGACCGTCGCAGGCGGCTACGTCAGCGTGATTGCGCTGGTAGGTTTGCTGGTGAACCTGTTCGTTGCAAAACATATGCATCACCAGCATGCGCATCACGGTGGCGATGCTAATTTGAACCACCGCGCCGCATTTTTGCATGTCTTAGGTGACTTGTTAGGCTCGGTGACCGCCGTCGCTGCTGGCGTAGTGATCTATTTTACCGGCTGGATGACCATAGACCCGATACTGTCCATCCTGATTTCATTGCTGTTATTGGTAGTGACGCTCAACCTGATTCGCGACATTTATCGTGGTCAGTCTGGCCACCATCACTAATTGTTTTAATCTCTTGATTTACTAAAGGAGCGCCCATATGCCGTACGTGAATGTCAAACTCGCAGGCTCTGTGACCAAAGAGCAAAAGAAACTGATCGCCAAAGAAATCACCGAAACCTTGCAAAAACACGCCCAAAAACCGGCCAATTACACCTATATCGTGTTTGAAGAGGTTGAGTATGAGGACTGGGCAATCGGTGGTGAGTTACTTGGCTAGGCCCTTCAAACCCGCACACATGCGTGTAGAATACGCGCATGTTTGACCCCAAACCTATCCTCAAAAACCTGCCTAATCTGCCTGGTGTTTACCGCATGCTCAATGCGGAAAATACGGTGATTTATGTCGGCAAGGCCAAAGACCTGAAAAAACGGGTTTCCAGTTACTTTAATAAAAATCTGGCTAGTCCGCGGACCAAAATGATGGTGTCGCAGATTGCCAATATCGAAACCACGGTGACGCGCTCGGAAGCTGAGGCGTTACTGCTGGAAAACAACCTGATTAAAGGCTTGATGCCGCGTTACAACGTGCTGTTTCGCGACGACAAGTCTTATCCCTATATTGCACTGACGGGCGATGCTTACCCTCGCCTGGCGTTTCATCGCGGCACGCAGCGCAAGGGTAGCCAGTATTTCGGGCCTTTTCCCAGCTCACCGGCGGTGCGCGAAAGCATCCAGTTGCTGCAAAAAGTATTTAAATTGCGCACCTGTGAAAATACAGTATTTGCCAATCGGTCGCGACCTTGCCTGCAATACCAGATTGCGCGATGCACCGCGCCTTGCGTCAACCTGATTTCTGAAGCTGATTACGCCGGGGATGTACGCCATGCTGCGATGTTTTTATTAGGCAAAACCAGTGAAGTGATTGATTCACTGGCCGATGGCATGAATGTAGCCGCCGAGGCGATGGAATACGAGCAAGCGGCGGTATTGCGCGATCGCATTCAGGCGCTGCGTCAGGTGCAGGCCAAACAGTTCGTCAGTGACTTTAGTGTCAGTGACGCCGATGTGATTGCCTGTGCCGAAGTGCAGGGCCAGCATTGCATTAACTTGGTGATGATCCGCGGCGGCCGCCATTTGGGTGACAAGAGCTTTTTCCCTAAAAATAGCCAGGATGCTGAATTAGCCGAAACCGTAGAAGCGTTTATCACGCAGTATTACTTGTCACAAAATACGCCGCCGTTGCTGGTGTGTGGCGCGGAGGTCAATAAGGCTGAATTTGAAGACATGCTCAGTGAGCAGTCTGGCCGCAAAATACGTGTGTTAACCAATGCCATTGGCGATAAAAAGGTTTGGCTCAAAATGGCACAAACCAATGCCGAGCTGGCCTTGCAGCAGCGTCAGGCTACCTCTGCCAGCCAGCAGGCACGCTTGGTGTCGTTGCGCGAAGCACTCAAACTGGCAGAAACCACTGAGCGCATTGAGTGTTTTGATATCAGCCACACCATGGGTGAAGCCACGGTAGGCAGTTGCGTGGTATTTGACCGTGGCGATATGCAGAACAGTGAATACCGTCGCTATAACGTCACTGGCATCACGCCGGGCGATGATTATGCCGCCATGCGTGATGTGCTGACGCGCCGCTATAAAAAAGTGGCCGCAGGCGAGGGCAAGCGCCCGGACCTGATTTTTATCGACGGTGGCAAAGGCCAGCTCGGTGTGGCGATAGAAGTCATGCAAGAAGTCGGGCTCGACGATATTTTGATGGTCGGCATTGCCAAGGGCGAAGAGCGTAAACCAGGCCTGGAGACCATGATTTTTTCTGATACGGGTGAAATGCTCAACCTGCCGACGGATAATCAAGGCTTGCATTTATTACAACAAATCCGCGATGAGGCACATCGGTTCGCCATCACAGGCCATCGAGCCAAGCGCGCCAAAGCCAGAATTACCTCGAGTTTAGAAGAGATTGAAGGCGTGGGCGCCAAACGCCGCAAAGCCTTGCTGACGCGATTTGGTGGCCTGGATGCGATAAAAAGTGCTAGCATAGACGAGATTGCCCAGGTAGAAGGTATTAGTCTGGCGTTGGCACAAACCATATATGACCGCCTGCACTAAGCCCTTGTACGCTGCCCTTTGTACGCATCCGTAGACGAATAAAAATGTGGAATATCCCGAATATACTCACCTTGTTACGCATCGCCATGATTCCGGTGTTTGTCGGCATCTTTTACCTGCCCGCTCATGCTGTCGCTGCTGATGGCCTGCCAGCGCACTGGGTCAATGTCATCGCAGCCAGTGTGTTTATATTAGCCGCATTCACTGACTGGCTAGACGGCTATTGGGCGCGTAGATACCACCAAATGTCGAAATTTGGCGCGTTTCTAGACCCTGTGGCCGACAAACTCATGGTGGCTGCGGCTCTCATCGTCCTGGTGGAATTAAATCGCGCTGGCGCAGTGGTTGCGCTGATTATTATCGGCCGTGAAATCGCCATCAGCGCCTTGCGTGAATGGATGGCCAGCATCGGCAAAAGCGCGAATGTCGCCGTTGCTATGGTGGGCAAGGTCAAAACCGCCGCCCAAATGCTCGCGATTACCTTATTGCTCTGGTACGACCCTTTGTTTGGTTTAAACGTGCAATGGCTGGGCGAATGGCTGATTGTGATCGCTGCATTACTGACCCTGATTTCTATGGGCTACTACTTGCGCGCAGCCTGGCCAGCGATACGCGAAACCATTTAAAAAAGCAATCATAAAAAAGAAACATTATTTTCAAAATCGTCCTTGACACCGGTCTCAAAATCATTAAAATGCCAGCTTCTTTACGAGACATGGCGTAAGGAAATACGCGGGAATAGCTCAGTTGGTAGAGCGCAACCTTGCCAAGGTTGAGGTCGCGAGTTCGAGACTCGTTTCCCGCTCCAAATTCTGGGGAAAGCGCCGCTTTCCCTTTTTAACATAAGTAGTTTTTATGTTGTTGGTTCTGGCGCGATAGCAAAGCGGTTATGCCGCGGCCTGCAAAGCCGTTTAGGCCGGTTCGACTCCGGCTCGCGCCTCCAGTCTCATGTAGTAATAATGCGGGAATAGCTCAGTTGGTAGAGCGCAACCTTGCCAAGGTTGAGGTCGCGAGTTCGAGACTCGTTTCCCGCTCCAAATCTCTCTCAAGCACATCTACTGTAAACTACGCAAAGTAGAGCAGGGTGTTAGAATACAAAGCTTGCAGACCTACCGCCCGGATGGTGAAACTGGTAGACACAAGGGACTTAAAATCCCTCGGCTTAACGGCTGTGCCGGTTCGATTCCGGCTCCGGGCACCACTTTAAAATTCAAATTATTTCTATAGCGTTCTGTAAATCCATTTAACGAATGGTTTATACGCTTTTTGTGCCTCTATCTGTTCAAAGCAGTGTTTACTTTCAGTCTATTACGCTACAAGCACTCTGCATTGTGTGAAGCGGCTTATATACTGCCAACACATTACCCCAAATAGCATATCCTGCCTGCACCAAGTGCTTTTATTGCGATAACTTGCGTATTAACTGGCTTGTTGAGCTGATATTAAAATGATCAAAAATGGATTTGATATATTCCGCGACGGTGTCGGTGGTGATTTCTAGCGTTCTGGCGATATCTTTGCGAGCATAGCCTTCTGTGAGTAACCAGGCCACCATCAGCCGCATTGGGGTCAGGTGTTCATGTATGATTTTCTGCGCCAGGTAGCAAGGGTAGGGCTGAATCTGGCTCATGGTGACAGCCACATGTGTTTGATTAGCACTCGCTTCGTAGCACAAGACAAATTCCCCCCAATGATTGCTGTAGTGTTCCTGGTAGCTGCCGTGTAATCGCGCTTGGGCGATGCCGTTGCGGCAATGGTTGTGTACCAACGTTGGCAAGCTGTCGTCATGATCCAGTTGCATGGGAATGGCCGGATCGCGTGAAAGCATCCATAAGATTTGATGCGCATGCAAATTACAAAATGCAATGTCTTGCTGGTCGGATAGCATCAGTATGCCGGCATCGTAGCTGCGCGTGGCTTGCACGGAGTGCGCGGCAGGCAAGGCGTGTGCGTAGACCATTAAATCTGCAATCGCACGTAAAAATTGCATTTCTAGCGGATTAAAAGGCGGGTGCTGATCCGTGCGCATGAGTAAAAAAGCCCCATAGGGTTTGTGGCCGTCATGCACAACGACATCGATGATGTGTTGAATATGAATCGGCGCATAGACCAGTTGGTAATGCGCTGACTGATAAAAGTGCTCGTTTTGGTAACGTTGTAAATACCCGACACCTGGGCCTGCCAGCACATTTTCTTGAAAGCTGGGCCAGTTGCCTGCAGCCTCCTGCTGAAACTTCAAACACGAAAGCACCACCTCTGCCCTTAAAAAATGGGGCGTTTCAACATAGGCATCTACCATCTCGCCTGCCGTATTTGCCCAAAAATATCCCGCCAGATCGATAGGCACTAACTGACGCAACAGCTTGGGCAGGGTGCGCATCACGTAATGCGAATCGAGGCCGCTGGTGGCGAACATGCCGATTGCCGTGGCCAGGCTGCGAAACTCGACTGGTAGTCCTTTCACAATCTCACGTATGTGTGCCATTTGCTGCGGAGTATGGTGTGTGTGGATGCCAGCCGTTTGAGGAGGGGTCATCGTTTTTTTCATGGAATTTTATTGGTATTTATATGGTATCCCCATATTGCTGGGGTTGTTGTAGAAAATCAAGTGAATACAATCTGAATTTGTATTTATTAACAAGGGAGCTGGCGATGTCGACACGATTTAAAAATAGCCTGAGGTGGCTAAAAACACTCAAATATAGCGGCTTGTCTTTGTTGTTGATGAGTGGTTCTACGTTTGCTGCCGATTTTGTGGCGGGTGATTTTTCGCTGTATGACTGGCAAGGGATCAACGTCGTTGAAGACGGCAGCAGTGCGATATTCACCTTGATTAGCATCGGTGGTCACCCTGATCAATATTGGTTGGTCGAATACACGCTCCCTGCTTCCAGTGCGCCGGTCAATACCCGGCTGCGCACCGCCATTATGAACACCGTGTTTAGCTACGATACGGCCAGTCAGGGACCGCTGCATACCATTGATTTTCAGATGGACTTGCGTGGCTTCAGCGCCACTCTTGACGTCGCAGGCTACTATCGCCCAGCTATTTTGCAAGGCGGTCAGTTATATGTGGTGGATGACGCCAGCAGGCCAGTGACGGTGGGTGACTGGACAACAGAGTATTGGCACTTTGACGCCAGTACTCAATGGGTAACGCTGGATGGACAAGTATCCCCTGGCTTTGGCGCTGGGGCGGGCGTGCTTAACTTTGGCTATATGTTTGGCTTTAGTTCGATTTGCAGCAATGCCAGTGGTTGTTTGGCGGCCAGATCGTTCAGCGGCTTGGATAACTATCAAGTAACGCTGAATGCAGTCCCTGAGCCACAAACCAATGCCCTGTGGCTCGCCGGACTCGGCCTGTTAGCCGCATTTGCCAGCGCCTCAAGACCATGCATTCATACGACTAAAGGAACCCACCATGCTTAAATTATCCACTGTTACCTTATGCAGCACAGTTGCCGTCACGCTGCTATCTGCGGCGAATGCGCAGGCCGCGCCGCTGCCAGAGCCCGTGATCACGCAGGTGATTAATATTGTGAACCAGACCGCCAGTCATCAGGCTGGGACATTAACCAAGAGTACGTCGACTACCGGTGGGCAAACCAGCGTGACCTTGGGCGATAAACCGACGGTGTTCGCCAGCATGACGGATAGCAATGGCGGGAATGGCGGCAGTGTCTATGCCAGGCTTCTATACAATGTCGAGTACGTAAACCCAGGTGTATTCACTAATTTTGATGTGACGGTAAATGCCTATAACCGTGCCAGTGTAGGCGGGTATGGCGGGGGAGTTAACAGCGATTTAGTGTCGACGGCCACTTCTTTTTTGAGCGTTTCAGGTAACGGAAAAAGCAATAGCTTTAGCAACTGCTTTACTTCCGGCGGCCATTGCGGCGATAGTGGATTGCCGATGTCTCCTTTTACGTTCAGTATGCGCCAGAATACGGTCTATACCGTTGATATGTATGTCAGCGCACAAGCGTATGGCGGCGGCAATGCCAACATCGCCACCACCTCCTATGCCTGGATATCACTTGAAACACAGTTGCTAGCCTTGGGCGCGCCTGCTGGCGGCTATTTTAAATTCAGCCCAGATATCTCGGCGGCCTTGATTCAAACGCCGGTGCCAGAGCCAGATGCCTACGCCTTAATGATGTTAGGCTTCGGCTTGATTGGCCTGGTCGCCAAACGTAGAGCGAGCCAGCACCCAGCGTAATCACGCGATTCTCAAGCCCTGTCTATGCAGGGCTTTTTTCATCATCACACCCTCTGTCATGCGTGCGTCGTTGTCACGCAGTAGTAAACACGCCTAAAAAAGGAAACCAACATGGCTCAGCGCGCCAATATTACCCTGTCTAATCAATCTAGCCAGATGATTCGTTTTATATCCTCAGCACTCATCGATAATTGCACCTGGCTGCACGGCCAAGACCCATCCAACACCGCACGGGTGGTAAATGCGGGAGCATCGGCCACTTTTCATGCAAGAAGTAGCGGTTCTGGCACTAAAGAGGTGGGTGACTGCCAAGGGACGGTGAATTTTGTCTGCGGCGACCAGACCTCACTCAAAATCAGCTTTGATATCCCCTGGCAGCAAAGCAGTACTGGCAATACGTTTTTTATTGAAGCAGGCAGCAGTTTGGAGTGGGAGATTGTTGAAAAAAATACTGGCAACCAGGCGACGGTCTTGGTCACTGTCCGCGACTCAATAGACATCCGCACCACTTTTTTACCTAGCGTGCATGGGTTGCGCTACCCCAACAGGCATCGGGTGAAAATACCTGTGATTCAATTTAATATCCCTCCGTTTGGCGAGGTGGTTGTCAGTGATATCACAGATGGCGTGTGTGGCGGGATGTGCGCGGTGGTGCTGGATGCCTTTTATGCCGGAAAAAGAACGCCTTCGCGTGAGGCATTCACCATAGATGGCGTCACCTATGGCCCGGAAGACAGTGCTGATCCATTACTTCAAAATGTGATTCGGCGATTGGTAGATAGTTTTACCGTGGATAATTTGCGCAAGTTTGTCACTTATTCTAGCGAGGCCTATCCTTTAACCAACACCGGTGTCACCGGTTGGGTGCCGGAGGTGGGGCAACAGGGGCTTTCATACAAAATATGCAGCCAGGAGTGGCCAGCAATTAAAGCCAGCTTGTGTGCAGGAAGACCGGTGGTGCTAGGTTTGTGTTATGAACGCGCGCTGAGCCCAGCCGCAGCGGCAAAAGCACATCAAGTTGTTGCCTGGCGTTATCAGCAGCATGGGAATGAGGTGAGCATTGGTATTTATGACCCGAATTGCGATATGCAATACAGTCATGCTGCCGACGCGGTGGAATTGAGATTTACGCTTAAAGACCCACGCACAGTCGTTGATGTGCAGGAAATTCGTAATGGATTTGGCAAACCCAGAAAAGTGTGGGCATTCTTCGACACCCATTACACCCCCGTCGCCCCCATGTTGCACTTCAGCACCTTGAACCAACCGGGTGGTGCGCTCGTGGCGAGAAGGCCGGATCAGTTAGACGCGTTCTATTTTGCTGACCGCGTCGGTGAGATTGAACCAATCACACGCTTACCTGGCATGAGTCTCTGTTCTGCTTGGGCGAATGAGCGCCCAGAGGCGCCTTTTTTATGGAGCGAGTTCATGATTGCCCCTAGAGAGGTGGCTGCCAGTCTCGACCCAACTCCACCAGCACGGGGCAGAGCCTTTGTCGCACATGCCCGTTATGATGCCCACATTGATGCTTTCTGGTCCGGCGATGATGGCGCTGTGCAAAGTGCCTGGTGGTCTGCGCGCACGAATTCATGGCAACATTTTGTGTTAGCGCCGCCAGGCGCTGCCAAGGTAAACGCAGACCTAGCATCCGTGTCTCGGCAACCTGAACACATTGATGTTTTCTGGGTTTCCCCCAACGGGCAAGTCATGTCGAATTGGTTTCGCGATCAGTGGCATGAAAGCTTTGCCTTAAGTGACCCGGATGGCGCTGTTGGGCAAGGCTTGTCAGTGTGCTCTGGTGGCCCCGATCATGTGTGCGTGGCATGGGTTTCACAAACCCATGGTATAAGCCTGAGAGAGTTTAACGGCATCCATGGATGGGGCCAAATCGTGAGATTATCATCGCCAGTCAGCCCTGCACTCAGGGCGGGTATTTCCGTGCGTAGTCGTCTCTTAGGCCATCTTGATTTGTTCTGGATTGGCGAAGACGGTTCAGTATGGTCATGCTGGCGTGGGGCTGGCGCCAGTCTGTGGTCGCCGCCATTCACGATTGCGCCGGCGGGCAATGCCGATGTGCAGTCTGCCCTGCAAGCGCATCATCGCATGCCTTTTCACCTGGACGTGTTCTGGTTTACTGCTGCAGGAGGCATTCAAAGCGCATGGTGGTCAGCGTTTGTCAACGATGCCGAGTGGAACAAGCCATTTGAGGTGCCAATCACGATCAGTGCGGATCACACAGGGCCGCTAGGCGTGGCCAGCAGAACCGAAAGCTGCTTGACGGTGATGTATCAGGACATCAATGGCAAACGCAGAACGTCAAACTTTGGCAGCAATACTGACCGCAATGACACCCTTTGGCGAAAAGGCTAACCACGTCACTGCTAGCCATCATACCGTTAGTGAGGCACATTTTTTTGAGGATGATGATCAAGAGTATCATCCTCAAAGGGTGATGTTCGTGCGATTTTGGTAATAAACGAGCATCGAGATGCGTCACTCCATGCATCTCAGTGATAAGTGCATAGAAAGCATGTATTTAAAGTGTTTATGAAAACTTGCCGCTGGTGATTTTGCGTAATTACCACACCCAGAAACGACGGCTCCAGGCCTGGGCTTCGGCACTGCCTTCTGCATAAGGGTTGTCAGTGTGAGTCAAGCCTGCGGTCGATGCATGAAGGCCTTCGTCGTAGCATTTTTGTAACAAGGCATGGTCAGTCGCGACTGTTGCCTTGGTGCCAGCAAAAAATACAAGTAGCTACTCAGTAATCCCATGGTATACCCCCAATGAAACTTCATTTTTTATAATTGACTGATTATTATCTAGATTGTTTTAATTTGCCAATAGTCCAGTTAGGTGATTAATACAATCCAGTAAAGACTTTGCATATCCTTGCATTCGCGTGTCGCTTTAGGCAAAAGATTCGCTTTCTGCGTCATTTCACTGATATTAAACACTATATAAAATTGTATAATGTTGTTTCATGTTCGTTAGCCAGAATCTTTCAACTCAGCTTGATGTCTATCATGGCTTGCAAGCCGGTGCGGCTTAAACACCGTTGAAAAAAATGTTATCGGACAGGCGTTACCATTGAAGTCAGGATGTAGTGTGATTTACGTAGAGTTAAAGACCGTTATTCTTAAAAAACAATTGGAGTGGGGCAGAACCATTACGATTACCGAGATTGCAGATGCTTGCGGCATTAGCCGCATGACTTTGCATCGTATGTTAAAAGATCAATCCTATAATGCGAGCACTGATCATTTAAATAAGCTATGTGTTTATTTACAATGTGATTTATATACTTTGGTGCGCTGGGAGCCGGATATTCCGCTGCCACAAGAGTGCGTTGCCTAATAAAAAACCTCCGATAGTCTCGGAGGTTTTTTATTAGGGGCAGCTTTACGGCGGTTTTTTGTGATTCTTGAATAAGTTTTTTGATGAGACCGTAGCCGCAAAAAAGCTTGATTACTCTGCAACCCTAGGCCTGATGCGGGCTGGCAGCCAATGCAGGTGTGGTGTGTTTTGAGCGAATAGCGAAGATAGCTGGTGTTTGCCGCTTTTTTTAAGCGATGCAAATGCCTGAGAGTTTTGAATAATAAGAGAAAATTTTTGGAATACTCTCTTATGAAACTTTCGTCAGGCCATGCGCAGTCCACTGCTGTGAACGCACAGGATTGCAGCGATTGGATGCAAGCGCTGACCCAAGCCTGGAAGCAGGGCGATTGGGCGCAATGCTTAACCCTGGCGCAAAAGATTACCCGTGAGTTTCCTGAAGAAGGCCTGGCCTGGAAGTTGTTAGGCAGCCTGTATCAACAACAAGGGGCATTGGCACCCGCAGCTGATGCCTTTTTGCAAGCGAGCAAGCGTTTAAAAAAAGATGCCGAGGTGCTGTATAACCTGGGCAATGTCTATGCGCAATTGCAAGACAGCCCGCAGGCGATTAAATATTATCGGCAAACGCTCAAACTCAACCCGGTGTTTAGCCAGGCCTATGCCAACTGGGCCAGTGTGCTTAAGCAAACGGGTCAGTTAAAAGAGGCAGAAAAGTTACTGCGCCGCGGCTTGAATATCCACCAGCAAGATGGCCGTGTCAATTTTGAACTGGCGACCTTGTTACATGAGGCCGAAAAACCGCTGGAGGCGATTCAGTATTATCGCGAAGCGGTGGCGATTGAGCCTGACAATGCCGTGATCTTTTTCAATATGGCGCTGGCGCTGGACCAACTGGGCAACACGACAGAAGCGATTTCCGCGTATCAGCAAACGATTGCGTTGCAAAAAGACTATGTAGAGGCCTATAGCTACCTCGGTGCCTTATACCTGAAGCATGGCGATGTAGAAGAGGCTGAGCAGTGGCTGCTGGCAGGCATGGCGTTAAACCCAACTGAGGTGTCTCTGCTTAAAAATCTGGCCAAACTTTACCGTGTGACCCACCGTACCCGCGAGTATCAGGCTTATATTGACCAGATCATGCAGGTGCAAGAGGTGAGTGCGGAGACGCTGAATAACCTGGCTACCGAGATGTTGAACCAGCAGTTATACGGCGAGGCTGAAAATTATTGCCAGAAAGCACTGGCGCTGGATCCTGAGAACCCGTATGTGCAGGCTAATCTTGGCTTGATTGAGAATGCCAGAAACGCTTATGACAAAGCCTGTGTCTATTGCGAAAAAGCATTGGCACAACTGCCCGAGTCAGAAAGTATCTTGAGCAATTACGGCATCAGTTTGCGTATGCTGGGGCGTTATACCGAGGCCATTGCTTGCCTGGAAAAAGCCTTGCGTATCAAGCCTGAATTTATGCCAGGCTATATCAACCTGGCCAATGTGTATTTGGACATGGGGCAGATTGACACGGCGATTGCGACCCTTAAACAAGCCTTGCAGATCGCGCCCACCCATATGATGGCGCTCAGAAACCTGTTATTTGCCAACAGTTATAGCAATAGCTTGCCGCTGCATGAGAGCCTGGATTACGCGCACAGACTGGGTGTCGCCATGATGCAGGAGGTGACGCCATATGATAGCTGGCATGTGCATGCACAAGAGCAGAGACTGCGTATTGGCCTGGTGTCGGCAGACTTGCGTAAACACCCGGTGGGCTATTTTCTGCATCAATGGTTGCAGGCGTTTGATGCCAGCCGCCTAGAAATTTATGGCTACTCAACTGACGGCCGCGAAGATGCTTTTTCACATGAGCTGAAAGATCTCTGCAACCAGTGGCGCTCATTTGCCGGGTTGACCGATGCGCAGGCCGCTAAACAGATTCGTGAAGATGGGATTCATATCCTGCTCGATTTATCAGGCTTGTCCGGCGGTACGCGCTTACCTATTTTTGCCCACAAACCTGCGCCGGTGCAGGCGACCTGGTTGGGCTATTGGGGCACCACTGGCTTGCCGGTGATGGATTATGTGATCGCCGACCCCATGAGTATCGATGCGCAGGTCGCGATCCAATTCACCGAGCAAGTAGTGCACCTGCCACACACGCGTATGTGCTTTACCGCGCCACCGTTTGATATTGCAGTGAATGACTTGCCTGCACTGACTAACGGCGCCATCACCTTTGGTTGTTTTCAAAACTACAGCAAGGTCAGCGATGACGTATTGTCTTGCTGGGGTGAGGTATTACAGGCCTTGCCAACGGCCAAACTGTTCTGGCAAACCAAAGCTTTTAATGATGGTCTGGTGCGTGCAGAAGCACTTTCCAGATTGCAGCAATACGGCATCTCAGCTGAGCGTTGCACTTTGCATGGCATGGTGCCCAGAGATGAATACCTGCGTAACCATCACCAGATTGATGTGATTCTGGATACCTTCCCGTTTACTGGCGGCACCACAACCTGTGAAGCTTTGTGGATGGGCGTGCCTACACTGACGTTGCTGGGCGAAACATTAATCGCCCGCCAAGGCGCAAGCTTGATGCATTGCGCAGGCCTGCATGACTGGGTAGCCAACAGTCGTGAGGATTACGTGCGCAAAGCCATTGCCTTGACCAGTGATTTAGCTGCATTGGCAACCTTGCGCGCACAACTGCGCCAGCAAGTTTTAGCTTCGCCCTTGATGAATGCAGACCAGTTTGCCCAGGACTTTGAGCAATTATTGTTCAAGTTATGGCAACAGGCCCTGCCGCAGCTGACAGCACAACAATTACTGGCTGAGTCGCCAGTACAGGACGCTTTTAGCGGTGAGCAGCCCGTGTGGATCGTCAGCGCGACGCGCATGACAGAACAAGCTTTCTGGGGTGAATCTGCCCTTGGCCGCTCACTCCAGCGCCATATGCAGCAGGATAAGCGTTTGATGCCAGTGGTGGCTTATGAAAATACACGCGGTTTATCGCAAGTGTTTAACGAAGCGATTGCCGCCGCGCCGGATCATGCCTTGCTGGTACTGATACACGATGATGTCTGGCTGGATGAAAATACCTTTGTCCAGACCATACAGCGCGGGCTGGATCACTATGACGTGATTGGTATTGCTGGCAATGCCCGTATACAGCCTGGCCAGCCTGGCTGGTGCTTTGTTGATCTGCAATTCACCTGGGATGATGCCAAGTATTTGCGCGGCAGTGTCAGCCATGGTCAGCATGCGTTTGGGCCAGCCTCCAGTTATGGCGACGTGTCTGGCGAATGCCAGCTCATGGATGGCGTATTTTTGGCCGCGCACAAGCAAACCTTATTACAAAGCGGTGTCCGTTTTGACCAGCAGTTTGAGTTTCATTTTTATGACTTGGATTTTTGTCGCACGGCGACACGTGCCGGGTTGAAACTAGGCGTGTGGCCAGTGCGTATGACACACCAGAGTGGCGGCGCGTTTGGCAGTGCACGCTGGCGCGAAACCTATGTGAGTTACCACCAAAAATGGGAGGCAACGCCAGTCGCACAGACTACGTCTCCAGCCATGCAAGCAGCCATGTCCGAGGTCTTTGATTTAGCCTCAAGTGCGCAGCAGCAGGGTGACTTTGCCACGGCCACACAGCTTTACCAAGAAATTCTGGCAGTAGATGCTCATCACGCCCTCGCCACACATAATCTGGGCTTGATTTATTGGCACAACCAACAGCCAACAGAGGCCTTGCATTTGCTGGCACAGGCGTATGCGCTGGCCCCAAGTCAGTGGCAGTTATTAAGCAGCTATCTGTCGGCACTCAAACACAGCGATGCAACAGCTGAGCTGGAGCAAGTAGTGGCGCAAGCCATGAATAATGGCCAGCATACCCAGGCTTTACAAGCGCTGATGCAGGACTGGCAGTTGCCAGTGCAAACGACTGCTGCACAGCCATCTGATCCAATACAGCAGGCCTTGCTGGCCTTATTTGAGCAGCAGCAATATGCGCAAATGGAAACCGAGTTGCACACGCTATTGCAGCAATATCCTGCCTGGCTTAGTGGCTGGAAAATGCTGTCTGACGTGTTGATGATCCAGAAAAAAGACGCGCGCGCAGCCGCTAGTCAAGCGCTGGCGCTGAATAAACAAAGCGCTGAAGAGCATTGCTACTACGGACTAGTGCTCAAGGCGCAAAATGAACTCAATGCGGCTGCAGACGCCTTTGCCCAGGCCATACACCTGAAACCAGACTACGCCGCGGCGTATAACAATCTGGGCAGTGTGCTCAAAGATTTGGGCGAGGTCGATGAAGCCATCAAGCAATTCAAGCAGGCGCTGCGCTTGCAGCCGCAGTATGCCGATTGCTTTAGCAATTTGCTGTTTTGCATGACGCATGCCGCGCATGTCGATAATGAAGCCTTGTTGCAAGCGCATACCGCTTATGCCGCGCTCTATGAGGCACCGTTAAAAGCCGATTGGCAGCCGCATCGCAATACGCGTGATGCCGCACGTCCGCTGCGTGTAGGCTTTGTGTCTGCCGATTTGCGTGCGCATTCAGTGGCGCATTTTCTGTTGCCTGTATTGCCTGGATTGGCGCAGGACAACACATTACAACTGTTTGCCTATGCCAATTACACCCTGGAAGACGAAGTCACGGCCGAGATGCGTCAGTATTTCAAACAATGGCGCGTGGTTTCAAATCTGTCTGATGATGCGCTGGCTGAGACTATCCGACAAGACCAGATCGATATTCTGATGGATTTGTCCGGCCATACTGCCGGCAACCGTTTGCTAACCTTCGCCAGAAAACCGGCACCGGTGCAGGCCAGTTGGTTGGGCTATTTGAATACCACAGGCCTGACGTCAATCGATTATTACCTGGCCGACAGTGCATTGTTGCCTGCCGGGCAGTTTGACCAGCAGTTTACCGAGCAACTGGTGCAGTTGCCTGTGAATGCGCCATTTGTGCCGCATCCGCAAGCGCCGGATGTGAATATTTTGCCTGCACTCAGCAATGGCTATATCACTTTTGGCTGCTTTAACCGCCCCAACAAAATTACCCAGGCCACGGTGCAGCAATGGACTGCCGTGATGCAAGCCTACGCTGGCAGTCGCATGGTCTTAGGCGGCATGGCAGAGGCGGGCGCTTGTGCGCATGTGCAGCAATGGTTTGCTGAGGCAGGCATCACGGCAGACCGTTTATCGTTTTATGCCCGCACCGGTATGCTGCGTTATTTGCAGCAATATCATCAGGTGGATATTTGCCTGGATACTTTCCCCTCTAACGGGGTGACCACGACCGCGCATGCTTTATGGATGGGCGTGCCTACACTGTGTGTGGCAGGTGACCGCCTGGCCAGCCGTGGGGCCATGGCCTTGATGCAGCATCTGGGCTTGAATGACTATATTGCCGCAAGCCCAACGCACTATGTACAACAGGCCGGGCAGGTGTTGTCTGACCTACAGGCACTGGCTGATTTACGCGCCACGATGCGCACCCTTTTTACGCAGTCTCCGCTGGCACAGCCTGCGCCATTGGCACAGTCCCTGTCACAGGCCATGCGCCAGATGTGGCAGTGCTGGTGCCAGGGGCAGGCTGCGAGCAGTTTTGCTATTCCCTCTTTAACGCTGAAAGAACCTTCTGTTGCGCTCGGCGCGACTGAACCCTCTGATAAAGGTATCCCCATGAATACAACACTAAACCCACAAGCTAGCGCACTGCAAGACTCGATTACTGAGGTGTTTCAGCAGGCACTGCAGATGCAGGAAAAAGGCGACTTGGCTCAGGCGATGCGCTTTTATCAGGAAATTTTGCGCATTGATGACAAACATGCGCCGACTTATTACCAATTGGGCTTGCTGGCACAGCAAGCAGGCAAGGCAGAAGAGGTATTGCCATTGCTGGAGCAAGCGGTGATCCTGGCTCCAAAACAACCGGCCTATTGGCAAGCCTATATTGAGGTGTTGTCACTGACCGCGCCAAAAAATGAGGTGCTGGATGTAATCACATTTGCCCGCCAGAATGGCCTGGCTGCGGCCGATGCCGATGCACTGCAACAGCAGTACAGCCAGCCAGCAGCGGATGCTGTGCGTAAAGGTCCGTATATTTACCGTGCGGAAGACAATTTTTACCAGCGTGCGCAAAACGAAGCATTTGGCTACCAGGATGTAGGCAATGCCGAACAGCGCCTGTATGACATGATCCGCCAGTCTCGTGACAAGAGCGTGTTTTCAAGTGAGTTGGCGGCCAAAGCCACAGACTGGCCTAGCTACTATCACCTCACTTCACAGCGTGCCAATTTGCTGCGCCCGTTTGCTGACAAAATTGCTAACGGTAAAGTGCTCGAACTAGGGGCAGGTTGTGGTGCAATTACGCGTTTCCTCGGTGAGTTGGGGGGCGAAGTGGTCGCGCTGGAAGGCAGCCCAAACCGTGCACGCGTGATTGGCCAGCGTTGTGCAGACCTAGATAATGTGACCATTTATTCTGACCTCATCCAGGCGTTTGAAACTGACGAAAAGTTTGATGTGGTGACGCTGATTGGCGTGCTCGAATATGCGCAGGTCTATGTCAAAGAAGCTGATCCTTTGCGCTTTTTGCTGCAAACAGCCAAGTCTTTCCTTAAAGAAGATGGCATGCTGATTGTGGCGATTGAAAACCAGCTCGGCCTCAAGTATTTCTGCGGCGCGCCTGAAGACCACATGGGGCAGGCCATGTATGGCATTAATGATTCTTACAGCACAACCAGCCCGATCACGTTTGGCCGAGTAGAGCTGGATGCCTTGATTCGCAGCGCCGGTTTTGAAACGACAGAGCTTTACGTACCATTGCCTGATTACAAAACCCCAGTCAGCGTGATTTATCCTGAGGGCTTTAACCAGGCTCACCGTGCCGCAGGTTGGGATGTCGGTGCCTTAGCCGCTGGTTCAGTGGTGCATGACAGACAATCGCCACGTCACCCGACCTTCTCATTAGAAAATGCCTGGCAGGTGATTGCACGCAATAACCTGGTAGAAGATGTGGCTAACTCCTTTATGTTTGTCGCTTATCCGCAACGTCAGTCTGGAAAATTGCATCCGGACGTCTTGGCAGCACATTATGGCTGCCAGCGCCAGGCCGTGTTTAGCAAAGAAACCCAGTTTGTGCATGATGCACAAGGCCTGGCCACCCGTACGCGCAATACCGGCGAAACGGCGCAATTGCTGCAAGCCGATTGGGAGCATGCGCCTTACCATGGCGGTCAGTTGTGGATGGACAAACTGACCCAGTTGATGAACCGCCCAGGTTGGCGTGTAGAAGATTTAGCAGCGTGGGCTGCGCCATGGTTGCAAGGCCTGGAAGCGGCTGCGCTGACCGGCGGCAAAACCTTGCCGGAATTTGCAGGCTATTCGGCCTTGTTGCCTTCGCAGTATTTTGACGCCACCCCGACCAACTTTGTCATGGACAAAAACGGCCAAGGCCATTTCTTTGACCTGGAATGGGACTTTGCAATCCCGCTGCCAGTGGCGTTTGTTGCCTTGCGTGGTTTGTTCCTCACTTTGCATCGCGTGCGTAGTTGCGGTAAACCGCATGCCAGCACGCCAACCAACCTTGGCAGCTTGACGCTGGCGGTGCTGGAGGCCAATGGCTACCATTATCGTGATGATCAATTGCAGGCCTTGATCAGCGTGTTTAACCGTTTGCAGAACATGACACAGGGTTCACCAGAGCATGTGGTGAATAGCCTCACGGCTGAGTTCTCGCGTGCTGAGTTACCCGTACGTCAGCTATTCACGTAAAGTGCCGCTATTATAATGATTAGCTTTCAATAAAATGTATAAAAATCTCGACCTAGGTAGACAAATTTATGATTTGTTTATTTTGGAGTTGAACCCATGGAAAGAAAAGCAGAGCATGATATTGCTAGAAAGTTGAAGGTGCTAAATCACGCCAAGGAGCATGGCAATATTTCTAAAACCTGCCGTTACTTTGGAATTTGCCGTGAGACGTTTTACACGTGGCGGCGTGCTTACGCGTCGGGTGGTAATGATGCGTTAGTGAATAACAAGCCTTGCCCTGAAAATCACAAACTACGTGTTCCCAGATTGATAGAAGATAAAATCGTTTACTTGCGATCAACTTATCACTTTGGGCCAGATATGATTGTTTGGCATTTGCAGCGTTATCATGACATCAAGATTTCACGTAATGGCTGCTATCAAGTGCTCAAGCGCAACAAACTGAATCGATTGCCCGAGAACATTAAAAAACGATCAAGAAGCAAATTCACTCGATATGAAAAGAAAGTGCCAGGCCATCATGTGTAAGTGGATGTTAAGTTGCTATTCTTTAAAGATGAAGGTGGCAGACGTATTCAACGCTTTCAATACACCGCGATTGATGATTGCACGCGTGTTAGGGCTTTAAAAGTCTACGAGCAACACAAACAGGCCAGTTCTATTGATTTTATTAACTACGTGGTCGAAAAATTTCCCTTCAGAATAAAAACCATACGCACCGACAACGGGCATGAGTTCCAAACCAAGTTTCATTGGCACGTCTCAGATCTAGGCATGTTGCATGTTTATATTAAACCGGCTACCCCAAGGCTCAACGGCAAAGTTGAGCGATCTCATCTAACTGACCAGCGAGAGTTTTACCAAATGCTGGATTATGACGGTGACGTGGATTTAAGAAAAAAGCTTGGGCAATGGGAAGATTATTACAACTACCTAAGAACCCATTCAGCACATGCAGGAAAAACACCTTATGAAATGTTAAAACTGCGTATGCTAGGGTAGTATTTCGATGTCAGCCTAAGTCCGATAAAAGACAACAATCGGTTGAACAGTGTCAAAAAATTAGTGGCGATTCAATTCAATTTCAGATGATTGTTTTTACTACATGTAGATTGCCATTATTATCAAAGTCTATCGTATTGTAATCTCGATACATCAGTTCAACATTTTGATGCTTTTCAAACCAGTCATGATTATTCCAATGTGCGATATTGGAATTCGAGTTAATGTGATATTGATCTCTGGGATTAGAAATATACCAATCAAGATGAAGTGCTTCATAAGGGTTATAAACCCTCAATCCTAATTTAAGCCTCGAAAATGGCTCATTTTTTCTATGAACTGCGAATGTTGTATCGATGAACGCAACTTGAACGCCAACTTGTCTTCCGTTCAGATCAATTATGGTGGGTACTTTATTCCAGAACTGGTCAATATGTCTGTTCATAACATGGTTGTAAAGCGGATATTCTTTGGGGATGTCGCTGATTCTAAGCATCGGTCCGCAACATCTAACGTTTTCGTCCAAATAAAGCAATTCCCTGTAAACCTCAATAGCATCTTCTGCCGCGCTCGACAAATCAATGTCACAGTCTGAAACAGCATACTCTGATGATGCGAGACTCGCTCCAAAGTAGGAGGCTATGGATTTTTGTACATTGTTTAACTCATCAGGATGGTTCAGGGCATGAGATCTGAAAATCTTTATTCCCGATTTTTCTAATTCTCTAAGTGTTGCCAAAGTATATTCATCGCTACTGCCATTGTCATGAATGACAATATCTATTGGTGTTTTTAAATGTTGTAAGCCAGCTATAGCCTGCTTTAAAACATCTGCACGATTATAGGATATGAGAAAAACCGGCATTAACGACATATAAGTACTTCCACTTTGTAAAATTTCATAATGTCATTATGCATGTTAGATACTTATATATTTAATGAATGAGAAGTCGATTTACACGCCATATTTTAAATATCAGCCTTACTCTAAAAGAGGTCACGGAATTAAAAGGTAATTAATGCTCAACTTTTAAGATGGTAAAAATTTTTTATTGATTACAATAAATCTTAGTTATGTAAATAATTCATTCAATACAACCTAAAGATTTAGGTGAAGGGGTCGTAAATAGTTTCAAGTGCATGATTGATCGAAAAAAGAAATTTGCAACAAGCATTAAAGAAATTTCAGAAGCGGTCGATAACACAACTAACAACGCTAGATAGCAAACATTAAGTGGTAAATAGCGATCAACGTTGAAAGTAATATGACGATTTGACACTTAACTGGATATACGACTCTAAAGGAGATTTAACATGGCTTCAGTAATCAACACCAACTTGGCATCCTTGAATGCACAACGTAACTTAAACGCTTCACAAGGCAGCCTGAATACTTCTATTCAACGCTTGTCTTCTGGTCTGCGTATCAACAGCGCTAAAGACGATGCGGCTGGTATGGCGATTGCAACCCGTATGGACTCACAAGTTCGCGGCATGGATGTTGCAACACGTAACGCCAACGACGCGATCTCTTTCCTGCAAACTGCAGAAGGTGGTTTGAGCAGCGCAACTGATGCCTTACAACGTATGCGTGAACTGGCTGTACAAGCAGCTAACGGTTCTTACAGCTCTGGTGACCGTGCAAACCTGGATACAGAATTTTCACAACTGAAATCAGAACTGACACGTTTGGGTACTGCAACCAAGTTTAACGGTCAAGCTGCATTCGGTGCTGGTTATAACTTCCAGATCGGTGCTGACAGTGGCGATACCATCAGCGTGTCATCTGTGTCAGCAGCTTCTCTGTCCGGTTCCCTGTCTTCAGCTGCTGCTGCATCATCTGCGATTACAGCGATTGACGCACAACTGACAACAGTGAACACTAGCCGTGCGACATTGGGTGCTTACCAAAACCGTTTTGCTTCAGTTGTAAGCAACCTGGGTGTGGCTTCTGAGAACATGTCTGCTGCTAAGTCACGTATCACTGATGCTGACTTCGCTTCAGAAACAGCCAAGATGACACGTGCACAGATTCTGCAACAAGCTGGTACAGCGATGCTGGCTCAAGCGAACCAGTTGCCTAACCAAGTGATGACATTGCTGAGAGGTTAATCCATCACACGGTAACGCTAAATCCACAGGCCTAGACCCTGTGGATTTGGCCTAGGTAAAGGAGCAACATCATGAGTGATTCATTTGTTAATGGTGTACGCGGTGGTTTACAGGGTGTGCAGGCAGCCAGCAGTTTAAAGCTGGTGAAATATGCTGAATCATCTGCTGATAAAGCAACAGCTGATGTAAATGACAAAGCCGCGTTGACCGGTGCTGTCAAAAAGTTAAATGATTATGTAGCACCAGCGTTACAAACGATAGAGTTTTCTATCGATGATGAGAGTGACCGCATCATTGTGAAGGTGGTAGATACCGAAACACAAAAGGTATTGCGCCAGATTCCCAATGAGGAGGTGTTAGCCATCAGTAAAACGCTGGATAAATTGCGCGGGCTGGTGGTACGACAGACCGCCTGATATTGCGTTTAAATTCGGTTGGGAGATTAAGAAATGGCATCGATTGTATCCTCTACAGGCGCATCTGGGCTGCCGATTGACTCATTAGTCACGGCACAGATGCAAGCGGAACAGCAACCCATTACCGATATTAAAACCAAAGTATCCTCTTACAACACCAAGCTTTCTGCCTATAGCACGCTCAAGAGCGGGCTAAGTACGTTTCAAACGGCTGTTGATAAATTGGCTACTGCTGCCAAGTTTAATGCGCAATCGGTGACTGCGAGTGATGCAACCAGCATTAGCGCCACCGCCAACGGCACCGCGGTGCTTGGTAACTACAGTGTGTCAGTCACGCAACTGGCGACCTCACAAAAACTGGCATCGCCCCCTTACAGCAGCGCGACCGATATTGTGGGCACTGGCAAACTCACTATTTCCTTCGGTACAACTGGGACGGCACCTGCCTCATTTACCGCGAATGCGGATAAAACCGATATCACCATAGACATTACCAGCAGCAACAATACGCTGTCAGGTATCCGTGATGCGATCAATGCCAAAAACGCGTCTGTGTCGGCGTCTATTGTCAATGATGGTACCGGCAATCGCCTGGTGATTACCTCTAAAGACACCGGCGAGGTGAATAGCCTCAAAGTATCGGTGGCCGATGATGATGGCAACAACACCGATACAGGCGGATTGTCTGCGCTCGCCTATGATCCTGTAGCCAGTAGCAATAATATGACGCAAATGACCGCGGCAAAAAATGCTTTGCTCAATGTAGATGGCATGAGCATCAGCAAAGCCAGTAATACCGTCTCTGATGTGATTCAGGGTGTTACCTTGACACTGAAGTCAGTGACCTCGGCCAGTAATACGCTGAGTGTGGGCACGGACACGGATACCATTCAAAGCTCTGTACAAAGCTTTGTCGACGCTTATAACGCGCTGAATACCAGTATGCGTAACCTGACCAAGTTTGTGTCGGCGGGGTCGAGCTCTAATGGTGCCTTGCTGGGAGATTCGACGGCGCGCAACATCATGGTCAAGTTAAAGTCGATGTTATCGGCTTCATCGCCCACAGCCACTACATATAAAACCCTGAGCGATGTCGGGGTGAGTATGGGGTCAGATGGTTCGTTGTCGCTGGATAGCACTAAATTACAAAAAGCCATTACTAACAATGTGAGTGATGTGGCCAAGTTATTCTCGCCGTCGGCGACTTCTACAGACCCGCAAGTAACATATATCAGTAGCAAGGATGAAACCGCCTCAGGCACCTATGCAGTAAATATTACGCGATTAGGTGGTAATGGCGTCGATGCGAGTGGCACGATCAACGGCGTGACGGCCAATACCACGGGCTCTGTGCTGACTGGTGTGACCGGTAATGGCAGCTATGGGCTGCAATTGAGTGTCACTGGCACTGCGACTGGCAGTCGTGGCACGGTGACCTTTAGCAAAGGCCTGGCAGGCGAGCTCAGCAGCTTGTTAGACGGCTGGCTGGATACTGAAGGCGCTTTGACTACAAAAACCGATGGTATTTCAAGTTCGATTAAAGATTTGAACAAAAAGGCCGATGATATAAGTGCCAAGCTGCCCGCGATTGAAGCTCGTTATCGTGCACAGTATGCGAAGCTGGATGCCTTGCTCAGTGGTTTGCAGAGCACAAGCAGTAATCTGACTTCACAACTTGCTGCGATTAGCGCCAACAACTAGTTGAAGCGGTCAATCTCTGCAGTGAGCGGCTGGCAAATGATCTTAAACCATGCGCTTTTAAGCAGAATTCAGGAGTAAAAAATGTTCGGGATGAAGAAATTAGGTGTGAATGCTTATGCAAGCGTAGGGTTGGAAACCGGTGTGGTAGATGCCAGCCCTTTGAAGTTGATCGTGATGCTGTATGACGGTGCGATTTCAGCTTGTATTCATGCCCAGCAAGCGATGGCCCAGCACGATATTGCCAAAAAAGGACAATACCTGACTCAAGCAGTCACCATCATCGATAGCGGCTTACGTGCCTGCCTGGACAAGCGTTCCGGTGGCAACATCGCCCAGAACCTGGATCAGCTTTATCAATATATGACACGCAGCCTGATGGAAGCCAGTGTGCGTCAGGATGTGAAAAAAGTGCAAGAAATTCAACAATTATTAATGGAATTGAAAAGCGCATGGGAAACACTGGAAAAATCAGCCACTGCGCGTCCAGTGCAAGCGGATATGTCTTTAGGGCAGATGGTTGCCCAAAAAACGCACGAGTTGCAAGTTAACCGTTTGGCCACTGCCGGAGCCTAAGATGTCACAAGCATTAGTTAATACTTATGAATCTGCTGCAAAACTAATGGAGCAAATGCTGATCGCGGCGCGACAGAATGCCTGGGAAAAGGTCACTGAGCTGGAGCAGTCTTACATGCTCAAGCTCGAAGTGGTCAAAAGCCTGGAGCAAAACATGCGCCTGGCGTCAGAATCGTTAAGCCCTGAGCTCAATGCCCGTAAACAGGCCTTGGTACAGAAGATTCTGGCCGAAGACGGCGAAATCCGCAATTTGCTGTATCCGGTGATGCATCGCATTACTGATATGATCTTTGATGCGCAATTGCATGCGCGCATCCCACCGGACGGCCTATAGATGTTACCGATACCGCAAGTTCTCTCACCACGTGTAATCGCCAGTGAAACAGAGAGCTTGCGTGCAGTTTCTTCGATCATGCCGGTCGAAGGCACGCAGTCAGAAGCGCCGTTGTGGGAGCGCATGCGACCCGGCATGCAGTTTACCGGCCTGATTCTGCAAAAAGAAGCAGGTGCGGCCAAATCCTCAGAGCTGGCACAATTCAAAGTTCAAATCCAACTGCCTAACCAGCCACCTGCCACCGTGCAGATGCAGCTACCAGCCTATCTGGCGCAACAACAAACCTTGCATCTGCAGTTTATGGGCTTGGCCCAGCAGGCCGCTGGTAAAGACAATCTGCCACAGGTTAAGTGGGGCGTGCAGCCTGGTCATAACCAGGCGAGCGCCGGTCAAATGCCATTAGGCGAGGCGGCATTGCTAACCGACATGTCGCAGCCTGGGCATGAAGAGCATCTGCAAACCCTGGCAAAAACCGCTGCTGGGCAAGCGAGTCTGGTTGAACTAAGCCCACCGGCAAAAAACTTACAGCGCTGGTTGAGTTCGTCTGAGTTTCAACAACAAACCACGGCGTTGCAGGCGCAAACAGTGGTTAGCCATAGCCCGCAAAAGCCACAAGTGCTGGCACAAGACCTTAAACATGCTTTGGATAGCTCAGGCTTGTTTTACGAGTCACATCTGAAAGAGGCGACCTTAGGTAGCCGCCCCTGGCACCAGTTGCTACAGGAACCACAGAATAAACCTGCTTTTATGCCGCCTGAAATGGTGGCGCAACAGTTGCAGGTATTGGAGCAGCAGCGCGTGGTCTGGCACGGTGAAGTGTGGCCAGGGCAAACCATGCAGTGGCAGGTGAATGAGCAGGAAAATTCGGCGCACTCAGCAGATGCGCCGGTGTTAAACAGCTTGCAGAGCGACCTGACCTTGCAGTTGCCACGCTTGGGCGAGGTCTCGGTCAAAATTACCATGGTGAATGGTCGTTTTAGTGTCCGCGTCGAGCCAACAGAGACGCAGTCACTGAAAGAAATGCAGTCTGGCCGCAGCCAATTGGCCATGAGTTTACAGTCCGTGGGCTTAAAGCTGGAGTCGTTGCAGATTAGCCGTGATGATAGCGCAGAAGACAGGCCGCAATATGCAGCAGGATAAGGCCTATACACAAAGCGCGGTAGCGCTGGCCTACGAGGCCGGAGACTTGGCACCACGCGTCGTGGCCAAAGGCAACGGTTTGTTGGCGGAGCGCATTATTGCGCTGGCAAAAGAACATGAGGTGTATGTGCATGAATCGCAGGCCTTATTGAGCCTGTTGATGCAGGTAGAGCTGGATGCCCACATTCCGCCACAATTGTATCAGGCGATTGCTGAAATATTGGCGTGGTTATATCAGCTGGAGCAGGGCGAAAACAAGGACGCGCCCAAGGTTTAAACCTGCATATTCATCATCTCCTGGTAAGCCGTCACCAGTTTGTTGCGTACCTGCACAGTGGCCTGGAAGGCGATGTTGGCTTTTTGACCAGAGATCATCACATCAGACAGGCTGACATTATCATTACCCATGGCAAAATCCTGCCCCAACTTTTCTGATTGCAGTTGCATATTGTTGACCTGATCCAGCGAGGCTTTTAAGGCATCACTAAAGCTGACCTGACTGGTCGGCGCTGCTGCATTGGTTTTTTGCACAGGACTTGCGATGGCCGCACTGCCCAAACCCTCAGGTTTTTGCGCGGCCGCACGCAATTGTGCCAGCATGGACGAGATGCGTTGTGCATCAATACCGCCTGCGTTCATGGTGGACTCCTTTCATCGTTACGGGCACATTAGGCCCTTAATTGTCATGGTAGACACTTTAGCATTCTGGGCTGTGGGGTGCTTTGTAAAATAGGCAACATTAATCCGTCTTATTTGCCAATTTGAAAATCAGCGCTAAGCGCATAATGTGATCCATGTGAGTGTGTCCTTAAAGCGCATTCGAGTTCAAAAAGGGATTTGTTGAGTGAGCCAGCCAGTCTGGGCAACAACTCAAAAAGTCTAGGGTAGTAAACATGGAGGTTCAGATGGCTGCTGATGCTGCCTTACTTACGTCAACGGGTGAGTCTAACGCTGCACCGAATATGTTCGGTCAGTTGGGACAAAAACTGCTATTGGTTGCAGGCATTGCAGCCATCGTGGCGGTGATGGTCGTGTTCTGGCTGTGGAGTCAACAGCCAGACTATCGCGTGTTGTTCTCCAACTTTGCTGACAAAGATGGTGGCGCGATTGTGGCCGAGCTCGACAAGTTAAGTGTGCCTTACAAGTTTGCTGAAGGCGGAGGGGCGATTTTAGTGCCTGCAGATCAGGTCCATCAGGTCCGTTTAAAACTGGCGGCACAAGGCTTACCTAAAGGCGGCAATATCGGCTTTGAACTGCTAGAAAACCAAAAGTTTGGCGTGTCACAGTTTGTCGAGCAAGTGAACTTTCAGCGTGGGCTGGAAGGTGAACTTGAACGCAGCATCCAGTCTATCTCTGCGGTACAGGCTGCCCGTATTCATTTAGCGATTCCAAAACCCAGCGTGTTCGTGCGCGAGCAACAGTACCCAACCGCATCTGTATTATTAAATCTGCACAATGGCCGTCGTCTGGATGGCCAGCAAGTAGGTGCCGTGGTGCATCTGGTGGCCAGTAGCGTGCCTAATTTGTCTGCCGACCATGTGACGGTGGTCGACCAGAATGGCAACTTATTGTCTGATAATGCGAATAAGCTCAAGCAAAACGGCCTCGACCCAGAGCAAATGGCCTACGTTGAGAATATGCAAAATAGCATTGCCCGCCGAGTGGAGTCGATTATTACGCCTATCGTCGGTGCCAAGAACGTGCACGCTGAAACCAGCGCAGAGATTGATTTCTCCATGACTGAGCAAGCCAACGAGTCTTACAAACCGAATACCAAGCCGGATGATATGGCGATCCGTAGCGCACAAAGCCATGAAACACAAAATACGGGTGGCAGCAACGGTGCCGTGCCAGGCGCATTGTCCAACCAGCCACCTGGTGAGTCTACCGCCCCGATTAATGCCCCTGGTGCCCAAGCGCCTGGTGCAGAAGGTGCCGCCCCGGCCGCGCCACCAGCACCCCCCCTCAATACACAAAAAGATAACACCACTAACTACGAGCTGGATAAAACTGTCAGCTATGTTCAGCAAGCCAAGGGCGGCATCAAGCGCCTGCACGTGGCGGTGGTGGTCAATCATATCCCGGTGGTGGATAGCACAGGCAAAACTACCTACCGTGCCTTGAGCAATGCCGAGAAGCAGCAAGTGAGCGACCTCGCCATGCAGGCCATGGGCTTTAACAAAGAGCGCGGTGATACGATTTCTGTGGTGAACACGCCATTTGTCGCCGAGGCGCAGGAAAAACTGGTCGAGCCTCCATTGTGGAAAGATCCGCTGGTGATTGAGTATGGCAAAGATGCCTTACGTTTTCTGGCAGGGGCCATTGTGTTGATGCTGCTGTATAAAAAGCTGCTCAAACCCATGACCAGGAAACTGACTGGCGCCGATAAAAAAGAACTCGCGCTGGCCGCAGGCAATGCCGCGTTGAGCGGCCCGGATGGCTTGCCATTGGCAGGCGCCGCTGGGGCAGATGGCGAAGATGCGCTGGTGACCTTGAGTGGCGACGCCACCGCCTTGCCCAGCGGTCTGGACCAGACCTTACAAGCCGCTAAACAGGTAGCAAAAGATAATCCACGCATGGTTGCCAATGTGGTTTCCGGCTGGACCTCGGCGGAGAAGTAATTCATGAGTGACCAGGGATTAACCAGAAGTGCAATTTTGATGCTGGCGCTCGGCGAAGACGAAGCCGCTGAAGTCATGAAACACCTGTCACCTAAAGAGGTGCAACGGTTAGGCATCGTCATGGCCTCCATGAAGCCGGTGCCTCGCGAAGAAGTTGAGCAGGTGCTGGAAAAGTTCATGATTGACTTTGCCAGCAGTAGTGATTTTGGCCTGGATTCAGACAGCTATATCCGCTCGGTGCTGATTAAAGCATTTGGCGATGACAAAGCCTCCAACTTGCTCAACCGTATTCCACAATCTCAGGATGCGGCTGGTATAGAAAGCCTGAAGTGGATGGACGCCTTTAGTGTGGCCGATTTCATCAAGAACGAACATCCGCAGATTATTGCCACCATTTTGTCGCACCTGGAGCCGGAGCAATCGGCCGAGATTTTAGGACACTTTACCGAGCGTTTGCGCCAGGACGTGATTTTGCGCATCGCTACGCTGGACAGTATCAAGCCGACCGCCTTGCGCGAGTTGAATGAAGGCATGCTGAAAATGCTGGCCGGTAACGACAACCTCAAGCGCCAGGCCATTGGTGGCGTGAAAACCGCCGCCGAGATCATGAACTATATCAGTGGTGAACACGAAGCCAAACTGATGGACGGCCTCAAAAGCTACGATGACGGCATGGCGCAACAAATCATGGACCAGATGTTTGTGTTTGACAACATCATGGAGATTGATGATCGCGGGATTCAAGTGCTGTTGCGTGAAGTGCAGTCAGATATGTTGATTGTGGCGCTCAAAGGCACGTCAGACGAAATGAAAGAAAAATTCTTCCGTAATATGTCGTCGCGTGCGGCAGACATGATGCGTGAAGACCTGGAAAGCCGTGGCCCGGTCAAGTTGTCAGAGGTCGAAACCCAGCAGAAACAGATTTTGCAAATCGTGCGTCGCTTGTCAGATGAAGGCCAGATCATGCTGGCTGGTAAAGGTGACAGCGAGCAATATGTGTAATGCATTGAATAAGGAAAGTGTCTCATGGTAGCGCCTGCAATCCCTAAAGAACAAATGAGCGCCTATCAACGCTGGGAAATGGCCAGCTTTGATGATTCCATCTCGAGTGAGCGCGTCAAGCGTGAGCGCGAACAGGCTGAAGAAAATGCACGCACGGTGAGTCAGATTCTCAAGCAGGTTAGGCAAGAAGCTTATGAAGAAGGCTTTAAAACCGGCTATGGTGATGGCCTGACACAGGCGCAATCGCAAATTGATGTCGAGCGTCAGCAATTATCACAAATGGCGGCCAGCTTTCAGCAAGCATTAGCGATGCAAGATACCTGCGTGGCCGAGTCAGTATTAAGTCTGGCGCTGGATCTGGCCAAAGCCATGATGAAAACCAAGTTGCAGGTAGATCCGCAAGCGGTGATTCCGGTCGTGCTTGACGCCATGCATTATTTACCACAAGTCAAACAGCCAGCGAGGTTGATTGTGCATCATGAAGATGCCAAAGTGCTGCGCACCCATATTGGCGAACAATTAAAAGAGCAGGGGTGGCAATTACTTGAGGATGCGCAGATTGAGCGTGGCGGCTGCCTGGTGGAAACCGCTGAAAACCAGATTGATGCCAGTAACGAAATGCGCTGGAAACGCTTGGTGCAAGGCTTGTCGCGCGTCGATGACTGGCACAAACCTGCCATGAGCAACGAATAAACTGTGCAGGCCATGCACTGATTGTGATGGATTCCAGCATGATAGAACCTAATACCACCTTAGATGCCAGCCCAACGCTGGCCGAAGCGTTAAACAATGATGGGACGGTGACAGCCGTGGCAGATGCTGATGCCGTCTCAGCACCGAACGATGCACAGTCACCGCTGACCACAGACCTCACAAACAACGTGCATCACCAACGTTGGCAAAGCTACCTCAAAGATTGCCGGGAGTTGATTCATTTGGTCGAGCCTTTAGAGGTTGCTGGCCGTATCGTCAAGGTCACTGGCCTGATTATGGTCGCTACTGGCATCAAAATGCCGATCGGTGGTGCCTGTTATATTCCGCTGCAAGATGGTGGCCGCGTGGAGGCTGAAGTCGTCGGTTTTGATGGCGAGAATTTGCTCTTGATGCCGCAGTCTGCGGTGGATGGTGTGGTGCCTGGTGCCAAAGTGTTCAGCATGGAAATCACCGAAACCTTGCCCAAGCCGCAATTTGGCCGTCCGCCTCGCCGTCGTGCGCAAGACCGTGCACGCCACTTTCCAGTGGGCGATGCCTTGCTTGGTCGCGTCGTCGATGCCGCCGGGAACCCGCTGGATAATCTCGGCCCGATTTCAACCGAAGTCACCGCGCCTTTAAGTGGTCGCGTCATTAACCCTTTGATGCGCGCGCCGATTGAAGAGCCGATGGATGTCGGTGTACGTGCAATCAATGCCATGCTGACTGTTGGTCGTGGCCAGCGCCTGGGCCTGTTTGCCGGGTCTGGCGTAGGTAAAAGCGTGTTGCTGGGGATGATGGCACGATATACCACCGCCGATGTGATCGTGGTTGGCCTGATTGGTGAACGCGGCCGCGAAGTACAAGAATTTATTGAGCAGATTTTAGGGCCAGAAGGCCTGGCGCGTTCTGTGGTTGTCGCTGCGCCTGCCGATGTGTCGGCATTGATGCGTTTGCAAGGCGCCAATTACGCCACCGCGATTGCCGAGCGTTTTCGCTCGCAAGGCAAAAATGTTTTGTTGATCATGGATTCCCTGACCCGTTATGCCATGGCACAACGGGAAATCGCCTTGGCGATTGGCGAACCGCCAGCCACCAAAGGCTATCCGCCCTCTGTGTTTGCCAAGTTGCCAGCGCTCGTAGAGCGTACTGGTAACGGTGCCAGAGGCGAGGGCTCGATTACCGCTTTTTATACCGTGCTGACTGAAGGCGATGACCAGCAGGATCCGATTGCCGATTCGGCACGAGCGATTCTCGATGGCCATATTGTGCTTAATCGTACCCTGGCCGAAAGCGGACATTATCCAGCGATTGATATTGAGCAATCGATCAGCCGCGCCATGCACAATATCACCAGCAAAGAACATCAGCAGGCGGCGCGTTTGCTCAAGCAGTTATATTCACGCTATTTGCGTAACCAAGACTTGATCGCTGTCGGCGCTTACCAGCCAGGGTCTGACCCGATGCTGGATGTCGCCATTAAAAAACGCGACCAGATCAATGCATTTTTGCAGCAAGATATCGATGAAAGCGCCTATATGCAAGCCTGTTTGCAGCAATTGGCACAAACCGTGTCCTGAGGAAATAGTTAATACACCATGGCCAAACAGTCGACACAAACGCTTACTTTGCTGATCCAGTTGGCGACAGATGCCGTTGAGGAGGCCATGCAGGACCTGGCGAAAGCCATGCAACTGCTTGACCAGGCGCAGCAACAACGCACCATGTTGGAACAATATCAGCAAGAATATGAGCAGCAATGGCAGCAGGCCTCTCAAAAAGGACTCAAAGCCGATTTATACCGCAATTTTCAGGGCTTTTTCTCGCAATTGGAATTGGCCGTGCGCAGTCAAAATGCTCAAATCGAACAATGTCAGGCGAATGTCGTGCACAAGCGACAGCTATTGCAGGAAAAACAGCGCAAACAAAAATCTTTTGAAGTGCTGATGACACGGGCAGAAACCATGCAGGCAAAAGCAGAGGGCAAGCGTGATCAGAAACTGATGGATGAGTTTGCCAGCCGTGCCAAGCGCATGCGCATGTAAAACAAGTGTTGACCGGGAGAGTCATATGGCGTTTTTGAATTCCGCAACTTTACTGAATATGGGTGCAGAGGCTGTGAAAACAGCGTCTGCCAATCAAGTGTCACCGGAACCTCAGGCCAATGGCACTGATGAGTTTGCACAGGCATTGCGCAAGCAAATGCAGCAAAACAATAAGCCCGTCATGCCAGCGGCCAATAAGAGCATGGCAGATAAGGCTGATACGCCTAAACCTGAGGCAACACCCAATGCTGCGGCCACAGATAAAATGCCCACTGCAGCAAACAATAGCGTGAAGTCAGAAGACAGCCCACAAAAAACAGCCGCCGATAGCAGCGATGAGTCGACCGCGACTCATGAAGCCCCTGCCAGCACTGAAGAAACAACAACCGTTGCCAGCGATACCAAAGACCCCGCTACCGTGATTGAAACTGCACAAGAGCGGAAAAAGCGTTTATTGGCAGATTTGGCTGCAAATGATCAATTGCCCACCGGCATTTCACCTTGGATGCAAACCATGATTGCCATGCGTCCGGCGGCGACGTCTGTGGATAGTACGCCTAAAGCCGAAATCAGCACCGAGGGCGCAGCGGTAACGGTGGCTAGCGAGCAACTGCCTGTGCTCGATAGCAATGCCTTGGCTTTGCCTGTGAACACTGAAGCAATGACTAAGACCACCGGCGTGCAAACGCCGACCGGGCCTGCAGTGAATGTTGATCAAGATGATCAGGCTGTCGATTTCAAACAATTGCTGGCTGGCAATGTCAGCGCCGAGACCGGTAAAGAATCTCCTAGTATTTCTGAAACCCTGGTCAATGCCAAATTGATGGCAGAGGCGGCAGGTGGCGGACGACCCACACAGGCTTTTAATGAGATGCGTGGTGCTGATGCGCAGGCCGATCTGTTGAACATAACGCAACAACCCGCCGCACAAGCCTTGCCGAACAGCCCGTGGTTGAATGCGGCCGGTGTCGCGCAAAGCAGCCCGGTGGTGATGTCGCAAATTGCGGCGCCATTTGGCAATGAGCGCTGGCAAACCGCCATGAACCAGCATGTGATGAAAATGGTGGGCAGTGGCGATGATGTCGCCAGCCTGACTTTGTCACCGCCAGATCTGGGGCCGATTCAGGTGGTACTGAAAGTAGATAACCAGTCTGTGAATACCAGTTTTATTACCGATAATCCATTGGTACGTCAGGCACTGGAAGATGGCATGCAGGACCTGCGTAACCGTATGGAGTCACAAGGCTTGCAACTGGGCCAAACTTTTGTCGGTGATGGCCAGCAGGCGCAGCAACATTTTGAGCAGCAAACCTCCCGTCAAGGTGGACAGACTGCAACTACCGCAAGTGAATCCGAGACTTTGCTGGCGCCACAAGCAGTGAATACCACCGTTGCACGTGGCCTGGTCGATACCTTTGTTTAATCAACTATGTATTTAACCAGCCATGGTTGGCCGCAGGCAGTCGATGGAACTGCCAGTGGCGTAAGTGTCGATTAAACGCCAATTTTACCCTTTTATCCGCCAATCTCCAGACCGCAGTGTTGCGCATAATGACACCATAAACAGTCAAAGTTTGATGTAAGAAAGGTTTGTGTCATGGCTCAACAACCGGCTAAAGCAGAAGGCGCAGCAGAAGCGGCGCCTAAATCCAAGAAAAAACTCATTGTCATATTGGCCGTCGTCCTGGCATTGGCTGCCGGTGGCGGCGCGGCGGCATTCTTTTTGATGAAGAAGCCTGATGCACAGCAAGCCAAAGCCAAGCATGGCGAAAAAGCCGAAGGTCACGAAGATGCAGCCGCTGAAGGCGAGGCCGCTGAGGAAGAGGCGCCTGAAGAAGAAGCGGGCGGTCATGCAGATCCTAAAACGGCGTTGACCTATGTACAGTTTGAGACATTCACCGTGAATTTATTGCCAGACCCAGATGACAAGTTCTTGCAACTGGATTTGACGATGGAGGTGAAAGGCGCTGAACTGGCCGAAAAAATGAAGGCACAAATGCCGGTGCTGCGTAATCGCGTATTGTTATTGCTCACCAGCAAAAAAGCGTCTGATATCTCTACACCAGAAGGCAAAGCCCAACTCAGTGAAGAGTTGCTGGTTGAATTGAAAAAACCGCTGGCAGCACACGGTAAGCCGCTGAAAGTCACTCAGGTATTATTTACCTCGTTTGTGATTCAGTAATGTTATGGGCCTAGTTGTTTAAAGTGAGTCATCATGTCAGCTGACAAGTTCTTATCACAAGATGAAATTGATGCGCTACTCAAGGGCGTTGAGGGCGATGATGAGACTGAATCGTCGAGCAAAGACGAGGCTGGTGTACGCAATTACAACCTAGCCACGCAAGAGCGTATTGTGCGCGGCCGCATGGCCACGCTGGAAATGATCAATGAACGCTATGCGCGTTTATTACGCGTGGAGTTGTTCAACTTTCTGCGCCGCACAGTAGAGGTTTCTGTGGGCCCGGTCAGAATCATCAAATATACCGACTTTATCCGTAACTTGGTGGTGCCCACCAATCTCAACCTGATTCATATGAACCCAATGCGCGGCACAGGCGTGCTGGTGCTGGATCCGACACTGGTATTTCTGGTGGTGGATAATATGTTCGGCGGCGATGGCCGCTTTCATACCCGCGTTGAAGGCCGAGATTTTACTGCCACTGAGCAACGCATTATTCAGCGCATCCTGAGCATTATGTTCGAGTCGTATGAAAAAGCCTGGGCGCCTGTGTATCCGGTCAAGTTTGAATACCTGCGCTCGGAAATGAATACGCAGTTTGCCAATATTGCCACGCCAAATGAAGTGGTCGTGGCCATTACCTTCAATATTGAGCTGGGTCCGAATAGTGGCGAAATGCATTTTTGCGTGCCGTATTCCATGGTTGAGCCAATCAAAGATCTGCTGACCTCACCGTTACAAGGCGAAAACCTGGGTGGCGATAAACGCTGGGTCAAATTGATGACACAGCAGATTCAAGCCGCAGAGGTGGAGATTGTGGCTAATCTGGCGACGCGTAAATTGACAGTGGCAGACTTGCTGGAGCTGAAAGAAGGGGATGTGATCCCGATTAATATCAGTGACAGTATTGAAGGACAAATTGACAACATTCCAGTGATGGATTGTCGTTATGGTGTATTTAACGGGCAGTATGCCCTTAAGGTTGAAAAGTTAATTCGCGCTGACGGTAGTCAGGAGCAATTGCAAGGAGAGTCATAATGGCTATGGATCCCGCCACGAATAGTGCCGATGATGATATGAATGCAGCGATGGCTGCCATGGGAGTGTCTGATCCCGGTGATGTGCAGACAATTGCTGAGGATGACTGGGGCGCGGCCCTGGCTGAGCAAACCCAGGCGGAGTCTTCGGCGCTGCAAGAGCCAACCAGCAAGACGGCGGTGTTTAACGAGTTTAGCGCCAACAACAAGCTGGAAGGGACGCAGAATGACATTGATTTCATTCTGGATATTCCGGTACAGCTGACGGTTGAGCTAGGCCGCACCAAAATTTCGATCAAGAACCTGCTGCAACTGGCGCAGGGCTCAGTGGTGGAGTTGGATGGCATGGCTGGTGAACCGATGGATGTGCTGGTCAATGGCTGCCTGATTGCGCAAGGTGAGGTGGTGGTGGTGAATGACAAGTTTGGTATCCGTCTCACAGACATCATTACCCCGGCCGAACGTATTCGCAAACTGAATCGTTAATTGCTTTTTTTGAATTAGATCGCCATGAAAACTTTCAGCCAGTGGTTAATTGCCCTGTTTAGCAGTTTAATGACTGGCGTCGCCTGGGCGTTAGTGCCTGCGGCGACGGTCGCTGCTGCACCGAGCACAAGCGACAGTCTGGGCCGTATGGTCTATGGCACGGTGATCGTCTTGCTGGTGATTGCTGCAATTGCCTGGGTGCTCAGGCGCGTGCTGCCTGGACAAACCATGGCTCAACGCGGAGTGATCAAACAGGTCGGTGGGCTGCAGTTAAGCCCCAGAGAGCGTGTAGTTGTGCTTGAAGTCGCGGGTCGTTGGCTGGTGGTCGGGATCAATGCAGGCCAAATGACCGCCCTGGGTGAGGTAGACCCACCTGCCGGAGAGTCCGCAGCAGAAGAGGGCAGTAGTGTGTCTTTGTCCCCGAGTTCTGGCGTTGATCGTTCTGGTGTCGATGCACAAGCCTCTTTTGCAATACGTTTACAGCAGGCCATGCAGGCTACCTTGCAGCAAACCGTCAAATCCCTCAAAAACAAGCCTTGAGTCGTTCATTTCCGGCCTTTGATTTCGCCAGGCCGGGCGTACTATACCCCTAACTTATTGATTGCCTTGTGTCTGCTGCTGGTGGCCACAAGCTTGTTTCGGGTGCCACATACATGCGCGTCTTTTCAGTATTAAAGTCTATCTGCTCTTGGCTACTGCCTGCCGCTGTGCTCTGGAGCGTGCCGCTGTTGTCGCTGGCCGCCGGTGGCTTGCCCATTGGTACCGTCAGCCCGGGGGCAGGCGGTGGACAAGACTATACGCTCAGCTTGCAAACGCTGATCTTACTCACCTCCTTAACGTTTATCCCTGCCGCCATGCTAATGATGACCGGCTTCACACGCATCGTCATCGTGCTGTCTTTGCTGCGTCAGGCACTGGGCACCCAGTCTGCGCCTTCTAACCAGGTATTGATTGGCCTCGCCTTATTTATTACCTTTTTTGTCATGGGGCCGGTATTCGACAAAATCTATACCGACGCCTACCAGCCCTTATCCGAAAGCAAAATTACCATGCAAGAAGCATTAGAGCGCGGCGTGTTGCCACTCAAAGGCTTTATGCTCAAGCAAACGCGTGAGAATGACCTGGCCATGTTTGCCAATATGGCCCATGTTGAGACTATTCAAACGCCAGAGGATGTGCCGCTCAGAATACTGGTGCCTGCGTTTATGACCAGTGAGCTCAAAACCGCCTTCCAGATTGGCTTTGCCATTTATATCCCGTTTTTAATCATCGACATGGTGGTCGCCAGTATTTTGATGGCCATGGGCATGATGATGGTGTCACCAGCGATTGTGTCGCTACCGTTTAAGCTCATGTTGTTTGTGCTGGTCGATGGCTGGCAACTAGTGCTGGGTTCGCTGGCACAAAGCTTTGTGCTTTAAACCGCATTGTTATATTTACAGGAGTAAGCCATGAGTCCAGAGCAAGTGTTGACGATAGGAAGCGAAGCCATGCAAACCACGTTGATGGTGGCGGCGCCGGTGCTGGGCACCGCGTTGATGATCGGTTTGATCGTCAGTATTTTTCAGGCGGCGACCCAAATCAACGAACAAACTTTGTCATTTATCCCCAAGCTGGTCGGCGTCATGGCGGTGCTGCTGCTGGCAGGCCACTGGATGCTGATGACCATGGTGGATTATATGCATCATATTTTCACCATGATTCCGCAATTGGTAAACTAAGCAGCGATTGCTGAACCAGGCAGTCATTGTTTAACCAGGTATTCATTTTTTAACTAGGTATTTGACCGCATGCTGACCATCCATGCTTCAGATCTGCAATTGTGGATTGTGCAGCTCTTGTGGCCGCTCACCCGCGTGCTCGGCTGCCTCACGGTTGTGCCGCTGTTTAGTCATCCCTCCATCCCCAAACGTATCAAACTCGCCATTGGCTTTGTGATCACACTGGCCATTGTGCCCGCGATCCAGGTGCCACCAATTGAAGTGCTTTCCTGGCAAGGCTTGTTGTCTTTGCTGGCGCAGTTTGTCATCGGCATCAGCATGGGCTTTGTCATGCGGCTGCTGTTTACGGCTGTCGAAATGGCCGGGTTCATGATGGGGATGAGCATGGGCCTGGGCTTTGCCAGCTTTTATGATCCGCAGGCGCACGGCCAAAGCATCGCCGTTGGCCAGTTTTTAACCATGCTGGCGCTATTGGTGTTTTTGAGTCTCGATGGTCATTTGATTGTGGTGGCCGTCATGTTGCAAAGCTTTGAAACCATGCCGATAGGCATGGCGCACTGGCAGTTGAATAGCCAGGCCATTGCTAGCCTGGGCGGTCATATTTTTTCACAAGGCCTCATGCTGTCACTGCCGGTGGTGGCCAGTCTGCTGATTACCAACATGGCGCTGGGAGTGTTAACCAAAGCCGCCCCGCAGTTCAATATCTTTGGGATTGGTTTTCCGATTACCATTTCAGTCGGCTTTTTAATGACGCTACTCAGCTTGCCATCACTCATCAGCCCGGTCAGCCGCTGGCTGGTTGACGCGCAACAACTGATGTTGCAAGTCCTGCGCTAACCTGGACGAGTGTTTAAATCAGGCTAAATAACGAGATATTAGAGGTGGCCACAAACGCTTTCTGTGCGGCTTGCAAAATGGTGGTTTTCTTCGAGATGTCAGATAAGGCCTGCGCATAGTCCAAGTCTTGCAAGGTCGAAATAGACGCATCGTATTGCAGATCCAGGCTATCACCCGTCGAGTTCAGCGTATCCAGCAAATTAAGGTTACTCCCAATTTCTGAACGCGCATCCAATACCGAGTTCAATGACCCTTTCATTTTATCAATGCTGGTCGCCAGACCGCTATTAAAAGTGGCTTGGGTGGTGCTGTCTGTGATCGGTGTTTTTAGCAGCGAAATGATATCCTGCAGATTGGTAAATACATTGTCACCGTTAGCACCAAACACCTGGTCACCGGTATAAGTGACTGGCAGCTGGCTTTGCACATCAATCTGCAACTTGGTGCGGTTGGTGTTTGCAACAAAGTCATAGTTGGCGTCAAAAGGCACGGTGGTCGATGCGTAGCCCGAATACATGTAGTTACCTTGTGAGTCTTTGGTATTGGCCAAGCCCTTCAGCGTATCCAGACTGCCTTGTAACTCATTGGCGAGCTTGGCGCGTTCAGCATCGGTATAAGCGCCGTTACCGGCCGCAATCAGTGTGGACTGGATCGATTGTATGGTATCGGTGACGCTGCTCAGGTTCGCTTCGTAAGTTTGTAGCAGGGTCTCTGCCGTTTTACGTGTATTGGTGTAATTCGCGTTTTGATCTTTAGCTGTGTTGAGCTCAAGTATGCGCGCCGCGGCCACCGGATCATCTGCTGGCGAGTTCACGCGCTTTCCGGTCGCCGTTTGAATACTCAGTTTGTTGAGGTCAGACTGCAGAGTATTTAACTGGTTAGTCCCAGATTGATAAATGGTATTGGTACTGATTCTCATGATGGCCTATCCTTCAAAAACTTATTGACCCAGTTGCAGCAAGACTTCAAACAGCTGACTAGCAATTTGCATCATTTTGCCCGCCGCCTGGTAGGCTTGCTGATAACGCAGCAAATCGGTGGCTTCTTCATCCAGGTTAACGCCTGATTCTGATTGCATGGCGCTGGTAGCGTTTTCCAGCGCAGTCGCATCGGCCTTGCTGGTGATGCTTAGTTCGTTGGTTTTAGTGCCCACGGCACTCACCATCTGAGCAAACGCCTGCGCGTAGGTTCTGTTGGTGTTGCTGCCAGCCACGCGCACATTGGCGCCGGTTTGCAGTGCAGCCAGTTTAAGGCCGTTTTCGTTGTCGTTGGGACCACTGGTGGCGGAGCCAGCCATGGCCAATTTATCTACATTGGTAAATGCCAGTGTCAGTTGGCCCGCTGCGTATTGCGTCGGCTTAATCAGATAAGAGTCGCCCTCAGCCGGTGTGCTGGTATTGACATCAATCTGCATACCATCGACCGTGGCAGGCAGTGAAGCGCCTTGCCACATGATGGACTTATCGTTTAAGCGAGTGATTGTGTATTGGCCACTGTTATATTTAACCGTGTAGTCGCTGCTGGTCAGCAGACTGGCATCGACAGTCGTCGCCGTGGCCGCTTTGGTTGGATCGCTGTTATAGGAACTGCTGATGGCAGTCGGGTTGCCGATAGTGAACAGATTAGTGCCTAGGACGCCATTCAAGTCATAGCCTTGCGTTTGCTGCGCATTAAACTGGTTGGCCAGGGTCAAGGCAAGTTGGCCTACCTGATTTTGTACCGGATCTAGCGTTTCGCTTCTAAACTGCAAGACGCCCCCCAAGGTGCCCCCAGACAATGTATCTGAACTGAGAATTTTGGGGCTGGCTGCATTGCCATAAGCAACTTCTACGCGCGTCGGGTCAGTGTCACTGGCACGCGTGTAGAGCGAGTACTGCTGTGTCCCGACCACCAGTGGCATGCCGCTACCGGCAAACACATTGTAAGAACCATCATCCTGCTTAATCACGCTGGTTTTAACTTGTTCACTCAGCTTTGCCACTAGCTGATCGCGCTGATCCATTAAGTCATTTGGTGGGTTGCCGGTCGCGTTAATTGCCTTGCTGATGGTGTCATTCAAGGAGGCAATCTGCGAAGAATAACTGTTAATCGTATCCACGCTGGCCGTGATCTGGGTGTTGATGCTTTCGCGCATCTGATCCAGCTGGGTATTCACCGCATTAAAACGGTTCACCATCGATTGTGCTGAAGAAATCAGTGTCTGGCGCGTGGCTGTGTCGCTTGGGTTGGCAGCTGCGGCACTCACTGCGCTGAAAAAACTGGTAATGACCGGGTTTAAACCGGCAGTGCTATCAGACAGTAAGCCATTGATCTGGCTGATATTGCTGTAATAAGCGCTACTGGCGTTCGCCGTAGAGGTGGCATTAATCATCTGCTTAGCCAGTGTGTCGTTGTAGACGCGCTGTATACCCACCACATTGGTGCCTTGGCCGACATAGCCATAACCAAAGTTTTGCGCCTGCGCAGCAGCTTGCACCACGACCTGGCGGTTATAGCCTTCTGTGGCGGCGTTCGCAATGTTATGGCCAACGGTAGCGATGCCTATTTGCGCGGCATTTAGAGCGCTTTTACCAATGCTGAGTGCATTTGACATGTGATTTCCTCATGTGTCGGCCCCCTGCAGAGAGTCAGACACGACTTTAAAGTGTGGTTATGTAGCCTAACGGCTGTTTTTTTTGTTTCTTTAGGGTGTCGCTGCTTAACCTTGTAAATTCTTAATCACTTGCGTCAGTTTCTTGCCATATTGCGGATCTGTCGCATAGCCTGCACGCTGCAATGCATTGGCGTAAGCGCTGGCATCATGGGTATTGCTCATGGCTTGCTGGTAGCGCGGATTTTGTGAAATGAGTTTGGCGTAATCCTTGAAAGCATCGCTGTAACTGTCGTAAGCGCGGAATTTTTCAACCCGAGTCTGTTTGACGCCGTTGATATATTCAGTGGTTGTGCTGGTAGCGACTTTGCCTTTCCAGTTGGCATCTGCCTTGATGCCGAACAGGTTGTGGCTGTTGACGCCATTGTCGGTTTTAATCTCATGCTTGCCCCAGCCGCTCTCAAGCGCAGCCTGGCCGATCATAAACTTGGCAGGGATGCCAGAGCTACTGCTGGCGGCCTGCGCGTGCGGTAACATGCTCTGGATAAACTGTTGTGTTTTACCTGCGACTTCGCGCATGGCGGTCGCTAATGGTGCTTGTGGCAGCGTGAAACTTTGGATATTGGCTTGTGTTTCCTCCACCAGTGGTGGCAATTCTGGAATGCCACGTGCCCAGGCGATGTCGGTATAACTATCGGTCGGGCTGTCAGTGGCCTCCCACTGCTGGTAAGCCTCACGGATTTTTTGCGCGGCTTGTGCCAGCACGGCTTTACCGTTGCTAGTGTTGGTTGTTTGGCTGGTGTGGGGCAGGGCACTGCTGCTATCTAGCTTGCCCGTTGATTTGCTATCTTTGCTGCCATCGGTGGCATCGCCCGGTTTCTGGGTAAACTTGCTCAATTGTCTAACCAGCACTTCGGTGAGCCCCAAGCCTTTCTGGCTCAGGTTGGTGCTCAGTTGCTGGTCGAGCATGCCCATAAACATCTTGCCTTGTTCGCTATCGGTGATGCCATCTTGCGGCACGGTATCACGCATGCTTTTCAGCATCATGTTCATCAGCACGCCTTCAAATTGACGTGCCACCGCCCGAATCGATTCGGGCGAATCTGTATTGCCACGCTTGAGGCTATTGAGCGAGTTACCGTCAATCGCCAGGCTCTGAGTAGTCGGGTCGACACGTGGTTGCATGGCCGTCTCCTGCTAAATCACCTCAAGCTCGGAGTTTAATGCGCCAGCAGCTTTCATGGCTTGCAAAATAGCCAGCAGGTCCTGGGGGGTGGTACCAATCGCATTGAGCGCTTTCACCACATCAGACAAGTTGGCACCGTTATTCAGCTTGAGTACTTTGCCCGGCTCTTTGTTGATGTTGATTTCTGAGACCGCAGTCGAAATTGTTTGACCATTAGAGAACGGGCCAGGCTGGCTAATCACTGGTGAGGTATTAATCACCACTGACAGGTTGCCGTGTGACACTGCGCAACTATCCAGTGTGACCGCTTTGTTCATGACCACAGAGCCGGTACGTGCATTGAGGATGATTTTGGCCGGAGTAGCCGCCAATGCGACATTGATGGTTTCCAGATTGGCCAGAAACGACACACGGCTCATGCTTTCTGGCGGACGCACCTGAATCACGCGGCCACTCTCGGCTTGTGCGGTCATCGGGCCAAATTTCTTGTTAATGGCTTCCACCACATTATTGGCGGTGGAGAAATCGCTTTCTTTCAATTCAAGTTTCACCACATCCTGATGGAGCAGGGTATTTGGCAAGGCACGTTCTACCGTGGCGCCTTCTGAAATGCGGCCGACACTTAAATGGTTGATCTGTGTTTGGCTACCATTGGCTGCCGCGCCGACGCCGCCTACCACCAGGTTGCCTTGGCCCATGGCATAAATTTGTCCGTCAGCGCCTTTTAATGGCGTCATCAGCAGGGTGCCGCCACGTAAGCTCTTGGCGTTACCCATGGAGGAGACTGTCACATCCAGCGTTTGCCCTGGTTGCGCAAAAGCGGGCAGGGAGCTGGTCACCATCACCGCTGCCACGTTTTTCAATTGCAGGTTGGTGCCAGGTGGCAAGGTAATGCCCATCTGGTTCATCATGCTGATAATACTTTGCACGGTGAATGGCGTTTGTGTCGTCATGTCGCCCGTGCCATCGAGGCCAACGACCAGGCCATAACCAATCAACTGGTTGGCGCGCACACCCTGAATATTGCTGATATCCTTGATCCGCTCAGCTTGGGCGAATGGAGTGGTGAGCAGCAAGCTGCAGGCCAGCAGGCCATATGCAACAGCGCGTGTGCCGCGCTGTGCGTTGTGAAAAAGAGTCTGTGTCAGTGTGGGCATGATTAACGCTCCTACAATGGAATCATGCTAAGGAAAAAGCGCGAGAACATGGATAGCACTTCTGCGGCATCCATTTTGCTGTTGCTGCGATATTCAATGCGGGCATCAGCCACTTTGGTCGACACCACTTCGTTGCCGATGGTAATCATGTCAGGATTGACAATGCCTGAGAACCTGACGTACTCGGTGCCTTTGTCAAAGCCGATCTGTTTCTCGCCGCTGATGACCAGGTAGCCATTAGGCAAGACGTCGACCACGGTCGCCGTGACTGAGCCGCTAAAGGTATTGCTGGCATCTGCCGCTGCTTTGTCTTTAAAGGACAGCGCAGAGCTGGCGTTAAAGGCGGCTTTAGGCACGTTATGACCAAACAGGCCAGTGACAGAAGCGGCGGTTGAGCCGTCTTTGGTTTGCTCGTTATCAGAAGCCTTGTTAGCGGTGGTGTTTTCTGCAATGCGCACAGTGACGATATCACCTACATAACGTGGACGACGGTCCTCAAACAATGGACGAAACGCAGCACTGTTGAAAATGGCGCCTTCTGTGCGCGCATCCGGACGTGCCATCGCTACCCGCGGCGTTTCAGGTTTTTGTACAATCGTTGACGGCGTGATGGAACAGCCGTTCAGTAATTGGGAAAACGCCAAGCAAAGTAGTAAGCTCATGATCGTTCTATTCATCATTTGAGTGATCCTCAAGCAGGGATTACATCTGCGACAGCTTTTGCAGCATCTGGTCCGAGGTTGTAATCGCCTTGCTATTAATTTCATACGCACGCTGGGTTTGAATCATGCTCACCAGCTCTTCCACTACGTTGACGTTAGAGGTTTCAACATAGCCTTGTGAAAGCAGACCCGCGCCATTGGTACCTGGTGTATTTGTATTTGGGTTGCCAGAAGCGGTGGTCTCTACATAGAGGTTTTCGCCTTTGGCTTGCAAGCCAGCCGGATTGATAAACGTGGCTAACTGAATCTGGCCAATTTGCGTGGTGGCCGTTGAGTTAGGGGTGGTGATTGACACCACACCATCACGTCCCACTGAGAAGCTTTGTGCATTGGCTGGAATCGTAATCGACGGTTGTACCGGGAAGCCGCTGGCGGTCACCAGTTGCCCCTGGCTATCGACCTGGAACGAGCCGTCACGGGTGTAAGCGGTGGTGCCATCTGGCAGCAATATCTGGAAAAAGCCCTGGCCCTGGATAGCAATATCTTTGTCGTTGCTGGTTTGTTGTAAATTGCCTTGGGTGAAAATACGCTCGGTGGCGACTGGTTTCACCCCCGTACCTAATTGCAAACCGCTGGGCAGCTGGCTCTGTTGTGAGCTTTGCGAGCCTACCTGGCGAATGTTTTGGTAGAGCAGGTCCTCAAACACCGCACGAGACTTTTTAAAGCCGCTGGTGCTGACGTTGGCCAGGTTGTTTGAAATCACGTCCATCTGCATTTGTTGTGCATCTAGACCGGTTTTGGAAATCCATAATGAGCGTATCATCGTTCACTCCTTGGGCTTAAAGCCGTTTTCATACTGCAATATTATTCCAACCATTAGCCATTCATACTGAAGAGCTGATCGGCTTTTCCAGCGTTGTTTTGCGCGTTTTCCAGCATTTTCATTTGCATTTCAAATTGGCGCGCCAGGCTGATCATATTCACCATGGTTTCCACCACGTTGACATTACTGGTTTCGAGGGCACCGCCGGTGACTTTGACCGTGGGGTCTAAAGGCGCTGCCTGGCCGTTGCTGGTCACAAACAAGCCATCATCGGCACGCTTGAGCGAGGCTGCTGGCGGATTAGCCAGTTTTATCCGGCCCAAAATGGTGGTCGCACCAGGCGCAGTGAAATCATTGACGCTGGAAATCGTGCCGTCGCCACCGATACTGATCACCACGTTGGGTGGGATGCTGATCGGGCCGCCATCGCCCATCACATTGAGACCTGACTCGGTTTGCAATTGGCCGTTCTCATTGATTTTGAGTGAGCCGTTGCGAGTATAACCTTCTGAACCATCGGCACGTTGTACGGCAATCCAGCCTTCACCCTGTACCGCAACATCGAGATCGCGGCCGGTATGCTGAATACTGCCAGCCTTATAGTCTGTGCCGACGGTGGCATCGACGACAAAGGCACGTGTTGGCAGGCCATCACCCAAAATCGGTACTGCACGGAAGCTGTCCACTTGGGCTTTAAAGCCGGTCGTGGTGGCGTTGGCCAGGTTGTGGGCAGTGGTCGCCTGTTGCTCCAAAATATGCTTGGCGCCAGTCATTGCGGTATATATCAGACGATCCATAAAGCTACCCCTATTAAAAAGTGAATCAAACCTTTATTAACGCAGGTTGACCAACGTCTGCATGACCTGATCTTGCGTTTTGATGGTTTGCGCGTTGGCCTGGTAGATACGCTGTGCGGTAATCATGTTGACTAGTTCTGCCGTCAGGTCGACGTTAGAGTCTTCCACGGCTGAGGATTGCAATACGCCCAAGGTACTGCTACCGGGCGCACCAATCAGCTCATCGCCAGACTCATAAGTCGATGCCCACTGGTTGCCACCCAACGATTGCAAGCCGTTTGGATTTACAAAGTTAGCCAGTACAACGCGACCTAAGTCTTTAGATTGACCGTTGGTATAGCGGCCTTGAATAATGCCGTCATCGCCAATGGTAAAGCTGGCAATACGGCCAGAAGAGTAACCATCTTGGCTCAGCTTGTTAACGCTGAAAGAGGAGCCGTACTGTGTGCTTTTTGAGTAATCAAAGCCGATGTTCATGGTGGCACCCCCAGTGGTCGGTGTGAAGCTGACTGCCGGGATGCTAGAGTTGGTTGAGTCGTAACCGCCCGCATTAAATACCATGGATGGGGTTGGGCTTGGCGTCACATCGCTTCCATCTACAGTGGTGTACACGCTCCAGGTGTTCGCTGCCGTTTTCACATAATAGTTTTGCACATTATGTGAGTTACCCAGGTTGTCATACACCGTAATCGCGGTTGAGTTGGTGTAGCTGGTTGGGTCAGTAGAGCTGAATGGTGTCACTGTTTGGTCAATATTGGCACTGGCCGAGTTCAGATTCAAGGTGCCGGTAATCTTCTGTGAGGCCACCGGTTGCAGGTCGCTGGTGTCGATCTGGATTTCTACTGGGCTGGAACCGTTGAGGTTGTCCGCGCTGTTACCCATCAGGCGTTTGCCGTCACTGGTGACAATGTAGCCATTTTTATCCATCTGGAACTGGCCGTTACGCGTGTAGGTCACCGCGCCGTTATTGCTCAGGCGGAAAAAGCCGGCGCCGTTAATCGCCACATCCAGTGTGTTGTTGGTGGCCGTAATATTACCTTGGGTAAACTGCTGCGCCACATCAGAGATTTTGGTACCAATACCGATTTGTGTCGTCCCCGCGCCACTTAATGAGGCCGCGAACACATCAGAAAATTCTGCACGAGACTGTTTAAAACCAACGGTGTTAGCGTTAGAAACGTTGTTGCCAATCACTTCCAGTGCTTTGGACGCTGCGTTTAAACCACTTAAGCCTTGTGAAAAAGCCATGTTATCTCTCCTTGGTAAGGACTAAAAATTAAAATTAGAAAATCTCTGAAATATCCGATGCAGATACCGTTGTGTTATTGCTCAGGTTCAGTTTTGCACCACTGGTGCTGGTGGTGACGCTTTGGACCTGTGCCAAACTGAGGGTAGTACTGCTCACTGCGGTATCGCCGGTTTTGGCGGTAATGTCAAAGCTATAGTCACCACTTGGTGCCGTCGTGCCATCATCCATTTTTCCATCCCAGCTCAGTGCGTTAACACCCACATCCTGTTTACCAAAGGTCAGTGTGCGAATAGTGGCACCAGAGCCATTTTTAATGGCCACGGACAAGCTATCTGCGCCGTTAGGTACGTTGACGCCAAAGTAACCGCCCGTCTCAGTATGGGTGAGCGTTTTGCCCTCTACCAATACGTTGCGGCCTATCATGCTGGTGGCCTGGTAGGCTTGACCCAGTTGTACGCTGCCGATTAGGCTGCTCATGGTTTCATTCAGCTTGTTAATGCCAGTCACCGTGTTTAACTGCGCCATCTGGCTGGTCACCTGGGCGTTATCCATCGGGTTTAACGGATCCTGGTTTTTCATCTGCGTCACCAGCAGGGTCATGAAGCGGTCTTGTGTCTCATCGGTGGTGCTGGCGGTGTTGCGTGTATTCACTGAACTCAGTAAATCCTGTGACACCTGATTGTTGGTATTAACGGTGGTCATGCTGAAATCCTTTCTGCAGGTTATTGACCGATATTCAGTGTTTTAAGCAACATGGTTTTCGCCGCATTCATGGTTTCCACGTTGTTTTGATAGGCGCGTGAGGCTGAAATCATGTTCACCATTTCTTCGGTCACGTTGACATTTGGCATGGTGATATAACCATCGCCATTTGCCATAGGGTGTTTGGGGTCGTAGACCATTTTGCCTGGCTTGGTATCTTCAATGACGCGATCTACCTCAACCGTGCTGCTCTTGTTGGCGGCATCCTGCACCGCCTTGAACACGACTTGTTTGGACTGGTAGGGCTTGCCATCTGAGCTCACCACACTATCGGCGTTGGCTAAGTTACTGGCGACGGTGTTCAGGCGCAGCGATTGCGCACTCATGGCCGAGCCGGAAATTTTGAATACGTTAAACAGAGACATCACTGACCTCCTTTAATTATTGCTGACCGTTAATCGCAGACAGCATCTTTTTAATCTGGCCGCCTATCATGGTCAGGCTGGCTTCATAACGGATACCGTTATCGACATAAGCATTACGCTCAACATCCATATCAACTGTGTTGCCATCGGCCGAGCCTTGTACCACAGAGCGGAACAGCGGGTCACTGGCGCCACTCACATAGCCACTGTTACCCATGCCGTTTAAATGGCCACTATTAGTTTGTTGCAGGGCGCCACCGTTTGTAGGTGTGCCCGCAGAAGCATTCGGTTGTAATGCCGCCTTCATGGCAGACTGAAAGTCGATATCGCGTGCTTTATATTGCGGCGTATCGGCATTGGCAATATTCGATGCCAACAGCTCTTGACGTTCATTGCGCACGCGCAATGCCGTCTGATGGAAATTCAGTGCGGCGTCCAGTTTGTTTATCATCGTTTATCCTTTCCTGGCTGTTCTCAAGCCCTGTTCAACGCTTGTTGCTGTCGAACCTCTAAAGTTTTGTCTGTGGTGACCGTTAACCCGATTAAGCAGGTCTGGTTTGCACACGTGACTTTTACTAGCTATGCCTAGTGTACGCCGCGGCCTATACGATGATTCTTCAATTAAACGGGGGAAATCCCCTTTAATTCCGATATTAAATCCGCCCGCGATACGTAAAATAGGGCACATGAAACAACACCAGCCCCAGATTGTGATGACGCTCATTGTTGGCCTGTTATGGCTGATGAGTGGCTCTGCGCATGCGGCAGACCGCACTGTGATTGCGAATCAGCACGCAGCGGGTGCTGCCACTGTGGGTAACGACATGCACAGCCGCTTGTATCAGACGGCGATGCAATATGTGCAAAGCCAGACACAAGGGTATCCGGGCAAAGTCAACATCGAGATTCAGCCGCTGGATAGCCGCATCCGCATTGCCGAGTGTGCCTTGATGGAAGGGTTTACCGTGCAGGGCGCACGTTTGTGGGGTAAAACCCATATTGGTGTGCGTTGCCTGCAATCTGACACCAAGCCATGGACGCTTTACGTGCAGGCCGATGTGCAGGTGTGGGGAGAATACGCCGTCACTGGTTTGCCGGTTGCCCAAGGCTCTGCAGTACAACCCACAGACGTGGTGATGCAGGCTGGTGATTTAAGCAAATTGCCTGCGGGCATCATTACAGATTTGTCTATGCTGGCTGGTAAGCAAGCCGCGTTGAACTTGCCATTAGGCACTGTGTTAAGACCTGAATTATTAAAGTCTGTGCCAGTGATTATGCAAGGACAAACCGTACAGTTAAATAGTCGTGGTGACGGCTTCGTCATCACTGCCGATGGCACTGCCATGCAAACCGCCAATGTGGGCCAGGTGGTGGATGTGAAAGTCAGTAGTGGTCAGATTGTAAAAGGCGTGGCGCAGTCTTCCGGTAAGGTAGACGTCCGCTTTTAGTCAGGCTGACAACGATTTTTAATTGAAAAATGTCTGAAAATTATAAACATGCGATAAAAAGTATATTAAGCACTAAAGTTCGCTTAAACTATGCCGATAGTACTGTTAACGAATGAGGGTTTGGCTTTGATAAACCCTGACACAATTCAAAATCAGAAGAGGTACGGCATGAACATTTCAGATTCGATTAAAAAAATGGGTGTTGGCGTAGACAAGCCGACTTTGGACAAAGGCACTGCCAATAAAGGCAGTGAAAAAGCAACGAGCACATCGACCGCTTCTTCAGACAATGTGACTTTATCTTCTGCCTCAGTGCAGTTGCAGTCATTAGAGGCTGGCATGGCATCTGGTGAGGTGTTTGACACCAATAAAGTCGAAGAAATCAAAGCCGCGATTGCGCGAGGTGATTTCTCAGTCGATACCGCCAAAGTAGCTGATGGCTTGCTGCAATCCGTGAAAGATTTGATACAACCGAATAAAGGCTGACCACAATGACCACTGCAAATCATTTATCTTCCTCATCCGTGACGTTTGAAAAAGACGCCGCACTGGTGTCTGAGCTGTTGAGTGATTTGCAATCTGAGCAATCTGCCTTGGTGACAGCTGATCTGGATACGATTGAGCGCATGGTCGATAAACGTGTAGAACTGCTACAAGCACTCGGTGCCGCAGCCAATGCGCGTTACGATGCATTGGCCGCCGCGGGGTTTGAGCCGAACGAGCAGGGCATGTCTGTCTGGCTGCAAAAACAGTCCAGCCAATTGTTAGACAGTGCCTGGGTCACTTTTCAGCAACAGCTAACACAAGCCAAAGAGCTCAATCGCGTCAATGGCATTTTAATCAATAAACACTTTCTGCGTAATCAGGAAAAACTAGATGCGTTGAACGGCAAGAGTTCTGCACCGCAGTTTTATGGCAAAAACGGCCAAGCCCATAGAGCCAACGCCAGCCGGAGTGGCTTCTCAGTATAAAGACTGATACATACGACTAAACACAAAACAGCCGAAGCATAAATCTTCGGCTGTTTTGTTTTAATGCGATCTGCCTGCTTAAACTAAGCTTTCCAGTGTCTCCCAGCGCGCAAGCTTTTGCACGATCAGCAACTCAATCTCGGCCAACCGGTCTTGTAATTGTTTCACCTGCTCAGGCGCTTGTTTGTAAATATCACCTTGTGCAAACTGATTCTGAATTGAAGCTTGCTCTTGCTCCAGCTGCTCAATCTCTGCTGGCAGCGTTTCCAGCTCACGTTGTTCTTTAAAGCTCAACGATTTTTTGGCGCTAACCGACGGAATAGGGCTGCTGGCTACAGTCGCGGCCACCGCTGGTTTTTGCGTCGCAGCGGGTTTGCTGGTGCGATCCTGGGTAAATCTTAACCAGTCATCGTAACCACCACCAAATTCGGTTAATTTACCTTGGCCTTCAAACGCAATCACTTGCGTCACGGTGTTTTCTAAAAAGGCTCTGTCATGGCTGACCAGAAAAAGAGTGCCTGAATAGTCCTGTAATAGCGTCTCCAATAACTCCAAAGTATCAATATCCAGGTCATTGGTCGGCTCATCTAACACTAGAACGTTAGCCGGCCGCGCAAACAGGCGCGCTAACAGTAAACGGTTGCGTTCACCGCCAGAGAGTGATTTGACGGGTGAGCGTGAGCGTTGTGGCGGAAACAGGAAGTCTTCGAGGTAGCTGATGACATGTTTGCGCTCATTACCGATTTCAACAAAGTCAGAGCCTGGGCTGATCGTGTCGGCCAAGGTGGCTTCTTCATCTAACTGCTCACGCATCTGGTCAAAATAAGCGACATTGATTTTGGTGCCACGCTGAATGTCGCCACTATCTGCTTCAATATCGCCTAAAATCAGTTTTAATAGCGTCGATTTACCAATGCCGTTGGGCCCTAATAAACCGATTTTATCGCCACGCAAAATACGAGTGCTAAAGCCTTTGATTAATGTTTTGTCGCCATATGACTTATAAACCTGATCCAGCTCGGCCACCAGTTTGCCACTGCGTTCGCCCGCATCTAGGTTGAGTTTAACATCGCCTTGGCGCTCACGCCTAGCTGCTCGGTCTAAGCGGAGCGCTTCTAATCTTCTCACGCGCCCTTCATTACGGGTGCGACGTGCTTTAATGCCTTGGCGGATCCAGACTTCTTCCTGCGCCAAAAACTTATCAAACTTAGCCGCATGGGTTTCTTCAACAGCGAGTAACTCTTCTTTTTTAATTTGGTATTGTGAAAAGTTGCCCACAAAGTCTGTCAAATTGCCACGGTCCAATTCGGTAATGCGTGTAGCCAGTTTGTCTAAAAAACGGCGGTCATGGGTAATAAACAACACACTGCCATTAAAGCCTAACAACAAATCTTCCAGCCATTCGATGGCTTCCAGATCCAGGTGGTTGGTTGGCTCATCAAGCAATAGTACTTCAGGCTCTGCCACCAGCGCGCGCCCAAGCGCGACGCGTTTACGCCAGCCACCAGACAGTGTGGAGACCAGTACATCTGCATCCAGTTTCAATCGGCTGAGCACGGTTTCTACTCGTGATTGCGCAACCCAGCCGTTTTGCGCGTCCATTTCATGCTGCAAAGCTTGCATACGTTCCATCAACACCTCAATATTGGCATCTGGCATGCCCATGTCATGGGTGACCTGATGGTAGTCAATGATGGTTTGTTGCAAACTGCCCAACCCTTCTGCAACGGCTTCAAATACGGTGTGTGTATTATCCAGTTCAGGCTCTTGTGGTACATAGACCACGCGCACGTTGGGTGCACGCCATACGGTGCCATCATCTAGTTTGATCGTACCCGCAATGGCTTTGAGTAAACTGGATTTACCGGCTCCATTGCGGCCAATCAAGCCAACGCGTTCACCAGGATCTAACTGAAATGAGGCTTGGGCAAGTAAGGCATGATGACCAAATGCGAGACTGGCATTATCAAGCGTAATATGGGGCATAAAGAGTACTCAAAGCAGTGCGAATGGAAGGGGCACTATTGTAAACGACATCAAACCGCAGAATATGCTGAATAGGTAAATATCAACAATATATCAGTGTATATGCTGCGAAGGTGAGGGCAGGGTGTCCAGTGATAACACGCCACCACGCAAAGAAACATCAGGCGCCGGGCGCGTATCCGGTTGGTATTCTTCTACCCAACGCTGTAAGTCTTGCTTGATTTGCACTTCTTGTAAATGTGGCACGCTTGCCAGCCACTCCAGCAAGTTACTTAACCAAAGCGTATCTGCGCTTCGTGCTTGTGCAATGCGTAATTTTTCGTGGCTGGTCGGCAGGGTGTTTTCATCATCTGCCAGCAGCTCTTCATAGAGTTTTTCGCCTGGGCGTAATCCGGTAAATTCAATGCGAATTTCTTGTTCTTGCAAGCCAGATAATTTAATCATGTCGCGCGCCAGATCAATAATCTTAACGGGGGTGCCCATATCCAGCACAAACACTTCGCCGCCATTGCCCATGGTCGCGGCTTGCAATACCAACTGGGCTGCTTCGGGGATAGACATAAAGTAACGCGTGATGTCTGGGTGAGTAATCGTCAGTGGCCCGCCGTGCGCAATCTGCTCACGGAACTTGGGGATCACGCTGCCACTGCTGCCCAACACATTGCCAAAGCGCACGGTGATAAAGCGAGTATTGCTACTGTCGGCATGTTGCAAGCCCTGACAAATGAGCTCTGCCAATCGTTTGCTGGCCCCCATCACATTGGTTGGATTCACCGCTTTGTCTGTTGAGACCAAGACAAACGTCGGCACACCGGCTGCCTGGCAAGCCGCCGCAATCTGGTAGGTGCCATGGGCGTTATTTTGCAACGCCTCCACCACATTAAAATGTTCCATCATCGGCACATGCTTATAAGCGCCAGCATGCAAGACCACGTCAGGTTGATGGCTTTGTAAAATGCGCTGAATACGCGTCTGGTTTTTTACATCGGCCACCAGGTAAACCAGCTCGGTATCCGTCACCCATTGGTTAAATTCCTGCTGCAGCGTATAAAGCGCATACTCTGAAATATCTAGACAAATCAATTGCGCTGGGTGAAAGCTCAATATCTGCCGACATAACTCAGATCCAATCGAGCCAGCGGCACCAGACACCAACACCACTTTATTTGCCAGCATACTGCTTAAGCCATGTGTATCCAACTGCACCACATCACGGCCAAGCAAATCCTCAACATCAATCTTGCGAATCTGCGACAAACTGACACGGCCACTGATCAAGTCCGACATCGCAGGCAAGGTCAACACCTCCATGCCCTCGACTTTACGCGCGGCTTCAACGGCCAAGCGACGCTTTTCATGTCGACTACCCGGCATCGCAATCATGCAATGCTGGCAACCATGACGCGCCGCAATCTGCGCCATATCCTCCAAGCCACCTTCGACCTTGGTATGCATGATCTCGCGGCCAACCAGCTTATTGCTCGGGTCTATCATCGCCACCACGCGCCACTCAGGGTTCTTGCTCAACTCTTTAATCAGGTTAAATGAAGCATCTTCTACGCCAATCACAATCACAGGCTTACCTTGTAAGGCAATACCGTTAAACAAACGCCGTTCTTTCCAGGCGCGATAAATAAAGCGGCTGCCACCCATGGTTAATAGCAGTAGCATCGGGTTGAGAATCAGCACTGAGCGCGGGATAACGATAGAAGGATGTACGAGCAAAGCGAAAGTGGCGCTCAGTAAGGCGGCAAACGCGACTGCACGCATGATACGTTTTAAATCTGGCAGGCTGGCAAACCGCCAGACGCCTTTGTACAAGCCAAAGCTATAAAAACTGATGCTGTGAAAAATGAAAATAACCGGCAAGCTTTTAATAAAAAAGCCGATGAATTGATCGGGGATATGAAAATTAAACCGTAGCGCAAATGCCACCCACCAGGCGGCAATCACCACGACGGCGTCATGAGCAAAAGCCAGCAACGATAAGAATTTGGACGGGAGTTTTAGCATGCGCGCTATTTAATCAATCAATGCGTGATGTTATCACGTCTTAACACTTTGATCGCCGTTAGCATAACAATCTTTATATCAAGAAGCAGGGATTGATGTTCAAGATAATACACATCCAACGCCACTTTCTGCGGAATTGGAATTTCATCCCGACCATTGATTTGTGCCCAGCCAGTAATGCCGGGCTTTAATTCGTGTACGCCTTTTTCGGTACGCAACTTAATTAAATCATCCTGGTTAAATAGTGCGGGCCGAGGCCCAACCACCGACATGTCGCCTTTAAGTACGCTCCATAATTGCGGCAATTCATCCAAACTGGTTTTGCGGATAAAGCTGCCAACAGGTGTGAGGTAACTATTAGGGTTGCTTTGCTGATTCATTAAATGTGTTGCAATTTGTGGTGTGCCTACACGCATTGAGCGAAATTTAGGCATACTAAATAGCTGGTTGTTTCTGCCAACACGTTGGCTCCAGTATAAAGCCGGGCCGGTTGAAGTGAGCTTTACTAATAGGTAAGTCATCAGCACTAGTGGACTGAGCAATAATAGCGCAATCAGGGTCAGTAGAATATCCAACAATCTTTTAATCGACATATGAGATCACCGCGTTTTTAATGCCTTCATCCAGACGCAGAATGGGTTTCCAGTCTAATAATTGTTTTGCTTTGCTCGCATCCACCTGCAAGTTAGCCAGAAGCTGATCACTCAGATTATCTTTACCTAACAACTTAAAAAAAGTACGCAGCCAAGGGTTAGGAACAGACAATAGCCATGCAGGTCGATTGAGCGCTTTTCTAATAGTCGTAATCAGTTCGGTTAAAGACACATCCTGATCGTCGGAAATCAGAAACGTCTGATCAGCCGCTGCAGGGTGTTGGCAACAGAGACTAATAAAATGACACAAATTATCAATACCAACCAAGCTCCGTTTGTTATGAATGGCCCCAAATGGCAACGGGATCGGATATTTGCACAAGGAAAGCAATGTTTTAAAGTTCGCTTTAGGGTTGGGACCATAAACGAGTGGTGGCCGGATAATTGTCAGCTCAGTCTCAGATACTTCAAAAAACGCTTTTAATGCCAGCTCAGCTTCCCATTTTGTGCGTGCGTAATCACTATGAGGTTTAGGGATGTCCTGTTCCGTAAAAGGATGCGAGCCTGAATGTTTACCATTAACACCAATTGAGCTAATAAATACAAATCTCTTAATCGCAAGTTTTTTTGCTAACTCAGCCACCTTGAGGGTATATCCAACGTTTGCTTCATTAAATGCGTGGTAAGCGTCCTCGCTTGTTTCGCGCAATATATGTGCGCGACCAGCTAAGTGTATGAGGCAGTCATACTTGGTGGTGGCTGTGCATTTATGGGGGCTGTTGCGTTGAATGGCTGTGATATGGTGGCCTAGGTTCGCAAGGTATCGCGTAAGTGATTCTCCAATAAACCCGCTCGCCCCGGTGATAAGAATGTTCACGTCAGCTACTCTTTAGGGTTTCTGGATAAATTGCCATATGCGATTAAACAGCTTCCCAAATATGAACTGTGCTACCGAGAAGTCAGGGTAGGCCGCTTTGAGTGTATGGATAATCTCTTTATTCTGCGCCCAGATATTTTTCAGGTTTTTATTTGTTGTACCGCCTGTTCGCATGTGGACTAGCACGTTGTCAATATACGCGGTTGTGATATTTTTTTGCTCAATAAACCTGAATAGCAGTTCGAAGTCAGCAGCTATTTTATAGCTCAGGTCAAATAATCCATATTGCTCATACACTTCTTTTCTCACAAAGAAAGTCGGATGGGCAGGCATCCAACCACTTTTGAATAGCCCTAGTTGATAAGGCCGAGATTTCCAATAACGCACCACACGCGAGGTGTCGTGTTGGTCAACATATACCAGGTTTGCAAAACAAGCCTGTATGTCAGGATTCTTGAATGCCTCGGCGACCTGGGTAAGCACTGTGTCATCGGCATAAAAATCATCAGCATTGAGCAAGCCGATGACATCGCCAGTGGCCAGTTTCAGTCCTTTATTCATGCCATCGTAAATACCTTTATCAGGCTCTGAAATATAGCGTGTGATGCTGCCAGCACTTTTAACAATATCCATGGTGCTATCACGAGAAGCACCGTCTACAATGATATGTTCTTTGTCTTTGTATTGCTGTGAGGCTACTGACGCGATTGTGTCTGCGATTGTGTCGGCACTGTTATAGCAGACCGTAATAATGGAGATTTTCATTGAATTTCAAACTAAGTTTTTTTCTAATCTGCTGTTGAGTGGTTTGACTCTAACAACAATATGCTTTGATCAGTAAAGTCGCTACGGAATAAATGTGCGAATTTCTCCAGTTTCTCAGCCGGCCAATCCCACCATGCTATCGAAAGTAGTTTCTGAATCGTAGCGGGGTCGAATCTATAGCGAATTAATTTCGCAGGGACCCCACCAACAATTGCATAAGGCTCAACATCTTTATTAACAACAGCGCCTGCAGCAATAACTGCGCCGTGACCTATTTTGACACCATCAAGGACCAGTACACTAGCACCAATCCACACATCGTGACCAATATGAACATCAGCGAGCTCTTGAAAATGATTTTTTTTGCTGAATGTAAAATTAGCTTGTTTTAGCGTAGAAAAAAAAGCGGGGTGTGTTGAAATCCATTGTGTTGGATGACGTCCAAGGCCACCTACTCTGGTGCCTGGACCAATACTACAAAAATTTCCTATGTGAGAGGATTGAATCCGAGCACCTGCAATGTAAGTGAATCGTCCCAGGTGAGAATTTTTCACTATGCTCCCTGCGTATAGCCTATTAAACCCCATGAAAGTAGATCTATTGTCAGCGTAGCAGAAAGCCGAGCTTTTAAAGCAACTCAATTTAAATGAGTATAAAAGCCGTCTAAAAAAAATCCAAATGAATACGTCAAACATATTTTCTCCATCCATTTATGACTCGGTAGACGAAGTTGATATATCGAAGTAATTTTACTTTTTTGTAATATGTAGCCAGTTTCTTTTCTACTTCTTGATCGACCACTACGTGCTCAAGTGAAACGGTTACTGGTTGATTCGAGACTACTCCAGAGAAGGGGTTGTATCGCCATTCAGCGCAATGAGTCCCAGAGCCATCTATGCCAATATTTCTAATTAAGGAAGTACATGGCATAAGCGTTAATTTCTGTTTTAAAAACAAGCTGGCATACCAGCGTATATACCAAGAGTTGTTTTTTCCCTTAATCTGGTTTTGGAGCATTTTGACGTAATTGTGAGGACCGTTTTTATTAAATAAACCAAGTGACTTACTTTGCGATAGTTTAGTGAGTAGCGCAGAGCCATCCACATTAAAATCGCCCCAAGCTCTACTCCAGGTAGCCCAGCCCCAGCTTTGGGGCATCTTTGAAAGGAATGTTTTATTTTTTTCTGCAAAGTCTATGGGATACATATAGCCAGAGACACTGCTGACCTGAGTTTGAAACTCATATACTGATAGGCCATCATTCATATACTTCAAAAAGTAGGGAGATGTTTCCAGATCGTCTTCTAAAACAATCACTTTGCCATACTGACGACAAAGCTGGGTCACGCCATCAATAATTGAATTTGCGAGCCCCCAATTCTCTTCTCTTTCAAAAATCGTAATGGTCTGAAACCCTGAAATATGACGGACATACGCCCTGACCTCGCTAACAGCGTCTTGAGCATCTACATTCTTTGCGGCATCTGAAAAAATATAAAGGTCAGACTGAGCACATTCAGGATTTTTTAACAGTGCTTGTACTGTCTCCAGTGTGTGCTGCGGGCGGTTGTAAACAAAAAGGGCAATAGGTGCGTAATTCAAAGTTTTGTACTCATTGTGAGATCGTTACTGTTAACTTATTTTCTTATTAAGATTTTAACAGGGATGCAATTGAAAAGTGATCGCATGCCTGAGCATGTTATTCGATCATTTTCCTTTGAGAAACTCTCTTATTGTTCTAAACCATTGTTGATTAAGGTAAAAGCTTAGAACTAGGTAAGAAATAGAGAAAGTTAAGAAACCGAATATTATCCTCAAAAGTGGAGTAGTGATAAGCATAACGCCCAAATAACTGATCAGTACAGCACATACTGACGTTAGTAGGGGTTTCAGTAAAAGGAGGGAGTATTCTATAAAAGTGATACCCGAGAGCGGTCTGACTAAAAAAAACCAATTGGGCCAATAACCTATCAATCCCAGAAGCACCATGGACGTTGCCATACCTGTTGCACCATAGTGACTGCCTAACCAAATCGCAGGTGGGGTGATAAACAGCCATGTCAGGTTCCATTTAAAACTGAGGTCTGCTCGGCCTTTAGCCATCAGTAAGCTCCCCACTGGATTACCCGTAGATCTGAGTAATGCCCATGCTGCAAATATTTGCATTAACAGGATGATCGAAGCCCAACTCTCACCCAAATACAAAGCGACAACTTCGGGGGCAAAAAAGATCAGAAAGATGTATATAGGAAAATTGATCGATGCCGTCATGAGCATCGTCTGTAAATAGATGCGTTTTAGCAGAGCGGGGTCATTTTGCGCTTGCGCCATTACAGGGAGGCCCACTTGCGTCACAATCGGGTTAACAATCATGGCAATATTCAAGTTAAGACTTTTGGCGATGCTATATTGGCCAATTGCCTGCGCCGACATCATTTTGCCCCCTAGCAAAACATCAATTTGTGAGTTGAATGAGTTAGCTAGATTGTTAGCCATCATGTAGCCGCCAAATTGCAAGAATTCACGAATTTCGCTCAGCTTTAGTCTTATTAGTGGTCTCCAGCCATCTGATAAATAGATCCATGACAACAAGCTACTTAATACTGAGGTGATTAATGCACCAATAAGTAAAGAATAAACGCCAAACCCAACAAATGCGGAGGCGATGGCAGATATAAAGCCTAAAAGCGCCGCTGATACATCCACTTTGGCCAGAGGTGAAAAATTGAGGCTTTTCTGTGCTTTTAAGCGTAGCTGTAGACCAATAGAGCTTGCTATCATTGCCAGCGCAGCCAATATAATTAAGTTATCCAGATTTGGCTGTTCATACCATGTTGCCAGCAGCCCGCTAAATAGCACGAGCGCTATCGCCAACACCGATGTGGCACAAACATTGAGCCAATACAGGCTTGATTGTTGATCGTTAGAAATGTTCTGGTGATGAATAATCGCATTACTTATGCCGGCATCTGCGAAAATCTGCAAAAAAGCCATGATGGACGTCACGATAGCAGCAAGGCCAAAATCCGCAGGCGTTAATATTCTGGCTAAAATGGCAATCTGAGCAAATTGCAAAAATGCTCTGGTAAACAACGAGAATGAGGTCCACCTGATGGCAGAAAATGCTTGTTTCTTGAGCGTCATTTGACCAATGGTTTTTTGGCTGTTACAAAATAACCTATTGTTTCCGCGCTCCAATCGGAGTCTAGTTTGTCCAGATGCGGGGCAATCATTTGACCGATATACCAAAAAGGCATGCAAGCAATCATAAAGAGTCTTTTAAGCAAACGAGGGCCACGAATAAGTCGCAAGCTAAAATAGTTAAATTTTAAAAACCACATGCTAAAAAAACCCGATTGCGGCTCAACTACAATATCAATAAAGCCAGCCTTTTCTAATAGATACTTAAGGCCATACGGGGTATATCTAAAAAAATCGTATGGCACTTCATGCAACCACCATTGCCATGGCACCTGCATCACGAAATTTCCACCAGGTTTGAGAATGCGGTTAGCCTCGTTGAGCATTGTTTGTGGCTCGCGCAGGTGCTCCATGACTGACATAGAGATAACAGTATCGGCAACCTCTGAGTCGATAGGGAGTTCAAGATTGAGATCGGCGCTAATATCCGCATGCGTGTTATGGTAGCTCCCTGTCCAGTCGACGCCTATGTACCTGTCGACATAACTAAGAAAAAATCCCTTATGAGGTGCTTCGCCACAGCCCAGGTCGTAAAGTTGACCTTTATATTTGTCGGAATGCTTTTTTAGGAAGCGATCACCAATGTCATAAACCAACCAGTTGTAAAAGCGGCGATTGGAGTGCTTGCCGCTAATTTTTTTCATAAAAACTCAAAACACTTTTGACTACATGGTTCAATGAATCTTGGTCAAGATTAAACCACATAGGTAATCTTATCAGTCGCTCACTCTCTGTCGTTGTGAATTGATCTGCACCATTAAATCGGGAAAACTCTTTTCCTGCGGGCGCATTGTGCAGCGGCACGTAGTGAAAAACAGCGTAAACCCCATCAGCTTTCAGATGTGACAGCAATTCGGTGCGCTGCAACAGGTTTTTAGTTTTAAGGTAAAACATATGTCCGTTATGTTGGCAATCTTCAGGAATGATCGGAAGTTCGAACTTTTCCTGTGTTGCCAAGTTGCTTAGTTGTTCGTAGTAACTATTCCAACTTGCCAGTCTGTTCTCAGTGATTTGGTTCGCTTGCTCTAACTGTCCCCAAAGGTAAGCCGCTTGTATCTCACTCGGCAAATAGCTACTACCAATATCTACCCAGGTATATTTGTCGACCATGCCACGGAAAAACTGGCTACGATTGGTGCCTTTTTCACGAATAATCTCTGCACGAGCAACAAATTGTGCATCGTTAATGATGAGTAACCCACCTTCGCCACCACTGGTGAAGTTTTTAGTTTCATGAAAGCTGAACGCTGCCAAGTGACCAATCGAGCCCAATTGTTTGCCTTTGTAGGTCGACATCATGCCTTGGGCAGCATCTTCTACCACATACAATTTGTGTCTGTTAGCAATATCCATGATGACATCCATATCGCAGCCAACACCCGCATAATGCACTGGCACAATCGCTTTGGTTTTCGAGGTTATTGCAGCTTCAATCAGACGTTCGTCAATGTTTAGTGTATCTGGTCTAATGTCAACAAAAACGATTTTTGCCCCACGCATAACGAATGCATTTGCCGTACTCACAAACGTGTAGCTCGGCATGATAACTTCGTCACCGGGTTGAATATCTATTAGTATTGCAGCAATTTCGAGAGCCTGTGTGCACGAAGGGGTTAGTAATGCTTTGTTACAATTCAGCTTTTCCTCGAACCACTGCTGACAGAGTAATCCGTATTTGCCATCGCCAGAAATTTTTTCACTGCGCATAGCATTCAATACATGCTGTTCTTCATTGCCTGTGTATGGTGGTCGATTAAATGGGATCATGCTTTGGGATTCTTTTCTTTTACTAAATCAATAGGTACTTTTGCTCTGACTATATGACCACTATGACGTTACAGCGCAAAACAATCAGAAAAACTGTTATTCACTAGTTTTTGCCCAGATCTAGGGCTTTTGATAATTCGCTTAACTGTTCGATATGGGTACTTGATAGCAGACTTTGCTCGGTTAGGTATGCCTTATCGCATACTATTTTTTTTGTATCCCATTTTAACGTGTCAAGACAAAAGAACCATATATCTTCTTGCATTTCAATCAGTTTTAACTGCGTCAGCATTTCTTCATTCAACCTGTCGGATGGTATAACAGTCACTCCACCATCATCACATATTGCAATTCCACCTTCATAGGTGGCGCGCATTTGCTTTTCCAGGTCTTCGGGATATGGTTTGGCTGGATCATTAAAGCAGCCCAGTGGAGAAACACCTTCTGCCCAAACGGAATAATTTTGACGCTTTAAGGTTGCCGCATCTCGTACTAATCCTTGTACGACAAGAGCCGCTGCGCCCTTGTACAATAAGATGTATTTAGATACAAGATCTCCGATAATGGCTCTATCCTCACATGCATGCGCGAAGATGATCACAACTTCGCCTTTTTTTACTTCTCGTATTTGCTCATGCACTGCATAGTTCGAGTTGTGCGCAGTAAATATCGCTCTGACAGGGCCTACTCTGTACTGATTAGGGTTTAGCGCAGTTACTTTTGGCAGTACACCTGACTTTCCCAAAGCGTCAGCAACTTCAGTTGTTGAAACGCGATTTTCGGTACAAAAATCAATGATTTTACTTTTATAGCTCACTTTTTTTCCCAATAAATTTCTGATAGATAAATTTACTTGTTCATTTGCTTTTTAAATCGATTAAAGAGGGTATCTTCCGTCGAGAAAGAGTCATCTTTGAAAATAAATAAGGCAAACTCGAAGGGCATATAATCATTACGTATCACAATGTTTCTGGAGTATTTATATGCGATAGACAATATTTTCTCTGGAGAGCTATGGAATGTATGTTCCAACTGATAGTCAACTTTATCTGAAAGAAAATCAAAAGCTAGCCCATCGTTAGATAATAATAATGCTTTGATAATCGTAGCTTCAATTAAGTCGTAATTATCTACATTGTTGAGGCGGTGATTGAAAATTCCGGAGGCAATCACAAAATCGAATGTATTTTCAAACGATATATCTAAAAAATCTCCTGTTCTGAAATTAATCTTGTCACCCACATACTGTTTACGGGCTTCGTTAACTAAATCCGGTACAAGGTCTACTCCAAGGTAAGAGTAATTGTTTGCATATTTTTCATTAAGCGTTTTATTTAAATCACCAAATCCACAGCCAATATCAAGTATAGATTTTTCGGAAAAGTCATACTGTGATGTCAGTATCTCAAAGCGCACATCCTGCTTACCTTTGTCCCAACCTAAGGACTTAGGGGAATAGCCAAACTTTTGGTATCTAGAAGTGTATCGTTCGATAGTTTCTTGCTTATCGGATAAAGGCATAGAGATACTCATAGGTCAGCTCCGACATAAGCCTGTAAGTTTTGGAATCCAATATTTTTTTTCTTCACAATATCCAATCCTTCAGTTAATTGATTAAACCGTTGCCTCAACTTAGAGAGATCGAATTCAGGGCTGTCTGAGCCAACGCATATTCGACGATCAAACTTTTCGAAGAGATACCGAATATCCAGATCAATAGAGCTACCTTCATATTTGCACAATGTAAATGAAAGGTCTAACAGCACGCCATCAAATTGTCTTGCAATTTCAGCGACTTCTAGCAGTCTTACTGCGCCACTGTGAAGAAGAACTATCTTTTCTTCAGAAACCTCACACAAGAGTTCAAGCAGCTGTTCTGGACTGTTCGCACACATTTTCTTATCTCTACTCCAGAAGTATGTGCAAAGTAAAACTACTAGCCCAAGTTGATTCGCTTCTTTAATGATACTGATCAGAAATTTGTTCGAGTATGTAATGCTTGATATTCTTGGGTGGATTTTGATACCCCAATACCCCAGCTTTTTTAAACTCGCTAAATACGCTATGACCGTTGTGCCTGTATTCAAAACATCAAAATTCAAAAAAGCGATTGGGAAAAGATTTTCTGAGTGATCGCGTACAAATGACGCATACGTTTTTTCATGGTAGCCACCTATTTCACTTCCCATACCAACGGCGAGAGCCCATTGTATATTTTGGACCTTCATACTCGCAGTGAGCTGCTCGATAGAGTTTTGCTGATCGAACCGTGAGTTGATCCACGCACTGTTAGGCATCGGGTGGGTTAGGCTGTCAAAAATCGCTATTTCATTCATAAGTAATCTGCACTGTCTGATGTATTTTCCGTAGCAAGCTTTTTAAAGACTCGGTATTTTCTGCGTATGCAATAATATAGCCATGCCTGGAGCGATCATCTGACACCTCTTCAATAATGTCGCCTTCTACAATATTTAATCCGATGCTAATAACGCCAGAGAGTGCGCTTGCTTGCTCAATCCCGTGAATTGTTTTGACTTTTCCTGGGCTGAATTCAAAAAAATCTAAAACGGAAGTTATTTTCCGAGCCTTTGGGTTAATCTCATTAATCCTTTCACCCAAAGCCATCCGTATTAACAAATCATTGCTATCAATGCCACTCATTAAAGGCACAATGTCAGAAGATATTTTTGTACCTCCACCACGAGCTGCGATCTCAACTAGGTAAAATTTACCTGCATGGTATTTATACTCTGCATGCGTTAATCCAAAAGGTAAGCCCATTAGTTTTACCATCTGATTGTGTTGATCGTGAAGAGCATCGAAATCAATTTCTGGGTGTTGTTGGCTAAACCATAATTGTTTCGCAATCATTTCATTGTGAGCATAATGAGTTTTGGTCGATGTTGCCAAGCTATAATGTTCGCCAGCATTCAGCTGTACACCATCAATAGTCAGTTCAACCCCACCAATAAACTCCTCAATAAGTACTGTCTCATCTTTGCTGTGATGCATAGCTGATGTGTAAGCATGCTCTAATTCATGCATATTAGTAACTTTTAAAACCCCTCTACTTGATTGATTAGCAGGTGGTTTTACAACTAATGGAAAATTGCACTCGTTTAAAAACGCAATTGCATCTTTCAGCTCATTACACAATTTGAAGTGTGGTGATGGAAAGTCATGTTTCACACAAAAACTTCTCATCAAAGATTTGTTTGTAAATAGATCTGCGACTGCTGTACCGACGCCTTTTAATTGCATGTGTTCTGCAACATATGCAACAGTAGGAACAGCAATATCACTTTGATCAGTGATTACCGCATCTACATTCCATTCTTTTGCATAGGCCAGGTTTTGTTTTTTATCTAAAACGTCTGCAACTAATCCAACATCAGCATCGTTAAAACCCAAAGATTGAGGATATAGGTTAGTGTTTATAACAAATAAGCCTAATTGTTTTGCTTTGCGAATGACTGGAATCTGCCACTCTCCACCAGCAATAATCATGATGCGTTTCATTTAAAGTCCAAATGTTTCTAACTGTATGTTTTTAATCTAAAGATTAGACGAAGATACTTTCAAGTTGTTTGATCAAATTAGTTTTTGAAAAACAGGCGGATATTTTGGTTTTGTTATGGTTAGCATCATCTGGATCTAGTTTGGTAATTTCAAGATTATCTATATCAAAAATTTTTAGCCCCATTTTACTAAGGGATTTCCAAGACGAAACATCGGATTTCATAAACACTTTTTTGCCAAATCCAAGAAGGGTAATAATATTCCCTACAGCTTGCTGTCTATTATTGTTAAATATCGCAATGTCAATATCTGACAAAAACTTCTGGTATTCATTGAGTGACATAAATTGTTCAAGAGGAATAATTTTTTCCCCGAATATACTACGGCCAAACGTGATAACTTGCTGCGCATATTCCATGTCACCATAAGACAATGGCAGAAATATTTTGATGTTCTCGTCTTTGTATGGCGCTAATTTTTTAAGCACGCTTATATGTTGATTTGTTGGTGTTGCCGAGTTTCCAACTTGAATGTTAATTGAGTTCTTAGTGCCTTGGTATAACTCAGTTTTGTTAAAGATGTTGCTGGGGTATGTAAAGCATGCGTGGTGGACCCCAGTAGCGCCATACCATTTTTGAGCCAACTCATACTCTTCGTCGAAATAGGTAACAAAGTGTCCGATTCTCTTAATTACAAAACGCCTTATATTTTCATAAGCATTTGTTTTTAAGGATAGGTTTCTAAATTCGTAATAATATAAATCGCCTCCCCACATAATCCAGTAGCACTTTTTTAACAACCAGGGTTGCAAAAAAAGAAGCAATACAACAATCGGATTAAACAGGCTATGTAGGATGATTTTTCTTGATTGATTCATTCTCAGAATCAGCTCAAATATTTGATAAGCCTGATTAATGTGAATGACATTTTTATCTAACTTGGTTGGAAAGGTTTGCAGATCTCCAAACAGTAAAAAAGCATGTTTTGAGAGTGGAAAGTTTTCTTTAACTAGGTCGATGAACGGCGGGATAAATTTATCTAGCCTGCAAATGTGTAATATTTCATTGTTTTGCATTGAGCTGGTTCCTGCCTGAGTATGGCTAGCTGTTCGTGCTTCTGTGAAAGAGTCCGGCGCTTAAGGTCTATAGCGCATTAAATTACGTTATGAGGCGACGTTTGAGTTCATAAAGTCAGTGTAAGCAGCCTTTAAGCCAGTTTTTAGTTCAGTTTTAGCTGTCCATCCCATGTGGTTAATTCTTCTGGAGTCCATTAGTTTGCGCATTGTGCCGTCTGGTTTGCTGGTATCAAACACAATTTTTCCTTCGTATGCTGTTACTTCTTTAATGGTTTCGGCTAATTCAGCGATTGAAATGTCTTCGTTATAGCCGATATTCAAAATGGGAGGAATGCCATCATTTCTGTCAGCGGCTATGAGACTTGCAAAGTCGCGATCCGCTAAGCCTAAAATATGCGTGCATGCTTCAGCCATATCTTCGCTATATAAAAATTCACGCTTGGGGGTGCCTGTTCCCCAAATCACAACCTCGGCTTGACTATTTACTTTTGCTTCATGAAACCTTCGAATCAATGCCGGAATCACATGACTGTTTTCTGGGTGGTAGTTATCGCCAGGGCCATAAAGATTGGTTGGCATGGCAGCCAAAAATTGTGTGCCATATTGGCGGTTATAACTCCAGCACATCTCTATGCCTGCAATTTTGGCTAGTGCATATGGACGGTTTGTTGGCTCCAGAGGGCCGGTCAGCAAGTGCTCTTCTTTAATTGGTTGCGGTGCATCTTTGGGGTAAATACAGCTAGAGCCCAGAAACAGAAGGCGCTTAACGCCATTTACATATGACTGATGTATGACGTTGGTCTGAATAGCCAGGTTTTCATGAATAAACTCAGCTGGAAAGGTGTTGTTGGCGTGAATGCCGCCAACCTTTGCTGCAGCTAAAAATACGTATTCAGGCTTTTCTTGGGCAAAAAACGCAATGACTGCTTGCTGTGAAGTCAGATCAAGTTCCGCATGGGTGCGCATCACTAGATTGGTGTAGCCTTGTCCTAACAACGCTTTAACGATTGCTGAACCAACAAGGCCTCGATGGCCAGCAACGTAGATTTTTGCATTCTTTTCCATAGGTTACTCGTGATAATCCATGGCTTGATAGCCGTGCTGCTTGATGAGTTCATCTCGCTGCGCGGACTTGTAATCTTCGCGGACCATTTCAGAAACCAAGTCTTCAAAGCTGGTTTTTGGCACCCAGCCCAGTTTTTCTTTAGCTTTAGTGGGGTCACCCAATAGGGTATCTACCTCAGTGGGCCTGAAATAGCGCGGGTCGACTTGCACAATACATTTGTCACCCCAGTAACCTTTTTCTTCTACACCGTTGCCTTGCCAAGTGATGGTCATGTCTAGCTCGTTGGCCGCAGCATTCACAAAGTCACGTACGCTGTATTGCTTGCCTGTTGCAATCACAAAGTCCTCTGCTTGCTCTTGTTGCAACATCAGCCACTGCATTTCCACATAATCTTTGGCATGGCCCCAGTCGCGTAATGAGTCCAGATTGCCGAGATATAGACAGTCTTGCAGATTAAGTTTGATCCTCGCCAGCGCACGCGTGATTTTACGGGTGACAAATGTTTCGCCGCGGATAGGGCTTTCGTGGTTAAACAGAATGCCGTTGCAAGCGTAAATACCATAGGCTTCGCGGTAGTTGACTGTAATCCAGTAGGCGTACATTTTTGCCACGGCATAAGGACTACGTGGATAAAATGGGGTGGTCTCTTTTTGTGGTGTTTCTTGAACCAAGCCATACAACTCAGAGGTTGAGGCTTGGTAAAAGCGTGTTTTTTTCTCCAAGCCTAAAATACGAATAGCCTCGAGAATACGCAGTGTGCCAATTCCGTCTGCATTTGCAGTGTATTCTGGTGTTTCAAAACTAACGGCAACGTGACTCATGGCAGCCAGGTTGTAGATTTCATCTGGCTGAACCTGTTGAATGATTCTAATCAGATTAGTAGAGTCTGTCAGATCGCCGTAGTGCAGGATGAAATTGTGATGCTCAATATGCGGATCTTGATATAGGTGATCGATTCTGTCTGTGTTAAACAACGAAGATCTACGCTTAACCCCATGCACAATATAGTCTTTGCCAAGTAATAGTTCAGCGAGGTAGGCACCATCTTGACCAGTGATGCCGGTAATTAAAGCGACTTTTTGTGACATGGTTTGAATTGCTGAGTTAAAAAGTGTTTGGATTATAACATGAGCAATATTGAGCTTACGTTTGGAGAGTTTTAAGTCTTATGTTGTTTTGCTCGCCAGCATGGCCTTAATATTCGCCATCTTGCTCTTGCCGTAGTCTTTACTCAGCACCTGGTCTGGCCCGTTAAACGGGTTGCCGAAGTGTTTGACGTCGTCTTTAGGCAATTCACCAATAAACCGACTCGGTTCTCAGGCTTGCTTTTTTGCTTTATGCATCTATTTTTTGATTTAAAAAACGAATACCGAATTGCTCTATGTGGGCAATCAGCGCAGGATTGTCAATGTGATGTTTGAGAGATAAATCTACCTTCCAAGGAAGGTATAAGTCGTCAATTTTTCTTTCAATCAGGTGTAAGTCTTTAAGCTTTAATGTTTCAGCTTCTATACATAAATCAATGTCAGAGGCTGGCTTTTCTTTACCTAGTGCTCTGGAACCATATAGCCAGACGCTCTTGATGCGAGTATCTTGATTAAACACGTCATTGAGTTTTTGTATTGCGGTATCGGGTAGTCCAAATGTCATGACTGATTTGCTACTCTAAATTTGACTGCAACTTTTTGAGCGTATGCATGAGCGCTACAAATAACGCATAGTAACTGTTTTGTATCGCCTCAATGATTTCTTCCGCTACAGCTTTGTTATAAGTATGTGATGTTTTGTTGCGACTCTGTATCATCGCCATCCATCCTTCACCATCTAGAATCAGCCCTTTACTAAATGCTTCACGCGTGGCGTCTCGTGAGCCTGTGATGTTTTGTGTGCCCTGGTAATCAAAATAGTCTTTTAAGACGTTCCAGGCCAACTCGTGCGTAAATTCAAATGCTTGAATTAAACCTTGCTTTTCCAGGTCAGATAATGCTCTTTCCTTACTCAAATCGATGGCAGCTGTCAGACTTTCAAGCGCTTTTTGATAGTTGTTTAATCGCTGCACCCAGCGTAAATTTTGAGTGTTATGCTCTGTCATTTATCGAACCCCAATCATCATGGCTGCATAGCATTTTTTGTGTCTAAAACCTGCAATAAAATTGCGTGTCTGAAGGAATGTTACCAGACAGGGATTGGTCTTGCACCTATCCTTTACTCGCCAGCATCGCCTTAATATTCGCCATCTTGCTCTTGCCATAATCCTTACTTAACACCTGATCCGGCCCGTTAAAAGGGTTGCCGAAGTGTTTGACGTCGTCTTTCGGCAACTCACCAATAAATCTACTTGGCTCGCAGGCTTGCATTTCACCACCGCGTTTGCGTTTTTTACACCAGGTGATGTTAAGTGATTTTTGCGCGCGGGTGATGCCTACGTACATGAGGCGGCGTTCTTCTTCAATCTGGTCGGCGTCAATCGAGTTAGTGTGGGGCAAGATGCCTTCTTCGCAGCCGATTAAAAACACGTGGCCGTACTCCAGGCCTTTGGAGGCGTGCAGGGTGGAGAGTTTGACGGCGTCTGGCTCGCTGTCTTCGCGGCCTTCTAACATGGTGATGAGCGAGACCAGTTGTGTGAGTTCTAGCAGGTTTTTGCCGTCTGACTCGTTGCCGTATTCGGTCGAGCCTTCGCCTTTTTTGCTGAGCCAGGCGACAAATTCCATGACATTGCCCCAACGTGTTTCGGCGGCGCGGGCTTCTTCGCCGTCATACAAATAAGTTTCGTATTGAATGGCGTTGAGTAAATCGTTGATCACTTCATTGGCCGGGTCTTTCACCGCACGGCCTTGCAGCGTCTGGATATAGCGGCAGAAGGTGAGCAGGTCGTCCAGTTGTTTGGCGCCGATGTCGTGTTGAAAGCCCCCTTCAAAAGCGGCGGAAAACAGCGACATTTTGTGCGCGCTGGCATATTCGCCCAGCCGCTCCAGTGTGGTGTTGCCTATGCCTTTTTTCGGCGTAGTCGCAGCACGGATAAACGCTGGATCATCATCTTCGTTGGCGATCAGGCGCAGGTAGCTGATGATGTCTTTAATTTCGGCTTTGTCAAAAAAGGACGAGCCGCCAGAGATGGTGTAGGGGATTTTGTGGTTACGCAAAAACTTTTCGATGATGCGTGCCTGGTGATTACTGCGATAGAGAATCGCATAATCTTTAAAAGTGGTGCGGTGCTCGAATTTATGCGCCTGCAATTTCATGACCACGGTTTCGGCTTCGTGTTCTTCGCTTTGGGTGGCGGTCACATGCAATAGCTCGCCCGTGCCCAGCTCACTCCACAGTTTTTTCTCAAATAATTTGGGGTTATTGGCGATGACCTGGTTGGCGGCGCGCAAAATCCGCACGGTGGAGCGGTAGTTTTGCTCCAGTTTGATGACTTTGAGGTTTGAAAAGTCGGTGGTGAGCTGGCGCAGGTTTTCAACGTCGGCGCCACGCCAGCCGTAAATCGCTTGGTCATCGTCACCCACGGCGGTAAATTGTCCACGCAGGCCGGTGAGTTGTTTAATCAGCTTGTATTGGCAAGCGTTTGTATCCTGATATTCGTCAATCAGCAGGTAGTGCAGCTTGCGCTGCCATTTGTCCAGAGTCTCGGCGTGCTGCTCAAATAACTCTACCGGCACCTTGATCAAGTCATCAAAGTCGACAGCTTGATAAGCGCGCAAGGTTTGCTGGTAGAGCTGGTAAACGCGGGCGGCGGCATGCGTGAGCTCTTCATCGGCCATGGACTTAGCTTGGTCCGGGCTGACAAAGGCGTTTTTCCAGCTGGAAATCTGCCATTGGGTTTTGCGCAGCAATTGTTTGTCTGTGGTGGCAAGAATATCGCTAAGAATTTTGAAGCTGTCTGAGGCGTCCAGAATTGAGAACTGCGGTTTGTAGCCGAGTAGCGCTGCTTCTTGGCGCAGAATGTGCAAACCCATCGAGTGAAACGTGGTGACAGTCAGGCCTTTACCGCTTTTGCCCTCAAGCAGCGGCGTGACGCGCTCCTGCATTTCGCGTGCGGCCTTGTTGGTAAAGGTAATGGCAGCAATCTGGTTGCCTTTAAAGCCGGCCTGGTTAATCAGGTAGGCAATTTTTTGCGTAATGACGCGTGTTTTGCCACTGCCGGCACCGGCCAGCACCAATAAGGGGCCATCAAGATAATGGATTGCTTCGCGCTGCGGGGGATTTAGTAGATGCTGCATGGGGACGTCAGGGTTTGTGCTAAACAACAAAGTGGGAAGTAATTAGCCTGTATGGACTATTTAACCCCTTCATTTATATGGGTATAGTCCAACTACCATAGTATTATGTTTTTCAGGTAAACAAACTTTGTCCACCCCTGTGTTTGATCTCAACAGTGTCATTCTATCATCAATTGGACTCACCCTAACGCTGGTTCTGGTCTTGTTGATTTTTGGCGCCTATCAGCAACGCAGCCTGATTATGCATTGGGTACGTGGACTATTGATGTTTGGCGTTGGCCTAGCGGTTTATTTTCTTTCGCAAACCTCCTTAATCTATGGCCCGGCTAGCATTTATGAGGCGGCGGCCGTGACCATCATCGCGCTCGGTGTCAGCCTATTTATCAACGGTATCCGCTTGCTACGCGGCTATCGTGTGTATCGCTATGGCGCTTTGCTGGTCGTCACTGCGTTGCTGGCTTGTAACGCTGTGATGCTGAATACGCATACGCCGGACCGTTGGATATTGCTGAGTAACGCGCTGGTGTTGATGTGGGTATTTGGCTACGGCATGCGCAGCTTGGTGGGGCATGGTAAAGACTTTGTGGCTAACGTGTTTTGGTTGTGTTGCAGCCTGTTTGGCGTCATTAGCCTGATGCTGGCGTTTGTCGCGGTGAAAGTCGTGCTCGGAGACGACAATACCCTGCGCACGTTTGCACAGTGGCAGATTCATGCGTATATGACCTGTATCATCATGCTGGTGATGACGACCGTGACCAGTCTGCTGCTACTGGTGATGCATGTGCGAGCGCAGGCCGGTTTGCAAGCGATTGCCACGCTCGACGGCCTGACCGGCGTGTTGAATAGACGCGGTTTGCAAGAGGCAGCGACACGTATGCAGGCGGTGTCACAACGCATCCGCTTACCGATGGGGCTGCTGATTGTCGACCTGGACTATTTTAAAAAGGTCAATGATGTGTATGGCCATCTGGTGGGTGACGTGGTGCTTAAATCCTGTGCGGGCACGATACGGGCGGCATTGCGTGGTGGCGATGTGATAGGCCGTTATGGCGGCGAAGAATTTTGTATTTTAATGCCCAACACGGGTGAACATGAGGCGATGATTCTGGCGGAGCGTATCCGCCGTATTATTGAAGTGACACCGGTGAGCATTGCCGGGGTCGAGAGCATGAGCAGTGATACCCAGGCCATCAAATGCACAGTCAGCGTTGGTTCGGTGAGCTCTGAAACTGTTGGTTATGTGCTGGAAGGCTTATTTGCCGGGGCCGACCAAAATCTGTATAAAGCCAAGCAGAACGGCCGCAATCGGATTGCCAGCAATATTGACCAGCTACTGACTAAGCCGCCTCAAGAAGCCAAGCCTGCCAAGCGGCACGCCAGCCTGATTGCCTGATAAACAAGTTATAGAGTATCAGGCTCTGGGGCTGCCTGATCTTCTTTGGCTTTTTTCGCTGCCGCGGCCTGTTCTTCAGCCAGTGCCAACATCTCGGCCCGGCTTTGAGGGGATTCCAGGCTGACGCGGCCTATCGCCCCGCTGCGGTAATCGGTCAGCAAAGCCATTGCCGTGCGTTCCATATCCCATTGCCCATCATTTCGTTTGTAGGTGCGGCGTTTGGCAATCGCTTGCAGCAAATCAATGCCGTCCATGTTGCTGACATCCAGCTTCATCACATCCAGTTTATAACGCGTGTTCATCAGTTCTGGATATTGCTTTAATAATACGTTACCCAAGAACTCAGCCACATCCTCATCAATCACCGCGTTACGGCCAATGGCATGGCTGGCAGCCAGCAGATAACCATCTGACGCATGCTCGATTTTTGGCCACATCATGCCGGGGGTGTCGGTAATATTCTGGCTATCATTTAAATCAAAGCGTTGTTGGCTTTTGGTCACGGCAGGTTCGTCGCCCACTTTAGCTGCGCGGCGATTGAGCAGGGCGTTCATCAGCGTGGATTTACCAACGTTAGGGATGCCCATAATCATCATGCGCAATGGTTTGAGCGGCGTGCCACGGTGCGGGGCCAGTTGGCGGCACAAGCCGGGGATTTTTTTTGCGTCGCCTGGCTTTTTGCAAGACAGCGCGACGGCTTTGGTATTAGGTTGTTTATTAAAGTAATTCAGCCAGGCCTGGGTGACTTGCGGGTCGGCCAAGTCTGCCTTGTTGAGGATTTTAAGGTTAGGGCGCTGGCGGAAGTTGCGCATTTCCTCAATCATCGGGTTATGGCTGGCGGCTGGCACGCGCGCATCCAGCACCTCAATCACCACGTCAATATGCTCTAGTGTTTCTTCTGCCTTTTTGCGCGCAGACGTCATGTGCCCAGGAAACCATTGTATCGCCATATTTTTGCTCCATCCTCAACTCAAAAAATACGGTATCAATGCCCTTTGCCGTACTCGGTATTGGTTTATCCCAGACTTGCAATGCGGTGATTGCAATGGGTTAAATCAACATAAGCGCCTATTTTAACATTGATGCGGCAACTCCCTAAATGTTGCCGATACTCTTGATTTTATTTCCAGCTATAACCCAAAGTAAACAGGGCGCGGGTATCACCTTTGACGCGGTCATCCACCGGACGGCTATCATGGTTATAGTCGACTTGTGTGGAGGCGCTCAAGCCAAAAATAAACGGGAAGCGTAGGCCGGTAGAGCTATAAACCAGAATTTGTGAAGGCGATCTTGCCGTGTAAAGCACCTCATGGCGATGGAACGCCTGTACAAATGAGTTAAATAGATATTGGTTGTAGTTGACCGCCCAGCGCAACGCAGCATGGTTGTCATCACTCTCTTCGTAATAATCCTGCTTGATCAGCGACACACCGCCTTCGACCGACAGATTCAGTTTTTCACCTTCAAAAATCTGGTAACCCGACCCCACACCGTAAGTACTACGTAACTTAATATCTCTGAAGCGGTCTTTTTCTTGAATGGTGTTGAGGTAGCTAAACCATTTTTTTGTAAAAAAGTGGTCATACTGTCCGCGCACGCGGGCATTGTTCTGTGTTTGCTGGTCGTTATCCTCGGCCCAGTAGTAATAGCCTTGTACTGTGTAACGATTCTCCAGGCCACGTAACACCGACTCACCGTTAAATTGCATGTTGCGGTTGGTACTGTTGCCATTGTTAAAGGCGCCGCCCAGACTTAAGTTGCCGGTCCAGACATAACCTTCGCCAATCAGGTCGCGGCTGGGGTTAATGTAATGAATTTCGTCTAACTCGGTATCGACCAGGGGCGTGTTGGTTTCTTCATCTAGAATCACCTGGCCTTCGTCTGTGTGAACCAAGCGGCCATTAACTATGCTGCCGTCAGACAATTGCATCAGGATCGCCTTGTCGGCGTCTATGCTGTGAATATCGTTCCAGTTGATTTTCACTTCGTCGGCATAAGTGGTTTTGACGGTGAGTTTGTTGGAGATTTTTACGCCTAGCGTGCCGGTGATTTTGTCGCCATTTTTGAGCCAGATGGTATCTGCAAGCACAGGCGTAGCGAGCAGAGAGAAGGTGGTGAGCGGAAAGAGCGTGAACTTAACCGTCTTGTCTAGATATAAAAAAGCCCTTTTGGCTAAGCGCTGTGGCATAGATACTCCCTCATACGATTGAACAACTGCGCTGCTGGGCAGCGAATTGATGCAGCGCTAACTAACGTCGCTGCAGTGGTGGGCGTGCTGGATTGCACGGCTTAACATGGGCCACCATGATGTCATCATGATAAACATGATTACTAAAACAGCCTGTGAGTTCCCGAGCGCTTGCCCGGCACACCCAAGCAACCCATGCCGTTAAAGCGGCTGCATGTTAAACTGATTGTTTAGTATTTTAAAACAGCAACACGCATGGTCAAGCCAAATCTACCGCCAGAAATCAAACCTGGCCAATCCCTCCCGCTACTGCAGGCACTGCATATTTTGACGCGTGATGGCAAACTCAACCAGGACAGTCGCCGTAAACTCAAGCAGGTGTATCACCTAGTGAACTTTATCGAGCCATTGATGCAGGCGGTGATGGATAAACATTCACAACCTGTATTGGTCGACCACGGCGCGGGCAAGTCTTACCTTGGGTTTATTTTGTATGATTTGTTGCTCAAGCAACATGCCGCTGGACAAGTGATTGGCATTGAAAGCCGCGGCGAGCTGATTGGAAAATCACGCCAACTGGCGCAAGAATGCGGCTTTGACCGCATGCAGTTTGAGCATTTAACCGTGGCCGAGGCGATGCAGTCACAACAATTGCCAGCAACGGTGGATATTGTCACGGCCTTGCATGCCTGTAATACGGCCACTGATGATGCGATTGCGTTTGGTTTGCAAAAACAGGCGCAATTTATGGTGCTGGTGCCCTGTTGCCAGGCTGAGGTGGCAGAAGTCATGCGTCAGCATAAAGCTGAAACCCTGGCGCAGACGTTTCTCAGCGAGTTGTGGCGGCATCCTATTCACACCCGGGAGTTTGGCAGCCAGGTGACCAACGTGTTGCGCTGTTTGGCGCTGGAAGCACATGGTTATCAGGTGACCGTGACCGAATTGGTTGGCTGGGAACACTCGATGAAAAATGAACTGATCATTGCCAAATATACGGGGCAGCGCAAACGTAGCGCCCGTGAGCGCGGACAACAACTGCTGGAACAGCTGAACTTAACCAGCCTCTCGTCACGCTTTCATTTGCAGTAATCGCGAACCACCCATAAACACTACTAGCCATAAACGCGACCAGCCATAAAAAAGTCTCTGATACCGGGAAGGCATCAGAGGCGAATGGAGCGTGTAACTTGCCCCAGGGAAGAGACTTTAAAGCGTATTCGGTTAGAAACGTTTGCCGATACCCAGGCTGATCACCCATGGGTTAATGTCGAGCGAGTCGATTTTTGCCCAGCGATTACCCGTGGTCGCACTCTTCATTTCCACGTCGGTATCCATCCAGACATACTTCACATCCGCATTTAATAACCAGCCATCTTTCAAATTGACGTCTACACCGGCTTGCAAAGCAGGGCCAAAGCTACTACGGTCAATTTTGATTTTCTCGCCAGCGGTCGCGCCAGAGGTGAAGCGTAGGTTACGGTCCAGCATAAAGGTGGCGTTCAAGCCTGCGCCCACATAAGGGTCTATGGTCTGGTCGGGGTTAAAGTGCCATTGCACGGTAAGTGTTGGTGGCAATGCATCAATGCTACCCAGATGCTGGTTACCAACGACCCCCGCGCTGTCGCCACTGATTTTGACATCATGTTTGCTACCCAGCGCCAGAATCAGCTCGGTGGCGATGTTTTTAGTCCAGTAATAGCTAATATCCAGCTCTGGGATGGTATTGCTATCCACTTTGAGGTCTGCACTAGGTGTCATCACATTCGCGCCTACCGCTTTGTTCACGGTGCTGCCGAGACGGCTGCTTTCATTCGGGCTGACATTCGTCGCACGCAGACGTACAACCCAGTCGCCTTGTTCTGCATGGGCATTCATGGCAGGCAACAAGGCGGCCAACATTAAACTGATTGCGGTTTTTTTCATTATGATCACTCCATTAGGTGCATTGAATTTAGGGTCATTGTAGGGTTGCTGGCTAAACCTGGTATTGACCCACATCAACTCGACACAGCTTTGTGCTGTGTGAACACACCTAAAGGGAGGGGGATGGGATAGCGCGGTGTGGCGACCCGCGCAAGCGTGCTTTGGTGAAACTAGTCGCTAAAACTAATAATCGTTGCGCTGTTTCCAGGCATCATCCAGCAGTTTTGATTTTTGCTCAAAAATCACTTTTTTATTCTCGAGGTCTTTTTCGGCCTGCGCTTTATCGGATTGATATTGTTTTAACTTCGCCTGTTCTTGGGCGACCAAGGCTTCCTGGGATTTGATTTTTTGCTCGAGGTCGGTCAGCTTGCTCATGGCATCACCGACGGCATCCCGCGCAGTAGCGGCGTCCGTTTGTTCATTCAGAATATTGCGCGCAAACACTGGCTGGCTCAGTGTGGCGATCAGGCATAAAACGGCAAGGGCTTGTAAACGCATGGGACACTCCATAAAAACAACATCACAAAATTTTGACACGATTATAAAGCCAAAATGCACGCTGGCTTGATATTGGCCGGAGCCTATTAATCATAGAAGGGACTCCTTATTAGTGAGCTGCAATGGCATTAGGTTCCTGGCGCCACAAACGTCAGCCGCGTCATCTTAGTGTCAATAGCGTTAATGATTCGGCAGATTTATTGATCTATCTCAATATGTCATTTGTTAATTAAGTTATTGTATTTAAAAATAAAAGTCATGTTTTTTGTAAGACAGATTCTGACATGGCGAACAGACAAAACGGATAATCAGTCACGGGTTTTTTGATGTGTGAAGTGACGGCTATCACGCTAGGAAAAGCAAAGAATCAGGTGTTTATTTTGCGTTGCCACTGAAATATGAACATGTTGGCAGGGCGGCAATAAAGAACACATGGACTCTCAATTATTCAATGAAGTTGTCTCAATGACTCAGGGATAGAAAGCGATTAACGATGAAATTAAATTTGCCAGTGACTACGACAGAAGTGCAGTTTGATGATGCCCAGTTTATGCTGACCAGAACAGACCTCAAGGGCGTGATTACTTATGCGAACAAAGACTTTATTCAAGTAAGTGGTTTTAGTGAAGCTGAGCTGGTCGGCAGCAGTCACAATATTGTGCGCCACCCCGACATGCCTGCCGCCGCTTTTGCTGATATGTGGCGTAGCTTGAAAGCGGGCAAGCCATGGACTGGTTTAGTCAAAAACCGTACCAAGCATGGTGACTTTTACTGGGTGGTGGCGAATGCCACGCCTGTGACCGAAAACAATCAGGTGGTGGGCTACTTATCGGCGCGCCGAAAACCGACGCGCGAACAAATTAATGAGGCCTCTGCCGCTTATGCCTTATTTACGTCAGGCAATGCCAAGGGTCTGGCGATTGTTGATGGCAAGGTGGTCAATGTGTCGTGGGTCAACACCCTAAAAGACAGACTGGGGGCGATTACCGTCAAGCAGCGCTTAATCGGTCTGGCGGTCATGGCTTTTGCATGCATGGCTGTGCAAGCCGGACTCAGCGTTGCCCATCCCGCGTCATCACCTGCCATGATGTTTGCCAGCCTGGGGTTGGCCTTGCCTCTGTTGCTAGGCTTGGCGGTGTTGATTGCACGCTCAGTGACTCAACCGCTGGCGCAAACGCTGCATGCAGTGAAGGAAATCACCACCGGCAATTACAGCACCTACATTGATGCACGTGGCAGCAATGAGCTCAGTGAAGTGTTGCAGGCGTTGAAGAAAATGCAGACGCTGCTTAGCGTGAGTGAAAACGCGTTAAAAGAATCTGCCATCGAAACCCGTGAGCAGGCCGCTTTGTTTGAAAATCAACTGGCGGCGATTAACCGCTCTACCGGCTCGATAGAATTTGACCTGGAAGGCAAGATTCTTGCCGTGAATGATATTTTTCTGGAGGTGCTGGGTTACACGCGTGATGCGCTGGTCGGCCTGTCGCATCGTCAACTGGTTGAACCGGCGTTTGTCAGCAGTGGCGAGTATGAGACCTTCTGGCAACGCCTGAGACGCGGGGAATCTATCGCTGGTGAGTTTTTGCGTTTAGGCAAGCAAGGCCAGGAAATCTGGCTGGACGCAACCTACAACCCGATTTTAGATGCTGACGGCAAGCCTTATAAAGTGGTGAAATATGCCGCCGATATCACCGCACAAAAGCTCAGAAACGCCGACTTTGAAAGTCAGATTACCGCCATCGGCAAATCACAAGGGGTGATTGAGTTAGGCCTGGATGGCACGGTGCTCAAGGTGAATCAAACTTATCTGCAGATGCTGGGGTATGCAGAGCATGAACTGGTCGGGCAACATGTAAGCAAAGTGCTGGAACCAGGGTTTGCTGGCAGCGAGGCCTACAAAACCTTGTGGAATAAGCTGGTCAATGGCGGGTCTGATATGGGGCAATATAAACGCATTGCAAAAAATGGCACTGAGGTATGGATACAGGCTTCTTATAACCCGATTTACGATTTAAAGGGCAAGCCCTGCAAAATTGTGAATTACACCATGGACATTACTGAGTCCAAGTTGATTGCGGCGGACAATGCCGGTCAGATTTCTGGTATTCATAGAACACAAGGCGTGATTGCGTTTGAACTCGATGGCACAATCACTTCGGCAAACGATTTATTTTTACAACTCTCTGGCTACACAGAAGCCGAGATTGTCGGCAAAAATCACAGCATGTTTGTTGATGCTGTTTATCGCGCTAGCCATGATTACAAAGCCTTTTGGGAGGCTTTGCGATGCGGCGAGGCACAGGTTGGGCAAGTTAAGCGTATTAAAAAAGGTGGCGCGGTAGTGTGGATGCAGGCCATTTATAACCCTATTCTGGATATGAACGGCAAGCCATTTAAAGTGGTGAAATATGCGACCGACATCACCGAGCAACATGAAAGTGCAGAAGCACTGGCCCGCGCTGTGCAAGAGACCAAAGCCATGATTGAAGGCGCCAAAGCCGGTGATTTAACGAGCCGGGTATCGCTGACAGGTAAAAGCGGTGATATTGCCGCCTTATGTGAAGGCGTGAACGCGCTGGTCGACAAAATGAGTGAAGTGATTTTGCAAGTGCGCGAAGCCACGGTGACGATTAATACGGCAGCCACTGAAATTTCGGGTGGTAACAATGATCTTTCCAGCCGCACTGAGCAGCAAGCCTCTAGCCTTGAAGAAACCGCCGCCAGTATGGAAGAGTTAGCCTCTACCGTGAAGCAAAACGCTGATAACGCCAAGCAGGCCAGCCAACTGGCGATGAATGCCTCCGAGGTCGCTTCCAGAGGTGGCGTCGTGGTGGGGGAGGTGGTAGACACCATGAGTGCCATCAATGACAGTGCAAAACGGATAGAAGATATTATTTCGGTGATTGATGGGATTGCTTTCCAAACCAATATTCTTGCCTTGAATGCAGCCGTCGAAGCCGCCAGAGCGGGCGAGCAGGGGCGCGGATTTTCTGTGGTGGCTGCCGAAGTGAGAAACCTTGCCCAGCGCTCTGCCTCAGCCGCCAAGGAAATTAAAGTGCTGATTGACGACTCTGCAGCAAAAACTGCCCGTGGTAGCGAATTGGTGTCACAAGCGGGTAAGACCATGCAAGAAGTGGTGCTCTCGGTGCAGCAAGTAACCGATATCATGAGTGAGATTGCGGCGGCCTCTGTCGAGCAAAGCACCGGCATCAATCAGGTGAATCAGGCAGTGATGACCATGGATGAAGTGACGCAACAAAATGCGGCGTTGGTTGAAGAAGCGGCGGCTGCCTCTGAATCCCTAGTGGATCAGGCAGAAAGCCTGGTTGAAGCGGTCGGTGTGTTTAAGCTGGCAAACGACACGCATACAGGCAAACGTTCCACCGTACGCCATCTGCATACGCATGCGAGCAAGCATGGCGGCCATGGCAGCAGTTCACAGACTTCAGGATTGCGAACGGGTACAGATAATAGTGAGTGGGCTCAGTTTTAGCGCGCCATGGTAATCTGAGACAACAAAAAACCGCCGGATTCCGGCGGTTTTTTGTTCAGCCTATCTTAGTAGATGAGGTTGATTATTTGTTCATGACGTACATGGTCACTTCAAAGCCAAAACGCATTTCAGTAGCAGCTGGTTTAGTCCACATAATAATCTCCTTGAGTTGTTTGTAAAGTACATCATGATTGATGTGCTTGTATGACTCTCACTATACGCCGGTGTTTGAACATCACCCTGAAGCGAATCCGTAAAAGCGGCTCATGATTTTACGTAGTTTGCTTATCAGCTTAGGCTTCTAAGAGGGCGTCCTCTGATTGGTCTTGCGTATGGATAGGCCATTGCGGAAACGGGTCACTGAGCGTGCGCCAGGCTTCCATGCCTACTGCGAGCTCAGCTTCAGTCATCAGGCAGGCATCAAACGCAGCGGTGAGCGCGGCTTTGTCCATCGCTATGCCTATGAGCACCAGCTCCTGCTGGCGGTCACCATACGGCCCTTGCATGCGCATGTGTATGTGCTGCAGGGTCTCTGCGTCCTCAGGCCAATATTCCTTGGGCGTGGCCGCCCACCACATGCCCGCCAGCTCGGTGCGGGTGACGGCGCCGGCTTGCGACCAGGTCGCACATAACTCAGGCCGCGAGGCGATCCAGTAACGGCCTTTAGAGCGGATGACGCCCGGCCATTCCTGGTTAAACCATTGCCATAAGCGTTGTGGGTGAAATGGTGTGCGTGCGCGGTAGACAAAGCTGGAGATGCCGTATTCTTCACTTTCTGGCACGTGCTCGCCACGTAATTCTTGCAGCCAGCCCGGCGCTTCGGCGGCCTGGTCAAAGTCGAACAAGCCAGTGTGCATAATGCGGTGCAAAGGCACTTTGCCAAAACTGCTATGAATGATCTGCGCACGTGGATTCAGCGTTTTGAGCATACTTTCCAGTCTGCCGATTTCTTCCAGAGTTAACAAATCAGTTTTATTCAGCACCAGCACATCGCAAAACTCAATTTGTTCAACCAGCAAGTCAACCACGGTGCGCTCATCTTCTTCACCCAGCGACAGGCCGCGGTCACCCAGCAGGTCTTGCGAGCCATAATCGTTGATAAAATTGTAGCCATCGACCACGGTGACCGTGGTGTCGAGTTGGGCGACATCGGCCAGTGAGGTGCCGTCTTCATCTGCAAACGTAAAGGTTTCTGCAATCGGCAAGAGCTCGGAGATGCCGGTGGTTTCAATCAGCAGGTAATCAAAACGGTTTTCTTTGGCTAATCGTGTGATTTCAATCAGCAGGTCTTCGCGCAAGGTGCAGCAGATACAGCCATTGCTCATTTCGACCAGCTTTTCCTCCTGTCGCGATAAGGCGGCGCCACCGTCGCGCACCAGTTGGGCGTCGATATTCACTTCTGACATATCGTTGACAATCACGGCTACCCGTTTGCCTTCGCGGTTATTCAGGACATGGTTAAGCAAGGTGGTTTTGCCCGCGCCCAAAAAGCCAGAGAGCACGGTCACAGGGAGTTTATGCATTTTAAGGGTCCTTAATGATTGAATTGTCGTTCGCGCCGCTCGTGGCGCTCTTGAGCTTCCAGGCAGAGTTTGGTCGTCGGCCTGGCGAGTAAGCGCGGCAGCCCAATCGGCTCACCGGTTTCTTCGCAATTGCCATAACTGCCATCGCGTATGCGTAATTGGGCTGCGGCAATGCTCTTTAAATGTTTGCGTTCGCGCTCACGCGTTCTAAGTTCCAGGCCATGGGATTCCTCTTGCGAGGCGCGGTCTGCCGGGTCTGGCGTCTCTTCCTGTTCGTGCAGGTGACTACTGGTCAGGCGCATGTTGTCATGTAAAGCCAGACGTTGGTTTTCTAGCAAGTGTTGAAAGAATGCGAGTTGTGCCGCATTCATGTAGGCCTCTGCAGGCATGGCGAGTAGTTCAGATTCTGTGAGCATATTGGCAACTTTGTTGCATTGCAATTAAGTTGCATTTTAAAGGGGTTAGTTATTTAATGCAACTATGTTGCAAATTTGAGCAGGGTTGTGTGGATTTGAAAAGCGAAGTTAGTCGCTTAGGCCGTTGCCTGTTGGCAGTCGGGGCAGAGCCCTTTTAGGCTGATTTCAATCTGAGAGACCTGGTAGGTCGCGAAAATGGCAGGAGGAATATGCGCCGCTAGTTCATGGATGCACAACACAGTGCCACAATTCTGGCAGTGCAGGTGGGCATGACCATGGTTGCTGACTAAGCCATGATGGTTGAGCTGTGCACTGTCGCTGGCAGTTTCTACGGCCTTGTAGCGACGCACGGGCGCATTGAGTTGGAACTTCCAGGCGCGGTCATCGGTGGAGATTTTGTGTATGAGTGCGTTTGCCTGCAACCAGTCCAGCACACGGTAGACCGTCACCCGGTCAATTTCTTTCACGCCTTGTAGCGCGGTCAAAATCTCGGTGTGACTCAAGGCCTTATGAGAGTGAATCATGGCGCTGAGAACGGCCAGGCGCGCTTTGGTCGGGCGCAGGCCAGCCTCGATAATCAGTTGTTCGGCGGTTTGCATGGCCAAAATTATGAACTACACGATAACATCGAGCAACCGGCCTTTTGCCGCGCCCAGTCTGGGCGCTTTTGCGCAAAGGAGGCCATGCCAGGCTGCTCGGTATAGGGGTGGCGTAACACTTCCAACAAAGTCAGCAGACGTGAGTTGTCGCCTTCAGTTGCAAGATCAATGGCCTCTTGCGCCAGGTAGTTACGTAGCACATAGATCGGGTTTACTGCCGCCATGGTTTGCAAGCGCTGCTCAGGGGAAAATGCCGACTGTTGTAAACGCAGGCCATATTGTTGCAACCAGGCTTGAATATCAGCACCAAATTGTTGTTGGCCTTGCTCGGTATAAAACGCCTCTGTCAGCGTGGCCAGTTGCGGCTGCGCGATGTCTAGTTTCGCCAACTGGGTAAAGAACAGGGTCTGGTCGACTTCAGCGCGTTGCATCAGCTCAAAAATATGGTTAATCAGCTCGCCATCGCAGTCTTGCCAGCGATCAAAGCCAAACTTGCTAGCCAGGCCAGAGGTGAGGGCGCGGATGTAGGTCTGGTCATAAGTCGTCAAGCCATCCGCCAAGCCTTGCGTGTCTGGCAGTAAGGTGCCGAGCGCTTCGGCTAGCCGCTCCAGGTTCCAGCGTGCAATATCGGGTTGGCGGCCAAAACAATAGCGGCGACCTTGTGCGTCGGTGGTGTTTGGTGTCCAGCCCGGGTCAAAGTTATCTATCCAGCCGTACGGTCCATAGTCGATGGTCAGGCCTAATATAGACATATTATCGGTATTCATCACGCCATGCACAAAGCCAACACGCATCCAGTGCGCGACCATGCTGGCTGTGCGCGAACACACTTCTTCAAACCATGCTTCAATCAACTCGGCAGAAGGGTCATTAATGTCTAGTTTCAGACCTGTGGATGGCCACCAGTCAGCAAAGTCGCGATCGATAGTAAAACCGACTAAACGTCTTAATAAAGTTAATTCGTTGCGGCTGGCGAGGATTTCAAAGTGACCAAAACGCGTAAATGAGGGCGCCACACGGCACACAATCGCACCGGGCTCCAGTTGCGGGTTACCGTTGTAGAACATATCGCGGACCACCTGGTTGCCGGTAGTAACCAGGCTTAATGCACGCGTGGTCGGCACGCCGAGGTGATGCATGGCTTCTGAGCATAAAAACTCGCGCAGGCTGGAGCGCAGTACCGCGCGCCCATCTGCAGAGCGTGAGTAGGGCGTTTCACCTGCGCCTTTAAGTTGCAATTCGTAGCGCTTACCCGCGTGCATTAATTCACCCAGGTAAATGGCGCGGCCGTCGCCGAGTTGCCCCGCCCAATGACCGAACTGGTGGCCGCCGTAGCGCGTGGCATAAGTAAACATGCCATCTAGCACACCATTGCCGCCCAGGGTTTGAATCAGGTCGCGGTCTTGCATGTCTGCGGCAGAAAAGCCTAGCATCGCGGAGACTTCTGGGCTGTAGGCAAGCATTTGCGGATTTTTCACCGGAGTGGGCTGCACCGCTGACCACAAGCAATCGCTGACTTGTCGGGTGTAGTTGTCGGTGATCGGGTCGCCGGGTAGTTCGCGGGTAAAGCGGTTATCAAAATGTAAGCTAGGCATAAACTGAATTATAGTCTGGTCAAGGCTGAGGGAGGGTATTAATCGCCAATCAATATGCTGTGGATGCGCATTGATGAAGCGAACTTTAGGCCAGTTTGCTTCAAGCCATGCGCCTTAAGCAACCCACTTTATCGACATACCTCCGCGGTTATCGGCGGCAGATAAACATGCTTTTCTGTTTTGCCATGCGCTTCTCGGGTAAAATAGCGTTTTATTACGCGCAAGTGTGATCTCCACACGTTTAATTTCCCCACATGAATGTTTTTTACGAAGAAGACGGTGGCTTTAAAGTCGCTTCCATCATGTCTGAGGCTGACAGCAGCATGCAAGTCGAGGCCAGCACTGGCAAACGCAGCAAGATCAAAACCGCTAATGTATTGATGCGCTTTGACGGCAGCTTATCCGGCTTTCTTGAGGCCGCCCAGGCTGAGTCCGACACACTGGATACGGACTTTTTGTGGGAGTGCTGCGGCGAGCCGGAGTTTGCGTTTGAGGATTTGGCGCAAGAGTATTACGGTGGCAAGCCGAGTCGCCAGCAAGCCGCTGCGATTGCGCTCAAGCTGCATGCGGCGCCCATGTATTTTTACCGCAAGGGCAAAGGCCGTTATAAAGCAGCGCCTGAAGACACCCTGAAAGCCGCCATGGCTGGGCTGGAAAAAAAGCGCCAGCAAGCCGAATTTATGGCGCAAATGGTGACACAACTCAAGCTGCAGGCCTTGCCAGAGAGCTTTGCTGCCAAACTGGATGCCTTGTTATATGCACCTGATAAAAACAGCCTGGAGTGGAAGGCGCTGGAGCAAGCGGCGGCTGAGCTCAAGCAGTTGCCCGTGCAAGTGTTGCATGCGGCCGGAGCGATCCCTTCTGTGCATGATTACCACCTGGGGGCATTTTTACGCGAGTATTTTGCCTCCGGCACGGCGTTCCCTGATTTTTCACTGGCAGACTTGCCTTCTGACTTGCCGCTGTCTGCGGTGCAAGCATTTAGTATTGATGACAGCACCACCACGGAGATTGATGATGCCTTGTCGGTGACGGCCTTGGCTAATGGTAATACACAAGTTGGTATTCATATTGCCGCGCCAGCCTTGGGTGTAGCGCCACACGAGGCGCTGGATCACGAGGTGATGAAGCGTTTGTCTACGGTGTATATGCCGGGGCACAAAATTACCATGTTGCCAGAAGCGGCGATCCGGCCCTTTAGCCTCGACGCCGGTGAAATCAAACCCGCTTTATCGCTCTATCTTGAGGTCGCGCCTGATTTTAGTATTGTGCGCCAGCATAGCTGTTTAGAGCGCGTGCAGATTGCGGAAAACTTGCGTCACGACACGCTGGAGCCTTATTTCAATGAAACTACCTTGGCGCAAGATAGCGGCCATCCGCTGTGGTCGTCGCTGGTTTTTTTGTTTCACTTTGCCGAAAGCCTGGAAAAAGCCCGCGGCAAATATGACCCGACCAGACCGCAGCCAGTGGATTACAATTTTTATGTCAGCGATGGCATCGTCAATATTGTCAATCGCCAGCGCGGGTCGCCGATGGATAAACTGGTGGCCGAGCTGATGATCGCGGCGAATAGCCAATGGGGACTGTTGTTGGCCGAAAACGATGTACCAGGGATTTACCGGGCGCAAAATGGCGGTAAAGTGTATATGACGACCAAAGCCGAAGGTCATCAGGGCCTGGGCGTGGCGCAATATGCCTGGTGTACCTCGCCTTTGCGCCGCGCGGTGGATTTAATCAACCAGCGACAATTGATCAGCGTGTTGACCTTACAGCCCCCAGTTTACGCGCCAAATGGTGATGAAATTGTCGGCCATATGCGCAATTTTGACCAAACCTACAATGCTTACAATGAGTTCCAGACGCGCATGGAACGCTATTGGTGTTTGCAATACCTGATCCAGGAAAATATCACTGACATCGACGCCACCGTGTGGCGCGAAAATCTGGTGCGGCTGGAGCGATTGCCTTATATGACCAAGGTGCATAGTTTGCCGGCCACCAAGCCTGGCAGCAAGGTACGCCTGACTATCCAAAAAATAGATACTTTACTCATGGAGCTAGAGTGCAAGTTTGTGAGCGTGATTGAAGAGGTGAGTGCGACTGGTGTTGACGAGGCTATTGGTGCTGAAGAGACCATTGCGCTTGCAGAAACCACGACAGCCGACAGTCAGCCTGATGTGGCAGAGAACGCATAATGTTTAAATTTAACCGAAAAATTCACAAAGCGGTGTCAGACTTCGAGATGGTGGAAGTCACCGAAACCGATGGCGTACGCTCTATGCATCTGGGCTCGCCGACGATTCAAAGCAGCATGAAAGTCAAAGATCCTTATGCACTGGTGCTGGCCTATTCATGGGGTGTGCTGAGCAGCCTATTATTCAAACCTGATAGCCGACAATTAACACTCGTTGGCTTAGGCGGTGGCTCGATTGCCAAATACGTATGGAAATATTGCCCGCAGATTCAGCAAACCGTGATTGAGCTTAATCCGCAGGTGATCCAGGTCGCGCGCAGTCATTTTTTTGTACCTGATGATGACGAGCGTTTGCAGATTATTGAGGGCGATGGCATTGCTCATATCCAGCAACACCCGGGTGGCTGTGACTGGTTAATGATGGATGCGTTTGGCAGCAATGGCTTGCCACCAGACTTCTGCACACAGTCATTTTTTGATGATTGCGCTGAGGCATTGACGCCTGATGGCCTGTTTACCATTAACCTCTGGGGCTCAGACAAAAAGTTTGATATTTACATGCAGCGCATGGAGCAAACCTTTGAGCAGCGCGTGTTAATGATGCCCACCGGCAAGCCCGGTAATATCATTGTGTTTGGCTTTAAACCAGAGCTGGCCATGCCAGATTTGGCTGCGTTGCGTAAGCGCGCACAAGATGCCATGCAGTCGCATGACATTAACTTTATCGATTTAATAGACCGTTTACAGGGCGCAAATCCTAACAACGGTAAGGAGTTCACACTCGGTGGCTAATTTTCAGAACCAATATTTTGCAACCTGCCCACGTGGGCTGGAATCCATTCTTGTCGAAGAGCTCAAGCAGGGCGGGGCACGAGACATCAAGGCGACTGAAGGTGGTGCCAGTTTTAGTGGCGAGCTCTCGGTGTGCTATTACGCCAATTTGCACTCACGGGTAGCGACACGGATTTTGATGCAGGTGGGTCGTGGTAAATATCTCACAGAAGAAGATATTTACCAGGGTGCGTTAAAAATTAACTGGCCAAACTGGTTTGATGTCAAACACAGCATGATGGTTAAGGTCACTGCAGTGCGCAGCCCCTTAAAAAGCCTGGAGTTTATTACCCTACGGGTGAAAGACGCCATTTGTGACAGGTTCCGCCAAAGTGTCGGTAGCCGTCCGAATATTGATACGCGCGAGCCTGGTGTGCGTGTGCACGTCTACCTGACCGCTGACAGCTACCAGCTTTACGTAGATACCTCGGGTAACGCCTTGTACCAGCGCGGCAATCGTAAAAACAGCATCGAGGCGCCATTGCGTGAAAACCTGGCCGCGGGCATTTTGAAATTGACTGGCTGGCAGCCAGGCCAGGCCTTGCTCGACCCGATGTGCGGTAGCGGTACCTTTTTACTTGAAGCAGTCATGATTGCGCTGAATATTGCGCCAGGCCTCAACCGCAATTTTGGTTTTGAAAAGCTCAAAAACTTTGAATCTGATACCTTCAAAAAAGTCCGAAACGCCGCAGCCAAGGCGGTGAAACCTGTCAGTTTTCAGGGCATTTATGGTTCAGACATGGATTTACGCGCCGTACGCGTCACCAAGCAGAATCTTGAAATGGCGGGCTGGCTGGACGCCGTGCAACTCAGCCACTGGGAATTTACCAAAGTTGTCCCGCCTGCTGAGAGTGGCGTGCTGGTGGCCAACCCGCCATATGGCGTGCGTATCGGTGAGGATGACACGCTGGCAGAGCTGTATCCGCAAATGGCAGCAGCGCTGAAACAACGCTTTTCAGGCTGGAACACCTATTTTCTGACTAACGACCTGCGCATGCCTAAACTCATGCGCTTAAGCCCAAGCAAAAAAACATTGTTGTATAACGGACCCTTAGAGTGCCGTTTGTTTGAAATTAAAATGGTGGCAGGCAGTAACCGTAAAGACAAGCCAGAACAGCCTGCCGCAGGTGAACAAGCGTAAACGCAAACGCGGATCACTGTAGATACCAATCTTTCCGATTAGCTGATTTTTTTTGGTTTATCTGCGTGCATCCGCGTTTATCTGCGGCAAGAGTATTTTATTCAGTGTGTGTTTTCAGTAAAACAGGCGGAATATAGATGACAGATAGTATTGATGCGTTGCGGGCGCGGGTGAATGCCTTTGTTGAAGAGCGCGATTGGGCACAGTTTCATTCGCCTAAAAATCTGGCCATGGCGATGATTGTAGAAGCCGCCGAGGTGGTTGAGCATTTTCAGTGGATGACAGAGTCCGACAGTCGACAACTCGATGCCGAGACCAAAGTGCAGGTAGGGCAGGAGTTGGCTGATACCTTTGTCTATCTGATGCGTATTGCGGAGGTCTGTGGCATCGATTTAATTGCTGCCGCCAATGCCAAAATTGACCTCAATGCGCAAAAATATCCAGTTGAAAAATGCAAGGGTAGTAACGATAAATATACAAAATATCAATAGATTACATTAATCATTTAAAGTTATTTGTTGATGAAGGAGGGTGGTTGTGAATATACATTTAAGCTCGCGGGTGACTGACTTGCTCACGCAGCAACAGATTCCATTTCAAGTGATTGAAATCCCTCTTAGTGAAGATAAGAAGCCTATTCGCCAGCTTGAAGAGTTACTCACTGCGCAAGGATTAGCCCCGCAATCGGTGGTGCGCAGTGTGGTTTTTAAAGGTGAAAACACCGGGTTTTGCCTGTTGGCCGTTGCTGGTGGCGGTCGCGCCGATTGGGCACTGTTGCGCGCCCATTTGGGGGAGCGTAAATGCCGTATGGCCGAATATGATGAAGTGCCGGAAGCGACCGGCTATGTTGTCGGTGCGGTGCCGCCAATTGCCTTGCCTGCAGGCCTCACGGTATTGGTGGATGGCAGCGTGGCCAGCTATGAAACCGTGGTGATCGGCAGCGGTGTATTGGGCTATGCCCTGGCATTACAGTCTGCAGATTTACTGCAATGCCTCAGTGGCAAAGCACGCGGTCAATTTGTCAAAGCGTAACAGCTTCCTAATATAGGCATAGGCACTTACGATGCGCTGCTATTCACGTGAGCAATCAGGCGTTCAAATTTGGCTTTGTCACTGCCGCGAATAATCCACTTCTTTAAGCCCTTGTTCCAACTGGCCCCGGCTTGTTTAATCGCCTCTTTATGTTTGTGCGTATTACCGGTGAGCGCATAGGCCTTGCCGTGTGGTTCCAGGTCCAGATGCTCATCTGTTGCCGCGTGATTCTGAGTTGGTTCCTGCGGTATCTCGTGATGCGTTGTCGTTGCCATCGCGGTGACTACGCTGATGCTAGCATCCTGAAACGACTTCAGTTCCATCAGCTTGGCGCGGATTTGCATGCAGACCGGGTTGGTGGCTGCCAGCCAGTTTTTATCCTGGCGGGTTGCTTCATATTGCCCGGGTAGTATCCCCATAAGATCAGTCGGTAGCCGTAAATCAGCCGCATGGTCTGGCGTGATGAAAAAACAGCGCTCAACGCCGAGGCGGCCGATAAACAGGCCAAGTTCAAAAATCACATTGTCTCGCACCACCGGATTTTGTTGCCCACGCATCATGGTGAGGTCGTCCGGACTAAAGACAAAGATGCCAAAGTCTGAGTTGCGTAATGCCGTGATCAGGTTGTAAATCGTGCTGCCAGCGATTTGAAACACCCCGTTACTCCATAATGTGCATTCAGCCTCGCGCGTCAAATTCGCTTGGATGGCATTGGCAATATCGAGGCCCTCGCGCGAAGAGCCAATAAACACTTTGGGTTTCATCACACCACTCCTTACTCATTGTTAAATTATCATAATTTGACAATTGTAGCCGCGGTGGGAGATGCTTGCCACAAAAAATAAAAAAGCCCGGCAGACCGGGCTTTTTTTATTAAGGGTATCGGTGTTTAGCACAGCATGAGTTGGCTTAATTACCCAAAATAGTATTGAGGGTGTTGTTTTTACTGCTCTCAACCATCACAGAGGCTTTGCCTGGGTTTTCGCTGATGGTGCTCACCCAGTCCTGGCTCGTACTTTCCAGATCGCTACTGGATGACGTGCCCATCATGCCGGTGAAGCCTGTGCTGTCCTGATTGCTATCCTCGCCATCGCCAAAAATGAGTGAGGCATTGCTCAGCTGGTATTGGCGCAGTTGTTGCATCAAACCTTTGGCAGTATAAGTTTCAGGGGTGGTCCCTGTTTGGCCCAATGTCACTTGCGCACTGGCTGAGGTACTAGCCTGACTATCACTGGCTGTTTCTGGCGTGCGCTGCTCGTTGGCATCCGTTGTGTTCGTGGTCGAGGACGTCGCGCTGGCGTCGGTGTTATAAGCTTTATTCAACAGTGCCGAGACATTGCTTGGAATATTGGAAATCGACATGGATATCCCTTATTAAAAAATGATACAAATACATTACTCCGTATCTTGTTAACGGCATCGTTATAACAAACTTTAATAAATGCTTTATTTCAGTGTTTAAGCCGCTGTGATTGGTTGGTTTTTGTCACTTAGCGCGTCGGTTTGCCTCGATTTATGGTATGGTTTCAGCCTTGTTAGACATCACTCGTTTCTCTGTTATCACATGTCCTCCATCCGCTATTGTGTCAATGGTAAATTGGTTTCAGGTGTTGCGCCGACCAATCGCGGTTTTGCTTATGGCGATGGCATTTTTCGTACCATGCGTTTGCTCAATGGCGAGTTGCAAGACTGGCCATTGCACTACCAGACGCTGGTGGCAGATTGCAGCAAAATCCACATTGTCTGCCCCTCGGCCGAACTGCTGATGCAGGAATTTAAACATCTCATGGCAACCGCAGAGGATGCTGACTTGTCGTCCGGTATCGTCAAAGTCATCATTACCCGTGGCGATGGCGCCCGTGGTTATGCGCCACCGGCCATCTGCGAGCCAACACGAGTCCTAATACATAGTGCATTGCCAGTCTATCCACCTGCTATTTACGACGTTGGGGTGGCCTTATATACCTGTCAGACACGGCTAGCTTCGCAGCCCTTGCTGGCAGGTATCAAACATCTTAATCGGCTGGAAAACGTGCTGGCACGCGCCGAGCTGAAAGACCCGCGTTTTTTTGATGGCGTCTTGCGTGATTACGAGGACCACGTGATTGAAGCGGTCAGTGGCAATCTATTTATTCACAAAGACGGCCTGGTGATGACGCCCGCACTTGAGCAGTGTGGCGTGGCAGGCGTGATGCGGCAAAAAATACTCGATTGGTATAAAACCCAAGGTCAGACCGTGGTGTCGACCAGCCTGTTGATGGAAAACCTGTTGACTGCCGATGCCGTGGTGGTTGCCAATAGCGTGTATGGCGTGCTGCAAGTCACGCAGATTGACGAGCAGGTGATTGCCAGTAACGATTGGGCCAAACAACTTAGGTCAGATTTAGCTTATGTGGTTCATTAAGCAGGGCATGAAATACGGCGCAGCGATGCTGGCTGCGAGCGGGCTGGCGCTGTCGATCTGGATGGTGATTTTTATGATTCGCCCCTTGCCCATGGCCTCAGAAACCATTGGTATGCAGATTCCGGCAGGCGCCAGTGTGCGCGGCATTGCCGACCAGTTGGTGTCGGCAGGCGTGCTGACAGAGCCTTATAGCTTTTTATTGTTGGTGAAGTTAACCGGCAGCGGTAGCCAATTGCAGGCTGGCGATTACGCCTTAAACACCCCATTACAAGCTATGTCACTCATAGATATTCTCAAGCATGGCACTTTTGACCAATTTAAATTGCAGCTGATCGAAGGTAAAACTTTTGCCGACTTCAGGCAAAAACTAGCGCAGATGCCAGGTATACGCCATGACACCGTGACGTTATCTGATCGCGAACTAATGCAGCAAGTCAGCGGCCAAGCCATGCATCCTGAGGGCTGGTTTTTCCCGGATACGTATTATTTAGATGCGCAGAGCAGTGACGCCGACCTTTACAAACGGGCTTACCAAAAAATGGTGCGACATCTGTCAGCCGCTTGGGAGACACGCCAGCCAGGGCTGCCTTATCGCTCCATGTATGAGGCACTGGTGATGGCCTCTATTGTCGAAAAAGAAACCGGGGTAGAGGAAGAGCGTCCGCAAATTGCTGGCGTGTTCGTGAATCGCTTGCGTAAAGGCATGCGTTTGCAGACCGACCCGACCGTCATTTACGGCATGGGTACACGCTATCGCGGTAATATCTCTAAAAAAGACTTGCTGACGGACACGGTTTACAATACCTACACGCGCAGTGGCTTGCCACCGACGCCGATTGCGTTGCCAGGGCTGGCCTCAATACAGGCCGCGCTGCATCCGGCCAAAACCAATGCCTTGTATTTTGTGGCGAACGGCCAGGGCAGGCATGTGTTTACCAGCACGCTGGAGGCGCATAACCAGGCCGTGCGTGCGTATCAATTAAAAAAACACTAGGCAACTAACGATGCACATGGGGAAATTTAAATAATGGCAGGCTTGTTTATCACGCTTGAGGGCATGGACGGTGCAGGCAAAAGCACGCATATCCCAACGATTTTACAACTGCTGGCTGGTCGTGGCCGCGAAGTGGTTTCGACACGCGAGCCAGGCGGCACGCCACTGGGGGAAACGCTGCGTGAACTGTTACTGCATCAAGAGATGCATGTGGATACCGAGTCCTTGCTGATGTTTGCCGCCCGTGCCGAGCATTTGCAGCAAGTGATCTTGCCGGCGTTGCAGCGTGATGCGATTGTGCTGTCAGACCGTTTTACCGATGCCTCATATGCCTACCAGTGTGGCGCCCGCGGCCTGCCTTTGCAAAAAATGCAGCAATTGGAGCAATGGGTGCAAGGCAGTTTGCAGCCGGATGTCACCTTGTTGTTTGATGTGCCGGTGGAGGTGAGTTTGCAACGCCTGGCGGGTGCACGCACGCCAGATAAATTTGAAGCGCAGGGTGCTGCATTTTTCGCCCGTTTACGCGAACAATATTTAGCGCGGGCGGCGCAATTCCCGCAGCGGTTTCGCGTGATTGATGCCAACCGCTCACTTGAAGAAGTGAAGAAGTCAGTTGAAGAAATTATTTCATCCTTATGATTAATAAGCTTTATCCCTGGCAAGAGTCTTTGTTTGCACATTGGATGCAAGCCGGTGAAACGCGTCACCATGCCTTGTTGTTGCATGGTAAAACCGGCATCGGCAAATTGGATTTTGCCCAGACCATGGCCGCCGCTTTGCTGTGTTTAGAGCCGCAGCAAGGGTTTGCGTGTGGCGTATGCCAGTCCTGCCACTGGTTGTCAGAAGGGGCGCATCCGGATTTTAGGGAAGTGACGCCGGAAGATGATGACAACGCTGACAGCGGCAAGAAAAAAACACGCAAACGTCAGCAAATCCTGATTGACCAGATACGTTCGTTGCATGATTATTTATCACTGAGTTCGCACCGCGTGAATGGCATTCGTGTGGTCTTAATTCACCCATTGGAGGCCATGAATGTCGCGGCCTCCAATGCGTTGTTAAAGCTCTTGGAGGAGCCGCCACCGCGTACTCAGTTCTTGTTGATATCACATCAGCGCCAAGCCTTGTTGCCCACTATTTTAAGCCGTTGCATGCAGGTTGAGATGCCAGTGCCCAGTCGTGAGCAGGGCTTGCATTGGCTACAAACACAATCTGTGCCCAATCCAGAGTGGGTGTGGCATTACAGTGGTGGCGCACCGACGACGGTACAACAGGATGCACCCGACTGGTATGCCTGGTACCAGCAGTTTCGCCCTCATTTGGTGAACGGCGCGACAATCGATATTGCTGCCGCGGTGCCGCTGCTGATCAAGCAAGGCATGGAGCAAGCGATACAGGCTTTGCAGAAATGGCTGCTGGATCTCTGGTTATGTTGCCATCAGCAGCCTTTGCGCTATCATCATGGTGAGACAGGCCCATTGCAGGCCTTGGCAGCGGCGGTTAATCTGTCGCGTTTACTGGCGTTTCAACAACAGCTAAATCGCTTTAAAATGACCGCGCAGCATCCGCTTAACCAGGAGCTGCAGCTGGAACAGTTATTACTGCAATATAAAAAGATATTTAGCTAAATATGAGGTCAGCGCACTTCATTATTCTGGAGCTTAGCTCATGAACGACACACAACCACCCGCCGCTGCAAAACCTGGTGTTTTGTCATTGGCGATACGTGAAAAAGCGGCATTGTTTGCCGCCTACATGCCTTTTGTCAAAGGTGGCGGGTTGTTTATTCCCACCAGCAAGCCTTTTAAAATGGGCGAAGAGGTGTTTATGCTGCTCACTTTGTTGAATGACCCCAACAAGCTCAAGGTGGTGGGCAAGGTGATCTGGATGACACCGCAGGCGGTGAATAACAAGCCGCAGGGCATAGGTATCCAGTTTATGGATAAAGATGGCGGTGCTGAGGCCAAAAAGCGCATTGAGACGATTCTTGGGGCGGCATTGAAATCCAGCCGCCCGTCCAACACCATTTAATGGCTGCTATGTTACACAGTCCTGAGTCACATTTTTTGCTGGAAACCCTATGTTAGTCGATTCGCATTGCCATCTTAATTTCCCTGAACTGGTGCAAAACATGGGCCAGGTGCTAGAGGGCATGCAAAGCAACCAGGTCGGGCATGCCTTGTGCGTGTCGGTGACACTGGACAAGTTCCCGGAAGTGCTGGCGATTGCCGAACAATACCCTAACATTTACGCGTCTGTGGGCGTGCATCCTGATTATGAAGACATCGAAGAGCCTACCGTAGATGGCTTGGTCAGCTTGGCTGATCATGCGCGCGTGGTGGCGATTGGCGAAACCGGTCTCGACTATTTTCGCCTCACCGGTGATCTGGAGTGGCAGCGTGCGCGTTTTCGCACCCATATCCGTGCGGCCAAAGTCACTGGCAAACCGCTGATTATCCACACCCGCAATGCGGCCGAAGATACCTTGCGCATCATGCAGGAAGAGGGCGCGGCAGAAGTGGGTGGTGTGATGCATTGCTTTACCGAAAGCTGGGAGGTCGCACAGGCGGCGATTGCGATGGGCTTTTATATCTCGTTTTCTGGCATTGTCACCTTTAAAAATGCGCAAGCCTTGAAAGAGGTGGCGCAAAAAGTGCCGCTGGATCACATGCTGATCGAGACTGATTCGCCTTACCTCGCACCAATCCCGTTTCGTGGCAAAACCAACCAGCCAGCCTATGTGCGGCATGTGGCAGAAGAAATTGCGCGTTTGCGAGACGTGCCATTGCAGCACATCATGACGGCCACCACGGCAAACTTTTTCAATCTGTTCAAGCACGCACAGCCATGCAATTAACCATTTTAGGCGCCGGTTCCAGTGCTGGTACACCCGCCGTTGGCTGCGCATGCGCAACCTGCAGCTCAACAGACCAGCGCAATAAACGCACACGTTGCTCCAGCATGATCACGCTGGACGATGGCCGGGTGATTCTGATCGATACCTCACCCGATTTAAGGCAGCAAGCTTTGCGTGAAAACATGCGTCGCGTCGATGCCGTGTTATGCACGCATACGCATGCCGATCACTTACATGGGATTGATGATCTGCGCGCTTTTTGTCAGCTTAATCGCTGCCAGATTCCGCTCTATAGTTATCCCGAAGCCGTCACGCATATCCAGGAAAAGTTTGGCTACACCTTGCGCGACCCTATCCCCCAGTTTTGGGACTTGCCAGTGTTGGCCGCGCACGTGGTTGACGCGCCATTTGAAGCGGCCGGGCAGTGGGTCACGCCCATCCCTGTCATGCATGGCAAAATCCGTATTTACGCATACCGTATCGGCAACCTGGTTTATATGACCGATGTGTCTGAGATTCCCGAACAATCTTACGATTTATTGCAAGGTGTAGACCTGTTGCTGATTGATTGTCTGCGTGAGAAACCACATCCTACGCATGTCAATGTTGAGCAGTCGCTGGCTTTGATTGCGCGCATAGGTGCCAGGCGCAATGTACTGATACATATGACACATGAGCTGGAATACCATGCCTTGCAAGCCAGCGTGGCGGCCAATATTGCAGTCGGCTACGATGGCATGCAACTTGAGATTGCATAGACCTGTCCTAGTTGTTATGCAGGTGAAGGTCAACCGAATTAAGTGATAAACAGTTATACTTTCACGAAACAAAAATCACTGAGAGCGATATCGTTACTTGGTTTGAATATTTAATACGTTGGATTTTGGATAACAGGAATTAAAACATGAAGTTATACGCAAAGATTTCAGCTGCAATGGTCGCCACCTCATTGCTGTTCGCGGCCACGGCTGCTTTTGCTGGTAAAACTTACAGCGAAGACGAATTTATTAGCGGCTTTAGCGGCAAATCAAAAAAAATCATCATAGAAAAGCTCGGGCAGCCGTTTAAAAAGCAACAGTCAGTGAAGCCCAGTAACGCTAACAACATGATCGGCAACATGGGCAAACAACAGGATAACTCCAAGCCGGTGCAGGTCGAGATGTGGTACTACAAAAACCTGGTCAAGTACGATGGCAAAAACACCTACAAAGAAACTGAAGTAACTTTTGTCAATGACCGCGTGATGAATATTGGGTTTTTCAATAACCGTTAATACGCGCGCATGATAAAAAAAGCTGTGTAGAAATACACAGCTTTTTTTATGTTCTTTGTCTGTTCACAGTGCCCGCGTGTGTCCACAAAATCTGTGGATAACTCAGTGGATTGGGTCTTGGTAAAAAAGTTAAGTCATTGAATATCAATCGGTTTAATCAGGTGTGCGTTTTTTGATCTTCGCGCACAGGCTTATCTCAAGGTCCGTATTTTTATCATATTGTCAACACATGATGCTTGTTTTTTCATCTGCAACTTTGGCTTGGTCAATTGCACGCGTGCTGTGTTTGTAAGGGGTGATATAGACACTTTTTAACCCTTATTCGCCATGTGTTGCACTGGTTGTCTATCGCTGAAGAGTTTGCTACTGACAGATCACTCAGTCTAAGGTGGCTAACATGTTTTTTGTGGTGTTCATCAACAACACAGCATTCAAGCTCCTGATTTTTGATAAAAAATGTAAACAAAATATCCAACAAATGTTAATATTTGTATTGACGTTTGTTTTCATTTTTGTTTAGGAGAGTATTGATGATAAAGCATTCCCTGATGGCGACAGCCATTTTATTTGCCTTTAGTAACGTTGCTTCAGCTGCAGCAGTTAAAGTCAGCGCTGATGCTGCAGATGGTTATGGTATGTACCTGGATTTAAGTGCCCAGGTGACCGCAAAAACCAATTTATTTCCTGTTGGCCCAGTTACCGTAGGTACTGCAATTGTTGAGGTTAAAACGCCTACTGCACTAGGTGATATCAGCGTAGCAAGTACGGGAACACCGATTCCAACGCAAACCAACTCAACGCTGAATCTTGGCTTGACCACCAGTGGTACTGGTAATGGTGTGTTATCAAATATCAATCCTTTATTGGCTTTGCTGATGCCAATACAAGCTGGCTCTGCCACTTTTTCAGCATCAGGTGCATATCTTGAAAACAATCCTGTTGCTGGTTCAAACAGCGCCATTGGTACGGGCAGTGTTGAGCATCTGAATGTGAGCGTGTCGACTGCGCTGGCATTGCAGGCCGATCTTATCGACTCCACTTCAACCGTGACGGTGAATGAAAGCACAGGTTTGTTTACAGCCAGTGGTGACAGCACTTTTGTAGGCGCCAGCCTGAGCATTCTCGGACATTCGATTGATTTGGCTGCAGCTGCTTCAGGAGGTGTTTATCTTGATTTGGGCGCGTTGGGACATGCTTCAGTATGGGCCAATGAAAGTAAATATTGGGCCGATGGTGTGGTTGCTAGTAGCTGCAATGGTGCGACATTTAGTTGTGCAGTGGAAACCAATGCCCTTCAAATTACGCTGGACGATATTGGTATTCATTCATTAGGCCTGTTAGGGCTTGCTAATCTTTCAGCCACGACCGATTTGTGCATTACCGTTGGGCATTCTTATGCATCAGTGACTGTCACGCCCGTGCCAGAAGCTTCATCCTCCTTAATGATGCTGTTAGGTCTGGGCGCACTTGTCGGTTTTTCACGTCGCCGTGTTTAATTAAAGATTGATGCATCAAACATAAAGCCCCCTCAAATGAGGGGGCTTTATGTTTTCTAGCGGTTATTAAAGGCCGGGAGGATGCTCATCAACATCAACCCCAGTTAATAAGGATAATGGCTCCCACAAGAGTGGGTGTATCACGGGTTTATCAATAATGGAAAAGATCGGTTGCAAGCCAAGCGTTGAAATGGTTATTTCTGCCAGTGCATGCAACCCTTTTGCCATGCTTCCTAGAATCTCTAGTGGGTTCACGCCACCTGACACGCTCTCTAGTTGATGTGTTGCTAAATCAATAATCGCCATTTTTTGTATCCTCGATGAAAAACAAATATCAGCTGTATTAACCGTGATTGTGGTTGTCCGGCTGGCAGGAACCGCATGTTGGTGGAGGTGGGGGCGTACATGGCCGTGGTGGGCGGGGTGTACATGGTTGTGGTGCTGGCGTGCAACTGCCGTGATGATTGCCACCACCATAGCCGCCGCCATAGCCAAAGTTAAACAGGCCTAAAAAGCCACCCAGCAAACCACCTAACAACTGCAGAGTGCCACCAGAAACTGTGGCTGCTTCGTTTTGAGACAGATCTTGTATCGTCATATTTCACCTCTGATAAAGTTAATATACCCTTGAGTCACTGTTGCTGATTAAAGGCCTGGGGTTGCTACGCCTGGCTGATACCATGAGATTGGCCCATAGTTGATGCCAGGTTGATTAAAAACACTAAAGACGCTGCCCATGCTGAATGAGTTGTATGGATAGCCAGGGAAAAATTGCGAACCGCCGGAAACGACTTTTGTTTCGGTCACTGAAAGTTGATTGATTGCCATAAATTACCTCTCAAAAATTAACATTCGTTCAATCTGCTGCTGGGAACACTCTTTTAGCCGTTACCAGTACAGGTTGAATCCTCAAAGCGATGTCATTTTTTACTCTTAGTATGCTTAGTGTTAGTAAGCTGAGTGTTTTTTGACAGCGCACACTTCTATATTTGTTTATCCGAAGTGTTAATTAATGTTAAATATAAACTTAAATTAAAACAAGTTAATTTTTTAGGTCTATGCGTTTTTAATGTGATACCGCTCTGCGGCAAAAGGGATGAGAAAGATTGGCTTGGCTGGTTAGTGCGCCAGATGACAGAGACTGAAAGATGCTAAATGTAAGATAACTAAGTGCTATCAAGGCAAAATTATGAAACATGACATATCTTGTCATGTATTTGAAATTAATAACTGAGATGTGACAGCTAAAACCACCGCGCTATAAAAAAAAGCAGGGTTTTCTGAAATCTAGGAAAGTATTTAATTTAAAGCTGCACTTGCGTGATGACGCAATGGTCTATGACTAAAACGAGAGAGAGTGTTGTCGTCAGAACGGTTTGAAGTTTAATCAGTCTCAAACATGAAAGATGTTAAACTGTGACCATGATGACTCACCACGAGACAAAAGCAATTATTCAAAAAAGAAATGAATTGAATGTTTGGGAATCTATATTTGGCGCAGCTGAAAAGCTGCTGATGGTGCCCAGAAGAGGACTCGAACCTCCACGTCGTTAAACACTAGTACCTGAAACTAGCGCGTCTACCAATTTCGCCATCTGGGCTAAAGAAGCTGTGCATTTTAAAGGAAGAATAAATATTGTCAACCAGAAAAACGAAAAAATCCCTGCGTGCAAATGACCCGCAGGCCCAGCGAGAAGCTGAGTTATATCAAACACCATTGCCTAGTCGTGAACTGGTGTTGCAGTTGCTGTCAGACCAAGGTGTGCCCCTAAGTGCTGACCAGATTTATGTGTTGCTCGACATCGGCCATGATGAGCGAGATATTTTTAACCGCAGGCTGGGTGCCATGGAACGCGATGGCCAGCTTATGCGCAACCGTAAGGGTGCATTTTGTCTGCCGGATAAGATTCATCTGATCGCCGGAACGGTCTTTGGCCATAGTGATGGCTTCGGCTTTTTGGTGCCAGATGATAAAACCAAGAACCCGGAAGATATTTTCCTCGGCCCGAAAGAGATGACATTGGTCATGCACGGCGACCGCGCCATGGTGCGTTTGGCGGGCGTTGATCGAAAAGGTCGCCCTGAGGGCAAGCTGGTCGAAGTGCTGGAGCGTGCCAATAAAACATTGGTGGGGCGCGTGATTCGGGCGCAGGGCGTGACCATTGTGGCGGCAGAAGACAAGCGTATCAGCCAGGATGTACTGATTCCTTATCACCTGGATATGGACGCGCAAGTCGGGCAGATTGTGACTGTCGAGCTCACAGAGTATCCCTCTTCACACTCTAGCCCCATGGGCAAAATCGTAGAGATTTTGGGAAACTATGCTGATAGCGGCATGGAGATCGAAATCGCCTTGCGCAAGCATCATTTGCCCCACCAGTTCAACCCGGCTGCAGTTAAGCAGGCTGAAGACTTCCCCAGAACCGTGCAGGCCAAGGATTACAAAGGCCGCAAGGATTTGCGCGACCTGGCATTGATTACCATTGATGGCGAAACGGCGCGTGACTTTGATGATGCCGTGTTTGCTGAACCGCAGGGCAAAGGCTGGCGCCTGGTGGTAGCGATTGCCGATGTGAGCTTTTATGTCCAGCCGGGCGATGCGCTGGATAAAGATGCCTACGACCGCGGCAACTCGGTCTATTTTCCACGCCGCGTGATCCCCATGTTGCCAGAGGCATTATCTAACGGCCTATGCTCGCTCAACCCAGATGTTGAGCGCTTGTGCATGGTGTGCGATATGCAAATTGATAGCCAAGGCGTGGTCAAGCAATACCAATTTTACCCGTCAGTGATGTTGTCTAAAGCGCGCATGACCTACACCAAAGTGGCTGCACTGCTGCAAGGTGAAGATGCGGCTTTAACTGAAGAGTACGCCTGGTTGTTGCCGCATGTGCAAAACTTAAATAGCTTGTTTAGGCTGATGCTCACTCAGCGTGAAAAACGCGGTGCGGTGGAGTTTGAATCGACCGAAACCATGATGGTGTTTAACGATAACGGCAAAATCGACAAGATTGTGCCCGTGGTCCGTAATGACGCTCATAAGTTGATTGAAGAGTGCATGCTGGCGGCTAACGTCTGTGCGGCAGACTTTTTACTTAAAAACGAACAAACCTGTTTGTTCCGTATCCACGAAGGCCCGACGCCAGAAAAACTCGAAGCCTTGCGCCTATTTATGGGCGAGTTTGGCTTTGGCGTAGGTGGCGGCGAGAACCCAAGCGCCAAAGATTATGCCAAGCTCATGCAGCGCATTAAATCAAGGCCAGATGCGCAATTGTTGCAAACCGTGATGTTGCGATCTATGCAGCAAGCAGTGTATAGCCCGGATAACGTTGGCCACTTTGGGCTGGCGTATGAGGCCTATACCCATTTCACTTCGCCCATCCGCCGTTACCCTGACTTGCTAGTGCATCGTGCCATCAAGGCAGTGGTCGAAGGCAAGCGTTATCAGGCCAAAGACTGGCATCAGTTGGGCATGCATTGTTCAATGACTGAGCGCCGGGCTGATGATGCCACGCGTGACGTCACCAATTGGCTCAAATGTTTCTACATGCAAGACAAGGTGGGTGAAGTGTTTAGTGGCACTGTTGCCGGGGTGACCGGCTTTGGCTTGTTTGTGGCGCTAGATGAAGTTTACGTTGAGGGGCTGTTACACGTCACGGACCTGGGCAACGACTATTTTATTCACGATAAGGCACGCCATGAAATGGTCGGAGAGCGCACCGGTGTGCGTTACCGCCTAGGTGACCGCTTGACGGTAAAAGTAGTGCGCGTGGATTTGGAAACCTCTCGCATTGACTTTACCTTGGTAGGGTCCATGGAGGCGGCTTCTGAGTCCGCCGAGCCCGCATTGTTGGGTGGCGATGACAAGCCAAAAAGCAGCCGAAGTCGCCCCTCTAAGGCAGCCCCGGCTAAAGCTGCGCCAGCGGCTTGGGCTAAGTCGGCAATTGCGCCGGCAAAATCAACCCCCGCGGCTAAGCCATCTCGCAAGTCAGGCGAAAAACCTGCTGCAGGCAAGGCCGCAGCCGATAAATCACGCTCGGCTAAAGACAAAGGTCGTCATTCGGCACAAAAAAATAAAGGCAAACCCAAAGCAAAAGCCCGATAATAGCGGCTTGAGTTATTTTTTGCGTTTTTAAGCAATCTATTCGCGCAGTGCTTGGCAATGTTTATTTAATTGCCGGGTCTGCGCGATTCGTGTTTTTATCTTTTGCTGCTTGTAGGCAAAAGTCATTAAAAAATAAGGAGTCACTATGTCAGAAACCCGCATTCTGTTCGGTTTTCATGCGGTGTTGAGTCGCATGCGCCAGCACGGTATCAGCATTCAGGAAATTATTATTGATCAAGACCGTGTCGATGCACGCATGCGCGATTTGCTTGAAATGGCCAAGTCACAAAATATCCGCGTGATTCAAGCCGAGCGACATCGTTTGGATGGCTTTATTGGCGCCCATGGGCGTCACCAGGGCGTGATTGCCCGTGTGGTTGAAACGCCTATGCCGTACAAAGATATTCATGATGTGCTGGAGTCCGACCTCGATGAGCCACCATTTTTCCTGATTCTGGACGGTGTGCAAGACCCGCATAACCTCGGCGCTTGTTTGCGCGTGGCCGATGCTATGGGTGTACACGCGATTATTGCGCCTAAAGATCGTTCTGTGGGCTTAAACGGTACGGTACGTAAAGTCGCCAGTGGTGCCGCAGAGACCGTGCCGTTTATTTCGGTGACCAATCTGGCCCGGACCATTCGTGAGTTGAAAGAAGCTGGTGTGCATATTGTCGGCACCACCATGGATGCGCCTAGCTCCTTGCATAACACCAAACTGGAAGGCCCGATTGCACTGGTGATGGGCGCAGAGGGTGATGGCATGCGTCGCTTAACCCAAGAAACCTGTGATGCGCTGATCACCATCCCGATGTTCGGCTCAGTGCAAAGTTTGAATGTCAGCGTGGCTAGCGGTATTGCGCTCTATGAGATTCGCCGTCAGCGCGTGCTGGCGGGCGGCAAAGCCTAGTCTACCCATGTTGACCTTGCATGATTTGTGGCTGCAACTGCGCCAACGCGCCCGGCGTTTATGGCTGGGCCAGTCGCTGGCGTTTCTGGGCGCCATTGTCGCGGTGCCTATTCCTTTGCTGATGCCCTTGCTGGTAGATGAAGTGCTGTTGCATCAACCAGGCAAGCTCACGCAACTCATGCGCTGGTTATTGCCCGCGGATTGGGTGGGGCCGATTGGTATTATCCTGTGCGTAACACTGATGACCATGACTTTACGTCTGTCCAGCGTGTTGCTGGGGGTCGCCACCACACGCATCTTTGTCGGCTTATCCAAGCAGGTGACGCTGGGTGTGCGCCAGACCTTGCTAGACAAACTCGCTCGCATTCGCATGCAGGTGTATGAAACGCTGGGCGCCGGTCAGATCACCGCGCGCTTGCTTACCGATATTGAAACACTGGACAAGTTTCTGGGCGAAACCATCGCCAAAGTGATCGTCGCTGTACTTAGTGTGATTGGTGTCGCTGCAGTGTTGCTGTGGATGCACTGGCAACTGGCGTTGATTATCTTGCTGCTAAATCCATTTGTCATTGGGCTGACCATGGTTCTGGGTAAAAAGGTCAAAGTGTGGAAGCAACGCGAAAATAGTGCCTTTGAACTGTTGTCGCAATCCGTCACCGAAACTCTCGAAGTCATGCAACAACTGCGTGCCAGCAACAGTGATAAACGCTTTTTAGATAAAGCCAAGCAAGCTGCCGAAGCCGTGCGTGCAGCGGCCACAGCATCTGGGTGGAAGTCAGACGCCTTATCGCGCTTGTCATTCGGGATCTTTCTGTTTGGCTTTGAAATCTTCCGCGCCGTCGCCATGCTGATGGTGGTGTTCTCCAACCTGTCAGTCGGGCAAATGATTGCCGTGTTTGGCTACTTATGGTTCATGATGGGGCCTGTGCAAGAACTGCTCTCGGTGCAGGTGTCTTATTACGCAGCCAAAGCCGCATTAGGGCGCATCAATCAGGTGCTAGATGCGGATGAAGAGCCACATTACCCTGCGCAAGTACAAGGCTTTTCTGCACAAAGCCCGGCGGCCATTCGCTTGCAAAATGTCTCTTTTGCTTATGGCGAAGGCAGTGCCATCCTCGATGACGTTACCCTTAACATTGCACCTGGCGAGCAAGTGGCGCTGGTCGGTGTCTCAGGCGCAGGCAAATCCACGCTGGTGCAATTACTGCTTGGCTTGTATGCCCCAAGCAGTGGTCACATTTTGTTTAACGGGCAAGCCATCGAGCAACTAGGCTACGCTCAAATTCGCGAACACCTTGGCGTCGTGTTGCAACAGCCCATGCTGTTTAACGATAGCGTGCGACAAAATCTGAGTTTAGATCAACCCTATGCCGACGATGCCTTGTGGCGAGCTCTAGAAGTCGCCCAACTGGCACAATTTGTCCGCGACCTGCCGGAAGGCCTGGACACCCAATTAGGCCGCAGTGGCGTGCGTTTGTCAGGCGGCCAGCGCCAGCGTCTGGCCATTGCGCGCATGATGCTCAAACAGCCACAAATCGTGATTTTAGATGAAGCGACTTCTATGCTCGATACACATACCGAAGCCTTGCTCCATAAGGCCATGCGCACATTTTTGCGCGGCCGTACCACGATTATCATTGCCCACCGCTTATCAGCGGTGAAAGAGGCTGATCGTGTATTAGTGTTTGATGGCGGCCGTATTATCGAAGAAGGCCAGCACGAGACGCTGGTACAGCAGGCGGGCAGTGTGTATCAGCGGTTGTATGGGCAGCAGGGATAGTATTGCTGAATCAGATTCGCACTTACTTTTGACATAAGAATAGCCGTTCCACTTGATCACCACAGGCTAATGCAAAGAACTCTTAACGCAAATGAGAAGTTGTGAAGACTTTAATTTTCATATTCTGGAATGACGTCATTTACACAGTCTGAAAATTGAATGCCTTTTGATTGGTCATAGCAGTCTGCTTTTATCATACAAAGTTTTTCTTTATTTCTGCGAGAGGCTAACTCGTAGTTAATCAGTTCATCATCGTTTTGTGATTTCATAACTTCAAAAAATATCTTATTTCTATCTTTGCTTTCTTGTTTCTCTAAAGCTCTATATTCTTTTAGGCACTCTGTTTGTTCTTTAGTAGGTGGAGTGTATTCAGAATTGTTTGGTTTAGAGCTACATGAGCATAGAGCCATGGCAATGGTCAATGTCAAATAAAAAAATTTACTGAGGGGGGAAAAGAACATTAGTGTTCACCTATTAAGTAGCCACCCAAATGATGCTATGTAAACAAGCGATGCGTTAATGTAAAACCATTAATACAGAGCATTTATATCATCCCCATAGGCCTTAGCCATAGGTTGCCAGCGTATAGCAGCAATTAACTGATCATGGCACGCGCGACACTTCATGACCAGGTTTCGAAGTTTCACCAACTTCATTCAGCACATGCGTAATTTCCCCCGTACCGCCCAGTGACACGCTGGTGACGTGGCTAAAGCGAATATTCTCACCTGCGGGTGCTTCAATAGCGCTATTGAGTTTGACTTCAGGGTTTTCGTTAAAGAAGCAATAAACCCCCATGCCAATGGCAGTGTGATGCGTGACATGATCACCCACTTTGTAAGACGCAAACCCATTGACGTTGCCATTCATCCAGCTTTGCTGGTTAGGCACATCATAAGGCGCTTCGCTTTGGTAAAAGTAGACCGCGCCGTTCTCACCATTCCACACGGTTTGGTAATTATGAAAGTGTTCGACAAAGAGGCCGTACATGGTGACGTCATCCCCATTGACGACAATGCCGTGTTTGGTTTTATTGGTTGCCCAGCCAATGCCGTTGCCGTGGTCGCCGCGCCATACCCACAGGTTGTCGCCAATCACATGGTTGCTGTTAATGATGACGCTGTGCGTGGTATTGCCCACCGCCGCGCCGCCCACCCTAAAAAACACGTCGTGCAGGGTGGTGGGGTTTTGTGCATGGCTGATGTTGCTTTTGCTGTCGCCGAGTTGCAGCAATACTTGAGAATTCTTTTCACCGGCGTCGAATAACACACCACCAAGTTTGACGCCGTCGATATCGGCAATGGACATGGCGGCGTTGCCCGCCACTGGTTGCAGGGTGGCAATGCCCAGGCCCAGCACAATGGTGTTAGGCAGGGTGACTTGCAAGGGTTTGTCCAGGCGATAAATGCCGGGTGTTAGCAGCAGGTGTTTGCCTTTGCCCAGGGCGGCATTGATAGTCGCGGCTGTATCAGTGGCCGCTTTGGCGATATAAAATTGCGTGAGCGGTACGGTCTCACCCTGTGGGCGTGTATCTTGCCAGGAGATGCCCTGTGTGTTGTTGCGCAGTGCGGGCACAAACACCTGGTAAGCGCCAGCGTTGTCCAGGGTTAAAAACGGTTTTTCGCGCACAATCGGCGTTTGTTCTACCACCGTGTAAGGCGGCATCGGCCAGTGGTCGGCATCTGGCACGTTTTTCACGCCGACAAACACCATGTTCCAGTTGGCATTGGTCCAGCTACCCATGTTTGAGTTTCTTGTCAGCCATTGCTGCTGGGTGCCAGAGTTGATTTGCTGGTCAATGAGGCTATCGGCAATAAAGCCGCCGCTGGACCAACCGCCGTTGTCATCGAGTAGCATGTTGCCGCGCACATGAATGCGACGCAGCGGTGCTGCTTGCGAGACAGCCCATTGCATGGTGCCGTTGTCTGGCGTGACCGACAGGTTTTCTACGCTACGCCAAAAGTTTTGCGTGGCATCTTCTTCATGCCAGGCTGCTTCGACCTGGATGCCGCCTTGTAGCATCACATCATCGGGAAACTGCCCCAAACCTAACAGCTGCGTATAAAAGCCGAGTTTGACTTTGTTGTGATACACGCCGGGTTTAAACAGCACGGCATAGCGCTCAGGCCCAAACTGGTTGCTTTCTTGCTGCTTGAACAAGTTATCGAGTTTGGTTTGGATGACCTCAGGCGACATTCCGGGGTCCAGAATCATCACATTCGAGCCAAAATCCGGTGTCTCAGGCTGCACTTTTTTCGCATCAGTTGCCTGGCAACCCAGTAATAATAAGGCGGCAAATCCGGCGCTAAGCATTTTGAGTGTTGAGCAAGCTGGCAAAAAAGGACGCATAATAAAGAGTGCTTTCAATCTAATTCATTTCATGAATGACCGTCATACGGCGCACGAAATTCCATTTTTTTATTTTCTGACCATTGCCAAGCGCCTCTGACAACACGATGACACCAGATATTTAGCCGAGATTTAGCGTGCTCAGCGTATCACTACGCACGCGAGAAAGTAATTGAGCGTCGTCAATCAGCGACTCCCCAAACGAGGGAATCAGGGCTTTGAGTGTGTCTTGCCATTGTTGGCTTTGCATGCGGTTGGTGAAGCAGCGTTGCAGCACATCCAGCATGGCTTTTACGCTCACCGACGCCCCTGGTGAGGCGCCCAGCAGGGCGGCCAAGCTGCCATCGCTGCTGGCAACAATCTCGGTGCCAAACTCAAGCTTGCCCCAGTTCTGGTGGCAGCGTTTGATAATCTGTACACGTTGTCCGGCATGTGCCAACTGCCAGTCTTCACTACGAGCGTCTGGCAAAAACACGCGCAAAGAGGCCATGCGTTGCTCATGGTTTTGAAAGACTTCTTTAATCAGGTATTTGGTCAAGTCCATATTGTGGCGACCGGCGCCCAATAAGCTCTTCAGGTTTTTTAATTTGACCGACTTTGCCAGGTCAAAACGCGAACCTTGTTTGAGAAAGCGGGTGGTAAACCCCGCGTAGGGGCCAAACAGTAGGGCGGGCTGGCCTTGTATCATGCGCGTGTCTAAATGTGGCACAGACATTGGCGGCGCGCCGACAGCCGCCTGGCTGTAGACTTTGGCATGATGCGTTTTGATCAGTTGAGTGTTGTTGCAAATCAGCCATTGGCCGCTGACCGGGAAACCACCATAACCATGCGCTTCGGGGATGCCTGACTGTTGCAGCAAAGGCAATGCGCCACCGCCCGCACCCAAAAACACAAATTTGGAGTGATAAGTCTGTGACTGGCCTGAAGGTAAATGTTGTATGTGCACGTGCCAGCCATGTTGTTCACGTTGTTTAGCTTGTTTGAGTTTATTTACGCGTGATTGCGTGAGCAAGGTGAAGTTAGGACGTGTTTTGAGGTAATTGACCAGTTGGCGCGTCAGCGCGCCAAAATTCACATCCGAGCCATGAGCGACGCGGGTGGCAGACATGTTGTCGGTACTTTGGCGGCCAGCCATCATGAGTGGCATCCAGTCATTCAATGTGCTGGCCTGGTCACTCCATTGCATGTCAGAAAACAGCGGGTGGGCTTGCAAAGCATCAAAACGCTTACGCAAAAATGCCGCATCTTTTTCGCCCCATACGGCGCTTAGGTGTGGCACGCGCTGAATAAAGTCTGCGGCATTTAAAACACCTTCTTTTACCAGGCTAGACCAGCATTGCAGCGAGACTTCAAACGCTGCATTGATTTCGAGCGCACGGCGAATCTGAATGTCGCCATATTTATCTTTAGGGGTGTAGTTGAGCTCACAATAACCGGCGTGACCGGTGCCCGCATTGTTTAGTGCATCCGAGCTTTCGAGGGCAACATCATCGAGTTGCTCTACCATGCAAATATGCAGGCTTGGGTCGAGTCGATGTAGCAGAACTGCCAGCGTAGCGCTCATAATGCCGCCGCCAACTAACAATACATCGAGATCAGTTGTTGCCATGGTTCGTGATTCCCCTGTGATGAGGCGCCTGGATGTCAAACGCACAATCATAATGCCGCCGCGCATTATAATATAAATCGAAAAACACGCTGCATAGGCGACATTCAATAGCTGTTAAACCAGTTGCCATTGCGATCACGCCAACTTGTCAACAAAAGGCTTTTGCGGTAATCTCTGACATTAGCAATAAACGCTTTAAAACTAGAAAAAAACGAATCCTGACTTGAGGTTAGGGTGAACAGTTAGCAAGCACCATTGGGTTGTGAATCAGGTGCGGTTATGCTTTCGGTGTTGCCTTAGGCGCTCTCAATTGTCGGGCTTACTGTGGAACACATGATTGGGGTGCGTATGAAAAATCCGCTGGAATCTGTTACAGGGTCCATCATTTCAGGGTTGATATTAACCCTGGTTCTAGTTTTTTTTCTTAAGAATTTTATTGTGGCGGGGGGCTAGTCCATGGAACTGCTTCCTGCACTGGCAAGATGGATCCACTTCCTGGCCGGTATTACCTGGGTCGGATTACTGTATTACTTTAATCTGGTGCAAATGGCCGGATTGAAAGCAGCTGCCGCTGATGGTACGGCAGCAAGTATTAATAAGCATATTGCGCCACGTGCACTGCTCTGGTTTCGTTGGTCTGCAGTGGTCACTTGGTTAGCAGGCGCGGCCTTGTTAGGCCCGCACTTTACGGATGCTTTTGCGTTGCGCAACGGCTTTGAACTTATCGGTGTGGGGGCCTGGCTGGGCACCATTATGCTGTTTAATGTCTGGGTGCTGATTTGGCCTAACCAGAAAAAAATTCTTGGTTTTGTGCCTGCTGATGATGCGGCCAAAAACAAAGCGCGACGCGTAGCCATGCTGGCATCGCGAACAAATCTGGTACTCTCATTGCCCATGCTGTTTTTTATGGCTAATGGCTTGAGTCATCGCGCAGTATTAGGGTTTTAACGGCTTAAAGGCGTTTACGGCGGCTTAAGCCGCCGTTTTTGTTTTTTGAAAAAGGGTTTGAAATGCATTCGGAACATTTAATGAACACCTATGGCAGGCAGCCTGTGACTTTTGTCAAAGGCGAGGGCGTCTGGCTAACAGATACTGCCGGTGATCGCTATCTGGATGCACTGTCAGGTGTCGCAGTGAATGGATTGGGTCATGCCCATCCAAAGTTTGTAGCAGCGCTCAATGCGCAAATCGCCAAGCTGATCCATGTGTCTAATATCTATCAGATTGCCGAGCAATCTGCGTTGGCCGATAAATTGGCTGAGTTGTCGGGCATGGACCGCGTGTTCTTCTGTAACTCAGGCTGTGAGGCCAATGAGGCCGCCATCAAGCTGGCAAGGTTGTATGGCCACAACAAAGGCATAGACCACCCTGAAATCATTGTCATGGATCAAAGTTTTCATGGCCGCACCATGGCAACCTTGTCTGCCACTGGTAACCGCAAAGTACAAGCTGGCTTTGAGCCACTGGTGAGTGGTTTCTTGCGTGTGGCATTCGATGATATTGATGCGGTGAAAACCATTGCCTCACACAAAAACAAGGTGGTGGCTATTTTGGTCGAGCCAGTGCAAGGTGAGGGCGGCATACATATTCCGGCCAGCCTCAAGGCGTATTTGCAAGGCCTGCGTGAAATTTGTGATGCCAATGGCTGGTTGCTGATGCTGGACGAAGTGCAATCTGGTATCGCCAGAACCGGCACCTGGTTTGCATTCCAGCATACTGGCATCGTGCCGGATGTGATGACTTTGGCCAAGGGTCTCGGCTCAGGCGTGCCGATTGGTGCATGTGTGGCGCGTGGCGTCGCAGCAGAGACATTTACCCCAGGTAAACACGGCTCTACTTTCGGTGGTAACCCGTTAGCGACCGCAGCTGGTTTGGCGACGCTCGATATCATTACTGAAGAGAAACTTCGCGAAAATGCGCAGATGGTGGGCGACTATATCCGTGAACAATTTACTGCCGCGCTCAAAGGTGAAGCTGGTGTGATTAACATCCGCAACGCGGGCATGATGATAGGTATTGAACTGGATAGACCTTGTGCAGACCTGGTCAAGCAGGCGCTAGCGGCCAAGTTGCTGATCAACGTCACGTCTGAAAAAGTGATTCGTTTGTTGCCATCGCTGGTGATGAGCAAACAAGAGGCGGATGAACTGGTGAGCAGATTGACGCCGCTGATATTGAATTTTTTAAAGGCAAGTGCTTGATTTAACAAGCGCCCAACACATTATGAGTATTAAACATTTTCTGCAATTTAATGATCTGACCCGTGATGAGATCGAACACATCTTTGCGCGTGCTAAGTGGATCAAATCGCAGTTTAAAGACTACAAACAATACTGGCCACTGGTGGATCGCACGCTGGTCATGATTTTTGAAAAAGCCAGCACACGTACACGTTTGTCGTTTGAGGCGGGTATGCAGCAACTAGGCGGTTCGGCCATTTACCTGAATACGCGTGACTCACAATTGGGACGTGGTGAGCCGGTAGAAGATGCCGCGCAAGTGATTTCACGCATGAGCGACATTGTCATGATCCGTACTTTTGAGCAAAGCATTATCGAGCGTTTTGCGCAAAACTCGCGTGTGCCGGTGATTAATGGTCTGACCAATGAATATCACCCGTGCCAGATTCTGGCTGATATTTTTACTTTTATCGAGCACCGTGGTTCGATTCAAGGCAAGACCGTGGCCTGGATTGGCGACAGCAATAATGTCTGCAATACCTGGCTGCAAGCCGCTGAGGTGCTGGACTTTAATGTACATGTGTCGACGCCGCCTGGTTATGAGGTTGAGCCAGAGCGTGCCAACTTGTACGGCACTTCACATTTTGAGTCGTTTGCTGACCCGATGGAAGCGGCGCGTGGCGCAGACCTGGTGACTACTGATGTGTGGACCTCGATGGGTTTTGAAGCCGAAAACGAAGAGCGTCGCAAAGATTTTGCCGACTGGCAAGTGGATGCTGACATGATGAAAGTGGCAAAAGCCGATGCGGTATTTATGCATTGCCTGCCTGCGCATCGCGGCGAAGAAGTGTCTGCCGAGGTGATTGACGGCGCGCAAAGCGTCGTCTGGGATGAAGCAGAAAACAGATTGCACACGCAGAAGGCGCTCATGGAGTACCTTCTGCTTGGAAAGGTCCTGTAAGCGCGAGCTGACAGGCGCAAGCTGTTTCGGCGCAGGCTAACCTTTAGGTTAAGTGTAGCGGCCGTAGCCAAAACAGATTGCACACGCAAAAAGCATTGATGGAATATTTGTTGTTAGGAAAAGTGGCTTGATTTCACAGGCCTGATGAATTCAGTTTGGGATAATTTAGATGAGCGATATTAAAAAAGCGGTATTGGCCTATTCCGGCGGCCTGGATACCTCGGTAATTTTGAAGTGGTTGCAAGATACCTATCAATGTGAAGTGGTGACATTTACCGCTGACTTGGGTCAAGGTGAAGAGCTAGAGCCTGCGCGCGAAAAAGCCAAAAAATTTGGCGTCAGCGAGATTTACATTGATGACCTGCGTGAAGAGTTTGTGCGTGACTTTGTGTTCCCAATGTTCCGCGCCAACACGGTTTATGAAGGTGAATACCTGTTGGGTACGTCGATTGCACGTCCATTGATTGCCAAGCGGCTGATTGAAATCGCCAACGAGACCAAGGCCGATGCGATTTCTCACGGCGCCACCGGTAAAGGCAACGACCAGGTACGTTTTGAGCTGGGTGCCTATGCGCTCAATCCAAATATCCAAATCATTGCTCCATGGCGCGAGTGGGATTTGCTGTCGCGTGAAAAGCTGTTGGCTTATGCCGAAAAACACGGTATTCCAGTTGAGATGAAACATAAGCAAGGCGGTAGCCCATACTCGATGGACGCCAACTTGTTGCATATCTCTTACGAAGGCCGTCATTTGGAAGACCCTTCTGCCGAAGCGGAAGAAGATATGTGGCGCTGGACCGTGTCACCGGAAAAAGCACCAGACGCGGCTGAGTATTTGGATATCGAATTCAAAAATGGTGACATCGTGGCCTTGAATGGCAAAACCATGAAAGCACATGAGATTCTGGCGGAATTAAACCGCATCGGTGGTAAACACGGTGTCGGTCGCCTGGACTTGGTTGAAAACCGCTATGTGGGCATGAAGTCACGCGGCTGCTACGAAACACCAGGCGGTACCATTATCCTGAAAGCTCACCGTGCGATTGAAAGCATCACGCTGGATCGTGAAGTGGCGCATCTGAAAGATGACCTGATGCCACGTTACGCCAGCCTGATTTACAACGGTTATTGGTGGAGCCCTGAGCGCGTGGCATTGCAAACGCTCATCGACCATACACAGGCCACGGTGAATGGCTGGGTGCGCGTCAAGCTGTATAAGGGCAATGTGATTGTGGTTGGCCGTGACAGCAAGACAGATTCATTGTTTGACTCAACCATTGCGACTTTTGAAGATGATAAAGGCGCTTACGATCAAAAAGACGCTGGCGGCTTTATCAAGTTGAATGCTTTGCGTATGCGTATTGCCGCCAACCTGCATAACCGTAAAAAATAATTGTTATGGCCAGTCGACGCGTCATTGCCTATGACTCCACCCTGCGTGATGGCGCGCAGGCGCAAGGTGTTTCTTTTTCGGTAGAAGATAAGCTCAAGGTGGTTCAGCGTCTGGACCAGTTGGGCATAGGCTATATCGAGGCAGGCAATCCGGGCTCTAATCCTAAAGATCTTGAGTTCTTTGCTCGTGTCGGCGAATTGCAGTTGCAGTATGCCAAAATCATTGCTTTTGGCAGCACGCGTCGTATTGGTATTTCGGCGGCTGAAGACAAAAATTTGCAGTCATTACTGTCTGCCAATACACAGGCGGTGGCGATTTTTGGCAAAAGCTGGGATTACCAGGTCACTGACATTCTGCGCACCACCTTGTCAGAAAACCTGGCCATGATAGGCGACACGATTGCCTATTTAAAGGCGCAGGGTAAAGAAGTGGTTTTTGACGCTGAGCATTTTTACGATGGCTATCAAGCCAACGCAGATTATGCCATGCAAACCTTGCAAGCCGCTGTGGAAGCTGGCGCGGATGTGCTAGCATTGTGTGATACCAACGGCGGCACGTTCCCGAACCAGGTGTTTGCCATCACTGAGACGGTGGTCAAACAGTTCCCATCGCTGCAAATCGGCATACATTGTCACAACGACTGTGAAATGGCCGTGGCAAACTCTGTCGCTGCCGTGCAGGCAGGTGCAACGCAGGTTCAGGGCACAATCAATGGCATTGGTGAGCGCTGCGGAAATGCCAACCTGGTGTCTATCATCCCCAATGTGCAGTTAAAGCTCGGCTTTGACTGCATTTCAATGGCGCAGTTGTCGGAGTTAACTGCTGCCGCAAGGTATGTCAGTGAAGTCGCCAATGTCGCCTTTAATGACAAGGCGCCATATGTAGGTCAGGATGCATTTGCCCACAAAGGCGGGATGCATATTGATGCTGTGAATAAAAACCCTAAATCCTACGAGCATATCAACCCTGTTTCAGTAGGCAATGAGCGGCAGATTTTGGTCTCTGAGGTCGCCGGGCGTGGTGCCATTTTGCGTAAGTTGCAGCAGATAGACCCTAGTCTGACCAAAGAGTCTGCGGCGGCAGCGCATATATTGGAACAGTTGAAAGCCTTGGAGCACGAAGGATATCAGTTTGAAAATGCCGAAGGCTCATTCGACCTGCTGATGCAACGGTTATTAGGCAAGTTTGAGCCGTTTTTCAGCCTCAAGCACTACAACGTCAATATCGACGAACCCTCAGTTGATGGCCAAAACTCAACAGCGACGATTCAGATTTGTGTCAATGATCAGGCATCGAGTGCCACGGCGCAAGGCGATGGCCCGGTCAATGCGCTCGATAAAGCCATGCGCCAGGCACTGGAGCAGTTTTATCCGGTGATTAAAGACATCAAGCTAGTTGATTACAAAGTGCGGGTGCTGGATTCAAACCAGGCTACAGCTGCCAAGGTACGCGTGTTGATTGAATCCACTGACCAGCAAAGTAACTGGACCACCATAGGCGTGTCTTCAGACATTATTGAGGCGTCCTGGCTGGCGTTAAAAGATGCGCTGGAATATAAGCTGATTCGTACTTAATTGTTCGATAAAGACTTCATTAAAACGATACGGTTGACCATATAAATAGTACATTGCCATTCCCCTTGGTGCCCGGCACATATGTGGCGTTCACAATCACTTTGTCGTAGCCGACAGCGGCAATCGGCAATACCACTGGCAGCGGCATGTAGTGGTAATCACTTCTCGCAGTGATACCTGCCGTTAGACCAACCCCTGCATTTAAACCATTGGCCTGGCCAACTAAGTTTTTAACATGCCCGTAGCCCATGATCGGCTCCCAATCATCGTGTGAATCTTTAAATGCCATCACATAATAGCCATCCCAATTATTGTTAGCATCGCGCATGGACTTGCCGATGCCCAAGCCCCATGGTCGCTCGTTAAAAGAGTCGATTTTCTCTCTGGAGTACGTGCTTCTGTTATGGTATGTCACCAGTGGCACATATACATCTGTTTGATCAGATTTTTGCCACACGTCAGTCAGGTGGTTTTTGATCTGAGCATACCAGCTAGTTTGTGTATCTGCGCTGGAGTCTTCAGCGTTTGCACAAAGGCTCAGTGTGCTGATCAATAAGAGTATGGTTATTTTCATCATGTTTCTAAATGCTTGAATGTTAACTTAACATTTTCTCACGAAATGGCAGTGCTTGCTGGATGTAATAGTACCAATTTCAATTGTTCTTGCTCGACCGGTTTTAATGTCACCTGTTGAAAATGAATCAGTCCATCCACCGGGTGTTGGAACTCTCGTTGTCCGCCTTGCCGTTCCAATACGTCATGCTGTTTCCAGAATTGCGTAAATTCCACGCTGGCTGCACTTAATTCACTGATTAGTTGTTTGACCTCAGGTTCCTCTAATCTTGAGCGGCAATCTGCACGGAACTCAGCTACCAGGCGTCGGGCACGCATCTCCCAATTCACTACAAACGTCCTTGCTTGCGGGTTGGCAAACACAAAACGCAGCAGATTAGGGCGCTGAGGTGTCGGCCACGGCACATCCAACAGGCCAGTGAATAATCTGCCCGCTGGCTGGTTCCAAGCCAGGATATCCCAAGTGCGACCCATCACATAGGCAGGAATATGCATCTGTTCTAGCATGGCCACTAGCGTTTCCGGCGCGGTGTCAACTTCACTTTGATGTGCTTGCGGGTCGCGCCTGTCTGCCATGTCAAATAAATAGCTGCGCTCAGACTTGCTCAACTTTAAGGCTGTGGCCAGCCGGTCAAGTGCTTCGGCAGAGACGTTGACCTCGCGCGCCTGCTCTATCCAGGTGTACCAGGTGGCGCTGATGCTGGCTAATTGAGCAACTTCTTCGCGCCGTAATCCTTGTGTGCGGCGGCGTGAGCCAGAAGGGAATCCGAACGCTTCTGGTGAGCCGCGTTGACGCATGGCTTGTAGAAACTCGGCCAGTTCCTGTCGTCTTGTATCCATTTGATTTGTTTATCCTATTAGTGTTAATACTAGTATAAACTATCTTCTTGTAAGGGTATTAAAACTTAGGTATTCTGCCCAAGATTTATCAATATTTGTGTGGTTAGAAAGGAACTGTCATGGCAGGCAAAACGCTGTACGACAAATTGTGGCAATCGCACGTGGTGCGTGAAGAGGCTGATGGCACCTGTTTGATTTATATCGACCGTCATCTGGTACATGAAGTCACCAGCCCGCAGGCATTTGAAGGCCTGCGATTGGCAGGCCGCAAGCCGTGGCGTAATTCCAGCATTGTGGCCAACCCTGACCATAATACACCGACCAAGGATTGGGATAAGGGTATTGAAGACCCGATTTCTCGTCTGCAAGTGGAAACGCTGGACAATAACATCAAAGAGTTTGGTGCGTTGGTGTATTTTCCGTTTAAAAACAAAGACCAGGGCATTATCCATGTCATCGGGCCTGAAAATGGCACCACGCTGCCTGGCATGACCGTGGTTTGTGGTGATAGCCACACCTCTACGCATGGTGCATTTGGCGCTTTGGCTCACGGTATTGGTACCTCAGAAGTTGAGCACGTATTGGCCACGCAAACGCTGGTGGCAAAAAAGTCTAAAAGCATGCTGGTGCGTGTTGATGGCCAATTAGGAAAAGGCGTCACCGCGAAGGACGTCGCACTGGCGATTATTGGCAAGATCGGTACCGCTGGTGGTACAGGCTATGCGATTGAGTTTGGTGGTGAAGTGATCCGTGGCTTGTCGATGGAAGGCCGCATGACGCTGTGTAATATGGCGATTGAAGCCGGCGCCCGCGCAGGCCTGGTCGCGCCGGACGAAAAAACAGCTGCTTACCTCGAGGGCCGTCTGCATGCGCCTAAAGGTGACAACTGGACCAATGCAGTGGCTTACTGGAATACGCTGAAGTCGGAAGACGATGCCACCTTTGACACGGTCGTGGTACTGAATGGTGCAGAGATTGCGCCGCAAGTGACTTGGGGTACTTCGCCTGAGCAAGTGCTGCCGATTGGTTCTACTGTGCCTGATCCGGCACAAGAAGCCGATGCAACCAAGCGTACAAGCATCGAAAACGCGCTGAAATATATGGGCCTGACTGCTAATACGCCGCTTGATCAAATTCTGCTGGATAAGATTTTTATTGGTTCATGCACTAACTCACGTATTGAAGATTTGCGCGCTGCGGCCGGGGTTGCCAAAGGCAAAAAAGTCGCCAGCAATATCAAACTGGCCATGGTGGTGCCGGGCTCAGGCCAAGTCAAACGTCAGGCTGAAGCAGAAGGCCTAGACAAGATTTTTATTGAAGCCGGTTTTGAATGGCGCGAGCCAGGTTGCTCTATGTGTCTGGCCATGAACGCCGACCGCCTGAGCCCAGGTGAACGTTGTGCCTCGACCTCTAACCGTAACTTTGAAGGCCGTCAGGGACCGGGTGGTCGTACGCATCTGGTCAGCCCGGAAATGGCTGCCGCTGCGGCGATTGCTGGTCACTTTGTGGATGTGCGCAGCGCATAAGAGGAGAATTTTATGAAAGCATTTACTACTTTAAACGGGCTGGTTTGCCCGCTAGACCGCGCGAACGTGGATACTGACGCCATTATCCCCAAGCAGTTTTTAAAGTCGATCAAGCGCTCAGGGTTTGGTCCCTATCTGTTTGATGAGTGGCGTTACACCAACTACGGTGAGCCTGGTATGGATTGCAGCACCCGCCCATTGAACAAGGATTTCGTGCTTAACCAGCCACGTTACCAGGGCGCACAGATATTGCTGGCGCGAGAAAATTTTGGCTGTGGCTCTTCCCGTGAGCACGCGCCATGGGCGATTGAAGACCAAGGCTTCAGCGTGATCATTGCGCCTAGCTTTGCCGATATTTTCTTTAATAACTGCTACAAAAACGGTATTTTGCCAATTGTGGCCTCCAGCGAGCAGGTGGATGCGCTATTCAAAGCGTGTCTGGCAAACGAAGGCTATACGCTAAGTGTTGATTTAGTTTCGCAAACTGTGACTACGCCGTCTGGCGAGTCGTTTAGCTTTGAAATCACGCCTACCCGCAAGCACAATCTGCTGAATGGCCTGGATGAAATTGGCCTGACCTTGCAACATGCAGATGATATTCGTGCGTTTGAAGAAAAGCATAAACAAAGCCAGCCCTGGTTATTTGCTTAATTGAATCAACATGCCCGCGTTGTGACGCGGGTTTTAAAATAAAGGAATTCTATAATGGCGTTAAATATCGCTGTGTTGCCAGGTGATGGCATCGGCCCGGAAATTATTGCACAGGCCTTGCGCGTGCTTGAAGTGTTGAAAAAAGAAGGTCTGGACATGACCTTTACGGAAGCGCCATTGGGCGGCCATGCGTATGACCAGTTTGGTCATCCATACCCTGAGTTCACCCAGGACATCTGTCGCAAAGCTGATGCCGTATTATTAGGCGCAGTCGGCGGCCCGCAGTACGACACTCTGGATCGCCCATTGCGTCCTGAGCGCGGCTTGCTGGCGATTCGTAAAGATTTAGGCTTGTTCGCTAATCTGCGTCCAGCCGTGTTGTTCCCAGAGCTGGCAAACGCCTCAACCTTAAAACCAGAAGTGGTGGCAGGCTTGGATATCATGATCGTGCGCGAGTTGACCGGCGACGTGTACTTTGGCCAGCCTCGTGGCATGCGTACAAACGAGCAGGGCGTACGTGAAGGCTTTAACACCATGATTTACAGCGAGCCTGAAGTACGTCGCATCGCGCATGTGGCGTTTGAAATTGCCATGAAACGCGGCAAAAAACTGTGTTCTGTGGACAAGGCCAACGTGCTGGAAACCACCGAGTTCTGGAAAGAAATCGTCATTGATGTGGCGAAAGAGTATCCGGAAGTCGAACTCAGCCATATGTACGTCGACAATGCCGCCATGCAACTGATCCGTAATCCAAAACAATTTGACGTGATGGTGACCGGTAACATCTTCGGCGATATCTTGTCTGACGAAGCTTCCATGTTAACCGGCTCGATCGGCATGCTGGCATCTGCTTCTTTGAATGAAAGCAAAAAAGGCTTGTACGAGCCATCACACGGTTCTGCGCCGGATATCGCGGGTAAAAACCTGGCGAACCCAATTGCAACCATTTTGTCAGCGGCCATGATGTTGCGTTACAGCTTTGATAACGAAGCAGCCGCCACTCGCATTGAAAACGCAGTCAAAAAAGTATTGGCCGCAGGTTACCGTACGGGTGACATTTACGAAGAGGGCACGAAGAAAGTGTCGTGTTCTGAAATGGGCGACCAGATCGTCGCCGCCATGTAACACAGGCTGCGCAGACGTGAGATACATCATCCCGCCTGCGCAGTTTTTAAGCTATAGTCATCACTAGTAATAATTAGGAATTTAAAAATGGCACAATTTGATAATGTCAGCGTGAAAAAGAAAGCCAACGTCTACTTTGATGGCAAATGTGTGAGTCATACCGTGTTGTTCCCTAATGGCACACGCTGTACCGTGGGTGTGATTTTCCCTAGTACATTGACTTTTAACACCGGTTCGCCAGAATTGATGGAAATTAATGACGGTATCTGCAAAGTCCGTCAAAAAGGCGAAGAACACTGGACCACTTACACAGGTGGTGAAAAGTTTACGGTGCCTGGGAATTCCAGTTTTGATATTGAAGTCGCAGAGACAGTAGACTACGTCTGCCACTTCGAATAATTGTGATTGCTCGGCAGGGCCGCGTTGTAAGCGCTTGCCGTACTGAATGTACTGTCTGCGCGCTTACGCCTTGTCCTGCCGTCGCTTTTGAGGTCTAAAATATGCCAAGCTTTGATATTACATCTGAAGTCGATATGGTGAACTTGAAGAATTCGATTGATGCTTCGATCAAGCAGATCACCAATCGTTATGACTTTAAGGGCACGTCGGCCAAAGTAGAATTTAACGAAAAAGACAAAGTCATCACCTTGTTTGGGGATAACGATTTCCAGCTGGATCAGGTGAAAGACATCCTGTTGCCAGCCATGGAGAAAAAAGAGCCTGAGTCTTCCAAGCGCCTGGAACATAAAGACGTGCAAAAAGTCTCTGGTAATAAGGTGAAGCAGGAGTTGCGCGTCCAGGATGGTATTGATAGCGACCTCGCCAAAAAAATCACCAAGCTGATTAAAGACAGCGGCATGAAGGTGCAGGCAACGATTCAGGGTGACACGGTGCGTGTGAACGGCGCCAAGCGTGATGTGTTGCAAGAGGCGATTGCCTTTGTGAAAAAAAACATTACCGATTTCCCTTTAAAATACGGTAATTTCAGAGATTAGTTATTGGGAGAGAAGCATGACGAAGTGGGTGACATTGTTGTTGGCAGTGATGGTGTTAGCAGGCTGCAACACCATTAACGGAATGGGTAAAGATATTGAACAAGCGGGTGAAGCGGTTCAGAAGTCTTCCAAATAATTAATTTAATGCCGGGTATCCCGGCTGAAATATCGAGTCACTATGTTAAAAGTAGGGTTTGTCGGCTGGCGTGGCATGGTTGGGTCCGTGCTGATGCAGCGCATGATGCAGGAAAACGATTTTGCGGATATTGAGCCGCAGTTTTTCACCACCTCGCAAACAGGCGGCGCTGCGCCTCAAGTGGGTAAAGATTCTCCTGCGTTAAAAGATGCCAAGGATATTAACGCTTTAAGCCAGATGGATGTGATTGTCACCTGTCAGGGCGGTGATTACACCAGTGAAGTATTCACGCAATTGCGTGCCACTGGCTGGCAAGGGCACTGGATTGATGCAGCGTCTACCTTACGTATGGAGCAAGATTCCGTCATTGTCTTAGATCCGGTCAATATGCATGTGATTAAAGATGCATTGGCGCATGGCGGCAAAAACTGGATCGGCGGCAACTGTACTGTGTCATTGATGCTGATGGCGCTGAATGGCCTGTTTAAAGCTGATCTGGTTGAGTGGGCAACGTCCATGACTTACCAGGCCGCTTCAGGTGCGGGTGCGCAGAATATGCGTGAACTGATTAACCAGATGGGTGTGATTAATGCTTCTGTCGCTGGTTTGCTAGCGGATCCAGCTTCGGCGATTTTGCAGATTGATCAAACCGTTGCAGATACCATCCGCAGCGATGATTTGCCTCATGCCAATTTTGGCGTTCCACTGGCTGGCAGCCTGATTCCATGGATTGATAAAGATCTGGGCAACGGCCAGAGCAAAGAAGAGTGGAAGGGCGGCGTCGAGACCAACAAGATTTTAGGGCGTGAAGCCAATCCGATTGTGATTGACGGTTTATGTGTTCGCATCGGCGCCATGCGCTGCCACTCACAAGCCTTGACCATCAAGCTACGTCAAGACGTGCCTATGGATGAAATCCATCAGATGCTGTCTGAAGCCAACGACTGGGCTAAAGTAGTGACTAATCAGCGCATGGACAGCATGACTGAACTCACCCCTGCGGCCATTACCGGCACATTGATCACGCCAGTCGGCCGTTTGCGCAAGTTGGCAATGGGCGGTGAATATCTGTCAGCCTTCACCGTGGGTGACCAATTATTGTGGGGTGCGGCAGAGCCTTTGCGCCGGATGTTGAGAATTCTGGTCGAAGCTTAAGTAATTGTTTAAGTAGCAGCCCGTAAAGCCATGATTTATTAATGAAATCATGGTCTTTTCGGGCTTTTGCTTTTTATATAATCCTGTTTAATGGGGACTATAGCTTCAAATCGGTGTGTTTATTGCTCCAAAGCCGCCTGGGCGCGCTTGCGTGGCTGTCTGAATGATGCTATTTTGACAAACGCCATGAATGAATAAGGGTTAATCGGTGAGTAAATTTCAATTAAAAAAAATAGCCTTTGCCTTGAGTTTGAGTACGGCCCTCTCCGCGCATGCAGCCGGTTTGGGTGGCATGATTTCCAGCTCAAAACTCGGGGAGCCGCTCAATGCGGAAATTGAGCTGTTAGCAGTGACACCTGCAGAGCTTAATAGTATTCAGGCGACGCTGGCGAGTGAGCAAGTCTATCAAGATCAGATGCTGGAAAAACCAGCTTCTTATCCTTTTATTAAAATTGAAGTCGGCAACAATACCAAAGGTCAGCCTATTCTTAAGCTGACCAGTTCACAACCGATCACCGAAGCCTTTTTGGATATGCTGATTCAGGTGGATTGGCCAACTGGCCGCCTGGTCAAGGAATACACCTTGCTGCTAGATCCGCCTGGCTTTAACTCTAACTATGTGTCTGAATCTGGCGGGCTGCCGCAAAGCGCTCAGGCAGTCGCCCCTTCGCCCTCTAACACCGCTCCAGCCGCGATGCCTGGTGAGGCAATGCAAGACGCTGCGCCAGAAACCAGAAAGCCAGTCGCATCCAAGCCTGCAACTGCTAAGCCGGTGCCTAAAACAGTTGCTGCCGAGACGCCAGCAGACGCAGAAAATGCCTTGACGACAGTGCGTGGCGATACTTTGTATGCCATTGCCAGGCAAATGAGGCCTGATGATGTCAGCGTTGAGCAAATGTTGGCGGCACTTTACCAGTCTAACCAGCAGGCGTTTGATGGTAAAAACATGAATCGCTTAAAGGTGGGCAAAATCATTCGCATGCCTGACCAGGCAACCTTAGATAGCATTAGCCGCCCACAGGCGAAAAGCTTGATTGCTGAACATGCGAGCAACTGGCATGCCTATAAAAATTCATTGGCAAAAGTGGTCAAGGAAAGCGCAGCCAGCCAAACCGGCGGCAACACACAGCAATCGGCAGGTAAAATTGGCGCAGCAGGTGAGAAGCCAGCGCCTCAAGCCAAGCCCGCTAAAGATGTGTTGAAGCTGTCTGCCGGTGATGAAAAATCGACCACACAAGCCGATAAAGCGGCGTCTAAAGCCTCAGCAACTGCGGCACAAGAGGATGCCACTGCTAAGGCAAATGCCATTAAAGAAGAACAGTCTCGTGCTGCTGCGCTTGAGAAACAAGTCGCAGACATGAAGAAATTGATGGACATGAAGAACAGTGCCATGGCGCAAGCAGAAAAAAATGCGACTGCCCAGGCAAAAGAAGAACCCAAAGCAGAAGCGAAACCAGAAGCGCAAGCTGAGCCGAAACCCGCTGCTCAAGAAAAAGCTGCAGCGCAGCCTGCGCCACCAGTACCTACAGTTGCAGAGAAGCCTCCTGTCGCCGAGCCAGTCAAGCCAGAGGTCGCGGTTGATACCCCAGCGACCGATGTTGTGGTGCCACAGCCGTCCTTCATGCATGTGTTGTTTGAGCGGCTTAAAAACATTAGCCCAGTCTTGCCATTGGCGTTAATCGCATTACCTGTATTGCTGTGTGTGTGGGCATTGATTCGTATCCGTCGTAAAAAACAGATCGATAACTTTGAAGATGTGATTGTGACGTCACCTGCCACCGAAATGCAGAACAATACGGTGTTCGGCGATACGCAGGCCGCGGCTTCAGGCGATACCTCATTCTTAACAGACTTCTCTCAAAGTGGTGTCGGCGGCATGATAGATTCGCATGACGTAGACCCAATTGCCGAGGCAGAGGTGTACATGGCTTATGGTCGTGATGCCCAAGCCGAAGAAATCCTTAAAGATGCCATTCAAAAAGACCCTGAGCGTCAGGAACTCACTTTGAAGTTGCTGGAAATTTATCAAGCGACTGGCAATAAGGCGGCGTTTGAATCCTTGGCTGGCGACGTTTATGCCAAGGCTGGGCCTGCAGATGCGACCTGGGCAAAAGTCAGTGCGATGGGTCAAAAGCTGGACCCTGAGAATGCGTTTTATCAAAGTGTACCATCGGGAGCCAGTGATGCTTCTGTTGTGGCCACAGCGGTGGCTTTGCCAGTGACTGAAACGCAAAATGAAAGCGAAGAGGATGCCTATCACTTTAATTTTGAAGCGCCCGCACTAGAATTTGATGGTGCCTCAGAGGTGGTGGCCGCGGCCAGCGTAGAACCGACTGAACGTCCGGTCAATGTCGCTGCAGCTACCGAAGAAATAACCATATCGTCTCTGACGGAAACACCCTCTGTGAAGAGTGATATAGATCGCTTTTCAGTGGATGCGCCTGCAGATGTGGCATCGCCACAAGCGGCTGACTCAGCGCTTGAGTTTGCGCATACACCATCAGATGAACTGACCGAGTCCGCCGACTCACTGCGCTTTGAGGTTGACCCTGTTGTCGAGACATCGGTAGCTGATCGTTTGGCCGATGATGCAGGTGTAGAGACAGATTTGGCATTGACGCCTAAAGCGCTAGACTTACCTTCTCTGAATCTGGATGACAGTGCACAAAGTGCTGATGCTGGGATCAATCAGTCTTTGTCTACGGCGTCCGGGGAGCCAACATTGTCCAGTGAAGACGCTGTGTTTGAATCTTTGCCTGAGTTGTCGCTGGAATTGGGCGGTCCTAATGACGCGGTTAAGGCAGGTGCCATAGATGAGGATGCGCTAGAGATTGAAGAAATCAGCCTTGGTTCTGCTGAGTCAGCATTAAATGAGGTGCCAGCCATGGAAGAGACGGCGGCAGACAGTACTGCATTTCCTGAGATTTCGCTAGATGTGGCTGAAACTGCGGCAAGCAACACTGACGCGATTGCCGATGAGCCAGAAGAAGTGAACACCAAGCTGGATTTGATTCAGGCTTATATCGATATGGAAGATGTGGTGGGTGCCAAGGAACTGATCGATGAAGTGCTTGCCGAAGGGGGAGAGCAACAGCGGCAGCGAGCGAGTGCATTACTAGCAAAAATCGCGTAAATCAAGGCCGGGTTTCCGGCCTTGATCATTTTTGGCGGTATCTGATGGCTGGTTTGGCCTGATTTGGCGTAATCGCAGGCAGCCCTTATACTAGGCGCCATGAAAATTGCGATTGGCATTGAATATCACGGCGCCTATTTTCAGGGGTGGCAAAGTCAGCCGAATGCATTAGGCGTGCAGGATGCGATTGAGTCTGCGATTGCCGCGGTCGGTGGCGAAAAAGTGCGTTTGCATGCGGCCGGGCGCACAGACTCTGGCGTGCATGCCTTGATGCAGGTGGCGCATTTTGAAACGTCTGTGCTCAGGCCATTGAGTGCCTGGGTGCGAGGGACCAATGCCCATTTGCCTGCCTGGGTAAGGGTGTTGTGGGCGGCTGAGGTTGCGAATGATTTTCACGCCAGGTTTAGTGCCCGTGCCCGTAGTTATCAATATGTGCTCTACAATCACGCCGTGGCACCTGCAAGCCAGCATGGACGTGTGGGTTGGTACCACCGGCCGCTTAGGCTTGAAGCGATGCAGCAGGCCGTGCCTGTGCTGTTGGGTGAGCATGATTTTAGTGCGTTTCGCGCCAGTGAATGCCAGGCCAGCACGCCAGTGCGTACCATGCATCGCGCAGATGTGAGGCAACACGGTCGTTACATTATTTTTAGCTTTCAGGCGAATGCCTTTTTGCAACATCAGATTCGTAATATGGTTGGTGCCTTGGTCTATGTTGGCCAAGGCAAAATAAGCGTCGCCGAATTTGCTGACTTGTTGCAGCAGCAGGACAGGCGTCTTTCACCGCCCACGTTTATGCCGGATGGCCTGTATTTTACCGGTGTCGATTATGACGCCAGCTGGCAATTGCCGCCTTGTGAAGCTTGCTGGGATTGAAGAGGGTGACTCAAAAAAACATGACGAGAACCAGGGTTAAAATTTGCGGAATCACCCGTTTGGACGATGCGCTGACGGCCATTGCAGCAGGGGCGGATGCTTTGGGCTTTGTGTTTTATCCCCCTAGTCCGCGAGCCGTGACTGCCACACAAGTGGCCGATATCACCGCCAAGTTGCCACCTTTTGTGAGTAAGGTCGGCTTGTTTGTGAATGCGGAGGCCGAAGAGGTGCAACAGGTGATCGCTGTTGCAGGTCTGGATTGTTTACAGTTTCATGGTGATGAATCTGCAGACTATTGCGCGCAATTTAATCTGCCATATTACAAAGCAATCCGCGTCAAACCAGGGGTAAATTTGGTACAATGCGAGCTTGATTTTGCGTCAGCGACTGCTTTATTGCTGGATACTTACTCCGAAAAAGCCGTAGGGGGCACCGGTGAAGCGTTTGACTGGTCTGTGATTCCGGCCGGTTTACAAAAACCGCTGATATTGGCAGGTGGTTTAAATCCGGACAATGTCATGCAAGCCGCACGTCAGGTGCAGCCTTATGCGCTGGATGTGAGTGGCGGGGTGGAAGCGCAAAAGGGGATTAAGTCCCCGCAAAAGATAGCTGCATTCATGCAGCAGGTGATGCGTTCTGATGCAGAACGTAATGGGCGGTTTGAGTAAAAAACGAGAGACGGAGTAATGCATGCAAGTCTATGACATGCCAGATGAGCACGGTCATTTTGGCCCTTTTGGTGGCGTTTTTGTTTCAGAAACGTTGGTTGAGGCTCTGGATGAGTTGCGGGTGATGTATGAGAAGTATCGTCACGACCCTGAGTTTTTGGCTGAATATGCTTACGATCTTAAGCATTTTGTCGGTCGTCCTAGCCCGATTTACCACGCGAAGCGCCTGTCCGACAAAGTCGGTGGCGCTCAAATCTATCTCAAGCGTGAAGATTTAAACCATACCGGTGCGCACAAAATCAACAACACGATTGGTCAGGCATTATTGGCCAAGCGCATGGGTAAGCCACGCGTGATTGCAGAAACGGGCGCAGGTCAGCATGGTGTGGCGACAGCAACCATTGCTGCACGGTTGGGCCTGGAATGTGTGGTGTATATGGGTGCGGAAGACGTGAAGCGTCAGGCGCCTAATGTATTCCGTATGAAGCTGCTCGGTGCTACGGTTGTCCCCGTCGAGAGTGGCTCCAAAACCCTCAAAGACGCATTGAACGAGGCCATGCGCGACTGGGTCACTAATATTTCCAATACTTTTTACATCATCGGCACCGTCGCTGGCCCGCATCCTTACCCGATGATGGTGCGTGACTTTCAGGCGATCATTGGTATTGAATCTAAAGAGCAAATGCAGGAAATGATTGGTCGCCAGCCAGATGCCGTGGTTGCCTGTGTTGGTGGTGGCTCCAACGCCATGGGGATTTTTTATCCATACATTGATGTAGAAGGTGTGCGTCTGGTTGGTGTTGAAGCAGGTGGGCATGGCTTAAGTACCGGGCAGCACGCTGCGCCGTTAACAGCCAACAGCCCGATTGGTGTATTGCATGGTAACCGTACTTATCTGATGCAGGATGAAGACGGCAACATCATCGAAACACATTCTATTTCTGCAGGTCTGGATTACCCGGGCGTAGGTCCTGAACATGCCTGGTTGAAAGACATCAAACGTGCTGAATATGTGGCGATTACCGACGAAGAAGCGATGGCTGCCTTCCATAATCTGTGCCGCACTGAAGGCATTATCCCCGCCTTGGAATCCAGTCATGCACTCGCCTATGCAGAAAAGCTGGCTAAATCCATGTCTCCTGACCAAGTGGTGCTGGTAAACCTCTCCGGTCGCGGTGATAAAGACATCAACACCGTGGCAAGTTTAGCTAACATCAGCTTGTGATATTTTGCTGCCGTATGCGCTGAATGATCTGTTCCAGCGCAAACGGCACAACACCTCGGTCTTTATTTGAATTAATTTAAAAAGCATTCTTATGTCTCGCATTCAATCTGTATTTGCCAACCTTAAGACGCAGGGTAAAAAGGCACTGATTCCCTACATCACAGCCGGTGACCCACATCCTGACCATACCGTGCCTTTATTGCATGCCTTGGTAGAGGCGGGTGCCGACATGATTGAGCTAGGTGTGCCTTTTTCGGATCCGATGGCTGATGGCCCAGTGATCCAGCGCGCCAGTGAGCGGGCGTTGGTGCATAAAATGGGCCTGCGTAAAGTGCTGGCCATGGTCAAAACGTTTCGCGAAACGAATCAAACAACGCCCATCGTATTGATGGGCTATGCCAATCCGATCGAAGCCATGGGCAGTGCACAGTTTGTTGACCTGGCGAAAGCGTCTGGTGTAGATGGCGTGTTGACAGTGGATTATCCACCTGAAGAATGCGAAGTATTTAATCAGCAATTGGCTGCCGCCGAGATTGACAGTATTTTTCTGTTATCACCCACCACTGAGCCATCTCGTACTGAACTGATTGTGAAGCAAGCCACAGGTTTCCTGTATTACGTTTCTCTGAAAGGCGTCACAGGGGCTGCCAACCTGGATATCGTTGAAGTCAAAAAACGTGTGGCAGAGATACGTGCACAAACAAACATGCCTATTGGGGTTGGTTTTGGTGTAAAAGATGCTGCTACAGCTCGAGAGGTAGCAGCCATTGCGGATGCCGTCGTGGTCGGTAGTCGCATGGTGCTGGCGATTGAAAGTGCTGACGCTAGCAACCTGATTGCTAACGTGCAGGCATTAATGCATGAGTTACGTGCTGCGATTGATTCTGTTTAGAGCTTGAAATCCATGACCTCAGAATATCGCATTAAAAAAGCAGGAGAAGCTATGAGTTGGTTAGACAAGATTCCACAAAAAATCAAACGTGCTGTAGGTTCAGTACAAAAACGCAATGTGCCAGAGGGGTTGTGGCATAAGTGTGACGCTTGCCAAACAGTGCTTTACCGTACTGACCTCGATGCCAATCTCGAAGTGTGTCCGCAGTGTGGTCACCATCATCGACTCGGTGCGCGTGATCGGCTGAATGTGTTGCTGGATGCTGATGGCAGGGTTGAAATCGGCGCCGATGTGACGCCAGTGGATGCATTGAAATTTAAAGACAGTAAAACCTATGCAGAGCGCATGAAAGCGGCCCAGCGGGATGTTAAAGAAAAAGACGCGCTGATTGTGATGCGTGGTGCAATTGAAGGTGTCCCAGTGGTGGCGGCCGTATTCGAATTCAAATTTATGGGCGGTTCCATGGGCTCTGTGGTGGGTGAGCGCTTTGTACGCGGTGTGCAAGATGCGATTCAGCACAAATCTGCTTTCGTCTGTATTTCTGCCAGTGGCGGCGCACGTATGCAAGAAGGTTTGCTTTCATTGATGCAAATGGCAAAAACCAGTGCTGCATTAACCAAGCTGTCTGAAGCAGGTTTGCCGTATGTTTCTGTGTTGACTGACCCGACCATGGGCGGTGTATCGGCCAGTTTTGCCATGCTGGGAGACGTGATTATCGCCGAACCCAATGCGCTGATTGGATTTGCAGGTCCACGCGTGATTGAACAAACAGTGCGCGAAACCTTGCCAGAAGGCTTTCAGCGTGCAGAGTTTCTGCTGACACATGGCGCCATTGATATGATTGTCGATCGTCGTGAAATGCGCGCCAAATTGAGCCAGTTACTGGCTAATTTCTTGAATATTACCAAAGCTGCCTGATGCCACCTGTGATATCCGGGCTTCCACAAACCGTTGGAGATTGGCTCGGTTACATTGAATCGTTACATCCCAAATCCATAGAAATGGGTTTGGGACGGGTTCAAACCGTCGCTGCGCGCTTGCAGCTAACATTCCCGTTTACCGTGATCACCATTGGTGGTACCAATGGCAAAGGGTCCACTTGTGCCATGCTGGAGCGGATTTACAGTACTGCTGGTTACCAGGTCGGCTGTTATACCTCCCCCCATTTAGTGCATTACCAGGAGCGCGTGCGCTTTAATGGTCATGTCATTGCCGATGCGCTGTTATGTGACGCTTTTGCCGCGGTCGAGCAGGCGCGTGGGGATGTCACGCTCACCTATTTTGAGATGGGCACGTTGGCGGCTTTATGGGCGTTTGAGCAACAGCCGCTCGATGTTGTCATTCTCGAAGTTGGTCTGGGTGGTCGCTTGGATGCCGTTAATATTGTCGATGCCGATTGTGCCATTGTGACCAATGTCGACCTTGACCACATGGAGTTTCTTGGCGATACCAGGGAATTAATCGGCCACGAAAAGGCCGGTATTTATCGCCAGCAACAAGTCGCGATTTGTGGCGATGCTGCACCGCCAGACTCGTTATTGGCTTATGCGGAGACGCTGGGCGTCAAATTAAACCGCTTTGGTGTCGATTACCAAATTGATCTCTCAGACACGCAGCGTGCACATTATCATGACGCGCAAGGCGCACTCGACATTGGCACCTTGAGTCTATTTGGTCATTACCAATGGCACAATGCCGCCAATGTGATTTTTGCCGTACGTGCTTTGCAGAGTCGTTTGCCCGTTACTCAAGCGCAACTACTGCATGCATTAACGGCGACTGAAGTGACCGGCCGCTTTCAGTACCTTCATCATGCCCCGGATGTGATTCTGGATGTTGCGCACAACCCGCATGCAGCGCGTGCGTTGTGCGATAACTTGCAGTGCCTGAGTGCTGATGGTGGCCAGGTGATGGCCGTTTTCTCGATGTTATCTGACAAGGATATTGCCAGCGTGGTGGAGATCCTGCATCAAGTCATCGATGTTTGGCATATTGCGCCGATTGACCATCCTCGCGCTGCTAGCATGAATTATTTGCAAGCGTGTTTAAGTCAGAAGGTGCCATTGGCACATATTTATTCGCATAGTGATTTAGCGGCTGCATTGCAGAGCGCTTATAAAACAGCAGCAAAAAATGATAAAATCATTGTGTTCGGCTCCTTCTTTACGGTGGCTGCAATACTTGAATTAACGCCTGATCAATGGTGCACATAAATGCGCATAGATCTGACTAAGAACTTCAAAACACAATGGCGAGAGATGCTTTGACAGACAATGAATTGTTGCTCAAGAAAACGGCCCGCAGGCGGTTGGTGGGAGCAATCACCCTGGTGATTTTGATGTTAATTGTGCTGCCCTTTGTGCTCAAAGACAGAGTGATTGAATCTAGCCACGATAATGTTGAAATTACCGTTGTAAACCGCCAGGCTAACCGTGAGCCTATCCTTGAATTGCCGGATGATGAAATAGTGCTGGATAACGAATCTGCGCCCGCCAGCACGACTGAAAACAACACGCAAGAAGTTGCCGAGGCAAAGATTGAAGAAGCCCCGTCCGCAAGCCCTGTCGTAGCGCCACAAACTCTGGCTAAACCCGAGCCTGTCAAGCCTGTAGTGATGCCAGAACCAGCTGTCGTGGCAGTAAAACCTGCACCAGTTATTCAACCCAAAGTTGAACCCAAAGTTGAACCCAAAGTTGAACCCAAAGTTGAACCCAAAGTTGAACCCAAAGTTGAACCCAAAGTTGAACCCAAAGTTGAACCCAAAGTTGAACCCAAAGTTGAACCCAAAGTTGCGGCAGCCAAGCCTGAGGCTAAAGAACTGCCAGCGGCATCCGATAAAAAATCTGGTAAGTTCTTTGTGCAGTTTGGTGTGTTTTCTGACCCGAAAAACCTTGAAAATCTGCAAGGCAAGCTCAAGCAGGCAGGATTCGAATCTGCGACTGAAAAGGTCGATGCGGCCGGGCAGAAGCTACGCTTACGTACACGCACGTATGCAACGCGCAACGAAGCCGCTGCGGCATTAAAAAAACTGGAAACCGCAGGATTTAGTGGCATTGTAGCCAGTAAATCCTGAGGCAGCACATGACCATTTTTGATTATGTAGTACTAGGCATGATTGGTTTCTCCATATTGGTGGGACTGATGCGTGGAGTCATAGGCGAGCTGTTTTCGGTGCTGGGATGGGTCTTGGCCTTTTACCTGGCTAACCGTTTCAATGCCCAAGTCATGGCCTATATGCCGGAGCAGATTCCTGGCGAAGCGGTGAAGGCCATGGCTTCATTTTTAGTGGTATTTTTACTCGTGCTGTTCGTCTCAACCTTGTTGGCATTGTTGCTCACCAGTCTGATGAAAGCGATTGGCTTGGGTGGCCTGAACCGTGTCCTGGGTGGTCTCGCTGGTGCGATCAAAGGTGTTTTAGCGGTTTGTATTCTGGTGATGTTGGCTGCCATGACAGATTTACCCAAAGACCCGCGCTGGATAAATGCTACATTCAGTGCGCCTGTGGAGGTGCTAGTCTTGAAATTGCTACCTTGGATGCCATCTAGTATTGCTAGGCACGTGCATTTGGATCATCAGCCGGTAGATGAATCTGCCATTTAATTTGTAATCAAGTGTTTGATAGGATGTCGCTATGTGTGGAATTATCGGTATTGTAGGCAAAAACCCGGTGAATCAGTTGTTGTATGACGGATTGCTGGTATTACAGCACCGTGGTCAGGATGCCGCCGGTATCGTCACTTGTGATGGCAACACTTTTCATATGCATAAAAATAATGGCCTGGTGAAAGATGTGTTTCACACCCGCCATATGCGTAACCTGGTTGGTAACGTCGGGATTGCCCATGTGCGTTACCCAACAGCAGGTTCTTCTAGCGCTGCTGAAGCACAACCGTTTTATGTGAATTCCCCGTTTGGGATTGTGTTAGGACACAACGGTAATCTGACCAATTCCGAGCAACTCAAGTCCGAGATGTTTAGGCAAGATTTACGCCATATCAACACCAGTTCTGACTCTGAGGTGCTGCTCAACGTGTTGGCGCACGAAATCGAAAGCACGTCCAAAAATGCCTTGCTCAATAGCGATATGGTGTTTGATGCCGTGTCTGCTGTGCATAGACGTTGTAAAGGCGCTTATGCCGTGGTGGCGATGATTGCTAACTTTGGTTTGTTGGCTTTTCGTGACCCACATGGCATCCGCCCGTTGGTGATTGGCAAACAAGAGACCGACAAAGGCACCGAGTATATTGTGGCTTCCGAGAGCGTGGCGCTGGATGTGCTAGGCTTTACCATGTTGCGTGATGTTGAGCCAGGTGAAGCGGTATTTATCGATATGGATGGCAACCTGTTCAGCCGCCAATGCGCGACGAATGCCAAACTGACTTCCTGTATTTTTGAATATGTTTACCTGGCACGCCCTGACTCAGTGATCGACGGCGTGTCTGTGTACCAAACTCGCTTGGATATGGGCACTTTACTGGCTGAAAAAATCAAGCGCGAGTGGGCCGATAAACAGATTGATGTCGTGATTCCAATCCCTGATACCAGTCGTCCGAGCGCATTACAATTAGGCATTGCCTTAGGCCTGGATTACCGCGAGGGCTTTATCAAAAACCGTTATATTGGCCGCACATTTATTATGCCTGGCCAGGCCTTGCGTAAAAAGTCTGTGCGTCAAAAGCTTAATCCGATTGGGATTGAGTTCAAAGGTAAAAACGTTTTGCTGGTCGATGACTCGATTGTGCGTGGCACTACGTCACAGCAAATTGTGCAGATGGCGCGTGATGCGGGCGCAAACAAGGTTTACTTTGCCTCAGCAGCGCCACCAGTGCGTTACCCGAATGTGTATGGTATTGATATGCCCAGCCGCCATGAGTTGTTGGCGACCAATCGTACCGATGAGGAAATTTGTGCAGAAATTGGCGCCGATGCACTGATTTACCAAGATCTGGATGCCTTGCGTGAAAGTATCACCAAGTCTAATCCGCACATGACTGAATTTGATTGCAGCTGTTTTGATGGCAAGTATGTCACTGGCGACATTGATGCGGCTTACTTAAACCGTATTGAATCTGCGCGCAGCGATATGAATAAAAAACAATTGCCGCCAAACTCAACCACACAGCTGGATTTAAACTTGTTGTCTACCGACTTGGTCGGTGCCGAGTAACGGTTGACAGACGACATTAAAAGGCGTTTAATGAAATTGCGCTGATTTGAGTGGCGAACTTTAAACGAAGCCTAACTCAGCTTGCGAGCGCATTATAAATACCGCTAAAGCGAGAGCCCAAAAACCCGTTTTAGCGCAATGCTGAAACGGGTTTTTTATTGTCCCGGGTTTTTATTGTCCAAGGCGCAAGCTTGGGTGATCGCAAGCCGCGATGCTTGTACTGGAATGTCCGCAGCGGACAAAAGTTTGAGGAATCATGAACGATCAATATCATTTAGAAACGCTGGCTGTGCGTGCCGGCACATTAACAACCGAGTTCGGTGAGAACTCAGAGGCTTTGTTTTTAAACTCTAGTTTCCGTTTTAAAAGTGCAGCACAGGCGGCGGCCCGTTTTGGTGGCACTGAGCCTGGCAATATCTACTCACGCTTTACCAATCCAACCGTAACCATGTTTCAGGACAAGCTGGCGGCGTTAGAAGGTGCTGAGCAGTGTGTGGCCACGGCCAGCGGGATGTCCGCAATTTTGGCTTGTATTATGGGTATCTGTAGTGCTGGTGATCACATTGTTGCTTCGCGTAGTATTTTCGGCACCACCGTGCAATTATTTACCAATATACTCAAGCGCTGGGGCATGGAGGTGACGCTGGTCTCGTTGACCGATGTAGCAGCCTGGCAGGCGGCAGCTAAGCCGAATACCAAGCTTTTTTTTGCAGAAACGCCTTCTAACCCGCTGACTGAAGTCGGCGATATTGCCAAATTGGCTGAAGTAGCGCATGCCGCAGGCGCCTACTTGGTGGTGGATAATTGTTTTTGTACACCGGCTTTGCAGCAACCATTGAAATTGGGTGCCGATATCGTGATTCACTCTGCGACCAAATATATCGATGGCCAGGGTAGGGTACTGGGCGGGGCTGTACTTGGCAACAAGGCATTAATGGAGTCTGTGTATGGCTTTTTGCGCACTGCCGGGGTGACCATGAGTGCTTTTAATGCCTGGGTGTTTGTCAAAGGCTTAGAAACCCTGCAGGTGCGCATGGAAGCCCATGCTGCGCGTGCGCTGGTCTTGGCGCAGTGGCTGGAACAACAGCCAGGTGTAGAGCGCGTGTATTACCCGGGTTTGCCGTCGCACCCGCAGTATGACCTAGCACAAAAGCAGCAGCGCCTAGGTGGCGGTATTGTGACCTTTGAGGTGAAACCCAAAGCGGGCCAAACAGCACAAGAAGCCGCTTGGGCCTTGATTGATGCCACACGACTGATTTCGATCACCGCCAATTTAGGGGATGCGAAATCTACCATCACGCATCCCGCAACGACCACGCATAGTCGCGTGAGCGCTGAGGCACGTGCCGAGGCGGGCATCAAAGACAACCTGGTCAGAATTGCCGTTGGCCTGGAACATGTAGAGGACCTCAAGGCAGACTTGCAGTTGCTGACTCACGCTTAATGTAGCCTTGTTGATTTCAGGTATCACGTTATGGGGAGCAAATTTGCTCCCCATTGCTTTTTCTGGCAAGTCTGATGTTGGCGCTGTGTGGTTAATTGGCTTGGCAGCGGCGATTAGACGCGCCGGATCGCGCTAAATATGCTAAAATCGGGTGATAACTTTTAACTATAAATTGGGTCAAGAATGAGTCAGTCTCCAGATCAATTTGCTAAAGAAACCCTGCCTATCAGCTTAGAAGACGAGATGCGTCGCAGCTACCTCGATTACGCCATGAGCGTGATTGTTGGCCGTGCGCTTCCCGATGTTCGCGATGGTTTAAAGCCTGTGCACAGACGCGTATTGTTCGCCATGCACGAGCTCTCTAACGACTACAACAAGCCTTATAAAAAATCTGCCCGTATTGTTGGTGATGTTATTGGTAAATACCACCCACATGGTGACACGGCGGTGTATGACACTATTGTGCGTATGGCGCAAGACTTTTCATTGCGTTATATGCTGGTCGATGGCCAAGGTAACTTTGGTTCTGTCGATGGTGACAATGCGGCGGCAATGCGGTATACCGAAATCCGCATGTCTAAAATTGCGCACGAGTTGCTGGCAGACATAGACAAAGAAACTGTAGACTTTGGCCCCAACTACGATGGCAGCGAGCATGAGCCACTGATTATGCCAGCGCGCATCCCTAACTTGCTGATTAACGGCAGCTCGGGGATTGCGGTGGGCATGGCGACCAACATTCCGCCACATAACCTCAATGAAGTGCTCAACGCCTGTTTTGCGCTGTTAGAAAATCCTGAGATCACCATTGATGAGCTGATTGAGTTGATTCCAGCGCCTGACTTCCCAACGGCTGGCATTATTTATGGCACCGTGGGTGTCAAAGAAGGTTATCGCACTGGCCGCGGCCGGGTGGTGATGCGTGGCCGTACCCATTTTGAAGACTTGGACAAAGCCGGTGGTCGTCAATCTATTATCATTGATGAGCTGCCTTACCAAGTTAACAAGAAAACACTGATTGAAAAAATCGCCGAGCTGGTTAACGAGAAAAAGATCGAGGGTATCTCCGATCTCCGTGACGAGTCTGACAAGTCCGGTATGCGTGTGGTCATTGAACTCAAGCGTGGTGAAGTGCCAGAGGTGATTTTAAATAACCTCTACAAGCAAACACAACTGCAAGATACATTTGGCATGAACATGGTGGCCTTGATGGACGGCCAGCCACGTTTGCTCAACCTCAAGCAAATGCTTGAAGCCTTCTTGCGCCATCGCCGCGAAGTAGTGACGCGCCGTACTGTATTCGAGCTGCGCAAAGCGCGTGATCGCGGACATGTGCTCGAAGGCCTTGCGGTTGCGCTGGCCAACGTCGATGACATGATTGCAATCATCAAAGCGGCACCAACGCCGCCAGAAGCCAAAAAAGAGTTGATGGCGCGTAGCTGGAACTCACCAGTGGTAGAGGAAATGCTTAAACGTGCGGCCATGGAGGCTTCACGTCCTGAAGGTTTGTCGGTTGATTTTGGCATGACGCCAAACGGCTACAAACTTTCAGATGTGCAAGCGCAGGAAATCCTGCAAATGCGCTTGCAACGCCTGACCGGCCTTGAGCAAGATAAAATCGTCAACGAGTACAAAGAAGTCATGGATGTGATTGCAGATTTGCTGGATATTTTGGCAAAACCCGAGCGTGTGACTGCGATTATTGTTGAAGAATTAAATGAAATTCAGAAGATGTTTGGCGACAAACGACGTTCTGAAATCGAGCAAAATACACAAGATTTGTCGCTCGAAGACCTGATTACGCCGCAAGATGTGGTGGTGACTTTATCACACACCGGTTATGTGAAATCTCAGCCTTTGGATGAGTACCGCGCCCAGCGCCGTGGTGGCCGTGGCAAACAAGCCGCAGCGACCAAAGAAGATGACTTCATCGACAAGATGTTTGTGGCGAATACGCATGATTACATTCTGTGCTTCAGCAGCCGTGGCCGTGTCTATTGGTTGAAGGTCTACGAGGTGCCGCAAGGTAGCCGCGTCAGTCGTGGCAAGCCGATTGTGAACCTGTTCCCGTTGGAAGAGGGCGAGAAAATCAACGCCATTCTGCCGGTGAAAGAGTTCGATGAAAATCATTATGTGTTTATGGCAACTGCCAAAGGCACTGTGAAGAAGACTGCGCTTACCGAGTTTGCCAATCCACGTAAGTCAGGCATTATCGCCATTAACTTGGATGAAGGTGACTACCTGATTGGTGCCGAAGTGACTAATGGCAAGAACGACATTGTGCTGGTATCTAATGGCGGTAAAGCCGTGTGGTTTACTGAGGATGATGTACGTCCTATGGGTCGTGCAACACGCGGTGTCCGCGGCATGAAACTAGCCTCTAAACAACAGGTTCTGTCCTTGCTGATTGCTGAGAATGACCAGCAGTCGGTGTTGGTTGCTACTGAGAATGGCTACGGTAAACGTACCGTGTTGTCCGAGTTCCGCCATTCTGGTCGAGGTACGCAAGGCGTGAAAGCGATTGCCATCAGTGAGCGTAACGGTTTGGCGGTGGCGGCAAGGTTGGTGACAGCAGACGATGAAATCATGCTGATTACCACCGGTGGCGTACTGATCCGCACCCGCGTGAAGGAAATCCGTGATATGGGCCGTGCCGCACAAGGCGTCACCCTGATTAATCTCGGTGAAGGTGAAAAATTGTCAGGTCTGGAAAAGATTGTTGAGACCGACGATGATGGTGACGAGTCTGAAGAATAAGTAGAGTAAAGAATACACACACGCATGAAACAGATTTTTAATTTTTCTGCCGGTCCTGCCGTGCTCCCTAAACCAGTGCTTGAGCGTGCACAAGCTGAAATGCTTGACTGGCACGGCTCTGGCATGAGTGTGATGGAGATGTCACACCGCGGCAAAGAGTTCACTAGCATCCTGGAGAAAACAGAAGCTGATTTTCGCAAATTGTTGGCTATCCCGTCCAATTACAAAGTCTTGTTTTTGCAAGGAGGCGCCATTGGCGAAAATGCCATCATCCCTATGAACTTGCTCAACGGTAAGTCTGCGGATTACGTGGTCACAGGCGCCTGGAGTAAGCGTAGTGTTGAAGATGCCAAAGTCTATGGTGAGATCAATATTGCGGCGAATGCTGAAGCCAGTGGTTTTACCACAGTGCCTGCCTTTGCTGATTGGAAGCTCAATAAAGACGCGGCTTATGTGCATTACTGCACCAATGAAACTATTAACGGTGTTGAGTTTTTAGAGGTGCCTGACACGTATGGCGTGCCGATTGTGGCTGATATGTCGTCACATATTCTCTCGCGGCCCATTGACGTTTCAAAGTATGGTGTCATTTACGGTGGTGCGCAAAAAAATATCGGACCGGCTGGCTTGTGTCTGGTGATTGTGCGTGAAGATTTATTGACGCAGGCATCACCTTTAACGCCCGCTGTTTTTCATTGGAAAACGCAGGCGGATAATCAGAGCATGATTAATACGCCGCCCACCTATAGCATTTATATCGCGGGCTTGGTGTTCGAGTGGTTACTGGCACAAGGCGGTGTGGAAGCCATTGAGAAAATCAATATCGCCAAAGCCAACTTGTTATATAACTACCTGGACCAAACCGAGTTTTACGCCAATGACATTGCACCGGCTTACCGTTCACGCATGAATATTCCGTTCCGCTTGCGGGATGAAAGCCTCAACGATGCCTTTTTAAAAGCGGCAGAGGCAAACGGCTTGCTGCAACTGAAGGGCCATCGTTCCGTCGGTGGTATGCGTGCCAGCATTTACAACGCCATGCCGATTGAAGGTGTCAAAGCGTTGGTCGAATTCATGCACGCATTCGAACAAGCTCACTCATAAAAAACCTTAATTATTTATTTTAAATGTCTGATTTATTAAAACAATTTAGAGACAAAATTGATGCGATTGATGTGCAGATGCTGGCGCTGGTCAATGAGCGCGCAGCGCTTGCACGCGAGATCGGGCATTTGAAAGATGATGGTGTCATTTATCGCCCTGAGCGTGAAGCACAGATTATCCGACGCCTGCAGGCTGAAAATCAGGGGCCGTTGGCACCTGAAGCTGTGAGTCACATTTTTCGCGCCGTGATGTCCAATTGTCGTGCACTAGAGAAAGAGTTGTCGATTGCTTTTCTGGGCCCTTTGGGTACCTATAGCGAAGAGGCCGCGCTCAAGCAGTTTGGTGAAGGGCGCCAGGCCGTGGTGTGTGCAAGTATCGATGAGGTCTTCCGCACGGTGGAAGCCGGTCAGGCAGATTACGGTGTGGTACCGGTAGAAAACTCGACCGAGGGCGCGGTTGGCATTACGCTGGATTTACTATTGTCGAGCCCGTTGCAAGTGATTGGTGAAGTGACGTTACCAGTCCATCATTGCTTGTTGTCCGCACAGCAGGATATTCGCCAGATCAGCCATGTTTTTTCTCATGCGCAATCGTTGTCGCAATGCCATGAGTGGTTAAACAAACACTTGCCGAATGCCGCTCGCGAAGCGGTCACCAGCAATGCGCGAGCTGCACAAATGATCCACGAGCTCGTCGCCAGTGAAGGCACGTTTGCAGCGGCCATCGCCAGCAAGCGTGCTGCTGAGTTATTTGATTTGCATGTTTTGGCTGAAAATATAGAGGATGACCCGAAGAACACCACGCGTTTTCTGGTGCTAGGCAATCACGGTGTCGCACCTTCTGGTCAGGATAAAACCTCGCTCGTTATGAGTGCGCACAATAAACCAGGCGCCGTATTGCAACTACTAGAGCCGTTTTCACGCCATGGCGTGAGCATGACCAAGCTGGAATCACGCCCTTCACGTCAAAACTTATGGAATTACGTGTTTTTTGTGGATATTGAAGGTCATCAACAACAGCCAGCAGTCCAGGCGGCACTTAAAGATCTTGCCGAACGTGCCACTTTACTCAAAGTGTTGGGCTCTTACCCAACCGCTATTATTTAAATCATTCTATGTCGTCATCCGAGCCTTTATCAGCATTAGCCCCTGCCAATATTCGTGCCATTGCGCCATACCAGGGTGGCAAACCGATCAGTGAGTTAGCCCGTGAAATGGGCCTCAATGAAGCCGATATCGTTAAACTTGCTTCTAATGAGAATCCGCTAGGCATGAGCCCCAAGGCGCAAATGGCGCTCGAAGAAGCCATTTACGAGATTGCCCGTTATCCGGATGGTAATAGCTTTGCCTTGCGCGATGCCGTGAGCCACAAGTATGGCGTACAACCGGCACAGATCGTATTTGGTAACGGTTCAAATGATATTCTAGAGTTGGCAGCACGCGCTTTCTTGACGGCGGGCGATGAAACCATTTACTCCCAGCATGCATTTGCCGTGTATCCATTGGTGACACAGGCGGTCGGCGCTAAGGGCGTGGTCGTACCAGCGGTTGAATTTGGCCATGATTTGCCAGGTTTTTTAAAGGCGATCACGCCAAAAACCAAGTTGATTTTTGTGGCTAACCCGAATAACCCAACCGGAACACTGATCAGCAAAACCGATTTAAAAGCTTTTTTACAGCAAGTGCCCAAGCACATTCTGGTCGTGCTGGATGAGGCTTACGATGAATATTTGTCTTCTGTCGATAAGTCTGAGGCGATAGGCTGGCTGGCCGAGTTTGAAAACCTGATTGTTTCGCGCACTTTCTCCAAGGCTTATGGCCTGGCGGGTTTGCGTGTGGGTTTTGGTGTGATGCATGCCACATTGGCTGACTTGATGAACCGCGTGCGCCAGCCATTTAACGTCAATAGCCTGGCACAGGTGGCCGCGACTGTCTCATTGCAAGATGAGGATTTTGTGGCACGCAGTTATGCTGCTAATCAAGCGGGGATGACGCAGATTACGCAGGGACTGGAGCAACTGGGCCTCAGCTATATTCCGTCTTATGGTAACTTTGTCAGCTTTAAAGTGACGAACGCCAGTACCGTCAACCAGGCCTTGCTCAAGCACGGCGTGATTGTGCGCCCGGTGGCCAATTATGAGATGCCGGATTATTTGCGCGTCAGCATTGGACTGTTTAGTGAAAATGCACGCTTCTTGGAAGTGCTGGAAAAGATTTTGAAGTCATGACTGTATACGAAAAATTAGCTACCGATGATGTACGTGTGCTGGAGATCAAACCGCTGGTAAAACCAGCCGAGTTGTTGTCTCGCCTGCAAGAAAGTACGGTCAGCACACAAAACATCCTTAAAACCCGCACTGCGATCCACCATATTTTGCATCAAGGTGATGACCGTTTATTAGTGATTGTGGGTCCATGTTCGATTCACGATACCGAAGCGGGAATGGAGTATGCCAAACGTTTGCTGGAGGTGCGTACACGCTTGGCCGGTGAGTTGTTGATTGTGATGCGTGTGTATTTTGAAAAGCCACGCACCACGGTAGGCTGGAAAGGGCTGATCAATGATCCGCACCTCGATGGCACTTATGACATTAATGCTGGTCTGGAAAAAGCCCGCCGTTTTTTACTCGACGTCAACGAAATTGGCATGCCTGCTGCGACTGAGTTCCTGGATGTGGTGTCACCACAATATACCGCTGATTTAGTCAGCTGGGGTGCGATTGGCGCACGCACCACCGAGTCGCAAATCCACCGCGAATTAGCGTCTGGATTATCATGTCCGGTAGGGTTTAAAAATGGTACTGATGGCGGCGCAAAGGTTGCGATCGATGCCATTAAAACAGCAGCCAGCCCACATCACTTTTTGTCGATGACTAAAGAAGGTGAGTCTGCCATTTTTGCCACCAAAGGCAATGAAGATTGTCATGTAATTTTACGAGGTGGCAAAGCCCCTAACTATGATGCACAAAGTGTATCAGCCGTGTGTGACCAGTTGGCCGAAGCTGGCTTGGCGCCAGTGCTGATGGTTGATTGCAGTCATGGCAACAGCCAAAAACAATATAAAAACCAGATGCACGTGGTGGATGATGTTGCCAAGCAACTAACTGCTGGCGATGCGCGTATTATCGGCGTCATGCTGGAATCGCATCTGAACGAGGGACGTCAGGACCACTCGCCAGGTTGTAGCCTGAATTATGGCCAGTCGATTACCGATGCATGCCTGGGTTGGGACGACTCTGTGGCTGTGCTAGAAACGCTGGCTGCAGCAGTGAAAGCCCGCCGTGAGAAACATGCCGCAGAAGAGTAATGAACACGTTTATTCAAAGCCGCGCCAGTGAGCGCGGCTTTTTTATGCGTGTTAGCGACAAATAAGCATGCGCTCATGAAAATCATGAGCAGGGAATCATTGTCAGTAGCAGGCTGTTGATGCAACGCATGCGTATGATGCCAGTCTTACTTCACAAACATTGCAAACCTGCGTTGTGCCAAGGCTTGCGATGGATGCGGTAGTCACAAACAATTGTTGTATGATGGGGCTTAAAACTCTCCTGCAACCACGAATTAACTGAATTGAATAACGAGCGATTATGCATATACACGTATTAGGGGCTGGGGCTGGCGGTGGCTTTCCACAGTGGAACTGTAATTGTCCAAATTGTGATGGCTTGCGTAAAGGCACCATCAAGGCCAAGCGCCGCACACAATCATCGATTTGTGTCTCCAGTAATGGCGTAGACTGGGTGCTGTTTAATGCATCCCCTGATGTCTTACAACAAATTCAGGAGTTCGCCCCCTTGCAACCAGGTCGCGCTGTACGTGACAGTGGCATCAAAGGTATTGTGCTCATAGATGCGCAAATTGACCATACCACTGGCCTATTCATGCTACGTGAAGGCCAAGTCAAACGTGAGATTTACTGTACAAAGATGGTCTATGAAGATCTGACCACCGGCAATCAAATTCTGAATATTCTCGGCCATTACTGCGGCGTCAATCACCATGAAATCGCGATTGATGCCAACGATGTCAGCAATGCGCACAGCTTTGAAATTCCCGGTGTGCCTAACCTGCGATTTACTGCAGTGGCATTGAAAAGTGCGGCGCCACCATATTCCCCGCACCGTAATGATCCGCACCCAGGCGACACCATTGGGGTGTTGATTGAAGAGATTTCTACTGGCAAAAAATGCTGGTACTCGCCTGGGCTGGCAGAAATTGAACCACATTTGCCACCACTGATGCATCAAGCAGATTGCATTATGGTGGATGGCACGTTCTGGACCAACACTGAAATGTTGGATATGGGGTTGATGACCAAGACAGCGCGCAGTATTGGCCACAATCCACAATCTGGCCCTGGCGGCATGATAGAAGAGTTGGACAAGTTTGGTACGGAGAAACCAGTGCGCAAAGTGCTGATTCATATCAACAACACCAACCCGATTTTAAGGGAAGATTCCGCCGAGCGTGCGACCCTCAACGATCATAAGATCGAGGTAGCGTACGACGGCATGGACATCATTCTATAGGAGAAAAAAATGAACGCAGTGACTCAGGCAGCATTGCCATGGACCCGTGAAGAATTCGAAGCGAAACTTCGCGAAAAAGGGCAGGGTTACCATATTTATCATCCATTTCATGTGATGATGTATGAAGGTAAATTGACTAAAGAACAGCTGCAATGCTGGGTTGCCAATCGTTTTTATTATCAAATCGCGATTCCAATGAAAGATGCAGCGATTTTATCTAATTGCCCTGATAAAGAGGTGCGTAAGCAATGGATCGTTCGCATTACCGACCATGATGGCGTAGATGATCAAATTGGCGGCATTGAGGCTTGGATTAAACTGGGTGAAGCCGTAGGCCTGACCCGTGAGCAAGTGACTAGCTTGGAACTGGTTTCACCGGGCGTGCGTTTTGCGGTGGATGCCTATATCAATTTCGCCAAACAACGTCCTTGGCAAGAAAGTGTCTGTTCAAGCCTGACAGAGTTGTTTGCACCGCATATCCATCAGCAACGCATCAGCTCTTGGCCGAGCATGTATCCCTGGGTAAAAGAAGAAGGCCTGATGTACTTCAAAAAACGTCTGACCGAAGCCCGTCGCGATGTTGAGCAGGGTCTCGGTGTCACGTTGGAATACTTCAGTACTTCACGCGAAATGCAGATGAAAGCTTTAGACATTCTGCAATTTAAATTGAATGTGCTGTGGGTGATTGCAGATTCGATCATGCTCGCAAGCACAGAGATCAAAACAGAAGGCCGTGATTATCTGCGTCAGCCGGTGATTCGCATAGAAAACTAGCCTCAGAATTATTTGAAAGTAAACGCATGGAAAACAATATTCAACACTCAGATATTTTCGCGATTGCGCTCCACCATCGCTTTCAATGGGAAGAGGCACAGCAAAGTTACGTCATTTTGTTTCCAGAAGGCATGGTGAAGTTACATGGTGGTGCTGGCGAAATTTTGAAGCGCGTTGATGGCAAAGCGAGTGTGGGGGATATTGTGGTTGAGCTTCAGGCCGCTTTTCCCGATGTTGAAGATATTGAGAGCGATATTGTAGGTATGTTTGACCTTGCTGTTGGTAAAGCCTGGTTACGCAAGGTCAATTAACCCATCAGGAGAGCAATATGGCACAGTTGAATAATGGCGTGGCAGCAAGCGTGACACAAAAGCAGCCCTTATGGTTGCTAGCAGAGGTCACTTATCGTTGCCCGCTGCATTGCGCGTTTTGTTATAACCCAACCGATTATGACAAGCACACTAAAAATGAATTAACAACCGAACAGTGGATTAGTGCTTTGCGTGATGCGCGTAAATTGGGTGCTATTCAATTAGGCATTTCTGGTGGCGAGCCGTTATTGCGCGACGACATTGAAGAAATTGTGTCTGAGGCACACAAGTTGGGTTATTACAGCAACCTGATTACTTCAGGTGTAGGCCTCACAGAAAAACGTATTCAGGCATTCAAAGAAGGTGGCCTCGATCATATCCAGCTTTCCATGCATGATGTGACCGAAGATATCAGTAACTTTATTACCGATACGCGGACTTTTGAGCTTAAGAAAAAAGTCGCGGCCATGATCAAGTCTCATGGTTATCCCATGGTCCTCAATGTGGTGATTCACCGTTACAACATCGACCAAGTCGGCAAAATCCTCGAAATGGCTGAAGCATTGGGCGCAGATTACGTGGAGCTGGCTAATACACAATACTACGGCTGGAGTTTGGTCAACCGTGATCAACTGATGCCTACCCGCGAGCAATTAGATCGAGCGGAAGCGGCAACCAATGCCTTCAGAGAGCGTGTTGGCAACAAAATGAAGGTGTTTTTTGTGGTCCCAGATTACTTTGCTGATCGGCCTAAAAAGTGTATGAATGGTTGGGGCGAGGTGTTTATGATAGTGACAGCGAACGGCGATGTCTTGCCGTGCCATTCTGCCCGCGTATTGCCTGGGATGACCTTCCCTAATGTACGTGAAAATGGACTGGAATGGGCCTGGAAGGAGTCTCCAGCGTTTACTAAATATCGTGGTATGGATTGGATGAAAGAACCATGTCGCAGCTGCGATGAAAAAGAAAACGATCTGGGTGGTTGTAGATGCCAATCCTATTTGTTGAGTGGCGACGCTGAAATGGCGGATCCTGTGTGTACCAAGTCCCCCAATCGTCATTTAATTGATGAAGCATTGGTGAACTCACAAAATCCGTTAGTGCGTGAACAACCGATTATTTTTAGAACAGATAAAAACTCTAAAAAGTATGTTGAAGGCGATAAAGAAAGAGTATCGCAGTTTCACGCGTTGCCTTAAGTCTGCCTATTTCAATATTGTGGCTTATAATCTCAAAGGTGCCTGAGGGCACCTTTGCTTTTTTTAAAGGTTGTACATGTTGATATCTCGTTCTTCTATCCTGGTTCTGGTCTTGGCCGGGCTGGCGGCGTTGGCGCCATTTGCGATTGACACCTATTTGCCCGCCTTTCATGTGATGGCCGCGGAGTTTGGCACCGATGAACTTGCTATTCAGCAAAGCCTGACTTTTTATTTACTGCCTTATGCTTTGATGACCTTATGTCACGGCGCTATTTCGGATGCGATTGGCCGCATTACGACCATTAAATGGGGTTTGGCTATCTTTGCGCTGGCAAGCATAGGCTGTGTATTTGCACCTAATGTGCAGACCTTATGGCTATTTCGCGCTTTGCAGGGCATGAGTGGCGGCGCAGGCAATACGGTGGCTCGCGCCATGGTCCGTGATCTGTTTTCAGGCGCACAGGCGCAGCGTGTGATGGCAACCGTTCAATTATTATTCGGCATTGCACCGGCAGTAGCACCTATTCTAGGCGGCGTATTGCTGGGCATACATTGGCAAGCGATCTTTATATTCTTGTCTGTTTATGCAGCGATTGCGTTATGGATGGCTGTGCGTTATCTGCCAGAAACCATGACGCCAGAAAAGCGCATTGTGTTCTCCGTGAAAGGCATCGTTGCGACTTATGGCAAGATGCTTAAACATAAAGTATTTCTCGGACTCATTGCATGTCTAGGCTTGAACTTCTCTGCATTTTTTATTTACGTGCTCGCTAGCCCCGTGTTTCTGGTTAAACATCTGCATTTAAATAGCCAGCAGTTCGGCTACCTGTTTATTCCTACGGTGACGGGCATGATGTTGGGTTCCTGGATCTCTCGCTATACCGCGGGTAAAGTAGCGCCAGCGCGTATTTTGTATTGGGCTTTTGCCTGGATGCTATTAATTGCCAGTAGCAATGTTGGCTTGCAGTGGTGGGCGGGCAGCACCATGCACACGGCCTGGTGGCTGGCGATCTTACCGATTGCTTTGTTTAATATCGGCATGGCAGCGGCGATGCCAGTGTTGTCGATTGCCGCACTGGATTGCTATCCGAGCCTGCGGGGAACAGCAGCCTCTGCACAGGCCTTTATGCAAATGCTTTGTTCTACCATCAGCTCGGCCTTGATTGTGCCATTGGTCTGGCATTCTACGATCACACTGGCGAGCGCCATGCTGATCATGACCTTGTTGAGCAGTTTGCTATTATTGTTAGTCCGCCAGCCAAAGCCGACTGTGGTGGTTCACGATTAAGCACAAGCCTTGAAATATGGGGCATTTACCGACTTCATTACATGTTTGAACGACAGATACCTGTTTTAAGATGAAACTGTCAATGTTCGCCAAGTGGCAGGACATTATTCAGAATCGACCAAGGGAGTTCATTATGGAAATGACCAGAGAAGAAGAAGCTCGCAAAGCTTACGTGAAGTTGCTGACCGGGCAGGGGGTGAGTGAGCGTATGCTGGTACAGCGAGAGTTCATTATTATTCGCGTCAGTGCATTCCTGAAAGATATTCCCTGTGATGGCAGTCATTATCGACATGCCGTGGACCGTTTTATTGCCAGCATTGATCCGGCAGAAATTCCAAGCATTTTGCCTGTGATTCGTGAGTTCTTTTCGTTTTGGGTGGGTGACATTAAAGCGATTGCAGCCATGAGCCAGGCGAAGGTGTTTAATGGCACTACGCCAGTCACTACAGTAACCCAGGATGAATTATTCAAGCATTGGTATGACTTGGATAAAACGGCCATGACCAGCCATGAAACACAAGTGATGGATGCCTTTGAACAAGTCACGCTGGTACGTGGTTTTGAACCAGCTGTGTTTAAAGAGCGCATGCGCATGGCTAAGTGCTTGCTATTATCGTTGCGACCTATCTCATACAAACAATCGCACAGTTATCGTCAAATGGTGGATAGAAACCTGCCATTGTTTAATGCGCTGGGTTCCCAGCACACTTTCCTCAGTGTCTCTCGTGAGTTTTATTACTTTTGGCGTGGCGATATGCTGAAGCCGCAAGCACAAAGAACGCAGGTCAACCATGCACGTGAAATGGCCATGGCCGCGTAACGGAATGAATAGAGCGGCATGAGTGCCGCAGCAGACAAAAAACGCCAGCCTTAGCGCTGGCGAATTTTTTGCAGGATCAAGGCAGACAACTCTTCAATTGAACGACTAGTGGAGTCTGCCCAAGGGATGCCAGCACTGCGCATCATGCCTTCAGCAATTTCAATTTCCTTGCGGCAGTTATCCAGTGAGGCATAAAAACTATCCGGGCGGCGTTCATTGCGCACGGAGTGCAAACGTTCAGGCTTGATGGTCAAGCCAAAAATCTTATCGATGTTTTTTTGCAGGGCAGCAGGTAAAGCGCCGCGCTCAAAGTCTTCTGGGATCAGTGGGTAGTTGGCGGCTTTAATGCCAAATTGCATAGCCAGGTAAATGCTGGTCGGTGTCTTGCCACAACGGGAGACGCCAATCAGAATCACTTCAGCTTCATCTAGGCCGGTATTGGTCATGCCATCATCATGATTCAGCGTGAAATTAATGGCTTCCATACGCTCGGAGTAACTGTTGCCCATGGCGCTATAAGCAATGCTGGCGCCAGTAAGAGGTTCCTGATTAAGCTCTGAGCCCAGCGGATAAATAAAGCGGTGGAACAAATCAATAAAGTAGGCATTGGCCTGCTTAAGGTGATTACGATGCTCGCCGTTGCCGACAGACATAATGACAATCGGGCGAATGCCATCCTGATCAGCCACTTTCTGGATGTGCTCAAAGGCGGCTTGTACCTTCTCGTCATTGTCCGTAAACGGCAGGCGAGTGGTGGTAAATTTGGTGTTTGGGAAATGTTCCAGCAGTTTGCTCAAGGCGCCAGCTGTAATCCCCGTGCCATCAGAAATAATAAAAACAGAACGGTGATTCATGCTAACGCCTTGAGTGAGTTGCTAAAAGTGATTTTTTGCGCTTACTTTTTGGTCAGACGCTGCCAGGTAGCAACCACTGTGTCCGGGTTGAGTGACACAGACTGAATACCCTCGGCCACCAGCCACTCAGCAAAGTCTTCATGGTCAGAAGGACCCTGACCACAAATACCCACGTATTTGCCCAGGCGATTACAAGTGTTGATGGCCATTTTCAGCAATACTTTCACGGCGTCATTACGCTCGTCAAAACCGTCGGCCAAAATGCCGGAGTCACGGTCCATGCCCAATGTCAGCTGTGTCAGGTCGTTAGAACCGATAGAGAAACCATCGAAATATTCCAGAAACTGTTCAGCCAGCAGGGCATTGGCCGGGATTTCGCACATCATGATCAAACGCAGACCATTTTCACCACGTTTAAGACCGTTGGCTGCCATGATTTCTGTCACCGCACGTGCTTCTTCAAGCGTACGTACGAATGGAATCATCAACTCAACGTTAGAAAGGCCCAGTTCATCACGTACCTTCTTCATGGCCTGGCATTCCATGGCAAAACACTCTTTAAAGTCTTCTGCCATATAGCGCGCTGCACCACGGAAACCAATCATCGGGTTTTCTTCGTCAGGCTCGTAAATGTCACCGCCAACCAGTTTTTTGTACTCGTTGGACTTGAAGTCTGAGGTACGTACGATCACTGGTTTTGGATAGAATGCTGCCGCAATCGTCGCGACACCTTCGGCCACTTTATCGATATAGAACTGTTTTGGGCTGGCATAGCCACGTGCACGGTTTTTAATCGTGGCCTGAATGGCTGCTGGCATGGCATCTACATTCAAGATGGCTTTCGGGTGAATACCAACCATGTTGTTAATCACAAACTCCAGACGAGCCAGACCAACACCGTCATTCGGTGTTTGTGCAAAGGTAAACGCCATGTCAGGATTGCCCACGTTCATCATGATCTTGCAAGGTGGTTTTGCCAGGGCGCTGTTTGATTGCGTAGAGACTTCGAAGTCTAATGCACCATGGTAAACAAAGCCTGTTTCACCCTCTGCGCAAGAAACCGTCACCATTTCGCCGTCACGCAACAAGTCTGTCGCGTTCACAGAACCCACAATCGCCGGAATTCCCAGTTCACGGGCAATAATTGCCGCGTGACAAGTACGACCGCCACGGTTGGTGACCAATGCACTTGCGCGTTTCATCACTGGTTCCCAGTTTGGGTCAGTCATGTCAGCAACCAATACGTCACCAGGCTGAACTTCATGCATCTCAGCCGGATCCAGCACGATACGCACCTTGCCAACCCCTACTTTTTGTGTCACGGCACGGCCAGCCACCACAGGCACTGAAGAGTGCTTCTGCAGTTTAAACTTTTCGGTCACGTTTTTAGCCGCTTCTTGAGATTTCACCGTCTCAGGACGTGCTTGCAGGATGTACAGCTTGTTATCCAGTCCGTTTTTACCCCATTCAATGTCCATTGGGCAACCATAGTGTTGCTCAATGGTCATCGCGTAGCCAGCTAACTCTAGAATGTCTGCATCTGTCAGTGAGTAGCGGTTGCTTTCTGCGGCATCCACATCCACAGTGTTTGTAGATTTACCCGCTTGAGTGGCATCTGAAAACACCATTTTGATCAGTTTGGAACCCATGGTGCGACGGACAATTGCCGGTTTTCCTTGTGCCAGCAAAGGCTTATGCACATAGAACTCATCTGGGTTTACCGCACCTTGTACCACGGTTTCACCCAGGCCATAAGACGAAGTAATAAAGGCAACATCGCGGTGGCCAGATTCGGTATCGATGGTAAACATCACACCGGCACAGCCAATGTCTGAACGCACCATTTGCTGCACACCGGCAGACAAGGCGACATCGGCGTGTACAAAGCCTTTGTGCACACGGTAAGAAATCGCACGGTCGTTATATAAAGAAGCAAACACTTCTTTAATCGCGTGATTAATGTTATCCAGGCCATGAATATTCAGAAAAGATTCTTGCTGGCCGGCAAAAGAAGCATCCGGCAAGTCTTCCGCAGTGGCAGAAGAGCGCACAGCAAAAGTGGTGCCCTGCGCTGATCTTTCGATCAGTTTGGCGTAGTTTTCAGCAATCGCTGTTTGCAGTGCTGCAGGAAACTCAGCTTGCATGATCCACTGGCGAATCTGCGAACCAACACGTGCCAGTTCCTGTGTATCGTCAGCATTCAGTTTATCTAGCAAATCATTGATTTTTTTGTTCAATCCATCTTGCGCCAAAAACTCACGATATGCATCGGCAGTGGTCGCAAAACCAGTCGGTACGCGCACCCCTTTTGCGGTGAGTTGAGAAATCATTTCGCCCAGGGAAGCGTTTTTACCCCCCACGGACGGCACATCAGTGTTTCGTAGATTCTCAAATGGAATAACATGACTTACCATATAAAACCCTTAATTATTTTAAAACTGGTGATAATCTATCGCGGAATGCAACGGATTGAATTCGATAAATAGTGGCTACTTGCCCGACATCGTCTGATTATAGAATGACTTTTATATCAGTCATTATGCCAAAATCATGTTTTAATGTCACGTCGCCGTGAGGGTGGCAATTCATTTTTTTTAGTACCCACATAATAATATGCCATGAATGCAGCAATTCCCCCAGTACGCACTGCTAGTGTAACGACTTATGGTCGCCTACACCTCGGTTTTTTTAACTTGAGTCAAGACACTCAACGCCAGTTTGGGAGTGTCGGTGTCGCGATCGACGCGTTTCAAACCTCACTCAGTATTTCTGCAGAATCACAACAGGCAGCGCTTGACCCCTGGGCCGCGGCCATCTTGCAGCGCCACTTGCTCGCATGTCAGGCGCCAATGGACTTCAATGTCTCCATTCATCAAGCCATTCCACGCCACGGCGGCTTAGGCTCTGGCACGCAAATGGCCTTGGCCTTGGGTACAGCCCTGAATTACCTCCTAGATCAGTCAGCGAAGGCCAGCGACATTGCTGCCATTCATCAACGTGGCGCTCGCTCAGGCATCGGCATCGCTACTTTTGAACAGGGCGGCTTGGTGATCGATGGTGGCCGTGGTGCACACACGGTGGTGCCGCCGATGTTGGCACGTCATGCTTTTCCGGCTGATTGGCACTTTTTGCTCATCATTGATAAAAGTCGCGCCGGCCTGCATGGTCAGGGTGAAAAGAATGCATTTAAGCAACTGGCGCCACAATCGTTAGCGGCGACCCAGGCGATACAACAACAATTGCTCAGCCAGGGCCTGCCAGCCTTAATTGAGCAAGACTTTACGGCATTCAGCCAATTTATTGGTGATTTACAAACGTATAACGCGGATTACTTTGCACCCGCACAAGGCGGCCCCTACGCCAGCCAAGCGGTCGCTGGGATTTTGCAGACATTAAAGCAGCAGGGCCATGCCGGTGTTGGGCAAACCTCGTGGGGCCCGACCGGATTTGTATTGTTGCCATCACGCGCAGAGGCTGTCGCCATGCAAATGCAATTACTCAAAGCCCATGCGTCGCAGCCGACGCTGGGTTTTGTGGTCACGGCTGCCGTCAACCAGCCTGCGTACATTCATATAGAGGGGTAAAATAGACGCTGTCGTAAATTAAAACTTTTTAAGTTAATTTTGAAAAGTTATGATTTTCACGGTCTACTCTTTATTTTGAACTGCGTTGGAAGTGTGTATATTGGTTGAAGGTTTGATTAACGAAAGGTTCCGGGGGGAATAATGAAAAAAACCAGTATTATGCATTTGTTTACAGCCGCAAAAAATGCCAGTCCATTTGATGTGAATATGGCCTTTGATGCCGGCTACGAAAAAATTATTTCTTACACCGATGTGACTTTGAACGAGATCGTGGCGTTAACGCAAGATGCGATCTTCTCCCGCAGCCCTAGCGGCCTGAAACAACAAGCCTTGTTTTTTGGCGGTCGCGATATTCAAGTGGCGCTGGAAATGCAAAAACAAGCGCGTAGCGCCATGTTTAAGCCTTTTGAATGCCATACCTTTTCTGACCCTTCAGGCGCATTTACCACGGCTGCAGCCATGTTGGCCAAAGTGGATTTTTATCTGCAAAAATCTGGCAGCGGCCTGGGCAAAGAAAAGGTCGCCATTTTTGGTGCCAGTGGCACGGTAGGCTCCACCGCAGCTTTAATTGCGGCTCGTCAAGGCTCTACGGTGCTTATGGTCGCGCATGCCGGGGTAGAGAGCATGCAGGCATATGTTGATAAATTATCTTCAAGCTACGACGTCAATTTGCAGGTGGTGGATGGCAGCACTGAAGCGGCCAAAATTGCCGTCTTAAATGAGGCAACGGTTGCATTGTGTGCGACACCGGCTGGCATTCGCGTGCTCGAAGTCGCCCAATTTGCCCACTCCAAAACACTCAAAGTCGTGGCCGATGTGAACGCTGTGCCGCCGTCAGGCATTGAAGGCGTCGATACGTTTTCTAATGGCGGCTTGATTGAAGGTACGCAAGTGGCTGGGTTTGGCGCCTTAGCAATTGGTCAGCTAAAGTATGTGACACAGAATAAATTGCTGGAGCAAATGCTGCAAAGCGAAAGCCCGATGCATATTGATTATCATCAGGCGTATGAATACGCCTGTGCGCACGTCGAATAAGGTGATTCTTGCGGCTGGCGGTGTTGTCACAGAGTGCGCGCATCTATAGCCAGATCGCGCAACGAGAAGGATTTAATGTACTGGCGGTAGATGGTTTTGCGGATGCCGATACCCGACAAGCCGCCCAACAGGTCTATCGATGGCCAGGCCTACGCGAACAGGATGCTGGCGATCATCTGGCCGCGTTGTTTGAAGTATTGGATGCCTTTGCGCCAGATGCGGTATTGGTTGGTTCTGGCTTTGAAGCGAATGAAGCAGGCTACGAAGCCTTGTTTGCGCGCTATACGCTGCTTGGCAATAGGCCTGAAACGGTTGGTCGCGTTAAAACCCCGTCCTGGTTAAAAGCCTGTTGCGATGTACATCAAGTGCCATCGCCGCCGATTGCTGCAACCAGGCCATCGACAGGGCAGTGGCTATACAAGCAGGCAGGGCAGTGTGGTGGCCATCATGTGCAGCACTGGCAAGCGGCAAGCGAAATGCTGGCAAATGGTTATTGGCAAGCACTTCAGCCTGGGCAAGCGGTGGGTCTGTTGTTTTTGGCACATGGGCAGACCGTTACTCTGATTGGCGTGCATGCGCTTAGGCAACATGCAGAAGGCTATGCTTATGCCGGCGCTACGCGATTGTATGATGATGCGCTTTATCGCGCCGCAAACAAGCTACTGCAGACGTTAGTGCCTGCATTAGGGCTGGTTGGGATAAACAGTATCGATGCCATTTGGCATGCGCATGTTTTGCATGTGATAGAAGTGAACCCCAGGCTCAGCGCCAGCATGCGTTTGTATGCTGATTTGCCGTTGATACAAGCGCATATTGCCTGCTGTCAGCATGGAAGGCTGCCTTTGTTGTCGCAGCCAAGCGCTTATGCCAGCCATTGCATTGTGTATGCAAGGCAAGAAGTAGAGGTCAGTCATTTAACTTTTCCAGATTGGCTGGAAGATCGGCCTAGTGGCGGCACGATTGCCGCCGGGCAACCTATCTGCAGCTTGTATGCAGAAGGGTATTCAGACCAAGAAGTGCTGTTAGCTTTGCGGGATAAAAAAACACGATTAGAAACATTATGGGGGACTTATGTCTGTAACCGCATCGAATTCAACATCCATTAGCGTACAACAATACAGCGCGCCACTGGTGGCCGAGCTGATTGCCAATGCACCAGCGTTGGGCTGTGCCGTGTCTACGCACGAAAGTGGCTCGACCATTGTCGATGCCGGGATTCAAGTGCCAGGCGGCCTGGAAGCTGGTCGGATTATCTCTGAGATTTGTATGGGCGGACTCGGTAGCGTGGCCTTGCGCCATGTGCCACAATTTGCCAACTGGCCGCTGAGTGTGGTGGTCACCGCTAAACAGCCGGTAATCGCCTGTTTGGGCAGCCAATATGCAGGTTGGGCCTTATCACACGAAAAGTTCTTTTCACTCGGTAGTGGCCCGGCGCGCGCGATTGCCCAGCGTGAAGAAGTCTTTAAAGACATCAACTACAGCGACAAAGGTGAGCAAACCGTTTTAGTGCTGGAAACCGATAAAGTGCCGCCAGTACAGGTGATTGAAAAAGTCGCCAGAGACACCGGTTTGCCAGCGAATAAACTGACCTTTATTTTAACGCCGACGCGTAGCGTGGCAGGCTCACTGCAGGTGACCGCGCGCGTGCTAGAAGTTGCCTTGCACAAGTGCCATACCCTGCATTTTGATTTAAATGCGATTGTGGATGGCTATGGTGTTGCGCCAGTGCCTGCACCCTCACCAGACTTTATTGTTGGCATGGGCCGCACCAACGATGCGATTTTATTTGGCGGATTTGTGCAGTTGTTCGTCAATACGGACGACGCTGCTGCGGAACAATTAGCAACACAATTACCTTCTTCAGCGTCTAAAGACTATGGCCGTCCATTTGCCGAAGTGTTTAAAGCGGTGAATATGGACTTTTACCAGATTGATCCTATGCTGTTCTCGCCTGCTAAAGTCAGCGTCACCAATCTTAAGTCAGGTAAAACATTCTTTGCCGGAAAGTTTAATGAAGACCTTTTAAATCAATCTTTTGGTGGATAAATTTAAAGCTTCACTGCAATAATAAAAACGCGGGATTACATGCATACAATGCCATGTGCCCGCGTTATTTTTTAGAAATTGTCTTATGCAAGTGGTTCCCATTTTTACTGACGAAGTCGCTCAGGCCGGTGGCTGGCACGGCCAAAGCCTGGCGCAAGCTTTTGCGCGACGTGGCTGGCAAGCGCTGATGGTGTCACTCGATAGTTGCTACGTCAGCATCGTCCAGCAATCCGTACAAGTGCATATCCCCGGATTATCGCAAGTCGCACCCATGGCTTTTGTGCGTGGCGTAGCAGCGGGAACAACACAGCAAATCATCACCCGCATGAACCTGCTGCATACTTTGCAACGGCAGGGCATGACCATTTATAACCATGCGCGGGCAATTGAAACCACGGTAGATAAAGGCATCACCAGCCAGTTGCTGGCCGAGCAGGGCGTGGCGACGCCGGATACCTGGGTATGCGAGCACCGTGGCGTAGCGCACGAGTTGATGCAGCAGTCGCTGCATGCCGGAAAAACGCTGGTGATCAAACCGCTGTTTGGTTCACAAGGCAAAGGCGTGCGTTTAATTGAGCAGCGCGAACAATTTGCGTTACCGCATGATCCGTTTGTGGATGGCGTCTATTATCTGCAAGAAAAAATAGACTGCGGTCCTTATCAGCATGATTACCGCGTGTTTGTGGTGCGCGGTGAGCCAATTGCGGTCATGAAACGCCAAGGCGATAGCTGGTTGCATAACGTTGCGCGTGGTGCACGCTGCAGCGCTTGTGATGAGGTGGATGTAGCCGAGATTGGCGTTAAAGCCGCTCAAGCTGTTGGTATTGATTATGCTGGCGTGGATGTCATGCGCGATAAACATGGCCAATTATGGGTGATCGAAGTGAATAGTATTCCGGCCTGGCGCGGGCTGCAAAGCATCACCCAGTTTGAAATTGCCGATGTGTTGGTGGATGATTTGCTGCAATTAGCCAATGATGCGAAAGGAAACGCATGAGTGCGCTGCAAGCGGCCTATCTACAAGCCTGCCTGGCAGAGCTTGAAGCACTCAAGCCGGGCAATGTGCATGTGTTTGCGGATGGCCATGGCATGGTCGTGCAAGACTTTATCCATAGTGCAGAGGTCTCTGCGCCTGCATTATGTGACGATCAGCTATTCGGCAGCCGCACACTGGGTCAACGCATTTTGCAGGCCTTGCAAGCTACGCATGCCAAGGTGGGCTGTAATACGAATTTAGGCATGATTCTGCTGGCTGCGCCTGTGGTACAAGCCTGCCTGCAATATCCTGAGCAGTCACTTAAAACCAGTTTGCAACAAGTACTGCAACACACCACGGTGGACGATGCCGCGCAGGTCTATGCGAGTATTCGCCTGGTTAGCCCGGCAGGCATGGGGCAGCGTGACGAACATGATGTGACACAAGCGCCGCAAATTACCTTGCTAGCTGCGATGCAAATAGCAAGTACGCATGATATGGTCGCGCGCCAGTATGTAGATGGCTATGCCAATATCTTTTCGGTCGCCATGCCGCTTTATCACGATTGCGAGCAGCGCTGGCAAAGGCCCGCCTGGGCGCTCACCGCTGTGTATTTGCACTGGCTATCAAGCGTGCCTGATAGCCACATTGCCAGAAAATATGGCGAGGCAAAGGCGGCAGAAATTCAACAGACCGCCAGCGAACATTTTCAAGCGTTTATCGCTCTAGAAAACCCCAAGCACTACCTGCCCGAGTTGCTCAAATGGGATCAGTCACTCAAACAAGCGCGGATTAACCCTGGCACCAGTGCCGACCTCACGGTGATGACCGCCATGCTGACATCGTTGAGCAACAGCCTTCCTGCAGCATTTGCTTAAGCACACTGTTTAGCTGAGGTATACTGTCACGCTTTAGCAGCCTATATCGTCAGGAGGGCATCATGACCGACCAGGTACTTACCGAACAGCAAATTCAACAGCACTTTTCCGAGTCTTTACCGCATTGGGTGTATGAGGACGGCTGGATCCGCCGTAAATATAAAACCAATAGCTGGAAAGGCACGCTGATGGTCGTCAACACTGTTGGTCATCTGGCCGAGGCAGCTTGGCATCATCCTGACCTCACCGTCTCTTATGCCTTTGTGATCGTCAAATTGTGCACGCATAGCGCCAAAGGCATCACGATGAAAGACATCGAGCTTGCACGCAAAATTGAAGAAGTCGTGCAATGGCAGCCACAGTTACAAGCTGGCTCGGCATTAGAGGGTACACCGCAGGATGATTTGCGCTTTAGCTACGTCAAGTACGACGCAACAAAGCCTGCCTGATAAATGATTCTGAGTTAGTTTAGCTGCAATAGTATGAGTATCAGTAGTGGTGCTGGCTTGCCGCCAGCAATCTTTTTAATGGGTCCCACGGCCAGCGGCAAAACGGCGGCTACCATTGCCTTAGCCCAGCGCTTTCCGGTCGACATTATCAGCGTCGACTCAGCGCTGGTCTATCGTGGCATGGACATCGGCACCGCCAAGCCTGATGCCGACACCTTACGTCAGGCACCCCATCACTTAATAGACCTGATTTCACCGCTAGAGCAATATTCCGCGGCACAATTTGCCAAAGATGCCCTGGCATTAATGCATACAGCAACCGCCAATGGCCGCATCCCGGTGCTGGTCGGTGGCACCATGCTGTACTTCAATGCTTTGCAGCATGGCCTGAGTGATCTACCAGAAGCCGATACCGCCATCCGCGCCCAAATTGAAGCCGAGGCGAATACATTCGGCTGGCCTGCCATGCATGCGCAATTAGCCAGCATAGACCCCACCGTGGCCGCCAAGATACACACCACCGACTCCCAGCGCATTGAGCGCGCATTAGAGGTCTACCGCATCAGCGGCAAACCCATGAGCGAGTTACGCGCACAATCGCAAAAAGTCTCACTACCGTTCAGTATTCTTAAACTCGGCCTCATGCCAAGCGACCGCAGCGTCTTGCATCAACGCATAGCCGAGCGCTTTCAACTCATGCTTCAACACGGTTTTATTGATGAGGTGAAAAGGTTATTGATTGAGTATCCACAGTTGACCGCCGATAGCACCAGCATGCGCTGCGTTGGTTACCGCCAGGCCCTGCAACATCTGCATGGCGAGATCGATTTGCCCACCCTGGGCGAACATGGTGTCTACGCGACGCGTCAGCTCGCCAAACGCCAGCTCACCTGGCTGCGCGGCATGGACGATGTGCATGCGTTGGATTGCTTACGCACGGATTGGGTGGGTGAGGCAGTCCACCTCATTCAACACCACGCGCAGTTATAAAAAAACCGGACATGGTCCGGTTTTTTTTATATGCATGCTCATGTGCGCTGCTATTAATAAGCGCCATCCTGACCAACAATTGTTAACCAGGCCGTTTTGGCCACAATCAACATATCCAAGCGTGGGCTCCAGTTGCGCAAATACTCCAGGTCGTAATGCACGCGTTGTTCCATTTTTTCCAGCGTGTCAGTTTCACCACGGAAGCCATTGACCTGCGCCCAGCCGGTAATACCAGGCTTCACCTTGTGACGTACCATATAGCCTTTAATCAACTTGCGGTATTCCTCGTTGTGGGCCACAGCGTGCGGACGTGGGCCAACCACGCTCATGCGGCCTTGCAGCACATTAATAAACTGCGGTAGTTCATCCAATGACGATTTGCGTAAGAAAGCACCCAAAGGCGTAATGCGCTGATCATTTCTGGTCGCTTGTGTCACCGTACCGCCATCCTCAGTCACGGTCATTGAGCGGAACTTATAGACCAGAATCTGCTGACCATCCAGGCCATAGCGGCGTTGTTTGAAAATGATCGGACCAGGGGAGGTGAGTTTCACTGCAGCAGCGATACCCAATAAAATCGGCGAAATTAAAATTAACACAAACAGCGAGAACAAAACATCGGCAGTGCGCTTAATCAGACCATCAACGCCAGTAAAAGGCGTTTCACACACTGACACTACTGGAATACCGTTCACATCAGAGACGCGGCCTTGAATCAAGTCAGTGACAAAGATATCCGGCACAAAGTAGATAGAGGCTGTCGTGTCTTTCAAGTCATCCAGTAATTTTAAAATGCGGGGATGGCTGGACATTGGCAACGCAATATAAATAGTATGAATTTGATGGTCTTTGCAGTAAGCCGGAATATCCGTCAACGCGCCTAAAATTTCAAAACCGTGATCTTGTGGTGCGCGCTCCGGTGCGCGATCTTCAAAGAAACCCAACACCGAAACTCGGCTGTACTCATCGGCGAGCAAGTTATTTGCGACAGCAAGGCCTTGTTCATTCAGGCCGATAATCACTGCGTTTTTAATCGGCCCTTGCAAGTTGATAAAAACAGGTGACAGTTCTTTGAGCGCGGTTAACGCTAAAATTTGCGCAATCGGCGTACCAATGAGCCAGGCATAAATGATTTCTGGTGTATACAAGGTAATGTAGCCAGTAATGCGGGCAAAAATCAGCACCATACCAGCCAGTAATATCCACTGAAAAATAACATCACGCGCCATTTTCCAAAAACCTAAACGAATCTTGGCACCACTAGGAAACGTGACTGAAAATAAAAGGATAGAGGTAAAAAAGATGGAGATAGGAATTCTATCTTCGAAATAAATGAAAATGCCCCACATAAAAAACACTAAAACGAGGGGCTCAACAATGGACTCTATGAAATAAAGCGGGCTTCTCGGCCCGGAAGATAATCCGGAGATGGTTCTGATGGGCGGTTTGATAGTTTTTTTCATAGATGACTTATTTCTACATACGTGTCGAGTTTAACCAAATTAATGCTCAACAGCAATCAGCGCGTGGCAGTCTGCAGAGAGTCGATCTGTCACAAAAGCATCTTTAAGTTAGCGTAAACTGCGGCGCTGGTTAAATAATTATGATTACATCCAGTAAAAAGTTAAATTTTGGTAGTAATAAATCCATGTTTACAGGTTAGAATGTAAATCAAACATCATATTTTTATTGCTTAAAATACATGTCATCTCGCAAGCAATCCCCAAAAATAAACATTCACCGACCTATCCGCTGTTGGCTTGCGATCACCCTCAGTGCTTTACCGTTTGGTGTGATTGCAGATGAGTACGATACTGTTCAATTTAGCGCTTCAATCAATCGCGCCTATGATGACAACTTATTTAGAGTCAAAAATAATCAAACGTCTGACCAGATTACAACTTCAACTGCAGGCGTAAAGCTTGATAAAACATACTCACTTCAACGGTTTATTGTGGATGTTTCATACGTAGACTATAAATATCAGACTAATGATTTTTTAAATTTTGAGGCGCTTAATTATGACGCTAAGTGGTTGTGGTCGCTGACACCGTCACTAACGGGCACATTGTCTTCCAGTCAAAATAAAACGTTAAATGGGTTTAGCGACTTTCGGCTAGCGACACAAAACATCAGAACCATAGATGTTAATCAATTTAGAGCAGAGTATTCACCCTATAAAGTATGGGCACTTATTGCAGGCTTGACCGAAACAGCTGTAAAAAACAGTCAAACCTTTAATGCGGTTGCCGAATACAATTCTACCGCCTTCGATTATGGTGCTCGTTATAATTTCTCTTCAGGCAGTAATCTGACTTTTTTAGGGCATAAACGTAATGGTCAGTTTCAACGTGCGCTAAACCCCGGTGCTGTTTTCGATAATGGGTTTAGTGAAGATGAGTACGAGTTTGATTTTGTTTTAAAACCGACCGGTAAAAGTAAACTGAGTACCAAGATGGCATACTTGTCTCGTGAGTACGATAATTTCACTATTAGAAATTATGATGCCTGGATTGGTTACATTAAGTACGAGCTGCTTTTGACTGGTAAAATCAGAGCGAACCTAGATTTAGCTCGGACTGCAAGCCCGTTTGAGACAAATTACAGTACATATAGCCTCACTGACTCTGCCAGTTTGGGATTAAGTTATTTGTATTCGGATAAGCTCACCTTTCTATTAAACGGGAGAGTAGCTCAACGAGACTTCAAGCTAGCCGTCAAGGCCGGTGAACCAGCCAGAAGCGATGATGAACAAAGTATTTCTGCTTCTGCTTCCTGGCGGCCTATGCCAAGCATTGGCTTTACTTTGAGCTCCATCAAGTCAAAAAGAAATGCAAGCGGTGCTACCTACAACCCTTTTGATTACGATGATGTCACCACCAGTCTCATGGTTGATTTGAAAATTTGATGATACTGACTTTTATTTGAGTAATTGAATGTTGCGGATTTCTAAGTTGGTTTTCGTTCTGTTAATGCTCAATGCCTGCCATATGGGTAATGACAATTTAGAATCTAAAGTGTTAGCCGAAGTGAATGGTGATGAGATCACCGTTGATCAGTTGCAAATTGAGATGTTAAAAGTTTCACCGAATTTAGAGGGTGCTGAAGCCGCTAAGAAGATGTTGGCAAGTCTTGTTGATAGGCAGCTTTTGGTACAAGAGGCGTTAAAATTTAATTTGGAACGAGCCCCTGAGGTAATTCGGGCGATAGAGTCCTCCAAAGCTCAGATTTATGCAGAGGCGTATCTGGCAAAAAAACTGGCGAAATTAGAAGCGGTTTCTGACGATGAGGTTGAGGAGTTTGTTGCTAACCATCCAGGTATGTTTAAACAACGCAAGTTATTTAAAACCGTTGATATTGCGTTTGTGAATGATGATTTGCGACTTGATGTAAAATTAATGGAGCGTAATATCAGAACGCTTGAGTCTCTTGAAACAGAGCTTCGTATAAAAAATATTGTGTATGATAAAAGTAATAGCCAGTTTTTAACCGACAGACTGCCACTAGACATCCTGCCTAAAGTGAGTCAATTAAAACAAGGTGATTTATTGTTTGTGCATAACGATCATAATGTTGTTGTTAAATCAATCGACACTATATTAGATATGCCATCATCAAATACGATGTCAATTTCTGTTGCTAGAAAATTGTTAAGTCAGCAAAAAAAACAAGCGTTTATTAACAAAGAAATCAATCGCTTGCAGAAGTTGTCCACGATTAAAGTATTTAATGACAAAGTAGATATGCAGTTTCATTAAACTAAATTTTTAACGCTCAATTAACCTTGCGTAAAAATTGCCGTAATAAATAAATTGTTAAATTCAAATCACGAAAAGAGTTCATCGTTTATGACACAGTTTTTAAAGTATTTAGTCGTCGGACTTATGTTTACATTAAGTTCACTAGCGCATGCTGACTACACCCTGGGTGCCGGTGATTATGTCAGAGTGATTGTCTATGGTGATGCTGATTTAACACGAGAAACGCGTGTGTCAGAAGATGGTGTGCTGACAATGCCGCTGATTGGGGAGGTTAAAGTAGGCGGCCTGACAACAATAGAGAGTGAAAAGCGGATTGCGGAGCAACTCAAGCGGGGCGGCTTTATTGCAAATCCTCAAGTGTCTTTGTTAGTCCTTGAGTTTATGAGTAAAACAGTTTCAGTGCTAGGCGGAGTACTAAAACCTGGTCGTTATCCAATTACGAGACCAAGCGATATCAAGGACATGTTGGCTGAAGCAGGGGGCTTAACCTCTGAGGCTTCAGAAATTATTACCGTTGTGAGAGGTGATAAGCGCAGTGAATATGACTTAAATGAAGTGATTGAGCGTCGTAACTTAAATGATCAGGATATTCGTCTTTTGGGTGGTGAAACGATTTATGTCAGCACACGTGATGTTGCTGTCACTGGTCAAGTGTTACGCCCGGGCAAATATGGTATTCAAGGTGGTTTGCGTAAAATCAGCGATTTTGTTGCTTTGGCTGGCGGCTCTACAGAGTTAGCTGCCGAAACACTTTTTTTTACAACCCAACGTTCAGGCACAGCCGTGACTCAAGAAGTGAATATTGACGAATTGTTTAGATCACCTGCAAGCGCCCTCAATAAAGACTTGTTACCAGGTGATGTTATCTATGTGCCAAAAGCACCACAGGTTTATGTGTACGGTGAGGTTCAGCGCCCCAGCATGTATAAAATCGATAAAAATATGACAGTGATGCAGGCCATTGCTAAAGCGGGTGGCTTGACTATCCGCGGCACACAGCGCTCAGTCAAGTTGCATAGAAAGAATGCTGAAGGCATGGTTGTGAAGCAAACGCCAGATCTGACCGCTATTCTGCAAGACGAAGATGTGCTGTTTATTGAAGAAAGTTTGCTGTAATTTAAAGGGTTGACCATGAATTTTACTCAGTTAGTGCTGATCTTAAAGGCACGTTATAAAATGATTTTGCTGGTATCGGTCATCACATTGCTGACTGCAAGTGTTGTCAGTTTGTTATTTCCCAAAAGCTACAAAGCAGCAACTAGAGTTATCTTGAATTACAAAGGTGTTGATCCTGTGACGGGCATGGCCATGCCAGCGCAGTTAATGCCTGGCTACATGGCAACTCAGGTCGATATTATTCAGAGTAAAAATGTGACTTTGGATGTCATTAAAAGATTACATTTGGCTGAAGTGAAGTCGCTGCAGGAGCAGTTTGAACATGCTACAGCAGGTAAGCAGGCGGATATTAATGAATGGCTGGCGGATTTGTTGCAACAAAAGCTATCAATCTTGCCATCCAAAGAAAGTAGTGTAATCACTATTGGTTACAAAGGTGTTGATCCTGTATTTGCTGCGACGATGGCCAATGCCTTTGCCGAGTCTTACATTAATTTGAGTCTGAAACTCAAAATTGACCCTGCTATCAAGGCATCGCAATACCTTGCAGAGCAAACTAAAGTATTACGTGAAAACGTCCAAAAAGCACAAGACAGACTTGCTGAATATCAGCAAAAGCACGGGTTAACCAGTATTCAAGATTCATTTGATGTTGAAAGCTCGAAGTTAAGAGATTTGTCAACGCAGTACAGCATGGCACAGTCTCAATCTATTGATGCGAATTCTCGTCGTAATGATGCTTCAAAAAACATGAGTGACTCACCCGACGTGGCGCAAAATCCGGTGATTCAAAACATGCGTATGAGCCTGATTACTGCCGAATCCAAACTGGCCGAAATGGGGCAGAGATATAGTAAGAATCACCCTATGTACATTGCAGCCGAAGCCGAAGTCAATAAAATCAAAAGTCAGCTGAATACAGAAATTGATCGTACCGTAGTGAGTTTGGGTAATAGCGCCAATATTAACTCACAACGATTGAGCGACCTTAAGTTTCAACTTGAAAAGCAAAAGCAAAAGGTACTTGATCTTAATAGATTCAGATCAGATTTTTCTATTTTAGAAAAAGAAGTGCAGATTGCCCAAAATGCACTTGAATCAGTCAACAATCGTTTTAGCCAGACTGCATTGGAAGGTCAATCTACTCAAGGTGATATTTCAATCCTTGAAACGGCTGTACCGCCATTGGAGCCAAGCAATCCAAGTTTATTGCTCATTGCTCCATTTTCGCTGTTTATTGGTGCTTTGCTTGGTTGTTTGTTCGCCTTGCTTGCAGAGATGCTTGACCGTCGAATTCGTAGCAAAGACGACATTCTTGCATTGGCTGAAATTCCAGTATTTGAATATAGCCTCAAATCTGTCTAGTGTTGCAGCGGCCCTCTTTAGAAAACAATTTATCAGGCAAAAAGTGATTGCGTATGAATATTATTGAAACAGATAACAAAACGCCCTTGAAAACGGTTTCTTCCAGCATCGGTCACCTGTTGCTTGATATGGGCAAAATTACAGATAAAGATGCTGAGCGAATTCTTAAGTTTCAAAAAGAAAAGTCTATGCGGTTCGGTGAGGCGGCATTAGCACTTGGCTTTGTTACCATGGAGGATATTAATCAGGCCTTGTCTTATCAGTTTGATTATCCTTACATCACACCAGATAAAGCATCGTTTAATACTGGACTCATTGCCGCATTTGATCCATTTTCAAAACAGGTTGAATCGCTACGTTCATTACGGACACAGTTGATTTTGCGTTGGTTTGAGCGCGGATTTAAAACGATCGCTGTGTCATCGGCAAGAGAAGCTGATGGCGCTAGTTTGTTAGCATCCAATTTGGCAGTGGTATTCTCTCAATTAGGCGAGCGTACGTTGTTAATCGATGCAAATTTGCGCGATCCATCGCAACATAAGCTTTTTAGGCTCAATAACCACCATGGCCTCTCGGATATTCTGGTTGGTAGAGCCTCGACAGACGTTGTAGTTAGAATTCCTTCATTATTAAACTTGAGCATTTTGACTGCAGGCGCCACGCCACCAAACCCGCAAGAGTTACTCAATAAAGAGGCTTTAAACGAACTGCTGAACACTTTTGCCGAACACTACGATGCCATCATTGTAGATACATCTCCGCTCCTACAGTCATCCGATGCGCAGATTGTCGCCAAAAAAGTTGGTGGCGTTCTGATTTCAACACTGCAAAACAAAACGACTCTAAAAGATACCCAAGAAGCTTACGAAGCTTGTCGTAGCTTAGGCATTGATGTTCAAATTGCGTTGAATGCTGGCTAGCATGGTTGCGTCACCAGTCATAAAGATGCCAGGGTCGACTCAAAAGCTTTATGGCTACATCGCCATATTGCTATCGATTCTGATCCTGTTTACCCCGGTGTTCCATGACTTGTTTGTAACTGTCTGGAATACCGACACTCAATCGCATGGCCCAATCGTACTGGGTATTGGTATCTGGTTTTTTTATTTTAAAACCAAGCAAATTCTAGAAAAACCACAAATATTCAAGCCTGTTCCGGCGCTTGGTTGGCCACTCATTTTAATTGGCGCCACTTTATACCTGGTTGGTTATTCGCAAAGCGTATACATCATCTCTATTCTGTCGCTGGTGTTTATACTATGCGGCCTGATATGTATCTTGTTCGGCGCTAAAATAGCGCTTAAATATTGGTTTGCCTTGTTCTTTTTCATCTTTTTGATTCCTTGGCCAGCGTCTGTCATTGATACGCTGACACAGCCAATGAAAATTGCCGTCTCCTTTGCAGCCGACCACTTGTTATACGCATTGGATTACCCAATCGCTCGGTCAGGCGTAATCCTGCAAATTGGACAATATAAATTACTGGTGGCTGATGCCTGTGCTGGGTTGAACTCTCTATTTACACTAGAAGCCATTGGCTTGTTATATATCAATGTCATTAATCACCAGGCCTTCTGGCGTAATGTGTTACTAGCAGTGCTGATTGTGCCAGTTTCTTTTATTTCTAATGTGCTGAGAGTGTGCACGCTGGCATTGATTACTTACCATATGGGTGATGAAGCAGGGCAGGGTTTCTTACATAATTTCTCGGGGATGGTGCTTTTTCTGACAGCACTCATTTTGATTATCGTCATTGACTCAGTGATTCAAAAAGTTGCCGAAAAATTTAATATTAAAAGCTTACTCAGCCAAGATTAGTGTCCATGATGAAAGACTTATACCTCAAACTGCCTCACGTGAAACTCTCTACCGGCTTACAGCTGTTACTCGTGAGCATTATGTTTTTGGGGTTGGCGACAGCACTTAAGCCACGGGCACACTATGCTAAAAATGAGAGTAACTTCGAGCAAACCATCCCGCGTGTGATCAATGGGTGGGTAGAAGTGCAGCAATCAACTCCACAAGTCAGCATGGTGAGTGATGAAAAAAGTCTGGTTAATCAGTTATACGACGATACTTTAATGCGTACATACGCTGACGCTGAGGGCCATCAAGTCATGGTTGCGCTGGCTTACGCGAGAGAGCAGCGGCAAGATGTGAAAATGCACCAGCCTGATATTTGCTATCCAGCCCAAGGCTATCAGCTACAAAAAACGCAAACTGTCACTTTTGAGACACTGAACAGCACAGCACCTGTGATAGGTAAACGTCAGTTGTATTATGGCCAGAATCATCTTGAAGCTGTCAGCTACTGGATTCGTGTCGGTGACCGCACCATGACCTCAGGCGTGCAAATGCGTTTAAAAATTATTGAAGATGGCCTGCTCAAAGGACGCTTAGACGACGGTATATTAGTGCGCGTATCAACCGTGATTCCAGACGAGTCCAAAGCCAAAGACGCTTATGAGTTACATGAAAAGTTTCTTTCAGAGTTTGCCAGCGTGGTAGAAGTCAATGCGCCAGGTCTACTCTTACCAAATTAGATACAAGACTGGTACTCAATGTCTGCTGTTTCAAACGCTAAATGGGTTGCAGTTTCCCAGATAGCTAGAATTACTTCGCAACTTGCTAATATATTTGTATTAGCAAGAATACTGCCACCCAGTGACTATGGCCTGATGGCAATGGCCACCGTTGTGACTAACCTGGCACTCTTAATAAGGGATCAGGGAACATCTGCGGCCATCATTCAAAAAGAAGAACTGACACATCACACAGTCAACACTGTGTTTTGGTTTAACTTGATCGTCGGAATAACGATCGCCTTAGGGATTGCAGTCGGTTCGCCACTCATCGCAGATTACTTCAAGCATGATGAGCTGATAACTATTCTAGTGATCCTCGCACTAATATTTCCGATTTCAAGTTCATCAATATCGCACCAGGCGTTGCTTGAAAGAGAGTCCAAGTTTAAAAAACTTGCTTTTATTGAGGTAATCTCTTCCTTAATAGCCATGATTGTTGCAGTCATTGCAGCACTCTACGGCGCAGGTGTTTACAGCTTGGTGCTACAGGCCATATTGATGGCATTACTCTCCTCAATACAGCTATGGCTAGTATCTAATTGGAGGCCCAAAGGGAAGCCAAGCTGGGACGAGCTGAAATCACTGTTACCGTTTACAGGGCATATGACAGCATTTCAACTGATTACTTATTTTTTTAGAAATGCTGACAGCATGGTCATCGGGCGTGTACTTGGCGCAGCATCGCTGGGTATCTACTCAATGGCCTATAAAGTCATGCTGCTACCAGTACAAAATATCACTTGGGCCTCATCTCGTGCGTTGTTTCCGGTGATGAGTCGCCAACAAAATGCGCTCGACGAAATGGGCAAGCTTTACCTCAAAACCATAGGATTTATAGCGTTTTTAACTGCGCCTCTTATGGCTGGTATTTTTGCATTACGGGAGCCATTTGTAGAAATCGCTTTTGGTCATCAATGGATACAAGTAGCAAGTGTATTGGCATGGCTTACGCCCGTCGGGTTCATGCAATCCATCTCTAGCACCACAGGTACCGTCTTTATGGCCCAAGGAAAAACCCGTCAACTCATGTGGCTTTCACTTGCAAGTGCCTTGGTGCATGTTGTGGCTTACTACATAGGCGCGGCAAAAGGCGTAAATAGCGTGGCAGAATGGTATTTTTATGCCAGCGTGTTAACCGGTATTCCTTTACTCGTTTGTGCTGGACAACTGGTGAGATGCACCCCACTTGATTTAGTAAAGTCCGTTTGGAAACCAGCACTAGTGGCATTGATTATGTGCGTGTCAACGCGTTATAGCTTTATAAAGATGAATAGCACTCTAGATTTGTTGACAAGTTTTATGCTGGCGACTTTGTTGGGCGTAATCGTCTATTTGCTAGTTTCTTACTTATTGTTTCCGGCATTGATTAAGACTTATTTGGGTAAAGTTTTTAGTAGAAAGAATTGAATCGACCATGAGAATTTCTGTTTACATTCCAACCAAAAATAGAAGACAGGCATTAGAAAAAGCGGTTGATTCAGTACTCAACCAAACACATCAGGATGTTGAGGTGATTGTCGTTAGCGATGGCTCAACCGATGATACCGAAGAATATCTAAAGCAAAAATCAACGGTTGATCCGCGTTTGAAATTTTTCATCAAACCCCAGTCTGAAGGTGCCCCTGCCGCGCGAAACTTGGCCATCAAGAGTGCGACAGGTGAATTCATCACTGGGTTGGATGACGACGACGAGTTTTTACCGAATCGGTTAGAGTTGTTGATTAGTTACTGGAGTATGCTAGAAGCACATTCTATTAGGCCGTCTTGCGTTTATACGCCAGATTTAATTTTCAGAAACGGGCTTGAAGTTGATAAATCCAAGAAATTAGGTAATGTAAGCTACGAGCAACTCTTTGAATTTAATCATGTTGGCAACCAGATCTTCGCACCCAAACATGTATTCGTGGAAGCTGGCTTATTTGATGAGGAAATGCCTGCATGGCAGGATATGGAGTTTTTCTTTAGAGTTCTAAAGAAGTTTGGGCGAGCTTCATTATTAGATATTCCGACCCAAATAATGGACGATACGCCAAGAACTGATAGAATTTCTATCAAATCGAGAGCGCGATTACAGTTTGCGTATTCACGTTTTGTTACAAAGCATTGCCAAGACTCTAAACGAAATGCCCAGAAACTTTTTTTACAAATGTTCTCTAGGTACTATAGCAACCGTCCGACGCTGTCTGATTGGTTGTTTTTCATTAAGCTAGGCTTTTGGCCAAAGGGTTGTTTGACACTCCTGGCTGCCACATTCAGAAATTAACTTTTTAGATAACGTACATCTATTCAATATAGTCTGGTCAAAAAGTGCCTAAGATTAATACTAATATCACCAAAATCACACTTGTAATGCTTGCAATATTTTCGGCATTATTTTTTGGCTTAGTTTCTTTATTTCTTACGCAGGTTGTTGGTGAGAATTATATTTTTTTGCTAAGTCTGCCAGTCGCCATCATTATTGGCTTGGTTTTTGTTTTTGATCGGTACTTTTTTTTCCTTTTGGTTATTCTTTCAAGATCATCACTAGATGTTGTTTTTAATTCGATTAAGCTTGGTAGTTTTGGGATTGGCGCGGTTCTTAATGCATTAGTTATTATCATCGCCATATTAACCATTTTTGAAAAGAAAAATGACACTCAACCTGATGTTGCTGATATTAAAAGAGCGTGGGTTATTTTTCTGACGCTGTCATGTTTATCTCTTGCGTACTCCCCTGCGATACTTCAAAGCGTTAAGGTTTTCCTAATTTATGTGTCTTACGCTTCTATGTTCTTTTTAGGAATGAAGCTAGTTAACTCTCAGAATGACTTTGATAAATGGATAAAAGCCGTTGCACTTTCATCGATTATTCCTGTGCTTTATGGTCTTTTTTGTTTGGTATTCGGGGGGAGAGGTTTGGCGTTCAGCTACCAAGAAGGCTTCCGTTTACGAAGTACCTTTCCTCATCCCAACCCATTTGCACCATATCTCGTATTAATGATCACTGTTTGCTTTTACATTTATAAGTCAAAAGTGACTTCATTAGGAGCAGGGATGCGAAGATTGCTGCCGTTCTACATACTCCTTTTGATCGGTATGTTGATTATGACTAAAACCAGATCTGGCTGGGTAGCATGTTACTTATTCTTCTTTTTGTATGCACTAATACATGAACGAAAATACCTCTTTCTTGTCATCTCGGCACCATTCCTAGCCCTTCTAATACCAGAGGTTCAAGAACGCATATTAGATTTAACCAGTGATAACGACTTTGGCTCTAGCGGTTATGGGCGATTAAATTCTTATGCTTGGCGTATTAAAATTTGGACAGATAGTATTTCCTGGATGTCTAAATCTCATTACTTTATGGGTTATGGGCTCTATAGTTTCATTCACCACTCTACGAGTTTTGCCATGGCAAACGCTTTTGAAAAACAAGAGTTTGACATTAATGCTCATAATATTTACGTTCAGCTATTTTTTGAGTTGGGTATTCTAGGCTTACTCTCTTTTTCATACTTGATTTTTCAACTATTCAAAAAACTGCTTAGTATTTACAAATTTAATCGATTACTTGTCTTTACAGTCATTGTTATTTTGCTTGAGTTTGTTTTTATGGGCTATGCAGATAACCTCCTTGATTATCTAGTTTTCAACTGGTATCTATGGTTCACCCTTGGCCTAACAATATCAGGTGCAAGACTCTTTGGTGACAATCAGCACGTTACTAAAATTAATAAATGATAGAAATATAGAGTTCTTCATGATGCAAATTGCATATTTTACGAGTAGCTACCCGCGCGCCACAGACACCTTTATCCAACGTGAAGTGATTGGACTAAGAGAGTCTGGAATAAACGTTGTGACATGCGCACTGAGAGAACCAGAAGGTGCCAACAATGTAAGCCCGTTGATATTAAACGAGCGCAAACAAACCACTTACTTTCTGCCTGCCAACCCACTAAAGCTTATTAAGCTTAATTTGAGTTACTTGGCACGCTCAGCATCAAAATATTTAAAAACACTTAAATTAGCATTTAAAACACGTCGGCCAGGCATCAAAGGGACTCTTTATCAGCTGTTTTATTTTCAAGAGGCTTTACTGCTTGCCAATTATCTTGAAACAAACAAAGTAGAGCACCTACATAATCACTTTGGTGATAGCAGTGGTATGGTTACCATGCTTGCGAGTCAACTGAGTGGTGTAGGTTACAGCATCACATTTCATGGGCCGCATATCTTTTTTGAGCCTACATTGCTGGCGTTACGCGAAAAGGTAAAGTATGCAAAATTCATCGTCTGCATCAGTAATTATTGCCGCAGCCAAATGATGCTTTTTTCGGATGCTGAGGACTGGCATAAACTAAAGATTGTTCATTGCGGGGTGGATGTGAATCAGTACCCTTATAGTCCATTTAAATCGCATTCAACCTCTGAGATTCCAGTAAAGCTTCTATATGTGGGTAGGCTTGCTGCCGAAAAAGGGGTGCCGGTGTTATTGCGTAGTTTGATTACATTAAAAAACGAGGGGCATCGTTTTCACCTGACCCTTTTGGGCGATGGTCCCGAACGTGCTGCTCTAGAAACTGAGGTAAAGCAACATCGGTTGACACAAATGGTCCACTTTGGTGGTTTTGCTAGCCAAGAAACGGTGCGCGACACGTTGCTAGAAAGCGATGTATTTATTCTGCCAAGTTTTGCTGAAGGCGTTCCAGTCTCCTTGATGGAGGCAATGGCCTGTGGTGTGCCTGTGATCGGCACTAACGTAGGTGGTGTTACTGAGTTGATCGAGCACGGCATTTCTGGCATGGTTGTTGCACCGTCAGACGAGGTGGCCTTGAAAAGTGCCATTTTATGTTACATACAACATCCAGAATTACGTGAAAATGTCCGTTCAGCCGCCAGAAACACCGTTGAGAAAAACTTTAACTTTAAAGTTGAAGTCGGCAAGCTTGAACATCTGATCAGGGAACAAGTGCAAAACTAACATGATCGGTTATCTTCATCAAACTAAACTATCTGAGCTAGAGTCTTTCCCTATTTGTGTGATTGGCGCCGGTGCGGCCGGTATTAGTCTTGCGGCAAAACTCTCACGCAGTGGTCATCGAATATTATTGATTGAAGGTGGTGATTGGCAAGAAACGCCAGAGGTTGTTGATGCCTATGTTGGAGAGGCCACTGCGCCACACCCCAAAACCACAGAATTCAGGTATCAACGCTTTGGTGGTACAACCCATTTATGGGGTGGTCGTTGTGTACCACTCGACCGTCACGACTTTGAAAAAAGGCCACATGTGCCCGAAAGTGGGTGGCCAGAGGGCGCCAATACAATTGCAAACTATTATTCTCAAGCCTTAGATTATTGTGATGCAGGTGAGAACGATTTTACGATTTCATCATTTGGCCCGAATACGAAACCTATTTTCAGTGAGGCGCCACTATTGGCACCTGACCTTAATGAGTATATTGAACGCTACAGCCTGCCAACAGATTTTGGTCAAAAGTTTCGTCGTGAGCTGACTGACTCAAGTAATGTTTATGTGTTGTTGCGTACGCGATGTATCGGGCTTAACACTAACACAGAGGGAGATACTGTTACTTCTGTGACCCTACATGACGGCAACCAGGCACAACAGGTGAAAGTGCAGCAAGTCGTGTTAGCGGGTGGCGGAATTGAAACCACGCGACTGATGTTAGCAAGCAGAGAGATCACCCCCGCTTGGAGTTATCTAGATAATAGTCTGGGTAAATACTACGCTTGTCACTATGACTTGATTTTTGGTGCATTGCGGTTTAGCGGTGAGCTACCTGTTTTTGACTTTCAGAAAACAGTTGAGGGCATCTACGCCAGGCGTAAACTTCAATTTTCTGCAGCTTTTCAGGCGCAGCATGGTTTGCTTAACTCTGCATTTCGCTTGCACTTTCCGGCTTATGCGGACCCTTCGCACGGCAGTGGCGTGATGTCCACTATCTATCTTGCCAAGTCGATTCTCAAGCCTGAATATCAGGCGATTCTGAATCATGGCGTGAACCAAACGCCTGTTAAAGGTCAATCATTTAAACACTTACTTAATGTAGTGTTGGATGTTGGTTCGGTCATCGGCTTTGCCTTTAACTGGCTGTTTAAAATTAAACTTGCCAAGCGTCGTATTCCATACACGCTGGTAGCCAATCGTAATGGTACTTATCCCATAGAGTTTAATAGTGAGCAGATATCAGATGTTAACAACCGAATCGAGCTGCTAAAAGAATGTGATCGGTTTGGAATGCCAAGGGTGAGCGTGCATTGGAGAATGACCGCTCAGGATATCGCCTCTGGTATTAAATCTTTTAATTTATTAAAAAAACAGTTTGAGAAAACAAAAGCTTGCAGGCTTGAATTTGAGCCAAAAGAGTTAGAAAAGGCAATGGAGAACGCTTTACCCGTTGGCGGCCATCATATGGGAACAACCCGTATGGGAGCCGCTCCGAATGACAGTGTGGTGGATGTTAATTGCAAAGTGCATGGCGTCAAAAATCTGTATATTGCAAGCGCATCCGTGTTTACCACCAATAGCCATGCCAACCCGACATTAACGATTGTCGCTTTGGCCTTGCGGCTTGCTGATCATTTAAATCAAAGTGTGTCTACAAAGGAATAAATGATGAAAGCCTTTAATAAAATTAGTTTTATTGCGTTGCCTTGGCTTGCTTTAATTGCTTTTAATTCAAATGTAAATGCAGGAGATGCTGAACGTTATATCAAGCCATTTGCTGTAAATTCGTTATGGAAAAGTAGGCCAGTTTCCCCAAGTTTTTCAGACTTCGTAATTCCAACGTCAAAATATAACCCTAATATTCACGAGGGGATACTTTCATCTGGATGTTTTTTTGCTGATGAAACAAGCGGCCCAGTTGTAGTTAAACCAAATCCTGGTCAAAAAGGTGTTTATGATGCTGATGCTGAGACAAATCAGCCCAAAATTGAGATTCCGCATTGGCCTGCTGATTTGGTTCCAGCATCTGGTGGCGATGGGCATGCGGACATCTACGATGTTGCAAGCGGTGTGATTCATTCGTTTTGGAAGTTAAAAAACACGAATGGTGAATGGACTGCAAACTTGTATGCGTGGTCACCGATTAATGGAACAGGGTGGGCCGACCCAGCACATTATTATCAAGGTGCGAGAGCCGTAGGGATTGGTGCATGCGCAGGGATCATCCGTAAAAATGAGTTTGCAAGCAGTGATCCTATTTATCCACATGCACTAGCTATGTCTCTGGCGTTGAATGGTGCGGGAGCGAATCCAGCATATGTTTTTCCGGCCACCTCAGCGGATCGATATAGCGCAACAAACACGGGACAGATACCTGAAGGCGCATTAGTCATGCTGCCAGAAAGTTTTGATGTTTCCAAAATAAAAACACCTGAGCTGATAAAGATTGTAAACACGCTAAAAGTTTATGGAGCTTATATCGTCGATACCAATGACGGCACTCCGTTCATTATTTATGTAGAAAACGGTTCTGGTTTGAATTTGCACAAAAACGGCTATAACTATAAAGCAGCGAATGAATTGCATCTGATTCGACAATCATTGCGAATGGTGACCTCAACTAAGTCATGGGTAGACTCATCTGGTAATCCATTTACCCCAGAAAAGAATTTAAATATTCTATCCTTACGAGGTCCTTGGTGCGTTTATCAACGCGCTTCTTGTGTTCCTAACGATCCATCAGCTGGTAAGTTTGATACATGGAAGCAGGCTGTCGTTTTTGGCCCAACAACGACGAACATCGTCCAATCAAATCCCTCTGGTCGTTCAATAAGTCAAGTGACATGGGCAAAACCTAAGGCAGGGGATAAATACAAATTGACTGCAATCACGACAGGCGGGGGTAAACTCAGGCTGATTATCAAAAATAAACAGTATAGTACGAGGGTAGACACTTACGACCTTTCTGATGGCCAATCTAAGACGTTTGTGTGGCCTGCAGACGATGTTATTTCTAATGTAGTCGTTACCAGTGGGGTGGGCGCAAGTTCTAAGGTAAGCGGTACATTGGTACGTGTGAACTAATATTTCCCGCCCTTGGGCCTCATTAATCTTATTGAAATTGACTGTATGCTGATTGTTGCTGAAATACTTTTTTTGGTTTTGCTTGCCATCTTGGCAATACCCGTATTCACCTTTTGTTTGCAGATTTTGGTGGCTGTTCTTCCGGGTTACCGCAATCAAAAGGTCGAGGCACAATCAGCATCAGTCGCATTGTTGATCCCCGCGCACAACGAATCGGCAGGTATCAGCGAAACGCTGGCCTCTATTCGAAAAGCAGCAACCCCTAATACCAGAATTGTAGTTATTGCTGATAATTGCACTGACAACACAGCTGAGATAGCTCGCGACCTTGGGGCTGAAGTTATTGAAAGAGCGCATGATACGTTGCGTGGTAAAGGCTATGCATTAGATTTCGGCATTCAGTATTTACGCAATAATCCACCAGAAGTGATGATTGTGTTTGATGCGGATTGTTTAGTCTATCCTGATACTATTAATGCCCTGGTGCAGGCGGTTGTTAACGGCAAGCGCTCAGTGCAAGCACTATATCTGATTCAAGCTAAACCCAATTCTCCAGTCAAAACCAAGTTGGCCGAGTTTGCCTATGTCGTCAAGAGCTGGACTCGACCATTGGGTTTTCATCGTTTGGGCATGCCCATGCAATTAATGGGTTCTGGTATGGCTTTTCCATGGGAACATGTCAAAAGTGCAAATCTGGCTAAAGGTTACATCGTTGAGGATATGAAGTTAGGGATAGACTTAACGGTGCAGCATGTGGCACCTAAGTTTTGTCCAGAAGCCTACGTGACGAGCGAGTTCCCTATGAATGATGAAGGGGCTGCATCGCAACGAAAAAGATGGGAGCATGGTCACATCGGCATGATCGTTCAGGAAGGCCTGCCATTGCTATTTAAAGGTGTGCGCACAGGTAATGTTGATATGATCGCCATGGCACTAGATTTATGCGTACCACCAGTGGCCTTGTTATTCCTTTTGAGCGGCTTTTTTGCGATCATTTCGGCAGGACTCATTTTTGCTACGGGTCTTTACTTGCCTTGGGCCTATGGCGTCATTCAGTTTTTACTGTTAGCTTTGTTTGTCATGATCTCCTGGTTCAAGCATGGCAGAAAAATCTTGCCTTTCTTTGAGCTGTTAACATACGCCCCCGTATATGCACTGAGTAAAATTCAGCTTTACGCCAAATTTTTCGTTAACCGTCAAATAGAGTGGGTTAAATCAAAAAGAGACTAGTTCAGTCTCGATTTTTGTTTAATTCAAAAAGTTATCAATGAGTAAATCTATAAAAAAAATTGATCAATTAGAAAGCTTGCGTGGGATTGCTGCTTTACTGGTCGTTCTTTACCATGTGCCAGCATGGAACCCGATGATCCATAACATATCAATTATTCGTAGTGGGTTTATGATGGTTGATTTGTTTTTTGTATTGTCAGGTTTTGTGATCTATACGGCTTACGCGAATCGAATCACTACAGCCTATGAATTGGCAAAGTTTCAGTTTTTGAGATTTGGTCGGCTTTATCCTGTTCACCTTTTATTCTTGATATTGTTTCTTGGTATTGAGATATTGAAATATGTGCTGCAGCATCATTTTGGAATTGCCAGCCTGAGTAAGCAACCCTTCGAGCAAAATAACCTCGCTGCATTTATGCGCGATGTCTTTATGATTAAAGCCTTTTGGCCTAATGAACAGGCAATAACCTTTAATAGTCCGGCCTGGTCTATAAGTGCTGAGTTTTATACCTACCTGATTTTTGGGTTGGTTGTGCTCAACTTTGCAAAATTCAAAAATTATATTTTTGCTGCATTAGGCTTATCTGCGGCATTGATACTATTCATCTATCAGCCGGAGCATCATGATTTTATGCTTAGATGTATCGCTGGTTTCTTTATCGGCTGTATGTTGGCACTGGGTATCAGTAAAGCTAAGGATTCAATGATATTAAGTCCGTATTGGATACCCGCCTGCTTCTTATTGATCGGAGCGTTCATGGTGTTTGGGCATGATGCGAAGGCACTAAAAGTAATGATTTACCCTTTAACCTGCCTGCTGATCAGCGCAATATTGCTTTCACGAGATCATTTTTGGAAGCATTTTTTATCACATCCGGCCTTGGTGTGGTTGGGAACAATCTCATTTTCTTTATATATGTCGCATGGCCTGGTATTGTGGTTTTACCAGCAAGTGATTCGGGTATTGTTTCACCGCCCTGAAATGATTGTTGAAGGATTATCTATCCCACAATTCGAATTTCGATTAGCTCTTCTTCTCACAATTGGTTTTTTGGCTGCTTGTTTACTCATTGGTTTCATCACTTATAAGCTGATAGAGAGCCCGTTCAGAGAAAAATCACGCAAACTTGTCAAAGTGTAAGTTACTTAGTCTATGCTGCTTAAAATTTAACTTACCAAGAAATTAGAAATCACTTTATGAAATACACACCAGAACTAGATGGTATCCGGGCTCTATCCATATTACTTGTCATGATTTCACATGCTGGATTTGGGCATATTGTTCCGGGTGGTTTTGGCGTGACAATTTTCTTTTTTATTAGTGGTTACTTAATTACATCACTGTTAATTGCTGAAGCTGAAAAGTACAAGCACATCGACTTAAAAAAATTCTACATACGACGTTTTTGGCGACTATTACCACCAGCAATATATTTCATAGTTATTTCAAGCCTTTTAATTTTTTATATTAATAACTCAATAAAAATTTCAGAAATTTTTGCTGCTTTATTTTACTCAGCTAACTACTACAAAATTTTCATACATTTCACTAATGTAGACGGTTTGCTTTCACCATTTAATATTTTATGGAGTCTTGCTATTGAGGAACACTTTTATATCCTCTTTGCACCGCTTCTAGCCTTCACTTATCGTTCAAATCGTTATTATCAGATCATTGTTGCGTTTTTAGTATTACCACTTGTGATTAGGTTGGGATACGCATTAACTTTTCCAGATATGCTTCATGAGGGGGGTTATACCTACTCAGCTACGGAGGCTAGAATTGACTCAATTGCATTCGGGTGTTTCATGGCCTACCTTATACATAAGCCAATTCAAAAAGAGTGGGTTGAGAAGCACATTCTTAAATCAAGATATTTTTTTTTCGGCGTTATTGCCATCGTAAGCTCTCTTTTAGTGCGAGACTTATTCTTTAGAGAAACATTCAGATACACCATACAAAATATTGGTTTGTTTTTAATCTTGTCTAATATTTTATTTAACTCTGCAAAAATTTACTCTGCCGCAAGAAGCTTTCTAAGCTCAAAAATACTAACTTATATTGGTAAATTGAGTTATTCATTGTATCTGCAACATTGGCTTTCTCTAACTATTGTTTCTTATGCACTTCACGCTAATAAGCTATCTATTGTGTGGCAACTCTCATTCTGGGGTTTAACGATCATTACTACCTTAGTTTCTTATTATGTCATTGAGCAACCTACACTTGCCCTAAGAAGAAAATATGGCTCAAACGTTTAGAAAATTTCTTTACTGTCTGATTAGATTTAAACAACAATAAAGTTAACTTATTATTTTGCCCAGCGCTCATTCAAGTATTTTCTAATTGGCACCTCAACAAATTTATAGCTGAGTGCAGCTACAGTGAACGCTAGTACTAGCAAAGCTATTTTTGAATGTCCTTCATGGATCATTTTGTAACAAGGCTGTTGCCACAAATATAGCGAGAACGAAATCAGCCCGACGCTAGTTAGCAGTGGGTGTGACAAATATTTCATCAAATAGTCTGGTAGTTGTTTGATCGTGCAAATGGCAAACGCTACGCAAATAGTGCCTAGGCTATATTTAATCGGGTCCGGGATCGGATTAAGGTTTAAGACGATGGCCAAAGCGAGTAGTGCAACAGAGCTTAGGGCATTCACTTTCACTTCTGCTCGATTAAAAACCAAAAAGCTGATGACGCCTATTAAAATTGATGCGCTTCTAGTATCCGAACGCCAATATACATTGTAATAATCTAAATGTTGGCTAAAAGTAAGCCAGGCACCATTTGCTATAAAAATCAGCACAAGTGCGATAAGTGGTTTTAGCGGATCGAAACGATATTTTCTGGATAATAACGCTATGATGGCCAGCATTATATAGGTGTGTTCTTCTATGCAAAGTGACCAGATATGATCTAGCACGGGAGTGTGCTCTACATAAATACTGTAGTAGTTGTAAGTGAATGTTAACGTCGACAGTACGCTTTGGTAATCGACATGTAGCTCGTTTTCTGTTCTTCCGAAGATCATCCACATGGCAATGATGAACACAAAGAGTGCGGGCCATACGCGAGAGATTCGTCTTTTAAAAAAGCTCGGTAAAGGCGTATGCTTTATAAATAAAATCTCTGCCATCAGCCGTCCGCTCAGAACAAAAAACATCTCCACACCAAACCTGCCGGCATTAAAACCGTGGATGTTAAGAAAGTGGCCGATAAGCACAGCCAGAATTGAGAGCCCCCGCCAACCGTCGAGATAAGCGTAGCGTGTGAGATGGTTAGCGTTGCTCATTTTTCAACCATTCAACAGAACTTAAAAAACTTTGTGCATAAGTCATGAATGAAAGATTGGGTGAGATTTTTTGCGCATCCAGAAAAATCTGTTGCCTGAATAGTCGAACTAAAGAGGGGGGCAGTGGCTCTGGCAGTTTGTTGGCCAAATTACCTTGTTTCGCTTTGGTCAGCAGTTTTTGAGAGATTTTGACCGCAGGGCTAAATGCTTTGGAATCCAGCTTGAGTTGTAGCGGGTGGATGCGTTTGACCGGCGTAGCATTAATAGCTTGTGCGAGATCAGTAAAATACTGGTTCCATCTCGGGCTGTCTGGTGCGGCTAAATTGAAATGCTGAATTTCGCTAGCTGCTAATGGTATCTCAAGCCCAAAGTGAATGGCTTTGACTACATCATCGACATGCACCAAATTACTCCAGCCATCACCAGCGCTGCCTAAGTCGCCTAATCTGAAAGTTTTAAGCAAGTTGGCGATGCGCTCTACCCACTGCACACTGCCTGGGCCATGGATGCAGCCTGGGCGTAAAACAACCACTTTACCGCCTGCTTGTGCATAGGCCTGCATATGGCCCTCAGCCTCACATTTGGCGGCGGCATACCAGTTGTAATCAGGGTCAAAAGGGGATGTTTCTGTGATCACGCCCTCGCTAGCCCCGTAAACAGACATGGTGCTTAAATGGACAATGGTTGGCTTACCTGCCGCCAAGGCGGCTTGCGTGAGAATTTGAGCGCCCGCCCCGATGGCGTCTTTGCTACCAGCGACGCAATTGACCACTGCGTCAACGTTTTGCAATTGCTTGGTCAGCTCTGCCAGGTTCATACTGTCGAGAATGATATGATTGGCAATACTGCTACGCATTCTGCCTCTGGATGCAGCAATCGATGAAATATTAGCATGTTGTAAATGTGTATGCAGGCGACTGCCTACGTGACCAGTGGCACCAAGGATTAAGACTTTCATGCGTGCTTCCTAACTAGATGATTGAATGCGATGCTTTGCCAGCGTGTACGGTGTCTGCAATATGGTCTGCCAGGCGCAAGCTCATGGCGACAATGGTCAGGGTAGGGTTGGCCTGACTGCTGGTTGGAAACACAGATGCACTGGCGATATATAAGTTATCAATATTGTGGAGTTTGCAGTCTGCATCCACAACCGAGTTTTCAGGGCTTGAGCCCATTCTGGTGGTGCCAATATGGTGTCCACCATAGGCACCAAAGCGGGTTAAATCTTCTTCGAGCTGGTCATCATTGAATTCAAAGGTGGCCAAGCCGCTCTGGTTAATTTCTTGCACAAACACTTTGAGCGAGCGCCTTACTGATTCAATGTCTTCGGGCAGGTATTGCCAGTCAACCTTCACTTTGGGCATGCCGAAGATATCCGTGTCGCTGATGAGTGTAATCCTGCTGTTAGGATTAGGATATTGTTCACTATGAATTTCAAAGGTGAACTGATTGGTTTTATTGCTTAAAATCACTGAAGGAAACTTACGTTTCGCCAAGGTTCGCTTGGTAATCCAATGATGCAAAAACTTAATTGTATCAATGGGGTCAAGGATAATATTAGCAAAATGCTTTAAATATATGCTGAGACTGGACTGGCCATCTTTGAGGCGTTTTCCGTACTCATAACTGATAAAGTTTTTAGCAAGGAACAAACCCGATAACACACCAATCTTGTGTGAGGGATCTACAATTTTAGGGAAATGCAGTCTGGCGACCATGTTGCCAGCACCAATTTTTTTCTGTGTGTCAGCAGTCAATGCAAAGCGGCGACGACAATAGATGCCCTCAGGGGAAACTTCATAACCGTGGCGTACATTACTGGTTGCGCCCAACACGGTCAACTTGCCTAGGTTCCCTGCAATGTGACACTGGTAATAGCGGCCGACTAAATCATGTTCGTTACCGATGCCATTTTTACATATATCATTAGAGGCTAATAGCAGCCGCGTTGTTTCAATGCCGCCAGTTGCCAAGATCACTTTTTTAGCGACTACGGAGGCTTTAATACCTTCAAGACTGGCAATATCCAATTGATTGACATGATTGCCAGCCTGGTTGAGGCGAATACCTGTGCAATTGGCGCCCAGCAACACATCAACATCTTTTGCTAATACCAACCGTTGCTTGTAACGGTCCCCCACATTGGTGGGACACGAAAAGCGCTCTAAATTGTTGGTTTTGAGGATGTCACTTTTAAAGCCTTTAATGGCTGCCTGCTGCTCTTCATCAAATACTTTGTCCGCGTCGTACTCATAAACCCCAGCCTCTAGCAGCTTATTGGCTTGTTGGTAGTAGGGCGCAAGATCTTGATAGCTAATCGGCCAACCACTCTGCGGGATATACTCACGCGGCTCGAAATCAATCGGATCAAAAGGCATACAGCGGCCACCCCAGATGGTGGTTGACCCACCAAACCGTCGTTGGCGATATTTGTCTGGCGGACTATGTAATTTTTCGTCGGCCACTTCGCCTGCATACAAATCTTGGGTTTTATCATCTGCAAATTCAAACCCGGATTCAAGCAACAAGATTTTTAAACCGCGTCCCGAGAGAGATAATGCGAGCGATACTCCAGCTGCACCTGCCCCAACAATACAGACATCAGCTTCAATCGTTGAACCGGAAGGCAGGTTATTTAAATTGCTAATCATATTTTTGTTAAATCACTTAAAAAAATTCACAAATAAGCGTTATTATTGAAACTGTAGATGAGGTGTAAGCAGTGACGCTGCTTTCGGAATAGGTTAAATGTCTTATATCGCATAATCCTAATGGGTTATACCATATCACACAGGTTCTTTTTTTATTCACTTGCAACTGAAAAAATAATCATAAATTTTTACGTAATCCTACGTAATTGTTCACAAACATAATTAACCGTGTTGAGTCTCAGGCTGTTTATGTCAAATACCATAGAAATGTTTGGAATCACCATTCACAAGTTCTCAATGAATGGCGCAATTGATGTGTTACAGGAATGGCTGCAATATGGTGGCAATGACTGTAAATATGTCGTCACCCCTAATGTTGATCATGTCGTACAACTCGAAAAAAATACTGTTTTTAAACAAGCCTATGATCATGCGTCTATGGTAGTGGCAGATGGGAAACCGGTTGTATTAGCCTCCAGGCTTTTAGGGAAAGCCTTGCCTGAAACCGTGCCTGGAAGTGATTTGGTTCCCAATATTTTCACGCGTTTTCAGCAAAAAAATCTGCCTTTAAGAGTGTACTTGCTAGGTGCCATGCCTGGCGTTGGCGAGGTGGCTGCAGCGAACATCAAAGCGCAGTGGCCGATGGTAGAGGTGGTGGGGATTTTAAGCCCAGATTTTGGGTTTGAAAAAGACAGTGCTTACTGTGATCGCATTTGCCAATCAGTTGCAGATGCAAAAGCGGATTTGCTGGTGATAGGCCTGGGTGCTCCCAAGCAGGAAATTTGGGTCGATAAATATGCAGATAAACTGCCCGTTAAAGTTGCATTGTGTGTGGGCGCAACGATTGATTTTTTAGCTGGCAACAAACCAAGGGCGCCGATGTGGATGCGCAAGTTTGGTCTGGAGTGGTTGCACAGAATGTGCTCAGAGCCCAAGCGGCTGGTAAAAAGATATTTAGTCGGTGCTGTAACTTTCCCCAAGCTGTTTATTCGCGAGTGGTTGAAAAAGTAATCGGCGTCACAACAGATTTTAGTTTAGAAATATGAAGGAGCCCCTGTGAAGATTGCAATTGCTGGTACTGGATATGTCGGATTGTCATTGGCCGTATTATTGGCTCAAAAAAATGAAGTGGTCGCGCTAGATATCGTGCCGGAAAAAGTGGCACTGCTCAATCAGAAAAAATCACCGATTGTTGACCACGAAATCGAAGATTTTTTAGCCAATAAACAGTTGAATTTTAAAGCGACCACTGACAAAAATGAGGCGTATCAAAATGCTGAGTTTGTCGTGATTGCAACACCGACTGACTACGACGCTGAAACCAATTACTTCAACACGAAATCTGTTGAAGCCGTGATTAAAGATGTGATGGCTATCAACCCTGATGCGGTGATGGTCATTAAATCAACTATTCCTGTTGGTTACACAGAAAAAATCCGCGCCGAACTCAATTGCAAAAATCTGATGTTCTCGCCTGAGTTTTTGCGTGAGGGCAAAGCCCTTTACGATAACCTGTATCCATCACGCATTGTGGTGGGCGAGGTGTCAGAGCGCGCGCAAAAATTTGCTAATCTGCTCAAAGAGAACTGCCTGAAGCCAGATGCTGCTATTTTATTGACTAATAGCTCTGAGGCTGAAGCAATCAAGCTGTTTGCAAACACGTATCTTGCCATGCGCGTGGCTTATTTTAACGAACTGGACACCTACGCTGAGACGCATGGCCTCAATACGCGTCAGATCATTGAAGGCGTCTGTATGGATCCACGGATTGGCAATCATTACAACAATCCATCATTTGGTTACGGCGGTTACTGTTTGCCTAAAGATACCAAGCAGTTGCTGGCCAACTACTCACAAGTGCCGCAAAACCTGATTAATGCGATCGTTGATGCCAATACCACCCGTAAAGACTTTGTTGCAGATAGCATCATCAGAAAGAAACCCAAGGTCGTAGGTATTTATCGTTTGATCATGAAGGCAGGGTCAGATAACTTCAGAGCATCCTCTATCCAGGGAATTATGAAGCGGATCAAAGGGAAGGGCATCGAAGTGGTGGTGTATGAGCCAGTGCTGGAGGAAGCTGAGTTTTTTAACTCTAAAGTTGTTAAAGATCTCAATCAGTTCAAACAAATGTCAGATGTTATTATTGCCAACAGACAAGCCAAAGAGTTGGCTGATGTGGTAGACAAAGTCTATACACGGGACTTGTTCGGCAGCGATTAATCTTTTCTGGAAGACGCTATGCGAGTGTTGGTTGTAGGTGGGGCAGGGTATATTGGCTCACACATGGTAAAAATGTTGCTGGGTGCAGGCCATGAGGTGATTACGCTGGATAATTTATCTAGCGGTCACCGCGATGCGGTGCTGGGTGGCGCCTTTGTTAAAGGCGATTTGGCTGATCCCGAGTGTCTGAATCAGGTATTTGAACAGCATCAGCCTGAGGCAGTGATGCATTTTGCTTCTTATATTCAGGTGGGTGAGTCGGTACGCAAGCCGGATATCTACTACCGGAACAATGTCACCAATACGCTCAATCTGCTCGATGTGATGCTCAAGTATGATGTGAAAAAGTTTATATTTTCATCGACCGCGGCGGTGTTTGGCGAGCCTGACTATGTGCCGATTGATGAAGCGCACCCCAACCGGCCACTGAACCCTTATGGTCGATCCAAATGGATGATTGAGCAGGTGCTGGCTGATTATAGTAAAGCGTTCGATTTGCGCTCAGTCTGCTTGCGTTACTTTAATGCAGCTGGGGCTGACCCTGAAGGGCAATTGGGTGAGCGCCATGATCCAGAGACACATTTAATCCCCCTGATTTTGCAAGCTGCCTCAGGCAGACGCGAAAGTATCCAGGTATTTGGCCGTGATTACGATACGCCCGATGGGACTTGTATTCGCGACTATATTCATATTGTGGATTTATGTTCTGCACACTTGGCGGCTTTGGAGTATTTAACCAAAGGCGGGAGCAGCGACTGCTTTAATCTTGGCAATGGCTCCGGTTTTTCTGTGCAGGAAGTCATTGATGCCGTACAAAAAGTGTCAGGCAAGCAAGTCACCGTAATTAACGGCCCCAGACGGGAAGGCGACCCAGCGAGATTGGTGGCTGATGCCAAGCGTGCTAGAAGCACACTGGCTTGGCAACCGACATACACGGCTCTGGATACCATCGTCTCACATGCCTGGCAGTGGGAACTCAAACAGCTAAATTAACGAATTCAAAATATAAGCACAAGGTTGATAAAGATGAAAATTGTTCCAGTGATTCTATCTGGTGGTTCTGGTACACGCTTATGGCCACTGTCACGCGCAGTGTTGCCCAAACAGTTGTTGCCCCTGGTCACTGAAAACACCATGCTGCAGGAAACCTTGCTCAGACTTTCTAGCTGGGCAGATGTTGAAGCGCCTATTGTGGTATGTGGCAATGACCATCGCTTTCTCGTCGCAGAACAGTTGCGCCTGGTTGGCCTTAACCCTGAGGCGATTGTGCTGGAGCCAGTGGCACGTAACACGGCGCCAGCCATTGCTGCCGCAGCGATTACTTTAAAAGACAAAAATGTATTAATGCTGGTGTTGCCGGCTGACCATGTGATTAGCGATGTCGCGGCCTTTGAGGCTGCGGTACGACGCGCCAGTGTCGCAGCAGAGCAGGGCAAACTGGTGACTTTTGGGATCAAGCCAACCCACCCAGAGACTGGTTATGGTTATATTCAATCTGGCAGCCCCCTTAGCGCTGCGGATGGTTGCTTTGAAGTCGCGCGTTTTGTAGAAAAGCCAGATGCAGTTACCGCTCAACAATACCTGGACGCCGGTAACTTCAACTGGAATAGCGGGATGTTTCTGTTTAAACCAGCGCTATTCCTGGCCGAGTTGCAACAATATGCGCCAGCCATGGTGAATGCTGTCACTAAAGCGGTTGAGCAAAGCTATAAAGATCTCGATTTTGTACGGCTGCATGAGGCTTCATTTGCCGAGTCGCCTTCGGACTCGATCGACTATGCAGTCATGGAAAAAACCAAGCTTGCCGCGGTTGTCCCGGCAAGTATGGGCTGGAATGATGTCGGCTCATGGACGGCATTAAAAGACGTGCAGCCAAATGATGAGGCAGGCAATGCTGCGCGTGGTGATGTGTTTTTGAAAAATGTTAAAAACACGCTGATCCGTGCCGAGCACCGATTTGTCGCCGCAGTGGGTGTGGAAGATTTACTGATTGTAGAAACCGGGGATGCGGTGCTGGTCGCGCATCGAGACTGTGCGCAGGATGTAAAAAACATTGTGGACCACCTCAAAGCGAGCGGCCGTACCGAGCATCAAGTGCATCCGCGCGTCTATCGCCCATGGGGCTGGTATGAAGGTATCGATGTCGGCGAACGCTTTCAGGTCAAGCGCATTATGGTGAAACCTGGTGAAAAACTGTCACTACAAATGCATCATCACCGCGCTGAACATTGGGTGGTGGTCAGTGGGTCGGCCATGATTACCGTCGATGGTGAGACCAAACTATTTACTGAAAATGAATCGACTTATATCCCGATCGGTTCAACGCATCGCCTGGAAAATCCAGGTAAATTGCCTTTGCATTTAATTGAAGTGCAATCTGGCAGCTATCTGGGTGAGGATGATATTGTCCGTTACGAAGACACCTATGGCCGCAACTAAGATGCACAATGCCAATATGTTACAAGACGTGATGCAGCAAAGTGGCGTGGGTTTTGGCACCAGTGGTGCCAGGGGATTGGTCACCGCGATGACCGATGACGTGTGTGCCGCGTACACGCAAGCGTTTATCCAGACACTCAAGCAGTCTTTTAACTTTAAGCAGGTGGCCGTTGCGATTGACTTGCGTCCTAGTAGCCCCAAGATTGCTAACGCTTGTGCCAACATGCTTAAACAATTGGGCCTAGAGGTGATTTTTTGTGGGGCGATTCCAACCCCAGCGCTGGCGTTGTTTGCACAAACCAGCCAGATACCCGGCATCATGGTCACTGGCAGCCATATCCCGTTTGACCGCAACGGCCTCAAGTTCTACCGGCCTGATGGTGAGATCAGCAAGGCTGACGAAAGTGCGATGCTGGCCGCTGAGTTGCAGGCATTTGCCGGGGTATCGTCAGCGTTGCCTGCGGAAAATTCTGCGCCCAGAAATGCGTATATGCAGCGCTATAAAGACCTGCTGGGCGAGGGCGCACTCGCAGGCCAGAAGCTGGCAGTGTATCAACACTCCAGCGTTGGCCGTGATTTGTTGCCGCAATTATTCACCGAGCTAGGTGCAGAAGTCATTTGCCTGGCACGCTCGGATACGTTTGTTCCGATTGATACCGAGGCTGTGTCTGCAGAGGATATGCAAAAGGGCTTAGACTGGGCCAGCGAGTATCAAGTAGATGCGATCATCTCAACCGATGGTGATGGTGATCGGCCCTTGATGAGCGATGAAAAAGGCCAGTGGCTACGTGGGGATATTGTTGGCCTGCTGACTGCACAAGCACTTAACATCACGCATTTGGCGGTGCCTGTTAGTTGTAATACCGCGATCGAGGCCAGTGGTGCATTTAAGCACGTTATGCGTACACGCATTGGCTCGCCTTATGTGATTGCTGGCATGGAAACGTTGCAAAAAAACGGCGCCAGCAGCGTGGCTGGTTTTGAAGCTAACGGTGGCTTCTTGTTAGGATCAAGCGTTCCGGCCTACCCAACATTGGCACCACTGCCGACCCGCGATGCGGTATTGCCTGTGGTCTGCTTGTTAGCACAAGCCAAACGCCAAAATCAACCACTTTCAGCTTTGGTGGCCGTCTTACCACAACGGTATACCGCCAGTGATCGCTTGCAAAATTTTGCAACGAAAAAAAGTAAGGCGTTGATTGAAAGCTGGTCTAGTTCAGCGCAGACAATGCTACAGGCTCTGAATCTAGATGAGACGGTTAGGGATGTTGATACAACAGATGGTCTCAGAGTGACGTGCATTTCAGGTCACATTATTCATTTACGCCCATCCGGAAATGCGCCGGAGTTACGTTGTTATGTTGAAAGTGACTCAGCCACTCTATCTCAAGCATTGGTTAACAAGGTATTAAAGCAACTTGCGTATCTTTAAATGCGCTTGATTAATCAGCAATATCGACATTTTTGTCATATTTCTGACTAATTCCTTTGTTACCTTTTGCAAAGATGCTGTAAAATACGCGCATTAAAATGGTGCATTGCAAACATCTGGTTCTAAAAAGTGGTGCATAGTAAACAAATCACCACGCTGTCTTAATGTTTATCGCATAAAAAATCAAATGAAATCATAGTCTTATTTGCTTTTAAAATTTTGGTCTGCTTTTTGCTTACTAAGATTAAAAAGTGATTGGCCAATATGGGCTATATAACAAAGCCCAACGTCATAATAAGATGGCTGATACCTAAACTGTACCGAGGAGAAATACCATGTTTATGCATTGGTTAAAAAAATTATCAATTGTCACGGCTGCTGCATTTGTTTTTAGCGGTTATGCACAAGCTACTAACGTCACTTTAAGTTATGGTGAAACTCCTGTATTGGCAGTGGTCAAGCGTGATGCTGGTGTTTCTGAGCCGTCTGAGCCTTTTAACTTTACTGATATTTATGATCTCTATATTGATCCAGATATCACCTTTACACTTCCATTCACATTTCAAGCGACTGCTTATAATGAGCCCGGCTACCACCTCGCTGAGGAAACGTTGACATTTGGGCTATACGACGCGTCCAACACTTTGTTAACCGGTCCTTATCTACTATCTGCTGGTAACTCTTATCAATTAAGAGTTACGGGCACCGCTGATGGCTTTTTTGGTGGGAAATATTTCTTGAGTACGAACCTGACGACTCCAGTACCGGAGCCTGACTTGAGTTCGATGTTGATGTTTGGCCTGACTATCATGGGTCTTATCTCATTGCGTAAACCTCGTTCTGTATGATTTAGTTTCTGTTTTAGTGTTTTTTTGTTAATTATTTTTTAATCTAGGAGAAGGTATGAAAGTATCTAATGTATTAGGATCTATGGCATTAATTTCTGCCATCAGTTTTTCACATCAAGCGTTTGCGACCACTAACGTTACTGATTTGGGTGATTTGAACAATGGCCCGGTGGTTGATCAGTCTTTACTGCAAGTTGGCGCTTTCTTTTTACCAGACCTTTACAAATTCGATTTGAGTTCTGACTCTACAGTCACTGTTGATTTTAAAGCGCTGCTTGGTATCGGCGTTGGTTCAACATTCAGTCTGTATGATTCTTCAAATTCGTTTATTTCATCGTATAATATCCCGTTTTTGACAGTAGGTTCGACAACCACTTTTACGTTTATTGATCTGGCAGCAGGCAATGATTATGTTTTCAAATTTAACCCAGGTGCATTTAATGTTACGCTGGCAAATAAATTGACTTTTACTGCGTACGAGACCACCGTACCAGTACCAGAGCCAGAAAGTAATGCTTTAATGCTGGTTGGCTTAGGTATTATTGGTTTGATCGCTCGCAGAAAATTTGCTTAATTTTTGCTTGTCATAAAAAAGCCGGTTTGCATTTGCAACCGGCTTTTTTGTTATTAACGCACGATTTACTTTAGGTGCTCTTTGATTCTTTGCGCAGCGGCTATGGTTTCTTCTGTCGCAGCTACCAGCGCCATGCGAATAAAGCCTTTACCTGGGTTGACGCCATGCGCCTCACGCGCCAGGAATGAGCCAGGCAACACTGTAATATTTAGCTCCTGATATAGCTGACTTGCAACAACGGTATCGTCTTGTTGCGTATTAATCCATAAATAAAAAGCCGCATCTGGCAATTGCGTGTGTGGCCAGACTTGCTGCAATAGCGGTGTGACTGCGCTGAATTTTTCACTATATAAGGCACGATTTTGTCTTACATGTGCTTCGTCATTCCAGGCCACGACGCTGGCGGCCTGTACTGCCGGGTTCATGGCGCACCCATGGTAGGTACGGTATAAGGCGAATTTTTCGACGATATCGGCATCTCCTGCGACAAAGCCAGAGCGCATACCAGGGACATTGGAGCGTTTGGAAAGCGAGCTGAACATCACAATGCGCGTAAAATCACGTCCGAGTTGATGCGCGGCCTGCAATGCGCCAACCGGTGCGTTATTTTCATTAAAATAGATTTCTGAGTAACATTCGTCAGATGCGATCACAAATCCATATTGATCTGATAATTCAAACAATGTTTTCCAAGCCTGAATATCCATGACTTTGCCAGAAGGGTTGCCCGGGCTGCACACAAACACCAATTGCGTGTGCTTGAGAATATCTACCGGTACCTGCGTCAGATCCATACTAAAGTCATTGTCTGTCGTGGTGTTGATAAAGTAGGGCTGAGCACCAGCCAAAAAAGCAGCGCCTTCGTAAATCTGGTAAAACGGGTTGGGCGAAATCACCACCGGTTGTCGCGCCACACTGGTATCTATCACCGCTTGCGCAAAGGCAAACAGGGCTTCACGGCTACCATTGACCGGTAAAATCGCTTTATCAATATTGAGTGCGGGTATTTGGTAACGGCGTTGCAGCCACGCATTGATCGCTTCACGCAGGGCAGGGATGCCGATTGTGGTAGGATAGCTGGCCAATCCAGCTAGATTGCTTGCCAGTGCATCGCGAATGATGTCAGGCGTCGCATGTTTTGGTTCACCAATCGACAAGTTGACATGGTTAAACGCCGGGTTAGGCGTCAGGCCCTGAAACAAGTCACGCAAGCGTTGAAACGGATAAGGCTGGAGTAGATTTAAATTTGGATTCATAGGTGTGTATTATAAGTGAGCCTGTCACATAAACAAAAAGCTTCTGGGCAAAAATATACGGCCTCAGTGGCATTGATTTACGGTGCATTATGCTGGGGCGTGATCTGGTATCCCTACCGTTTGCTCAATGACATCGGCCTGTCTGGCGTGCAATCGAGCTTATTAAGCTATATCCTCGCGCTGTTGATAGGCAGCGTGCTGTTCTGGCGGCGATTTAAGTATGTACTGCAAGTGCCAGCGTCCGCCTATTGGCTGAGCCTAGTGGCTGGCTGGACCAACCTGGCCTACGTGCTGGCGGTGATTGATGGCGAAGTCATGCGCGTCATGCTGCTATTTTACCTATCACCACTATGGACCTTGTTGCTGGCAAGAGTCTGGTTGCATGAGCCCTGGCACAAACCACAGTTGCTGGCGATTGCATTATCGTTGCTGGGTGCAGTTTTAATGCTGACTGACGGTCAACTGATCTGGCCTTGGCCGCAATCGACCTCGGACTGGCTGGCCTTATCTGCTGGTATCGGATTCTCTTTAACCAATGTCATCACCCGCTTTTCAACGCATTTAACAGTGGCAGCCAAAGGCATGCTGGTATGGCTAGGCGTCTTTGGCTTATCTATTGTGGTCTTATTCTGGCAGTCAGGCCTGGCTGGCTTTGCATTTATCTCAGCGGCCACCCTGACCTCACAAGTAAACATCACTTTATTGATCATTGCCTTGTTGTTGATTTCAGCCACTTTGCTCGTGCAATATGGCGTGACTAAAATCCCGGCAATTCAGGCCTCTGTCCTGTTCATGACTGAGCTGATTGTCGCCGCTGTGGCAGCCTATTTTCTGGTGCACGAAACCATGTCGATGATGGAGTTAATAGGCGGCTGTTGCATTATTGCCGCGGGCGTATTATCCGTCAGTGTTGGCGAGTCTGACTAAGCTAAAGATAACTGCTGCTGGTAAGCCTGTTCCAGCAGGCGGCAAAACACCTCTGGTTTAAACAGCGCGTTGGCCTGCGCTTTAACGGCAGCCTTCAGTGATGCGAGCGCTTGTTTATCTTTTGCCAGGTGAATGGCGCGTTGTTCTAGCGTCGTCCAATCGGCACAAATGCAGTCATCCAACCCAATATGCTTGAGCAAACTGGCGCTGACACGGGCCGGGAAAGTGTCACCAGCCACCGTGAGCAAGGGCACCCCTTGCCATAAAGCGTCACTGGCAGTGGTGTGCGCATTATAAGGTGAGGTATCCAGCATCAGGTCAGCGTGCTGCTGCCGGGTGATATGCTCGGCAATAGTGGTGCGTGGGGCAAATACTAATCGATTAATCGCAATGCCTGCCGCTAGCGCTTGTTGTTGCAGGTTTTGGGTGGCCCATTGATTGCACTGTAATAGCCACAACACGCTGCCTGGCACTTGTTGCAGAATGCGCATCCAACTGCCAAATATCTCAGGCGTAATTTTAAAACTCTGGTTTAGGCAGCAAAACACAAAATCCTGCTCAGGCAAGCGGTGCTGCGTGCGTGTGCCAGACAGAGCAACAGGGCGTTGTGCATTGTTAGGTTGGTAGCAAGGCAAGACAATCGTCTGTTCGTCCACCGCCACCTGGCTTAACGTCGCATCGACAATGATGGCATCGAATAAAGGGCGACCATTGACCTTGCCCATACTGCCAGGATAGCCCAACCAGTTGATGTGGCTGCGGGCAGGGCGATAGGCGGTGATTCCGCTGCGACTGTGTTGTGTATAGCCGGTTAAATCCACCAGAATATCGATCCCCGCTGCGCGCATCTGCATGGCGACCTCGGCGTCTGTCATGCTGAAAATATCTACCCAGTGGTCAGCCGCTGCCACAAATGCTTGCCGCTCGGCAGACAGGTCATCTCTTGCGTTGCTGTATAAAAACACCTCAAATTCTTGCCTGTCGTGTGCCGCGATCACATCAGTGACCAGATAAGCCAATGGATGCCGCCGGAAATCTGAAGAGACGTAAGCCAGTTTGATGCGCTCATTGCCTGGCTTGGGCGCACGCGCAGGCAATCCTGGAATATGCCCGTAACGCTGTTGCGCCCAGGCACTGGCGCAAGCTAGTTGCTCGTGAGCATCAGTGCCCGGCATCGCTAAAAAAGCAAACGGCGGAATCAGCGCCTGTGGATGCTGTTTAAGCGCCTGGCGCACCTCAGTAATCGCTGCATCCAGCCCCTGCCAGTCAGCCATGTGCTGCTTTTGATGAATCCAGTGCACTTTGGCATGTAACAGTTGCGGATCAAGCTTGATCGCCCGTGCATACGCACCGACTGCCAAGTCTAATTGGCCTTGCTCACGGTAGGCATTCCCTAAATTGTTATGGCACTCGGCATCTTGCGGCGCAAGTTGTAGCGACTGCTGATAATGTTTGATGGCAGTCGCATTGTCACCCAACTGACGCAGGCTATTAGCCAGGTTGAAATGTACATCGGCCTGATTGGGGTCTTGTGCCAACGACAATCTGAAATACTGCGCAGCACCTGACTCATCAGCCCGCAAACTGGCCACATTGCCTAGCTGCATCAATATTTGCGGATGATCTGGTGCTAAGTTCAGCGATTGCATAAACGCCTGTTCAGCAGGGTCAGCTTGCTTAAGCCGCAGGTACTGCCGCCCCAACTCGTAATACAACTCAGGGTCTTGTGGCGAGCGCGCCAATTGCTGCTTTAATTGTTGAATAAGGTCACTCATGCTGAGGCCTGATCGGTAAAAGGATTCAGCAATGACTTCCAGCCCAGTTGCTTAAACAACAGCCGTTGCGGGTGCAATCCGGCCCAGAAACGGTCTTCTGTCAGTTGCGGCAAGTGGGTGCCAAAGTCGCTTAACAAGCGCCTGGCCAAGATCGCCGCGCAATAAGGCGCGGTCATCAGGCCTTTGCTGCCATGCGCCACATGCACATATAAGCCTTGTGGCGGAGGTAAATCGCTGAAATCGTGGATAGGGGTGTTCTGAGCATTTAACATAGATGTCGACAACACAGGCCCGACATACGGCAAATAGTCTGGCGAACCACACCTGGACGAGGCGCGTGCATCAGTCACGACTGCCGTATGGAGCTGATCAAACTGTGGACTTAACTTGTTCACCATCTCTAAATTACTGACGTTATCCTGTTCGCGCACGTCTGTACTGCTATCGCCTGGCGCAAACGTCGCCCCCATGGCATGCTGGCCCTCAAACAAGGGGGTTAAATAGCCGTCGCCGCATAGGATCACTTTAAGTGACTGCATAGAGGGCTGACTGGCGATCATGCCCATCTGGCCACGCACCGGATTGAGCCACATGCCGCTCTCAGGTAGTAGCTTGGCGGCCTCTGCCGCATTGCAGACAATCACCGCATCAAACTCATCATCCAGTTCACCCGTATGGCTGACCAACCGCCAGCCACGCTGGTAGGGTGATAGTTGCTGGATGTCTTGCTGTGTATGCAGCTTAATTTTGGGATGGTTTAGCATGTGTGCACAGGCCACGGCCGGGTTTACCCAGGCACCATGCTGAAAATAAAGAGACTCATATGCTAGGGTCACGCCCGCAATGTTACTGGCCTGGTTTGCATCTAACGGTTGTAACAAGCCTAGGTGCGAATATCGGCTGGCAACTTTGTTTACCCGCTTATGTTCACGCGGACTGCTGCCCAATTGGAGCAATCCACAGATTTGAAAAGCATGCTCGCCCAAATTCAGGCTGGCATAGTGGCGTACAGTAAAACTATAGCTGCGCCACGCCAATTGGTCATTTTGTGGTTTTTCGGCATTTAACCTAGGGTAGAGCATGCCTCTTGGATTGCCCGAGGCGCTACTGGCAATCTGTGCCGCACGTTCAAACACATGTACCTCGCAGCCTAATTCAGCTAACTGCCAGGCGGTACTACAGCCAGCAATGCCTGCCCCAACAATCGCGACTTTAGGCAATGCTGGCGAAGGCGACAACTGTTCGGATACAGGCCACGTGCCGCATAACATGTCACGTTTTTTGCCAAAGCCAGGTGTTTTTTTAACCTCAAAGCCTACTGCTTGCAGCCCGCGTTTCACCAGGCCTGCGCTGGTAAAGGTGGCAAATGTAGTGCCTGCATGCGCACTTCTGGCCATGCATTCGAATAGATCAGCTTGCCACATTTGTGGATTTTTTGACGGCGCAAATCCATCTAAAAACCAAGCGTCAGCTTGAAGGGTTAGGTGCGGAAAAATCTGTTGGCTATCCCCGATATGCAGCGTCAAGCTGGCTGAAAATGATGGAAAATGTAGCTGATTAATCCCAGGTTGCAACAAATGGTATTGCGCACAGAGGGCTTGGCTAATAGTGGCGAGCTCAGGAAAGTGCGCATGCGCCATTTGCAGGTCTTGCAGCGTAAACGGCGCAATTTCTATACTCACAAAGTGCAAATGCGCAGTTGGCGGTGCGGTTTGCTGCCACAATTGCAAGGCGGCGAGAAAATTCAGGCCGCTGCCAAAACCGGTTTCAACAATCACAAAGTGGCTGGGTTTGTCGGCAGGTAATTGCTGCCACCTTGTCTGCAAATGATTATGCTGCAAAAAAACATGACGTGTTTCAGCCAGCCCATGCTGCGGATAATCCGGGTTGACTGAAAAATAAACATCATCGAACTGGGTGGAGTAGGGCAGGCCATTGCGCCACTCTAAAACTGCGTGCGTACTCATGCCGCTCAGTTTACCATGCTTGCTCGCGCACCGTATTTACAGGCGCCGCGTTTACAGGCGACGCAAGGCACGGTATCCGGGTTTAGCCAGCAGCAGATGCACATCGCCTAACGCACACTCGGCAAAACCACCTTCACAATAGCTCAAGTAAAAGTCCCACATGCGGATAAAGGCTTCGCTGTAGCCTAGTTTTTTGACTGCCTCGATCTGGTCAAAAAAGTTCGTCCGCCAGTCACGCAAGGTGGTGGCATAGTGCAAACCAATATCCTGTAAATCCACCAGGCGCAGATCAGAGGCGCGGGTCATGCTGGTGAGCATCGCGGTATTTGAAGGAATATTAGAACCCGGAAAAATATAGCGCTGAATAAAATCAACCGAGCGAATAGAGCTGTCATAGCGCTGGTCTGCAATCGTAATGGCCTGAATCAAGGCAACGCCATCAGGTTTGAGCAGTTGGCTCACTTTATTAAAGTAAACGTCGTAATACTGGTAACCCACCGCCTCAATCATCTCAATCGAGACCAGCTTATCGTATTGGCCATCCAAATGACGGTAATCCTGTTTGAGCAGCGTAATTTGTTCTTGCAGCCCTGCGGCTGCGATCCGCTCTTTGGCTAAACGGTATTGTTGCTCTGAGATCGTGGTGGTGGTCACTCGGCAGCCGTAGTGCTTGGCAGCATACATCGCAAAGCCGCCCCAGCCGGTGCCAATTTCAATCACATGGTCCGCTGGTGTCAGTTGCAACTTGTCGCAGATGACCTGTAATTTGCGCTCAGAGGCGGCTTGCAGGCTGGTGGTATCCTCATCAAATATGGCAGAGGAGTACATCATGGTCGGATCCAAAAACAACTGGAACAAATCATTGCCCAGATCATAATGCGCAGCAATATTTTTCTGGCTGCCAGCTTCACTGTTACTGTTTAGCCAATGCAGCATTTTGAGTAACGGCTTGCTCAACCAGGCATAGCCCCCCTCCAGCGTGTCCATCACAGACTGATTCAGCACCATTAAACGAACCACATCGGTGAGCGTGTCTGCCTGCCAGTATCCCAGCATATATGCCTCACCCGCGCCGATGCTGCCACCAAAGGCAATTTCGCCATAAAAACGTGGATCAGTCACTGTTATGGTTGCAGTTGGTGCTTGCGGCACTAACTTCCCAAACACATATTTGTCAGGTCCATCGACTATGGTTAATTGCCCGACCGCTAGCTTAGATAGCCGTTTTAATACTTGCGATTTAGCGAGTGTCGCGACCCATTTTGCGCGGCTCTTGGCTTTGAGTGGTTTAGTGAGTGTATCGACCACCAGAGGTGACGATGAAGGGCTGGACGACATGTTCAATCTCCGAAACGCGAATGCTGGTCAGGATGAGAATAAAAAGGAATTTTTTTGAGCCACAAACGCAGGGCTTGCCAATAAATGGCCACCACGACCTTGGTGGTCATCCATGGATAACTCAGTATCAGACGGTTGAGTGTATTGGCTTGCCAGGGTTGGCGCTCTAGCTTGAGCGTGGCGTAAAACATGGCTTGCGACTGTTGCCAGTTTTGCATGTGCACGCTTAATGTGTCCGCTGGCAACGAAAATTGCCATTGGTATTCGATATCCATGGGCATAAAGGGCGACACATGAAAGTCTTTTTGTAATTTGAACAGCAGCGCAGTGTCATCTTTCACGGCATGCACATAGGCAAACTTTTCTTTCCATGGCGTATTAGTAATGTGGCTAACAATCGCCTGTAACTTGCCGGATTGGTCATGGCAGTAGTAAAAACTCACCGGATTGAAACACATGCCCCAGTAGCGGCAATGCGTCAGCAGGCCTATCCGGCCCAACGGGCGTGAACCGGTCTGTTGCTCGACCAAATCGCGCACACAGACTTCTAGCGGCTGATCGGCAGGCCCCAGATAGTCCTCGCGTCGGAAATAGGCAAGATTTGGTTTAAGATAAGACCATAAGCGATTGTTTTTAAATAAACTTGGCAACTCTTCGAGATCGAGATAAAGCATGAACAAGCGGTATTTAAAGCCATGCAGTTTAGGCTGCAAGCGCTGATGACTGACCCAGCCGGTATAAATGGCACTTTGCAATCGAGGTTGCGATATGGTCATAGCATCGCCGCATTGAAATGTGAGATGGCAGCCAGCGCACTGACAACGCCATCCTCATGAAAGCCGTTTCGCCAGTAAGCACCGGCATAACCGGTGCGGTGATGGCCGCTGATGTCCGCGTGCCTAGTCTGCGCATTAGCGCCCGCAGCAGTGTAGAGCGGATGCCGGTAAGACAGTTTTTTGATGATCTTGGCTGGGTCAATCGCACCGGTATAATTCAAGGTCACCAACAGCGGCTCTGCAGAGCGGATGCCTTGCAGGATATTCATATTGTAGGTGACCTGTACTTTATCGCTGGGCTGTGCGGTGACATGGTAATTCCAGGCCGCCCAGGCCAATTGACGTTTGGGCATCAACCTGCGATCAGTGTGTAAATACACCGTATTATCCTGATAGGGAATTGCACCTAATATTTCAGTTTCAGCCGCAGTCGCCTCCGCCCCCAGAATCCTAAGTGCTTCGTCGCTATGGCAAGCAAAAAACACATAATCAAAGGTGCTGCTTGCACCGTCTTGCGTGGTTAAGGTCACACCTTGAGCATGGCGTTTGACTGCGATGACCGAGGCGTTTAACCGAATATTGTCACGGAAACCTGCGGTCACTTTTTGCAGATAAGCGGCAGACCCGCCAACGATAGTCCGCCATTGGGGGCGCTGATCGATGGTGAGCATGCCATGATGGTGAAAAAACCGCACAAAAAAGCGCGCAGGAAACTGCAGCATTTGATCGGCATCGGTAGACCAGATCGCCGCGCCCATGGGGATAATGTAATCGCGAATAAACTGTTTTGAATAGCTCTGTTGCTGCAGGTAATCACCGAGAGGAATCTCAGCGCCTGGTGCCAGCAGTGACAGACATTCTTTATTAAAACGCAAAATATCACGCACCATGCGGTAAAACGCAGGCGACAGCAAATTGCGCCGCTGCGCGAATAAACTGTTGAGCGAAGTGCCATTGTATTCGAGGCCGGTGTCTTCGTTGCGCACACTAAAGCTCATTTCGCTATCGCGCCAGGCCACGCCTGTTTCGCGCAATATGCGTTCAAACTCAGGATAGGTTTTATCGTTAAACACAATAAAACCGGTGTCTACGGCATGGGTTTGGCTGCCGATTGTCACCTGATGGGTATGCGTATGACCACCGATATAATCGTTAGCTTCAAACAGGGTGATCTGGTGTTGGCGGTGTAGTGAGTACGCAAGCGTATTGCCAGCGATGCCGCCACCGATAATGGCGATATTTAACCCCATGATGTCTTACAGCCTTTCTTGCACGTGCTGATTGCGCACGGCCAATGGCACTTGTTTCAAGTTCCAGATCAAGCCAGTCGCCTCTAGCAGTTTCAGGCCGTAGTAGGTAAAGTCCAGTTCCCACCAATAAAACCCTTGTTTGGCCGAGCCGGGAAAATGATGATGATTATTGTGCCAACCTTCACCTAGAGTCAGGATCGCAATCAGTAGGTTGTTACGGCTGTGGTCACGTGTGGCATATCGGCGGCTTCCCCAGACATGCGCCAGCGAGTTGACGCAGAAGGTGGCGTGATACAAGGCAATGGTTGACACCACAAAGCCCCAAACCAGCAGTTGCGAGCCATTGGTATGCCATTCAGGCATGTAAACGCGCAATAACTCACCCAGGGCAAACAAACCACAAGCGAAAGCTAATGGGACTAGACTATCAAAACGATCCAGCCAGCAAAGTTCTTTGTAGCGCGTCAGCTCTCGCACGCGATCGAGCTGCGTTTTAAAATTGGCGTGACTCAAAAACCAGCCGAGATGACTCCATAAAAAACCGTGCTGATGCGGTGAGTGAACGTCCTGCGGCTGATCTGCATGCACATGGTGGGTGCGATGATGTGCAGCCCACCACAGCGGGCCGCGTTGTACCGCTGCGGCGCCTATCAAGGCAAATACAAACTGGGCGGGCCGTGAGGTTTGAAAAGTTTTGTGGGCAAAATAACGGTGATAAAAACCAGTGATGGCAAACATGCGCAATACATACATCACTAACGCACAGATGACCGCAACTGGGCTCCAGCCCACCCAAAACAAGGCGATAAGCGCTACGTGTAGCGCAACGAAAGGTAACACCCGCCACCAGTCTATGCTCTCGGCACTGGCATGTTGTGGCGGCTGATAGCGCTGGTTATCTAGCCAGCCAATAAGCCGCCAAAGCAGGCGCTGTGTTTTTTGCTGCATACTACACCCTCTCTCCAAAGTGTCTTGCTATTAATGCGTGTTGTGACAGTGGTAATCACTTTATTTTTTATTCGCGTGATCATGCGGAAAAACACGCAGTTTACTGATGTCATAGCCCATCGCCTTAATCTTTGCGACCAAGTCGTTATAGGTCTGCGTATCCATGTTCGGCGAGCGTGACATTAGCCAGACGTAATCACGCTTGTTTCTAGCAATAATCGTATGCTGGTAATCGTCACTGAGGTAAACAATCAGGTACTCTGATTTAAATGGCCAGACAAACTGCATTTTCCATTCCGCATTGCCAGAGTCTGGCACGACAAAGCCAGTCGGGTGATAAATCTTGAATGGTCCATTAAAACCGCCCTGATGAAAGCTGAAAGTCGTGGCAATGCTGCCATCGGTATTTGCTTTGTATTCCTCAATCGGATTATAAGGGGCTTTTTCGATGAACGTCGGAATCGCAGCAATCACATACCATTGCCCCATAAAACGCGGCAGGTCGACTTGTGGCACCGTTTGAATCGGGGGCAGGCTTTGGCAGCCAGTTAGCACGGAAAGTATTGTCATACAAATCACTTTAATAAAATTGTTCATCATATTGATTAAATATGTTTATATACTATTTTGTAGCCTTCAGGCGTGATCGATTCGAGTGCAACCCATTGTTGTTGCTGGTCGTACCACAACGTAATTTTTAACTTTTCTTTGTTCTCAAATTTGCCTAGCAAATAATATTGATGTGCGCTCACGGTTTGCCCCTTGACCACAATATCCTTGAGGCCTTGATCGGTCACGGTCACATCCAGATATTCCGCATTTTGTGGATTGAGCAATCGCGTTTGCTTGAGGATTTCTGGGTTCCAATAAGCAAATGTCATCACACACGCAGGTAAGGTTTGCTTGCGCCCGTTGCTTTCAACCACGAACTGCCCACCTTGCAGCTGACCTTTGACTTCTGTAAGCACTTTGTTTTCTGTCGTACGTGCGCTGAGCTGACTCAAACATTGCCCCTGCCAGGTTTCATCGGCTTGATGCTGGTAGCGATAGGCATTAATAAACAACACTTTCACTTTAAAATCAGCACGACTGAGCAGCTTGTTCTGCTCCAGGCTGAAGCCGTGTGTGCCGATATTCTGCTTATCTAGCCAGACCTCGAACGACCAGTCTTTGGCCTGAAGATTGTGGCTATTCAATAGACAGCAGAGCAGGGCAGTGCTTATTTTGATAGTCTTAACCATGATCAGACTGCTTTCTTTTTGGCAGGCCGGGAATAAAAGCGTTGGTGGTCGCGACATACTCGCTGTAACCTGGCCTGCGATGATGAATGGTCTGTTCCATTAAAGACACACCACTAAATTTGAGCAGCAAAAAGGTCATGACAACAGGCGAAAACCAGATAAACACATGGCCATCCGCCGCAGCCATTAAGGCAAATCCCCACCAGATGAGGGCTTCGCCAAAGTAGTTAGGATGTCGGCTATACCGCCACAAGCCGGTATTTAATACCGCCTGTTGATGATCGGGCTGTGCACGAAACCGCATCAATTGCCAGTCACCCACCACCTCCCAGTAAAATCCAATCAGAAATAGCGCCAAACCGGCATAATCCAGCCATTGCAGCGTTGCCTGACTACTCACAGCGCTATAAATGGGATACGAAATGAGCCAGGCCAAGATCGCCTGAAAGGCGAAAATAATGTAAAGGCTTTTGAACCAGAAATGCGGCTCGTTATTTTGGTGTATGGTTTCATAGCGGTGATCTTCTTTGCCCCAGTTGCGCCAGGTAAGAAATAGACTCAGCCGCAATGCCCACAAGGTCACAGCGGCCAGCACCAGCAGGGCGCGCAATGACAAGTCGGTGACGAACATCGCAGTCACATAACCGGTGATCGCCATAAACAGGCTCCACATACTGTCGACATGGCTGTAATGGCGTGTCGCAAAGCTTAATATCCATCCGCTTATTGCAAATACAAGAATAGCGATCAGCGCATAACTGTAAATCATCACCGAAGACTCCCCATCTGTTGATTAAACCTGCGGCGTATATAGAGCAACAGTGGCAGGGCGATTGCCCATTCAACAGCGACCAATACTAAGCTCATGGGCGATTGCGTCAACACCACAGCCCCCATTTTTTCCGCCCCCAAATAAGCGATTGGCCCAAAAATGGCGCCAAGCAAAGTTGCCAGCAAAAGCCTGTGTTGCAGCCAATGCATACTCAAGTTTAAAGTGGTCGCAAATCCCAGCCACAAGGCCATCATCCATAGCGGGATATATGCCAGCATGTCCTGTTGGTGAGGAAACTTGACCCAATCCATCCTGAACAAATATTGATCCAACAGGCAACCAACGACAGCAGTTAGTAACAATGGCCAGAGCTGTTGACTCGATTCGACCCAACGCAAATGGGCCCAGGTATACAGCAGGGTAACGAATAACACCAATACTTCCCATCCATGCGCTGGCGATAGTACACAGAGCCACCACAACAGCTGGAATGCGATCACGTTTAGTAGCATTAAACGGCTAGTGCTCATGTTAAGTATTTCTTTTGGCAAACAAATAATGGCTGACCCACCAGGTTTGACCTTGATTTTCACCAAACAACTCGGCGCACGCCATAAAAAACAGACGCCAACGCTGTCGCCACATTTCTGCATCGGCCTGGCCATAGATCGATTGCAATACAGGCGTCAGCGCTGCATGATTTTTGTCCATATTGGCGAGCCAGGCATTGGCTGTTTTTTCGTAGTGACGACCATCCCAACGCCATTTATCAATCAGTTTTAAATCGTCCTGAAAATAAAGCGGTAAATCATCACTTGGCATCATGCCGCCACTAAAAAAATACTGGCTCATCCAGTCATCTTCTGCTTTCACATCAAACGGATACGCTGCATTACGATGTACAAAAATATGCTTGAAAAATAACCCATCAGGCTTGAGCCAGCTTGCGACTTTCGCATACAACACTTGATAGTTACGCATGTGTTCGAACATTTCTACCGAGACAATGCGGTCAAATTGTTGCGTGGTATCAAACACATTCATATCTGCTGTAATAACATTGACATTGGTCAGGCCTCGCGAGCGGAGCTGTTCCATAATGTAGGTCCGTTGTGAGGCGGAATTTGACACGGCCGTGATGCGCGAACGCGGATAATGGCTCGCCATCCACAAAGTCAAAGACCCCCAGCCACAGCCCAATTCAAGCACATGCTGACCATCTTGCAATCGCGCGTGCGCACTGGTTTGGGCCAGCGCTAGTTGCTCGGCATCGTCTAGTGTATGAGTATCAGCTGTCCAGTAGCAGCTACTGTATTTACGATGTATCCCCAAACAATACTGGTAGAAAGCGGCAGGCACTTCATAGTGTTGAGCATTAGCTTTCTCAGGCAAAGGCGCAATATCGGACTGCGCCATCGACTGCACAAACTGCATCAGCGAAAATTGTGCAGTCTCAGCATCCTCTGCTGCAATTTCACGTAAGCGATCTGCACATAATTTGCGTATCCCGTGTCGGATCAGCGCGTCTGGTAGCCATCCTTTTTCTGCAAGTTCAAGGGCAAAGGTCGTTAAAGTTGTCATGATGATGTTTTATGCGGCAATTAATTATTTCAGTATATGTCTATTTGTCGGCCGCTTTAGTTTCATATCAATATTTATTTTTATGCCAACACTTTGTCAATCACAGGAGGCATGCCTCAAGTACAAGTTTAAATTTGGGTGTATACTAACCTGTATAGTCCCTTTTAAAAAACTTTGAGATCATCGCATGCTCACATTCTTTAAACAGTTTTTTGGGTGCGTGTTAACCAGCACCTTGATCGCAGGCTGCACACAGATCAGCCATCCTGATCATCCACAAAGCGCCAAGGCTGACTGGCCAAGCTATGGCTTGAACATGGCTGCGCAGCGCTTTTCAGATTTATCTCAGATCAACCTCAAAAATATAGCCCAACTGCAATCCGCTTGGACCGCTGAAACGGGTGTCAAAGCCACCTTTCAAGCGACGCCGATTGTCGTCAACGGCGTCATGTATGTCAGCCTACCGTTTAATCATGTGTTAGCCCTGGATGCCGCGACTGGCAAACAACTTTGGAAATATACGCATGTTCGCAAAGCGGATTGGCCGATGTGTTGCGGCCCGGCTAACCGCGGGGTTGCTGTCGCCGAGGGCAAAGTGTTTATGGGCACAGTCGATGCCCGCTTAATTGCACTGGATGCACAAAGCGGCCAAAAACTGTGGGATATTGATGTCGCGGGTAATCAGGTGAATACCGAGCATCAGGATACCCTCAGCGGCAGTGATCCAAACAAAACGCGCAAAGTGACTGGTGGCACCGGCGTCGGCATTGCCATGGCGCCAGTTGTTTACAATCACAAGGTGATCATCGGCATTACTGGCGTTGGTTATGGTCTGCATATTGATAATCCGCGCAGCGATGCACCACTGGGTGCTGTGATAGGTGTGACGGGGCGCTATGGCCGCCCAGGGTTTCTGGCAGCATTTGACGTCAATGATGGGCATCAAGTCTGGCAGTTTGATACGATTCCAGAACACGGCTGGGAAGGGCAGTTCACCACCAAAACAGCCGATGGCAATCAGTTCGATCGTGACATTGCCGCAGAACAAGCGGCGGTCAAAGTCTACCCAGACGCTGCCCGTTTTGGCGGCGGCTCTGCCTGGAGCACGCCTGCAATTGATACCAGCACCCATACGTTGTACTTCGGCACTGGCAATCCATCGCCGCAAATGAATGATGTCTCCAGACCTGGTGACAATCTGTATACCGTTTCCCTGGTGGCGCTGGATACCGAGACTGGCAAGTACAAATGGCACTACCAGCAAGTCCCGCATGATTTGTGGGGCTATGATCTGGCTAGCCCGCCCGTATTGTTTGACTATCAATACCAAGGCAAAAAAATAGCCGCCGTGGGGCAGGCTAGCAAAACCGGCTGGTTCTACATTCATGACCGCCAAACCGGACAATTTATTACCAAGTCCGAACCATTTGTGCCACAACATAATTTATTTAAAAAACCAAGCGCAGAGGGCACGGTTGTTTATCCTGGCATATTGGGAGGCGCAAACTGGTCCCCCGTCAGCCTCAATCAGGCACAACAAACGGCCTATGTGGCGGCCATTCATAGCCCGATTAAATACACCGTGCATGAAACAGAAGTTGGCCCGGGTGAAAAACCCATTCGTTACGCAGCCAGTGAACCTACCAATGATGCACGCTGGGGCTTATTAAGTGCGATCGACCTGGCTTCTGGAAAAGTTGCCTGGCAGCACAAAACCAGCCAGCCGCTCGTTGGTGGCGTGCTCGCCACCGCGGGAGGGCTGCTTTTTTGCGGGGAAGGGGATGGCAAGTTTGTTGCCTACGACAGCAAAACAGGCAAACCCGTATGGCAGTTTCAATCTGAATACGGCGTCAATGCGCCTCCCATCACCTATCAAATCAATGGCGAGCAATTCATCGCCGTGGTGAGTGGTGGCAATTCACTGTTTGGTTTCAAACAAGGGGATCGTATTTTGACATTTAAATTAGCTAAAAATACCAATCAATAAGATTGATAGCGATACATGCATCAGCCTGGGAATGATCATTTTTTGTTGAAAAAACAAATTGTTAGGTTTACACGCACTCGCTAAAACAGTTAAAATATGATCGATTTTGAATTTGCAGTTTTTTAAGAATAAAAAATAACTTGTCGACTAGCCCGTTAGTACTATTGTTTATCTAACGATTGTCACAAATAATGATTAAAGTTTAGTAGTTAATATTTATCTTTGGAGAAGTAACCATGTTTCAAACCCTGAAAAAAGTTGCGGTAGCCGGCGTATTTGGTATCGCATCTGTTTCTGCAGTACAAGCACAAGATTTTGGTCCATTCACTACCAGCCAAAGCATTGATTTCATTCGTGCGATTGCTGATGCAGACTATGTTAAAACCAGTGGCCCTGCAAACGTTAAAGGTTCATATTTTGAAGACTCTTATGAAATCAACCTGACCCAGATTTCTGATTTTTCATATAGCATCACTGAAATCACTTCCGGTAACAACGCGCAGTATGATGTAACATTCCTGAAATTCGGTTTCTTCGATTCTATTGGTAATGAAGTTACTTCATTGACTAACGTCGCTGCCGGTACTTACTTCCTGTCTGCCACTGGTAAATTAGCTGGTTCTTTGGGTGGTGACTTCAATGTTAGCTTCAACATCAATCCAGTTACAGCCGTACCAGAAGCTGATTCATATGCATTGATGTTAGCAGGCTTGGGTTTGATGGGCTTTGTAAGCCGTCGCAAAGCAAAATAATTCGTTATTTGCTGTTTAAAAAGGGCTCTTAATGAGCCCTTTTTTATTGCCTATTTCCGACTGCGGCTCTAGCTTTCACTAGATTTATATTACGGACGTTTTACAACCGTTCTTATGAAATACACTTTAAGCTGCAAAATTTATTGGAGGTGATATGGCTAGACAAAGAAAAACATCTGTACAACTAATTTTAAAGCCAGGCCATTTGCAGGCAATCGGGCAGGTAGCTGCGCAATGGACTTCATTTGAAATACAAACAATGTTAGTTTTAGCTTCAGTTCTTGAAGTCGATCTGCGTAAAGCTTTAATACTGGCAAAAGGTCTAGGTGTTTTAGCTTGGCTTGATATGATTAAGTCTTATCTTATTAAGCCTGACCTTGAACTCAATAAGATAATTGCCGCTTTACAGCGTCTTTCCGGTGAAAGAAATAATATTGTTCATGCTTACTGGCAAGATTCAAGGCCTAAATCAGGCTTGCCTTCTTTAGTTAAATCTAAGCCTTCGGATATTGCAACAGGTTTATCTATATCTAAAAAACATACCAAATTACTTTTAAATCACCAATACACCCCTAAAGAAATGCGGTCTATTGCCGCACAGATTCAGGAGCTTGAGCAATCACTAAGACTTTGGGAAGTTAGTTACAAACTACCTAAAAAATTGGCTGCTGCATTGAGAGCTTAAAATAGCTTTAAGTTTTTTATTTTATGGGTTGGGATGATTGTAAATATGTGGATTTACCTGAGTGGTCATCAGACCTTAGAAGTCTCTATTGGGTGATTAGGGTTCAGGGACAAAGTCCAGCGAAACGCATGATGTATTACAGGAAGGTACAAAAGGAAAAATTGAGACTTGCTGAGTTAGGTGTGTCACAAATAAAAATAGCGGCTGTTTGCCGCTATTTGTCGAACTTCAGAAACGCCAAAACGTTACGTTCGATACTGTTTGAAATTGATCCGCAACTGGCCTTTAATTTTCTCAAAAATTTAACATAATATACATTATACGAATAAATATGCATATGAAAGCTTATTTGTACCAAACCCACAAAAAAACGAGCTCTTTTAGTAATTAAGCAATAAAATCGATAACAATACTTACATTAAACAAACAGATGTTAATATCTGAAATAGATTTGCAAGCGTTATCGAGAATGATTATGGGAAATAAAAAACAACTCAAGAAACTTCACTCACAATACACCTTACTCTGGTGCCTCAAGGTTGGGGAATTTTTAGGCACACTGAACCCTGATACGATCTGTGTCTATGTCAATATTAAACCAGTTGTTTTACAACGCTGGTTATCCGGCAAGCAAACGCCGCCTGAGGCAGTATTGAATAGGATCAAAGCACGCACATTTGCCTCAGCTCGCATTCATAGGCGTAAACATGTATTACGGGAATACCCTTGTGATGTCGCGTATCAAGCAGAGCTGATCGAAACAAAATATTTGTGGAAGCTGATGCTGTTTGATGAAATGAATTTACTGACTAAAAGACGTTTTTGCAGGCGTATGAAAAAAGCGCTGTTATTTAAAAATAAGAAAATGGAGATTGAGCAACGCTGTGTAGAAACGATGGATGAATAATCAACACCAATACGCCAAAAATAGGCAATAAAAAACCACCGTTGTGCCGGTGGTTTTTTATTGAAAAATCATAAAAATCAATAAATTAAAAGATTGATATGATGTGTTTTATTGGTGGAGCTGGGGACAACAAAACTATTTTATTAAATAACTGATTAATAAATATTTATTTTTTAAAAATAAATGGAATACCGTCATTAATACCGTCATTGGCAATATTTTTTAATTAGGAAACCTTATATTAGACGGGCTATTATAATAAATATTTGTAACATAAATTGCTTAGCCAAGCTTGACCAATTCAAGCAAGAGCAATACAATTTTACAACAACTGACCCATGGTATATTGTGGCTAGACCATTCTGACTTTGGGGGAGAAAGCCAGCGGAAGCTGGTTTTTTCATTTCTACATTAAAGAGTTCAAAGAATTCCTTATTTTTTACTGGATTTGTGCTGTTTATAAACTAATATTGCCAATGCTATCGCAAAGACAGTACCAATAATACTTAAGAAAATAGCTACATTTAACATCGTCAGCTTTACCTTTTAAACTCTTATTTAAATTATCAAAATTTAAATAATAATGGTGTCATTGTATTTCATAAACTAAAAGTTACTGGCATAAAAAGTATCAAACTACCCCACCATAACTTATTGCCCCCAATATTTTTTTGACATCTTGCATACCTGAGTCTGACTCAGCGATCATAAACGGTGTACCACCTAACATAAGATTGTAATCATTCATCCACGCTTCGGCAGTTTCTTGAGAGCCAAAAATATCAATTGCCATTTCAAGAATTTGAGCTTGATTGGCAGAATATTCGGATTTTATTTTCATAAATAATTTAGATCCAAGTTTAAGAAATCGCAGTTTCTTATTATGAGGCACATCGATTCAAATTTAGAAATCTAAAATGCCCAAGTACATCTCATAGATTTTCATGACTAGAGAGTTCTACCCTCCCCCCACCACGTCATGCCTAAAAATTTACAGCTTAGTTGTCGCACTGGACGATAAGATTTTCTAATTTTTAATTTACTCTACGCATTGCATCACTTTTAAACTTAAATTAGTTACTGAAATACATGCGATTACATACATAAGACGCAATAAATCATCACTTTACATCAATTTTTCAATAACCGGCTAACCAATTGATTTAATTGAAATGATACTGAAAAATATTGTCTTGAATTACATCGACATCCGGTAATTGTTATACTCTGGTTCATGTGTAGTAATTTTGAACCAATTAAATCTCAGCGTGCCTGTTGGGTTAAGAAAAACTTTGACTGCGACCTACCTTCCGACGACTGGCGCCCTAAGACATTTCCTATCTACTTAGCGCCATTTGTTTACTACGAAAATGGTCAGACTAAATGTGACCTTGCAAGCTTTGGCTTAGTCCCTCACTGGGCAGCTGACAAAAAGAAGTTTGGTCTTAAAACCTACAATGCCAGATCTGAAACTGTGGCCGAAAAACCTTCCTATCGATCAGCCTGGAAAGAGCGTAGATTTGGTTTGATTTTGACTGAGAGGTTTTACGAGCCGTGTTATGAATCAGGTAAAGCTATGCGGACAGGCATATACAGAAGTGATGGTGAACCCACAGCGATAGCATCCATCTGGGAGCGCATCGTTGATAAGCAAACCGGGGAAGTGTTAATGTCATTTTCGATGCTGACAGTCAATGCTGACCATCATGATCTAATGAAACGCTTTCACAAACCAACTGATGAAAAGCGTTCAGTTGTAGTTGTTGAGAATCGTGACTTTATGCGCTGGCTCACTGCTGATCACCAACAAGCAAATGACTTGATCAGGTTAAGTCACGATGGTTATTTGAAAGCAGATTTTCAGATAGATAAGCAGTCCTTGTTTTAAGACTCAATCCACCTTCAACAACTCATCCCAGTTTGTGGTGTAACAAGGGCTTTTGTTTTCTTGCTTCATCTTCCAGGGGTGCTTAAAACCTTCACTAGCCATCTTGATAGACTCCTTACCCATCTTGCGATTGATCAAGTCCATGGCTTTCATCAAGCGCTCACTTTTAGGGTTTGGCTGCATGGTACTAAAGAGATCTGTTTGTATCCCAGATGCAGGCACCAGCTCGCCAAGCATGATTCCAGCTTTGGCATAGTTGTAGCCTGGATGATAGATTTGTTTTAATCCCCACAAAGCAATACTCACCAACTTAGGCGTACTGTCTGTGGGGGATGGTAATTTAATCGTCATGCCGTTGCTGTATTGCGGATCTTTGTCTCTGAAGGGACTGGTTCTAATGTAGACATAGAGCGAGCCAGCATACGACTGCTGACGCCTGAGCTTTTCTGCAGCTCGGCTCACATATAGCGAGATAGATTCACTCAGTCCGTGGATATCCGTCACGGGGGTGCCAAAGCTACGAGAGCTCAATATCTGCTGTTTGTCTGGCGTGACTTCCTCTAGCTCAATGCAAACAATGCCATTTAATTCCCGGATGGTTTTCTCCATCACGACACTGAAGTTTTGCCGCAGGATTTCTGGATTAGCACGCTTTAAGTCCAAGACAGTATTGAAGCCGAGTTGCTTTAGCTTTGGGGCACGCTTTCTGCCTACGCCCCAAATCTCGCCTATATCAATTTCACTTAAAAGCTGATCGAGCTGAGAGTCAGACATGCTGTTGAAATTGCACACACTGTTATATTCTGGCCGCTTCTTGGCACAATGATTAGCGAGCTTAGCTAATGTCTTGGTGGAGGCAATCCCGACACAAACAGGTAGACCTGTTCCCTTTAGTACGCTGCTACGAATCAATTGACCGTACTTGACCAAGTCTCTACGCTGAAAGCTGGTGAGATCCAGAAATGATTCATCAATTGAATACACCTCTTGATCAGGGCTAAATTGCCGCAAGATGGACATGACTCGGTTACTCATGTCTGCATAGAGTGCGTAATTGGATGAATAAGCAATGATGCCGTGTTGTTTAGCCAGGTCTTTGAACTTAAACCACGGCGCACCCATAGGCACTCCGAGTGCTTTAACTTCATTGCTTCTAGCCACGGCACAGCCATCGTTGTTGCTGAGCACGACTACCGGCTTATTACGTAGCTTTGGGTTGAATACGCGTTCACAGCTCACATAGAAGTTGTTCACATCGACCAGCGCGATTGCACGATGTGCAGTATTGCTTTTGCTTGGCTGCATGAAATTTCCTTGGTCTGATTTACGTAAAATACTTAGGGTGTCTTACACGCTTTGCGCATGCAAATGAATATGAAGTGGCGCAATATACACACATAGAAACACGACACGTTGTCGGTTCTAAATCGAAAACCCAAGGAGACGATTATGTGGACTAAACCAGCTGCTACCGAAATGCGTTTTGGCTTTGAAGTAACAATGTACGTGATGAACAAGTAATCGACTCGATTGACTTGTCGTTAATAAAACCCGGTTAGAACACCGGGTTTTTTGTTAACTGTACGAGCTACTTAAACCGTCTGAATGATCCAATCACGACACCAAAGATTTCAAACTGCATTTCCCCAGTAATAATGATCGGCGTGTATTTGCCGCTCGAATTCGCAGGCAGCAATTTAGGATTTCCATCTTTCTGCTTGGCCAAAGTCTTAATGGTGAATTCGCCATCCACCATGGCCAGCACGATGTCACCTACCTCAGCCGTCTTAGATTTATCAACCACGGCCTTATCACCAGGTAGCAGCCCAGCCTCAAGCATTGACTCACCTTGAATCGTGATAAAAAAAGTACTTTCTTCCTGATCAATCAAATATTCGTTTGGGTCCAGCCGCTTTTCGACATGGTCGTCAGCGGGAGAAGGAAAGCCAGCGGCTACTTTGGACTGATACAGTGAAATATCTAACTTGGATAACGCTTCAGGCAATTGCTCAAACTCACCGATGCCATCCAGATTGTCCCGACTTGATTGAGCCCGCTGTTTTTTAGCATAAGCTTCTAAAAAGTCGATCAATACAGGTTTCTGACTCACCGGTACACGTAATACGGTGGTTGGCTCAAGGTAGTTACCTGTTCCCAATTTGCGGCCTGAACCAGGCCGTCGTCCACCGGCTTTTTTTGGGACTTGATTATCTCGTTCATTTTCCATTTGATTATTGTAACAATAATAAATGTAGATTGAAGAGATATAATTCTTGAATAACAAACTTTTTCGAAGACGAATTGTGCTGACATTCAAATGTACCCAGAAGGTACGAGACTATTTGTCATTAGCGCCTGATGAGCTAACTGATTATGAAGTAAACAGTGACAGCCTATTAGGTGACTGGTATGTCAATCTGATTGTGATTGATAGACGTAAATGCCTGTTGTTCATGAATGAGCGGACCTTGCTGTCCTTTCTTGCAACTGGCTTTAAAAAGTCAAAAGGACTTAAACATGATGTGTACGAGGTATTTATTCATCACCTATTTAATCTATATAAATTGCTAGAGTTGCCGCTAGACGGGCTTAATCAGGTCATGGATGACTACTTGGAATATGGCTACAGCAAGACGGCCAGTAAAAAGCTGCTAGGAAACATGAACGATCTTGCACACCTCTACCAGGTAACCATTGCATACAACGGTGGTATTGCTAAGTGCGATCTCAGTAAGATTATCTGGCTTATGAATCACACGCCACAGGCGAACTTGAATCATCAATACTCTGTCGATGTTGCAAAGGCGTTATTGTTGAGTCAATAAGATATGAATTGAGCCTATTAAGGTTTTTAGATCAAAAAACAATCTGCTAACTTCTGATTAACTGACTACACAAAATTCAGGACACCCTCTTGCGAATCGACGACCTGAAAAATCCGAAGCTGCCCGCTCAGCCATATAGCGCATAGAAAGGCGACGACTCGTCTGGTGCGTCGGATAATTTTGAGTACTTAGTCAAATCGTAACTCGGGCAATATATCTTGATAGTTTAACTGTAAACTCTTGACGAAACTTACGTCAGCGTGGCTTTGATTTATTCTTGCCAAAACCATAGCAGTCATCAAGTTAAGAGCATTTGAATTGCTAATAATTTGTATCACCAACTTCTCAGGGTAACTATGCACGTGCCGGGAGAGAGCTAAGTATCCATTATGGATATGATTGTTCATCCCCCTCCAAGCAACCTCTTTGAAATCTTCAAGAGTTTCCCCAGGACCGCTAACGCCCGACTTTTTAATTTTTTCTATCATCTCTGTGACTGATGGAAAATCTTTTGGTGGTCTATCAACATCAATACTTCCGGCATAACTCTCAATAAAGTTATCAGTTGCAGAAAAATGAAGCCACATCAACCTAACGACTGATTCAAATTGCATTCTCAGTATTGCTGTGGCAGTCCCATCTAGCTCCAAATTATACAAAACACGTAAAGATCTGGCATGCTGGAAGGATAGGTCACAACAAATTTGTGTGATTTGATCTTTATTATTTGTAGATTTGTATGGTGTGAGTCTGGATGTAATCTGTACATCTAGCTGGTCAGATCGTTGTAAAACAGGGTGCACAGGGCTATCGGACATTATCAGTTTCTTCTAAACTTTTCCTAACAACGCACTAAATCGAACTCATCAACAAGCACCACAAAACAAAAAAGACCTCATTAGAGCACTACTTATATACCTACCATAGTATTCATATTGTAGATGTCTAAATTAGTCATTAACTATTTTTATTAACGCGCTTTTGAGTTTCAGCCTCAAGGCTTGCTGTTTTATCAACTACGTAATTCTCAACAATTATATTCAAGTTGCTGTAAGCATTATAGAAGTTATCGATTGTTAATTTCTCATTGTTAAATTCCTCATCACCACGAGCGAAATCAAATAATTTAGCTGTTAATCCATGAAGCTCAGCAAGATTAATGATGTTGCTTAACAGAAAGAGATTATTTCTATCAATTTGATAAAATGCGCCAGCGTAATAAGTTTCTAATCGAGAATTATGAACTTGTAGCAATGCAAGAATGTTCGCCAAATACTGCGCAAGCTCAGGTTCCGCGTAGCGTATGCAATCTACAAATATCGTCTTATATGAAGTGGGCAGGTTGTCGTCAATATCCTGCAATTTATGAAACTCTTCATCCCTAGCACTCCAAACTTGAGCGTAAATTTTTGCACTCCATTTATAGTATGTTATCAGCTCGCTTAATGCATCAGGTAGAAATGCTTTTGCTGCTTGGAAGTTTCTTTTACGCTGTTTATTTTCATTGTAGATAGTAGTTTCAAGAGCAAGAACACTGGAAAATAATGCAATAACACCGACGTTAAAAGTCTGCCATCTATCCCAAACTTTTTGAACATGAAACCATTTACCACCTATACAGCCTTCGACTGAGTAAAATGGATAAAATAACATTGATGCAATATAAGCAATAAATGCAATTATCAAAATAAATCTGATTGAGCTTTTGTGCTCAAAGTAAAACTCTCCCATACGAGTCCTTATTATGATTGATGATACATCTGACAAAGTACGTAGAAATCTTGTTGTGTTCAGTTTCTTAATAACTCTCTCACAAGTTTTTGAATTTGAGCCCCAAACTGAGATAACTATACTTGATGGTGTCTCATTGCAGATGAATTCGCCAATAAAGTTTTGGTTAGTTATTACAGCACTTCTAATCTACTTATTTTTTAGGTATTGGTTCGACAACACAAGGGTCGACCATTTAAGTCAGCTTCATAAAGAAAGTCGACTAATTAGAGAAAGAGCGCTTATAGCTCTTCTGAAAAGAGACTTAATGAACACTCTGAAACTTGGAACAAAAAGCAAGATATTTAGTGATGTAAATCAATTAGAGGATATCAAAACAGCCTTTAAGAATACAGATAAGCCTATTCAGATTAAACCCAGCTTAGACTTCTACGATCCATTTACAAGCACGGTTACAAGTTTTAATGGCCCGACTGGTAGAACTTCAGCTCGCTTCGAATTTACTTGGAAAGATCAAACTACTCAGACAGTCTCTGCCAAAGAGCCTCTGCAATTTCATATATCACGCTTTAGGTACTGGCTCTTATGCTGTAAAGGATTTTTTAAACTATGCACACTTACAAAATCTAATTTCGATTTCATAATCCCAGTAGTTTTGGCAAGTTTTGCTCTGTTGATATGTTTAATAAAAATAAGCTGCCATGTACTCACTTAACAATGAGTTTTTTTGTTACACATGAGCTACATGTAAACAAAAAAGGACCCAAGGCGTTAACCTTGAGTCTTCCCTCTGTCAGTCGAACAATTCCATGAGAGCAAGCTTTTAAGCCATTTCAGTGAGTTCTGCTTTTACAGTTATACGCATAGTTATACATATTTTTTAATGTGACTCTATAACATGTCCTTAAAAGCCCTTTTTGAGGGGTCTGAAAATGCCCGTTTTTGAACGTCAAAATTGAAAAGAAATTATCCTAAATCTATAAACAAAGGCATGTGATCACTCAGCTCTAGCCACTCACCAATCAAACCAATCTCAAGTTTTGATCGCGCAATAAACCTCTCTGGTACAAAAGCATAATCAATATGATATTTTTTACTTGGATTTTTCTGCAAGTAAAAAGTCGGTGTAGTCTCAGACCCTTGAGACTCTTGTGTCAGCTTATGATAGAGACTATGAGTATTGAAAGACTCTAACAAACTTACGCACGCGGAATGATCTTTACCTTTGCGCTTGTAATCCCAAATCTTGTTGCTATTGAGATCACCAATAAATAATACACTTTCAAGAATAGATAAATTATTTTCTAGCAGCAGATAAAGCTGGCCGATATACCGATACTCTCCGGTCGGGGTCGCTTGAGTCCACACAGCCACAATATCAAATTGGCCGTTAAATTTAAACGGAATAAACCATTTCAAACCATCAGCCCAATGGTCTAAACTGAGATCAAGTTTGGATAGAGCATTGTCACTTGAAGTAAACACCCCCAAACCTTTATTTTTAGATGTACCTACCCATAAATAGTTTTTCGCCCAACTTTTATAAGCTTGATCACTGCTAAACTCTGGATCCTCACACTCTTGAATTATATAAACATCGGCTTTGTATTGGTCTAACAGATGAAACTTACGCCTAAACGCACCGTTACAATTCCAGCTTATAATTTTCATGTATATAACTAAGCAAAATTATTCAGGCACTATGCTTGTAATAGAGTCTTGTATATCTTTTAATGTTTTACCCGACAGATCTTTCCACTCAACCCTACCGTTTGCACTTCGTCCTAAAACGATTGCAGCCGCCGTAGATGGGCTGGAGAAAGTATAGTCTTGAGTAAAGGTATACATGTCGCCATCCCTAAGTAAAACTCCATTACTTATCAAGTCCATCCGTAAATCAAACATACCTCTAACATGCTCTTTCATGGATGGCGCAGTATCTAAGGCTGCTCTAGAACCTTGTCGAACAACGAAGCCTTGATTAGACTCAAAGCCGGTTGCACTCACACCTTTACCCGTGCAGTTCAAAATATTAATTGAAGCCAGATTATTTTTAATTGGTGAGGCTTCAAATGCTCCAACTCCAAGTACTGGCAAAATGCCAAGCATGTTTTCAAGAAAAACCTGCATATAAGCCTTATCTGCCTCAGACAATGATGGCTCAGTAGGGATGTTTGCATTTTCCAAGGGAAACTTCTTTGCTGCCTTGGCTTTTTGGATCAATTGTGACTCTATATATTGAATGTGCGCCTTATTAAGCTGTTCAGTACCCGCGACAAAAAAAACGGCTTTAGTCCAAAAATCTTTCTGACTGAAATGGCTTTCAAGCCTTGGCTTTATTGGATCACCTTCACCAATATAAAGCATTTCCCCCTCTCCATCAGGTCGAGGGCCGATTAGCAGATATACCCCCGCCATCGAAAACTCAGGCCTATGTTTAATTTTGGGTAGTAATGATCTTGGAAAAATTAAACCCTTTCCAATCCAGTTATCTCGATTAACAATCCTAAGACCATCGGGATCACCATCAGATACAAAAATATGAATAGAAAATGGAGACATTTACTCACCTAACTGTTAGTCCTCAGCCTTAAAGATTGAGACTTGTTTATTATGTTTTATTTGATGGCTTGAAAGCTAATTAATTACCTATAAGGTCATGCAATCGCACAGTTTGCCGCTGCACCTTTTTGTAAAGACTCCGCACTGTCAATTTATTACCACGGCTAGTTTTAATGTTATCAGCATTTAACACCTTAACAAGCTCTTTATGACCTAGCCAAGGCAGCCTGACTCGGTAGCTCCTGTAATGTAATCGTCTAGCCTGCCAATCCCTAATATATGAAATCACTAACGCAATCACATTTTGGTTATGTTGCCATATTTCATCACGCGTCATGCTCACCACCAGCGCAATGATCATGCCCAATAATCTGCATCAAAGCTGTTTTATGCTTAATGATTAAACCAGCCAGCTCATTATCAATCTGGTGTGCTGGTGTAACTAAGAGATTTCCAAATGTTGCCATTTTAAATATTACTAGATCAACTCCACGTCCATTTTACCTCAGGTGTTATCCCTACTTAGAGTAGCATCCCCAAACAGGCTAGAAGTTTGAAAACAGTATCAGTCACCTCCCAAAAATCCGAGTTGGCCCCTACGACTTTTCCTTATAGTCCTCACTAAGTTTGATGTCATGACAGGACTTTGTGTCTCAAGTGGTAAAGGATTTTCTCTGGCCTTCAGTACCTCCTGTTGTTTCTTTAGGTAACGGTCGTTCCCAATATAGGCAGCAGTGATCGTTGTCCTGGTATGCCCTAGTTCTTCACTCACCCTGGCTTTCGCATACTGAATGTTTTCCTTTTTCTCCTTTGTATTAGCTTCCTGCAATGTCTTTGCACGAACCGGTGAACTCCTACCCGAAAGCTCTTCGAATCTGTTGTTAGCATACTGGTGGCGTAACCCGTGGCCAGTTACGCCCAACTCTTTTTTAGTCAACCCAAATTTACTCAGCACATAGTTGTAATGCTTGCATGACTGCTCCAATGTCATATATGGAAATCCAAGCGTAGAAGATGGCTTAGACCCGACAACCTGCCTAGCGTAGTTCAGTGCATTAATCTGGGCTTCTGTGCTGACAACAATAATCCTCTCCCTACCCCCTTTTGTACCATCACGCACTCGGATAGCTCCATACATCGTGCCCGGAACGGACTCCCAATTTCTGTTTGGCTTAAAGCTCAACACTTCCATGCGACGTAAGCCGAACGCATTGATCATCAGTAACTGTGCTGCAGCGTGTTTCGAGTAGGCCTCAATCTCTTGCAGCTTTGCAACAATATCAAAGCCGGCAGCTGTCCAGGACATGTCTCGTTTAGCGACCTGACTTCGCTTCACACTACTCGGGTCACTCACATATGCTGCACTCTCTTTAATCATGCCCTCCTTACCAATCCATTCCGCGAAAGTACGGAAAACAGAAATTCTGTTTTGGATCGTGGACGCACTGAGCCCCTTATTTTCCCAATACTTCGCTAAAGCATGCATATGCTTTTCATTGAAGTTTCGCGGATTTTGAATCTTGTAGCCCAATTCAATCAATTCATGAAATCCTTGATAAAGCTTCTGGAATCTCGATTGCTTTGTGAGCCTACCGACTCGACGATCTCCGTTCACGGACATGTGATTACTGCTTACAACAATTGCCTGCATCTCGGACTGCCATCCATAACGGTGTTTACTGCCCGGTTTTACACGGACTGGCACTGATATGTTTTTCATTTGATGTAATTTCGACATACACCACCTCTAATTATTTAATCTTAGTTAGCGTTGATGTCCTGTGAGGACACCGATGGTTTAACCACCATCTCGGTTGGGCAATAAGCGTTTACGTAAGGATCTGGCTTGCAATCACATCTGCCATTTCTGACGCAATGCGATTCCGGATGTACCAATTACAATTCATCCAGGCACCCAACACAGCGTTGAGTGAGCTTCGCAAGTTTTTATCGACAAAACTTGGAAAACAACCATAAATTAACTTCCACACAGCTAATCGCCCTCCCGCTCTGCTACCAAGCAGGGACTAGCCTTACATCTTCGTACACATGCTTAAACAACTTAGTGTTGTTGCCTAATTCTTTATAAGGCAGCCCTGTGTAAGCCAGTCATACGCGATAAAGCAATGCCCTGGTTCGTGAGTGTGGTTTGAGATTTGAATTGCTATCAGTCGTTAGCATGGGAGTCGGCCTTTCCTGAGTACTAAGCCGAAGGTTTTTTGGACGATTGATGTCCATGGTGGTAATCAAATGATTACGAGGTATTGCTGGATTCTTCAGACTCAGCAACTAGGAGCCAAGAATGAAAGCTGTCTTTTATGTACAAACAGCAGATTTTGAAATGCTCTTATTTATTTAGCGCATAAGCTGTGCACTAGTTCGTCAGGGTGAACTGTTCCTCTGAGATTTAAATATACACAAACTCCTCAAAAGATGTCAATTTTTAAAATGAGCGTTACCTGGTGATTCACTTTCTAAAATCACTCTGCAATCCGCATGGAATATAAATAGTTGAAACACTCTCTTTCAAACCCTTAACGTAAAATTATTATTAACGTCGTATATGCGTCAAAGTATCTAAAATTTAGCTGTTTTTTTATCAATTTCCTTAATTAACGCTTATAAGCGTCTTATAAGCGTTAATGCCCTGCCCTAAAAATTATTAACGTTACATTTAACGCTTATAAGCGTCGTACAAGCGTTGTTTGAGATACATAATAGAGTTCTAGGCTACTTATCAAGTTGGCATAAGCGTAGTTGTGCTTCTAAAATAAATTTAATATGAGAAAATGCGTCTATTAAAACAATAAATTTATAGGGTTTAAATGTCGACCACAGAAAATCAAATCGAAAAAGACTTGATTCAAAAGCTGGTAGAGCTTAAGTACGCTTATCGTCCAGATATTCGTGATCGCGAAGCGCTAGAAGCTAATTTTCGTCAAAAATTTGAAGCACTTAATCGTGTCAATTTAACCAATGCCGAGTTTGCTCGTCTGCGCGATGAAATTATCACGCCCGATGTTTACCAGGCTGCAAAACGGCTGCGGGAAACCAATTATTTCCAGCGTGAAGATGGCACGCCCCTGCATTACACCTTAGTGAATACCAAAGACTGGTGTAAGAATGACTTTGAGGTCATCAATCAATTACGCTGCAATACCACCAACAGCCATCATCGCTACGATGTCATTTTGCTCATCAATGGCATCCCCGCGGTGCAAATCGAGCTTAAAACCTTTGAGGTGATTCCACGCAAAGCCATTGAGCAAATCGTTCATTACAAAAATGATCCAGGAAATGGCTACAGCAATACACTGCTTTGCTTTATGCAGTTGTTTATCGTAAGCAACCAAAGCAATACGCTCTACTTTGCCAATAACAAAAATGAGCATTTCAGCTTTAATGCCGATGAGCGTTTTTTGCCGATTTACCAATTGGCTGATGAGCAAAACAAAAAAATCACGCACCTACATGATTTTGCCAATGTGTTTTTAGCCAAATGTACCTTGGGGCAGATGATTAGCCGCTACATGGTATTGGTCGCCAGTGAGCAAAAATTGCTCGTCATGCGGCCATATCAAATCTATGCAGTTAAAAAAATTGTCGATTGCATCCACCAAAACCGTGGCAATGGCTATATCTGGCACACCACAGGCAGCGGCAAAACGCTCACCTCGTTTAAAGCTTCCACGCTGCTCAAAGATAACCCAGACATTGAAAAGTGCCTGTTTGTGGTAGACCGTAAAGACCTCGACCGCCAAACCCGTGAGGAATTTAACCGCTTTCAAGAAGGCTGCGTAGAAGAAAACACCAACACCGAGACACTGGTGCGTCGTTTGCTATCAGAAGATTATGCGGACAAGGTAATTGTTACCACCATCCAAAAACTAGGCTTGGCGCTGGATGAAACTAGCAAGCGCAATCAAGCCAATGTGCAAAAAGGCAAACTCACTTACAAAGAGCGCCTAGAGCCATTGCGCGACAAACGCATTGCCTTTATTTTTGACGAATGCCATCGCTCGCAGTTTGGTGAAAACCACAAAGCCATTAAAGAATTTTTCCCGCAAGCGCAAATGTTTGGCTTTACTGGCACGCCGATTTTTGATGCCAACTCGAGCTTTGTGCAGGTGGATGGCAATGTCGGCTCGTTTAAAACCACGCAAGATTTGTTTGAAAACGAACTGCACGCCTACACCATCACCAACGCCATTGAAGACAAAAATGTCCTGAGTTTTCATATTGATTACTTTGGCAAAAATAAAGGCGAAGACCTCAAGCCCAAAAAAGCTGAAGTACCACTGCCGCAAGCCGTCATTAATGAGATATTGGCCAAACACGATGCCGCCACCAATCATCGCCGCTTTAACGCGATTTTAGCGACCTCGTCGATTAACAGCGCCATTGAGTACTTCAAACTGTTTGCACAGATGCAGGTACAAAAACAAGCCGAGGATGAAAACTTTAAGCTATTGAATATCGCCTGCGTGTTTTCGCCGCCCGCGCAAGGTAATGTTGAGGTACAGCAGCTACAAGAAGACTTGCCCACCGAGCAGCAAGATAACCAACAAGCGCCCGAAGAGAAAAAAGCCGCGCTCATCGCCATCATGGCTGCCTATAACCAACAATACGGCACCAACCACACCATTACCGAGTTTGATGCCTACTACCAAGACGTGCAAAAACGCATTAAAGACCAGCAATACGCCAACTACCCGCACAAACACAAAATTGATATTGTCATTGTGGTCGATATGCTGCTCACAGGGTTTGATTCCAAATACCTCAATACGCTCTATGTTGATAAAAACCTTAAACACCATGGCCTGATTCAAGCGTTTTCACGAACCAACCGCGTGCTTAACGATACCAAACCCTGGGGCAATATTCTCGATTTTAGGGGCCAAGAGGCTGAAGTCGATGCGGCGATTAAATTGTTTTCAGGCAAACAAGACGAAGCCAGCGCCCGTGAAATCTGGTTGGTAGACCCTGCGCCCAAAGTGATTGAAAAACTGCAAACCGCCGTCAGCAAATTTAGTGAATTTATGGAGAAGCAAGGCGTCGCCTGTGCCCCTGACCAAGTAAGCAATCTTAAAGGCAACAACGCCAAAATGGGGTTTATCAACCACTTTAAAGAAGTGCAGCGCTTTAAAACTCAGCTAGACCAATACACCGATCTTACTGACGAGCACAAACACACCATCGAGCAACTCATGCCCGAAATCACCCTGCGCGGGTTTAGAGGCCGTTATATCGAAACCGCCCAGCAGCTTAAAGCCCAGCAAGAGGCCGCTAACCCAAACAAGGCCGAGCAAGAGCAGGCCAGCTATGGCAACGAAGCTGATATTAACCAACTCGATTTAGAGTTGGTACTCTTTGCCTCGGCAGTGATTGATTATGACTACATCGTTGGATTAATCGCCAAATCTACACAAGCCCCTCCAAGTAGACAAAAAATGAACCGTCAGGAAGTTGTGAATTTTATTAAATCACACTCCAACATGATGGAAGAGCACGAAGCAATTATTGAATATATCGATACGCTGGTAGATGGCGAAGTGAAAACCGAGCAAGAGATAAAAAACAACTTTGAAAAGTTTAAAGCCGAGAAAAACAATAAAGCACTGGAAGCGGTGGCAAACAAACACGGCCTAGCGCTAGAGGTGCTTAAAACCTTTGTCGATGGCATTTTAAGCCGCATGATTTTCGATGGTGACAAACTCAGCGAGCTATTTGCCGAGCAAGACCTAGGTTGGAAAGCACGTACACAAAAAGAACTCGCCTTGATGGAAGACATGGTGCCATTACTTAAAAAACAAGCGCATGGCAGAGAGATTTCGGGGTTGGCGGCATATGAGTGAGCAAGCTAAAACATCAGTGCCAAAACTAAGATTTCCTGAGTTTAAGCATGAAGATGCTTGGAAACAAAAAAAACTAAAAGAGCTTTTTGAAATTGGCAGTGGGAAAGACTATAAGCATTTATCAACTGGCGAGATACCTGTATACGGCTCTGGTGGTTATATGTTGTCGGTGGACGATTACCTTTACGATGGTGAAAGTGTATGCATCGGAAGAAAAGGCACTATAGATAAACCAATGCTTTTGAATGGTAAGTTTTGGACGGTTGACACCCTGTTTTATACACACTCTTTCAAGGCTTGCAGTCCAAGATTCATATTTTCAATTTTTCAAAATATCGATTGGTTAAAACATAATGAGGCAGGCGGTGTTCCTAGTCTTTCTAAAACAACAATAAATGAAATAACCGCCTACATTCCTAAACCAAAAGAACAACAAAAAATCGCCGATTGCCTATCTTCACTCGATGATTTAATCACCGCACAAAACCAAAAAGTCGAAGCCCTAAAACAACACAAAAAAGGCTTAATGCAACAACTCTTCCCCGCAGAAAGTGAAACTGTCCCCAAACTCCGCTTTTCTGAGTTTAAGAATGATGGGGAGTGGGTGTTTTCGAACGCAGACAAAATTTTCCAACCAATCAGTAACAAAAAACATAATTCAGACTTGCCCATTTTAGCTATCACCCAAGAGCATGGGGCAATACCTCGGGAAATGATTGATTACAACGTCATTGCAACTGAGCAAAGTATTGAAAGTTACAAAGTTGTTGAGGTTGGTGACTTCATTATAAGCCTCAGGTCTTTTCAGGGTGGTATTGAATACTCTAATTACAAAGGCATTTGTAGCCCTGCCTATATTATTTTGCGTAATAAAATAAATGTATTTGATTTGTTTTTTAAGTATTACTTCAAAACCGATTTATTTATACGTGAACTCAACAAAAATATAGAGGGTATAAGAGATGGGAAAATGGTTTCCTATGCTCAGTTTTCTGAACTGCTATTACCTTTTCCAAACTATGACGAGCAGGTGAAAATTGGTAATTGCCTTTTATCGATTGATGCTTCAATTACTTTTGAAACCAATAAACTGGAAGCCTTCAAAAAGCACAAAAAAGGCTTAACGCAGCAACTTTTTCCTTCACTGGATGAGATGTAGATAATGGCAAACGGATTATATACATTTGCAAATCTTGAAGAGGTCGCTGGGCATTTAAGAGAGAAGCTAGACGAGAAAAAATATATTTTGCTTTTTGCTTATAACGGTACTGGTAAGACACGTTTATCAATGGCATTCAAAGAGGCTGGCAAGAAGGAAGAAGTAATACAAACTTATGATGCGAGTCCGGGTGAAGTTGAATCCGTTAGTAAGCTAAGCAGAGACACCCTGTACTTCAATGCGTTTACTGAAGATTTGTTCATTTGGGATAATGACCTAATCAACGATAACAAGCGAGTTTTAAAGCTTAATCTGACATCTAGGTTTTTTAATGGGTTGCAAGCGCTTGAAATGGAAAACCGTATTGCGCCATTGTTATTGCGTTATGCAGACTATAATTTTGTGATCGATTATGCGCTTGGTGAAGTGACTTTTTACCGTGAGATTGATATAGAAGGTGCTCCGATAGCGATAAAGGTCTCAAGAGGTGAAGAGAATATTTTTATGTGGTGCTTTTTTCTTGCTGTGGCGCAATTAGCTATCGACCAAGAAGAAGGGTCCCCATATGCGTGGGCGAAGTATATTTATATTGATGACCCGATTTCATCGCTTGATGATAACAATGTAATAGCTGTGGCAAGCCATTTAGCGCACTTATTGCAAAAAGAGCAAAATAAAATCAAGACTGTTATTTCGACACATCACGCACTATTTTTTAATGTGATGTGGAACTCATTAAATGAGAGGAAGAACAATCCGCTTCTTCCATATTTTTTAAATACTGATAAAGATACAAACTCATATAGCTTGCGTTATACCAATGACACGCCTTTTTTTCATCACGTAGCTTTGCTAAAGCAACTTCATGAGGCAGTTGAGTCTGGCAAACTCTTTACCTATCACTTTAATATTTTAAGAAGCATATTAGAAAAGGCGGCTGCATTTCATGGTTTTTCAAATTTCTCGGCATGTATAAAACAAGAGTCGGATGACCCCGAAGGCGTTTTACATGCAAGATTGATAAATGTTTTGAGTCACGGTAATTATTCTTTGTTTGAGCCTGTAGAAATGCTTGAAGAAAACAAAAACTATTTTAAAAAGATACTTAAAGACTATATGGAAAATTACAGGTTTAACCCTGATCTATTCCCTGAAACAACGGAAGTAGTGACAGCATGACTCAAGATGAATTAAATAAATTAGGTAAAACCCTGTGGAGCATTGCCGATAACTTGCGCGGTGCAATGAACGCGGATGATTTCCGTGACTATATGCTCTCGTTTTTGTTTTTGCGTTATCTCTCGGATAACTATGAGTTAGCGGCTAACAAAGAGTTGGGCGTTGACTATCCAAAGCTAGAAGAAAAAGATAAACGCACGCCTTTGGCCGTTTGGTATACGCAAAATACTGCCGATGTGGAAGAGTTTGAAAAACAAATGCGGCGTAAGGTGCATTATGTGATTGAGCCTAACCACTTGTGGCGTAGCATTGCTGAGCTGGCGCGTGTGCAAAGTGCGGATTTATTGCAAACCATAGAGACGGGTTTTAAATATATTGAAAACGAGTCATTTAACAGCACGTTTCAGGGCTTGTTTTCAGAGATTAATCTGAACTCAGAAAAACTGGGCAAAACGCATGCTGACCGCAACGATAAGCTGTGCGTGATTATCACCAAAATTGCCGAAGGCATTGCAAATTTTTCAACCAACAGCGATGTGTTGGGTGATGCGTATGAGTATTTAATTGGGCAATTTGCCGCTGGCTCTGGCAAAAAAGCGGGTGAGTTTTATACTCCGCAACAAATCTCGACTATCCTTTCGCGGATTGTGACCTTGGATAGCCAAGACCCCACCACGGGAAAAAAGCAAAAGCTGGAACGCGTGCTGGATTTTGCCTGCGGCTCAGGCTCACTTTTGCTGAATGTGCGCCACCAGTTGGGGGCCAATGGCATAGGCAAGTTTTACGGCCAAGAAAAAAACATCACTACCTATAACCTGGCGCGCATGAACATGCTGTTGCATGGCGTAAAAGATACCGAGTTTGAGATTTTTCATGGCGATACGTTGGATAACGAATGGCCGATGCTCAATGAGCGCAACCCAGCCAACAAGGTGGAATTTGATGCGATTGTAGCGAACCCGCCGTTTAGCTTGCGCTGGGACCCCACTGAAGAAATAGGCAAAGATTTCAGATTTGCCAACTATGGCCTCGCACCGAAATCCGCCGCCGATTTTGCATTTTTGCTGCATGGCTTTCACTTTTTAAGCGACAGTGGTGTGATGGCGATTATTCTGCCGCATGGCGTGTTGTTCCGTGGAGGCGCTGAAGAGCGCATCCGCACCAAACTGTTAAAAGACGGGCATATTGATACGGTGATTGGTTTGCCTGCCAACCTGTTCTATTCCACTGGTATCCCGGTGTGTATTTTGGTGCTCAAGCGCTGTAAAAAGCCGGATGATGTGCTGTTTATCAACGCAGCCGAGCACTTTGAAAAAGGCAAACGGCAAAACCGTTTGCTGGACGAACACATCACGAAAATTGTAGAGACTTATCAATACCGAAATGAGACTGAGCGTTACTCGCGCCGTGTTTCGATGGCGGAAATTGAAAAGAATGACTACAACCTGAATATCTCGCGTTACATCAGCACTTCAGTGGCGGAGCAAGAAATAGACTTGCGCCAGGTGCATGCCGAATTACACTCCGCAGAAGAAAAAATCAATCAGGCCAAACAACTTCACAATGCATTTTTACGGGAATTGGGTTTACCAGAGCTGCCATAAATTTTTATGGCAGCATTTCATGTGAGTCTTGCCAGCATTCAATATTATTGTTTAGATCTCAATTGAGAGCTTCACAAAAATATACTTTATATTGATTAGTTGATACACAATCTTTTGAAAGATCCAATAAATGTCCATCTTCTGTTTCAATAGTAATGTTTTGGCAACTTTCTTTATCACTTCTGTAAATTGCTTTTATTTCTTGCATACGTAAGACTCTGCCGTCAATTACTTGAGGAGTCATCAAATAAATATGCTTTATTTTGCATTCGGGGTTTTGTATGAACGACAACAAGTCTTCATTCGAAATTATTATTATGTCTAATACATTGTTGTTATCAAAAGTTGAACATGTAGCATAAAACCATTTTTTACAAGCTATTATGTAACCATATCGCCAAGTCAGTGGACTTAAATCATCATTTTCTGAATGACTGACTTGAGTTTTATCAGCAGGTAGAGTCGCAAGCATATTTATAGATCCCTTATATATATTGATCGCAGATACACCAAACATAGGAGCACTTTAGTTACTTATGCAGTGTGACTTAATTAAATACACTCATTTGTCTGGGTTGAAGTTCTATGAATTATTAGCTTATTGAACTTAAGGTGTTTGCTTTCGGTAGGCTCTCTATCCATTGATCAATCTCATATGATCGCCAGGCACGAGAACCAACAATCTCTACGGGGCTAGGAAATTGGCCCAATTTCACCATCCTGTAAAGTTTTGTCTTACCCATACCAGTTTTTTCAAGTACTGCTTTAATTCTCAAAAGTTTGACTTCCATTTTCGTTCCTCTGTATTAATTAGTACGCCAGGGGAATGATACAAAAATCATTTTTTCAAAGTATTGTTAAATAACAGCTTCTTAAAGCCTCTTTGTAACTATAGTTTTGCTTCTTTGAGTTCATCAAGATAATCTGCCCACGCCTGCATCATTATTTTTCGTTGTTCCAAGAATTTAGTGCGGTTATATGCCTTCCCTAATGCGTCTGGCACTTTATGAGCTAATTGATGTTCGATTATTACAGGATCAATATTTAGTCGCTCATGCAATAAAGTACGCGCCATAGCTCTAAATCCATGGCCAGTTATTTGAGTCTGTGTGTCATAACCCATACGCTTTAATGCGGCATTGATAGCGGCTTCACTCATAGGTTTTTTTGGATCGTGGCCACCCATAAAAACAAATTCACCATGACCACTCAATGGATGAATCTGCTTAAGTATTTGTAGAGCTTGATTCGAAAGAGGCACTATGTGATCGGTATTTGTCTTGGACACCCGATACGCCCATATGCCACTGCTCAAATCAATGTCTGACCATTTTGCACGGCGTAACTCACTTGGTCGTGTGAATACTAGAGGGGATAACCTTAAAGCACATTCAACTGTAAAGGTTCCACGAAATCCATCAATGGCCTTCAACAACTCTCCAACCTGTTCAGGCTCCACAAATGAAGCCATATGTTTCACTTGAGGGGTAGGCAATGCACCGCGTAGATCTGCGGTTACATCGCGTTCAGCTTTTCCGTTTTGGACTGCGTATCGCATTACTTGCCCTACAGCTTGCATTGCTCTGTGAGCAGTTTCCAATTTGCTTTGATTTTGAGGTCGCTTAATAACTTGCAGCACTTCCGGTGCAGTAATGTCTGCAATCGGTCTATTACCCAGCCATGGGAAAATATAAATTTCTAAACGCCTTAAAGTGCGTTCTTTGTGAGATGAAGATTTATTGATGAAATAGCTTTCTGCCCATTCTCTAGCTAAGAGCTCAAATGTGCTTTGTTGCTTTCCATAAATATTATTCTTCAGTGATTTCTTTACAGCGCCTGGATCTACGGGTGGAATTTGAGCTAGTAATTTTCTTGCATCATCCCGCCTTGATCTTGCTTCAACAAGGCTTACATCAGGATAACCACCCAAAGAAAGAGTTTTTCTTTTTCCGAGGTATCTGTAATCAAACCGCCACAATTTACCCCCTGCTGGATTAACAAGTAGATACATTCCTAACCCATCGGTTAATTTATAAGCCTTATCCGTTGGTTTAGCTGTACGTATCTTGGTGTCGGTAAGGGGCATTGACGGTATCCAGATTTATTTGACGGTATTTCTATCAAATAATACCGTCAAAATATGCGGATTAAAAGGGATAGAAGTGATATGGGATGGTGGAGATGAAAACAAAAAGCCCGCATTGGCGGGCTTTGTGAGGTTTGTTTAGAACAAAATCGAACAACTTTGATATATTAAATGGTGGAGCTGGGGGGAATCGAACCCCCGTCCGCAAGCCCTCCACAGACAGTTCTACATACTTAGCTGTGTTGTTTAATTTAACCATACAGTCACCAACGAGCAAGCAACTGCAAAGCGAGTCACCTTGGATTTAATGATGTATTAAGTAACCCAATACACCACGATCTTCTCTAAATGACGCTGCTGCCGGTTACCCAGCCCGACCGAGAAGCGCTTCGGTGCAGCGTTCAGCCGGGATTAAGCGGCTAAAGCGTAAGTTTCGTCGTTTGCGACTATACTTGTTCAGATGGATTTACGAGGGAACCTGAATCCTCGGTATGCCCTGCACTGCTTTGCAACCCACGTCGAAACCGGGTCAGCCCCAATGCAATCTTAAGATTATACGCCTGAAAAGCTGGCGAGCCAAACTTCAAGCGCATTTGTATGACATGGTACAATTCGACTATGTTTAAAAAAATTGTGATTTTCGGGGTAGGTTTAATTGGGGGCTCGGTGGCACTGGCGCTGAAAAAACAGCCCAACGCACCACAAATCACTGGCGTAGGCCGCTCTGACCAGAGTTTACAAGAAGCCCTGCACCTGGGTTTAATTGATGTGGCAGAAACCGATATCGGCAAAGCATTACAAGGTACAGACCTAATCTTGATTGCAACGCCCGTGGCACAAACCCCGGTGATTTTGCGCGCTATTTACCCCCATTTGAATGAGAACACCATCATTACAGATGCGGGCAGTACAAAATCAGACGTCATGGCTTATGCCAAGGCTGAGCTCGGCGACAAAATCAGCCAGTTTATTGGTGGCCACCCGATTGCTGGTGCCGAAAAAAGCGGACCCACTGCCGCCATGGCCGACTTGTATCACGGCAAAAATGTGATTTTGACGCCTGACACATCGACCCAGTCGCAAGCCGTTGAAAAAATAAAAGCGCTCTGGCAGCAGTGTGGTGCCATTGTTTCCACCATGCACGCACAGGACCACGACAGTGTGTTTGCCGCCGTGAGTCATCTGCCGCACTTACTGGCGTTTGCCCTGGTCGAGGATTTAGCCAAGCGCGACAACGCAGAACTATTGTTCAAATTTGCTGCCAGCGGTTTCCGTGACTTTACGCGCATTGCAGGCAGCCACCCTGAAATGTGGCGGGACATCGCCTTAGCCAACAAAAACGCGCTGTTAAGTGAACTCAACAGCTACCAACAAGCCCTGAACGAGATGACCAGCTTGCTTGAACAAGAGGATGGTCAGGCACTACACGCGCTGTTTGAGCATGCCAGCCGCGCCCGAAACGACTGGGCCAAGTCTAAAATTCAATAATTACACACAGCTATGGAACAACTGCATTTACCCGCTTCACACCAGGCGCTAGGCGCGATTACCCTGCCAGGCTCAAAAAGCATCTCTAATCGCACACTGTTGCTAGCAGCATTGTCTGATGGCGTCACTGTCATTCGCGACTTGCTCGCCTCAGATGACACCGCAAGAATGCTGGAAGCTTTAACGGCCTTAGGCGTCAAACTAGACAACATCGGCGAAAACGCCTGGCAAGTCACAGGCTGTGGTGGCAATTTCCCCAACAAGCAGGCAGACTTATTTTTAGGCAATGCTGGCACGGCGTTCAGGCCTCTTACAGCTGCGCTGGCTTTTTCTGGAGGTGACTATCACTTGCACGGCATTGCGCGCATGCATGAACGCCCAATCGGCGATTTGGTGGATGCCTTAACACAAGCCGGCGCTCAGGTGGCCTACCTGGCTAACCAGGGCTACCCTCCCCTGCAGATTTCCCCGGCTAAACTGGATGTCAGCCAGGCGATTAACATTCGTGGTGATGTCTCTAGCCAGTTTTTAACGGCATTGCTGATGGCACTGCCTTTAACCGGTCAGGCAGCGACGATTGAAGTCGTCGGCGAGCTAATTTCTAAACCTTATATCGAGATCACGCTCAACCTGATGCAACGCTTTGGCATCACGGTGCAACGTGATGGCTGGGCGCGTTTTTATATTCCAGCGGCGCGTTATCAATCGCCAGGCGAGATTTATGTTGAAGGCGATGCTTCCAGTGCCTCTTATTTTATTGCAGCAGGTATTTTGGCCGGAGATGTGACCGTTAACGGCGTGGGTGAACACAGCATACAAGGCGATATCCGCTTTGCAGAAGCCGCCAACTTGATGGGCGGCCGCATCAGCTATGGTGACAACCATGTGCGGGCCGAAAAAACGCCATCATTAAAAGCAATTGATCTCGACTGCAATCATATTCCGGATGCCGCCATGACCTTGGGCGTGATGGCAATGTTTGTCAAAGGTGACTCAGTCCAATCGCGCACCACCACTTTACGCAATATCGCCAGCTGGCGCGTGAAAGAAACCGACCGTATTGCTGCGATGGCAACAGAGTTGCGCAAAGTCGGTGCCACCGTGGTTGAAGGGCCAGATTACATTCAAATCACGCCGCCAGCCCAACTCACGCCCAATGCGGTCATCGACACCTATGATGACCACCGCATGGCTATGTGTTTTTCGCTGCTGAGCTTGGCTGGTGTGCCTATTACCATTAATGACCCTAAATGCGTGGGCAAAACGTTTCCTGATTACTTTAAGGTGTTTGCCAGTATTGCGCACTAGCGTTGCGGCTGTTTAATCACGCCGCATAAGCCCACTCATGTTCATCCGGCTCGGCAGGTGTTGCTGCATGACCATGCTGGTGGCGCTGCCAGGCGCGTTCGTGAAAATAAAACACAACCGTGTTGCATGCTGGCTCGACCAGCGCCATCAGGCCACCCACCAGCATGCTACCCGTTAACAGGTAGGCGACGGTAAAAGCGACGCTAAAATGTAGCATTGCGAAAGAGGCGGTTTTAATCATGGTGAGCTCCTTGCATAAGATGGCTCCATGTTACAAAAGCGCAAAACCAAAATCCAATTCATTGTTTTAAAGTATTTGATAAATAAATCTTATGACAAACACCTCTCTCCCACCCGTCATCGCCATTGATGGCCCTTCTGCTTCCGGCAAAGGCAGCGTCGCAGAACGCGTCGCCAAACAGTTTGGCTTCCACTATCTGGACTCTGGTGCGATTTACCGGCTGCTGGCTTATGCTGCCTATCAACAGCAGGTGGCCTGGTCAGATGCCAGCAAGCTGGCCGATATCGCCGCCAAATTGGATATCAAGTTCGACAACGGTGAGGCTTACCTGGATGGCGTACAAGTCAGCGCCCATATTCGCACCGAGCAAATGGGTAAAGGCGCCTCTGAAGTCGCCGTGCATCCCGAAGTGCGCACCGCTTTGCTACAAACACAACGCAACTTCAGGCAAGCGCCAGGCTTGGTAGGCGACGGGCGCGACATTGGCTCGGTGATTTTCCCGGATGCTGGCTTGAAAATCTTTTTGACTGCCGCAGTTGAAACCCGCGCCAAACGCCGCTATGACCAATTAATTAACCGTGGTGAAACGGCCGATTACGCCTTAATCCTGGCAGATTTGCAACAGCGTGACCTGCGCGACAGCCAGCGTGTGGCAGCACCGTTAAAACAACTCCCTGATGCCATTTTGCTGGATACCACCGACAAGAATATCGAACAAGCCGTGAACATCATTATCGAAGCCTTTAAAAAAGCGTGCCGATCAGCGTAAAAAATTGCATAAGTCATTGAACTCACTAATTTTTTTGTGTATAGTTTTGGATTCGGATTGCTCAAGTCATGCTTGAGCAATATTTTTTAACCTTTTCCATTGTATTGCGCTTCTGTGCAGCAATGGCTCGCTGAACGATGTCTGTCATTCATGCGAGTAAAAATTGGACAATTTTTTAATGGCTTCTATTTCTAATACATCCTCCTCAATGGAATCTTTTGCAGCCCTCTTCGAAGAGAGCCTGGCCCGCCAGGAAATGCGCGCAGGTGAAGTAATCACCGCCGAAGTAGTGTCTGTAGACAATGATTTCGTCATCGTGAACGCTGGCCTGAAATCCGAAAGCGTGATCAACGCTAGCGAATTTAAAAATGCGCAAGGCGAGCTGGAAGTTGCCGTTGGCGACTTCGTTAAAGTAGCGATTGAAAAACTGGAAGACGGTTTTGGTTCTACACAACTTTCTCGCGAAAAAGCGAAGAAAATGCAAGCATGGCTGGATCTGGAAGAAGCCATGAACGAAGGCCGCGTGGTCAAAGGTTTTGTGAGCAGCCGTGTTAAAGGCGGTCTGCGTGTTTCTGTCAGCGGCATCATGGCATTCTTGCCAGGTTCACTGGTAGATATTCGTCCTGTTAAAGACACTACCCCTTACGAAAACAAAGAGTGGGACTTCAAAGTCATCAAACTGGATCGTAAGCGTAACAACATCGTGGTTTCACGCCGCGCAGTGATGGAAGACACTCTGGGTGCCGACCGTGAAGCACTGCTGGGCAGCCTGACAGAAGGTGCTGTGATCAAAGGTATCGTTAAAAACATCACTGACTACGGCGCGTTCGTGGATCTGGGTGGTATCGATGGCCTGTTGCACATCACTGACCTGGCATGGCGCCGTGTGAAGCACCCATCAGAAGTGCTGACCGTTGGTGAAGAAGTTGAAGCCAAGATCCTGAAATTCGACCAAGAGAAAAACCGTGTTTCTTTGGGCATCAAACAATTGGGCGACGACCCATGGGTGGCATTGAGCCGCCGTTACCCAGTAGGCACACGCCTGTTCGGTAAAGTATCTAACCTGACAGACTACGGCGCGTTTGTTGAAGTAGAACCAGGCATTGAAGGTTTGGTACACGTGTCTGAAATGGACTGGACTAACAAGAACATTCACCCAGGCAAAATCGCTCAATTGGGCGACGAAGTTGAAGTAATGATCCTGGAAATCGACGAAGACCGTCGTCGTCTGTCCTTGGGCATGAAGCAGTGCAAACCAAACCCATGGGATGATTTCGCTGCAACGCACGCTAAAGGTGACAAAGTCGCTGGTCAAATCAAGTCTATCACTGACTTTGGTGTGTTCATCGGTTTGCCAGGTGGCATTGACGGCTTGGTACACTTGTCTGACTTGTCATGGACTCAATCTGGCGAAGAAGCCATCCGCAACTTCAAAAAAGGTGACGAGCTGCAAGCGGTTATCTTGGGTATTGACGTTGAGAAAGAGCGTATCTCTCTGGGCGTTAAACAGTTGACTGAAGATCCTAGCGGCAACAGCGCTCCGATTGGTGACGACAAATCTGGTAAACCAAAAGCCAAAAAAGCAAAAGCTGACGACGTGATGATCGACGAAGCTTCTGCTGGCACAACCAACTTGGGTGCTTTGTTGAAAGCCAAGCTGGACAGCAAAAAATAAGAAGGCTTTAGATCATGACAAGATCTGAACTGATAGACTTGCTTGCCCAGCGCTTTCCGCAATTAGTGCTGAAAGATGCCGAGTTATCCGTCAAAACCATCCTGGATGCAATGACGGAAAACCTGGCGACGGGAGAGCGTATCGAGATACGCGGTTTTGGCAGCTTTAGCCTCAACTACCGCCCGCCTCGGTTGGGACGTAATCCGAAAACTGGTACAAAAGTACAAGTGCCGGCCAAATACGTGCCACACTTTAAAGCGGGTAAAGAGCTGCGTGACCGCGTAGACGCTATCGAATCTTAATTTCTTGATTAAGCAGTAAGCAAAAACGGTATCTTCGGATACCGTTTTTTTTACCTGCAATGAACGCTATTCATAGCGTATCGCCAACTGCTTGGGTAAAATAAAGCCTGACCTGAAAAGAGACCCCCTATGCTGGTTGAATTTGAATATTGGTGGCTTTTGATTCTGCCGCTATTTTTTACGCTGGGCTGGATTGCCGCCCGTGTGGATATCAAGCAATTGATTGCTGAATCCACCTCACTGCCAGCCACCTATTTTAAAGGCCTCAATTTATTGATTGCAGACCAGTACCATAAGGCAGTCGATGCGTTTAGTGAAGCGCTTTACCTGAACAAAGACTCCCTCGAACTGCACTTTGTGCTTGGTAGCCTGTTCCGCCGCACTGGTGAAACCGACCGCGCTATTCACCTGCATATGAATTTGCTCGAAAACTACGAGCTGACCGAACAACAATCCACCTCAATCAAGGTCGAGCTCGCGCAAGATTACTTTAAAGCGGGTTTATATGACCGCGCTGAAGAGATTTTTAAAACCTTGCGTCATACACGCTACGAACAGGCGGCCTTACGGCATTTACTTGAGATCTACGTCAAAGAACGCGAATGGTCAGAAGCCATTGCGATTGCCATTGAGCTAGAACGCTCGTCTGGAATCTCTTACCGCAAAGAGGTCGCACAATATTATTGCGAGCTGGCTGCCAATGCGATGATTCGCCAAGATTGGGCGCATGCCAAAACACAACTTGAACAAGCATTAGACGCCAATAAGAACTGTGTGCGCGCCAACGTGTTGTTAGGTGATATCGCCGCGCAACAAGGCCATCATACAGACGCCATCGCCTTATGGAAGCGCATTGAAATGCAGGCGCCGGAACACTTGGGGCTGGTGGCGCAAAAAATGCTCAAGAGCTACTCATTGCTTTATGGTGAAAGCGAGACTGAATCCAACAAAGTCAGCAAAGGCCTAAGCGAAGGCTTGAATCAATTACACCAGTATCTTGAAACCTATCAAATCAGCAGCATGATGTCCGTGCTTTATGAGGCGACGCTGCAAGCTGAGGGCGCAGACAAAGCCGCCAAACTGGCACGCAATGAGTTGATTCGTAAACCCAGTTTAAAATCACTCGACCAGCTCTTGCAGGCGCGCGCCATGCTGGATGATGAACAGCATGACCTGCAACTGATGCAGCAGACCGTGCGCAACGCCATCGGTGACCGCGCTGCCTATTATTGTGATCAGTGTGGCTTCCGCGCCAAACAATATCATTGGCAATGCCCAGCCTGTAACGCCTGGGAGTCGCTGCCGCCCGAGCCGACCGAGGCAACCATTAGAGATATCAAGCTACTTAAACGCAAGTAGTCTTTATTAACCGAATATACGAATTAGCTTTTATGACTGATAGCAAAATTATTGTCGCCCTCGACTACGCAGATGCCGCGTCGGCCACTGCCCTCGTCGATCGCCTGGACCCGACCCTGTGTAAACTCAAAGTCGGCAAAGAACTTTTCACAGCCGCAGGTCCCGCGTTTGTCGAGTCACTTGTCAAACGCGACTATGATGTCTTTTTGGATTTGAAATTTCACGACATCCCTAACACTGTTGCCAAAGCTTGCCAGGCCGCGGCCAATTTGGGCGTCTGGATGCTCAATGTGCATGCTAGTGGCGGCTTATCCATGATGCAAGCAGCACGCGAAGGGCTGGACAAAACCTTTGGCGATAAGGCTCCTTTACTCATTGCCGTCACCGTCTTGACCAGCATGGATGAAGCCACCTTGCACAGCTTAGGCGTTCAACGGTCGCTCAATGACCACGTGTTAGCTCTGGCCACCATGACGCAGCAAGCCGGTTTAAATGGAGTTGTTTGCTCGGCGCAAGAAGCGAGCATGCTGAAAGATGCTTTAGGTGCTGCCTTTTGCCTGGTGACGCCCGGCATCCGCCCACGTGACGCTAGCCAGGACGATCAAACCCGCATCGTCACGCCAGAGGATGCATTAAATCTGGGCGCACACTACCTGGTGATCGGCCGTCCGATTACACAAGCCGCTGATCCACTTGTTGCGCTAAGCACAATAATTAAAAATATTTAATATAAATTAACATTATTAAGCTGCGCGTGCCTTTGCACTCACGGTGAGTCAGTACAATAAAAACAGGCCATTCAAGCCTGTTTTTATTTTTTGATCATACGGAGGAACTATGAAGCAAACACTACTCGCTTATTTAATGTATTTCATTCTGTTACCAGCCGCGTATGCAGTTGTGGATATTAATACCGCCAGCCAAGCCGAATTAGAAAGCCTGAATGGCATTGGCCCGGCGAAAGCACAGGCGATTATTGAATATCGGAAAAAAAGCGGTGGTTTTAAATCTGTAGATGAACTGGACCAAGTGCCGGGCATTGGTCAGGCAACATTAGCCAACCTAAAAAAAGATGTCAGCATTAGCGGTAAAAAACCAGCATCTGCAGAAACGATAAAACTAGATAAAAAGAAATAGTCATATCGTACTAAACCGTCAAAAACAAAAAAGCACCCATTGGGTGCTTTTTTATCGCTGGCGGAGAGAGAGGGATTCGAACCCTCGATAGAGTTGCCCCTATGCCACCTTTCCAGGGTGGTGACTTAAACCGCTCATCCATCTCTCCTAAAGAAGGCGCGATTATAGCCCATAAAACTCGTTGCCGCCAAATATTTTAGTGGGTTTTTGATGCCTGCATCGATCAAAAAGTGGGTTAAAAATGCACTTTATAACACCACTGAGCACTCTTATAAATCATCAAAAAGTTATCTTAAAAGGCTTGCTTTTGTCAGCCTGAAGGTTTAATGTTTAGCACACAAACAGAGGCCAAAGCCTTGTAAAATAAGGTGTTAAGCTATGTTTATCGCGATAGTTAATTGCGGATTGATGTAGGCGGTTTGGAGCGCAGTTCTGCTACAAGATTAATAGAAAAAATACAGGAGTAACTATGAGTTTGGATCTTCTTAAGGCTATGGGCGTCAAAGTCCCATACAAAGCCAAGTATGACAACTTTATCGGCGGCAAATGGGTAGCACCGGTTAAAGGTGAGTATTTTGATGTGATTTCACCCATTACCGGCAAGCCATACACTCAAGCGGCGCGTTCGAGTGCTGAAGACGTCGAACTGGCTTTAGACGCTGCGCATGCCGCGGCAGACAAATGGGGTAAAACCTCAGTCGTTGAACGTTCAAACTTGTTGTTGAAAATTGCAGACCGTATCGAGCAAAATCTTGAGCTGATTGCAACTGCTGAAACGGTGGATAACGGCAAACCAATCCGCGAAACCATGAATGCTGATATTCCGCTGGCCGCTGATCATTTCCGCTATTTTGCGGGTGCTTTGCGCGCGCAAGAAGGTAGCATCAGTGAGCTGGACGAACACACCGTGGCTTATCACTTCCATGAACCATTGGGTGTTGTTGGCCAGATTATTCCCTGGAATTTCCCTATTTTGATGGCGGCCTGGAAACTGGCGCCAGCAGTAGCAGCAGGCAACGTGGTGGTGATGAAACCGGCTGAATTTACGCCGATTAGTTTGTTGATTTTGATGGAAGTGATTGCTGACCTGGTGCCACCAGGCGTGATCAACATCGTCAACGGTTATGGCCGCGAAGTTGGCGCACCGCTGTCAACCAGCAAGCGTATCGCTAAAATCGCCTTTACCGGCTCAACCGCCACTGGCCGCTATATCGCGCAAGCCGCTGCTAGCAATCTGATTCCAGCGACGCTAGAGTTGGGCGGAAAATCGCCTAATGTTTTCTTTGAAGACATCATGGACGCTGATGATGACTTTTTGGACAAAGCCGTTGAAGGTCTGGTGTTGTTTGCCTTTAACCAGGGTGAAGTCTGTACCTGCCCTTCCCGTGCATTGATTCAAGAATCCATTTACGACAAGTTTATGGAGCGCGTGTTACCACGCGTCGCCGCGATCAAGCAAGGCAACCCGCTAGACCCTAACACCATGATTGGTGCGCAGGCCTCACAAGATCAGGTCAACAAGATTTTGTCTTACATGGACATTGGCCGCCAGGAAGGCGCGCAACAACTGTGTGGCGGTGAGCGTAACATTTTGGGTGGGGATTTGGCAGAAGGCTATTACATCAAGCCTACCCTGTTCAAAGGCCACAACAAAATGCGTATCTTCCAAGAAGAGATTTTTGGACCAGTGTTGGCTGTGACGACCTTTAAAGACGAAGCCGAAGCCCTGAGCATTGCTAACGACACCATCTTTGGTTTGGGCTCTGGCGTGTGGACACGTGACGGCAGCCGCGCTTACCGTATGGGCCGTGGCATCAAGGCTGGCCGTGTCTGGACCAACTGTTACCACGCCTACCCTGCTCACGCAGCCTTTGGTGGTTACAAAGAATCTGGCATCGGCCGCGAAACGCACAAAATGATGCTGGATCACTACCAGCAAACCAAAAACATGCTGGTCAGCTATAGCCCTAAAAAATTAGGATTCTTCTAATTTAAAGGACTCAGCAAGACAAGTCTGCAAGTTTGAAAAAAGGGGCGAATTTTTCGCTCCTTTTTTTATCTATCATGGCATGATAGTAACCATTAACAGGGGTGAAACAAATGACTGAACGGGTATCTGCAACACCAGCGGCTGTTGCATTGATTGAACAATTAACTGCACAACATGGCCCTATCGTTTTTTTCCAGTCTGGTGGCTGTTGTGAAGGGAGCGGCCCCATGTGTTTACCCGCCGCTGAGTTCCGACCTAGCCCGGCGGATGTCAAACTGGGCGAATTGCCTGGCGGTGCCGTTTTTTACATGAGTGACAGCCATTTTAGCTTTATGCACAGCACGCATACCATTCTGGATGCCATGCCTGGCTCCAGCGGGTCTTTTTCACTGGACGGCGGAAGTGGCATGGCCTTTATTACGCGTGGCCGTTTATATTCTGATGAAGAGTTGTCGCAGCTGCAGCCAGAGCAACGTATAGGCTTGCAATAAATAAAAAAGGCATCCTAAGGATGCCTTTTTTTGAGACGACCACACAACATTAGAATCCCAAACTTTCCAGCAGGTCATCCACTTGTTCTTGGTTCGCGACCACATCGACCGTGTTATGCGGATCAATTTGGGGACCATTTAATAACGAATCATCATCTTTTTTCACTGGTGGTGCAAAATCGACTAACACTTGCACTAATTGCCTCTCCAGATCTTGTGCCAGGGTGGTAACCTTTTTAATCACTTGCCCCGTCAAATCCTGAAAGTCCTGCGCCATCATGATGTCCATCAGTAACGACTTGGTCGTCGTGGTGTGCTCGTTTGCCATGGCTAAATAAGCGAAGGTTTCCTGCACCACGGCATCGTATTCCGACTTTAACGAGGCACGCTGCATGACTTCTTCCCAGCGCTGCTTGAGTGCGGCTGCGCGGTCTGCCAGTTCAGATTGCAGCGGCGTGGCCTGGTCTGTCGCATTTAATACCCGCTCAGCGGCCTGTTCGGTCATTTTAGCGACATAGCTCAAGCGATCACGCGCATCAGGAATTTCCTGTGCGACTTGCTCAAGTACCTTGTCATAGCCCAACCCACTCAAGCTGTCATGCAGCGAGCGTGTCATGTGACCAATCCGGCTGATCATTTCTTCTTGTTGATTTCCATTCAGGTCCTGCATGATGGTGGCAGCAATGTCCACCACAATATTGTCCTGATTCGGATTAACAGCTTCGGTCATGGTTACACCTCGCCTTTTTCCAATTTTTCAAAGATTTTGGATAATTTCTCTTCCAGGGTGGCTGCCGTAAATGGTTTCACCACATAACCATTTGCTTTGGCTTGTGCGGCGGCGATGATGTTTTCTTTCTTCGCCTCAGCCGTGACCATCAGTACTGGCAGCTTGGATAATTTGTTATCTGCGCGGATATTCTGCAACATGGTTAAACCATCCATGTTCGGCATATTCCAGTCAGATACCACAAACTCAAAATCACCATTACGCAGTTTATTCAATGCATCCGCGCCATCTTCGGCCTCTTCCACATTGTTGTAACCCAACTCCTTGAGCAGGTTACGTACGATTCTACGCATGGTGGAAAAGTCGTCCACTACCAGAAATTTTGTATTAGGGTTGCCCATTTGTTACTCCACTATCATTAGTTACCTATCCCGTAGCATCGATTATCTGATAAATGACGCACAATGCTATTGTCGATAAAACCGGGATTTGTCTGTTTGTTCGCCACTACATTACACACGCAGGGCACGATCACTATTAGTAGCTAAATAATGTAGCACCATTCGTGGCAGGTCTTTCAGATGCCCTACCTCATGGACGCCACCATGTGCGACCGCTTCGCGCGGCATGCCATATACGACACAGCTCTCTTCATTTTGCGAGAAATTATAGGCGCCGGCATTTTTCATGCGCAGCATGCCAGCCGCGCCATCTTTGCCCATGCCGGTGAGGATAATCCCCACCGCGTTTTTACCCGCATTCAAGGCTGCAGAATCAAACAATACATCGACTGACGGCTTATGTCTATTGACTGGCTCACTGTCTGACAGTTTAGTCACATAGTTGGCGCCGCTTCTGCCCAGCAATAAATGTTTGTCGCCTGGCGCAATATAAGCATGTCCCGGCAAGACACGCTCACCGTCGACGGCCTCTTTCACAGCAATCTTGCACAAGCTGTTTAAACGCTCGGCAAAAGACTTGGTGAAGCCAGCTGGCATATGTTGGGTGATCAAAATCCCCGGACAGTCGGATGGCATTTGCATCAACACGGATTTAATCGCCTCGGTGCCGCCAGTTGAGGCGCCAATAATCAGTAACTTTTCACTACTGATCAGCGGGTTACGAATCGCACTTTGTTGCACCTGGGTATTAGACGCCTTGGCAATACTTTGCAAGGTGCTGACTTTAGCCCGCGAAGCGGTGCGGATTTTGTCGGTGATTTCGTCGGCATACTGCTGCATGCCTTGCGAAATGCCCATTTTAGGCTTGGTTACAAAGTCTGTGGCACCCAGCTCCAACGCACGCAAGGTGATCTCAGAGCCTTTTTCGGTCAATGTAGATACCATCAGTACCGGCATCGGCCGCAAGCGCATGAGTTTTTCCAGAAAATCCAGGCCATCCATGCGCGGCATTTCCACATCCAGCGTCAGCACATCCGGGTTCAACTGTTTGATCATCTCCCGGGCGACCAGCGGATCCGGCGCGGTACCCACCACTTCGAGGTCCTTGGTGTCATTGATAATCTCACTCAGCAAGCTGCGTATCAGCGCCGAATCGTCAATGACGAGTACTTTTGTTTTCATGGCTTGTCCTCTTTTTTAATTATTATTTAAAACAAATCAATATCCCCACCCACATCGTTTGTCTGCAATTTGCTTGAGTAAGCTTGTTCGCGTTTAACCAATGTGTAGTTGTTCAGTTGTTTCAGCTTTTTAACCAAGACCTTGCCGGTTTTTGGAAAAAAATAGACCTTGCGCGGATAAATATCCAGCAAGTCTTCACCCGTGACTTTAATGCCCTCATCCTTCAGGTATTTTTTGACGAACGCCGCATTACGGTCACCGACGTTGTTGGTGGTAAAACTGCGCAACACATTGCCGCCGCCAAAAATCTTCGCTTCCAGATTTTCGCGTTTGGCACCATTGCGCAATAACTGGTTAATCAGCACTTCCATGGCATACGTGCCATAGCGCATTGATTCTGAGACCGGACTATCTTTATCTGCTGCCGCCCCATCCGGTAGCATAAAGTGATTCATGCCGCCAATCCCCGTGCGGCTATCTCGGATACAGGCAGACACGCACGAGCCAAGCACCGTGACAATCAGCATGTCTTTATCCGTGTAGTAATACTCCCCTGGTGATATTTTGGCGGCGTTTGTGTTAAACGTCCTGTCAAAATACAGGGTGGTTGAAATTTCTTCTTGCATGACACTCATGTCGATTTCCGATGCGTAAACAGGCTGGAACGTGCCGCGCCACTGGTTTTTAATTTATAGACGGTTTTTCCTAAGAGTTGCAGGTGATCAGACACATACAAAAAGTTTTCCGAGTGTCCGGCCAGCAACAAGCTGTCTTCATGCATTAAGGTGACAAATTTATCAATAATCTTACCTTGTGTCGGCTTGTCAAAATAAATCATGACATTACGACAAAAAATCACATCAAAGCCGTCGTGAAATGGCCATTGTGTATCGAGCAAATTGAGTTGATGAAAGTGAATCAACTCTCGCAGCGCTTTTTTCATGCGCACCAGGCCATCCTGCTTGCCGGTGCCGCGCTCAAAAAACTTGCGTACTCTGGCATCATCCATTTTTTTAATGCGATCCAGCGGGTAAACCCCTGCCGCGGCCGTTGCCAGCACATTGGTATCAATGTCGGTAGCAATAATTTCAACCGGTGGTTTGAGGGTGTTAAACGCTTCGCAGGCCGTCATGGCGATCGAATACGGTTCTTCGCCGGTCGAGGCCGCTGAACACCAGATACGGATGGGTTTGGCAGGCTTGCGTGCCGCGAGCTTGCTCAAATGTTCAGCTAATATCGGAAAGTGATGTTCTTCCCGAAAAAATGAGGTCAGATTCGTGGTCAACGCATTGGTAAATGCCTGCCACTCATCTGCATTGTTATTATTTTCCAACGTGTCCAGATACTGTTTGAAGCTGAGCATATCCAGTGCGCGTAACCGCCGACCAATACGGCTGTACACCATATCGGTCTTTGCATCGGATAATGAAATGCCTGCATGGCGATAAATCAGACTTTTAATTCTGACGAAATCATCGCGCGTAAACAAAAACTCGCGCGCTTCCTGTTCTTGTTTTTTCAATGCACTCACTTCGTTATCCTATGCAAATCCGTTGGCTAAACATTGGCTAAAAATTAAGCCTTTGTGGTATCGATACGATCTTTCATTTGTGCAATCGCCAATTCAATCTGTTTTTCTTCCTTGGCTTTGGCTTCAGCGCTGGTGCGTGCATATTTGCTACGCTCCTGCATTTGTGAGATGGCTAATGCGGCTGCTTGGTCATCTGCACGGCGGTTTTGCGCCTCTGGCGTTTGCGCGGCAAATGGGTGCAATGCTTCTTTGTATTGTTTCACTACATCAGCGGCTTTAGGCTCGCGGGCAATCGCGGCTTTAATGGCCATTTTGGTTGCACGATAGTTCCAGTCCTGAATACGGTCATCCATATCTGCTTTGCTGTCGATAAAGACACCAACACAGATAAACACGTCATCCGCTTCTTCCAATGGGATGGTGCCATCAGCCACGCAATCCATCACCGCCATGGCAACGCCACGTTGTGCTGGGCCAAACATTTGTGTTGCCTGGCGGCCATCTTTAATGGTCACCTTGTTAAACATCACTGTGTTTGGTTTGACCATCATGTTTGGCGCTGCAATCGCCAATAAACCGTTTACCCCTTGTTTTTGGTCGGTGAGCGTACGACAAAATGCGTCTTCTGCAGCGCTACCGCGTGGGCCCATAATTAAGTCAATGTGCGCCACATTTTTCAAATCCAAACCACCCTCTGGGCGATCTTCAATCACTAAACCTTCACCAATTAACACTCGATCAATCACAGCCATTTTTTAACTCCTGATAAAAAGTACTACTTATTAAAGGGCAATTACTTTTGCCCTAACCGTTGCTGACCTGACGATATCCTTCGTCCCAGCCTGCATTTCCTGATTTGTGGCCGGGCACGGTTGCATGCCCATCCACAATAAATACACCTACCGCGGTTGCCAGCTCATTGGCATGATCCATCAGCGACTCTGCCGCTGCGGCTGCCTGTTCTACTAACGCAGTATTTTGTTGTGTCACATCATCCATGCGGATCACCGCATCATTGACCAAGGCAATGCCAGCGCTTTGCTCGTTAGAGGCCGATGCAATTTCACCGATAATGACACTGACGCGTTTTACAGAATCCACAATTTCATGCATGGTGTTACCGGCTTCTTCTACCTGGCGACTGCCTTCTGCGGTTTTGTTAACCGAGTCAGTGATTAACTCTTTAATTTCTCGCGCGGCGACTGACGAACGTTGAGCCAAATTGCCCACTTCGTTAGCCACCACCGCAAAGCCTCGGCCCTGCTCACCTGCTCGCGCGGCTTCTACGGCAGCATTCAAGGCCAGAATATTGGTCTGGAAAGCAATGCTGTCGATGACAGAAATAATGTCTTCAATCTTGTGCGCGCTTTCATTGATATCACTCATGGTGCTCACCACGGCATTGACCACTTCACCGCCTTTGACTGCGACGTCTGAGGCTTGCGCCGCCAGATGATTAGCCTGTTTGGCGTTATCGGCATTCTGTTTCACGGTCGACGCCAGTTGATCCATGCTAGAAGCGGTTTTTTCGAGGTTAGCCGCCTGGTCTTCGGTGCGGCGGCTTAAGTCTGCATTGCCTTGTGCGATTTCTTTAGCGGCAATATTGATAGATTCAGCGGCGGTTTTCACAGTCAGCACTGGCTCGACGATCATGTCTAGCGTCTGATTCATGCCCTCGACAATCTTGCGATAGTCGCCAGGATGTTTGGCAGCATTGGCGCGCACAGTGACACGGCCTTCACGGGCCGCTTCTGCCAGCATTTGTGCATCAGCATTCAAGGCTTTCAAATTGCTGCGCACTTGCTCAATGGTTTGATTGATTTTGGCTTTTTGGCCCGGAAACTGTTCCAGCGGCGCGTCAAAATTACCATCGCCAAACGCCTGCACACAGGCCATGGCTTTCTGGTTAAGTGCGATATGGCCGGCCACAATATTGTTGATGCTGGTTGCCAGCAATGAGAATTGGCCTTTAAACATATCGGCACGCAAAGTCATGTCGATATTGCCTTTATCATGCTCAGCATTGACCCAGTTCACTGAGTCGACAATGCCTTTGAGGTTGCCGCGAATGCGATCTACACTCTTATTCATGGCTGCTTTTTGACCAGGCATGGCTTCTAGCTGCACCGTCAGGTCACCGCGGCCAATATTGTCCATCACCGCAATAAACTTCTCGGTATCGCTGACGTAGGCAGTCACCATCTGGTTTACGCCTTGCGCCACGGCTTTAAAATCTCCATCAAACTGGCTGATATCAAGCAATGCATCAATGTCTCCTTGTGCATGCGCCGCAGACAGCTGCGCCATATCAGAAATCAGTGTTTTGACGTTATTCTTCAAGCTGTCAAAACTGACATTTAAAGCATTTAAATCCCCAGGCAAGGTCTCTAGCTGGGCACTAAAATCGCCCTGCCCCAGCAGCTGCATGGAGTCACTGGTTTTGCGCAGAATATCGGCATGCATCTTGAGCATGCGATTAATCTCCTGTGCCATATTGCAATATTCGCCGCTAAACTGGTCGACATCAATCATGGCCTTGATATTGCCTTTGGCATGCTCAGCCACGACATCTGTCATTTGCTGATCCAATAGACGCAATGTCTTTTTAGCCTGGTTTAAGGCCTGGATGACATTATCATCGCCATACGACACAGTACTGCTGTTAAAGTCACCATTGGCGATGCTTTTGGCGGCGTCGAGCGCTTGGTAAGTCTCGCCACCAATATTGCGTCTGATCGCCGCCATCATTAATGCGCCCAGGGCCACACTAAACAGAATCAAGCCAAGGTTGAGGCTGTAATTGATCCAATCATTCTGGTTCATCAATACAGGTGTTTGCTGTTCTATGCTTAAAGCACTTTCGTTTGCCTGCTTGATCACTTCGTCAACGACCAGTCTATGCTTTTGATACGCTGCCTGCAATCTTTCCAGCGCCTGGGCAATTTGCTTTTGATCGCCACTGCGAATCGCAGGAATCACTTCGTTGTCGCGCACGTTAAAAAATGCATTGCCACTCTCAAACAAAGGGCCAACCACACTATTTCTCAAGGCAGAGTCTGGCAACTGTGTTTGCCAGTAATTACGACGGTCTTCAAAAGACTTTTTCAGGGTGTTGCCTTTATCCACCAGCGCTTGCAAAGACTGATGATTCAAAGACACCATTTCCAGCACAGTGAGCCAGGATTCGATCAAATACTCAGGAGGGGGTAGCACATCAGCGATCAAATCTTTGTGATTCACAATTTGCTGATAATGTGCGCCTTGTACCGCTAATTCACGATCCCCTAAATTATCCAGGTAACTGGTCGTGACAATACCGCCACCAAGCACAGCCAGCATTAAGCTTAACTGTGACTTCAGTGTCATGCGAGAGAGTTTTCCCGCTAATGTATTTAACGATGCTGAGGACATGCTTGCCACTCCTTAATTGATTCCAAATCCCGGTTACTGGCCTGTTTATCTTGTTTGTTGGCCTATGTTGATGATTATTCAACATTCGGACCCGAATTGAATTGCCTGTAAAAAGGGGAATCTCGGCTCTTTTGCTGTAATTGCAACCCTAAAGAAATTCAAATGCGCATCATGGCCAGACTGGCTTTTTACAAGGCTTGGCAGCGATGTGCGTGAACTATAGCCAACAAAAAACCGGCTGCATCAACAGCCGGTTTTTGTGGTTCACTTCGTGTTAAAACTCTTCCCAATCACTATCATCGGTGCCTGTTCTGGCCGATATTTTGGGCGCGGGGCTGGCCTGCGGTTTGGGAGCCGCCACCGAGCGCCCTGAGGACGCACTGCTGAAACTATTGGTTACCGGTGGGGGCGCAGATGTTTGACTTCTTGCTTTCGACCCACTAGAAAGACTGCTGTGTCCAAAGCCACCTCCGACACGGCCTTCCAGTTTAAACTGGCTAATTGCATCAGCCAGTTGATTGGCTTGATCGACCAAGGACTCGGCCGCTGCTGCTGCCTCTTCCACCAAGGCCGCGTTTTGTTGCGTGGTTTCATCCATGCTGGTCACGGCCTGGTTCACCTGGTCAATGCCGGTGGTCTGCTCAGTAGACGCAGCTGAGATCTCACTGATGATGTCTGCCACGCGCTGTACAGAGGAAACCACTTCTTCCATGGTGTTACCCGCGTTTTCGACCAGCTTGGTGCCTTCTGTGGTTTTATTCACAGAGTCAGTAATCAGCTCTTTAATCTCTTTCGCTGCACTGGCTGAGCGTTGTGCCAGGTTGCGCACTTCACCCGCTACCACCGCAAAGCCTCTGCCCTGTTCACCAGCGCGCGCCGCTTCTACCGCCGCGTTCAAGGCCAGAATGTTGGTCTGGAAGGCAATGCCATCGATGACAGAAATAATGTCTTCGATCTTTTTCGCACTTTCGTTAATGGCACTCATGGTGGCCACCACTTCATTCACCACTTCGCCGCCTTTCACCGCTACACCAGAAGCAGTCAGTGCCAGCTGATTCGCCTGTTTGGCGTTCTCAGCGTTTTGTTTCACTGTAGAGGCTAACTCTTCCATGCTTGCTGCAGTTTGCTCCAGGCTAGAGGCCTGTTGCTCGGTACGCGCAGACAAGTCAGAGTTACCGCTGGAGATTTCATTCGCGGCAGTGGTAATCGTTTCAACCGCTTCTGACACTGCAATAATCGGTTCTACGATCATATCCAGCGTGTTGTTCACGCCTTCAATAATCTTGCGGAAATCACCGTTGTGTTTATCCACATCGGCACGCACGGTAATGCGGCCTTCTTTAGACGCTTCTGCCAGCATGCTGGTGTCAGCCACCAAGGCATTGACAGCTTCAATGCTGGTATTCAGGTTGGTAATGATCTGGCTATAATCGCCTGGGTAATGCTCAGAAATAGTCGCTGGGATATGGCCTTTAGCAATATTATCCAGATATTCTGAAGTCACGGTCAGCGGTTTCACCACAGCATCCAGTGTGCCATTGAGGCCTTCAATCACTTTACGGAAATCACCGTTGTGCTGATGGATATCGGCACGGGTAGACAATTGACCGTTCTGTGCCGCTTGGGCCAGTTTATTGGCATCCGCCACCAGTGCGTTCACTGCCGCAATACACGTATTGAGGTTGTTGATGATCAAGCTGTAATCGCCTGGGTATTGATCTTGAATACTGGCTGGGATCACGCCTTTAGCAATGTTATCCAGGTAGCTTGAGGTCACATTTAATGGTTTGACCACGGCATCCAGCGTGTTATTCATGCCCTCGACAATCGCGCGGAAGTCACCTTGGTGCTGGCTGGCGTTGGCACGTGTCGACAGATTACCTTCTACCGCGGCGTGTGCCAATTGATCAGCATCGTTCACCAAGCGTTTGATATTGCTGCGCACTTGCTCAATCGCTTCATTGACAAAGGCTTTCTTGCCTGGGAACTGCTCAAGCGGCACATCCAGATTGCCTTCTCCAAACGCTTTCACGACTTCAATCGCACTGCGGTTCATCGCAATGTGGCCAGCCACCATTTTGTTGATGCCTGCGGCCATCTCGGAATAACCACCTTTAAAGCGTGTTTGATCCACGGTGCAGTCGATATCGCCTTCATCGTGTTGCTGGCTGACATAATTCAGTGATTGCACCAGACCATCCAGGGTACGTTGCAGCACACGAATAGAGTAAGCCACGCTGGATTTGTCATCTTCTGGCAAGGTAATTTTCTGATTCAGATTGCCTTCCACAAAATTGCGGGCAATCACCGTTAACTCAGCAGGTTCCATGCCCAATTGCTTGAACATATTACGTTTGATAAACACACCAATCGACACCACCACAGCTAATGCAGCGAGCGCAATGCCAATCAGCATAAAGAGTGCGCTTTGCTTAACAACGGCCGCTTGCGTCGCACTGTCTTTGGCCAGCTTGTTGTTGAATAGTCTGTGCTCGCGGATGGCTTTTTGTACTCCCTCGATCACCGCCTGGTTCGCCAACAAGGCATCTCTCGCCTCTGTTTTCTTGTTAGAGAGCGACAAGGTCAGGGTGTTACTGCCCAACACGTCATAAGCTTTGATCGCCTCATAGTCTTTAGCCAGCAACTGTTTATCCTGCGCGTCGCTGATAAAACTATCATAGCGCTTGAGGGCAGCCATCAATTTGCCATGCGTCTCAGCGACTTCTTTTTCGATGAGCTGCATTTTACTGTTATCTGTGTTCAGCATATGCTGCCAAATCAGGCTGTTGAGTTTTTCAAACTCACCCAAGGTGTCGTCGAGGATTTCAATGCTCGGCGCCGCCATTTCATTGGCAAAATTGGTATATTTAAATACCCGGTCAGTTTGGAAATAACTCACTCCCGCCAGCAGGAACAACCCCAAAGCTGCGACGGTAATCAGAATGTACATTCTCTTAGCAACACTCATAATCTAGACTCCTAAATCCGTTTTTGATCTCTATAGCCATTTTGGCTTTCTTATATTTTCGGCTAATACCCTGGCAAGCTAAACCGTAATAAACACCGTTTTCGCCTCTTTGTTTTCGCTCAAGTTTTTACTTTTACTGCCGAGGACACATGATGAAAACTCATAAAAAATCCCCCTAAAAACAGGGGGATTCTCTGTCGGAAAAAAGTCGATTATTTCTTCGCTTTTGAAGCGTCAGCAACTTCTACTTTTTTCTTGGCAGCACCGGCCTCTGCAACTGCGTCGCCTTTCATGTGTGAAGAAGTCAGTTCAGCACTGCCTTCTTCATAACAAACGCGACCCATCATCGAAACGGTACATACTTCAGCGGCGAAGATTGGTGCCGAGAAAGCGGATAACGCAACGATAGTCAGGGCTGTGTTCAAAGTTTTTTTCATAAAGTCTCCATACGATTTAACAAGAAGTAACAGTGGTTATTCTTTACCACTTAGTTACTTTTACGACAGGCGCAGCTTATTCTTTAGCCATAAACAGCGGTTTTAACACTTTAGTTACAATAAAAAAGCCGACTGTTTAACAGTCGGCTTTTTCTGGATCAATCCGGGCTAAAATTCCTCCCAATCGCCATCATTGGTACCTGTTTTCTTAAAGGTACTGGTCATGGCAGGTCTCGCTGCAGGCGGGGCATGGCCACCACCTGATAAAACTCTGGATAATTGATTAATCGCAGCATGCGTCTCTTTCGATCGTCTGGAGAAATCACCGCCTAGCAAGAACTTGGCTTTATCGAGATTTTTCGCCGCCACCGACTCGACAATCTCACCGACACTCTGGTGAAAATGGGCGTGCGCATCTTTCAAGTCTCTGTATTCCTTGCGATGGCTATGCTGCTTGCCTTCGCCATATATCCACTTACCCAGGTCGCATTTATGGTCACTGGCTGCATCAGCATGATTGATAGTCTCTTTGTGCCGCCCGTTCATATAATCAACCAGGCGTGCTTTCCAGTGGTCATGCGCTTTGCTGGCCTCATCCAAAGAGAACTTTTTTGTGACGGCTCCTCCCTGGGTACCGGGAAAACGCGTCACTGGTCTGGCCGGTGCCTGGTAATGCTGGGCGCTGCTTCTTGAATGTCCACTTGCCACACGGCCTTCCAGTTTAAACTGACTGATCGCGGCAGTCAGTTGATTGGCTTGGTCGACCAAGGACTCAGCTGCTGCTGCTGCCTCTTCCACCAAGGCCGCGTTTTGTTGCGTGGTTTCATCCATGCTGGTCACGGCCTGGTTCACCTGGTCAATGCCGGTGGTCTGCTCAGTAGACGCAGCTGAGATCTCACTGATGATGTCTGCCACGCGCTGTACAGAGGAAACCACTTCTTCCATGGTGTTACCCGCGTTTTCGACCAGCTTGGTGCCTTCTGTGGTTTTATTCACAGAGTCAGTAATCAGCTCTTTAATCTCTTTCGCTGCACTGGCTGAGCGTTGTGCCAGGTTGCGCACTTCACCCGCTACCACCGCAAAGCCTCTGCCCTGTTCACCAGCGCGCGCCGCTTCTACCGCCGCGTTCAAGGCCAGAATGTTGGTCTGGAAGGCAATGCCATCGATGACAGAAATAATGTCTTCGATCTTTTTCGCACTTTCGTTAATGGCACTCATGGTGGCCACCACTTCATTCACCACTTCGCCGCCTTTCACCGCTACACCAGAAGCAGTCAGTGCCAGCTGATTCGCCTGTTTGGCGTTCTCAGCGTTTTGTTTCACTGTAGAGGCTAACTCTTCCATGCTTGCTGCAGTTTGCTCCAGGCTAGAGGCCTGTTGCTCGGTACGCGCAGACAAGTCAGAGTTACCGCTGGAGATTTCATTCGCGGCAGTGGTAATCGTTTCAACCGCTTCTGACACCGCCATAATCGGTTCGACAATCAGATCCAGCGTATTGTTAATGCCCTGGATGATATCGCTGAAACCACCCGGATGGCGGCTGGCATCAGCGCGAACAGTAATACGACCTTCTTTTGCAGCATCCGCCAGCATCAAGGTATCGTCGTTCAAGGCCTTGAGGTTGCTACGAATCTGCTCAATAGCGACGTTAATAAAGGCTTTCTTGCGTGGGAACTGCTCTAAAGGCATATCAAAATTACCTTCACCCAAGCCACTCACACAAGCAATCGCTTTTTTCTTGGTATTGATATGTTCTTCAACCATGTCATTCACACCTTCAGCCATCACACGGTAGGCACCCTCGAACTTAGCCGCGTTAATGCGCACGTCGATTTCACCAATATCGTGCTCGGAACTCATGTGTGTCATTTCTGAAATCAGTGTATTAATCGCATCGATACACTGATTCAGGTTGTTTTTAATGGTATTGAAGTCACCATTGTAGTGTTCACTGATTTTGGCTGGAATCTCGCCTTTTGAGATATCGGCAATATAACGGGCGGTCATGTTTAGTGGCGTAATCAGCGCGTCCAACGTGTTATTCATGCCTTGCACAATGGTGCGGAAATCACCATGGTACTTGCTGGCATCCGCACGTGCAGACAAATTGCCCTCAACTGCACCATGCGCCAAGGCATCCACATCGGCGACCAAGGCCTTGATATTGGTTCTGACTTGTTCGATCGCTTCATTCACAAAGGCTTTTTTGCCTGGGAATTTCTGCAGTGGGACATCCAGATTACCTTCGCCAAACGCTTTTACCACCTCAATTGCACTGCGGTTCATCGCAATGTGGCCAGCCACCATTTTATTGATGCCTGCCGCCATGTCAGAGTAACCGCCTTTAAAGCGCGCTTGGTCCACGTGGCAGTCAATATCGCCTTCGTCATGCTGTTGGCTGACGTAATTCAGTGATTGTACCAAGCCATCCAGCGTGCGTTGCAGACTGACAATAGAGTAGGCAACGCTGGATTTATCGTTATCGGCCAAAGCAATTTTCTGGTTCAGGTTCCCCTCTACCAGATTGTGCGCAATCTGCGCCAGATCTGCTGGCTCAACGCCAAGTTGTGCACGTAAACGTTTAGTAATGAGCATACCGAAAGCCACGATCACAGCCAGGCACAGCAAAGCAATGCCACACGACTGCCACACAGCAAGCTGTTTGATGCTGGCGGCGTTGGCGGCCATCTCCAAGCTGGTTTTCTGGTTGAACAGCATATGCTCATCCATTTTGTCAGCCACTTCAAGTGCCAGCTTGTCTGCTTGTTTTAAAGCGTCCGTCGCTTCTGGAGCGCCGATATCTGACAAACGCAACACATCAGCCATTTGCACAAAATAGCGGTTCAGCAGTTCTTTTTCAGCTGAAAGTAATGCCTGGTCTTGTGTACCAGAAACCAACCCCTGATAATGCGTCAGCGCTTCTTCAACAACCGCTTTACGGTCATGAATTTGACCAGCCAATTTTTCTTTCTCGGCCGGCGTGGTCGCACTGACGTGGCGCAACACATTCAGGCGCAATTTTTGATAGTAGTTTTGCGCTTTGGACAGTTCAAGAATACTGGGGATAGTATTCACGTTGGCTTGATTGGTCGTGTCATAGACTTTAACGATTTCGTTTAAAGTGACCCCGATCAGAACCACCATCGCTAACGCGCAAGTGGCAATCAAAAGATACATGCGTTTTGCAATTGTCATCATGGATTCCTAAATTAAATTACAGCTAACAATATTGATACAAACATTACTTTTTCACCCTCTGATTATGTCAAAAACAGTTCAAACGATATGTCGGAATAAAACAGGAAATCACGGTCCTATTCATGGTTACAGCAGACATAAAAAAACCGACTTTCGTCGGTTTGTAAATGGGACTGCATGGGCATCATGGTTCATCGCGAAAGACACCCTTTATTAAAAAATATCCGTTATAAGGGATAACCAATCACTGCCGATGCCCACAACAAAAAGCCTTCAACCAGGGCACTTACCACTTTCAGAAAGACATTTGTCATGGGCTTTTCCTCTCACAGAAACAAGCAGACAGGTTAATCACATCATTCGGTTAAAACTCTTCCCACTCGGTATCATCCGTACCGGTTTTGGCGGACTTGGCTGGCTGATAACTGTTTGCATGACTCTGTGCGGCGGCTGGTTTAGGTTTGCTGACAGGGGCTGCCGGACGGCTGGCAACCGCAACTCGGGCTGGTGCAGCGCGTTTAGCTTGCGTAGGGCCGCCACTCACTTTAAATCTGTTGACCGTATCCATCAGGTTAGACGCCTGCTCTACCAGTGATTCAGCAGCGGCTGCCGCTTCTTCGACCAGGGCCGCATTTTGCTGGGTGACTTCATCCATATGGTTCACCGCATCGTTGACCTGATTAATGCCTGAGCTTTGCTCGGCAGAAGCCGCCGTAATTTCGCTCATGATATCGGTGACACGTTGGACCGAAGTCACCACTTCATGCATGGTTTCACCGGCGGTTTCCACCAGTTTGGTACCGTCAGCTGTTTTATTTACAGAGTCGGTAATCAACTCTTTAATCTCTTTCGCAGCACTGGCTGAACGTTGTGCCAGGTTGCGCACTTCACCCGCCACCACCGCAAAGCCTCTGCCCTGCTCGCCAGCACGCGCCGCCTCTACCGCCGCGTTCAAGGCCAGAATATTGGTCTGGAAGGCAATGCCGTCAATCACAGAAATAATGTCTTCAATTTTGCGGGCACTTTCATTAATGGCGCTCATGGTTGTCACCACATTACCGACCACCTCACCACCACGAATCGCCACTTGCGATGCCGCTTCAGCCATTTGATTGGCCTGACGTGCATTTTCAGCGTTTTGTTTCACGGTTGAGGCCAGTTGCTCCATGCTGGACGCGGTTTCTTCCAGATTAGAAGCCTGTTGCTCCGTGCGGCTTGACAAATCGTTGTTACCACTGGAGATCTCGTGTGCTGCCGTGTTAATCGTCTCACCGGCTTCGCGCACATTCACCAGAATATCATTCATGATATCCAGCAATTGGTTGATCGAATTCATGGTCTCAACCGCGGTGCCTTTGGCAATCGAGGTGTCCAATCGGAAAGTCACGTCACCTTCGACGGCCAATTTCAAGGCCTGGCTGATCTGGTTTTCAACACGTTTTTCCTGGGTTTGGTCTACCCACTCAATCACGGTGCCCAGTCTTTCGCCATCGCTCTCAAAAATCGGGTTAGCCGTCAAGCGGAAGAACATATCGCCCACGCCAATTTCAGTTTGGTGTTTACCGGTCAGGCCACCAAGCAAGTTGCGTTGGTGCGATGGGTTTTTATGAAACACATCATAGTTCTGGCCGATCAGTTTTTCAGCATCAAAGTGCGGGAACAACTGTTTGAATGTTTTGCTGGATTCGCGCATCAAATCGAGTGCTGCCGGGTTCATATAAGTAATAAACCCGTCTTTGTCCGCCATCATCAAGCTATTAGAGGAGGCATCGAGTGCGTTTTTAATCATGGTCGCTTCGCGCGCCTTGGCCTTTTGCGCCTGATCAGCCAATACCGCTGGAGTAATATCTGTAGCGAATTTCACCACTTTGACCGGCTTGCCGTCCAAGCCCAAGATAGGGTTGTAAGACGCTTGCAGGTAAATATCTTTACCCTGTTTGCCATAGCGGTGATAGACGCCGACATCGGCCTCACCGCGGCTTAATTTTGTCCAAAAGTCCTTGTATTCCTGGCTGGCCTTATAACGCTCACTCACAAACATACTGTGATGCTTGCCTAGTACTTCATCCAGGGTATACCCGGTTAATGCCAAAAAATTCTGATTCGCGGCCAACACATTGCCGTGGATATCGAACTCAGTGACCGCTTGCGATAGATTAATCGCCGCGACTTGACCTTGAAAGTTAAGTTGTTTTTGTTTTTCTTCAGTGATGCAATATGAATAGACTTTGACTTTGGAAACCGTGCCATCCGCGCCCAGAATAGGCACGTAACTGGTGCTAAACCAGAACTCACTGCCGTTTTTAGCCACGCGGCAGATTTCCAGCTTGGCATTCTCGCCTTTACTCAACTTCTGCCAAAGTTGCTTGTATTCAGCACTTTGCGCCGTATTTTCTTTTAAAAACATCGAAATATGCTTGCCAACCACTTCGCTGTGTTGATACCCCAGTGGTTTCAGGAACACCTCGTTGCAAGTCAGAATATGGCCTTGCAGATCACACTCCATCACACCAAACGATTGGTTTAAAGCATTTTCTTCTTCTTGCAGCGTCAGATTACGCTTTTTATCTGCCGTAATATCGGTCAGATAAGCCACCACTTTGCGCAACTGCGCACCTTGCATTACAGGCGCGTAATAGCCCTGAAACCAAGTCTCTACGCCCTCTTTGTTGATCAGCTTAAAGCTGCCCACTTGTGACTTGCCGCCTTGCAAGGCATTCCAGAACTGCTCGTAGTCCGGCTTAGCCGCCTCTTCGCGCGCCAATAACGTGCGATGGTGTTGACCAAGCAACTCCTTGGCACTGTAGCCTAATGAGGCACACAAGTTGTCATTAACGTGGCTGATATCACCCTTGGCGCTCAGCTCAATAATGGCTCTAGCTTTGCTGATCTCAGTCTTCAGTGCGCTAAATTCCGCTACTTGATCTAGAGTGTTCCTATAATCCCGAGTCCCTGCCGCCAGCTTGTTCACGATGGTAGAAAACATAATGTTTATCCTTGAAAAAGTATCTCTATGTAAGAGTCATCGTGCTTATGTTGATTGCTGTTGTGCACGTTTTTATAGTTTTGTTTAATTAATTAATGTACTGCTGCTTCCATCAACTGCATCTCATCGCTGGTCATCAACTTATCAATGTCTACCAGGATCAGCATTTCTTGCTCAATGGTGGCCAGGCCGACGATATATTTGGTGTCAATGCGCGTCACCAGTGAGGGCACTTCGCGCAAATGTTCTTCACGCAACTCACGCACATCAGACACGCCATCGACCACAATGCCGACGATGCGGCCGTTGAGGTTGAGAATAATCACCACGGTGAATTCGTTGTATTCCACCTTGCCCAGATTAAACTTGATGCGCAGATCAACAATCGGCACGATCTTGCCGCGCAGGTTAATCACGCCTTTAATAAAGGACGGCATGTTAGCGATTTGGGTCACCGCGTCGTAACCGCGAATTTCCTGCACCTTGAGAATCTCGATGCCGTATTGTTCGCTGCCCAAAACAAAGGTCAGGTATTCACCGGCGGCTGTTTTCAGGCCGTTGCCTGCGTTGCCGCTTGAGGAGTTGCTCATTTCTGTACTTGTGCTCATTGCATGTGCTCCTTATGCATTGATGGTATTTTGTGAAGTTAAATAGTTCTGGTTGGAAAATGCCATGCCACCCGTCACATAATTTGTGGTTTGCCCCATTTGGATAATGGCGGGCACATCCAGAATCAATGCCACCGACCCGTCGCCCATAATGGTGGCGCCAGAGACGCCAGGAATACGCTTGAAGTTGGTTTCCAGGCTCTTAATCACTACTTGCTGCTGGCCCACTAAACGGTCGACAAACAAGGCAGATTTCTTGCCATCGGCTTCGAGGATCAATAACACACCGTCCGTCGGGGTGGTGATCTGGGTCGGATGATTAAACAAGGCATGCAAGGCGATAATCGGTAAATATTCACCACGCACATGCACCATCAGGCCCTCGCCCGTGACTGTTTTCAGGTCTTCGGCACGTGGCTGCAATGTCTCCACAATCAGGTTCAAAGGCACCACATACACACTCTTGCCTAGGGACACAGACATACCGTCCAGAATTGCCAGCGTGAGTGGCAATGAAATCGAAATGGTGGTGCCATAGCCAAGCGCGGAGCGAATCTCAATATGACCGCCCATGGAGGTAATATTCCGTTTCACCACGTCCATGCCGACACCGCGTCCAGACACATCAGTCACCACTTCTGCGGTGGAGAAGCCTGGCGCAAAGATCAGACTAAACACTTCGTTATCTGTCATGCTTTCATTGACAGGCAAGCCGTTTGAAGCTGCTTTAGCCAGAATCCGGTCGCGGTTCAAGCCGCCACCATCATCGGTCACTTCAATCACAATACTGCCGCCTTTGTGCGCTGCAGACAGGGTTAACGTACCACTCTCTGGTTTGCCCATCTCGCGGCGGACTTCCGGTTTTTCAATGCCGTGGTCCACACTGTTACGCACCAGGTGCGTCAATGGATCGACAATCCGTTCAATCAAACTCTTATCCAGTTCAGTGGTTGCACCGCTGGTGACAAATTCAACTTTCTTGCCCAACTTGCCCGCCAGGTCACGCACCATGCGTGGAAAGCGCGAGAACACAAAGTCCATTGGCATCATACGAATCGACATCACAGACTCTTGCAAGTCACGCGTGTTACGGGTTAGCTGGCTAACACTATTAATCAAGGCTTCGTTATCGACCGGGTCAAGCGCATTCACACGCTGCTCAATCATGGCTTGTGTAATCACCAACTCGCCAACCAGGTTAATTAACTGGTCAACTTTCTCAATGCCGACACGAATAGAGGTGCTTTCAGCACTTTGTGCGGCTGCAACAGGCTTGTCGCCTTCACGACGGCCTTGTTGCTGACGACGTTCTTCTTGCGGTGCGGCAGCTACAGGGGTAGCAGCGGCTTCTGCCTTGGCTTTTGCCATGGCAGCGGCGGCATTATCATCGCCAATCATTTGCGCCTTAGGCGCATCTGGATGCGGCTTAAACGGCGCAAAGAAACCATAGCCCTCTTCCTGCTGTTCTTCACCATTGCTAGCGAACAGGCCGTAGCCCATTTCTTCAGCTACTTTTACTTTGCCATCATCAGCTTTAGCATCCGTTGTAACGATCGGATCATCATTAAAGAAACCATAACCAAGATCTGCTTCTGCAGCAGCTGGCGCAGCTTCTACTGGCGCGGCAGCAGGTGCCGTTTCCACGGCTGCTGTAGGCGCGTCACTGGCAGTATCACCTGCCACTTGAATCACCAGGGCATCAGTGTCCACAATAAATGAACAGATAGACACAATGTCATCAGCACTGGAGTCCGTTTTAACCAGCAAGGCATAAACATTTTCACTGCGTTGATATTCGGCAACTTCGCCCAACAACGCCAATTCATCTTTGAGATTAGCCAAGTCTTTTTCAGTGACGGTGGGTAGACCTACGTCATACAGCGTCATGCCCTTGGCTTTTTCGTCGGCCGTGATCGTTAACGCAGGTTTTGCCATAGCCACTGTTGGCGCTGCGGTACTAGGCGCCGTTTCAGCGACGGCAGCTGGTGCCGCCTCAGCAAGCTCGGCGATTTTGCCTTCTGACAGTGATTTAAGCATCATGGCGACATCACTCACTTGCTCAGCATTGACGTCAGAACCATGGCGGTGGCCATCCACCTGCATCTTGATCACATCTTTGGCGGCCAAAAACGCATCCACATGCTCGGTGGTTAACGCCATCTCGTTTTTACGGATTTTGTCGAGCAGGTTTTCCAGCACATGCGTGATTTCTGTCATGTCCATAAAACCAAACGTCGCAGCACCGCCTTTAATCGAGTGTGCCGCTCTAAAAATAGCGTTTAACTGCTCAACATCAGGCGATTCCACATCGATACTCAGCAAGAGATGCTCTGCCTCAGCCAACAACTCCTCGGCTTCGTCAAAAAACACCTCATAAAACTGGCTCATATCCACTGTCATTGTTTACTCCAGTCGTTTACCCAAGGGCGCTTAGGCACCGATTACTTTTTGAACAACTTCAATCAGGCGTTTAGGATCAAACGGCTTCACTAACCAGCCATTGGCGCCTGCCGCTTTGCCTTTTGCTTTCATCTCATCAGAAGACTCAGTGGTCAACATCAGAATAGGCACTTTTTGATAGGAAGCGAGCGTGCGCAAATTGGTAATCAGTGTCAGGCCATCCATCACCGGCATGTTTTGATCGGTCAGTACCAGATCAACAGTTTTCTCTTTGGCTTTATTGAGGCCGTCTTGACCATCGACGGCCTGCACGACATCATAGCCAGCCGCTTTCAGACTAAAAGCCACCATCTGACGCAATGAACCTGAGTCGTCTACTGTTAAAATTGTTTTCGCCATGTTTGATTCGCCTTTTTCACTAATTTCGTTAAACGCCGCTGTATTAAAATAAGTCTATGTCACCGGTTGCCAAATCCTGCTGATTGACCGACTTACGTAAATTGCCGGTCAGGTGCTGGCTACCCTGATCAAAATTCTGGTTTAGCTGCATGATGAAGCGTCTGATTTCTTCATGCTCGTCATCCGCAGCCATCGGAAACTGATGACTGGACAGCTCATGTAACAAATCTTTTAAACCATGCACACGGTTGATGGTGCGCTGCAATAACTGGTTAGTCATGTCCTGAAACTGCATGCCTGTGACCACTTTATTGACCTCCTGGCCAATGTTGTCCTGAAACACCTGCAACTGCTGCATTTCTTCCGGCTGCAATTTGCCTGCCTCTGCCAACAGCTGCAAAGCAGCCTGCTGGTCTGTCAGCTGGGCATACACCGTCATAAAACTGGCACTGAGCTTTTCTATCGCTTCGTTGAGTAAAAAGGCGGTTTGCTGTAAATCGGTTTCGATCTCAAGCAGATGCCAGTCACCGTGACGCGAGACTGCAGCCAGTAATTCTCTTAATTCTTCTATGGGCAATGTTTTCATAGTGGTCCTATCTTGCCTGATTCCCCGGTTTTTCAATCAAGAAATAAACAATGTAAAAATGACTTATTTCTTTTATGATTAAGGTTCCGCCTGCGTTGCCATGTTTTAAGGTGCAGGCTTCTCCGCCTTGTTCTGCAATGCTTCGACTTGCGTTTTGTCATGCTCACTGACAGAAATCTGATCGTTATCCTTGAGTAAGTCCTCTTCGGTTTCCTTGTTCATCACAATTAAACTGATGCGGCGATTAATCGGATTAAACGGATTTTCTTTATCCATCATGATGGCGGAGCCCAGACCGACCACCCGCATCAGCTTGGTTTCATCCATGCCGCCCGCAATCAGCTCGCGCCTGGAGGCGTTCGCCCGGTCGGCAGACAACTCCCAGTTGCTGTAGCCGTGGTCACCATTGGCGTAGCCAGCGGCATCAGTGTGGCCGGACAGACTAATTTTGTTATCCACCCCGTTGAGTGTTTTGCCGATCTCACGCAAAATGGTTTTGGCATACGGCTGCAACTCGGCCTTGGCATTTTCAAACATCGGCCGGTTTTGCTCGTCAATAATCTGTACGCGCAAGCCTTCGCTGGTGATATCCAGCTTGAGTTGAGACTTAAATTGCTGCAAGGTCGGGTTATCTTCAATGGCCTGCTCAATCTTGGCCTTGAGCGCTTCCAATTTGACTTTTTCGGCCTGTTTCAAGGCTTCTTTAACGTCTTCCAATTTGACCGTTTTAAGTTTGCCCGGATCGCCCTCTACCGGCTTGACCTGGCCTTGTTTTTTGGTGATGTCTTTACCGCCGGTATTTTTCAGCGCCGAATCACTCTGGCCCATGGACGGCCCCATCAACACCACATGCAACGGTGTTTGAAAGTATTCAGCAATACCCTCTTTTTGCGCTTTGGAGGTCGAGCCTAACAGCCACATCAGTAGAAAAAACGCCATCATCGCTGTCACAAAGTCAGCATAAGCAATCTTCCAGGCGCCGCCGTGATGGCCACCGCCACCCTTTTTGATCTTTTTAACAATAATCGGGGCAATATGCTCTTCTGCCATGACGCTCTCCCGGCGGTCTTAATATTTACTTGGATTTAGCCTGTTTGACGTGTTCTTCTAGCTCAGTAAAACCAGGGCGCTCGGTGGAGTACAGCACTTTACGGCCGAATTCCACTGCAATTGGCGGTGCATAGCCATTGAGGCTGGCCAGCAACACTACTTTGACGGTTTGAAAACTCTTGCTGGATTCTTCCAGCTTTTGCTCTAGCAAGCCGGATAACGGCCCCACAAAACCGTAGGCCAGCAAAATCCCTAAAAAGGTACCGACCAGCGCGTGGGCAATCAAGATGCCTAGCTCAGCTGGCGGCAAGGCCACGTTTTCCATGGTGTGAACCACGCCCATCACCGCTGCCACAATCCCGAACGCTGGCAAACCGTCGCCCAATTTGGCAATACAATGGGCAGGCACGTGACCTTCCATATGGTGGGTTTCCAGCTCGTTATCCATCAGGTTTTCAACTTGGAAGGCATCCATATTGCCGGAGACCATCAAACGCAGATAATCACAAATGAATTCGACCAGGTGATGGTCGTGCACTATAGAGGGATATTTGCTGAATAAGGCACTTGACTCCGGGTCTTCAATGTCTTTTTCAATCGACATCAGACCGTCCTTGCGGATTTTGGTGAGGATTTCAAAGAGCAAGGCCAGTAAATCCATATACAACTGCTTATTGTATTTAGAGCCTTTAAATAAGGTTGGTAAGGCTTTTAAGGTCGCTTTAATCGCCTTGGTGTCGTTGCCAACAATAAAGGCACCAAACGCGCCGCCGAAAATCATCATGACTTCCAGCGGTTGCCACAAGGCCCCAAGATGGCCACCAGCAAGCGCATACCCGCCGAACACCATGCCACAAACAACCACATACCCAATGATGACAAACATGCTTTTGCTCCACTTTTAGCAGTTAACTGTATCAAGCATAGCAATGCATCCCCCGATTCATTTTTTCAAATAAAAGGGATTTAGCCAGTTAAATCACCCTGGCAGGTGGAGGAATGAAGATGAGTTGCCCGGCCAAGCGCGGGCAGAAACGATTAGGCGGGCAATCAGTTGGCTTGCGATTGGTCATGCAGGAGTTGTTCAAACAGCTCGTGCGTAAGTGGTTTGGCGTAATAGTAGCCTTGGCCATAGTCACATTGCATGTCACGCAACAGTTGGTGCTGCTCTTGTGTCTCAACCCCTTCTGCAACGACTTTTAACCCTAGTTTGTGCGCCATGACCACTAATGCCTCACAGAGATGAAAGCTTTGGCAGTCTTTTTTCATCTCTTGCACAAACGCTTTATCAATCTTGATGTAGTCAATGTCAAACTTATTCAAATAAGCCAATGAGGAGTAGCCGGTGCCAAAATCATCAATCGCGACTTGAATGCCCAACTCAGCAAAACTCAATAGTTTGTTTTGCGTAGATTCCTGTTGCGTCATCATGGTCGACTCGGTGATTTCGATAATCAAGTGCTCCCCCGACAACCCAACTTCCTGCAAAAAGGCGCGCCAATGTTGAGGCACGTCATTGCCAATATTAAATTGCACTGGCGATTTATTGATACTGAGCTGCAAAGGAAAGCTAAAGTCCTCCTGCCAGCGTTTGAGCTGCCTGACGGCTGTCCTGAAGACCCAGTCACCCAGGCCATGGATAATGCCGGTTTCTTCAGCAATCGGGATAAATTCCATCGGCGCCAGCACGCCTAACAGCGGGTGATTCCAGCGGATCAAGGCCTCTGCCTTCACAATTTGCTCGTTACTTAAATCGACAATCGGCTGGTAAGTGAGAAAAAACTCATTATTTTGCAAAGCAAAGCGCAAGTCCACGCCCAGCTGGTGGTGTTTGTCCAAAGAGGTTTGCATGGCCGGGATAAAATACTTGGCCTGGTTTCTGCCTTTTCTTTTGGCCTCATACATGGCCTGATCGGCATGCTTGATCAGTTCCTGGTCAGATTCGCCGTCCATCGGATAGACGGCAATGCCTATGCTGGCGGAGACATAGACGGTATTGGCGTCTTCCAGTGTAAAAGGATCACTCAGAACTTTTAATAGTTTTGAGCAGACGGTGTCTATGTCTTTGCGTTGGCTCAGGCAAGGCATCAGTGCGACAAATTCGTCACCGCCAAACCGCGCCAGCATGTCGGATTGCCGGAAACAGTCGCGAATACGGTGACTGACCTTTTGCAACAGCTCGTCACCGATATTGTGCCCTAGCGAATCATTGACCTCTTTAAAATGATCGAGGTCAATAAACATGATCGTCAGGCCATGCATTTCACGATGCGCCTTGCTCACCTCCATCGCTAGCCTATCCATCAGCAATCGGCGGTTCGGCAAGTTGGTCAAAGCATCATAATTGGCCTGCCGCCAGACCAGCTTTTCGGTATTGAGTTTTTCGGTGATGTCTTTGGCAATTTTGGAGGCACCAATAATCTCGCCATCGGTATTGTAAATTGGCGACACGGTGACAGAAATATGGATTTGCCGCCCTGACTTATGCAAACGGATCGTTTGAAAGTGATCGACTTTTTCGCCAGACTTGAGTTTGCTCAAGATATGCATCTCTTCATCTACCCGGTCTGGCGGAAAGATTTTTAGCATGGGCTGGCCGACCATTTCTTCAGCCGTGTAGCCAAAGATTTTTTCAGCCGCCTTGTTCCAACTAGTCACGATGCCCTCTAGCGTTTTGCTAATAATCGCATCATCAGAGGACTCGACGATGGCGGCCAGGTTTTGCTTGTAGCGCGTGAGTTCGTTCAGCGCCTGCTGCCTGGCGCCGGTAGACTCCACGAGCTCGATTTCAGTCGAACATCCAATCAGAATGCCGTCTTGACTCAGCAGCGGCGTGACGGTCACCATGACGTCTAACGCCGGGTTTTGACTGCTACAACACAGTGTTTGATAATGGTTGGGCAAATGGCCTTGGCCTTGTTTTGCCAGCAAAGTTTTATGGGTATGGAGTTCAGGGTCGGGCAATATTCTGCTAAAAGGCAAGCCTATCATGTCTGCAGCCGCGTAACCGAGCAAGGCTTCTGCGGCAGGATTACAGTAGATGATCATCCCGTCCACAGACTCAGCCACAATGGCCTGGCTCACCGAATCGAGCAAAGCTGAGAAAAACGATGTCGCGCCCTGTTTTTGCTGCGAATCTGCCAATTGCATGTCCCCCAGACCTAGCTTATTTAGATATATCGACTGTTTTTTGTATTGATGAACAAGTGTCTATGCGTAGCATCAGCGAAACATGTGAATAGCACGCATACATTTAACGACCAGCTTCTTATAGGAACAGAAATACAGGGTGCCTGTACATCGCCCGCCATGTAAAGTTTGATTAAACTACTGCTTGAGATAAACGTATAACGCTGGGGAATGTGCGCTGGGGAACACAATATGCTCGGCAACTGTGTCTGGCACTGGAAACTCCGAGGTGACAAACAGGCAGCCTGGCCGCATTTCTTGTTGGACTTTTTGCCAGACGTCCTGCATCACTGCTGGTGACAAATAAGCAAAGACTACGTCAAGCTCGGCAAAATTGATCGAGCGATAATCGCCCAAGGTAAAAGTGACGCTGGTGCCAGAAAATAAGGCGCGCACCGCGCTCACCACCCAGGGTAAAGGCGCGATCTCAATGCCGGAGACCTGATCGTGCATGCGCTGTTTGGCTAAAAACATGGCGATATCGCCAATGCCACTGCCAATATCGAGTACTTTTAATGATTTGTCGCCTGCGTGCTGCTCCAGAATACGTTGCAAGGCACGCCAGGTGGCAGGAAAAGAGGGGTAAAACGGGACGCGTGTGTTGTGCACAGACCAATACAAGGTCAACGTGATGATAAATCCGGTGAAATAGACACTGGCAGGTAAAGCCACCTGTTGCATAAACACCACCGCCAGCGGAAAAATCACATGTATCCAGCGCCACCAGACCGGCATGCGGGCTAACTTGGCCAGCCCACTGACGACGCACATGTGGATTAGCAGCCAACACCAGATCGAATCGAGCTGAATCCCCAGGCTACGCAACTCAAATGCAAATACACTGTTGATCACGCTAGGCGCCAGGCCCGTGATCAACAGCATACTCACCGACTGGATTAGCAATGCCTGACACCACAATCGTTTTGGTAAGAGACGCTGCATCCATGACTGGGATGACAACGCCCCTACCGGCAATTTTATCGAGTGCATGCTAAATCCTTCATGTCACAGGTGATGATCATCCCCTGCTTGTCACCAGTTAAGCAGTCATAGACACCAGTTTGTAGCTGAGTTCTTTGGCTTTTTTGGTTTTACCGGCACGTGAAGGCACGTGGCACAGGTTACAGACGTAATTTTGGTTCAGGTCGTAGCTATTAACGATGTAGTTACCACCGCAGCAATGACAGACTTTGGTTGTCAGCATTTTGCTTTCAATAAAGCGCACCAGGGTCCAGGCGCGGGTCAGTGACAACACAGGCTCGTCTTGTTGCGCAGCATCAGGATTTTGAACTTGCTGCATATAGAGCGTATAGGCTTTGATAATCGCCTGAATACCATCTACGCCAGCGTAATCCACCATAAAACGATAAATATTGTAGAAAATGGAGGAGTGAATGTTAGGCTGCCAGGTCAAGAACCAGTCGGTTGAGAATGGCAACATGCCTTTTGGAGGAGAAACGCCTTTCATCTCTTTGTACAGCTTGATCAAACGCTCGCGAGACAAGTTAGTTTGAGATTCCAGCAATTGCAGGCGTGCGCCCAATTCAATCAATTTCATTGCCAGTTGAATTTGTTCTGCTTCGTTTACTACACTCTTCTTTTGCATGATAACCCTCTTTTCTCTTTTTTATCGCCAGATGGAAATGTCTACACTTGCTATACAGTAGATTCTGCAGCTTGGGCTGACATCAATACCGCTGTATGCAGATGCGCTTGGGCCGGGTCTTTGGAGTAGCTGGTCAACATGCCCAGAATTTCGCTGTCATCAAAACGGAAGCGAGTCAGCAACATATTGGTATTACAGAGTTTGAGTAATTGCAGATTGGTCAAGCTTTCCAGCAGGTCTGCAATTTCCTTGTTGATGCCTAAGCGGAAAATCGCAGTGGCTTTGTCAGCGCGGATCAGTTGTTGAGCCAACATCAGATAGTTCAGGTTGGCATCTTTGATTTCAGCGAGTAAATCGTTTTGCATGGTCATGATCTTGTCTCCGTTTTTTTTAGCGTTAATTTAAGTACGCCTGAGCGTTAGACGTACTTTGCGCGCAATCATGAAGAGCAACAATCAGGGTTTGTCGGTTTCTTTTGTAAGACAGACGAAAACAGCCATGTAGGTGTTTGTCTGACAAACCCCTATATGGCAATGACCACAACTATAAATATCAATAAGTTATGGCGTAAATTTAATGTTACACCGCAACAACTTTACGTCTATGCTCTCAGCATTTTCATCTATCCAATTCAATAAATAATTAAAGTTTTCTTGTTGTATTCCGTAAACAACTGTTTTTTGTCTGTTGAATCTGCGTTTAGTGCCTCAATAAAAACTATTTGTGCTAACCCGGTTAACGACAGACCAAACTAAAACTTTAGGGCGCCCATGCAAAAAAAGTTTATTTATTTGATAAGTATCTGTTTTATATAAATAAATATTTTTTGTTTTTGCATTTCTTAACAAAGAACAAGCCGCAACTGATAGAAAGCGGTCAATAAGCCCTTTTATTCCAGACATAAAAAAGCGTTTTTCTGGCCAATAATCACTCACAAGAAATACAACTTGTGTGTTGTATCCGGCAAACGAGAAAGTTTAGGACATGGCAGCTGAAGACAGCGATATGGAAAAAACCGAAGACGCGTCCCCCAAGCGATTGGAGAAGGCACGCGAGGACGGCGATGTTCCCCGCTCACGCGAACTGGCTGCATGTGCGGTGCTGTTTACCACTGGCATGGCGCTCATGATGCTGAGCCGTCCGATGGGCGATGCCATGAAAAACATACTGAAACAAGGCTTGCGCATAGACCAGGCCATGGCCTTTGAACCACAGTTGCTGATTGTGCACATGATGAAAGTGGTTGAGCAGGCGCTGTGGGCGTTTCTACCGCTGGCCGTGATTATTGTCTCTGTGGCCGTCGCATCTCCCATTCTGGTCGGTGGCTGGGTGATGTCACAAAAATCGGTGGTGCCTAACTTTGGCAAGCTCAACCCGATGAAAGGCCTGGCCAATATGTTCTCCAAGAACTCACTGGTAGAACTGTTGAAGTCGGTGGCCAAAACCATTCTGGTGGCGTCTGTGGGCTACACCATCGTGAAAAAAGATTTGCAGCCGATGCTGAGCCTGTCGCAGATGCCACTGGAAACCAGCCTCAGCACCGTCAGCGATTATATGGTGACCGGCTTTCTGACCATTGCTTCTGCACTGGTGCTGATTGCGGTGATTGATGTGCCCTACCAGCTCTATCAATATGCGCAAAAGCACAAAATGACTAAACAAGAGCTGAAGGATGAATCTAAAGAGTCTGAAGGCAGCCCTGAGATTAAAGGCCGTATCCGCCAGCAACAACGCGAAATGGCGCGCAGAAGAATGATGAGCAATGTGCCGCAAGCAGACGTGGTGATTACCAACCCGACCCACTATGCAGTGGCGATTCGCTACAAAGAAGGTGAAAACGGCGCACCGATTGTGGTGGCCAAGGGTGCAGATGTGATTGCGCAAAAGATTAAAGAAATTGCCGCTGAGCATGAAGTGATGACGCTGGAATCGCCAAAACTGGCACGTGCCCTATATGCACATGCCGAGCTGGAACGCGAGATTCCGCAAACACTGTATGCAGCGGTGGCCGAGATTCTGGCCTATGTGTTCCAGCTGCGTGTGTTTAAACAACACGGTGGTGTGCGTCCTGCGATGCCATCCAACGTGCCCGTTCCAGACGCGCTGGATCCACATGCGCTGAATGCGACAACTGCCACTGCGGCAGACATTGAATAATTGCAGGCTTAGGAGTTTACGATGAACAATTGGCAACAATGGATGGGGAAAATGGACGGCAGAGCGATCGCCGCGCCACTCATTATTGTCTTGCTGCTGGCCATGATGATCCTGCCGTTACCGGCCATCATGCTCGATGTGTTCTTCACCTTTAATATTGCGCTGTCTATCCTGGTCTTGATGATAGGTTTGCAAACCACCAAACCGCTGGACTTTATCGCCTTCCCTACCGTGCTGTTGATGACCACCATGCTGCGCCTGGCGCTCAACGTGGCCTCTACACGCGTGGTGTTAACAGAAGGTCACGCTGGCCCGGATGCCGCCGGTAAAGTGATTGAAGCGTTTGGCCACTTTTTGATTGGCGGTAACTACGCTGTCGGTATCGTGGTGTTTGTGATCCTCACCATTATTAACTTCACCGTCATCACCAAAGGTGCTGGCCGTATTGCTGAAGTGGGCGCCCGTTTCACTTTGGATGCGATGCCTGGTAAACAAATGGCGATTGATGCCGACTTGAACGCTGGCCTGATTGGCGAAGACGAAGCTCGCCGCCGCCGTAAAGAAGTCGGTCAGGAGTCCGAATTTTATGGCGCAATGGACGGTGCCAGTAAGTATGTGCGTGGTGACGCCATTGCCGGTATTTTGATCATTATCATTAACATCGTCGGTGGTCTGATTGTGGGTATGGTGCAACATGACCTGGCGTTTGATGAAGCGGTTAAAAACTACACCATGCTGGCAATTGGCGATGGCCTGGTGGCGCAGATTCCTTCGCTGGTGATTTCCATTGCGGCCGGTGTGGTGGTTTCCCGCGTCGCCAACAACGAAGACATTGGTGGCCAGTTGATTACGCAACTGTTTGAAAATCCACGCGTGCTGTCTGTCACGGCTGGCATTATCGGCGGCATTGGTTTGATTCCTGGTATGCCGCATCTGGCCTTTATCGGCTTGGGCGCACTGCTTGGTGGCATGGCTTATAACGTCAAGCAAAAACAGGAAAAAGCCAAACAACAAGCCATCGTTGAGCCAGTGCCAGAAGATAAACTGGCACCAGCCAGCGAGGCGGAAGAAGCCACTTGGAACGATGTATTGCCAGTAGATACCATCGGTTTGGAAGTCGGTTACAGACTGATTCCGCTGGTGGATAAAGGACAAGGCGGTGAACTGCTCAAGCGTATCAAAGGAATCCGCAAAAAGTTTGCCCAGGAAATCGGCTTTTTGGCACCAACAGTGCACATTCGCGACAACCTGACCCTCAAACCAAATGCCTATCGCATCACCATGAAAGGGGTCGAAATGGCCAGTGGTGAATCTAACTACCACCAGATGCTGGCGATTGACCCAGGTGCCGTGACTGGCGAGCTGGATGGTGCCAAAACGACGGACCCAGCGTTTGGTCTGCCAGCTGTGTGGATCGAGCCAGACCGCAAAGAATATGCGCAGAGCCTGGGTTATACCGTGGTCGATGCAGGCACGGTGATTGCCACCCACCTCAACCATATTATTTCGCTCAATGCTGGCGAGCTGCTGGGCCGCCAAGAAGTACAGCAATTACTGGATCACCTGGGTAAAGAATCCAGCAAGCTGATTGAAGAGATTGTGCCAAAAATGATTACGCTGTCCAGCCTGCAAAAAGTATTGCAGAACCTGCTCAACGAAGGTGTGCATATCCGTGATATGCGCTCCATTTTGGAAACGCTGGCTGACCATGCGCAATATACACAAGATACCAATGACCTGACGTCTATGGTGCGCATCAAGCTCGGCCGCGCCATCGTGCAGGACCTGTTCCCCTACAGCAATGAAATTACCGCCATGACGCTGGATGGCCAACTGGAAAGACTGTTGCTGCAAGCCTTGCAAAACAACCAGTCTAACCAGAACGTGATTGAGCCTGGCATCGCTGAAAGACTGTCACAACAGACAGAAGTCGCAGCTAGACAACAAGAGCAAATGGGCCTGACGCCGGTGTTACTGGTGGCTGCCCCGCTACGCCAGGCATTATCCAGATTTTTAAGAAGAACCGTCCCGCATCTCAGAGTGTTGTCACATGACGAGCTGCCAGATAACAAATCCATTCGTGTCACCAGTTTAATCGGAGCGCAATAATATGAACATCAGAAGATTTTTTGGCAAAAATGCACGCGAAGCATTGGCGCAAGTCAAACAGGCATTAGGCGATGATGCCATTATTGTTGCGAACCGTAGCGTCAATGGCGGCACCGAAATCATGGCCATGCTGGAAACAGACATTGCGTCTAATGCGAATTCAGCGCCTGCCGAGATGGGGTTGGAACAATCCCGCAGCTTGCTCGACTTTGTGAATGGACAAGGCCAGGCCAATGCACAAAGCCAGCTAGGGCGCCAGGCAGCACCACAAGCGGCAATGTCAGCACCTGGCGTGACACACAATACGCCTGCGGTTGAAGAGCCTGCCGCCAATGAAGGTGCCATTCTGGATATGCTGAAACAGCATAGCGAGCAGCAAGAACAAGCCTATCAAGTGGCGACACAAACGCTGGAAGACAAAATGATGGGCATGATGCAGGAAATGCGTCAGATGCGCAGCCATTTTGAAACCCAGATGAGCGCCATGACCTGGCAACACCATTTGCAACATAGCCCAGCCAAGTCCAAAGTGCTGAGCACCCTGCTCTCTGCCAATTTCAGCGCCTCACTGTCACGCCAGATTGCGGAAAAAATGCCAAACCACATTGATGTCAACAAGGCGCCAATGTGGGCCAAGGAAGTGATTAGCCGCAATCTGCATACGCTGGACGATGAAGACGCGCTGCTGGACCGTGGCGGCATCTATGCCCTGGTTGGCCCAACCGGCGTTGGCAAAACCACCACGACCGCTAAACTGGCCGCTCGTTATGTGATGAAGCATGGCACCCAAAACCTGGGCTTGATCACCACTGACAGCTACCGGATTGGGGGTTACGAGCAATTACGCATTTACGGCAAAATTTTGGGCGTGATGGTGCATGCCGTCAAAGACGAAGAAGACCTGAAAATTGCACTGAATGAACTGAAAAATAAGCACATGATTTTGGTAGACACCGTAGGTGTCAGCCAGCGTGACCAGGCCGTGACTGAGCAATTATCCATGCTCAGCCGCGCAGACAGCCCGATTCAGAAATTGCTCTGCCTGAATGCGACCTCCACCGGTGACACGTTGACCGATGTGATGCGTAGCTACAAAAAACATGATATTGCCGGTTGTATCGTCACCAAGCTGGACGAAGCCGCCGCCATTGGTAATGTACTGGATGTGTTGATCCGCGAACGCATGCGTTTGTTCTACACCACCAGCGGCCAGCGCGTGCCGGAAGATATTGACTTGGCGGACAAGCCAGCCTTGATCGAGCGCGTGTTAACACCGCACCAAGCCAGCCTGCCTTACCAATACCTGGATGAAGAGTTGCCACTGGTGATTTCGAGCATGATGCAAACCGCTGGTCAGGAGCAGCAACATGTTTAATTACCGCGATCAGGCCGATGGCTTGCGCCGCATCATGGCCAAAACCTCTGCACGCATCATTAGCGTGATTGGCGCCAATGGCCAGCCTGCGACGCCATGGATGCGCAATCTGGCGCTAAGCATGCTGGCCCCAGAGCAGCGTTTGCTGTTAATACATGCCAATCGCCAACCCGCACTTGCACATTCCTTGCAATCGATTGTAACCAACAACAGTGCGCTTAAACGCGGCATCGTCAGACATCCGCAAGGCTACGACATGACCTGCTTGACTGAAAATGACCTGTTAACCTCGCCTTTATCTCAAGATTTAAAAGCACAGCTGGACGGTATAGTGAAACAACTTTCATACGATTACGATACCGTCATGATTGAAGCACAACTGGATACGCAAGACCACAGCCTGATCATGCCCTTGATTGCCGAGCATGAGCTGGTGATTCAAATGGACAGGTCTGAAGCCGCCATTAAAGCCGCTTATGTGACCATTAAGCACATCAGCCAGCAACATGGCCAGATTCCGCTGGGCGTGGTGGTAACAGGGGCCAACCATGAGCAAGGTCAACAATACTTTATGCGCTTGAATCAGGTGTGCAAACAGTTTCTCGGCGTATCGCTCGACTTTGTCGGCGCCATGCTGGTAGAGGATCCTGTCTCAGCCAAAGCACAGAACGGGCAAGTGAAACAAGCGGCTTCAAACGCGACGGCTTCTAAACTTGGCCAGACCGCGTTGGCTTTTAAAACAGTGGCACATCGTCTTGAAAAACAACGGATTACCACGCCATCCATGGCCGTTGCCTAAAGTAAAAGAGGAAAAACATGTATACCGCTAAAGGCAAGACTAACAATACAGACCAGATGCTGAAACAGCATAGCGGCTTGGTCAAAAAAATGGCTTATCAGTTAAAAGCCAAGCTGCCCTCTTGTGTCGAGCTCGATGACCTGGTGCAAGCCGGTATGATCGGTCTGATGGATGCCATTCAGCGTTACGAGGATAATCACGGCGCGCAATTTGAAACCTATGCCTCACAGCGTGTGCGTGGTGCCATGCTCGATGAGTTGCGCGGTGCCGACTGGCTGCCACGCGGCATACGCAAAAACATGCGCGATATTGAGGTGGCCGTGCAACAGCTGGAACAAAAGCATGGTCGCCCACCGACCGAATCTGAAATTGCCAAGCACATGAATTTCACGCTCGAGGACTACTATGATGTCTTGAGCGACTGCCAGGGTCACCAGCTGATTTACTACGAAGATTTTCAGGATGACGATGGCGGCGAGCACTTTCTTGACCGCTATGTCGATGACGACACCAGTGATCCGGTCAAATCATTGCTGGAAAGTGATTTCCGCGAAGCATTGATTGATTCGATTGACCACTTGCCCGAGCGTGAAAAAATGCTTATGGGCCTGTATTACGAGCAAGAGCTCAACCTCAAAGAAATCGGCGCCATTATGAGCGTCTCAGAATCACGTGTCTGCCAGTTGCATAGCCAGGCAGTGGCCCGTTTGCGTGCGTCTATGCGTGATAAGTCCTGGACCGGAGTGGCCTGATGGATTGGGGCAGTATCGCCGGGCTGGTCATTGCGCTGGCTGGGCTGGTCTTTGGGCAACTCATTGATGGCGGTCGTCTCAACTCGTTGATGCAGCCCGCCGCGTTTGCCGTGGTGATTTTAGGCACCACCGGCGCCGTGCTACTGCAAACCGAACTCAAGTTGTTTATCAAAGGCATCCGCATGCTGCGTCTGGTATTTGTGCACCCACAAGACGACAGAAAAAAACTCGCCATTAAAATTAACCAATGGAGCCTGCAGGCGCGCAAAGAAAGCGTGTTATCCCTGGAAAGTTATATCAAACGCGAGCAAGACCCGTTTGTACGCAAAGGCTTGCAACTGCTGGTAGATGGCACCCCACCCGACCGCATCCGTGAAGTCTGCGCGATTGATATGTATTACTACGAACTGCAAGAACGAGAAGCTGCCAAAATCTGGTCGGCTGCGGGCGGTTATGCACCCACCGTGGGTATTTTGGGCGCAGTATTGGGCCTGATTCATGTCATGGAAAACCTGTCTGACCCGGCCAAAATTGGCAGCGGCATTGCCGTGGCGTTTGTCGCGACTATTTATGGCGTCGCCTTGGCTAACCTGGTGTTTCTGCCGATTTCAAACAAATTAAAAGGTCATATTCAACACGAAATGTCCAGGCGCGAGATGTTGCTGAATGCCTGGGTGTCGATTGCCCGTGGTGACAACCCGAAACTGGTTACTGAGCGCCTGGAATCATATCTGCACTTGCGAGAATCGTGATGTATAGACGCCGCAAGCTGGACGAAGACGATGAAAGCCACGAACGTTGGCTGATCTCTTACGCTGACTTTATCACCCTGCTGTTTGCTTTTTTTGTGGTGATGTATGCCACCTCGACCATCAACCTGAATAAATACCGGGCGCTTTCCAGTGCCGTTGTGACGGCTTTTCAAGGCAAGCCAGGCGAGGCAAATACGCCTGAGGCGCAATCGCAAGCCACGCTGCAAAACCAGAGCGCGGTACTCAAGCCCCTGCCCCTCAGTTATTTGTATCAGGAAAAGAAACAGCGTGACCAGGAAAAAGTACGTGCGATTGGCAGACAAATCGCCCATGCGCTCATGCCTTGGGTTGAGCAAAAATTGGTGACGGTTTACCAGTCTGAGCGCGGGGTTGAAGTAGATATTCAAAGCAGCTTGCTGTTTAGTGGCAACCAGGCCACATATTCTGCACAGGCGCTGCCTGTCTTAAACGCCCTGAGTGCACAGCTTAAAAATGAATACCGTACCCTACAGGTCGAAGGCCATAGTGATAAACAGCTATTTAGTGGAGAGGCCAATGCCGATAGCAAACGCTGGGAACTGACTGCCGCACAAGCCGCGCATATTGCTGCCAGTCTGGTGGCACAAGGCATTGCCAGCAAACAACTGACCGCGACAGGCATGGCAGATACCAAGCCAGTCTCCAGCAGCGATAACGCATTGGCGCAAGCGCTCAATACCCGCATCACCATACGTGTGTTAACCGCTGAAAGCAGTGCCCAACAAACCAGCAATATCGCCACCCGGCAAGAGCTAACAGCAGAGTCTATTGATACAACGCCAGCTCCTGAGCTTGCGCCACCAACCGCGGCGACGCCCGGTAACACCCCACCTTAAGTCAGCGCGTCCTGCAGCCAGGTGTTGAATTGTTCAATGGGCAAGGGTTTGCCGAACAAAAAGCCTTGATAGCGGCGACAACCGTTATTCAACAACAGCTCCATCTGTTCCTGGGTCTCTACCCCTTCCGCAATCACGCTCAGATACATGCTTTGCGCCATGGCGATAATCGTGCGGACAATCGTGCGGTCATGGCTGTCGGTAACAATATCATTGACGAATGAGCGGTCAATTTTAAGCTGATACAACGGTAGTTTTTTGAGGTATTGCAAAGAAGAGTAACCGGTACCAAAGTCATCAAGCGAGAACTGAATGCCGATCTGACTGAGTTCGGCCATCACGCGCACCGCATCATCGACATTTTCCAGCAATACGCTTTCAGTGAGCTCTAACCGCAATGCATTCGGATTAATCTGATGGCGCTGGATGCAGGCTTTGACCATGGCAATAAAGTTAGCCTGGGAGAACTGGCGCGCGCTGATATTCACCGACAAACTCAGCTCACGTGTTTTTAATGATTGTTGCCAGAGCGCGATTTGCGCGCAAGCCTGGTCGAGCACCCACATACCAATTTCAATAATCAAGCCACTGGTTTCAGCCACACCAATAAACTGCAGCGGTGAAATCATGCCACGCTGCGGATGCTGCCATCTGAGCAACACCTCAGCGCCAAACGGGCGACCGGTATGGTCAACCTGGACTTGATAATGCAAACGTAATTGCTGTTGGGCAATGGCTTCGCGCAACTCTGTTTCAAGCATCACTTGTGTTGCAATTTCAGTTTGCATGCCTGGCTCATAAAGGCAGGCATGGTTGCGCCCAGCCTGCTTGGCCTTGTGCATGGCGATATCTGCGGCCTTTACATAGTCTTTGTCGCCAGAGGTCAGCGTATCAAAGCTGCATAAACCCATGCTAGCGGTGATTGGCAACTTTTGGCTGCCGATTTTAAACGGTCGCTCAAGCGCCTTTTGCAATTTGTGCTGCATGGCCCACAACTGCTGCAAGGCCTTATCAGCCGGGGTTGCCAGGCCAGACAACAACACTAGAAACTCGTCACCGCCCATACAGGCAATAAAGTGTGCCTCAGCCACTTTTTGCAGGCGCTCGGCCACCTGTTGCAGCAAGCTATTGCCTACAGTATGGCCATGCGCCTCATTAATCCATTTAAAATGATCGAGGTCTATGTATATCAGCCCCCAATGCTCGCCGCCTACCACAGGCTGGCTGCGCAATTGCTGCAAAACCTCATAGACCCGTTTGCGGTTAGGCAGGCCCGTCACCGGCTCTAGGTAAGCCAGGCTTTGTATAGACTCTTGTGACAGGTGTCTATCCACGACAATACTCATCAGCTTGGCTGCCTGCTCTATTAGCGACTGTTCAAGCGCACTCGGAGTTTGCGGTTGGCGATAATACAGTGCAAACGCGCCCAGTACTTCGCCATCGGCGTTTAAGATAGGCTCTGACCAGCCAGCCTGTACACCAGAAGCAAACGCAGCCTCACGATGATTGACCCAATAAGGGTGTGTCATTACGTTTTCGACAATCACGCGCTGCTTCATGGCAATTGAGGTTGCCAGGGAGCCATTGCCCGCCTGCAACTGTAACTGGCGCAGTGTTTGCAGCAAGGCAGGCGGTAGCGATGGCGCAATCACAGTCTGTACCAATTTGCCGAGATTTTCGGTTAAGACCATCGCGCAATAGACATCTTTGTGCATCGCCTCAATGTCACGTACGATTTTTTCTAACACCTTAACGGTGTCTTGTTCCTTCAGGATCAATTCAAGAATAGAAAAGTTAAAGCGCTCATAAGCAACCGCACGTAATTTTTCTTGTTGAAAGGCCAAGAGCGACTGGTGTTCATGGGTGGTCTCTCGCACCAGTAGCAGGCTGCGTAACTCGCCTGTGTTGATACGGCAATAATAGACACGACACTCCAACCAACGGCTTTGGCCTTCATCACAGGCAATCTGTAACACGCGCTGGCCGACTTGAGGTGAGGGTTGTGACAAAATGGCTTTAATCGGGTCATGCGTCAGCCGTGGCAGACGAGACCAAAAGTCATCTGCCGACTCAATGAGATCACCAGCCAACACCCTCAGGCATTCGCCCGCACTATTTGTTTCTACGCCAAGATAAAAAGCGGAATCATCGACCAGTGAACGCCACTGATCTAAAGCAGCGAGCAGGTCTAAAGGAGAGGAGAGGCTTAATGAAACACCTGGCTCCGGTGAAACGTTCAAAACATGGTCTGCCAGCGCCACTGCACCTGGCATGAGATTGACTATAGACATCGCAAACTTTCACAACCGCAGTGCAAAATCTAACTGCCGACAACGGAGCGCGCTCTGCTCATCGGTTGTTAAGAAGCCACACCCCCTGGGAATTGTAGTTGGGAGTCAATCTGGCATGACTGCTCCCATTTATCTTTGCGATAATGTGTCAAAAAGCAAATTGGTGTCAAGATAAATTGCTGTCAAAACCTAGACATTAACAACTGTCATCGGCAACCGTCACATTGATGTGACAACATGTCTTAAAATCAGCATTTTCGCGTATTGTCCGCCGGACAAGGCAGTCTATTTTTTAGACAATAATGGCCAGCGCAAAACAATCAATAGCGCAAAAACCACACTGTAAATAACAGGCTCAGTCACATCTTTTTTCACCAACCACCAAAAGTGCAGCAAAGCTAAAATAGCAATCACATACACCAGTTTGTGCAGGCTTTTCCAGCGCTGCTTGAGCATACGGATCGCTTGCTGGTTAGACGTGGCTGCCAAAGGCACCGTCAGCAGCAAAGCGGCGGCGCCAACCAGCACATAAGGGTGCTTAATAATGTCTTTCACAATGTCTGCCCAGTCAAACTGGTAATCAAGCCACAAATAACTAGTCACATGCAAACAGGCATAAGCAAACATCCACAAGCCTAGCAAGCGGCGCACGGCAATCAGCCATGCTTGTTGCGTCAATTGCCGCAGCGGCGTGATACTCAACGACACCAATAAAAAAACCAATGCCCAGGTGCCGGTTGAGCGTTCAATAAATTCAACCGGGTTCGCCCCCAGACCGTCGCTCACGCCCAAATAAACCAAGCGCAACACTGGCACAAGCGCGCCCAGCCAGATCATCGCTTTGAGCCAGCGAATGCAAGTTTTGGGCGAAATCTCAGAGAGTCGCTGTGACAATCCCATGCTAAAAGTTTTTCTGTAAATCCATGCCGGCATATAACTGCCCCACTTCATCGTAGCCATTAAACATTCTGGTTTTAATGCGTCCGGCAAACAAGCCTGAGCCGATCCGTTTTTCTGAGGACTGTGTCCAGCGCGGATGATCCACCGACGGGTTCACATTGGCATAAAAACCATATTCACGCGCGCCAGCTTTCACCCAGCTGGTATGCGGCATGTGCTCAACAAAGCGAATCGTACTAATCGCTTTGGCGCCTTTAAAGCCATATTTCCAAGGCACCACCAGACGCACAGGCGCACCGTTTTGGTTAGGCAACACTTTGCCATACAAGCCGACCGCCAGAATGGTTAACGGCTGCATGGCTTCATCCATACGCAGCCCCTCAACATAAGGCCAATCCAACACCGGAATACGCGCGCCTGGCATATGTCGCGGGTCATTATAAGAAATAAACTCAATATATTTGGCATTGCCTGTCGGCTGCGCCCAGTCAATCAATGCCTTTAATGGCAATCCCACCCAGGGAATCACCATAGACCAGCCCTCGACACAACGCATGCGGTAAATCCGCTCCTCTAGCGGCGCCATCTTCATCAATTGCTCAATGCCAATGGTTTTATTCTGCTTCACTGCGCCTTCAATCTTGAGTGTCCATGGCGTTGGTTTAAACAACACAGCTTCACGCGCCGGATCCTCTTTGCCGGTGCCAAATTCATAGTAATTGTTATAACTGGTCACATCCTCAAAACTGGTCAGTTTTTCTTCTTTGCCATAGGCGGTCTTTTGAAAGTCCAGCGTTTGCGCCGCATAGGCTTGCGTGGGCAACAGCAGGCTCGCCGCCGCTGCACCAGCCGCTTTCAGCACCGTGCGACGCTGCTCAAACAAGGCTTGTGGCGTGATCTCTGAGGGCAAAATACCGCTAGGATTGCGGCGATTGTTATCCAGTAGCATAGCGTTTCCAGTCTAAGTGATTGCTTGTACGTGTTAGTCGCGTATGACAGGAAAACCTTACAGGGGATTCGTGAGAAAAGGTAAATCTTTTAATTGCGGGAATTGATGTTTGGTCGTTGCGTGCTGCCGATATCCACTATGAATGGCTCACGCAATTAAACAAACATCGCTTAACCTCGCACATTTAGCCTTAACTAGATAAATACTTAGCTATTTTGCTTTCAGCAGCAACGCATCCAACTCAGCATCTTTTAACCTGGCCGCCATGGTTTCAGCTTGTTGCATTAACTGCTGTGCGCCAGATGTATCGCCTTGTGCACGCTTGCTTTCTGCCCAGTAAATCGCAGTTTTTGCCTCGTAGAAGTCACCGCCGTTGTCGTGGGCGTATTCCATCAGGCGTTGATAGGTTTTGTCTGCGCTGGCGTAGTCTTTTTTCTCGGCAAACAGTTTACCCAACGTCAGGCTGGCTTCTGCATACTGGTCAGGCGTACCTGACTTGCGGAGCATCATGACGCCTTTGAGCTGGTACTCAATCGCTTTGTCAGCTTGTTGCAGTTGCTGGTAGGCCATGGCTTCATGGATGTGGCTATCTGCGCGCTCGTCATCGTTCATGGCTAGTTTTTCGCCGTTTTCAAACGCGTTAAGGGCTTGTGCATATTGGCCAAGGTCAAAATAGGCTTCGCCAATCAGGTTGTGCGCAATACGGGTGTAGCGGCGCATATTTTGCTGCTCACTGAATTTGAGCGCTTGTTGATAGCTATCGATCGCCGCTTCATGCACTTTGGCTTCAAGCTGAGCGTTGCCTAGCAGCATGTGGGCAGAAATCAGGTCTAGCCCTTCTGGCTTTAGGCTAATCGCTTGTTTAAAACTTTGTTGCGCGGCAGCGTTTTGTGCCAAACCAGACTGTGCGCGGCCCTTACATAGCCAAAATTCTGCCTGATTCGCGTGCTTTTCAGCCATTTGAATGGCTTGCGCATATTGGCGGTTGCGCAGCGCCGTATCACAAGACTCTAACGCGGCATCTTTAGCCAAAGACTCATTAATAATCAGACAATTAAAAATTAATATTAAAGTGGTTTTTAAGTACATTTTAGAATAAATCCGGCTGGGTTGATGGCGTTGGTGTCGCTAATTGTTCGGTCTCTTCAGTCACGCCTGAGGACGGTGCAGAGGCTTGCAGCAGGGCGAGCAAAGCAGCCTCGTCCAGCACTGGCACATTGAGTTGTAGTGCTTTTTCCAGCTTGCTACCGGCTTCTGCTCCGGCCACCACATAACTGGTTTTGGCCGAGACACTGCCACTGACTTTTCCACCAACGGCTTCAATCATGGCTTGTGCCTGGTCACGCTTGAGTGACGGCAAGGTGCCGGTGAGTACAAAGGTTTTTCCGGCAAAAGTGGCTGATGCGGTCGTTTTGGTGATATCGGCCCAATGCACACCCAGTGCACGCATGGCGGCAATGACTTCACGGTTGTGCGGCTCCTGAAAGAACTGGTAAGCGCCTTCCGCCACAATCGGGCCGACGTCGTTGACTTGCATCAGTGCTTCCACGTCTGCTGTCATTAAATCATCGAGATTACCGAAATGCTGCGCCAGGTCTTTGGCTGTTGCCTCACCGACATTGCGGATGCCTAGCGCATAAATAAACCGCGGCAAAGTGGCTTGTTTGCTTTTCTCAATGGCCGCCAGCACATTCTGCGCAGATTTCTCAGCCATGCGCTCTAACGCACTTAATACGGGCAGGCTCAAGCGATACACATCATCCAGGTGATGTACCAGATCACGCTCGACCAGTTGATCGACCAGCTTTTCACCGAGGCCCTCAATATCCATGGCGCGGCGAGAGGCAAAATGCGTAATCGCCTGTTTGCGTTGTGCCGGGCAAATCAGGCCGCCAGTACAGCGCGCTACGGCTTCATCCTGAGGCCGCACCACGTGTGAGCCACACTCTGGGCAGCTTGCAGGCATGACAAAGACACGAGCATCTGCCGGGCGTAATTCAGGCTTGGCAGACACGACTTCTGGGATGACGTCCCCTGCCCGCCTCACAATGACTGTGTCACCGATATGAATGTCCTTGCGGCGCAATTCATCTTCATTGTGCAAAGTGGCATTGGTGACTGTGACGCCGCCCACAAAAACCGGCTTCAGGCGCGCCACTGGCGTAATCGCGCCCGTACGGCCGACTTGTACGGTGATGTCTTCTACTACCGTAATGGCCTCTTGAGCCGGAAACTTGTGTGCAATGGCCCAGCGCGGCGCCCGCGACACAAAGCCTAGCGCGTCTTGTAAGGCAAAAGCATTGACTTTGTATACCACGCCATCAATATCAAATGGCAGGCTGCTGCGCTTGGCACCGATCTCGGCATAGTAGTCTCGCAGGCCTTGTGCGCCAGTTTTTACACCACGTAAGGCAGAAACAGGGAAACGTAAATCGGCCAGATATTGCATAGCCTCAGCATGTGAATGCAAGGCAGGCACGCCCTCGCTGGCACCCAGGCCATAGGCGAAGAAATGCAAAGGCCGCTTGGCGGTGATATTCGAGTCTAGCTGACGCAAACTGCCTGCTGCGGCATTGCGTGGGTTGGCAAATAGTTTGGCGCCCGCGGCGGCTTGTTGTTGATTGAGCTTTTCAAAGTCTTTTTTCAGCATCAGCACTTCGCCGCGCACCTCAAGCAAGGCTGGCGGCTGCACCATGTTTAAGCGACTAGGAATCGCACGGATGGTTTTCAGGTTATGTGTGACATTTTCGCCGGTATACCCATCACCACGCGTCGCCCCTTGCACAAACACACCGTGTTCGTAAGTCAGGGTAATCGCCAGGCCGTCGAATTTCGGTTCAACTGCGTATTCTACTTGCGGTTGATCGGTGCCTTCGCGCACGCGGCGATCAAAAGCATCCAGCTCTTCGTCGCTAAACGCGTTATTGAGTGAGAGCATGGCTTGCCGATGCTGCACACTATCAAACGCGGACAAGGCCAGACCACCCACCCGCTGGCTAGGTGAGTCTGATGTAATCAGTTCAGGATATTGCTGCTCAAGCGCTAGCAGTTCACGGAAAATGCCATCGTATTCACTATCACTCACCAGTGGTGCATCGAGCACATAATAGTGATAATCGTATTCGGCAATGCGTTGCTTGAGCTGTTGTAAATGCAGCGCAGCTTGTGGAACGGACATAAGATCAGGAGAACAGGCGTTTGGCGTGACTGCTGCCAGGCATGATGCCTTGTGCCGCCATGGCTTTAGAAATGTTGTTTAATTGCTGGCGAATTTTATCCAGTTGCGTCTCACCGATGGCCTTGCGGTTGACATCAATCATGCTCGCACTGAGGCTACTCGCCATACTGGTAGCAATGTCAACCATATGGTCAAACACTTGCAAATTGTTTGGGGTGGTTGGGATATCCAGCTGAAAAGTCACGCCAGTCATCACTGCTGTTTTCAGCATCTCGGCCGAAAACGGTTTGCCTTCGTAGTTGCGTACACTAAACGCAAGCTGACCATCTGCATTAAAACACTCAAAACGGCCATCCGCGCTTAATTCCATGCCGCACGCTTCAGCCAGTCCGCGTAATTTGGTGGCATGAAACATGCCCTGATTGGCCAGCACATGAAACTCAACCGCTTTATCCACCTCGATACAAAATGCATCGATAGACTGTGCCTGCGTGGAGGGCTCATAGCCGCCTTGCCAGTTCACAGTAAGGCCGAGCGAACGCGCCAGGGTTTCCATAGACTTTTGGAAACGCTTGAGTGTCTCCTCATCGACTGGCCCACCTCGGTCAGCCAGTTGCAAGCTGCAGGCAACCTGGCTGGCGGGTATTTGGTCTTGCAACGCTTTTGCATCCAGTGCAAGCACATCCTGCCAGTCGCCCGTGGTTGAACTTTGCGCCCACAAGCCCGCATGTTGCGGAAAGGTTCTGACTTCGGCTTGCATGTCTTCTAGTTCTGCCAGCATCACGCCCAATGGCGCATCAATCAAGCCGATCCAATCCATAGAAGGATGCACGGCCACTGGCAATGGCGGCTCATCTTCCGCTGTAACAACTGCTTCTGCGGTTGGAAAGTCCAACACTGGTTGTTCAAACACCGGGACTGGTTCATCGAAAGATTGCGCAACCGGGGCATTCACCTCTGGCTTTGCAGCAATGCCGGGCTCAATTTTGGCAGGTTCTGCTTTTGCAGGCTCAGGTTTCAACGGCGTCACCGTTGACTTTGCAGGTGGCTGCGCTGGCTGTTTGTGTAAATTCAGGCCATTTTTATCAAAACTAGCGGTGGTCGCAGCATTAATTTTTGTTTTGGCTGACTCACCCACAGTGAAATCTGGCTCAATCTTGGTTGACTGGGTTGATTGGCGCACGCGCGGCTCAGACATCCAGCCTTCGACGTCTTCTGATACCACGCGTTGATCGGTATCGGCTTTTTTAAGCGGCGATTTTTTCTGGCCATCGGCTTGAGCAACATCGGCAGTTTTCACCGCGGCAGCATCGCTATCCAACACATCACCACGGGTATGGCTAAAACGATATTCAACATCTCTGCGATATTTTTTTTCCTGCCACCAGTTAAAAACTACCACTGCCAGAACGATGCTGACCCCAAGCAACACCAATATCATCCACAAATCAGACATGTGACCTTACAATCCTTAATAACGCTTGCATAATGATACAACAAAACTGACATTAAGCCGCATGCATGCGTATTGCCTCGTCGATATCCACATCGACAATGCGCGATACGCCAGACTCTTGCATGGTGACCCCAATTAACTGTTGTGACATCTCCATGGTGATTTTGTTGTGCGACACAAACAGAAACTGGGTTTTTTCCGACATCACGCGCACCAACTGGCAGAAACGCTCGGTGTTACTGTCATCCAGCGGTGCATCCACTTCGTCCATCAGGCAAAAAGGCGCCGGATTTAATCTAAACAAGGCAAACACCAGCGCCATCGCCGTCAGTGCTTTTTCGCCACCAGAAAGTAATTGTATGGTGGTGTTCTTTTTGCCAGGCGGCTGCGCAAATACCTGCACGCCGGTATCCAAAATTTCATCTCCCAACAGTTCCAGCTTGGCATTGCCCCCGTTAAATAACGTCTGGAACAACTCACCAAAATTGCGGTTGGCCTCATCGTAGGTTGCGCGCAGTTTGCCACGTGTTTCACGGTCTATTTTCTGTATCGCTTCGTCCAACGTTTCACTCGCCGTCAGCAAATCTTTAAGCTGGCTATCCAGATAGCCCTTGCGCTCTTTTTCAACTGCCAGCTCTTCAATCGCCGCCATATTCACCGGGCCCAATTGTTGGATCTGTTGCTCCAACTTTTGCGTGGTTTGCGCCAGGGCCTGCACGGTGCCTGACATGTCCAGGCCTTGTTGTATGAGCGCCTCATCCAGCCCGGTATCCGCCAAGGCAGACTGACATTGCTCGACCTGCAAACGGCACTCTTGCTGCTTGAGGCGCTTTTGCTCCAGAGCGTCTCTAAGCGGATGCAGTTGCTGCTCGACTTGCAAGCGCTGACGCTCCAGCGCCTGTAAAGCATCTTCTTGCTCACTAAAGGTGTTGCGCGCTTGCGCCAGCGCTTGTTCGCACACATGCTGCTGCGTTAACGCATGTGCCAAATTTGCCTTGAGCGCCTCCATATTACTAATCGCCAAGGCCTGCTCGGTCTCAACCAGGCGGTGCTGCAAGTGTTGATGTTCTTGCTCATTTTGCGTTAGGCGTTGCTGCAAATCAGCGACCGCATTGCTCAGTAAGGTTTGCTCAAACACTTGCGCCTGATGCGCTTTTTCCGCCTGTTGCACCGTTTCACGCAAGTTAAAATAAGCCTGCTCGGCTTGTTGTTTATGTGTCTGCGCTTCGCGCGCGGCGTGCTCAAGCCCGGCAAACTGTGACTGGTGATGCATCACGCTGGCTTGTACTTGCGCAATTTCTGCGCTCAAAGCGGTGTGGCGGCTTTCAGTCTGAGCCATGTCCTGCTGTAAGGCCGTCTGTCGACGCACAGCATTGTCATAAGCCTGTTGCAGGCGTGACACCTGCATTTGCGTATCATGCATACTGGCCGTGATTTGCTTGATACGCTGGTGACTGTGTTGTTGTTGCTGGCGAGCCGCTTGCAAGCTGGCCTCAAGCAATTGCACCTGCTGCTGCGCAGCCGTCACAGCTGCCTGCGACTCACTAAAGTGCACTTGCAGGGTATCCAATTGCTGCTGCCGCTCAAGCACACCCTGTATTTGATTTTGTCGACCATGAAACACAGCGCTATGGCGTTGGTAAACATCACCGCCCTTGGTCAGCAAACTCACGCCAGCGGGCAACTGGGATTGATAGCGCGCTAGCTGTTGTACATCCTCCAGCACGTAGATGCCCGCGAGCCATTGCTGCAAAGCAGCTGATGCCTCTGCCTGCTTAATCGTCAGCAAGCTGTATAAACTAGGTAGATCGTGCCATTGCGTTGGCAAGGCTTCTGTCGCTGATGCGGCTTGGGCCACCGCCAGCGCGGCTTGCGGATGTGGCAATTGCGACCAGTCGCTGAGCGTTTCCGGCAATAAAGCATTGAGCTTATGCCCCAGAAACGCCTCCAGCGCAGGTTGCCATTGGCTAGCGATCTGTATGGCCTGCCATAGTCGCGGCACCGATTGCATGCCTGTTTTCTGCAGCCATGGCCCGAGTTGCTGATCCTGCTTGATGCTTTGCTGTAACTTGTGCAGCGACTGAATTTCGGCCTCTTGCTGATGTAAGGCACGTTGCGCCTGTTGCCAGCGATGACGCGCCTCTTGCAATGCCTGCTGTTGCGCAGCCTCTTCTGCCCGCAACAGCGTCAATTGCGACTCCTCATGCTGTAAAGCCGATTGCTGCTCAGCAAGCTGCTGCTGAAGCACATCCAAGGCCTGCATGTCCGGCAATGCCCACTGCCCCAGCTCTTGCTGCAATTGCTGCTGGCGTTGCGTGACGTCGGTCAGGTTGCGCTGCATAAAATTCACATTATTCTGTTCAAGCTGCATCTGCTGACGGCTCTGCTGTACCGCCTGCTGCGCCTGATTCGCCACTTGCTGAATGGCCTGTAACTGGCTCGCCTGTTCAGGCAAGCCTTGCTGCAAAGTGTGCAAATGCAGCACATGCTGCTCCACGGCACCTGCAGCGCTGGCCAAGGCTGCTGTTTTTTCAGTGAGCTGACTGTTTAATTGTTGCTGTTGCTGGCTTCTATGCTCCATCTGCCGCAATAATTGCTGCTGCTCTTGCAACAAGCGATCCCTTGCCTCTTCAGACTGCTTGACCTGTAAGCCAAGGTGAGACACCTGCGAATTCACTTCATAAAATGCCGCTTGTGCAGCGTGCAACTGGCTTGAAGTTTCTTGATGCTGCTGGCGCGCCTGCTCAAGCTGCAACTCGTGATTGCGTAAACCAGCCATTTGCGCCTCAAGCGCATTCACCGCTTGCTCAACGACCTGTGAGGCCGCCTCATGCGCCAGCACGGCATCGCGCTTGCGTAACCACCACCATTGCGCCTCGGCTAATTGGTGCGCTTGCTGCAAAGCATGAAAGTTCTGTGTGACCAGCGCTTGCGCCTCCAGCTTGATAATCTGCTTGTTCATTTCACGCGAAATATCTTCTACGCGTTCAAGGTTTTCGCGGGTATCACGCAGCCGTAACTCAGTCTCACGCCGACGCTCTTTATACTTGCTAATGCCAGCCGCTTCTTCCAGAAACACGCGTAGCTCTTCTGGCCTGGCCTCAACAATGCGAGAAATGGTGTTTTGGCCGATGATGGCATAGGCACGGCCGCCTAGACCAGTGCCTAAAAATAAATCGGCAACATCACGTCTACGCACCGCCATATTATTGATGTAATACGTAGAGCCTTTATCGCGCTCGATCACACGCTTGACGGCAATCTCGGCATATTGGCTCCATTCGCCATGGGCACCGCCAAGACTATTATCAAAAATCAGCTCAACACTGGCACGGGAGATCGGTTTACGGTTAGCCGAGCCGTTAAAAATCACGGCATCCATGGCATCTGCACGCATTTCCCTGGCGGAGGATTCCCCCAGCACCCAGCGTACCGACTCCATGACATTTGATTTGCCACAGCCATTGGGGCCGACCACGCCCACACGCTGCCCGTGCAGATGTATGGTGGTCGGATCGACAAAAGACTTGAACCCCGCAAGTTTTAAATGTGTCAGACGCAAAGTAAGAAAAACGCTTATAAGAATTTGAATGATTGCTTAAGCGTTATAATACCCATTTTTACCCAGAAACCATCAATAAACATGAGTGCGATGAACGAACATTTACTTGGCGGCAAACCGACAGCCCAACCAGTGAAAACACTGGAAACCTTTGACAACCCGAATCCTCACCGTGATTTCCATATTCACATGGAAATCCCTGAATTCACCTGCCTGTGCCCCAAAACCGGTCAGCCAGACTTTGCCATCATTTACTTGGACTATATTCCTAACAAGCTGTGTGTGGAATTAAAAAGCCTGAAGCTATATATGTGGTCATTCCGCGACGAAGGCTGCTTTCATGAAGCCGTGACCAATCAAATTCTAGATGATCTGGTCAGCGCGATTGATCCAAAATTCATGCGCGTCACTGCCAAATTTTATGTGCGTGGCGGCATCTTTACCAATGTCGTCGCAGAGCATCGCGCAGCAGGTTGGCAGCCACAACCCTATGTCGAGTTATCGCAGTTTTCTGCGCAAAGTAATATCCGCGGATAAATCCAAGCAATGACAGAAATAACAAGCCCGGCAGTGCCGGGCTTTTTTATGATGTTGACTAAACGACAGTCACCTTTTAGTGCGTTTCAAGCTTCATATAGACTTCTTCATCGGCGACCATATCTAATACTTTCTCGGTAAACGCCTCAGAACATTCGCTAGACCACTCAGCCTCTTCAGTGAAGTCTCTGGTCAACATCGGCAAAAAGCTCATGTGCATGTATTGCCCATCGTCCATTTTAATCGCTTGCACCTGGTCTGGATGCTCGACCAAATCCCAGCTTTCAGGAATATCTAACTCCACTTGGATAGTGACTAATAATTTTCTCATGTTGTTTCCTTGTTTGGGTAAGGTTGAATGACTAGCCACTGCAGGGATTGTTCAAGTTGATCAGCACAGGCTACTCATGTGATAAAGCGTCACCTACAGATGATAATACTGCCTAGGCCGCAGCACAAACGCATTTAACCTCACGGAAAAATCCCTGAGGTTTTTATGTACAAAGGCTATTAAGATAGCATCAAAAAAAACAATAAAGGAAGCACCTTGGTGCGACAGATGACGACATATTGCTTTTCTAAATACTTTGAATTTAAAGCTAGAAATCACGTAAGTGATTTTTGGCGTCCCCACGGGGATTCGAACCCCGGTCGCCTCCGTGAAAGGGAGGTGTCCTAAATCAATGACTTACAGACCTCAAATGGTACACAACACTGGTACACATTGGGGACTATCTTGCGCAAACAAATACACCTATACACAAGGGATGGCGTCTACTACTTTCGGCGAAGAATCCCTGAAGATTTACTCCAGCACTACCTTCCAAAACGTGAGTTTAAATTCAGCCTTGGTACACGAAACTACAAAGAAGCAGATCGTCTACAGCGCAAATACTCGGTGATACTTGATGATGACTTTCACCAGGTGCGATCAGGTTTAAAAGCTCCAGATACACACATAGTCACACTTGAATTTATCAAGCGTAATGACTCTCCAGTTGTTTCTAGGCCGTATAGCGATCTACCAGCGCAGCATCCTAAGGTGACTCTAGAGGCTGACACCTTCGAAGCACTTAAGGACTACTGGGCAACACAGTCGCCGAAGAGCCGTACAGCCCTAGCCGAAGCCAATACGATCATTAAGAAATTTAGAAAACTGGTAGGTAAATTTCGTCCTAGCGAGGTCATGAAAGAACACATCGTATTACTTAAGGACAAGATGCTTAAGGCAGGTACAGCTCCTGCAACCATCAACAAAGGTAGAGGCATACTCGCTGCTATGTTTAGCACTGCTGTAGCTAACTCAAAGCTAGCTAGCAACCCTTGTGAAGGCATGAAGAAGTTAGCAGTCCCAGAGGCTGAAGAAGAGTCGCCGTACACCATTGCTGAACTTCAACTTATTTTCAACTCTCCTGTGTTCAAGGATGGCTACAGGCCAAGTCAGGGCAAAGGTGAAGCTGCCTTCTGGCTACCTCTGCTTGGGCTGTATACAGGATGCAGATTGAATGAGGGGGCACAGCTATTTACTGAAGATGTAAGTAGTGAGCATGGTATCCCCTACTTTGTAATCAAGCCTGACTCAGCTACAGGCCGCAGTGTTAAAGATGGCAAGCGTAGACGTGTTCCCATTCACCCAGACCTAGTACATATGGGCTTTCTAGAGTATGTCGATAAAATGAAGCAAGAGGGACACGTACAGTTATTCCCTGAGCTTAAGGTAACGCGCGCTCAAGGGAAACTTGGGGACAAATGGAGAGACTGGTGGAGTAGCTATATTAGGGATGAGCTTGGAATAACCAGAATACCTCAGCCCTTTCATAGCTTCAGACATACTTTCGTAGAGCACGGGCGTATATCCAAAATGGATAATGAACTGAGAAGGATTATAGAAGGCCATGCAGTTAACAGTGTGGATATGAAACACTACGGAAACAGCTTATATCCAATTGAGCCGTTGTATGAAGAGATCGTTAAAATGAAGTTTAAGGGACTGGACTTGTCGCACTTGTTCATTAGATAGCCTCGTACAAAACTTTGTACCTGTGCGCTGCTGAATAACACCTGTGGTTCATGCGATCGCGGAACTCTCTCTACCTTGAAAAGATTTCCGGCTCATACGCATGAATAAACTCAACAACAGCAAGTGGAAATTGGATTCCGAGTCGGGCACAATTATGTAATGCCCGCGCTAGCCAGACGCGAGCGTCTATTTCGGGGTCGAAATCAATATAAAGATCATCGACTTCACTGTGATGTTTAAGTGCGTTACGAACGGCATTAAGATATATGTCACGTGCTTCTTTAGCAGAGATTCCCGCCTCTGCGAATTTAGCAATCAGCTCTTCCTGAGACGACTGTTTATCTTTAGGCAGAAATCTCGCAAATATTTCCTCTGCTGCTGCCGCAAGTGTAATCGCAGGAATGAACTCACCGCGTAAGTACAACGCAGCTGCCGCATTTAATTGCGCAATAGCCGCATCAATTTTTAGCACTCGTTGGACAGACATTCAAGTTTGGGAATTAGGGGTGTTTGAGCAAGTCGTTGAGTGCAGTGAAAGGCAAGGTTGATGACTCACTTTTCTGCACGTTTTAGATCAACGATCTGAGCACCAAGTCGCTCCAATATCAATGCTCTGTCTTTTGCTTTGGCCTCTCTAATAAAGGCATATTTATCCCAATCGTAACTACCCTTCCACGGAGCCTGAGCCATTTGCAGATCTGTTGCTCTAATCTCGTCATTGATCTCTTTGATAGATTGCGTATAGGACTTTGTCAGCTCTTCTATTGCTTCTGCCTTCTTTTGCGCCTCTTCGCTTTTGGCGGATAGAAGCTTGTAACCCTTGTAAGCAGATGCCCCAATTGCAATCACGAGAGTCAAAACAATAAGCGCCTTCTCAGCAATTTCAAATCGTATCTTTGTTTCTTCTAGCGGTGTCATACCTAGCCTATTGATTAGCTCTTGTTAATTGAATAATGATACATGCTGGCTACATGAAATTTACTACAAAAATTCCGTAAGAGTATATCGTAGCCTCACCAGCGAAAAATATCGACCCTCACGAGCTTAGAATCCGATTAGAGATAGGCTGAGGAATGCTAACGACCAATTTCAAAGATAAATTCTATTAACGGATGAAGTTAAGAACCTGACTAAAGAGAACTACGGGCAAGGCTTCGCATTTGGGGACTATATCGTAGTTTCTGCAGAGAGTCGTTTGCAAACTTATTATGCTTTTCCATCTCGTCTGTTGATTGCGTCAACAGCTCCCTGTGGGAGACTGCCATAGATTTCAGCAACCTCTTTGGGTTTGGATATCATGTAGTCGGTTACAAGATTAACCAATACGAAAAGACTTCCCGCAATATCAGGGTTATCTGTGTCGATTTGCCCAGGATGAACAGCATTGTTCCCAACCACCCGCACCACATCGAGAGCTTGTTGTACTTGAGCTGGTAACCCATTAGAAACGAGTTGTTTTATATCTTCATTTATATTGTTTCCAGAACCACCCAAGTGCGTACAGAGCTTTTGAATTGAAAGGCGCAACAAAGCTGCTGCTCCTCGAGGTGATTTTGTTAGTATAGAGGCAGCTTCTTCATAATCCTTTAATACTTCAGATGGCATATCTTTGTTGGGCATAGGAGCATTCCCCCTGTGGGGATAAACCATATCTTTGAAACGCCAAATAGTATGCTCACCGCAGTGAATGCACTTGCTAACTGAGAGCGGAAACTGACCAGCACTATTCTTAAAAGGCCCGTTTCCAGAAATGTCATAGCCCCAGTTTGATTGCTGAGAAAAAGCATCACAGTTCGGACATGTAAACCCCTCTTTTCCACATTCTGGTGTAACGTATTTCATGCAACTTAGCCTCGAAAAATTTAATGTTTGAATTTAGCTGAACTATCCTGTTAAATTTACTACAAAATTCTGTTAGGGTATACGTTACTCCGGCTGGTAGAAAATACCCCCATAGCCCCCCTCAGAATCACTCCAATGCACCTCTAGCCACTAACACAATAACACAGTTAAAAACAGCCAAACAATAAGAGATAGGTGGACACATGAAGCTGTCTGAAGATACCGTAAAGAACATAACCCTAGCAATAACAACCTTAGCTGTCGCTACGTACAACATTGAATACTCGTTTACTGCCTCACCTCCGTCAACCCTATGGGCATATTTGCAGCAACTGCTTTACATGGGCGTAGTGTCTTACCTCGGCATATTCATACTGGTTATCTTACCTACTGGGCTTTTAGTAAGTAAGCTTGAAGGCATGATCGACACTTCATACCTACCAATCACACACCGCTACACCACCTTGTCTGATGCTGTAGTGATTGTTAGCTGTGTGACTATTACCGTTATCACTCTCTTAATGTGGCTTAGTCATCACGGCTTTCATTTAAATTAGACAGGCATAAATAAAAACCTCAGTGCGTTTAGGTCACACTGAGGCCACATCTTTAGAACACACCTTTGCACCACCTCAAGTAGGTTTCATAGGTCTCCTCTTTAAATGATTAGTCGTTATCCTTTCGTGGATATAAGCATCTCACGTCCCAAACCCAACAGGTAAAAGGATGTACCTTCCTTGTACATATCGAAGTAACTCTTTGGTTTATCTGTTCGGGCTGTACAAATAGCTATGAACCCCACACGTACTAGCCCAAACACTCCAGAATCAACCTCCATCTCAAACCAATTACCTATCTTAAGTAGCATTGAGTATACCCTTTCAATTCTCGTTATTTTTAACATCTTATTTACATTAACACCAAGTTAAATCGTTTGTAAACAATCACTTAACATTCCACTTAGGGAAAACTGAGCCTATACAACTCCCCGCTCCCATTCGCTGTATAGCTCAAAAGGTGTACCCTATGAGCCTAGAGAAACACCACAGCAAACACTTAGCTCAAAACTGTTGACTTTCACTGAGCCACCCTTCACAATGTGAGCCATACTCAATGAGCCACCCTAAGGAAGCTACTATGTCAAACATAACCTTTGGATATGTACGAGTCAGTACGGACGATCAAACCACAGAGAATCAAAAGCGCAGAATTGCAGAGAGATACCAGAATGTACGCTGGTATTCAGATGATGCTGTATCGGGGGCTGTGATAGCCACACAGCGGCCTAAGCTGTCCCAGCTCCTAGAGACTGTACAGAGTGGTGATACGGTTGTGGTTGCGGCTATAGATCGCCTTGGGAGAAACACTGTAGACGTTCTCACGACTGTAGAGGTACTTAAAAACAAAGGTGTCTCTGTAGTGTCACTCAGGGAAAACTTCGACCTATCCACTCCTGTAGGTATAGCCATGCTGACGATGCTTGCAGCAATGGCTCAGCTTGAACGTGAGAATATCAAGGCAAGGCAACTTGCAGGGCTAGAGAGAGCTAGGGCTGAAGGTAAGAACCTAGGCAGGGAGAAAACTATAGACGATAACCACGTGGCTCAGTGGCGGCTAGAGAATAACGCCTCGATTGCTGATACAGCAAAACATTTTAATATTTCCCCTGCCTCCGTTAAGCGAGCTTGTAAGAACTCACCAACAAAGGACATACTGGTATGAAACGTTTATCTACTATAGCACTGTCAGTTTGCATAGCATCGGTTATACCTCCAAAGGCCTTTTCCGAGACTGTTAAACGATGCTCATTCGAACCTCAAAATTTAGCAGCCTCAGATGTAGATTACACTCTACTTAGTTACCAGATGGGACTTATCATCCGTAAAATCCGAAACAATCTGAATTCAGGGCTATGTCCTGTTTCAAATCCTGAGTTCCTTGTAGAAATAAGGCTTACAGAAAATGGGGAGCTTACTGAAATCCCTAAGTTTATTGCCAGTTCCAATAACTTTGGCTGTGATGAGGCTGTCTTAAAAGCTATCCTGACATCAAAGCCGTTCGATATGCCTCACGATCATCCGAAAGAACTTAAGATGATGACTGAGCCAATTCGCCTAAAACTACGACCTCGTAGCTAGCTAACACCTCACCGGGTAAAAACTTAGGCCTGAGAGTAAAGAATCTGAGTCTATACAGGCCACAGGCTCAAACATAGCTAATCTTGAGCTAGTGGCTATGGATACAGCTAACGAACTAGCTGACTTAGAATAGTTGATACTAAGTTAGATTATGGCACTAGCTTAGATAAGCTAAAGTTCTTCATCTGCCTCACCGGACTTTGGAAGGGGTATAACATCAAAGTCAATCATCTTTCCTATTACTTGCGAGCCATCAATTGTCTTGAGCTCTATCTCGGCTTCGACCAAATTGGCTTGAGCCATTGCAATCATTAAATCTTGGATTGTTTTCCCAGATTTATGCTTATTTGCATATATTACTGTCACAAAGTAAGGACCTTTCATTTGAATTCTATACACAGCACCAATTTTTACTATGCCTAAAATTATGAACGTGTCTTTAACTAGAGTTTTATCTATAGGCCTTGTAGTTCTTCGTTCTGATAAAACTGCTAGATGCGCTTTGGTTAAAATGACATCATCTGCGATCTTCAATCTATCTGCATTCGTTGAAGATGCAGCAAATTGCCAATATGTCTGTGCTAAGTCTGGCACAATTTGATTGATTGCAGGAAAAATTTGAGAAAGTTTATTAATGGCACTTTCAAATGTTGCGATTTTTTTTCTATCTTCGCTGGAAATCTTGTCAACTAAATCAACTAGCTTCTCTCTCTCATTTGCGTCTATCTGCTTAGACTTGATTTCGAAGTGTTTTAGTACCATAGGTCTGCCGATAACAGCTAAGCCAATAATTACACCTGCAATTAAAGATGCCTCGGGATGCGCGGTGACCGCATTTGATAAAGCGCTTATTAAAGGTGAAAGGTCGGTTTCAAGTATTGACGAGCCACGAGTGACCGAGGTGGAAAACTCTAATGCAGCATCCTCATCTTTCTTTAATCTTCTTTTGTCATAAGCACCATGAGCAATTGCAGCATAAGCTCGGCCTATAGCCATCTGGAATCCTACAAGTGAGTCCATTTGTCCGGAATTGAGTGAAGATTTATAGTTCTCGCCTTTTATTTCAATTTTCAATAAAGGCCATCGATCAAATTCTATAGCTGGGAACGAACTTTCACTCATCCATAAGTCCAAAAGTTTCCAAGCATCACCTTCATCTGAGATTTTAAAAAAAACTGGCTTGTCCATATCGTCTCAATTTATTTTACTTTTTCTTCATAAGACTATATCTCAGCTTTCTTTCATGTGCCATAGGTTATTTACAGCAAACGGCTAAGCGCCCACCTTAGGCAACTCCTCCCAACTAGCAAAGTTCGGACTCTTCATTCCACGTTTCATAACCCACGCTTTGTGAATGCCCTCTGAGGCAAGCTTGATCGTACCTCTCGAATACTTACTATTGATTGAGTCCATAACTGTCATCAAAGCGTCAGCTCTTTCCTCTCCCTCAACAAATCCAAACAAGTCCGATTGCTTACCACTGGCGGACACAAGCTCAGTCAGCATCACGCCACACTTCTGGTAATGGATGCCCGGCTTGAATAGTTTCTTAAGCACCCATAGTGCGGCCTTGTTAATCTGGAGCGTGTTGTCTGTGGGGGCTGGCAAGCCCAGTACATGACTTACTCCGTAATACTCAGCTTCATCAAAGGGGCTGTTCTGGATAAAGACCATTATGGCATTGGCGTACAAGCCCTTGTCCCTCATGCGTGCTGAAGCGGTGCTGGCGTGAAAACTTATGGCCTGTTCAAGACTATTAAGATCACTAACCCTAGCTCCGAATGATCGAGAACTCATGACCTGTTTAGCATCCTGCTCTACTTCTTCCAGCTCATGCCAAGCTTCGCCATTCAACTCCTTCACTGTACGCTCTACCACCACCCCAAATTCATCACGGATGCGCTTAGGACAGGCGTTCTTTAGCTTGAGTACATTGTGTATCCCGCGCTTGTTTAGACGCTTCTCTAGGCGCGAGCCTATGCCCCATACCTTGGAGACCTCTAGCGACTCCATAAGGCTGTCTCTTTCAGTAGATGATATATTCACAAGGTCACACACCCCATTGTAATGAGGTCGCTTCTTAGCGAGGTGATTAGCCAGCTTAGCGAGTGTCTTAGAGCTTCCAAAGCCAACACATACAGGCAAACCTACCCACTGCAATACAGTGTCCTTAATCGTTCTCCCATGCTTGAGCAGGTCGCCTTTATACCCTGTCAATTCTAGGAATGACTCATCAATGGAGTACACCTCCTGCCGGGGCGCAAATTGCCTGAGTGTTTCCATGAAGCGGTTACTTATATCGGCGTACAGCTCATAGTTAGACGAGAAGGCAATAACTCCATGCTTCTTAGCCTCGTCTTTCACCTCAAACCACGGGCGACACATCCATAGCTCAAGGATTGCCTTAGCCTCTTTGCTTTGGGCAATCACACAGCCGTCATTGTTGGATAGAACCACCACAGGCTTGTCTTTTAAGTCTGGTCTGTAGATTTTCTCGCAGGAAGCATAAAAGCTATTACCGTCCACCAGCGCAAAAATTCGATTATGTGGGCTTGTGGATGACATAAGTGACAACTCCAAACACTTGCAGCTCTTGCCACTCAGCAAACACTACAGGCTTGTGTGAGGGGTCGTCAGAATCTGACATCAGCTTAACCACATTGCCGCGCTTATACAGTCTCTTGACCATCCACTCCCCATCTACAGCAGCCACGATGATGCTTGAGGACTTCGGAGTGATTGACCTATCTACTACCACCATATCGCCGTCATGAATACCAGTTTTGACCATGGAGTTTCCCTTAACGCGAAAGTAAAAGGTCGAGGGGGGATTAGTGACCAAGTGTTGATTGAGGTCTAGGAACTTCTGCTCGTAGCCTTGCGCTGGTGAGGCAAAGCCAGAGTGCCCACATGAGACAGTACCGCTATAAATCGGACGCTCCAGAATTGACGGTAATGGATGCGCTTTAAAGATTGCTGAAGCTAAGCTTGAGAGGTCTGACTGCATACACTTTAATTCTGTTACAAGAATCAAAATGATATACCGAAAGCGAAACGACTACTATGAAAATATTCAAACTACAGGTCATCTAGTTAGGAGCTTACTGAGGCTTCTGCTAAGGGCTACTGAAGCCGTCTTCTTTGCTTATAGATGTCAATGGAGCTTTGCCTAGGACAACGCATTGTAGGTCGATTGCACTCAATTTTTAATCTCTACAGAGTAGACCAATTTTTCAAGCAGAGGCTTTTATTCTGAGTCAACTAAGAAACCAGGGGATAAACGCCCACTTTTGAGGAACCAGACGCCAAGCAAGTTCAACCAAAGCACAGAGCCATCCAAAAATTTTATACAATATTATCAATGACTTACAGTCAATTTCATGGATAAAGACTCACTATTGGTAAATACGACATAAAGCTCGTCGGACAAACCCTCACCTTCGGTAAATCGGCAAAGGTAAATCAGCTAAAACTTGCCAATAAACCCTCACTGAAGGTTAGACAGGCGCAAGCCTTATTACGCATTCCCTAACCTTATTCCACATCAATCTCAAAAGGAAACCCCTATGCAAGAAATGTTATCTTGTCCGCTTTGCGGTCATCTTCACCTTAAACCAAATCATCACAGCAACTTCAAATGCAAGGGCTGTGAGCAGCTCATTGAGTTACCGTATGGCGAAAATCATCTTCGTGACTACAGAGCAAGAAAAGCAGAAGAACAAGTGAGGAAGAACAGGCACTGGGAAGGCCTAGCCTTGCAGAAAATGAAAAAGGAAGGTCTGGATTTTGACACTGCCTTAAACATGGTTCTTGGCACACACCTCAAGAATGTTCAGAAAATGAAGGACGAGGCTTGTGTTAAGAAACTCTTCCCACCTGAACCTCAAGCGGAGGTCGCTATTTCATTTTCTGGCGATAACTCAGACCTTCCCTGGGATTAATCGAATCTGCGAAAGAGAAGCCTCTTGGAGTAATCCTTGAGGCTTTAATTTTTGGCTCTATCAAAGAGATTTGACGCTGCGCCTGTACCTATTCATTTTCAATTACTTACCCCCTCAACATCGTCTATATATGTAGGGGTGGTCATTCTTTTACGGATTCAATATGCCACAACCAACAACAAACGAAACACCCAAAGACCGTCCATTCAATCCTCACAGGATGCCCAAGTCTCAGGCTGCCATAGGCCTTATAGAACAGGTTATTGGTCAACTACTCACCTATGAAGCTTACAAGAAAACAAGACAGCGTCAGCGTAATGCAAAGGACATGGAGTCATTCAAGAAAATCGTGAGTGCGATCATTAGTGATCTTGTACATAATCGACTCACTAGTCCAGACAAGCTATTGTACATATCACTATCAAAAAGAATTCTGGGTAAAACGGGGCGGTACACCTCCCCTATTCTTTCGAAGGTTTTACCAGACATTCTTGAAATACTATCAGCACCCGAGATGTCATTTGTTCTAATCGAAAAAGGCCATCAGGGATTCGACAGAAGTTCTAACCGACGTACAACGATTACATGCGGCTCGAGGCTAATATCATTACTCAGTGCTCAAAAGTTATCACTTCATGATCTGACCCAGAACTTAACTCAGGAAACCATTATTTTGAAAGCTCCTAAAGAGAGCTACTTTGATAAAGGAGATTGGTTAGGCTATGAGGATAGCGGTTTAACATTGAGCTACCGTACACAACTACACTCAATCAACACATGGTTAGCCGAAGCAGAAATACACTGTGACATTGATGTAGACATTTCTGATCGCATCCTAAAGCGACACTTCGCCAACAATTCTTTTGAGTCAGGTGGGAGGTTGTTTGGTGGCTTTTGGCAACACATGAGTAAGGTACAACGGAAATCCACTATCGTGATTGATGAAGAGTCTGTTACTACACTCGATTTCTCTCAAGCAGCGCCGAGGATTGCTTACGGACTAGCGGGAGCACAGCCCCCCATAGGGGATGCGTACACCCTGCCCTGTGGCAAATACAACCGTAAGGACATCAAGAAAATATTCAATGCGATGATCTATGCTCAAGAGCCACTGAAGAGGTTTCCAAAGGACACCAGAGAGGCATTTGAACGAGGCACAAGTTTTAGAGATGTACAGGACGCAATTATGAATCATCACAAACCTATCTCTCACTTGTTTGGTAAAGGTATTGGTATGAAGCTAATGTTCATTGAAAGTCAGATTCTGATTTCAGCATTACTGGAGTGTCAGTCAAGAGGTATTGTTGCCTTACCTGTGCATGACGCTTTGATCGTTCCCAACTCTAGGAAAGCTGAGGTGAGAGACATCATGCTAGATTCATTCATTAGAATTGCACATATTGAAGGTTCAGTTGAAGAAGAGTGATCCTAGGTACTCATACTCCTTATGGGGGGTATATCTCTTAGGTCATACAACACTATAGATAATATACAGGGGTTCTCCTTAAGAGGGGCCCATAAGAAGGAGAGCATCACCCAGCATGAAGGACGACAAACTACTTAGCAGGTTACAAATTCACAGTACCGTGAAATCACATTGCCGAATCATAGGGTGTCAGCAGCTAGCTAGCGCAAGTAAGGGAGATGGATTAAACCTCAGATTCTGTAGAAGACACGAAGACTTCTATGAGCGTCATGGCAGTTATTACAAATCGAGTTACACCTCTGCTCAAATCACACCTTACAGGGAAGCAGCCCACAAGTGGCTGACTCTTAATCAAGATAATCCTACAGTTCACAGGGCTATTCTTAACGTTAAGAGGCTTTACAGCGATGCAGGGCAGCACATCGAAGCATTCAGACTTACAGGACTATCACCACGTGATCGAGCTAAAGCTGCATGGGCACGACTGAGGGTAGAAAATATTGACCCGCTCAAACCCCTTGCTGCCTGGATAGCCATCGAGCTTATTACAATCAAAGACCCACAGTCAGAAAGGAAACAACATTACAAGCGTGTACAGGCGGCTAAGTTGATTCATCGAATGGCGAGTGGTACCCATAAGACTTGGCATCGTACAGATCGCTTCGGTGAAGTCCGAGCGGTTACGCTGCATAAGTACCCTAGGAGTCGTGGTAAGGTTTTAGTTCACATTGGAGAACAAATTGATGCTGCCTGTGAATTGGTTATCAGCCATCACCTGTGCGAAATTCCCACCAAGTAGCTTGTACAGCGTTTCCTAAGTCCCAGCCATACCAACACATCAGGCATACCTTAAGTCAAGCCTATGACCCCTTTGCAGAAGGCTAGTACTGCGCCCAATCTGTGTCAGTTACCAAGAAACACTTTAACCCTCTTGGAGAAATCCTTGAGGGTTTTTTTTATGGGATTGCTATTGAGATTAACTTCAAGAATAATGGATAACTGTGACGCATAATTGCGACACATAGATACATTTGAAGTTTGTAACTAATTGAATTTAAAGCTAGAAATCACGTAAGTGATTTTTGGCGTCCCCACGGGGATTCGAACCCCGGTCGCCTCCGTGAAAGGGAGGTGTCCTAGGCCTCTAGACGATGGGGACCTAAGAAATTTAACAACCTCAACATTATACCAGTTTTTCAAATAATTAAAATATTTATTTTTTAAAAAATTCAATATTTTCAATCACTTGGTGGAGATAAGCGGGATCGAACCGCTGACCTCTTGCATGCCATGCAAGCGCTCTCCCAGCTGAGCTATACCCCCGAATCTCTGGTAATGCTGCTCTTCGTTTTGCAGTGCAATTCAAAGAAGGCGCCATATTAATGATGGCTAGAAGTCTTGTCAACGGCTTTCACGACAAAACATGAAAAAAACTTCATATCGTTTTATTTGGCGCCCTGACCTGCTGAAAAAAGCAGCAGGTCAGCTGCTAACATAAGTGCTATTTGAGATAAGGTTTGATCTTGCTTATGATCTCTTCGCTCTCAGGCCGCGTCATGCTATTGAATGAATAAACTTTCTGGCCGCCTGGCAAGATCACATATTTGTAAAAATTCCATTGCGGTGCCTGACCGGTTTGTTTGATTAATTGCTGATACAAGGGATTGGCCGTGCTGCCAGCCACACTGGATTTTTCAACCATGGGAAACTTGACTGAATACGTCAGCTTGCAAAAATCGCCAATTTGCTTGTTATTCCCTGGCTCTTGCCTGAAGTCATTTGACGGAAAGCCAATCACGACCAGACCTTTGTCCTTATATTGTTCATATAAGGCCTCCAGCGCCTCAAACTGGGGCGTAAAGCCACATTTACTGGCGGTGTTCACAATCAGGATGGGTTTGTCCTGAAATTGACAAAAATCGACAGTCTGCCCCTGCAACGTTTTAAATTGGTGCTGATATAGCGGCGCACAGTCAGCCTGCGCCAACGAATAGCTGCCTAAGCTTAATAACATGAATATCACACCGCGCATTGCATCTCTCCTGAGTCTTATGTTTATGTTGTGCCTTTACAGACAATCAGTTAGCTTGATTGTTCTGTATGAATGACGCATATTTTACTTTTTTTAATAGTTGCCGTTAATAAAAATGTAAGGAACAAAAATGATCATTGGCATAGTCTATGCTAATGCTTTACCAAGAACAGCAAGGACTGACATGTTTGAGTAAGTTAATGATGTACTGGGAGATCACCATGTTACAAAAAGCAACGCCTACCGACAAATTTAAAAAAATTGACCAAATGCTGGAAGATTTTGCTGGCGATGAAGTCGATGACTTTGAGTCCAGCTACGGCAATTATGAAAAGAGCCACAAGCACTACTCTGCGGATGAAGATGTTCTGATGAATATTGACGACCTGTATTAATCAGCCCGACAGTATGCATGCAGGCCAAGAGCGCCTGATGTCATCATCACGCAACTCGCACGCAAAGATGACTGGTATTACTTTTGTTTAGCTGTGTTGTCAGGTTACTGATATATCGTTGCCTGATATAATACGCGGATGGAAATTACTACACGCTTGGAATTTGATGCTGGACATCGCATTCCTGATCACAAAAGCCAATGCCGCAATTTGCACGGCCACCGTTACGCCATAGAGATTACCCTCTCGGGTGAGATCATCAATGCTGAGCATGCCTCAGAAAATGGCATGGTGATGGACTTCGCCGACGTTAAACGGATTGCACGTGAAACCATTGTTGACCGCTGGGACCATGCTTTTCTGGTCTACCAGGGGGACGTGGCAGTGCTGGATTTCTTAAATAGCCTGCCCAATCACAAAACCATTATCTTCCCGACCATTCCGACAGCCGAAAACATGGCTGCGGAAGCATTCAGGTTACTCAAAGCACAATATACTGACACTTTTGGCAATCATCTCAAGCTTATGAAAGTCAGGCTCTACGAAACGCCCAATAGCTGGACGGATGCGTTTGACGCTACTTAATGTTGCTTTGGCTTAATTAGCCGTTCTAATTAATCAGCCACACTCACCACTAACTCAGCCATCACCTGATTCAAGGCGATAGACCACTCAGGCAGGGTCACGCCAAACGTTTGCTCAAGCTTGGCCGTAGACAGCCTTGAATTAGCCGGGCGTTTGGCGGGTGTTGGATATTCGGCGGTAGCAATCGGCGCGATCTCTTTCACCGCCAATGCAGGCCAGCCACGCAAAGTTTCCAATGCTCGGTACTGCGCCACAATTTCACTGGCAAAACCACACCAGGAAGTTTCCCCGCGATTGACCAGATGATACACACCGGTTTGCGCTGCATCTTCCGGATGCCAGCGTGTGACTAATTCTGTCACCGCCCTGGCGATGGCAATATCCGCAGTCGGTGCCCCATATTGGTCTGCCACAATGCGCAGGTTTTCACGCGCTTGGGCCAGGCGGATAATCGTTTTGAGAAAGTTTTTGCCATAGCTGCCATAGACCCAACTGGTGCGCAAAATCAGGTGCGGCAATCCAACGCGTCTAATGGCCTCCTCACCGGCCAGTTTGCTGGCACCATAGACGCTGAGCGGGTTGACAGCATCATCTTCTGTATAAACGCCATTTTTTGTACCGTCATAGACATAGTCTGTTGAAAAATGAATCAGCCCGATCTTTAGTCTTGCCGCTTCTTCGGCCAGTACGCCTGCCGCGGTCGCGTTAATCGCATCAGCCAATTCACGCTCAGACTCGGCTTTATCGACCGCCGTATACGCTGCCGGATTAATAATCAAATCTGGCGCAATGTCGCGCACCACACGCCGGATGTGCTCAGGCTGCGTTAAATCCAGTTGTTGGCGATCACAAGCCACCACCTGCCACTCATCGGCCAGCTCTAAGGCCAATTGCTGTTGTAATGCGTGACCAACTTGACCGCTGACGCCGGTTAATAGAATTTTTTTCATGACGACATTAACACTGTTCAAATCGCATCAAATTTAGGTGCCTCTGCCCACGACAATCCTTGCTGGTCTTTGGCTGACAAGCTAGGCGCCTGCGCTAATGGCCACTGCACGCCAACCTTAGCGTCATCCCACTTTAAGCAGGCCTCATGCTGCGGCGCATAATAGTCCGTGGTTTTATACAGAAAGTCTGCCGTGTCTGTCAGTACGACGAAACCATGAGCAAACCCAGGTGGAATCCACAATTGACGGTGATTGTCTGCACTCAAATGCGCGCCCGTCCACTGGCCAAAGGTCGCTGATTGGCTACGCATATCAACTGCCACGTCAAACACCTCGCCTTGCACCACGCGCACCAGTTTGCCCTGCGGCTGTTGTATCTGGTAATGCAGGCCGCGCAACACGCCTTTGCCAGAGCGCGAATGGTTATCTTGCACAAATTGTACATCGAGCCCGGTGCAGTTTTTAAAGGTGTTGGCATTAAAGCTTTCCAGAAAAAAACCACGCGCATCGCCAAAGAGTTTGGGCTCCAGAATCAACACCTCTGGAATCGTTGTTGCCACCACCTGCATCAAAACACCTGCTCTTTAAGAATCTGTTTCAAATACTGTCCATAGCCATTTTTGGCGTATTTATCCGCCAATTTATCCAGTTGTTCGGCATTGATAAAGCCCTGGCGATAGGCAATCTCTTCCAGGCAAGCAATTTTCAAGCCCTGGCGTTTTTCTATGGTTTGAATAAAGCCGCTCGCCTCCAGCAAAGACTCGTGCGTGCCAGTATCCAGCCAGGCCATGCCACGCCCCATCACTTCAACGTTGAGGTCGCCCCAAGCCAGGTACTGTTTATTGACGTCGGTAATTTCCAGCTCACCACGCGGAGATGGTTTGAGATTTTTGGCAATCTCGACCACACGCTGATCGTAAAAATATAGGCCAGTCACTGCGTAGCGGGATTTTGGCTGGGTCGGTTTTTCTTCCAGGCTAATGGCAGCACCTTGCGCATCGAATTCCACCACGCCATAGCGTTCAGGATCATTCACCGGGTAGGCGAACACCGTGGCACCCTGCGCGCGCTGCCCGGCCGCCATCGCCATGGTCCCCAGCTCATGACCATAAAAAATATTATCACCCAGCACCAGCGCGCTGGTATCGTTGCCAATAAAAGATTCGCCCAAAATAAATGCTTGCGCCAGGCCATCTGGGGAGGGTTGTACCTGATATTCAATCCGCATGCCCCACTGGCTGCCATCGCCGAGTAATTCTTTAAAGCGTGGCGTATCCATGGGCGTAGAAATAATCAGCACTTCTCGTATGCCAGCCAGCATGAGTGCCGACAACGGGTAGTAAATCATCGGTTTGTCATACACTGGCAATAACTGCTTGGAAACCACCTGTGTCACCGGGTATAAACGCGTGCCGGAGCCCCCTGCCAATACAATGCCTTTTCTTGCCATTATGCGAGCTCCTCTCCACGTTCGTGGTAATTTTTGTTGAGCCAATGCTGATATTCACCGCTAGTAACGCGCGCGACCCATTCATGATGTTGCAGATACCAGCGCACCGTTTTACGAATACCGGTTTCAAAGGTCTCTTGCGGCTTCCAGCCTAATGTTTGTTCAACTTTAGTGGCATCAATCGCATAGCGTGCATCATGCCCTGGCCTATCCTTGACGAAAATCATCTGGTCGCGATAACTACCTTGGGCTTTAGGGCGCTCCTGGTCCAAAATATCGCAAAGAGTATGCACGACTTCGAGGTTGGTTTTTTCGTTCCAGCCGCCGATATTGTAGGTCTCGCCTGGCGTACCTTTAGCCAATACTTCACGAATCGCACTGCAATGGTCTTCTACATATAGCCAGTCGCGGATATTGCTGCCGTTGCCATAAATAGGCAATGGTTGGCCAGACAAGGCATTGTGGATCACTAGCGGAATCAACTTCTCAGGGAAGTGATACGGACCGTAATTGTTAGAACAGTTGGTCGTCAGCGTGGGTAAGCCATAGGTATGGTGATAGGCACGGACCAGATGATCAGAGGCCGCTTTTGAGGCTGAATACGGGCTATTGGGCTGGTAGGTATTGGTTTCTTTAAACGCTGGATCAGTCGGCCCCAGCGAGCCGTACACTTCGTCTGTAGAGACATGCAGAAAACGGAACTGCTGTTGCTCGTCTACCGGCAAGGCCTGCCAATAAGCGCGTACCTCTTCCAGTAAATTAAAAGTACCAACGACATTGGTTTGAATAAACGCATCCGGCCCATGAATGGAGCGGTCAACATGGCTCTCAGCCGCAAAATTAAGGACCGCGCGTGGCCGGTGCGTTTCCAGCAAGCTTTTCACAGCGGCACGATCACCAATATCCGCATGCACAAATATATGCTGAGGATGTTGGCTGATGTCGGCCAGGTTTTCCATGTTGCCAGCATAGGTCAGCTTATCCAGATTGATCACGGTCCCCAATTGGTGCCTGACCCAGGCATTGACAAAATTGCTGCCAATAAAACCGGCGCCGCCGGTCACTACAATGGTTTCTGTGAGCATAAAAGACCTACATTCAAAGTGATTGTGCTGATTGATATTTGTTTAATACTAGCGCAGCAGTAAGCGTTTCAAATACTTGATCAACACAGATGACACCACGTTAATCAAGATTGACTGCCTTACCAGCTTGTTGCGCCAGCCTTGGCCAAGCCGGCGATGTATTGTTGATGCGCGGCCAACTCCTCTTCATCTGCAGGCAACAATTTTAAGGCAGAAAAATCTACCGACAGAGTTACCTGCGTTGCTTGCTCGACCGGACTGGATAACTCCATGAGCAAACTCTCCTGGCCGCGCGTCATGGCGATATAGACTTCAGCCAGCAACTCCGCATCCAGCAAAGCACCGTGTAAGGTACGCTGCGAGTTATCAATGCCAAAGTGCCGACACAGAGCATCCAGGTTATTACGTTGTCCTGGCCGCATTTCCTTGGCCATTTTCAATGTATCGACAATCCCGCTGACATAGGTCTCCAGCTTGTCCTGGCCGAGTTTGGCGAGCTCCATATTCAAAAAGCCAATATCGAACGGCGCATTATGGATAATTAATTCGGCACCCCGAATAAACTCGACAAACTCTGCGGCAATACTTGCGAACAACGGTTTGTCTTGCAAAAACTCTAGCGAAATACCATGCACCTCTTGCGCACCGGGGTCAATCTCGCGCTCTGGATTGATATAAATATGGAAATGACGCTGGGTCGGTCTGCGATTAAAAATTTCCACCGCGGCAATTTCAATAATGCGATGCCCTTGGTCCGGGTATAAACCGGTGGTTTCCGTATCGAGAAAAATCTGTCTCATCAATCAGTCCTTTTAACTCGCCGCCACGGTCAGCACGCCCTGATTAGCCAATGCATCGGCGCGTTCATTGCCTTCATTGCCCGCATGGCCCTTTACCCAGATCCATTCGATCTGGTGCGTGGCCGCCAATCCATCCAGTATCTGCCATAAGTCGGCATTCTTGACTGGCTTTTTATCCGCCGTACGCCACTGTTTCTTTTTCCAGCCTGCCAGCCACTCTGTCATGCCTTTTTGCACATAACTAGAGTCGGTATACACCTTCACTTGTGAGGGTTTTTTCAATGCTTGCAGCCCTTGAATCACTGCCGTCATTTCCATGCGGTTATTGGTGGTGAGCGCCTCACCGCCACACAGTGACTTTTCGTGTTCACCCGCTTTGAGCCAAACGCCCCAGCCCCCGACGCCTGGGTTGCCCTTGCAGGCGCCATCAGCGTACATTTCTATCCATTGTTGAGTCGACATCCGCGCATTCTAACTGTTTTTGTACTTGTTTTTGTATGCTGGATTGGCCTTTTCGAACCTGCAAGGCGTGGTTAAGCGGCGATTTTTTCCATTCTGGTTTGAGCAAACGGACATTCAACACTCTCTTTTTCGCCACCAAAAAATACACGCCGCCAGTCATACCACAAGTGTGGCGACCCCAGCGCTCGAGGCAAGATTGTCGTGCTAGCCATAGCGGATCATTAATGGGTAAAGCGTGAATCAAGCTACCACTGTGCACAACTTCAAAGCCAAGCACATTCAGCCAGTCGCGTATACGCCTGGCGGTGAACAGGCGTCGAAAGTGACCAGCCTCTTTAAACTGACCGACACGCGCACGCACTCCCAAGCCACTCACTGGCGTCACGCCTGTCAGCACCAACGTGCCTTCGGGTACCAGCACGCGGAACACTTCGCGCAGGGTTTGTTGCGGATCAGCACATTGTTCCAGCACATGCGGCATGCACACCAGGTCGACTGACTGCTCGGCAAACGGTAAAAATTCGCTTTCACACAGCAGCGATGCATTGGGCGTGGGGCTTAGCTGCAATGAGTGTTTATAGGGAATACGGCAATGCTCAAGCAAATCATGGGTCGGCCAGCCGATCTGCAAGGCGTGAAAACCAAACACATCAGCCACGGTTTGCGCATATCGCGGAATCTCGTGCTGCGCAATATATCGGCCCAACGCTATCGCATCAAAAGTGGCCGCACTCGAGGTAACAGGCTGGCTGGATTGCAAGAGTAACTCCCAAAAATGCCAGAAATAACACTAATCAAAAATAACACGCTACAAATAAACCTAAAGCGATCAAACAAGCAGTTAAACACGATTGTGCCTTGACAAGCATGACCATTTTTTTCAATGATGCGGGATGCACGACACTTCTGCAAGCCTAGCGATCAGCGCACTGCCCGCTTTTAGCGATAATTATTTATGGCTGATTCACTGCGGCCAGCATGCCCTGGTGGTCGACCCTGGCGATGCCGAAGTGGTAGAACAAGCGTTACAAGCTCACCAGTTGCAGCTAGTCGGCATCTTGCTGACCCACCACCACTCTGACCATGTTGGCGGTGCCGCCGTGCTAGAACAGCACTGGCAGTGCCCGGTCTACGCACCGTACAGTGATCTGCCGGTCTACCGCGCATTACAAGCCAGCCGCGTGCAACAAGGCGACCAAATCTACTTTAGCCACTTTGGCACACTCACGATTGACGTGCTATCGTTGCCAGGCCATACGCTGGACCATATCGCCTACTACCTTAATCGTCAGCACTTGTTTAGCGGTGACGTGCTGTTTGGTGCTGGCTGCGGCCGCCTGTTTGAGGGCACGCCGTCACAAATGCATGCCTCATTGCAACAAATCGCCGCCCTGCCCACTACCACGCTGATTTATCCTGCACATGAGTACACAGCGCACAACATTGCTTTTGCGCAAACGGTGGACCCTGACAACCCGGAGTTGCAACAACGTGCGCAAGACGCGGCAGCCTTACGCGCCAGAGAACGACCAACACTGCCGACCACCCTCGCCCTGGAACTAGCCACCAATCCCTTTTTGCGTTGCGAGGCATTGTCACATCTGCCTGCCTTTTTAAATTGGCCCACGCTGGATGTCTTTACCGAACTACGTGCACGCCGCAACCAATTCTAGGCATGGCGCGCACAAGCCAGCTTGCACACACAAAGCCCGCACCGTCGCAAGGGCTTGTCTCACTGAAAAATTAACGTAGAATGATGTCCTCTTTCAGGCGCTTGTGTGCGTTACGTCAATCACGTGCTGGTTGGTATGGCCTTAGCGGCCACCCGGTTTATCAATGCATGTGCAAGTTTTTCCAAGGATCAGCTTGTGCAACAGCCTCAGGATTAAGTATTACCGTCATGCGTTTTAAAAAATTATTGCTATGTGCTGCACTCTCAGCCTTTCCATTACTGGCATTGGCTGAATATGTAGAGCCAGCCAATATGTCGGATGACAACGGCAGTTATGATGAGAGTTATGGCGGCCCGGACACAGAAAATTATAATTCCAGCTACCAGTTTGAAGACTCACTAACCCTGCAGGACAGCCTGTGGGATCGCGTGCGTGACGGCTTTAATATGCCGGACATCGACTCCACCTACACCAACAAGCACGAGCAATGGTATGCCTCGCGCCCGGACTATGTGTCACGCATGCTGGAGCGCAGCAAAAAATATCTTTACCATATTGTGGTTGAAGTTGAAAAAAGAGGCATGCCGACCGAAATTGCCCTGCTGCCCATGATTGAAAGCGGCTTTAACCCGAAGGCGCTTTCTACCAGCAAAGCCTCAGGCATCTGGCAGTTTATTCCTTCCACCGGTAAGGATTTTGGCCTCAAGCAAAATTACTGGAAAGACTCGCGTAAAGACGTCACGGCAGCCACCCAAGCGGCACTCAATTACCTGCAAAAGCTCTATACCATGTTTGGTGCGTGGGACCTGGCACTCGCCGCTTACAACGCTGGTGAAGGTACCGTGGCACGCGCAATTGAGCGCAACCGCCAGCTAGGGCTGCCCACTGATTACCAGCATTTGTCTTTGCCAGACGAAACCCGCAATTACGTACCTAAATTGCAGGCGATTAAAAACATTATTTTTCGCCCTGAAAATTATGGTTTAACGCTCAACGAGATTCCTAACAAGCCGTATTTCACCACCGTGCAAGCGCCGAACAAGATTGACGCCAAACTGGCTGCGGAACTGGCGGGGATTTCACTAGAAGAATTTAATGCGTTAAATCCCAGCTTTACGCGCCCGGTGCTGATTACCGAAAACAGCTATCAAAAGCTATTACTGCCCACCTGGGCGGCCAGCAACTTCACCAACAACCTCAGTGGTTATAACCGCCCATTGTCTAATTGGCATAGCTACCAACCCAAGCGTGGCGAGCGCCTGGGCGCCATTGCCAGCCAGTTTGGCATCAGTATTTATGAACTAAGCGCGACCAATAACCTCAAACCCAATCGTAATCTCATCGTGCGCAGGCCGTTGCTGGTCCCTGCCAGTGTGCAATCAGGCCTGACCCGGCCGATTGATGTGGCGGCAATGGCACAATTGCCGATTGAGATACCGGTTGAAAGAGAATCATCAAGTAAATCGAGTGCTATCTCGCACAAGGTGAAACAAGGTGATACATTGGCAAAACTGGCGAAACGTTACGGCATCAGCAGTAAACAGATCATGCAACAAAATCATCTTAAATCGAAGAATCTGGCGGTTGGCCAGGTGTTGCAGCTGGAAAGACAGGAAAGTAATTCTAGTAGCAGTGGCCAGTCTCGCAGTTCAAAAAGCAGTGCTAATACTAGTCATAAAAGAACATCGGCCTCAAGCAAAAAGCAATCAAGTGCGCAGTCTTCTTCGCACAAAAAGACAAATACTACGCATAGTAAAAAAACCAAATCGACTAAACACTGACACGGCCACCTACCATGACCCATCGACCATTGCCCGGTATGCATTCCATTTGCACCACAGCGCATGCGTTGGCGGGTCAGCGGCTAATATTGGGTTTGCTGTGTAGCGGGCTGATTGCCTGCAGCCCAGAGTCGGAGGGCCCGCAGACAGCAGCACTAAACCAAATCTACCCTACCCAGCCTGGCGGCACCATGATCAGCGCCATGCCGTCAGACCCGAGCGGCATGATAGGCATGGTGGCCGGTGAATCGGCCTCACTAGCGATTGGCGCCAACCTGTTTAACTCCCTGCTCAAATATGACCAGCACTTGGACCTTACCGGAGAGCTGGCGGCCGCCTGGCAAGTGGCCGACGACAAGAAAACCATCACCTTTAAGCTTAAACCAGGCCTGCAATGGGCGGATGGCAAACCGCTGACCAGTGCCGATGTGCTGTTTACGTGGCAACTGATTACTGACGAAAAAACGCATAGCCCGTACGCGTCTGACTACCAGTTGGTCACCAAAGCCGAAGCGCCAGATGCACAGACGTTTATTGTGCATTATTCACAGCCGTTTGCCCCGGCACTGGAGAGCTGGGCCAGCCTGCAAGTGCTCCCCAAACACAAACTGGCCGGGCAGGATATCCACACCACCAGTTTTGCGCAAAAACCATTGAGCAGCCATTACTACCAGTTAAAAGAATGGCGGCATGGCGAATATATCAAACTCGAAAAAAACCCTAAATCAGTGCTAGGACCTGCCAATATTGATCAATTAATTGAACGTATTATCCCGGATCCGGCGGCGCAGTTTCTGGAGCTGATGGCGGACAACATCGACAGCATGACGCTGGACCCGATTACCTATGCGCGCATTATCCCGTCGCGCTCGGCGCTGCAGGCCAGATTGAATCAGTATAAAGAGCTAGGCAACAGCTACACTTACCTTGGTTTTAACCTTAAACGCAAACCGTTTGACGACGTGCGTGTGCGCAAAGCGATTAATTACGCCATAGACAAACAAGAGATTATCGACGGCGTGTATCTCGGCCTGGGTATTGCCATTGCCTCGCCCTACAAGCCTGGCACGCGCTGGAGCAATCCCAACTTGACGCCCTACCCGTTTGACCCGGCCAAAGCCAAGCAATTACTGGCCGAAGCCGGTTATACAGACACCAATGGTGACGGTATTGTCGAGCGCAACGGCAAACCGTTGTCTTTTGAGGTGCTGACCAACCTCGGTAATAAACAGCGTGAAAAAACGGCCGTGATTATCCAGCGCCGTTTAAAAGAAGTCGGCATTGATACGCGTATCCGTACCCTGGAATGGGCCAGCCTGCTCACAAACTTTATCAAACCTGGTGACTTTGACGCGGTGGTAATGGGCTGGGGCTTGGGCCTGGACCCTGACCAATACTCGATCTGGCACTCCAGCCAGCAAGGCCCGGGCCAGTTTAACTTTATTGGTTACAACAACCCTGCTGTTGATCAATTACTGGAACAAGGCCGCCTGGAGTTTGACCCACAAAAACGCATGCAGATTTATCAAGATTTCGCCAAGGTGCTCTATGACGATAGCCCGCTAGTGTATTTGTCTGCTGGTTATGGCCTGACCGCCATCCACAAACGCGTGCAAGGCATTATGCAGCCGGTGCCACCCGCCGGGGTGAGTTATGATTCACAAAAGTGGTATATTCCTGAGCCGCTCAGACGCACGCAAATACAGGCAGAATAAGCATGCTTCATTATTTACTCAGACGTATATTGTGGATGATTCCGATGTTAATCGGCATCAGTCTGATTTCTTTTTTAATCATGCACCTGGCTCCGGGCGACATCACCAGCACCGAGGCCGCCTTTGACCCTAAATCATCTGAAGAGTCTCGCCAAAAGCTGCGCGAACTCTATCACCTGGACAAACCCATCATCGTCCAATACGGCCTCTGGCTGGAGCGCATGGTGCACCTCGATTTTGGCCACTCGTTTGCCAGCCACCAAAAACCGGTGTTTTGGGCAGAAACCGATAAAGACGGCAACACCACGCCTGGCATGATTCAGGAAGCGCTACCCATCACCCTGCTGATGAATATTGTCGGCCTGCTGCTCACCTTAACCCTGGCCGTACCGTTGGGTGTTATCGCGGCCAAACAATATGGCCGCTGGCCAGACCGCAGCATTACGCTGTTTAACTTTATCGGCTTCTCCATCCCCGGCTTTTGGCTGTCTTTACTGCTCATGTATTGGCTGGGTGTCATACACCCGTGGTTTCCGATTTCTGGTTTGCACAGCCTGAATTATGCTCAGTTGGATGCCTGGCAAAAAGCGCAAGACCTGTTAATGCACTTATTCTTGCCTGTGGTCATTCCGGCCATCACAGGCCTAGCCGGGGTCACTATGTTTGTGAAAAACGGCATGCTGGACGTGCTCAGCCAGGACTTCGTCACCACTGCACGCGCCAAAGGCCTCAGTGACCGCACGGTCACCTATCGACACGCCTTGCGTAATGCCCTGCTGCCACTGATTACCCTGGTCGGCTTATCACTGCCAGGCCTGATTGGCGGCTCAGTGATTGCCGAAACGATTTTTGCCATCCCCGGCATGGGTAAACTGTTTTATGACGCCGTCATGATGCGTGACTTTCCGGTGGTGATGGGCATCCTCACCATCGGCTCAGCGCTCACGCTGATGGGTAACCTGCTGGCAGACCTCGCTTATACCTGGGCAGATCCGCGTCTGCGCAGAGGCGTCATGCCACAACGCTAGGCAAACAATACGCGAGGCAACACAGACACTATGCAAAAACTCCTGCAAAATCCGCTCGCCGTCACCGGGCTCTGTTTAATTGGCATCATTTTATTGCTAGCACTGCTTGCACCGTGGATCGCGCCGTATGACCCCGATGCAGTACAAGTCAAACAAATTCTGATTGGCCCTTCTGCTGAACACTGGATGGGCACCGATGGCCTCGGCCGCGATGTCTGGAGCCGTATGCTGTTTGGCGGGCGCGTGTCTTTGCTGGTGGGATTGGTCGCGGTGGGTATTTCCACGGCCATCGGTGTGATCTTGGGCGCCCTGGCGGGTTACTACCGCGGCTGGGTAGACACTGTCATCATGCGCCTGGTCGACATCATGCTCTCCATCCCCAGTTTTTTCCTCATCCTGGCGGTGATTGCCTTTTTAAGCCCGTCGATTACCAATGTCATGATTGTGATCGGCCTCACCTCGTGGATGAGTGTCACGCGCTTGGTCAGGGCTGAGTTTTTAAGCCTGACTCAACGTGAATTTGTCGCTGCCTCAACCGCCCTCGGCGCGCAAGACTGGCGGGTGATTTTTAAACACTGCCTGCCCAACAGCCTAACGCCGGTACTCGTCAGCGTGGTGCTAGGCATTGCCAGTGCCGTGTTGCTTGAGTCTGGCCTCAGTTTTCTTGGTCTGGGCGTACAGCCGCCACAAGCCTCGTGGGGCAATATCCTCACCGACGGCAAAGAGTATATCCAGTTTGCCTGGTGGCTCTCGCTCTACCCCGGACTTGCCATATTAATTACCGTGTTAGGGTATAATCTGCTCGGCGAAGGTCTGCGTGACGTGTTTGACCCGCGTTCCAACACCACACGCTAGCCGATTTAACTAACTACCTACCAAACAGGAACAAGCATGGCATTTCTTGCTGGAAAAAAAATTCTGATTGCCGGTTTGCTGAGCAACCGTTCAATCGCCTACGGCATTGCAGCCGCAATGAAACGTGAAGGGGCCGAACTGGCCTTCACCTATCAAGTCGACAAACACGAAAAGCGTGTACGCGACCTGGCCGCTGACTTCGACTCCAACATCGTTTTACCCTGTGACGTGGCCGAAGATGCACAAATCGACAATCTGTTCGTAGAATTGGCCAAAGTCTGGGATGGCCTCGATGGCTTGATACACTCGATCGCCTTCGTGCCTAAAGTCGCCCTGGATGGCGATTACCTGGACAACATCAGCCGCGAATACTTCCACATCGCGCATGACATCAGTTCCTACAGCTTCTCCGCCATGGCTAAAGCCGCCTACCCAATGATGCAAGGCCGTAACGGCAGCCTGCTCACACTGAGCTACCTGGGCGCCGAGCGCACCATGCCTAACTACAATGTCATGGGCGTCGCTAAAGCCAGCCTGGAGGCCAACGTGCGCTACCTGGCTCAAAGCCTCGGCCCACGTGGCATCCGTGTCAACGCAGTATCCGCCGGTCCGATCAAAACGCTGGCCGCTTCCGGTATTGCTGACTTTGACAAAATGATCGGCTTTAACGAAAAACACGCAGCGCTGCGCCGCAACGTGACCATTGAAGAAGTCGGCAACGTCGCAGCCTTCTTATCGAGCGATCTGGCTTCTGGTGTGACGGGGGAAATCACCTATGTAGATGGTGGTATGAATATCACTGCTGCGGGTCAAATCGACTAAGTGGATTGCTGCAAACAAAAACGCCTGTTCTGTAAAGACAGGCGTTTTTTATGGCGGATAGGCGCTCTATCCCTAGGCAAAAATAACAAAAAAAAGGTGCCATAAAATTAAAAAATTCATTGTTTTAAATCATAATAATATTTAAATATTATTGATATACACCACACTTAATAATTATCAAAATGCATGTTCATGACAATCACATTGAAGTCATTGTCACGCGTCCATACCATTGCTGCAGGGCGTGATTCGACAATTAAAAATAAAGTTTAGAAATAAGGTTTAGAAAAAAGTGCAGCGAACTGATCAAACCTGGTGACTTAAAGTGAGCAATTGTGACCAATCCTAAAAACACCCCTAAAAAAATACGCAAACCAGCAAAGCTTCAACAGAGGGAACGGTCAACACAATCCAATCACGGCACACTGCAACTGCTTTTTGCCATGACCTTTCTTGCATGCGTGACCATTGCCATGCTGGCTGGCGAACTGCCTGAATTGGTTTTCTGGAGTTATTGGGTGGCAAGCGCCATAACATTCATCGTTTACAGACGAGATAAATCGGCTGCCATCCGTTACCAAAGTCGCACTCCAGAAAAAACCCTACACCTACTGGCATTGGTTGGCGGCTGGCCGGGGGCAATTTTGGCGCAAAGAGTATTTCGCCACAAATCCAAAAAACTGTCTTTTCAAATCACTTTTTGGGCGACGGTCATGCTTAACTGCCTGGCACTGGCCTGGCTGCTTTCTTCTAAAGGAACTACTTTAATTGACTTGATCGTTAGTGCCATTTAGAAAATCGCAACACAGCAATAAAAAAAGGAGGGCAATGCCCTCCTTTTTTACTTCAGTACGCTTAATTATTCGTTATTTTTAGATAACAATACTTTCGCGTTGAACTGAATATCCTTTTTCGCTTTGAGTGAGCCGACATAAGCATGTGACATCTCATCACCCAGCGCTGCCTGATAGGCTTTAAACGCTCTGTCAGCGACATCAGGCTGATCTTTGAGCTTCTGACTTACCGCAATCACTTTAATCACGGTGTAACCCTTGTTAGCCTCGTTAAAACCGTAATAGGCTGGCAAGGCATGCGTATTGACCTTGAACACGTTACGCATCACACCATCGCTCAGGCCTTGAGCGTTTCTGCGGTCAATCGTCACTGGGGTGATCCAGTCAGTGTCGGTCGCTTTACCTGCTTTAAGATCGGCCAATAAGGCCTCGCCTTTTTGTCGTGCAAGTTTGCCTGCAGCTTCCACTTTCAATAGTGTCTCAATGCCGGCTTTCACCTCATCAAAGCTACGTGGGGCTTCTGGTGTGTATTCAACCACACGACCAGCCACCAAATTGTTTGGCGAAACTTCAACGGCTTCAGTGTTACGCTTTTCCTTCAGCACTTCATCTGAAAAAACCAGGCTTGCAAAACGATCACTCTTGAAGAACTTGGACACTTCTTCTTTGCTCATGGCCGGTGAGGTTTGTACTTGTACATTAAACTTCTTGGCAACAGGGTCCAGGCTACCGGATTGCTCGTACACGGTATTACCAAAGTCATCGGCCAGTTCTGCATATTTGGCTTGCGCCTTCTGGAACAGCAACTCAGCTTTGAGTTTGAGTTTTACCGAGTCAAAGTCTGAGGACTCGCCGGTAATCCCAGTCAGCTTGATGATGTGGTAACCAAACTCTGATTCAACGAGGTCACTGATATCGCCCACTTTCATGGCAAAGGCAGCATCTTCAAATGGTTTGACCATGGCGCCACGGCCAAAGCTACCCAAGTCGCCACCCTTGCTGGCAGAACCCGTGTCTTGCGAATTTTCAATGGCCAGTTTTTCAAAGTTTTTAGGATTGGCTTTGGCTTGCTTGAGAATAGCTTCTGCTTTTTCTTTTGCCGCCGCTTTTTCCGCTGGCGTCGCCGTGCTGCTAACACCAATCAGAATGTGGCTGGCTTGACGCTGCTCATCGCCTTGCAACTTGGCAGCATTTTCGTCATAAAATTGCTTCACTTCTTCATCTGACGCACTCACCTGCCCCATTAAACCAGCAGCGGTCAATAACGCAAACTGCAGTTTCACTTTGGCTGGCGCAATGAATTTGGTTTTATGCTGGTTGTAATAGGCTTGAACCTGCTCTGGCGTCACGTTCACCTGGCTCATAAAGTCAGACACTTTCACGTCAGCAACGGTCACTTCACGTTGCTCAAATTCTGACATCAGAGATTGCTCAGCCACTTTTTTCGGCATAAACACCAGATTGGTCAGGCCATCGCGTACTTGCTGTACCGCCAGATCCTTGCGCACGCTTTGCTCAAACTTGGCTGGGGTCAGCTTGTTTTGCGTCAGCAACTGGTTATAAGTCTCTTCAGAGAACTTACCATTGCTTTGAAATTCAGGCATGCCCAGAATGTGCTGGCTCAATTGCTCATCACTGATTCTGAAGCGGTAATCCTGCACCGCACCTTCTACCAGGCGGCGGGTAATAATGCCATCTAGCACAGATTGCTTGAAAGCCGGGCTTTCCAGCATGGCTGCATCGACTTTTTGGCCTTGTGACTGCAAATAGTTACGGGCATTCTCAACGGCATTTGAATACTCTTGCAATGAGATTTTCTGACCATCGACTTTAGCCACGGCGACCTGTCCACCTGCCTGATTTAAATAAGAGTCGATACCAAACAATGCAAACGGCACCACAATCAGTGCCAGAATGATTTTTGCCATCCATCCTTGTGTGTGTTTTCTTAATGCTTCCAACATTTTATGGTTTCCATTACCTGATTTTTACAACAGCAAACTATACCATAAACCTGCCAATATCGCCGGACTGAAGCCGAGTGCCTATAGACGAATGCTGACTTTGCTGGCGTGGTGAAAAACACCCGCCTTTTGACGGGAGGCTTACTATGGCATCAGCATGAATATGTTCACACGCGCTGTCGTCAGAAAATAAAGTATTGAATCACATGGCAGGGTTTGGTATGTAAAAACACGCCAAACTAAAAGAGGGCATAAACAAGGCTGGTCGATTAGGGTTGGCTGGCCTGAAACCCTTGCAAGCCTAAAAGAAAAAAGCCCTGAATAAATCAGGGCTTTAATTTGGCGGAGCGGACGGGACTCGAACCCGCGACCCCCGGCGTGACAGGCCGGTATTCTAACCAACTGAACTACCGCTCCCGGTAATCGTTAAGCTGAAATTATAACACTGTTTATTATAAAATCAACAACTTTTTTTAATTATTAACTTGCACTTAGCTTCACTTGTTAAAGTAACTTCTTAAGTGCAGTGTCACTCAAAAAATTAAGAGCGCATACATCGCACTCTTAATTTAAATTGTTTGGTGGGTGCTAACGGGGTCGAACCGCTGACATTCGCCTTGTAAGGGCGACGCTCTACCAACTGAGCTAAGCACCCGTAACAACCACTGTGTGGTGCTACTGCTGGCAGAGCAACTAAAGCTGCTCAACCAAAGAATGCTAGTTTACAGCATCTTTAAGACCTTTACCAGCCCTAAATTTAGGAGATTTAGCAGCTTTGATGTTAATTGTTGCGCCGGTACGCGGGTTACGGCCAGAACGTGCAGAACGCTCACCTACATAGAATGTACCAAAACCAATCAAGGTTACCAGATCACCTTTTTTTAATGCGCCGGAAATAGCCTCAGTTGTTGCATCCAGAGCACGAGCCGCTGCCGCTTTAGAAATACCAGCTGCACTTGCAATATGATCTATCAATTCTGATTTATTCACGTGTTTCCCCTATAACTAGTTAAAAAGACAGGTACATCCTGTACCGTCTTTATATCAAGCCGCAAAACGAGCTGTCAAGCGCTAATCCGGCCTTTTGACAATAATTCGCATCAATTTTACTAATGCGTGACAGCTTGCTCCGGATTCGCGTCGCCAGCAGCCACAATCTCTACAGCTGGCGCGGTGACGGCCAACGGTTTTGGCGCACTTTCAAGTGCCAAATCCAGCACCTGATCTATCCATTTGACGCAATGAATATCCAAGTCTTTTTTAATATTGGCCGGAATATCAACCAAATCTTTCTCGTTAGCCGAAGGAATCAGCACCGTCTTGATGCCACCTCTATGCGCAGCCAACAGCTTTTCTTTGAGCCCACCAATTGGCAATACTTCACCACGCAAGGTAATTTCACCTGTCATCGCGACATCTGCACGCGCCGGAATGCCAGTGAGTATGGAGACAATCGCTGTCGTCAGACCGATACCCGCACTTGGGCCATCTTTAGGCGTTGCCCCTTCTGGCAAGTGGATATGGATATCTTTTTTCTCGTAGAAGTCGGTCGGTATGCCCAGGCCTTCTGAACGGCTGCGTACAACGCTCATGGCTGCTGTCACAGACTCTTGCATCACGTCACCCAGTTTACCTGTCGTAATGGTCTTACCTTTACCTGGCAAGGTCACTGCCTCAATCGTCAACAATTCACCACCCACCGAGGTCCAGGCCAAGCCAGTCACCTGCCCTACCTGATTTTCTTTGGCAGCTACACCGAAGTCATAGCGCTTGACGCCCAGGTATTGCTCAATGTTTTTGCTAGTGATATTGATTTTTTTAACCGTTTTGGTTTTGCCTTTGGCCAGCAATTGCTCTTTAACGGCCTTACGGCAAATTTTAGCGATCTCTTGCTCAAGACGACGTACACCGGCTTCACGCGTGTAATAGCGCACAATATCGCGCAACACGCTCTCAGCCACGGCAATGTCAGTGGACTTGAGTGCATGCGCCTTCAGTTGCTTAGGCAACAGGTAGCGCTGTGCGATATTGATCTTTTCGTCTTCGGTATACCCAGACAAACGGATGATTTCCATGCGATCCAACAATGGCTCAGGAATATTCATGCTGTTGGCAGTTGCCACAAACATGACGTCGCTCAAGTCATAGTCGACTTCAACATAGTGATCGGCAAAAGTATGATTTTGCTCCGGGTCCAGCACTTCTAACAACGCAGAAGAAGGATCGCCGCGCATGTCCTGCCCCATCTTATCGACTTCATCCAGTAAGAATAACGGGTTTTTAACGCCAACCTTGGTCATGCTCTGTAGCACTTTGCCGGGCATAGAGCCGATATAAGTACGACGGTGTCCACGAATCTCGGCTTCGTCACGGACGCCACCCAAAGCCATACGCACAAACTTGCGGTTCACTGCTTTAGCTATGCTTTGACCCAGCGAGGTTTTACCCACCCCTGGCGGACCTACCAGGCACAAAATCGGCGCTTTAAGCTTACCCACGCGTTGTTGCACTGCCAGATACTCAACAATACGCTCTTTAACTTTATCCAGGCCATAATGATCTGCATCCAGAATCGCTTCTGCGGCTTGCAGGTCTTTGCTGATTTTGGTTTTCTTTTTCCATGGCAGATTGAGCAACGTATCGATGTAATTGCGCACCACTGAGGCTTCAGCCGACATTGGCGACATCAATTTGAGTTTTTTTAGCTCTGCAGTGACTTTGGCCAAGGCTTCTTTAGGCATGGCGGCATTTTTAATGCGCTGCTCCAGCTCTTCCATCTCTGCGTTTTCGTCCTGCTCACCCAGTTCTTTCTGAATGGCTTTGACTTGCTCATTCAAGTAGTACTCGCGCTGACTTTTCTCCATTTGACGCTTAACGCGGCCACGGATGCGTTTTTCGACCTGCAAGATGTCGATTTCAGACTCCATCAAGAACAGCAGATGCTCCAAACGCTCAATCACACTGAGCATTTCCAGCACTTTTTGCTTTTCTTCCAGCTTGAGGGTCAAATGCGCAGAAATTGTATCCGCCAGACGACCTGGCTCATTAATGGTGGCCAGCGAGGTCAAAATTTCTGGTGGAATCTTTTTGTTCAGCTTCACATATTGATCAAACTGGGTCATGACCGTACGCATCAAGGCTTCAGCCTCTTTATCGTCCTGATCAGTTTGCTCGACCTCTTCACCCAACGCCATAAAGCAGTCGTCAGTCTCTACAAAATCAGACACGCGAACACGATGCAGGCCTTCAACCAGCACTTTCACGGTACCATCAGGCAACTTCAGCATTTGCAAGACGGTGGCCAGCGTGCCGATTTCATACAGGTCTTCTGCCACCGGATCATCTTTGTTGGCAGATTTCTGAGCGACCAGCAAAATCTTTTTATCCCCTTCCGAGGCGCGCTCTAGGGCTTTGACCGATTTGGTACGGCCAACAAACAACGGAATCACCAGATGTGGGTAGACGACGACATCGCGTAATGGCAATAACGGGATTAAAGCGTTTTCTTCGGGGATCTCGGAGTCAAGCAAAGTGTGTTCTGTCATAGCGTCTTTCAAAAAGTGACAAAGGAGCCAGTCCTTTGCATTTAGATGGGAACATTCTTTGAGAATTCAAGAGAGCAAGCATCTAATGTTGTAGATGCTATCTTGCAATAGCCGGGCGGCTATTGCAAGGGGGATTTAGCTTGCGTTTTCGACGCGTTTTTGTGCATCCTGATAAATCAGAATAGGTTCAGAAGTGTGTTCAATCACGCCAGCATCGACAATGACTTTAGCCAAGCCTTTAAGTGATGGCAATTCGTACATGAGGTCCAGCAGGGCGTGCTCCATAATAGAGCGCAAACCACGTGCACCGGTTTTACGTTCAAGCGCTTTTTTAGCAATTAACAGCAAGGCAGAATTTTCAAACTCCAGCTCTACGCCTTCCATCTTGAACAACTTCATATACTGCTTGGTCAAGGCGTTTTTCGGCTCAACCAGAATCGTCATCAACGCGGCTTCATCCAGAGATTCCAGGGTTGCCACCACTGGCAAACGACCAATAAACTCAGGGATCAAACCAAATTTGATTAAGTCTTCTGGCTCAACTTCACGCAAGACTTCGCCCACAGCACGGACGTCTTCTTTGCTCTTTACTTCAGCGCCAAAACCAATGCCGCCTTTTTCTGAGCGATGACGGATGACTTTTTCCAGACCATCAAAAGCGCCGCCGCAAATGAACAGGATATTAGTGGTATCCAGTTGCACGAACTCCTGGTTAGGATGTTTGCGGCCACCTTGTGGCGGCACAGAAGCAATCGTGCCTTCAATCAGTTTCAGCAAGGCTTGTTGCACGCCCTCCCCTGACACGTCACGGGTAATTGATGGATTGTCTGATTTACGAGAAATCTTGTCGACTTCATCGATATAAACAATGCCGCGCTGTGCTTTTTCAACATCGTAATCGCACTTTTGCAGCAATTTTTGCATAATGTTTTCGACGTCTTCACCGACATAACCGGCTTCCGTCAAAGTGGTGGCATCCGCCATCACAAATGGCACATCCAGCAAGCGCGCCAATGTTTGTGCCAGCAAGGTTTTGCCGGAGCCAGTTGGCCCAATCAGCAAAATATTGCTTTTTTGCACTTCAATATCGTCTTTACCAGTCTGATTGCCATCAGACAGCGGATTATAACCAAGGCGCTTGTAGTGGTTATACACCGCTACAGCGAGGTTCTTTTTCGCCTGTAACTGACCAATCACGTATTGATCAAGTATCTGGCAAATTTCTTGTGGTGTCGGCAGTTTTTTGTCTGCAGACTTGATCTCATTAAGGCTCTGGATTTCTTCGCGAATGATGTCGTTGCACAAATCAACGCATTCATCACAAATGAATACAGACGGGCCTGCAATCAGTTTTTTAACTTCGTGCTGGCTCTTGCCACAAAACGAGCAATATAAAAGCTTTTCGCTATCAGATTTGTTTGCCATGCTATTCCCCTGCGGTTTGCTCGCTGATTAAACAGCGCTACGTGCGGCAATCACCTGGTCTACCAGGCCATAAGCCTTGGCAGCGTCAGCACTCATAAAATTGTCACGATCGGTATCGTTAGCAATAGTTTCAATTTTTTGGCCAGTATGATGCGCCATAATGCCATTTAACTTGTCTTTGAGGTACAAAATCTCTTTGGCGTGAATCGCGATATCAGACGCCTGGCCCTGAAAACCACCCAAAGGCTGGTGAATCATGACACGGGAGTTAGGCAGGCAGAAACGCTTGCCCTTGGCGCCAGCGGTCAACAAAAACGCGCCCATGCTGGCCGCCTGGCCAATACACAAGGTGCTGACATCCGGCTTGATAAACTGCATGGTATCGTAAATCGACATCCCGGCCGTCACAGAACCGCCTGGAGAGTTGATGTACAAAGAAATATCTTTGTCAGGATTTTCAGCTTCCAGAAACAACAGCTGCGCGACCACCAGGTTGGCCGTCATATCATTGACCGGGCCAACCAAAAAGATGACGCGCTCTTTGAGTAGTCGTGAATAAATGTCATATGAACGCTCACCGCGGCCACTTTGCTCGATGACCATTGGGATATAACCAAGCCCTTGTGGCTCCATTGTTTGTTGCATCATGCCCTCGTTCGCGTTCATATAATTCATGGTTTAAGCACCTGCCATCATCAATTCATCAAATTTAATTTTTTTGTTAGTGACTTTGGCTTTATCCAACACCCAGGCCACTACATTTTCTTCGGTTGCCAATGCTGCTGGCTCATCCAGACGTTTAACATCTGCATAGTACCAGCTCACCAGCTCGTCAGGTTTCTCAAAGCTTTGTGCAAAACTGTCTACCATGGCGCGCACTTGATCAGCAGTTGCTTGCAAGTTATTAGTATTCACCAGTTCAGTCAATACCATACGCAGTTTGGCGTTGCGTTGTGCCTGTGTTTCAAACACAGAAGGCTCCATTGGCACTTGTGCTGGGTCTACGCCACGCTGACGCAGGTTTTGTGCGGCCACTTGCATCAAGCGGTTGGTTTCTGCAGAGACAATTGCTTTTGGCAATTCAAAGCTGGTTTCATCGACCAATGCCTGGAACACAGACTCTTTCACACGCGCTTTGATACGCTTGTCAACTTCTTGTTCAAGGCTTTGCTTGATTTCAGACTTCATGGTGTCGAGGTTGCCGTCTTCCACGCCCAGGTTTTTTGCAAACTCAGCATCGATTTCAGGATAAACCGGTTGTGACACAGACACGAACTTCACGTCGTAAGTCACTGTTTTACCTGCCAATTGTGCAGGATTGTGATCGGCTGGATAAGTAATATCAAATGACTTCTCAGTGCCGGCTTTACCACCGATCAAAGCGTCATCAAACTCGCTCACACGGCCAGGCTCGCCAATCACCAGATCAATGCCACGGTCGCCAGTGCTTTCAACCTGTTGGCCATCGATAGAAGCCGTCAACGTGATGTTGATACGGTCGGCTTTTTTAGACGCACGCTTCACAGGCTCGTAGCTCACGCGCTGTTTGACCAGTACGTCCAGCGTTTTCTCTACGTCAGCATCTGACAACTCCAGTGTTGGACGCTCGATCTTCACTTTGCTCAGATCGCCAATGGCGACTTCCGGGAAAATCTCGAAAGTTGCAATGTATTCAAACTCTTCTGCGGCATCTTTAAATGGCAGGTGTTCAATATTCGGGAAGCCAGCCACACGCAGCTTGTTTTGCTCAACAGCCTCACCAAAGCTGGTTTCAACCGCTTTGGAGTACACCTCGTCACGCACCTGGTCACCGTAGTGCTGATTCACCAGGCCAATAGGCGCTTTACCCGGACGGAAGCCAGAAAATTTGGCTGTACGAGAAATTTGCTGTAAACGTTGTCTGATTTGCCCTTCCAGCGGAGCTAAAGGGACTTTGATAGTCATGCGACGTTCCAAGTTGCTGACTGTTTCAACAGATACTGCTGCCATGCTGAACTTCCTGTAAAAATCGTTTTAATAACGATGGGTTATGTAAGTAGACACATGCTTGTGCGTCTTAATCAATGTTTAAACACAACCTGATCACACTCTAAGGGGATTCGATTGCGATCAAATTATGAAAAAAGAACCTAAAAATATAACACAACTCTGAATTGAAATAAACTTCAAGCCGACAGCGATACTGCAAGCGGAGCATCAAGCTTGCACTAATAGACAGAGGCCCATCAAAAAGCCTGTGTTTAAAGCCAATATGGCGCCAGAAAAGCAGACTTCAAGCGCCAGACGCTGGCGATTAGCTTAAAGCAACAATCGCTTCGATTTCTACTAATACGTCACGCGGCAGTTTAGCCACTTGCACGGTAGAACGCGCAGGCGTGTGCGTCACAAAAGCTTCAGCGTAAATCTGGTTCATCGCGGCAAAATCGTCCAGGTTTTTAAGAAAAACCGTGGTTTTCACCACTTGCTGCAAATTGCCGCCAGCCGCTTCAATGATCGCCTGCAAATTCGCCAATACCTGACGGGTTTGCGCCACTATGTCGCCATCATTCAAGCTGCCATCTGGATGCAGTGCAATCTGGCCAGAAGTATAAAGGATATTACCAACGACAACCCCTTGCGCATAAGGGCCAATTGCAGCGGGTGCGTGCGGTGTTTGTACGATATTCATGTGCAATCTCTTTCTGCCAGCCGTCCAGCGGCTAATCAACCAAAGCTAAAAACAATAAAGGCCTCCTGCAACGGAAGCCTGTTATTTAGTTCATACACCACCTGATCACGTTTAGATCGTAAAGCCCGATCAAAATTTTAGGTGGTGCGAAAGGAGAGACTCGAACTCTCACGCCGCGAGGCGCTGGAACCTAAATCCAGTGCGTCTACCAATTCCGCCACTTTCGCATCTTGCCAGCCAAAACCAACAATTCGCTATTATAGCCCATTTTTAGCCATGCCCACAAACTTGTGGCGTTCACATTGACAAGCCTGGCGTTCAACTGCAAGATGCTGGATTAAATATCAACAATAAGTTGTTCATGGGACAGGATATGCATTCAGCCGAAGAAAACATGCTTAGAGCGGAGCTTGAGCTCTTAATGCGAGAGCGCGAAATTTTGCTCAAAATTACTGGCGTGGCTGCTGGTTTAATTGCGGAACTCAATACCGCCGACTTGCCGATCCGTACGGTTGAGGCTGCCGACTTGCTGGCAACCACCATCAATCAACTGCCGGAAGAGCTGTTGCAAGATGCGCTGGATGCCGCCCACGCGACCATCATCGAATAATTGCAGGTGTAGAAACATGCACGCGTCGAAGACACACTCGCCGGGTGCTGGTGTTTGACGCCAGCCCTGCTCACGCCATGCGTCTGCTCGTTTATCTCTCACCGCTGTTATTGACAGCCTGCGGTATCGCCTTTCAGGCCAAGCCTATTCCGCAACAACAGAATATTGATACCATTGTAGAGGCCACGCCGTCTGCCGATGGCTTTAAAACCTTTGTTGCCAGCCAATCACCGCAAACACCTTGGCCAATTGATACCTGGGACTTGGATAGCCTGACGCTGTCAGCGCTTTACTTCCACCCTGCCCTCAAAGTTGCCAAATCTGATTATGCGGTCGCCTTAGCAGGGATCACCAGCGCGGGCCTGCGCCCGCAAGTCGGCCTCAATGGCCAGTTATCACACAGTAACCGTGCCAATGGCGATATTAATCCATGGTCGTACGGTTTACAGGTAGATATTCCGGTCATCACTGCCAACAAACGGCAAATCAATATAGAGATTGCACAATACCAGGCCGATATTGCCAAAATCATGGTCTCGGAAACCGCCTGGATGTTGCGCCAGCAACTGAGCCTGGACTTGATCCTGCTGGCCGAACAACAAGCCATGCAAGGTAGCCTGGCGAGATTGCAAAAAGCGCAGGAGACCTTACTCGCAGCCTATCAAAAACGGCTCGATCTAGGCGTTGCGGGCAAGTCGGATGTATTACCTATTCGCCTGCAACACGACCAATCCGCCTGGCAATTGCAGCAACTGCGCTTGCAAATCAGACAAACCGAGCAAAAAGTGCTGCATGATGCCGGCCTGACCGAACAGCATAACCTGCCGCTGAATATTGCGCCGATTCAGTTGTCGCAGATACTCAAGGCGAGATTTACACAGTCGCAAGCCTATGCCGATGCCCCGACCATCCAGAACACGGCATTAACCAACCGCATGGATATCCAGCGCGGGCTGGCGCAATACGCCAAAGCGGAGTCGCAGCTCAGACTCGAAATGGCCAAGCGCTATCCGGACCTGTCACTCAATCCAGGCATGATTTACGAGTACGGCGACAAAATCTGGTCACTAGGCATAGGCACCATGCTCAACCTGCTCAACAAGTCTTCTGACCTGTGGGCACATGCCGAGCAAGTGCGGCAGAATGAAGCCGTGCGTTTTTACGCCCTACAGCACCAGGTGATCCAGTTGTCTGAGCAGTCTTATATTAAATATCGCGACTCGGCCAACCTGCTGGTGACACTGACACGTGAATACGAACAACAGTCACACCGCAAAGCGCAACTGGAAAACCAGTGGCATCAAGGGTTGATCGATAAAACCGAATACCTGCAAACTGAAATCCAGTTTTACAACGCGCAGCAACGCCTGATTACACAACAGGCTAATGTCATGCGTGCCCTGCAAGAGATTGAAAACGTGATGCAAAAACCGATTGCACTGTCACAGCGTGCACCGGCCTTTGCCAACCAGCAGCAAAAGGCGCCAGCAAAATGAATAAAAAAGCACTCTGGATTATCGGAGCCCAGATTATTTTAATTGTGATTCTGATTTGGGCCATTGTGTTTGTTGGCCGCGATGAATACGAGTCCATTCAAGAAGATAGCGAAGAAGAGGTAGAAGGCCCGCTGCACGTCACCGAGCAAAACGGCTTGCAGGTCGTGCAACTGAATCTGGCCACCCAAAAAAATAGCGGCATCAGCGTGCAGCCTTTGCAGCCATATGATTACCACGGCAATATCAAGGTGCTGGGCTCTGTCATCTCCATCCAGACCTTAGTTGACTACAACAGCCAGTACCAGCAGCTGAAGTCACAATTGGCAGTGGCAGAAAGTGTATTGCCGAACCACCAACTGCAGTATCAGCGCTATAAACAGCTTAACGAAGATGACAAAAACGTGTCTGACAAAGCGCTACAGGAAGCACACGCACTGGTAATTAGTGACCAGACGCAAATTAAAGCCACACAAGCGCAACTGAAAGCACTCACCGACACCATTATTGCGCAATGGGGACAGCCACTGGCCATGCTGGTGACACAACATCCGTCACCAGGCCCGCTACATGAGTTGCTGACGCAGAAAAAAGTGTTGGTGCAGGTTAGTTTTCCGTTGAAATTCAAAGCACCAGAAGGTAACTCCAGCCTGTTTATTTCGCCGATTCAGGATGAAGTGACGCCGATTAAGGCCGATTACGTCTCGCAATCGATTCAAACCGATATCAGCAATATCGGTAAAACCTATTTCTATAGTGCCCCAGCAGATTATCTGCGCGTAGGCATGCGAGTGAATGTGGTGCCAGCAGAGTCATCCTCGGCCACCATCAAAGGCGTCATTGTGCCTAACCAGGCGATTGCCTGGCATGGCGGCATGGCCTGGATTTACGTTAAAACCAAGCCGGATACCTTTTTGCGCAAGCCAGTCGCCTCTGACATTGAGCTCGATAATGGCTGGTTTGATAACAGTATTGCACCTGGCACTGAGGTGGTGACGCGTGGCGCACAGCTGCTATTGTCTGAAGAATTCAAATTTCAGATTAAAAATGAAAATGAAGATTAATCTGCAAGCGCCGAGTCATTACAGAGGGCTACCAGCATGATGTCAGCACTGGTCAGGTTTGCCATCCGTTTTTACGGCGTGATGATCGGGCTCGCCCTGCTGGTGGTGGTCTATGGTGCCTACAGCCTGACGCAGAGCGACTTAAACGTCTTTCCTGAGTTTGCACCAACACAAGTAGTGATTCAAACTGAATCACCTGGCCTCTCAGCCAGCTTGGTCGAAAAACTGGTCACCCAGCCGATTGAGAATGTGATTTCGGGCGCCATCGGTATTAAAAGTCTGCGTTCACAGTCGATTCCCGGACTATCGATTGTCACCGTGATTTTTCAGGACAAATCAGACATTTACCGTAATCGGCAAATCGTTGCTGAACACCTGAACATGCTTGGCAGCCAGTTGCCGCCTGGCATTGTGCCCAATATCACTCCGCTCACCTCCTCGGCCAGCACAGTCATGGGCATAGGCGTCACCTCGGACAAACTATCGCTGATGCAACTGCGTACGCTGGTCGACTGGCATTTAACGCCGCATTTGATGGCGATTCCTGGTGTGGCAGATATTAATGTCTATGGCGGCGAAGTACGCCAGTTTCAGATCAAGATTGATCCACGTAAACTGATGTTGTATCAATTGAACGTGCAAGACGTGGTGAATGCCGCCAGCCGCGCCACCGGCGTGCGCGGCGCGGGCTTTATTCAAAATGACAACCAACGCATTATCCTCAATAGCCAGGGCCAGACGACCACGCCGCAGCAGTTAGCCAATATCACGCTGTTGCGCAAACTGGGCCGTACTATACGCATCAGCGATGTCGCAGAAGTTGCCGAAGGCGCTGCCCCGTCTATCAGCGCAGCCGCGATCAACGGCCATCCGGCTGTTTACTTGTCAGTGCAAGGCCAGCTAGGCGCCAATGTGTACGCATTGACCCAACTACTGGAGCGCAAACTATCAGACATCGAACCGAGCCTGACGGCGCAAAAAGTCACCCTGCATAAAGGCTTGTTCCGTCCGGCCAACTTTATTGAAACGGCCATCCACAGTCTGCGCACTGACATTTTAATCGGCTCGTTCCTAGTCGTGCTGGTGCTGTTCGCATTCCTGTTTAACGTGCGCACGGCCGTGATTTCAGCAACGGCGATCCCGCTGTCATTGCTCACCGCGATTGTTGTGCTGTATCAATACGGCGTCGGCCTGAATATTATGGTGCTGGGTGGCCTAGCGATTGCGCTGGGGGAGGTGGTTGACGACGCGATTATTGATACTGAAAATATCTTCCGCCGTCTGCGCGAAAACCGGCAACTGGCGCAACCACTGCCTGCGGCGCAAGTCGTGTTCCAAGCCTCGATGGAGGTACGTAGTTCTGTGGTCTACGCTACCATGATTGTGGCCTTGGTCTTTTTACCGCTGATTACGCTGTCTGGCGTCGCGGGTAAATTATTTGCACCGCTAGGCTATGCCTATATTTCAGCCATCCTCGCCTCGCTGGTCGTCGCGCTGACGCTCACCCCTGCACTCTGCTATGCCTTACTGGCAAAAGCACCGCTTGAAAACGAAGACTCTCCGGTTTTGCGCTGGCTCAAACAAGGCTACATCAAGCTGCTGCACCAGATTGAGCATCGTTACCAATTGATATTGATCACCAGTTTTATCTGCATTGCGCTCGGCCTCGCTATTCTACCTTTGTTTAGAAGCCAGTTTATCCCTGCCCTGCGCGAAGGCCACTACATTTTGCACATGACGACCGTGCCTGGCACCTCCGAAGTGCAGTCACTGAAACTGGGTAACCAGGTCACTAAAGTGCTGCTGGAAATTCCAGGTGTGAAAAGCGTCGCACAATGGGTAGGCCGCGCGCCCAATGCGGCGGACACCTTTGGCACGCATTACAGTGAATTTGAGGTCGAAATCGGCACTGTGTCTGGCAAAGAGCAAGAACGTATCTTTCATGACATTCGTGAAGAGCTTGCAGGTGAAACAGAGGACGACGATGGTGATGGCAAAGTCGAATTGGGCTTTGTCGGTGCCAATTTTGCGATTAATACCTTTTTAACCGAGCGCATTGAAGAAACCATTTCTGGCTATGCCGCTGGCCTGGTGATTAATATTTTTGGTCAGGACCTGGATGCGCTGGATAGAGATGCGCAAAAAGTAGCTCAGCTGCTTGGCAGCATCCGCGGCGTGCGCGATGTCATGGTGCAATCGCCGCCGGAAACACCTGAAATTGTGATCCGACTCAAGCAGGAAAAACTGGCCTTATGGGGTCTGCAACCTGTCGATGTGCTAGACACCGTCAAGGCCTGCTATGAAGGTGTACCCGTCAATCACGTGTTTATGGGCAACCGTTCTATCGGTGTCAGCGTACTGCTCAATGATGCCTCACGCGATGACATTGCTGACATGCGCAATATCCCGATTTTTAACGCCGAGGGCCAAATGCTCAAGCTATCGGATGTCGCCTATGTGGCGCAAGAAGGTGGCCGCTCCAAGATTTTGCACTCAGGTGCCAAGCGCATTCAAACCATCACGGCCAATATCACTGGACGAGACCAGGCTTTATTACTAGAGGATATCCGTAATACCCTGCACAAAAAACTGCAATTAAACAGTGGTAACTACCTGGAGTTTTCTGGTGAGGCAGAAGCCAATGCGCAATCTCGTCAGGACCTGATTATTCACTCACTGGTGGCTGGTGTGGCGATTTTTCTCATGCTCTATATCGCCTTTGGCCGGTTGCGCAACCTGATGCTCACGTTCGCCAACCTGCCCTTTGCACTGATAGGCGGCGTGGTCGCTACATTTTTTACCGGCGGCTGGATTTCCGTGGGCACGCTGGTCGGCTTTGTCACGTTGTTTGGCATTACGTTACGTAACTCCATCATGATGGTGTCACACTTTCAGCACCTAGTGGACCACGAAGGCTGCACCTGGAACCTGGAGACCTGTATTCGCGGTGCGGCTGAGCGCTTGCCATCTGTGTTAATGACCGCACTGGTCACGGCACTGGGCTTACTGCCACTGGCCATCGGTAGCGGTGAGCCGGGACGCGAAATTGAAGGACCGATGGCGACGATTATTGTCGGCGGCCTCATCTCCTCGACCATCCTCAACTTGCTGATTTTACCGACCATCATGCTGCATTTTGGCCGTTTTGAGAAAACCGATACGGTAGCGCTGTAAACACGCTCATGCATGAAACCAGATTGAATAAAACGAGGCGCGAGGTTTACGCGGAGTACAAACGATGATGTGTTCCCAGCTCAGCCGTTAAGTCACTACCTGCAAACCCTTGCTCAAACAGCCCATAGTCACTTTGGTGTACCACATAGGTTTGAAATTTAGCTTCTGCCAGCAACCCTGACAAGCCTTGATCAACGATGTCCATGGACTGCAAAGCATCAAGGCCACGCGCCATCTGGCTATCTAGCAGCCTGTCATCTGATTTAACCAGCAGTAAATGCTGCGCCTCCAACTGCCAGGCAAGCCAGGCAGCCAGGCTGTCTGAGGTCACATCCCAACTCTCGGCCAGCGCATGCTCATTGGCAAACATGGTGTTTAGCGCCATTTCACTGGGTAACCACACCAGGCCGCGATGCTGCCAGCCACTTTCGGCAATTTGGAGCGCATTACGTACCAAAGCCAGTTCGGGCACCATCGCCACCAGGCTTCGTGCCATTTGATCCATGGCATAAATGGCCAATGCATGGGCGTGTTGATCATTAATATGGCCGTCAGCATGCTCTGCGCGCATGCGCTGGAAATCCCGCACGGCATCGGCATACATGCCACCGCCAGGCACAATAATGACTTTACCATCGCCCCAACGAACGACCAGACGCAGCCAATGCACTAGGCTGTCATAGTGTGTCACGCTACCCCCTAGCTTGATCACCCACATACCATGTTCCCGAAGATTAGTTTTTAGTTTTAAAGTGTGCTACCAGCTTGAAGAATTGCGACGCTTTATCAAAGGTTTCCTGATATTCCTTCGCACAATCCGAATCTGCCACCACACCACCGCCCGCAAAAAAAGTCATGCGACCATTACATATCACGGCGGTTCTTATCGCGATATTGGTATCCATACTACCATCAAAACCAATATAGCCAATACTGCCACAATAAATGCCGCGTCGATGCGGTTCGAGCTCCTCAATAATCTCCATGGCGCGCAATTTTGGGGCGCCGGTAATCGAGCCGCCGGGAAAGCATCCGCGCAACAAATCCAGGGCATGCAACCCTGGCGCCAGCGCGCCGCGTACAATACTGACCAGATGATGCACATTGGTAAATCGCTGCAATTTGAACAAAGCATCGACTTTTACCGAACCGACTTCGCACACTTTGCCAATATCGTTGCGCAACAAATCCACAATCATCAGATTTTCGGCGCGGTCTTTCATGCTATGCGCTAACTCTTCGGCGGCTTGCGCATCGGCAACGGCATCCTGGTGCCGCGGGCGCGTGCCTTTAATGGGCCTTGTCTCCACTTTGCGATCAATCACCTGCAAAAAACGCTCTGGCGACATCGACAATACCGCCAGCGGCTTACCTGCGCTATCCTCGGCTTGCAGATAAGCCATAAAGGGCGCACGGCTCAATTGGCGAAAATGGTCATAGGCGGTACACGCATCCCCTGCGACATCTATAGCAAAACGCTGCGCGAGATTAATCTGATAACAATCGCCGGCACCTATATAGTCCTTCACTTTTTGGAAAGCGCTGGCATAGGCCGCTTGATCCATATTCGGATGCATCTCGCCAGTGACCTCAAACGCAACCTGAGGCTCAGTGTGCGGTTGCAATAATTGTTGGTGCAAGACTTGAAGCGCTTGCAGATTGGTAAAGCGGGCGTGCGAGACCAACTGGCTGCGGCCAAGGTGATGATCGACGATAATCGCCCAATCATAAATACCAACCAACAACTCGGGCAGTGGCATATCTTCAGCCGCCAGTGTAGGCATGGCTTCGATACTGCGCCCCAGGTCATAGGCGAAATAGCCCAGGGCACCACCTGCGAACGGAATATCGGCGACGCGTTCAACCGCATGCGGGGCCAACCATTGCTGGATAATCTGAAAAGGATCTTGCTGCGACTTCGTGATGGCCTGGTTTGCATGCACTTCAGTCTCAGGCTGGCGATGGATGATTTTGGCCACCGGTGCCGCCACCACAATATCAAAGCGTGCACCGAGGCTGACTTCTTCATCTATCATGGTTTGCGCTTGTGACTGGCGCACCTCTACCCGGCCGCTTTCCAGCAACATCGGCCATGGCAGATGTCTAACCTGTTTAAGCCAATGTATGCCTTCTGCGTAAGGTAAATCAAACTGAATTAATGCCATGTTTGCCATAACCTCGCCACCGCATAGGCCGGAAAACAGACCTCTGCAGCTTGTTTCAATTGTAAACTGCCCGCGGGCATCCATGCGGTAGCAGGCTCATAAGCTAACCCCAAGCGCTGCGCCAATGCTGCGACCAAAAAGCTGCCCGCCCCCAGCCCCAACAGGGTTTTGGGTGGCCTGTTTGCCTGCGCCATCACAGATGCAATGGCATTCTGCAAACTCGCCAATTGCGCGGCTTTAAATGCAAGCGCCAGCGACAACCAGGCATCGCTCGATTGATCCTCAACATCATGCCCCACCATGCGTGCCAGGCGACGCATACTGTCATTCATCGAGCGCCCTTGACCATCTGCCGTCTCCGCCAGGTCATCACTGGCGGATAACTCGCCAAGCACGCGATAGACATCCGCCGTCGTGGCAAAATATTCTGCCGCGATATGGCGCAACACAGGCTGCGACTCTCCGGGCGCTTGCCAGGCAATCAATGGGCCTAGTGCCATCAGCGGCGTACGTACCACCCCCGTATAAAACAAGCCTTGTTTCGCCATGCGCGCCGCGTCAGACCAGCCCACCGGCCACACCTGCTGCTGCTCACACAGCGTGATATCACTGGTGGTGCTGCCAATATCCACCACTAATATGGCGTCGTCGCCCATGCTGGTCGCCAGGCACTGCGCCGAGGCATGCCAGTTCATGGAGGCGATGTCTGTCTCCAGACCCGTCACACAGTCCGTAAACCTAGCGCCTTGCGTCGCTGAGGCCAAGTAAAACTCGGCGTGTGGCAGATAATGCTGCACCGTCTCAGCAATGGCGCGTACGCCTTGCAAGCGGTTATCAAACAAATCAACCAGCTCTCCGGTCATGGTAACTGCATGGTCGCAAGCAGCTGCTTCAATGTGCCAGTCGTTTAACACATGCTTGATCGCATCCTCAAGCAGCGGCAAGCCCTTCCACAAGGCGCATGCCTGCTGCAACACACGCACAATCTCACCTTGCGTATTCAGCATCACCGCTTTCACATGTGCGCCACCGATATCCCAACCTATGACCGCGCGCTTCATGCTGGCAACAACTCCGTATGAGTTTTGGTGGCTAAGGACAAGACACAGGATGCCTGCGCTTGAGCGTCACTCAATTTATTTTCTAACATAGCATCCAGAATCATGGCAGCAGGATTTTCTGTGAGTAATTGCGATAAGGCAATATAAGGCGTCGTCAGGCGCGGATTAATTTCAACCAGGACCAACTGTTTGTCAGGAGTCAAAATCATATCAGCGCCCCAGTAGCCTAGCAGGCCTGGAATGGCACAATGAATCTGTTCCGCCAGGGTTTGCATTGCAGGCAAATAGGCGGCGGCCTCATTGATCCCTGCGCCGTCAAAATGGAAACACCCCTGCTGAATATTGACCTTCTGCTGATGCCCGGCAATCACATGTACTTGCGCCTGCGTAGATAGCACTGACATGCTTAATGCTAATCCTGGCAGATATGGCTGCAGTAGAAGTTTGTTTAACAACTTGGGATTTTCATTTGAAATTTTTAATTTAAAATCATAAACTTCAGATATTTTTTTAAAGTAAAAAGTAAACTCACAACCCGCGCCATCATCGGGCTTAACCACCCAGCCAGACGTCGTTGCCTGGTCATACCAGCTTAGGGTTGCCACGGCATCAGCTTGCGCTAAAAACACATGCGGCAAGACAGCGATGCCCGCTTGCTGGCAAACTTCGGCCATGACGGATTTAGCACTGGTTTGTGCAATCGCCGCGGCACCACAGCCTATCCACACCTTGCCTGCCGCTTGCACCAGTTGCTGCATATGCTGTAACACACCGTCTGTTTCGGGGGCAATCACCCAGCAAGCATCCACGTCATCAGACGCTAATTGCTGGCGCCAAAATGCATCAGCATCCTCACCCGGATGTAATGGCTGGCTAGCCGCATGGATGGGCGCTGCAACGCGGCTATCGTGGCTAGTGATACAATCAACGCCCAGCGCTGACAAGTCTGCCAGCAAGGCATCACGCATCAGCAAGCCTTCTTGCAACAAACTGGCAGGCAATGCCTCGGAAGCCAGGCCACCAGCGCTGACATACTCACAGACCCAGATTTTCAAGCGAGATTGATCGTGCATATTATTCCCGTCATCGATTTGATGCATGGCCAGGTAGTGCAAGCCATACAAGGGCAACGCCAGCACTACCGTGCGATTCAATCGCAGTTAACAGATAGCCACGCCCTGCTCGATGTCATCAGCGCTATTTTACAAGTTTATGCCTTTGACTGCCTGTATATTGCTGATTTAAATGCAATCACAGGCCAGCCTGAGATGCCCAATCACCTAACGTTGATTAAACAGGCCATGGCACAGTTTCCAGCGCTGCAATGGTGGGTAGATGCCGGGCTCAATAGCACAGAATCCCTTAAGCCTTGGCTAGACGCAGGTGTGCGACCGATCATCGCCAGTGAAACTTTGGCGGATACCGAAACCTACCAAGCCATGCGTGAAATGACGACGCATAGCATTTTGTCGTTGGACTTCTTTCAGGATGGTTTTCATGGCCCTGATCAACTATTGAGTGAGCCTAACCTCTGGAGCCAACCAACCATATTAATGAGCCTGCCCAAGGTCGGCGCCAACCAAGGTCCTGATATTGAGAAAATCAGCGCATTCAAAAAACAGCATCCACAGCAGGCCATCTATGCCGCAGGCGGCGTCAGGCACAGCGCAGATATACAGGCATTAATACAGGCTGGTGCAGACGGCGTATTGATTGCCAGCGCATTACACCAGAAACAGCTCACTGCCAGCGACCTGGCAGCGTTCACACAATAATAAACCGGCCACCAGGCCGGTTTTTTTAACAGCAAAGCTTCGTCAGAAACTTATTCTGTCAAGGCTTACTCCAGGTTTGCGTGCAATGCGCGCATGCCTTCTTCAGTCAGGCCTTTGGCGTGGATCAATTCAGAAATGGCGCCTTCCAGGAATACCAGGGTAGACAATTCAAATTGACCGCCCATAGGCATGCCTTTTACCAATGGGAAGCTGTCGTCTTGACCAACTTGAACCACCAGGTCAGCTACATCAGCCATGGCTGAAGTTTTCTTCATAGAAATAACCACCAGCTTGGCGCCCACTTCTTTGGCTTTTTTCACAAATGGCAACAAGGTCGCTGTACCGCCGGAACCTGAAACCAGAATCAGCAAGTCACCTTTTTTGATCGCTGGCGTCACGACTTCACCGATCATGTAAACGCTGTAGCCAGAATGCACCAAGCGCATGGCAAAGAAGCGTGACACCAACAGTGAACGACCTGCGCCACCGATAAATGTTGAACCAGCCTCTTCAACCAGTTTCAGCAATTCAGCCGCTTTTGACTTGTCAGTCACGTCCAGAATACGCTTTAAGTTGTCCAGAATAAATTGTTGATGATCCATGTTTTGTCCTGTATTCAAAATATTTAATAAAAAACCCGACACATTGCTGAGTCGGGTTTTTGTCTCGCTGATCAATAATTACTTATTGATGCTTAAATGAATTAAGCGTGAGCGATAGCAGTGATTTCTGCAGCAGCAGCAGCTGGGTCAGCAGCGCCGTAGATAGCAGCACCAGCAACGATGATAGTCGCGCCAGCGTCACGTACTTGACCTGCAGTAGCGGCTTTAACACCACCAGCAACAGAGATTTCAACGCCCAAGTTCAAACCAGCAACAGCAGCCAGGTCAGCAAAAGGAGTTTGACCAGCAGCTTGTTGGTCCAAACCAGTGTGGATACCGATGATGTGAGCACCAGCAGCAGCAACTTCTTTAGTTTTAGCAACTTTGTCTTCAACGCTGATCAGGTCAACTTGCGCTTTTTTGCCGTATTTGTTAGCAGCTTTGATTACGCCTTTGATTGTACCGATGTCGGATACGCCCAACACTACGCAGATGTCAGCACCGGCTTTGTAGAATGGCTCAGACTCGTACTCGCCTGCATCCATCGTTTTCAGGTCAACCAGGATCTTGTTGTTTGGGAACTTAGCGCGCAAAGTTTCCAGCAATTTGATACCGTTGTGCTTGATGCATGGTGTACCGATTTCCAGAATGTCAACGTGTGGAGCAACTTTTTCTGCCAAAGCGATAGTTGCGTCGAAATCCAATGAGTCTAATGCCATTTGTGTTAATGCCATGTTTTTCTCCAAAAATTAAAATTTAAATGCTATTGCTAGCGTACTACCAATTCAAGCTGGTCGCTCATAGTAAGCTGGCAGCCAAAATAAGTCAATGTTGCAGGCTGATTTCTACCTGACTAAAAACTAAGAACTGGCAGGTCCTGCCAGTTCTTTCTATCATCTCACACAGATATTACAGTTTTGCGGCTAAGGCAGCTTCCAGCTTGTTTTGGTCAGCCACGAAACCACGGATACCTTCAGCCAACTTCTCAGTCGCCATTGGGTCCTGGTTCAGCTCAAAACGGAACTGCTCTTCTGTCAATTTAGCGGGTACTTCTTTGGTTTTGCCGCCATCTTTCAACACTTGAACCAAGGTGCCTTCTGTGGCAGCCAGGTCTTGCAGCAAGTTTGGAGAAACGGTCAAACGGTCACAACCAGCCAGGGCAATCAGCTCGCCAGTGTTACGGAAAGAAGCACCCATCACAACCGTTTTGTAACCGTGTTCTTTGTAGTATTGGTAAATAGCGCGTACAGAAACCACACCTGGGTCTGTTTCTTGTGTGTACTCAGTACCTGGGTTTTTCGCTTTGTACCAGTCAAGGATACGGCCAACGAATGGAGAAATCAGGAACACGCCAGCTTCAGCACAAGCACGGGCTTGGCCAAAACCAAATAAAAGCGTTAAGTTACACTGGATGCCTTCTTTTTCCAAGATCTCGCCTGCCTTGATACCTTCCCAGGTAGAAGCCAGCTTGATCAGAACGCGATCTTTGCTGATGCCAGACTCTTGGTACAAGGCGATCAGTTTACGGCCTTTAGCCACCATTGCGTCGATGTTGAAAGACAAACGTGCATCTACTTCTGTAGAAATACGGCCTGGGACCACTTTAGTGATTTCAGCGCCAATCAACACAGCCAGCTTGTCAGCTGCGTTTTCAATTTGTTGCTCTTTAGAACCACCTTGTGCTTTTGCATAAGCAATGGCAGTTTCAATCAACGGTGCGTATTCTGGGATTTGGCTAGCCTTCAATACCAGAGACGGGTTTGTGGTTGCATCCACAGGTTTAACACTTTTGATTGCTTCAACGTCACCAGTGTCTGCCACGATGGTTGTCATTGCTTTCAACTGATCTAATAAATTTGCCATGCGATTGCTCCTATAAATTGCAATAATCGTTTACGTATAGTTATACATAGAAACCTCCAACATTATAACTGAATTTACGCGAGTTAGTTAAGCGTCCTTTGCACTTTGCAGCGTGTGTACTGCTTGGGGGCAGGCGGTTTTATTGATTAAAATCAAATAATTGCTGCCGTTCAACCAAGCAATTTTGCCTGTTTTGGCTTTCCAACCCCCCCCTTTTCGGGCACAATTCTTCTTTTTTGCAAGTGATTGATTAGTTAGGCATATGGGTTCTGTCACCGCTTTAAATAAAGAACAAAACCAGACTCGCTTCGCACAACTCCCTGTTGACTGGTATATGCATCCGGACATTTATGCGCTTGAGCAGGCGCATTTGTTCTCGCTGCTGCCCCAGTACTTGGGACATGAACGCATGATTCCCGATGCGGGCGATTACCGTGCCCTGGACTGGATGCACAATGCCACAGCGTTAGTGAACCAGCATGGCCAGCCGCAACTGATCAGCAATATCTGCCGTCATCGCCAAGCGGTGATGCTCAACGGCCAAGGCAATACGCAACATATCGTCTGTCCGCTACACCGCTGGACCTATGACCTCAATGGCCAGCTACTGGGCGCGCCGCATTTTGAACAGAACCCGTGCCTGCATCTCGAAAAACAACCCTTAAACACCTGGCAAGGCTTGCTATTCAAAGCCAATGACAGTTCAGCCAAACAAAAAGGCCTGGAGATCGCCCAGGTGCTCAAACAACTGGGCTGCAAGCAGGACTTCGACTTTACCGGTTACCACTTTGAGTCAGCGATTGTGGATCATTACGATTTCAACTGGAAAACCTTTATCGAAGTCTATCTGGAAGACTATCATGTGGGCCCGTTCCACCCTGGTCTCAACCAGTTTGTCGACTGCGGCGAATTAAATTGGGAGTTTGGCGAGCATTACAGTGTGCAAACCGTCGGCTACAAACCGCTACCTGATTACAGTTTATCGCCAGTGTACAAACAATGGCAGCAGGCCGTCACCGATTACCAGCAAGGCACGGCGCCCAAGTATGGCGCCATCTGGTTTGTGCTTTACCCATTGCTCATGATTGAGTGGTACCCCAACGTGTTGGTGGTTTCACACATTATTCCAACAGGGGTAGACACTTGCCAGAATGTGGTTGAGTTTTACTACCCGGAAGACATTGCCTTGTTTGAGCGTGAATATATCAAAGCACAACAAGCCGCTTATTTTGAAACCGCGGTAGAAGATAAGGAAATTTGCCAGCGCATGCACAACGGCCGCAAAGGCTTGTTTATGCTAGGTAAAGATGAGCGTGGCCCCTACCAGCACCCGATGGAAACTGGCCTCGAGCACTTTCACCGCTGGTATCGCCGACAGATGGAGCCACATCTGCCTGACCACCTGCAGCGCTAGGCCAAGTCCTTTTGCGTAAGCACCGCAACGCCGTCTTATGGCATCCCAAACACTGGCAGCTAGGTAGCTACTGGATGCTGCTGGCTGGCCTAGGCTTTGCCACTATGGGCGCCTTTGTCAAAGCAGGTGCTGCGCGTTTTACGACCAGCGAACTGGTCTTTTACCGCTCAGCTTTCGGGCTCCTGATGATTGCAGCAATCGTCAGCTGGCAAGGCAAGCCTTTAAAAACGCCTTTGTTGACCATGCAAATGCGCCGCGCCGGGGTAGGTTTCACCGCCCTGCTGTTTTTTTTCTACGCCATTGCCCATTTACCGTTGGCCACTGCGATTACCCTCAATTACACCTCCCCCATGTTTTTAGCCCTGCTCTCACCTTGGCTATTACGCGGAGAACACCCAATCAGCCGACAGCAACGGCAAACACTCAACCTATGCGTGGTTGGCGGCTTTGTCGGCGTCTGCCTGCTATTGCAACCCGCCTTTCATAGCCAGCAACTGCTGGCTGGCGGCATCGGCTTGTTATCGGGCATAGGCGCGGCCTTTGCCTATGTACACGTCAAACAACTAGGCATCGCAGGCGAACCAGACTGGCGCACCGTATTCTATTTCACCTTGGTATGTACCCTCGCCAGTGGTGGCTGGATGCTAATCGACCATGTGACAACCTTGCAATGGCAAGACCTGCCACTGCTTTGCGGACTTGGCATATCAGCCACCTTAAGCCAACTGGCGTTAACGCGCGCCTACCGCACGGGCAACACCCTGACAGTCGCCAGTCTGGCATATAGCACGGTCGTCTTTGCCACGCTGATTGGCGTGCTGGTCTGGGGAGAAACCTTAAGCATTCATGAAATCATCGGCATGCTACTGATCGTGGCCTTTGGTATGCTCAGCTCCAGAAGTGCAAGGTAAAGCCTGATTGCAATAAAAAAGCCATTCTTTGCAAGAATGGCTTTTTTTACTGAATCGCAGCGGCTTAAGGTTCAAGCAAACCACAGCGCATGGCAATCAGGGCGATTTCTGCCGAGTTTTGCGCATTGAGCTTTTGCTTGATGTTATACAAATGCGTGCCGACTGTGCGTGGGCTTAAAAATAAGGTTTCGGCAATCTCGTTGGTCGATTTGCCGCGTGCCAGCGACATAAACACTTCAAACTCGCGCTCGCTGAGCACATCCACCGGGTTTTGCTCGCCAGACAGCTGCTGAATCGCCATTTGTTGCGCCACGCTGGCCTCGATGTATTTTTTGCCCTGCGCCACACTACGAATCGCTTTAATCAGCTCCTCAGCCGCGCTGCGTTTAGTGACATAACCCATGGCGCCTGCATTGAGCACGCGTTTGGGATGCACGGAATCTTCATGCGCTGACAGCACAAGAATACGCGCATGATTATCTTTGGCTAAAATCCGCTCGATGGCCTCCATGCCGCCAATACCCGGCATGGTGATATCCATGACCACCACTTGCGGATGGTGCTCGACATAGGCCTTGATCGCGGCTTCGCCGCTCTCAGCCTCGGCGATCACTTTAATGTCCTGGTCTGACTCGAGCAGCATTTTAAAGCCCATCCTGACCACCGCATGGTCATCTACCAGCATCACACTAATCACACTTATTTCTCCCTTGTTTATGCTGATTGTATAGGCAATCGTATGTCCAAAGTGGTTCCACGCCCAGCCTCAGGCTGCGAAACCACTTTAAATTGTCCGTGCAGCGCCTGCACACGCTCACGCATGCCGAGCAGACCAAAGTGCTGGGTCTGGTCAACGACGTCGAGTTGCATGCCCACCCCGTCGTCACACACCATTAGCCGCAAGCCTTCGGTATCGGTCAACAGGTGGACGTTGATAGATTGTGCATGCGCATGTTTGATGGCGTTATTAACCGCTTCTTGCACCATGCGATAGATGTTGATATTGACGTTTTCACCCATGGGCGTGAACTCGCCAGCCGCATGCAATTGAATGTTTAGCTCGGGGTGTTGCGCCTGATAGCCGGAGACCATGTCACGCAAGGTTTCCACCAGCCCCATATTATCCATGGCCGCCGGGCGCAATTGGCGGATGATGTTATGCATCCCGTCGTAAATATGGTTGGCGGCAGCGACAATGGTTTGCGCGTTGGCGGCGATATCTGGCGTGCTTTGCTTGGTTTTATTGACAATGGCTACGGCAAACGTCTTAATCGCTGTCACGTATTGCCCCAGCTCATCATGCAGTTCGCGTGCCAGGCTACGCCGCTCGTCCTCGATATGCTGCTGAATCAATTGCGTCAGCTGGCGATTTTGCTCCAGTTGGCGCTCAGCATCCAGTGACAACGCCATCTGGTTCAAACTGTGGCCAATTTTGTCGAATTCTGGCACCGAAAAACGCGCTAGCCGGGTGGTCAAGTCACCTTGTTCAATACGATTAATCGCATGCAGAATGTGCCTGACCGGGCGCAAAGCATGGCTGAGCAAGCCATACACCAATAGGTTAAGCAAAACAAAAAAACCAACGCCCATCATCATCAATTGCAAAAAGCCTGACCAAGCTTCGCGAATAGAGCCTTCGGCATTCGAACTAATGGTGAGCACGCCATAGCGTACGCGCCGGGTCACGGTTTCTACCTTTGGGGCCACCAGTTTGGTAAACCATTCAGGCGGGTTAATTTCGGATTTAAAGGTCGACGTTGGCGAAATGTATAAAGGGTTATTAGCGTAATCATAGAGCTCGATACGGCTGCTACGTACATAACCAAGCGAGCGCAAAAAGTCTTGCAGCACATAATGGGTTGGGCCCAAGCTAGGATTCATGGCCGAGCTGACAATCACCGTATCCAGCAATTGCACAGTAACACGCGTGGCGGCTTCTACGCGCTCACGGATGCTGTCTTTGGTATCGCGCACCAACACCACCGCAGCGGCCACCAAAAAGGCCAGCGACAGCATGGTGACTAACAAGTTGAGTCGAAAACGTAAGCTCATTTTTTAACCACGATTAAATTCAGGCTTATTAAACTGTAAACGACCACATTTACACAGCGTAAAATCATTAAATTGTGCGTTTAATCACTCAATCGTGAGCTTATCCCATGCCTTGGGCTTGGCGGGATATGCCAGTGGCAACTGGTTCAAGGCTTCCAGCAGAATCTGGGAAACCAGCAAATTACGATTGGTTTTAGAGTCAGCGGGGATCACATACCAAGGCGCATATTTGGTCGAGGTCTCTTTCAGCGCCAGTTCATACGCCTCCATATAACGGTCCCACAAAGCGCGCTCTTCCAGGTCCTTGGGATTAAATTTCCAATGTTTGGTCGGATCATCCAGGCGCTCTTGCAAGCGTTCTTTTTGCTCATCTTTAGAGATATGCAAAAAACATTTAATGATGGTGGTGCCGGTTTCGCTGAGCGTGCGTTCAAAGTCATTGATTTGCTGGTAACGTCGCTGACACTCGGCGTCATCTATCCAGTCATGCACTTTTACGATCAATACATCTTCATAATGGCTACGATTAAAAATCGTTAGCTCTCCCTTAGTCGGCACCTGATGATGCACTCGCCACAAATAATCATGCGCCAACTCATCGGCACTAGGCGCCTTAAAGCTGGCCAGGCGAATGCCTAGAGGATCACAGGCACTAAACACATGCTTGACCGTACCGTCTTTACCGCTAGTATCCATGCCCTGCAAAATCAGCAAGACTTTATGCTTGCCCTCGGCATGCAAAATATCCTGCCTGAGATTGATTTGATGGGTGAGCTCCGCTAATAAACTGGCGTCACTTTCTTTGTCGCCGGTGCGGGCAGAGCGATCGTCTGGCTTGAATTGCTTTAATAAAAACTTTTTCGGGTTAACGCGATATTGTTCCAGCAATTCCATATCTACAGGCTTTCAGATGATTTGATCACCAAGTGTATCGTAGTTATTTTGCAAACATCAAGGTAACAACTTGCTTAAATCACAGACAGCCAATGCGGATGGCACTTAGACATAAAAAAACAGCCTCAGTTGAGGCTGTTATTAATGGAGATTCTTAGTTTAAATTATTGGCTACGGCCAAACAACAAGCCAAATACACCACCAGACAGCACGCCTGACAACCCAGCTGGGCCATTTGGGCCATTCAATACTGAACCCAATACAGCCGTAATCCCGACAATGCCACCTACTGCAGCAATCAGCACATTGCCAGCAGCGATAGTTTCTTCTGGTGTGCCATAGTAACCAATACCAGCACCCAAACCACCTGCAACTACTTCAACTTCTACAGCATTTAATTCTTGCATAGACAGCTTGAAACTCTTTGGATATAAACAATAAAAATTTAATTTTTCACGGCGTTAACGCATACCACAAAAATCAATCTTAAAAATGATTCAAGCAGCATAAAATTAACTTTAATTATTATTAAAAATCATTTGTTAATATCATATCAAAAATTAACAGGCGTGAGAACGTGTCAGCATAAAGAATCCACCAAAAAAGCAAAATAAAAAAGCCGATGCATGCATCGGCTTTTTATAAACTTCTCTTAAAAATTACTTACTGGCCCGTTTACGCTCGTGCTCTAACAAAAAGCGCTTACGCAGGCGAATCGTTTTAGGCGTGATTTCAACCAACTCATCATCGTCAATGAATTCGACAGCACTTTCCAGGCTGATAGAAATAGGTGGAACCAAACGCACCGCTTCATCGGTGCCAGAAGCACGCACGTTGGTCAATTGCTTACCTTTAATCGGGTTCACAACCAGATCGTTATCACGGCTATGAATACCAATAATCATGCCTTCGTACAATCTGTCCCCTGGGCTGGAGAACATCTTGCCACGGTCCTGCAGCTTCCACAAAGCATAGGCCACGGCTTCGCCCTGCTCAGCGGAGATCAATACACCATTACGACGGCCTGGCATATCGGCTTTCACTGGTGCATATTCATCAAAAATATGTGCCATCAGGCCAGTACCACGAGTTAATGTCAAAAACTCACCCTGGAAACCAATCAGGCCACGTGCTGGGATACGGTATTCCAGACGCGTACGACCGTTACCATCAGACTCCATATTGCTCATCTCGCCACGGCGACGGCCCAGTTCTTCCATCACGGCACCTTGGTGTTCGTCTTCCAGATCCACGGTCAGAATTTCGTAAGGCTCACATTTTTCGCCGTTAATTTCTTTGAACACCACTTTAGGTTTACCCACAGCAATTTCAAAGCCTTCGCGGCGCATGTTTTCCAGCAAGATGGTCAAGTGCAATTCACCACGACCAGAGACACGGAAGACATCGGTATCTTCTGTATCTTCAACACGCAACGCCACGTTCACCAGCAACTCTTTGGTTAAACGGTCACGGATTTGACGTGAGGTAATAAATTTACCTTCAGTGCCCGCCAATGGTGACGTGTTCACCATAAAGTCCATGGTCAGGGTTGGTTCATCGACACCCAGATGCGGCAAACCAATCGGCTTGTCACGATCACAAATAGTGAAGCCGATCCCGATTTCTTCAATCCCGGAAATAATGACAATGTCACCGGCTTCTGCTTCTTCAACCGGCACGCGCTCCAGGCCTCTAAAACCTAACACCTGATTAATACGGCCTTGCGCGACTTGCTCGTCTTCACGCATCACAGCCACGACCTGGCCTGGTTTGATACGGCCATTGGTCACGCGACCAACGCCTAAACGACCAGTGTAGGTTGAGTAATCCAACGCTGAAATTTGTAACTGCAAAGGCGCATCACTGTCACCTTTAGGCGGCTCAACATGACTTAAAATCGTGTCAAACAAGGCACGCATATTGTCTGAAGGTTTGCTCATATCTAAGGTTGCAAACCCATTCAACGCTGAAGCAAAGACCACAGGAAAGTCTAATTGCTCATCGGTCGCGCCCAAGTTGGCAAACAGATCAAACGTATGATTAATCACCCAGTCAGGACGCGCACTTGGGCGGTCTACTTTGTTGATTACCACAATAGGCTTCAAGCCCAGCGCCAAGGCTTTTTTGGTCACAAAGCGCGTTTGCGGCATCGGGCCATCTACGGCATCGACCAATAGTAAGACGCCATCGACCATGCCCAATACGCGTTCAACCTCACCACCAAAGTCCGCATGGCCCGGTGTGTCGACGATGTTAATGTGTGTGCCTTCATAGGTTAAGGCGGTATTTTTAGCCAGAATAGTAATGCCACGCTCTTTTTCCAGATCGTTGCTATCCATCACGCGCTCAGTGACCGCTTGATGTGAGGCAAAGGTACCTGATTGTTGAAGTAGCTTATCGACCATGGTTGTTTTACCGTGGTCAACGTGCGCGATAATTGCGATATTTCTGAGGTTGCGTGCCATGTGAACTGCCATCTGTTTGGAAAGGGCGCGATTTTATCACAAATCAACTTAAATATTTGACTTTTAAAATAAAGTAGCTATACTGCGAGCAACTTTAAAACACGGCTGGTACTAGACCCGCCACACTTGTTTTAAATTCATTGCCCTGACCTGTCGATAACTCGCGAAATTTTGAGGTTATCATCTTTAGATGCAGTCTTAATGACACATCTTCTTTTATCGGTTAGTGGCCATGCCCAAGCGCCGGTAAAAGCATCCATTCCAAAATGTTGCTTTGGCTTAGTTGATATTGCATCACACCTTTATAAGTGTTGTGTTGCTTAATTGGCTTTGCTTTATTGCTTTACTAGCGCCCTTTTTAATTGTTGATGAAAGGGACATTCCTTGTCTTTTGCAGATTTAAATCTCGACCCCTCCATTTTGCGCGCTTTGACCGACGCAGGCTATGAAAACCCAACACCCATTCAGGCGCAATCTATTCCTGAAGCTTTGCAAGGCCGTGACATCATGGCCTCTGCCCAAACCGGCACGGGTAAAACCGCGGCCTTTACACTGCCAGCCTTAAACTTGCTGGCAACACAACATCCGGTTCGCAGCCGTGGCCCACGTATCCTAGTGCTGACACCAACTCGCGAGCTGGCAGCCCAAGTGAACGATGCTGCACGTAAATACGGCAAGTTCTTGCGCGCACGCTGCATTAGTATCGTCGGTGGCATGCCTTATCCATTGCAAAACAAATTGCTGTCACAGCCACTGGACATTCTGGTAGCGACCCCAGGCCGCTTTATTGATCACCTTGAGCGTGGTCGTATTGATTTGAGCCGTTTGCAAATGCTGGTACTGGACGAAGCTGATCGTATGCTGGACATGGGCTTTATGCCTGATGTAGAGCGCATTTGTGAAGCCCTGCCTGCCGAGCGTCAGACCTTGCTGTTCTCAGCAACGCTGGATGGCATTATGGATATCGGCAAACGCTTCTTGCGTAACCCACTGACGATTCAAGTGGCTGGCCAAAAAGAAAGACACGCCAATATTGAGCAGCGTTTGCACTTTGTCGATGACATGAACCACAAAAACAAACTGCTGGAGCATTTGCTGATTGCACCAGACGTGAACCAGACCATTATTTTCACCAGCACGAAGCGTCATGCTGACTTGCTGGCTGAAGACTTATATGCCGCTGGTCATAGTACAGCAGCCCTGCATGGCGACATGACTCAAGGGGCACGTAACCGCACCTTGACCAAGCTGCGTCATGGCGATGTTAAAGTATTGGTCGCGACCGATGTGGCCGCACGCGGTATCGATGTGCAAGGTATTTCACATGTGATTAATTACGACCTGCCAAAATTTGCAGAAGACTACGTACACCGTATTGGTCGTACTGGTCGTGCGAACAATACAGGGGTTGCGATTTCGTTTGCATCAAACGCTGATCGTCACTTGTTGCGCAAAATTGAGCAATATACCGGCCATAAGCTGCAAGCTGAGGTCATTGCAGGCTTCGAGCCAAAACGTGCAGCACGCATGGATGATGGCGGTGATAAACGTGGCGGCAAACGCAGCAGCCACGGTAAACCACAAGGCAAAGGCGGTTTCCGTCGTGATGAACGTCCAGCCCAGAACAAGTCATTTGGTGAGCGCGTTGCCCGTGAAGGTAATCGTGACGGCCAACGTGATGCACAAGCGAACAAGCCACGTGCGCCTCGCGTCATGGAGCAAAAGCAAGACAAAGAAGTCAACGGTAACAGCAAGAGTTATAACAAAGATACCGACTTTCAGTTTGCACGCGCATTGGCTGATGAATTTGGTCAACGTCGTCCACGCCCAACTGGCAGCAACCAAGAGCGTTTTGGCAATCCGACCGCCAACCGTGGCAATAACAAACCACGTCCGGCAGGCAAGTCATTTGGCGACAATGGTGGTGCCAAGCGTCCTCGTTCATTTGCCTAAGACGCGCCTATGTCTGAGCAAACCATAGTAGATTTTCGAACGCTCGGCTTAGCCGAGCCGCTGTTAAAAGCGATTGATGACTCTGGCTACACCACGCCTACGCCTATCCAGGCGCAGGCGATTCCACTCGCCCTGCAAGGCAGGGACTTGATGGCAGGTGCACAAACCGGGACCGGCAAAACAGCAGCGTTTTCGCTGCCTATTTTGCATACCCTGTTACCACTTGCCAGCACGAGCACCTCGCCAGCCAAGCACCCCATCCGGGCGTTAGTGCTGGCGCCAACGCGTGAGCTGGCTATCCAGGTATATGACAACATCAAAACTTATGCCAAGCACACTCCATTGCGTAGCTTGGTGGTGTATGGTGGTGTAGACATCAAAACCCAAACGCCTATCCTGAAAACCGGCGTGGAAATTTTGGTCGCTACCCCAGGTCGCCTACTGGACCATGTTGAGCAAAAAACGTTGTCGTTAAGTCAGGTGCAGTTTTTGGTCCTGGACGAAGCCGATCGCATGCTGGACATGGGCTTTATGCCGGATTTAAAACGTATTTTGGCGCTATTACCCAAGCAGCGCCAAAACCTCATGTTCTCAGCAACGTTTTCTGATGAAATCAAAAAACTGGCCGATGCGTTTTTAAATAATCCTACCTTGATCGAAGTCGCACGCAGCAACGCGACCAATGACAATGTGGAGCAAAAAGCCTATCTGGTGAATAGCGATCAGAAGCAGCGCTTTTTGGTGCAGTTGCTAAAACAATATGCCAACCAGCAAGTGATTGTATTCACAAAAACCAAGCTCTCCGCCAGCAAGCTGGCACGTGCGCTGGAACGTGACCAGATTCCGTGTAGCGCCATTCATGGGGATAAAACGCAAAAAGAACGGATTGAAGCACTGGATGCGTTTAAGGCAGGCACCATTAGCGCGCTTGTCGCCACCGATGTTGCGGCACGCGGTCTGGATATCACCGACTTACCATTGGTGATTAACTATGAAATTTCGACGGCACCGGAAGACTATGTGCACCGTATTGGCCGCACAGGCCGTGCAGGTGCCAAAGGGATTGCCATCTCACTGATTGACGAAGATGAAACCAAATACTTCGACGAGATTGAGAAGTTGATCAAAAAGCAGATTCCAAAAGAAAAAGCCACGATCAACACCAGTACTAGTCGTCCACGCACGTCGAACGCTAAAGCCGCGCGCGCGGATGATGGCTGGTTCCAGCAACCGTATCAGCCAACGACGACAGCCGCAGCACCGAAACAAGTGCCTGCCAAGTCATCGACAAGCAAGCGCAAGGTCGTTGCCGCGTTGTTGGGTGGCTTTGGTTTTAAAGCCACGCCACAAGCACGCCACCAGGCCAAGCGTGGCGCCGCTAAACCGCGACAGCCAGCTGAAGGCAATGCACTTGCTGAAGCCGATAGCATAGAAAGCGTCAGTATTCAGGCGTAAAAAAGCCCCGTTCGCGGGGCTTTTTCTTTGCTGTGATGGTTGCGGGAAATTAAGCGGGCTTAGCCTTCGCGATTGCGCATAAAGTCAGCCACACCATACAGCTGATTGGCCAGATGCTTCATCAGCGACTCTTCAAACTGCAAGGTATGCATGGCTTTAATCATGCAGTACATCCATTGGTCACGCGCGGATTCATCAATCGGAAATGGCATATGCCGTGCGCGCAAACGCGGATGCCCATAACGCTCAATATATAACTGCGGCCCGCCAGTCCAGCCCATCAAAAACATAAACAGCTTTTCGCGCGCTTCGGTTAAATCGGGCTGATGAATGGCGCGTAAATCAGCGGCTTTAGGATCAGTATCCATGGTGTCGTAAAACGTCTCAACCAAGTTGCGGATGGTCTCGGCACCCTTTTCTGCCCCACCCAGCCAGTCAAATAAGGATTGCTTGGCCGCGTTAGGCTCTTGTATCTCTATTGCCATCTTGCGTTAACCTGAAACCTTTGGCGTCACCAAAGCGGCAGCCTGCTTGGCCAATTCACGTGCAGCGTCAGTACTCTCTGCCGTCGCAAGAGCAACACCCATGCGGCGACGCACAAATGACTCTGGTTTGCCAAACAGACGGACTTCGCTATTGGGCACAGACATCGCGGCCTCCAGACCGTGATACTCGAGCGCTTGCGCATCTGCGCCGCCATAGATGACAGCACTGGCACCCGCTTCACGTTGCGCCACATCTACTGGCAAGCCAAGAATGGCGCGTGCGTGCAACTCAAACTCATTCAGGCGCTGGGTGCACATGGTCACCATACCAGTATCATGAGGGCGTGGGCTCACCTCAGAAAACCAGACCTGCTCGCCTTTGACAAACAGTTCTACGCCAAACAAGCCTTGGCCACCCAGTGCATCCGTCACCTTTTTGGCAACATCTTGCGCATTTTTTAATGCTTGTGGATGCATGGCCTGTGGTTGCCAGCTCTCGACATAATCGCCCTGCTTTTGCACATGGCCAATCGGCGCACAAAAGTGTGTTTCGATCTGGCCGGAGACATTCTTGGCACGCACCGTCAGTAAGGTAATTTCATAATCAAAATCAATCTGGCCTTCAACAATCACCACGCCCTGATTCACGCGGCCACCACTGGCCGCATATTCCCAGGCGGCTTTGACTTCAGAAGCCTGTGTAATGCGCGATTGGCCCTTGCCAGATGAGGACATGGTCGGTTTGATAAAACACGGATAAGCAATGCCAGCATCAATCGCCGCCTGCAACTCAGCCTCGGAGCGTGCGAAAGCATAAGGCGATGTGGGCAACCCTAATTCTTCAGCCGCCAAGCGACGGATACCTTCACGATTCATGGTCAGCTGCACTGCGCGCACAGTAGGCACGACCGTCACGCCCGTGGCTTCAATCTCAGCCAGCGCCTCAGTATTCAAGGCCTCGATCTCCGGCACGATATAATGTGGCTTTACCTGATCAACCAAGGCTTTTAACGCCGTGGCATCGGTCATATCAATCGCATAAGCATGATGCGCCACCTGATGACCAGGTGCGTCTTGATAGCGGTCCACGGCAATGACTTCTACCCCCAAACGCTGCAAGGCAATAATCACCTCTTTACCAAGCTCACCACTGCCTAACAACATGACTTTGGTCGCATTTGCGCTCAACGGGGTACCAATCATTTTTAGCTCCACTGTAAAAACGCAATGATACCATGCTCGATTTGGCTGGCGCCTGATCACGGTTGATTTATGTCGGGATTCATCTTGATATAAAACAAAAAACCCCTCGACAATCCGAAGGGCTTAAGGGGACTTCAAATCATAAAACTCATACCGAAATGCCATGCTTATCCATACGGTAACGCATGGTCATTCTGGTAATCCCCAACAGCCTGGCGGCCTTGGAGACATTATGGCGTGATTGCTCGAGCGCATTGAGCAACATGGCTTTTTCGGCATCATCCAGCGTCACTTGTGCCTCGCCCTGCATGGACGCACTAGGATTCACCACGGCGATCTGTGGCAACCCCAAATCATGCTCGGAAATCATCGCCTGCGTACACATTAAAACAGCGCGACTGATTTGATGGCGCATCTCACGCACATTGCCAGGCCAGTGATAACTTTGTATCGCCATCAGCGCCATCGCGCTAAACTCATGGTGTGGCAAGGCATAACGCTTTTCTGTCATTTGCCTAAAGTAGTTGGCCAGCAGCAGTACGTCCTGACCACGGTCACGCAATGGTGGCATCTGCATGGTGATGACATTTAAACGGTAATACAAATCTGAGCGAAAACGTCCTTCACTCGACATCTGGTACAAATCACGGTTAGTCGCTGCAATAATTCGCGCCTGCACTGGGCGTTCTTTGGTGGAGCCCAGGCGGCGCACCATTCTGCGCTCCAGCACATTCAGCAACTTCGCTTGCAAGCCTAACGGCAATTCGCCAATTTCATCTAAAAACAAGGTGCCATCTTCGGCAGACTCAATCAACCCCGGACGGGAAGCCACGGCATTGGTAAACGCGCCCTTCTCATGGCCAAACAACTCACTTTCAATGAGCTCTGCCGGCAAAGAGGCACAATCGACATGCACAAACGGCTTGTCATGATTGGCGCAACTGGCGTGCAAATAGCGCGCCACCACATCTTTACCGGTGCCGGTTTCGCCGGTGATTAAAACCGTGGGTTGTACCGCATCACTCAGTGCGCTCAGTTGTGCAATACGGGTAATTTGCTGCCGCACGCTTTGCATGGCGGCACTCTCACCAATCAACTGCACAGACTCATTCACGATAGTATCGCGTTGCCTGGAGTAATCGAGGCTGGTTTGCAGATCGGTGGTTTTCTCATTTTTTTGAATAATGAGCAGTAATTCTTCAAGATCAATGGGTTTTTTTAAATAGTCAATCGCCCCCATCTTGATCGCATTGACCGCATCGGTCACATCGCCAAAAGCGGTCATGACGATGGTATTGATGTTCTTGGCAACAAAGTCTGCCAATAAATCCAGACCATTACCATCGGGCAGGCGCATATCCAGCAGCGCCATATCCGGTTCAAATTGTTTGACCAGCAACCTGGCATCATGCAAAGACTCTGCGTGCTCACACTCAAACCCGGCCTTTTGCAGGCGCTTAACCACCGCCTTGGCAAACAGCACCTCGTCTTCTACCAACAAGATTTTTTTCTTGAAGGGTAAAAAAACCGATTTATCCGTGGATGATGAAAGTTGTGAAAGCACGCGTCGTCCTTAATGATTATTATTTAGTCACGGTCGTAACTGGCTAATGATGGTTTAGCACCGAACTCGTAACGGAAACCCAACCAGCCCGCACGAGGCGCGCCTATCATCAGCAATTTGGAAGGCTCTTCATTGCCTGAGAACTGACCGCCCTCAATCCAGTTTTCACCTAGCAAACCACCAGTCGCATATTCTTTATCGAAAATATTGATGGCTTTAGCAAAGAACTGCCAACCACTGTTGCCAAAACGGTAACGGGTATCGATGTTAACGATGGTGAAGCCACCGACTTTGCCAGAGTCCTGTACATGCTCGTCATCGCCATCATTGGCGCGATGCTTGTTGTTCTCGTTACCGCGCACATACACGTCTGAATAAGTATTGATGTTACTGCCGACAGTCCATTGCGAGGTCACTTGATATTGCATACGCAATTTCAAGGCATGCTCAGGCAGGTTAGGCAAGCGATCGCCTTTACTGACCTGGATAGCCGTGCCGTCTGAAGACGAGTTCACTTCATTAGTGATTTCAAAAGGCGTTTGGTAAGTCGCGCGCACAAAGCTATAGCCCACGTTCCATGACAAATCACCTGTTACGCCGTTCAAACCAGCATCCAGGCCCACACGACGGGTTTTACCAACGTTATCAAAATAGCCCATGCCATTAGTCGCATTCGTCGCAATAAACTGAATATCGTCATGGTTTTCAGTACGATATACCGCCGTAGACCAGCGGATATTGTCAGTTAACTGACCACGCGCACCTACTTCAAAGGTTTTGGCTACCACTTTTTTCAATGGAGGATCCCCTGCCATCGCATTCGGTAACTTGCACGGTACTGCCGGGTTTGCACAGCCCAACTCCATAGACGTCGGTGCACGCATGCCCTCGTTATAGCTACCGTACATGGTCAGTGCTTGAGTTGGCGTAAAGTTTAAGCCAACAGAAGGATTGAGTCGGTTAAAACTGTGGTTGCCCGACAATGTTTCCGGGTCAGTCACATCTGGAATTAGGCGGTCACGGTTTTCAACCTTGATATGGTTGTAGCGGCCAGACATGGTTAAATGCCATTGATCGGTCAAAGACAAGGTATCCGTCACAAATGCGCCCCAGCTAGTGGTTCTGCCATTCAGTTTTACCGCCGCTTCATCGCTTAACTCACCCAATGCATCCACACCGCGCGATGCGTTAATCAAGCCATATTCGGTAGACTGTGAGAATTTGATTTTTGAAAAATCATAGCCACCGCCCACAATTAACTGGTTTTTCTTTTCAAACAAAGGCTGGTTAAAAGTCAACTGGGTATTAAAGCCATGCCCTCTCTGGCGAGTATTACTGCGGTTCAAAGCACCAGAACAGTTTTCCTCGGAGTTATTGCCTGCCTGACAATCTGCGAGCGCTGTCGCCAATTCTGCACTGTCGACTTCACCATCAGCGTTCAGGTCTAATGCACCCGAGCCGTTGAAATCATCATTCACATCACCGTTCAAGGTTTTGCGGTTAGATTGGCGGAAATACACATTACCGGTTAACTGCACGTCGTCGTTAAACCAGTGGCTGCCGTTCAAATTCAGGAAGTTCATACTGTTTTTGGTTTGGTCAGGGCGCGTATTGATACTGCTGCGGCCAAAATCCTGAATCAGTTCTTTTTGAACCAGGCCGTTACCAATCATATTGTTATCGGCGCCGGTATAGCTTAACTCCAGGCGTGTGGTCTCATTTTGCCAGCCCACTTTGCCAAACAATTGTTTGACCGTGCTTGGTGAGTAATCACGCCAGCCATCTTCGTCAAAATAGTTGCCAGAAATAAAGTAATCGACTGAGTTATCTTCTGACACCCCACCAAACTCCGCAGAAGTGTTTTTGCGGCCCCATGAACCAAAGCTCGTTTCAATCGCGCCTCCTTTGTGGGTACGGCCATTTTTTGTCGTGACAGACAAAGCGCCCCCCAGTGTGTTCAAGCCAAAAACCGGGTTAGAGCCAGGAATCAAGTTCATGTTTGCAATCGCATTCACCGGAATTAAATCCCAGTTAACCACATCACCAAACGGTTCATTCACGCGGACGCCATCTACAAACACAGACAAGCCTTGTGGTGTGCCTAGCAATGGCGACGCAGTAAAGCCACGGAACAACACATCAGGTTGAAACGGGTTATTCTGTGACTCATTGACACTGACCCCCACCATATTGTTATTCATAAAATCAGCAATCGTATTGCTATGTTGATTCACGATCTCTTTACCCTTAGCCGACTGTACGTTGGCAGGCACTTTTTCTAATGGCAACCCCACGCCAGGCAGTGGCGTAGTGCCTACGACCTCAACCTTTTGCAATTTCACCTCTTCTGCTTGAACCGTCATCGCTTGCGCCGCATACGCAGACACAATCGCCAGCAGCAATGGCTTGATAGTATTTTTATTCATATCGTGTGATCCTTTTTCCCGAGAATACTTTTATTGAATATCTGTAGTGATTTAAAAGTACTTCTTAGCAGCAAAAAACGTTCCGCTTATGCCGTGCAAAAAAAGATCATTGAAATCAATCAACTAAGATTTTTATGGTGGATATAAACCATAAAATTGGCTTAATACAACCAATTTTATGGTTTATATTGGTTTATTACAACCACATTTGAATCGGAGAGGATGCAGGAAAATTTCGAGGCCGTAAGCGTTACGGCCGGGACGCCAGGCTTCATCGACTGCGAGCGCAGCCAAAGCCACCAGTGTTTGTGAGGCAGTGGGTTGTGTGGTTGTGACTTGCACCACAGGGTAAAAAGCACGTTGCCACGGAGGCACGGCCAGCATTTGAAAAATGACTTTTAACTCACGTCTTGGGCGTTTGGCATCAGGCTGCAAGACTTCGCCACCAGTGCGTGGCGTAACTAATAGCTGAATACCGTCAGCCAATGGAATCGGCTGTCCGTAGCGCTTGTTAAGGGTAATAGCCGCCGGGGATATGCCTAACCTGGCAAGAGCGATGCCACGGCCTTTGCTGACTTTGAACTGCACTTGCCAGTCGCCCCAGATTTGCGTTTGCTGACCTTGCCAGATGAGTGGCGTGTTTGGCAGTGCCGCGGGCTTGGCAACGCAATACAGGCGGCCCTGATAATGATGCAAATAAGCCTTGTGGTTGGCTGCCTGGCCTTGTAAAGGCAGATGCAAATAACGATGCGGCTTGACCGAGGATAGCTGTTTCCAGTAATCCTGCAGTTGCTCGGTATTTGGCATGCGACATTGACGCTGCTGAAACCAGAAGCGTAACAGGTTTTTTGCGCGTACATCGCCCAGCGTGTGCAGGTGGGAAATGTCTATCGACTGCCCCAACCACTCTTCCCGCACGTCGCATTGCAATAAGTCTTGCTGTGCCAGGGTATCCAGCAACATCTGCGCGTCTGCCAGATGGCTGGCACTCCGCAGCAAGGCCTGATCGAGTTGTGGATAACGCTCACGCAACACAGGCATGGCGCGCTGCCGCATAAAATTGCGGTCATAGCGAATGTCGGCGTTACTTTCGTCCTCTACCCACGTTAACTGCTGCGCTGCGGCATATTGCAACAGCTCAGCTTTAGCTACACCGAGCAACGGCCTGAGCAATAAGCGCTCAGCATCCCAATGCCCCATGGCACTCAAGCCTTTCACACCGGCACCGCGCACCAGTTGTAACAACAGGGTTTCTGCCTGATCTTGCATATGATGCGCCGTGACAATCGCATCTGCGCCCACTTGCTGGCGCACCTGCTCTAACGCCGTGTAACGCGCATCGCGTGCGGCGGCTTCAACGCCCAGGCCGCTTTGCAAATCCACCTGCACTTTTTGGCTATAAAAGGGAATCTGTTTATCAAGACAAGCCTGCGCGCATTGTTGCAACCAGGTGTCTGCATGCGGGCTCAAGCCGTGGTGCACATGCATTGCTGATAAGGTAAACGGCCGTGATTGACTGAGCTGCGACAAGGTATGCAACAGCACGATGGAATCAACACCGCCACTAAGTGCCAGCAGCAAATGTGGCGGTGTCGTACGAGGCGTGTCGCCCCCAGCCAGAAAGGTCTCAATGACATTTTCTAACTGGGATAAAAAAGACATGCTATTTTTCACTGCTGGATTTAAATTTACCGTAACTCATCAGACGCTGGTAACGCGACTCAAGCAGTTGCGGCACTTTTTTCGCCTGCAAGGTTTTGAGCTGCTGGCCAATCGCCTGGCCGACGCGCTCCATGACTTCTTCATAGTGACGATGTGCGCCGCCCAATGGTTCGCTGATAATATTATCGACCAGCCCAAGGGATTTCAAGCGGTCAGCAGTGATGCCCAAGGTTTCGGCAGCATCAGGTGCCCTGCTCGCACTCTTCCACAAAATAGAAGCACAGCCTTCAGGCGAGATGACTGAATAAGTCGAATATTGCAGCATGTTCAGATGATCAACGACGCCCAAGGCCAGCGCGCCACCTGAACCGCCCTCGCCAATAACCACACCGATAATCGGCGTTTTGAGCTCAGCCATCACATACAAGTTACGTGCAATCGCTTCAGATTGACCACGCTCTTCGGCACCGATACCAGGATAAGCGCCTGGGGTATCAATAAACGTAATAATTGGCAGGTGAAATTTTTCAGCCAGGCGGAATAAGCGCAAGGCTTTACGATAGCCCTCAGGACGTGGCATACCAAAGTTGCGGTATTGACGCTCTTTGATATCACGGCCTTTTTGGTGGCCCATGACCATGACAGGAATGCCTTTGAAACGGGCAATGCCACCGACAATCGCCGGGTCATCCGCAAACGCACGGTCGCCGTGCAACTCTTGAAAGTCAGTAAACAAGGCGCTGATGTAATCAATGGTATAAGGGCGTTGTGGATGACGCGCCACCTGGGAAATTTGCCAGGCAGTCAGATTTTGGTAAGTATCTTGCAGCAGCTTGGTATTTTTCTTTTGCAGCAAGTCCAACTCTTTGGAGATATCCAGCGAGTCATGTTCATCGTGTGAAACTTGCAAAGCTTCAATACGCTTTTCGAGAGCCGCAATTGGCTGCTCAAAATCGAGATAAGTCAGTTTACTAGGCGTGAGACGTTTTGCACTCATAATGAATTCCAGTGTGAATTCTTAGAAAAAAAGTTTAGGCATTATAAAGGATTTTGACGTTTTCTTTTGACAACCAGCCCTGCAAATTCTGCAACAGGTCGTCATGGAGGACGACTTGCCAGTCATCGCCCAACATCAAGCTCACTTGCGCCGACTGGTTATGGTAGTCGACTTTAATCGGGCAGCGCTTCTGCTCTTCGCCTGCGTAGCGATATGGTGTCAGCACATTCATCAGGCGTTGCACATCAGAGCTGCCATTGCAGCTCAGCATTAGCATTTGCGCAAAACGGTTACGGACTGCCGCTAAGTCATAGAGCTTTCTGGCGCTGACACGAATGCCCCCTGAGAACTCGTCATTGCTGATACGGCCTTCGACCACCAGCAATTGATCTTCTTTAATCCACGGCGCATGCTGCATCAGCAATTCTGAGCCAACGACCACATCGACGCGGCCCACGGCATCGTCAAGCGTCACAATCGCCATCTTGCCCCGTTGTGTCATCCGCACGCGCACGCCCATCACCACGCCCGCCAGCAGCTTGGGCTGGTCTTGCGGCGCGAGATCGCTGAGATTGCCTTTAATAAATGGCCCCAATTGCGATTTGTAGCTCAAGTAAGGGTGACCGCTGAGGTAAAAACCCAGCGCTACTTTCTCTTCCACCAAGGCCTGCTCGGGACTCCATGGCGGGATACCGGGCAGTGCGTGACGGGTTTCAACCACACCGCCAAACAGGCAGTCCTGCCCAGCGTGTGCAGCACTTTGCTCAGCCACACTAATTGCCGTATCCAACCCGGCCAGCAAGGCGGCACGGTTTGCCTCCAACTTATCAAAAGCGCCGGCACGAATCAGCGACTCGATCACACGCCGGTTCACTTTACGCAAATCCAGACGCTGACAAAAATCAAACAGATCCTTGAACGGTCCTTGTGCCTGACGTGAAGCCATGATCAACTCAATCGCGGCCAAGCCTGTACCTTTAATTGCGCCCAGCCCATATAACACTTGCTGCGCGCTCAGCGGCTTAAACTGGTACACACTGGCGTTGACATCCGGTGGCAACACTTCAACCTGATTCGCGCCGCAATCATCAAAAAACGTATGCACGTTGTCGGTGTTGTTCATGTCGGCCGACATGGTGGCGGCCAAAAATGCGGCCGGATAATGGGCCTTGAGATACGCGGTGTGATAGGCAACCAAGGCATAAGCAGCGGCGTGCGACTTGTTAAAACCATAACCAGCAAATTTTTCCAGCAAGTCAAACAAGTCGTTAGACTGCTGCAACGTTAGGCCATTTTTTTGTGCGCCTTCGTTAAAAATTTCGCGCTGCTGCACCATTTCTTCGGGCTTTTTCTTACCCATGGCGCGCCGCAGCAAGTCAGCGCCACCAAGACTATAGCCCGCCACCACCTGCGCGATCTGCATCACCTGCTCCTGATACACGGCGATACCGTAGGTTTCTTTCAGGATAGACTCAGTGGAGGCGTGCGGATATTCCACCCGCTGCGTCCCGTGTTTACGGCGACAGAAGTCAGGAATCAGGTCCATCGGGCCCGGGCGATACAAAGCAACCAGCGCAATAATATCTTCAAACAAGTCTGGCTTGGCCTGTTTGAGCATGTCCTTCATGCCACGCGATTCTAGCTGGAACACCGCTGTGGTATTGGCGGTTTTCAGTAGGTGGTAACTGCGTTTATCATCCAGCGGAATGGTTTCAAAACTCAGCGGCGGCAATTCTTCCTGCGCGCGCTGGGCATTGGCGTTTTCCAGCGCCATATTGAGGATAGTCAGCGTTCGCAAGCCCAAAAAGTCGAACTTGACCAGGCCGACGGCTTCCACGTCATCTTTGTCGTACTGGCTAACCAGGCTGTCACCATTGGGCTGGCAATAGACCGGCGAAAAATCAGAAATCTTACCAGGTGCAATCAACACGCCGCCAGCGTGCATGCCGATGTTACGCACCAGGCCTTCCAGGCGCAGCGCTAAAGAAAGTAATTCTGCGACCTCTTCCTCTTTTTCGCGTCGCTCTTGGAGTTGCGGCTCCTTTTCCAGCGCGCCTTCCAAGGTGATGCCCAATTCCATCGGAATCAGCTTGGCAATGCCATCCACGAAGTTAAACGGTAAATCCAGCACGCGGCCCACGTCACGAATCACCGCCTTCGCGGCCATGGTACCGAAGGTGGCGATCTGTGACACCGATGCCAAGCCATATTTATGCTTGACGTAATCGATGACGCGATCTCGTCCTTCCATACAGAAGTCAATATCAAAGTCGGGCATGGAGACCCGCTCAGGGTTTAAGAACCGCTCAAACAGCAGGTTGTATTTAAGCGGATCCAGGTCAGTAATGCCCAGGCTGTACGCCACCAGCGAGCCCGCACCAGACCCCCGCCCCGGCCCCACCGGCACACCGTTATTTTTGGCCCAGTTAATAAAATCCGCCACGATCAGAAAGTAGCCCGGGAACCCCATCTGCACAATAATGCCGCACTCGAATTGCAAGCGCTCTTCATATTCCTGACGCTTGGCTTCTCGCTGTTGCTCATCCGGATATAAATAGGCCAGGCGGTGCTCCAGGCCCAGTTTTGACTGTTCTACCAGGTACACATCCAGGCTTTCGCCGTTCGGCGTCGGAAAATCCGGCAAATAGTTTTTGCCGAGTGTGAGCATCAAGTTGCAGCGTTTGGCGATCTCTACTGAGTTTTGTAATGCCAGCGGCATATCAGCAAACAAGGCCTGCATCTCGGCCTGGCTTTTCACATACTGTGTGGCCACAAACTTGCGTGGACGGCGTTTATCTGCCAACACATAGCCCTCGGCAATGCAGGTGCGCGCTTCATGCGCCATGTAGTCATCTGCGGTTTGAAATTGCACCGGATGCGTCGCTACTACCGGTAGATCGAGCTGCTGTGCAAGCAGCACGGTCTGCTGGATTAATTGCTCCTGGGCATAGGCCTCTGGACTGCCCGCCGCGTGTACGCGCTGCACCTCAAGATAATAACGGCCGGCAAATACCTGTGCCCATTGCTGCGCATATTGCACGGCCATAGCCTGATTGCCCGCCTGCAAGGCCTGGCCAACATCACCTGCCGCGAACCCTGAGAGCACCAGCAAACCGGCATTTTTTTCTAGCAACCAGGCTGCTTTGATCTCTGCACGTTCACGGTACTGGTTTTCGAGATAAGCCCTGGAGAGTAATTCGCACAAATGGCGGTAACCTTGCGGGTTTTGCACCAGCAACAGCAAACGTTGTGGCTGATCGCGCTGTACGCTATTTTCAATCCAGACATCGCAACCCAGTATCGGCTTCAAGCCTTTGCCACGCGCGGCCTTATAGAACTTGACTGCGCCGAACAGGTTGGAGAGATCCGTCAGCGCAATGGCTGGCATGGCATCGTTTTTGGCGGCTTTGACATAGTCGTCAATGCGCACTGTGCCGTCCACAATGGAATACTCACTGTGACAGCGCAGATGAATAAATGCAGGTTGAATGGTGGGTATTTCAGGCGCTTCCATGGCCTTATTTTAACCGCCAACGCGGTTTTTTGTACCCATGACGGGTGCAAATAATCTGATTGACAGCGTTAAAAACCCAGATTCATCCACGCCAGCCATACTGGTTAACATGTGATAAAAAACTTAACCTGCAGTCGTTATGCTCTATGATGTCAGACGTTTTTGTGAATAGATCATCGATATGCCGAATGCCACTGCTTTACTGGACGACCCGATACTGGTTGAAGACGATTTGCCGGGCCTGGGGCAAACCTTACCCTTCTTTCAACTGGTCAACCACGACCTGGAAGACGTGTCATTGGAAGCGTTTCGCGGCCAGCGCAAAATCTTGCATTTTTTCCCTGGCATAGACACTGCCACCAGCGCCAACAGCGTCCGCACGCTGGACAGCCTGACAGCAAACTTACCCAACACGGTCATGCTGCATATTTCGCCAGACCTGCCCTTCACCATGACGCGTTTCTACGCGGCAGAAAACCTGTCTACTGGTATTCATCTCTCAACTATGCGTGGCCGCGACATGCTTAAAAACTATGGTGTGTTGATGATGACCAGCAAACTGGCGGGGTTGCCTGCACGCGTGCTGATGGTGGCCGACGAAAATGATCGCGTATTGCATGTCGAACTGGTCAAAGAATTAACCAGCGAACCAGACTATGCCGCCGCCCTGGCGGCACTGCAAAAGTGATTCCCTTACTTTTTATGTGGTTGATTGACATTGCCTGACACGTTAAAGTGTTCGTTTAATACTCATCAATCACGTTTTTGGAGAAGATTATGGCAAGCGTAACGCTTAAAGGTAACCCGGTCGCCGTTGGCGGTAAATTCTTGGCAGCAGGTGATGCTGCCCCAGCTTTTCAACTGGCAGATGCCAAACGCAACTTGGTTGGCTTGGATGCTTATGCTGGCAAGCGTAAAGTCCTCAACATTTTCCCTAGTATTGATACACCAACCTGCGCGACTTCAGTGCGCACCTTTAACAAAGAGGCCAGCAGCGTGAACAACACTGTTGTACTGTGTGTGTCTGCTGACTTGCCATTTGCACAAAGCCGTTTCTGCGGCGCAGAAGGCCTGGAAAACGTCGTCACCCTGTCTACTTTCCGTGATACGGCAAAATTTGCCACCGACTACGGTGTACTCATCACTGACAGCAGCCTGGCGGGCTTAACAGCACGTGCAGTGGTTGTGCTGGATGAAAACAATAAAGTGTTGCATAGCGAACTGGTAGGCGAGATTGCTGATGAGCCTAACTACGCGGCTGCATTGGCGGTATTGAAATAAGCAATTAGTAAGCAATAAAAAAGCCAGCAAATGCTGGCTTTTTTATTTAGCACAAAATGTGAGTTAAACGCGCTTGAACAACAGGCTGCCATTCGTGCCGCCGAAACCAAAGTTATTTTTCAGGGCATATTCAATCTGTAAATCACGTGCGGTATTCGCACAGTAATCCAGATCGCATTCTGGGTCCTGATTAAACAAGTTGATCGTCGGTGGTGAAATCTGGTTATAAATAGACAACACCGTAAAGACAGACTCCAAACCACCCGCACCACCCAATAAGTGCCCCGTCATAGACTTGGTAGAGTTCACTACCAGTTTATAAGCGTGATCTCCAAACGTGGCTTTAATCGCGTTGGTTTCATTGGTGTCACCCAACGGTGTCGACGTGCCATGCGCATTCATAAACTGCACCTGGTCAGGATTAACGCCTGCATTTTTCAGAGCGTTTACCATGGACCGGCGTGGACCATCCATATTTGGCGCGGTCATGTGATAGGCATCGGCACTTAAACCGTAACCAGCCACTTCAGCGTAAATTCTGGCACCACGGGCTTTGGCATGCTCATATTCTTCAAGCACCATCACGCCAGCACCTTCACCAATGACAAAGCCATCACGGTCTTTATCCCAGGGACGACTGGCGGTTGCCGGATCATCATTGCGATTAGACAAGGCTCTCGCAGAGGCAAAGCCACCCACGCTCAGTTCGGTGATCGCGGCTTCAGCGCCACCAGCCACCATCACGTCAGCATCACCGTATTCAATCATACGCGCAGCTTCACCAATGCTATGTGTGCCTGTGGTACAGGCCGTGACCACGGCGATATTCGGGCCTTTTAAGCCCAGCATGATCGACAGGTTGCCTGAAATCATATTGATAATGGTGCCAGGGATAAAGAATGGCGAAATCTTGCGAGGGCCACCTTCATCATAACTGTCGTTTGTGGACTCGATCAGGCCTAAACCACCAATGCCGGAGCCGATGGTGACGCCGATGCGCTCTGCATTGGCGTCAGTCACCTCCAGGCCGGAGTCGCGGAAGGCTTCCAACCCAGCGGCCAAGCCATACTGGATAAACGTATCCATACGACGGGCATCTTTGGCTGGAATAAAGTCTTCCGCGTTAAAGCCTTTCACTTCGCCTGCAATTTGCGAAGCGAATGGTGTGGGGTCAAATTTGGTGATGCGGGTAATGCCTGATTGACCAGCAACCAGATTGTCCCAAGCGGTTTGGGTACCAATCCCTACTGGAGACACCACGCCCAAGCCAGTTACTACTACTCTGCGTTTCGTCATAATATAGAAATCAGCCCTCTTGCGAGGGCTGATTGAAGAATGAAGTCAATGAATTACTTGAGGTTTGCGTTGACGTAATCAATCGCTTGCTGCACGGTTGTGATTTTTTCTGCTTCGTCGTCAGGAATTTCGCAATCGAATTCTTCTTCCAAAGCCATCACCAATTCTACGGTGTCCAGAGAATCTGCACCCAGATCATCCACGAAAGATGATGTGTTTTTAACGTCAGCTTCGTTTGCACCTAATTGTTCACAAACGATTTTCTTTACGCGTTGTTCGATGTCGGACATCTAAAATACCCCTTTGTTGATAAGTGTCATGTTCAGTAAACCGATATTCTAGCAAAACTTGCCCAGAATACCAAAGAAACTCTGTATTAAGCGCAATACATGCCGCCATTAACGTGGATGGTTTCACCTGTAATGTAGGCTGCGGCAGACGACGCCAGGAAAGCAACCGTGGCCGCAATTTCATCCACCTGGCCTAAACGGCCTACCGCAATGCGTTCCAGCATTTTGGCTTTGATCTCTTCTGGCAGCTCGGCAGTCATATCGGTTTCAATAAAGCCTGGCGCCACACAGTTCACCGTGATGCCACGGCTACCCACCTCTTGCGCCATCGATTTGGTAAAACCCGTCATACCAGCCTTGGCCGCCGCATAGTTAACTTGCCCAGCATTGCCCATATGGCCGACCACGCTAGAAATATTAATGATGCGACCTTGGCGCGCTTTCATCATCGGACGCAATACTGCCTGGCTCATGCGGAAAACCGACTTGAGATTAGTATTTAATACCGCATCCCAATCTTCATCTTTCATGCGCATCAACAAGGTATCTTTAGTAATGCCTGCATTGTTGACTAGGATGGAGACTTCACCATACTGTTCAGCAATCTGCTTTAAAACCGCTTCGATTTGCTCTGGCTGCGTCACATCCAGCGCTAGACCCACGCCGTTCACACCAGCGGCTTTCAAATGCGCAGTAATCGCCTCTGCGCCACTGGCGGAAGTGGCCGTCCCCACGACAAAAGCACCTTGTTTACCCAAGGCTTGCGCAATGGCAGCTCCAATCCCGCGGCTTGCGCCAGTCACCAATGCTACTTGCTGATTCGACATCATTATTCCCCTTGTTGTGCAACAAATGCTTGCACAGATTCATCATTCACCAGTGCGACACAGGTCATGTCGGCCACGATGCGCTTGGCTAAACCAGCCAGCACCTTGCCTGGACCACACTCTGCCGCAGCTAACACGTCTTGTGCGGCTAATTGCTGCACCGTCTCTACCCAGCGTACCGGGTTGTGCAATTGACGCACCAAAGCGTCTTTAATTTGCGCCGCATCGCTATACGCAGCCACATCGGCATTGTGTAACACTGGCACCACAGGCGCTTGCACGTCCACGTTCTGCAGGTATTCGCGCAACTTTTCGGCAGCAGGCTTCATCAAGTCACAGTGTGACGGCACGCTCACAGGCAACGGCAAGGCACGTTTAGCGCCTTTGGCTTTAGCTAACTCCATGCCCCGCTCAACAGCCGCCTTGTCACCCGCGATGACCACTTGACCTGGTGAGTTAAAATTCACCGCCTGCACCACCTGACCCTGCGCGGCTTCGGCGCACACGGCACGCACAGTCTCGTCATCCAGCCCCAAAATCGCAGCCATGGCGCCCTGACCTTCAGGCACCGCTTGCTGCATGACCTGGGCACGGAACTTGACCAGTGGTAACGCATCTGCAAATGAAATCGCATTGGCCGCTACCAGTGCGGTATATTCACCCAGACTATGACCCGCCATCGCCGTTGGCAACTGGCCGCCCAGCGCCTGGTAAACACGCCAGGTAGCAACCCCTGCAGTGAGCATGATAGGCTGCGTGTTTTCGGTCAGGTTAATTTCATCGTTGGCTTCTGTCGCCATTTTCCAGAAATCGACACTCAACACCGCTGTGGCTTCATCAAAGGTTTGTTTAATAATGGCGTGGGCCTCAAGCCCCTGCATCATGCCCACGGACTGTGAGCCCTGGCCTGGAAAGAAAAAAGCAAATGTAGACATAATTTTTGATCACGTATTGACTAAAACAATATGCAGGCCATCATTTATATGACGCCTGCACACAAAAAACTTCACGGCCGGGTATCAAGTAACGACTTAATACTTCACCAATGCAGAACCCCAGGTAAAGCCGCCACCAAACGCCTCCATCAGCAACAGATGCCCGCGCTGAATACGGCCATCACGCACCGCGGTGTCTAGCGCCAACGGAATAGAAGCCGCAGAAGTATTGCCATGCTGGTCCACGGTGACCACCACCTTCTCCATCGGCATATCCAACTTTTTGGCGGTGGCTTGCAAAATGCGGATATTGGCCTGATGCGGCACCAGCCAGTCGATGTCAGACTTTTGCATCTGGTTCGCAGCCAAGGTTTCATCCACAATCTGGTCCAGCGTATTGACCGCCATTTTAAACACAGCATTGCCTTCCATCACCACGGTGTCCGGGCCATCCTCTTTGCGCGGCACATGCAGATAGGTTTCATAATTGCCATCGGCATGGATATGAGTAGAGAGCACGCCAGGTTCTTCGCTGGCTTGTAAGATCACGGCCCCTGCGCCATCGCCCCACAAAATGCAATTGCTGCGGTCGCTGTAGTCGGTGATACGGGTAAAGGTATCCGCACCAATCACAAGCACATTGCGATATTGACCAGACTTGATAAATTGATGGGCAGTGGTCAACGCATACACAAAGCCGCTACAAACCGCTTGTATGTCAAACGCCGGGCAACCGCTAATGCCTAATTTGCGTTGCACCATAGTCGCTACACTCGGAAAAATCTTGTCCGGTGTGGTCGTTGCCACAATAATGAGGTCGATATCCTGCGCCTGAATGCCAGCGGCTTCGATGGCATGACGTGCGGCCTCGGTAGCCAGATCACTGGTGCGTTCATCGGTGACACGATGTCGCTGCTTAATACCGGTTCTGGCAAAGATCCACTCATCCGTGGTATCAACCATCTTTTCCAGTTCGGCGTTGGTTAAAATAGTGGGCGGCAGATAGCTGCCAGTGCCTGCGATTCGTGCGTTAATCATTCGTACGATTATGCCTTAATTGGGTCAAATTAGCTAACTGAATGGGGCTCAGGAAGGCTCGGATGTGGTCAGGTGCTCGATCTCAAGCTGCGCCTGAATACGCTTTAACACGCCGCTCTGCGCTTCTTCCATCGCCACATGAATGGCATGATAAAAACCAACGCTATCCGCCCCGCCATGGCTCTTCACGACAATGCCACGCAAGCCCAGAAAGCTGGCGCCATTATAGCGACGCGGATCAAGACGCTTTTTAAAAGCTTTTAATACCGGAAAAGCGCCCAGCGCCATGAGCTTAGTCAACCAGTTGCGCTTGAATTCCTGGGTCAAGAACTTGCCCATCATATGCGCCAAACCCTCAGTGGTTTTGAGCGCCACATTACCAACAAAGCCATCACACACCACCACATCGGTCGTGCCCTTAAAAATATCATCGCCTTCAACATTGCCGTAAAAATTCAAATGGCTACCACGCAGCAATTCAGCCGCCTGCTTAGCCACTTCATTGCCTTTGATATCTTCAGAGCCAATATTGAGCAGGCCAACCGTTGGGTTAGGTTTATTGCTGATACAGCTCACCACCATCGCACCCATAATGGCAAACTGATAGAGGTGTTCCGGCGTACAGTCAGCGTTAGCGCCCAAGTCGAGCATAAATGTGCTGCCATTTTCAGAAGGCAAGGTCGAGGCAATCGCCGGACGGTCGATCCCAGGCAAGGTTTTCAGCACAAAGCGCGCGGTCGCCATTAAGGCGCCGGTATTACCGGCGCTCACACAGGCTTGCGCCTCACCAGTTTTGACCATATTAATCGCCACGCGCATAGAAGAATCTTTTTTATTCTTCATTGCGCTTTGTGGCGATTCATCCATCAGCACCACTTCACTGGCGTGATGCACACGCAAACGCGGACCGGGTTGGACGTGTAAAGCTTTCAATTCCGCTTCAACCGCGTCTTGCAAGCCCACTAGAATAATATTGAGATTAGGATTTTCGTTCAAAATACGCACTGCCGCAGGCACCGTCACATGTGGACCGTGATCTCCCCCCATGGCATCAATGGCAATCACTACTTCTTGTGAATGCGCGTGTTGACCAGTTGTCATGTTATTTCCCAAATTTACCTTTCTGACACTGCTTTGCTATCGAACCTCAGCAGCTTGCATTAGAAAAGTAGAGGCTTACGCCAGATACACAAACGCCGCGCATTTTACTGCGCGGCGTGTTTTAAAGCTTGACGCTTTAATGCAGCGATTATTCGCCTTTTGCTGGCATCACTTTACGGCCACGGTAAAAACCGTTTGGGCTCACGTGATGACGCAAATGTACTTCACCAGTCGTTGGCTCAATTGCCAAAGGTGGGTTAGTCAAAAAGTCGTGGGAGCGGTGCATACCACGCTTGGACGGTGTCTTTTTGTTTTGCTGAACTGCCATTTAAATACTCCAAAATCAAACCGCCGCACCTCAGAGAATGAAGTTAAAGGGCAGTTGTAAATAAACTTAGAATGCTACCTAATCCGCAATTATAAAATATTCCAGAGACAACTGCAAATAAATCCTGCAAATATCGCTTTTAATTTGGTTTTTTGCATGTGCATGTTTGCAAACAAGTCCTACTTATCCAGCTTTAACTGCTTGAGCGCCGCAAAAGGATTAGGCTTTTCACCGGCAGATTGCTGCAAACTGACACACGCGTCCTCATGCATGACCGCAATCGGCAAGGCCATCAGCAACTCATCCTCAACCAGTGACTCTATGGTGGTTTCTCCATCTTCTTCCAGCCAATCAACCTGCTCATCTTCAAGCAACGCTTCTGGCGGTTCATCGCACAGTGCAAATTCAAATTGCAAATCCAGCGTCTGCGGCAGTGGCGCAAAACAGCGCTGACACACCAACGGCAAGTCAGACTGCACATCCAATGACAACATCGGCAAAGCAGTCTCACTAAAAAAACGAGACGGCAACCCCTGTAACTGATAATGCACGCGCAATGCAGACAAAGCAGCGGCATCGGATACGCCCAGGGCCAGCAATGCCTCACGCAAGCGCGGCAAGGATGAAAGCGTTAACTCACCTTCTGTGTCTTTCTGCTGCCGGGCCAGCTCCTCAAATCGCGTCATAAGCAACCAAAACTCTTAATAAACAATCTTCACACTATAACAAACTCAGCCTCTCTTGACGACCTGCGGCATGCCAGCCACAGCCAAAAATGACGCCCTACTTTTTAAGACCACGGTTTGTTGTTATAATGATGTCGCATCACGCGGCGCTCTTTTCATGAGCGCGCTCATGGTGCCGGTTTGCATAATCGGCCATCCGTTCAGACGGCCTTATTGCTGCAAAACCACAACCAAATCAACTCAAAGCGTTTTAAATACAAGTAGTTGCTAATTAAATAAACGGTTGAGTTACTAAAAGACTCTGTCCTTTTTTCTTGCTTTAAGGGTAATGTGTGTTTAAGAAAATTTTAGTCGCGAATCGCGGTGAAATTGCGGTACGCATCGTGCGCGCCTGCTCGGAAATGGGTATCAAATCTGTGGCCATTTACGCGGATGCTGACCGTCATGCCTTACATGTTAAAAAGGCTGACGAAGCTTACAACATTGGTTCTGACCCAGTCGCAGGCTACCTGAACGCACACAATATAGTGAATATCGCGGTGGCTGCCGGCTGTGATGCCTTGCACCCTGGCTATGGCTTTTTGTCTGAAAATCCAGAGTTGGCCGAAGTTTGTTCCCGTCGCGGCATCAAGTTCATCGGCCCTGAAGCCGACGTCATTCGCCAGATGGGTGACAAGATTCAGGCGCGTAACGCCATGATCAATGCCGGTATCCCTTGTGTGCCAGGCAGTGATGGCAACCTAGAGTCCCTAGAAGCCGCCGTGGTATTGGCCAATAAAATTGGCTATCCGGTGATGCTGAAAGCCACTAACGGTGGTGGTGGTCGCGGTATTCGCCGTTGCGATAGCGAAAAAGAGTTGTTAAGCAACTATGACCGTGTCATTTCTGAAGCCAGCAAAGCCTTTGGTAAACCAGAAGTCTTCCTCGAAAAATGCGTGGTCCATCCGCGCCATATCGAAGTGCAGATTCTGGCCGATGCACATGGCAACGTGATCCATCTGTTTGAGCGCGATTGTTCTATCCAGCGCCGCAACCAGAAGCTGATTGAAATCGCTCCTTCACCACAACTTTCCCAAGCACAGCGTGACTATATTGGTGGCCTGGGTGTCAAGGCAGCTAAAGCGGTTGGCTATGAAAATGCGGGCACAGTCGAATTTTTACTCGACTCCGACAACAATTTTTACTTCATGGAAATGAACACCCGCTTGCAGGTGGAACATACCGTGACTGAAACCATTACTGGCGTTGATATCGTCCAGCAGCAGATTCGCGTCGCGGCTGGCCTGCCATTGCAATACAAGCAAAGCGAAATCGCCTTCCGTGGCTTTGCGATGGAATACCGTATCAATGCTGAAGATCCGCAAAAAGACTTTTTGCCCAGCTTTGGTAAGATTACACGCTACTACGCGCCGGGTGGCCCTGGCGTTCGTATGGACGCGGCCATTTACAGCGGCTATGTGATTCCACCTTACTACGACTCCATGTGTGCCAAGCTCACTGTTTGGGCATTGGACTGGGAGGGTGTGATTGAGCGCGGTCGCCGTGCGCTGAATGACATGGTAGTTTATGGCGTCAAAACAACGATTCCTTACTACCAGCAGATCATGTTACACCCTGACTTTAGGGCGGCTGACTTCAACACCAGCTTTGTAGAGCAACACCCGGAGCTGACCGAGTATGACGTCGGACTCCCAAAAGAACTGATGGCCGCAGCGATCGCTGCCGCGATTGCAGCCCACGAAGGCATTTGATTAACCGTATTGCAGATATTAATTAGATCGATAAGATTATGAGCAAAATACATGTCACCGAACTCGTTTTAAGAGATGGCCATCAATCCCTGATCGCGACGCGCATGCGTACCGAAGATATGCTGCCGATTGCCAGCAAACTGGATGAAATTGGTTTCTGGTCACTGGAAGCCTGGGGCGGTGCCACCTTTGACGCCTGCGTGCGCTTTTTGAAAGAAGACCCTTGGGAGCGCCTGCGCAGCCTGCGTAAGGCTTTGCCTAATACGCCGATCAATATGCTGTTGCGCGGCCAGAACTTGCTAGGCTACCGTCATTATTCAGACGATGTGGTGCATGCGTTTGTGAAACAAGCCGCAGACACAGGCGTCGATGTCTTCCGCATTTTTGATGCGATGAACGACATCCGCAACCTGAAAACAGCGATTGAAGCCGTTAAATCAGTGAAAAAACACGCCATCGGCACCTTATCTTTCACTACCAGTCCTGTGCATGACGTGGCTTACTTCGTCAATATGGCGAAAGAGCTCGAAGCGCTGGGCTGCGACAGCATCGGCGTGAAAGACATGGCTGGTTTGCTGACGCCGACCATGGCGGGTGAACTGGTTAAAGCATTAAAAGCCGCGGTGAGCTTGCCTATCCACATGCATAGCCACGCCACTTCAGGCTTGGCCAGCATGGTCATGCTCAAAAGCGTGGAAAACGGTGTTGATATTATCGACACCTGTAACTCCTCATTCTCTGAAGGCGCGAGCCATCCAACCACCGAGAGCCTGGTTGCCGCTTTAAAAGGCACTGAGTACGACACCGGCCTCGACTTAGGCAAACTGCAGGAAATCACTGCCTACTTTAAAGAAGTACGCAAAAAATACTGGCAGTTTGAGAGCGAGTTCACCGGTGTGGATACGCGCGTGCTGGTTAACCAGGTTCCGGGTGGCATGATTTCCAATCTGTCTAACCAGTTAAAAGAACAAGGCGCGCTCAACCGTATGGATGAAGTGCTGGCCGAAATTCCTCGCGTACGCCAGGACTTGGGCTATCCTCCGTTGGTGACACCAACCTCACAAATCGTCGGCACCCAGGCGGTGTTAAACGTGTTGACCGGTGGCCGTTACAAGTCCATCACCAACGAAGTGAAAAACTACCTGTTGGGTCAATATGGTAAAGCGCCAGCGGCGGTGAATGCAGACGTACGTAAGCAGGCGGTTGGCGATGCTGAAGTGATTACCTGCCGCCCGGCTGATTTGTTGCAACCAGAAATGGTCAGATTGCAGTCTGAGGCCGAGCGTTTTGCCAACAACGAACAAGACGTACTCACATACGCTATGTTCCCGGATATTGGCCAAACCTTCTTGCAGGAGCGCAATGCGGGCTCGTTGAAACCAGAGCCTTTGTTGAGCAAAGATGCAGTCACGCAACAAACGGCTGCGGCCCGCTACGCGCCTAATGAGTTCAATATCACACTGCACGGTGAAACCTATCATATCAAACTGACTGGTAGCGGCCATGCCGGTGAAGAGCGCAAGCCATATTACGTCAAAGTGGATGGCATCTCAGAAGAAGTGTTTGTAGAAACACTCAACGAGATGGAAGTCAGCGGCGGCGGTAATAATGGCGCAAGTGGTGGCAAGAAAAAAGCGGCTGTTGCCGCCAGTGGTCGCCCGCGCCCTAGCCACCCAGGTTGTGTGACCACGGCCATGCCAGGCACTATCGTGACCGTCAAAGTCAATGTCGGTGACAAAGTGAATGCAGGCGATGGTGTGCTGGTCATTGAAGCCATGAAAATGGAAAACGAAATCCAGGCCAGTAAATCAGGCACCGTAGTGGCAATCCATGTTGCCAAAGGTGATAATGTCACTCCAGACGAATCACTGATTGAAATTCAACCGGAATAATGCAGATAGACAAAAATCCCTGAAGCAATTCAGGGATTTTTGCTTTTACCCATGACACCCCCCCTCATCCTCGCCTCATCTTCACGTTATCGCCGCGAAGTGCTGCAAAAGCTACATTTGCCGTTTGAATGCATTTCACCTGACATTGACGAAACACCGTTGCCAGATGAAAACCCTGCGCAAACCTCGTTAAGGCTAGCCGAAGCCAAAGCACGCAAAGTGGCAGAGAGCCAAGCGCATGCGCTGATTATCGGTTGCGATCAGGTGGCTACGGTCGATGGCTTGCAGATCGGCAAACCTGGCAATCACGAAAATGCGGTCAAGCAATTGACCACGCTCAGCGGCAAAGAAGTGATTTTTCATAGCGCGCTGTGTTTGTACGATAGCCGTCATCAGCACATGCAATCGACCATCGTGCCTTATTTTGTAAAATTTAAGACACTGAGCCTAGCCCAGATTGATAGCTATCTGCGGCTGGAACAGCCCTACGACTGCGCGGGCAGCGCCAAATCTGAGGGCATGGGCATTGCCCTGCTCGACTATATGCGCGGCGACGACCCTAACGCATTGATAGGCTTACCATTGATTGCACTGGTCAATATGCTGCAACAAGCGGGCATCGATGTATTATCACACTCACCAACCTAACGCAGACTCACAGACACGTTAACTTTTGAACGGCTGTTGCGTTATGTGGGTCTCAAGTGCAAGCACTTAATAACAACGAGAGGATCACCCATGCGACTCAGCTCCCTGCTGTTTTTTTCTTTAGGTAGTGTTTCACTGTGCAGTCCGTCCATCGCACAAGCAGAATCTGCCACGGTTAGCCCGCAATCTGACCAAACCAGTATGGCCGTGACCATTTATAACGAAGATCTGGCATTGGTGAAAGACAGCCGTAAACTCCACTTGAATCCGGGCTTGTCTGCCCTGTCATTCCGTGATGTCAGCGCTCAGATCAAGTCAGAAACCGCCTTGCTGCGCAGCCTGCTGCCCAATAGCAACTTGCAGGTGCTGGAGCAAAACTTCGACTTTGACCTGCTCACCCCGCAAAAACTGCTGGAGAAAAACGTAGGCCAGCAAGTGACGATTATCCGCACCAACCCCAGCACAGGCGCTGAGACAGAAGAAACCGCCACCGTGCTGTCTGCACAAGATGGCGTGGTGCTCAAAATCGGCAACCGCATTGAAACAGGTATTCCAGGCCGCATCGCTTACCCTAACGTGCCCGGCCAGCTCAAAGACCGCCCCACCTTGACCACGCAAGTGCAATACAAGGGTGCTGAACAAAGCAACTTGGAGCTCAGCTACCTCACCGGCGGCCTGCAATGGAAAGCCGACTACGTGGCCGAACTCAGCAGTAAAGAAGACGCCATTGACCTCTCAGGCTGGGTCACACTCACCAACACCAGCGGTAGCGCCTATCCTAACGCCAAAGTGCAACTGGTGGCAGGCGACGTCAACCGCGTGCGTGAAGTGATTCACCCCAAAACCATGATGATGCGCAGTGAAGCCATGGTGGCCGATGTGGCGATGCCTAGCGAGCAAGGCTTGCTCGAGTACCACTTATATACACTGCCACGCACCACCACCATTGCCGAAAACCAAACCAAACAAGTGGCACTGCTCTCCGCACAGCATATCCCGGCGCGTAAAGAGCTGGTGCTCAGTGGTGCAGACTATTATTACCAAGGCGCTTATCGTGATATTGAGAAAAAGCAAAAAGTGCAGGTATTTGTAGAGTTTGAAAACAAAGAAAGCAGCAAGTTAGGTATCCCGCTGCCAAAAGGCACCATGCGTGTGTATAAAAAAGACAACGATGGTACGGCGCAATTTGTCGGTGAAGACCAGATTGACCACACGCCTAAAAACGATAGCGTACGCCTCAAACTCGGCAACGCGTTTGATGTAACCGCAGACCGCGTACAAACCGACTTTAAAAACCTGGGCAAACCCAGTCAGGCGCCGTTGTATGAAAGCGCTTATGCCATTACCTTGCATAACGCCAAAAAAGAAGCCGTAACGGTCACGTTGCAAGAGCCGCTCAATGGCGACTGGAAAATACTTAATGAATCTCAGCCACACAAAAAAACCAGTGCACACCAAGCCACCTGGCAAGTCCATGTGCCTGCTGAAAGTGATGTGACACTCAAATACCGTGTGCAAGTGAAGTATTAAGCCCGCAGCACCCATTGCACGACAAAAAAGCATTCTTGCAAAAGAATGCTTTTTTTATGCGCCAGCGTGGGATAATCCAGTTTTTACAATAAACCGAATACTATGGCCACTGGTACCTTATTCTTTATCCCTGCCCCACTCGCTGAAGGCACCACGCCACAACAAGTGCTCCCGGCAGAGGTCGTTCAACGCATACACAGCTTGCACCATTTCATCGTCGAAAACGAAAAAACCGCACGCCAGATTATCGCCGCCAGCGGACATCCGGTGTCTATGCGCGAGTTAAGCCTCACAGTGCTGACCAAAGATACGCCCAACAAAGAGCTGGCAAAACTATTACAACCCTTACAACAAGGCTTGGATGTCGGCTTGATGAGTGAAGCAGGCTGCCCTGGTATCGCTGATCCCGGCGCCGCACTGGCAGCTGTTGCACACCATAAAGGCATACGCGTGGCGCCATTAGTCGGCCCTAGCAGCTTGTTACTGGGCTTGATGGCCAGCGGCCTCAATGGCCAACGCTTTACCTTTTTAGGCTACTTGCCCAGTGAAAAAGCTGAACGCATCAAAACCATCAAAGGCATTGAATTTGACTCAAGAAAACAGCAAACCACCCAACTGTTTATTGAAACGCCCTACCGCAACCAGCATGTGCTGGAAGACCTGATTGATCACTTACAAGCGCAAACACGCCTATGCGTAGCCTGCAACATCACGGCACCCGATGAAATGATTGTGACTAAAACCATCGCCGAGTGGAAAAAAGCAGCGTTACCCGATGTACACAAAAAACCGACCGTGTTTTTGCTACTCGCATAACAAGCACAAAAAAGCCCCGCACTAGGCGGGGCTTCCCACAACAAGCAATCAGCTATTAGGCGGTACGGCGGCGAACAACCGCTGCCATCAAAGCAAACCCAGCCAGCAACATACTGTAGGTATCTGCCTCAGGCACCGGCGTTGTCGGTGTCATCGTGACCCAGTAAACACCCAAACCATTGTTTTGATAGGCTTGGAAGAACGGGAAAGTCACCAACACCTTGCCATAGTTACCCGCATCCGTTTTCACGGCAAATACTGAGTTAGCCGTCAACAAACTGCCTACATCGCCACCACTAATGCCTGTAGAAGAATAAGTTAATGCCTCGAGGTCGCTCACGGTCAACGCATTAAAACTTAAACCGCCAACCCCTACTTGGCCAACATAAGCGAGTTGCGCTGTTGAGTAAGGCATCAACGCACGGCTAGTCGTCGTCATTTGCTCCCACCAAACATCTGGACCCGCACCAGCCAATGAGCCAGCATCAAAATCGAATAAAAAAGTGCCTGGGATAGTCGCAACGCCTTCTGAAACAGTCGCCGCCTGTGCACTGGTCGCAACACCGCTCAACATGGCTAAACCCAATAATGCAGCCATGCCTTGCTTGTATGAATGTTTAAACAATTTCATCTTCACTCTCCAAAATTAACAATAAAGTTCATTATTATTAACTTATATTAACAATATTTGCAATGAGTTAATGCTATAGAGTTGCGGCTATTAAAGTGACCGTGGTTTAAATGCGAAAAAGCCTCGAAACATCGAGGCTTTTTTACCATGAATAATTTAAATTTTTACTCGTTTAATTTAAAGGTAATCGGCACCAGAAACCAGGCACTAAAAGGCTCTCCTGCTTTTTTTGCAGAAATAAAACAAAAGATTTGACTGACGCTATCGCCGCTTCGTCTAATCGACTAAATCCACTATATTCATGTAATTTGACCTCAACGAGATGGCCCGTTTTATCAACAAACACCTTCAAAATCGTTACCCCCTCCTCCCTTAATCTTCGGGACTCCAGAAGGTACTCTAATCTATCCTTGATTGAGGCAGCCCCATTTGCCTCTACGCAAGCCGCAGATTCAGAAGCATGAGAAGGAAATGAAACAAGAGTGGAAAATATGCCCAATAACAGCTTATTCATTAAAAAGTTATTGCCCGCGCATAAACATCTTATCCAAGTCATTCAAACTCACCTGGAACCAGGTCGGTCTGCCGTGGTTACACTGGCCGCTGCGCTCGGTGGCTTCCATGTCTCTCAGCAAGGCGTTCATTTCGGTGACGGTAAGCTGCCGGTTGGCTCTCACAGCGGCATGGCAGGCCATGGTACCTAATACTTCGTTTTGGCGTTCTAGCAATACGCGGCTCGCGCCATACTCATGCAAATCGCGCAACACCGCGCGCGCCAAAGCCACGGCATCGGCGTCTTGCAGCATGGTTGGCACGGCGCGGATGGCAATAGTGGTGGGTGACAAAGTCGCCAGATCAAACCCCAGCTGTTGTAAGGTGTCACTACCTTGCAGGCTTTGCAGGGTAGCGACTTCGACCTTTTCGGCGTAGAAGCTGATCGGTATCAATAATGGCTGCGTGGCGATGGCTTGCTCGCTCAGGGCATTTTTCAGGCGCTCATACATAATGCGCTCATGCGCGGCGTGCATATCCACCACCACCATGCCTTGCGTGTTTTGGGCCAGGATATAAATACCATGCAATTGACCAAGCGCGAAACCTAGGGGATATTGCTGCGGTGCTTCTGCTGCGGTAGCGCTTGCCATCACAGGCGTGACTGCCAGCATGCTTGCTGCAGAATGACTTTCTTCCATACTCCCAGCCGTCACCGCAGGGTTTAAATCACCATAGAGCTGGCCGTAAAATTGCTGCGCCAGCGCTGCGCCATTGCTAACACTCGGTTGATAGTCGCCGCTAAAGACGGAGCGGCTTTGCAGGGGCATTTCAACCTGTTCACGCGGCATATTAAAAGCGGGCATATTCGTTGGCCGAAACGGATTGAACGGTGCTTGCACAGGCTGACTGGCTTGAATCTCAGCCGAGGTTTTGCCTAATGCTTTGTGCAAGCTATGGAAAATAAAGCGATGCACCGCTTGCGACTCACGAAAACGCACCTCAGTTTTGGCTGGGTGTACGTTGACATCGACTAAGGATGGATCAAGCTCTAAAAACAGCACAAAAGCCGGATGTTTGTCGCCGTGCAACACATCTTGATAGGCTTGTTTAATCGCGTGAGCAATCAACTTGTCGCGCACAAAACGGCCATTCACAAATACATACTGGCTATCGCGGCTATGGCGTTGATACGTCGGTGACGCGGTCATACCCCACAGGCGCAAACCACCGCTCTCTTCCTCTAGCCAAACACTTTGCGCCGCAAACTCGCTACCGAGTACATCGGTGATGCGTTGTTGTGGTGTATTGGCCGCCAAACGCGAGATAGCCTTGCCGTTATGCTGCAATAAAAAGCCGACGTTCGGGCGTGACAAAGCCACACGCGTAAACGCATCTTCGCAATGACCAAACTCGGTGTTTTCAGTTTTAAGAAACTTGCGCCGCGCCGGGGTGTTAAAGTACAAATCATGCACTTCAACAATGGTGCCCGCATCTAGCGCAGCCGGACTGATTGCTTGGCCGTGTGTGCCCTCGGCAGCAATTTGCCAGGCATGGCTGGCCGCTTGTTGGCGACTAGTGAGCACCGTGCGCGAAATAGAGGCAATACTGGCCAGCGCCTCGCCCCTGAAGCCCAAACTACCAACTTGCTCCAGGTCTTCCAGACTTTGAATCTTGCTGGTGGCATGGCGAGTCAGCGCCAGCGCCAGGTCATCTTTGGCAATGCCATGCCCATCATCACTGACTTTAAGCAACTTGATGCCACCTTGCTGCAGCGCCACTTGAATCTGCGTACTGCCTGCATCCACACTGTTTTCTAGTAACTCTTTAAGCGCAGAGGCCGGGCGCTCGACCACCTCTCCAGCAGCAATTTGTGAAATCAGTTGGTCGGGTAATAGGTGGATTTTCATCACGCCATTTTACCTGTTTTGCTAGAATGGCTGCTATGTCTCTCGCCGTATACCAGGATTATTTGTCGCGCTTTCGCCTTGCGCGCCAGATGCAACGCCAACACCATTTTTATGTCGGCCCCACCAACTCCGGTAAAACTTATCAGGCGCTCGAAACTTTGCGCCAGGCCTCGTCTGGCGTTTACCTGGCACCATTACGCTTACTGGCAATGGAAGTGCGTGACCGATTAATGCAAGCAGGCGTGCCTTGCAACTTGGTCACCGGCGAAGAGCGTGTGATGGTGCCGGGCGCCAAACATACCGCGTCTACCATTGAAATGCTGCGGCCAGACATGGCGGTAGACGTCGCTGTGATTGATGAAATCCAGATGCTGATGGACCCAGACCGTGGCAGCGCCTGGACGGCTGCCTTGCTTGGCGTCCCCGCCAAACAAGTGTTTATCTGCGGTGCCAACAGCGTAACCGCCAGTTGCACCCGCGTGCTGGATGCGCTGGGCGAGCCTTATACCCTCACCCACTTGCAACGCATGACGCCGCTGCTGATTGAAGACCATAGCATTTGCGGCACCCGCTACCATGCGGCCAAGCTACACAAGGCCTTGCAGCCCGGCGATGCCATTATCGCCTTTAGCCGCAAAGATGTACTCACCTTGGCAGCACGTATCCGCCAATGGGGATTAAGTGTTGCCACTATTTATGGTGCGCTGTCACCAGAAGTCCGGCGTGGTGAATCCGCCCGTTTTGCTAATGGAGAAGCACAAATACTGGTGGCGACCGATGCGATTGGCATGGGCCTCAACCTGCCTATCCGCCGCGTTATTTTTGCCAATATCCACAAGTTTGACGGCATCGCCCCGCGCCCGCTCAATGCCACCGAAATGCGCCAGATTGCAGGCCGCGCTGGTCGCCACGGCCTCTATGACACGGGCTACGTGACCGTGCTGGAGGACGACGAGCAATGGCATCTGCAAGCCATGTTGCAAGTAGACGATACCGCACCGCTATTTGCACTACCGATGGCGGTTGGTAGTGGCGACATTGAAGCCTTGAGTCAAAAAATCCCCACCTGGCGGCTGGCGGAGTGTATGGCGTATTTACAAACGCAATATCAGCGGCAACATGACGCAACCAGCCTACAATGGCAAGTCACGCCCCTGCAACACCAGCAAGCTTTACTCATAGACGACGTCGCGCCCAAACTCAGCATGCGCGACAAATACCGCCTGATGTGCGCGCCACTGGCGATACAGGTGCCGATTGCACGGGATTATTTTTTGCAATGTGTAGAAGCTGTCGCTACCCAACAACCACGGGCATTACCAAATATGCCGGACTGGCTGAATGGGCAGCAGGCACAATATCTGGAGCAAGCTGAATTAATTTGCCAGCATTTGAGTTTATATAGCTGGTTGTCGTATCAGTATCCGCAGATTTTCTTGGATAGCGCATTGATTGATGATGCGAGAAGCAAGCTCAATGCTTATATTAGCCGGGCGTTGAGGGTGCAGGCGGGGTATGGGAAGACGCAGAGAGAAGCGGAATTGGCTCAGTATCGCTAAAGTGGTTTTATGAGTGATCCATTTCGCCTTTTCGGCGACCCTTCTTTCTTATGCTTGTCCATAAGAAAGAAGGCAAAGAACAAGACACCCCAGCTTCCGCTTGTTCCCTCCGTTGCTCACCAAAGTGAAACTCTCCCTGACAAGCCACACAGAACGTGGCTTGTTGCGGAACTCGGACAGCCGATGGCCGAAAGCCCACTTCGCCTGCGCTACTCGGCGCGGCAGATGGGGACCCCGAACACCATGCGACTGCAACCCAAAGCGAATTGAAGAAAAAGAATCTGATTTTTAAAGCGTCCAAATCTCGTCAATGTGAGTTTAGCGAGATGAATCCCATTCCATCACGCTGAGTAGCGGAAACAAAATAAGAATAGAGGGAGCGACTGTCTGAGCTCCGCAACAAGCCACGAAGTGTGTGGCTTGTCAGGGCGAGTTTCGTGACCGGCTTATTTTGTTGATAACTAAGACTGCGCAGCAGTCTGTTACGGCGTAGGCTAACTCGCGCAGCGATATTAAGCGCAGCGGCCGTAGCCAACAACGCAAGGGAGCCGCAGGCCGTGATGGCTGGGTGCCCTCTTCTTTGGTTACTTTCTGAGGGGCAAGCACCAGAAAGTGACTCGCCGAGAGGCGAAAAAGCATCAATCAATCTCAGAGTTACTTTTTAGCAAACGAAGGATTCGTCGCCACGTACGACTTCACGCCAGTCAAAATCGCATTCACCAACTTATCCTGATAGCCGTCATCATTTAATCTGGCCTCTTCATCCGGATTACTGATAAACGCAGTCTCCACCAAAATCGATGGAATATCCGGTGATTTGAGCACCGCAAACGCCGCCTGTTCCACGTATTTGGAATGCAGGGTATTGATTTTGGCAATACGCCCTAGCACAGCTTTACCCATACGAATACTGTCATGAATGGTTGCGGTTTGCGATAAATCGAGCAGCGTGCGCGCCAAATCCATATCGCGCGTATCCAGCGATACACCACCAATCAAGTCCACCGCGTTTTCCTTTTTCGCCAGGTAGCGCGCCCCGGCACTGGTGGCGCCGCGTTCTGAAAGCGCAAACACCGATGAGCCTTTGGCGGTGCTATTCACAAACGAATCGGCGTGAATAGAAATAAAGAGGTCAGCTTTTGCGGCACGCGCTTTTTTCACACGATCGCCCAGTGGTACGAAATAGTCTCCATCACGAATCAGGATGGCTTGCATATTATCTTCAGCATCGATCTGCTGCTTGAGCTTACGCGCAATCGCCAACGTAATATTTTTCTCATGGCTGCCGTTGGCCCCCCTGGCACCCGGGTCTTCACCGCCGTGACCGGCATCGACAGCAATCGTGATCAGCTTTTGGCCAGGCTTGGCTTGTTTTGGTTTATCGGCAACCACTGGCTTGTCGACTGGTTTTTCCGTCGTTGCGGTAACGGCTGGCGCCTCGCTGGCAGCTTCTTTGGTGGTCGCTGGCGGGGTTGCCGGTTCGGCCGATTTGTCTTCACTATTGGCTGGCGGTACTTCCTGCAACTGCTTGGAAGGTGTCAGCACTGGCGTGACGGCAGCAGGCTCTGCACTGCCCGTGGCAGGCGCAATGCTGATCGCCAACCGTTGTTGCGAGCTGCCTGCATTCATATCGGTGACCAGTGGTTTGATGTCGGACTTAATATCAAACACCAAGCGCGTGGTATGTTCGGTAAACGGTGCGATGCGAATCTTGGACAGGTAAGGATGTTGCGCATCGAGCTGAAATGGCAAGGCTTTGAGGGTCGGGCTAATCGCCACTGCATCCATATCGATCACCACGCGGAACGGGTTATCCAGCGTGAATACGCGGTATTTGACTTGCTGGTCTAGCAGTAACTCCACCTGCACCTGGCTGCCATGTTGTTGCAGGTTAGCCAGAATCACTTCGGCGGCTTGCACCATACTGCTCATGACTGAGAATACGGCTGTGAGCAGCCATAAGGTTAAAGTCTTGCGGATTACTGGCATAGTCCTTCCAACGCCAGCACGTGCTGACTGGTGATATGCAGCACACGGCCGTGCGGCAAAATATCAAAGTGTATTTCTATATCAGCGGGGGGCAACACCTGATCGGCACGTTCTGGCCATTCGACCAGGCAAATGCTGCTGGTATTGAAGTAATCTCTAAACCCGGCCGCTTCCCACTCTTCGGGGTCTTGAAAGCGATACAGGTCAAAATGGTAACATGAAGCGAGGGCTAGATTGTATAGCTCAACAATGGTGTATGTCGGGCTTTTGACCTTGCCGACATGGCCCAGCGCGTGCAGAATGCCGCGCACCAGCGTGGTTTTGCCCGCACCAAGATCGCCATGCAGGTAAATCACCTGCCCGGGCCTCAACAGCGTTGCCAACACGGCTGCTGCCTGTAAGGTCGCTGCTTCGTCTTTTAAAATCTGTGTAGAATACGTTTCTGTCATGTCACATCAATCACATCCAAGCCCGACACCATTACTACCTGATCAGGAGGCTGCTGCAGAAATGGCAGCAACCATCAAGGCCTGGGCGCGAGAACTTGGGTTTGGCAGCATAGGCATTACCGATACTGATTTGTCTGCCGCCGAGCCTGATCTTTTAAACTGGCTAGACAAACAATACCACGGCGACATGGATTATATGGCAAAACATGGCACCAAGCGAAGCCGCCCGGCAGAATTGGTGCCCGGCACGTTGCGTGTGATCTCGGTTAACCTGAATTATCTGCCAGAAAACGCGGCTGATGGCTGGCAAGTACTGGAAAGCCCGAACAAGGCTTATGTCGCCCGCTATGCCATGGGCCGTGATTACCATAAGGTGATGCGAAACAAGTTGCAACAACTATGCACGCGTATCAGCGACACTTATGGCAGTTTTGAATATCGCGTGTTTGCCGACAGCGCACCCGTGCTGGAAGTCGCTTTGGCAACCAAAGCAGGCGTGGGCTGGCGTGGCAAACATACGTTATTGCTCAACCGTCAGCAGGGCTCATGGTTTTTTCTGGGCGAAATTTATACCAACCTGCCGTTACCCATAGATCCGCCGACCACCGCACATTGTGGCAGTTGCTCAGCCTGCATCGACATCTGCCCTACCCGCGCTATTGTCGCGCCTTATGAGTTGGATGCCAGGCGCTGTATTTCTTACCTGACCATTGAACACAAAGGCAGCATCCCACTTGAGTTACGGCCACTGATCGGCAACCGCGTGTATGGCTGTGACGATTGCCAGCTCATCTGCCCATGGAACAAGTTTGCAGTGCACACGCAAGAGGCCGACTTTGCCGTGCGCAATGGGCTGGATAGCAATGACTTGGTGGATTGTTTTGCCTGGACAGAAGCTGAGTTTGCGGCACGCATGGCCGGAAGTGCGATTTACCGCATAGGCTACATACAGTGGCTACGCAATGTGGCGGTTGGGCTGGGTAACGCCCCGACCTCGCCAGCAGTGATTGCCGCGTTATCGGCCAGGCAACAGGATGACAACGCATTGGTGCGCGAGCATGTCGCCTGGGCGCTGGGACAGCATCAGCACCAGCGCGTTTAAGCCGCTAACAACGCAGCCCCCAGCATGCCAGCGATATCCCCAGAACGGGTAATCTGCACAGTCACTTTACCGCGCAAGACTGGGATCAAATCATGCTCAAACCGCTGCTCAAATTCCGCTGACATCAACGACCAGGCCGCCACCACACCGCCGCCGATCAGTACATTTTCGACATCCACCACTTTGAGCACGCTGGCCAGCATTTGCGCCAGCTTGCTGCCAGCATCGGCATACACGGCCTGTGCATGACTATCTCCTTGCTGCGCGACCTCGGCAATCGCCTGAGCTGTCAGCGTTTGGCCGGTGAGGTCTGCGTAAGCCTGGCTGATGCCTGTGGCAGAGGCATATTGCTCGACGCAACCCTGATTGCCGCAACCGCACAAACGCCCCTCGGGCACGACAATAATATGCCCGGCCTCTAATGCATAACCATGATGCCCTGCCCACACTTGGCCATTGACCACTAGCCCAGCGCCCACGCCAGTGCCTAGGCCGACATAGAGCAAACCACCAGCTGGCCGGTCTAGTTGACAATACTCACCATAAGCGGCGGCGTTAGCGTCGTTTTCAACCCGGACGTTCACGCCCAGCAAGCTAGAAAGATCTTGGCCAAGATTCACCTCTTTGAGCCCAGGCAAATTAGGCGATTGCGCCAGTACGCCTGTATTGGGATCAATAAACCCTGGAAAACCAATCCCTATGGAATGAATGGCTGGATATTTGCGCAGTAACGGCCGAATCGCATCTGCCGTCACTTGTAAAATGGTTTGCCAGGCTTGGGCTGGCGGATATTGCTTGCAAATGGCTGAGTAATTGGCCTGAAAGCGGGTTTCTTCAACCAGCACCAGATCAGAAAACACGCCCAGGCGCAAATTCGTCCCGCCAACATCCAAGCCCAATCGATATACCGCATTTGCTTCAGGCATGCACACGATCACTTTCTTCTACTAATTGTCTGAATCGTTGCAGTTTATCATCGCTTAATTGGTCCCAAGCCATCCGCCAAGACCAATTGCCTTCTATGGTGCCCGGGGTGTTCATGCGCGCTTGGCTATCTAATGCCAAAATGTCTTGCATAGGGACGATCGCCAGGCTCGCGACGCTATTAAAAGTGAGTTGCATCAGCGCTATTGGCATCTCATGCGATGCTTGAATGCCATGCTGGGTTAAATAGTGTTGAACGTGGTTGCGCACGTGCTCTGGCGCGGATTGATACCAACCTAGCGTCGTATCGTTATCGTGAGTACCGGTGTAAGCGACGCTGTTTTCTTCGATATTGTCTGGCAAATAAGGATTATCTTCACCGCCACCAAACGCGAATTGCAGGATTTTCATACCCGGCAAGTCAAACGCATGACGCAAGGCATCCACTTCATCTGTGATGATGCCCAAATCTTCGGCCACCAGGCTCAGTTGCGGAAAAGTCTCGGTAATGGCTCGCAATAGGGCATGGCCTGGTGCTTCCTGCCAGTTGCCGTTGATAGCCGTAGGCTCGAGTACCGGAATCTCCCACGCTGCTTGCAAACCACGAAAATGGTCGATACGCAGAACATCAAACAATTGCGCCTGGGTATCAATGCGGCCCAGCCACCAGGCAAAGCCGTCGGCTTGCATCACCTGCCAGTCATAGTGCGGGTTGCCCCAGCGCTGGCCGGTTTCTGAGAAGTAATCAGGCGGCACGCCGGCCACGACAGTCATATTAAGCGCGGCATCCAGCTTGAACCACTCGGGGTGCGCCCAGACATCGACACTATCGTAGGCGACAAAAATCGGAATATCGCCAAACAGCTTGATGCCACGCTGATTCGCATAGGTTTTAAGCTGCGCCCATTGCTGAAAAAATACATATTGGGTGAATTTAATCAATGTCAGTTGCGCTTCGTGCGCATCTGCAAATGCCTGCAAGGCCAGCACATCATGCAAACGATACGCCTCTGGCCATTGCTGCCAGCTTTGCTGCGCATGCTGTTCGCGCAAACTTAAAAACAAGGCAAAGTCTTCCAGCCAGTAATGTTGCGTCTGACAAAAACGGGCAAAGCCAGGCCAGGTAAAGCCACGGCCATCTGCTTTAGTCGGCGCGCTGCCAGATTGCACACGCGACATGATTTTAGCCATTAAGGCAGGTAAAGGTAGCGCAACCTCTTCAGGCAGGCACCAGCCTTCTTGCAGCAACTGTCTGGCGCTGATCATACCGGTATGCCCGGCATGTGCCGATACGCTTTGGTAAGGCGATTGGTCGCCATGTGGCTGATTGACTGGCAGGGTTTGCCAGATAGCTACGCCCATTTCCACCAGTTTATCGACAAAACGGTAAGCATCCGGGCCAAGATTGCCCTCAGGTAACGAGGTGATATGCAGCAGCACACCGGCTTGTCTAGCTTGTGTCATGAGATTGGCATTCAGAAAAATAAAATGGGTCAGGATTGCCCGCGACGCATGGTGCCTGCATTTTCGGCATCACCACCACCCAGGCTGATGGGTTGCGATAAATGCGCTGGCGGCGTCAGGCCCAGCAACTGATAGAGATTACTCAAGTTGCGGCGGTATAGCTGGTCAAAGCTTTGCACACTCTGCGCGTTGTTATAGTCACCAAACCACCAAAACCAGTCAGAGCCTTCGCACAGCGCTAATTGCTGCTGGCATTTTTCTTTGGCAGTCGCCGAGAGCTCATGTACGTGCTGGTCATATTGACGTTTGGCTTCGCATAGCAGATCCCAGGCACGGTTTTTGGCTGGCTCGCCTATCCAGGTACTAAAGGTGCCATACACCCAGCTGCCAGCACAAATATCATTAAGTAGTTTGGGCTCAGGCAGCTGCTTTGCCTGCTGCATGGCCAGAATACCGCTGAAAGTGGTCATTTGGATATCGGCATGGCTGGCCAGCGCCTGATAAAGCTCTTGCAAAAAATAAAAGCCATTATAGGGATAATATTCCCAGGCATTTTCACCATCCAGAATCACGCTGACCACTGGCGTTTGATCCTCGCTGCTGGCAAGAATATGCTCTAGTGACTGCACAAAATCATGCACCGCTTCACTGGCGTATTGCTTGGAGTACTCAAAACCGATTTTGTCAGACAGGTGATCATCGCGGAAAAAGCACACGATGTCTTGCTGGCCGTTAGTGATTTTATAAGGCTGATAAAGATAGTCTTGCGCTTGTTCATGTGCCAGTCCCAGTTTGCGCAAACTATTAGCGAGTACGCCCTGCCCGGTCGCGGCCCAAGCCACCCCTTGCTCGGCCAGCAGCGAGAGTGCCGCATGCGAGACGGCCCCCTCGGCTGGCCACATGCCAGTGGCTTTCTTGCCAAATATTTTTTCATGATAGTGCTGCGCGGCCTCTACATGCGCAATGGCACGTGTATAGCCATCCGGATAATTCGCCGAATGCGGCAACGGTGCCTCCGGCATGGCATCACGCGTGCTTTTCAGGTCAATCAGCAACGGCAAAATCGGATGATAATAAGGCGTGGTAGACATCTCAATCTGGCCTCTGGCCAGCAATGCCTGGTAGCGCGGCAAAATGCCCTGCAAGGTTTCGCTGATCACGGCCAACAGTGCCTGACGATCCTTAAGCGTAAACAACAGGCCTTTTTGCATAAGCGCCTGTACCGTTTTATTCTTGCGCCGCAAGCCTTCACCGGTCCAGGCCAAGTGATACCAGACCAGCAAATCGGCTTTATATTGTGCTGAGAGATAATGAAACTGCCCACTTTGCATGATAGGTGCGACCTCTTCATACAGCTTCAGCAGGCGTTGATAATGCGGAAACGGGCTGAGCATCTTCTCGTGGTGCGCCTTAAAGCAGCTATCCACAATCAGTTGGCATTCAGCATCGGTGATATTGTCTAAATCCGGGTTGGCCAGCAAGCGCAACAAAGGATCGCGCCACTCGCCAGTCTTTGACTGCTCGGCATAATCCTGTAATTGCTCAACCAGAATCGGCACAAAATTAAAACTCACCCTGGCCACTTTGTTCTGCTCCAGGTGATATGCCATATCGCTGTAGTCTTTGAGTGCGTGCAGATAAGTCCATGGCAACACATACTCACCAGTGACCAGATCACGATAGTCAGGTTGATGCATGTGCCAATACAGATTCAACAACAATTTTTTATCGGACATCCTGCACCCTCTTTTCCATCGTTACCTCACTAGATGTGATTGCTACTTCACACGGTATAAATCCTGCCCCAGCATATCCGGGGTGACCAGTACAATGCCTTTTTCAGACACGTAAAAACGCTTTCGGTCGCGTTCAAGGTCTACCCCGATTTGCATACCGGCCGGAATCTCGCAACCACGGTCAATCACGGCATTACGCATCACTACACCTTCGTTGATTTTGACTTTAGGCAATACCACCGCGCCATCCAGATCTGAATAATCAGCGACATGCACGCCAGAAAATAAAACTGAGTTAGACACCGAGGAGCCGCTAATCAGGCAGCCCCCTGAGACCAATGAATCTGTTGCCTTGCCGGTACGACCATCGTCTTTAAACACAAATTTGGCAGGTGGCAACTGCTCCTGATAAGTCCAGATTGGCCAGTCGCTGTCATAAAGATTCAATTCCGGGATAACCTTGGTCAGCTCCATATTGGCTTCCCAGTAAGCATCGATCGTACCGACGTCACGCCAGTAATAATTATCGCTTTGTGCCCCGACGCAACTATCGACAAATCGATGTGCTTGTACTTTATATTTTTTGATGATGTAAGGGATAATGTCCTGACCGAAATCATGGTTTGATTTTCGGTCATAAGCATCCCGAATCAGCTGCTCATATAAAAATTTAGCGTTAAATACGTAAATACCCATGCTGGCGAATGCCACCTCAGGGTCATTCGGCGTCGGCTTCGGATGCACAGGCTTCTCGTCAAACGCCACCACACGGTCGGTGCTATCTACCGCCAGCACGCCAAATCCTTTAGCGTCCTCCAGTGGCACATTAATGCAGGCGATGGTCATGTCTGCGTTACTACGGGCGTGGGTTGCGAGCATTTTGCCGTAGTCCATTTTATAAATATGGTCACCGGCCAGCACTAAAATGTATTCACCGCCATTTTCGCGCAACAAGTCGATGTTTTGGTATACGGCATCTGCCGTACCCTTGTACCACTCCTCGCCTAACCGTTGTTGCGCCGGGATGATATTCACATACTCGTTAAATTCGCCACGCAAAAAGCCCCAGCCACGTTGCACATGCTGAATCAGGCTCTGCGCCTTGTATTGTGTGGCGACATTGATGCGGCGGATGCCGGAATTGATGCAATTAGAAAGCGGGAAATCAATAATTCGGAACTTGCCGCCAAACTGTACTGCAGGCTTCGCTCGCCAATCAGTCAGGTTTTTCAACCGACTACCACGACCACCGGCCAGGATAATCGCGACGGTATTTTTGGTCAGATTGCTAATAAACCGGTCAGAAGGACGTTCTTGCCGCCGGTTGCTTTTACGACGTTCGATAAACTCTGCTGCTTGAGACATGATGCTGTTCCTGTTTTCTGATCCTGAAAATCAGCCCGAAGTCATGCGCAGCGATGTACGTTCAGGGAGACACGACACAAGGCATGGTAACCGCAGGTCCGACACCCACAGTCTGCATGATAATTCGGGTAAAGACAACGATATTTTCAGCGATAAATGACGTAAATCTTAACTTTTTTTGATAGGATTGAGGTTAGTCAAACGGACATTGCCAGCATGACAACCAAACCTTCAGCATCACACCATCCCGACACCTTGCATCTGCAACGTATTTTAAACGCAACACATCACAACCCCTTTGAATACTTGGGTGTGCACGCAGAGGGTGCGCAAGGGCCATGGCATGTGCGTGTTTTTTTGCCCAATGCCGACAAGGTGTCAGTCAAGGTGAATGGCTCGTGGCAAGCGATGGCACGCAGTCATCAGCAAGGTCTTTTTCTTTACACATCCACCACAACTGTCAACACACCGCTCGCACTGCAAATTCAATTACAAGGTCAGACGAGCAGCTATGAAACAATAGACACGTATAGCCTGGACAGCACCCTGTCACCTGAAGACCTGCATTTGTTTGCTGAAGGCCGGTTATTTGAAGCCTACAATACACTGGGCGCCATCCCTATGACGGTTGATGGCGTGCCGGGCGTGCGGTTTGCAGTGTGGGCGCCCAATGCCGAGCGCGTCAGCGTGGTCGGCAGCTTTAACCAATGGGATGGTCGCGTACATGCGATGCGAGTGATGGGCAGCAGCGGGGTGTGGTCACTCTTCATTCCGCACCTCACCGAGCATGATTTATACAAGTTTGAAATCCGCAATCGCGAACACGGCCACGTGATGGTCAAAGCCGATCCTTATGGTAAAGCCTTTGAAGCCAGGCCGGGAACAGCTAACCGCATCTGTCAAAGCAAGTACACTTGGCAAGATGACGCCTGGCAGCAACATCGCCGTGAGTATGACTGGCTACATGCGCCGTTTAACTGCTACGAAGTACACCTTGGTAGCTGGCAACGCGACCATCATGGTCACTTTTTGAACTACCGCGCGCTGGCAGAGACGCTGATTCCGCACGTGGTCGATATGGGCTACACCCACATAGAACTGTTGCCGATTGCCGAACATCCACTCAATGAATCCTGGGGTTATCAGGTCACAGGTTATTTTGCACCCACCTTACGCTATGGCAGCCCAGATGATTTAAAGTATTTTATTGACCGCTGCCATGCGGCCAATATTGGCGTAATTCTCGATTGGGTGCCTGGACATTTCCCAAAGGATGATTGGGCGCTGGCGCGCTTTGACGGCACTGCACTCTACGAGCATGCAGACCCCAGGCTGGGCGAACATATGGACTGGGGCACTTATATTTTTAATTATGGCCGCAATGAAGTACGTAGCTTTTTACTAAGCAACGCCTACTACTGGCTGCAAGAGTTTCACATTGACGGCCTGCGTGTAGATGCCGTGGCTTCTATGCTCTACCTAGACTATTCGCGTAAAGATGGCGAATGGCTGCCAAATGCTTATGGCGGACGCGAAAATCTGGATGTGATTGAATTTTTAAAACAACTCAATGTCATGGTTGGTGAACGTTTTCCGGGTGTACTCACCATTGCCGAAGAGTCCACTGCCTGGCCAGCGGTTTCCCGCCCGGTCTATGCTGGCGGCCTGGGATTTAACATGAAATGGAACATGGGCTGGATGAATGATGTCTTGACCTACATGCAGCTGGATCCGGTCTATCGCCAATATCATCACAACCGCCTGACATTTGGTCAGATGTATGCTTATTCTGAAAACTTTGTGCTGCCGTTCTCACATGATGAAGTTGTGCATGGCAAAAAATCACTGTTAGAAAAAATGCCTGGCGATACCTGGCAAAAATTTTCCAACTTGCGTCTGTTACAAACCATGCACATATCGATGCCAGGTAAAAAACTTAACTTTATGGGTAACGAGTTCGGCCAAAAACGCGAGTGGAGTGTCAACCAGAGCCTGGACTGGCATTTACTGGAAGCGCTGACACCCGATCATGCTCTGCACAGAGGCATACAGGCGCTGAATCGAGACCTGAACACGCTGTATCGCCAGCATCCGGCGCTACACGGACATGATTTTGATCCGCAAGGCTTTCAATGGATCGATTGCGAGGATGCAGCCCAGTCAATATTGAGCTACATCAGACGCGGCAATGACCATAGTTTTGTTATAATAGTGTTAAATTTCACACCAGTGCCGCGCCATCAATATCGTTTGGGTGTCCCACAATCCGGTTACTATCAGGAAGTGTTGAACAGTGACGCCGCCTGTTATGGTGGCAGCAACGTCGGTAATGGTCATGGCTGTCAAAGTGATCCCATCCCATGGATGGAACATCCAGCCTCTATCAGCCTTAACTTGCCGCCGCTGGCTGGTGTCATACTTCAGTTACAATAGCTGGTTAAACTGGTTGAAAATGCAGACTTGCAGTAAAGATTTTGGCCGCGCAAAACACATCAAATGTGTGCTTGTGGCCCTATAAAATTAATTGACTTGAAAACGATAGCAACAACATAACATGGCAAAACTAACCACACACCCGAGCTGGCACGCGCTGAACCAGCATCAAATTGAAATGCGCGATGTTCAAATGCGCGATCTGTTCAAACAAAACCCCAAACGCTTTGAAGAATTCAGCTTAACCGTCGAAGACATGTTGCTCGACTACTCTAAGCACCGCGTTACCAAAGAAACCCTGGCGCAGTTGTTCCAGTTGGCACGAGATTCCAATATCGAACAATGGCGCAGCCGCATGTTCAGTGGCGAAAAAATCAACATCACCGAAAACCGTGCCGTCTTGCACACCGCCCTGCGCAACCGCAGCAATACACCAGTGCTGGTGGATGGCAAAGATGTGATGCCAGAAGTAAATGCCGTGCTGGAGCAAATGCGCCGCTTTACCGAGCAAGTGCGTAACGGCCAATGGACAGGCTTTACCGGCAAACGTATTACCGACATCGTGAATATCGGTATTGGCGGCTCTGACTTAGGCCCGGTGATGGCTTGTGATGCTTTAAAACCTTACGCCAGCCCGGACTTGAAAGCCCATTTCGTCTCCAACATTGATGGCGCACACCTGATGCGCGTGCTGGAAAACTGCAACCCAGAAACAACACTGTTTATCGTTGCCTCTAAAACGTTCACTACTCAGGAAACCATGACCAATGCGCACTCTGCGCGTCGCTGGTTCCTGGATGCGGCCAAACAAGAACAACACGTTGCCAAGCACTTTGTCGCACTGTCTACCAATGCCAGCGCCGTGCAAGCGTTTGGGATTGATACCAACAATATGTTCGCTTTCTGGGACTGGGTAGGCGGCCGCTACTCCTTGTGGTCTGCGATTGGTTTGTCGATTGCACTGTATGTCGGCATGGACAACTTCGAGCAGTTACTGGCCGGCGGTCACGCCATGGACCAGCACTTCCAGACCGCCCCTCTGGAGCAAAACATGCCGGTCATCATGGCCTTGCTTGGTGTCTGGTATAACAACTTTTTTCATGTCGATACCCATGCCATTCTGCCTTACGATCAAGGCATGTCACGCTTTGCAGCTTACCTGCAACAGGCAGACATGGAAAGTAACGGCAAATTCATTTGCCGCGATGGTAGCCGTGTCAGCTACAAAACTGGCCCAGTCATTTGGGGCGAAGCAGGTACCAATGGTCAACATGCGTTTTACCAATTGATTCACCAGGGCACGCAAATGGTGCCAGCTGACTTCCTGATGCCAGCCAACAGCCACTACAAAATTGGCAGCCCGAATGACCAGCATCACAAGATTTTGCTGGCCAACTTTTTGGCGCAAACGCAGGCATTGATGCTGGGTAAAACCCGCGAAGAAGCCCGTGCTGAGTTAGAAAAACAAGGCATGAGCGGTGAAGCGCTGGAAAATCTACTGCCACACAAAGTGTTTGAAGGTAATCGCCCGACTACGTCTATCGTGTTCAAGCAACTCACACCTTACACCTTGGGTAAACTTATCGCGCTGTATGAACACAAAATCTTTGTGCAAGGCATCATTTGGGATATCAACAGCTACGACCAGTGGGGCGTGGAGTATGGCAAACAAATTGCCAGCCAGATTCTGCCGCAGCTGACCACACCCGATGCCGTAAGCAGCTTTGATAGCTCAACCAACGGCTTAATCAATTACGCGAAGAAAATCTCTTAATAAATTGATTAATAAGTAAAAAAAGACCTCTTAAAGAGGTCTTTTTTTTATGGTACCAATACGAACCCGGGACAAGCACAAACCAGGACAATGACAAGCTGGTTTAAACCAAAATTGAGACTAAACCAGTTGGTTTTTAATCGCATAATGCGTGATATCTGCATTATGTTTGAGATGCATTTTCTCCAGCAAGCGTGCACGATACATGCTCACCGTTTTTACCGACAAAGCGAGTTGATCGGCAATCTCGCTCACAGAGTTGCCAGAAGCAATCAGCCGCATGACTTGAAACTCGCGGTCAGACAAGGCCTCATGTGGCGCCACGGTATGATCGTTCCCCACCTGCTCGGCCAGGATTTCTGCCACGTTAGGCGTAATGTATTTTTTGCCTTTGGCCAGTGTATGTATCGCAGTGAGTAATTCTTCAGAAGCGGTATGCTTGCACAAATAGCCGGATGCACCTGAGCGTATTGAGCGCACCGCATACTGCTCTTCCATATACATCGACAACATCAGGATATTCAGCGCGGCATTTTCACGTTTAATCAGCTTAAGCGCCTCGATGCCGGTTTTGTCAGGCAAAGAAATATCCAGCAACATCACATCAGCCGCATACTCGCGGACACATTTAATCGCCTGCGCCACATTCTCCGCTTCGGCAACCACTTCAATATCGCCGCTGGCAATCAATATTTGTCTGATACCAGACCGTAAAATGGCATGGTCATCCACAATAATGACTTTAATTTTTTGTATATCCACCCTGATCCCTCTAATTCGCGCGTGCGACACTCGCCATGTCATGCATGGTCTGATTGATTGTAAATCGGATACGTCTTTCTGTCACGAGGCCGCGATCAGCGGCGTACGCACCTGTATGCAGGTGCCCGAGCCGTTAATCGCGGCTTCAATATGGCATTCCCCCCCTAACGCAGCCGCACGCTCCTGCATGCCGCGCAAGCCAAACGAGTTGGGTTTGATTTTATCCGCAGGCGCAATGCCGATGCCGTTATCCGAAATACGCATCAACAAAGCATGATCAACCAGGGACAACTCCACCGCGACCTGGTCTGCCTGCGCGTATTTGGCAATATTGGAGAGCGCCTCCTGGCAGATGCGGAATAAGGCCATAGACTGATCTGCATCACACTCCAGGTCATGGCAATTAGTCACAAACTTGGCGGTGACGCCTAATTGTTTTTTAAACTGACTCACTTGCCATTCCAACGCATCGACCAAGCCCAGATCCAGAATATTCGGACGCAGATTGCCCGAGATACGATGCACGGCATCAAAGGTTTGGTTGATAATGCCCTGCAGCAACGTCGCCTGCTCCAGGTTGACCGGCAAGCCGCCCTCAATTTGCTGAATAATGGTCGACAAGCCCAATTTCATCGCCGTCAAGTTGCCGCCCAAGTCATCATGAATTTCACGCGCGATACTCACGCGCTCTTGCTCCTTGACCTGATTCAAATGGGCGGTGAGCGCCTGTAAGTCTCGCCTGGCCTGCTCAATCTCCTGCTTTTCCTGTTTACTCTGGCTGATATTGAGCATGATGCCATCCCACTGTACCGCGCCCTGACCTAAATCCTGCACAGTGGCGCGGATATTGACCCATTTCATATCCTGCCAGTCAGCAATCCATATCTTGCCCTCCCAATCCAGCCGTTTATGCTGGCGGGCAGACTTTTGCAGATTATGCTTAAACTGGCTGGCAGAGTGCTCTTCCATCGCCTTAAACAGCGTTTGAGCATCTTTCAGCAACGCAGCGGCTGGAATACCCAACAAAGCCTCACAGCCCTCACTCAGGTAAGTAAACACGACTTGCGCATCGGCCGTCATATGCATTTGAAACACCAGGCCCGGAATGCTGGACACAATCGCCGAGAATCTGCGCTCGCTCTCATGCAAGGCATCTTTAACACTATCAGCAGGAGAATTGGCGCCAGCAAGACTGGCCGCAGAATGGATGGCAGGAGTGGACACTTGGCACCTCGCTATAGATGCCGATTAGCATAGCACGCCCACGCCAGGCTGGGTATGCCTGGTATGCGGATGCGGTGTGTCTTATTGTTGGTTAAGCGTTTGCTTGCAGGTCTATTTCGGTCATGACGCGGTTTTTGCCAGTCTTTTTGGCAAGATACATGGCTTGGTCGGCCCGCGCCAAAATAGAATTAACGTCGTCTTCGGTTTTAAACAAGGCCACACCTGCACTAAACGTAATCAGTAATTTCTGGTTATTGCCTAAAAAATATTCTTTCGTCAGCGCGCGTTGCAAACGGCTCATGGTTACCACCGCCTCATCGAGGTTGGTATTTGGCAATATCACCACAAACTCTTCCCCGCCCATCCTGGTCACGATGTCGGTCGGCCGCACGGCACGTTTGATCACGCCTGCCAGATGTTTGAGTGCAGAATCACCCGCCGCATGCCCATGCTGGTCATTGAGCATTTTAAAGTTATCAATATCCAGCAAAGCAATGCTCAGCAACTCGCCACTGCGGCGATAACGCGCAATTTCCGTGCTAAAGGCTTCGTCCATCCCGCGGCGGTTAAGTACGCCGGTCAACTGGTCTATGCGCACGACTTCACTCAGCTGTTGCAACTCTTCCTGCAGCTTTTCCATGCGCTGCTGGGTATCGGTCGCCACCCGTTGCTGACTCAGCAAATCATCGCGCGAACGCATAATATCGGTTTGCATGACTGAGGTGTCACGCATCAAATGATTCACCAACTCATTAATTTTAATCAGATCATCGGTCTGCGACAGCTCCTGGGCATAACTTTCAATTTTACCGCTATAAAGCTCACTCGCTTCGCCCATGTACTTCAGTTTGTCAATAAAGGTGCTAATCAGGGTTTTAAAAGAGTTTCTAGCCTCAACCAGGCTATGCTTGACTAAGCCCTGCTTATAAACCACTTCTTTCAGGCTTTTTTCGGCCTGCTTAAGCTTGGCACGGTCCAGCGGGCCGCTGATAATCGACTGCACTGCGTACACCTGGCCGCTCAGCCAGCTATCCTCGGCCACCAGTTCGCCAATATTTGATAGCAGCAAATGTAGCAAATCAATAATGTCACCGCGTACATCATCCTCTTTGGCGCCAATGACTTCCACCCGCATTAACAAGGCTTTGAGTGACTTGGCCAGGGCTTCCCACTCTTTCACTTTTTTGGCGCGCTCAGTGCTCTCCTGCAACGCCACTGCTTCTGTTTGCAGGTCAGGATAGCCTTCCAGGCGCGGAATCAATCCCAATTGCAAGGTTTGCTTGAGCAAGGTTTGCAAAATGGTAAAAGCACCATGAAATTGTTGCACTTCACTCGGTAAAGCCTCTGTGGCTGCTGACTCAACCACCACAGTGGCCGTTACAGGCACTTCTGAATGATCATCCGTCAAAGCCATACTGTCGCCACCCGCATCGGACGGCAACCAATGGCTCGCCATTCCAATCAATTTGTCAGCCAAGGATGCATCATTACCAAAGTTGATTAACACACGCTCTAAGGTTTCACGCTTTCTGGCGACATCAACGCCACTACGTTTGTCATCCCACGCCTGCAACAAGGTGCGGATTGCTTTCGGCCACTTGGTGGAGTGACTTAACTGCTGTTGCATAGATTCGGTCAGTAACTCGCCTAGCCCTTGCCAGTTGTCCTGTTTGAGCAACTTCTCCCACCGGTTGATCCAGTTGGTTTGCTCCAGTGAGTCGTGTGGCAATTGCTTCAGCGCTTTGCGCAACGCACCGACGGCATCTTCTTTCACCGGCTTACCGGCCACCTCAAAATAAATCTGAGTGTAATTCTCCGGCGTCGGCTCTACGCGACGCACTGCCATTTGCTTAATGGTTTCGCGGGCAATTTCCGACGCTGTCATGGAGGATCCGTTCGCTGCCATAGTCTTAAGTTACATCCTTAAATCGTCTTAACAATCAATAAAAATATAGTGCATTATGCAGTGAAAAAACCGGCCGTGATGCCACCATAAGAAGGTAGATTATTGGTCATTTCCACTGCTTGAACACAAGGCGATGACGACGGCCGATTTAAAAAAGAAAGGCGTGCAAAATTGTTTTTTGCGTTACAATATCAGCCGCGGGCCTCCCCGCATTGTAAGGTAGCCAATCTGGTCAGGTGCGGAAGCAAGCAGCCACAACTATCGAGCAAGTGCCGGGGGTTGGGCTCGCCCCTTTCCATCTTGCCCTCTAGCCTTGTCGATCCGCTCACATCCGCATCAATTTAGTTGGCGTTGAACAAGCATGAGCAGGCAATTTAAGCTAAAGTACAGGTTTGCCTAATAGCATTTAATCAGTAGAGTGCGCGATGTCTTACCAAGTATTGGCGCGTAAATGGCGCCCAAAATCCTTTAGCAGTCTGGTCGGACAAGACCATGTAGTTCAGGCCTTAACCAATGCCCTGAGCCAACAACGTCTGCACCACGCCTATTTATTTACCGGCACCCGCGGGGTTGGTAAAACCACGCTGTCACGCATTCTGGCCAAATCGCTCAACTGTGCCACCGGCATCACGGCCACACCTTGTGGTGAGTGCGAAGCCTGCCGCGCCATTGATATTGGCCGCTATGTGGACTACGTGGAGATGGACGCCGCCTCTAACCGCGGCATCGCCGATATGGTGAGCCTGCTGGAACAGGCCATTTATGCGCCCTCTTCCGGCCGCTTCAAGGTCTATATGATCGATGAAGTACACATGCTGACGAAAGAAGCGTTTAATGCCATGCTAAAAACGCTGGAAGAGCCGCCAGCCCACGTCAAATTTATCCTGGCGACCACAGACCCACAAAAAGTCCCGGTCACCATCCTCTCGCGCTGCTTACAGTTCAACCTGCGACAAATGGCCAGCAGTACCATCACCGCCCATTTGCAGGATATTTTGGGCCAGGAACAATTACCGTTTGAAGCGCCTGCCCTGCAACTGATCGCCCGTGCGGCCAGCGGCAGTATGCGTGATGCGCTGTCATTGACCGACCAGGCCATCGCTTACGGCAACCAGTCGGTACGCGAAAGCGATGTGCGCAGCATGCTGGGCGCCATAGACCAGAGCTATTTGTATGAGTTATTGCGTGCGCTGATTGCCAATGATGCGGCCAGCCTGCTCAATATTGCGCAGCAAATGGAGTCTCGCAGCATTGGCTTTGAGAGCGCCTTGAATGATCTGGCGGCCTTGCTGCACTTATTGGCGGTAGCGCAATACAGCCCGCAAGCGATTGCCGATGACCACCCGGAAAGGCATACGCTGCTAGACCTAGCGGCGCAACTCAGCGCAGAAATGCTGCAACTGTATTACCAGATTTGTATTCTTGGCCACCGTGATATCGGCCTGGCACCAGACGCGTATGCCGGGTTCACCATGACCTTGTTACGCCTGCTGGCATTTAAAGCCGACGCCATGACCCCCTCTGCCGCCGCACCGGCGACGGGTGGTAGCGCGCCGACTGAGGGCACACCACGTGGTAATGCCAGCGGCGGTGCCCGCGCCGCCCTGGCGCAGAGCCGTCAGATGAGCGCGAGCAGCGAGCCTGCTCGTGTAACCGCGACAGCGACAGCCGCAGCCACGCCTGCTACACCGAACTTAACCATACCAGCGTTGCAAGCAGAAGCAGAACCGATGACGACGCATGCCGCAGAGATGGCTGCGCAAGCGATGCCTGATATCAAACAGATTCCGCAACAAGCCTTTTCACAGCCGGTCGTCGCGCAGAGTGATTCAACCCCGCTCACATGGGATGGTAACTGGCGTGCGCTGGTTGAAAACCACTTGAGCAAGCTAGGGTTGGTGCGGGCACTGGCGCAAAACTGCGAGCTAGTCAGTGTTGAGGCAGACACCATGACTTTGCGCATTGGCGAAGCACATAAGCATCTGGCCAGCGCCAACTACCTGGAAAAACTCAACAGTGCCTTAAGCAGCCATTTTGGCCGCCGCCTCAAACTGAATATCATCACCGGCCAAGAGGCCAACACGCCAGCCAGACAACTCGCGGTTGAGCGTGCCGAATTACAGGACCAAGCCACAGAAGCCATTATGGCAGACCGTTTTGTGCAAGGCCTGATGCAGGAAATGGGCGCGTCTATCGTCCCCAACTCGATTAAACCCTTACATTAACCACAATAACTTTAGGAGCAGACAATGATGAAAGGTGGCATGGGCAACATGATGAAACAGGCCCAGATGATGCAGGCCAATATGCAGAAGGCGCAAGCCGAACTCGCCAATACGGAAGTTGAAGGCGTGGCTAGCAACGGTATGGTCAAAATCACCATGACCTGTAACAACGATGTCAAACGCGTGCAGATTGATGATGCCGCCATGGATGACAAAGAAACTCTGGAAGACCTGCTTTTAATCGCATTGAAAGATGCCAGAACCAAGGTTGAGGCAACCAGCGCCGCTAAAATGGGCAATGTGATGCCTGCTGGCTTTAAACTGCCGTTTTAACTGCAGGCAACCGCTTGAGCAATCCCGCCGTCCTCGAACAACTGATTAGCGCGCTACGCTGCTTGCCTGGCGTCGGCCCCAAATCGTCTACGCGTATGGCGTATCACTTGCTGCAACGCGACCGTGAAGGGGCGCAAAAATTAGCCGCCAGCTTGCAGCAAGCGCTGGATAAACTGGCGCATTGTGATTACTGCAACAATTTTAGCGAGCATCGCGTGTGCAGCCTGTGCCAAGACGCCAGCCGCGACAAATCCATTTTGTGCGTGGTAGAAATGCCGACCGACCTGATGATGCTGGAAAACACCCGTAGTTATCAGGGCCAGTACTTCGTGCTGATGGGTAAATTGTCGCCCATGGATGGCATCGGCCCCAAAGATATCCATCTCGATACTCTGCTCAAACGCGCGCAAGACAGCGCCATTCACGAAGTGATTGTCGCCACCAACTTCACCTCCGAAGGTGAAGCTACCGCACACTATATCGGCCAGATGCTCAAGTCGCGCGGCATTCGCGTGAGCCGCATTGCCCGTGGCTTGCCGATGGGTGGCGAAATCGAATATGTCGATAGTGGCACCCTTTCAACGGCACTGCTGGAACGTAAAGCCGTCACTTAACGAGTGTTTTATATCCCCTGAGCCAGCGTCGCACCTGCACGCTGGCTGATCAATGCCCTGGCTGCCGCACCAAATTGAGGCAGACAATTAGATTGTTTCGCGGCTTTTATGCCCGCTCTTCTGGCAAATAAACACCCTACCTCGTCGTTATAGTAATCATGCGATCTGCCGCAGAACCGGCGCAATAGTTGCCTGGTTCTAATGAAGGCCAAGCCACAAGCCAGCCTGCACTCAACCTCACACCAGCAAAGTGATTTCTCATGGAACTATTTCTGCATATTTTTGATGCCAACAGTCATGCCAACATGGAAAGCCCACGCTTTTCAGGCACCAATCAAACGTCATTGAGTTATCAAACCGAGGCTGAACTCTTACAGATACTAGACCAGATGATTGCCAAAGAATCGGCGCATACGCTAAAAGACACCTGGGTACTGGTGTCGCAGGATACCCAGCCCATCGGCCCGATGGCAGCATTACAGGCGACCATGCCATTTAATACTTTTTATGCGCGCCACAAATACCCCTGGCTACTGTCTGCGCTTGAGCCGCATGTGCAAATGCATTACCAGCCGATTGTCGACTTTGGTCAAGGTGGCAAGGTATTTGGCTTTGAAGCCTTGTGTCGCCTCAAAACGCCAGAAGGCAAATGGCTCAACGGCATGGAAGCATTTGCGCTGGCTGCCGAGGTGAAACGTACTCATGAGCTCGATCTGGCCTGCCAACATCTGGCCTTGATTGGTAAATCACAAGCCATCGCTGCGGATACACCTATTTTTATTAATGTCTTGCCGCAAACCATCATGAGCCCGGGCTGGCTAGACTTTACCCTGCACATCATGGCACAGCACAACATTGATAAACGCGATGTCGTCATAGAGATTGTCGAAAGTGAAAAAACCAATCCAGAAGTGCTGGCGCGCTACTGCGACGAAATCCGCATGCATGGCCTGCGCATTGCGCTCGATGACATGGGGTCTGGCTTTAACGGGCTGCGTATTCTGGCGGAGGTGCGCGCAGATTTTATTAAAATTGACCGGGCCATTGTGCACGAAGCACAAGGTAGCCGCGTGAGAACCGTGCTGCTGGAAGCGATTATTTCCATGGCGCAACGTTTGGGCTGCACCATTATTGCCGAAGGCCTAGAGCGTGTAGAAGATATTACTTATTGCCAGGACTTAGGGCTGCATTACGCACAAGGGCACTATTTTGCCCATCCGCAAAGCACACCTAGCGACCAGGTAGCGGCATTGCCTGCACGCGATGAATCTCATCGCTCACACGTGCCGGATGACTTTCATATTGGCGAGTTCATCAGCCACGGCCTGACCATTGATGTCAGCAGCTCAATCGCTGAAGCCAGGAGTTTATTTAATATCCACATTGATGTTGCCATCGCTGTCGTGCTTGATGGCAAAACACCACTTGGCGTATTGCGACGTGGTAAGGTGTTTTCCAAAAAAGTATCTGGCCTTGGTGCATGTTGCGACCCGCTGCCTAAGGTGATCAATCATCTCATCCCCTCCTCTGTCCTGGCAAGACTGTTTTACCTGGACCGGGCGAATACCGATATCTGGATTACCGTTAATGAAGAAGGCGCCTATGTAGGCATTCTGCAACCGATGGAAATCATGGCACAGTTGATTAGCCGTAAAGCGTCCACCGGCAACTTACACCCGCTGAGTCACCTCACCACCGGGCCGACCTTAAAGCAGACGTTGGACAACAGTTTGCGTAACAACCCGAATACGCAATTGGTGTATATCGACCTCGACCACTTTAAAGCGTACAACGACCGCTACGGCTTTATCCGTGGCGATGCCATGATCAGATTATTGTCTGAAATCATTCGTCAGGAGTTTCAGGACAAAACCGGCGTGATGGTCGGCCATATTGGCGGCGATGATTTCGTGCTGATTTACGATCACAATGCCCCGACGCTCACTGATATCCTCTTACACATTATTAGCCAGTTTCAGGCGCTAGCTGTTCACTTGTATGACGCAACTGATCTTGAGCGCGGGTTCTTCACGACTGAAGATGGTAAAGACCATCCTGTGGCCAGCGTGTCTATCGCGGTGGTGAATGGCAAACAAGGTGTGCTGGAGAATAGTGTCATGGCTGCGGAACGCGCAGCGGTGCTTAAAAAAATTGGCAAAGCCAATATCGGCAGTATCGTGGTGGTAGAAGATACCCCACCACAAACCATTTTACCAAAAAAAGAGTTCTACTCTGACTGGCAAGACCGCGCACTCTCTGCCCTGCAATCGCTATTGAAAATCCAGCGCTCAACGGGGTCGCATGATCTAGATAGCTGCTTTGCAGAATTCCCTTATTTTGAAGTTATCTTCGAGCTTGAGCCGAATGGTGTGCAGCGTTATGCCAACTGGATTAATCCAAACATGTACGGAAAAATCAAGGCAGGTGGTGCTGGCATCGATCGTAGCCAGCAAGCCTATTACCAACGGGTGGCAGAATCGCACGCCCCTTATATTTCTACCATTTACCTGTCTACAGCGACTGAGGATTTCTGCCTCACGGTCTCATTACCGATTCTCAACCAACAAGGGCATCTGGAAAGTATTCTGGTCGCAGATATTAATATTGCAGCCATGGCCGTACTTAGTAGCGCGCGTAAGTAATGCGCTGATCCGTCTTATAAATATGCAAGCAATTCCTGAGGCTGCTGAATGCAGCCATCAGCACCCCATGCCTGCGGGTTATCAGTCGCAGCTAAATAACCAAACAAAGCCACCAGCGTTTTCATACCAGCGGCTTTACCGGCTTGTATATCACGCTCTGCATCACCAATATAAAGCACCGTTTGCGGATCGATCTGCATGCGCTCACACGCCAGTAGCAAGGTTTGCGGCGATGGTTTTGGCCTTGGCGCGTCATCACCGCTGATCACAGCACCGGCACGGACATCCAGCCCCATATGCTCGACCATCGGCATGGTAAACCGGCGCGGTTTATTGGTCACGATGCCCCAACGCAAGCCGCGCTGCTCAATGCCCTCTAAGGCATCGGCCATGCCATCAAACAACACTGGCTGACGCGTCATGACTTGCGTATACAAGTCGAGGTATTCGCTACGCATGGCTTCAAAACTGGCATCTGTGGGCAGTAAACCAAAGCCTATTTCCAGCAAGCCGCGTGAACCATGCGAGGCATACGGGCGGATAGCCGCATCAGGTAAAAATTCAAGGCCGTGACGCGCACGTTGCAAATTCAGGGCATACCCCAAATCAGGCGCGGTATCGACCAGCGTCCCGTCAAAATCAAACAACACAGCTTGCATGTAGCTTCCTGTCAGACGTCTTTAATCGCATGCAACATGTAATTGACACTGCTATCAACTGTCAGCGCATATTGCTTGCTCAAAGGATGGTAAGTCACACCAGTTTGGTGCTGTAACTCTAACGCTGATTGGCGCATCCACGCTGCCAGCTCAGATGGCTTGATAAATTTGCTGTAATCATGCGTGCCTTTAGGCAATAGATTAAGCACATACTCGGCGCCCACCACGGCCATCAAATAGGCTTTGGCATTACGGTTCAGGGTGGAGAAAAACACATGGCCTCCCGGTTTCACCAGGGCGGCACAGGCACGCACCACACTGGCCGGGTCAGGCACATGCTCCAGCATTTCCATACAGGTCACCACATCGAAGGCTTGCGGTTTCTCCTGCGCCAATGCCTCGACTGCCACACAGCGGTACTCTAGCTGTACGTTGGTTTCCAGCGCGTGCAATTGTGCAACTTGCAAAGACTTTTCGGCCAGGTCTATGCCCAACACCTGCGCCCCGCGCTGTGACATAGACTCACTTAAAATACCACCACCGCAGCCGACATCCAGCACCTGCTTACCTGCCAGCGATGCACGACTATCAATATAATTCAGGCGCAAGGGGTTCAACTGATGCAAGGGTTTAAAGACACCTTGCAGATCCCACCATTGATGCGCCAACTCGGCAAATTTATTCACCTCAGCCACTTCGACATTCGCCATGCTTGTTCCTTTAATATGCTTTCACGATAGACTCTTGCAATTTGAGTTGCCACTGCAATGCAATAGACCGTAATTCTTCTGTTGCCATGCCAGCAAACCAGCTTTGATGGTCCTCCGTCCGCTGGTAACGTAGCTGGCCATCTACCCAGGTATGAGTCACCTGCTCGCGCCCAGCAACGTAGACCAAATGCGAGACCGGGTCAAAACAAGGCAAGCTGTTTAAATCATCCAGTTTAACCGCCACCAGATCTGCCTGTTTACCTGCTTCAATACTGCCAAGCTTATCCTGCAAACCCATAGCCCGCGCACCATGCAAGGTTGCCATCGCCAACGCCTGGTATGCAGGCACCGCCTCGGCATTCTGATCGGCCACTTTAGCCAATAACGCCGCCGTACGCATCTCTTGCCACATATCAATGCGGTTGTTACTGGCCGCACCATCCGTGCCCAGGCCGACATTGATGCCTGCTCTTAGTGCCGCGGCGACAGGCGCGATACCACTCGCCAGTTTTAAATTTGATGAAGGACAATGGGCGAGATGCGCGCCCTGCATTGACAACGTTTCAAGCTCGTTGGTTTCCAGGTGCACACCATGCGCTAAAATCGTGCTGGGGCCAATCACACCCAGTGCCAGCAGACGCTGTAGTGGACGAACGCTGAATTGCTCCAGACTTTGCTGTATCTCCGCCTGCGTTTCATGCAAATGGGTATGGATGCCCAGGTTTAACTGCTCAGATAATGTAGCAATCTGCTCAAACGTCGGGTCACTCACGGTATACGGTGCATGTGGTGCAAACGAAAAACTGATATGCGGATCAGATTTATACTGGTCACGAACCTCTGTGCCCAACCTGATGTACTCATTAGCGCTGGCGGCGTAATTGGTTGGAAACTCCATCACCGTCAAGCCAATATGGGCACGCATCCCTGCGCGCTTGACCGCTTCTATGGTGGCTTGCGGGAAGAAATACATATCATTGAAGGTAGTCACGCCACCGCTCAACATTTCTGCACACGCCAGCAAGCTGCCATCATGCACAAACCCTTTGGACACCCAGCGCTTTTCAGCCGGCCAGATGTGCTGATTGAGCCAGGGCATCAAGGCATAATCATCAGCATAGCCTTTAAGCAAGTTCATGCTGCTATGTGCATGCAGATTAATCAACCCTGGGATCAAGGCATGCTGGGCACAATCCACCACCGGCCAATCTGCCGCCCATGCAGGAATCTCGGCTTTAGGCACAATCGCTTTGATTTGACCGGCATCGATCAGCACCGCATGCTGCTCTAGAATCGTATGGTTCGCGTCTACAGGAATTACCCAGCGCGCCTTAATAATGAATTGTGTATCAACCATAGCGCGATTATAACTGAGCCAGCGATGCAAAATACCGGCTCAAAACGACAGGCATAAAAAAAGCCACGCTGACGCGTGGCTTTTTTATTCAGATGTCACTCTGATTATTGGCAACCAACTTGTTTAGTGCCTTCAGCGCGGATATCAACGCGGCGGTTAGGTTGCAAGCAAGAAATCAATTTTTTGCTTACTTTTTTGCCATCGCACTGAACCACTGGCTCAGATTTACCTTTACCTTCAGAAGTGATGATATTGCTATCAACACCTTGAGCGATCAGGTAGTCAGCAACCATTTTAGCGCGACGCTCAGACAACTTCTGGTTGTAAGCATCAGAACCAATACGGTCTGTGTGGCCTGTTACGATCACAGCAGTAATTTCTGGGTTAGCTTTGATCTTGGCAGCTGTTTCTTCCAACACTTTACGGCCTTCTTCACGCAGGTTAGCCTTGTCGAAACCAAACAGTTTTTCAGCACTTACTGTGACTGTTTCGTTTTGTGGCTTACACACTGGTGCTGGTGCTACTGGAGCAGGGGCTGGTGCCGGCTCAACAGCAGCCATTGGTGCTGGTGTTGGCTCAGGTGTTGGCTCTTCAACCACTGGTGCTGGTGCGCCAAAGCGGAAGATACCGCCGATGTTGAACAGTGTGTTGCCGATTGTTTCATCAGCATCCACTGTACGTGCTGCATTACGTGCATCAGCACGGCTCCATTGGTGACGCAGATCAGCCTGAACACCAAACTTGTCGTTAAACAAGTATTGTGCACCCAGACCTACGTTAGCCATCCAGGATGTATTTGATTTGTCTGACAGACCAACGTTGCTGTAGTCAACGTTGTTACGCGCTGCGCCAATACCTGCCAGCAGGAATGGACGGAATTTTTCGCGGCTGAACATATACAATGCATCCAAACCTAAAGCTGTTTGCTTGTATTTGCCACTTGCGCCAGCAATGCCAGTGTCTTCGTCAGCACGGTTGTAACCCAAACGGCCTTGAATGTCCCAGTGCTCGCTCAGCTCTTTACCGATAGACAGAAAACCGCCACGGCCATTGTCAGCTTCGAGATCATTGTCTGTATTCATGTAAGTTGCACCTGGAACAACATACCAAGCGCCACGGTACATGTCTTCAGCTTGCGCAACTTGCGATGCAAATACAAATGCAGAAGCAATTGCCAAGCCTAAAAAACTTTTTTTCATTCATTGACTCCTTCGTTATTGGGCTTTTTCGCCACATCTTTGAAAAAACTTACAAGTTGAACTATACGCAAACGTCGCTACAGACGCAACCCTAAACCCCACTTCGTAGGCGTATTTGTTAGGGTTGAGACCAATTATTCAACAAATTTCTGACACTCTTGAAATCAGTTCGCGCACGCGCTCTGGCAACAAGGCTTGTGCCCTCTGCTCACCTTCGCACAAACCACTGCGAAATCCGAGATAATCAGGCTGCAAACCAGCCAGCAGCTCAATGTGCGCCAACGACAGGCCACCTGCGAGACCGACGAACAACTGCACCGATTTTGCCGCTTGCACAAAATCAGCCAGTGCAGCAAAAGGCACGATGTCTACGAGTGCCTTAGCTTTTTGGGTGGTATCTACCATAACACCCCAATAATGCTGTTGCGCCAGCCACTGTACCCGCGCTGGCAGCTCATCGGCTAGCAGGCTGGCGGGATTTAAAACGGCAATCAACTTGAGGCCTTGCCCAAGCAAAGTCGCAATCAGAGGCTGATAACCAGGGTCAGCCCAGATGGTTTCAGGCAATTTAATCACCTCTACTCCAATCTGCAGGCGACTGCTAATCATATGCATGAGCTCGTCAACAGCCTCACAGTGGTCGCCCACCGTGGCACTGATCACAATGCCTGTAGCAGCACTTTGTTGCCTATACTGATTAACCGCCTCAACAATCGCCGTTGAAAGATCCAGCGTCAAGGCTGCCAGCGCGCCGTGACTGGTGTCTTTGAGGTCGATCAATGGCACACCGGCAGACAATACGAGTTGCGCTTCTGCCACAGAATTCACACTGACTAATACTTGCATCGCATTACTCACGCCTCCTGCAGGCCACTTTGTTGTGCCAGATGATTATTCACGCAATCCACCAACCACTGCCAGGCCTCTTGCTCCCGTGGCCCAGCGGTTTTATCAATGGCGATTTGCAGGTACTGCATCTCCTGGGTGATTTTCTCAGCAGGCAACATATGCAATCTGCTTACCAGCACCGCCAGCTCAATCACGGCGGCCTGCGCACGGTTAAACCCCATAAACGGTGCGTGCGATGCACTTTCAACCACTTGCATCCACAACTTAGGGCGCACCTCGTCTTCTTCAATCTGCTGCAAACTTAATACATGGTGCGCCAGACAGTCCTTGAGTCTGACACCCTGCCCGTTCGCGATAGGCTCGGTGGCAAAGACTGCCTTCCGGGCAATCGCAGCCGCGAACACACGCACGTCGTCGGTCAGGTTTAATACGGCAAAGCCGGTCTGCAAGATATTGTGCAAAGTGGTAGAGGGCCTAAACGGCATGATCAGCACCCTGCCTTCATGCCATTGAATGCCGAATGGCGCGACATGCACACCGCCATCCGCCCCACAGGTAGTCACTATCGTTTCATAAATCATGCAGATTATTCCGTGCCCGATGCGGTGTTATCGGGCGTTGTGTTGTCATTCGATTGGCTGCGCGCGTTTTCCAAACGTTCCTGAATAGAGTCTTCGCGGTGTGCCACTTTGGCTTTTTTATTTTGCTGCAACGAAGCCACCCCCCACTCCAGCAGCTCGTCTTGTACGTAGCGCTTTTTTAATTGCCATGCGATTTGCGCACGCGCCAGTTCAACCCCGAGGTAAAACGCATGCGAAGCATCATCTTGCACGTTCAGTGCAGGATAAAACTGGTAAGGATCGGTGTCATGCTGGATACCATCCCGGTTATAGACATGCACCCCCTGCTCACTGACCATGATGCGAAAGCTAGGGTCTTTAATCTGGCTAGCCATACTCGTGATTTCTTCAGCGCTATAGGGAAACGGCTTGCGGTCATGCAAACCCAGCAAGCCATTAGAATAGCCGCGCGGCAAACGTTTATCCTGGCGTGCGCGATACATAATCCGGCGCGCGACATCTGCTTCAGCCACGGCTTCACTCGCATGCGGACTGACCGAGGTGGCCAGCACTGCATTAATATTCAACTCACTGATCATGCCAAACAACATGGCATTCACGCCCGTCGTATCTGCATCGGTCAGCTCGGTGAGGTTACCTACCCCCATCATGATGGCAATCTCAGGATACTTTTTACGTAACTTGTGATAGCGCACAATCGATTCCGTCAAACCGAAATGAATAGGATCGAGAATCGGGTCAGCGATAAAGCGTCTGCCTCGTTGCAAACAATGCTCAATCGCTCGCTGCAAGCTGGCAAAACTGCCCGGTTTTGCAGGAATTAAAATAGGCGTAGATGCCACTTCATCAGCGATCCACAGACTGTTTTCGTGCAGACTGAGCAGGTAATCAGCGCCTGCTTTGCCCGCAGCAAGTAAGTCTTCATCACGCATGGAATCAACGCTGACCTGGAAGCCTTCTGCTTTGAGCGCGCGCACCGTGTCTGTCATGTGCGCAAAGGCTTTCCCTGGTAGGCACCCCAGGTCAATCACATCGGCACCCTGCTGCCGAAAATGGCTAGCCTTGGCTACAATTTGTGTGATCGTAAGATCAGGTGCATCGACAATTTCAGCAAATATAGTGACGCTATGCTGCGTCAGGTCAGGCGCTTTACCTTGCTGGCCAAAATATTGCGGTAAATCTTTCAAGTCCTTTGGCCCCCGTTCTACTGGCACGCCCCACTGCGCCTCAAGCGGCGCCAGATCGCCCTGACATAAGCCGGGCAAAATGACCTTATCGATATTCTCAACCTTTGTCAGGCGCCGCGCAATTAAAGGCGGCGTCATTAAGGCGGCCACGGAGACGCCAATTTGCTTGACTTCATATTCAAAAGGAGACTGTTTACTGTCAGCCTGAATCGACTGCAATATTTGGTGCAGACTGTGTTCTGCCAGTTTTCCGGTGAGGAACAGCAGCCGTGTCATGGGTTTACTCTGTGAGTGTGTCTAGCACCTGTACGCCATCGTGCAAATGCAGATCATGGCATGCCGCAAGCCGCTGCATGATGACATGTTGCAAGGCAGCCATGTCTTCGACCACCGTGGTGTCAGCAAAATGCTTTAATTTAGCCACATTCTCAAGGTCAATCTGGCGCGGAAACACTTTCACCATATGATCACGTGGCGCCTCAGACTCAAGCTCTGGCGCCGTATCGCAGGCGAATAAAATACTGTGCACGCGCGTTTTACCCGCTTGCGCAAACAAATTGGTTACCAGGCTGTCAGAAAAGCCATAAGCCATTTTGGCAATGGTATTGGAGGTCGCAGGCGAAATCACCAGGGTGTGATACACGCCCTCATAAAAACGTTCGACCGGCACACTGCTGGCGGTTTTATCCTGATAGACCTTATGGCCGGTGGCTTCCAGCGAGGATTGAAACCCATATTGCTGGATGATTTCAGCCGCCGCGCGGCTCAAATAGATATCCACGTCCTGCAAGGTTTGCAGAATCGCCAATGATTCACGCAAATAGTGGCCAGAACCAGTAATTGCCCAGGCCAGTCGTTGTGCACTCATGTCAAACTACTCTTGTGATTAAGCAAAAGGATGTTGCAGCACAATGGTTTCATCACGCTCCGGGCCGGTAGACACAATCGCAATCGGAACACCGCAGACAGCTTCCAGGCGCTTCAGGTAATGCTGCGCATTTTTAGGTAACGCATCCCAGGTTTTGACACCAAACGTCGTTTCTGTCCAACCAGGCACAGTTTCGTAGATAGGCTCACAACGCGCCACATCATCCGCACCCACTGGCAGCATGTCCACAATCTTACCATCCAGTTTGTACCCGGTACATATATCCAGCGACTCAATGCCGTCAAGCACATCCAGCTTGGTAATGCACAAACCGGTTAAGCCATTGATACGGGCTGAGCGGCGTAATGCAGCGGCATCAAACCAGCCGCAACGACGCTTGCGACGTGTCACGGTACCGATTTCCTGGCCTTTAGTAGACATCTGATACCCAGGCGCGCCTTCAGTATCGATATCCAGCTCACTTGGGAACGGGCCGCCACCAACACGTGTGGTGTAGGCCTTGGTGATACCTAATACGTAATGCAGCATATTGGCGCCAACACCCGTACCAGCAGAAGCCTGGCCAGCAATACAGTTGCTGGAGGTCACATAAGGATAAGTACCGTGATCGACATCCAGCAAGGTGCCCTGCGCGCCTTCAAACAACAGGTGTTCGCCACGCGCATTGGCTTCATACAACGCGGCTGAAATATCCGCCACCATCGGCTTCAACGCCACAGCATGCTGCATGCTGGCGTCATATTGCTGCTGGAAGTCCACTGCCGCTGCGCCCAGGTAGTTAGTCAGCACAAAGTTATGATAATCCATGACTTCGCGCAGTTTTTCAGCAAAGCGCTCTGGGTGGAACAAGTCATACACACGCAAAGCACGTCTGGCAACTTTGTCTTCATAGGCCGGGCCAATGCCCTTGCCAGTGGTGCCGATTTTTTTCTCGGCGCTACGCTTGGCTTCACGTGCCAAGTCTACCGCCACGTGATGGGACAGGATCAATGGACAGCCAGGGCTGACTTTGAGGCGGTTTTTAACATCGAGGCCGCCTTGCTCCAGCGTAGAAATCTCATGCAGTAAATGCGTGGTATCGAGCACGACGCCGTTACCGATATAGCAATTGACACCATCACGCACGATGCCAGAGGGCACCAGGTTGAGCTTATACACTTTTTGTGCCGCGCCCTGACCAACGACCAAGGTATGCCCCGCGTTATGGCCGCCCTGAAAGCGCACTACGCCCTGAGCGTGATCTGTCAGCCAGTCTACGATTTTACCTTTACCTTCGTCGCCCCATTGGGTGCCTATCACAACGACGTTTTTTGCTTGCTTGGATTGTGTCATGTTCAATTAATATCTTGTAAAAACAAAAAAGGTGCGCTGTGTTACACAGCCACAACTTGCCAGTGACCATCGACCTTTTGCAAGGTGCGGTCACAAGCCAATTCAGAATAGTTCACAGGCGAATCTGGCAATCCTTCCACCACAATCTGGCCCTGAGAACGTAGGGTATTTATCAGTGATAACAGCTCGGCATCTGCAGCCACGGGCGCCAGAATGCCTTTATTCAGTGTTGCCGGGCCCAAAGCTTGTAATGCGCCGCGTAAGTCGAGGCTAAAGCCGGTTGCCGGACGCGCACGACCAAACGCCGCACCAACTTCGTCATAACGCCCACCCAGTGCAATCGGACCTGCATAGCCTTTGGCATAAGCCGCAAACACCATGCCGCTATGATAGTGATAGCCGCGCAACTCGCTCAAATCAATGGTCACAGTCACATCATCTGTGGTCAGCGTCTGGGCTACAGTCTCTAGCTCACGCAATGCCTGCGTAATGTCTTCTGACTCCGGCAAAATATCGCGTGCCTGATCTAACACCTCGATACCGCCATTGAGCTGTGTGAGTGAGGCAAAAGCCAATCGGGATTTTTCAGGCAGATTAGCCACCAACTGCTCTACCAGCGTAATGTCTTTGGCCTGCAAAGCCGCTTGCAACGCTTGCTCTTGCTGCACGCCGAGTTGTGCCATATGTGACAAACTGGCAAAAATGGCCGCATGGCTAAGGTCAACAAACAAAGTAGGCATGCCTAACAATTGCAAAGCCTTCACCATCAGGCGTTGCACTTCAATATCGCTCTCTATGCCAGCATGGCCATACAACTCGGCGCCCAATTGCAAGGGCTCACGTGTACGTGCCAATCCATCAGGCTTGGTGCGCAATACGGTACCGGCGTAACACAGACGCGAGACGCCCTGATGGTTAAGCATATGTGCATCAATGCGTGCGGCTTGCGGTGTAGTATCAGCACGCAGCCCCATCAGGCGGCCCGTTAACTGGTCCACCACTTTAAACGTTGCGATGTCCAGATCATGCCCAGTGCCTGTCAGCAAGGACTCGACATATTCCATCATGGGTGGCATGACATATTGATAACCATGGACGCGAAACAGGTCCAGCAATTGTCGGCGATAAGACTCAAGACGCGCCGCTTCCGCAGGCAAGACGTCTTCAATATATTCAGGAAGTAACCAAGTATGCATCCCGCTATTATACCCGCAAACCCCTGTCTAAAGCACGGCTTTAGCAATCGCGATCTCAAGGCCTCAGCAAGGTCTTAGCTAAAAAAGCAATAAAAAAAGGCACGCCATCATGCGTGCCTTTTTACTTCAACCAGACAATCAGCGGTTCAGCCACAACATAAGCAGACCAATCACCGCCGAGGCAAAGCCAATAAAACGAATCTGGCCATCTTGCAACTGTAGCAGCTTTTCAAAGGTTTGGCGCCATGCGCGGGTAAATAGCAATGGCATCAAGCCTTCAATCAGCAACACGCCACCTATCAGCCACCACACGTTCATGTCAAGCCAAGTTAATACTCAAGGTATTATTTCTTGCCGCTGCTACGCATATATTTAAAGAAGTCTGAGCTTTGATCAATCACCATCACGTCAGACTTGCTTTTAAAGCTGTTTTTGTAGGCTTCTTGGCTGCGATAAAAAGCATAGAATTCAGGATTTTTGCCAAACGCCTGGGCGTAAACCTCAGAGGCTTTGGCATCGCCCTCACCCTTCACTTTTTGCGCATCACGGTAAGCTTCGGCAATAATCACCTCACGCTGCCTGTCGGCGTCGGCACGGATTTTTTCAGCTGCTGCCGCCCCTTGTGAACGTAGTTCATTTGCCACGGATTTACGCTCGGCTTCCATACGTTGATAAACAGACTCACTCACCTCTTTTGGCAAATCCACGCGACGCAAACGCACATCCAGGATTTGGATACCCATCTGACGGCTCTCTTTGTCAGCACGCTGACGCAGAATCTCCATGATTTCAGAGCGCTCACCTGACACCACATCATGAATGGTGCGTTTACCAAACTCGGCGCGCAACCCATCATTGACCATTTGCGACAAACGACGCTCGGCCTGCACTTCGTCACCACGCACGGACACGTAGTATTTTGAAGGATCAACGATGCGCCATTTCACAAACGAATCCACCAATACGTTTTTCTTCTCGCTGGTGATAAAACGGTCTGGCTCTTCCCAGTTGAGGGTCAGGATACGTTTGTCGTAATAGCGGATATTCTCCACCATCGGCATCTTAAAGTAGAGGCCAGGCTCACTTTTGACTGACACAATCTCACCCAGACGGAACACCAGCGCGTATTCGCGCTGATCAACGGTATAGGCCGAAGAGGTAATGATCACCAGTAGAACAAACACCCCGATTAACAAACTTCCAATATTTCTCATCTTTATTCCTTCAGGGCAATCTAGCGATATTCGCGATCACGGCTGCGCATCGCATCACGCGAACGATCCGAGGTACTTGCATCTACTTGCGGCTCTTGTGCAGGCTTGTCGGCGGCTGCCGCAGGGGCAGAAGCAGCATTACCAGTTGCACCACTCATGGTCATCAGCTTATCCAGCGGCAAATACAGCAGACTGTTGCCACCCTTCTGGTCAACTAGCACTTTGCTGGTGTTGGCCAACACGTGCTCTTGTGCATCCAGATACAAACGCTGGCGTGTCACCTCAGGCGCTTTATTGTATTGCGTTAACACCTGCTCAAAACGGTCCGCATTACCCTTGGCTTCGTTTTCCACGCGCAATTTGTAACCTGCGGCCTCTTCGGTCAAGCGTGAAGCGGTACCGCGTGCTTTAGGAATCACATCGTTCGCATAGGCTTGGCCTTCGTTTTTCTGTCGCTCCAGGTCCTGCTTGGCTTTGACCGCATCATCAAATGCCGCTTGCACCTGCTCGGGTGGTTGCGCATTTTGCATGGTGACATTCACCACATTGATGCCAGATTTGTATCTATCCAGCATATCCTGCATCAGTTTTTTGGCTTTGGCAGCCACATCATCGCGGCCTTCATACAGCACAAAGTCCATTTTACTTTTGCCGACGATTTCACGAATCGCGGTTTCTGCCACGCCACGCACACTTTCTTCAGTGGAGCGATTGCTAAATTGATAATCCTCAACCGATTTCAGGTTGTATTGCACCGCTACCTGCAAATCGATGATATTTTCATCATCGGTGAGCATGAGAGACTCACGCAGCTCCTTGCTGCGGCCAGACTCGCCCTCAAACGAGCGATAGCCCATTTCTATGGTGCGCACCTGCTCCAAGTTAACATTCTCAATGGTTTCAATTGGAAACGGCAAATGCCAGCGTGGGCCAGGCATAGTCGTTTCGACATGCTGCCCAAAACGCAACACCACACCGCGCGAGCCCTGATCAACAATATAAAAACCAGAGCCCAGCCAGATCAATGCGACTAAGCCCACAATCGGCGCCACTGGCAAGGGTTGTGGAGCTGGCGATGTGCCTCTAGGACCGCCGCCTTGGCCGCCTTTGTTGCCAAACAGACGATTAAGCTTTTGATTCAAATCCCTGAATACCTCATCCAGGTCAGGTGGGCCTTCGTTATTCTTATTCCAAAAGCCGGGGAATTTTCTCATGCTAGTACTCCGTGTTTTTTGATTTTTTTAAACATAAGCACGCTCTTCGGTGCTCAGTTTTTTCAAATATTGTTGATGCTCTAACAGCGCCTGGCGCAAGTCTTCCATGCCAACACCGTCCTTGGCAGAAACGCGAACAGTACGGATGTTACCATACTCATCCCTGTCGATTCCCGGCGCCATGCCCATGCGGTCAATCTGATTCAACACCAGAATCTGTGGGACATTGGCGGCACCAATCTCGTTCAACACAATATTGACTTGTTCAATTTGATTATCACGATTGGGGCTGGCGACATCGACAATATGCAGTAACAAGTCTGCCTGGGCCGCTTCTTCTAGCGTCGCACCAAAGGCTTCAATCAGGGTGGTGGGCAAATGCTTGATAAAGCCAACCGTATCGGACAAGACCACCGGATAGCCCTCAGGCAGATGCATTTTGCGCGAGGTGGTGTCTAGCGTGGCGAACAACTGATCTGCCGCATACACGCCAGAATGCGTCAAACGGTTAAACAAGGTGGATTTACCGGCGTTGGTATAGCCGACCAGCGACACTGTCATCAGATTGGAGCGCTTGCGCGCACGCCGCTGCATGCCACGCTGCTGTTTAAGCTTATCCAGTTTTTCACGCAATTGCTTGACGCGTACGCGCAGCATGCGTCTGTCGAGCTCCAATTGCGTTTCACCCGGGCCGCCGCGTACGCCAATCCCGCCCTTTTGTCGCTCAAGGTGGGTCCAGCCGCGCACTAGCCGGGTAGACAAGTGTTCTAACTGCGCCAGCTCAACCTGCAACTTACCCTCGTGTGACTGGGCACGCTGGGCAAAAATATCCAGAATGAGGCCGGTGCGGTCGACCACACGCGCTTCGAGCAGCTTTTCGAGGTTGCGTTGCTGTGACGGGCTTAAGTCATGATTAAAGGCAGCCACTTTACTGTCGTGTGCGGCCATCAGCGCCTTGAGCTCATCCGCCTTACCAGAGCCGATAAAGTATTTAGAATCAGGCGCTTGACGCTTGCCTTCCAGCGTCGCAGAGATATTCAGTCCGGCAGTGCCGGCGAGGTGGCGGAGCTCTTGCAAACTTTCTTCGTAGTCAGCATCGCCAAAATTGATGCTGACCAGAACGACGGCATCTCCGCCGCTTGGTCTATCAAACATGCATTAAGATTCTTGTGCTGTGTCGTGAGGTGCCAAACTGACTGGGCGCGCTGGCACAATCGTTGAAATCGCGTGCTTGTACACCATCTGAGTCACTGTGTTTTTTAACAAAATCACATACTGGTCAAAAGAGTCGACCTGACCTTGCAATTTAATGCCGTTAACCAGATAAATTGACACTTGTACGTGTTCTTTTCTTAAGGCGTTCAGAAAAGGGTCTTGCAGCATTTGGCCTTTATTATTCATAGAATTGCTCCTTGTTTGTTTTAATCGTATTGGAGTTTTTATTATCTTGAACACCAATCCCTCATAGTGACTATGATTGTACTAATTTGTTCCAATTTCAATCCCCGCACCTTATTTTTTTGGAAATAATGCGCGAATACGCTGCAAACAAGCCTCTTTGCCCAGAATAGACATCACTTGATCGATGCTGGGCGACTGCGCAATACCGATTAAAGCCACCCGCAATGGCATCGCCAGTTTGGGGAATTTAATCTGTTGCTCAGCCACGACCTGATTTAGCGCATCGTGTAAGTTATCGGCAACCCAGGCCGAATCTTGAGTCTTTTGCAAAAAACTTTCGATATAGGCCGCAGTTTCGTCCTGAATATGCTTGGCGGCATCGGCTTCATTGATCGCAGGCACCTGGTAGAAGAACGCAATTTCTTTGGCCAGTTGGTTGAGATTATTGGTGCGCTCGCGGTATAAATTCAACACTGCCAGTAAGTCTGGTGATTGCGTCTCGGTCACGCCCAAGGCAGCCAAGCGCGGCTTCACTTCGTCGGCAATACGCTCTAATGGCAGCGTTTTAATGTAGTGTGCATTCAGCCAGTTGAGTTTTTCAGTATTAAACTGCGCCGCAGAAGGCGTGATATGGTCGAGATCAAACCATTCACAGAACTGCGCCATGCTGAATACTTCATCATCACCATGTGACCAGCCCAAACGCGCCAGGTAATTCAGTACCGCCTCACGCAAGTAACCATCTTCGTGATATTGCATCACGCTCACGGCACCATGGCGTTTGGAGAGTTTTTGGCCGTCATCGCCCAGAATCATGGATAAATGCGCATATTGCGGCACTTGTGCGCCCAAGGCTTGCAACATATTGATCTGGCGCGGCGTATTATTCACATGGTCATCACCACGAATCACCTGCGTCACGCCCATCTCCCAGTCATCCACCACCACGCAGAAGTTATAGGTAGGCGTGCCATCGGCGCGCGCAATAATCAGGTCATCCAGCTCGGCATTGGCAATTTCAATACGGCCTTTGACCATATCATCCCAGGCCACCACGCCAGTGGTCGGATTTTTAAAACGTACGACGGGTGGGATATCTTTAGGTGCGTCTGGCAAGGTCTTGCCAGATTCAGGCCGCCAGCGGCCATCATAGCGCGGCTTCACGCCCTGCTGCATTTGCGTTTCACGCAAGGCATCCAGTTCTTCTTTGCTGCAATAGCAATAGTAGGCGTGACCGTCATCCAGCATTTTCTGGATGATCTTTTTGTAAGTATCCATCCGCTGCATCTGGTAAAACGGGCCTTCATCATGGTCCAGTTGCAACCAGGCCATGCCATCCAGAATCGCCTGCACCGCCTCTGGGGTTGAACGCGCGACATCGGTATCTTCAATCCGCAAGATGAACTGCCCGCCATGGCGCTTGGCATACGCCCATGAAAACAAGGCAGTGCGTGCGCCACCAATATGAAGGTATCCGGTCGGGCTAGGGGCAAAACGGGTTTTAACAGGCTGTGACATAATGAATCTCTAAACGCTCAAGCCCTCTATTTTAACATGGTAGCCCTACTCCTGCCTGCATCCAACTTTGCAGCAAAATGGCGGCCCCTAGATTGAAGCGCGCACGCAAACGCGCTATGATGCCGCCATGACGCAACTCCTCTCTCCCAGCGGCGATATTCATGTCGGCGAGCTTTACGGCAAACCTGCCGCACCTGGCCAAACCAGTGCGATTTATCACGTGGTTGCCGTGCACAAGCTAGGCATTACCTTGCAAAATATGGATAACCCGCTGAGCCAGTTTGAGACCACCGCCAGCAAATTGCTGCAATCCGGCTATGTGCGCTTAAGCCAAACCCCTTATGTCAACCTACAACAAACAGGTAAACGCAAATCAGCACAGCAAAAACTCAAACGCTGCCCTTTTACCCTAGATGTATTTGCCGAGCGCGCCGACTGCGAGCGACCAGCAGTGACCGCCTAAGCAAAATGAGCAATAAAAAATGCCGCGATTGCGGCATTTTTTACGTGTTATAAATCCAGACAGCTTAAGACTCTGGCGGCGCACCAATCAAATCATGCCCTTGTGAGTCGACGATTTGCACATCGACAAAATCGCCCGGATTCAGGCCATCGGCATCTTGCAAGTACACAATACCGTCAATTTCCGGCGCATCACTTTTGGTCCGTGCAATGGCAATCACATTGCCGTCATCATCTTCAGTCAGTTCATCCACCAGCACGGTTTGCAGGCTACCAATCTTGGCGGCGACTTTAGCGGCACTGATACGCTCCTGCACTTCCATAAAGCGGCTTAAACGCTCTTGCTTGATCTCTTCTGCCACAGGGTCAGGCAAGGCATTTGCCGCTGCACCATCGACTGCTGAATAAGCAAAACAGCCAACGCGGTCCAACTGAGCTTCTTCCATAAAGTCGAGCAGCATTTTAAAGTCATCTTCGGTTTCCCCCGGGAAGCCGACAATAAAGGTACTGCGGATGGCAATCTCAGGGCAGATATCGCGCCAGGCTTTAATACGTGCCAGGTTGTTTTCACTACTGGCCGGGCGCTTCATGGACTTGAGGATACGTGGGCTGGCGTGCTGCAATGGCACATCGAGATACGGCAAAATCGCGCCTTCGGCCATCAAGGGAATCACATCATCCACATGTGGATACGGATAGACATAATGCAAACGTACCCATACGCCTAACTCACCCAGCGATTTACTGAGTTCTGTCATATGCGTTCTCACCGGGCGGCCATTCCAGAAGCCTTTGCGGAACTTCATGTCTACGCCATAAGCCGAGGTATCTTGTGAAATCACCAGGATTTCTGACACGCCGGCATTGACCAGGCTTTCGGCTTCGTTAAGCACATCACCAATCGGGCGGCTGACCAGGTCACCACGCATGCTAGGGATAATGCAGAAGCTGCAACGGTGGTTACAGCCCTCTGAAATTTTGAGATAGGCGTAATGCTTGGGCGTCAGGCGAATGCCTTGTGGCGGCACCAGGTCAGTATAAGGATCATGCGGCTTGGGCAAATGCGTATGCACATGGCCCATCACTTCTTCGAGTGCATGCGGGCCGGTTACGGCCAATACACTGGGGTGCGCACCCGTAACGACATCTTTTTTAGCGCCCAGACAGCCAGTGACAATCACCTTGCCGTTTTTATTCAAGGCTTCACCAATCGCATCCAGTGACTCCTGCACGGCTGAGTCAATGAAACCGCAGGTATTCACCACCACCAGATCTGACTGCTCATAGCTATTACTGATTTCATACCCTTCGGCACGCAACTGGGTCAAAATACGCTCGGAATCAGACCCGGCTTTTGGGCAACCCAAGGAAACAAACCCGACTTTAGGCGAACTTTGCATAATGACTCTCTCTTAACCTTCTACCAACCATTTGGTCAGGGCGACCGATGCCACGCCCAACACAATTAACAATATCTGACTCAGGGTATCGCGCAATGCCGTACGTTTATGCAGGCCAGGGATCAAGTCTGCCACCGCCACATACAGCATACTGGCCGCGGCCAAGCTGAGAATGTACGGCACCCACTGCTGTACCAGATTCAACGCCATATAGGCTAACAGCCCGCCTGCCAAGGTGGCCAGGCTAGAAGCGATATTAAATAAGAATGCTTTTTTCTTGCTGTAGCCCGAGTGCAGCAAAATCAAAAAATCACCGACTTCTTGTGGAATTTCATGCGCAATAATCGCCAATGCCGTGACGAGGCCCACCTGCATATCGACCATAAACGCCGCACAAATCAGGATACCGTCGACAAAATTGTGAAAGGTATCGCCGACTATAATCATCAGACCGCTGCGACCGCCATCATCATGGCCATGATGATGGCCAACAACCCGCGCTGGCGCTGCTTGCGGCAATTTAAACTTGATCGCGCCCTGCGGCTTTTTGTTTGCCTGCTGTGCAGGGTGTAACTCTGGGCAATGCGCCTCGTCATGCATGGCGTGCATTTCACAATGTTCACCGTGGCAATGACGCCAGAGCACCAGTTTTTCCAAAGTAAAAAACAATAAGATGCCAAACAACATGGTGGCGGTCATCGCCTCGATATTGGGGCTGGTTTCAATCGCATGCGGCAGGATTTCGAGAAACACCGCCGCCAGCAAGGCACCAATCGCATAACTGACCAGCAAAGGCACCCAATGCTTTCTGGCGTTGAGCGCGAACACGGCTGCCACACACACACTCAACACACCACCCAGCAAGCAAGCCAGCACCATGCCGGTGAACGGTGAAATATTTGAGAGTAATGTGGACAAATGAGGCATGCCGAGTTTATGAGAGAAAGGCGCGCATTATACGTGAGTTATCAAAAAAACAAAGCATAAACAAACAGTTATCCTTTAACACCAGGTGTTTGAACCATGTGTTTAAAAAGCGCTAAGCGCACTAAATAAACTGCGCCACAATATAGCCAATCACGATGCCGACCAGTAAGGCCATGGTCAAGCCGCGATAGGTCAACACATCGCGTGAATAGCCACGGCGGATGGCGACATAAGACACCAGATAGCCCATGGCATTGAGCAACCAGATAAAGCCGAAACTCAATATCTTGACAATAATGGGGCCGATCAGTGGCACCAGGCCGATCATGCCGACCAGCCAGACAAATAGCCCAATGACCAAACCAACCAGCACGGCCACACCTGCTAATACGCGGGCGTCCCAATTCAGATAAATACCAGCAGCGATTAATGCTGTCAGGCCTATCACCAGCACGATATTCGGCCAGACCCGTTGACCACTCATCAGTGGGTCGATACCGGTACTAAAGTTGGCCGGATGGCGCCTGATACGTAATCGTTTGAGCATGATAGAAGCGTCTATAAAGTTGAGATTAAACCAGCCAGGTCTTGCACCTTGGCGCAGCTTTGCCAATGCGGTTTGCGCATGGCCACATCGCCTGCATAGCCCCAGCTCACCAGGGCAAAATCCATCTGGTTGGCATCAGCCGAGATGCCGTCTTCCAGGCGGTCGCCAATATACAAACAGTCCTCTACGGCTAGCGCATTATCGGCCACCACGCGCCCTATCATCTCGGCTTTGGATTTGAGTGGCGGGTTAAAGTAATCCAATGCATACACGCCGGTGAAAAATGCCTGCCAACCCAGATGCGCCATGATTCTTTCCGTGGGGTAAAAGCGCTTGTTGGTCGCAATATACAACTGGTAGCCTTGGTCTTTGAGTTGCTGCAACAAGGCTGGCACACCGTCAAACACCACCGACTCCAGGCAACCCGTCGTGTCGTAATGCTGCTTAAATGCCGCGGCCAGGATGCTCAGTAACGCAGCATCCTCACTTCCAGAAAGCCGTTTTAACGTCTCCATTAAAGGCGGGCCAATCCAATCATGCGTCATCGGTGCCGCTAAAGGCGTATTGGTGGTGCTAAATGCCAGACCAAAACAATGCAAAATGCTGGGCGCAGAATCGATTAATGTGCCATCTAAATCAAAAATTAAATGCTGTTTCATAAATAAGGTTATTGAGTCTTTGGAATGACTTTTTAATTGTTAGCCACAGAGGTCACATAGCACACAGAGGAAACAAAAAAACATCATTCACAATGCTTTTCTCTGTGAACTCGGTGTTCTCTGTGGCAAAAATATCTATTCCAGCCAGATGAAACAGCCCATGCGGCCAGTATCACCATCGCGGCGGTAGCTAAAAAAGTTCTCAGGTTCATTAAATGTGCAGCGTCCGCCGCCATACACCTGCGTGATGCCGAGGGTTTGCAGGCGCTGCCTGGCAATCGCATATAAATCACCTAGCCATTTGTCACCCTTGGGTTGAAAGGCAAGCTCAGCCTGCGCGTCTTGCGCGATAAACTGCGCCCTCACCTCGCCGCCAACTTCAAAGGCCTCAGGACCAATCGCGGGACCTAACCAGGCCATGAGTTGGCTAGCCTGCACTGGCATGGCAGCCACTGTTGCTTCAATCACGCCATCACACAAACTGCGCCAACCGGCATGAATCGCCGCCACAGCCGTGCCCGCCTGATCACACAACAACACCGGCAAGCAATCTGCGGTCATGGTCACACACACCACCTGCTTGCGCGTAGCAAAGCTGGCATCAGCACTTTCCAGACAAGACGACAAAGCGGCGTCGATCACGCGTACGCCATGCACCTGATTGAGCCACACCGGCTCACTGGGCAGGTAGCCGCTCAGTAATTGACGATTAGCCGCGACATGCTGGGGATGGTCTTTGACATGGTCACCTAAGTTCAAGCTGGCATACACACCCGTACTCACCCCGCCATTGCGCGTGGTCTGCAATGCTTTCACATTGACAGGCGCAGGCCAGTCAGGCGTGATGAATGTCAACGCTGCCATCACTCGTCCTCATCGACCCAGTCTTCGTCCAGGTCATCCTCAGACGCATCAAAGTCGTCGTCGCCCCAATCTTCGTCATCGTCACCGACAAACAGGCCGTTTTCATCGACATTAAAATCTGGCGGCGGCAACTCTTCTACCGGTTTGACCACGCGCATGGCTTCCAGCAGCTCACGCATATCGTCGGCCAATTCAATCTGCCATTCCATCGGCTCATTGGTCACCGGGTGAATCAGGCCCAGTTTGATCGCATGTAGCGCTTGGCGCTTAAAGCTGCCGATGACTTCGCGCAGCTCTGGCGTCATCATTTTGTGCGGAATAATATTGCCGATGCCATACATCGGGTCACCGACCATGGGCGCTTTTAAATGCTGTAAATGCACGCGAATCTGGTGCGTGCGGCCAGTTTCGAGATTACAGCGCAAATAAGTATTGGTGCCAAAGCGCTCCAGAATCTCATAATGCGTGATGGCTGGGCGACCACGACGAATCACCGCCATTTTGGTGCGATGATGCGGGTGGCGACCCACCGGCTGGTCAACCTTGCCATTACGCCACAATTGCCCCCAGACAATCGCGCGGTACTCGCGCTTGACCGTACGCGCCTGCAACTGGCGCACCAGGCTGGTTTGTGCCTCCAGTGTTTTGGCCACCACCAGCAAGCCACTGGTATCTTTATCCAGCCGATGCACAATCCCGGCACGGGGCACATTTTTGAGTATTGGCCAATGAAACAGCAAGGCATTGAGCAAAGTGCCACTCCAGTTACCGGCGGCCGGATGCACCACCAGCCCGGCGGGCTTATTAATAATGATCAGCGTATCGTCTTCGTAGACTACATCCAGCGGGATATCTTCAGGTTCAAACGCATTTTCCTGCGCATTTTTGGGCGGCGTGATGTCCAGTTTTTCACCGCCCCAAACCTTGGTTTTGGCAGTGGTTGCCTTGCCATCCAGCAAGACCAGTTCCTCTTTGATCCATGCCTGTAATCGGCTGCGAGAATGATCTGGCAACATTTGCTGCAAAGCCAGATCGAGACGCTGCCCGCCGAGATTGCCGGGAACGACCAGATGTAAGGAGGCGCTTTCTTTCATATTTTCAAACAGCATCAGTTATAATGCCCTGAGTTTCCTTTGATAAAACAACATTAAACAACATGCTTCGCATTTTACCGCTTAACACCCTGTTCACGCGTGCTTTTATTTTAATCACCGCGCTGACCTTGAGTGCTTGTGCCATTTTCGGCAACCCGAATCCACCGGATGAGACCAAAGGCTGGGCAGAACAACGGCTTTATGCTGCTGGCCAGGAAAAGATGGCCGACAAAAACTATGACAAGGCGATTGAGTATTTTCAGAAGCTGGAAGCGCGCTATCCGCATGGCGCTTATGCCACACAAGCGCAGCTAGAAGTCGCTTATGCCTACTATAAAAAAACTGAGCCGGTATTATGCTTGTCCGCCGTTGACCGTTTTATCAAACTCCACCCTAACCACCCTAACCTTGATTACGCCTACTACCTGAAGGGCCTGGCTACCTTTAACGAGCGCGGCATCATGGAGAAATACACCAAACAGGAAATCAACGACCGCGACCCAAAAACCTTGCGCGTCTCGTTTAACGCCTTTAAAGAGCTGGTTGAGCGTTTTCCTACCAGCCGTTATGCCAAAGACTCAACGCAGCGCATGATTTACCTGGTCAATACGCTGGCCATGCACGAAATGCACGTCGCGCGCTATTACATGCAACGTAAAGCCTATGTGGCTGCGTTAAACCGCTCCAGATATGTGCTGGAAACCTATCCCAACTCTGTCGCAGTTGAAGACGCCCTGGTGACCATGATCAGCGCCTATGACGCCATGGACATGACTGATCTCAAAGGCGATACGCTGCGTATTCTCAAAACTAACTATCCTGAAAACCCGATGGTCACCGGCAAGATCAATGAAGACGAAAAAATCTGGTGGAAGTTCTGGGAAAGCCTGTATTAAAACAACGGTTTAAAAAAATCATTTCACTTGATGATTTAAAATATAAAAAACGCCAGTCAATCTGGCGTTTTTTTATTGTCTGGTTACATTTCGTCGGCAGTGCATTGCGCGGACTCTGCCGCAAAAGCCTCCAGCTCAAATGGATTATCATCATAAATATGGCGACCACGCATCCATTGCCATACACCCGCCAGCAAATACGCTGGCACAAAAAACAGCCCCCAACGCTCTGCCTGGCGAACATGCACGTGCTCATGCGCGCGCAAGCGGCGCAAGCACTCTGCTGAATGCCCAAGCACCACATGGCCCAAGGTCAACGCCGCAAAACCGCTGATGCGTGTCAGCTTATTCGCCAGCCAACCATCCGAGACTTCCAATACGCCATCCACGGTTCGCGCACTAGCGCCGGTGAGCAATAACACACTCGCAAAGAGCAGCCCCAGCACGCTGGTGGGCGATGCCCAGGCATAACGCAACCAATGCTTGAGCAACACTATGACCTGGCCTGACACTGTATTGCAGCCATACGACCAATCTCCACCGTCAAGGCATCGCCTTTACCACGGATGATATTCGGCCCGTTGCTGTAGATAAAGCCTGAGCTACTGGGCTGTTGTGGCAGCCTGATTTCGTTTTGTCCACGGATCAGCACAGCGCTGGCAGGTGCAGCCTCAAAGCGTACGCGCATCACTTCACCGTTTTGGCAATCAAACACCACGGCCTCTGGCGCTGCTAAGGGCTGCTTGGCGATACAGCCTGCAAGCATTAAGGCTAAACAGGCATGAGGTCGCACAACCATCGCCCTACTCATGCTGACCTCGGTGCAAACATAATCATGGCCATGCCGAGCATCGCCACCCCAGCCCCTAACAGATCCCAGCCGGTCGGTTTGATGCCGTCCACCACCCATAACCACAGAATCGCCACGCCGATATACACACCCCCATAAGCCGCATAAATGCGGCCAGCCGCCGTTGGATGCAACGTCAGCAACCAGGCAAACAACGCCAGACTCGCAGCGGCAGGCAATAACAGCCATGCGCTCTTGCCTGCTTTTAACCATAGATAAGGCAAATAGCAGCCGACGATTTCGGCCACGGCGGTCAAGGCAAATAAAAATAATGTTTTAAGCACAAAACGCCTCTCAAGGGGAAACCAACGGTATAGGTTTCAGACTAAGGGTAATAGTCGCATGATCATACTTTATGCCTTAAAAGTTTTTGACTCACTTTTTTGCTTTAAACGATATTGCAACCAGTAAAAGATCGCACCAACCAGCAAGTTGAGGCTGGCCTGCAGCAGTGGCAAAAATAGAAAAATCAGGCTCCCCTGGGCGTCCGGATACATCACCAGCGTTTGCCAGTAGATCCAGGCCACCACCAGCACCTCAAACAAACTAAAGCGCAGCCAGCGTTTGAGAACATCGATACAGTCAAAAAAGAAGCGCCCCGCAAATATCACCATATAAGGCAGGACGGTCCATAGCGTCATCAGCAACCCGGTACGATGACTGAGAAATCGCAAACCACTGGCGGCATACACCTCAAAACTGATGGCCATCAGCGCACCGGCCAGGGCAGTTAACGAAATAGCGTGGTGAATGCGCATAAGGCCTTAAGAAAGTTGTACCCAACGATAGTTTTTGATTTTACCCGGCGGCAAATCAAACGAGCGTGTACCGGACAAGGTAAAAGAAGCGCCAGTGGCCACAGACGTTGGCGCATCAATCACAGCAGTTGGCTTGGATTGACCGACCACAATCACATCTACCATCGCAGGATCAGACTGATTGCCAGCGTCATCTTCTACAATCAGCTGAAAACGGTGCCTGCCGGGCGGCAAAGGGTTGGCTGCATCAATCGTGACTTCAATGGTCGGCGTATTGGTTCTGATTTCCTGCCCAGTCGTAAACTTTGCCATATGAACTCCTTATGATTCAGAAAAACGTGTGAAGCTGCCTGCCATACAATGTATGCCAGATTGCCTTCAGCGGCAAGCAAGGCTTGCAAAAACAAACGCTTACAGATTATTCCTGTTCTGAAATCAGCAGTTGATTATGGTCGGTTTTAAGGTAAAAAGTACCGTTCTGGTCAATCTGAATTGCACGTATGCGATAGCCACTCAACACCGGCTCGGCGTACACCAGCGCACTGCCTTCCTTACGCACGCGATAAAGCGTGGTATTACCCATGCCAGCCACAAACAAGTCGTTATCCCAAAAATCATTGCGGCCGGTAGAAGGATATTTCACCAACGGACCTATGCCGATGGAAGGCACGAAGGTCATCGCCGGTTTTTCGTAACCCTCATGGCTATTGAATTTGTTGCCGTAGTAGCCGCTCATGCCATCGCGCTCGTAAATCGTGCCATAGCTGACGATCGGCCAGCCGTAGTTTTTGCCGCGTTTGATCAGGTTAATTTCGTCGCCGCCGCGCGGGCCGTGGTCGGTGAGCCACAACTCATTGCTTTCACGGTCAAAATACAGGCCGCCAGAAGGCGAGCGAAAGCCTGAGGCATAGACCTCGGCATTGAGGCGTTGCAAATCAATGCGCACCACTTTACCTAAGGAGGTTGTTTTATCTTGCACGCGGTCAGGCTTGGAAAAATCCCCTAGGCTGAAGTACAAAGTGCGCTCGTTCTCGCCCAGCGCTAACTTGCCGCCAACCTGATGGCCCAAAATCGGCTCTTTAATCGCCGGGCGGCTGATATAAATCTCGCGATTAAAACTGACTTCGCTGTTTTCCACATCGACCTCAAACTCACTCACCGCCAGCCGCACCCCGTTATTCGCCTCATCCCAGGCGGTATAAGCCACATACAGGGTTTTGCCAATCAGCAAAGAATCTTTTACGCCAGACAATTCACGGCAATACACCAATTGCTTGCTGCTGCTTTCATCGGCTGAGGTTTCACCACCAGGGATAAATTTCGCCAGGGATTTACCAGGCTTCACAAGCTCCATGCTGTCGTTCTGGCGCACAAAAAATACCTCGCCACACTTGCTGATAAACAAAAACAGTTTTTTATCCAGCCGCTCAAACGGGCCGGATGGATACTGATCTTCAAACGGTAATTTGTATTCCTTGAGCGTTTGCGTACCAAACACAGAAGTGATTCTGGGGGGCTCCGGCGCTTTGTTAGCTTCTTTATCGGCCTCCGCTGCCTCACTGCCAGACAGCAGCAATCTAGGCACCACATCGTCAGCTGCCAATGCGGTCACCGTCACGAAAGCACTTAAACACAAGGTAACTACAATATAAAACGCCCTCAGGGCAGCGGCTGCGATTGAACATCGCTGATTAGAATAATGCAAAACAAGACTCTCCGTTAGCTGGCTTTTTTTTCGAGTCCCCCATCCAAAAAAAGTTTATACCATCTTATTTATTAATATTTTATTTTCAAACAAATCATTCACTTATTTATTTTTATTAATGTAATTTGTCACTAAAATTTTCAATACCAACGCTGCAATCATGACGCCCCAGGCCGCCAGTGTCAGCTTGATAAACGCCGCAAATGCATCCTGCTGGCAAACCGCTTGCAACAAAGAAAAGGCATCCTCACAGCCAAAGGCCACCACCGCAAACGCAAAGCCCGGCCCCAGGTGCAAAATCGTCAACCCATAAATCAAACCACGTAACAACACATACTCCAACACGAAAATGTAAACATCCAGCAATCATTTCAAGCACAGCAGCCACTACTGCATGCCCTTGAATATCTGGTAAGTGCCGCCGGTGTAGTTGCCTTGAAATGACGTAGCCCGCACACCCGCAGCCACTTCCATCTCCACAGGCACGCGCTCATAAGCATAAAAATAACGCCCTTTTTGCACGCAACGGTCGCACGGGCTGTTGTCATAACTATACACGTCAACCTGCGCATCGCCGACACCTTGAATGCGCTGTTGATGATAACCCGCCAGAATCACCTTCTCTATCACCACGCCGGGTGCGGCTTTAATCTCCCAGGTGACGGCTTCATAAGACATCAGGCCTAAAATAATCGGCGTTGACTCATCACTCACGTTCACCCTAATGGTGCGCTGATCGCGGCCAGCGTTAAAAAATGACTGACAAGCCTGCGGAGTCATCGGCTCGCCTTTACCTGCTGCCTCTTGCGCGGCCTGGCACTGTGCCCACCATGGCCGTTTATCCGCGTTTTCCGGGAGTTGCCCCTGATAAACGCCGATCACATGCAGAGCTGCTTGCGAGGCCGATTTAGGCTTAATGACAGGTGCTTGGGTGATGGTGCTAGGCACACTGCCGCAACAACTCGCCAGCAATAGCGGCAGACACGCGGCCAGCAGTGCTCGTTTAAATGGATGCGGTGGCGTCCGCTGGTTTATTTCTACGCTGTGCAAACCGATTGCTCCCTTTCGTCATCAAGCGGATAGATATCATCAAAAAAGGCCCCGATGGGGCCTGATGGTTTGAAAAAGCCAATCCTGTTTATAAATGAATCTGGCCGCTTTGCAATAGTCAGTTTGAGCTATACCCGTGCCACTGCTAGCGTTTGATCGCAAATAGCAAGACGCCACTCGCAATCATGGCGAGACCCAGCCATTCGCGTGCGTTTAAGCGTTCGCCTAAAAACAGACAGGCAAACACGGCGACCAGCACTAGGCTGAGCTTATCCACCGGCGCAACTTTAGAGGCTTCGCCCAACTGCAACGCCCGAAAATAGCAAATCCACGAGCCACCAGTGGCCAGCGCAGACAAGCCCAGAAAAACCAGCGAACGCGTAGGCAGCATAAGAGGATTGCTCCACTTACCCGCTAACCAGACAAAAGGCGCCAGCACCAGCGTAATCAGCACAGTACGAATCAAGGTGGCAAAGTCAGAGTCGACACCTTGAATGCCGATTTTGGCAAAAATCGCTGTTAACGCAGCAAAGCAGGCCGACAGTAGTGCCCAGAACAACCATTGACTCTCCATAGTTTCGCCCCAATAAGATTAAATAGGAAGATTGAATTGATCGCCCAGTATAACAATTGCAGCTAGCGTGTTAAACGTTGCATGACTCAATCAGCACGCACGGACTTTAAAAGCAAAAAGACTGGCCGCAGCCAGTCTTGTCAAGGTTGAACGCCTGATGACGGGCGTGGTAGCGATTACGCCTTGTCGCTACCGATAAACCGGTAAATCACCGCGCCCAATACCGCACCGATAATCGGCGCCAGCCAGAATAACCATAGCTGTGAAATCGCCCAGCCATCGACAAATACCGCCACGCCGGTGCTACGTGCCGGGTTTACCGACGTATTGGTGACCGGGATTGAAATCAAGTGTATCAAAGTGAGGCACAAGCCAATGGCAATCGGCGCAAAGCCTTGCGGAGCACGCTTGTCAGTCGCGCCCATAATCACCACCAGAAACATCATGGTCATCACCACTTCAGTCACAAACGCCGCCAGCAAACTGTAGCCCCCAGGTGAATGGGCCTCATAGCCATTAGACGCAAAGCCTGCGGTGACATCAAACCCCGCCTTGCCACTGGCGATGATATACAACACGCCACCCGCGACAATCGCCCCCAGCACTTGCGACACAATATACGGCAGCAACTCTTTGGCCTGAAAGCGGCCGCCTGCCCATAGCCCGATAGACACGGCCGGGTTGAGATGGCAGCCAGAAATATGGCCAATGGCAAAGGCCATGGTGAGCACGGTCAAGCCAAATGCCAACGACACGCCCAGCAAGCCGATGCCCACCTCAGGAAAAGCCGCCGCCAGTACCGCGCTACCACAGCCCCCAATCACTAACCAAAACGTGCCAAAAAACTCTGCGACATATTTTTTCATTGCGCCCTCTCCTTTTTTAAATAGCCTATTGTAAGTATCAAACTGCGCGGCGGGCTAGTTCTAAAGCGACCCTACCCAAGCAGCTTGAGCGCCCAATATAGCAAACTATGGCCGCTTAAACATCCACCTGTTAAAAAATATTAATAGTGCTACTATTCGATAATTTCCATGCCCCACAAACCGCGCAATAAAAAAGGCCGGCAATTGCCGACCTTGCACCTTGCGCCAACCGATTAATCTACGTTTTGCCCAATGCGCCACAACACACCTGAGGGGTCAGTGATACAAAAATCACGCATGCCCCAGCTTTGTAGCTGAATTGGCCATACCTTAACGCCATAAGTCTTAATAATGCCGCTATGGTGTATGTTGTCCCACCAGGCATCCACATCCTGCACCAGCAAATGCATCATAAAATTCTCGGCCAGGTTCTCCGCACAAAAATCCTGCAACAGAAAACTCGCGTGTGCATAGTGAAAATAAGCCACACCGCCGCCTTCTGACGCCATGGTAAAGCCCATGTCTTGATAAAACTGCTTGGAAAGCGCGAAGTTTTTGGCGGGCACAAAGGCCTTGATTTCGGTGACTGTGAGATTAGACATAGTTTAAAAAGCCATTAAATCATCTGCAACTAGCGCAATAACAAATAAATACAAAGCAGCGCCGACGTCATCGACAAGCCAAACGAAACAAACAGCATCGTCTTATAAGCCGCCACCTGTTTTTTTGCCGCCTGCCCTGTGTCCTCCAACGCCTGAAGCGCCAGCTGCATTTTTTCTGCCAGCAAATGGATAGACTCCGCATTTTGAATCGTCGCTGCCTGCAACTCCTCGATCTGGCTCGTCAATACAGGATCCACCTTGGCGGCCTCAGGCTTGGCAGTAAATGCAGGGATTGCCGCCGTCGCCACCTGCGCAATATAAGGCGCCACCGCCTTTAGAATGGGTAAAAACTGAATAGCCACACAACACCTCAATGATTGGCACAAATACAATAGCCACCAATAGTAAAGCCTATGCTTTCAGGCGTCCACCCTGGTGTGTAGAAGAAAGTACAAGAGCAACTGTGGATGATGTTTCATGACACCTAACGTTTAAAAGCCAGTCCCGCTTGATGGATGGGTTAGGCTGCCTCATTTATTATTGCCTTACCTTGAACTTGTTTAGATTCTTTCCTAGCGAATCATCACCTAGATTCCATTCGAAAATTGCAGCATCATTTTTGCGCACGGCATAGTACCCAACAAGATCACTTCCCACCCAATCTCTTGGCACGTCAAAGTGGTAATGCAATTGAAAAACAAAATATTTTTTTGAAGTGGAATAAAGCCAACAATAGTATTTGCCTTCTGGGTCTTCCATGGCTGAAAGGTGCTTTTTCTTGGCAGCGTCAGTCAGCATGGTGCATGCTTCGGTCTCTGATTTGACAGCAGCATTTACAGTACATGTAGACATCATTAGAACTAAGATGGCTGACTTACCTCTGTGCATGTAGAAGCCTAACGTTTGACATAAGGGGCGCGCTTTAGCGCGTCCCGCTTGATGGATGGGTTAGGCCGATACCACTCACTTGATTTTGCATTTATTACTGCCACGGGAAATTATGATTTGCTCGGCCAGTTGACCATTCATGCCGCAATGATAGCCGTGCGAAAGATCAACGAACCGAACCGTATAAGTGTTACCTCTTTGTTCAATTACCGCAGCCCCTTCGTCGAAATTAATCGTTGTAATTTTTCCTTGATCAGACCACTTCGTGTCTTCGTCTCCACGTCGAGCGCTTACGTCACAGCTATATTCGCCGGCAGTGCTGAAATACTTAAGTCCTAATACCTTTTCGCTTTCTATCTCGAGTGACAGCGAGTCAGTGAAATGCCCTTTTCCAGAATTGCACTTCAAATTCTCGCCAGCCCAAGATTGAGAAATAGAAAACACAGCAATCACTATGAGAATTATCTTGGACAATTTGAATCCAGCCTAACGTTTGACATAAGGGGCGCCGCAAGGCGTCCCGCTTGATGGATGGGTTAGGTTTTTTAAAACACCAATCATTCTGGAGTATTTTCAAGTTCTTGATATAAGTCTTGGAGTGCTTTGTCAAAAGAAGCTACAAGAGTTTTTGACATTTGAGCATTCGAAGAGCCCTTGTATTTTCCATTATTCCAAGCCTGAGACTCACGCTCTGCAACAGCTTTTTGGCTTTGTTTTTTCTCTATTTCCTTGAGGATTTCATCTCTTTTTCTCATCACGATTAACCTGCATTTCTTATAAGTTCATTTAGCAATAATTTTGCTAAGACATTGTTATTTGATGAGACGGAAGCTGATTTACTTCCCAAGTTAACTGAACTTACGGTAAGCATTCCATCTTCAACTTTTGCTGTGGCTTGATATAGCTTGCCGTCTTTTTCAACTTCAACTTCAAATCTAGTCATATTTAAACCTAACGTTTGAATTCAGGGGCCTGCTTTAGCAGGTCCCGCTTGAATGAGGGGTTAGGCAACTTTTAATTTTTAGCATGATTTTTCTTTTTATTAAGATAAGTGGGAATTTTATCTAAACATTCCTTTGATCGCCTTGTGATTTCATTCAATTCATTCTCGTAGTAGTAGTCTCGATTTAGCTCTCGAAGTCTTTTAGCAAGAAGCTCACTCTCAGCACACTCAGGAATGTTAGCATTAAATTCTTTCTGCAATTCTGGGTCTATAGGCCTCGCCCTGCTCCAATATAGAAATAATGCATAAATTAGAATACAAAGTACCAAAACAATTATCAGAATCTTTTTTGCCATTCGCGACTGGCCTAACGTTTGACATAAGGGGCGCCGTAAGGCGTCCCGCTTGATGGATGGGTTGGGCCGTGACTTATTTGTACCATTCAGGTTTCCTTGTTTTCTTACAGAAATGCCGTGCCGCTGATTTGTCTTTTGGCTCAATCTCGGACTCTAACTCATTTAGTTTTGTAAGAATTTTTTCTTGGTTCTTATACTTGTGTTTGAGTTTTGTTAGTTTCGCATCGGTTCCTGTGCAGGATTGGCAAATTGACCAGTCAATATCGGCTTGCCTTTCTTCATCGTAACCATACTCACCTCGCCAGTGGTCGCATGATTCGCGCAGTTCTAAATAGCTTGAAACATCTCTCGGTAAGGCATCTTCTGCCAGTGACTGGCAGGCAATGCAAAGCAAGATGTATAAGCAAAGAAATCTCATGTGGCCTAACGTTTGAAGTAAGGGGCTGGCGACATTAGTGGCACAGCCATTGTTATTAAAATTAAGTTCATCGAAGAGAGTTCTCGCCAGTCCCACTTGACTGATGGGTTAGACCAATAGTTATTTTTCTTCAAGATAAACCTCAACAAGAACTGGGTCAACTATTACAGATATGGGTTTATTTCCACTTTCTTTAGGATTCCATGTGAACGTAAATAATCGATTGCCTGTTTGGTGGCCTAGCTCGGGGGTTTTGTAGTTGTCTAAATTTACAAGGTTTGCTTTAGCGTATTGGTTAGCTCTATTTAAAGCTAATTGATAAGATGTCTCTTCACTCAAACCCGAACCGTAATAAAACCATATGTAAAAAGAAACAATTAAACCAACAAAAAACAAGGAGAGTTTGTATGGTTTGCTCATAAGGTCTAACGTTCGAATTAACGGGCGCGACGCAGTCGCGTCCCAGTTGAATGACGGGTTAGGGCAAAAAGTAACTTAAGAGCACCAAAGTAACAACCCACACTAACCTCACTAAAAAATGGTGGCAAAGACCACCGCAATTACAAACTTAACCAACCTTTACGGCTTACGTCATGCTGAACTGAGCGTACAAGTTACAGCAACAAAACACCGCATGACGTAAACGGATTGTGACTTACTACTACTGCACTTACCAACTACACAAACCTGCGGCGCAACAATAAGGACACAATGATTTAGAACTAAACCCTAACGTTTGAGTTAAGGGGCGCCGTTAGGCGTCCCGCTTGAATGATTGGTTAGGCCGTAGTTGTATCATTTATTAATGCCTTTGCAATAGAGAGTAGCTCTAGCAGTTTGGGGGCCTGGAGATTTGAAACCCCAGATACATGAGGGCTTATATCTTTCCATTGCTCGGGAGATATAGCTGACTGTAAAAAACCATAGCCCTCTTTTCCATCCCAGACCAACCTAAATTGTGAACTCTGATTAGCATTAAATATACAGTATGCGCTGCCAAAGAACTCAGGTTGTAAGTGCTCTTCCGCAACGGTAGCACCAAGGCTTTTAATGGCATCACGAATAGTCGAATATTCACGCATTTAAAGGCCTAACGTTTGAATTAAGGGGCGCCGTTAAGCGTCCCGCTTGAATGACGGGTTAGCCCAGACTGACTACATGCTAATTTTTTTCTCACAAGATACCTATCAGCAACTTCGGTATCTTTTTTTATACCCAACTCATCTCCCACACCGAAACGATAAAAAAGTTCTAATGTATCAATGGCACTACAGTTATTTAGCTCATCTGCTTTTTTCAAACAGTCTTGAGCTTCCAATTTCTCATTCTCAGACATTACTCTGGTTTTTGCAGTTGGAACACCATCTTTGATTCCAGTATTTTCAGCCCAAAGGTGCCAGAAACGAGAATACATGGCCTCCCCATTTGATGTAACTGAACATTGAGTAGTATCACCAAACCTAGTGCATGAAGTAACTAGTGCTAGGCAAAATAGGATAGAGGTGAATCTGTTCAAGAACATGATATGGCTAACGTTTGAATTAAGGGGCGCCGTTAGGCGTCCCGCTTGAATGATGGGTTAGCCATTATTACCAAAGACCCCGCTATACCAAAATTTATTTTCATTTTGAAACCACTCTTGGTTTGATGGGTTTTTAAAAATGGCTAGTTGTTGTAACGGTAAATTATAACGGTACAACAAGGCAATAAGTTCCCTCAGTGAACCGTCCTCAATGCTGCTTGAACCAATGGACAGGACAATATCATCAACTTCTCCAAACACCTTTTTTACTGCTGGGATACTGTGTGCCCAACCAAAAAAGGTGTCTTCGTCAACTTTTGAGTAAAACGTAACTTTTTTACATCGAATTTCAGTCATATGGCTAACGTTTGAATTAAGGGGCGCCGTTAGGCGTCCCGCTTGAATGATGGGTTAGAGCGAAGCTTAAATAAGAGCAACCCAATAACCAAAATATTGAATAATGCTAAACCAGAAACAAACCATACGCTAGGCAACTGGTTTAATATTTGTGAGCGACCAAAGGTAGCAGCTTGAATAAGAGCGGCCTGAACTTCGGGTTGCGAGCAGCTAGAACAGGATATGCTTTTGGGCACAACTTGTGCCCAAGTAACAAACTCAGCACCAACAGACGCAACCAACCATACCAAATTAGAAATTACAGCTAGCAGAAATAAACCCCAGCGAATCATATTTAGCTCTAACGTTTGAATTAAGGGGCGCCGTTAGGCGTCCCGCTTGAATGATGGGTTAGGGCAGCAGCTTTATTAAGACTAACTATTTCAATGAGCTGAAATGCTGACATATCGTAGCCAGTTAGTTTTTTGCCGCTCCAATTAACGCCGACGAATATATTCTTTTCTTTTAGCTTTGGTGCTAATTCTTTTTCGAACTCGCTCCACGAAATCTCAACAGGTTCAAGATCAGAGAATCCAGGGATGGTTTTAATAATTTTCTCTACTCTGGTTATTTTCGACCACAGTGGCTTGATTTTTGTACCTCTGTTTGACTCGAAAATGACCTCTCCTTTGATGTCTCTGACTGTCCACATTTTGTTGTGGCTTATCACGTCGGAATAGAAGTCATGTGCCTGTTTACCTGAGTTACCCATGTAAGCCCTAACGTTTGAATTAAGGGGCGCCGTTAGGCGTCCCGCTTGAATGATGGGTTAGGCACCAACACGAAACTCGACTTGAAAGATGACCTCACCAGTTGCGTTGAGGGGTACCATCTTTGAGAGCGAATCGTATATGGCCTGAAGAGTAGACTTTTCGGCCTGGCCTTGACTTGCAAGCTTGATTTGACACTTTCCGGGCTGGCAATTGAATTGTACGAGGGCCGACATAGGCGACTTATTCTTCTCGAGTTCAGAATAGGCCCGCACTTCAGCCTCTTTGATGAATGCGGCCAATTCCTCTACTTTGACACGAGACTTAAGCTCTGGCTCGCCAGTAAGGAGTGTGACGCCTGCTGTTGTGACGCGTTGGCCCCTAGTGTCTTTTGGTGAAGCGGGCTGGTAAGTCTTGAACTCGCCAGACGTCTCGTAGGTTTTGTTATCAAGTGGGTTGTCGTAGCGTGACTGAGCGACTGCGGCTAGACAGACCATCATCATGGATGTGGCTATTGCTCTGAGAATGAGTCGATGCATTTCTTTATGCCTAACGTTAAATAGACCCCAAAAACGACAATAATTTTTTATTTAGTCTGGGGGCTATAAAATTTACAGTTTTATTTATCATAATAAAATCAATGAGGAGTATCTTTATATTACACCTGAGTTTAGGAGTTACGCTATGGAAAACACACCTGAGGTAAAGCCAACGCCAAAGTTATTTCCTTCTATTGTAGAGCGCTTGCGAGTGAAGCATTACAGCAAGCGCACCGAAGAGGCTTATCTACAGTGGATTAAACGATATATTTTGCACCATGGCAAGCGGCATCCGCGTGAAATGGGGGTGGCTGAGGTGGAGGCTTTTTTAACGCATCTGGCGGTGGCACGAAATGTATCTGCCAGCACGCAGAATCAGGCGAAAAGCGCCCTGCTGTTTTTATATAAAGAGGTGTTGGGGGTGGAGTTGCCATGGCTGGATAATGTGACACAGGCGAAAGCCCCAAAACGGATGCCGGTGGTGCTTAACAAGCCTGAGGTGCAAGCCCTGCTCAACCGGCTGGATGGCACGATGTGGCTGATTGCGAGTTTGCTGTATGGCAGTGGCTTGCGGGTGATGGAGTGTCTGCGTTTACGGGTGAAAGATGTGGACTTTGTAAAGCGTGAAATTCTGGTGCGCGAGGGCAAGGGCTTTAAAGACCGGGTGACGATGTTACCGGCTGCGCTGATAGAACCTCTCAAGCAGCATCTGTTAAAAGTGAGGGCGTTGCATGAAGAAGATTTGGCTGCCGGATTTGGCGAGGTGTTTATGCCGATGGCACTGGATAGAAAATACCCCAATGCTGGCCGCGAGTGTGCTTGGCAATATATGTTTCCCTCAGCCAAGCGATCGATAGACCCGGCCAGCAATCAGATTCGTCGCCACCACGCTGATGAAAAAACCATACAACGTGCGGTTAAAAAAGCGGCCACTGCGGCCAGTATCGCCAAACTGGCGACGCCACATACGCTACGCCACAGTTTTGCGACCCATTTGCTGGAGGGTGGCTATGATATTCGTACCGTACAGGAATTATTGGGGCACAGTGATGTGTCTACCACGATGATTTACACGCATGTGCTTAACAAGGGCGGGCTGGCCGTGAGTAGCCCGCTAGATGTGATTTAAAACCAGATGTGATTTAAAACCAGTATTTGGGGTAGCGCCCCTCACGTGTGAGGTTGTTATATACCAGCGCGACAACGGTGATGACAATGGCGCCGAACAGGGTGGGAAACCACAAAAACTGCCAGCTCATGGCCCCCTGGCTGGCAATCAACCAGACGATGACTGGATTGGAACCTGCGGGAGGATGCACGGTCCGCGTGAACATCATGGCCGCAATCGCAAGACCTACTGCAATCCCTAGCGCCCACCAACCAACCCCCAGTTGTGACACAACCAGCAGACCGATCAACGAACTTAAAAAGTGGCCACCAATCACATTGCGTGGCTGGGCAAACGGTGCATCCGGGTAAGCAAACAAAATGACGCATGACGCGCCAAATGACCCCAGCACCAGCAACTGATCTAGGCGCGCACTCATCAGCGCGGCAATACTGATGGCAATCATGCCGCCCAAGCCAGCCAACAGGATGGCTTTGCCACTGAACTTTGGCGGCAACGCCGCATGCTCACCAGCAAGTTTATCTAACAGTTTCATGTCTCTCTCCCTGAGGGGTTGTGGTTCACAATACGTTTGAATATTGCCAGAAGCGGGGTTTCCGCGGCAAAGGCAAGTCTGCAATCCCCGGTTTCGTCAGTCTGGTTAGTGTGCGAAAAAGATTACTTCTGCACATCCCCAATGTGGCTCTGGCCTCGCAACCTGGCCAGTTTGACTTGCTTCTGGCGTTCACGCAGCGACTCTTTTTTGTCTGCAGACAATTTTTCAAAACAATACGGGCAGGAGATGCCTGCCTCATACTGTTCGCTTTGCATTTCTTGCTGGGTCAATGGCATGCGGCAGGCATAGCATTGGTCATGGTCACCCACCTCCAGGCCATGTTTAACCGCCACCCGCTGGTCAAATACAAAACAATCCCCTTCCCACAGGCTTTGCTCTTTAGGGATGGTTTCCAGGTATTTGAGGATGCCACCTTGCAGGTGATACACCTCTTCGAAGCCCTGTTGTTTCATATAAGAAGAGGCTTTTTCACAGCGGATGCCACCGGTGCAGAACATGGCCACTTTTTTGTGTTTGGTTTTGTCCAGGTTGTCGGCGACATATTGCGGAAACTCACGGAAAGTCGTGGTTTTGGGGTCGATCGCGCCTTTAAAAGTGCCGATATGCACCTCATAATCGTTACGCGTATCCAGCACAATTACATCTGGATCAGAAATAATCGCGTTCCAGTCTTCCGGCTTCACATAGGTGCCGACCACCAAGTTCGGGTCAACTTCGGGCATGCCCATGGTGACGATTTCTTTTTTCAGCTTGACCTTCATGCGGTAAAACGGATGGCTGTCAGCCCAGGACTCTTTATGTTCCAGGTCAGCCAGACGCGGATCCTGGCGTAAATGCGCCAGAATGGCGCGGATATCATCCGGCGCCCCGGCGATGGTGCCGTTAATGCCCTCTTTTGCCAGCAACAAGGTGCCTTTGATACGCAGCTTCTGGCAAGCTTCTAAAATTGGTTGTTGCAGGGCTTGGTAGTCATCCAGCGTGACAAATTTGTAGAGGGCGGCGGTAAGAAATTGACTCATTTGAGAACAGGCTTTATTTCAAAAACGCGATTTTACCACTCTAACTCTATGATGCAAAAAGAAAAACGGGCACCAGGCCCGTTCATCTCACATCGTTAAAACAGCCCATCAGGACTGAATGACCAAGATTTCTGCTTTGCCCAGGCCGCCCATATCGCCCATCCAGCGTTGCACGCGCTGGCTGCTGATCTGCGCAAAACGGCTATCCAGGCGCTTGAATGACTTATACAAGATATTGAGAAAAGGCAGCTTATGAAAACCGCAGTCTACCCAGGTCGCTTGCGCGGCGGGCGTGTGAGCCAACAACAAAGTGCCACGCTTCATGCCGTAACCTAAATAAGCACCCGTGGTGCCCAGCACACCCAGCGTGCCCGCCATCATGTCAGAGCCACAATAATCACCGGCATTGCCTTCAATCAGCAACATGCCGCGGCGCATACGGTCACCGGCGCGCGCGCCAGCGTTACCTGTGCAAATCAACACACCATTTTGCAGTTGTGCACCTAAAAAGTCCCCAGCGTCGCCAGCCACATTGATTTGGCCGCTGGTCATACCAAAGCCAATATATTCATGCGCAGCGGTGGTGTTTTTAAAGTTCACGACCGCGGCTTCTGAAGCGCTGTCTGCGCTGACTTCAAATACATCGGCCACGCTTAAATTAGCCGCTAGTTTGATGTTTGCAATCTCAGCCACTGTTTTGCCTTGCAAAGCCTCTGGCAACAACGCGCGACAATCAACGCTGCGTGCAACGGCTTTTGCCGTTAAAGTGATCTGGCTCATGCGCTAACCTCCCCGCTTAAAATTGGGCGCAATTTAAAGTGATGCTGGCCTAACTTACCGCCATAGTTACCGGCAGAAATACGCAAAATGCCATTGTCTTTACCTAGGCCACAAGCGGCTTCAATCCCGGCTTTCATGGAAACCGCAATATCCTCAAATGTCAGGCCATTAACCACAATTTCCATCACGCTTTCTACGCGTGGATCGAGCTCGCTCTTAACCACACCTTTGAGCGTCGGGCAGAACGCATCGTTGGTACTGGCAAACATTTTGGGGTATTTGCTACCGACCTTGGAGCCGGAACGCACCACACCACCGGGGAAAGGCATAATCACGTTAGGCAATTTTCGCATGGCGTCGATTGCCGCTTCACAGGCAGTGAGCACTTGTGCCTGACTGGCGCCTAATACCAGAAAGTTGCCGCCGCCAATGGCGCGCACCATGCCGGTGGTTTCTTCGGTCAAAAATTCGCCATCCATGACCGGAATACGCCAGTAGCGTTTGAGTTTGCCATTCGTATCCGGGATTTGCTTGGAGACCTGGTAACCATCACCAAAAAAACGCAAATGTTTGCCCAGGCTAATCATGTCTTCAGACTCAATGCCCGCAAATGCCGCCGCGGTTGGGCAAGTGAGAATACATTGCCCCATACGCGTTTCTAGCTGTTGCATCAGCACCTTGCTGCCCATGGCAAACATCAGCACGCTAAGCCCAGGGCGGCCATCTGGCGTTTCCTCTTCGCTCAATTCGCGCTCTATGCCCGCCTCTACGCCGCAGCCAATCACACTGGTGGCAAAGCCGGTCATCGCATTGGCGGCGTTGTAGGCCCAGCGCAGGTTTTGCGCGGTAATCAGGATACGTGTGCCGCGCATATTAAAGGCTTCGGCAAAGGTATCGTCTATTTCTACTCCGTTAATCACCATAGTTACCCCTGCACATGGTTAATGACATGGTTGCGGCCATCTTCGGCAATCTGGTCATTCGAAATTTTAAAGTTGTTCATTTGCATGGTGTGATAGCGATCAAAATACTGTTTGATGTCTTTTTCTACGCCAAGGTCAAAAGTCGGTTTGGCCGTATGCGTTGCGCCCCACACTACTTTTACCACTTTGCCCTCTTTCACCACCAGCTCGCCGTCTTTAAACACCAGGTCTGGCTTGGCAAACATGGCTTCTTTATCGGCCTGCTCGGTATACACCGTAATATCCGCCGCTGCACCTACGCCTAAATGGCCGCGGTCTTGCAGGCCAATTAACTTGGCTGGCGCTGAGCGCGTCATAGTGGCGATTTCATACAGGCTGTATTCACGGTCCAGTGACTTCAGGTTGCTCATGGCTTGCGCATCCAGATTGAGCTTATCAAACGCATCGTTACGGAAAGTTTTGTCCATCAGCAAACGAATCAGGTGCGGATAGCTGGTAAACGGCGCGCCATTCGGGTGATCGGTGGTCAAAAACACGCGCCACGGGTCATCCACGCTCAAAAACACCTCGAGGCCAATCGCCCATTGCAAGGCATTCACATAATTCTGGTCCCGGTATTTAAACGGCACCACCCCACACCCGGCATCGCACTCAATGTCCATAATCACCGATTTTTTCGGGTTGGCAACTTTGGCATTTAAGTGCTGCATCATGTTGTCACCAGAGGCAGTCACGGTTTGCCCGAACAGAATCTGGCCCACATCGGCGGTGATATGTTTGTTGCTATTGATCGCCTCAGCAATATTGGCCGCCGCAGAAGAAAACTTTTTATCGCCCTCTGTGCCGTAGCTGTGAAACTGGATATGCGTTAAATGCATGGGTAAGCCATCGCTGGCACCCATGGTGTCTAACGTGGTCTGAAAGTTACCGGCCACGCCCAGATTATTACAGTGCACATGCAACGGTTTGGCAATGCCAATCTCGTTCACCGCGCGGCTCAGGGCCTGCAAAATGCGGCGCGGCGTGATGTGGTAATGGCTGTGTTGCTGGTCTAGATCCTGGCGACGCTCATTGAATTTAAAGGCAGAGATACCGCCGGGGTTGACCACTTTAATGCCGATGGTTTGTGTCGCATGCAGCGTCCACGCCACGTAGTCGTTAATGGTTTTTTGGTCGGCATTCTGGCTGAGCAACCGTAAAAAGTAATCGTCATTGCCCAACATGGCGTAACCGCCTTTGTCGATCATGGGCGTATCGCCCATCTCCATGTGCGCTTGGCGCGCGTTCACAGCCAACACGGCGGGCTCAAACGCGGCGGTGTAGCCCATCTCAATGTAACGCATGCCGGTATCCGTGGTATTCGGCGTTGCGTGATGGCTACAGTTGGCGCCGCAGATATGTGCCTCAGGCTCTTCGAGGCGGCGCATGGCCTGATACTCAGGCAGCAGCATGCGCGCAATATTCACTTTACCGCCACCAATATGGCTATGCATATCAATCGCTCCCGCCATGACGATTTTGCCATTCAGGTCGTGCACCTGGCCGATTTTTTCACTGTCAGCCGGTTTGGCAATAACACGGCCATCGCGGATATAAATATCTTGCACCACACCATCTTTGTGGTTGGCAGGGTCTATCACTTTGGCATTTTTGAGCAGCGTAATCATGCCAAATCTCCTTGTAATTGGGCTTCTATCAGGGCCACCACTTGCGTTAATGTCGGCAAGTCCGTCGGCTTGGCGGCGGTCAGCGGCAGGGTCACGGAACCGTCAACACGGAACTGCTGGCCGTTGCAATCGAGGCCAGGGGTTGCCACAGGGATAAACACGGCAGGGGCTGACTCAAAAATGCTGTCAGGCGCGCCCAGTACTATCACCGGCTGCGTGCCTGCAGGCGGCATGGCTTGCGGACTATAACTATTCACCCATACCACGGCATCATGACTTTCCCACGCTGGCGCATCAATAATGACGCCATTGAGCCAGGTATGCGCATAGTTCACACTGGTGTCACCATCGCTACCGCCCATAGACAAACCCATGGCGCGGCTCTTCTGGTTGAGGGCGACCACGGTTTCAGTGATGTTTTCAATCGTGAGTTCGGCATGGTCGTAATGCAAATCTTTAGAGACCCAGACCAGCGTGGCATATTTGGCCGCTTTTAAGGTCACAGCCAGCGTTTTTAGGGTACTCACCGCGACACCGGCCACTGTTGTGGCTGTAACCGGTTTATCCATCACCAGTGCACGCAAAATCGCCACCACTTCAGGCAAGTGTTCAGAAGCACAGGCAATCACCTCAGGCGCACGGCCATCGGGCGACACCCCAGGCTTGGTATTCAGTTGGTCGCCACCCAGGTAAATAATCTGGCGCGCCGCAGGCTCGGTAAACATGGCTTCATCCACCCACACTACGCGCTCAAAAAAGCGGGTGTTATGGCTGACGACATCGGTGCCTATCATCAGGATGACATCTGCACGGTTACGTACCTCGGTCAGCGTGGTGGTTTGCCAGCCACGGTGCTGCAACACCTTCATATTGCGCAAAGTGCTGCTGGCATTGATATGCGTCATGGCAGCGCCCGTGTGCTGGGCCAGGCGCACCAGTGCGCGCGCACCATGCACATCGGTACTGCTACCGGCCACCAAAGGCGCGGCTGCCTGCTTGAGCGCCGCCGCCGCCGCACGCACAGCCTCGGCCAACGAGGCTGGTTGACCAGCCACTTGCGGCGATACGCCAGTGGTCACCCGCGCATAAAATTTGGCTGCCTTACCACACGAAAACTGTTGCCTGGCAATGGCATCTGCCGAAATATCGTCACATAGCAAGCCACAGGCCGGGCATGCATGCATACTGTCTTGTTGAATGGTCATGGCTTATAAGTCTCTCGTGTTGATCTTCCATATTCAATCATGAATATCCCCCTGATCGCTGGAAACCATCACATCATAAAACATCTATGTGGGATAGATAAAAAAAATAAAGCAATGAATGCCTGCTATTTAAAGCAATAAACTAACGAAAGTCACTACTTAGATGTATCAATGCGGTTTATCAATCACGTTAAAAATAGTAGAATAGTCGTTTGTTTTTCTTGTTAATTAATTTATTGGAGTTCTCATGGCTTTAGAGCGCACACTCAGCATTATCAAACCAGACGCAGTTGCAAAAAACGTGATTGGTCAAATCTACACCCGTTTTGAAAACGCTGGGTTGAAAATCGTTGCAGCTAAAATGGCACAACTGTCACAAGCTGAAGCTGAAGGCTTCTACGCAGTACACAAAGAGCGTCCTTTCTTCAACGACCTGGTTAAATTCATGATTTCCGGCCCAGTGATGATTCAAGCACTGGAAGGCGAAAACGCCGTGTTGAAACACCGCGACCTGATGGGCGCGACCAACCCGAAAGATGCAGCACCAGGTACGATTCGTGCTGACTTTGCTGAAAGCATTGATGCGAACGCTGTGCACGGTTCCGATTCATTGGAAAATGCAGCCGTTGAAATCAAATACTTCTTCGGTTAATCAATTCATCTTCGTCAATACTGACGTTTTATGGATGTCGAACTAGGAAATACACTTGGTTAACTTACTTAATTTTAACCAATCGCAACTCGCCGAGTACTTTGCAAGTCTCGGCGAGAAGCCTTTTCGCGCCAAGCAATTAATGCGCTGGATGCATCATTTCGGGGTCCTTGAACTCGATCAGATGACCGATATTGCCAAAACCTTGCGCGAAAAACTGCGCCAGGAAACCGAATTCAAATTGCCTGACATACAGCTAGAGCAAGTGTCTGATGATGGCACACGTAAATGGCTGGTCGGCACCAACAACTTAAAAGATGGTACTTCTAACAGCGTAGAAACCGTTTTTATCCCTGAAGATGACCGTGGCACGTTGTGTATTTCTAGCCAGGTGGGCTGTGCTTTGGAATGCACGTTTTGCAGTACCGGTCGCCAGGGCTTTAATCGCAACTTAAACGTCTCCGAGATCATCGGCCAGTTATGGATTGCCAATCACGCCCTGCGCCAAGCGCCCGGCTACGATTTGCTGCCGCCCGGTGAGCGGATTATCTCCAACGTGGTGATGATGGGTATGGGCGAACCATTGGCTAACTACGATAACGTGGTTACCGCCATGCAAATCATGCTCGATGACAGCGCCTATGGCCTCAGCCGCCGCCGCGTGACCTTATCGACCAGTGGCATGGTGCCTGCCATGGACCGTTTAAAAGAGGACTGCCCGGTAGCGCTGGCGGTTTCGCTGCATGCACCTAACGACGCCTTGCGTGACGAAATCGTGCCGATCAACAAAAAATACCCGATTAAAGACCTGATGGCCGCCTGTGAGCGCTACCTAGTCAAAGCGCCACGTGACTTTGTGACGTTTGAATATGTGATGCTGGACGGTGTGAACGACACGCTGGAACATGCCAAACAACTGATTAATATTGTGCGTAATGTGCCGTGCAAATTTAACCTGATCCCGTTTAACCCTTTCCCTAACAGTGGCTACGGCACGTCCAAACCGATGCAGGTGCGGGCGTTTCGTGATATGTTAATGCAGGCTGGGTTTGTGGTCACCGTGCGCAAAACACGCGGCGATGATATTGACGCTGCTTGCGGACAATTGGCAGGCAAAGTGTTGGACAAAACCAAACGGTCAGAAAAAACCATCGCGATTCATCCGGAACAGTAAGCCATGAAAACAACCTTCCTCACGCCATCCGCGGTCATGCTTACCCTGGCCTCAGCGCTGTGGATGGGAGGATGTGCGCAAAACCCGTCCTCAGGCAACAACAACGGCCCTTATGACCAGCAACCTATAGGCCGCGAAACCGGCGATGTCGAATCTGCCCGCGTGCATACCGAATTGGGGGCCGAGTATTTCCGCCTCAAACGCTACGAAGTGGCACTCGAAGAGTTCAACACTGCAATTGAGCGTAGCCCCAATTATGCGCTGGCTTACAACGGCCTCGGCCTGGTCTATGCGGCGATTGGCGAACAAGGCCGCGCTGAAGAAGCGTTTAAACGTTCTATCCAGTTGCAACCGGCCAACTCCGAATCGCATAACAACTATGGACGTTTTTTGTGTGACCAAGGCAAATATGACGCCTCACAAAAAGAGTTCATGCAGGCGGTGAAAAACCCGCTGTATAAAACACCGCAAGTGGCGCTCTACAACGCAGGCGTGTGTGCGTTGCGCGCGCAGCAAAAAACACAGGCAGAAAACTATTTCTTCCAGGCTTTGCAAGTAGATCCATTGGCACATGCCAGTGCTTATCAACTGGCTAATCTGCAATTTTCTCGCGGCGAAGCGGCGCTGGCGTTGAATACCATACAAAATAGTGTGAACGTTGCCCCCTCACCAGAGTCCTTATTTTTGGCAGTACGCATTTGCCGGGCATTGCAGATGCCAGACGATGCCAGCTATTACAGCGTGCAATTACATAAATTGTTCCCGAATGCCAATGAAACCAAACAATTGCTGAAAATGGAGTAAATGCGAGTGACGTCAGAAGACAAAACCAACGTCAACCCTGTACCGGCAGAGGCTATAGACAAACCTAAACGTGGTCGCAAACGCAAGACCGAGGTCGACCAGAGCTCAAGCCAGGCATACCAGGTCGCCATGCAAAGCCAGCAAGAGCCAGTCAGTGACGAGCCAGTGCAGGCCACAGCCGCTGACGCGCACACTGATGCGCCCGAAGAATATGGTGCGGCGATGGCGCTGGAAAGCGCCCCGCAACCTGCCAGTGCCACACTGGCCTACGGCTCCGGCTGCGGCAATATGTTGAAAGCTGCTCGCGAAGCACAAGGCCTAAGTATCCACGAAGTCTGCAGCCAGCTGAGACTTGGCATCAAGCAGATTCAGGCCATTGAACAGGATGACTTTGACAAGCTGCCACAGCCTAGCATCGTGCGCGGCTTTATCCGCAACTATGCGCGCTTGCTGAATATTGACGTTAACCCGATTCTAGAAGCCTACCAACGCATTGTGCCGAATAAGGCACCGCTGCCACTCAGCGTGCGTTCAAATGCCAGCCGCTCAGTCATCGACAAGCCAGAGCGCACTTTCCGTCCGCAACGCTTGCTGACATTGCTGGTTTTTTTGGTATTGGCCGGGATTGCTGCCTACTTTTATATTAACCACATCAAGCCGCAAGCCTTGAAAGACGCTGCCCTGGCACTCGAAGTGGATGAAATTGCCGAAACCACCGGACAAGAAATCGCCATCCCGGTGCCTGAAGCTGCCCCTGCTCCAACTGAAGCAGCGCCTATCGCACCGATGACGGAAAACGTGGACGCCAGCACTGCGACCGCAAACAATGCCGCGCCTGCTGCAATCACCACAGGCAATGACGCAACAGCGAACGCGGCAAATGTGTTGTCTGCGAATAACGCCGTCGCCAATAACACCATTGTCAGCACACCCACGCCAGCTACCACCCAAGCCGCTGAAAGCACCACCCTGCAAGCCACTGAGCCGCAAAAAGCCAACCTGGTGTTTAAAGTCAATGAGGATTCCTGGGTGCGTATTGAAGACCTGCAAGGCAAAAAAGTGTTTAGTGAAGTGATGCCTGCGGGTTCAGAGCGTCAGGTCACCACTGAGAAACCGGTCAATATTACTGTGGGCCATGCCAGTGGCACCCAATTGACCATTGATAACCAGCCTTATGATTTAACACAGGCCACCCGTGGCCGTGTGGCACGTATTCAGCTCAAATAACCATGATAGCGCGTAGAAACAGTTTTCGGGTCATGGTTGGACACGTCGCGGTCGGCGGCGGCCTGCATGGCACGCCCGTCTCATCCGTGGTGGTGCAAAGCATGACTAACACCGACACCGCCGATGCTGCGGGCACCATTGCTCAGGTATACGAGCTGTGGCAAGCCGGTTCAGAAGTGGTGCGCATTACCGTCAACAGCGCCGAAGCTGCCGCACAAGTAGCGACGATACGTAAAGGCCTGGACGCCCTGGGCTGCAACGTGCCACTGGTAGGTGACTTTCACTTTAATGGCCACAAGCTGTTACAAGCCTATCCGGATTGCGCAGCCGCGCTGGCCAAATACCGCATCAACCCGGGCAATGTTGGCAAAGGCAGCAAACGTGACGAGCAATTTGCCGCCATGATTGAAGCGGCTATCCATTACCAAAAAGCGGTGCGCATCGGCGTCAACTGGGGTAGCCTGGATCAAGCCAAAATGGCACAAATGATGGATGACAATGGCAAGTCTGCCAATCCACTCTCCGCCGATGCCTTGATGCGTGAGGCACTGATTCAATCTGCGCTTGAAAGCGCGCAACAAGCGGTCGATTTAGGCTTAAGCCCAAATCAGATCATTATTTCGTGCAAAGTGAGCAATGTGCAAGACCTGGTGCTGGTGTATCAGGAGCTTGGCAAGCGCTGCGATTACCCCTTGCATTTAGGCCTAACAGAAGCAGGTATGGGCTCTAAAGGCATCGTAGCCTCAACCGCTGCGCTAGCAATTTTGTTACAGCAAGGCATAGGCGACACCATCCGCGTGTCACTCACGCCAGAGCCTGGTGAATCCCGCACCAAAGAAGTGGTGGTCGCGCAGGAAATCCTGCAAACCATGGGCATACGCTCATTTACCCCCTTGGTGACCGCTTGCCCAGGTTGTGGTCGCACTACCAGTACCTATTTTCAGGAGCTGGCACTGCAAATCCAGACCTGGTTGCGTAACCAGATGCCGGTTTGGCGTGCACAATATCCGGGTGTAGAAACCCTCAATGTGGCCGTGATGGGCTGCGTGGTGAACGGCCCCGGTGAGTCCAAATTGGCCAATATCGGCATCAGCTTGCCTGGCACTGGCGAAACGCCGGTCGCGCCGGTATTTGTCGATGGCGAAAAAACCGTCACCCTGAAAGGCGACCACATTGCCCAAGAATTTCAACAGATTGTGGACGAATATGTCCGCACGCATTACGCCGAAGGCGGCAAGCTGCGCGCTGCCAAAGCCAGTGTGATTCCCATAGTCGCAATTTAGTATCTCATGACGCAAAAATTTCAATCGATTAAAGGCTTTTACGACATTTTGCCAGAAGCCACCCCGCTCTGGTTCAAGCTCGAAGACACCGCCCGCCACATTTTGGGCCAGTATGGCTATAACAATATCCGCATGCCATTGGTCGAACCAACCGAGCTATTTGTGCGCAGCGTCGGTGAGCATACCGACATTGTCGAGAAAGAAATGTATGCCTGGGAAGACAAACTCAATGGCGACAAACTGACCCTGCGCCCCGAGGGCACCGCTGGTTGCGTGCGTGCCGTGGTCGAGCATAACCTCACTTACAACGGCCCACAACGCCTGTGGTATATGGGTCCGATGTTCCGCCATGAAAACGTACAAAAAGGCCGCCAGCGCCAGTTTCACCAGATTGGCGTCGAGGCTTTTGGCTTTGATGGCCCGGATGTCGATGCCGAACAAATCGTGTTATTGGCACGTTTGTGGCAAGCATTAGGCATCGCCGACGTTGAATTACAGTTAAACAGCATCGGCGATGCTGACGAACGTGCGCAATATCGCCAAACGCTGATTGCTTATTTTGAGCAACATGCAGACTTGCTCGATGAAGATGCCAAGCGCCGTTTGCACAGCAACCCTTTGCGTATTCTCGATACTAAAAATCCACGCATGCAAGCCATGTGTGAAGCCGCCCCTAAATTGATGGATTGCCTGGGCGAAGCCTCGCAACAGCATTTTGCGCAGCTGCGCGCCCTGCTCGACCAAGCAGGCATTGCTTATACCATTAACCACAGATTGGTACGCGGCCTGGATTACTATAACCGCACCGTGTTTGAATGGGTCACCACCAAACTTGGCGCGCAAGGCACCATTGCCGGTGGCGGCCGCTACGACACCCTGGTAGAACGCATCGGCGGCAATGCCACTCCGGCGTGCGGCTTTGGCATTGGCCTGGAGCGCGTTTTTCTGCTCATGCAAGAGTATGGCGTCACCGCAGCCAACCAGGCCGATATTTACCTGGTCAATGTCGGTGATCTGGCGCAGCAAAAAGCGTTTTCTGTCGCCGAACAGCTGCGTAGCATGGGCTTAAATGTCGTGCTGCATGCAGGTGGTGGCAGCTTTAAATCACAAATGAAAAAAGCGGACCGAAGCGGTGCCAGGTTCGCGGCGATTTTGGGTGATGACGAAGCCGCTGCCAACGAGCTCAGCCTGAAACCCATGCTTGGGCAAGGCGAGCAAGCACGCGTGAAACTTGATCAGGTGTTGAGCATCATTCAATCGAGCTAATCGTTTTAAGCCACAAGGAGGCCAGATGTCGGAGCAAAAACATTTTTTTAATGCCATGACGGCATTAGGCCTGCTTCTGGCAGTGGGCATGGCATCGGCCGCGTTTATTCTTGGCGTGCAGGCAAAACATGCCGTCTCCAGCCAGCAATCGATCACCGTCAAAGGCCTCGCAGAAAAACCGGTCAAAGCGGATCTCGCGCAATGGACAATTAATATTGGCGTCGTCGCCCCTACGCAGGCAGAAACACTGCAAGCGATTGACCGCGAGCGTGCCGTGCTGGCAAATTTTCTCGACCTGCAAGGCCTGGATGCCAGTATGCGCACGGTGAATGTGCAAACACTGGGGCCGCACTACGAAGAAGAATATATCCACGACAGCCCACGCCAGGTACAACGCGGCTTTGAGGGCTATCAAAGCGTGCATATCAGCAGCAAAGACCTCAAGAAAATTGCCGCCGCCAACCAGGCCATTTTGACCTTGCGTGCAGACAACCACCCGGTCACCTCTCAACCACCCGAATACCTGGTGAGCAACCTCGAAACCGTCAAAATGTCATTGATTGCCGACGCGACTAAAAATGCACGCACGCGCGCCACTGAGTTTGTGAAACAGGATGGCGTCAAGGTGGGCGTGATGAAATCGGCCAGCCAGGGCGCGTTTTATATTTTGCCAGCCACCGGCGGCGAAGACAGCGACAGCAGCTACGGCGGTATTTACGATAAATCCACCGTGGATAAAATTGCGCGCGTGGTCGTGACTGTGGTCTACAACATCGAATGACAGAAATCCTGCGCATAGAGCAACTCAGCATCAGCCCGGCGCATGCCCCTGCGCGTAAACTGGTGAACCAGGTATCACTGACATTGGCACGTGGTAAGACCACCTGTATCGTCGGTGAATCAGGCAGCGGCAAAAGCCTGACCGCGCTCAGCATCATGAAGCTGCTGTCACCGCAATTACACATGCAAGGCCAGGTATTCTTTCAGGGCAAGGAGATCAGCCAGCACAATGAAAGCGCCATGCAGCGCTTGCGCGGCAGGCAAATGGGCATGATTTTCCAGGAGCCGATGACCTCACTCAACCCGGTGCTCACCATCGGTTTTCAAATCGGCGAGCCATTACAAACGCATTTAGGCCTGAAAGGCCAGGCGCTTAAACAAAAAGTCGCCGCACTGCTGGAGCAAGTTGGCATAGACCCGACACGTGCTGATAGTTATCCGGATGAGCTGTCTGGCGGCCAACGCCAGCGGGTGATGATCGCCATGAGCATTGCCTGCGAACCAGCATTATTGATTGCTGATGAGCCGACGACCGCACTTGACGTGACCGTGCAGGCGCAAGTGTTACGCTTGCTGGATGAGTTGAAAAATCGTCTGCAGATGGCCATGCTGTTTATCACGCATGACTTTGGCGTGGTGGCAGACATTGCCGATGAAGTCATCGTCATGTTCAGGGGTGAAATTGTAGAGTCCGGCAGCGTGGCGCAAGTGCTGCACTCGCCACAACACCCTTACACGCGCGCCCTGCTGGCCTGCGTGCCAGATGCCGAAGGCAAAAAAGTGTTGCAACCTATGACTTATGACTGGCTAACGCCCGCCTGATGGAGTCACCATGACGGATATATTGCTGCACGCACGCCACCTGCATAAAACCTATCGTCAGCGCTCAGGCACGCTGGGGTTAAAAACCAATACCATCCATGCGCTGGACGATGTCAGCCTGCAACTCAAGCAAGGCACGACGCTGGCGGTGGTCGGCGAATCCGGCAGTGGCAAATCGACACTGGCACGCGGCATTTTGCGCTTGCTGTCATTGGATAGTGGCGAAGTGATTTTTGACGGCCAGGACTTTCTGGCGCTGGACAAATCCGCGTTACGCCTGGCCCGTCAGCATATTCAAATGGTGTTTCAGGACCCGTTTGCTTCGCTCAACCCCAGAATGCGCGTGGGCGATATTGTTGCAGAGGGGCTGGTCATCCACCGCATTGGCAGCGCGCATCAGCAACAGGAACAAGTAGTGCAGATGCTGGAAAAAGTCGGCCTGCACGCAGACGACGCGCGTAAATATCCGCATCAGTTTTCTGGTGGCCAACGCCAGCGTATCGGTATTGCCCGTGCGCTGATTCTGCAACCCAAACTCCTGATTTGCGATGAGCCGGTGTCGGCGCTGGATGTCTCGGTACAAGCGCAAATTTTGCTGCTGCTTAAACAACTTCAGCAAGACATGGGGCTGAGTTATTTGTTTATCACCCATGATTTACGCGTGGTCAGACACATTGCAGACGACGTACTGGTGATGCAAAAAGGCAAAGTAATTGAGCAAGGAAGCGTAGAAACCATTTATAATGCTCCCCAGCAAAAATATACACAACAGTTACTCAGCGCGATTCCCGGCCATGGGTTGCGGGCTGTAACCGCTTAATCTCATCTTCATTCAATAAGAACACGCAGGAACAATTCAATGGCATACGATTTGGAAGAACAGGAACAACTAGACGAGTTTAGAGCCTGGTGGAACAAACATGGAAAACTGGTCACTCGCCTGGTGATCGCCGCTGCAGTGGCATATGGTGGCTGGCAAGGCTATCAATCCTGGATGAACAGCAAAGCCACCGCTGCCTCTACCGCTTATCAAACCCTGGTCAGTACTACACTACTAGATGTAGACAGCAAAAAAGCCGAGCAAATCAGCAAAGATGCCCAAGCGATTGAAGCAGATTACAGCATGACGCCATACGCTGGCCGTGCAGCGCTATTTGCTGCGCGTGCATTGCATGAAGCCAACCAGTCAGAAGCCGCCGAAAAACAACTGCGCTGGGCCGTGGCTGAAGCCAAAGAAGCTGCAATTAAACACATGGCTGCCGTCGAAATTGCTGGCTTGCAAATTGAGCGTAACGCGCTGGATGATGCCAAAAAAACCTTGGCCGCCATTGATGACAAAGGCTTTGATGGCATCAAGAATGCGTTGCTTGGCGATATTTATCTGGCCAGCAAGCAAGAAAAAGAAGCCAAAGAGGCTTATAACAAAGCACTACAAGGCTTAGACCCAGAAGGCAAACTGTTTTACCTGACCCAGCAAAAGCTGGATGCCTTGGGATAATTGCCAATGAGGTCTTTCTTGCCTGCGCGACGCAACCAGCCGCAATCTCTCAAACATGCCACGCTCGCTGCCTTGTTGTTATTGGCTAGCGGGCTTTCTGCATGTACTGCCTTCAATGATGTTAAAACCAACCTCAGTGAAAGCATTTTTGGTGCGGAACCGGCCAACCCACCGGTAGAGCTGGAAGAAATCAAATCCTCTTATGAAACACGCATTCAATGGTCAGTCGATGTCGGCTCGCCAGGACGCTTTACCTACGCGCCCGTCTTGGCAGACAACCTGATTTATACCGTCAACGCTGAAGGCAGCGTGATGCAACTGTCGGCTGACACCGGCAAAACGATTTGGGAAACCGAAATCGGCGAACCGATTAGTAGTGGCGCAGGCCTCGGTGGCGGCCTGGTATTGGTCGGCACCAGCAAAGGTCATTTATTCGCGTTAAACATCAATGGTAAAAAGCTGTGGAGCGCCGTGCTCAGCAGCGAAGTACAAGGCCAGCCACGTTATTACGATGGCACGGTCATTGTGCGTACCAGCGACCATCATATTTACGGCATTGATGCCGCCGATGGCCGTCGCAAATGGTCGTACGAACGCGCCACACCTTCGCTTTCGCTCAAAACGCAAGCAGGTATTGTGGTCGATAGCGGCGCCGTCTATGCTGGGTTTCCAGGTGGCAAACTGGTGGCGATTCGCGCTGACAATGGCAAACTGGTTTGGGAGGCCACCGTCGCCCAGCCCAAAGGCGTGACAGAAATCGAACGGATTGCCGATATCACCAGCCTGCCATTTGTCGACGGCCCATTGGTCTATGTCGTCGCTTATCAGGGCAAAGTCGCTGCCGTTGACCGCCAGCGCGGGCAAGTGGTGTGGAACCGCGATATTTCCAGCTATGTCGGCCTGACTGCAGAAAATAATAAAATCTACCTAAGCCATACCGTCGGTTCAGTCTACTCACTAGACAGCACCAATGGTAAGACTTTCTGGCGCCAGGCGAACCTGGGTTACCGCCATCTAACGGTCCCGCTGCCTTTAAGCAATATGGTCGCTGTTGGCGATCTCGAAGGTTATATCCACTTACTCAGCCAGGATGATGGCAGCTTTGTTGGCCGACTACAATTGGGTTCAAAACCCATTATGTCACTGATTGCAGGCAACAATCCCAATCAGTTCCTCGCGCAATCGCGTGACGGCCACCTTTACGCAGTCACATACAAATAATGCTACCTACCATCGTACTTGTTGGTCGACCCAATGTCGGCAAATCCACCCTATTTAACCGACTGACCAGGTCACGCGATGCACTGGTCGCCGACTTGCCGGGCTTAACCAGAGACCGCCACTACGGTCGCGGCATGGGCGCCAGCCAACCTTACCTGGTGATTGACACCGGCGGTTTTGAACCAACGGCAGACACCGGCATTTTGAAAGAAATGGCCAAGCAAACTCTGCTGGCGATCGACGAAGCTGATGTGATTATCTTTTTGGTCGATGCCCGCGCAGGCTTGACGCCACAAGAATTCACCATTGCGCAAACCTTGCGCAAGGCACAACGCCCTATTCTGCTCGCGGTAAACAAAACCGAAGGCATGCGCAAAGCCATCGTCAGTGCAGACTTTCATGAGCTCGGCATGGGTGACCCCTTGTCTATTTCATCCGCGCACGGCGAAGGCGTACGCGACCTGATCGAACTGGCGCTGGAAACCATTGTTGAAAAAGAGCCAGAAGCGACTGGGCCAACCAATCATGACACGCCCAGAATTGCCATTGTCGGCCGCCCCAATGTCGGCAAATCGACACTGGTGAATGCCCTGCTGGGTGAAGACCGCGTGATTGCATTTGACGAACCAGGCACCACCCGCGACTCGATTGAAATCGCCCTCGAAAAAAACGGCAAACAATACACGATTATTGATACGGCGGGCGTGCGCAAGCGCGGCAAAGTGTTCGAGGCTGTAGAAAAATTCTCGGTAATTAAAACCATGCAGGCGATTGAAGATGCCAATGTGGCTATTTTGGTCGTTGATGCCAAAGATGGCATTACTGAGCAAGATGCCCACGTCGCGGCTTACATTGTCGATGCCGGGCGGGCGCTGGTGGTTGCCATTAATAAATGGGATGGCCTGCAAGACGACGAACGTGAGTGGATCAAACGTGAAATAGACCGTAAATTACAGTTTCTCGACTTTGCCAAGTTTCACTATATTTCAGCGCTGCGTAAAAAAGGCCTGAATGAGTTGCTGGCGTCGGTAGATGTAGCTTTTAAGGCTGCCATGAGCGATCTGGCGACACCACAGCTGACACGCGTCCTGGGGGAAGCCACCACACAACACCAACCACCGATTACGCGCGGCATTCGCCCCAAATTGCGCTACGCGCATCAGGGTGGCTCTAATCCACCGATTGTCGTCATCCACGGTAATCACGTCGATGGCATCAAAGCGAGCTATACGCGCTATCTGGAGGGCATTTTCCGCAAAGCCTTTCAATTGGTAGGCACGCCTTTACGTGTGCAATATAACCAGGGCGAAAACCCGTTTGATAAAGAAGACGAGCGCAAAAAAGGCGAAGGCCTGGTCACCATGCGTAGGCGCAAAAACGAAATGCGTGCCAAGCTAAAGCAGCGCAACGAGCAGAATAAAACTAAAAAGTAATGCTTGTGCAAGGGGGGTGAAATACCAGCGAGATGCGTAACCACCCTCCCCATTCACACAGGCTCTAGCTTACTGAGGCAGTTTAATTTCATACGTTTGCCACGCTGTGTGTTCAGCTACCTTGTCATAACAAGCGCGGGCACGCATATTATCTTTAGCCGTCATCCAACGAATCACTGACCAGCGACTCTCCTGCCCAATCTCAGCAACCGCCTGAATTAACTGCTGGGCAATGCCTTGCCCTCTCGCTGCGGGCACCACAAACAAGTCATCCACATAAGTACCCTGCGCCGCGGCTAATGGCCGGGCAAAAATCCTGTGATGCAACAAGCCCAAGATCTGGCGCTCAGTATTCACTGCCACTAAAGCGTAAATAACAGGCGGAGATTGCTGTAACCATTGCCAGACTTGATCGCGCATGGCTTGCGTCTGCTTAACAGCGTAAAGCTCAGCATAAGCAGCATACAACAGGTACCAGTCATCATAGTCTTGTAATGCTATGGGTCTCACTGTCACCGGGGTTTCTTTCAACATATTTTTTTACCTGACTAAGTTATTTGACTGGCTAGATTATTTTAAAAGTGCGGACAATAAAAAAGGGACCTCGCGGTCCCTTTTTGTCACTACTAGCAGTTATCGCAGGGTCGGTAACAATTGCTTGGCGCTCACGCCCAGTTCCTGTGCCATGCTGGCACCCAGTTTTTTGGCAAAACGATCCACCACAGTTTCCTGATAAGTAAAATCAACAATCTCAGATTCTTTGATCACTTCACGCGCCACATACTCAGCACTGCCTTGTGCATCGGCCAGGCCTAATTTAATACTTTCTTCACCGTTCCAGAACAAACCACTAAAAGTGTCTTCATTCTCTTTTAGACGGTTACCACGGCCTTCACGCACCACGGTAATAAACTGCTGATGAATCTGGTCCAGCATACTTTGTGCAAACGCTTGCTGTTTTGGATTCACTGGCGAGAATGGATCCAACATGCCTTTATTGGCGCCAGCCGTCAGCAGGCGGCGCTCAACACCAACTTTTTTCATAACCTCAGTAAAGCCATAGCCATCCATCAACACACCGATGGAACCAACAATACTGGCTTTATCGACAAAAATTTTGTCCGCAGCCACCGCAATGTAATAGCCACCTGACGCACAAATATCCTCAACCACCGCATAGACTGGAATCTCAGGGTGCAATTTGCGTTGACGGTGAATTTCGTCATTAATAATGCCCGCTTGTACCGGGCTGCCGCCTGGGCTGTTAATGCGCAAAATAATGCCTTTGGTGCCCTTGTTATCGTAAGCATCATTTAGGCTGCTGATGACGGCATCAGCATTCACTGCTCCGCCCGCTTCGATCACGCCTGAGAGCTCAATCAGTGCAGTGTGTGCGGTTGAGGCATTTTTGTTTTGGCCAACCCAGCCCAAAAACGTCATGAGCAAGAAAAACAGATAAATAAAAGTCAATGATTTAAACAGGATGGACCAGCGTCTGGCTGACTTTTGCTCTTGCAGCCCGGCCAAGGCGATTTTTTCTACCGTACGAATGGCCCAGTCTGGCGATTGATTCGCATGTTTCGGGTCGGATGACTGCGGATTCTCTTCTTGCATAACTCAACTTTCGTCAATAAATTTTAGCTATTCTAACAACTTTTAGCGGTTTGCCTGGCGTCTATTTTCACGCCCGCAACCACGTATTAAAATTGATCCAGATGGACTTTAATCACACCAGCTTCTTCTGTCACCGGGATGGCAGATAATCGCTTGCCCTGACAAGGACCTACCACGCAGTGACCGGTTTGTGGCGCATACATCGCGCCATGTGTGGCACAGATAATCCACTCCTGGGTCATATTAAAAAACTTGCCATGTTCCCAATCCAGCTCGACTGGCACATGGGCACAGCGATTCACATAAGCGTAAGCCTTACCCTCATAACGCACCAAAAAACCGCTCGCATGCGGCCCCAGCACGGGCATGGCAAACCGCAAGCCATCGCCTTTTTCTTGCAACGCGTCACTGCTAAAAGTGAGAGCAGTCTCAGTCATACTTGTTCCAGTAACCAGCTGCTTAATGTTGCCACATCGTCAAACAGATAATCTGGCGAATACTGCTGTAAATGGCTAGCTGTTTGTGAACCATAACTCACGGCCGCTGTGATGACACCTGCATTCTTGCCCATTTGCATATCATATTGCGAGTCGCCTATCATCAGCGTGCGTGCAGGCATCACAACCAGCTCATCCATGAGTTCATCCAGCATTTGCGGATGCGGTTTTGAAAAACATTCGTCCACGGTTTTGGTAGCATTAAAAAATTTAGACAGCCCGGATAACTGCAAGGCAGCATTTAATCCACGCCGCCCTTTACCCGTTGCCACAGCCTGTTTGCAGCCTGTGCGATCAATCGCAGCAATGGTGTCTGCAATCCCGCCAAACAACACCATCGTGTTTTCGCCTGCGTAATAATTGCGCTGGTAATGGTTGGCCAGAGCCTGCGCCTGAAACTCTGGGATATCACCATATAGCACTTCAATCGACTCACGCAAGCCCAAGCCGATGATGCTGCGCGCACGTGCCTCACTTAACGCAGGCAAACCGGCCTCATCAGCCGCCTTGATCAATGCCTGCGTAATGATCCCGGTAGAGTCGGCAATGGTGCCGTCCCAATCCCATACGACCAAATCAAACTGTTTCACTGACGCTTTCCTAATATAGAGTGCTTAAAGAATTACTTTATCGCCTTAAGTTGACGCTGTTGTTGCAAAAACTGTGCAAGTTCTGCCGGCAATGGCGCCACCAGATGCAAAGGCTCTCCTGTCAACGGGTGCGCAATACGTGTTTCACTCGAATGCAGAAACATTCTTTTTAAGCCTTGCTTGCTTAACTGCTTGTTTAAGGCAAAGTCGCCATACTTGTCATCGCCCAATATAGGAAACCCCAAGTGCGATAACTGCACCCGCAATTGATGCGTGCGGCCAGTGATTAACTTGGCTTGCAAAAAACTGTATTGTCCGAGCACTTCTTGCAAATAAAACCAGGTTTCAGAGGTTTGAGTCTCTACTTCAAACCGGCCTTTGGCGGCATGCCGTTGCGCGACGATTCCACTGGCTTTGAGCGACTTGATGCCACCAGGTTCACTATTGAGTAATGGCGCATCCACCACTTGCACCCTGCGCTCGCCACTTTCTGTGACATATTTCTGTAAATCCAGCGTAACCTTCTTTTTGGCGTCTTGCCATTGCCCTTGCACCAGCATCAAATAACGCTTATCCATCTGATGATGCCGCATCGCTTCGTGCAGAGCCGTCAACGCCGAGCGTTTTTTTGCAATCATTAATACGCCCGAGGTTTCGCGATCCAGCCGATGCACCAGTTCAAGAAACTTGGCTTGTGGGCGCTCCAGACGCAATTGCTCTATCACCCCTAAACTAATGCCGCTACCGCCATGCACTGCCATGCCAGCTGGTTTATTCAGCGCCAACATGGCATCGTCTTCATAAATCACCTGCTCAGCCAATTTCGCTCTGATGGCCGGTGCGGCTGGTTTTGCTGCCGCCTCTGCTGTGCGGATAGGCGGCACCCTGACTTCGTCGCCCAATTGCAAACGGTATTCGGCGTCGACGCGTTTTTTATTCACGCGCACTTCACCGCTACGCAAAATGCGGTAAATATGACTTTTAGGCACCCCTTTGAGCACTTTGGCCAAAAAGTTATCCACGCGCTGGGTTTCCGAAGCTTCGTCTATGTGCAAATAGCTGACACGATCACTGGCTGGCTGCGCCTCAGGCGCGTGGCTGGAGGCCGCCGTGGCTGGCGATAAGGGCAAGGGTCTAAATTGTGAGGTCATAGTTGCAGGTCGTGCTTTGCTTTATCAGGACTTATAGATATACTGTCGAGATTCTGAATCAGCCATCTTATAGGCTTTAGCAACAATATTGCGATACCGAATTTGAGATGACCGACTATCCCAAGTGCAGATATACGAGTCCTGATTGATGGTCTCGAATCGACAGAGTAGCTAGTGCATTCAGAATCAAAAATATTTTGGTGAATACCGCTCGCCATCAAGTAGCGATAATTAATTAGAAATGATTTAACGCGAAGCTCACGCAGAATAAACAAAGAAATGAGCTCGGCGTTTGCCAAACCCGAATTTTAACGAAATTACCCTCTGTTTAGGGTTTTATTTTTGCAGTCAATCGCGATGGATAAGACAGGTGTCAACCTACCTGCCACGCACTCACTGCTCCCTTGCAGAAATCGAGTATCCAGCAGGCAGTCATCCACTGCGCCTTGACACTCAAACCATGTGCATATTGATGCCTGCCATGTTGCGCTGATATCCAGCCGCTAGCATCGCAAAAGCCATTGCATATACCCTTCTCGTTAAGTTCTGGTGGTTAATTCATAACCACGGCCCGCCCTGCGCTCATGTCTATTCTGTAGCTTCGATCAGGAGCCTTACATGAAAAGAATGTTGTTTAACGCAACGCAATCAGAAGAATTGCGCGTTGCGATTGTTGATGGACAAAAACTCATCGACCTCGATATTGAACACGCTGGTAGAGAACAGCGCAAAAGCAATATCTACAAAGGCGTGATTACACGCATTGAACCCTCACTTGAAGCTGCGTTTGTCGACTACGGTACTGACAGACACGGCTTTTTGCCTTTTAAGGAAATCGCTCGCAGCTATTTCCAGGACAAACCTGAAGGCCGCGCCCGCATTCAGGACGTGATCAAAGAAGGCCAAGAAGTCATCGTTCAGGTAGACAAAGACGAGCGCGGCAGCAAAGGCGCCGCCCTGACTACGTTTATCTCACTGGCTGGCCGTTACCTGGTACTGATGCCTAACAACCCCCGTGGCGGTGGTGTTTCACGCCGTGTGGAAGGTGAAGAGCGTAACGAGTTGCGTGACACCATGGCACAACTGGAAGTGCCTAACGGCATGAGCATTATTGCGCGTACTGCCGGCATTGGCCGTAACGCAGAAGAGCTGCAATGGGATTTAAACTACTTGTCACAATTGTGGCAAGCGATTGAAGATGCGTCCAACTTCCAGCCTGGCGCTTATCTGATTTACCAGGAAAGCAGCCTGGTAATTCGCGCCATTCGCGATTACTTTAGCGCTGACATTGGCGAAATCCTGATCGACACCGCAGACGTGCATGAACAAGCCTTGCAGTTCATGAACCACGTGATGCCGGGCAATGTGACCCGCGTCAAACTGTACCAGGACGAAATCCCACTGTTCTCCCGCTTCCAGATCGAGCATCAGATCGAATCTGCGTTTGCGCGTGAAGTCCGCCTGCCATCCGGCGGCGCGATTGTGATTGACCATACCGAAGCACTGGTGTCTATCGACGTCAACTCTGGCCGTTCTATCAAAGGCGCTGACATTGAACAAACCGCGTTCAACACCAACCTCGAAGCGGCTGAAGAAGTGGCGCGCCAGATGCGTTTGCGTGACCTAGGCGGTCTGGTGGTCATCGACTTTATTGATATGGAAAACCAGCGTAATCAACGTGAAGTTGAAAACGCTTTGCGTGACGCCTTGCACCATGACCGTGCCCGCGTGCAAATGGGTAAAATTTCGCGTTTTGGCCTGCTAGAAATGTCTCGCCAGCGCTTACGCCCTAGCCTGGGTGAAACTAACCATATGACCTGCCCACGTTGTAACGGCACGGGCCATATCCGCGGCATTGAATCGACGGCATTGCATATTCTGCGCATTACGCAAGAAGAAGCCATGAAAGAAAACAGCGCGATTATTCAAGTACAGTTGCCGGTTGAAGCTGCGACGTTCTTGCTGAATGAAAAACGTGCAGATATTCACAAAATTGAGCAGCGCACTGGCGTTGAGGTAGTGCTGATTCCGAACGTGCACCTGGAAACCCCAAATTACAATATCTTGCGCATTCGCCTGGATGATGTGAATGAAGACACCATGCAGGCCAGTTACAAAATGGTCGACCTGCCGAGTGAATCAGATTATCAACACAGTCTGCAGCAACCAGCGGCGCCTGCCAAGATTGAAGCCGTGGTTAAAGGCATTACCCCGGCAACATCTGCGCCTATCGTTGAAGAAAAACCAGCAGCAGTGCCAGTGGTTGAATCTAAAAAGTCCTTCTTTGGCGTGATTAAATCCTGGTTGGGTCTGGAAGAAAAAGAAGCTGAAACTGTGGTTGAAAAACCAGTACGTGAAGCCAAAGAATCTGGTCGTGATCGTAACAACAAAAATCGCAACCGCCAGCGTGATCGTCAGCGCGATCGCCAACAAGACCGTCATGACCGCCCTACCGGTGAGCGCCAACCTAAAGAACAACAGGAAAATGCCTCACAAAAACCGCGTCAGGAGCGTCAGCCACAAGAAAAACCTGCTCAGAAAGAAAGACAGGATCGCCAATCAACACCAGAAGTCAAAGCAGAGGCTAATCAACCTGCACTGACGACACAAACTGGCGAGAACAAACAGGAACGCGGTGAGCGCGGCAACCGCCGTAACCGCCACGGCCGTCGTGATCGTCGTCCGCGTGACGATGCACAAAACCAAGCCAATGGTGAAGTGATCGCAAACGTGGCAGCCACAGTTGAAAATACTGCAGCAGTGAATGCGGCCCCCGTTGTTATTACCGAAGCCGTCTCTGCTCCTGTGACAGCCCCAGCAAACAATGCTGAGGCCGCACAAAAAGCCGTGGCTGAGCCAGTCGCAGCAGAGGTTGCAGTGACGATCGCAGAAACAGTAGACGCAGCAGCAACTAGCAACAGCGATGAAGCAGTAACTGAGAAAGCACCACGCAACCGTTCTCGTGCAGGCAAAACCAGCAAACCACGTGGCAAACGCAATGCAGAAACGGCTGACGCACCAACGATTGAGTTGGTTGAAACCGCCACAGCGCCAGCTGCCAATGCTGAAGCAGCCGCCCCTGAAGAAGCGTCACAGAAAAAACCTGCACGCAAACGCAAGCCTGCTGCAAAAGCAACCGCCAAAACAGCTGAAGCTACCGCTGATACAGGCATACAGCTGGTTGAGACTAAATCTGAACCAGTCGCCGCTACGGAAGACACTGCGACCAAGGCGAAAAAACCTCGTAGTGCTGCCAAGTGGAAAAAAGACGCCGCAGCAAGCGAAGAACCAAGCCTGGTGATGGTTGAGACGCAGAAGTAATCTGTATTTACACACTCAGAAGCATAAAAAAGAGGGCCTCACGGCCCTCTTTTTTATACCCTGCTATCGCTCATGCCCCTTGCCAGCGGATGACACTCCAATAACCGATGATCGTCAGCAAAACAGACACGACCACATGCGTAAAAATATGCAGCCCCACCCAAACATAAGCCTGCTTTTGCAATAATACAAACGCCTGAGCCGAAAAAGTGGAAAACGTCGTCAGACCACCTAAAAAACCCATAGCAATAAACAGGCGCCACTCATGCGAGAGTTGCGGCATGGTTTGAAAAAGTGCGAGCGCAACGCCCATCAAAAAGCCACCAATCGCGTTTGCCATCAAGGTACCCAAAGGAATCATTCCGATGCCATTGAGCCAGTTTGACAGGCCCCAACGTGCCCAAGCACCCAATGCCGAACCTAATCCGACCATCAGCCAAGATTTCATTTTATTGTCCTTCTAAAACGTTAACAGGCAATGTATCATAAGTTTTAAAACATTCTGCGCCCACCGCCTGTTGAATTAAAGAGATTGCCTTGCGTTTATTATTTGTTACCTCAGAAATTTTCCCACTCATCAAAACAGGAGGCTTGGCAGATGTCAGTGGTGCATTACCCGCAGCACTCTCTAAAGCCGGATTAGATATTCAGATACTGCTGCCAGCTTATCGAGGCATGCTGGCAAAGTGTGAGTCACCGCGTTTACTTGGCAGTTTGCAGCCTTTTCATGAGCTACGCTGCGATATTTATCAAACCATATTACCCGGCACCAGCATCCCATTACTACTGATTGATTGCCCGGCATTGTATGACCGTGATGGTGGCCCTTACCATCATCCGAGACATGGCGAATGGCAAGACAATCCCCTGCGCTTTGGCTTATTGTCAAAAGTGGCGGCCATGTTGTCGGTACCCAATATGTTGCAGCCATGGCAGCCAGAGCTGGTGCATTGCAATGATTGGCAAAGTGGACTCACGCCCTACTACCTGCGGCAATTGGCCAGCCCGGCAAAATCAGTATTCAGCATTCATAACCTGGCATTTCAAGGCAATTTTCATGCGGACTGGCGCCATCGCCTGCTACTGAGCGAGCAGGACTTTCAGCCCGCAGGCTATGAGTTTTATGGCCACCTGTCGTTTATGAAAGCCGGGCTTTATTACGCAGACGCGCTCTCTACCGTGAGTCCGACCTATGCTAAAGAAATCCAAACCGAGCAGTTTGGTTTTGGTTTTCAAGGCTTGCTACAGCATCGAGCCCATGATTTAACAGGCATTTTGAACGGCATAGATACCGACGTCTGGGATCCGGCCACAGACCCTTATTTACCGGCCCATTACACCAGCAAGACGTTAGCGCGCAAACAACAGGTCAAACAGGCACTGCAAGCAGAGCTTAATTTACAGCCCCGCGTGTCCAGTCCGCTGCTGGGCGTCGTCAGCCGACTCACGCACCAAAAAGGCCTGGACATGCTGGTCGAGATTGCGCACGAACTGTTGGCCAGTGGCTGTCAACTGGCGGTGCTTGGGAGCGGCGAGCCCGCGCTGGAACAGCAATATCTGGCGCTGATGCAGCAATATCCGGGGCAAGTGGCTGTCACCATTGGCTACAACGAGCCGCTGTCACATCGCATCATGGCCGGCACAGATATTTTCGTGATGCCTTCACGCTTTGAACCGTGCGGCTTAAATCAGATGTATGGTTTACGTTACGGCACGATTCCGCTGGTCGCCAATACTGGCGGATTGGCAGACTCGGTACAAGGCTGTGCACTGATGGCGGATGGCCGCTTACCCGCGATGATGACAGGATTGGTAATGCCAGAAAATAATCCAGCGACACTTTTGGTCACATTAAAACAAGCGATACTGATATATGCCAATTCTGGGCAGTGGAAACAGCTACAAAAACAAGCCATGCAACAGGATGTCAGCTGGGAAACCAGTGCAAAACACTACCTGGATGTATATCAGCGCTTGCTAGGCATTTAAAAACAATTACTTACAGAGTTTCACCAAAAAGTGAAGGAGAGTTGGCATAGAAGGTGCTTATTACTAATCAAGCTTCTCCAAAGCTAACTTCTCCTCCCTCAAGACGCCAAATAGGCGTCTTTTTTTTCGATTTGCTTTTTGAAAAGCTTATTCTGTTTTGGCAGGTGGCGTCATATTCAAAAAGTGTTCGCGGTAATACTTGAGTTCATCAATCGACTCATAAATATCCGCCAAGGCTTCATGACGGCTAGCCTTTTTAAAGCCCGCATAGATATCCGGGCGCCAGCGGCGTGACAATTCTTTAAACACACTCACGTCCAGATTACGGTAGTGAAAAAACGCTTCCAGGCGCGGCATATAGCGCGCCATAAAACGTCGGTCCTGACAGATAGAGTTACCACACATCGGCGATTTACCTGCAGGCACATGTTCTTTTAAAAATGCCAGCATGGCGTCGGTCGCCGCTTCTTCGCCCAGCGTTGAAGCTTTGACTTTATCGATCAACCCACTGCGGCCATGAGTGCCTTTATTCCAGGCATCCATGCCATCCAATACCGCATCAGACTGATGCACCACCAGTACCGGCGACTCTGCAATCACATTCAATTGCGCATCGGTGACGACGGCAGCCAGCTCCAGAATACGGTCTGTGTCAGGCAGCAAACCACTCATTTCCATATCCAGCCAGATTAAATTGTCCTGATTACTTGCCAATTGTGTGCCTCTCGTCATGATTTCCATTAAAATGAAACATTATATGCAGTTCAGTGAACAAGGTGGAGTTAAATCCATCAAAATAGCTAACTGTTATCATTTACACATCACTCATGGTTATGTCTGCACTGTTTACTCAAATTTTTGTCGCTGTGATTGTCGTTAGCCTCGCTATTCGCGTCTGGCTGGGCTTACGCCATATTCGTCACATTCAGCAACATCGCCAGCAGGTCCCCGCAGCGTTCAATCAAACCATTAGCCTAGAGGCGCATCAGCGCGCCGCCGATTACACCACGGCCAAGGTCAAGCTGCGCCTCAATGAAACGGTGATGGAATCGATCATCTTACTGGCCTTGACGCTGGGTGGTGTCTTGCAACTGCTAGATCAGGCCTGGCAACAATGGTTGCCCGCACACGACATCATTCGCGGCGCACTGGTGATTTGCTCCGCCATGTTAATTTCAGGCGCCGCTACCCTGCCGTTTGATTACATCCAGACCTTTAATGTCGACGAAAAATTTGGCTTTAATAAAATGTCTCGTGGCATGTTTTTTGGTGACCTGGTAAAGCATACAATTGTCGGCCTGCTGCTTGGCAGCCCAATTCTGTTTATCGCCCTGTGGTTGATGCAAGGTGCAGGCGACTGGTGGTGGCTCTACCTGTGGCTGATCTGGAGCGCCTTTAACCTGTTTATGCTGGCGGTTTACCCGATCTGGATTGCGCCGCTGTTTAACAAGTTTACCCCCATGCAAGACCAAACACTCAAAGCACGCATTGAGGCCCTGTTGCAAAAATGCGGTTTTGCCAGCCAAGGCTTGTTTGTCATGGATGGCTCGACCCGTTCCGGCCATGGCAATGCCTATTTCACCGGCTTTGGCAAAAACAAACGTGTGGTGTTTTTTGATACCCTGCTGGAGAAACTCAGCGCGGACGAAATCGAAGCCGTCTTGGCACATGAACTGGGCCACTTCAAGCATCAGCATGTGATCAAACGTATCGTCATGATGTTTGGCCTCAGCCTGCTGGGCCTGGCACTGCTCGGTTACTTAATCAAGCAAGAATGGTTTTTTACTGGCCTGGGCGTGGCAGACGCCAGCAACCATATGGCTTTGCTATTGTTTGTGCTGGTTTCACCCGTGTTTATGTTTATTTTGCGCCCACTGATGGCGGCTTACTCACGTACCAACGAGTTTGAGGCCGACCACTACGCGGCACAACAATCCAGACCACAGTTTTTGATTGATGCCCTGGTCAAACTGTACCGTGACAACGCTTCTACGCTGACCCCTGACCCGTTGCACTCAGCGTTTTATGACTCGCATCCGCCGGCCAGCCTGCGTATTGCCAAACTGCAAACCTACGCATGAAACACCTCCTGCTGATTGGATTGTTACCCGCGCTTGTAAGTTTGAGCGCCAGCGCCGCGGATAACGCGCTTTCAGCAGGCAAAAAACTGGTCGACACGCATTGCATCAGTTGCCACGCCAGCAGTTATGGTGGTGATGGCAGTGGCATCTACACGCGCGAATACCGCAAAGTGCGCTCATTCAACGGTCTCAAAGCCCAAGTCACTAATTGCAATACCATGCTCAACCTGAAATGGTTTGATGATGAAGAGCAGCAAGTGGTACAGTACTTAAATCACACCTACTATCATTTCTAGCATGTCTCAAGAAGGTCTCATTGTCGCTGCTTACGGCAAGCGCTATAACGTAGAACTAGCAGATGGCCGTATTCTCAGCTGCGTCACCCGTGGTAAAAAAGTCGATAACGCCGCTGGTGACCGCGTCACCGTGACCCTCACAGCTGACAACGAAGGGGTGATCGAAAAAACGGCTGAGCGCAACACCCTGCTCTATCGTAGCAATGCGTTCAAAAGCAAAATTCTGGCGGCTAACGTCACGCAAATACTGATTGTATTAGCGACCCAACCCAGCTTTTACGAAGACTTGCTTAATCGCTGCCTGGTTGCGGCAGAAGCCGCAGGCATACGCGCCGTAATTATCCTGAACAAATGTGACTTGCCTAACCCGCAAGCCATGCAAAAGCTGGCGCAATATGCCGCACTTGGTTATCAGACAGTGCAACTCAATGCCAAAGCGTCTGTAGATAGCCTCCGGCCTTTGCTAGCGGGCCACACCAGCGTGCTGGTCGGCCAGTCTGGCATGGGCAAGTCCACCATCATCAACAGCCTGTTGCCTGAAGCCCGCAGCAAAACGCAAGAGATCAGCGCCACGCTCGATAGCGGTAAACATACCACCACGGCAACCCACCTTTATCACCTGGATGACGACAGCGCGATTATCGACTCCCCCGGGTTACAAGAGTTTGGCTTGTATCATATTGAAGAAGCCGATCTCGAATATGCGTTTGTTGAATTCAGGCCCTTGATCGGCCACTGCAAATTTAATAATTGTACGCATACCCATGAGCCGGAATGCGTGATTTTACAAGCACTGACTGCTGGTAACATTGCGCCTGAGCGCCTGCAGATTTTCCAGCAAATCCGCGCTGAAAACACCGTACAAATCTACGGCTAGACTCTCCCTCACCCCGCTCAGCAGCCAGCCTGTCGCACATAAAAAAACACCCTGCCAAAGCAGGGTGTTTATGAAGAACACGTATCGCTACGTGTTTGTTCGTGCGCTTAATTACAGTGCAAAAATATTCAATGCACCGCCGCCAGGCGCAGCGTTGTACTTGGTCAACTCTTTGTAACCACCAGCAGCACCCAGTGCGTCGGTGTCAGTCGTCATACCCAAGTTCATCGCAACACCTGCCCAACCGCCGATACCAGACAAGATACCCACGTATTGTTTGCCTTTGTTGCCATAGGTGAACGCGTTACCAATCGCGCCAGAGCCCACTTGGAACTTCCACAACTCTTTACCAGACTTCGCATCTACTGCTTTAAACCAGCGGTCTAAAGTACCGTAGAACACGATGTCAGAAGCGGTTGTCAGTGCACCACTCCAGGCAGAGAATTTCTCTTTGTTGTACCAGACTTTTTTGTTGGTCATTGGGTCATAAGCAGCAAAGCCACCCATCACGCCGTCTGGACCCGCAAACATAGTCAATGTCGCACCCACCCATGGTTGACCAGCCACATATTTAGACTCTACTGGCTCGTATGTCATACATACGTGGTTGAGTGGGGAATACATCAAGCCTGTTTTTGGTGAGTAAGCAGCAGGCTGTTGGTCTTTAGTGCCCAACGCAGCTGGGCAAATGCCTTTAGCGTTGTAGTCTTGGTGTGTTGAAGCAGCAGCCAGTTTGCTTGGTACGCCTGTTTTCAGGTCAACATCCGTTGCCCAGTTAACAAACGGGTGTACTTTTTCAGCAGCAATCAAGCTACCTGTGTTGGCATTCCAGGTGTAAGCAAACCCGTTACGGTCATGGTGCCATGCGTATGTTTTGCCACCTTTGTCGAACAGGATGACTTCGTTCACGCCATCGTAGTCCCACTCATCGTGTGGTGTCATTTGCATCGCCCATTTAGCCACGCCAGTGTCCAGATCACGCGCAGTCACAGTCATAGACCATTTGTTGTCGCCAGGACGAACATCCGGGTTCCAGACAGATGGGTTACCTGCACCGTAGTAAACCAGGTTGGTACGTGCATCATATGGCCACCAGCCCCATACGGAACCGCCACCATGTTGCCAGCCGTCTTTGATTGCTTGAGGTTTCAACCAGGTACGTGTCCCCAGCTCTTTTTCGCCACCCTTGATTTGGTCAGCAGACAGGCGTTTGAAAGAACCACCTTCTTTGTTACCACCGTTTACGTCTTGGTAAACAGACAGCGCGTTGTACAGTGGGTTATCTTTGTTCGTGTTTGCGTCATGCAATGTTTCGCTGTCTGGGCCAGTTGAATAGGCTTTCCATGCCAAAGAACCATCTTTTGCATTGTATGCCGCGATAAAGCAACGTACGCCGAACTCAGCACCTGAGCAACCGGTCAGTACTTTGTCTTTGATCACGTGTGGCGCGTTCGTGTTCGTGGCACCCACTTTTGGATCTGTGTTTTTCACTTCCCACAGTTTTTTGCCGTCTTTGGCATCCAGCGCTACCAACAAACCATCGTTTTGTTGCAGGTAGATTTTACCGTCGCCAAAACCCAAGCCACGTGTCACGTTGTCGCAGCACAAAACTGCTTGCACGCTAGGGTCTTGTTTTGGGAAATAAGACCATACGATTTTTTGGTTATCGTTCAGGTCCAGAGCATAAATGTTGTTTGGGAAAGCCGTCACGATGTACATCATGTTGCCAACCACAATCGGAGAACCTTCGTGACCACGGTTAACACCGGTTGCGAATGTCCAGGCCATTTTCAGGTTTTTGATATTGCCTTTGTTGATTTGTGCCAGGGCGCTGTAACCCTGGTTATTGTGTTGACCACGAGGATGTGCCCAGTTATTGGCATCTTTCATGGCAGCTTCCTGGTCAGCCGCGGCATACGCCATGGCTGGTAAGGCGAGCGCAACGCTGGCTGCAATACCAAAAGCAGTTTTAATTTTGATCATAGTTATATCTCCGGAAGAAAAATCCCAAAAGGATCCATCACAAATTGCAATTAAAAATTGCGCTGTGCTTAAATTGCCACTGGCACTAGGATTTCCAGAGCTGTTACTTATCCCGCAAAGGATAGATGTCACTGATTAAGCGTTTGTAACTGTAATATAAATAGCCCCCCGAAACAGCCAGCCAGTTTTGGGTTTTATTCATGGGCCAGATAAGGAATTTTTCTTAAAACTTTATAGAATTGCTTTTTTTTTGTATCATTTTGTCTTCGAAGGCCATGTCCTAGTGTGCCCTTCAGGTAATGGTGCCATCCAATCAATGATGGCGGCACCTTTTTACTTGATTATAAAGGTAGACACTGACTGTGCTGAGACCCTGGCATTACTCACTGGTATTGGACAAAGCTTCACCACACTCCATCCACCAGCAACTCATAGAACACTTTCGCGCCATGATAGAAGGCGGCGCGTGGCTAGGCGGCAGCGCTCTGCCCAGCTCACGTGACATTGCCCAGCGCCTGGGTATCAATCGCAAAACGGTGTCACGGGTCTATGAAGAACTGTCGGCACAAGGCCTGATTTACACCGAGCCCAAACGTGGCACCTTTGTTTCGCAGTCACCACGTTCCGATCGCCCTGGCCCACCTCACCCCCGCAGCCTGACGCCATTCCGGCCCGAGCCGGATAGTGCAGCCAGCAGCATTTATCAGCTCATCCAGAAAATCACGGCGCACCATATTCGCCGCGTTGCCTTGCATATGCACAAATTACGGCCACACGATTACGACGTGACTGGCCTGTTTAATCTCAAACATATGCTGGCAAATCTGCTCGCGCATGAGAGACGCTACCTGGTGTCGCCTGACCATATCACCTGCGGCACCTGGCCGGTGTTGCAAACCGCGCTGATGCATCACCTCAGCAGCATAGACGGCTGCCTGCTATTAGGGCATCAGGCCAGCGTAGCACTGGAAGTAGCGCTGCAACGGCAAGGCATACAGGTATTACGCCTACCGGCCATCGGCGATGGCCAGGCGCACGAGTTTATTGAGCAAATTGAAAAGTTTTGCATTAACTATCCCGTGTCTTCCTTATGGTGTGATACGTCAGCCTTGTTTGACACACAAACAACAGAAGCGGCACAGACGCTGGTAGCGCAAAAGCTGGCCGACTACCACTTGCTACTGATTGATGATCAGCGCGCGCACCTGCCATTTATTCAACCCAACCAGCCGCTATCAAGCAGATATGCCAAAAGCATCTTGCTCGCCAGCCTGTATGGCGAGTGCTGCGATATGTTTAACCTGTGCTACCTGGCCAGCAATCTCGGCTTTTCGGCCGAGTTTATTAATGAACTGAATGTTCAGCAACAGCAATCATCCTTGCTCAACATGCTGGCGCAAAGTGAGCTGATTAAACGCGGTGAATATAAAAAACTGCTGACTACCATACACCGCTTCCTGCAGCAAAGCTAAACCCACAAAGCTAAATGCTTAGTGAGTATCCATAACCATCCACCACCACTATCATCTATCGTCATGGGGCTCACAACACCCAGTCCACAACCAGTTTGGCTGCAATCAACCACCAAAAAGACAGGAAAAACTCCTATTTACAGCCAAAATACGCTTTTTAATCATCAGCTTAAATTGAGCGGCAGTGATGGCATGCAAAATGCTAAACATAGATTGGGAGTGAGCTATCACTAGGACCGATACCAGCAGACTGCATATCCGCCGGTATCGGGGTAGACACTCCCTCACTTGCGTATTGATCTCATGCAAAAAAGGCACCGCAGATGCGGTGCCTTTTGCTTGGTCGCTACTTAAATGAGCGAGCCAGAAATTACTCTTGGCCGATTTGGTACACTTCGTAGCTGGTTTCTACAATTTTACCAGTCGCGGCATCAACTTCGACTTTCACTTCTTCGTTGTCAGCTTCCAGAATGTCAAACTCGTAAGACGCTTTGCCATCTGGCTCTAACTCATACTCAACTTCAACCACTTTGCCTGGATGTGCGGCCAATGCAGTGGCTTTTGCCTCTTCTTCAGACACCTTGGCCAAGGCTTTAAAACGCTCATCAGTGGCGGCGACTTCTTCTTCCACTTCAGTGACTTTGCCAGTTTTAGCGCTGCACTCAATATCCCAGGCTTTACCATCGTTTGACTGCACATCAAACTCATACACCAATTGCTTGCGCTCAGACTTGGCTTCCAGTTTAACGATTTTGCCGTCGTGCTTGGACAATGCGGCTTTTACGCACTTGCCCAGGCTATCGTACGCTTTTGGCTTGATGGTTTCGTGGTCAGCGAATGCTTGACCGGACAACACACCGCATAACGCGGCAGCTAATAATGACGCTTTCATTTGCATAATGATCTCCTTGTTTAAAGTCATGAATGAAAAACGCGAAACACCCGCTAGGGACGCATGCTTCGTGAATTCACAACGCGAAAAGGATAACAAAAACGCGGTAAGCTTTTGAAAATATTACACCTTATTAACAAAATGGCTACAGTCAACCATTTCACAAACGGCCAGCCTGCTGGACTACACCGCCACTGGCGCCTTGATCGCAGGATACGGATCGTAGTTTTCTAAGGTGAAATCCTCAAACTTAAAGGCAAACAAGTCTTTGACAGCAGGGTTAATGCGCATGGTTGGCAAGGCGCGTGGCGTACGCGACAATTGCTCTTTGACCTGCTCCATATGGTTGCTGTAAATATGGGCATCGCCCAGCGTGTGCACAAAGTCACCCAGTTGCAAATCGCACACTTGTGCCACCATCATGGTTAATAAGGCATAAGAGGCGATATTGAATGGCACGCCGAGAAAAATATCTGCACTGCGCTGATACAGCTGGCAACTCAACTTGCCATCCGCCACATAAAACTGAAAAAAGGCATGGCAAGGAGGTAATTTCATGCGCTCGACATCTGCCACGTTCCAGGCCGAGACAATCAAACGTCGCGAATCTGGCGTCTGTTTGATCTGGTTAACCACTTGCGTGATCTGGTCAATGTGGCTGCCGTCTGGCTTGGGCCAGTTGCGCCACTGATAGCCATAGACCGGGCCCAGATTTCCCTGCTCGTCTGCCCATTCATCCCAGATTTTGACACCGTGCTCTTTCAGGTAGGCAATATTGGTGCTGCCCTGCAAAAACCACAGCAACTCATGAATAATCGATTTTAAATGGACTTTTTTGGTCGTTAGTAGCGGGAAGCCCTCAGCCAGATTAAATCGCATCTGGTAACCAAATACCGAGGTGGTACCGGTGCCGGTGCGATCGGTTTTCACATGCCCATGTGCAAGTACGTGGTTCAATAAATCATGATACTGCTGCATAGACAGACTCCCGCGGCGAGTTAAGTATTGGCGACAATAAACGCTTTAATGGCATCGACACTGACATCCATCACGGTGGATGTTTGTGGCAGATCCTCTAAACCGGCCAGACTGGCTGGACGCTCAGGCACTTCTCCTAGAGCTTCGACAATCGCATCTTCAAACTTGGCTGGCAAGGCGGTTTCGAGCACCAGCATCGGGACATCGGCTTTGCGCTGTTCCAGCGCCACCTTGAGGCCATCTGCGGTGTGGGTATCAATGGTGACACCATAGGTTGCCTTGGTGGCGCGGATGGTTTGCATGCGGTGTGCATGGTTGCTATGACCAGACACAAAGCCAAACCCGGCCACTTTGGCAAAATAGCCTTGTGCCTTCAAATCAAACTGGCCACCGGCATCCACCGCAGACCATAATTCGCGCACTTTGTCGCCATCCCGGCCGACCAGATCATAAATAAAGCGCTCAAAGTTGGAGGCTTTGCTAATGTCCATAGAAGGACTGGAGGTATGGTAAGTATTGGCCGAACCACGTGGTGCGTAAACGCCGGTATTAAAGAATTCGTCCAGCACATCGTTTTCGTTGGTGGCCACCACTAATTGGTCAATCGGCAAGCCCATCATGCGCGCAATATGCCCGGCGCAGACATTGCCAAAGTTACCGCTAGGCACGGTAAAGCTGACTTTCTGGCTATTGTTGCTCGTCACCGCCAGGTAGCCTTTAAAGTAATAGACAATTTGTGCCGCAATGCGACCCCAGTTAATGGAGTTCACGGCACCGATTTTGTATTGTGCTTTAAACGCATGGTCGTTAGACACGGCCTTCACCATATCTTGCGCATCATCAAACACGCCTTTCACGGCGATATTGAAAATATTGTCGTCTTTCAAGCTGAACATTTGCGCAGTCTGGAAACGGCTCATTTTCTGGTAAGGCGACAGCATGAAAACACGCACGCCTTGTTTGCCACGCATGGCGTATTCGGCCGCAGAGCCGGTATCGCCAGACGTTGCGCCGAGAATATTGGTGGTTTGGCCAGTCTTGGCCAGCACATACTCAAACAGATTACCCAGCAACTGCATGGCCATATCTTTAAACGCCAGCGTCGGACCGTTGGATAAGCTCAGCAGATAGAGATTATCTTCCAGCTTGAGCGTAGGCGTAATATCTTCTGCATTTTGGCCTGCACGTACGTATTGATACACCTCAGCACGGTAAGTTTTATCGATGATCGCTTTCAGGTCAGCGTGCGGAATATCGCTGTTATCCACCAAGCGTGACAGGATGGCAAACGCCAGGTCACGATAATTCATGCCGCGCATGGCGTTCAAGTCAGCATCGCTAAACTGCGGATACTGCTCAGGCAAGTACAAACCACCATCTGGTGCCAAGCCACCCAGCAAAATTTCACTAAATGTTAAAGCAGGCGACTGCCCGCGGGTACTGATATATTTCATTGCATTTAACCTATGCTCAAATTAGCGTGACAGTGCTTCCATGCGGATTTTGGTCACACCGGCGGCGATGGCTGGCAGCGCTTCAATATTGGCAATCGCTGCATCCATGATTTTTTCTTGCGTGGTGTGGGTCAGAATCACGATATCGGCTTCTGACTCGCCCTCGGCTGGCTCTTTTTGCAACATGGCATCAATCGAGATTTGCAGGTCAGCCAACACTTTGGTGATATCGGCCATCACGCCTGGTTTGTCAGACGCACGCAAGCGCAGGTAGTAAGCAGAATGCACCTCGCTAATCGGCAAAATTGGCAGCACTTGTTGCTGGTCTAACTGATAGCCCAGATAAGCGACACGTTGCTCGGCCTTGGTGCCTTGCAGGCGCGCAATATCGACCAGGTCAGCGACCACGGCACTGGCCGTTGGCTCAGCACCGGCACCCGCACCGTAATACAAAGTGGGGCCGACGGCATCACCCTTCACTACTACGGCGTTCATGGCGCCATCTACGTTCGCAATCAGGCGCTTTTCAGGAATCAGCGTTGGATGCACGCGCAACTCAACTCCTGCTTGTGTATTTTTGCTGATACCGAGCAATTTCACGCGATACCCTAACTCCTGCGCGTATTGAATATCTTTCAGGTTAAGCTTGGTAATGCCCTCGGTGTAAGTGTGCTCAAACTGCACCGGCATGCCGAACGCAATGCTGGCCATAATCGTCAGTTTGTGCGCGGCATCAATGCCTTCCACGTCGAACGTCGGGTCTGCTTCAGCATAGCCCAAACGTTGCGCTTCTTTCAGCACGTCGGCAAAGGCCAGGCCTTTGTCGCGCATCTCGGTCAGGATAAAGTTAGTCGTGCCATTGATAATACCCGCGACCCACTCTACTTTGTTGGCACTCAGGCCTTCACGTAAGGCCTTGATGATAGGAATACCACCCGCCACTGCCGCTTCAAAAGCGACAATCACGCCTTTGTCAGACGCAGCTCTAAAAATCTCATTACCGTGCACAGCCAGCAAGGCTTTGTTGGCCGTTACCACATGTTTGCCATTAGCAATCGCGGTTAATACCAGCTCTTTAGCCACGGTGTAGCCACCAATCAGCTCGACAACAACATCAATCTCAGGATTATTGACGACGGCAAAAGCATCATCTGTCACCGCCACCTGGCCGCCAGTCACCTGTTTTGCCAGCTCAAGATTGCGGTCAGCCACTTGCACAATGCGGATATGGCCACCCAGACGGCGCGTGATTTCAGACTGGTTACGGGTCAACACCGTATATGTGCCACCGCCGACGGTACCGATGCCCAACAACCCTACTTTTAATTCTTTCATACTTATACTCACCATTGATGGCTTGCGCGCACGCTCACCTTATTTTGAATGTTGTTTATTTTGCATGCTTCTTGCGATAGCTATCGAGGTAACGGCCGATACGCGTCATCGCTTCGGTCAAATCATCGACATTGGGCAAGAAAACCACCCTGAAATGATCAGGGGATTTCCAGTTAAAACCAGTGCCCTGCACCAGCAGTACTTTTTCTTCCAGCAGCAAATCGAGAATAAATTGCTGGTCATCGGCAATCGGATACATCACCGGATCCAGCTTGGGAAACAGATACATGGCTGCGGCTGGTTTCACGCAGGTGACGCCAGGCATGGCAGTAAGCATGTCATACGCCAGATCACGCTGTTTGCACAGGCGACCACTAGGCGCGACCAGGTCATTGATACTCTGATAGCCACCCAGTGCGGTTTGGATCGCCAATTGCCCGGGCACATTGGCACACAAGCGCATGGAGGCCAGCATATTCAGGCCTTCGATATAATCTTTGGCATCTTTTTTATCGCCAGAGATGATCATCCAGCCAGAGCGGTAGCCACAGGCGCGGTAGTTTTTGGACAAGCCGTTAAAGGTCACAAACAGCACATCATCCGCCAGCGAGGCAATAGAAGTATGTGTGTTGCCGTCGTACAGCACCTTGTCATAAATTTCGTCGGCGAAAATCACCAGACCATGGTGACGGGCAATCTCGATAATGCCTTCTAGCGTTTCCTTAGGATACAAGGCACCGGTCGGGTTATTCGGGTTGATAATCACAATGCCTTTGGTATTGGCCGTGATTTTGTTTTCAATATCTTCAAGATCAGGCAACCAGCCTGACTGCTCGTCACAGACATAATGGCGCGCCGTGCCGCCCGCTAGGTTCACCGCAGCGGTCCATAATGGGTAGTCAGGCATAGGCACCAGAATCTGGTCGCCATTATTGAGCAGGCCCTGCATGGCCATCACAATCAGCTCAGAGACACCGTTGCCGATGATGATGTCATCGATGGTCACCCCCGTAATATTCTTTTGCTGGGTGTAATGCATGATGGCTTTACGCGCCGCGAACAAGCCTTTCGAATCCGTGTAACCAGAGGCTTGATCCATATTGTGGATCACGTCCTGAACGATTTCTTCTGGTGCATTAAAACCGAACGGCATCGGATTGCCGATGTTCAGCTTGATTATGCGCTGGCCGTCTTCTTCCATCTGGCGTGCACGTTGCAATACCGGGCCGCGGATGTCGTAACAGACGTTACTGAGTTTGCTGGATTTATTGACTGGCTTCATCGCTGGTTAACAAACACATCTGGCGTGTGTTAAGCTCTTAAAGTAAAACTTTCATTCTACCTGCAAACCCTTGCTACATCAATGAACCTGAGACCTTTGCCGGGCTCTGAAACTGTAGATTTAAACGGAATTTTCATCCTGGCCAACTTGCAGATGAGCCACGATTACAAGCTATGAAACTACACCTACATACCAGCGAACAGCAATATCAAATTAATGGCGTCGATAGCAATGCGGTGATCATTAATCGCCAGCGTTATGCGCAGCCCGTGATTGTGAGTGAACAGGCCTTAAGCACAGACTGGTTTCAAGGGCCATGGGCCACGCTGGATGCACAGCGATTAGCAGCCATACTGGACTTCAGCCCGGAAGTGGTTTTACTAGGCACTGGCGATAAGCAGCGCTTTATTCACCCAAGGCATACGCAGGCTTTCCTGGCAGCCAACATTGCCGTGGAATGCATGACCACAGCTGCGGCCTGCCGTACTTTTAACATTCTGACCGCTGAAGGCCGCAAAGTCGTCGCCGCCCTGCTACTGGAATCCCACCTGGCTGAATCCGCATAAATGCGTGACTATTGCGGCTTAAGTGTCACCTGCAAGCCGTCAGCCGTCACTTGCAAATCGGTGGGCTGATAATGGCGGCCCGCATAGCTTAACTCTTCAGGTTTCACCTCATATAACACCAACTGGTTCAGCCATTTACTCCCTAAATCTTTGGCTAACTGTTGGACCAAGCTATTCCACTCACCATTCGCGCCATCCAGTTGAAAAGAATCTAGCGCAGGCTGATCTAGCACCACCGCATTGCGTGCCGGGTCAAATTTGACCAAGCCAGACAACCCTAATTTACCCGTGGCGGCATTGGAGAACAAATCGCTTTGCACATGAGCATCCATCAAGGTGTGAATCCGGCCTGACGCAGGATCCATCGAAACCAGTGCATTAGACAACTGCACATGAAACACTTTCATCAACGTGAGTGGTTTTGCCAGTTTGTGATTGAGTTTTTGCTGTAACTGCGCGGTGTTCATTTTCACCGTTCGATCGCCCATACTCACACAGTGTGTCAGCAACAACCCTAGCAAAACCACCGTAGAAACGCTTTTTAAAACACGCATTTGTAAGCCTTATTTAACACTTGCAACATTCGACAAAAATTGACAATCACCCAGACTGCATACGATAAGATCGTGTGCAATGAAAAAAATTTCACATACCCAATCTGCTTTTACGCTTGTTGAAATGGTCGTCGTTATATTGATTCTATCAGCGCTGGCAGTGACTGCCTATGCACGTATCGCGCAGATAGATACACAGGCCAGACTGGCATCGCTACAATCATTCAAAGCCAACGTGCTGTCCACCGCCACCATGGCCAAAGGCATGTGCATGTCAGACCCACTTTGCGACGGCAACCAGAATGCGCCATCGGCCAACATCAATGGCAACACCATTTATTTCAGCCACGGCTACCCGGTGGGTTGGCTGGGCAATGAAGATGGTGCCGGTAGCTTGTATCAACTGCTAGATACTGGCAAATTTTCAGTTCAACCGGCGCTGTCTGACACCAATCGCGCCACCTACACCCTGCAAGGCGCGAGAGATAGTAACCACTGCAAGCTGGAATATACGATCACCACGGGCGCAGCCAATGCAGGGCTGAGCGTCACCATCGACAGCGCTGGCTGCTAATCACCTAATAACCATCGTCATAAAAAAGAAAGGCAGTGTGTTTTCACAACACACTGCCTGTTTATTGCTCGCTGATGCTTTAAAGATTTTTGGTCGATAAAGTCAGTGTGGCATTGGTACCACCGAAACCAAAGCTGTTCGACAACGCGGTTTGAATGCGTGCATTAGCAATCGGGCTGCGCACAATATTCAAGCCTTCAGCCGCCGGATCCAGCGTTTCGATGTTAGCAGAGGCGGCAATAAAGCCGTGCTGCATCATCAATAAGGTATAAATGGCTTCATTTACGCCCGCAGCACCCAAGGCATGGCCTGACAATGACTTGGTCGAGGCAATCGCTGTCTTGCTATTGTCGCCAAACACGGCACGAATGGCTTCCAGCTCTTTAGTATCGCCCACCGGCGTGCTGGTGCCATGGGTATTAATGTAGTCGATGTCTTCAGGATTAATCCCCTGCAACGCCTGCTGCATACAGCGCACGGCGCCTTCACCACTCGGTGCCACCATGTCGTAACCGTCTGAGGTCGCACCGTAGCCTATCACCTCGGCATAAATCTGTGCGCCACGTGCTTTGGCGTGCTCGTACTCTTCGAGCACCACAATGCCGCCGCCACCAGAAATCACAAAACCATCGCGGTCGGCATCATAGGTCCGTGAGGCTTTTTCAGGCGTTTCGTTATATTTGCTCGATAAGGCGCCCATGGCATCAAACAGGTAGCTCATGGTCCAGTGCTCTTCTTCACCACCGCCAGCAAACACAATATCCTGCTTACCGAGTTGAATCTGCTCAACCCCGGCGCCAATACAGTGCGCGCTGGTTGAACAGGCAGAACTAATGCCGTAGTTCACCCCCTTGATTTTGGCACCAGTGGCCAGGCAAGCGGCAATGCCGCTGCTCATGGTTTTGGTCACCATATACGGCCCAACACGACGAATGCCTTTTTCTGCCAGCGTATTGGTGCCTTCCAGCATGCTTTCAGTGGACGTGCCACCGGCACCGACAATCAGGCCGGTGCGCACATTGGAGACCAACTCTTCCGGCAGGTTGGCATCAGCAATCGCTTCCTGCATCGCCAGCCAGGCGTAAGCATGGCCTTTTGCCATAAAACGCAACAGCTTGCGATCAATCAAGGCCTCAACATCCAGATTTTTGATCGACCCTGCGACATGCGAACGCAAACCGCGCTCGGCATACTCAGGTTGATAAGTAATACCAGAGCGGCCTGCTTGCAAGCTGTCCAGTACTTCCTGTTTGTTATTACCAAGACTTGATACGATACCAAATCCTGTAATCACTACGCGACGCATTGCGCCTCCCATTCACTTCAAAAACTGTAAAGACGACTAGAAATTGTCCGTGCTGGTAAACAACCCGACACGCAAATCACTGGCATTATAAATCTCACGGCCATCCACTTCCATACGTGCATCGGCAATCCCCATCACCAGCTTGCGCATAATCACACGTTTTAAATCAATGTGATAGCGCACCAGCTTAGCTGACGGCAGGACTTGACCAGTAAACTTTACCTCACCAGAGCCCAGCGCACGCCCACGGCCAGGGCCGCCTTTCCAACCCAGGAAGAAACCCACCAACTGCCACATGGCATCAAGACCCAAACAGCCTGGCATCACTGGATCACCCGTAAAGTGGCATTCAAAAAACCACAAATCTGGGCGAATATCGAGTTCTGCAATAATTTCGCCTTGGCCGTATTTTCCACCCTCATCAGAAATCTTGACGATACGGTCAAACATTAACATCGGCGGCAATGGCAACTGTGCGTTACCTTCGCCGAACATCTCACCCCGGCCACAAGCCAACAAATCTTCTTTGCTGAAACTGCTTTTTCTAGTCATGTATTTTTTAGATTTTTAGTATAAAACAATATTTTCGCCGGAAATTGCGTTTAGTGAAAGCTTTTTGTCATCCAACAACTATACCGACCTGTATACTTTTTGTGAAAATGTAGGTAGTATTCACTAAATTGTTACTGAATTTTACAACTTGATAATGCCCAGCCCAACAAGCTTTAAAGGATAATCCAAGACTATTATCAAGGTTTGTAATTACAAATTAGTTACAATTAAACGCAATCCAACATTTAACCTCATCAGGAAATCAGGCATGCAAGATCAACAACTCAACGATTGGCGTACCCATGCGCTCACATTAGAGTCTGAAGTTAACAAAGTCGTCGTCGGTCAGGAAAACCCCGTACGCCTGATCACCACTGCCGTGTTTGCGCGCGGCCATGTGCTGCTTGAAGGTGACGTGGGCGTGGGTAAAACCACCTTGCTGCGTGCTTTTACGCGTGGGATTGGCGGCGGTTACCAACGGATTGAAGGCACCATTGACTTGATGCCTAACGACCTGGTGTATCACACCTATCTGGGTGAAGATGGCAAACCGCACGTCAGCCCAGGCCCACTGCTGATGTCAGGCCAGGATTTATCGATTTTCTTTTTTAACGAAATCAACCGCGCCCGCCCGCAAGTGCACTCGCTGATGTTGCGTGTCATGGCTGAGCGTACGCTGACCGCATTTAATAAAGAACATTACTTCCCGCACATGCTGGTTTTTGCTGACCGTAACCAGGTCGAGCGTGAAGAAACTTTTGATATCCCGTCTGCGGCACGCGACCGTTTCATGATGGAAATCCCGATTGTGGTGCCGCCTGCGCACGACATTATGGAGTCATTGATTTTTGATACGCGCTTCCACGATGTGGATCAGCTGATTTCAAATGTGCCTGCCGACATCCTCAAGTTTGACCAATTGAACAGCTTTGCCAAGGTCATTCAGGAAAACATCCAGGCCAGCCCTGCCCTGCGTAAATATGCGCTGGACTTGTGGCTGGCGACCAAAGACCCGGTGGCTTATGGTGTCAAAGTATCCAATGTCGATATGAAGCGCCTGGTGCTCAGTGGCGCTAGCCCACGCGGCATGGGCATGCTGTTGCGTGCGGCGCGCGTCAACGCCTGGCTCAACAATCGTCAGGCTGTGGTGCCAGAAGATATTCACGCCGTGTTCCACGAAACGATTGCACACCGCCTGGTATTTAGCCCTGTGTACGAGATGCGCCGGACCGAGATCGCACGTGAATTGCTGACGGGCATTGTGAATGCCGTTGCTGCGCCTTAATAGCTGACGGCTGAGACGCTATGGAACTCATTAAGGAATTCAGCTACCACATTGGCTGGCGCTCGCGTTCGCGTCGGCCTGGGCGGCATAAAAGCAACCAGCGCGGCATGGGCATGGAGTTTCGTGGCCACACCACACTGCTGTCCTACCCCGACCCGCGCCGGATTGATATTCGCCAAACCATCCGCGACCCGATGGAACAAGTGTATGTGCGCATTTTTAACCAAAAAAGCGCAACGCCAGTGTTTGTGATGTGTGATATGTCAGGCTCCATGCAATACGGCACGCCGCATACCAAATTGGTCACTGCCGCGCAGATCACACGTTCAGTCGCGCAGTCGGCCAGCCGCAATACGGACCCGGTCGGCTTCATCGGCTTTGATGACGACGTGCGTGACGATTGGCTGAGCACTTTGTCTTTGCGTCCGCACACCATGTTTGACCTGGCAGATCGGCTGGAGAACCACTTGCCGAATGAGGTAGGGGCTAATGCCTTGCTGGAAAGTGTGCGACTTTTGCCTCGCGAGCGTAGCCTGATTTTTCTGGTCTCGGACTTTCACATGCCGTTGCCACAACTGGAAGAAGCCTTGCTACTGATGCTGCGCCACCATATTGTGCCGGTGGTGTTGTGGAATAGCACCGAATACAAACAGTTGCCGGAATTCGGTATTACCAGTATCAACGACCCCGAAACCGGCGAGCGCCGCACTTTATTTTTGCGCGCGTCTTATCGTCAACGCATTCTGGAAGCCTTTGCCGCCAGACGCCAGGCGATTGAAGATATTTTTATGAGATTTGATATGCAGCCTTTTTTTGTGGAAGACACTTTTGATGCAGACTTGCTCACCGATTACTTCCACCAATACGTGCCTGCTTAAGGAAAGCGACCGATGAAAGCGCGCAACCATTTATTATCGTTACTCTTCGCAGCGACATTACTCGTTACGGCCATCAGCAGTTCGGCCGATGTCGTTTTACCCTCGGTAGACAGTCGATTTGTCAGCGTCAAAGAAATCAACCCTAGCCGTGATGCGGGCTATGTGGTGGGCGACAAACTGCAACGCACCATGATACTTACCGTCAAGCAGCCTTATGTCCTGATTAAAGAGTCTTTGCCGATTGTCGGGTATGAGCACAGATACCGCGGCCAGGTCTCCGGCATTGAGTTAACTGGGATTGACATCGAAGAACAGCGTGAAAGCAAGCAGTCCGTGTATACCATCCGTCTGGAATACCAGGTGTTTAAAATTGGACGCGTGGCTAAACCGGCGATATTAAGAGGCGAAATTGTTAAACTGCGCCAGCAGGGCAGCAAAGACGTCAAACAATTCCGCATGCCATCGTTTAACTTCCGCACCTCGCCGCTTTCAGTCTATGGTGAAGTCAACCTCAAAAACGAATTGAGCCCGTTTGTCGCACCACTTAAATTACATGCGGACAAAGAATGGCTGGCGCTAAAAATCGCAGCAGGCGTGTTAGCCGCCAGCTTATTGGCGTTGTTATATATTTTAGGTGCGCGTACCTGGCTGCCTTATATGGGCGGTGCCTTTGCCAAGGCCTATCGTAAGATCAACAAGTTGCCGGAAGACGAACAAGGCTTGCAACAGGCCATTTCGACCGTGCATGCGGCCTTGCATCAGGTCGCCGGCCAGAGCGTTTTTGGTAATGGTGTTGAGCATTTCTTGCAGACAAAACCCGCTTTTTCGGTCGCCAAACCTGAGATCGAACGTTTTTTTGCACTATCGCGCCAGATATTTTTTGATAGCCACACGCCGCTGGACCTCGGCATGCCGCCTAAACAATGGCTGAAAAAATTCTGCCGCCAGATGCGTGATTGCGAACGCGGCTTACGCCCAGAGGTACACGCATAATGGCATTCACACACCCCTGGCTGCTATGGGCGCTGCCGTTGGCGCTATTACCGCTATTACTTGAGCGCGCCCACAGCAGGCATTATTCGTGGATAGGCTTGTTGCCGCCTGACCCGCTGTCGAGCACCATTGGCTTTCTGCTCAAGGTGCTGGCGGTGGTCAGTATCGTGTTTATTATTCTTGGTCTGGCCGGCCCACATAGCCTGGAGCAGCAAATCGAGCGTACCGGCGTCGGCGCGCAAATCGGTCTGGTGTTAGATCGCAGTGCCAGTATGGATGACCCGTTTGCAGGCGATAAAGATGGTCATGTTGGCGAAACCAAATCAGTAGCAGCAGCGCGCATCATGACCAGCTTTGTCGAGCATCGTAGCAACGACATGATGGGCCTGATTACGTTTAGTAACTCTGCCATGTATGTCCTGCCATTGACCGAAAACAAAGAAGCCATGCTGTCCGCCATCCAGGCCACCGCGGGTAACTCTTTGTTTCAAACCAATATTGGCGGCGGCCTGACCAGTGCCGTTGAGTTGTTTAAAGATATGCCAGACTCAGGCTCACGCGTAATTATCCTGATTTCGGATGGCGCCGGACGTGTCAGTGACATGGTGCAGCAAAAACTGCGCGATTGGCTACAACGTTACAATATCGGCCTGTATTGGATTGTGTTGCGCCAGCCAGGCGGGGTCACGATTTTTGACCCGAAATATGCTGAAAGCAGCTATACCGGCCCGATGCCCAGCGAGGTGTTGCTCTATCAGTTTTTTCAAACCTTGCGCACGCCATTTAGCGCTTATGAAGCCGCTGACCCCAAATCACTTGAAGCAGCAATCGCGGACATTAATAGCCGCGAAAAAAAACCAATTCAATATCTGGAAAAGATTCCTGGCCACGATTACACCAACGTGTGTTACTGGATTGCATTCGTCATGATTGCCTTCTTGCTGGCTGTTAAATATTTGGAGATACACACATGGCGCTCAGCGTAAATAAACTGGTGACCGGCCTGATAGTCGTAGCAATCGCCTCTGTCGCCACGATGGCTTATAGCTGGCAACGCATCCAGCAAGTAGAGGCGTTTAATGCCGCGATTGCCGCCGCCAAAAGTCCGCAAACTGACCAGCAAAGCTTTGAAGCGAAATATGCCGTAGCCTATTGGCTAGGCAAAAATGAGCGTTACAAAGAATCCACCCTGCTGTTTACCAAATTGATCGACCAGGCATCAGCCAGCCAACGTGCAGCGATTTTGCACAACGTCGGTAATATGTTTTTCCTGCGTGCGATCCAACTAACCGGTGGCAACGACAACAGCACCCGTGACGAGCTGGAATATCTGCTGTCACAAGCGGCGACTTCTTACAAAACCGCGCTCAAAGCAGATAACAGCAACTGGGGCACACGCCGTAATTTTGACCGTGTGCTGGGCCTGCTGCCAGAAAAACCGACGCCGGGCGTGGGTGAGTCAGACAACCCAGGGTTAATCATGGGCAACATCCCTAACGGTTTGCCGTAAAACAACGCATTACACGCAAACCATTTGACTGAATATTATTGACTGGCATCCCATGAAGATCTGGCTAAGACACTTTATAAAGCACCGTGATACGGCCCTGCTAGCGCTGGCGCTGTTGTTCTTGCTGGGGGCTATTTTGCGGCCAAGCATCCCGTTCAAGCACAATATCTACGCCTATTTTTTGGTGGCTGATATTTCGCAAAGTATGAATGCCGAAGACATGATACTCAACGGTAAAAAAGTCTCGCGCATGGCTTACATGCAAAACATGATGCATGAGGTGGTCGCCTCACTGCCCTGCGGCACCAAGGTCAGTATCGGCATGTTTGCCGGTAACTCGGTAGCCGCCATGTATGCACCGATTGAAGTCTGCAGCAACTTTGCCGCGATCCAAGACACCATCGCGCATCTGGACTGGCGTATGGCCTGGTCTGGTAATAGCCGCGTGCGAGAAAGCCTGTTTGTCACTGCCAAAGTGGTACGTGCCATGCCAGAACCGGCACAAGTGCTGTATTTTACCGATGGTGAAGAAGCACCAAAACTGCACGCGTTTAACACCAAAAACCTCGAAGAATTTCAAGGCGGCGATGAATGGCTGTTTGTCGGCATAGGCTCAGAAGAAGGTGTGGCGATTCCCAAGCTCAGCCCGGAAAATCAGGTGATTGGTTACTGGTCTAACGAGAGTTTTGCCATGCAACCAGGCATTGCACAGATTTCGGAAAGCACTTTGGGCGTGCGCGATGACAACATTGCCTATGGTGACAATGACCGCTTTATCTCCAAACTTTCAACAGAATACTTACAAAGTCTGACCAAAGAGATAGGCGCAACCTACATTAAAGGCGATAGCACTTACAACGTGCTGCAAGCCATGAAAGAACAAAAACCTGCCCGCCGCGATATTGCCCCGCTGCCGCTGCATTGGTTATTTGCCACATTGGCAGGATTGTGTGTGTTGGGCACTTATGCCAGCCGTCACCCCTGGCGCCAGATCAGACAAAACCTCAAGATTTACCGCAATGAGATTCGCGCCAGATTCTCGGTACGCGCGGAATCCGTGGCGCATGACAACCATTTTCAATAGCAAACACGGTTACTCCCGCAGACCCCACTTTAGCCAGACGCGCAATGACTTTAACACTTGCGCGTCTGCTTGATCAGGCAAAATCAGCAGCCGCTTGGGCTGCAGCCAGTGTGTTAAAAAATGCAGACTGTCTTGCACATGCAAAGCACCCGCCTCTTGTAGCTGAACCACCTCCGTGACATGCAATACCAGGCAAGCAGGATGCACCACGCTATCTGGCTGCAGTTTAAAAGACCAAAGCTCTCCACACGTGTTGGTCAGGGTCATCTGCCCGAACACATCCACCCTCAGAGACTGCACACTCCATGGCCAACGTGTGGCGGGCAACTGCATCCACTGCCAAAGGCAAGCCAATAAATAGATTAATAACCCCTGTGCCGCCCAGGTTGGTGGCAAACAATACAGTAGGCTAAACACCACCAGCATTGAAAATAAACACCACCAACCCCATAAAAAGAGTGAGGGTCGGAGGCGCAGACCAATTTCACTTGATAGAATAGCTTTTTTCATCGCAATTGTGCGGGCGGCCCATGCAAGCATGCCCTGCCCAAGAAGGAACTCCATTTATGTCCAGCCCAGCAAACTCCTGGCAAGCTTATTTAACCTCGCAAGGCGCGCAATTCAATGCGGCAGGCGAAGCTTCATTCCCCGCCGCCACAGCCAATGCCCAATTATTTGACCTCTCCAGTAGCGGACTGATTGCCATCAGCGGTGCTGACAGCCAGACCTTTTTGCAAGGGCAAGTCACTAACGATATTAAACTGCTTGCCCAAGGCGCGCAATTTAATGGTTACTGCACGCCTAAAGGGCGCATGCTAGCCTTATTTTTCACCGTCATGATCGATGATGTCATTTACCTGCAATGCCCGCGTGACTTGATCCCTGACCTGGTCAAACGCTTGCGTATGTATGTGCTGCGCAGCAAAGTGCTGGTAGAAGACGCCAGTGAGCAGATGGTAGCGCTAGGCCTGGCCAGTGACACACTGGCAGCCACGATCACAGCATTCCCCGCCGCGCCCTATCAACAAGCACAAACGGAAAATGGCACGCTGATACGCCTGGCAGACGCAGGCGCACAACAACGTGCCTTATGCATCGTCTCTCGCGAACAAGCCACCACGAGCTGGCAATCGTTGTCAGCCACCTTCACCCCCACCAGCAGCGCGCAGTGGGAGGCATTAGAGATTCAGGCAGGGATTCCGCAAGTGTATGCCGCCACCAAAGAGCAGTTTGTACCGCAAATGGTGAACCTGGATGCACTCAATGGCATCAACTTCAAAAAAGGCTGTTATACCGGCCAAGAGATCGTGGCACGCACGCATTATCTGGGCAAGGTCAAACGCAGAACCATGCTCGCCCATTTAAGTGCAGGCACACAGATGCCACAAGCGGGCGACAGCTTGCATGACGGCCAGCAGCAAGAGGCCGGGCAATTGGTGCGCGTCGCACCTGCTGCCGACAATGGCTGGTGGGTCCTGGCGGAATGCCGCTTAGAGGCTAAAGAAGCAGGTGCAATCAGCTGGCAGGGCCAGGCACTAGATTTTAAAGAATTACCTTATTCTCTGCCCTAAGACGTTTGAGCAATAAAAAAGGCGCTTTAAGCGCCTTTTTTATTCAAACTGTTTATGGCGCTGCAGGTGGACTGACAGCATCCACGGGGCTCGAAGGTTTAGCCTGCGTCGTCGCCGCATCCGTACTCGATAGTTTTGAGTCTACCGGCTTGGCATCCAACGGTGACGTCGGCTTGTTGCTGGCAGGCTGTTTATTCTGAATCACCTGAAAAAACACCTCATCCTGCTTGACCAACCCGAGCTCACTTCGTGCCCGCTCTTCAATCGCAGACTGACCTTGTTTGAGGTCACGTACTTCGGCACGCAAAGTATCATTGCGCTGGCGATAATACTCGTTACGCTTTTCATGCGTTTCAATCTGCTGAGAATATTGCCACACACGTAACCAACTGCCTTTGCCCAGCCACAATGGATATTGCAGCAAGGCAATCAGGACCACCAATACGACCGTCAGTTTACGCACGTTGACCTATCAGTGACCTGATTGAAACCAGTTTATTTGAACAACTGGTAGAACGCGGACAAGCCAGCATAGCTGGTCGCGTCGCCCAACTCTTCTTCAATACGCAGCAACTGGTTGTACTTGGCTACGCGCTCTGAACGGCACAAAGAACCGGTTTTGATCTGCAGGGCGTTAGTCGCAACAGAAATATCGGCAATCGTCGTATCTTCAGTTTCGCCAGAGCGGTGTGACACCACGGCCGTGTAGTTGGCGCGTTTAGCCATCTCAATAGTCTGGAACGTCTCGGTCAAAGTACCAATCTGGTTCACTTTGATCAGCACAGAGTTGGCGACGCCCTTCTGGATGCCTTCACGCAAGATTTTCGGGTTGGTCACGAACAAATCATCACCGACCAACTGCGTATTTTTACCCAAGCGCTGTGTCAGCAGATCCCAACCAGCCCAGTCAAATTCGTCCATGCCGTCTTCAATGGTGATGATAGGATATTTGCCAGCCAAGGTAGCCAAGTAATCACAGAATTCGGCAGAAGTCAGTGCTGCGCCTTCTGACTCGAGGTGATATTTACCATCTTTAAAGAATTCGGTACTGGCGCAATCCAGGCCCAGGTAAATGTCTTTGCCTGGCTCGTAACCTGCCGCTTCAATAGACTCCATGATCAATTGCAAGGCAGATTCGTTAGATGGCAAATTGGGTGCGAAACCACCTTCATCACCCACTGTCGTTGCCAAGCCTTTGGCATGCAAGGTTTTCTTCAAGGCATGGAATACCTCAGCACCCGCGCGCAAGGCCTCCCGGAAAGTAGGCAAACCAGCTGGCACAATCATAAACTCTTGAATATCCACGGAGTTATCAGCGTGCGCACCACCATTGATGATATTCATCATCGGCGTTGGCAATTGCATGAAAGCAGAACCACCCAGGTAGCGATACAAAGGCAAACCGCTTTCTTCAGCCGCCGCACGCGCACAGGCCATAGAGACGCCCAAAATGGCATTCGCACCCAGACGGTCTTTGTTATCAGTGCCATCCAGCTCGATCAGGGTTTTGTCGATAAAGCTTTGCTCTTCCGCATCTAGGCCGATAATGGCTTCGGTAATTTCTGTGTTGACGTTTTCAATCGCGTTCAACACGCCTTTACCCAGGTAACGGCTTTTGTCGCCATCACGCAGTTCTACCGCCTCTTTAGCGCCGGTAGATGCACCTGACGGCACGGCAGCACGGCCAATGACACCACTTTCCAGCAAGACATCGACTTCAACCGTCGGATTGCCACGTGAATCCATAATTTCGCGGGCGATAATATCTACAATAGCGCTCATTTATTTTCCTTTAAAATCAAATTCAAAAACGTTTTTAGCCACCGATTAACGCGGATAAACACAGATAACTATGTTTTTTGTATGATCAGCGTTCATCTGCGTGTATCGGCGGTGGAAAGTATTTAGTTTTTACAACGTTTGCTCTGCGAAACCAGCCTTTTTCACCAGTTTATCGAGATCAACCAGCAGATGCAGCAAATCTTCCATTTTGCCTAATGGCCAGGCGTTGGGGCCATCTGACAAGGCTTTGCTTGGGTCTGGATGCGTTTCCATAAACACACCAGCAATGCCGCTGGCCACCGCTGCGCGCGCCAGCACAGGCACAAACTCACGCTGACCACCGCTCTTGTCGCCCTGCCCGCCTGGTTGTTGTACCGAATGGGTCGCATCAAATACCACCGGGCAATGGGTTTCACGCATGATAGCCAGGCCACGCATATCAGACACCAGAGTGTTATAGCCGAAAGAAGCGCCGCGCTCGCACACCATAATGTTGTCGATACCGCCGTTAGCCTCTTTAGCCTTATTCACCACTTGTTTCATATCGCCCGGGGCCAAAAACTGGCCTTTTTTGATATTGACCGGTTTGCCGGACTGAGCACAGGCGACGATAAAGTCGGTCTGGCGACACAGGAAGGCTGGCGTTTGCAATACATCGACCACCGCTGCCACATGTGGTACCTGTTCTTCAGTATGCACGTCGGTCAAAATTGGCACGCCAATCTGGGCACGTACTTCATCCAGAATTCTCAAGCCTTCGTCCAAGCCAAACCCTCTAAAGGTTTTGGTCGAGCTACGGTTGGCTTTATCGTAAGACGATTTATAAATAAACGGCACGCCAATACGCGCGGCCATTTCTTTTAACTGGCCAGCAGTATCAATCGCCATCTGTTTGGATTCGATCACGCAAGGACCAGCGATCAAAAACAGCGGATGCTCGAGGCCAACGTCAAAACCACATAATTTCATCAGTGTTCCTTACTTTTTAGACGCTTTTTGCGCCAAGGCCGCTTGCACGTAGGCCTTAAACAATGGGTGACCGCTACGAGGGTTAGAGGTAAATTCTGGGTGGAACTGGCAGGCCACAAACCATGGGTGTTCTGTTTGCGGCAGTTCAATCATTTCGCACAACTCTTCGCGTGGTGTTCGCGCAGAAATCACCAATCCAGCCGCTTTCAGCTGGTCTACGTAATGGTTGTTAACCTCATAACGGTGACGGTGACGCTCATTGACCTCTGCGCCATAAATGCTGGCGGCCAGCGTGTTGGGCACGATAGGACAGCTCTGTGCGCCTAAACGCATGGTGCCGCCGAGGTCAGAATGCTCGTCACGCTTCTCGATCTTGCCAGAGGCATCTTGCCACTCGTCAATCAGGCCGATCAGTTTGTGCTCCGTTTTCGGATTGAACTCAGTACTGTTCGCATCTTTTAGCCCAGCCACATTGCGTGCATATTCAATCACCGCCAGTTGCATGCCCAGGCAGATACCCAAATAAGGCACTCTGCTTTCGCGTGCATAGCGAATGGCCGCAATCTTGCCCTCAGTCCCGCGCACGCCAAAACCACCTGGAATCAAAATCGCATCCATGCCGTTGAGGTCATTGGTGCCGTTTTTTTCAATATCTTCACTGTCGATATAGTGGATTTTAACTTTGGATTCAGTATGGATACCGGCATGAATCAGGGCTTCAGTCAGCGACTTGTAAGACTCGGTCAGGTCTACATATTTACCGACAAAGGCAATATCGACGATTTCTTTTGGATTGGCCTGCGCGTGCGTAATTTTTTGCCAGGCGGACAAATCAGCCGCTTTGGCAAGAATATTCAATTTATGACAGACGATTTCGTCCATCATTTGCTCATGCAACAAGCCAGGGATTTTGTAAATAGAATCGCTATCAATTGCGCTAATCACGGCCTCAAAAGGCACATTGGTGAACAAGGCAATTTTGCGTTTTTCGTCTTCAGGGATTTCACGCTCGGCTCGACACAACAAGATGTCTGGCTGAATACCAATCTCGCGCAACTCTTTTACCGAGTGCTGCGTCGGCTTGGTTTTCAGCTCACCTGCGGTCGGTATCCAGGGCAACAAGGTCAAATGCACATAACAGGCATTGTTGCGGCCTTCTTCAAAGCCCATCTGGCGGATGGCTTCCAAAAATGGCAACGATTCAATATCGCCGACGGTGCCACCGACTTCGACAATCGCGACATCTGCACCTTCGGCGCCGCGTTTGACGTGCGCCTTGATTTCATCGGTAATGTGCGGAATCACCTGCACGGTTTTACCCAGGTATTCACCACGACGCTCTTTTTTGATCACGGTTTCGTAAATCTGGCCAGTGGTGAAGTTGTTGCGCTTGGACATTTTGCTGCTAATAAAGCGCTCGTAATGGCCAAGGTCCAAGTCGGTTTCGGCGCCATCGTCAGTCACAAACACTTCGCCGTGCTGAAAAGGCGACATGGTGCCAGGGTCGACGTTGATATAAGGGTCGAGTTTCAACATGGTGACTTTAATGCCACGGGACTCGAGAATCGCGCCAAGACTGGCGGCTGCGATACCTTTTCCAAGAGAAGAAACAACACCGCCGGTTACGAATACATATTTGGTCATGGATAAGGTACTTAGAGATTGTTACAGACGGGAGAACATTTTACCGTAAAGCCCCTTCGCCGACAATGAACGCAAACGATAAAATCGACCGCTGGCTCGTCATTTTCTTTATACAGGCTTACAATCCAACGCATGCAAAGCGAAATAATCAACCACCCTGGCTTATGGCAACACTTGCTGCCACAGCCGGATGCCACTAGCCACAAATACCGCCGCGGATACGCGCTGATTCAAGGTGGCTACCCGATCACCGGTGCGGCCAGATTGGCTGCACTGGCCGCGGCACGCATAGGCGCAGGCCTGACAGCGATCGCCGTGCCAGAGATTGCTTTCCCCATTTATGCCAGCCAGCTATTAAGTATTATGGCCAAGCCTTACACCACCCCAGCGCAGCACGCAGCGCTGATAAACGACAACAAAGTGAGTGCTTATCTGATCGGGCCGGGCGCAGGCGTCACTGAAGAGACAGCTGAAACAACCTTGCAAATGTTAGGCTTCGGCAAGCCAGTGGTCATAGATGCAGATGCACTGACCAGCTTTGCGGGCCGTGCAGACAGACTGACACCATCCATCGCCGCGCCATGTGTACTCACACCACACGATGGTGAATTTTCGCGGCTGTTTGGCGTCACGCCTGCCCATGAACTCAGCCTGCGTATCACGCAAACACAAACGGCCGCCAGCCAAACCGGGGCCGTGGTACTGCTTAAAGGCGCGCAAACCGTGATCGCTTCGCCCGATGGCCGACAAGCTGTCAACAATAACGCCCCACCCACCCTAGCCACCGCTGGCAGTGGTGATGTACTGGCAGGCATGATCACCGGCCTATTGGCGCAAGGCATGCCAGCTTTTGAAGCCAGTGCAGCCGCAGCCTGGTTGCATGCCGAGGCCGCAACACTGTTTGGGCCTGGTTTAATCGCAGAAGACTTACCAGGCTTACTCCCTGCGGCTATCCGCCAGTGCCAGCACATTTGTGCGAAACCGCCAGACAAATAGCCATAAAAAAAGCGCCATCGCATCGTGTGCCATGGCGCCCTGCTTTTTAAAGCCTATGTTAGAACGGACGTGGTGTTGCAATACCCAACGCTTCGTTCAAGCCAAGTGCCAGGTTAGTCCCAGCCACAGCAATGATGTAACCAGCACCAGTCAAAAGTGTAGCCATACCGCCAACCAGACCCAATGATGTTGGGAACTCAGGAATAATGGAATAACCACCAGAAACCACTTCAACTTCAGTCATTGTTAATTCACGCATAACTTTTCCTTTTTTTAAATTGTTAATCAAAATAGTTGGGTTGTTAACCAGTGAATCTCCTCCACTCAAATCAACACCAACCAAATTAGATTAACACAATTTAATTACATTAAAACCACTTATATTAATAAAAATTAACATTTATGGTTAAAAAAAAGCACTTAATACCGCTTGGTGATTAAATGCAGATCGCTAGATCTCAGATATCCAGAATTGGATAAGTGGCACGTGGCGTGCCGATCCCCAAGGCCTCGTTCAAACCCAGGGCGAGATTCACACCTGCCACACCGATGATGTAACCAGCAGCCGTCAAAATGGTCGCAACGCCACCAAGCAAGCCTAAAGAGGTTGGAAATTCAGGAATAATGGAATAGCCGCCAGAAATAGCGTCCAGTTCAGAAAGTGTTAATTCGCGCATGTCAAAGTTCCTTTTTTTTGAAATCAAAAAACGTTGATAAGTGGTCAACCCAAGCAAATTTTCTCTTCCCAGACCCCACTCACCAATAAACTAATATTAACATAAACAATACAAATTAATAATTTATGTAAACGAGATGTTTTTGATGCTGCGAATGAAGTCATATCATCATAAAGAATAACGCCCCATGATCATGGGGCGTAAGAAAAAGCGTACGCTTGACTGAGCGCTTGCGCTTAGCGACTACGCTGCTTGTTTTTGAGCAATTGATTTTGCTCACGTTTCCAGTCGCGCTCTTTTTCGGTGTCGCGCTTGTCGTGTTGTTTTTTACCTTTGGCAAGACCAATCTGGATTTTGATACGGCCACGCGTAAAATGCATATCCAGTGGCACGATGGTATAGCCTGCGCGCTCGACTTTGCCGATGAGCTTGTCGATTTCTTCGCGATGCAGCAGCAGTTTACGTGTACGGATAGCATCCGGGCGGATATGCGTGGAAGCAGCGCCCAGCGGCGTGATATGACAACCAATCAGGTACAGTTCACCGCGCATCACCACCACATAAGCCTCTTTGAGGTTGGTGCGGTTATCGCGAACTGCTTTGACTTCCCAGCCCTCTAACACTAGGCCAGCTTCATATTTTTCTTCGATAAAGTAGTCAAAAAACGCTTTTTTGTTTTGCGCGATGCTCATAACGCTGGTGTGCAGACTTAAATCACTTAAAATAGCATTTTAACTCAAAACCCAATTCTGTTCCGGCATGATGGTTTAACCTAATGGCACAAGTAGAAAAAAACGTTTTAGTCATGCACTCGTGTGCTGCCATGTTTGATCTGGTAGACCGGGTGGAAGACTATCCCACCTTTTTGCCTTGGTGCGGTGGCAGCGAGCTGATTGAGCGCACACCAGACATCACGCAGGCGACCATTCATATTCGCTACCATGGCATCCAGCAGCATTTCACCACACGCAATCATAAGCAAGCGCCCAACCGTATGGATATCACGCTGATTGATGGGCCGTTTAAGCAGTTGAGCGGCCACTGGCATTTTATTGCCCTGCGTGAAGACGCCTGCAAAATTGAATTTAAACTGGAGTATGTGTTTGCCAACAGCCTGGTCGAGCGCATGATTTCGCCGGTGTTTAGCCATATTGCCAATACGTTTGTGGATAGCTTTGTCAAACAGGCGGACAAGCTGCTGTTGAAATAGCACGGATGCCGAATACACCAGCCGAGATGATGACGGTAGAAGTTGCCTACGCCCTACCAAAAAAGCAAAGCGTTATTGCATTGACTGTCAGCGCTGGTACCACGGCGATGGAGGCTGTCAGCCAATCTGGCATAACCCAGCAACACCCGGAGATTTTGCAGCAGCCGCTGGTGCTGGGCATTTTCGGCAAAAAAATAGCTCCAACAACGCTATTAAAAGCCATGAACCGCGTAGAAATTTACCGGCCATTGCTCGCTAATCCTAAAGAAGCGCGCAGACAGCGCGCAGCTGCCAAAAATGGGAAGTAAAAACCAACTTTTGGGAGCAGCAAACGATTTTGGTTACTCAACTGGACAATTTTCGTCAATCTCTTGCTGCGCCCTGGCCAAGCCTTCTTTAATCTGATCGTCGCTCAAGTACTCTTTCTGGCCGTTTTCATTGACACTCTGCATGCGTCCGCCAACGGCATAGTTGCGATAATTAGACCGAGCGGCAGCACAGTTTTGCCCCTTTAAACGCTCTTGCATCGCCTTTAAAGCTTCGGCCTCTGCCGACGGCGCAGACTCTCGACTTTCTGGCGGTTTTTTATTCGCCGACGCTGACTCCTCTTGGTGGTAGGCGTCTGAGCGCGTCAGTGGCACATCATTAGGCACGGTGGCTGCCTTGATTTTTTGCGTGCCAGCAGGGCCTGATTGTGGCGGCACATCAGAATAATTCATCACGCCTTTTTCATCGCGCCACTTATAGATTTCAGCCTCTGCTTGCAAGCTGCATAGCAAGCATCCCGCCAAAATCAGTTTCCACATCATCTTCATCACGCACGCCCTGCTGTTAATTCAAAAACATCCATGCACAAACCATGCCAAACACTGTCATCATCCTAGTAAAAAATGCAAAACGCTTTGTCAAGGCAAAACGAAATCGGTATAATTATATTTTGGAGATAAGGAATTCACATGCGTTTGTTGCAACAAGCCCTGACCTTTGATGACGTTTTACTCGTTCCAGCCCATTCGAATGTCATGCCTCGCGAGGTCAACCTCAGTACCAAGCTGACCAAAAGCATCACTTTAAATATCCCCCTGTTATCTGCCGCGATGGATACCGTCACTGAAGCGCGCATGGCGATTGCGTTGGCGCAATTGGGCGGCATGGGCATCATTCACAAGAACATGACGATTGAGATGCAGGCGTCGCGCGTCTCCCGCGTCAAACGGTTTGAATCAGGCGTTGTCATTGACCCGGTTACCATCCACCCCGCCATGAGTGTGCGCGAAGTGATGGACATCACCAAACAACAAAAAATCTCCGGCCTGCCAGTATTGCAAGATGGCAAAGTGGTTGGCATTGTCACCAATCGTGACCTGCGCTTTGAAACTAACCTTGATCAGGCGGTCAGCAATGTCATGACGCCGCAAGACCGTTTAGTGACAGTGCCAGAAGGCGCCAGCCGTGAAGAAATCATGGGCCTGCTGCACAAGCACCGCCTGGAGCGCCTGCTGGTCGTGGGCCAAAACTACGAGCTCAAAGGCTTGATCACCGTTAAAGATATTCAAAAATCGCACGACCACCCCTTGGCCTGTAAAGATGAAAAAGGCCGTTTGCGCGTCGCCGCAGCGGTGGGCGTGGGCGAAGGCACTGATGAGCGTATCGACGCGCTGGTTGAAGCAGGCGTTGACGCCATCGTAGTTGACACCGCCCATGGCCATTCGCAAGGCGTGCTGGATCGCGTGCAATGGGCTAAAACCAAATATCCAAAGCTGCAAGTGATTGGCGGCAACATTGCCACCGCTGAAGCTGCGCTGGCCTTGGTAGACCACGGCGCTGACTGCGTGAAAGTCGGCATTGGCCCAGGCTCTATCTGTACCACTCGTATCGTGGCTGGCGTGGGTGTGCCGCAAATTACGGCCATCAGCAATGTGGCTAAAGCACTGGAAAAATCCGGCGTGCCGTTTATTGCAGACGGCGGTATCCGTTTCTCGGGCGACATTTCTAAAGCGATTGCCGCCGGTGCCTACAGCGTGATGCTAGGTGGCATGTTTGCCGGTACTGAAGAAGCGCCAGGCGAAGTTGAGTTGTTCCAGGGCCGTTCATACAAATCTTACCGCGGCATGGGTTCTATCGGCGCCATGCAAAAAGGTTCGTCTGACCGTTACTTCCAAGACAACACCGCTAACGCTGACAAATTGGTGCCAGAAGGCATTGAAGGCCGCGTGCCTTACAAAGGCAGCGTGTTTGCCGTGGTGCATCAGTTAATGGGCGGCCTGCGTGCCTCCATGGGTTATGTCGGTTGTGCAACGGTTGAAGACATGCGCAACAAAGCCGAGTTTGTACAAATCACCAGTGCCGGTATGCGTGAATCGCACGTACATGATGTACAGATTACGAAAGAAGCGCCTAACTACCGCGTAGATTAAGTCTCACTGACTATTATTAAACCAAGCCATAGAGGACACAGATGTCACGGAGAGTAGTTTCTCTTAGACGCTGTGTCCTCTGTGCACTCTGTGGCTAAAAAAATGTCTCATTCAAAAATCCTTATTCTAGATTTCGGTTCACAAGTGACCCAACTCATTGCCCGTCGCGTGCGCGAAGCGCATGTGTATTGCGAAATTCATCCTTGTGATGTCTCTGAAGAGTTTGTCAAAAACTTTGGCGCCGACGGCATTATTCTTAGCGGCAGCCATGCCAGCGTCTATGAAGAGGAAACCGACAAGGCGCCGCAAGCCGTGTTTGAACTGGGCGTACCAGTCATGGGTATTTGCTACGGCATGCAAACCATGGCGCAACAACTGGGCGGCAAGGTTGAGGCAGGCAGCAAGCGTGAGTTTGGCTATGCACAAGTGCGCGCACGCGGCCACTCTGCGTTGTTCCGCGACATTCAGGACGCGACCAATGCTGAAGGCCACGGCCTGATTGATGTCTGGATGAGCCACGGTGACAAAGTCACCGAGCTGCCAGTAGGCTTTAAAGTCATTGCCAGCAACGACACCACGCCGATTGCCGCCATGGCCGATGAAGACCGCCGTTTCTACGCGGTACAGTTTCACCCTGAAGTCACGCATACCAAACAAGGCCAGGCCATGCTGGAGCGCTTTGTACTCGACATTTGTGCGGCCAAACCAGACTGGATCATGGGCGACTATATCACTGAGGCCGTGGCAAAAATCAAAGCCCAGGTCGGCGATGAAGAAGTCATTTTAGGCTTATCCGGTGGTGTAGACTCGTCTGTCGCCGCAGCACTGATTCACCGTGCGATTGGCGATCAGCTGACCTGTGTATTTGTAGACCACGGCTTGTTACGCCTGAACGAAGGCGACATGGTGATGGAGATGTTCGCCGGTCGCCTGCATGCGAAAGTCATCCGCGTCGATGCCACAGAACAATTCATGGGTAAACTGGCGGGCGTCAGTGACCCGGAAGCTAAACGTAAAATCATTGGTGCCGAGTTTGTTGAAGTGTTTAAAGCCGAAGCGGCCAAACTCAAAGCCAGCGGCGCAGGCCACAAAGGGGCCACCTTCCTGGCGCAAGGCACGATTTATCCGGATGTGATTGAATCCGGCGGTGCCAAGTCTAAAAAAGCAGTGACCATCAAGAGCCACCATAACGTCGGCGGCTTGCCTGAGCAATTAGGCCTCAAACTGCTGGAGCCATTACGTGACCTGTTTAAAGACGAAGTGCGCGAGCTAGGTGTCGCGCTAGGTTTGCCGCGCGACATGGTCTATCGTCACCCGTTCCCGGGCCCTGGTCTGGGCGTGCGCATTTTGGGTGAAGTCAAAAGTGAGTTTGCCTTATTGCTGCAACGTGCCGATGCAATCTTTATCGAAGAATTGCGCAACACCGTCGATGCTGCCACCGGCAAAACCTGGTACGACCTCACCAGCCAGGCGTTTACCGTATTCTTGCCGGTGAAGTCGGTGGGCGTGATGGGGGACGGCCGTACTTATGACTACGTGGTCGCCTTGCGTGCGGTAGTGACCAGCGACTTTATGACTGCACATTGGGCAGAATTGCCCTACAGCCTGCTTGGCAAAGTGTCCAATCGGATTATTAACGAAGTGCGCGGCATCAACCGCGTGGTGTATGACATTTCCGGTAAACCGCCTGCCACTATCGAGTGGGAATAACTTTCATTTTTTTAGCCCTGACCTCACCCTAATTAGAGAAAAACGATGAGTACTCAATCCATTATCCTCACTGGCGATCGCCCAACCGGCCCGTTACATCTGGGGCATTTTGTCGGCAGTTTGCGTAACCGCGTCAAATATCAGCATGAATACAAGCAATATGTGATGCTGGCCGACGCACAAGCGCTGACCGACAATATGGATGATATTGATAAAGTGCATCGCAATGTGGTGGAAGTGGCACTGGACTACCTGGCCGTGGGCATAGACCCTAAACTGTCGACCATTTTTATCCAGTCACAAGTGCCTGAGTTGACTGAGCTGGCGTTTTATTACCTGAACCTGGTGACCGTGGCGCGCCTGGAGCGTAACCCGACAGTGAAAGAAGAGATTCGCCTGCGTGATTTTGAGCGCGATATCCCGGCGGGTTTCCTCACCTACCCTGTCAGCCAGGCGGCGGATATTACAGCGTTTAAAGCGACACTGGTGCCGGTGGGCGAAGACCAGATCCCGATGATTGAGCAAACCAACGAGATCGTGCGCCGCTTTAACCGTACCTATAAACATGCCAGCACCAAGCAGGAAATCCTGGTTGAAACCAAAGCGCTGGTGCCAGAACTGGGCCGTTTACCCGGCATTGATGGTAAAGCCAAAATGAGTAAATCATTAGGCAACGTGATCAACCTCGGCGCGACGGCAGACGAAGTCACCAAGGCAGTGAAACGTGTATATACCGACCCGCTGCACTTGAAAATTGAAGACCCGGGCCATGTAGAAGGCAATATTGCTTTTACCTACCTGGATGCGTTTGACACCGACAAAGCCGCAGTGGCCGAACTGAAAGCGCATTACATGCGCGGCGGCCTGGCGGACAGCATCGTTAAGAAACGCCTGGAAGCCGTATTGCAGGAAATGCTGGAGCCGATTCGCACGCGGCGTGCTGAACTGGCCAATGACAAAGGTTATATTTTGCAATTGCTGCGTGAAGGCACTGAACAAGCGCGTGAAGTCGCTGCCAACACCATGAGTGAAGTGCGCGCGGCGTTGGGCTTGACCTACTTTTAAGCGTTTAAACACTGAGCATGAGTCGTGGTTTTGTAAAAGAAGATGATCTGGAGCTGGCCGGGACTGACTTACCGGAACGCCCGCTGAGTCAGCATGCGAACTACGTGACACCAGATGGTTTGCAACAACTACAGCAAACCGTCAAAACACTCGAAAGCGCACGCAGCCAGTACATTGTGCGTAAAGAAGACCCAAGTGCGCAGCAAAAACTGGCCGAAATTGACCGTGACCTGCGTTATTTTGTCGCCAGGCTAGAATCTGCGCAATTGGTAGACCCGGCGCAGCAACCGCGACACACCGTGCTGTTTGGCGCCAAAGTGCAGGTAGAGGACGAAACTGGCCAACAATCCGTGTTTCAGATTGTTGGCGAAGATGAAGCAGATATTGCGCAACAAAAAGTCAGTTATGTGTCACCGGTGGCGAAAGCCCTGCTCGGCCGCAAGGCTGGTGATAGTACCGTCTGGCAGCGCCCGGCTGGCCCTTTGCAGCTGGATATTTTAACTATTGAGTATTAATACCCATCATGAACGTATCACAAGCCATACAGGAACGCCGCTCGATCAAAGCCTATGATCCCACCCATCGCATGACAGAGGCTGAAATCCAGCAACTGTTTTCGCTGGCCATGCTGTCGCCGACAGCTTTCAATATTCAGCACTGGCGCTTTGTGGCGGTGACAGATCCAGTGTTACGCCATCAAATCCGCGCGGTGAGCTGGAACCAGGCCCAGGTGACCGACGCCTCGTTACTGATTGTACTCACCGCAGATTTGAAAGCTTGGGAAAAAGACCCGGCGCGCTACTGGGCCAATGCACCACAGCCAGTCAGTGACTACCTGGTGAAAGCGATTCACGACTATTACACCGACCACGCACAAGCGCAGCGCGATGAAGGCATGCGCTCAGGCGGCATGGCAGCCATGACGCTGATGCTGGCGGCCAAAGAAATGGGCTACGACACCTGCCCCATGGACGGTTTCGATTTTGACGCCGTGGCCAAGTTGATCAACCTGCCTGCCGATCATGTGCCGGTGATGTTTGTAGTGGTAGGTAAAGCACTGGAAGAAGCCAAACCACGTGGCGGCCAGTTGACGATGGATGAAGTCGTCATCTACAACACTTTTTAAAAAAATGCAGGCCAGTTGCCTGCAAAAATAATTTTATCTGCGTGCATCCGCCTTGATCAGCGGCTAAACTTTTGAAGGTTTTACATGTTAATAGCAAACAATATCACCATGCAGTTTGGCTCCAAGCCACTGTTTGAAAATGTCTCGGTCAAATTTGGCGACGGTAACCGTTATGGCCTGATTGGCGCCAATGGGTGTGGTAAATCTACCTTTATGAAAATTCTGGCTGGCGTGCTGGAACCTACCAGCGGCAACGTAAGCCTGGACCCGAACGAACGCATGGCGTTTTTGAAACAGGACCAGTTTGCTTACGAAGACCAGCGCGTGCTGGACGTGGTCATGATGGGCCACGAACAAATGTGGAAAGCCATGCAGGAGCGTGATGCGATTTACGCCAACCTCGAGGCGACCGAAGACGACTACATGCGTGCCGCTGAGCTGGAAGGCGTGTTTGCCGAATATGACGGTTATACCGCTGAGGCACGTGCCGGTGAGTTGCTGTTAGGTGTGGGTATTCCGCTGGAGCAACATACTGGCCCGATGAGTGCCGTGGCACCAGGCTGGAAACTGCGCGTGTTATTGGTACAAGCCTTGTTTGCCAACCCTGATGTGCTACTGCTCGATGAACCAACCAACAACCTGGACATCAACACCATTCGTTGGCTGGAAGATGTGGTCAACAATCGTGATTGCACCATGGTGATCATTTCGCATGACCGCCACTTTTTGAACCAGGTGTGTACGCATACCTGCGATATGGATTACGGCAAGATTACCTCCTACCCGGGCAACTATGATGATTACATGGAAGCCAGCATTGCAGCGCGTAATCAACAAGCCAAAGACAACGCCAAGGCCAAGCAGCAAATTGCAGATTTACAGGACTTTGTGCGCCGCTTCTCGGCTAACGCGTCTAAAGCCAAGCAGGCCACCAGCCGTGCCAAGCAGATTGATAAAATCAAGGTGGAAGAATTCAAGCCTTCCAGCCGCCAATATCCATTTATCCGCTTTGAGTTTGACGACAGAGAAAAACTGCACCGCAACGCAGTAGAACTGAAAAAACTCAGCCACGGCTTTGACAAAACCTTGTTTAATGACGTAGAACTGATGTTTGAAGCCGGTGAAAAAGTTGCCATTATTGGTGAAAACGGCATTGGTAAAACCACGTTCTTGCGTTGTCTGGCCGGTGATTTGACGCCTAAACATGGTGAAGTTAAATGGGCAGAAAAAGCCAAACTGGGATATTTCGCGCAAGACCATGAATACGAATTCGAAAAAGGCGAAGACCTGTTTGAATGGATGACTGCGCAGCGTCAGCAAGGTGATGACGACAATACTGTGCGTAGCATGCTCGGCCGTTTGCTGTTCCCAACCGAAGCGACCAGAAAATCCGTCAAAGTACTCTCCGGGGGTGAAAAAGGCCGCATGCTGTATGGCAAGCTGATGCTGGCAAAAACCAATGTGTTATTGATGGATGAGCCGACCAACCACATGGATATGGAATCGATTGAAGCGCTGAACACTGCGCTGGATAAATACAAAGGGACCTTATTTTTTGTCAGCCATGACCGTGAATTCGTCAGCTCGATTGCCACGCGTATTATTGAAATTAAAGCCGATGGTATTGTCGACTTTACTGGTAACTATGAGGATTACCTGGCCAGCCAAGGCATTGCCTAATGCCCTGCTATCACCGTTTTCAAGTGATACATTCCGTTACACAGCTCGCATGATCAGACAAACACCCGATACATTCGGGTGTTTTAATGTCAACATTGCAATTTCGCAATGATGATTAAAGGAACCATCATGAAACTGAACAAACTGGCATTCGCAAGTCTTCTGGTTGTGGTGTGCGGCACCGCCTTTGCAGAACCCGGCCATGGTTGCGACAAAGCTAAATTTGATAAAGCCAACTGGCAAGAACATCGTCTTGAGCACTTTGAAAAGCATCAAGAAAGATTGCACACTATTTTGCAACTGAGCAGCACCCAGGAAAACGCCTGGAAAAGCTATCAGGCACAAATCAAGCCGCAAGACAAAGCCGAGCATCCGGATATGGCTGAGTTAAGTAAACTCAATACACTGCAACGCCTGGATAAAATGGAAGCCTGGGACAAAGAACGTGATACACGCCAGGCTGAACGTGCCAAGGCCGTGCGTAGTTTCTATGCGCAACTCAACGATGCGCAAAAGAAAGCTTTTGATGAGAATGCGTTTCCGCAGCATGAGGGTCCACATCATGGTGGCCCCCGCCATGAAAAATAGTACCGTGCGTAAAACCATCCTGGTTTAGTGCAGCAAACCGGCCACAATGGCCGGTTTTTGTGCTCCAATATTCACATTGTAAAGCCTGAGACCTTGTTTATGAATGACGGCCATCCCGAGACACATGTACTGGTAGTAGATGACGATGATGCGATTCGTGATCTGCTGTGTGATTTTCTGCAAGATAATCAACTGATCACACATCAGGCAGCCAATCACGCGCAAATGTGGCAAGCATTACAGCAACAGGTGCCAGATGTGATTATTCTCGATATCAACATGCCGCAACGGAGCGGCATTGAGCTGTGCCGTGAGTTGCGTGAGTCGCCCAAATATCGATTGCTGCCAATTATCATGCTCACCGCGCGTACCAGCTCGCTGGACACCATTATGGGGCTGGAAACCGGCGCCGATGATTATGTGGCGAAACCATTTGAACCACTGGAGCTGTTATCGCGTATCCGTAGTGTGATCCGTCGCGCACGCATGCATGTAGAAAATCCTGGCAAATCCACTCATGAAGAGTCTGCCGATAGTGGCATTTTGCGTTTCATTGAGTTTAATGAATGGAAGCTGGATATCCATAACCGCACCTTGATTGACCAAAGCAATACTAGCATTCCACTCTCTAATGCCGAGTTCAAGTTTTTGCGTTTTATGTTGCTAAACGCCAACCGCACCTTGAGTCGTGACCAATTAATGGAAGAAATGCATGGCCGAGAAGCAGGCCCATTTGACAGATCAATAGACTTACAAATCAGCAGATTAAGACAGAAACTTGAAGTGGATACTAAGAGTCCGTCGATGATTAAAACGCTGCGTAATGAAGGCTACCTGCTGACAGCAGATGTCCGTTATCTTAAATAAACCCGCCACGATAAAGACACCACAGCGATGATAAAGAAATTGTTGGGCACCATGTCGGTCCGTATTTTCCTGATTACCGTCATTGGCATTTTGCTCACCGCAACCGTGGTAAGCATGTTAGGTCAACGCGACTCACGCGAGAATGAAACGCGCCTGCGCGATCAGTTTGCATTCGACCGCATCGAGAGCATGATCCGTATTCTCGAAGCCACCGTCCCCGAAAAACGCTCGGAGATTCAGGATGTGTTTAAACGCATGGGCAGCCACGTCACCGTGGGTGTAGAGCCGCCACAAAATGCGCCGCTAATACCGGCAGAGCTCGCCAATCTCAATAACTTGCTGGTGCCAGAGATCGCAGACTTGATCAGCTTATCCAAAGCTAGCCATTGCGCACCGCGTCGCCCGCCATTACCGCCGCCCGGGTTTGGCGCACCGCCACCACATCCGCATGGCCAATGCCTGGCGGTCTATACACATTTAGAAGACAACACACCGATTTTAATTGAACTGCACTACGGAGGCCGCCGCCCACCGGCCGGGCCACCACACGAGCGTAATCCGCTCGCCATCGTGTTGGCTCTACTAGGATTAATCAGCATCATTTGGGCGGTCGCCTCTGTGGCTACCCAACCCTTGCGCAAGCTGGCAAATGCCGCTTTGCAGCTGGCACATAACATTGAACATGCTCCTTTGCCAGAAAACGAAGGCTCTACCGAAGTGCGCCATGCGGCCAAAGCCTTCAACGAAATGCAGCGCAGTATCCTCAAGCATATTCAGGAGCGCGGTTTTATTCTGGGCGCCATTGCACACGACCTGCAAACACCGCTCACGCGCTTGCGTTTACGCCTGGAAAAAGTCAAAGACCAAGACCTAAAACAAGGCTTGATCAAAGATCTCACCGCCACACAGGAAATGGTACGCGAAGGGCTGGACTTTGCCCGCCTGTGCGGTGAAAACATCCACAAAAGCAAAGTAGACCTCACCGCACTGGCCACCGCCGTCTGCGATGATTTTGAAGATGCTGGTCACGCGATGAATACCAATTTGCCCCCAGAGTCGATCACAATCCTGGGCTCAGCACACCTACTCACACGATGCCTGACCAATCTGCTCAATAACGCGGTGGCTTACGCGCAAACGCCTGCTTTGTCACTCCATACCGAAGGCAAGCAGGTCATTTTTATCATCTCCGACGATGGCCCGGGTATTCCACCACAGGAGTTAAATAACGTGCTTGAGCCTTTCCGCAGGCTGGAAGACTCGCGCTCTCGGCAAACAGGCGGCACCGGGCTGGGCTTAGCCATCGCCCGCATGATCGTCGAAAAACATGGCGGAAAACTGTCGATTAACAACAAACCGCGACCAGCCTCTGGCCTGGTGATTAATATCACGCTGCCACTGCAATAATCGGGTTTATCACAGCCGCGCCCGGCCATGGTTTTTGTTGAACAGCCCAAGCGCCGCGGTGTAAACTAATGCCCTGCTTGTGGTTTAAGCTATCTAGGCTGGGCAAAATAATCCGAACGCCTTATATGCCTATTTTGTCAGCGATGGATTTAAAAAACGGAGAAGTGGCAGAGCTGGTTGAATGTACCTGACTCGAAATCAGGCATACGCGCAAGCGTATCGAGGGTTCGAATCCCTCCTTCTCCGCCAGTATTTTGGTAATCTAACTTGAGGGTGTAGCTTTTAATAGCTCAGGATTGCAAGGCGCGAATCTCTGGCAGATTACGCCACCAGCCGTACACATCCATGCCGCAGCCAAACACATAGCGGTTAGGCACGGTTAATCCCACCACATCCGCCTGTAGCGGTTTTTGCAGACCATTGTCTTTTTCAGTGAGCACGGCGGTGATGACACGGCTTGCCCCGGCCTGCTGGCAATATTCAACCACCGCGGCCAGTGTGATCCCTTCATCCAGAATATCGTCTAGCACCACCACCGTTTGCCCGGCCAGATCCAGCTCTGGCTGTTTGCTCCAGACAATCTCTTGGCCGGCCGTGCCGTGATAACGGTTGGCTTGCAGGTAATCCAGTCGGGCTGGTATCGCCAGGCGACTCATTAACTGCCCGGACAAGTATAAACCGCCGCGCATCACACATAACAGCACCACTGACTGTTTGTCGGATAAGTGGTCACGCAACTGATCAGCCATGCGATCAATCGCAAGGCTGACCTCGGCGGCGGTAAATACCACCTCCGAGTGAGCAATCCATAAATCTGGCGGCTGTGTGGCGGCTGCAGACATACGACTTAGATGTCTAAGGTCTTCAAGTAGCTTCTAAAGCTGTCGGCAATTTCTGGATGTTTTAAGCCCAGCTCAACGTTAGCCTGCATAAAGCCGAGTTTGCTACCGCAGTCGTAGCGTTTGCCTTTGTAGCGATAAGCCATGACTTTCTCGTGGGCCATCAACGCAGAAATGCCGTCCGTCAGCTGAATCTCGCCACCCTTGCCTGGTTTTACATGCTCCAGACAATCAAAAATGCGTGGGCTTAATACATAGCGGCCAACCACCGCCAGATTAGAAGGCGCTTCTTCTGGTTTTGGTTTTTCTACCATGCCTTTTACTTCCAACAAGTCTTCTGTGAGGGCAACAGCATCTACCACCCCATAGCTGCTGGTTTCTTCCGGCGCCACGGTTTCAATGCCTAAAATCGAGCATTGTTGTTCGGCATACATATCGACCATTTGTTTAGTAATAGACACATCGCCTACCAGCAAATCGTCCGCCAGCAACACGGCAAATGGCTCGTTACCGACGACGGGCTTAGCACATAACACCGCATGGCCCAGACCTAATGCCTGTGACTGGCGGATAAATACGCAACTGACGCCTTTTGGCAAAATGCTGTGCACGATGTCGAGCAGTTTTTGTTTGCCCGCGGCTTCGAGCTCAGCTTCTAGCTCATAAGCTTTGTCAAAATGGTCGGCAATCGAGCGTTTGTTACGGCCGGTGATAAAAATCAGCTCAGTGGCACCGGCGGCAATCGCCTCTTCTGCCGCATATTGAATCAGCGGTTTATCCACCACAGGCAGCATCTCTTTGGGGCTGGCTTTAGTCGCTGGCAAGAAACGGGTGCCTAGCCCTGCCACTGGAAACACTGCTTTTGTAATTTTTTTCATGGTCGTATCCTAGTAAAAATAATAATAAAAATAATCAAAAATGATCTAAATATTGAGTATGGATTTTAATTTTAATAACAGCACGGCACTCGCCAGCAGTGCCGTGATCGCATTCGCAACAATCACCGGCCAATCCTGAATCAGGATGCCATAAACCAGCCACAGCAACACGCCCACTGTAAAAATGGTATACATGGGCAATGAAATACCGCTTAAGTCTCGGGTGCGCCATGATTTTAGCACTTGAGGGACAAATGCTAGCGTAGTACACACCGCCGCTATTGAGCCAATACAGGTGGTTAGCGTCATCATTTTAAATCTTCTACTTCGGCACCAAACGTCTGCAACTTGAGCTTTTTCAACTGGTCACGGTACTGCGCTGCTTTTTCAAATTCCAGGTTTTTGGCCGCGTCGTGCATGGCTTTTTCGATCCGCTTGAGCTCTTTAGTCAAGGTTTTTTCGCTCATGCTTTCATAGCTGGCTTGCTCTTGTGCGGCTTTACGTTCACGCTGGGCTTCGTCTTTGTCATACACGCCATCAATAATATCCTTGATGCGTTTGGTCACGCCCTTAGGCGTAATGCCATGCTCGGCATTAAAGGCCAATTGGATGGTGCGTCTGCGGTCGGCTTCATCCATCGCCAGCTTCATGCTGCGTGTAATCTTGTTGCCGTAAAAAATCACTTTGCCGTTGAGGTTACGCGCCGCGCGGCCCGCAGTTTGAATCAATGAGCGCTCAGAGCGTAAAAAACCTTCTTTGTCAGCATCGAGTACGGCGACCAGCGATACCTCAGGAATATCCAGGCCCTCGCGCAACAGGTTAATCCCCACCAGCACATCAAACTCACCCAGGCGCAAGTCGCGGATAATCTCCACGCGCTCGACTGTATCAATATCACTGTGCAGATAGCGCACTTTGACGCCATGCTCGCTTAAATAATCGGTCAAATCCTCGGCCATGCGTTTGGTCAGCGTGGTAGCCAACACGCGCTCACCCACAGCCACGCGCAATTTAATCTCGCCGAGCAAATCATCCACTTGCGTATCCGCCGGTTTGACCGTGATTTCAGGGTCCACCAAGCCAGTTGGGCGCGCGATCATTTCGACCACTTGCTGTTGGTGATTTTTTTCGTACTCAGAAGGGGTCGCCGACACGAACACGCACTGGCGCATAATGCGCTCAAACTCTTCAAACTTAAGCGGCCGGTTATCCATAGCCGAAGGCAAACGCCAGCCATAATCCACCAGGTTGGATTTACGCGAGCGGTCACCCAAATACATGCCGCCGACTTGCGGCACGGTGACGTGGCTTTCATCAATAATCATCAACGCCTGCTCAGGCAAATAATCAATCAGGGTTGGCGGCGGGTCACCCGGATTGCGCCGGGTTAAATGGCGACTGTAGTTTTCAATGCCTTTACAAAAACCAATCTCGTTGAGCATTTCGAGGTCAAACCGCGTGCGTTGCTCTATACGTTGCGCCTCAACCAGTTTGTTTTCGCTCAAGAAAAAACTTACGCGCTGCCGCAACTCCTCTTTAATTGTTTCCATCGCCTGCACGGTCGCCTCACGCGCCGTCACATAATGACTGGAAGGAAAAATACGGAAGTTATGGATTTTATTAAAGACCTGCCCAGTGAGTGGATCAAACAACTGGATGCTATCGATTTCGTCATCAAACAGACTGATACGCACGGCGGTTTCGCTGTTTTCTGACGGAAACACATCGATAATATCACCACGCACCCTGAAGCAACCGCGGCTGAAATCAAAATCGTTGCGGTCATACTGCATGTTAATCAACTGCGTCACAATGTCTTTTTGCGCGACTTTTTTACCCTGATGAATATGCAGTACCATGCCATGGTATTCACCGGGATCACCAATACCGTAAATGGCGGACACCGTCGCCACAATCACCGTATCTTCACGCTCCAGAATCGCTTTCGTGGCCGACAAGCGCATCTGTTCGATGTGTTCATTAATACTGGAATCTTTTTCAATAAACAAATCACGCGAAGGCACGTAGGCTTCGGGCTGGTAATAGTCGTAATAACTGACAAAATACTCGACCGCGTTGTTAGGAAAAAACTCCCTGAATTCGCTATACAGCTGCGCGGCCAGCGTTTTGTTAGGCGCCATCACGATGGCCGGTTTGCCGGTACGGGCAATCACATTGGCCATGGTGTAGGTTTTGCCCGAGCCGGTCACACCGAGCAAGGTTTGAAATTTCAAGCCATCCTCAATGCCTTGCGTCAGTTTTTCAATCGCCTGAGGCTGATCGCCAGCAGGTGGAAACGGCTGGTGTAATTCGTATTTGCTGCCTGGAAAAGTGACGATCACAAGAACAATCTGGAAACAAGAATGGTATAAATAATATTTTAACTGTTTTTTGTAGTCACAAGCGCAGGATTTACAATTTTCGCGGATGTTTGCCGTCTGAACTTTTATCGCAAGAATCAGTCATTTTACAAACGCCAAAACAGCCTCTCGGGAGATCACGTGAAACACTTGTTTTTAGCATGCATGCTACTCAGCACATCCGTTGCCAACGCTTATAACCAGCAGGCACTGATGGAGGCCTATTTTGGTGTCGTCATGATCCGTGGCTACAATATGGACGGGGGCATGGCGTACGGCTCTGGCGTGGTCGTCGCAGATAACAGCGTCGTCACCAACTGCCATGTGTTACGCGCCACCAAGCAACCCTGGGTGTCGCGCGGCGAGGATAGTTACCCAATCACCGAAGTGCGTGCCGATGCCTGGCACGACCTCTGTTTGATCACCACTCACAATATGCCGTTTAAACCGGTGCTGCGCGGCAGCAGTCTCAGCCTCGCGCGCGGTCAGGAAATCACCGCCATCGGCCACTCTAATGGTGTGCCAGCACCCATTACCTCAGTGGGCGAAATTCAGGGGCTTTACCCAACACAACCAGGCAATATGATACGCAGCAGCGCCAAGTTTCTCATGGGTGCCAGCGGCAGCGGCCTGTTTGATATGGACGGCCGATTGGTTGGCATCAATACCTTTAAAACCGCAGGCAACGGCGGCAGTATCCACTTTGCGCTACCTGTAGAGTGGCTGGAAACACTGGCCAAAATGCCAGCCAGCACTGAGTTTCCAGTGCACGGCAAAGCACTCTGGGAAGAGGATGAAGACAAAAAGCCTTTTTATATGCGTGCCGCGGTGCCCGAGTCACGCCAAGACTGGCCCGCCCTGCAAAAAGTGAGCAGTCTGTGGACACAACAAGAGCCGACCAGCGCCGATGCCTGGTTTAGTCTGGGCCTGGCACAGCTCTCATTAAAACAATTTGATGCTGCTGCCAGCGCACTGGATCAAGCGGTGAGCCTGGACCCGGAATTCATAGAAGCCTGGTTCCGGCGTGGCGAAGCTGCTCAACAACTCGGCGATCAGCAAACCGTGCAAAAAATTGAGACGCAATTACAAAAAATTGATCCTTTGCTCGCCTCTGCTTATCAGGCTTACCTCACTTGCGACAAACACTGCTAAAAATAACGGGTTGATTATTTTAGAAAAAACCAGGCGCTGCCGCTTCCACAGCCTTGGTTTTTTGCGTAAAATATTGCGTTTTTCAATTTTTTGCAGTCCGCCATGCGCGGTCTGTTTACGCATCGTCGACCTACAAGGAAGCAATCTTGAGCCAAGCTGCCGCCATCGTGCTGTCTGCACGTGTGTTATCCATTAAAGAATCCCCAACTTTGGCTATTACTGCCAAAGCTGCCAAGTATAAATCCGAAGGTCGCCCGATTATTGGCTTGGCTGCAGGTGAACCAGACTTTGATACGCCACAGCATATTAAAGATGCTGCCAAAGCCGCGATTGACGCTGGTTATACTAAATACACACCAGTCAGCGGTATTCCCTCGCTGAAAAAAGCCATTGTTAACAAGTTTAAAAACGAAAACGGCTTTGACTACGCCTTAAACGAAGTGATTGTCGGCGTCGGTGGCAAGCAAACCATTTTCAACCTGTGCCTGGCCGTGTTAAACCCCGGCGATGAAGTGATTGTGCCTGCGCCTTACTGGGTCAGCTATGCCGACATTGCCATGGTAGCCGAAGCCAAACCGGTGATTATTGAGTGCGGCATTGAGCAAGGCTTTAAATTGCTGCCCGCGCAACTCGAAGCCGCGATTAACGCCAACACCAAACTGGTGATGTTCAACTCGCCTTCTAACCCAACCGGCGCTGTGTATACGCTGGACGAGTTAAAAGCCTTGGGTGAAGTGTTGCTCAAACATCCACACGTATTAATTGCCACCGATGATATGTATGAGCACGTCAACCTGACGGGCGACAAATTCCATAACATCCTCAATGCAGCACCAGACCTGAAAGACCGCTGCATTGTGTTGAATGGTGTTTCAAAAGCGTATTCCATGACTGGCTGGCGGATTGGTTATGCGGCAGGCCCAGCTTACATCATCAAAGCGATGGAAATCCTGCAAAGCCAGTCCACCAGCAACCCGGCCTCGATTTCGCAATATGCGGCCGAAGCAGCGCTGAGCGGCTCACAAGACTGTATCAAGCCAATGGTCGCTGCGTTCCGCGAACGTCACAAATATGTGGTTGACCGCTTTAACGCAATACCAGGCCTCAGCTGTTTAATGGCAGGCGGGGCGTTCTACGCCTTCCCAGATGCGCGTCAGGCAATTGCCAGCCTGCACCAGGCAGGCAAAATCAACGCTGCCACAGACATGGCCCTGGCTGAATACCTGCTGGAACAACACAATGTCGCCGTCGTCCCAGGCTCAGCCTTTGGCGCAGAAGGCTACTTCCGCATCTCGTTTGCCACCAGCATGGAAAACCTGCGCGAAGCACTCGATCGCATTGAAAAAGCGTTGAGCTAAGCAGTAACGGTAAGTCATAAAAAAAGCGCCCAAGGGCGCTTTTTTATTTGAATATTCAAAGCATTAATCTTTAATAAAATCTTTCAGCAAGTTTTGCTGCAAGGCCACGTCGCTAGGCAGACCCGTGCTTGCCATCAGATCAACCACCTCGCTCACCGGCAGGCTGGCAGATTGCACAGTTGCAGACGCATGATCCTGAATCAAATCCTCAATGTGCAGCGCAACCGGGGCCTCTGCCGCAAAGGCGCTAAAGCTGGCACTTTCTGGCATCGTCTCTAGTAACGTAGACAAATCCAGCACATCATCTTTAGACTGAATCGCAGACAGCACTTGCTGCAACAACCAAGGATTCACCGCGTCATCACTGCTGTTAGCCACAAAGTCGGCACCCAGCTGCGCGCTTAACGTAATCGTCTGCGACTCACTCACCTGCACCATGCCACCCACAGTGGTTTCAACGGTCACCGCTGCACCGTGACTGGTCACCAAGCGGTCACCCTCACGCAACCAGTCTCCGGCTGCCAGCTGATGATGCTGGCCGCGGGCATCAATCACCTCAGCCACGCCATCTACACTTGCAATTTTCCCAACCATGGTTCGCATCATATTCTCCTGACCAATATTATAAGTCAGCGCCCTGACAAAGCCTCGGCTGTCAAGGCTTTGAGCGACCAATATTACAAAAATTTGCTTAAAGCAAGGCGCTGGCAAGCCATTTCTGCATACCGATTTGTCAACCACAAAAAATATAAAATATTTCGCAAAAAGTGGTTGACCAAGGGGCGTGGTCTCAGTAATATAGCGCCTTCAAACGACGTACCGATTCCTCAATAGCTCAGTCGGTAGAGCGCCGGACTGTTAATCCGTAGGTCCCTGGTTCGAGCCCAGGTTGAGGAGCCAAATAGAATAAGGCCTTGCAGCGATGCGAGGCCTTTTTGCTTTTATGCAGAATTGCGAAGCGCTTCGCAATTATTGTTAAATCAACAAAAAACGATCAATAAAAATCCCAGACAAATTAGCAAAATTAATTGAGTGTTATCCCTACTCTTGGTTTTAAGGTAAATGCTCTAAGTAGTAAAATAAATCGATGAGAGAAATAAAAAATCAGAGATCAGATATTCAGGGGATGAGAGGACTAGCAGTAATATTGGTCCTTTTTTATCATCTTGGTATTGATGCAATTTCAGGTGGTTATATTGGTGTCGATATCTTTTTTGTTATTAGTGGTTATCTAATAACTTCAAAACTGATTGTTGATCTTAACCAAGGAAAATTCTCATTTATTAATTTCACTCTTAAAAGAGCAAAACGCTTATTACCAGCGCTCTTTTTTACAATCGCAGCCACATTTTTTGCATCGTTCTTTATATTCTTCCCGAACGAGTTTCGTGAGATTGCTAAATCAGTCATCAACGCAACCCTTGCATATGCCAACTTTGGCTATTGGTCAGAGACCGGTTATTTCGACGCTGAATCGTCCCGGAAGCCTTTACTACACATCTGGTCACTAGCTGTCGAAATACAATTTTATTTGGTATGGCCATTCATAATTAAATTTCTACATCAGAGAAAAAAACTAAAGCCAGGGCTTCTCGCAATATCAATATGCAGTTTTATTGCATCAATATGGATCATGAAGAAAGATTCTTCGGCAGCCTTTTTTTGCACACAATACAGAATATGGGAGTTCGCAGCTGGTGGGCTGGTTTACCTGTATCAAGATAAGAGGACAATAATTAATAGCAAGTACCAAGATTTTATTTTCTTTATTGGCGTAACAGCCATCCTACTAACTTCAACCATATTTTCAGAAACAACGAGATTCCCTGCTGAAAATGCGCTTATTCCAGTTATAGCTTCTATGGGTTTAATTTACTCTGGGGCTAATACAGCAATGGCCAAGATACTTACAAATAGCTTAATGAAGCATATTGGCAATATTAGCTACTCATTATATTTAGTTCACTGGCCAGTTATAGTTTTGGTCAATTATTATCTAGTGAGAAAGTTGAACAACCTTGAGCAGTGGATGCTAGTTGGCTTTATTTTTCTGATTGGAAATTTGGTATATAAATATATTGAAAACCAAAAAAGCTCGAAAATAAACTCAAATCTAAAGCAGTCTTTTATATATCTTTCATGTGCAGGATTGATACTAATACCTGCATCAAGCGCATCAAGAGATGGGTGGATTTGGCGAGTTCCTGCTGAAATACAATCAGTGAATACATTGAAAATAGATGATATGCATCACTACACCTGGGCAGCATCCAAATCTTTTACTAATACCGAAAAATTCAACACAGATAAACCTAAAATAATAATTGCCGGGGACTCACAGGCAGCAGATGTATTAAATATACTATTATCAAATAGAGCTGCAGATCACTATGAAATTAAGTTTTTCCATATACCAGCTATTTGCGGAACAGTAGAAATTCCGATGCAATCGGAACAGGCATATTGGAATAATGAAAACACGGCTACTGCAAGAAATAGAAGCCTTATCAAAAAATGCCAAAAGGCGCAAAAAAAATTCTTCCAATCCGAGTTGTTATCAAAAGCTGACGATATTTACCTGGCTGGATTATGGAGACATGCTCAGATAAAGTATTTGAGATCGTCTATTCAAAATGTCAAATTGATAACCTCTTCAACAATCCATCTAGTTGGAAGAAAAGACCTAGCTCGCAATAGTATAGAGATCATTAATCTGAATGGAAAAATAGAAGGCTCTGAAAAGCTTGCTTCAAACTTAAAAAATTTGGAAGCAATTCAGATTAATAGTGAACTCTCACAACTGGCCATTGAGCAAAATATTAAATTTATCGACATGATTAAATTGATCTGCCCTACAAAGGATAATTGCTTAACCTCGTCAAATTCGATGCCAGTTTTTTATGACAACTTTCACTTAACGCCAGAGGGTGCAAATAGGATAGGCTTTGCGTTTTCCCAAACGAATCTATAACCAAGAGGACGCACCAATGTTATTTATTAACATGATTCAAACCCAGGTTGAGGAACCAAATAAAAAAGGCCTTGCAGAAATGCGAGGCCTTTTGCTTTATTTGTCGCTCAAGATGTCTCGCGACAGCATCATATCTGTGCCACCCACATGCCTGACGGTTTGTGCACGCGCGCCCTACTTACGCTTCTCGAATAAATGCCAGCTGTCTATCCAGGCACTGCTGCACTCTTTTCATCAAAATATCACCACCGCCCAACTTTTCTACTATCGGCAATAACTGTAGACGTGCTTTCTCTTCAATGTCGTCTATGATGGCTTTGGCAGCCGGTTCGTTAATGCCGAAATGTGGTGCCGCACGCATGGCTAAACTGAGTTTGGCAAGATTGTTGCCAGGAAAAATAGCCAGGGCCTGGTAATGGACATTGCTCAGTTGCATCACCATATCAAACGCGGGTGACAGTTGATATTGATTGCCTTTGACATGCAGCATGCCATGATTTTTGACGTGATCATCCGTATTGTCGATGATGAGGTTGAAAACCATTCTGCGGTAGAGCTGATTTAAATCGTGCTCGGGGTTGGCCGAAATCTGCCTGATCACTTGCGCGAATTCAATATAGCTACCGTCATTCGAGCGATATGGCACATCCAGCAATGCAGAGGCTGAGAGGTAATGGATGCGAGTTTCAGCATCCACGTTGCCAGTGCGGTCAAAACGTTGCACTAACAAAGCATGCCCGCGATGTATCCGCTCCAGCTTATGTGGCGGGACGTCTATGCCACAGCGTGCGGCCAGTGCCAGCACCGCGGCCTCAAGCAACTCCACATCGTGGTCATCGCTGCTTGCCGGAAATTTTGCTATCCATCTTTTATGGTCATGAACAAAATCTGCTTTGGGCCTGGCCCCGCCCAGACTACCCCCTTTATTAAGCAGCCGACGCAGGGGTAAGGGAATCTCCATAGCGACTTCGAGTCGCTTGACTGCCTCCGCCATGTCATCGAGCGAAAAGAGCTCATTGTCCGCCGCTTGTAGTGTGATCGGTAAGGTCTCGGCAAAAGTCATGGCGCCAACGCGGTCAGCATTTGTCAGCAGCAGCACATCAATGTCATCGAGTGAGCGCCCCTGCTGCGACTCGAGCACTTTGCGGCCCCAGGCATCCGGCAAAGCATCACCCAGCGTCAGCGGTAACGCACCGCCGTCACGCACGCGACGCTCGGCCACGCTGACGACCTCATTTTTAAGCGGCAGATGTAACGGATTTAATGCAAAAGCATCAGACGCGGCCAAAAATCGGGTGCCATAAGCCAATTGGCTGGACTCAATCACGCCTCTGCGCGCAAGTTTCAATATTGCCGCGGGTCTGACATCGCTATCGAAACTGGCAGCCAGACCGATATAAATGATGCGATTAGAAATCACGCTCGTCCTCTGAGATGACTGCGGCATCGGTTACGCCAGATTTTTTTCTGGCGCGAATATGTGCACTCGCATTCACGGGGAGCGGCGCAACAGCCTCCAGACTGTCTAATTGGCCAAACAGCCACAGTGCATTGGCAATAATGCCCACACTCGCGCTAGGTTTGCCAGCCTCAATCGCCCGGTAAGTGTTCTGCGAACAGAGCAAGCGGCTTGCCATCTCTTTCACTGTCCAGCCCAAAGCCACGCGATTGGCACGCAGGCGCAGGCCTAGCGTTTCCAATGCATTCAGCACATCGGGGTTTGCACTCGCTAGTGAATTTGTTTTTTTAGACATCAATAAATTAATACTTAATAAACATAAAGTTCATTATATTGCGTTTTTATGCGAAATCAATGCATTTTTAAGCAGGGTGATTGGGCAGTACTTTGAATCATTCAAATGAATCGCTTGCTCGCCCGTAAAACTTATTGCCAGCAATATGAGTCAATACTGATAATATTTCTCGCCGAGTGATTTCCACTTAATGAGCGCAGGCACGCGAATTCCCGCCCGTGCGAATATTGCCAGTGATGTAAAAGGATATGTATGTCTGAGTTGGCATTAACCTTAGCAAGAATCCAGTTTGGGTTCACGATTTCTTTTCATATTGTGTTTCCGGCGATCACGATCGGCCTGGCCAGTTACCTCGCAGTGCTGGAGGCGAGCTGGTTAAAAACCAAAAATACGGTTTATCTCGACTTATATCACTTTTGGCTCAAGCTATTTTCGCTCTGTTTTGGCATGGGCGTGGTCTCTGGCCTGGTCATGGCTTATCAATTCGGCACCAACTGGTCTGGGTTCTCTAGCGTGGCGGGCAGTGTGACCGGGCCCTTGCTGGCGTATGAGGTGCTCACAGCATTTTTTCTCGAGGCTGGCTTTTTAGGCGTGATGCTGTTTGGCTGGAACAAGGTCGGGCCGACCCTGCACTTTACGGCGACCTTGATGGTCGCTATCGGCACGCTGGTCTCGGCCACTTGGATATTGGCCTCAAACAGCTGGATGCAAACCCCGCAGGGATTTGAGCTGATAAATGGCAAAGTGATTCCGGTCGATTGGTTCAAAATCATCTTTAATCCGTCGTTTCCGTACCGACTGGTGCATATGGTGATTGGCGCTTACCTGGCAACGGCGTTATTTGTGGTCGCCTCAGGTGCCTGGCAATTACTACGTGGCAAAGACAATGCCTGCGTGCGCAAGATGCTCTCTATGGGTTTATGGCTGATATTGTTGCTGGCACCATTACAAGTGGTAGTGGGCGATATGCATGGTTTAAATACCTTAAAACACCAGCCAGCCAAAATCGCCGCGATTGAGGCGCACTGGGAGAACAAAGGTGACGAAGCGACGCCTTTGGTACTGATGGCCTGGCCGGACATGGCGCAGGAAAAAAATCATTTTGCGCTAGAAATCCCGGTATTAGGGAGTTTGATTTTACGCCACTCGCTCACCGAGCAGATTCCAGCATTGAAGGAGTTTGCGCCACAAGACCGCCCCAATGCCACGATTATTTTCTGGACCTTTAGAATCATGGTCGGGCTAGGCATGCTGATGATCTTGTTGGCCGTGACCTCCGTCTGGTTGCGTTATAAAAAACAGCTATTCCAACACAAGCCTTTCCTCACATTTGCCACGGCCATGGGTCCGGCCGGCATCGTGGCCATTCTGGCGGGCTGGTTTACTACTGAAATTGGCCGCCAACCTTGGGTAGTTTATGGCGTATTGCGCACCGCAGATGCCGTGACGCCGCACACTGCCACGGAAGTCGGCTTAACGCTGGCTTTATTTGTGGTTATTTACCTGGCGGTATTTGGCGTCGGCACGCTGTATGTCTTACGGCTGGTGCATAGTGGGCCACACACAGAGGAAAACTTACATGGCGACGCCATTGCGGGCAACCGTGATGCGGTCAATGCTTTTGCATTGGCGCCGGAGTTTCATCCTGACGCGAAATCGGCACCAACGACTAAAGATCAATAAAGGATAAAGCAATGGACTTATCACTGGTGTGGGCCGTCATCATCCTGTTTGGCATCATGATGTACATCATCATGGATGGCTTTGACCTCGGCATCGGCATTTTGTACCCGTTTTTTAAAGACAAAGATGACCGCGACTTGATGATGAACACCGTTGCCCCGGTCTGGGATGGCAATGAAACCTGGCTGGTGCTCGGCGGCGCAGGCTTGCTGGCAGCATTCCCGCTGGCTTACTCGGTGATTTTAAGTGCCCTCTCCTTGCCCTTGTTGTTTATGTTGATGGCCTTGATTTTTCGCGGTGTCGCCTTTGAGTTCAGGTTCAAGGCGCATGATGCGGAACGTCACTTTTGGGACAAAGCCTTTTTGTGCGGCTCTATCGCGGCGACTTTCTTTCAGGGCATGACGCTGGGCGCCTATCTGCAAGGCATTCACGTGGTGAACCAGGCCTATGCTGGCGGGCCGCTGGACTGGATCTCACCGTTCTCTATTTTTACCGGGCTAGGTTTGTTGGTCACGTATGCTCTGCTCGGCAGCACCTGGCTGATTTTTAAAACCACAGGCGAGCTGCAAGCAGTGTGCATGCGTTTGTCACAGCGCATTTCTGTGGCATTGCTATTGATTATTACCGTGATCAGCTTGTGGACGCCATGGATGGATAGCCGAATTGCTGAGCGCTGGTTTACGATGCCCAATCTGTTGTGGCTGTCACCGGTGCCGCTACTGGTGATTATTTGTTTCTACAACCTGCAACGCGCCCTTAAAAACAAAGCAGAAACCAGCCCGTTTTTGTATACACTGGGCTTGGTATTACTCGGTTATGCAGGCTTGGGCATTAGTATCTGGCCCAATATTATTCCGCCACAAATGAGCATATACGTCGCCGCTGCGCCGCCGCAAAGCCAGCAATTTGCGCTGATTGGCGCCGTGATCATTATCCCGATTATCCTGGCCTACACCGCCTGGGGCTATTATGTGTTTCGCGGCAAAGTGCATAAAGGTGAGGCTTATCATTGATGTCACCCGCGCAGAAAAATACACTTAAACGCCTGGGCTGGTTTTTCGGCATCTGGCTGGCCAGCATCGTCGCCCTGGCGGCACTCAGCCTATGCCTGAAGGCACTTATGCAGATGGCGGGGCTGCATGCCTGATTCACGCCTTGCTTAACATCATCGCACTGAGTATCGAGAGTGCCAGCCAGAATTTTCTTGCGGATTTAAATCCAATCCGTTTACCATCACGTGACTCTCCCCGACAATCCAGACAGCGATCATCGATCTACATTTGACCACCGGCATGACAACCCAGCAACCCACAAAATGGCGACGATTACGTGCCTGCAGTGCCTGCGACATGGTGAGCGCGATCCCAGTGCTGCGGCCAGGGGAGCATGCCCGTTGTCCGCGCTGCGGGCATGTCCTGGCCAGACGCCATTTGCATCCGGTGCAGCGCAGCATCGCCTTGGCCAGCAGCGCACTCATTACCCTGCTGATCGCTATTGCTTTCCCGTTTATCAGCATGGATACCAATGGCCTGGACGCGCAGATTGCACTGACACAAACGGCCGTCACTCTGGTCGATGTGCATCAACCACTGGTGGCATTGATTGTCAGTGGCACGGCTTTTTTGTTGCCGGCTTTATATCTGATTGGCGTGATTTTGATGCAGGCGAATATCTTGCGCAGCGTGCCGCGCACATACAGCGACGTGATTGCGCGCCTGTTTTCGCGCTTGCACCCATGGATGATGGCAGATGTGTTTATGGTGGCGGCGCTGGTCAGCCTGGTCAAACTCACCGAAATTGGTGAAGTGCAGCTAGGGGCTTCGTTTTGGGCCTATTGTGTGTTTGCGCTCTTGCTACTGATGACCACACGCTCGGTCGATATTGATTGGTTATGGTATCGACTGGCCGGTGAGCCGTCGCCTGACACCAGCATTCATTGTGGCATCAATGCCGCCGCGCAACATGCCACCGGTTGCACCACCTGCGGCCTGATCAACACCCTTCCTGCAGCGGCCAGCACCAGCAGCCCGCCGCCCCACTATGCATGCAGCCGCTGCGGGAGCCGTTTGCATCTGCGTAAACCCAACAGTCTGGAGTTTACCTGGGCGCTGTTAATCACTTCGGCAGTGCTCTATATTCCGGCCAATGCTTACCCGATGATGATTACCACCTCATTGGGGCAAACCCATGCCTCTACCATTATTGGCGGCATGCTGGAGTTATGGCAACATGGCTCTGAGCCCATTGCGGTGGTTATTTTTGTCGCCAGCGTGCTGGTGCCGATTATTAAAATGCTGATACTGGTGTTACTCACCTGCATGGCGCAGCATCCTGGCCCGTTATCGGCGCAGCAAAAAACCAGGCTTTACCGCCTGACCGAACTCATTGGCCGCTGGTCTATGGTGGATGTGTTTGTCGTCGCCATCATGGTGGCCCTGATACAATCTGGCAATCTGATGTCAGTGTTACCGGGCCCGGCGGCACTGGCATTCTGCGCCGTGGTGATCACCACCATGCTGGCTGCCATGGCGTTTGACCCGCGCCTACTCTGGGACACGCAAGGAAATACGCATGACTGAGAATAATCAAGACACTACGCAAGAAAACACCCAGTTGCTGGCCAAAGTCAGCAAACAAGCCCGGCTGTCGCCGATCTGGATCGTCCCTGTTGTCGCCCTACTGATTGGCCTATGGCTGATCTACGACAACTACACCAAGGCTGGCAAGCAAATCACGCTGTCGCTCACCAATGCGGAGGGCATAGAAGCCGGTAAAACAAAAATTAAAGTGCATAGTGTCGATATTGGCCTGGTCGAACAAGTCACTTTGTCCGAAGACCTCACCCATATTGAAGTCCTGGCGCGTATTACCCCTAAGGCGCAACCCATGCTGGTGAAAGACACCCAACTGTGGGTGGTGAAACCTCGGATTGGGCTGGAAGGCATCAGCGGCTTGAATACGGTGATTTCTGGGGCTTATATCCAGCTGCAACCCGGCAAAAGCCTGGAAGAAACTGACCAGTTTACCGTGCTCGACCAGCCGCCAATTTCGCTCAATGGTGCCAAAGGGGTGCATGTCAACCTGATCGGTAAAGTCGGCAATTCCTTGCGTGTAGGCGATCCTGTCACTTACCAGGGGCTGCGCGTGGGCCGCGTGGTCAGCGCCAGCTTTGATCCCAAGCAACGCCAAATGCAGCATGAGTTATTTATTGAGCACCCTTACGATGTACTGGTCACCGACAATACGCGGTTTTGGACCTCGGTCGGCATTGATGTCAAACTCGATGCCGAGGGCTTTAAAGCCAGCGTTCCCACCGTCGAGTCGCTGATTGCTGGGGGCGTGAGTTTTGGTCATGCCGATGATAGGCCAATGGGCAATCCGGTACGCTCGGAGGCGACGTTTGAACTGTTTGCCAATGAAGAAGCTGCGCGTCAGCAAACCTACGACCAATACCTGGAATACGTGCTGCTGGTGAATGATACCGTGCGTGGTTTATCCAAAGGCGCGCCGGTCGAGTTCCGCGGCTTGCGCGTGGGCACCGTGATGAACGTACCATGGAAATTTAACTCGCCAGAACGCAAAAAAGATTTCCGTTACGCCATCCCGGTGTTGATTCACCTTGAGCCCGGCCGCCTGGCAGAGAATGGCATCGCTGATCTGCAAGAATGGAAAACCAGGGTCGCCCAGATGCTGCAAGGGGGCCTGCATGCCACCCTGAAATCGGGCAACCTGATTACAGGCTCGGTATTTGTTGACCTCAATATGGACGGGCGTGCCCATCAAAGCTACCACCGCGAGCGGTTTGAAGGCTTGCCAGTGATGCCGACCAGCGCTACCAATCTGGCACAGATTGAACAAAAACTGTCTGACCTATTGGACAAACTCAATGGCTTGAAATTGGAGCCTGTGTTATCTGGCCTGGATAAAAACTTGCAGCAGTCCGAGAAAACCATGCAGGAAATCCGTGGCCTGAGCCAGCAGGTGAATCAGTTGCTCAGCCAGCCCGACTTGCAGCAGATGCCGGCCAATATTAACCAGACCATGCAAGCGCTGCGTACCACCTTAAAAGGCCTGTCACCAGACGCGCCCGCTTATCAAGAGTTGACCACAACCTTGCAGCGTCTGGACAAAGCCTTGCGTGATATCCAGCCACTGGCGCGCACTTTAAACGAGCAGCCGAATGCCATTTTATTCGACCGCAAACCCGGTAACGACCCGCTGCCCATGGCACCGGCAGCGCCGTAAGGAACCTAAAGGATGACCAAAAAAACACCTTTTCGATTTGGGCTGGCCATATTACTCGGGCTCAGCCTGAGCGCCTGTTTCAAATCCAACCCGCCAGTGAAGACAGAACGCTACAGCCTGCCAGAAGTCCCTCTGACGCCAGCAACTGCAACGCCAACACGTACGCTGGTATTGAGCCGATTGCAGGTGGCCGATTACCTGGATACCGACCGCATCGTTATCCAGACCGATGACATTACCATGCAGCCAGCGCGTGATCATCTGTGGGTGGATAACCTGTCGCAAGAGCTAAGGCGCGGTCTGCGTGCCCGCCTCGCCAGCCGCTTGGGCAATACGCGCGTCGTTGATGCGCAACCTGGCTTGCCTGCAGCCAACAGCCTGCACCTCACCATAGAGCAGTTTCATGGGCAAATGCGCGGTTATGCAGTGCTCAGTGGCCAATGGCAACTCATCACCGCCCAGCAAACTGCAGGCCCTGGCCAGTCATTCAAGTTCAGCACGCCGTTGGCAGAAAATGGTTATCCAGCCCTGGTGCGTGCCTTGGGCCAAGACCTCGACCTGCTCAGCGAGCAAATTGCCAGCCAATTACAAACGTTGCCATAGTGCCCACATTTTCAAGCTGAATAGGTAGTGGGCTCGCCGCCAATTTGTTATGATGAAATTTCTTTTCACAAAATAACAAGTCAGGAGTAGGCGATGGGATTATTTTCTTTTATCAAAGAAGCTGGTGAAAAACTGTTTGGTGCCGGTGAAGCCAAAGCAGCACAAGAAGCCGCCAGCAAGGCACCGACACCCGTCAACGTCGATGCGGCCAACGCCGCAGCCGCGCAGGCGATTCAAAACTATATTGCCAAAAACAATTTACCCACCACTGGCTACGACGTGAAATTTGACGGCGCCAGCGGCACGGTCATCGTGCAAGGCAATATCGATACGCAAGAAAACAAAGAAAAAATCCTGCTCTGCTGCGGCAATGTGGCGGGCGTTGAGGCTGTGCAAGACCAGCTGCATGTGCCTAGCCCTGAGCCTGAAGCCAGGTTTTATACGGTAGTCAAAGGCGATACCTTGTCTAAGGTTGCCAAAGAAATGTACGGCAATGCCAATAGCTATATGAAGATTTTCGAGGCAAACCGCCCGATGCTTAACCACCCGGACAAAATCTATCCAGGCCAGGTATTGCGCATTCCAGAATAAGCATTACTCACAACAATAACCAACACTTATCTTACAAAGGACACGACTATGTCATCATTGATTCGTTTATTACTCATCGCCGCCTTGAGCAGCACCCTGCTGGTTGCCTGCAGCGACAAAGAACCACAAATCGAACAAGCGGTGGAATCCGCCCAAGAGCATGCGGAAGCCGCCGCCAGTGAAGCCAAAGATGCCGCAGCAGATGCAGTAAAAGCCGCCAAAGAAGCTGCCGCCGCCGCTGAACAACAAGCGGCAGAAACCGCCGATGCTGCCAAAGCCGCTGTTGAAGAAAAATAAGCGTTTTTAGCCCGGCAAAAACCCGCATTAATGCGGGTTTTTTATTGCCGATTTGCCACACGTTAGTTAGTAATTCTTTGCCTTATTTAATGCTTTTCAACGCCCGCCCGGCAGAATCTTTCATGTACACTGCGTCGAGATTTGACACTTGACTGGATTCTTGGTTTGCGACGTTTCTTCTTCTGCATGCTGATTGCGTTATGGGTCACCCTGATGCCACAGGCCTCAGCAGCAAGCCCGCAGCTACTAGGCACCACCTGCATGAACACCAAAGGTGCCGTGATTGCCAGCATTCCGCTGCAAGGGGGCAAATTTGTCTGCCAAAGTGTGCTTAAAATCACCCATGCCGACCAGTATGTCATCGACTTTAAAAACACCTCAACGATTGCGCACTTTCAACACGAAATCACAGATGATCGCAATCAAACCAGCCTGATCAAAGGTGGCCTCAGCAGCCAAGAGAAAGATCCTTTTCTACTCAGACATGGCCATCTTATTCACCTGGTGCCCGGCACCTATCGCCTGATTACCTGGTTACAATCACCCTACTACCTGGCCCAACCAGAGATTTTTGTCGCCGACCTCGCCAGCTACCAGCAGCAAACCAACTACACAACGGCAATCAGCCTGTTGTTATTGGGCGTGCTGTTAGGCATTTTTACTTACTACTGCGCGATTGGTGTCTCGACCGGGCATAAGACCGAGCGCATGTACGCGCTGTTTATTCTGGGTAACCTGATTTTTCAAAGTGCTGCGTTAGGGCTATTTAAACAATTATTTGAATGGCACTGGTTTTACTTTACCAGCTTGCCAATTTTGCTCTCCAACATGGCTTATGTCAGTTTTGTCTGCCATTTGCTGGGCATTAACCAGCACCATCATGCCAAACTTTACTATTTCTCTATGGTCGCGCGTGCGATCTTGCTGGCCTTACTCGTGTTTGCCATGATCTTCCCCAACTGGATGCTGGAGATGGATAGAGTAGGCGTGGCGATCTTTCTTCTGTTTGGGCTCACCAGCGGCATCCTGCTCAGCCTGAAAAAACACCGAGTGGCGCAACTTTACCTGTTTGCCATCACCGTGTTTGGCGTATTAGGTGGGCTATCTATTACCGCCGAGCGTCTCAGCTCCAATGCCTGGACCATAGAGCAACTAGGGCTGATTGCCGTGGCGGTTGAAGCCATCTTGCTTTCACTGCTGGTCGCCTATCAAATTAACCGTATGCATCAAGAAAAAGAACACATGCTGGCCGAGCTGCAAAGCACGCGCTCATTAGCCATGACAGACCGGCTCACTGGGGTGCCTAACCGGCATGCACTGGAAAATCAAATGCTGCGGTTTTCAGAACATGGCTGCCTGATGTTTATAGACATGGACAATTTAAAGCAGGTTAACGATCACTTTGGCCACGAAGCAGGCGACAACTTGCTCAAGAGTTTCTGCCAGATTTTATCCAAAAAACTGGATACCCATGGCCAACTGTATCGGCTGGGAGGGGACGAATTTGCCATTATCTGTCATGAAGATGATGTTGAGTGGTGCCAGCACCAGTTGGAATACACGCACAGGCAAATGGAGAAAGAAGGCTTTGTCGGCTCGGGGGCCAGCGTAGGCGTGGTCTTTAGCCACGAAGCCAGCGAAACGGAAGAGTTGATGCGTATTGCCGACAAGCGCATGTATGCAGACAAACGTACGCGTAAAAATCGCAAAGAAATGATACAAGTGTTCGCCAACTAATCGCTCACGCACCGCGGCTGGCGGCGATTCCCACCAAGTTTCACTTTGTTTTTTGTCACTCATAGCTGCCGCTGCTGGCATAAATGCTTTACACTTCCAATAATCATACACTCATGAATGTATGATTATTGTGCGCTGCCAGCTGCAGAACCTTCACACACTGGCGGCTGTCATGTAGTAACACAAAGAGAAAATCATGCCCTTACTGACTACCCTGCTTATTCTCATCGTCTCTGCCCGCTTGCTAGGGCAAGTGTTTAGCCGCTTTAATCAACCTGCGATTATTGGCGAAATGCTGGCCGGTGTGATTCTGGGCCCCAGCCTGCTCAACCTGATCTCGCCCACGCCAGCCTTATCTGGCATTTCAGAATTTGCGGTATTTTTAATTGTGCTGTCTGCCGGGCTTGAAATGAACTTTAAAGAGGTCATTGATTCCATGCGCGGCAGAGGCATCGTCATCGCGCTATTAGGCTTTATTTTGCCGCTCACCGGCGGCATTCTGGTCGGCGTCGGCTTTGGTCTCGATGTCAGCCGTACGATCTTTTTGGGCCTGTGCGTATCGATTACCGCCTTGCCAGTCACCGTGAGCATTCTGCAGAGCTTTAAATTACTCGGCTCAAACATTGCACGCTACTCGGTGGCTACTGCTATTTTTAACGACATTGCCGCCTTGCTGGTATTGGGCGTGATTCTCAACCTGCCAGAACAAAAATCTTACCAGGCCGTGGCGACCGCGACTTTTCAAGCCAGCTCGAAACTGATTCTGCTGATTGTATTAATCGTCAGCATCAGCTTGCTCATTAAAAAAGTCATTGAAAAAGGCATCAGCATAGACAAATGGTCAGAAAAGCTGGTCGACCTGATCGGTAATGAAGCCCTGTTTGGTCTGTTATTGTTGCTGGTATTGATTTTTGGCTCGGTCAGTGCGGCGCTTGGCTTTCACTTTGTGATTGGTGCCTTTTTCGGCGCCCTGCTCATAGACCGCACGTTCTTTTTACCCTCGCGCTACAAAGAGCTAGAGCTGACATTGAGCTCTATCACTGGCGGCTTTCTGGCACCGGTGTTTTTTGCCTATCTCGGCCTCGAGTTTAAGGTACAAGTCATAGACTCATTCTGGTTTGTGGCCGTAGTGCTGGTGGTGTCTATTGTCACCAAAATTCTGGCAGGCTGGATCGGCGGCCGTCTGATCGGCTTATCCAAAAGTGACGCCTTGGGCATAGGCTTTATTCTGAACGGCCGCGGCGTGATGGAGCTGGTGATTGCCAGCATTGCCTATGACCGCGGCTTTATTGGCCAGGACTTGTTCTCGGTGCTGGTACTGATGGGCGTTGTCACCACCATGATCACGCCGTTAATGTTCCGTAAATGGATCATGCCGCAGCTCACTCAGTCAACTCATTAATATCAACCCTATTGACATCAATTGACAAAAGGACAACACTGAGGAGTAAACGCAGCACTCTTATAAAAGACTGGATACAGCTTTGAGCGCACACCCCACTGCTTCAGCGTCGCAGGTTCTTAATCCTATCGCCACAGACAGTGGTCGCCTTTCTATTGACGAACAAAACCAGCTGCTGAGGCTGCAACGCGTGATTCTCGAATCTGTCGCGCGCGGCGCAGACCACATGGAAGTCATTAACCAGATTTGCCGGTTAGCAGAAGGCCTGGTCAGCAATGCCTTCAGTTCGGTTATGCTGATGGATGATCATACGCAACTACTCAATGTCTATGCAGCCCCCAGCCTGACCAAAGAACAAATCCAGAAAATAGACGGCTTGCGCCCCAGCCCTGGCGGCGGCTCCTGTGGCAACGTCATTTATCAGCAAAAAGTGCAATATGTCAGCAATACCTTAACCGACGAACGCTGGGAAGATATCCGCCATCTGGCCTATGAGTTTGACGTGAAAGCCTGCTGGTCTATCCCCATCTTTTCTGCGGCAAACAAGGTCATCGGCACCTTTGCCCTCTCCAGCTTTGAGCACCGCGAGCCTGGCCAGTTTCACCGCATGCTGCTGGAGATCGGCTCGTCTATCATCGGCATTGTGCTCAACCGCAACCAGTATCAGGAAAGCCTGCGTCAGTTTGAAAAAGTGTTTGAAGGCAGCGAGCAAGGCATCATGGTCACAGATGCGCGCCACGTCATTTTGTCGGTCAATCCGGCGTTTACCAAAATGCTGGGCTTTACGCTGGATGACGTCAAAGGTAAAACACCCAAAGTGCTGTCTTCTGGGCTGCACGACGCCAGTTTTTACCGCAACTTGTGGCAAAGCATTGCGCACTTTGGCCACTGGCGCGGCGAAATCTGGAACCGGCGTAAAAACGGTGAGGTGTTCCCTGAGTGGATTTCGATCTCAGAAGTGAAAAATGCAGCAGGCGAAGTCAGTCACTATGTGGGGACGTTTAGCGACATCAGCGACCTCAAGTCTGCGCAAAAAGAAATCCAGTATTTATCGTCACACGACGCGCTGACCGGCCTGCCTGATATCGCCTTGTTTAGAGACCGCCTGGAAAACGCAATTTCTATCGCCTCTGCCGCCAACAGTAAAATTGGCCTGCTGGCACTCAATCTGGATAACTTCAAGTTTTTAAATGACTCGCTCGGCTATGCCTCCGGCGATAAGCTGTTGCGATTATTTGCCGAGCGGCTCAAAGCCTGTCTGCGCGACACAGACAGCATCTGTCGCCACGGCGGTGACGAATTCATTATTCTGCTCAACAACATGCAGGACGACGACTCGATCAGCTACATTGTCGACACCCTGCTCAATGAAATTTCATCGCCCTTTGCTTTTGCCGGCAGCAATATCTCTACCTCGTGCTCGGTGGGCGTTGCCGTGTACCCCACAGACGGCAACGACTTTGAAAAACTGTTTGGCCGCGCGCGCAAAGCCATGTCGCAAGCGAAAGAAGAAGGCCGCAACACCGCCCGCTTCTTTACCGAAAAACTCAATAACGACAGCCTGCATTACCTCAATATCGCCTACGGCTTGCGTGAAGCCCTGGCGCAACACCAGTTTGAGCTGCATTACCAGCCACAAATCAGCCTCAACAGCGCACAAGTTATCGGTGCCGAAGCCTTAATCCGCTGGCAGCATCCGCAAAATGGCTTGCAACCCCCGGCGCAATTTATCAGCATCGCCGAACAAACCGGCCTGATTGTCGAAATAGGTGAATGGGTGATTGAAGAAGCTTGTCGTCAGGCCATGGAATGGCAGAAAAATGGCCTGCCTGCGCTGAGCATGGCCGTCAACGTTTCTGCCGTGCAGTTCAGACGTGGCAACCTCGACAAAGTGATTATCAAAGCCCTTGAAAAAACCGGCCTCGAACCACGTTTACTTGAACTCGAATTGACTGAATCTATTCTGGTAGAAGACATCGACCACCTGCTGGCGCAACTTGACGTGCTCAAACGACTTGGCGTCAAACTCGCCATTGACGACTTTGGCACGGGCTACTCCAGCTTGGCCTATCTCAAAAAATTCAATATCGACCGCCTCAAAATCGACCAATCATTTGTGCGCGACATCAACACCGACCCCAACGACGCCGCGATTGTGCGTGCCATTGTGCAAATGGCGCATACGCTTAATCTGGATGTGATTGCCGAAGGCGTGGAAAACGAAGCCATGCTCAAGCATGTGCGTGAATCAGGCTGTGATGAAGTGCAAGGCTATTTTTTCTCTAAACCACTGTCAGCCAACGATTTCGCCGCCTTTATGCAGCGCACCAATCACTAACTTGCTTTACGGCGCAGCACACGCGCCTATCATGGCCAATGCCAGCGCGTGCCCACTCATCCACGCCCCTTGAACCTTGCCGCCATTGAGCCAGTCGCCACACAACCCCAATTGCTGCGCCGCATCCCAGGCATAGGCTTGCTGCAAATAATGGGCACAATCTGCATAACGCCAGCGGTGGATACTGTAAGCATCAGGTTGTTGCCCACCCAGCGTGACAAATGCGGCTAGCATGTCTTGCGCCACCGCTTCCGGCGCACGTTCCAGGTTCGCCTCAGACCAGATTGGGTTGGCATGTATAGACCACACCTCTTGCACCGCGCTATTGGCACTGAGTCGGCCAGGCTTGCTGCTATCTCGCGCCAGCCATGAGAGCGGGCCTTCATTCACAAACAAACCATCAAATGGCAACGCCAGCGGCTGCGCATAACGCGCCATCAAGGCCCAACAGCCACGCATGGTCACACCGCCAGCCAGCGCCTCAAACGCAGGATGAGCCGTCAGCAAGGCCTTGGCCTGTGGCGCAGGAATCGCCAGCACCACTTTGTCAAACACTTGCGGATACACGCCATGCTCTTTGCTACGCACCCGCCACTGGCCATCGGCAAATGTGATCGCGTCAACAGTCTGTTCTAGCTCCACCGTTAACGCCTCCGCCATGTGCCGCGCCGGGCTGGTGTTTTTTGGCACCCCCACATAACGCGTTTTGGCTGACTGCTTGGCTTGTAAAGCGGCGCCATCGGTTTCATACAAACGTGCCTGCCACTCGGCCACCACGCCCGCCTTGCGCCATTTTTGCACCTGCGCCTCAAAGGCAGGCTCAGTCACGGTGAAATACTGCGCGCCATGGTCACACTGCCAGCCCTCCCCCACACGCGTAGACACGCGCCCAGATGGCCCACGGCTCTTTTCAAATACCGTCACTAAAAAACCGGCCTGTTGCAAAGCCTGGCTACACGCCAAACCCGCCATCCCCGCACCGATCACTGCAATATTTTTCACGCCTGCCACCCTTGCTTCCATACACCACTATTTTGCAACGCAAGCCAAGGGATCACCTGCTTGCGCCCTGTCATCACTGCTTCAATTTCCACGTTTTCTATCACTTGCGTTTCCTCATCTCGAATGATGATCTTGGTCACCATAAAATGCTTTTCTTTATTCACGGGCTTTAATGCTGTCCACTTGGAATGTAACAGCTTTTTAGGGTTCAGCCTTAATGGTTTTGTTTGCATATTGCTGTGACAAGCAACGCTAAAAGTTATATCCGCAACCTAAACGAAAAGCATGCGGCTAAAAGAAATCCTCTTCCCGCTGATGACGCACCGCAATAATTGTAATCACATCACCCGGTTCAATCTCAAACAAAGCCACATAACCATACGCGCCGAAATGAATCACCATCTCCCGCACAAAAGGGTTATCGCCCAAGGCTTTGCGACAGGTGTAAGGAAAAAATTTAATGGCTTCAATGGCCTGGTGAATGGCGGTTAAGGCCTGACTGGCGGCCCGCCGATCTTTACTTAGTAAAAAGGAATACAAGCGCTTTAAATCTTCACGCGCCTCTTTTGTAAAGCGGATACGGTACATCAGGGATTTGCCGCATCCAGCATGGCTTGCAACTCATCCAAGACACTTTCTGCACTGTAATACTCCTGGTTTTGCCTGGCAATGGCGGCAGATTCTAAACCACGTGCAATAAACGCCTGCTGGTGCTGCCTGCGGGTAATATTGGCTTTGAGCGCTTCTTCCATAAAACTTGAAAGTGTTTCACCCTCAGCCAAAACGCCTTCAACGGCATCGCGCAATTGTGGCTCCACCCGCAAAGCCGGAATCGTCGCAGTTTTCATCAAGCACCTCGCGTGTAATTCATTTGTAATACAATCTTAATGAAGCCCACGCATGATTGCAACGTTGTTTTAGAAAATCTGACCTACTAATGCAAATCAGCTGATGCACAGCGGCTCAATCGGCACTATTCATCAGAGAACGCCTTGCGATAGCTTGCAGGGGAAAATTTGAATGCCAATAAAGTGATGGCAAATACCGTGACAAATACGCCTACCCAAGCCAATGACAAATTCGTAAATTCACGTTTCACCCAGCCTGCCAAAAACGGCATCAGGCTCGCAATCATATAGCCACCGCCTTGCACAAAGGCCGCCAGGTCACCGGCAAATGCCGGCTGCTCCAGATGATCCATCGCCAAAATTAAAGATAACGGAAACAACGCGCCCACGCCCAGGCCGAGTAGCACTATCGCAGCCAATGCCAGACTAACGGGTGACATAATCATGATAGCTAATCCCAATAGCGTGCAACCCAACGCCACCAACAATAAAGGCCGCCGATCAGGATATTTGCCCACCAAACTGACCACCAGCATCCCAGCAATCACTTCTGTCAGCGTTAGCCCAGCCAGCAGGTCGCCCGCCAACTGGCGGCTCTGTCCCAGCTCAATATAAAACGGCGGCAACCAGGCCAGAATCAGCGTGTAAACGCCCGTACTTAGGCCAAAAAACAGCATCAGTGACCACGCCCTGCGATAGCGCCAAAAATGCATAGGTGCTTGCTGGCTAGCTGGCGCAACTGCAAGCTCACGCCCCGTTGTCGAGGCTTTCCAGCCAATCAAAGCCAGCAAGGCTGGCAATGCCCACACCGCCAGTGTGTATTGCCAGCCGAGTAATTCATTTAACCTGGCCGCACTCGCGGCGGCGATTGCGGCGCCACCCATAATTGCCGTGGCATAAAAACCCATCACTCGCCCAGTAGTTGCGCCAAACTGCCCTTTTATAAACCCAGGCAACAACGCCTGCACCAGCGCAATACCGAGACCAACGACCGCAGCACTTGCCAGCAAACCGATAGACGAGCCCCAATACGCACGACTAGCGCAGGCCAACATAATCAACACAACGCCGAAGGTAACGCCATTTACTTCACCCAGCGTCTTGCGCAAAAACCGCGCCAATAAGGCAAACACACCCATTAAGAAAACCGGCAGCGTCGTCAACAAACCAGCACCTGTTGCATCCAGTCCGGTTGCATGCTCAATTAAATCCAGCAACGGCCCAAGCGCTGCCATCGCCGGGCGCAAATTAATCGCCACCAACAGAATCGCCACAGTCAGCCACAAGCGCCCTACATTCATCACATACATCTCCACCAGTTAGGTTAATATGAGAATTATCTTAACCTCAAGATAGTTTCAGAGTATGGTTAATTTATCTTGAAGTCAAGACAAAATCAGGAGCACACATGACAAGAAAAAACGATGCGGTCGATGACATCATGGACCAATGGCGCCGTGAGCGGCCCGACCTTGACCCAAGTCCGATGGGGCTGATAGGCCGACTGGCACGCTGCGAAATGCTGATCAGGCGCAAGCTAGACCAAACTTTTGAACAGTTTGGCATGAGCAGTTGGGAATTCGATGTGCTTGCCACACTAAGGCGTGCTGGCCACCCCTACTGCCTGGCACCCACAGCGCTGTATTCATCACTCATGGTCACCTCAGGCACCATGACGCATCGATTACAAAGGCTGGAAAAAGTCGGATTGGTAGAGCGAGTTAAAAGCGATGCGGATATGCGCAGTATGCCTGTGCAGTTGACTGAAGCTGGGTTGAACCTGATTAATCAAGCGGTAGAAGCACATATTGCCAATGAGCAAGCTATGCTCGACTTGCTGCCTGCCGAAGCGCGCAAGCAATTAGACGAAGATTTGGTGACGTTTCTCTCAGTACTCGAGGCGATTGATTGATTAATCATAGGCAATTTATTCTGCAAGGTTGACGCACGCAAAATATGGCATATACTTAATGTATATGCAAAAAGGAGCACCTGACATGTCAAGTTTATCCAAAACCGCCCCTCATAGAGAAGCAAAGCTGTTTCGCAACAACCGCAGCCAGGCCGTGCGCATTCCTGTTGAGTTTGAGCTACCGGGTGATCGCGTATTTATTCATCGTGAAGGCAACAAGCTGATTATTGAACCAGTAGCACGCCCCGCCAACCTCGCCGAACTACTGGCCGAATGGCGTCAAGAACCGCCACTCGCACCTGAAGATCAATTCCCGACTATTGAAGATATGCCTGCCAAGCCGGAGGACATATTTTGAGCGGCTACTTGCTAGACACCAATATCATCAGCGATCTGATTCGCAACCCGTCTGGGAATGCGGCACGCCATATTGAGAAAGTCGAAGCCAAGGATATCTTTACCAGCATTATCGTTGCCGCCGAGCTGCGTTATGGCTGCGCAAAAAAGGGATCACCCAAACTTTCTGAAAAGGTGGAAAATCTACTCTCCACCATTCCGGTACTACCACTAGAAACGCCAGTGGATACCGAGTATGGACGCATCCGCGCAGAACTTGAAGCAACAGGCCAAACCATCGGCATGAACGATTTACTGATTGCTGCACAAGCTTATACTCTAGGAGTTACGCTGGTAACGGATAACTTGCGAGAATTTAGCCGTATTCGCGGCCTCAAGGTTGAAAACTGGCTGGAGAGATAGCTGATGAAGGTTTTAATTTTACTCTGACCCCAATTATTATTTTACTCTGACCCCAATTATTATTTCCAAATATCCCAAGTCGGAATAACCCATGCAAATAGTACCTGCATCAATACTCCTTCAAATCTCGAAAGACTTTGTTGATCATAGATCCAGACGAGAGCAAAGCTGGTATTGGTACTCTGAAGGTGATCACGGAGGAGCAACCCCGTTTGCCATACAAAATTTGTATCGTGGGCAAAATAAGCGCTACTTGCCGATGTTACCTTCTATCTCAAGAGGAATGTCATCCGAGAATACAGGCGAATTATGGAAATATGCTATTTCTGATCAAGCTAAAATTGTACTTAGACTTGCTCAATCCTGGTGGTTCTCCCAAGAGCTTGATCATCACCCAATTACATCTCATGCAGCTAATCAAAAACTAGAACTTGATCGAATTGCACTTGCACAACACTACGGCATCCCAACTGGATATCTCGATCTTACGGATGATTTCAATGTTAGCGCTTTCTTCGCTACTTGCTACGAAACTAAAAACGGGTGGCAACCAATCACTTCAGGAACGGGAATCATCTATCGAGTAAACCCCTTAGATATTAGTATGTATTTTCCACTAGGTCCGCAGGCTTTGCCAAGACCGACAGAACAGTGTGCTTGGGTTACTGAGCTTCCGTTATGTCATGCTTTTGATGGCTGGCCCGATGTCACGATGATGCAGTTTCATCACGACAAACATATCGGTGAATACTTCCTTGAGATGTTTTCTGGAGGTGAAAAGTTGTTTCCACCTGACCCACTAGCAGACGTTGCTTCGGAAATCCTTGCTTGCCGCGAGATCCCTACTGATCTTATTGAAAATGCATTGGAGTCGTTTACCCAAGATCCTCATGGAGTTAAGATAAGCCACTTAAAAGCAATACGTAAAGAACTGACTAAGATCACAACTCTAAATAGCTACAGAAGACTACTGACGGATGAGAAGGTATCTTTACTTCTTACAGATATTGAATGGCGCAAAAAAATGTTGCAAGACGTTAAAGCCAGAGCTAGTGCTATTCGCCGCATAGCAATTCCAATAGATGGCGATACCAACCACTAAATCATCTTGTATGTTCCTTAGGCAAGAAAGAGTCTAAAACTCCAGCACTTAGCTTTATCATGCTGTGGCCAAACCAAAACTCGAATAGCCTCAAGCAATTGAGGATTTTTATTGTTACGACCCTTGTGATTCAACCCCGCACCGCCATATAAGTAGAAACACTTAAATGCGCTTTTAGCCATTCGGGTTAGAATACTTTCACCTTTTCAGTTATAAATAGAGAAGCGACGGGGTCAGGTCTTGCATTGCGACATTTTTAAAGAGTTGGCAGAGTTGGGCCAGAGTAAAATTAAGTTTCAAAAGTAAAATTGGTAAGCTCAATCCATCATCCAAAAGCCTCAAAAAATTTTGAGGCTTTTTTATTCCTAAAGATTCTTGTGACTTTCACCCCAGCCACCATATAAATGAAAACAACTAAAGGCAGTTTTCCGCTTTACGGTTAGAATAATCCTCACATTTTAAAACTCAGGCATTATGGACAAACGCATCCCAGTCACCCTGCTCACGGGCTTTTTAGGCAGCGGTAAAACCACCCTGCTCAACAAGCTTCTGCATAACCCTGCGATGAAAGACACCGCCGTGATCATAAATGAGCTCGGTGAAGCAGGCTTGGACCAGATTTTTGCCAATAGCCAAATTTCGCAAACGATTGAGAGTGAGCATATTGCCGATAACACGGTGTTGTTGAGTTCTGGGTGTTTGTGCTGCTCGCTCAAAAACGAGCTGGCTGACACCATGCGCGATTTGTTCTTCAAACGCAGTTTGCAGGCGGTGCCGGAATTTAACCGCCTGGTGATTGAAACCACGGGCATGGCGGACCCTGGCCCGATTTTGGCTAACCTGATGAATGAGCCGGTGATTGAATCGGTGTATCGCCTGGACGCGGTGGTGGTGACGATAGATGCAGCGTATGGTTTGCAGCAAATTGCCGAGCAAAAAGAAGCCTTAAAACAAGCTGCTGTGGCGGATGTGTTGCTGATTACCAAGCGCGACACGGCAACCCCTGAGCAGATTGAGGCTTTGCAGTCGAAGCTGAGTGAGATCAACCCGAATGCGACGCAGCAGTTTGTGTTGCATGGCGAGATAGACCCGATGCAGATTATTGATGTAGGCTTGTTTGATTTTGCGAACAAGCAGGCCAACCCGCAGCGCTGGTTGCGTGCGCCCGCGAGTGGGTTTAGCGCAGCTAAAAAAGGCACGCTGCCTAAAGCGCCTGCGCATGATGATGTGAATACGTTTACGGTGTATTTGCCTAAACCAATGGCGTGGGCTGACTTTAAAGGCGTGATCCTCAAGTTGTGCCAAACACATGGGGAAAAGCTGCTGCGTTTAAAGGGCATTTTGCATGTGGAAGATGCGCCTGCGCCGCTAGCGATACATGCAGTGCACTTTACGCCCTACCCGCCGACCTTACTTGAAGGTTGGGATGAAGAAGAGCCGATTAGCCGTATTGTGATTATCGGCAAGGGGATTGATGAGGAAGCTGTGCGCACAATGCTGACGCAATTTTAAGAAAACGTTTTACTGGAGTTGAAATGACGAATTGGTTGGAAAAAATTTTAGAAGGCCTAATTTTTAAAAGCCGTTGGCTGATGGCGCCGATGTATCTCGGTCTGGTCGGCGGGTTGGTGATTTTGCTGGTGAAGTTTGGCCAGGAGTTTATTCATATTGCTGCACACCTGGCGAGTTTTTCTGAGCAGGAAACCGTGCTCTCATTACTGGCGCTGGTCGATATCACGCTGGTGGGTAACTTGCTGATTATGGTGATTTTTAGCGGTTATGAAAACTTTGTCTCACGCATCGACACTGCCGACAGCGAAGACCGCCCAGAGTGGATGGGTAAAGTCGATTACTCTGGCTTGAAACTCAAATTGATCGGTTCAATTGTGGCGATTTCTGCCATTGACCTGCTCAAAGCGTTTGTGCACCAAAGCTCAGGCACCGCCAGTTTTAGCACCGAGCAAATGGCCTGGCTGGTCGGCATCCACCTGACGTTTATCATCACCGGCGTGCTGTTTGCATGGATGGACAAAATTGCCGGGCATGGCAGCAGCGACCACTAGCAGATTCAAGTTGTGACAAAAACCCGCCTGGTGCGGGTTTTTTGTTGTCGTCAGCAGAGATTAAATCTTGCAAAGAGCCTGCTTCGCGCGGAACCTGTTAGCTATCGCGATAATCATATCAGCTACGTACTTGGGATGAGATAATGGGGTGATTTAATATGAAAATACCAGTATTTACTTTTATGATTTTTTTGCTGCCTTCGCTGTATCAACAATCACATGCCGATGAACACGCTGCGATGCCGGATTGCCACAACATGCCAGCGAATTACAGCATCAGTTATCTGGATGAAAATACGGATGGTGTGATTTCATTGCAGGAGTATTTGCAAGGCGACACGACGCACCAGAAAAAAACCTTTGAGCATATGGATGCTAATCAGGACGGTGTGCTGGACACGGCAGAACAAAAGGAAATTGAGCAGGTGTATAAATTGCTACATGAACAGCCTGCGACCCGCAGCCACAAAACTTAAACCAACCAAAAAGCCCCATCACTGGGGCTTTTTTTAGTCGCAGCCACCACGCAAAGGTGGCTGCAATAGACTGATTAAAGCTGTACGCGGCTACCTAACTCGATCACGCTATTGGCCGGGATATTAAAGTACTCCACGGCGCTGCTGGCATTGCGTGACATGACTGAAAACAGTTGATCACGCCAGCGCGGCATGGCGCCCCCCACATCCGGCACAATAATATCGCGGCTTAAAAAGTAGGAGTTGGTAAACGGATCCAGCGTTTCGCCATCCAGATTGAGTTGCAGCAAGGCTTGCGGCACATCGGCATGCTGCATGAAGCCGTAGCGCAACTGCACTTGCCAGAAGCCATCGGCCAGACGCTTGGCGGTCACGCGCTCGGCGGTATTCATAAACGGCACGTCTTCAAATGATACATTCACTAACAGATTGCGCTGATGCAGCACCTGGTTGTGCTTGAGGTTATGCATCAAAGCCTGCGGCACGGTGTCGAGGTTAGACACCATATACACCGCCGTTCTGGGCACGTGTGGTAATGAACTGCTGGCTAGCGTGGCGATTAACGGTTCCAGCTTGGGGTCGTTGTCAGCAATGCTATTCAATAGCGTGTAACGGCCTTTTTTCCAGGTGGTCATCAGCACAATCAGCAGGACACTGAGGGCGATGGGAAACCAGCCACCCTGCAAAAATTTCATCGAGGCGGAACTGAGCAAAATTGTATCGACCACGCCTAATGCCCCGGTGAGTAGCCAGGCCAACCAGGCCGGGAACTGCCAGCGATGACGCATGACGACAAACAACAAAATGGTGGTAATGAGCATGGTGCCGGTGACGGCAATACCATACGCTGAGGCCAGCGCTGACGAACTTTGGAACGCCAGACAGACGATAATCACGGCTAGCAACAGCGCCCAATTCACCGCCGGGATATAAATCTGGCCGGACTCACTGGCCGAGGTATGGATGATGCGCATGCGTGGCAAAAAGCCTAATTGAATCGCCTGCCGCGTCATGGAAAATGCGCCGGAAATCACCGCTTGCGAGGCAATAATGGTCGCCAGTGTAGCCAAAATCACAGCCGGGATTAATAATGGTTGCGGAAAAGACAAATAAAACGGATTGCTGACCGCCTCAGGGTGTTGCAGCAACAAGGCGCCCTGCCCCAGGTAGTTTAAAGTCAGGCAGGGAAACACCAGTCCCAGCCAGGCCATTTGTATCGCCGGACGGCCAAAATGGCCCATGTCTGCATACAATGCCTCGGCGCCGGTCACCGCCAGTAAAATTGCGCCAATGGCGATAAACACTGCAGCGCCGCGCGCTTGCAAGAACTGCCAGGCATATTGCGGATGCAGCGCTTGCAACACTTCTGGCGCTTGTGCAATTTGATGCACGCCGATGGTGGCCAGTGCCAAAAACCAGATAATCACAATCGGGCCAAAAAAACGGCCGACGGCATGCGTGCCATGGCGCTGAAACCAGAACAGGCCAATGAGGATAGCGATAGTAATCGGCAAGACTTGCGCCGCCAGCGCGGGCGAAGCGACTTGCAAGCCCTCTACCGCAGACAGCACCGAAATCGCGGGCGTGAGCACGCTATCGCCATAAAACAAGGCGGCGCCGAGCACGCCTAAGAGTAGCAACCAACTGGTACGCTTGTCTTGTGGGCGCAAACTAGAGACCGCGAGCGCCAGCAGAGCCATGACACCGCCCTCGCCTTTATTATGCGCACGTAGCACCAACAGCACATATTTAAACGTGACAACAAACATCAGCAGCCAGAAAATAGACGAGATCGCGCCAAGGATATTGGCCTGATTGAGCGGTACGCCAGTGCTCTCGCTAAAAATCACTTGTATGGTATACAGCGGGCTGGTGCCGATATCACCGTAGACGACGCCGATCGCCCCGAGTGCTAATGCCGCCAAACTGCTTTTTCGTATGGAAAGATTGTCCATCACATCCCCTTGTGGTTGATTGATGGCGGCAGTGTGCGACTAAGGGTATATCAATCGCATAAACAACGATTTAAAGGCTAGGCGAGACGATAACCGATACCGAGTTCGGTGAGTAAGGTTTGCGGGCTGGATGGCTGATCTTCGAGCTTGGCGCGCAAGCGGCCAATATGGATGCGCAAGTAATGTGTGTCGTCGATATAGTCTGGCCCCCACACCTGCGCCAACAACTGGCTATGGGTAAAAATGGTGCCGGGCTTGCTGGCCAGCAACATTAGCAAGGCATGCTCAATCGGGCTCAGATGCAAGATTGCGCCCTGCTTGCTGACCATGCCCGTAGCGCGGTTAATCACCAGTGACTGATGTTGATAAACGTGGTCACGCATCTGCATGATGGCGGTGCGGCGCAAAGCGACTTGTATCCTGGCCAACAGCTCTTGCAAGCCAAACGGTTTCATTAAGTAATCGTCAGCGCCGAGGTTCAGGCAATGCACTTTATCCAGCTCGTCCTGACGCGCAGAAAGCACTAAAATAGGCACATCAGAAAATTCACGTAAATGCGGAATAAACTGCTCACCCTGCCCGTCTGGCAAGCCTAAATCGAGAATCACCATGGCAAAACCATTGGCCTCGCGCGCCTGCGCCAGATCACGCGCATGTTGCACGCGGTAGCCGTGCGCCGACAACGCGGGTAATAAAAACTGATATACGCCGGGGTCGTCTTCTACCAATAATAGGGTCACCTGCTGGCTCATGTATCGGCCTTGATTAAGTCTGCCGCATAAACAAACGGGAACAGCAGGCGCACTTCTGTGCGCTGGTCGGCGCTGCTGCCAATCTCTATTTGCCCGCCATGCAGTTGCATCACTGTCTGCACAATGGATAACCCTAGCCCAAAGCCACGCACACCCGCGGCGGCAGGCTTGCCTGACTCAAATGCGGAGATAACAAACCCCGGCGGGAAGCCCGGGCCGTGATTGCGCACAGATAATCCTAATGACGATGCCTCCAGCGACAGCGCAAGTTCAATCGTGCTGCCTTGCTCGCGCCACTGCAAGGCGTTATCAATCAGATTGGCCAGCGCATGTGCCACCAGCACCGCATCGGCTTTAAACAGGACTTCTTGCGCGCCAAGCTCAGGCAACGTCATCTGTAACCGTACCGCAGGCGTACGCTGCAAATACCGTTGCGCCACATGCTGCATAATTTCTTGCGGCGACGCCCAATCCAGATGCAAGCTACTGCTGCCCGCCTCCAGCTTGACCAGAGTCAGGATATTTTCTGTGGCCTGGGTCAAGTAGCTCGCCTCGGCCTGTATGCTTTGTAACAGTTGCGTAGCCTGTGCAGGCGCCAGCGCAATGTCGCCGTCGGCCAGCACATTGGCGGCGCCAAGAATCGCGGTTAGCGGCGTGCGCATATCGTGCGACAACGCGGTGAGCAGGGTCTTTTTAAAATCGGCCTCACTGGCATCACGCGCGGCTTGCGCCAACGCGATTTGCTGACGCAATTTAATCGTCGCCTGCGCACATTGATGCGTGAGCAAGCGTAAAAAGTGCAGATCTGCGCTGGCGTGACCAACGACTACCAGGACTTCGCTTTGCCCAGCGCCAAACGGTAGCAGGCAAGCGCCTAGTTCTGGCCAGTCTGCGGTGCCCGCGCCTATCGCACGTTGATAGTCTTGCGCCCATTGCACGCTGGAAGCTTGCAGCGAGGCCACTGGCGCCCCCGCCAGCCATGTCAGTCCGCTAGAATCAGGCAGTTGCACTACGCCAACTTGCCAACCAAATACCGTGTGTACATGCTGGCAGGCTGCCTCCAGCAAGCCCTCTATGCTGTTTTGTATCGACAGCAACTCGGCCAAAGATTGAAAAAAAGATGATTGTAAGGCCGCCTGTTGTGCTTGTTGGCGCTGCTGCTTGAGTTGCTGCATCGCCTGGTTGACGGTGATGGCGAGGATGGCGAATACAATCAACACCACCCACGACTGCAGGCTGGCAATGCCAAAGGTATAACGGGGTTCAATAAAACAGAAATTGATCAGCAGAACAGCGATGACAGCAGTGAACAAGGCATCAGCAAAGCGCAGAAAATAGGCGGCCCACAACACACATAGCATATACAGCAAGGTGATCACGGTGACCCCCAGTGCCGCGAAATAATATAAGCCGAGGCTGGTCACCAACGCCAGGCCGACCACTAATACCAGACCAACTTGCCAGTACGGCGAGGTTGATGAAGCGCGGTGATCAAAGTTGCCTGTCATCACGTATCGCTAAGACTAACGCCCGTATACATCCAGGTTTTTATAATTGGGCCCAAAAAACTCTTTCATCATAAAGTCTTCCAGGAAGGCATTGTCTGCTGGCCGCGCTGACAGTGAAATGGTGCGACCGAGACGATTAGAGATCCAGTCAAAATCACCGTTGTAATGCTCACGGATAATCGCAATCATCCGGCGCATCATCACCAGGCGGATATCCTCGCCATTGCGCGCCTCGACTTCGTAATACTGCGTATTGGCCGAGGTATAGTCATTGACCCAGCCTTTAAAGCTAAAGGTCGCGTTATAGGGGTCCATGCGACGAATCTGGAACAACCCATTGGTACCAAACTTGAGGTTGTTCATGATGTTTTTGGTACGGCGCTCGTCTTCTGAGGGGCCACGCTCAGCGGCAGCCGCAGCATCATTAATCTGCTTGGCCGCCATTTCATCAGAGTTGCGATCTGACTGCTTACGCTTAATAAAATTAGAAAAATCTTCCACTGGCGCTGGCGGCACAGGCGGCGTCGGCTCGGGGCGATTTTGCGGCTTAGGCTCAGGCATTTTGAACGGACTATCAGGCCGTTGTGACTGAATCACTTTTTTGGGTAAGGTCGGCTCAGCCTTTGGTTTTAGCTTGGGTTTTGGTTGCGGCACCGGCGGTGGTGGTGGCGTTTCTGGGGGGGGCGACACTTGCGGTGTTTTAGGCACAGGCAAGCCTAAGTCCAGCACAATATTTAATGGCTCTTGCGCTGGTTCTTCAAGTGGCTTGAGCAAGTCGAGTAAAAATCCCCAGAACAGAATCGCATGAAACACCAGCGACAGCAAAATCGCCCACGCCAGGCGTGCTGGAATACGCAACACACGGTCAGGTTGCTTAGGTTTTAGCCAGTTTGGCGTACTAAAGGGTTCAAAAGGAGAAGGCTGCATGAACAGAATTATTCACAAATGAGCAGAGGCAGTATCACGATTGTATTTCTAACCAGATTTTTTCAAGACGTTTGATTGAGACAGGATAAGGGGTTCTTAATTCCTGCGCAAATAATGATACACGCAACTCTTGTAACTGCCACGCAAAGTCTTGTAACGGGTTGGTTACAGGCAAGTGTGCTTTGCGTAATTGATCCATTTTTTGCTGCCAGCGTTGCTCCAGTTGCGCCAGCGCCTGGGCGTGGCGGCCATCACGTTCTATGCTGGTTGGATATTTATCAATGCGCATTTTAATCGCCTTGAGGTAGCGCGGCAGATGCGGCAATTGTTCCCATGGTGTTTGGCTAAAAAAGCCGTGGTAAAGCATGCCTTGCAACTGCTGCTCACATTCGCGTTTGATTTTTTGCGTCACCGGCGTCATTTTTTGCAACGCGGCCAGCAGTATTTGATACTCATTAGCGATCAGTTGCGCCTGCCGCGTCAACGCCTCGGTCACTGCAGGCAAGCGTGTGCGGGCACGCGCTTTCAGCTGCATAAACGCGGCATTGGTGCGCGGCAACTCATCCTCGGCAATAAAGGCACGGTCGGCAATCGCTTGCAGCATATCTTCTCGCAATTGGTCAGGGTTCATGATGGCTCGCAACAGCAAAGCGTACTGGTTAAAGCCCGGCAAGCTTTTTTCTAACTGCTTGATTTGCTCTTTAAGCTCAAAGCGCATTAAGCGGCACACGCCTTTGCGATGCGAGGCCGCTGCCTCTTCTACCGTATCAAACAGCTTCACTGCCACGCTATCTATCGAGTCCTCCAGCCCGGGGTAACCGGTGAGTTGGCGGCCATCTTTGCTAAAGGTCAGTGTTTGCGGCAAATCGCCAAAATCCCATTGTTTGAGACCAGACTTTTCAATGCCCGGTGAGCCGGTTCTAAAAGTCAGCTGTGCCGCAGAGCCCAATTGTTTTTTAAGCAGATGCCAATCGCGGCCCATGCCCAACTCGCGGCCTTTTTCATCCACCACACTAAAATTCATTAAGTGGTGTGGATCCAGGCCCGCCAGGTCAAATTCTTCTGGCTTTAATTTCAAGCCGGTTTTGTGCTGAATAAACTCAGCCAAGGCCTGCAACAATGACTGCTGCGCATTTTTCACTTCGAGAAAGCCAGTCACAAACTCTGGTACCGGCACACACACGCGGCGCAGCGTTTTCGGCAAGGCTTTAATCAGCGCGGTGACCTTGTCGCGCACCATGCCAGGCACCAGCCACTCCGTCACCGTCGCATCCAGTTGATTGAGCAATGCTAGCGGAATGGTCGCCGTCACGCCATCCAGCACATGGCCAGGCTCGAAACGGTATTTGAGCGGCACCGTCTCACCATCGATGGTCATTTGTTCAGGGAACTGCACCTCGGTAATGGCGCTGGCGCCATGACGCATCAGTGACTCGCGCGTCAGGTGCAGTACTTTGGGATTCATCTTTTCTGCATCCTGCCGCCATTTCTCAAACGCAGCACCGTTATAAATGCGATAAGACTCTTGATGACCAGGCACGGTAATCTGCGGCACGACTTTGTCGTAAAACACAAACAACTGGTATTCATCCACCAACACATCCTGGCGACGCGCCTTATGCTCCAGGGCTTCAACTTCGGCGATCAAGCGGCGATTGGCTTCAAAAAATGGTGCGCGCGTATCAAACTCCATATTCGCCAGCGCTTCGCGGATAAAAATCTCACGCGATTCGATCGGGTTAATCGGCCCGTAATGCACCCGGCGCTTAGGCACAATGGTCAGGCCATACAAACTCACACGCTCCCAAGCTACCACCTGCGCGGTTTTTCTATCCCAGCGCGGGTCGGTATAGTCACTCTGCGTGAGGTCACGGCTGCCACCCTCATTGGCAATCGGCTCTATCCAGTCAGGGTCAATTTTTGCGACTACTCGGGCATACAACTTGGTCGTATCCACCAGCTCGGCCGCCATCACCCACTTGGGGCGGTTTTTCTTCAGTGCAGAGCCCGGCGCGATGGTAAAACGAATGCCGCGCGCGCCAGCATAGGTTTCGCTGTCGCCGTCTTTAAAACCAATATTACCCAGCAAGCCAGACAACAACGCGCGGTGCACCTGCTCGTAGCTGGCCTCTTTATCGCTGCGCTTAAAGTCCATCTCCTCGACCATATCGAGCAACTGCGCATGCAACTCGCGCCACTCTTTCAGGCGCAAGAAAGACAAAAAGTTTTGATGGCATTGGTTCAGCAAGTCACGGTTAGACTTTTTGGTTTTAAGGGTCTGCTCGTACCACTCCCACAGCTTGAGATAACTCATAAAGTCGGAGTCATCGGCCTTAAACTTGGCATGCGCGCTGTCCGCCGCTTCGCGTTTATCCATGGGCCGTTCGCGTGGGTCCTGCATGCTCAACACGCTGGCAATAATGAGAATTTCACGCAAACAGCCTTCTTTTTTTGCCGCAATAATCATGCGCGCCACACGTGGGTCCAGCGGCAAACGTGCCATCTGCCGCCCCAGCTCGGTGATCTCGCGTCGCTCGGTCACTGCACCCAACTCTTGCAGCAACTGATAGCCATCGCTAATCAAGCGAGATGACGGCGCCTCAATAAACGGGAACTCGGTCACATCGCCCAGGCGCAAATCGGCCATGCGCAAAATCACGCTAGCCAGTGAGCTGCGCAAAATTTCAGGGTCGGTAAACGCCGGACGCTGGTTAAAGTCCGCTTCAGAGTACAAGCGCACGCAAATACCGTTAGACACCCGACCACAACGCCCTGCCCGCTGCTTGGCGGCTGCTTGTGAGATTTTTTCAATCTGCAATTGCTCGACCTTGGCGCGAGGGCTGTAACGATTCACGCGCGCCAAGCCAGCATCAATCACATATTTAATGCCCGGCACCGTCAACGACGTCTCGGCCACGTTGGTCGCCAGCACGATGCGGCGCTGGCCGCTGGGGCGGAAAATCTTTTGCTGGTCTTCTATGCTTAGCCGCGCAAACAGCGGCAAAATTTCAATCGAGTTCAACTTAGGCGAGCGGCCCTGGTATTTACGTAAATGGTCAGCCGTGTCGCGGATTTCACGCTCACCCGGCAAAAACACCAAAATGTCGCCATCACCCAACCGCAACAAATCTTCTGCCGTGTCGAGGATGGCATCTTCCATCACCTCTTCTTCGTCATCTTCCTCCAGCCAGCGCGTTTCAGTGCGCGGCGGCTTGCGCTTAATGCCCATCAGGTCCTGCGCCAAACGGTCGATGTCGTCCAAGCCATCATCAATCGGCACCTCCACCGCCACCATGGTGGTTTTGTTGCCCAGCGGCCGGTAACGGATTTCAACAGGATATGTACGGCCACTGACCTCAATCACCGGCGCGCCATTGAAATGGTGAGAGAATCGATCCGCGTCAATCGTTGCCGAGGTGACGATGATCTTCAAATCCGGCCGCTTGGGCAGCAACTGCTTGAGATAGCCTAACAGGAAATCAATATTCAGGCTGCGCTCGTGCGCCTCATCGATAATAATGGTGTCATAGCCATTGAGAAACTTGTCGCTCTGCGTCTCCGCCAGCAAAATGCCGTCCGTCATCAGCTTGACGTAACTACTCTCGGACAACTTATCGTTAAAGCGCACCTTGTAGCCCACCGCTTCACCCAGCGGACTTTTAAGCTCCTGCGCAATACGAGAAGCCACCGAGCGCGCCGCAATCCGGCGCGGCTGGGTATGGCCAATCAAGCCCCTGACACCGCGACCAAGCTCCAGGCAAATTTTAGGCAATTGCGTGGTTTTACCCGAGCCGGTTTCACCACACACAATCACCACCTGATGCTTGGCAATCGCCGCCGCAATCTCATCTTTTTTGCCACTCACTGGCAACTCTGGCGGATATTCAGGCTTAGGTAATGCCACCAGCCGGGCTTGCAAACGCTGCTGCGAAGCCTGCACTTTATGCGCAACCTCCACCAGAGATTTATCGGCAGGTTTATTCTGTTTTAACGCCTCTTTAAGCTGTTGCAAGCGACGCTTAAGCGGAAAGCGGTCGGCCAGCATGCACTGGGAAAGTTGTTTTTCAAGTTGGCTGATGAGTTGGATTGGCGAGACGGCGGTCATAGGGTGGAGATTTTAACATGGCATACCAACAGGGATGCAGCATGGTAGCTTACGAGTGGCTGAATTTTCTCTGTTTCATGCATTGTTTTTCGCCTCTCGGCGAGTCACTTTCTGGTGCTTGTCCCTCATAAAGTAACCAAAGAGGACGACACCCAGCCATCACGGCCTAAAGGCTCCCTTGCGTTGCTCAACAAAGTGGGCGTCCATCGAAACTCGCCCTGACAAGCCACACAAAACGTGGCTTGTTGCGGAGCTCAAACAGCCGATGGCCGACTACCCCCACTTCGTCTCCGCTACTCAGCGTGATGAATGGGATTCTTCTCATTTAAGTAGCTGAACCACAGTTTGGATGGTTTAAAAACCAGATTCTTTTTCTTCAATTGGCTTTCGGTGGCAGTCGCATGGTGTTCGGGGTCCCCATCTGACGCGCCGAGCAACGCAGGATTGACGGGGGCCTCCGGTCATCGGCTGTTCGAGTTCCGCGGTGGCTTGCGTTTTGTGCAAGACACTAGGGCGAGTTTCGATGACCGCCCGTCAAGCCGAGTAGCACAGGGAATAAGCGGAAGCTGGGGTGCATTTCTTTTGGTTACTTATTCTTTGGGCAAGCAAAGAAAAGTAACTCGCCCAAAAGGCGAAAAGAAACCGATCAATCCAAAATAACCATTAGCCAAGACAACAACTCTGCCTGGACTCCAGGCATACGTCTAAATAGCGTGTCAATATCTAACTAGAAAATGAAAGAATCACTTTCTAACACACTCCTCCACCCCAGTATTCCCACCCTTAAACCCCGGTTCAAAATAAAACTTTCTAAAGCTTAATTGCCCTTTGGCATTTTTCTTGAACTCGGCAATGCCAGTGCCATAATCATGCGTTTTGCCACCATATTCGCCATCCTCTGCTGGCAAGGCAAAATGCATGGCGGCGTGCATACCATGCGCCGCTGCGTGGCCTTTGTAGACACCGTAATCAGGCACTTCGAGCTGGAAGTCGTAGCTGGCATCTGCGCCTTTGCTATGCTCTGGGCGTAATTTCATGGTGACGGTGCCGGTATATTTGCCTTCGTGTGCATCGTCGCCGGTGCAGGCGTAGACACCGCTTAAATCCAGAGCGTAGGCGTTGGCTGCTATCCAGCAACTTAAGAGTCCTGCGAACCACTTCATATGTTTTCCTTTATCTATTCAGACGGGCGGATGCGCAAAAAACTGGCAAACTTTGGTTTGCCCGTATTGGTGACATCACGGTAAGTATAAGTGACCTGACAGCCGATGGGCGGTGGATGCGCGCGCTCGGCGTCGCTGAATCCGGTGCCCAATTTAAAACGAATACCAGTCGGCGTTTCTACTAATAACGCGCCCATTTTACCTTGGTATTTGCCTTTGCCAGGCAGATGGGCGATCACTTTGGCTTCTGCATCGAGTTGTGGTTTGAGTTTGAGCAAGACCTGGCTGCGGCCGGTGAGGTATGGCGCATCGGCGCGATGCAGCATTAGACCTTCGCCGCGCTTGGACACAATTTGCGCCAGAGTGCGTTTAAGTGCCTGCCTGTCTTTGACCCTGAACTGTGGCAGGCTTTTGAGATAAGGGCTGCGCGCTTGTGTGACGATCTGGATAATCTGCTGCGCACGCTGTGAGAAATCACCTTTGGCATCTGGTAACTCAAACACATAATAGGCGACTTGTCGCCAGGCAGCATCATTGGGCCGTGTTTGCCTGACGGTGGATAACAGTGTTTCAAATTGGCCGCGACCTAGCCATAGCTCGCCATCCAAGGGTGTTGCTGGAAACGCTTGCGTAAACCAGGCCGGGGCATGAATAGGATGGCCTTGGCGGCTGGTGAGTTGCTGTCCATCCCAGAGGGCACGCATGCCATCCAGCTTTTCGCTGACCAGATAATCCTGCACCTGAATATCGTCATGATAAATCTGCGCCAGCAAAATGGCTGGGGCTTGGGCGTAACTGTGTGCAACCAGCAAGGACAGGAAAACAAACAGGTAGAACTTTGCTCGCGCTAGCATGACGCCTCCAATTGTTAAAATAAATTAACAATTTAAAGTTACAGAATGCTAGTGATAAAAGCAACGATTATTGTCGGAGAGACAGTGGCTAGAGCAGTTGGCACCACAATTTGTCGTGATGCATGACGTCCATCCACAAGGCGACCACACTGAGCGCAATCAGCAATACGCCGCTCAGGCGCATGCCGGTTGATTCTTTAAACCAGCCCGGCATGGCTTGCTGGCTGCTACGCCAGAGGATGGGCGCCAGCGCCAGCACGGTGGCGGACCCACAGGCGAATACCATCATGACCAATGCGCCTTGTAACCACTGCGATTGCAGTGAGGCCAACATGACGGCGGAGTAGAGTAAGCCGCATGGCAACAAGGCCCAGATCATGCCGGTGAATAGAAAGCCAAGTTTGGCATGCTGGGTGCGCTGTTTGATCCAGACCCACACTTGTTGCGCCCTCTGTACGGCCCATTGTGGCTGTTGCCCGGTGACCAGCAATAACACGCCCCAGGCAAAAATCAGGGTGTGTGAGAACGTCCACAAAGGCTGGAACACATGGCTCTGGTTGGATAACCAGGCCAGGCCACGCAAGGTTTCTGCTGCAATCGCGCCCAGCATGCCGTAACCCAGCATGCGGCCGAGGTAAAAGCTCCAGGGAATGGTCTTGATGACGCGTAGCGGAATCGAGCGGAACTGGCTGGTGGTGGTGACTGAAGACTGCATGGCGCCGCAAGCCGCACCACACATGGCAATGCAATGCGGGCCGCCTGCCAGCCCCATGACGAAGGCGGTCAGGAGTAAGCTGGCTAACATGCCGAGAGTTTAAAGGATTTTGGAAAACCTTGCACGATTGGCATCGTGCTGCAAATAGCGGTCAAACACCATGGCGATGGCGCGCACAAAATACCAGCCCATGTCGGTCACTTTCAGGCCATCGTCTTCCAGCACGACCAAGCCCTGCTTTTGTTTTTCAAGCAGTTGTTGAATCTCTAACTTAAAGTAATCTCTAAAATTAATCATGTAAGAAAGCTCTATCGACTCATAACTGAGCTCACCATGGCACATGATGGCCATAATCACTGCACGCCGGATCAGGTCATCCCGGCTCAATGCCAACCCGCGCACAATCGGCAATTGGCCCTGGTCTAAAAAGTCGTAATACTCTTCCAGCGTTTTGACATTCTGGCTATAAGTCGCGCCCATTTTGCCGATGGCAGACACGCCCAGCGCCAGGATATCCTGGTCGGCCATGGTGCTGTAGCCCTGAAAATTGCGATGCAATCTGCCCTGCTGTTTGGCAATCGCCAGCGAGTCTTCAGGCAAGGCAAAGTGGTCCATGCCAATATACACATAGCCTGCCTGCATCAATTGCTGAATCGCCTCTGACAGCATTTGAATTTTATCAACTGCATTGGGTAGTTCATCTTGCAAAATGCGGCGTTGCGGTTTGAAACGTGACGGTAAATGCGCATAGCCATAGAGGGCAATACGATCTGGTCGCAAGGTGGTGATTTTGGCAATGGTCTCGCGAAACGTCGCCGGGGTTTGCTTGGGCAAGCCATAAATCAAGTCGGCATTAATCGACTGGTAACCCATCTCGCGCGCCTGTTGCATCAGGGTATCGACTTGTTCATAGGACTGCACTCTATGCACGGCCTGTTGCACTTCAGCGTCAAAGTCTTGCACGCCAAAACTCAGTCGGTTAAAGCCCAGATCGCGCAAATGCTGCAAACGTTGCTGATTGACCGTACGCGGGTCAATTTCGATGGCATATTCCCCCTCTGGATTAAACACAAAGGCTTTTTTGAGCATCTCTACCAGGCGGGTGAGCTCTTCGTCATTGAGAAAAGTCGGTGTGCCACCGCCTAAATGCAGCTGATTGACAGTCTGCGCCTGCGAAAATTTGTCCAGATGCAAATTGAGCTCACGTTGCAGATAGTTCAGGTAAATGGAGCCCTGCTCATAGCGCTTGGTGACGATTTTATTGCAGGCACAATAGAAACACAGCGACGCACAAAACGGGATATGCACATAGACGGAAAGTGGCTGCGTCCAGTTGCTGATATTGCGCTGCTCTGACGCCTTGACATAGGCCGCGGCATCAAACGCCTCGACAAAGCGGTCTGCCGTCGGGTATGAGGTGTAGCGCGGTCCCGACACATCATAGCGTTCGATATGCGCCTGGGTAATCATCAACGGTTGTTTCATGGTCTCTAGCAAATTCTTTCCTATCGGCACAAGCGAGACATCGCGTCCCGGAAGTCATTGACGGCTACTTTGCCATAAAGCAACCCATGACTTCTTGATGCATATCAAATAGTCCCGTGCGCGACGCGTGCATAATGCAACGCACTATAATAGGGAAGAGTAAAAAGCATCATGTTCAATGCCAATGCAGCACATGAAATCACCTCGCATGAAATCCATCCTCAGGAAGCGTATAATCAGCCGCAAGATCAACGACTGCCAAGGACCGCCCCCATGCAAGCCGAATCCAGCTTCAAGGTCGCCTGCTCCAATTGCAACTTGCGTGAGCTGTGCCTGCCGATAGGCTTAAGCACGGACGAGATGAATCAACTCGATGGCATGGTTGCCACCAGAAAAAAGGTCAAACAAGGCGGTCACTTGTTTAGCAGCGGAGATCCGTTTACTACCCTTTATGCGATTAGGACTGGCTTCTTTAAAACCTGTGTGGTGTCTGAAGATGGCCGCGAGCAAGTCACCGGCTTTCAAATGGCGGGCGAAATCATGGGCCTGGATGGCATCGTCAGCGACAAGCACAATTGCAATGCGATTGCACTCGAAGATGCCGAGGTCTGTGTGATGCCGTTTAATCACGTAGAAGACTTGTCACGTCAAATCCCCATGCTGCAACGCCATGTGCATAAAATCATGAGCCGCGAGATTGTGCGCGAAAACGGGGTGATGATGTTGCTGGCCAATATGCGCGCCGAAGAACGACTGGCCGCGTTTCTGCTTAACTTGCTGCAACGTTTGCATGCACGCGGCTACTCAAAAAGTGAGCTGATTTTGCGCATGACGCGTGAAGAAATTGGCAGCTACCTGGGTATGAAACTAGAAACGGTCAGCCGCACCTTCTCCAAGTTTAGTGACGACGGCATCATTGAAGTCAAACAGAAAAATATCCGCATTTTGGATCACGAAAAACTGCAGGCAATCTTTAACGCCAGTACCTGCTAAACCATTCTCAAGCTTGGCAATATGGAGTCTTTGGCGCTATTTGAGGCCTTAAAGGCTTTTGCAAGCACTCACGCATGGCGTTATGTGTATCCGGTGTGGTCGCGCCGGGCACAAGGTATTTCTATCGGCATCAACCTGCACCCCAATCATTGCTGTAACTGGCATTGCCTCTATTGCCAGGTGGCGGGCTTGCAACGCGGCCCCTCGCCGGTGATTGATGTGTCTGGCTTGCAACAAGAACTGACCGATTGCCTGCACTGGCTCAGCCAACAAATACACCCCACGCGCACCCTGCGCGATTGTGTGCAAGACATCGCTTTTGCTGGCGATGGCGAACCAACCACCTCGCCACAATTCCCTGACATATTAGCTATGCTGGCTAACCTGCTGCAGCAACGCAGTGCGGATGACCGCCCGGCTTATGTGCGGCTGATTACCAATGGCAGCCAGCTACAGCATGCGCACGTGCAGCACGCACTCAAACTGTTGCATGCCTTGGGCGGTGAAGTCTGGTTTAAAGTAGATGCAGGCAATGATGCAGAGATGCGGGCGATCAACGATGCGCGCTTGCCATTGTCGCTGCATATGCAACGCTTACAAGCAAGCTGCATGGTGTGTAATACCTGGGTGCAAACTGCCGTGGTGAGTAGAAAAGTGAATGGTGAGATCATCACCACACCGTCGTTAACAGGTTATTTGCAGGCGCTATTGCCATTTAAACAACAAATAAAAGGCATCCTGCTTTATGGCATTGCCAGACCGAGTCAGCAGGATAATCTAGGCTGCCTGCAAGCGACACCAGCTGTGGTATTAGAACAGTTCGCTGAGATATTGCGCACGCAAGGCTTTTGCGTGCGCCTGTTTTTTTGAAATTTGTAAAAGCGTTAATCTTCGGCCGGTTTGAGGCCGGTCTGTGCATGGTTGCGTGCCTGAATAGCCGGGGCCATAGACTCATCTTGCATATCATGGCCTTGCGCATCCAGTGTTTTATTGATTTCTATGCCCTTGCGGTAGTAGTCGTCAATGGCTGGGTCAGGATGCGTAATCGCCAGATATAAGGTGATAAAAGACGCCACCACCACTAGCGACGGCCCGCCAATAATCAACCAGACAAAAGGATTTTTGTACCACTTTTGCTCAGCTTGCAACGGCGCTGCCTTAAGCGCTGCTTGAGAATTACTCATTTATATACTCCATGTTCCTGACGCTTTAATTGCTGGGCACGATAAAGACAGACTTCTCTTTTACCGTGTCTTTGGATTCAATATCCGTCATTTCAAAATAGATTTTGTGCGAACCGGCGCTGGTGACGCCATCCGGCAATTGCAGTTCTACAATGACATTACGCGTTTCAAAAGGTTTAAGCCCTTTGAATGGCTCGTTATTGTTGTCTGCAATATGCACATCCAAGTCGGGCAATCCAACGACCTTTAAGCTGTAATCGCGTGGAGATTCCGTATCGTTTTCAAGCTTGAGGTTATAAACGTTCTCAATCTTGCCCGCATCGGTATAGCGGGCCAACATCGCACGGTCACGCAATACGTCCAGCCTGAAGTCTGGCTTGAAATACAAGCTAACCACCATGCCCACGGTTAAAGCGACCAGAATCGCGGTGTAAATCAGTACCCGTGGACGCAGCAGGCGACGCAAGATTTGCTGGCGGCTCCAGTGGTTGTCGAGGCCATTTTGAGTGGTGTATTTGATCAGGCCTTTGGCGTAACCCATTTTGTCCATGACATCGTCACAGGCATCAATACAGGCACCGCAGCCGATACACTCATATTGCAAGCCGTTACGGATGTCGATGCCAGTTGGGCATACCTGCACGCAAATACTACAGTCTATGCAACTACCCAAGCCGTTGGCGTTTTCTTCGACTTTTTTAGAGCGTGAGCCTCGTGGCTCACCACGCGCCTCATCGTAAGTCACCGTCATGGTGTCGCCGTCAAACATTGCGCTCTGAAAACGCGCATAAGGGCACATGTATTTACACACCTGCTCACGCATATAGCCAGCGTTACCATAGGTCGCAAACCCGTAGAAGCAAATCCAGAAGGTTTCCCAACCGCCTAATTGCCACTCAACAATGGCAGGCACCAGCTCGCGGATGGGTGAAAAGTAGCCCACAAACGTCACACCAGTCCATAAACCAAACGTGATCCAGGCAAACTGCTTGAGCGATTTGCGGCTGATCTTATTCAGGGTCCACTTGCTGTCATCCAGGCGCATGCGGGCGATGCGGTCACCTTCAATCTTGGTTTCCATCCACATATAAATTTCGGTGTACACCGTTTGCGGACAGGTATAACCACACCATAAGCGCCCGGCCACCGCGGTAAACAGGAACAGCGCCAGCGCTGAAACAATGAGCAAGAAAGACAGATAAATCAGGTCTTGCGGGTGGAAAATCAGGCCGAAAATATAAAAGCGCTTGGCCTCGAGGTCAAACAGCATGGCCTGGCGTCCGTCCCACTGCAACCATGGCACGCCATAGAAAAACAGCTGCGTCGCCCAGACCATGACCCAGCGCCAGCGGTTATATAAACCGGATACGCTGCGGGCATAGACTTTGTCTTCTGATTTATAAAGTGAAAAAACCACCTCCTGTGCAGGAATGGTGGTTTTGTTCACAGCGCTTTCTTTAATATCGCTCATTGTGTTTTGCATACACCTTATTTGTTGGAAAGACCCCAAACATACGCTGTCAGCAAGTGAATTTGCTCAGGCGTGAATTTCTCTTTCCAGGCAGGCATCACATTATTTTTACCTTCGTGAATGCGTTTGATAATCGCAGCTTCACCCTGGCCATGCAACCAGATATTGTCAGAAAGATTAGGCGCACCAATCATTTGGTTACCCTTGCCTTCTGCACCATGGCAAGCGGCACAGACAACAAACTTGTCTTTACCGGCATTGGCACGACCTGAGTCATGAATACTGCCAGACAAGCTCAACACATAGTTAGCCACATTTTTCACATCTTCTTCATTACCGACTGCAGCAGCCATCGGCGGCATGATACCGTTACGGCCATTGTTGATGGTCAGCTTGATGGTGTCAGGTGAACCACCATACAACCAGTCGCTATCGGTCAAGTTTGGAAAACCGCGGCTACCTTTGGCATCAGAACCATGACAAGCAGCACAGTTGTTCAAGAAAATACGCTTACCAATATCACGGGCTTCCGGAATTTTGGCAACGTCTTCAACCGGCATCGCAGCGTACTTGGCATATAACGGTGCGATTTTCGCATTGTTTTTAGCCACTTCTGCTTCGTATTGTTTCACTTCGGTCCAGCCAAATTTACCGTTATAAGTCCCCAAACCCGGGAACAGAAACAGATAAGCCAAGCCAAAAATCACAGTGATGATAAACAAACCCACCCACCACATTGGCAAAGGGTTGTTCATTTCTTTAATGCCGTCCCACTCGTGACCATTGGTGTTATCACTGTCTAGGGTTACCTTGACGCGGCTTGCAAAAATCAGCAAACCGACACAAAAAGCGATCCCACCCAAGGTAATGGTCGAAATCCAAATCGGCCAAAATCCGTTTACAAAATCATTCATGATGTTTTCCTTAAGCTTTCCGCACAGAGTATTAGTCTTGATCGAACGGCAGGTTCTGCGCGTCCTTGAACTGTGCGGAGTGACGATTGCGCCATGCCCAAACCAGGATTGCGATAAACAGCACAAAACTCAGTACTGTAAACACGATGCGTAACAGGTTGATGATATCCATGGCGCGTCTCCTTATTTCAGGTGTGTACCCAACACTTGCAGGTATGCAACCAGTGCATCTTGCTCGGTTTTGCCTTTGATTTCATCGCCAGCCGCCTTGATCTGTGCATCAGTATATGGCACACCCACTTTACGCAGTGCAGCCATATGGTCACCTATCGTCTGATCGTTTACCAGATTCTCTTCCAACCATGGATAGGCTGGCATAATCGATTCTGGCACGACATCACGTGGATTGTGCAAATGCACACGATGCCAATCATCACTGTATTTTCCACCTACGCGATGCAGATCCGGGCCTGTACGTTTAGAGCCCCACTGGAATGGGTGATCATAAACATACTCACCTGCCACTGAGTAGTGGCCGTAACGCAAGGTTTCAGCGTGGAAAGGACGAATCATCTGTGAGTGGCAGTTGTAGCAGCCTTCACGCAGATAAATGTCACGACCCGCTAATTGCAGTGCAGTGTATGGCTCTAACCCACGGATAGGTTCCGTCAGGGATTTCTGGAAAAACAAAGGCACGATTTCAACCAGGCCGCCAAAGGAGATCGTGATGAAGGTCAGCACGATCAGCAGGAAGTTATTGGTTTCAATCTTTTCGTGCAGATTGCCACTATTGTTTTGATGCGTTGCCATAGTGAGCTCCTTATGCGTGTGCAACAACAGCCGGGATTTGTACCGTTGCTGGTTTGCCATTAGTGGCTGTTTTATAGGTGTTCCACAACATGATGACCAAGCCGCTCATATACAGGAAACCACCCAGTGCACGTGTGAAGTAGTAAGGGAACTTGGCTTTCACACTCTCAACAAAGGTATAAGCCAATGTACCGTCAGCATTCATTGCACGCCACATCAGGCCTTCCATCACGCCAGAGATCCACAACGCAGCGATGTATAACACCACGCCGATGGTGGCCATCCAGAAGTGCACTTCAATCGCTTTCACGCTATACATTTGTTTTTGACCAAACAGGCGTGGAATCAGGAAGTACAGAGAACCGATAGAAATGAAACCCACCCAGCCCAGAGCACCAGAGTGCACGTGGCCTACGGTCCAGTCAGTGTAGTGAGACAAAGCGTTCACGGTTTTGATCGCCATCATCGGGCCTTCAAAGGTACTCATACCGTAGAAAGACAATGAAACAATCAGGAAGCGCAAGATAGGGTCTGTGCGCAGTTTGTGCCATGCGCCGGACAGGGTCATGATACCGTTGATCATACCGCCCCAGCTTGGTGCAAACAGAATCAAAGACAACACCATGCCCAAAGACTGCGTCCAGTCAGGCAACGCGGTGTAATGCAAGTGGTGCGGACCCGCCCACATATACGTGAAAATCAATGCCCAGAAGTGCACGATAGACAAGCTGTAAGAGTACACAGGACGCTCAGCTTGTTTAGGCACAAAGTAGTACATCATGCCCAGGAAGCCTGCCGTCAGGAAGAAACCAACCGCGTTGTGACCATACCACCACTGCACCATCGCATCTTGTACGCCTGCGTAAGCAGAGTAAGACTTGAACCAGCCAGCAGGAATCGCCGCACTCTCAACGATGTGCAATAACGCCACCGCCAGAATAAACGCACCGTAGAACCAGTTAGCCACATAAATATGCTTCACTTTACGGATACCGATGGTACCGAAAAAGACGATGGCATAAGAAATCCATACGATCGCAATCAGGATATCGATTGGCCACTCCAGTTCACCGTACTCTTTACCTTGGGTATAACCCAATGGCAATGAGATGGCAGCGGCAACAATCACTGCTTGCCAGCCCCAGAAAGTAAAGCTGGCCAGCTTGTCGCTAAACAAACGGGTCTGGCAAGTACGTTGTACGACATAGTATGAGGTAGCAAATAAAGCACAGCCACCAAATGCGAAAATCACTGCATTGGTATGCAGCGGTCGTAAACGGCCAAAAGAGGTAAACGGCAAGCCCAGGTTAAGCTCTGGCCACACCAGCTGAGACGCGATAATCACGCCCATCAATGTACCAACAACACCCCAGACCACCGCCATGATGGCGAACTGGCGGACCACGGTATCGTTGTAGGTCGCAGCCTTCACGGTTGCATTTTGCATGGATTTCTCCCAATGATTAAAACAAACACCCAACACTCAAAAAAACTCTAGTTGTTCAACCTGATCATCTCAGAGTTGTCACAAATCTGATTTGACACACATCAATCCTGTTCATGAATCCTTGTTCAGAAACGCTTAATCTTGCTCAAGAATGCGTGAACCCTCTTCTTCCAGGTCTTCAAACTGCCCGGTTTGGATTGCCCACCATAGGCCGCCCAGAATGACAAACACCAGCAACACAGCTAGTGGGATCAATAAAAATGCAATTTCCATAACGCTATGCCTGACCTTTCTGCCAGCCCGACTTATCCCAGTCGGTCAAACGTAATGCATTCAGCAATACCAACAGCGAACTGGCAGCCATACCCAATCCGGCTAACCAGGCGGGCAACAAGCCCATGATCGCTAATGGCACACCAGCTGCGTTATACAACGCAGCCCACAACAAATTCTGTTTTACGATGAGGATGGTTTTTTGACAATGCGAAATGAGCGAAACCAGCACACCGATATCATTACCCAACACTACCATATCAGCCTGTGCCTGCGTCAAAGGGACGCCGGAACCCATTGCAATAGAAGTATGCGCTGCAGCAATGACAGGGCCGTCATTCAAACCATCACCAACCATTAATACTTTCCGCCCCTGTTGTTGCAACAACTTTACGTGCTGCAGCTTATCTGCTGCTTTTTGTAACCCAAATGCGCGCTCAATGCCTAGTTGCGCTGCAAGGTTTTTAACGGGCGCTATTCTATCACCAGATAACAGTTGAATATCAAGCCCATGTGCAATTAATTGTGAAATCGCCGCTTTAGCATGCGGCTTCACCTGCTCGCTCAAAGTCAGCCGTGCCAGCTGGACTTCACCAGTCGCAACATAAACCTGGCGTAATGCATCCGCTGCTTCATGCGCGATACCGCAAAATTCGGCATTACCTAATGTTACTCGCACAGCCTCACCCGCTTTTGTGACTATGGTTGCAGACATGCCACCACCGACAATCTCTTGCCAATCCTGCAAAAGCAGTTGATCTTGCGCATCGTGCTGCAAAGCAAACGCATGCAGCGCCTGCGCGACCGGGTGTAAAGAGTCACGACTCATGCTGGCGATCACATCCAGCAACCACTGCCTGTCCCATTGCGCGTGCGTTTCAACCAAGGTAACTTGCTGCAAATTTTCAGTCAAGGTGCCTGTTTTATCAAACACAATGGTATCTACTTCGCTGATCGCTTGAATGGCCTGCAAACGGCGAATCAACACCCCGCCTTTGGCGAACGTACCGGCGCTGGCCAGCATGGCTGCAGGCGTCGCCAGCGATAATGCGCATGGGCAAGTCACCACCAGCACGGCGACCGCCGACATAATGGCTTTGGCCGGGTCCGTATTCCACCAGAAAATCACCGCATAAATAGCCGCTAACAAGACGGCCCACAGGAAAGGTTGCGCGACTTTATCTGCCAACAAAGCAATGCCAGGCTTTTCTGTCGAGGCCGACGCCATGAGATTCACCAGCGCATGATATTGCGTGCCCTCACCGACCTGCTCGACCTGCATTTCAATGGCAGAGGTTAAATTACCGGCACCGGCGATAACTTTGGCGCCCACAGGCTTTAACACTGGCTCAGACTCACCGGTGAGCATAGACTCGTCAGCGCTGGTGCTGCCAACCATGACCAGGCCATCCGCCGCAAATACCTCGCCAGGGCGTACATATAGCACATCACCCACATTGATATTGCTGGCGGCAATTTGCACCCACTCGCCATCGGCATTTTTTTTAAGCACTGCATGTGGCAAACGGCGCATCATGTTTTCCAGCGCCCCTGCCGTACGGTTACGCAGTTTCACATCCAGCCAGCGACCTATTAGCAGAAAACTCACAAACATGGTCAGCGAATCATAGTAAACCACGTCGCCCCACCAGCCACCGGGCGCAAACGTGGCCAGGGTGCTCATGACAAAAGCGGTCATAATACCCAGCGACACCGGCACATCCATGCCCAGTTGGCGCTGCTTGAGACTAACCCAGGCTTGTGACAAAAATGGCGTGGCTGAAAACAGCATCACTGGCAGGGTCAGCACCCAGGACGCCCATTTCATCAGTTGCACCATGTCCGGTGCCATATCATTGCTGTCCGACCAATAAGTCGGATAGGCGTACATCATGACCTGCATCATGCAGAACACCGCTACCACCAGACGCCACAGCATTTTGCGTTGCTGCACAGTACGGTCGGAAATGGCGTTGTATTCGTTAAGCGGTAAGGCCGGGTAACCAATCTCGTTTAAATTGGCAAACCAGCTTGAAGGAGAGGTTTGTTTTGCGTCCCACACCACACGCACGCGTTTGGAGGCCGCACTGGCCTGCACGGCAAGCACGCCGCGCTGCTGCTTGATGGTTTGTTCAATGCGACCGCTACAAGCGGCACAGTGCATGTTGTCGACCCACACATGAGAGGTCCACACTTCGGCAGCAGAGGCATCGCGCTGACTAAAGCGCTCCCATTCAGACTGGATATCCAGCCCTTGCCATGGGTTTGCACTGCTCGCTGCTAAAGGGTTTACCATTAGGTGATGGGCCGTCCGTGGGAACAATATATAACTTTATATTATATGATTGAATATAATATAAATCAATGTGTTAGCGCATACATGGCGCATGCTATTAAAACAGCCTACAGCCAGTATTTACTTGATCTGAGACAACAAAAATAGAAAAGATATCCATCAAGCAGGCGCGAATTGACAAAAACACCCCTGCCTATGTTTTATAACGGTTATTTCACGCGCATGCCGGCTTGCGCACCACTGTCTGGCGACAGAATATAAGGGCCGCCACGCTCATCGCTGGCCGCCAGCACCATGCCTTCGCTCATGCCAAACTTCATTTTGCGCGGTGCCAGATTAGCCACCATCACGGTTAAACGCCCCACCAGCGTCGCCGGGTCATACGCCGATTTAATCCCGGCAAATACCTGGCGTGGCTTTTCTTCGCCAATATCGAGCAGCAATTTAAGCAATTTCTCAGCGCCCTCGACATGCTCAGCACTGACAATATGTGCAATACGCAAATCCACCTTGGTAAAGTCATCAATCGAAATATAGGCGCCCTCTTCGGCCGCTGGCGTATCCGCTTTCGCTTCAGCCTTGGCGGACGTTTTAGCAACTGCCTCTGCTTTCGCAGGCGTCGTCGCAGCTTGCAAACTGTCTTTATTGGCTTCTACCATCGCTTCGATTTGCTTGCCTTCCAGACGCGTCACCATATGATTATAAGGCTCAATCGTTTGCGCGCCCAAGCCCTGACCAACATCTGCCCACTGCAATGGCTGCACGTTCAAAAACGCTTCTACAGCGGCCGCAATATTCGGCAATACCGGTTTTAAATAAATCGTCAGCAAACGGAACATTTCCAGCGCATTGCTGCAAATCGTGTGCAACTCAGCCGACTTGGTTTCATCTTTTGCCACGACCCATGGCGCTGCTTCAGCCACATAAGCATTGGCAGCGTCGGTCAGCTTCATAATCTCACGCAGCGCACGCGCGAAATCGCGCGCGGCATACGCCTCGGCAATCGCCGATGCCGCTGCACGCATATCGTCAATCACCGCATGCTGCGCCGTGATCAGTTGATTATCAAACTTCTTTGCCACAAACCCAGCCGTGCGGCTAGCAATATTAATATATTTACCCACCAGATCACTGTTGACGCGGGCGACAAAGTCTTCCAGGTTAAGGTCAATGTCTTCCATGCTGCCATTGAGTTTCGCGGCATAGTAATAACGCAAATACTCAGGATTTTTCACATGCTCTAAATAACTGCGCGCAGTGATAAACGTACCGCGCGACTTGGACATTTTCTCGCCATTCACCGTCAAAAAGCCATGCGCAAACACCTGCGTCGGCGTGCGATGACCAGAGTATTGCAGGGTTGCCGGCCAGAATAAGGCATGGAAATACAAAATATCTTTGCCGATAAAATGATACAACTCGGTCGATGAATCCTGTTTCCAGTATTCATCAAAATCTAAACCAACTTTGGAACACAGATTTTTAAAACTGGCCATGTAACCAATCGGCGCATCCAGCCAGACGTAAAAATACTTGCCTGGCGCATCGGGGATTTCAAAGCCAAAATAAGGCGCATCACGCGAAATATCCCAGTCCGAGAGCTTATTCTCACCTGCTTCGCCTACCCACTCGCTCATTTTATTAGCGGCTTCGGCTTGCAAAGTGCCGGATCGCGTCCAGTCACGCAAAAAGTCCGCGCACTCGCTCAGTTTAAAAAAGTAATGCTCGGTTTCTTTGCGCACGGGTGTCGCACCAGAAACTGCCGAGAAAGGATTAATTAAATCGGTTGGGCTGTAGGTCGCACCGCAGACTTCACAGTTATCGCCATACTGGTCTTTAGCATGGCACTTAGGGCACTCGCCTTTAATAAAGCGGTCCGGCAAAAACATATTTTTAACCGGGTCAAAATATTGCTCGATGGTTTTGGTGGCGATTTTGCCGTTGGCTCTGAGCGCGCGGTAAATGTTGCCAGACAACTGGCGGTTTTCTTCAGAGTTGGTGGAGTAGTAGTTATCAAACTGCACCAAAAACTCAGCAAAGTCCTGGCTGTGCTCAGCATGCACCTTTTCGATCAAGGCTTCCGGCGTGATGCCTTCTTTTTCTGCGCGCAACATAATCGGTGTGCCATGGGTATCATCCGCACACACATAATGCACCGTATGGCCCTGCATTTTCTGAAAACGCACCCAGATATCGGTTTGAATATACTCAACCAGATGCCCCAAATGAATGCTGCCGTTGGCATATGGTAAGGCGGACGTCACCAGAAGTTTGCGTGTCATGAAAACAAGACCAGGATAAAAACCGTTATTTTAGCAAACCCACTGCCGTTTCAACCAATCTTTATCTTAAATCATGAGCAAAGCCGATGAACAGGCTTTACAGATGAGAGCATAGTGAGGCCTGTGCAGCTTTTTATTGGCCTCACCACTGCTTTGCAGCTTAACTTTTCGGAATCAACACCGCGCTCACCGTATGAATCACGCCGTTATCGGCATTGATTTCATCGCCAACGACTTTTACGTTATTCACCTTGACGCCATCGGTGACAGATAGCTGCAAATCAGCGCCTTCTAGTGACTTCACCTTACCCGCACTCACATCCGCTTGGGTGATTTTGCCGGGGTAGACATGGTAGGACAGTACTTTTTTGAGCTGATCTGGATTTGCCATCAGTGCGTTGAGTTTGGCTTTGGGCAACTTGGCAAAGGCGGCGTCATTGGGCGCAAACAGGGTGATGGGGCCTTTATCGTTGAGGGTGCTTTCCAGCCCGGCGGTTTTGACGGCTTTTAAAAAGGTTTTAAAGTCACCCTCTTGCTCGGCACTTTGCAGCAAGGTATCTGCATTGGCGTGGTGGCTGTAGCTGACGGCTAACAATGCCAGTAAAAGAAGTTTGTGCATATTGATTCTCCTGAATGAACAATTGATAAACAACGGCAGCGGCTTGAGTGCTGCTGTTGTCGATGTGTTTACCTTAGCAAGCGCGGCTTACGCCTAACTTACCTTTCATCAACCCAAGCTTACATGCAGCTTAACTCGGCAGCGCCTGACGCATGGTCGTAACACTGCATGACGAACAGTGCCTGTTGGAGTAGAATTCCCGATTCATTTAGTCAGGCATTTTTGCAGGAACATTCAGCATGGCGATCAGCGAACTCATCATTCAAAGCACCTTAAAACTTTGCATAGACCCCAATACCGGTAAAGACTTTGTCAGTGCCAAGTCGATTAAAAACATTCAGATCAATGGCAACGATGTCAGCCTCGATGTGGTGCTGGGCTACCCGGCGCTCAGCCAGTTAGCGCCAATTCGCCAGCAAGTGACTGACGCCCTGAAAAGCATAGACGGCATTGCCAAGATTACGGTCAATGTTGGCAGCCGCATCGTGGCGCATGGCGTGCAACGAGGCGTGAATTTATTGCCTAACGTGAAAAACGTGATTGCCGTGGCATCAGGCAAAGGTGGTGTCGGGAAATCGACCACCTCCGCCAACCTGGCGCTGGCGCTGGCCGCCGAAGGCGCGACCGTAGGTTTGCTGGATGCCGACATTTATGGCCCCAGCCAGCCACAGATGCTGGGCATTTCTGGTCGCCCGGATAGTGCCGACGGCAAAAGCATAGAACCGATGCGCGCACATGGCATCCAGGCCATGAGCATCGGTTTTCTGGTCGACACTGACACGCCCATGGTCTGGCGCGGCCCGATGGTCACAGGTGCATTAGAGCAACTATTACGCGACACGCGCTGGCAAGACCTCGATTACCTGGTGATTGACTTACCACCAGGCACCGGCGACATCCAGTTGACGTTAGCACAAAAAATCCCGGTCACTGGCGCCATTATCGTGACTACGCCACAGGATATTGCCCTGCTGGATGCGCGCAAAGGCCTGAAAATGTTTGAGAAAGTCGGCATCCCGATTTTGGGCATCGTCGAAAATATGAGTACGCATATCTGCTCCAACTGCGGCCACGAAGAGCATATTTTTGGCGCAGGTGGCGGTGCCGTGATGGCCAGCGATTACAACGTCGATTTACTAGGCAGCCTGCCATTGGATATTAATATCCGCATGCAAGCCGATAGCGGCCAGCCGACCGTGGTCGCTGCGCCTGACAGTGTGATTGCACAAAGCTATAAAGAAATCGCACGCAAGGCAGCCAGCAAAATCGCCATCGCCAGTCTGGATCACAGCGCCAAATTCCCTAATATTGTGATTCAAAAAACCTAACTTTCACCCTCAGCAAGGACGTTGCATATGTCACTCCGCAAACACCATATTGCAGAAGGCCTGATGGGCACGCAATACGAAACCATGGATGAACATATGCAACGCGTCGCCCGGCACATGACCGAGCGCCACCCGGTGTCGCGCAACCTGGCCGCACATCACACGCATGAAGTGCCCAGCCGCGGCCAGCGTGCAGCTGATGCCATGGCCCGCTTTGGCGGCTCTTGGACCTTTATTTTTATCTTCATGCTGATTTTAGTGAGCTGGGTGATCCTCAATTCAGTCATTCTGCTGCGCAGCAACAGTGCGTTCGACCCTTATCCTTATATTCTGCTCAACCTGTTTTTATCCATGCTAGCCTCGATTCAGGCGCCGATCATCCTCATGTCGCAAAACCGGCAATCAGAAATTGACCGCTGCCAGGCTGAACACGACTACGAAGTGAATCTAAAAGCAGAATTGGAGATTTTATTGCTGCATGAAAAACTGGATGGTTTGCGAGAGCAACAATGGCAAGAGCTGATTAACTTACAGCAACAACAAATTGGCTTGCTTGAGAAGCTGCTGGCTGAAAAGAGCTAAAAACAAGTACTTAGCCACAGAGAACACAGAATTTAAAACCTGAGAGACTTTTTTCTGTGACCTCCGTGTCCTCTGTGGCTCAAACAAATACTTAACTGAAGTTCAGGGGTTATAAAAAAAGCCACGAAGATTTCTCTCTGTGGCCTCTGTGATCTCTGTGGCTTTAAAAATATTAATTCAGCGCGACACCAAAGCAATAGACATCTACCCCGTTTGGCGATTGAATCAAGGTGGCGGGGATAGCTACCCCGTTACGCCAGTTATCGACGGCCTCTTGCTTACCTGCGCCAGTCACTAAAAACATGACTTCATGCGTATTGTTAAGGCGATCCTGGCTAATGGTAATGCGATCTGCCGGTGGCTTGGGCGAGTTGAATACCGGCACGGCATCAGCCGTGTTATTCACCACCTGGCCCGGGAACAGGCTGGCAGTATGACCATCTTCACCCAGACCTAAAATCACCAGGTCAAACGTACGCACCCCTTTCAGGGTTTCCGCATACGCTTTCGCGCCTTCAATATTGCCCAATTCAGCCGGAATATCGTGAATCTGGCTGGCAGGAATCGCCACATGGCTTAACCAGGCATCGCGCGCCATTTTGCTGTTGCGCTCGGCATGATCCACCGGCAAGCAGCGGTCGTCATTGTGATACACGTGCCAGTTTGCCCAGTCGGCATCTGCCTTGGCTAACAATTCGTAAACAGCTTTTGGCGTGCTGCCACCGGCTAACACAATCAGAAAACTGCCGTGTTTGGCGATGGCTGCATCAGCGGCCGCTAAGACTCTATTGAGCGCTGCCTGATTAATTTCTTGCTGGGATTGAAACGAGTGCCAACGAGTTTGAACATTCAAAGACATAGAAAACCTGTAAAAAACAATACAAAAAAGCGTGCGCAGCCTTTTAGTGCGAGACTGCATTTGCTATAATTATAGCTGACTCGACATGATAATTCTGCAAAATTATCCGAAGCACTGATCGAGTTCATGCCATCCAAAAGATGGGTGTCTCTTAAAACTATCCTCACACCATAGGAAAATCCGAATGAAATTAGCAATGATTGGCTTGGGCAAAATGGGCGGCAACATGGCTGCACGTTTGCTGCGTCACAAAATTAACGTGGTTGGTTTTGACTTCAACACCGAGTTCGTTAACCGTTTAGTTAAAGAAGAAGGTTTGGAAGCAGCGACTTCAGTGGCTGATGCAGTGAGCAAGCTCGAAGGCCAAAAAATTGTCTGGTTGATGTTACCAGCGGGTGAAATCACCGAAAATCAAATCAAAGACCTGATCCCTTTGTTGAACAAAGGCGACATCATTGTCGACGGCGGCAACTCCAACTACAAACACAGTCAGCGCCGTGGCGCGATGTTAGCTGAACACGGTATCGGCTTTATCGACTGTGGTACTTCCGGTGGTGTTTGGGGCCTGGACAACGGTTACTGCCTGATGTACGGCGGCGACAAGCAATTTGCTGACGTATTGGCACCTTATGCACAAGCATTGACACACGCTGACCGCGGTTGGGCGCACGTGGGTCCAGTGGGTTCCGGCCACTTCACCAAAATGATCCATAACGGTATCGAATACGGCATGATGCAAGCATTTGCCGAAGGTTTGGACCTGATCAAAGGTAAAGAAGACTTCAACCTCGACCTGGCACAAATCACTGAATTGTGGCGTCATGGTTCCGTGGTTCGCAGCTGGTTGCTGGACTTGACAGCTGAAGCGCTGAAAGATGACCAAAGCCTGCAAGCCATTGCACCGTACGTGGCTGACTCCGGCGAAGGTCGCTGGACAGTGGTTGAAGCCGTTGAGCAAGGCGTAGCAGCTCCCGTGCTGACAACCGCATTGCAAGCGCGTTTCCGTAGCCAGGACTCAGAAGGCTACAGCTACAAATTGCTGTCACTGATGCGTAATGCATTTGGTGGTCACTCAGTAAAAACCAAGTAATCAAACAAGCCTCTCTCCATGGGAGGCTTTTTGCTGATTACTGCTGTTTTTTGATATGGGAAAGGCTTGCCCTTTCCCGTTTACATTTTTATCTTAAGGTTAGAAATGACGAATAAAATTGATCCATGCACCCTGGTGCTGTTTGGCGCTAGCGGCAACCTGGCCCGCGTAAAACTCTATCCTGGTTTATTCAGACTAGACTCACTGGGCCGCTTGCCAGCAAACCTGAAAATTGTAGGCGTTGGCCGTCAAGTGGTTGACCTGGAAGCTTGGCGTGCAGACATCAAAAGCATGCTGGATGCCAAATTTAAAAAAGGCTACGACCAAGCCGTGTTTGAGCGCTTTATTGCGCGTAACTTTTACCACGCTAACCCGCCTACAGACCCAGATGCATTTAGCAAACTGAAAGCCACCCTCAGCGACGAAAGCGTTTTCCCGCAAAACTTGGCTTACTTCCTGTCTGTGCGCCCAGTTGACTTCGCCCCAGTGGTGGAATCATTGGCTAACGTTGGCCTGACACAAGAAGACAAATACTGGCGCCGTGTGGTGATCGAGAAGCCATTTGGCACCGACCTGCCTTCTGCTAAAGAATTGCAAGCAGCGATTACCAAGCACCTCAAAGAAAGCCAGATTTACCGTATCGACCACTACCTGGGCAAATCTGCGCTGCAAAATATTTTGCTGCAACGCTTCACCAACACCGTGTTAGAGCCAATCTGGAATAACCAGTATATCGACCACGTACAAATCACCAACACCGAAATGTTAGGCGTTGGCGACCGTACACAGTTCTATGACAGCACTGGCGCCCTGCGTGACATGCTGCAAAGCCATATTCTGCAAACACTGGCACTGACTGCCATGGAACAGCCGAAAGACTTGTCACCAGAAGGCGTGCGCGATGCAAAAATCGCTTTACTGGAGCAGATTCGCCCGATTCCGGTGAATGAGCTGGAAAAACATGCTTTCCGCGCGCAGTACGCTGCTGGCGAAATCAATGGCGAAAAAGTGCCTGGTTACCTGGAAGAGTTGGGCAACAATGACAGCGTGGTTGAAACCTATGCCGCACTGAAACTGTTTATCGACAATCCACGCTGGAAAGGGGTGCCGTTCTACATCCGCACCGCCAAACGCCTGCACGAAGCCGATACCCGTATTTCTATCCGCTTTAAAAAAGCGCCGCTGCAAATCAATGACCAGGACCAAAACTGGCTCATCATTGGTATTCAGCCACGCGAGTGCATCAAACTGGAAGTGCAATCCAAGATTCCTGGTCTGGACGTGCAAACACGGACTATTCAGCTGGATGCGGCCAACCGTTGGGATAGCGACGACTCTGTTGATGCGTACGAAGCGCTGTTGCTTAACCTGATGCAAGGAGACAACTCTAACTACCTGCATATTTCTGAAGCCGAAGCACAATGGCGTCTGGTGGACCCTGTCGTTAAAGCCTGGGCAGAAGACAAAAAGCCGGTACATCAGTACCCTGCTGGTAGCCGCGACCCTGAAGCCTCAAAAGTGATTTTTGAAGCAGAAGACCAGTTCTGGCGTTACAGCATTGAATTAGGCGGCGACAAATAATCACTGGCGGCTGCAAATGCCGCTGGTTGAATAAATCGCCAAAAATTCATAAAAAATTTGCAAATCTATCAACATTTGTTGTTATTATTTGCACTCATTAAAAGCGGAGTTTAAACTCCGCTTTTTTCTCTTTATTGCAAGCACTTTTGCACAGAAAAGCAACATTAAGACTGGACAAGGCAATGAGCATTAAGTCGGACAAATGGATACGCAGAATGGCTGAACAACACGGCATGATTGAGCCGTTTTCGCCAAACTTGGTGCGTGAAGAACATGGCCAAAAAATTGTCTCTTACGGCACCTCCTCCTATGGTTATGATATCCGCTGTGCTGATGAATTCCGCGTCTTTACCAATATCAACAGCACCATTGTTGACCCCAAACAATTCGACCCGCAGTCATTTGTAGAAGTCTCCGGCAAAGGCTATTGCGTCATTCCGCCTAACTCATTTGCGTTGGCACGCACGGTAGAATATTTCCGTATTCCGCGCTCGGTGTTAACCGTTTGCTTGGGCAAGTCGACTTATGCGCGCTGCGGCATCATTGTGAATGTCACACCGTTTGAACCAGAGTGGGAAGGTTATGTCACACTGGAGTTCAGCAACACCACGCCGCTGCCTGCCAAAATTTACGCTGGTGAAGGCTGTGCACAGGTCCTGTTTTTTGAATCTGATGAAATCTGCGAAACCAGCTATAAAGACCGCGGTGGCAAATATCAAGGCCAAGTTGGCGTGACCTTGCCAAAAATATAAGCGCATCCAGCATTGAAAAACACCCCCTATTCACCACAAAGGCACGGAGTAAAAGCATGGCTTTCTCAGTGCCTTTGTACTTTGAGTTATCCGTTTCAGTGACAAGTTAAGGATTCATTGAATGAAATTTAGATTTCCCGTCGTCATTATTGACGAAGACTTTCGCTCCGAGAATTCTTCTGGCCTCGGCATTCGCGTATTGGCCAAAGCCATCGAAGATGAAGGCGTTGAAGTGCTCGGTGTGACCAGTTATGGTGACCTGACCTCCTTTGCGCAACAGCAAAGCCGTGCCTCTGCGTTTATCTTATCGATTGATGATGAAGAAATCGTCGAAGAGAAGCCAGAAGCCATCGAGCAATTACGCAACTTCGTGGCTGAGATCCGCTACCGCAATGAGGAAATCCCGATTTTCCTGCATGGTGAAACCCGTACCAGCCGCCACATTCCTAACGATGTCTTGCGCGAGCTGCACGGTTTTATTCACATGAATGAAGATACGCCAGAGTTTGTGGCGCGCCTGATTATCCGTGAAGCGAAAGCCTACCTGGACAGCCTGCCACCACCGTTCTTTAAAGCACTGACACACTACGCAGCAGACGGCTCTTACTCATGGCACTGCCCTGGCCACTCCGGCGGCGTCGCCTTTCTAAAATCACCCGTGGGCCAAATGTTTCATCAGTTTTTTGGTGAAAACATGCTGCGTGCCGACGTCTGTAACGCGGTAGATGAATTAGGCCAGTTGCTTGACCATACCGGCCCGGTGGCGGCCTCTGAGCGTAATGCAGCGCGTATTTACAACTGCGATCACTTGTATTTTGTGACTAACGGTACGTCCACCTCCAACAAAATTGTCTGGAACTCCACCGTGGCACCAGGTGACATTGTGGTGGTTGACCGTAACTGCCATAAATCCGTGCTGCACTCGATTATCATGACTGGCGCAATTCCGGTATTTTTGATGCCGACACGCAACCACTTCGGTATTATCGGGCCGATCCCGAAAAGTGAATTTGCCTGGGAAAACATTCAAAAGAAAATCGAACGCAACCCGTTTGCCAGCGACAAAAACGCCAAACCTCGCGTATTGACCATCACGCAATCCACCTATGACGGCGTGCTGTATAACGTCGAGGAAATCAAGGAAATGCTGGATGGCAAAATAGACACGCTGCATTTTGACGAAGCCTGGTTGCCACACGCCACCTTCCATGACTTCTACGGCGATTACCACGCCATTGGCGCTGACCGCCCGCGCTGTAAAGAGTCTATGGTGTTCTCTACCCAATCTACGCACAAACTACTGGCGGGCTTGAGCCAGGCGTCACAAATTCTGGTGCAAGATGCGCAGGACAATCACCTTGACCGTGACCTGTTTAACGAAGCCTATTTGATGCACACCTCCACCAGCCCGCAATATTCGATTATTGCCAGCTGCGACGTGGCCGCGGCCATGATGGAAGCGCCAGGCGGCACTGCTTTAGTAGAAGAATCCTTAAAAGAAGCGCTCGATTTCCGCCGTGCCATGCGCAAGGTGGACGAAGAATGGGGCACCGACTGGTGGTTTAAAGTCTGGGGCCCGACGGATCTGTCAGAAGATGGCCTCGAAGAGCGTGATGCCTGGATGCTGAAAGCCAATGAACGCTGGCACGGCTTTGGCAACCTGGCCGAAGGCTTTAACATGCTGGACCCAATTAAAGCCACCATTATCACGCCCGGCCTGGACGTAGACGGCGAGTTCTCTGAAGAATTCGGCATTCCAGCCGCGATTGTCACCAAATACCTGGCGGAGCACGGCGTCATCGTCGAAAAAACTGGCCTCTACTCATTCTTTATCATGTTCACCATCGGCATCACCAAAGGCCGCTGGAACACCATGGTCGCGGCCTTGCAGCAGTTTAAAGACGACTACGACAAGAACCAGCCATTATGGAAAGTCTTACCTGAGTTTGTGCAGAAACACCCGCGCTATGAACGCATAGGCCTTAGAGAGTTATGCACACAAATTCACGAAGTCTACAAAGCCAATGACGTTGCACGTCTGACCACAGAAATGTACCTGTCAGACATGGTGCCTGCCATGAAGCCAACCGATGCCTTCTCAAAAATGGCGCATCGCAAGATCGAACGTGTCGCGATTGATGAACTGGAAGGTCGCGTCACAGCCGTACTGTTAACGCCCTACCCGCCAGGCATTCCATTACTTATCCCTGGCGAACGCTTTAACAAGGTCATTGTGAACTACCTAAAGTTTGCGCGTGAGTTTAACGAGAAATTCCCAGGCTTTGAGACCGATAACCATGGTTTGGTGAAACAAATCGTGGACGGCAAAGCAGTGTATTACGTGGATTGCGTGCAGCAAGAAGATTAGTTTTTGTGATGTTGTATAAGGGAAACGCCAAAGCGTTTCCCTTTTTTGTTTTTAAGGCCAGCAGCATTTAAAAATGCTGATGCTCTTCAGCTAGCCCGCTAGTGATGATTGATATAAAAAATTATTCTTTGATGGATGACATTCTTTTTCGCCTTTAGGCGAGTTACTTTTCTTTGCTTGCACAAAGAATAAGTAACCAAAAGAAATGCACCCCAGCTTCCGCTTGTATCCTGCGTTGCTCGTCAAAATAAGCGGTCACGAAACTCAACCTGGTAGCTCACACAAAACGTGAGCTACTGCGGGATTCGGACAGTCGTTCCCTTCTTCCTTATTTTGCCTGCGCTACTCGGCGCGGCAGATGGGGACCCCGAACACCAGGCGAGCGCCACCAATAGTGACTTTAAGAAATGAATCTGGTTTTTGAACCGTCCACATTTATGCAGTGTGAGTTTGGCGAGAATAATCCCATCCCATCACGCTGAGTAGCGGAAACAAAATAAGAGTAGAGGGAGCGACTGTCTGAGCTCCGCAAAAAGCCACGAAGTGTGTGGCTTGTCAGGGCGAGTTTCGTGACCGGCTTATTTTGTTGAGCAACGCAAGGGAGCCGTTAGGCCGTGATGGCTGGGTGTCGTCCTCTTTGGTTACTTTCTGGGGGACAAGCACCAGAAAGTGACTCGCCGAGAGGCGAAAAAGAAAGCCTAAAGCTATAACTCTATAATGAAAGAATGACTTTCACATAAGCTCAGCTCAAAGAGAACTATCCATGCCGCTGATAAACCATATCACTATAATGCAAGCCATTCACCGAGGTATGCCCTTCCTCACTAACCAATGCCCAGTCATGCATCTCGATTTCCGGGAAAAACGCATCGCCGCCTACCTGTGCATACACGCGCGTGATGTATAGCCGCGTGACGTAAGCCAAGCCTTGCGCATACATCTCGGCGCCACCTATCAAAAACGGCTCCTCATCATCCGCACAGGCTGCCAGTGCCTCTGGCAATGAATGCACGACTTTGGCGCCTTCAACGGCATATTCAGTATCGCGCGTGACAATGACGGTGGTGCGCCCTGGCAGCAAGCGCCCTAGGGACTCATAGGTTTTACGGCCCATGATGATATGGTGGCCCATGGTCAGTTGCTTGAAGCGTTTGAGGTCTTCGGGCAAGTGCCAGGGCAGTTGGTTGTTGTGTCCAATGACGCGGTTGTCGGCATGGGCGACGATCAGGGAAAGTGCTTGTTGCATAAAAACGCCTTTTAAAAAGCAGATAACCGCTTCAGGTCATCAATAATGGCCTGGCTATGTCCATCGGGATTCACATTGCTGTAGGTCTGGGCAATGGCGCCTTGCGGGTCAATGATAAAGGTCATGCGTTTGGCCGCTTGAAATACGCCGAGGTTAAACAGTGCGCCATAGGCATCAGCGACCTGGCCGTTGCTATCTGCCAGCAATGGAAAAGACAGCCGATGTTTTTGCGCAAACTCAGCATGGCTGGCGACCGTGTCTACACTGACCCCCACCACTTCTGCGCCTAGGGCATGGATTTTTTGGATATCATCGCGAAAATGGCAGGCTTCACGGGTGCAGCCTGGTGTGTCATCTTTGGGGTAAAAGTACAATACCAGCCATTTGCCTTGCCAGTCGGCCAGGCGACGCACATTGCCTTGTGCATCTGGCAACTTGAAATCCGGTGCTTTCATGCCGACACTGACGCGGTGAGAGGGCTGTTGATACTGGCGATAACCCCAGATGGCCAGCCAGAGTAACAGTCCGTACATAATCAGTTTGACGAGCATTGCTTGAGTTCCTCTCTCAACGTGAAGTGACTTAAAGTGCGCCTGCAGACCGTTTGGTCGTTGACGCTTCAGGCTGCTTATTGTACCTTAATCCGCCATCTGTCATTTTAAGGTCATACGCAAACGTTTGAAGTGTTGCAGTCTCTACCATGAATAATGAAGCCATTGCAAAACTGCTCAAACTGATTGCCGATGATCCGTCGCGCTGGGATGCCTACCAAAAGCTGGCTGGCCTGATGTTAAAAAATCAGGAGTTTCATGCGGCTGAGCAGTATTTGCTACAAGCGATCAGCCTGCAGCCCAAGATACTCGAGCTGCATGTGCAACTGGCTAATCTGCATATGCGCACGCAGCAGTTTAAAGCGGCGCACGAATGTTATAAAAAGGCCATTGCCCTCGATGTCAAACAGGCACAGCTGTATTACCTGGATGCGCGTGCCTTAAAAAACATGGGGCGCACGCAAGAGGCGATTTTGCGTCTGCGCACCGCCACCAAGTTCGACCCACAGCAGTTACAGGCATTTAGCGAATGTGTGGATTTAATGCTGCAGGCACAACAACTTGAGCCAGCAGCCAATATGCTCAGGCAAGCGGTCGCCGCGCACCCAGAGCACGCACATTTTCATTACCGGCTGGGCATCGTCTGCCAGCAGTTGCAGGCCCCCGATGAAGCCCTGCAATGTATGCAGCAGGCCATCCAGATCCAGCCAGACTTTGCCGAGGCATATCATCAGCATGCGCTGATCTTGCAACTGCAAGGTAAAACACAAGCGGCACTCGCCAGTTTTAACGATGCGATCATCCATCAACCACATTTGCCGATACCGTATAACAACCGCGGCGTGGTGTTGTGCCAATTGGGCCAGTATCCAGCTGCCATTGCTGACTTCAGGCAAGCTCTGGCGCTTAATCCCGGCTATGCTTCAGCTTACTGCAACCTAGGCTTAGCCCTGTATGAAAATGGGGATGCTGACGAAGCGTATACTTGCCTGGAAACCGCCATGCAGCATGCGCCGCACCACGCGCAGGCACGCTACTACCTGAGCATGCTCAAACTGGCGCGCGGCGACTACGAGAGCGGCTGGCCCCTGTATGCGGCACGCTTTCAGGTATTGACCGACCCCCAGCGTCCGCCTGAAAGCCTGTTATGGCGCGAAACCGGCTCGCTGGTCGGCAAAAGTATTCTGATACTGGCAGAAATGACGCTGAGCGACACACTGCAGTTCTGCCGCTACCTGCCGCTCATTAAGGCATTTAAACCTAACCAGATCATCATTGCGGTGCCCGAAGCGCTGTTTAATGTGCTGAATGAATGCTGGGCGCAGGATGCCAGTATCCAGGTGATTCGTCAGGATGGCCGTCCCCTGCCGCACTTTGATGTCTATTGCCCGATGTTGAGCCTGCCAGCAGTGTTTAAAACCTTGCCTGATACGGTCCCGGTCAACCTGCCCTATCTCGCGGTTCACGCACGCCATAGCCAGCCCTGGCAGCAATTACTGGGGCCAACCAGACGCCTGCGCATCGGCCTTAACTGGTGTGGGGATGCTGACAATAAATATGACAAGCTACGTAGCATTCCGCTCTATCTGATGGCGCCCTTGCTGCAAATGGAGGTCGAATGGCATAGCTTGCAAAAAGAGTTCAGGCGTGAAGACCACATCATGCTCAAACGCTTTCCAATGCTGGAATGCCATCATCCGGCGCTCACAGACTTGACAGAGACGGCTGGACTGATCATGCAAATGGATGTGGTGATTTCGGTGGATACTGCGGTCGCCCATCTGGCAGCAGCGCTTGGCAAGCAGGTTTGGTTGCTATTGCCTCAGCAAGCGCATTTCCGCTGGTTGCAACAGCGTGAAGATAGTCCATGGTATCCGGGCATGCGGCTCTTCAGGCAAGGTGCAGAAGAACCCTGGGACAGTGTCATTGACCGAGTGCATCAGGCGATTACCGACCTGCTGGCAACACGCGCCCTGGACGCCTGATCAAGTAGTGCTGCAAATAATCCTGCTAGTGCGGCACGCCGACAATATGCATCACCCGCTCCACATCCACATGCAGTAACTGGGCAATATCCTTGTAATCGTCTGGCAGCGCCGCATTGTCCCAGCCATCGGCAGAATGTCTGGCCAGGTTGACCGCTAACTGCACATTGCGCACCCTGGGCAGATGCGCGCGTTGCTCGTCCATTAAATCAGTTAATAACGATGGCAGGTTAAATACCCGCACCAACTCTGCCTGTAACTCCACCACGCGAAAGCCCAGCACATCTTGCTGCACAACACGGCTGCGCAAGGTTTTATCAGCCGCCTGCCGCTTGCTGATTTCAGCCATCGCCTCAGGGTTAAAGCACCACATCAGCATTTCGGCAAAATCATACAATGAGGCGGCCACACGCAACTCCTCTGCGTGCAAATCCATCAGGTGTGAGGCGAAATCTGCTGCAAAATAACCGGCCCGGTGCGCGCGTACCATCAACTTAAGCAAATCGATCAAGGCGGGCACATGTTGGTTCAGGACTTCTTCGACATGCGGCACAGCAGGAATCTGCTCAAAAAAGGTGCTGGTGCCCATCATGATAATGGCCTGCTCCACCTGCACCAGGTCTTGCAATTGGTGGCGGCTGCGATGATTATTGGCAAAGGTCAGCACTTTAAACATCATCAACGGGTCATTGATCACGATGCGGGTAATATCTCGGGCACCCATCTCGTCTTCGTGCTCACGCAACCGTGCCAGTTCCCTGGCCGTTTGCCGCAATACCGGAATATCCGCTTGCTGCAAAAAAGCGACCCAGTCATTCACGGTCCGGTGTTGCCTTGCTTCGGTGAGTGTCACCATCTGTTCGCTCCTGCTTGATTCATGCGCCCGAGTATAAAACATCGCCACCTTGTGTGATGTCGTAATCAATCGCACAAATCAGCGCCTGTTTGTTTTTATGGCCTATCCGCTTTGCCCCTCTGTCAACTTAACGCCAACAAAGGCGTGCTTCTTTAGTGATGACTGCTAAACGCCTATGTTAGAATGACATTTTAGGTATTGATTCCCAGCCTGGCATTGAACATTCAGGCGTTAAAGGTCATCAAAAGCATATGGCAATTACTCTGCACACCCCCGAAGAAATCGAAAAAATGCGCATCGCCGGTCGCCTGGCCTCTGAGGTGCTAGACTACATCACCCCTTTCGTGGTGCCTGGCGTCACCACCAATAAGCTGGATCAGTTATGCCATGACTATATCGTCAATGTGCAGCAAGCCATTCCAGCGCCACTCAATTATGCGCCCGATGGTCACACGCCGTATCCAAAATCGATCTGCACCTCTATCAATCAACAAATCTGCCATGGCGTGCCTAGCGAAAAAGAGTTGAAGCAAGGCGACATTGTTAACCTGGATATCACCGTGATTAAAGATGGTTACCACGGCGACACCTCACGTATGTTTATGGTCGGGAGCGTCACCCCGCAAGCCAAGCGTTTGTGTGAGCTCACCTACCAGGCCATGTGGCGCGGTATTGAAAAGGTCAAACCAGGCAACACCCTGGGCGACATCGGCTACGCAATTCAATCATTTGCCGAAAAAAATGGCTACAGCATCGTGCGCGAGTTTTGTGGTCATGGCATCGGCAAAAAATTCCATTGCGAGCCACAAGTGCTGCACTATGGCAAACCTGGTGCGGGCATGACGCTCAAACCCGGCATGATTTTCACCATCGAACCAATGGTTAATGCGGGTCGTCGCGAGATCAAATTCATGTCCGACGGCTGGACGGTGGTCACGAAGGACCGTAGTCTCTCAGCACAGTGGGAGCATACCGTGCTCGTCACCGAAGGTGGCTTTGAGATCATGACTGTCTCGGCGGGCACGCCGCCGCGCCCAGTGCTGTAAGCGATCTGATCATGACGGTGATTGCCAAAGAACAACTCAAGCACTGGCGGGAGTCGTTACAACTGGCACGCCAGCAGATGGCTGACGCTTACCTGGCCAACCCGCATGCTAAAACGCTGCTGCAACAACACACCCGCATTCTCGATCAACTGCTCAAAGACCTCTGGCGTAGTTACGGCCTGCCAGTAAATGCAAGCCTGATTGCGGTTGGTGGCTATGGCCGCGGGGATATGTTTCCCCACTCCGACATCGACCTGTTGATTCTGATGCCGGATAATAGTGACAGCCAGTTGCAAGCCACCGTTGAGTCACTCATCGGCACCTTGTGGGACATTGGCCTCAATATTGGCCACAGTGTACGCACCATGCAAGAATGCCTGGACGAAGCCAAGCTCGACGTCACCATTATGACCAACCTGCTGGAAGCCCGCTGGCTGACCGGTCATCGCCCGACATTCCATACGCTGACGCAATCCTTGCACCAACAGTTGGATCAAGCGCGCTTTTTTGCTGAAAAACTGCGTGAACAGCAAATCCGCCATGCCAAATTTCACGACACGGCCTATAACCTCGAACCCAATATCAAGGAAAGTCCGGGCGGTTTGCGTGACCTGCATATGATTTTGTGGGTTGCCCAAAGCCAGGGCTTGGGCAATGACTGGAACGATCTGGTACATGCCGGCCTGCTTAACCGCAGCCAGGCTAACCAACTCAAACGACACGAGCGCTTGCTACAAAACCTGCGCATCCGCTTGCATTTGCTGGCCAAACGGCGTGAAGACCGCCTAGTGTTTGACTTTCAAAACACCTTGGCCGAGCAAATGGGCTATCAAACCACCGCGCAAAAACGCGCCAGCGAGCAGCTGATGCAAGGCTTTTACCGCAGTGCCAGAGCAGTCATCATAGAAAATGAAGTGCTGCTCAAGCGCATGCATACGCGCGTGAGCTCGCCCTTAGAAGCCGCCAGCGTGATTGACCAGGACTTCACACTGGCACAAGGCTTGTTAAGCGCACAAACAGCTGACTTATTTCAGCGTAAGCCCGAAGCCATTTTGCGCTGTTTTCAACTGTTACAACAGCACCCGGCCATCACCGGTTTTAGTGCGCCCTTGGTGAGAGCGCTACAAGATGCGCAGCCATTAATTGACCGCAGCTTCCGCCAAAATGCGGCGCACAAAGCGCTGTTTTTGCAGATTTTGCAAAGCCGTGAAGGCGTGCACCGCAGCCTGCGGCGCATGAACCGTTACGGTATTCTTGGTCGCTATATCCCGGTGTTTGGCCGCGTGATTGCGCAAATGCAGCACGACTTGTTTCATGTCTACACCGTAGACGAGCACACCCTCAACGTATTGCGTAACCTGCGCCGGTTTGCCAAACCAGACCTGCGTCATGAGTTTCCGCTTTGCAGCCAGCTGTTTAACGAATTCAGCCAGCCACATTTACTCTACCTGGCCGCGATTTTTCACGATATTGCCAAAGGCCGTGGCGGTGACCACTCGCAATTGGGCACCATTGATGCCAAGCGTTTTTGCCAAAAACTGGGCCTGCCCAAAGCCGATACCGCACTGGTTGCCTGGCTGGTCGAAGCACACTTAAAGCTCTCAAGCACCGCCCAAAAAAGCGACTTGTCCGACCCCGATGTGATTGAAGCTTTTGCGCAATTAGTCGGCTCTGAATACCGCCTGACCGCGTTGTATTTGCTCACAGTGGCTGACATTCGCGGCACCAGCCCCAACGTCTGGAACGCTTGGAAAGCCAAGCTGCTGGAAAGCCTATTTTTACAAACACGCCGCGTCTTGCAGCAATCACTCAACACCGAAGCCCAACTGAGTTTGCGCAAACAGGAGGTGTTACAAAAACTCAGCAGCTTTAACCTCAAAGAAGCCTCCGTACAACCGTTGTGGCAGGCCTTTGGCAGTGGTTATTTCAGCCGTTTTGACAGCGACGAAATCGCTTGGCAAAGTCGTTTGCTGATCCCGCACCTGCGCTCTGACAAACCGATTGTGCGCGCACGCCTGAGCCCCAAGGGCGACGGCATACAGGTCATGATTTATAGCCGCGACCAAAAAGAGATTTTTGCCCGCATTTGTCATTTTTTTGACAGCATGCAATACAACATTGTGCAGGCCAAAATCCATACCACTACCCATGGTTATGCGCTGGATAACTTTATTGTGCTGGAGCCAGACACGCGCCAGATCAGCTATAACGGCTTACTCAAGCATATTGAACAAGGTCTCAACGACCAACTGCTCAGTGCACAGGCCATGCCTGCGCCGATACGCGGCCGTGTCAGCCGACAAGTGAAACATATGCCGATTCCGACCCAAGTCAATCTACGCCCGGTGGAATACCCAACCACGCAAGGCCTGGTGACTTTTCAACAACTGGATGTGGTCGCCAATGACCGCCCAGGCTTGCTGGCCAGCATGGCACTGGTGTTTCTCAACCATGGCATCGAATTACATAACGCTAAAATCAACACGCTGGGCAGCCGGGTAGAAGATAGCTTTTTGATTTCTGCCTGCCATGGCCTAGCCATCGCAGATACGCAAACGGCAGCGCTCAAACAAGCCCTAAGTGAACTTTAAACCAGCGAGCTTTAAACCTACGAGCTACTCAAAACGGTAATGCTTGCGTAGCGGTTTTTTGACTTCCCACACACAATCCAGACCACTGGCAAAGGTCACCAGGTCGCCTGCGGCAAAACTCACCGGCGTGCCATGATTGGGTGTGACCGTGACCTCCCCTTCCACAATATAGGCAATTTCAGTACTGCTGTATTGCCATGTAAACGTCGACACCTCTTTCGACCAGATTGGCCATTGTTTGACACCCAAAGCGGCCAAGGTCAAGTCACCGGGTTTTTCTACTTTGATCAGGCTCATCACGGCTCCTTTGTTATCCCTAAAAACTTAAAAATTAAAACAACGTTTAGCCAAAATAATAGGCACGGCCAAGCTCTTTAAAGGTATTTTTTTGCGGATGATACGTCACTGTTGAATTTTTTTAACACCTGTATTCACCACTGGCTCACCGCTATCGAAGTCCCTGTTTCTTATCAAATATTTTCACGTTTAGCGCTTTCATCTGCATTGATTATGCCGTTTTGAAAGCACATAATGCAATTAACATACGTAAAGAAATTGTGATTTATTGCCGAAAAAGAATAAAGACGTGTGTCATGCCATTAGAAATGACTACGAACAGTATTGGGGGTAGTTATGATCAATCAGGGTTCCGGGGCTTTGCCTCATTATGCCGTTCTCGACGAGATAGAGGTGCCTGAAAAGGTGCTGAGAAGCTGGCAAATCACCACAGATTTGCTCGCCTGTATTGCCCATATCCCCGCTGCGCTCATCATGCGAGCGCACGCGCACGAAATTGAAGTCTTTGTTGCCAGCCATAGCGAGGGCAATGTCTATCATTCAGGTGAACATGCCAGTTTAAATACCGGCCTCTATTGTGAAAATGTGATCAGTAACCAGCAGCCTTTATTGATTCCAAATGCATTGACCAGCCCAGGCTGGGAACATAATCCAGATGTAGCACTCGGCATGATCTCTTACTATGGATTGCCGCTTAACTGGCCGAATGGCGAAGTATTTGGCACCATTTGTATTCTGGATAATAAAGAGCACCACTATGATCACCTGATCAAAGACCTGATTGGCCAGTTTCGCGACAGTATTCAACTCAGCCTCTATCACATTTACCATTCTATCGTCGCCACCGAACAAAGAGACCAGGCCAGAGAAGCTCTGCGTGATAGCGAGGCCTTATTTCGCGCGGTATTTGAAAATGCGGCAGTTGGGATCGCACAAGTGGATTTATCTGGCCATTTTTTGCAAATCAACCGTGAATTCTGCAACATCATTGGGTACAGCCAGGAAGAAATTCTGGCACAACACATGACTTACCAGCAAATCACCCTGCCTGAAGACCTGATGCTGGAAACAGAAACTGTCACCCGTTTATTGCAAGGTGACATAGACCAATATAGTGTAGAGAAGCGCTACCTGCATAAACTGGGGCAAGTGGTCTGGGTCAATCTGTCTGTGCATTTATTGCGCGATGACGCGCAACAGCCGCTGTATTTCATCAGCGCAGTGCAAGACATCAGCGAAAGAAAACAGGCAGAAGAAGAGCTGAAACTGGCTGGGCTGGTCTATAACAATAGCAGTGAGGCCATGGCCATCACCGATGCCGAGGGCGTGGTGCTCGCGATTAACCCCGCGTTTACAAAAATGACCGGCTATGCGCTAGAAGAAATCAAAGGTCAATCCATCACCCTGCTTCGCTCCGAGCAACATGACGCGCGTTTTTATGACACGCAACAACAGACCATGCATCTGTGTGGTCAATGGCAGGGAGAGGTGTGGAGCAAGCGTAAAAATGGCGAAATGTTTCCCACCTGGCTAACAATCAATACCTCTTATCAAACGGACGGCCGGGTCAATCGGCGCGTCAGTCTGTTTTCTGATATTTCCGCCATCAAAGCGGCGGAGGCACTGATACTTAAACAGGCTAACTTTGATCAACTGACCAAATTGCCCAACCGGCAACTGTTTCAAGATAGGCTGCAACAAACACTGAAATTATCACAGCGTGAACAGCAGAAATGCGCCCTGCTGTTTATTGACCTCGACCGATTTAAAGAAATTAATGATACGCACGGCCATAATGTCGGCGACACCTTGCTGATTGAAGCGGCCGCCCGCATCGCTGCCTGTGTGCGCAAATCTGATACGGTTGCCCGCCTGGGTGGCGATGAATTTACCGTGATTCTCAACGATATTCACGACAATATGATGATTGCGCATATTGCACAACATATTATTGATCATTTATCTGAGCCCTTTATCACCGCTAAAAAAGAAGCCTTTATCTCGGCCAGTGTTGGCATTGCCATTTACCCGGAAGACGCCACCGATGCGCAGCAATTGCTTAAAGTCGCAGATCAGGCCATGTATGTCGCCAAAAATGCCGGGCGTGGCTGCTACCGTTTTTTCACCAAACTCATGCAACAGGAATCCGACTTCCGCATCCGCCTGTCTACCGACTTACGCCAGGCCTTGTTACGCAAACAATTTTCTGTGCACTATCAGCCGATTATTGAGTTATCTAGCGGCCACATCCATAAAGCAGAGGCCTTGCTACGCTGGAAACACCCAGAGCTAGGCTTTATCAGCCCAGAAGTTTTTATCCCGATTTGCGAACACTACGGCACTATCCACGAGATTGGTAACTGGGTATTTATCGAGGCGGTCAAACAAGGGGCCAGGTTTAAAGAGCTGCTGGGGCGCGACTTTGAAATTGCCGTTAATAAATCGCCAGTGCAATTCAAGGCTAATGAAGAGATGATGCATAACTGGATCAGCCTGCTGGATCACATTCACTTTCCAACCAGTTGCGTGGTGATTGAAATTACAGAAGGCGTGCTGATGGATGTGGTCGGCAATATTGAAGAAAAACTGATGGGATTTCATAACTCGGGAATGCATATCGCCATTGATGACTTTGGCACCGGCTATTCGTCATTGTCATATCTTAAAAAATTCAACGTCGACTATTTAAAAATTGACCGCTCATTCACCGCCAACCTGGCGCCAGACTCAAGCGAGCTCGCCATTTGTGAAGCGATTATTGAAATGGCGCATAGACTCAAAATTAAAGTGATTGCCGAAGGCATAGAAACTGACCTGCAACTGCATTTGCTACAAGACATCCATTGCGACTTTGGCCAGGGCTATTTATTTGCCAAACCGATGCCTGCAGAGGATTTTGAACGATTGCTGATTGACTTAGGTTAGGCACGCACCAACAAAAAACACTGCTAAAAGGCAGTGTTTTTAACGCGCCATGGCTTAAAATATCAGCCTGACCATGTTTACTTATCCACAACTCAGCCACGCCGAACAGGCCAGTTTGCCCAAACTGATTGCTCAACCAAGCGTCATCCCGAATAAGTTTGAGGATAGTACGCATCAGCTTTTTGATTGCCAAACGGCCAATGGTGCCATGGTACTCAAAGTGTGCAATACAGCAACCATAGAACAGTCTCACTTTTGGTTAGGCGCAAACCATTTATTTGCCGCCGACTTTCCCAATAGTCTGAGCAATATAGATTTCACGCATCACTTTTTACAAAAAAACGGAGCACTCGGCGTGCCTGAGTTTGTTGCAGCCAGCGCTAACCGCTTTGTGCTCACGCGCTTTGTTGAGGGCACCGATGTAGACGCAAGGCAGATCAAAGATGACTGGGTGATACAGCTGGCCAATCACATCGCCAAACTGCACCAATTAAGCTACAGCACCTGGGGCACACTGCACGCGCCACAATTTTCCGCAAACGCATGGGCTAGCCGCTTGCACGACACGCTGGTTTGTTTGACCGAACAACAGCAACCACGCATCGCTGAAGCTTTATTGCCTGAAGTTTTAGCGCAGGCAGCACAATGCCATGCAAGCGACTTTGTGCCTATGATGCTGGATTTACGCTGGGATCAATTTCGCTGCTTAAGCACGAATCAGTTGGTGCTGATTGATTTGGATGCGTTTGTGATCGCGCCGCGTGCGCTAGATTTGGTATTGCTCGAATACATCCTCACGCCCTCGCAGCTGGCGCTCTTTAAACAGCACTATACGCAGACGCATGCCTGGATCGAACATAGCGCGCATACGCCCGCCTACCAGCTACTGTTGTTTTTGATGAATATTCTGGGTGAAACTGATTTAGTCAGATGGATGCAGCGTATCTAACCCACTATGCGTTGCATCATCATGTGTGGTTTAAGCGGTTTGTTGCCGATATAACTTAATCCAACTGATAAAGCCAACCATTGCCAATATCGTGTTCAACACAAATAAAACGGCAGTGGCGTAATAGCCGGTTTGCACGTACAACAACGTGGCCGCGCCATCCACCACCACCCAATATAACCAGTTTTCTAATACCTTCTTGGCGATCAACCAGGTATTCATCACAGAAAAAACAGTGGTATACGCGTCTAACACCGGGCTTTGTGATTGTCCGCTGTGTTGCAAATAAGCACTCAGCAACGCACTCACAGCCAAGCCACCCACAATAAAACCCAAGTGCTTCTTCAAGGGCCAACGGCTAATCAGCAAGGTGTCATTTTGCTTGCCAGGGTGATGCCAGAGCCAGAAACCATAGATCGCCATGGCCATATAATAAAAATTGAGCAGTGCCTGCATGGGCAGTTGCCCCTCCCAAAACAGCGCCGTGTAAACCAGCGTGCTTAAAAAGGCAAACAGCCAGCACCATTGCGACTCTCTCGCCGCCAGCAGAATATAGGCCACCCCCATTAAAGCAGCGGTGATTTCCCAACCGGACATTTGATGAAATGCGGTCAGGATAGCCTGATAATTATCTTGGTTCATGGCGAGCAATCATATTAACGAGTATGCATAAAATAGATAACGGCGTTAAACATCGACCACATCGGCTCTGTCTGTGCCAACAAACTTCATCACGAACACACTGTGCGGCAACGCATTAAACACTGCTTCCATTTCGGCATCCAGGCAATCCATCACATCGCGGTATTCGCCAAACACTTGCGTCGCCAGGCTATTGCGCTTGACGACCAGAGTTGGATTGGCTTCGAGCTTGTTGATAAACTCCAGAATGGGCTCTACATATCCTTCGGTTAAAGGGTACAAACTAATATCGACTGAAATACGCATCTAAATTCCTCAATTAAAAAGAGGGCTATAACGCCCTCAATCAGTTTAATAATCGTAACTCACCGTTACGCCTGCGACGCGTGGCTCTGCATATTGCACATATTTTTCTTGCGTATAGCCATTTGCTGGATTGTTACCAAAGAAAAAACCACGGGTTGCATAGTCTTTATCGAGCAGATTCCTTGCCCATATATTCATCTTCCAATGCTTATTATATTGATATACCGCACTGGCATTCACTAAAGCATAGCCGTTTGATTTTGCATTGTGACTATCTGAAAAATAAAAACTATCTTTTCCTTCTACGTTAGTTCGAATTGTCCAGGCGCTGGATGGGTAAAACTCCGTACCTAGGCTAAAAGTATAACTTGGGGCATGACCAACTTGCCTACCATCATAATTGACAGTCTGGCCAGTTACGTTATTTACAAATCTGCGCTTATCAAAAGTTGCATCTAATAAGCCGAGTGATGCAATTAAACGCATTTGATCAGTGATAAACCAATCGGCCGCGAACTCTGCACCTTTGTGTGTTGCACTTGTGGCATTGTCTACATAATCCACAAACTGCCCAACGCCAAACTCAAATGAGTTTTTTACCTGCGCGTTTCGTCTATCCGTGTAAAACACGGATAGCGTAGTATTTAGTCTGTTATCAAGCCAATTGGATTTAACGCCTGCTTCAAGCGTAACATTGTATTCGGCATCAAAAATTCGTTGGTTTAGAGTTAATCTACCATCGTTATTCACACCGCCTGACTTATACCCCCTTGATAGAGAGGTATACAGTAATTGATTTTTGTTAAGCTGATAATTCAACCCTAACTTACCACCAAACAGCATTTCATCTTTATTAAGCCTTAAAGCGTTTGTATCATCATATTTTGCTTTAAAGTACTCGACACGTCCGCCTGTGATAAGAGTTAAGCTATCTGTTAAATGTGTATCAAGCTGGCCATAGATAGCGCTATTCTGAGTGTCATAATCTCCTCTTCTTCTTGTTGCGCCAAAAATACCAAAGTCTGAGTCTTGCTTAAAAGCTTCGTCCTGGTCTATAAAGAACAAGCCTATGGTCCAGTCAGTCGAATCATTAAAAATACGGCCAGCTTTATCGGAAAGCGCGCGTAAATCAAATGAATAATTTTCACGTTTGCGGTCAAAACGCTCAAAACCAATATAAGGTGATAAAGCTGGGGCGAACTGTCCATTAAAACCCCAATCCGCATCATAGCTATAGACAATATCGCTTTTTAAATAAGTGACTTCAGTTTGAATAATCACTGCATCAGAAGCTTGCCAATTGGTTTTGATTGCAAAAGCATTGGTCAGCTGTTTATCTTGACCAGGATGATCTGACAAGCTATTTCGGCTATTGTCGAATGTAAAGCCGTCATAGCCATTATCAATATCCAAATGAACATAACTTAAATCAATTGTTAAATCGTCAGTGGCAAGTAGCTTTAATTTGCCCCGAAAAGTAAGCTCATCCTGATTTTGCGTATTGTCACGATTTAAAAAATCGTTATTCATGTAACCATCAGATTTATGTGTGTATATCGAAGCACGACCTAATAATTTATCTTCAACAAGAGTACCACCAACAGCTACACCAAAATTGCGCGTATTGTATTCAGCAACCCCAGTTTCTGCGTGCATTTCAAAGGCTTTGGTCGGCGCTTTGCTTCGCATGTTAATTGTTCCTGCTAAGCCATTTGTTCCAAATTTGGTTCCTTGCGGGCCACGTAAGATTTCAATTGCATCGATATCAAAAAGGGTTGCCGCCCCGCCTGTCCTGCTAAAGTCGATTCCATCAATCACCAAACCTACGGATGGATTTAACGGTGCACTAAATTGGCTACGCTGCCCCATACCACGTATCTGAAAAAATTGTCCGCGTGAAGCGCCACTGGCAAGATTCACGTTTGGTGCCAGATTCAACACCTCTTCCAGATGCTGCGCGCCACGTGACTCTATGGTTTCTTTATCAATCTCGGTCAGGCTCACCGCGGTTTTTTGTGCACTGCTGGGGCGAAAATCGGCACTGACGACGACTTCGGACAGTTCACGGGTCTCTTCCTCTTCTGCGGCTAACACCGGCGTGCTGAGTAACAGCCCAATTAAGGACAGCGGTTTTGCGATTGGTTTCATGGTAATCCTTTCTATAAGAGTCATAAAAAGGACAGGGGAAGAGTGACAAAGACGTGAGTAGGTTTGTGGGTAACCCAGCAAACCAAAAACAGTTGCGTTGTAGATGCTCTGCCTGTCCCTACGCCAGCATTATCTGGGTCAGGTTCATTGGGTTTCCCGCGTGTGCGAGATCTCAGGCGTTATAGCCACCCCAAGGCGTTTGATTTTTCAATCAGGGTGAGATTGTATTTTAATATCAACCACTTGGCTAGAGCACTATGCAGAATTCGCTTTAAAGCCTGTGTGCATATGTTGCAAAGTTTAATGATGAGGGTTGTAAACAGATGGCCGCTGAGAATATCCCGCGAGCCAAAAACAAAAAACCCTGCAAAGCAGGGTTTTTTATTGAATACTGGCTACAACAAATCAATTAGAAATGTTTGTAGTGTTTTTTCAATTGTTTGACTACTTCCCACTGGGATTTCAGGCCTTTTGGAAACTCAACGTAGTCACCAGCCTTGATCGTTACAGTGTCGCCACCTTGTGGAGTCACTTTGAATTCGCCTTCTAATACGTAGGCTTTTTCAGTCGCAGTGAAATCCAAAGGGAATTTTGAAGGTGCGCAATCCCAAGTGTTCCAGCTTTTTACGCCCAGTTCTTTCAGTTTTTCTTCTGACGGGTTATGGTCGATGATGATTTGTGTCATGACGATTCCTTAAAATGTGTAATTAAAACCTGCAAATAGAAATGCCGCAAAAACTGCGGCATGTCGTGTTTGGCGGAAGAGGTGAGATTCGAACTCACGGAGGGCGTGAACCCTCGACAGTTTTCAAGACTGTAGCATTAAACCGCTCTGCCACTCTTCCGGAAAGTCGGCATTATAGCAAACAATCAGTCATCTGGAAGTGTTATTCCAGGAAAAAGTACATCATTAAAGCCAAATTTTGTCAGATCCCGGATGCGCATGGGGTAAAGCACGCCAAATAAGTGGTCGCATTCATGCTGAACCACCCTGGCGTGAAAGCCGCTCACGGTGCGATCAATCACCTGCCCTTGCGGGTCAAACCCGCGATAATGCAGGTGCTGATAGCGTGGCACCAGGCCGCGCATGCCGGGCACAGACAAGCAGCCTTCCCAGCCCTCCTCTTCGGCCTGATCAATCGGGGTTAATTCAGGGTTAATCAAAATCGTAAATGGGACTTCTTCGGCATCGGGGTAACGCGGATTGGCCCCCACCCCAAACATCACTACCTGCAAACTGACGCCAATTTGCGGTGCTGCAATGCCTGCACCGTTCATATCGGTCATGGTGTCATGCATGTCTGCAATCAAGGCATACAATTCAGGCGTATCAAACTGGGTGACTTTATCGGCCACCCGATACAACAATGGCTCGCCCATTCTGAGCACAGGTTTCACTGCCATCGCTATTTCTCCTTGCAATTCACGATCAGCCCCGGTATTTGAACCTTAGGCAACTGAGCAATCGTTATCAGATAAATACTGTGCAATCACTGTGCGCACTTTGTCCATGGTTTGCTGCAACAACGGCATCACCTGCTCAAACTGGATAGACTGCGCGCTGTCGCCGCGACCGGCGGCAAAGTTAGCCACCGGGCAAATGGCGGCATAAGCCAATCCTAGTTCGCGCGCCAATACCGCCTCCGGCATCCCGGTCATACCGACAATGGTGGCGCCATCGTGTTCATAACGGTTGATTTCTGCCGCCGTTTCCAGGCGCGGGCCTTGCACACAGGCATACACCCCGCCATCGACGACGCTGTAGCCAACATCTGTCGCCGCCTGCAGGCAACGCTCGCGCATGGCTTGTGAATATGGCAAGGTAAAGTCGATATGACGCACGGGCAACTCAATGCCATCATGGTAAGTATTGCTGCGACCGTAGGTGTAATCCAGAATCTGGTTCGGCAACACAATGTCGCCTGGAATCAGGTTGCGGGCAATGCCGCCGACGGTGGCCACGGCCAACAAATCACATACCCCCACAGAATGCAGCGCCCAGATATTCGCCCTGTAATTGACCGCATGCGGTGGAATCGTATGGCCGCCGCCATGACGCGCCAGAAACACTACTTCTTTGCCATTGATCTCACCAAACACCAAAGGCTGTGAAGGTTCGCCATATGGGGTGCGCACAATCATGCGCTTTGAAATATTTAAATTATCCAGCGCGGTCAGCCCGGTGCCACCAATAATGCCTAACATCCTGTTATCCCCAACGTTGATTTCTCTTTACGACTTGTTCATCTGCAAGGCGTAAGCGTATCACGGATTTATGGCATACTTAAGCCATGCAAGCCTTTTCCAAGCCAGCCGAGACTTCTCCCAGCCTGACGCTGGCCCACACGCACTACGAAAACTTCCCGGTCGCCTCTCTCCTGTTACCCAGCCATTTGCGCCACGCGGTGACGGTGATTTACCAGTTTGCCCGCGAAGCCGATGATATCGCTGATGAAGGCGATGCCACTGAGGCCACGCGTCTGCACGCCTTGCAAGCGTATGAAGATGAGCTATTGCTGATGCAGGCATATATACAGCCATCAAAACCCTTGTTTATCGCCTTGCAGCACGTGGTTAAAACCCACAAGCTGGACGTGCAATTGTTGCTGGACCTGATTAACGCCTTTAAACAGGATGTGGTTAAAACCCGTTATGCCACTTTTGACGAGGTGCTGGACTATTGCCGCCGCTCGGCCAACCCGGTGGGTCGCCTCATGCTGCAACTCTATGGCAGTGATACCCCGCAGCACCGCGTCTGGTCTGACCAGATTTGTAGCGCCTTGCAACTGATTAATTTTTACCAGGACATTTCGACAGACTTGGAAAAACATGGCGCGGTTGGTCGCATTTACCTCTGCCAGGATGAGATGCAAGCCGCGGGCATCAGCGAGCAGGATTTACGTCAACAACGCCTGGATGCCACCTGGGAAGTATTCTTTTTACATAACGTGATGCGTGCAGAGGACTTGCTACTGGCGGGTAAACCATTGGGTCGTGCGCTGCCTGGCCGCATTGGTTTCGAGTTACGCATGATGATTGCAGGTGGCGAACGTATCCTACATAAATTAAAATCCTGCCGTGGCGATATCTACCATCATCGCCCGACCTTGAAAGCCTATGACTGGCTACTGATTTTGCTGAAAGCCCTGTTTAAACAATGACGCCGCAACAATACTGCCAACAAAAAACCCGTGAAAGTGGGTCTAGCTTCACGCTGAGTTTTATGTTTTTAACTAAAGATAAGCGCGAGGCCATGACTGCGCTGTATGCGTTTTGCCGCGAAGTGGATGATGTGGTGGATGAATGCAGCGACTATCAGATCGCCCAAACCAAGCTAGCCTGGTGGAAGCAGGAAATCCACAGACTTTTTCATGAAACACCGCAGCACCCGGTCACCCAAGCCTTAAAACCAGTCGTCGACGCCTTTCATTTGCAAGAAGCGCATTTTGTTGAAATCATCGATGGCATGCAAATGGATACGCAATACAACCGCTATGCCGACTTTGAACAACTGGCCTTGTATTGTTACCGCGTTGCCAGCGTGGTGGGCTTATTGTCTGCGCAAATTTTTGGCTACAAAGACCAGGCAACGCTGGAATATGCACATGACCTCGGCATGGCATTTCAGCTCACCAATATCATTCGCGATGTCGGTGAAGATGCACGCCGTGGCCGTATTTATATTCCGCTCGATGAACTGGAACGTGCCGGGGTAACTGAGGAACAGTTGCTGCACAGCCAGGCTTCGCCGCAGACACAAGCCTTGTTGCTGAAGCAAATCGAACGCGCTGAACTATTTTATGACAAAGCGCTGAGCCATCTGCCCAAGGCAGATACCAAACCGCAATTGCCAGGCTTAATGATGGCCGCTATTTACCGCGCGCTGCTGCAAGAAATTAAACCAGACCCTAACCTAGTGCTCACGCACAAAGTGGCGCTGCCGCCTTTTAGAAAACTCAAACTAGCGCTGGGGGCATGGTTTAAATACCGCAAGCCATGAACGCAACGGCGTCTGCTGGTAAAAAAGTAGCGGTGATTGGTGCCGGACTGGCTGGCGTCTCTGCGGCCATCCGCTTATTGCAGCATGGGCACCAGGTGTGCGTGTTTGAAGCTGCGCCGCAGGCTGGTGGCCGCGCCCGTGGAGTCGCCCACGACACCACCCTCTTGGATAATGGACAACACCTGTGCATAGGCGCTTACCGCGCCACACTCACCTTATTGCAAGACGCGCACATCCATCCAGCACAGGTATTTAAACGCCTGCCGCTGCAGTTGCATATGCATCATGGCGCGCAGCGCATGTCATTGGTTACCCCTACCTGGCTGCCCGCCCCACTACATCTACTATGGGGATTGCTCACGGCACACGGCCTAGATTGGCGCAGCAAATGGCGCGCTATCCGCTGGATGCAGCAACTCAAACAACAGACATTTACACTGCCCACCGATCTCACCGTTGCCACCTTGCTGGCGCAGGGCAAACAAACGCCGATGGCGATCAGCACCTTGTGGGAGCCCTTATGCTTAGCGGCGCTCAATACACCGATTTCGCTCGCCAGCGCGCAAGTGTTTCTCAATGTACTGCGCGATAGCTTTCAGCATCGACGTCAGGATAGTGATTTTTTAATTGTAAGTGCAGACTTATCCACCGCGCTGATTCAGCCCTTGCTGCAACATATGCAGGCCTTGGGCGGTGAAGTCAGGCTGCGCAGCGCAGTCACGGCGCTACAGGCGGCAGAGAGCGGCGGCATGATGACTGGCTGCTTGGTCTCTACGGCCACTAGCTCAGAAATATTTGACGATGTGATTGTGGCGGTTGGTCCGCATCAATTGAAAACAATTGCTGAAAAAGCCGCTAGCGCATTGCACATCCCGGCATTTGACTATCAACCCATCACCACGGTTTACCTGCAATACAGCGCTGAAACGCGCCTGCCCTACCCGTTGATGGGCTTGTATCACGGCTTGGCACAATGGGTATTTGACCGCGGGCAATGTTGCGGACAACCTGGCCTGTTGGCCGTGGTGATTAGCGCACATCCGCCATTGAGTGCAGATAAATCCGGACTGGTGGCGCAGTGCATCGCGGAAATCAACCAGGCCTTGGCAACATACCATGGCGCATTAAACGCCGCCCCACAGTGGACGCAAGTGATCACAGAAAAACGTGCTACATTCAGTTGCACGCCAGACTTGCCCCGCCCTGGTACCCGCACCTCCAACCCACATATTTTTCTGGCGGGGGATTATATTGCTGGCCCTTACCCGGCCACCATTGAAGGCGCCGTCACCAGTGGCTATTCGGCCGCGCAAGCCGTGATCAATCAGCTAAAGACAACGCTCGCCAAGCCTTAACCCTTGCACTCAACCGCCAGGTGGTTATTCGCTGGCCGGTAAAGACCATCACCACTATCAGGAAAAGTCTCTTTAAAGGACAATTGCTTGTCTACTTTGTAGCCCTGCGTGCACAAGGCTGCCGCCTTAGACTGGCATTGCTCCCATGTGGTATTAAATTCGCTACACGTCAGTGTATAGCCCACTTTGCCTTGTTGCGTCGTATATTGTTGTGGCGTCACGCTGGCACAAGCAGCCATGATCAGCGGTAAAAGAAAAATGATTTTTTTCATTATTTTTGCTCCTGGTCAATTTTACCGAGTGTCATCTTATTGTCATACACATGTGGTAGATAACACTCAATTTGGCAAGCGCCCGCGAGCAATAGTTGCATGAAGTTTTTATGACGAAGCCGCGCTAGCGCACAAATACACACTGCACGCTTCTGTATCCAAGTCGCTACAAATCGCTACAAAACCCCACTGCTTTGTACCTGACAACAGCACGTGTGTTTTTTATACTGCATACATCGTTAATCACAGAAAGGCAATCACCGTGAAATATGCAACTGTGATGACCACGGGCTTGTTGGTGAATATTTCGATTTTTGCATCGGACATGCCTGCTACGGAGCGCTACGCCGACCTGATGGCAAACAAGCAACGCATGATCAAGCAGCTAAACAAACAGGTGGAATGTATCAGATTAGCCAGTGACGAGCAGACGCTACGCGCCTGTCAGCCGCTAGTCACCCGTGCAGGCGTTAATGCGGCAGATAAAACGGCGAAGAATGACCAGAACTTGAAGACTGACAACCCGAAACAAACCGAATTTTTTTAAATGATTTAGCCTGCACTCAGGCGCACAACCGCTTCCCTGTGGCTGCCCTCCCTCTTCTGGGCAGCCTCACTCTCTGGCAACGATTGCACTCCCAGCAGTCGTTGCCACTTTTTTTATGCGCGCAGCACGTCTATCGCCTGCTCCAGCCGATCCACGGCATCAATCTGCAACCCAGCCACACCGCCTTTAGGGGCATTAGCTTTGGGGATAATCGCATGTGTGAAGCCCAGCTTGGCCGCCTCTTTCAGGCGCTCCTGGCCGCGCTGTACTGGCCTTACTTCTCCAGCCAAACCAACCTCACCAAAGACAATCAGCTTATTAGGCAAGGGTTTGTTTTTAAATGAGGACACGATGGCCAGCAACACTGCCAAATCCACCGCCGGTTCGCTGATTTTGACACCACCGACCGCATTGATAAACACATCCTGGTCATAACAAGCGACGCCCGCATGCCTGTGCATCACCGCCAACAACATCGCCAGCCGGTTTTGCTCCAGGCCGACACACAAGCGCTTGGGATTAGGCGCATGTGCAGTATCCACCAGCGCCTGAATCTCAACCAGTAAAGGCCGTGTGCCTTCCTGCGTGACGGTGATACAGGAGCCAGGCACAGGCGACTCGTGATGCGATAAAAACAAGGCCGAAGGGTTGCTGACTTCGCGCAGGCCTTTTTCAGTCATGGCAAACACGCCCAACTCATTGACGGCACCAAAGCGGTTTTTAAAGGCGCGGATCACCCGAAAACTTGAGTTCTGGTCGCCCTCAAAGTAGAGCACGCTATCGACAATATGCTCCAGCACGCGCGGCCCGGCCAGCGAGCCTTCTTTGGTCACATGGCCGACCAGTATCATGCTGATGCCGAGCTGCTTGGCGATGCGCGTCAGTTGCGCACTGCATTCACGCACCTGCGCGACAGAGCCCGGCGCCGATTGCAACGCCTCAGAATACACGGTTTGAATCGAGTCGATCACCACCACATCGGGTTTGTGCTGTTGCAACACCTGGCTGATTTTTTCCAGGTTAATTTCAGCCAGCACATCGACCTGGCTAGCATCTAAGCCCAAGCGATTGGCACGCATGGCAATCTGCTGTGCAGACTCTTCGCCACTGATATAAAAAGACTTTAGGCTCTGCGAGACCTTGCACACGGTTTGCAGCAAGAGCGTAGATTTACCGATACCGGGATCGCCACCAATCAGCACCACGCCGCCCGCGACCAGGCCGCCGCCCAATACACGGTCAAATTCGGCAATGCCGGTCGCCTGTCGCGACACATCTTGCGCCTCAACATCGGCCAGCTTTTGCAATTGCGCCGTCGGTGCCAGACTGGCAAACCGGCTTTGCGTGGCCGCCTCGGGCACGGTTTCGACCAAGGTATTCCAGGCCTGACAGCTCGGGCACTGACCCTGCCATTTAGGCTCAGACGCACCACATTCGGTGCAGGTATATTGTGTTTTTGCTTTAGCCATGAATTTTAAACGGCACCCTGGCCGTGACTGCACATAATAATTCGTAGCCTATAGTGCCAGCGGCCTTCGCCACATCGTCTACCGGCACTTGCTCACCCCACAACTCCACTTTACTGCCAATAGCGGCTTGTGGAATATCGGTAATGTCGGCGGCCAGCATATCCATGGAGACACGCCCTAATGTGCGGGTTAAATGACCAGCGACGGCGATCGGCGTACCCGTCGGTGCATGCCGCGGATAACCATCAGCATACCCGCAAGCCACAATTCCCACGCGCATAGGTTTGTCGGCGGTAAACAGGCTGCCATAACCGACGCTCTCACCGGCGGCAATCTCCTGCACCGCAATAAGTCCCGACTGCAAGGTCATCACCGGTTTCAGCCCCAAACTGGTGGCCGATTTTTCAGCCATCGGCGTGGCGCCATACAGCATAATGCCTGGGCGTACCCAATCTGCATGCGTGTGCGCCTGCTGCACAATGGCCGCAGAGTTAGCCAGCGAGCGTGCATAGGACGCAGGCATCACTTGCGCCACCACTTGCATGGCAGCAGCAGTGCCATCGGCCACATCGGCGTTGGCGAAATGCGTCATCAAAATCAATTCACGCACATTCGCTGAACTGCCCAACTGCTGCAAGGCATGCGCGTATTCACGCGGCTGAAAACCCAGGCGATGCATACCGCTATCCAGTTTGAGGTAAACCCGCAGTGGAATATTAGGCGCACTATCAAGCACCCATGATAACTGGGCCTGATGAGAAACTACCGTATCCAGGTGATAGCGATCCACCAGCATCATTTCATCCGCTGAAAACACCCCTTCCAGCAACAGAATCGGGTGCTGGTATCCGGCGTCGCGCAAGGCAATGGCTTCGCTGATATTAAGGACGGCAAACGCATCGGTCTCTTTTAATCCGCGCGCAGCATTGAGTAGGCCATGCCCGTAGGCATTGGCTTTGACGACAGCAATTACTTTGGATTGCGGCGCATAGCGCCTGACTTGCGCGAGATTATGCGCCAGCGCAGCTTCTGAAATGTGGGCAACAATAGGACGCATCAGTCATACCTGCCAATTAATACTCGTCAGGCATATACGCCGCGTTGGCGTAATCCATAAAGCGCGTATGCGCGCCCATAAAGGTCAGGCGTACACGGCCAATCGGGCCGTTACGTTGTTTGGCAATAATGATCTCGGCGGTGCCTTTTTCGGCGCTGTCCGGGTTGTAGTATTCGTCACGGTACACGAACATGATCAAGTCAGCATCCTGCTCAATCGCGCCCGACTCACGCAAGTCACTCATCACCGGACGCTTGTCCGGGCGCTGGTCCACGCTTCGGTTAAGCTGCGAAATGGCAATCAGCGGCACGTTTAATTCTTTGGCCAAGGCTTTGAGAGAGCGTGAAATCTCAGAAATCTCGGTCGCCCGGTTTTCGCCTTGCCGACCAGCCGGTGAACTCATCAACTGCAAATAGTCGATGACGATCAGGCCTAACTCACCCGTTTGTCGATGCAAACGACGCGCACGCGCACGCACGTCAAAGCTGCTTAAACCAGCGCCTTCATCAATGTAAATCGGCGCTTCATTGAGTTTACCCAGCGCTGTGGTCAGTTTTTCCCAGTCCTCGTCCTCGAGGTTACCGTTACGCATTTTGTGCTGGTCCAGGCGGCCAATCGAACCAATCATACGCGTGGTCAATTGTGTGGCGCCCATCTCCATGGAGAAAATAGCCACCGCTTTATTGGTCTCCAGCGCCACGTTCTCGGCAATGTTAATCGCAAACGCTGTTTTACCCATGGACGGACGACCGGCAATAATCACCATATCGCCACCTTGCAGGCCGGAGGTCATGGAGTCAAGATCGCTAAAGCCGGTGGGGATACCGGTCACATCAGAATGATTTTCACGTGAATACAGGTAGTCAATGCGGTCAGCCACTTGTGGCAATAACACTTGCATTCCCAAAAAGCCCTGACTCTTGCGGTTACCGCCCTCGGCAATCTGGAAAATCTTGGCTTCGGCTTCGTCGAGCAATTGCTGAGCATTGCGGCCATTCGGCAAGTAAGCACTTTCGGCAATATCAGTGCCGACGGCAACCAGTTGGCGCATGACAAAACGTTCATGCACGATTTCCGCATAGCGGCGAATATTGGCCGCCGTCGGCGTATTTTGTGCCAGAGCACCCAGATACGCCACGCCGCCTATTGTCGTCAACTCATTGCTGTTTTCCAGCGATTCTGCGACGGTCACAATATCTGCCGGCTGGTTGCGTTCAATCAACCGGGCGATATGCTCATAAATCAGCTTATGGTCGTGCTGGTAAAAATCTTGCGGCGCGAGGATATCAGCGATCTTGTCCAACGCTTCGTTGTCGAGCAACAGCCCGCCCAAGACCGACTGCTCAGCTTCGATAGAATGTGGAGGGAGTTTTAAGAATTCGAGTTGTTCATCAGCCATCTGGCGATTATACCGAAAAGCTGTCACGCATTTTGGGGTTTTGGCAGGGATGAAAGATTAAAAATAATTTAGCCACAGAGGGCACAGAGCACACAGAGAAAAACGCATTTAATTTACCGCCGATGAACGCAGATGCACACCGATAAAAGCCAAATTCCTGATAATCAATCAGAGAAACTTTGTAATAACGCCCTGTAAACGACTTTAAAATACAGGCATTAATATCGGCGTGTATCTGCGTTCATCGGCGGACAAAATGGATTTTTAATCCTAACCATCAAAAGCAAAAAGGCTACCGAAGTAGCCTTTTCTTGTACTGCCGCAAAAGCTTAATTAAGCTTCTGGTGTCACTGTTACAGTAATGTCTACCACCACGTCGTGGTGCAGTGCAACGCTTACAGCAAACTCACCGATGTTTTTCAGTGGGCCGTTAGGCAGGCGCACATCCGCTTTTTTCACTTCGTGACCTTGTGCTTGCAAGCCTTCAGCGATGTCCATGTTAGTCACGGAACCGAACAGACGACCATCTACACCCGCTTTTTGTGACACGGTCAGGCTGAAACCAGCCAGTTTTTCGCCACGGGCTTGTGCTACGGCCAACAAATCAGCTTGTTGTTTTTCCAACTCAGCGCGCTGTGCTGCAAAAACAGCTTTGTTTGCTTCTGTTGCACGTTTAGCTTTACCTTGTGGAATCAGGAAGTTACGGCCGTAACCGTCTTTCACTTTAACCACGTCGCCCAGTGAGCCCAGGTTTGCTACTTTTTCCAATAAAATTACTTGCATGTTGTTCTCCTAAGCCGCCAATTAACCTGGGTGTTTGTCTGTGTAAGGCATCAGCGCCAGGAAACGTGCGCGTTTTACGGCGGTTGTCAGTTGACGTTGGTATTTAGCCTTGGTACCAGTCATACGGGCTGGGATGATTTTGAAGTTTTCAGAAACGAAATCTTTCAACAGATCTACGTCTTTGTAATCTACTTCTTTGATGCCTTCTGCGCTAAAACGGCAGTAACGGCGACGTTTGTACATATCTCTTGCCATGTGAAACTCCTTAAATTCTTTAATACTGTATTCGCTGTAATTCTTGTATATGCAGTACCACTTGTGTGCTTTTTGCACTGCGCTGCGCCAAAAAACCCTTCACTTTGATCTGATCGCCGCTTTGCAATGGCAGATTGGCTTTTTCGCCAATCAACACTGCGGGTAAGACACATTGCACTTTACGATTCATGCCAGCTTCTTGCTGTTCTGAATCATGCTGCAGTTGCAATCGCAACAAGGGTAAGCCTGCCGGTGTATAACGCAACGTTTCGATGGCTTGAATCGTTGCTGCAATCACCAGCGTATTCACAACACTTAAGCAGCTGCCTCAGTGGTAGCAGCAGGTGCGTCACCAACGATGGTTTTGGATTTTTCCTCTTTCATCATTGGGCTTGGTGCTGTGACTGCTGTTTTCGTCGCGATTGTCAGGTGACGTAATACAGCATCGTTAAATTTGAAGCCATGTTCCATTTCTTCCAGCACTTCTTGGCTCACTTCGATGTTCATCAATACGTAGTGTGCTTTGTGTACTTTTTGAATTGGATAGGCAAGTTGACGACGGCCCCAGTCTTCCAAACGGTGGATGTTGCCGCCATTGCCAGTGATTTGAGCGCGGTAACGCTCGATCATTGCTGGCACTTGTTCACTCTGGTCAGGGTGAACAATAAACACGATTTCATAGTGTCGCATGAGATTTCCTTGTGGTTATTTAGCCACCTTCAGAACCAATCACGCGCATGCCATGTGGCATAGTGTGATTGCGTACAAAGTGTGGCAAGGTTGCAAAGCACGCGATTATAAACTGGTTTTCATGCTGCAATCAAGGACTTATTACCTTTGAGGTGGATTTTCCAGCGCCTTGTCTTCTTTTGGCAAGTAATAAGGATCAGACACGTAGCCTGGACCTTTCATAATAATGATGACGATCAGACCGATGATCATGGCGCCGATAAAAAACCAGAACGTAAACAGCAAGCCCAAAAACATCGCCGTGCGCTCAACATCATGCGTGAGCAAGTCGCCTTGCTGCCACCAGGCATGCACTAACGGTGTCGAAAACACCAACGTCCCCAGTAGCCACCATTTGGGCAGTTTTTTCAGCAAGCGCCATTCTTGATGGCTAGGATAACGCACACCATTCGGGAGTTTATTTAATCTACCCATAGGTTTCCAATCCGGCTCCATGCATACATACGATTATTTACCTTTGCATTTTAACGCAAGTATGACTCTGTTTTAAAAGGAAAATTCTCTTATCCGGCCAGTCTTGATAAATATCAAGCATATTTTATAAACACAACACAGACTATCATACTAAAGAAGCTGCAAATTACGCCGTAAAACCCTTGAGACCATAAAGACACTGCGGGCAAAGTCTGCCCTGCGTAAGAATAACTTGAGGTAACTGCATGCTGGTACAAAAAAAACAAACCCATTGGGAAGGCATCTTGCAGGCCATTCAGAACTCGTATGCCATTAAAAGGCATATTGAATTCTTTAATTGGCTAAAACAAGACATTCATCCGCTGATGCGGCACGATGTACTATTGGCGGCCTGGGGCGACTTTAGTAGTGGTGATCTGCATTTTGACGTGTCCTCCTCATTGCCCGAGGCCTCTACCCAGCGCCTGCTGGAAGATTCGGCGATTGTGAACTACCTGATGTGTAACTTATATAAGCGTTGGGTAGAAAATGATGACAAGTGGTATGTGATTAACCGCTTTGATGCCAGCGGCATTCACGCACAATCGCCTAACCCGTTTACGCAGCAACTACTCAAAATGCATTCTTTAATGGTCTATGGTGTGCGCGATACGCGCGGCAAAGCTGACTGCATTTATGTGTTTTTTGACCGCACTAAAGAATTTACGGTGCCAGATCAGATGCTGGGCATGATCATGCCGCATCTGGATGCTGCGATTCGCCGCGTCGGCCATTTGGCGCCGGTGGTGAAAGACGAAGACTTGCTCGATAGCATGGTACAAGGCGGATTATCTGACCGCGAGCAGGAAATTCTGCATTGGGTACGCAGTGGCAAAACCAATCTCGAAATTGGCATGATCCTCAATATCAGCGCTAATACCGTTAAAAACCACCTCAAGCGTATCTTCCAAAAACTGGATGTCTCTTGCCGGGCACAGGCTGTAGCCAAAACAGGCATGCCTGCCGCAGTGCGCCGCCCGAGTTAACTAAACAGCTAGCCGCGGCCGGTAAAGCGCTGGATATCGCGCATCTGCCGTTTGGTGGGGCGCCCCAGGCCACGGTCACGTTCAGCAAACTGGTCGGCGCCCGTCTCCTGCGCCTGCTGGCGTATGCGCTGGCTTTCTTCGGTTTCGCGATACAGCAAAGCCGCCTCAGGTGCACCGCGCCGTACATTGCTTAACGCCAGCACTTCGACTTCAATCTGCATATCCTTGTTTTTGATGCTGACGCGCATGCCCGGCTTCATTTCACGCGCATTTTTGGCACGGTCGCCATCAATACGCACTTTACCGCCCTCCACCGCTTCAGCGGCCAAGCTGCGTGTTTTAAAAAAACGCGCCGCCCACAACCATTTATCCAAACGACAACCGTCGTCCTTTTCTGGCGGCGCTTCTTGCTTGCGATGATGAGTGCGTGGCATTCGCTTAGAGATTCAAAGGGTCTTGATGCTGCTGAAAATAACTCATACGCGCTTGGTTACGCTCCAAGGTATGGCGGTAGCTGGCGAGGGCATTCTGCGCTTTCGCCATCAGCGTATCACCCGCATAGGTGCCATCTGTCTCTTGCGTCCCGGCTTCGCACTCGGTCAGGTGGGCAATCCCTTCCAGCACATGATCAATGGCGATGATTTTAAACATGCCATTATTCACCGCCGTCACCACGCTGTCATCGAGCACCAGGTGGCGCTGATTACGCTTAGGGATAATCACGCCCTGCTCGCCATTTAAGCCCAAGGCCTCGCAGACACGGAAATAACCCTCAATCTTTTCATTAATACCGCCAATCGGCATCACTTCACCAAACTGGTTGAGCGCACCGGTCACGGCCATGCCTTGTTTAATTGGCAAGCCAGTCAGGGCGGAAAGCAACGCAAATAACTCGGCACAAGAAGCAGAATCGCCCTCAACACCGGTATATTCCTGCTCGAACACCAGCGAGGCATTCAGGCTCAGTGGCGCCAGTGCCCAAAAACTGGCACTGAGCCAGTTTTGTAAAATATAAATCCCTTTATCATGCGTCGGTCCGCTCATATTCACTTCGCGGTCGATATTAATGACGCCACTGCGGCCAGGATAACAACGCGCGGTAATGCGGATCGGCGAACCAAAACTGGCATCTCCCAATTCGATATGAGTCAAGCCATTGACCTGGCCCACCACGTTACCGTGTACCTGAATCAGCAATTCGTTATCAATAATCGAGTCACGGATCTGCGCCTCAAAAAACTGCTGGCGCAACAAGCGGGCTGACAGGGCCTGTTTGACATGCGCATCAGTAATCAAGCGTGCCTCTGCTGCCACGGCGGCACTTTCATGCATGAGTTGGTCCAAGTGTGCAAAACCTGTGCTGATGCGGCTCTGATCTTCTTCCAGCCTATGCATAAACTGCAACAGCACATTGACCGCCGCGCCACTAAAGTGCGACAGCGCCTGCTGCTGGCATTTACGTGCGATGTAACCGGCAATCCAGGCGTAATTATCCAGCGTGGCGCTAACGCGATCTTCAAACTCCACTTTAATCGGAAAGAAATCAAAGAAATCCGGCTGTGCTTCCAGGCAATCGTAATAATCTTCGCGGCTGGCAATCATGACAATTTTCACATGCACAGGCAGCGCGCTATGACGATTGCCGCCAGCGCCTTGCTGGGCGTGGTTGGCCCAGTCTTCAATTTGCACTTCGCGATTGCGCATCAAACGGTATAGTTTTTCCAGCAAGGCACTGCCGTTGCTTTCATCCTGCATCAGGTCACGCAAATGCAACAGCAGCATGCCACCATCGGCCTGGTGCAAGCTGCCGGCGCGCAAACGCAAAAACTCCGGCCATTGTGCCGATTCACCGGCGGCCGTCTCTATCATGCCAAACAAGGCGGCAAATCCGGGGTCTTTTTCTTCGACCACGGGCTGCTTAACGCCTGAAGTGAGATTAGCGCGCTGATCTACCAGCAAATTCACGCGAAAGCGCGATAAAAAGCCCTCATTCACAATGCTATCGGCACCATTGTCGCCATCGTTACCCACTTGCTGCCAGGCTTGCAAATAAGCCAACACTTCCGGCTTGATGATATTAAAAAATGGCGATAATTTGGCACTGCTTAATTGTGAACGCAAGCCATCCACGCGCTCTTCCAGCCAGGTTTCCGCTTGTGACAGATTGACCTGACCACTGGCATCAATCCACTGCTGCATCTCAGCAATCAGTGTCTTGATAAAAGAATCCATCACCGTGCGCAATTGCGCCCCCAGCCCGGCAGGTAATTTAATATAGTTCACCGAGGATTGCTGACTAAAATCGTAAAGCGCCACCAGGTCGGTCAATGAGCTATCAATGCCGGTGACCGCCGACGCCTTCATCGCCGCCATGGTCAGCGCAGCGCGGCCTGAGCCTGGCGTGCCCAGCACCAGCACATTACAGCCCGCTTGCGCCAGCGACAGCCCCATCATTAATGTTTTTTGCGCCTCAGGCTGCAATTTCCAGCCGTAATCGTTGAGCCCCAGGTCTGCGGCATCCAGCAGCTCTGCGGTAGATTCAAACGACATGGGCGACAGTTTGTAAGAAACCGTCATTTCATTAGGACTCAGTACTTGCATCATGTAGGAGACTTTCCACTATTCTTTTGCCACTGTTGTTTTGCTTGTTCATCGGACACCCGGGCCTCAACCCAGTGCTGACCAAAACCACCAATTTCTTTTTTCCAGAAAGGCGCCTCTGTTTTTAAATAATCCATCATAAAAGCGCAAGCTTCAAACGCGGCTTGCCGATGCAAACTGGTGACCGCCACCAGCACAATCTGCGCCTGTGCCGTGAGTGGCCCAACGCGATGAATCATGCGTATGCCCAGCAGCGACCAGCGTTGTGCGGCTTGTTGTGCAATCTGCTGTAAGGCTTTTTCGGTCATGGCTGGGTAATGTTCAATCACCATCTCGCTGATTTGGCCAGCGGCAGACATCTCTCGCACCAGCCCGACAAAGTTGACGAGTGCTCCCGCTTGCGGCGTGGCGGCGCGCAGTTGCTGCAACTCAGTGCCAATCTCAAAATCCTCTGGCTGCACCGAGATATTAAGATAAACGGATTCGCTCAAATCAGCCTCCGGTTACTGGCGGAAAAAACGCCACCTCATCGCCATCCTCAAAGGTAGCCATGTCATCCACCAACTCATGGTTAATGGCTGCACGCACAACCCCGCCGCCACTAAACAGCTTTTGCCAGGTGTCACCACGGCCGGACAGCCAGGACTTGAGTGCGACGATAGTTTCTACGCCGTCTGGCAACGCCACCTCTTCAGAGGAGTAATTGACGACTTCTTTGATGCGAGCGAAATATAAAATGGTGATATTCATGTGGGAGTATTCTTTCCAGCCTCGTCTAATTCATCCAGCATTTCCAGGGCTTCCAAGCCTGCGGTCTGCGCCAGTTCGACTTTTTCAATCTGGGCAAAACGCCTGGAAATTTTCTGGCTGCTGATATGCACATCCTGTGCGTTTTCATGTGCCTGGCGGATATTATCGGCCAGTTTTTTCATGCGAGTATCAAAGCGGTCAAAATCTTTACTTAATTTGCCCAACTCATCTTTAATGATATGCACCTGCTTACGCATCTCGACATCTTTAAGCACCGCCCGTGCGGTATTGAGCACCGCCATCAAGGTGGTGGGTGACACCAGCCACACCCGTTTTTGCATGGCGTAATCGACCACATCGCCATGGTAGGCATGAATCTCGGCAAACACCGCTTCAGCCGGAATAAACATCACCGCACCGTCAGAAGTCTCATTGGCGATAATGTATTTAGTGCTGATGTCGTCGATATGTTTTTTAATATCAGCTTTAAACAATTTGGAAGCCTGCGCCTGCACCAATTCGCCCAGACTGCTATCAATCATACGGTGATAATTTTCCAGCGGAAATTTACTGTCTACTGCAACGGTGCCAGTTGGCTCAGGTAAGAACAAGGCACAGTCCACGCGCGCGCCATTGCTTAAGGTATGCTGCATGGCAAAGCTGCTGGCGGGCAATACATTGCGCACCAGGCCTTCCAACTGCACCTCGCCATAGGCTCCACGGCTGCGTTTGTCACCCAGCAGCTCTTGCAAACTCACCACATTCACACTCAGACCATCAATTTTCTTTTGCGCTTCATCAATGGTGGCCAAACGCTCCATGACGCTGACAAAAGTCTCGTTGGTTTTTTTAAAGCCCTCTTCCAGGCGCACAGAAACTTTGCCGCTCATTTCTTCCAGACGGTTATCTACAATCTTGGTCAGTGACTCGATGCTTTGCGTCAGGCTTTGCGTGGTGGTTTGCAAGGCGGTTTTAAGCAAATTTTGCTGCAACATGCCTTGCTCGGACAAACCATTACGCAAACTCAGGCTGAGTTGATCGCTACTCTGGCTTAAATGGTCACGCTGCGCGACTTGTAAGGCTTGCATGGCTTCGCGGGTGGCGGTGAGCTCTTGTGATAACTGCGCGCGCAAACGATCCTGCTGATCGGTATTTAAGCTTTGCAATCGGTCTGCCAGTTGATTAAGCGATTGGTGCATCTCGCTCATCATCAAACGGTGTTTTTCTTCTAGCTGTTGGGAAAGTAGTTGTGCAAGTGCCTGCTGTGCGGCTTGCTGCTGCGTGCGCCACTGCCAGACCAGCATGGCAATCACGAGCAACAATAGGAGTAACTGAATAATTTGAAGCGTCATGGCGGCATTATAGCCGATGACCGTGTACGCCACATCGGCTCGCAGCAAATTCAGCTGCGGCGATGCGGGTTAAAGATTAAGCGAGCAATTTAGTGACTATGTGTCTGCAAATCAGGCGAAACCTAGTGACTATGCCCCTGCAAGCCAGGCGCACCGTGCGCTTTGGCCAGCCACTGCATTTCAGAAGGATTGTGCTCCATATCGCCGAGGTCAGCATAATCCACATGCTGGTAGTTGCTCAATGCCGTCAGCGAAGTGGCAGGCGCGATCTCTACCGACTGGCCTGCCTTGGCGGCCGGTTGCAGTGCCTGCAACTGGATATTCACCGTGTGCTGCGGATAGGTATATGCCACTTTATAGGGTAATTTTAAGGCCGGAATCCACCACACTTCGCTGCGGATGCCATCACCTAGTGTGCCCACGTATTTTTCTACCGGATAACCATACTGTGTGCTGGTCTCTGCGGCGACTTTTTGCAAACTGGCCAATTCACTGTCGCTGACCAATTGCGACTTTAACTGCCAGAACGGCTCATCGGTCTTGATAGACAGCAATTTCAAATCGACATCGGCATAATCAATGGCGCGACGTTCGTCGTGCATCAAATATACATAATTCATTTGCCCGGCTGGTTTTTTTAGCCACAGACTGCTGTGATGCGCGGGTTCACCATTTTGATACAGATTGCGGATCTCCACCTGATTGGTGTCACGCATCAGCCACCACTGTATATGTTTGGCTTCTTCGGCCTTGCAGGGTGACGCACATTGCACGGTTTCATAACGCGCATTCACTACGTCATCTGCCATGGCGGCAGCGCTCATTAACAGTAGTACCAGGCATCCAGCGGATTTTTTCAATATCATGTTTTTCCATTCCAACCAAAGGGATCAGGGCAGCCTGAAGCTGCCCTGTAATCACTAGCTATTCACCAGCATAGCGCAACTTAGAAGCCAAAGGCATCTTTCATCACTTGGTAGATATAGCTTTGCTCTTGTACACCGTGTACCAGGTAGGCTTTAGGGCCAATCGCGTAAATCGCAACCTCTTCACCGGCGTGGGTTTCAGAGCTCAGTGGTACCAAGGCTTCCTGGTGGAAATCAGGATCTTCAGTATCCACGCCAGACATATCCACTACACGACCAGCAGCGATAGACTCGTTGTACACCGCATCGCCTGGGGAGTTGGTGTGGTAGCCAGGGCCGTTAGCAAAGCTCACTGTGGTGTAAGGCTTGCCATCTGCTGCCAGGGTTGGCGTCGTTTTCCCTGGTTCAACTACTTTGCCCAGAATCGGGTTACCACGTTTTGGATAACCGCCAATGGTCAAGGTGTGGCTATGGTCAGCCGTGACAATGATCAACGTGTCGTTCATATTGACCTTTGAGGCCGCTTCACGCACTGCATCAGACAATGCCACCGCATCTTTAAAAGTACGGTAAGCGTTACCTGCATGTGAAGCATGGTCAATACGACCGCCTTCTACCATCAAAAAGTAACCGTTCTGGTTTTTCTTGAGGATATCAATCGCCTTGCCGGTCATCTCAGCCAGTGAAGGCTCGCCAGCGATATCGTTAGGACGGTCTTGCTCGTATTCCATGTGCGATGGATTGAACAGGCCCAATACTTTGGTCGTCGTGGCCGGGTTCAGTGCATTAAATGCCGTCTGGTTCTCAATATACACGCCACCAAACTTGCTCACGTATTCTTGTGTCAGGTTACGGCCATCGGTACGGCGGCCTTTGGTGCCTTCGATATCGGTCATGCTGTTAGGCAGGAAGTAGCTACGGCCACCACCAAACACGACGTCAATGCCGTCACCGATTTTGCCGTTACCAAAATTATCAATCAATTGTGCAGCAATATCCTTCACACCATTGCTGGCAGCCGCAGCGGTTAGGTTAGCGTTAGCTTCCCAGTCACGGTTAGAAATATGGGCATAAGTCGCAGCTGGCGTGGCGTGGGTGATACGTGCAGTAGACACCACACCGGTCGCTTTGCCTGCTTGCTCGGCCTGCTCCAGCAAAGTCGTTACTTTGTTAGCGTTTAATACGGCTGGGCTAGGCTCATTACGCGCGACAGACTGGTTCAATGACAAAATACCATCATTGGTTTTGACGCCGGAGATGATGGCGGTCATGGTTGGCGCAGAGTCAGCCGTTTGCTGATTGGTAGAATACGTTTTAGACAGTGCAACATAAGGAAACTCTTCAAAAGACAGTTTATGACGCTCACCGTCGATGCCTTTGAGTTGACCTTCAAAAATGCGTGCGCCAGTCACGGTAGAGATACCCATGCCGTCACCAACAAACAAAATCACGTTTTTGGCTTTTTTAGCGTTTGGAACCAGTTTTTTGCTGTCATTCAGGCTAGCTGCACCATCATTCAGCCAAAACTGTGCATCTTCAGCCATCGCTGCAGAAGACAACAGTTGTGAGCCCAGCAGCATGGCTACCATGGCAGTGCGTTTTACATTAAACAATTGCATGATCATTTCCTTTATCAGGTTTTAATATTGTAAGTTATGAATAGCGACGACGCATCACTGCCGCCATCAACCCTAAGCCAGCCAGCATCAAGGCATTGGTATCTGCTTCTGGCACCGATGAAACCGTTTGCAAGCTGACGTTATCCAGACCCAGTTGCAGTGAGCCCTGGTTAGCCACCGTGGCAAAGCGCAACACATAGCTACCACCGCCTGCCAGTGCAGATGAGAGGTCAAACTGATAGTTAACGTAGTCATTGACTGCCAGGCCACCATTGGCGCCACCCACATACAGTGTTTGCAGGATATCTGCGCTATTGGTAGAGAATGGGTCGCTACCAGCCTTGAGCACATCGACACGCACGTGCTGGTTCGCATGGTCAGTCGCGTCTACGCTGTAATCCAGGCCTGCGGCATCGATCTCGGTCGTCGCATACTGGTTATTCACAAACATCTGGAATGACAAGGTCGCCTGGCTCACAGCCGCGGTGGTAAATGACTGATACAGCACGCTAGCCGCGAGGCCATAGTTATCCAGCAGGCCATAGTAGCTGCCTTGATAAGCGCCAACCGTTGTGTTGCCAGTCACTTCTGACACCGTACCGGATTCTGACAACACGCCACCCAAAAAGCCTTGCTCGCCGACTTGCCAGCCAGAGATGTCGTAGCTATCTACACCCTGCACCTCAAACCCACCGTTTTGAATCAACTCTGCTGCCTGTGCCTGAGACAGTGCTGCTGCGCCGAGCAAACCTGCCAACACCCATGGTTTTAGCTTCATTCTGAACTTCCTCTCTGAATGCTTAATTAAATATTGTCTGCCACAGCACCGTGTGAGCGCTGTGTCACCATGAGCATTCTTGAAAAACTGTATGTCAGAAAGTTTTCACTGGCATGAAGCTTATATGACGGGCCTGACTACGCCGCTGGCGAAAAGATTAAACAATGAGGGGACGAGAAAAGAAAAAACCCCGCACTGGCGGGGCTATAAAGAGACTTTAAACTTGAAAAACACGCCACAATCACACAAAAGCATCCAAGATGCCGATGATGAACAAAAGCAAAAATCCGAATAACAAAATGTTCAGATTTAAGCGGGTGATCATCGCTGCGTCCTTGTGATGTTGCTAGAATACTGACGATGCTAGGTGGTCACAATGACCCGTTCGGGTCATTCGGCGCCAGCCGCAAAAAACCAGAAACAAGTATCACCTGAATCAGGTAAACAATAACAAGGGAGTGATATGTTAAAACTCAAATTGATGCTGGGCTTTTGGCTGGCCAGCCTGACCCGAAAACTAAAGAATAACTTTTACCTGTATCTTGCCCTGTTATTCAGTGTGGTGATTCTGCTCGACGCCGCCGTGTTTCATGTCGGCCAGAATATGCGCGACAAAGCGTTTGACCTGATGGTGAAAAACCGCGTGTTAAAACCGGCAGCGGACCAGAATATTGTCATCATCGACATCAATGAAGCCAGCCTCGACGCCATGGCCAAGGAATATGGCCGCTGGCCGTGGCCACGTCAGGTGATAGGCGAACTGGTCGAGAACATCCAGCAGCAACAGCCCGCGGCGATTGTGTTTGATATTGTGTTTTCGGATGCAGATGTCTACAACCCCGACAGCGACAGCTACTTTAATGATGTCATCACCGAGTGCCAGCATTGCTTCTTTCCATTGCTGCGCCTGGATGCCAGCCAGGATAGCCAGAGCCAGCTGACCTATGCGCAAATCCCCGGGCTGGTTGCCGCAGCAGATGCTGACAAAGAGGCCACGTTTGCTGCGATCCCACCTTATTTTAAAGGCGCCTGGAAGCCGGGCCGCCTGGGCACCCACAACGTATACCCGGATAACGATGGCGTGGTCAGACAATATCGCATGCGCCACCAGGACCGTGGCTGGACTTTACCTGCCCTGCCATTAGTAGTTGCCGATGCCCAGGGCGAGATCAGTCGTAATACGCCAGACGAAATGTTGCTCAACTGGCGCGGCAAACCGTTTACTTACCGCTATGTGAGTTTTAGCGATGTGTATCGCGACCTTACCAGCGCCAAGCCCACGCGTGTAAAAGATGAGTTTAAAGGCAAAATTGTCATCATCGGCTCTACCGCCCCTGCCCTGTTCGATATTAAACCAACTGCCATGGACAAACAGTTTCCTGGCGTGGAGATTCTCGCCACCGCGCTGGATAACAGCCTGCATCAGGATTACCTCAAGGTCTGGCGCGGTAAACTGCCGTATATCCTGCTGAGCTTTTTACTGGTGTGGCTCACCACGCTGGCGTTTTACTTTAAAGTTGATCGCGACCGCTTTAACGGCGTGTTTACTGGTAGCCAGATAGGCTTGCTGGTGTTGTCTTACCTCGCTATCAACCTGTTTCATACCTACCTCGATTTGGCCGCGCCTATTTTTTGGGCGGTGGCGTATTTCGGCGTGGCTAAAATCTACGCACTGGCAACCGACCGCGCCTTGCAACGCTGGCTGGCGTTTGGCCTCACTTCTAACAGCGCGGAGCTGGAAGTACTGCTGATGCCGATTACGATTGAAAGCCCGGAAACATTGGGTGATGCGGCGATGAAACGCATTCGTCGTGAAATTGAACAAGCCTGCCGCGCACCGACGCAAATTGATATTTTAACCGGCACCCAAAGCGGTATCTGGGGTTTGTTTGGCGATATGGTGATGGTCAGCTGGCAATATGCGCCCGAAACCACTTACCGCGAGGCGGCGCAGCAAGATGCACAACAATTGTCAGCCCAATTACAAACATTACTTAATCAACTGAGTCTACCGGGCACGCCTGTGGTGCGTTACAGCACCCATCAGGGCAAGATTGCCAACCATGCGTCACAACTGGCAGCACAGTGGCGTATTTTGTTTGCACAAGCCGTGATACAACTGGAAATGGCGCATCTATCCAGCACCGATAACCATACACAGAACAACAATATGGAGAGCAACGCATGATGAAAAAAAGCTTAGTCTGGCTAGTGACGGCACTGGCTTGCAGCCAGGTCGTGGCTGCCGAAACCGGGGTCGCCCTCAAGGCCGACCAACTGCGTGCAGATACCTTTAGCGATGCCAAGGTGGTCGGCAGCGTCAATAAAAACGATGCCGTAGACATCCTCACTAAAAAAGGCGCCTGGCTACAAATTAAGGTGGCAGGCAAAACCGGCTGGGTGCGTTTGCTCACGGTGAAACGCAACAGCGCTGGCGGGAGCAATGTCGCGGGCGTGGTGGGCGTGGCCACTGGCCGCAGCGGCACTGGCAAAGTCGTGTCGACGACGGGTATCCGCGGCCTGAGTGCAGAAGACCTGAAAACAGCACAATTTAATGAGGCAGAAACCAAAAAACTGGAAAGCTATACCGTGAACGCAGAAGAAGCCAAACAGTTTGCCAGCAGTGGCGGCCTCAGTAGCCGCAGCTATCCTTATTTTACCGGGAGCGCACAATGAACAAGACCTTAAAACAGGCCATCATGCTTGCGTTGTGCAGCAGCGTTGCATGGGGCACGGCCTCTGCGCTGGACCTTAAAGGCGTGCTGAAAGATGCTGTGAATGAACAATTGGGCACCAGCAGCAAACCCGAGCAGACCCAGGCGACTGACAGCCAGGCCAATCCTTCAGCACAAGACAAACTGGCCAACATTAACTGGAAAAACCCTAGCCGCGAAGATGAAATCGCCGTTGGCCGCAATGTCACCGGTACCATTCTCGGCGCTGCGCCACTGGTCAATGACGTAGCCTTACAGCAGTACGTGAACAAAGTCGGTCGCTGGGTCGCCAGTCAATCAGAGCGGGCTGACTTACCCTGGCATTTTGGCGTGATTGATAGCAATGATGTCAACGCTTTTGCCGCGCCTGGCGGTTATGTATTGATCACCAAAGGCCTGTACCTACGCCTGACCAGTGAGGCACAACTGGCAGGTGTATTAGGCCACGAAATCGCCCACGTGGTGCAAAAACACCACCTGAAAGTGATGCAAAAACAGGCATTGCTGGATGTGGGGACTTCTTTTCTCAAAGACAAAATCAGCAAAAACAAACTGACACAGCGTGCGGTATCAACAGGGGCTGAAATCAGCGCACGCAACCTGGATAAGAGTGCTGAGTTTGAAGCTGACAGCATGGGCACCGTGCTGGCGGCCCGCGCGGGTTATGACGCCTATGGCTTGGCAGAGGTGCTGCAAGACATGGAAACCATCAATAATAACGATGGCAGCGTGGCATTGCTGTTCCAGACCCACCCGCACCCGGACGACAGGCTAGCACAGCTGAGCCAAGTCAGCGGCGACCAGATGGATAAAATTAGTGGTGGCAAAACACTGGAAACCCGTTTGGTTAAATTGAAATAGCGCTCAGCCAATTAAAAAGGCTCGCCGGTGCGAGCCTTTTTAATTAAATCATGACGCTTATACCCAGCCGCGTTCACGGCACTCACTCTTGATATAGGCATAATAGACTGGTGCCGCGACAATACCCGGCAACCCAAAGGTGGCCTCCATCAGCAACATCGCCAGCAATAGCTCCCAGGCATACGCCCGAATCTGACCGCCGACGATGCGTGCATTGAGAAAATACTCCAGTTTGTGTATCACAATTAAAAACGCCAACGAGCCCATGGCCACCATAAATGAATGACTGGTGCTCACGATCACAATCACGGTGTTGGAAATCAGGTTACCAATCACCGGCAACAAACCGACCAGAAAGGTAATGGCAATCATGGTTTTGGTAAACGGCAAATGCACGCCACATAACGGCAAAATCACCGCCAGATAAATCCCGGTGAGCGTCGCGTTCACGGCAGAAATTTTCACCTGCGCAAACACAATATTCTTGAATGCCTGCGCAAACAAAGTAATGCGCTGCAACAGGCTTTGCGCAAACGGTTTGTGATTCACCTTGGTTTGCACGTCGTGCAAGGCAATCATGGCGCCGATCACCATGCCAATGAGGATATGTGCCAAATGATGTCCGGCCTCTTTGCCCAACAATTGCCAATCGGCAGAGTGCGCACGTAACCAATCAATGACAGTTTGTTGCAAGGTGATCGCATCATCCGGCAGGCGTTCATTGAGCCATGGCGGCAATACCTTGCGCGAGTCTTCAATAATCTTGGCCAACTGATCGAACAATACGGCGAGGCCACCGGCATCACTACGAATCAAGGTGACAATGCCCATGCCCAAGGCTACCAGCAGGCCAATCACCAAGGTGGCGATCAACACAACTGCCAGCCATTTGGCGTATTTCCCTGGCAACTTGCGCGCAATTAGCGGCGAAATAACGTGAATCAACTCAAACACCAACAAACCAACTAACAGGGCTGGCAGTAATTGCACCTGCAAGACCAGCCACATCAGGACCGCCATCAGCAAATAGGTTGCAATATCAAATCGTTGGGTTTGGGTCACACAGGCTCCGGTTGATGAGGGTTTGGTAGAAATTCGGTTAAAACTTAGCCTGCAACTGCTTGGCAGCATCTAGCGGTAATTTAAGCAAAAAGTGGACAGCTTCATCAAACTTCTTGTCCAGAATCTCGCCATGGCACTTTTGCACTTCTCGCGTTAATTCATCCACACGCTTGTAATTGGTTGATATCTTGAGGTGCACCATCTCAACAAATGGCATGCTGCCTGCCTGGTCCATTGCCTGCTTGGCGGTGCCCCCATAGGCGCGCACCAAACCGCCAGTGCCAAGGTTAATGCCACCATAATAGCGCACCACCGCCACGCAACAGTTCACATAATTCTGGCCATCCAGCATCTGCATAATCGGTTTACCGGCCGTGCCCGCAGGCTCACCTGCATCAGAAAAACGCGCCACAATCCCTTCTGCCGTTTTCATTCTAAACGCATAGGCCAGGTGGCCGGCTGTTTGATGATCAATGGCAAACTGGCGTAAAAACAAGGCGAGTTCGCGCTCGTCTTCACAGCGCTTGGCGCGGGCAATAAAACGGGATTTATTAATGGTGTGGTCGGCCTGACCGAGTTGGCTAAAGGTTTGCATGACAGGTGCTTCAGGAAAGTCCCACTATTCTACCACCGGCATCCACACTGATGCGGGCGCTGGCAGGCTGCTTAGGCAAGCCCGGCATGGTCATGATGTCGCCACAAATTGCCACCACAAAGCCAGCTCCGCGCGACAGGCGCAACTCACGCACATGCAAGACATGCTGTTGTGGGACGTTACGCAGCTTGGGATCGCAAGAGAGCGAATATTGCGTTTTAGCGATACAGACAGGCAGGCCCCGACTGGCATCCTGCATCTGCGCCAATTGCTGCTGAGCCAAGTCACTAAAAGTCACCTGGCTGGCACCATACATTTTTTGCGCAATTGTGTTCAGCTTCTCAGCCAGCGACAAATCATCTGCATAGAGCAAGTGTGGCGAAGCTGGCAATTGCGCCTGGGCAGCGACAGCATGGGCCAGATCCAGCGCGCCCGCACCACCCTGCGCCCAGTGGCGACAAACATGCAGGCTGGCACCCACTGTCTCAACGGCAGCCTGGACCAAGGCGACCTCCGGTTCTGTATCGGCAGTGAAGTGATTGAGTGCCACCAACACTGGCAAACCAAAGTGCTGGCGCAAGTTGCTAATATGCTTTTCCAGATTGGCAACGCCCATGGCTAAAGCTGACAGGTTTTCGCCATTCAGGTCAGCCACTTCAACACCGCCGTGATATTTCAGAGCGCGCACGGTGGCGACAATCACCGCCACATCCGGCCGTAAACCAGACTGACGGCATTTGATATCCATGAATTTTTCGGCACCGAGGTCAGCGCCAAACCCCGCTTCGGTCACCACATAATCGGCGAGGCGCAACGCGGCTTGCGTCGCGACCAATGAGTTACAGCCATGCGCAATATTGGCAAACGGGCCGCCATGCAACAACGCTGGCGAGCCTTCCAGCGTTTGTACCAGGTTAGGCTGAAAAGCATCTTTCAGTAAGGCAGTCATGGCACCTTCGGCCTGTAAGTCACCGGCTAGAATGGGGATTCCTTGTTGATTCAACCCCACCTGAATCTGACCCAACCTGCGTGTTAAATCCGCCAGGTCAGTTGCCAGACAGAAAATCGCCATCACTTCGCTAGCCACCGTAATATCAAAGCCGGTATACACATCATTTTCCAGCGTGATGCGCCGCAAGGCACGATCGTTCATATCCATGCAACGGCGCCAGCTCACATGCTCAAAACCCAAGGCGTTGCCATGGTAAATATGATTATCAATCAGCGCCGCCAGCAGATTATTCGCCGCACTAATCGCATGAAAGTCGCCGGTGAAGTGCAGGTTGATATTCTCCATCGGCACCACCTGCGCATACCCACCGCCCGTAGCGCCGCCCTTCATGCCAAACACCGGCCCCAGTGAAGGCTCACGCAAACAGGCCAAGGCATGATAACCGGCCTGATTCAAGGCGTCGGTCAAGCCAACCGTCGTCGTGGTTTTTCCTTCACCGGCGGGTGTCGGATTGATTGCCGTGACCAAAATCAGTTTGGCTTTGGCTGGCCGTGTATGCAAGCGGTTCACCGTTGCCTGCGTCAATTTGGCCATATGTTGGCCATAGGCATGCAAGTCATGTGACGACAAACCAACTTTGGTAGCAATCTCTACAATCGGCTGTAGCGTCGCGGCCTGGGCAATGTCGATATCACTTAACATGCAGATGTCCTGATTGGGCTGACGAGGTTAGATTAGCGCTTGGTCTTGCTGCCACCAAGGATAGAACCCAGCACACCACGGATAATGGCGCGCCCCAGTTGCGAGCCAATCGCGCGCGCCGCAGACTTGGCGGCTGATTCCAGCACTGAATCTGAACGGCTGGTTTTGCCGCCTAAAATGCCGCCGAGATCAAAGCCAGAGCCCTCTTCTTCTTTTTGCGTTTGCGCCTGTGTGGCCGAGGCCGCCTGGTCTGCCCGCTGTTTGAGAATCTCATAGGCCGATTCGCGGTCAACCAGTTTGTCGTAAACACCAGCCACCAGCGACTGCGCCATCACCTGCTTGCGCTCAGCGTCGGTGGCCGGGCCAACCCGACTCTCTGGCGGACAGACAAACACGCGCTCTACTGGCGTTGGTGCGCCTTTTTCATCCAAAAATGAGACCAGTGCTTCCCCCACGCCCAACTCGGTAATGGCCGTTGCCACATTCAGTTTGGGGTTCGCACGGAAGGTTTGCGCCGCCACCTGCACGGCTTTTTGGTCACGCGGCGTAAAGGCACGCAAAGCATGCTGTACGCGGTTACCCAATTGGCCCAGCACCACATCCGGAATATCGAGCGGGTTTTGTGAGACGAAATAGACGCCTACGCCTTTGGAACGTACCAAACGCACCACTTGTTCAATTTTTTGCATCAAAATAGTCGGGGCATCATTAAATAATAAGTGCGCCTCATCAAAGAAAAACACTAATTTAGGTTTTTCCATATCGCCGACTTCCGGCAACTTTTCAAACAATTCGGACAATATCCACAACAGCAAGGTCGCGTATACACGTGGCGAATTGAGTAATTTGTCCGCCGCCAGAATATTAATAAATCCCAATCCTTTGGCATCGGTTTGCATCATATCTTCGAGGTTAAGCGCGGGCTCACCAAACAGGATATCGCCGCCCTCGGTTTCCAGTTGCAGCAAAGCACGCTGGATGGCGCCGACACTGGCGGTGGAAATATTGCCGTATTGCGTTTGATAAGTAGCTGAATTTTCAGCACAATGCTGCGCCATGGCGCGCAGGTCTTTCATATCCAGCAACAGCATGCCATTGTCATCAGCAATCTTGAAAATCGCATTTAACACACCGGCCTGCACATCATTGAGGTTAAGCATGCGCGCCAACAATAACGGGCCCATTTCACTGAGCGTGGTGCGTACCGAATGGCCTTTTTCGCCAAACATATCCCAAAACATCACCGGATAGGCTTTATTGGCATAATCAGTCAGCCCCAATTGCTGCACCCGCGCTTCAACCTTGGCATTACCGCCACCGACCTGGCTCATGCCAGACAAGTCACCTTTCACATCGGCCATAAACACTGGCACACCAATGCGCGAAAACTGCTCGGCTAGGCTTTGCAGCGTGACGGTTTTACCTGTGCCGGTGGCGCCTGCAATCAAGCCATGACGGTTCGCCATTTTTGGCAGCATCACGCTGTCGACATCATTATTTTTTGCGATAAGCATAGGTTGAACCATGGTGTGTACTCAAACAATTAAAGTTAAGTTGAGTATAGGCGATGGCTGATAAAAGAGGAAGATTGTTGTTTTGCCGGAAGGACGAAATGATTTAAAAATTTTAGCCACAGAGAGCACAGAGGACACAGAGAAAGTCTCTGCAACATGCGATTTCTGATGCTTTCATCGCCGTAATACACACCGATGGCTTTTCTCTGTGCGCTCTGTGTCCTCTGTGGCTTAAAGAATGTCTTTGTAAATATTAAAAATCGCCGCGCCGCGCTTTTTCCATCAACTCGATCAATGCATCTTCAAGCTGTTGTGCCGAGGCTTGCGCTCTGGCGGTGGGCTGTTTGATATTTTTTAAATCATGCGTGGGCCGGTCCAGGCCAAGATACAGTTGTCGCTTGCCGCTGACATCTGGTTTTTCGTAAATGGCCAGGCGGCAAGGCGCAAATACCAGAAATTCGGGATGGTCGAGAATAATCTCGGTGCCCATGCTTAAATTACAAAAGCTGCGCACTTCTTTAACGCCTTGCGGATCTTGGCCGCGCAGCTTCATATGCTCACCAATTGGAAAATTGGCAGGATTAACGAAGTTCATGCCTTCTGAAATCGACTTTAAACTATCCACCAGGTCCTGATAGGTCACGCCAGGTTTGGCCGGCACCTCATAAATTGCGTTATCTAGGTCGACATCTGGCATACCGTGACCAATCACACGCACATGTGCGGGCGCTGCCCATGTCAGGCTGATGCTCAACCAACACAGCATGCAAATAAATAAACGCATGATGGCCCCTTTATATAATGAATTATTTGATTACAGCACGTTGCAGACAGCTTGATTGTGACTGCGATCACAAGTCCTGATGCAGCGCACGCTGCACGGTTCGTTTGTCATATTGCGGCGACAGCATGGTAATAAAATTGAGCATGTAGTCACGTAAAAAAGCATCGCGGCGCACACCGAGATAGGTGGTGCTATCGGGAAACAAATGGCTGCAATCCAGACTTTTGAGCGGCGCATCTCGGACTTCTTCATACGCCATATTGGCGATGAGGCCGATGCCCAAGCCGAGGTTGACGTAGGTTTTAATCACGTCGGCATCAATCGCGGTAAACACGACATTCGGTTGCAAACCCGCATCATGAAACACCTTGGACACCAGCGTGCCGCCAGTAAAGGCGAAGTCATAGGTTATCAAAGGAAAGCTGGCCAAATCCTTTAGGGTTAACTTGCTCGCTTTTAACAATGCATGCTCAGGCGGCACCACCAGGCAGCGATTCCACTCATAGCAAGCCAGGCAAGATAATCGCTCATCATTACTGATACTTTCTGTCGCAATACCGACATCAGCCTCCCCGGACGCGACCAACTCAGTCACCTGTGCCGGATTGCCCTGATGGATCGTCAATTTCACATTGGGATATTGCGCAATAAACTGCTTCACTGCCGAGGGCAAACGGTAGCGCGCCTGCGTGTGTGTGGTCGCAATGGTCAACTCACCGGTATCTTCGCGGCTATACTCATCACCAACCCGTTTGATATTCTGCATATCCAGCATCACACGCGCCGACAACTCAACGATTTTACGGCCAGGCTCGGTCACACCGATTAAACGTTTACCATTACGCTGAAAAATTTGCAGCCCCAGCTCAGCTTCCAGTAACTGGATCTGCTTGCTGACACCCGGCTGCGAGGTATGCAAAACTTCTGACGCCGCAGAAATATTTAATTGCTGGCGCACAACCTCATGCACATAGCGCAACTGGTGGAATTTCATCACCCGACCCCATATAACCAAATGCTATATCATAGAACATTTGATTATTAAATCAATGATTAAAAGCCTGATATTATCCGGCAGCTAACATTTTCAAAAGATACTCCTCATGGAATTCGGATACATACTGGCAGGGTTTGTCGTTGGTTTTTTGGTCGGATTAACAGGCGTGGGCGGCGGCTCCTTAATGACTCCCATTCTGCTGCTCATCTATAACATCAAACCAGCCGTGGCCGTTGGCACAGACTTACTTTACGCATCGATCACCAAATCTGTCGGCATTTTTGCGCATGGTAAACTCGGCAATATTGACTGGGGCATCGTCAAACGCCTGGCCATGGGCAGCATACCCGCTTCAATGCTGACCTTGTGGTCACTGCACAGTATGGATCTGCAATCAGGCAATGTCGTGTCTACCATCAAGTTTTGGTTGGGCGTTGCTTTAATTGTGACCTCAGTCGCCGTGCTTCTGCGCAACAAACTGATGTCTTTGGTGGCCAAAGGAGAGTGGATTCCAGCACGCGTGGTGCCAGGGGCCACTGTCGCGCTGGGCGTAGTGCTGGGCGCACTCGTTACCCTAACCTCGGTCGGCGCTGGCGCGCTGGGCGTCACGGCACTGATTTTGCTCTACCCCAAAGAAAAAATCACCACTATTGTTGGCAGTGATATTGCGCATGCCGTTCCGCTGACACTGGTCGCTGGATTGGGCCACGCTTCGCTGGGCACCATAGACTACCAGTTACTGGGCACCTTACTGATTGGTTCTATCCCAGGCATTTATCTCGGCAGCCACCTGAGTTCTCGCGTCGCAGAGCACTGGGTGCGCATTGCGCTGGCTATGATATTGATTTTTGTAGGCTTTAAGCTAGTTTTCCATTAAAATATTGCCTCTTCGCTTTTTGCGAACAAAGTGACTCAAGCATGTATAAATACGACCCTATAGATCAACAAATTGTTAACGAACGTGTCGCCCAATATCGCGACCAGACGCGCCGCTACCTGGCTGGCGAGCTGACGGATGAAGAATACCGCCCGCTGCGCTTGCAAAACGGCCTGTATATTCAACGCCATGCGCCGATGTTGCGTATCGCCGTGCCTTACGGGCTCATTTCTAGCAAACAAATGCGCAAGCTCGGTGATATTGCTAAAAAATATGACCGTGGTTATGGCCACTTTAGCACCCGCCAAAACCTGCAATTGAACTGGCCAAAACTGGAAGACACCCCTGATATTCTGGCCGAATTGGCAACAGTAGAGATGCACGCCATTCAGACGTCTGGCAACTGCATCCGCAATATCACAACTGACCAGTTCGCAGGCATTGCGCCAGACGAGATTATTGATCCACGTGCGATTGCAGAAATCATGCGCCAGTGGAGTACCTTCCACCCTGAGTTCGCCCTGCTGCCACGTAAATTCAAAATTGCCGTGTCAGGCACCGAAAAAGACCGCGCCATTGTGCAAGCACACGATATCGGCCTCGAATTCTTTAAAGACGCACAAGAGCAGATGGCGATTAAAGTCTGGGTCGGTGGTGGCCTGGGCCGTACGCCTATCTTGGGCACCGTGATCCGCGAGCACCTGGAATGGCAACACGTGTTGTCGTACTGCGAAGCCGTGATTCGTGTCTACAACATCCACGGCCGTCGTGATAACGCTTACAAAGCGCGTATCAAGATTTTGGTTAAAGCACTGGGCATTGAAGAATTCAAACGCCAGGTGGAAGAAGAATGGGCGCATTTAAAAGATGGCCCACTGACCATCACACAAAACGAACTGGATCGCGTGGCCAAGTACTTTGAGCCGATGCCATACAAAACCCTGCCTGCGCATGATGCGTCTTTTGACGCTGCCGTGGCCAGCAATCCGGCCTTTGCCGCCTGGGTTAAACGTTGCGTGCAACCGCACCGCGTGCCTGGCTACCGTGCCGTGACGCTGTCACTCAAGCCACATGGCAAAGCGCCGGGTGACATCACCAGCGAGCAAATGCACGTGGTGGCAGACCTGGCCGATGCTTATAGTTTTGGCGAACTGCGTTCATCACATGAGCAAAACCTGATTTTGGCAGACGTACAAGTTTCTGACCTGTTTGCCGTGTGGGAAAAAGCGCGCGCGGCTGGTTTGGCAACACCAAACATTGGCTTGCTGACGGACATTATCTGCTGCCCAGGCGGCGATTTCTGCAGCCTGGCCAACGCCAAGTCGATCCCGATTGCCGAAGCGATTCAAATGCAGTTCGACAACCTGGATTACCTGTATGAAATTGGTGACCTGGAACTCAACATTTCTGGTTGCATGAACGCTTGCGGCCATCACCACGTTGGCCACATCGGCATTTTGGGCGTAGATAAAGACGGTTCCGAATGGTATCAGGTCACCGTCGGTGGTAAACAAGGCAACGACGCCAGCATCGGCTCAGTGATTGGTCCTTCATTCTCGGCAGAAGAAATGCCGGGCGTGGTCCAGCGCCTGATCGAAGTCTATGTACGTGAGCGCCAGGACGAAGAGCGCTTTATTGATACCGTGCGTCGTTTAGGCGTCGCCCCGTTCAAAGCCCACGTTTACGCTGAAAAGGAAACTGCATAATGAGCCAACTGATTCAATTGGCCGCCGACGGCCAAGCCAGCATTGTCGCAGATGCGTGGACCCGTGTGGTCCCACCGGCGGCCGGTGAAGAGTCTGTGCGTAAACAGGCTGGTAAAGTCGTCCTGTTTAAACTGACCGGCGAACAAACTTATACAGCTGAACAAATTGCCAATACCGAGATTCCTGCTACAGGCAAGATTCTGGTCCCGCTGACTATCTGGCAAGCACGTAAAGCTGAGCTGCAATCACGCCTGGCCGCTGGTGAACTGGGTATTATCCTAGCGACCAACGAAACCGCCGAAGCCTTGCAGGCAGAATTTCCCGACCTCAACACACTGCCACTGATTGCGGTGTTTGTAGAGCGTTTTGCCGATGGCCGCATCTTCACCCTGGGCAACTGGTTGCGCACCCGCTTTGGTTTTAAAAACGAATTGCGTGCGATTGGTGACGTTTTGCGAGACCAATTGTTTTTTCATAAACGCGCCGGTTTTAATAGCTTTTTAATCCGTGCTGACCGCTCCGCAGAAGATGCACTGGCCAGCTTGAACGACTTCAGCCAACCTTACCAAGGCGGCGTGGCAGACGTGCCTGTGTGGCGCAGAGTGAACCGCGCATGAGTGTCGGCGTCAGCATGCTCAAACCAGCGGCCAGCAACCCGGCCACGCGCCCAGAGCTGACAGACGCGCTAGTAGCCAGCGTACACGCCAAACGTGCGCAAGTGCTGGCCTTGCTGCAAGCAGCTGCGGCTGAGTTCCCTGCCATTACGTTTGCCAACAGCTACGGCGCAGAAGACATGATGCTGACTGACCTCATCGCCAAAGAAAAATTGGCGATTGAGATTTTCTCACTGGATACCGGTCGCCTACCTGCGGAAACGTATACGCTGATGGGCGAAGTCGAGCAGACTTACGTCATCAAGCCGCTGGTGTTTTTCCCTAAACACGAAGCCGTGGAAACCTATGTACGCACACAAGGCATCAATGCCTTCTACGAGAGCATCGAGCTGCGCAAAGCGTGCTGCCATATGCGCAAGGTCGAACCATTGCAACGTGCGCTATCTGGCAAGCAGGCCTGGATTACCGGCATGCGTGCAGAGCAAGCGGCGACGCGTGCCAGCTTACCTGTGCGCGAGTTTGACGCAGGCAACCAACTGGAAAAATTCAACCCGCTGAGTGACTGGACAGAAAAAGAAGTCTGGGCCTACATCCGGCTGTTTGAGGTGCCTTACAACGGCCTGCACGATCAGTTCTACCCCAGCATTGGCTGCGCCCCTTGTACGCGCTCAGTCGCCATGGGTGAAGATATCCGCGCCGGCCGCTGGTGGTGGGAAAACCCAGACAGCAAAGAGTGCGGTTTGCATGTAAAAAAATAACTGGCCACAGATGCACGCGGATAAACGCAGATTTTTCTGGCGAGTCCCTATGTATTTGAAGCTTTAAATTTTTGGATTTTATCTGCGTTTATCCGCGTTTATCCGCGCCTAGATTTGAAAACTATGACAACAAAACAACCTTTATCTCATCTCGACTGGCTAGAAGCTGAAGCCATTCATATTTTGCGCGAAGTCGCAGGCCAGTGCGCCAACCCGGTCTTGCTGTTTTCTGGCGGTAAGGATTCACTGTGCATTTTGCGTTTGGCAGAAAAAGCCTTCCGCCCTGGCCGCTTCCCGTTCCCGCTCATGCACATCGACACCGGTCACAATTATCAGGAAGTAGTGAACTTTCGTGACCAGCGTGCGGCTGAGCTCGGCGAGCGCCTGATTGTGCGCTCGGTAGAAGACTCCATGAAACGCGGTACCGTGGTATTAAAAACCCCGGATGAGCCGCGCAACAAGCACCAGTCTGTGACCTTGCTCGAGGCGATTGAAGAATTTGGCTTTGATTGCTGTATCGGTGGTGCACGTCGCGACGAAGAAAAAGCCCGCGCGAAAGAGCGCATCATGAGTTTCCGTGATGAGTTTGGCCAGTGGGACCCGAAAAATCAGCGCCCTGAACTCTGGAACCTGTTTAACGCCCGTGTGCACAAAGGCGAAAACATCCGTGCTTTCCCGATCTCTAACTGGACTGAAATGGACGTTTGGCAATATATTGAGCGTGAAAAACTCGAACTGCCTAGCATCTACTTTGCCCACCAGCGCGATATCGTCATGCGTCACGGGGCCATCTTCCCGGTCAATGTGTCACTGCCCTCTGGCGAAGTGATCAACCAGCCGAAAGCAGGCGAAGAAGTCATCAATATGCAGGTACGCTTCCGCACTGTGGGTGACGTCACTTGTACTGCGCCGGTGATTTCCGACGCCGATGACGTCAGCAAAATCGTGGTTGAAACCGCCACCACTACCATTACCGAGCGCGGCGCGACTCGCCTGGACGATCAAACGTCCGATGCTTCTATGGAGCAGCGCAAGAAAGAAGGTTATTTCTAATATGACAACACCACATAACGACTCTTTGCTGCGCTTTATGACCTGCGGCAGCGTGGATGATGGCAAAAGTACCTTGATTGGCCGTTTGCTGTATGACACCAAAACCATTTTGGCCGATACGCTGAACAATATTGCACGCACTTCACAAAAACGCGGCATGGAAGCAGTCGACTTGTCACTGCTAACCGACGGCCTGCAAGCCGAGCGCGAACAAGGTATTACCATCGATGTTGCCTACCGCTACTTTAGCACCGGCACACGTAAATACATCATTGCGGATGCCCCTGGCCATGAACAATACACACGCAACATGGTCACCGCAGCTTCTACTGCTAACTTGGCGATCATTTTGATTGATGCGCGCAAAGGCGTACTGACGCAAACACGCCGTCACAGCTACCTCGCACACCTGGTGGGTATTCCACATATCGTGGTCGCCGTGAACAAAATGGACCTGGTGAACTACGACCAAGCCACTTATGAAAAGATCAAAGCTGACTATATTGCGTTTGCCACTGAAATTGGCCTGGCACAAGCGCGTGATATCAAGTTTCTGCCGATGTCTGCCCTCAATGGCGACATGCTGGTAGACCGTCTGGACAATATGAACTGGTATCAGGGCGAAACCTTGCTCGACATCCTGGAAGCCGCACCTGCTGCACATAGTGACCAAGCTGAACCATTCCGCTTCCCGGTACAGTTTGTCTGCCGCCCACACGACTCTGCCAACCCAGAGCTGCATGACTTCCGTGGCTTTATGGGCCGCGTTGAATCTGGTTCCATTGCCGTCGGCGATGACGTCACAGTTTTACCAAATGGCTATCAATCCAAAGTCAAAGCGATTCAACTGGGTAACGAGCTATTGCAAAGTGCGCAAACCGAGCAAAGTATTACGCTGTTACTCGAGGATGAAATTGATACCTCCCGGGGTGATATGATCGTCAAAACCAGCCAAGCGCCAGAGGCTGTCAAGCAAATCGAAGCACATGTATGCTGGCTATCCGAGACCCCGCTCTCTCCTGCCCGTACTTACATCGTGCGCCACACTACGCGCGAATCCAAAGCCAAAATTGGCAGCATTCACTATAAAGTAGATGTGAATACACTGGAGCAACAAGCCACCAGCGATCTTAAAATGAATGATATCGCGCGCGTGAGCTTTAAACTGGCACAGCCACTGATGGTCGACAGTTATGACAAAAACCGTGCTACTGGCGCTTTCATTGTCATTGACGAAAGCAGCAAAAATACGGTTGGCGCTGGCATGATAGTTTGATCAGAAACAAAGCAACACATCGTCAACTTGACTAAATTGCAATAAAATATCGTTTTGGCCCGCAAAGCCCACTAAGGATTTAGAACATGACTTATGTAGTAACCGAAAATTGTATTCAGTGCAAATATACCGACTGCGTCGATGTATGCCCGGTAGATTGCTTTGTTGAAGGCCCTAACTTCCTGGCCATTAACCCTGACGAGTGCATTGACTGCACGCTGTGCGTCGCCGAGTGTCCTGCAGAAGCCATTTATGCTGAAGACGACGTTCCTGCAGACCAGCAACACTTTATCGCCCTCAACGCGCGCTTATCGACCGTTTGGCCAACCATCACAGCACGTAAAGAGCCGCTGCCAGATGCCGATGCCATGAATGGTAAAGCAGGCAAAACGGCACAACTGATTGAATAAAGAGTTCTGGCCCGCAAGCCAATGTAAAAAGCCGCTCACTGAGCGGCTTTTTATTTCGCGGATGACAACCGAGGCTCAGCTGGAAAGAATCAGTTTTTTCACTGGGCCATAACTACGGCGATGTTCAGGCGTGATGCCATATTGCGTCAAACGCTCAAGATGTAACGCAGTTGGATAGCCTTTATGCTGCGCAAAACCGTATTGTGGATACTGGGCATCCAGCACCAACAAAGAAGCATCCCTGGCGGTTTTAGCAAGGATAGAGGCTGCAGAAATCTCAGCCACTTTGCTATCCCCTTTGACGATCGCTTCACAAGGTAATTCAAACTTAGGGCAACGGTTACCATCCACCTGAATCAGGGTGGCATGCACCCCAAACTGCTCGACCATGGCCTGATAGGCGCGCTGCATGGCAAGCAGGCTGGCTTGCAGGATATTCATGTCGTCGATTCCTTGTGCGCTAACGCTGGCAATACCCCAGGCCAGGGCATGCGCTTTGATCTCAACCGCCAATGCATCGCGCTTGGCTTCAGACAGTTTTTTGGAGTCGGCGAGGCCACTAATGGGGCGAGCCGGATCCAGGATGACTGCAGCGGCATAGACGGCGCCTGCCAATGGCCCCCTGCCCGCTTCATCAATGCCACATAAGCGTTGCATTCGTCTCAGGCCCGTAAAAACTGCTTGACCACAGCGGCAGCTTTTTGCGCACTGTTTTGTTTAAGCTGGGCATGAATGTGGCGGTATTTCTCCTGCAAGTTGGCGAGGCCTATTTTGTCTGCCAGCAAATTGTAGAGCGTTTGTGCCACCTGCTCAGGGGTCGCTTCTTTTTGCAGCAACTCGGGCACAATAAACTCACCAGCCAAAATGTTGGGCAAACCGACATAAGGCTGCAAGCGCATGCGTTTAAGCAGTTGCCAGCTCATATTGGACATTTTATACGTGATCACCATGGGTTTTTTCAGCAATGCGGCTTCAAGTGTCGCGGTGCCAGAGGCAACTAACACCGCATCGGCAGCGGTCATGGCGTCATGGGCGTGGCCAAACATGATTTGCAGGTCTATATTGGTATCCGGTTTTTGCGTTAATAGCTGGTGCCAGGCACTGGTGAAAATATCGCGGGTTTCGCGCGTCACCAGCGGCACCAGAAACTGGACTTGCTGCCCGTTTTCACGCATTAAGCGGTCAAACACGATGGCGGTTTCTAGTAATAACTCAGCATGAAACGCCACTTCTGACTGGCGGCTGCCAGGCAACATGGCGATCACCACCTGATTTTTTTTCAATTTGAGTTTTTCTCTGGCCTGGCCAATATCTGGCTCCATCGGCAAGGCATCTGCCAACGGATGGCCGATATAAGTCACAGGCACACCCACCTGCTGGTAAAGCGGTGATTCAAACGGAAACAGCGCCAGCATATGTGACACCGCGCGTTTGATTTTATGAATACGGTTGGGACGCCAGGCCCAGATCGAAGGGCTGACGTAATGAATCGTCGCAATGCCTTTGGCCTTGAGTTTACGCTCCAGCCAAAAATTGAAATCCGGCGCATCAATCCCAATAAACACATCAGGCTGTTCTTTGAGAATGTGTTTGTAGAGCTGCTTGCGCAGCTTCAACAAGCCCCACAAATGCTTGAGCACCTCGAGGTATCCTCTCACGGACAATCGCTCTATCGGGAATAAGGATTTGGCACCCAGGCCCATCATCTTAGGGCCAGCGATACCAAAAATCTCAATCTCAGGCTGTAGTGACTTCAGCTCCTGAATGAGATGATAGCCCAGCAAGTCTCCGGAGGCCTCTCCCGCCACCATTGCAATCTTAGCCATAGTTTCTTTGAATTAACGTACAATGCCGCGCGTTGTTTGCGCGAGAAAACGGGTCATCAAGCCAATCTCGGGGCAAGATTTTTCCATCTCGGCCAACGCAAGCTTGGCTTCTTCAAACGACAAGCCCTGGCGATAGAGCACCTTGTAGGCGCGTTTGATTTGTTGAATGGTCTCGGCACTGAAGCCACGGCGTTTCAGGCCTTCTGCGTTGATGCCATGTGGTTCAGCGTCATACCCTGCCGCCGTCACATAAGGTGGAATGTCTTTAAACACGACCGAACCGACCGCCGTAATGATGTGTTCGCCAATCTGGCAAAACTGGTGAATCAACGTAAAACCACCCAATATCGCGTGATCATAAATAGTCACATGCCCGGCCAGCGATGAATTATTGGCCATGATGGTGTGATTACCAACAATACAGTCATGGGCAATGTGTACATAAGCCATGATCCAGTTATGGTCGCCAATTTTAGTCGTGCCCTTATCCTGTACCGTGCCGCGGTTAAAGGTACAAAACTCACGGATGGTATTGTGGTCGCCAATTTCCAGCAGGGTCGGCTCATCTTTAAATTTTTTGTCTTGCGGTTTGGCACCGAGCGAAGAAAACTGAAAGATTTCGTTCTGTTTACCGATGGTCGTCGGGCCTTCAATGACAACATGCGGGCCAATTTTTGTGCCAGCATCAATGCGCACACCGGCGCCAATAGTCGTATAAGGGCCCACTTCTACCGAGCTATCAAGCTCGGCTTTAGGGTCTATGATTGCGGTAGGATGAATCAGGCTTTGCATGTTGGGGTGTCCCAGGTGTCTTTCAGAACACGCTAGTCAGTGGTTATTTTTCAATGGCTTTTAAGATACACATCATATTGGCTTCTGCCACAACTTCGTCGCCAACTTTGGCCACGGCGTTGTATTTCCAGATACCTTTGAGGATGCGGTCAATCTTCACGTGCAGAATAATCTGGTCACCTGGCGATACTGGCTTTTTAAAGCGCACATTGTCAATGCCAGCAAAGTAATACACTGAATCATTGGTCGGCTTGGTGCCCATGGTTTTAAAAGAGAGTAAAGCCGCGGCTTGTGCCATCGCTTCTACAATCAAGACACCAGGCATCACTGGATGGTATGGAAAATGGCCAGGAAAATAAGGCTCGTTGACCGACACGTTTTTCACAGCAGTGATTTCTTTACCCAGCTCCATCGACAAGACACGGTCAACCAGTACAAATGGATAGCGGTGCGGCAGGTGTTCCAGAATCTCATGAATATCCATGCTATTCATTGTGTTTTCAGCCATAAATTCTCTCAATCTTCCGAATGTTTTTGTATGTTGCTTATTGCTTGCTCAAGCTGCTTGAGCTTGAGGTTATGTTGTTCTAAATGGCGGATATTTGCGGCCGTCCGCAGCCAGTCTTCGTGCTTCTGAAATGGCATCAGCGCGGTATACGTTCCCGCTTGCTGTATCGAGCGCATAATCATGGATCCAGGCGAGATGGTGACGCCGTCGACAATCTGCAGGTGCCCCAGAATCATGGCTGCCCCACCAATTTTGCAGTGCGCGCCGATCACAGCGCTGCCAGCAATACCAACACAGCCTGCAATCACTGTATGAGCACCAATGCGAACATTATGGGCGACCTGTATCAAATTGTCCAACTTCACACCGTCTGCAATCACAGTATCGTCCAGCGCACCGCGGTCCACCGTGGTATTGGCACCGATATCAACATGATCACCAATCACCACACGGCCAATTTGCGGTATTTTAACCCATTGCCCGTGTTCTTCTGCATAGCCAAAGCCATCATTACCGATCACGCAACCAGAAAACAAATGGCAATAGCTGCCGATGGCGCTACCATGCTTGACGACTACGCGCGGCTCCAGCACCGTATGTGCGCCTATGGTCACATCATCTTCAATAATACAGCCGGCGCCCACCCTGACACCTTGGCCTAAAACGACACGATCACCTATGGATGCCAGCGCATCGACCGTGATCTCTGCTGACAAATGCGTCTGCTCGCCAATCACTGCCGAAGCGTGAATATGATTCACGTACTGACGTGGTGGGTTCATCCATGCCGACAACTTGGCAAAATAAGCATATGGATGATCTGTCAGTATGCAGGGTAAAGTCGTTAAATGTCGGTGTTCCGGCCTCAGAATAATCGCTGAGGCCTGAGTTGCCTGCAGGGACTGCGTATATTTTGTATCGTTAAAAAACGCAATCATGCCCGGCTGCGCCTGCGCCAGCGAGGCTAATCGGGTAACCTTGAGTGGCTGTGCCTGCGAAGTGCTGCCAATATCAACTTCACCGCCCAGAGACGCAACAATCTCTTGTAATGTAAAGTGTTGCGCCATAGAAGTACTACCTTTGAGAATAACGTGAGAACGATGATTGCCGATTACTTCTTGCCCAGCAATTTGAGGACTTTGTCTGTAATATCAATACGTTTGCTGGCATAGGCAACGCCACTGTAGGCCACCAGGTCGTAACCTTCGCTTTCAGACACCGTTTGCACGGCCTTGTTGATACGCTCCTGCAACAACGCCAGTTCTTCATTCTTACGCAGATTAATGTCCTCACGTAACTCGCGCTGCTTGCTTTGAAACTCAAGCCGCAAGTTGTTTAACTGCCGCTCTTTCTGACGGCGGTCCGATTCCACAATATTCGCGCGGTCATGATCCAGTTGTGACTCCAGGTCACGAATCTGTTTTTGCAGTTTTTCGAGTTCAAGTGAGCGCGGACTAAACTCTTTTTCCAGTTTTTTGCCGGTTTCAGCTGTTTGCGGGGCTTCCTGCAACAGCTTGTCTACCTGCACATAGCCAACCTTGAAATCAGCAGCCATGACCTGGCCACAACACAGCAGTAGGCCGAGCAACCCTACCAGAATACTTCTCATGCCATGACTCCCTTCCGTACTTGCCATATTGCAACCTGACGTTGTTCTACCATTAGAACTGCTGCCCGAACTGGAACTGCAGCAGTTGCGTATCATCACCACTCTTGTCGTTCAACGGCTTGGCCAGCACCAGTTTCAATGGACCGAATGGGGATACCCAGGTCACCCCTACGCCCGTTGAGAATCTCAAGTATTCAGAGTTAATTGAGTCATCCTTGCCATACACACCACCGCCGTCGACAAAGGCACTTAACCTGAACTGGTTAGATTGCGACACAAATGGCACAGGCATAAACAACTCAACGTTACCCACAAAGCGCTTGGTACCGCCAACGGCAAAATCCGATCCTGTACTTGGGTTAATTTGACGCGGGCCCAGAGAAGAGTTCAGGAAACCGCGCACGCTGTTGACGCCACCAGCATAGAAGTTCTTGAAGAATGGATAGTTTTTACCGCCGTAACTGTCTGCATAGCCCGCTTCACCGTTGAGCATCAAGGTAAAGTCTTTACCCAGGTCTTTATACCAGCTGTGTTGATAGCTGACTTTATAATATTGTAAGTCCAGCCCAGGAATAGAGACATCGCCTGACAGACGTTGCAACACGCCGCGGCGCGGGAACAGGATATTGTCACGCGAGTCGTATGTCCAACCTGCGTTAAACACAATAGAGTTACTGCTACAACCATTGTTATTACCGCAGAAGTTCAGGTATTGAATCGGGCTGCTGGCAGACAGCTCAACATCGGTAAAGTCCAGTGTTAAGCCAGCGCTGATAAAGTCCATCTCGGACATCGGCATACCAAAACGCATGCCCACACCGTAAGACTGGCTGTTATACGTACCCACGTTCAATGTGCTGGAGTTTCTACGGCTGGTGTCCACATCACGGCGATAAATATCAAAGCCGCGACTGATGCCATCAGGCGTGAAATAAGGGTCAGTGTAAGACAATGAATACACCGTGTTGTAGCTGCTGGTATTCACTTGCAATGCTACGCGATTACCGGTGCCCAGAAAGTTAGGCTGGTTAATGTTAAAACCCAGCACCACGCCATCACTACTGGACAAACCAGCACCGAACTGCACGCTACCGGTCGCTTTTTCTGCCACCGTCACGTTCATATCGACCTGGTCATTAATGCCAGGCACAGACGGTGTTTCCAGCTCAACACTATCAAAAAAGTTTAAACGCTGGATACGTTCTTTAGACCGTTTGATTTTATCGCCCGCATACCAGGCGGACTCCAGCTGACGCATTTCACGCCTGACCACTGAGTCACGCGTACGGGTGTTGCCTTGTACATTAATCCGTCTGACATACACCTTGCGGCCTGGGTCCACAAAGAACGTAAAGGCAACCGTATGCTCCAGCTTGTTGATTTCAGGCACGGCATTGACGTTAGCAAAGGCGTAACCTTCTTCACCCAGCTTGTCATTCATGTTTTTGCTGGCATCGGTCACCTTCTGGCGGCTAAAAACTTCGCCATCCTGGATATTGATCAGCTTGCGCAAGTCCTCTTCCGGCAACAGCATATCGCCTGCCAGTTTGGTCTTGCTGATATTGTATTTTTCACCTTCAGTCAGGTTGATGTTGATATACACATCACGCTTGTCCGGTGAGATCGACACCTGGGTCGAATCAATCGAAAATTCAAGGTAACCCTGGTTCATATAAAACGAACGCAATGCTTCGAGGTCAGCAGTCAGTTTTTGCTTGGAATACTGGTCATCTTTATTCCACCAGCTCATCCAGTTAGGCGTGGTGAGCAAAAAGTTGGCGCGCAAGTCTTCCGTCTTAAACAAATGGTTGCCGACAATATTGATGTCACGGATCTTGGCAGCCGGGCCTTCAGTGATTTCAAAACGAATCGCCACCCGGTTACGTTCCAGCGGGCTGGCGGTGGCTTTGACTTCTGCGCTGTATTTCCCTTGTGACAGGTATTGGCGCTTGATTTCCTGCTCGGCTCTATCGAGTTGGGATTTATCAAAAATCTGGCCTTCGGCAATGCCGATTTGTTTCAGGCCATCTTTGATTTTGTCTGTCTGAAAGGATTTATTACCGCTAAAGTCAATTTGCGTAACAGAAGGACGTTCTTGTACGGTCACTACCAGTACATCGCCTTCGTTCTCAATACGCACATCTTTAAAAAAGCCGGTGGCATACAAGGATTTAATCGCCTGCGCCGCTTTTTCATCGCTCATCACATCACCTACCTGCATCGGCAGGTAGTTAAACACGGTGCCTGGTTCGGTGCGCTGCAAGCCTTCGACACGAATATCGGTAATCACAAACGGCTCTGCGGCATAAGCGTTCAGGTGCATGACCCCCGCCAACAAACACAACCACAATTTAGAACTGGATTTTATTCTCATTAACTATGCTTTCAACCTATCAGGTAACGATTGATGTCATTAAAAAATGCAATCAACATCAATGCCCCTAACATACCCAAACCCAGACGCTGCCCAATCGCCAGCACCTTGTCAGGTAATGGTTCTCCTCGTATCAATTCCGCCATATGATACAACAAATGACCGCCATCCAATACTGGAATCGGTAGCAGATTCATGACGGCAATACTGATACTCAGTAAAGCAATAAAACCGATGTAAGGCTTGAGTCCCATGTCGGCAGATTCACCCGCGGCATCAGCGATGCTGACTGGCCCACTAATGGCTTTAAGCGATGCCTGGCCAGTGACCATTTTGCCCAGCATTTTGAGGGTAAATGTAATGGTTTCCTGCATTTTATCTAACGCACGCAGGGCAGCTTGCGAGGCACTGTAATGACGGACCACTTGATATGGCGTTAAATCGACAGCATCCATATTGACGGCGGCGCCCAGTCGGCCGATTTTTTGTCCGGCTTGTTGTATGGCCTCCGGCAACAGCTTCACCTGAAACTGGCTTTCACCGCGTTGATACTCGACTTTTAACGGCTGCGCTGGGCTGGCACGCACCAGTTTTACAAACTGCTGCCAATCCGCAATCGGCTTCTGGTTGACCTTGAGGATACGATCGCCTGCTTGCAAGCCGCTTTGCTCCGCCACTGAATTCGGCATGACTTCACCAATCACGGCTGGCACCACCGGCATCAATACGGCCAATCCAGCCTTTTGCATGACCTCACCATCTGGCTCACCGGCCAACTGGTTGAGTGGCAACACTTGCTGATGCACTTCCCCTTGTGGTGTTTTTGTGACGACCGCAACCGGTTTGTGCACCAGCCAGCTTTCCAGCAATTGCCATTGCGCCTCTTGCCAGGTGGCAACAGGTTTACCATCTAGTGAGACAATCAGATCGCCTTGGCGTAATTTGGCGGCCGCCGCCAACGAGCCTTGCTCCACTGGCCCGATAAAGGGCTTGAGTCCAACTTCGCCTTGGGCAATCAAACCCCAGTAACAGACAAACGCCAGCAACAGGTTAGCCAAAGGACCAGCAAATACAATCCACATTTTCGCAGCGATAGACTGCCGGTCAAACGCTTGTGACCAATCCGTGCCAGGCACATGTTCCACATCGGTCTCGCGACTATCCAGCATCTTGACGTAGCCGCCCAGCGGAATCCACGACAATACCCACTCGGTCGCTTGTGCATGTGCTTGATATTTAAAAATAGGCTGACCAAAACCAATCGAAAACTTGAGCACACGCACGCCACAGCTGCGCGCAGCCAGGTAATGACCAAACTCATGGATGGTGACCAGTACGCCAATGGCGACAATAAATGCCCAGATTGAGGTCATACGCTGACAGCCTTACGCACCGGCGCGGTTGACAGATTGGCAATCGCTTGTGCTACAAACGCCCTCGCTTCAGTATCAATGGCCAACAATTGCTCAATTGACGCTACCGGCTCCGCAGGCAATTGCTGTAAGGTCGCCTCAAGCAATTGCGGGATATCCAGGTATTGAATCTGCTCACGCAAGAAAGCGGCCACCGCCACCTCATTCGCCGCGTTGAGGATAGCGGACGCTGTGCCGCCTGCGGCCAATGCGTCATAGGCTAATCTCAGGCATGGGAATCGCTGCATATCAGGCGCTTCAAACTCTAACTTGGCCACTTCAATCAAACTCAGCGGCTTGACCCCAGAGGCCATGCGCTCTGGATACGCCAAGCCATAAGCAATCGGCGTCCGCATATCGGGGTTACCCAACTGCGCCAGAATACTGCCGTCGACATAAGACACCATGGAGTGAATCACGCTTTGCGGGTGCACTACGACTTCAATCTGCTCTGGCCGCGCCGCAAATAACCAATGCGCCTCAATCACCTCTAGCCCTTTATTCATGAGCGTAGAAGAGTCAATGGTGATCTTGGCACCCATCACCCAATTAGGATGTTTGAGTGCCAATGCTGGCGTGACGTCTTGCAATTGCGCCTGAGTATAACGACGGAACGGGCCACCAGAGGCGGTCAGGATAATCTGATTCACGCCCACATCGCGCAAGTCGCCATAGGCTTGTCTTGGCATCACCTGAAAAATAGCATTATGCTCGCTATCAATCGGCAACAAAGTCGCTTGCCCCTGCTTAACGGCATCCATAAACAACTGCCCTGCCATCACCAGGGTTTCTTTATTCGCCAGCAAAATCTTTTTGCCCGCTTTGGCAGCAGCGAGCGCGGGCAACAAACCCGCGGCACCGACAATCGCCGCCATCACAATCTCGACTTCTGCATGGGCGGCCACTTCAGTCAAACCATCGACCCCGGCCAGCACGGTTACCTTGAGTTGTTCAGCCTGCACACGCTGCTGCAATAAGCGGGCGGCTTCTGCGTCTTGCATCACAGCATAAGGCGGCTGATATTGTGCGCATTGCTGCAACATGGCGTCCACATTGCTGTGCGCCGTCAACGCAAACACGCCATAACGGCCAGGATGCTGCGAAATCACATCCAGTGTCTGCTGACCGATGGTGCCGGTACTGCCGAGTATGGTGACGTATTGCAAAATAACCTCTTAAAACGAGTAAGCCTGCTGCCAGTAATGAAACCAGAACAGTAGACACATGCCAATCGGCAAGGCCGGAATCACGCCATCGACGCGGTCAAGCAAACCACCATGACCAGGTAAGAACTGGCCACTGTCTTTGAGGTTGGCGCGGCGCTTAAAAAAGGATTCAAATAAGTCGCCATAGATACCGGCAACGGTGACCACCCATAAGCCAGGCAACACCCACCAGGTAGCGACTGCCCCGCTGAGCTTTAACGTAGCAGCATAGGCGGCGACCGCCAACAATGCGCCCGCCACCCCCTCCCAGGTCTTGCCCGGGCTGATGGCGGGGGCTAGCTTGTGGCGCCCAAACTGCTTGCCAGCAAAATACGCTGCGCTGTCTGCCAGCCAGATGGTGGAAATAATCACCAGCAGCACATAAGGATTGACTTCCTTGGCTGCGACCAACGCCATCCACAACGACATCATCAAGCCCCAGCCCAACAACAGGTTGAGTGCTTTGTGTTTAAAAAACGTATTAAAAAACAGCGCGACAGGCACCAGGCACAGCCAAAACACAGTCGCCGCGGCAAATACCTGCAAAGCGCCGTAAAAAAACCAGTGGAACCCCAATTGCTGCAGTAAATAAAGCAAACCCAGTCCAGTAAGGGTCGACGCCAACAGGTAATAACGGGTCCGTGCGGCACTGAGTTGTAAAAACCCTGCCCACTCACGCAAGCAGACCAGGGTCAGCGCCAGCATGACTGCTGCCCAAGCCATCAGCGGCAGCCAAAACAACGCTGGCAAAAACAAGCCCAGCAATACAATTGCGGTAATAATTCTGGTTTTTAACATAATTTATTAAGCACTACCGCTGTCAACGCTGAGTTGTTCACTGGTGCGACCAAAACGTCTTTCGCGTTGATGATAGGAGGTCAATGCCGCCGTGAAAGCAGCATCGTCAAAATCTGGCCACAAGGTGGGGGTGAAATAAAGCTCAGTGTAAGCGAGCTGCCAGAGCAAAAAGTTACTGATACGGGTCTCGCCGCCGGTGCGGATAAACAGGTCCGGCTCAGGCGCATACGGCATCGATAAATAAGGGGTCAGGTCTGCTTCGCTGATCTCAGCAATTGCACCCTTATCAGCCAGCAGCTGATTAACGGCATGCACCACGTCCCAACGGCCACCGTAGTTGACTGCAATCGTCAGCGTCAACCCGGTATTAGCCGCCGTTTGTTGCTCGGCCTCCAGCATTTTTTGCTGCAAGGCCGGGTTAAATGGGCTGCGGTCGCCGATGAGCTTCAAAATCACATTCGCTTCGTGCAGTTTTCTGACTTCCCTGTCCAGTGCTTCCAGAAACAGGCCCATCAAAAAAGTCACTTCGTCTGGCGGACGACGCCAGTTTTCGCTACTGAATGCAAACAGGGTCAGGTATTTGATGTCCAGTCGCACGCAGGCTTTCACCAGCGCACGCACAGACTCCAGCCCACGCTGATGGCCCGCCACGCGGGGTAAAAAACGCTTTTTTGCCCAACGTCCATTTCCATCCATAATCACCGCAACATGTTGCGGCACTTCCTGAATAGGCGGTACTTGCTTGGTAGAGCTGGAAAATAAACCCAAATCGATCCCTGTTCCCTGATCGCGGTTAAACCGCCATCAAATCTGTTTCTTTTTGCTGCAAGATTTTATCAACTTCGATGACCGCTTTGTCCGTCATCTTTTGCACTTCTTCTTGCGCGCGGCGCTCATCATCTTCAGAAATCGCTTTGTCCTTGATCAACTTTTTCAAGGCATCGTTGGCGTCGCGACGCACATTGCGAATCGCCACTTTAGCGCCTTCGCCTTCCGCGCGCACAATTTTGGTCAGGTCACGACGACGCTCTTCCGTCAGCATCGGCATCGGCACCCGAATAAGGTCACCGTTAGTCGCCGGGTTCAGCCCCAGATCACAGTCACGAATCGCTTTTTCCACTTTGCCAATCATGTTCTTTTCGTATGGTTGCACGTTCAAAGTACGCGCATCACCCAAGTTAATGTTAGCCACCTGGCTCACGGTCACCATAGAACCGTAATATTCGACCATTACATGATCCAGCAGACCGGTATGCGCACGGCCAGTGCGGATTTTTGCCAGATCGGTTTTTAACGACTCCAGCGATTTATGCATTTTCTGCTCAGCAGATTTTTTAATGTCTTCAACCATCGTTGTTCTCCAATGTCGGCGTGTAAGGCTTACGCCATCACACGCGTTCCTTCATTCTCACCAAGAATCACGCGTTTTAATGCGCCTTCTTTAAAAATACTAAATACAGCAATCGGCATCTTCTGGTCACGACACAGCGTAAATGCAGTGGCGTCCATGACTTTCAAGTTTTTATTAATCGCCTCGTCATAAGAGACCATATCATAGCGCGTGGCCGTCGGGTCTTTTTTCGGGTCTGCCGTGTAAATACCGTCGACCTTGGTGGCTTTTAACACGATCTCAGCATCAATCTCCACACCACGTAAGGCAGCGGCAGTATCGGTGGTAAAAAACGGGTTACCGGTGCCTGCACCAAAAATCACCACCTTACCCTCTTCGAGGTAGCGGATCGCTTTACCACGGATATAAGGCTCAGCCACCGCCTCAATATTCAACGCACTTTGCACACGCGCCGCCACACCAGCGTGTTTCATGGCATCTTGCAAGGCCATGGCATTCATCACCGTCGCCAGCATCCCCATGTAATCGGCGGTTGCCCTATCCATGCCTTCAGCTGCCGGGGCCACGCCGCGAAAAATATTGCCGCCGCCAATGACGATGCCTACTTGCACGCCCATACTAACGACTTCTTTCACTTGCGCCACAATCGAGGTCACTGTTTCGCGGTTAATGCCATAAGCATCATCACCCATCAGCGCCTCACCAGACAGCTTGAGTAAGATGCGCTTGAACGCAGGTTGTGCCATGATAATTTTCCCAAACTCAAAATGTGCTTATTTAATCACAAAACGCGCTTTCTTTGGCGTCTTGCGGCCGTTTCAGGCATAAAAAAAGTGGAATCCTGAGATTCCACTTTTTTGGAGACAGCGGCAAAAAGTCAATTAGACTTTAGCAGCAGCAGCCACTTCAGCAGCGTAATCAACCACTGCTTTTTCAATGCCTTCACCGACCACGTACATGCTGAAAGAAGCCACGCTTGCGCCTTTGGACTTCAGCAATTGCTCAATGCTCTGCTTGTCATCTTTTACAAAAGGCTGGCTCAGCAAAGTCACTTCTTTCAAGAACTTTTGCACAGTGCCTTCAGCGATTTTTTCCAACATGGCTTCTGGCTTGCCTGCTTCTTTGGCTTTTTCGATCGCCACACGACGCTCAGCGTCGATCAGCGCAGCATCTACACCGCTCGCGTCCAGTGATTTTGGTTTAGCCGCTGCAATGTGCATGGCAATGTCTTTACCCAATGCCTCATCGCCACCCACCAAATCAAGCAACACGCCGATTTTGCTACCGTGCACATAGCTAAACAACTGGCCTTGTGCTGGCGTACGTACAAAACGACGTGGGGTGATGTTTTCACCGATTTTACCAACCAATTGTGCACGCACAGCTTCAGCCGTTTCGCCGCGCAATGGCAAGTTACCGACGGCTTCAATATCAGCCGGGTTATTTTCGTTAACAGTTTGTGCCAAGTCGCTAACAAACTTCAGGAACTCTTCGTTTTTAGCACAGAAGTCAGTTTCAGAGTTCACTTCGATCAATGTACCCAGTTTGCCGTCAGCAGAAATGCTGATACCAACGGTGCCTTCAGCAGCCACGCGGCCAGCCGCTTTGCTCGCTTTGTTACCAAAACGGACACGCAGAATTTCTTCTGCACGGGTCATGTCGCCTTCCGCTTCAGTCAGTGCTTTTTTACAGTCCATCATCGGGGCATCGGTGCGCTCACGTAAGTCTTTCACCATGCTTGCGGTAATTTCAGCCATTTATTTGCTCCTTTTGTTAGGATTCCTGCAAGAGATCGCGCTCATTGAGGATTTATCTTAAAAATTCTTTTTTTACGATATGCCATTCATGTGTCAGGCATATGTATGAAATGCAATAGAAAAAGGGGCGCATCGCCCCTTTTTAAGCTAACAGCAATTACTCAGCAACAGCCTCAGCTGGTGCAACTTCTTCCTGTGCAGCTTTCACGATTTCAGAAATCGCGTTTGCGCGACCTTCCAATACCGCATCCGCCATGCCACGTGCATACAAACGAATAGCGCGTGAGGAGTCATCGTTACCAGGGATCACATAAGTGATGCCATCTGGAGAGTTGTTGGTATCCACGATACCAATCACTGGGATGCCCAGTTTACGTGCTTCAGTAATCGCGCCGCTTTCATGGCCAACGTCGATCACGAAAATCGCATCTGGCAAGCCGCCCATTTCCTGGATACCGCCGATTGAGCGCTCCAGTTTTTCGATTTCGCGCTTGATGCCCAAAGCTTCTTTTTTACCGAACTTTTCGATACTGCCATCTAACATCATGGCTTCAAAGTCGTTCAGGCGCTTAATAGACTGCTTCACTGTTTTGAAGTTAGTCAACATACCACCCAACCAACGGTGGTTTACATAAGCACAACCAGCACGTTGCGCTTCTTCTTTAACGATGTCACGGGCTTGACGCTTGGTGCCCACGAACAGAATACGACCCTTGTTTGCTGCCAGTGTACGCACGTATTTCTGTGCTTCTTCAAACAGTGGCAGTGTTTTTTCTAGGTTGACGATATGGATTTTGTTACGATCACCAAAAATGAACTCAGCCATTTTCGGGTTCCAGTAACGAGTTTGGTGGCCAAAGTGAACACCGGCCTCCAGCATTTGACGCATAGTCACAGACATGATTTAAGTCTTTCTATTCAAAGGGTTATTCATTAACATGCAATCAAAAACACCCGTTTAAAGGCACCCAATGTGATTACATGCAAGTTAATTGACACAAAAGTCAATCCAAAATTATAGCGCTTTAATCAATTAGTTTCAAGCACTTAACTACTTTATCAGCATGACTGGTGTCCCCGTCAGGACTCGAACCTGAAACTAGCCCTTAGGAGGGGCTGGTGATATCCTGTTTCACCACGAGGACCGCGGCGCTATTTTAAACGCAAGCGCACAAAACGCCTACCCTGAAAACAACAAAAACAGGCTTGCCGACGCACAAGGCTTGTGAGTAACATGCCGTTTTGAGTCTCTTTAAGTTAGCCCACTATGAACAGTTCCGAGATTAATCATTATGCCGCTGCCATTCGCGAGGCCATTCTGGCCCATGAGGCCGATATTGAATGCCTGGATCGGGAGATCGGCGATGGCGATCACTACATCAATATGAAGCGCGGCTGTGAGGCGATTGCTGGCCTGGCGGATGAGCTCAGCACCCTATCCAGCGCGGATGCTCTGAACAAAATCGGCATGAAGCTACTTAGCACGATTGGTGGCGCCTCTGGGCCGCTATTTGCCAGCTTCTTTATGAGCATGAGCAAGTCGCTCAAAGCTAACGATGCTTCCAGCGATACCTTTAGCAGACTGCACATCGCCCTTGCATTTGAAACAGGTGTACAGGCGATTATGCAACGCGGCAAGGCGCAAGCCGGTGAAAAAACCATGCTGGATGTGCTGATTCCGGTAGCTACGGCATTTAAGCAGCTGGCAGAACAAGGGCAATCCAGCAAAGATATCGCGACAACGCTGAAAACTGTTGCCAGCACAGGTCTGGAATCTACCCGCAACATGCTGGCGACCAAAGGCCGCGCTTCGGGGTTGGGCGAGCGCGCCATTGGCCACCTGGATGCCGGTGCCAAAAGCTGTGAGGTGATGATACATACCGTGTGTGACCTCGTGCTTGCCGGGCAATAGCAACAGACCTGCGCTACACAACCACACACCGCCACTCCATTTTTAGCAATAGCACCAATGTTTGCAAAAACACTTAAGGACCGCCCTATGAAAAAGTTCGTGAATAACGTTGACGATATGCTGACAGAAAGCCTGTCAGGCTTTGCCACCGCCCACAGCGAGCTGGTGACGGTGCAATTTGAACCCACCTTTGTCAGCCGCAAACAAAAAGCACAAAATAAGGTGGCAATTATTTCTGGCGGCGGCTCAGGCCATGAGCCTTTGCATGCGGGCTACGTGGGCAAAGGCATGCTGGATGCGGCCTGCCCCGGTCAGGTTTTTACTTCGCCGACGCCGGACCAGATGCTGGCGGCGGCCGAGGCCGTGCATGCCGACAAAGGCGTGCTGTTTATTGTTAAAAACTATGCCGGCGATGTGATGAACTTTGAAATGGCAACAGAAATGCTGCCGTTTGACCACGCCACCGTGCTCACCTCTGATGATTGCGCAGTGGTAAACAGCACTTACACCACTGGCCGCCGCGGCGTCGCTGGGACAGTGATCATTGAAAAATGTGTTGGCAGTCTGGCAGAAACGGGCGCCGACCTGGCAAGCTGCAAAGCGCTGGGAGACAAAATCAACCTGCGTACCTCCAGCATAGGCGCAGCGCTCACCAGTTGCACCGTGCCTGCCGCCGGTCGACCCACGTTTGATATCAGCGACAGTGAGCTTGAAATGGGGGTCGGCATCCACGGTGAGCCGGGCCGTCGCCGCGAAGCCATGCGTACGGCGGATGCAATTGTCGCCGATATGGTGGCTGCCATCGTGCATGACTTCGAAGCCAAACACTTACCGACCCAAGGCGACATTTTACTGCTGGTGAATGGCCTGGGCGCCACGCCGCTCATGGAGCTATACTTAATTTACAACACAGCGGCTACCTTGCTCACTAACAAAGGATTCAACATTGCGCGTAGCCTGGTTGGCAACTACATCACCGCCATCGACATGGCAGGCGCCTCGCTCACGGCATGCCTGTTAGATGACGACATCCAGCAACACTGGGATCGCCCGGTGCACACAGCGGGCTTACGCTGGGGCTGCTAACGCATCTAACACACCCTCCCTCCTCTCGGCCTGGCGGAAACCCTATGTTGATCCGCAGGCCGATGCTGTCAATCATCGGTGCTGTCAACCATACGCGCCCCCAGCCGTTTTCAACAAAATCAGCATAATTGCTGCAATCTGCAATACGCAACGCAATTAGTTCCATTTAAGCATTGCATCGCCGCAAGCGCAGGAGTATGTTGATTCTCAGGGCTGCAAAACAATCCTTGCCACAGGCGGATTGATATAAAACAAAACAACATAAATATAAGATTTGAGTGTGTATGTCTGCCACCATCCTCTGCTATTCCTCCTGAATTAACCTTCAGCACGTTTTTTACTGTCTCCAGAACTATAGTTTTCCCGGAATGATCATGCACTTCCCGAATTACAAACAATCGCTGACCATGGATGTGATGTTGCAGATGGCTGTCAGAGTCAGCATCGTCATTATTGCCGTCAGTGCCCTGACCTATTGGCATATTTATAAAACCCTAGTCAGCTCTACGATTGATGGCCTGGAGCACTATATACAGGAACGCGGCCAGCGTGAGAGCGCGATCTTCAAGCTCGCAGAGTCAAATCATGAAATTTTCAGGGCAACCTATCTGGCGCACTGGCAGCAGGACTTTTTCTATAACGAGCCGTTTTTTTGGCAAGTGTTTGAAAGAAGGCCAGATCAGACCATCCATTTACAGAAGAAAGCCTACGATGGCTATTTCAATCATTCTGGCCTGATCAGCAAAGATGTCACCGCCTACATTGGAGCAAATGCGCCCATAGAAAACAGTGCGTTTAGAAAAAAACTGCTGCTGGCTTACACCATGGTCGACCACTTTGGCGTGGCCTGGACGCGACAGTTTGCCAATCTGTATGTCTCCATGCCGGAGAACGTCAATATTGTGTATTGGCCAGGCGTGCGCTGGGCGGATAACGCCACCAGCAAACTCAACGTGCTGAGTGAAGAATGGGTATATATCACCACACGCCAAAACAACCCCGAGCGCCAAAGCGTGTGGACCGGTCTCTACTATGACCCCACCGCACTGGAGTGGATGGTGTCACTGGAAACCCCGATTGACATTTCGCCCACTAACACGCTGAACATCGGCCATGACATTTTGCTCAACGCCTTGTTTGACCGGGTGTTTAACGACCATTTAACAGGCACTTATAACTTTATTTTCAGAGAGGACGGCCGCCTGATTGCGCATCCGGCCAAAATCAACGAGATGAACCGCACACGTGGCATGTTGATGATTTCACAGCTTAAAGACACGCAACTGCAGCACTACTTTCAAACCCTGCAAACCAACATCCATAATAAGCAAAAGGATTACTTTATTGTCGAGTCGGATGACGAATTTCTCGCCGTCAGCAAAATTAATGGCCCGGGCTGGTGGTTTGTGACGGTCTATCCCAAATCCCTGCTGTCTTCGCCTTCACTCAACGCCGCAAAATTTATTCTGATTGTGAGTCTGTGTGCCTTGGTGGTTGAACTCATCATGCTGTATCTGGTGATGATGAAAAAAGTGGTGAAACCACTGGAAACCTTTATGGATGCCTCGAGCGCCATTGAAGGCCAGCGTTACGAAAAAATCACTGGCAATGTGTTGCCCTTGCCCGACCACCTCGATAACGAAATCGGCAAACTGGCCAAACTGTTTAAAAGCATGTCAGGCAGTTTGCAGAGTTTTCGCAGCGACATGCAGCGGCTGACACATTCGCTGGAAGATCAAGTCAAGGTGCGGACGCGCGAATTGCAGAAGGCCAAAGACAAGGCTGAAAAAGAAGCCACCATTGATAGCCTGACGCAAATCCCCAATCGGCATTCTTTTTACAATCGCGCCAAAGCCTTGTTACAGCAGGCAGACCACGCTGGTGAACCGCTGTGTTTTTTGATGCTGGATATCGACTTTTTCAAAGTCATCAATGACACTTACGGCCATCCGCAAGGCGATCAGGTGTTGGTGGCCTGCGCCCGCACCATTGAGAATACCATCCGTGAAAAAGACCTGCTGGGCAGGCTGGGCGGTGAAGAGTTTGCCGTCGTGTTGCCAAACACCAGCCTGGAAGAAGCCCGCGTGATTGCTGAACGTATCCGCGTCATGATTGCTGAGCTGTCGTTTTATACCTCGCAGCGCACGCAAAGCTTTCACACCACCATCAGCATTGGTATTTCTTGCGCCGCAGAGACCATTTATGCCTACGAATTACTATATAAACACGCTGACCTGGCATTGTATGAAGCCAAGCAATCCGGCCGTAATCTAGTGGTCAGCTATACAGGCAATCTATCGACGCAGGAAAACCTGCCAGACAGCTGATCTCTCATCAGCCGCCGTTAAATAAAGTCTGCCAAAGCTGCACCACTGCCGCACGCTCGGCTTGCAGCTGGTCATCCGCAACAATCGCCTCCTGCCCCTGTAATTTGGCATGGTGAATCAAGGTGCGATATTCACGGTAAGCATCAGCCACCTGCTCTGCCAGCGCGGCAGATTCAATCAGGCCGAGCTTGACACAGCGTTGCAACAAGGCGATGTTACCGATATTGTCGGTGAGTTCAGGATACTGCGCCGCCTGCGTCAACACCAGGTATTGCACCATAAACTCGACATCAATAATGCCACCCACGCCCTGCTTGACGTCAAAGCGATCGGCCTTAGGTTTGTGCGCTTCACGCATTTTTTCGCGCATGTGTGCAATCTCTTGCTTAAGCACCTGCGTATCGCGTGGCTGGCACAGCAATTGGTGACGAATCTGCTCAAACGCCGCGCCTATACTGGCATCGCCTGCCACAAAGCGGGCGCGCGTAATCGCCTGGTGCTCCCACACCCAGGCTTTGTGTTGCTGATACTCGTTGAACGCCTCCACCGTGCTCACCAGCAAACCACTATTACCGTCCGGGCGTAATTGCAAATCGGTTTCGTACAATAAGCCGGCATTGGTCAAGGTGTTAAACCAAGTATTTATTCGCTGGGCAAAGCGCGCATAAATCTCTTGCGCCCGCTCTGCATCATCATCAAACAGAAAAATAATGTCCAGATCAGACAAATAACCGAGCTCTTTGCCACCTAATTTACCGTAGCCAATCACGGCAAACTTGGGTACTTCGAGATGCTTAAACGGCAGGTTCTGCCACACCGTTTGCACACTCACTTGCAGAATCACATCGGCCAAGGCGCTTAAATCATCTGAAATCGCTTCTAGCGGCAATGCCGTCATCAAATCTTGCGCCGCAATTTTGAGCACACTGGCATGCTTAAAATGACGCATGGCGTCCATTTGCGCCTCGACATCGCCTGCCAATTGCTGCATGTGGCGTGTGAGCTCTATTTTTAACTGTGCGGCATCCAGCCGTTTAAACAGGGTTTGCTTATTGAGCAGCTCATCGAGCAAAATCGGGTGTGCGGACACATACTGTGCAATCCATGGGCTGGCAGCACATAATTTGACGATCAACGCTAGCGCATCTGGAAACTCAGCCAGCAAAGCCAGATAACTGGCGCGGCGGCAAATGCTTTCCAATAAATCCAGCGTACGTATCAGCGCGGTATCCGGGCTGGTACTTTGTTGCTGGCTGGCCTCGCGCAGCAATAAAGGCATGAGTTGATCCAGGCGGCGGCGACTTTGTTCTGGCAATTGCTGAATACGCTGGCTGTTACGCGTTTGCTGCAACAAATGCACAATATCACTGCTGCGTGTATAGCCATGTTGCTGCAACCACTGCTCGCCCTCCGTGACACTCAGTGTGCCTTGCCACAGCGCTGCCTCTTCTTGCAAGTCATCGCTTTGCTCATCTTTAAAGGTGGCGTCAAAAAAACGCTGTACGCGGTCGCGGTGTATATTGAGTTCAGCCATAAAACTGGCCCAGTCAGCGTGCCCAACCATTTGCAGCAGATAGCCACGGTAAGTTTCTGAGTCTGGTAAATCCTGGGTTTGCTGGTCATCGATATACATCAGCCGATGTTCGAGGTTGCGCAGATAAATATAACTTTGTTTTAAGGCCGCGACATCCTCAGCAGGCAGCATGTCGCGTGCGGCCAGGCAATCCAGCACGGCCAATGTCGGTTTAATCTGCAAGTCGGGCACTTGCCCGCCGCGAATGAGCTGAAATAGCTGCGCAATAAACTCCACCTCGCGAATCCCGCCGCGCCCCAGCTTGATATTGTCCGACAAGCGTCGTTGCACCACATCGCGCTGAATCTGTACCTTGAGGTCGCGCATCGAGGCATAGGCATTAAAATCGAGGTATTTACGAAACACGAACGGCTTCATGACTTTGCTCAATGCCACCTCTGGCCCATACACGGCACGGCCTTTAATCCAAGCATAGCGCTCCCACTCGCGGCCATAATTCTGGTAATAATCCTCCAGCGCATCGAGGTTGCAGACCAGCGCGCCCTCTGAGCCAAACGGCCGCAAACGCATATCCACCCTGAACACAAAGCCATCTGCGGTGACATCATCCAGCGCTGCGATGACCTTTTTGCCTAGCCGGGTAAAAAAATCCTGGTTACTGATAGATTTTGCGCCGTCAGTTTCACCCTCTTGCTCATAAGCAAAAATCAAGTCGATATCAGATGACACATTGAGTTCGCGGCCGCCAAGCTTGCCCATGCCGACCACAATCAGTTGTTGCGGCTGACCGCTGGCATCACGTGGCATGCCATAGACCTCGGCTAAACGTGCATGATAAAAATCAGCGGCGGCAGCAATCGCAGACTCGGCCAGCGCGCTCGTGATTTCGACCACCTCAGCAAAGTCGGCCAGGCCATTCAAATCGCGGACGATCATATGCGCCACTAACCGCTGCCTGATTAACCTGATTTGTTGCAAAAAAACAGATTCTTCAATATTTTTTTCATATAAAAACAATGCATTAACATTCTCAGTCTTATATGTCTTATATAAGTTATCTAACAAATCAGTTATAAAATCTGTATGTTTTGTAACAAATCTGGCAAAAAATGGACTGCAGGCTGCTGCATGAAGCAAATAGGCGGCTTCTGTAGACGCGACCTGCTTTTCTGTTAGAATTTGGGCAAGTTGTTGCATGAGTTTTTGCTCTTGTAATGAGTTGTGTGCTCGGAGAGTTTGTCAATCAGAACCAAAACAATAATACCTGAGGTTCGCTCACACTTTCATTTTTTGACATTGATTTTTGGGGGACGCTATGTCTATCGAATCTGTACTTCATGAACACCGCGTATTTGCGCCGGGCAAGGCTTTTTCCAGCCAGGCGGCCGTGGGCAGCATGGAGGAATACCAGCGTCTGCATGCAGAAGCATTGCAGGATTACGAAGGATTTTGGGCCAAACTGGCACGCGAGTTATTGATTTGGCACAAGCCATTCACAAAAACGCTCAATCAGGACAATGCGCCCTTCTATAAATGGTTTGAAGATGGCGAACTGAACGTCTCCGCCAATTGCCTGGACAAGCACCTGCAAACCATCCCGAATAAGACCGCCATTATTTTTGAAGCAGATAACGGCGATGTGAAAAATGTCACTTACAAAGCGCTGTATCACCAGGTGTGTCAGTTTGCCAATGGCTTGAAATCGCTTAACCTGGCCAAGGGTGACCGCGTCATTATTTACCTGCCGATGGGCATTGAAGCCATCGTTGCCATGCAAGCCTGTGCACGCTTGGGTATTATCCACTCCGTGGTATTTGGCGGCTTCTCAGCCAAAAGCCTGAATGAACGGATTATCGATGCAGGTGCGGTCGCTGTGATTACTTCTGACGGCCAATACCGTGGCGGCAAAACCCTGCCACTGAAACAAGCGGTCGACGAAGGTATTGCCATGGGCGGCTGTGACAGCATCCGTCATATGGTGGTGTTTAAAAAAACTGGCCAGGACGTGGCCTGGGATAGCAAATGTGTGTGGTGGCATGACCTGATTGCCGATCAAGCGGACACCTGTGAACCGGTGATGGTCGATGCTGAACACCCATTATTCTTACTCTACACCTCAGGCTCTACCGGCAAACCCAAGGGCGTGCAACATAGCTCAGCCGGTTACTTGCTGCATGCCATGAATACCATGCGCTGGACTTTTGACATCAAGCCAGAGGATATCTACTGGTGTACGGCCGATGTGGGCTGGATTACCGGCCACAGCTATGTGACCTACGGGCCACTCGCCATGGGCGCGACGCAAATCGTGTTTGAAGGCATTCCGACCTTCCCAAACGCAGGCCGCTTCTGGGAGATGATCCAGCGCCACAAAGTCAGCGTGTTTTACACCGCGCCGACAGCGATCCGCTCACTGATTAAAGCTGGTGAAACTGACTTCACTACCCATCCTAACCACTTTGATTTATCCAGCCTGCGTCTACTAGGCACCGTCGGTGAACCGATCAACCCGGAAGCCTGGATGTGGTACTACGAGCAAGTCGGCGGCAACCGCTGCCCGATTGTCGATACCTTCTGGCAAACCGAAACCGGTGGTCATGTCATCACCCCTTTACCAGGCGCGACGCCGCTGGTGCCAGGCTCCTGCACGCTGCCCTTCCCCGGCATTGATATCGACGTGGTCGATGAAACCGGTAAAGAGATTCCCTGGGGCAGCGGCGGCCTCTTGGTGATTAAAAAGCCATGGCCATCGATGATACGCACCATTTATAACGACCCTGAGCGTTATAAAACCAGCTATTTTCCAGCGGAATTGGGCGGCAATTTATACCTGGCTGGCGACGGCGCCGTGCGTGATGCCGACACAGGTAACTTCACCATTATGGGTCGTATCGACGACGTGTTGAACGTGTCTGGTCACCGCCTTGGCACCATGGAGATTGAGTCAGCATTGGTCGCTAACCATTTGGTGGCCGAATCTGCCGTCGTAGGCAAACCACACCCGATTAAAGGTGAGTCGGTCGTGGCTTATGTCGTACTCAAAGGCAAACGCCCAGAAGGCGAAGAAGCCAAGAAAATCGTCGCTGAGTTGCGCGAGTGGGTAGGCAAAGAAATCGGCCCAATTGCCAAACCTGACGAAATCCGTTTTGGCGACAACCTGCCAAAAACCCGCTCCGGCAAGATCATGCGCCGCTTGTTACGCAGCCTGGCCAAAGGCGAGGAAATCACGTCAGATATTTCGACGCTGGATAACCCCGCCATTCTCGAGCAATTAAAACAACCCGTTAATTAAGTCGAAAAATGCGGATAATCAAAGAAACCCTCTGCGTTTATCCGCGTCCAGCGGCGGCAAAAAATGTTTTTTAAAGACAGTCTATGGAAGGTTTAATTATTCTGATTGTTTTTGCCGCGATCGCCGTCTTTCTGATGCGAAAATAATCTGGGTTGGTCTGTCATGAGGCTCAATCTAACAATCTGAGTTAAAATAGCGCTTTTTCCCGAAGCGCTATTTTTTCATGTCCAGTTTGCAGCAAGAAGTCGAACGCCGCCGTACCTTTGCCATTATTTCGCACCCGGATGCGGGTAAAACCACACTCACAGAAAAACTATTGTGGTTTGGTGGCGCGATTCAGGTCGCCGGTGAAGTGCGTGGCCGTAAAGCCGCGCGCCATGCCACCTCGGACTGGATGGAGCTGGAAAAGCAACGCGGTATTTCAGTCACCTCCTCCGTCATGCAGTTTCCTTACCGCGAGCATATGGTCAACCTGCTAGACACACCGGGCCATGATGACTTCTCCGAAGATACCTATCGTACCTTAACAGCGGTGGACTCTGCCGTGATGGTGATTGACTCGGTAAATGGTGTAGAAGCGCAAACCATCAAGCTGCTGAATGTGTGCCGCATGCGTGACACACCGATTATCACCTTTATCAACAAGCTGGACCGCGAGAGCCGCGCACCGATTGAATTGCTGGATGAAATCGAAATCACCTTGGGCATGGAGTGTGCGCCCATGACCTGGCCAATCGGCATGGGTAAAACTTTCCGTGGCGTCTATAGCCTGATCAACGACTCCATCTTGTTTTTTGACCCGCGTGCTGAAAAAGGCACCTCAGAAACCATTCAAGGCCTGGATAATCCACGCCTGGATGAATTGATTGGCTATCAGGCGCAAGAGTTGCGCGTCGATATCGAACTGGTACGCGGCGCCTCCAACGAGTTCAACAAAGAGCGTTATTTAAGCGGCAAGCAAACGCCAGTGTTTTTTGGCTCAGCGGTCAATAACTTTGGTGTACAATCCTTGCTGGATGCGGTGGTCGATTTATCGCCGCCGCCACAAGCGCGTAACACCGCCACGCGCGCGGTCGCCGCGAACGAAGAGAAATTTGCGGGCTTTGTGTTTAAAATTCAGGCCAATATGGACCCCAAACATCGTGACCGCATTGCCTTTTTGCGCGTGTGTTCTGGCCGTTTTGAGCGTGGCATGAAAATCAAGCAAGTGGCTTCTGGCAAGATGCTCAACGTTAACAACGCGATTACCTTTATGGCGCAAGACCGTACCATCATGGACGAAGCTTACTCGGGTGACATTATCGGTATCCCTAACCACGGCACCATCAAGTTAGGCGACACGTTTACCGAGAACGAAGCGCTTAAATTCATTGGCATCCCGTCGTTTGCGCCAGAGTTTTTCCGTCGTGCGCGTATTAAAAACCCAATGAAAATGAAGCAGTTACAAATCGGCCTCAAGCAGTTATCCGAAGAAGGCGCAGCACAGCTGTTCCGTCCGCTGTTATCCAACGACCTGATTCTGGGCGCCGTCGGGATGTTGCAGTTTGACGTGGTGGCGCACCGTCTGGAGCATGAATACGGCGTCGATATGGTGTTTGAGCCCTACGACTGCTATACCGCGCGCTGGCTCAAGGGCAGTGACGCCGACCTGAAAGCAATTGCCGATAAATACGGCTTTAACGTTGGCCTCGATAGCGCAGATGATTACGTCTACCTGGCGCCTAACCGCGTGAACCTGCAAATGGCGCAAGAGCGTTATCCGGATATTGAGTTTAAAGAAACGCGGGAAATTGCCTAAGCTTAATTCGCGGTTAGACCATGTCAACGCCAGCGCAGCCTGATCGTCTGTCGGGTGCCATCAAGGCCTTATCATTCAAGCAACCGTTTGCCTGGCTGATCGCAAACGGCTACCTGCTGGTGGATGACCGCAGTTGGGGCACGCAATATCGCGGACCGGTGCTCATTCATGCCAGCAAAGGCCTGTATGAAGAGTATTACCAGTACATCAAACACCATACCGACATCCCTATCCCCGACAAAGACAAACTAGACTATGGCGGTGTGGTCGGGATTGCGAGGCTGGTGTTGTGCAGCAAGCCTGGCGAGTTGCCAGCAGGCATCAGCCGCGAACAACGCGCGCATTTTGGTGGCGTGCATCAAGAGTATTACGGCTTTTTATTTGCGCAAGCAACGCCATTACCCTTGATGCCTTGCGCTGGCAAGCTGGGGATTTTTGAGATTAATATCGACCAACTGCGGGCTGCGCCGCCAGCCGCACAAGCGGAACTGTTTTAAACCATGAAAAACGCCTGCCCCTGCTATAGCGGAAAACCCTATGGCGACTGCTGCCAGCCATTACATCACGGACTGGCCGCGCCCGATGCCGAACGCCTGATGCGCTCACGTTACAGCGCTTATGCACTGAAGTTGCCAGACTATATTTTGCAAACCTGGCAAGCTGATACGCGCCCCGCCACCCTGACGCAAGAGGACCTCAAGGGTATTAAATGGCTCAAGCTGCAAGTGCTGTCGCATACACAAGTCGATGCGGAGCACGCGTTAGTGAAATTTGTGGCGACTTTCCAGAGCGGCCAACAAAAGAAAGAGCAATTAACCGAGCACAGCCGCTTTAGCCGTGCAAGTGGGCAATGGCTGTATATCGACGGGCAGATTGACTAAATGGTCGGGCAATAAAAAAGGCAGCGAAATCGCTGCCTTTTTTATGAGTGCAAATTACATCCCCTGTTTCAGGCTTTCCATAATAAACGGATCCAAGTCGCCATCGAGCACGCCCTGCGTATTGCCGATCTCGACCCCCGTACGCAGGTCTTTGATACGGCCCTGGTCCAACACGTAACTACGGATCTGGTGACCCCAGCCAATATCGGTTTTGGCATCTTCCAGCGCCTGTTTTTCTTCGTTACGCTTACTCAGCTCGAGGTTATACAGCGCGCCTTTGAGCATATTCATCGCTTCTTCTTTGTTTCTATGCTGTGAGCGGTCGTTTTGGCATTGCACCACAACACCGGTCGGCAAGTGGGTAATCCGCACCGCAGAATCGGTCTTGTTAATATGCTGACCACCAGCGCCGCTGGCACGGTAGGTGTCAATACGCAAATCCGCCGGGTTGATTTCAATTTCAATCGAATCATCGACCTCGGGGAATATCTGCACGCTGGCGAAACTGGTGTGGCGTTTGGAGTTAGCATCAAACGGAGATTTACGTACCAAGCGATGCACGCCGCTCTCAGTACGCAAAGTACCAAACGCGTAATCACCACTCACCTTGAGTGACGCACCTTTAATACCGGCGATATCGCCCTCGGACTCTTCAAGCACTTCTACCGTAAAGCCTTTGCGCTCGACATAACGCAGATACATGCGCAGCAACATGCCTGCCCAGTCTTGTGCCTCGGTGCCACCACTGCCAGACTGAAACTCAATAAAGCAGTTGTTGGCGTCCATCGGCTGCGAAAACATGCGTTTAAATTCCATCTCGGCGATGATTTTTTCGACTTTTTGTACGTCATCACTGACGCTGAGCAGCGTATCGTCATCGCTTTCTTCGCGTGCCATGTCAAACAGCTCTTGGCTATCGGTCAGCGATTGCGCCACTGAGTCCAGGGTCATGACCACGGTTTCCAGCATGCGTTTTTCTTTGCCCAGCTTTTGCGCTTTTTCGGCGTCATCCCACACTTTGGGGTCTTCAAGCAGGCCGTTAACTTCGGCTAAACGTTGCTCTTTGTTTTCGTAGTCAAAGATACCCCCGAAGGGCAAGGTGACGCTGGGTTAAATCGCTCAAGGCATTGGCGATGGCATTTAGTTGTTCGGCTTCCATAGGATGGGTTTTAAATTGTGTAAAAAGCAGCATTATACCGCAGCTAAAACGGCGATTTTGCGCCATTAGCACGCTTGGCTTCGGTTTCAGATACAGATTTTTGTCACAAACACTGTCACAAAATAGTAAAATCCCTGTCACAAAACTTTGAAACCACTAGGGAGTACCCAATGGCGAATGCCACTTTTGGCCGCATCATGGCTGCAATCAGCCCCAGAAACGATAACTATTTTGTACTGTTTAACCGTTTGGCCGATTGTGCGGTGCGTGGTTCCAAAGTGTTAGCCTTGATGGCTGCAGAGGTTGACCAGGCCGGGTTCCAAAAACATTTTTCCGATATTCGCGACATTGAATCCGAGGCGGACGAGTACACCAAAGAAATCTTGCTGTCGCTACACAAAACCTTTATCACCCCGTTTGACCGCCGCGAAATTCGCGAACTGGCCATGGCACTCGATGACATCATCGACTATATGGAAGCGATTCCACAAAGCGTCGAAATTTACGGCAACAGCAAATTCACACCAGAAATGGTGGCGCTGGCGCAAATCCTGTTGCGTGCGGCTGAAAAAGTGCAGGACGCAGTACACATGCTGTCTGACATGAAAAATGCCGAGCGTATTTTGCGTACCTGTGAAGAAATCAGCAAAATCGAAGGCGAAGCAGACCATATTATGCGTTCCGGCATGCACCGGCTATTTTCTGAAGACCACGATGCACGCACACTGATCCGCTCAAAACAATTGTATGACCTGTTTGAAGAAGCCGTCGACAGCTGTGAAGACGTGGCTGACGTCATCCATGGCGTTGTGCTTGAACGTATTTAAGACCGTCACCAGGAACTCAACATGGATCATGTGATTTTAGTCATGGCGGTGCTGGTCTTCGTCGCCCTGATCTTTGACTTTATGAACGGTTTTCACGATGCAGCCAACTCGATTGCGCTCATGGTGTCTACCCGTTTACTGACCCCGCAGGCCGCTGTGATCTGGGCGGCCTTTTTTAACTTTGTCGCATTTATGTTTTTTGGCCTGCACGTGGCTGATACGGTAGGCAAAGGCATTATTGACCCCAATATCGTCAATAACACGGTCATTTTTGGCGCGCTATTCGGCGCCATCGCCTGGAACGTCATCACCTGGTGGTTTGGTATCCCTTCCTCCTCCTCACACGCCTTGATCGGCGGTTTGATCGGTGCAGGCATGGCGCACTCAGGCACCAAAGGCGTGATTTTAGGCAGCAAGCTGATCAGCACTGGCATTGCGATTATCCTGTCGCCCCTGTTTGGCATGATACTGGCGCTGCTGCTGTCGATTGGCATTATGTGGCTGTTTCAAAAATCCTCGCCCTACAAAATCGAAAGCCGCTTTAACAAGCTGCAATTTATTTCATCCTCGCTGTTCAGCCTGGGCCACGGCGCCAACGATGCGCAAAAAACCATGGGCATCATCACGGTATTGCTATTTGCCAATGGTTATTTGCACGGTGACTTTCATGTACCGTTTTGGGTAGTGATCGCCTGCCAGCTAGCGATGGGCTTAGGCACACTGTTTGGCGGCTGGCGCATTGTGCGCACCATGGGCATGGGCATTACCAAAATTCGCCCAACGGGTGGCTTTGCGGCACAAACCTCGGGCTCGATTGCCTTATTTCTGGCGACCAGCCTGGGGATTCCGGTCTCGACCACGCACACTATTACCGGCGCGATTGTCGGTGTCGGCCTATCCCGTCGCATGACCGCCGTTCGCTGGGGCCTCGCCTCACGAATTGTGTGGGCTTGGGTGCTGACCATTCCCTGCGCCGCGATCATGGCGGCGATTGCTTACCATATTGGTGAAAGCTTGCTGTAAGCTAAAAAGGCAATAAAAAGGGCGCAGACTGCGCCTTTTTTATTTTTTGTCACATTTCTGTCATATAAAATTCTTATGATTTCGTGCATCACAACAGACAACACCAATCACAGGAGTGTATAGATGAAAACCCGTTTGTTCCGCAATACTTTAATGGCCGGTCTGATCGTTCAGGCATTTAGCTTCGCTCACTCAGCAGCGGCTGCGGACAAAATCATCAAGATTGATGGTTCTAGCACGGTTTACCCGATTACCGAGGCCGTGGCTGAAGAATTCCAACGCGCTAAAGGCGTGAAGGTCACTGTCGGCGAATCCGGCACTGGCGGCGGCTTCAAGAAATTCTGCCGTGGCGAAACCGATATTTCAGATGCTTCCCGCCCGATTTCACAAAAAGAAATCGATGCGTGTAAAGAAGGTGGCGTGCAGTTTATTGAACTGCCGATTGCTTACGATGCCTTGACGGTGGTCGTGAACGCTAAAAACGACTGGGTGAAACAAATCACCGTCGCTGAACTGAAAAAAATCTGGGAGCCAGGCTCTAAAGTGAAAAGCTGGAAAGAAGTCAACGCGACTTATCCAGATAAACCAATCAACCTGTATGGCCCAGGCACTGCTTCTGGTACCTTTGACTACTTCACTGAAGCCGTGAATGGCAAAGCCAAAGCCAGTCGTACTGACTACACCCCGTCTGAAGATGACAACGTGTTGGTGCAAGGCGTAGCCGGTAACAACGGCGGGATGGCTTACTTCGGCCTGGCTTACTACCTGGAAAACACCGACAAACTGAAAGCCGTACCAGTGGTGGCTAAAGAAGGCGGCAAACCAGTATTGCCATCTGAAGCGACCGTGATGGATGGGACTTATCAGCCGCTGTCACGCCCATTGTTCATTTACGTAAACGCGACTTCAGCCGCGTTCAAGCCAGAGATTAAAGCGTTTGTGAATTACTACCTGGAAAACGCGCCAGAGCTGGTCAAAGAAGTCAAATACGTGCCACTGCCTAAAGCAGATTACAGCGCCGTAAAAGAACACTTCAAGGCAATGAAACCAGGCACTGGCTTCAACGGCACCTCAGAAGTCGGCGTTAAGATTACTGACTTGTTATCCCGTATCAAGTAAATATAAAAAGGGGCTGCAACGCCCCTTTTTTCTTGATAACCCGGCCTGAACAGTGGTTTATCCGCTAAAATTCTCTCTTGGCAGATCAATACTCTTGATCATCACTCAAAGCTCAATACTATGGCGACTCAAGCAATGCAACTACCTGCACAACTGACCATCAGCCCCAGACTGGCGAAAAATATCCGCCGCAATGTCAAAGAACGGATTATTGAACTGATCCTCATGATGGCAGCCTTGGTTGCGGTCGCCACCACATTTGCCATTGTTGGTGTGTTGTTATACGAATCTCTCAGCTTTTTCAAAACGGTTTCTGTAATCGACTTTTTTACCGATACGCAATGGACCCCGTTATTCGAAGATGCGCATTACGGCATTATGCCGCTGGTTTCCGGCACCTTGACCACCTCAGCTATCGCACTGGCGGTTGCTGTGCCTATCGGCACCATTTCAGCGATTTTTCTGTCTGAATTTGCCTCACATAAAACGCGCGAAATCATCAAACCGATTCTTGAGCTGTTGGTCGGCGTGCCTACCGTTGTCTTTGGTTATTTCGCCCTGTTTTTCGTTACTCCTATGCTGCAAAGCATTTACCCAGAATTGCCTAGCTTTAACATGCTAGGTGCCGGGATTGTGATGGGCGTCATGATTATTCCGTATATTGCCTCCATGTCTGAGGATGCCATGCGCGCCGTGCCGATGAGCATGCGTGAAGGCTCTTATGCCATGGGTGCGACCCGCTTTCAGACCGCGATTAAAGTGGTGACGCCAGCTGCGATCTCTGGCATCGTGGCGGCATATATTCTGGCGATTTCTCGTGCGGTCGGCGAAACCATGGTAGTGGCGATTGCCGCAGGTCAGCAACCTAACCTCACCTTTAACCCGCTAGACAGCGCAGCCACCATTACCGCGTATATCGTCCAAGTCGCGATGGGTGACTTGCCGCACGGTAGCATCGGTTATCAAAGTATTTTTGCCGCTGGCCTGGTATTGATGGCCATGACCTTGTCATTCAATATTTTCGGTCACTGGGTACGCAAGAAATACCGCGAAAGCTACTAATAAATAGTCTTATTACTGACACATAATCACCATACACTGCCAGTAGCCAGACTACTGGCCAATGCGGAAACCACACACCATGGAACATAAAGCTTCTGTCCTCGAAAATCTGGCCGACGTACGCGCCATGATTAAACGCCACAAGCGCAATGACACCTTGTTTGCCACCCTCGGCCTGATCTGCCTGATGCTAGGTTTAATGACATTGATGCTGCTGTTCTGGCAACTGATTGCCGATGGTCATCCAAAATTCACCCTGGATTTCCTGACGGAGTTTCCATCCCGCCGGGCGGGCCGTGCTGGCCTGTTGTCTGCGTGGGTGGGCTCATTATTGGTAATGTCGGTCACCTTTTTGACTGCCGTGCCAGTAGGTGTTGCCGCTGGGTTATACCTGGAAGAATATGCGCCAAAAAACTGGTTTACTGACCTGATTGAAATCAACGTGTCTAACCTGGCTGGCGTGCCTTCCATCATTTACGGTTTGCTGGCATTGGGCTTGTTTGTCTACATGCTGGACTTCGGCCAGAGCATCCTCACTGCGGGTTTAACCTTAGGCCTGCTGATTCTGCCGATTGTGATTGTCTCCACCCGTGAAGCCATTCGCGCCATCCCAGTCTCTATCCGCGAAGCCGCCTATGGCGTCGGTGCCACCAAATGGCAAGTCGTTTACGACCACGTATTCAAATACTCTTACGGCGGCATCCTCACCGGTATTATTATCGGCATGGCGCGCGCCTTGGGTGAAACTGCGCCGATTATTACGATTGGTGCGCTGACCTTTATCGCCTTCTTGCCACCAAGCCCGATCACCACCGAGCCACCCTTCCTTAACTTTGAATGGTTGTCTTCAGGCTTTACCGTGATGCCGATTCAAATGTTTAACTGGTTGTCGCGCCCTGACCATGCGTTTCACGTCAATGCGGCCGCCACTGGTGCACTGATTATCGTTGTCACACTGTTAATGAACGGTGCAGCCATCTGGTTGCGCTACAAAATCCGTAAAAATATTAAATGGTAATGCCACACAAGATTTAGGAAACTCCATGGCCACTGTCACTACTGCAATAAAAGCCGAAGCACGCGATTTAAACTTTTTTTATAGCAACGGCGCCCGCGCACTCAAAGGCATCTCCATGCCTTTGTATGAAAACAAAATCACGGCGCTGATTGGCCCTTCCGGTTGCGGAAAATCCACCTTCCTGCGCTGTTTTAACCGTATGCACGATTTGTATCCTGGCAATAAATATCAGGGCGAGATCGTCATGCACCCAGACAATACCAATGTGCTGGATAGCGGCGTAGACCCGATTGAAGTGCGTATGCGTATCAGCATGGTGTTTCAGAAACCGAACCCGTTTCCAAAATCCATCTACGAAAACGTGGCCTATGGTCTGCGTGTGCGCGGCGAAAACAACAAGCGCATCATGGACGACAAGGTAGAAGAAGCGCTTAAAGGCGCGGCCTTGTGGAACGAAGTGAAAGACCGTTTGCACGACCTGGCCTTTAACCTCTCTGGCGGCCAGCAACAACGTTTGTGTATCGCCCGTGCCTTGGCCACCGACCCGGAAATCATGCTGTTTGACGAGCCGACCTCTGCGCTGGACCCGATCGCGACCGCTAACATCGAAGAGCTGATGGTAGAACTGCGCAGCAAGCTGACGATTCTGGTGGTGACGCACAATATGCAACAGGCGGCGCGCGTGTCTGACTACACCGCCTATATGTATCTTGGCGAGCTGATCGAGTACGATGATACAGACAAAATTTTCACCAACCCAGGCCGTAAAGAAACCGAAGACTACATTACCGGCAAGTTTGGTTAATGCCTGTCTGAATAAAAAACGCCACATCATGTGGCGTTTTTTTATGTGTGTCTTGTTACGGCGTTAATCCATCATACTCGGGCTCCAGAAAGCCTGATGAATGTAGCTTGCAGCCAATAGCCGTTGCGTCACGGCATCCAGCTCATCACTATTAATGGCTGCGGCTAGTAACTCCACCTCAATCTCTACGCAGTCATTGCCAAAGGCATGCATCTGTAAATGCTTGGTTGGGTATTGCGCCTCGGCTAGCATACTTTCTAACAAGGCTAACGCCTCTTTCTGATGCTGCCGTAACGCAATCACATAAATGGTGGTGGTCGACTCTACACGCAAAGTATCAATCGGCTTGCGGTTAATCTGATTCACCACGGGCCGTAACAGCGTATTGGTTGCCAACACAAACAAGGTGCCTAACACCGCCTCTAATAACAAATCCGCGCCCGCACACGCGCCCACTGCCGCCGAGCCCCACAACGTTGCCGCCGTGTTGAGCCCGCGCACATTACCTTCTTCACGCATAATGACACCAGCGCCTAAAAAACCAATGCCCGAGACCACGTAAGCCACCACGTGCACAGCCCCCTCATTGCCAGTCAGGCGATTGGCCATATCGACAAAAATAGCGGCGCCGACGGCGACCAACACATTGGTACGCAAGCCCGCCGTGCGCTGCCGATACTGGCGTTCAAACCCAATCACGGCACCGCAGACAAACGCCGTCGTCAGGCTGAGCAATGAATCGGCCAAAGAGATCAGGTTAATATTTTGAATGGCCTGCAATGTCATGACGATCCTTAAAAAGCGATTGTGTGTATTTGAGCTTTAAGCAACCAGGCAGCATTGTAAAGCAAGCCGTCTGACATGACACTGACACAGAAGATCTCGGCAAACTCGTTAAAATGAAAGTTACCAAATCAATAAAAGCTTAGGTAGACTGCGCATTTACCAACCAACAATCAAGGAGAGAACAATGACGGCGTTTTTAATTGCAGATGTTTTAGTCAAAGATGATCAGTGGGTGCCTGAATATGCAAAGCATGTGCACCTGATCGCTGCAAAACATGGTGGCAAATATTTGAGCCGTAGTGGCAATATAGACGTGCTTGAGGGTAAACCACTAGAAAATACTTTGATTGCGTTGATTCAGTTTCCGAACAAAGAATCTGCATTGGCGTTTGCGAATGATCCTGAGTATGCACCCTATGCCAAATCTAGACAGGATGGCACTGAAAGCCGTTTTCAGTTGATTGATGATACTGATGTTGCAGGAAGCATCCCTTACCTTCCCAAATAAAGTCTCAGGGACACCTGCGAGAGAATCCAGTGGTGCAATCGCTTAAATCTTCGAGTGTATTGCACCAGCTTACAACGCATTAAAACACAGGCAGCAACCAAAAGCATTTCACTCAGCAGCGCATGGCCTCAAGCAACTGCAGAGGCCGCCATGGGCATATGCGCCAACATCAGGCGCTCATAGCACTCAAGCAACTTGTTTGCCTGCGCATCGCTGGACCACACCTGCTCGACATACCGTTTGCCTTGCTTACCGACACGCTCACGTAATTGATGGTCTATGAGCAAGGTTTGTACTTGCTCGGCAAAGTGCAATTCATCATCCTTGGCAATCAAGGCGCCCTGCTCCTGACGCAAGATAGAAGCAGTGCCCAACTCAGCAATCGCCACCACCGGCGTAGACTGTGCCATGGCTTCCAGCAATACCAGTCCCTGTGTTTCGCTCTTGGAGGCAAATACAAAAATGTCTGCCGACTGATAGGCGGCGTTCAAACCAATCACTCTATCAAGATAGCCCAAGAACATCACGTGTGACTGTAAGCCTTTATCACGCGCCATTTTTTTGAGCATGGCTTCGGCCGGGCCTTCCCCCGTAATCACCAACAACACTTCCGGGTGGTCCTGAATCACCAGTGACAGCATTTCTAGCAAAAATTGTATATTTTTTTCATAGGCAACACGGCCCACAAACAGCAACAACGGGCGTTGTGCCGGAATGCCATATTTCTGTCTAAACGCGGCACCGTCGCCAGGCACAAAACGCGAAGCATCCAGCCCGGTCGGAATCACGCTGATTGGTGTCGTCACGCCATATTGCTGCAAGACCTCGCGCATCTGTGCCGAAGGCGAGACCACGGTATCGACCTGCTGACACTGCTTGCGCGACACGCTTTGTGCAATACGCACCGCCCATTTGCGTGGCACCCACGGCAAGTAGTGATGCATGTAATCCTCAAAAAAGGTGTGGTAGGTTTCGACCACGGGCACTTGCAGTTTTTTGGCAATTTTGAGCCCGGCATAGTGCGCAATAAAAGGCGTGTGGATATGCACCAGGTCATAATCCCCAGGATGCAGGGTGTTGGCATACGCCATCAAGGCCGACCATTTCATTAAATAGTCTTCTGGGTCAAACACGATTTTGCGTGCGTCTATGCGGGTAATCCAGCGCTCGTCTGCGGAGGCGGGCTGGCCTGGATACTGCGGTGCAATCAGATGGACGACATGGCCCTGCTCGCGCAAACTTTCAGCAAAGGTCCGTATGCTGGTAGATACGCCATTCACGCGCGGGAAATACACATCTGAAATCATCAATATTTTCATGCAGGATTCCGAGTTAACAAATTTCACACAGCTTAACAAGCAATCGTGATGCTTTTATGACGAAAATCGCTTTCATATCAACGTCATACAGCATTCATCCAACTGTCATCTAGCAAGCGCAAAGTGCGCCCATGTTGATCCGCACCCTACTCATCAGTTTGTTACTGTTACTGGCGCTACCCAGTGAGGCACATGCCTGGGGCTTGTATTCGCACGTTGCTTATACCCACCAGTGGCTGCAAGCGTTGCCGTTGCTGCCCCTGCCTTGGCTGGGCGTGATGCGGCGCTACCCGACGCTGGTGATGGCCGGTGCCTGCCTGCCCGACCTGGCCGTGGTATCGCGCACCTTTAACCATAGCCATGGTTGGGGCATGGGCCAGCAATTGCTGCATACCAAAAACGAACGGCAACTGGCGCTGGGCATCGGCTACAACGTCCATTTGCTGACGGATGTGGTCGCCCACCAGCACTTTGTGCCCACCTTTGAAGCCAAATGGCAGCACCACAGTGTGCTCACGCATGCCGCCGCCGAATGGGCGATGGATGCCTATCTGCAGACGCCAGGCTTGCCCTCACCTGGCAAATTACTGCGCATACACCGCAAAACCATCGTCGACACGCTGACACCCGCCTGGCAATGTGACGCTGACATCGTCAATAAAGCCGTGTCTCGCCTGGCGAGTGCCGACCAGGCCTTGCGCCTGTCGCGTATCCCGCAATATCTGCTGCACCGCTACCGCAAGCTGGATAACGAGTTTGAACACAAACTGGGCTACTATCGCGGCCAAGTCAGCCTGGCCTTACACGACCTGCCGCAATTGCTTAACGGCACCTTCCCGTCGCTACACGCCGAGCATATCAACCTGGGCATGGAGCAACTCGATGACTGGCGCCAAAAGTGCTTGCAGGATGCGCGCTTGCGACCCACGCGGGCGATACAAGCATTTGAGCATTATCAGCCTCAATGGTTTAACCAGCCGGACTGCTAACTCACCGACCGGACTTGAATCTGATGGGATTGCCGCCATCTAAGAGGCATATATCCTAACAAGCCTCCGGACCCAACCTGCATGCCACCACTCCGTTTTCTGATTGTGACCACCACGTTGGTGGGTCTTTTACACTACTACATTGGCGCACGCCTGCTGGGTGATTTACCGTGGCCTAATGTGGTCGTCTGGCTGGGCTGGGCAGGGTTGATCGCCTCTGCGTTATTACAACCGGTGGCCTTTCTGGCCCGCGGATTCAGCAACCAATCCTTACGCGATGGTGTCAGTTGGGTGGCCATGACGGTGATGGGGCTGTTCTCATCCTTGCTGGTATTCACCGTGCTACGCGATGTGCTGTTACTGACGATGGCAGGCTTGCATGCCATGCATCTACTCCAAATAGACTTCACGGCGCTGGAAAAACAATCGGCGTTTTTGGTGGTGACGGCCGCTTTGTTGATCAGCATCATTGGCTTTTTTAATGCACGCAAACTGGCGCGCGTGGTCAACGTCACCGTGCCATTGCGCGACTTACCAGAGAGTTTGCATGGCTTTAAGATTGTGCAGATCAGCGATATTCATGTTGGTCCCACCATCAAGCAAGGCTATCTCTCGCGCATCGTACAACAAGTGAATTCTTTAGAGGCCGACCTGATTGCCATTACCGGCGACCTGGTCGACGGCCGTGTGCATGAACTGGCCGAACATACGCGGCCATTAGCCACGCTGGAGGCGCGTCACGGTAGTTTTTTTGTGACGGGGAATCATGAGTATTACTCAGGCGCACTGGCCTGGATTCATGAGCTGGAGCGCCTCGGCGTTCGCGTATTGCTGAATGAACACGTACAGCTCACGCACGAAGGCGCCACACTGGTGCTGGCTGGCGTTACAGACTACACCGCAGGCAGTTTTTATGACGACCATCACAGCGACCCACAAGCGGCCATTGCTGGTGCGCCTGCCGATGCGCCTAAAATATTGCTGGCGCACCAGCCACGCAGCGCAGAAGCGGCTGAAGCCGCAGGCTTTGACTTGCAGCTGTCTGGCCATACCCACGGTGGCCAATTTTGGCCGTGGAAATACTTTGTGCCGCTACAACAACCTTATGTCGCTGGCCTGCATCGGCTGCAGGACTTATGGATTTATGTCAGCCGCGGCACCGGGTATTGGGGCCCGCCGAACCGCTTTGGCTCGCCCTCTGAAATCACCTGCCTGACGCTGGTAGCAGCCAACGATTAACAACGAAAGAGACACTTAGGCCGCTGCGGCCCGACGCCGGTAACGTATATCCGGCACATAAGTGGCCAATAACACCCCTAACGCCAGCAACAAATAGATCGTGCGTAACGGGTAATCAGTGACAAAGCTGGCGGTGGCGGGTTTGGCTGCCAGCGCATGGTAAAAGGCTTCGTTATCAGCACCTTTCAAATAACTGCCTTTAAACTCCTCGGCCAGCGATTTCAGGTAATCCTCCTCCAGTTGCGACAGCATGCGGTCATATTCGGCATAAGCCACAGGCGGATCTGGTTCATCCTGGCTGGCATCCGCATACGTCACGCCCACTGCACCCGCGTTATTATTGTCACTCACCGGCCAATCGCCCACTTTTTTGTTGGCTGAGTTATAGCGTGGAATCGCTACTTTTTGCGTGCCGCCAACCCCAATAAAGGTAAAAAACTCGCCTATCTGCACCCCACTCAAATCTTGCTTGATGGTCACATTCACGCGCGGCGCTTCATCGCCATCAGTGAAAAACAGCATTTGCGCCGGTTGGTTGAGTGCGTCATAAACATGGGTCGCCGCATGCACGGCAAAACTGAGGCGGCTATTGCCTTTCCAGGCCATGCGCCACTCCAGATGATCAATGCCATCGCTGATCACATCCAGATTTTTGCACACTTCCAGCGGTGTTTGCAGCATGGCAATATTGTCCGAGGCAAAAATCCCCAGGCTAAAATACGTGCCGCAAGGCGCTTTATGCACCAGTTGCTTCATTAAATGCTGGCTATAAGCCAGGCGACTCACGGCTTGTTGCTGCAGTGTTTCATCCTCAGCATTCATGCTTTGCGAAATATCCGCAATCAGCAGATAGTGCTGCACGTGTTGCCTGAGCTGGATTTCTGGCTTAAGCAAGGCCAGCAGTACCAGCAGCAGGGCAAGCCCATACAACACCGGCTCATAATATTGTTTTAACCAAGTGAGCCACTTCATTATGGCAATCCTATCGGCAGGTTACTGAGTTCCATGTGCGACTGCTCTTTGCTGGCACCCTGCATGCCGCGTGCCATCACCGAGTGCAACAAAGCCAGGTTGAACTTGGCCGCTTTGTCGTCTGGTTGCAACCGTAACGACTGCTCATAGGCAATTTTGGCCTGGGTGAAGGCGTAACGGGCTTCGTCTTGAAACGAGCCATCTTCGTTCACCGTGCGCACCAGGCCAGACAAAAACAGGTTATTGCCAATATTAAAATGAATATGCGGCAACTCGCTGGCGGGCGGCGACAATTCCAGCGCCTGGCCATAGCTTTGCACCGCGTGCTTGTAATCGCCATGCAAGCCTTGATCATAGGCGGCCGTGAACTTCTGCAAGGCCGGTGAACCGCCCTGCTTGATCACCACCCCGCCTTGAATCTGCTGATTAAGCGCACGCAACTGATAAAGTTGCCAGCCAAAATACACTACGCCAAGCAAGCCCAGCGTGGTCACCACTGCCCATAACGCATTGGCATTTTTTCGATAGATAGTCATTAATACACCTTTATCTGTTTAATCAACACCAGGCCCAAGCCCAGTATGAAAGCGATCACCATCAAGTCTTTGGCATAATCATGGCCAGGAATCATGACGCCGTACTGAATCACATTCTTCTCTTTGGCATCAATTTCACGTAATGCAGACTCGAGCGCAGTGGCGTTATCCGCCTCAAACGCCTTGTATTTCACATTCAATGACTGAAAAAAACGATCCAGCGCAATCGCCTCTGGCAAATGGTCGTCATCGTAAACATTGTCGGTAAAAATACTGATGTCATCCGGCTCGCGCAGCACAATCCAGTACAAGTTAAGTTTTTTGCCCACCAGCTGCTTGCGAATCTGGTATTTGACGCGTGGGCTCAATTTACCAGCGCCATCTGATAACAATACAATCGCGCGTGAACCAGTGCTAGCAATATTTTCAAACAAGGTCACGGCATTGGTGATGCCCGCGCCAATATTGGTCTGGTTAAGCGCAGGCCCAGTCGCCGCCTGAATCGCGGCATGAATACCGTCGCGATTGGTGGTGATTTTCATGCCATACAAAGCCGAGTTGGTGAAACCGACCACGCCCATCATGTCGTCTGGCCGCGAGTCAATAAACGCTGTAATCAAACGTCTGGCGGCGGCGGATTTGATTTCTGCGGCATGACCACCGGTGGCCTGTCCGGCAAACGGGTGATCCATGCTCACGCTGCGGTCAATCACGAACACACTTTGTGCGCCCTTGCCGATTTTTTGCTCCTGGTGGCTATCGCCTTGCGGCCCGGCCAAAGCCAGCACCAGGCATAGCAATAACAGGCTAGTGGCCGCTTTAACCAATAAGTTGATACGCTCAGAAAACGCATCCACTGGCACCATCTCCAGCCAGGAGTAGGCTTGCGCATGCCGGCTTTTGAGCAGGAACGGTACCGCCGCGACTGGTAACAGCAGCAAGAACCAGGGGTGTAAGCAATGCATCACACTCTCCGTTCACAAGCACGCAACTCACGCGCCAAGGCTTTGCATTGCTGCAAGTACTCGGTCGCGGCTGGTAATTGCCCACCATACAAAAGGGCATTCGCCTGGGCAAAAAACGCTTGTATCTGTGACTCAAACGATTGAAATACTGGCTGTTGCTGCACAAATGCATGCACCTCGCTACCCAGCAATTGCTGGCCATAATGCTGATTAAAGGCATGCTGCATCATTAACGCAGCCTGCTTTTGCCCGTCTGCCGTGGCAGGCAGGCGCTTCAGGCGACGATATGCATGGGCAAAATGGCCATTCATCATCGGCAACCAGGTCCAGTCGGCGTTGCGATACAACAGGATGAGCCCGCCGAGCACGGCCAGCAACGCACTTAAACCAAGCCCAAGCTGTGTGGTTTGAGTCTCGACCAAGCTGGGCCGATATTGCGTAATCAGCGTTGGTTTGGCCGGATGCAAGCGGTCTGGCAATTGTGACATCAGCCAAAAGCGCCAGGCAGGTAACTCAACTGTTGCGCCGCTATTAAAGCTCACGCGCTCCGCCGGTAACTGCAACTGCACTGGCTGGCCGCTATTGGCAAACACCTGGTATTCAAACTGTAGTGTATAAATTTTCTTACCATCTTTGACCGCACTACTCACCGCTAACTGGCGTAACTCGATGCCATGACGTTGCAGGCCTTTTAACGGCAAGTTGCTGTCATTGAGCTGGTCTTGCGCCGCCACCGCGACTTGCAGGCTGCGTTGCAACACATCGCCCAGTTGTATGCCAGCATAATGTGCCGGATTACGCACGTTAAGAACCTGCGCAGCCGCTGGCGATGTTGCCGCGACTGGTGTCTCGGCCCCTGCTGGCATGGCCACCAGGCCGACCACCAGCCATGCTAGGAATATCTGTTTCATCACGATACTTTCTGTTTCATGCTCATGCCTTCAACACCAGGTCTTCAACACCTTGTGATCGACACCATGGCACTCTAATGAATAAGTTGCTCAAAATAATCCGACAGCAACGCGGCTTCAAATTGCCCGGCCACGTAGAGTGGACGGATATCAAAGCGCGCAAACAGCTGATCCAGCGCCTGTTTGCGCTGCTCAAACTGCTCGGCAAACTGGGCGCGGATGGCCTGGCGGAAAAAAATGGTTTTTTGCAGACCGGTTTCCGGATCTTGCAGATTGCCAAACCCAAACCGCGGCAAGCGCTCATACTCTTGCGGATCCCATAACACGATGGGAATCACCTGATGATTGGACATACCGTTGAGTGCCTGCTCAATCAGGCTCAATGGCAGATGAAAATCCGAAATCCAGAATACCAGCCCTTTTTGCTGGCCTAGCCAGCCAGTCGCCTCGATAATGCCGCGGCCATCTTTGTGCGTATTGTGAAACTCGGCCAGCTGAGCAATGGTGTCAAATGACTGGTGCGCATGATGCCCGGGCGACTGGCTCAAGTGCGGAATCACCGCGTGGTCATAGCTCACCATGCCAAACAAGTCGCTGTTTTCATGTGCCGAGCAGGCAATAGACGCGGCCACCGCTTGCAAGGTCTCCAGTTTGCTGGTCTGCCCCTGAAACTGCATTGAACTGGACACATCACAAATCGCGTACAGCGGGCTGGAGGCCTCTTGCTTAAACACGCGCACCTGCACCTGCTCATAAGGGTCGCGCAAGGTTTGCCGCAAGTCCACGCGCCTGGCATCCGGGTAGTCGACCAATGACACATGCTTGCTGAACTCATCGCCTGGCCCACGCTGCATGCCTAAATGCTCACCGGCATGCACACTGGCTGAGCGCCACGGCACCTGATAAAAAAACGGCTGTGCGTAGGCCGGAATCATGCTGCCTTGGCCCGTGCCGGGACGCTGACGCTGGCCAGAATCTGATTCGTCAGCTCACGTGAAAGCTGGGTACGGCGGCTTTCAAACATCGGGTTTAGCACCAGGCGGTGAGCGATAATCTCGTGGAACACGGCATGAATATCTTCAGGATACAGGCTGTCGCGCTGCATCAGCCAGGCATGTACACGTGCCGCCTTGAGTAACATGCCCATGCCACGCGGGCTCGCGCCGGTATGAATCAGGCGATTCACATCGACGCTATCCAACTGGATACCAAACGCCGCTGGTGATTGTGTGGCTTGCCACAAGTCCAGCGCATAATCCTCCAGCACATCACTGGCGCGAATATGGCTTTGTAATACATCCGAGAACGCATTGAGCTGGTCGTAAGCCAAGACGCCGCCCTGCACTTGCTGGGTCAAGCGTTCGGCGTGTTGAAATTTCACGTCAAACATCAACGCTTTGCGCAATTCACGGTCTTCAGGAATCTCAATCGGGATTTCCATCATAAAGCGGTCGCGGGCGGCGGATGGAATTTCAAAGGTTTCGTTTTTTTCAACCTGGTTACGGTCGGCAAACACCAGCATGTGCGGCAAGCGGTATTCTTTTTTAAACGCATTGACATGGCGCTCGGCCATCACACGCAACATTAGCGCATGCACTTGCGGGCGGGCACGGTTGATCTCATTAAAGAAAAATACCGAGAGTTGCTCGCCTGCGCGCAATAACGGGCCTTCTTCGACTTTCGGGCGACCATCTTCCCCTAAAAAAGTATGGTAAATCAGGTCGTTAGGCATTAAATCCACCGTGCCTTCAATACGCTCATAGGCACCACCGAGGCCGCGCGCAATCGATTGCAGCAACGTTGTTTTACCGACGCCGACACCGCCTTCGAGCAGCACATGGCCACGCGCAAAAATAGCGATATTAATGGCGCGAATGGCTTTATCCTGGCCAACAACGACTTTTTTTACTTCATTTTCTAGCGTGAGCGCATGATCGCGCCAATCCGCCAATTGTGTTGCAATGGAGACAGATGTCATGGGTATCCCTTGTTAACAAATTCAGCCAGGGCTATGATGCCTAAGTAGCCTCTGGAATGGAGTGTTCTGACATCTGGTTGCAATTTGCGTTTAGTCACGCTAATATGCAGACAGGTCTGTTCACTTTTTTCTAGTCTACTGCAGCCATTGAAAAGAAAGCAAGCGGATTTTTAGGGGTGATGGTGAATTTATTAACAATCGTGAATCAGACCAGACAGCGATACGGGCGCACATGCAAGGCCTATGCCATGCATAGCTTGTGGACGCTTGGATTAAAGCAATGGGGCAAGCATGCACCCTTTTATAAGCTGCGTCATGAACTGGCAGGGTGGAACAGGCAACGTCTTGCACAAGGCGGCGCAACCAACGTGCTCAATGTCCAAGACATTGCCACCATTCGCCAGTTGATAGACAACGCACAGCAACAATCGGTGGTGACATTGTCCCCCACCCTGCTCGACCAATGGTTTTTTCTCGCGGTGGGCGCGATACAGGTGCAATCGCAAACCGGCAGCAGCCAGGCCTGGCAGTTATTTGACCAGTCTGTGCACAGCCAATTGACGCAGCCAGCGTTTCATCGCTCACTGTCGTTTGGCGTCCTCGTGAGTTTATGCGTGGTTTGGATGGCGTTCGCGCCAGTCAAACAAAAACAGATACAACCAGCTTTGTCACCGCTGGAAACTGCGGCAGATCAGGCCACAGGCGGCACGGTGGATCCAGTCACAATGAGCTTGCTCAATCTGGCCTACCAAAAAATGCAAAATGGCAGCTGCCAATTGCCGCAAGCCGCCATGCTGCCAGAAAGACAACGACAAGCGTTTATCTTGTTTGTGACAGAAGGTAGGGTCGATGCTGACCAGGTAGAACACTTGCGGCAAGCACTGGGATACGTCAGTTGCCTGTATCCGCAAGAACTGATGCGGCCGCAAGGGCGTGATCGTTTACCAAGAGAATAAACGCGAAAGCGCAAGCGAAAGATCGGGAACCCTGCAAGTCGGGATTAAAAGGATAAGTGATGAACATGCGAGAAAAAATACTGAATATCGCCAGCAGCCTGTTTGATAGCAGAGGCATACAGGCTTCGGGCGTTGACACCATCATACTGGAAGCAGGCGTGGCCAAAGCCACGCTGTATAAACACTTCCCCAGCAAAAACCAGCTGATTACGGCCTATCTGCGTGATAAGTCAGACAAATTTTATGCTTGGCTCAATACGCAGCTTGCATCGAAAAAAACCGAGTCGCTTGAGTTATTGTTATTGCTATGCGAACTAATGGAACAATGGATCAGCCAGCCAGAGTTCCGCGGCCTGCCTTTCCATATTGCGGCGGTTGAATTCCCGGAAGCTGAGCATCCTATCAACCAGTACTCCGTGGTCTTGTCGGCTGAATTGCAAGGCTATTTATGCAAAATTGCCCGCCACGCCGGTGCCAAAGACCCAGAGGCACTTGGTCAGCAGCTCACCATTTTGTTTGAAGGGGCAGCTTTAGTTGAACGCCTGGCCCCTAACAGCGGCGCAGCCACACGCGCCAAACTGGCGGCCATCACGCTGGTGCGTAACGCGGTGTAATCTCCCCGGCTGCTACCCGTGTCTAGGTAGCAGCCAGTGGATACTTAAGCCGATGCTTTTAGCGTATAGACTTGCGCAATGCACTGCGTGGCCATGGTGGCCACATTGAATAACTCAGCCTGTGTTGCACCGCTAGCCGCCTGCACGGCCATGCCCTGATGCACTGTCATCACCAGCTTGGCCAGTATCACCGGATCGGCTGTCGCCACTAAATCCTGTTCGCTCACCGCACGTGCAAAGCGCTGCGCCAGTTGCCTTTCAAGCGTCTGGCGATACCCGCCTAGTAAGGTCTTGATTTCAGCTGACTCGGCACTACATGCCAATGCCCCCTGCGTCACCAGGCAGCCGACAGGATGCGACTGATCCGCGAGCATCTGCGCCGCCTGCGACAACATTAACTGGACCACGGCCACGGCGGTCGGCTGCGCCAATGAAGCTGCCAGAAAACTCGCTGGGCCTTGCACGTAACGCTCAAGCGCCTTTTTAAACAAAGCCTCTTTGCTGCCATAGGCGGCGTAAATGCTGGCTTTATTCATATTCATCGCCGACATCAAGGTGCTCATGGAAGCGCCTTCATAGCCATGTTGCCAAAAGACATGCATGGCCTTCTCTAAGGCAGTCTCGTAGTCAAAAGCCACAGGCCTGCCGCGTTTTTTAGCAAGTGTTTCTATCGTCATCTCATTCATCTGTGTGATTTTTAAAATATTATACCACTCGGTAAAAAATATGTTGACAACTTTATGAGCCATGATTTAGTATTTGTTTACCGATTGGTATTTAATAATTAAAGCATCACTAACTAGGAGTTCAACATGAGTGTTTCACAACAGCGCATTGCATTGATTACAGGCGGCAACCGTGGTATCGGCTTTGAAACAGCCAAAAAACTGGGCGAACAAGGCATTAAGGTCATTATCGGTGCCAGAGATTCGCACAAAGGTGCGCAGGCCGTGGATGCACTGAAAGCCCTGGGAGTAGACGCAGAATATCTGCACTATGACGCTATGCAGTCCAACGCACCACAAGCGGTCGCCGCAGCCTTAGAATCGCGTTTCGGCAAACTGGATATTTTGGTCAACAATGCAGGCATGCTTAAAGAAGAACTGATCGGCCAAAACAACACCTTAACGGTAGATCAAGACACTCTGAAAACAACCTTTGAAGCTAACTTTTTTGCCGTGGTTGCGCTCACACAGGCACTGATCCCCTTGCTGCAACGCTCCCCTGCCGCACGCATTGTTAACTTATCCAGCATCCTCGGCTCACAAACCCTGCATAGCGCACCAGACTCGCCGATTGAAGCTGCCAAAGGCCTTGCTTACAACGCCTCTAAAACCGCACTCAATATGTTTACCATCCACCTGGCACATGCCTTAAAAGAGACTCATATTAAAGTTAACTCGGCCCATCCTGGCTGGGTCAAAACCGAGTTAGGTGGGGCCAATGCGCCTATGGAAATCAGTGACAGCTGGAAAACCTCTGTCAGGCTAGCGACGCTGGACGAGCAAGGCCCAAGCGGTGCTTATTTTCATGAAGACCAGCCTCTGCCATGGTAAACAGCGCCAACAAGCGCTTAGCGTTTAAGCGCAAACTGGTGTTTGCGCTGTTGATGTCTTTGGTCACGGTCAATATTGTCAGCGTGTCGATTTTATTGATTAATCATGTGCCAACCGTGGTGTTTTTTCAGAAATGGCTCACCAGCATTAGCGTCGCTTGGCCGATTGTGTTTATTAGCATTTTGCTGATTGCACCCTCATTATTGCGATTGACGGAATGGCTGGTTAAAGAGCCTGCTTAGGCACCTACTCGCTGTTGCATGAGAAAAAGCGTTGCCTTGGTAACGCTTTTCGCCCACTCATCCCTCCCACCACGCTGCCGACATCCAAAACGCGCACCGTGCCTTGATATATTTCCATATTTGTGGAAATATAGTCATATGAACAATCAACAAGCCGTGACTTTACTTTCTGCGATTGCTCAGGAAGCCCGATTGGATATTTTCAGATGTTTGGTGCAAGCCGGACCGGCAGGCTTATCTGCGGGCGCGATCTCGCAAACCTTGCAGATCCCCAACAGCACCTTGTCGTTCCACTTAAAAGCGCTAAGCCATGCCGGCATGATCAGCGCCCAACAAGAAAGCCGGTTTATTTATTACTCAGCCAATTATCAAAGCATGAATAGCCTGCTGGCTTATTTAACAGAAAACTGTTGCGCTGGACAGCAAGCGTGCTGTCCAGACGTCATCTGTGCATCCTCAAAGGAGTAAACATCATGAAACGTATTCATCTCCATGTCTCAGTCGATGACCTGGCAAAAAGTATTTCTTTTTACAATACGCTGTTTGGCGCTGCGCCTACCGTTGTAAAAGATGACTATGCCAAGTGGATGATGGAAGACCCACGAGTCAATTTTGCAATTAGCCAGCGCGGCGCGAAAGCGGGTTTAGACCATGTTGGGATTCAGGTTGAGAGCGATGAAGAATTAAGCGAGATTCGGTGCAGACTTGAAAAAGCGGATATGGATATGTTGACGCAAGCGGGCACGACTTGCTGCTACGCAAAATCAGACAAGCATTGGGTACAAGACCCGTCAGGAATTGCATGGGAAACCTATCGCACGCTTGAGAGTGCGCCAACGTTCAACAATGCGACTGAGCAGACAGCACCTGAAGGTGCTTGCTGTGCCCCTACACAATCCATTCAATTGATAAAACGTACTGAAAAGACGAGCAATGAAAACAAATCAAGCTGCTGTTAACTCCCCCCCCAAAATGAGTCGTTTTGAGCGACACCTCACTTGGTGGGTGTTTGCATGCATTGTTGCAGGCATCACCTTAGGCAAGGCTGCCCCGCAACTGTTTGAGGCAATAGCTGAAATCAAGATTGCTGAAGTGAATTTACCCGTCGCTGTCTTGATATGGTTAATGATCATTCCCATGCTCTTGAAGATCGACTTCAGCGCCATGGGCGAAGTGTTTAATCATGCCAAAGGCATAGGCGTTACTCTCTTTATCAACTGGGTGATTAAGCCATTGTCTATGGCGCTGCTAGCGTGGATATTTATTCGTCATCTATTTGCTGACTTATTACCTGTGGCACACATTGATAGTTATATTGCTGGTTTAATTTTATTAGCGGCAGCCCCTTGTACCGCCATGGTATTCGTGTGGAGTAATCTTTGCGATGGTGATCCCAAATTCACACTATCGCAGGTTGCCATTAATGACACCATCATGCTGTTTGCATTTGCACCCATTGTTGCCTTGCTGTTAGGGCTGTCCAGCATAGTCGTGCCATGGAATACCCTGTTCATCTCAGTCGTGTTATTTATTGTTGTGCCAGTGATGATGAGTCAGATACTCAGAAACGTATTATTGCAAAATGGTGCGCAATCACTCCATCGCACATTAAAAACATTACAACCCCTCTCTCTTAGTGCGCTACTTATTACGCTTGTGCTGCTGTTTGCATTTCAGGGTCAGCAAATCCTGAATCAGCCAGTGGTGATCTTACTGCTATCAGTGCCTATCATCATTCAAGTCTACTTAAACTCAATGCTGGCTTATTGGCTGAACAAAAAATTCAAGGTGGCACACTGCGTAGCAGGTCCATCAGCTTTAATCGGTGCATCAAACTTCTTTGAATTGGCGGTGGCAACTGCGATTGCATTGTTTGGGTTTAACTCAGGTGCTGCGTTAGCAACAGTGGTGGGCGTATTGATTGAAGTACCCGTGATGCTGTCTATCGTCGCCATCGTCAACCGCTCTAAACATTGGTATGAAAGCATTTAATATGAACATCTTGTTTTTATGTACTGGCAACTCTTGCCGATCGATTATTGCTGAGGCGACCTTTAATCACCTGGCACCAACCGGCATGCAAGCCATGAGCGCAGGGAGCCAACCAACGGGGGAGGTGCATCCGCGCTCAATTGCTTTATTGAAAAGCAAGGGAATTGCGACAAAGGGTTATTACAGTAAGTCATGGGACAACCTGCCAATGACGCCAGACATTGTGATTACAGTGTGCAGCAATGCGGCAGGAGAAACCTGTCCAGCCTATCTAGGCGATGTGATGCGCGCACACTGGGGCGTTGAAGACCCCGCCAAAGCCACCGGCAGTGACGTGCAGATACAAGACAGCTTTGAACAGGCCTATCGCCTACTCAGAGCCCGTATAGAGGCATTTTTACAGTTGGATCCGTCAATATTGAATGACCGCAGGGCTTTGCAAACTAGATTGCAAGCCATAGGTCAGAGTAAATCTTGAGATTCTGGGGTTAGAACGGCTTGCGCGGCTCTAAATGACGGAAAATAATGCGGCCTTTGTCCATGTCATAAGGTGACATTTCGATGGTGATTTTATCACCGGCCAGAATGCGAATTTTGTGCTTACGCATTTTACCACCAGTGTAAGCAATTAATGTATGACCATTATCCAGCTTTACGCGATAGCGAGCGTCGGGCAGGATTTCAGTCACTGCGCCTTGCATTTCAATTAACTCTTCTTTTGCCATTAAAAACATCCTTTAACAATAAAAAAGCCCGGAAAACCGGGCTTTTTCCGGTAGGCTGCCTAAGCAGCCATGCGGACAGGCTTTTAATTATTCAATGATTTGAATATTTGCAGCTTGTTTGCCTTTAGGGCCAGTTGCTACTTCAAAGCTCACGCGTTGGTTTTCTTTCAAAGTTTTGAAACCTGCAGATTGAATTGCAGAAAAGTGTGCGAACAAATCTTCGCCGCCGTTATCTGGAGTGATGAAACCAAAACCTTTTGAATCGTTAAACCACTTCACTGAACCTGTAACCATAATAAATCCTTGGATAAAAAATAATAGAACGGGTTAATACCCATAAAAACGAGGATCAAGATGGCGAGAAGTAACGATAGAACCAAAAGATAGAACCGGAGAACAACAACACTACTTGAACTTCGTGAGGATGAACTATGCACGCAATATTAAATATTAGCAACAAGTATTTTGTAAATTTGGGCACAATTATCGCCACCAGTGGCTGATATGCGACAAAAAAAGGCAATCGTCTCTAAAATAGCGGTTTCACCATGCCGTTGGTACTGCGGCCACCAGGTAGTCCATAAACGCCCTCACCTTGTTGGTCATAGCATGCTGATCACGAAAACAAGCATAAAACTCTAACGGCAAGCTCGCCACTGACTGGCCGTCAGGTTGATCCGTTGCAGGTTGAAATAGCGCCACTAAAGCCCCCTGTTGAATATCAGCATTCGCAACAAAGGCAGCCAGCCGCACAATCCCTGCGCCTTCCAACGCCAAACGATGCAAAGAATCAATATCATTACAGATCATGCTCGGACTTATCTCAGGCACATAGTGCACGCCATTGCGCTCAAATGCCCAAGCCAGCAAGCGGCCATCTACCGGCACACGGAACATCAGGCAATCATGCTCAGCCAATTGCTCAGGCTGGCTTGGTGTGCCTTTTCTTTGCAGATAGTCAGGCGATGCGCAAAACAGCACCGGCACTGAGGCAATGCGCCTGGCAACTAGGCCAGGTTCGAGTTGCTGTTTGAAGCGGATGCTGATATCAATCTCTTCTGTGACATGGTCTAGGCTATGGTCAGACAGTACCCACTCGATAGAGAGTTTGGGAAACTGCCGCGTAAAAGCCGGGATCAATGGCATTAACACATGGCGGCCAAAAGCAACCGATGAACCTATGCGCAACCGGCCCTGTGGCTGGCCATGAAACTCGGTGATCACAGACTGCGCCCTGGCGAGCGTCGCTATCACCGGCTGCACCTCAGCATAATAAAGCGCACCACTTTCTGTCATCGATAGCTTGCGCGTCGTGCGCACCAACAGACGGGCGCCTAATGACTTTTCAAGGCGCTGTATATTCTGGCTAGCGGCCGCAGCCGTGATGCCCTGCAAGCGCGCACCTGCGGCAATACTGCCCGCCTGCACCGCTTTCACAAAACTTTCTATGCTTCTTAAGGTATCCATAAACTATCGACTTATTAAACATATTCGATAGTTTATCTTTATAGTGATTCAATATTCAAGTGACTACTGCTATCGCAATAATCTGCCTATAGTGTCAGCAACAACCTGGAGCAGATAATGAATCGCACAAAAAACAGTTTTCGCCGGATTCCCAATAAATTCACGCCCTATGTATTTGCATTTCTGATGGCGGGCATCATGGCATTTTTAATGTCCATGGTGATTGTGGCAGCCAATAGCGGCCTACAGGCTGGCTATCTATTCCGCGTCTTGCATGCCTATGCACTGGCCATGCCAATCGCCTTTATCTGTGTGCTCATCGTCAGGCCTATCGTGATGTACCTGGTACAGCAATTAGTTGATCCAGCTTAATGTCACCCGGCCTGCTCATGTTATGCAGGCTGGCAATCATAAAAAAACGGATGCACGCGCATCCGTTTTTTATTGCATACAACTACCTAGGTTAGAACAATGGTGAATATAGCATCACCAGCAAGTAACCAACGCCAGCCCCGGCCAGTACGTCACTCGGGTAATGTAAACCGAGCACGACGCGCGAGACCCCTACCAACACCACAAACGGATACACGATAGGAAACAATTGCGGATAATGCTGCACGGCCACCATGCCAAAAGCAACGGCGTGCAAGGTGTGACCAGAAGGGAAACTAAAGTAATCGAGTGGTGTGCCGCTGAGCAACACATCCTGACGCACTTGAAACGGTCTGGGGCGGCTGGTGCGGTGTTTGAGCCATTTGTAAACCAGCGTACCCGTTAACCCAACAGTGAGCATATGCAGGCAAACATAAAGCCCGTGCTGGCCTTGAGTCACAGCAATCACCAGCATCAGAAGGTACCAGAACATGCCATCGCCCATGCGCGAAATGGCACGAAACAGATTGCGAATGAGACGATATTGCCCGGTATGACTGACTTTGACACACAAGCGGCTGTCTACCGACTGCGCCCATCCGAGTGTTTGGTGTAGTTTCAGCATCTCAAGTCCTTTCCGGGGCTCACCCCGACTATGCTTCTTGGGTAAGCGTAGTCTGACTGCGATGCTTGAAACTATCGTGAAGAATTCATGAAATTAATATGACGCGCGATTATTTCCATAACACGCGATAAACAAAGCCTGGGAAAGACAACACCAGAAACACGCACAGCGTCACGCTGTAGAACTCCCAGCCTTGTGGCCACACCTGGCCCATGACAAAACGCTCAACCAGATAGGCAATCACCAGCGTGATGAAATAAGCTGGCACCAGCACGGCAAAGCGCTGCCACAACTGGCTGATCGTGCCCGCCAGGCCTAGCCATTTATCGGATACCCAACCCAGGTTGGCCATAAACAGCATCAGCAATAAAAAAATAAGTTTTGCGGCCATGGAGAATTATTGCAGACTGATTAACAAACTGTGGCCACAGACGCCAAGCAGCACTTCGGGGAACAAACCTAGCCCCAGCAATGCCAGCGAATGCACACTGAGAATAAAGCGCATATCAACCGGGGCCGTCAGTGGCGTATGATCCTCAGGCGCATCAAAGTACATCTTGCGCACGATATTGAGGTAGTAAAACGCACCGATGGTGGCCATTAATACGGCGAGCACCACTTGCCAGGTAAAGCCAGCCTGCCAGGCCGCTTGTAGCACGGTAAACTTGGCATAAAAACCAACTGTCGGCGGAATGCCTGCCATGCTGAACATAATGATCAGCATAAGGAAAGCAAACCATGGATGGCGCTGATTGAGACCTTTGAGGTCATTGATTTCTTCAGCCTCGAAGCCCTGGCGACTCAACAGCAAAATAATACCAAAGCCAGCAATCGACATCAGCACATAGGTACTGATATAAAAGAAGCTGGAGGCAAAACCATTAGCATTCGCGCTCATCATGCCGAACATAATGAAACCGACATGCGAAATGGTGGAGTAAGCCAACATGCGCTTGAGGTTGGTTTGCACAATGGCGCTGAAATTACCGATGATAATAGACAACACTGCCATCAGCATCAGCATGTCCTGCCAGTCCATCGCTAGCGGGTGCAAGCCTTGCACCAGCAAGCGGACCGTCATGGCATAAGCGGCGAGTTTGGGCACTGAGCCAATCAGCAAAGTCATCGGCGTTGGTGAGCCTTGATACACATCCGGCACCCACATCTGGAATGGCACCGCACCAAATTTAAACGCTAACCCAGCCACTAAAAACACCAGTCCCAAAATCAACACCGGACTTTTGGGTTGTTGTGCAACGCTATTGGCAATATCGCTCACATCCAAGCTACCCGTCATGCCGTACAGCATGCTCATGCCATACAGCAACATACCTGAGGCCAGCGCGCCCAAGACAAAATACTTCATGGCCGCTTCTGATGCTTTAGGATTATCGCGGTCAAACGCCACCAAGGAATACAAGCACAACGACAACAGCTCAAGGCCGATGTAAATGGTGAGCAGGTTATGACCGGACACCATGATCATCATGCCCAGCAAGCCAAACAACACCATGGCATAAAACTCACCACGATACAGGTTACGGTCTTGCAGGTATTTGCGCGTATACACCAGAATCAACGAGGTGCCGAGATACATCATCAATTTAATGATATCTGACAAGGTATCGTCAATAAACATATGTGAGAACGCAAAGCCAACCGCAGGCGTATGTGTTTTAAAGGTAAAAAAGGCGGCGGCAAACAGGGTGAACTGGCTCAAGCCATAAATCATGAAACGATTCTGCGGCAGGATGAACAAATCCAGCAACAAAATAAACATAGCCATACCCATGACCACCAGTTCCGGCAACAGGGCGAGCAAATCGAATTGCATATTATCCATTTTCTAACATCCTGCCTTAATAGCCGGTAACTGGCAATTTGGAGATCGCCATGTGTTTCAGGAACTCAGTACTGGTGGCCTGCATCACCTCAGTCAGCGGTTGTGGATACACCCCAAAACCAATCACCAGCAGCGCCAGTATCCCAAGAATCAGGAACTCACGTTTATTGAGATCACTGAGCTCAGCCACATGATGATTAGTCACATTGCCGAAGAATACGCGTTTGATCATCCACAAGGTGTAAGCCGCACCAAAAATCAGGGTGGTGGCAGCGAAGAAAGCGACCCAGAAATTAAATTTGACCGCCGCCAGAATCACCATGAATTCGCCAACGAAACCCGAAGTGCCTGGCAAGCCGCTGTTAGCCATGGCAAACAACACCGCAAAAGCAGCGAACACCGGCATTTTGTTGACCACGCCACCATAAGCCGAGATTTCACGGCTATGCACGCGGTCATACAGCACACCTACGCTCAGGAACATGGCAGAAGAAATAAAGCCGTGGGAGATCATCTGCACCACGGCGCCCTCAAGGGCCAACTGGCTAAACATAAAGAAACCCAGTGTGACAAAGCCCATATGTGAGATGGATGAATAAGCGATCAGCTTCTTCATGTCTTTTTGCACCAGAGCAACCAGCGCGATATAGACCACGGCGATCAATGACAACACGACCATGGCCGTACTGAAATAATGTGCCGCATCTGGCGCAATCGGCATGGCAAAACGCAGGAAGCTGTAGCCACCAAGCTTGAGTGCAATCGCCGCCAGCACCACAGAACCACCGGTTGGCGCTTCTACGTGGGCATCCGGCAGCCAGGTATGCACCGGCCACATTGGAATTTTCACCGCAAACGCCATAAAGAAGGCAATGAAGATATAAATCTGTGCCTGCATGCTCAATGGCAACAGGTAGTAGTCAGCCAGTTCAAAGCTGCCGGTTTGATGGTAGAGGTAGATAAACGCCACCAGCATCAGCAAGGACCCTAGCAAGGTATACAGGAAAAACTTAATCGTTGCGTAGACGCGATTCGGTCCGCCCCAGATACCAATCACCAGGAACATCGGGATCAGCATCGCCTCCCAGAATACATAGTAGAGAATGGCATCCAGCGCAGTAAACACGCCGATCATAATGCCGCTCATAATGAGGAAGGCCGCCATATACTGTGCAATATGCTTGGTAATCACCTCCCAACCCGCCAGCACTACAATCACGGTGGTAAAGCTAGTCAGCAACACCAACGGCATCGAAAAGCCATCCACCCCCAGGTGATAATGCATATTAAACGCGGGTACCCAGGGCAACAGCTCTTCAAACTGGAAGAAACCATCCTGTACATCAAACAGGGTGTACAACGGCAGCGTCACCAAAAAGCTGACCAGGCTACCAGCCAATGCCAGCCAGCGTGTCAATGTGGCTTTGTGGTCGCCGCCGAGCAGCAAGACCAGCACGCCAGACAACACCGGCAGCCAGACGGCCAGACTTAACCAGGAAATACTTGTGAGGTCGGCTTGCATCATTAGTTTATTTTGATAAAGAAAGTCATAAGAAGGAATACGCCGATAATCATGGCGAAGGCGTAGTGATAAATTAAACCGGATTGCAGATTGCGCACTTTTGCAGCAATTTTGCCCATGGTGTTGGCAGTGCCATTGACCATGGCGCCATCAATCAACGTAATGTCGCCATATTTCCACAACAGGCTGCCCAAGTAACGCGAACCACCGGCAAAGAATTTTTCATTAAAGCTGTCAAAGCCGTATTTGTTTTCCAAGATATTGTAGATCAGCTGACAACGCGCTTTGATCGCAGCCGGGATATCCGGGCGCTTCATGTAGAAGAACCATGACAGCAATACACCGGAAGCCGCCAAAAAGAATGGCAGGCTGGTAAAACCATGAATCGCCATGCCAGCCGGGCTATGCATAAACTCGTGGTAATGATGCGCCAAGTGCTCCATGGCCGGATGCGCCTCAGGATTCACAAAAATCACGTTTTTGAAGAAGTCGCCATACAGCATGGGTTCGAGTGCAATATAGCCAATGAGCAGGGACGGAATCGCCAGCAACACCAGTGGCAGGGTCACCACCCAACCTGACTCATGCGGATGATCATTTGGCCCCAAGCCATGGTGATCTTCTTCCTCGTGCGCGTGGTCATCATCATGGTGTGCCTCTGCATGATCATCATGCTTGGCATGACGCCACTTCTCTTCACCGTGAAAGACCAGGAAATACAAACGGAAAGAATAGAACGCGGTGACAAAGACACCAACGATGACAGCAAAGTAAGCAAAGCCGCTACCAGGAATATGCGACAACTCAACCGCTTCGATAATACTGTCTTTGGAGTAGAAGCCAGCAAAGAACGGCGTGCCGATCAAGGCCAGAGAGCCAATCAGCGACGTGATCCAGGTCACAGGCATATATTTTTTCAGGTTACCCATATTGCGGATATCCTGGTCGTGATGCATGCCCATAATGACTGAGCCCGCGCCAAGGAAGAGCAAGGCTTTAAAGAAGGCGTGTGTCATCAGGTGAAAAATCGCCACCGAGTAAGCAGACGCACCCAACGCAACCGTCATATAGCCCAGTTGCGACAAAGTGGAGTAAGCCACCACGCGTTTGATATCGTTCTGGATAATGCCTAGGAAACCCATAAACAGCGCGGTAATCGCACCGATGACCATCACCGTGGACAAAGCAGTGGTCGACAATTCATATAATGGCGACATACGGGCCACCATAAAGATACCGGCCGTGACCATGGTCGCCGCGTGAATCAAGGCTGAAATCGGTGTAGGGCCTTCCATGGAATCTGGCAACCAGACGTGCAAAGGCACTTGTGCAGATTTCCCCATGGCGCCCACAAACAGCAATAGACAAGTCACGGTCATTAACGACCAGTTGCAGCTACCCAGCAGGTTAACTTGTGTGTTCGCCAGCGCTGGTGCATGTTGAAATACAGTGGCGTAATCAAGGCTGCCAAAATAATAAAGCACCATGCCGATGCCGAGTAAAAAGCCAAAATCGCCTACGCGGTTGACCAAAAAGGCTTTTAGGTTAGCGTAAATGGCCGTGGGGCGCGTAAACCAGAAACCAATCAGCAGGTAAGACACCAGGCCTACTGCTTCCCAGCCAAAGAACAACTGCATAAAGTTGTTGCTCATGACCAGCATCAGCATAGAGAACGTAAACAATGAAATATAACTAAAGAATCGGCTATAGCCTGGGTCTTCCGCCATATAACCGATGGTGTAAATATGCACCATGAGCGAGACAAAAGTCACCACAACCATCATCATCGCGCTCAGATTGTCGATGAGAAAACCGACTTCAAAATGCACATCACCAGACTCCAGCCAGGTGTACACCGCTTCATTTAACGTAAACCCGTTTAAGGTCTGGTTAAAAATACAGGCGGACAACACAAACGCTGCCCCCACGCCAGCAATCGTGATGACATGGCCAGCCCAACGTGGCAGATAATTACGGAAAACACCGACGATGGCGGCTGCGATGAGTGGCAGCAACGGAATCAATATCAGGATTTGTTTTATTGTCATCACACTTAACCTTTTAACTGATCCAGATCATCGACATTGATGGTGCGCAGATTACGGAACAGCACGACCAAAATCGCCAGACCAATCGCGGATTCGGCGGCAGCTACCGTCAGGATAAAAAATACGAACACCTGACCAGCGATGTCGTTCAGGTAATGCGAAAAAGCGATGAAGTTGAGGTTTACGGCCAGCAACATTAACTCAATCGCCATCAGCAAAATAATCACGTTTTTGCGGTTGAGGAAAATACCAATCACGCTAATAGCAAACATCAGCGCCCCCAGAATCAGGTAATGCGACAAACCGACCATCATTATTTTTTCTCCTCTGCCGCCGCTGCCGGGGCTTCTTCTACTTCGGCAGGCATGGACACAATACGCAAACGATCACTGCGTTTCACTTTGACCTGATCGGCCGGGTTCATGGACTTATTGTCTTTACGTTCGCGCAGCGTGAGCACAATCGCGGCGATCATCGCCACTAGCAACACGACAGCCGCCAATTCAAATGGTAGCAAATAGTCGGTATACAACACTTTACCCAAAGCAGCAGTATTGCTGTAATTGGCGGGCAGTTCTACTGCCTCACTTGGATGCAGGTTTTTCTCGGCCAGCACCATGGTCATTTCGACAACCATCAAAACGCCGATCAGGCCCGCCATCGGCAGGTATTCCCAGAAGCCCTCGCGCAATCTATCAAGGTTAATATCCAGCATCATCACCACAAACAGGAACAGCACCATCACCGCACCAACATAGACCAGAATCAGGGCAATGGCTAAAAACTCGGCCTCTAGCAGCAGCCAGATACCGGCCGCCGTAAAAAACGCCAACACCAGGAACAGTGCCGCATGCACCGGGTTGCGTGTGGTGATCACACGGATGCCCGAGAACAGCAAAATGGCTGACAGTACGTAAAAAACAATATCGGTAAATAACATGATTATTCCTGTGTGCCCTTATCGATAGACCTTGTCCTGGGCGCGATCTTCTGCAATCTGCGCCTCGTACTTGTCACCTACTTCCAGTAGCATTTGCTTGGTATAAAGCAAGTCACCCCGCTGCTCGCCGTGGTAGTCAAAAATGCGGGTTTCGACAATGCTGTCCACCGGGCAAGACTCTTCACAAAAGCCGCAAAAAATACACTTGGTCAGATCAATGTCGTAACGTGTGGTACGGCGGGTGCCATCTTCACGCTGGTCAGACTCAATGGTAATCGCCATCGCCGGGCAAACGGCTTCGCACAGTTTGCAGGCAATGCAACGCTCTTCGCCATTCGGGTAGCGACGCAAAGCGTGCAAGCCACGAAAACGATTCGATTGCGGTGTCCGCTCTTCTGGATACTGAATCGTAATCTTTTTGGCAAAGAAATAGCGTCCGGTCAGGGCCATGCCTTTGAGCATTTCCACTAACATCAAACTGCCTAATGTATTTTTAATCGAATTCAACATGGTAAGGTTTCCAAAATCCCTGTTTGTGCAGCGCCCGGTTTAGTGGAACAAATAAGCCCATTGCGTTTGCATCATCGCCCCCACCACCACGATCCAGACCAGCGTGATGGGAATAAATACTTTCCAGCCCAGACGCATGATCTGGTCATAGCGGTAGCGCGGAAAGGTCGCGCGGAACCACAGAAACAGGAACAATAAGAAAGCCACTTTTGCCAGCAACCACAAAATACTGTCTGGCAAGAAAGGCACGGGTGACAACCAGCCACCAAGGAACATTAATGCTGCCAGCATGGAAACCAGCATCATGTTGGCGTATTCCGCCAAGAAGAAAACTGCGAATGCCATGCCGGAATACTCTACGTGGAAACCTGCCACAATCTCCGATTCACCTTCGGCGACGTCAAATGGCGCACGGTTGGTTTCAGCCACGGCACTGATGAAATACACCACAAACAACGGGAATAACGGCAGGAAATACCAGTGCCAGAAACCGCCCTCTTGCCCCATGACTATGGTGCCCAGGTTGAGCGAGTTGGCACACATGAGTACGCCTACCAGGGTGAAACCCATGGCGATTTCGTAAGAAACGATTTGCGCCGCTGAGCGCAACGCGCCCAAAAAGGCGTACTTGGAGTTAGACGCCCAACCGGCAATAATCACACCATACACCGCTACTGAGGTCATCGCCAAAATATACAACAAACCAGCATCGACGTTTGCCAGCACCAAGGTGGCATCAAACGGGATCACCGCCCAGGCCGCAAACGCAGGTGCAATCGCCAGCACGGGGCCAATAAAAAACAATGCCTTGTTAGAAGCGGTAGGCAGGATAATTTCTTTAAACAGCAGTTTTAAACCATCCGCCAATGGTTGCAACAGGCCAAAATAACCCACACGGTTAGGGCCGATACGCACCTGCATAAACCCAATCACTTTGCGCTCTGCCAGGGTCAGGTAAGCCACGCCTATCATCAGTGGCAGCACGATGGCCACAATCTTGATCAGCGTCCACACCACCAGTTGCACATCTGCCCAGTAGGACCCAAATAATTCAGCGAAGAATTGCATGTTATGCCATCTCGGTCAGTTGTTTTTCGTAAATGGCCACTTGGTCGGCCGTGGCTTTAGCAATGGTGATGTCGCCCATGAGGTCACCCAGACCCGCGGTCAAAGGATGCGCTGCTGCCACACGAACGCAGCCTTTAGCCACATGGTTATCCACGCGCACTTTAAGCACTGCGCTGCCTTTGTCCTGACGCGCAACGACGATATCGCCATCTTGCAAGCCCAGTTCAGCCAACTGCTCAGCACGCATACGTGCCATCGGGCGCACGTTGTATTTGGTTTTTTGTAATGGGGCCGAACGACGCACGATAGGGTCAGATTCGTATTGCGGCACTTCACCAATCCGTTGCAAGCCCTCTTTCTTAATGTTGACCTGAATTTCAACCAACTCTTTCAGGTTGTTGTTCAGACTACGCCACACCACGGCAGAAGGTTTCTCACCATTAAAGATAGCGTTTTTCACCTCTTCTGAGCTGTTGTAATCGAAGCCAGTCAAGCCCAGAGTATTGGCTAACACACGCAGCACCTTCCAGCCTGGACGACATTCGCCCAGCGGACGCGTCACGGCCTGGAAGCTTTGTACACGGCCTTCCATGCTCATAAATGTGCCAGAGGTTTCAGTGAACGGTGCAATCGGTAACAAAATATCTGCGTTTTCGAGCGCAGCAGATTTATAAGCCGTGAGGGCAATCACGCATTCTGCTTTCGCCATGGCTTCACTCGCCAGGGCCGCATGCTGACAATCCAGCTCAGGCTCAATATTCAGCAGCAGATAGGCTTTGCGAGGCACCTCAAGCATGGCACGCGCATGCATACCGGTCGCGGAAGGCATCACGCCCATCAGGTGCATGCCGGTACTGTTAGCCGCTGGCGGCAAGATACCGCCTTTGGCACCAGTAATACCGCCGATGGCTTCGGCCATGCTGTACATCTCGGTAAAACGGGGATCGCTCAAGGCCATATTACCCAAGAAAATACCGACCTTAGGTGCAATCAGGATCACTTCATCACTGATACCGGCCAGGCATTCGGCAATTTTCTGCGTGTTTGGACGTACCTGAATTTCTTCCAACAACTTGTTCAGCGTTGGCGGCAAGCACAGCGACAGTTTTTGCAAGCCAGACATGGCTTTTAACACCTGCCCCAACACGTTGACCATATCGTTTGGACGCACAATGACCTTATGCGCGATATCCATCAAGGGGTCGTTATCGAGCGGGCTGACGATACATAACTCCGCGCCATTCGCTACCGCCTTGCGGATACGCTGCGCCAGCAATGGATGTTCATTGCGCAGGTTGGAACCGATCAACAAGATACGATCCAGCTCTTCGATTTCCTGGATATTGCAACCCATCCATGGTGTGCCAGTACGTTTACCATCCAGGCGGAAGTCAGTCTGGCGCAGACGATAATCCACATTGCCGCTGCCGAGGCTTTCAGCCAGCTGCTTAACCAGATAGCCTTCTTCCATGGTGCTGTTTGGGGAAACCAGGACACCCAGGGCTTCGCCACCGTGCTCTTTGGTAATATCTTTTAATTGGCCGGCGGCAAACTCTAGCGCCGTTTTCCAGTCGGTTTCCTGCCATTGGCCGTTGTGCTTGATCATAGGCACTTTCAAACGGTCAGGGCTATTGAGGCCTTCATAAGAGAAACGGTCGCGGTCAGACAACCAGCACTCGTTAATAGATTCTTTTTCGCGTGGTAACACACGCATGACTTTATTATCTTTGACGTGCACTTCAATATGCGAACCCAGGCCATCATGCGGCGCAATCGAAGGCCTGCGTACCAGCTCCCAGCTACGGGCAGAATAACGGAACGGCTTGCTGGTCAATGCGCCCACTGGGCACAAATCAATAATATTGCCGCTCAGCTCGGAGTTCACAGATTGGTCAACGTAGGCGGTAATTTCAGCGTGCTCGCCACGGTTGACCAAGCCTAGCTCCTGCATGCCGCCCACCTCTTTAAGGAAGCGTACGCAGCGTGTACATTGAATACAACGTGTCATATCGGTGCTTACCAACGGGCCGATATTTTTATTAAACACCACACGTTTTTCTTCGGTATAACGCGAGCCGGAGGCGCCATAAGCCACGGCAATATCCTGCAAATCACACTCACCGCCCTGGTCGCAAATCGGGCAATCCAGCGGATGGTTAATCAGCAAAAATTCCATCACGCTTTGCTGCGCTTCAACGGCAGACTTACTACGGGTATAAATCTTCATGCCATCGGCCACCGGCGTCGCACAGGCGGGCAATGGCTTGTTGAATTTTTCCACCTGCACCAGACACATGCGGCAGTTAGCCGCCACGGACAGTTTTTTGTGATAACAAAAACGTGGGATGGCAATGCCTGCCGCGTCCGCAGCATCAATGATGGTGCTGCCGTGTTCGACTTCTAGTGGTTTGCCGTCAATTTCAATGTTTAGCATGTGATTACCGTTAAGCTTGATAGCGTTTATTTACCATCGACCATGGACTTGCCATGCTGGATATAGTATTCAAATTCTGGGCGGAAATGCTTGATAAAGCTGAGCACCGGCGTCGCTGCCGCATCGCCCAGCGCACAAATGGTGCGCCCAGAAATGTTGTTGCTTAAATCTGTCAACAGGTCCAGGTCTTCCATCTTGCCTTTGCCGTCTACGATGCGCTCAATAATGCGGTAGACCCAGCCTGTGCCTTCACGGCATGGTGTACATTGGCCACAGCTTTCTTCGTAAAAGAAGTAACTCAGGCGTTTAAGGGTTTTGACCATGCAGGTGGTTTCGTCCATGACAATCATGGAACCCGCGCCCAAACTGGAGCCCGCTTTGCTCAAGCCATCATAATCCATGGTGGCATTTTCAATGGCGCTGGCTGGCATCACCGCAGTGGACGGGCCGCCTGGAATCACGGCCTTTAACTTGCGGCCTTTCCAGATACCGCCTGCCATTTCCAGCAAGTCTTTAAAAGGCGTGCCCATTTTGATTTCATAGTTGCCCGGCTTTTCCACATGGCCAGACACCGAGAACAATTTGCTACCGCCAGAGTTAGGTACACCGAGGTCAGCAAACGCTTGGCCGCCATGCTGCATAATCCACGGGATAGACGCATAGCTTTCAGTGTTATTGACGTTGGTTGGCTTGCCAAACACGCCATAACTGGCCGGGAACGGCGGCTTGAAGCGTGGCTGACCTTTTTTGCCTTCAATTGACTCAATCAGCGCGGTTTCTTCACCACAGATATAAGCGCCATAACCATGTACGGCATACAAATCAAAACTAAATTCTGATCCGAACAGGTTTTCACCGAGATAGCCCGCCTCGCGTGCTTCTGCCAGCGCCGCTTCAAAAATCTCGTAATCCTGCCAGATTTCACCGTGGATATAGTTGTAGCCTACGCGTGCACCTAAGGTGTAAGCCGCAATCGCCATGCCTTCAATCAGCTGGTGCGGGTTATAGCGAATGATGTCACGGTCTTTAAAGGTGCCTGGTTCGCCTTCATCGGTATTACAGACCAGATATTTGGTGCCATCGTAATAACGTGGCATAAAGCTCCACTTAAGGCCTGTCGGGAAACCGGCACCACCACGTCCACGTAGATTAGAGACTTTGACCTGGCTGATAATCTCAGGCGCTTTGACTTTCTCGGCGACCAGACGCTTGAGCTGCACATAGCCGCCCAGTTTTTCATAAGTTGCCAATGAAGCAGGATTGTCCTCTGTGAGCGTACGCAAGGTGACCAGCGTCTGGCCAGCCAAGTCGGTCTTGACCACAGGAGAATTGTTTAAGGGTGCGTTTGAAGTCTTTGCCATGTCAGTTTCCTAGCCCTTGTTCAACGCGTTAATGAGGGCATCCACTTTTTCAGTAGTCAAAAATTCGTGCATTTCACTGTTATTCACGTGCAGCAACGGCGCACCACCACAACAGCCCATACACTCACCTTCTTTGAGGCAGAATTTACCGTCTGGTGTCACTTCGTTAAAACCGACGCCGAGCTTATGCTGCAAGTGTTCTACGATTTCGTCCGAGCCCCGCAGCATGCAAGAGATATTGGTGCAAATCGTGATCTTGTGCTGACCCACTGGCTCAAGGTCATACATATTGTAGAATGTCGCGACTTCCAGCGCCGCAATTTCCGGAATGCGCAAATACTTGGCGACTTCAGAAATACTTTCCTTAGACAACCAACCGCGTTCCATTTGAACAATGCGCAAGGCCGACATCACGGCCGCCTGACGTCTGTCTTTTGGATATTTGGACAGTTCGTATTCAATCTTTTCAATGGATTCTGCACTGAGCATGCTTGTACCTTGTCTTTTCGATCCGTGCTATCTCTTCGTTCCGTTGATACGTTCGGCTTATCTATCAATCTCGCCGAACACAATATCCTGTGTCCCAATAATCGCCACCAAATCAGCAATCATATGACCACGTGTCATTTCGTCCAATGCGGCCAAATGCGGAAAGCCTGGCGCACGGATTTTCAAACGATATGGCTTGTTGGCACCATCTGACACCATATAAATGCCGAATTCGCCTTTTGGATGTTCCACCGCTGCATAAGCCTCACCTGCAGGCACATGAAAGCCTTCGGTAAATAACTTAAAGTGGTGAATCAAGTCTTCCATATTGGTTTTCATGCCTTCGCGGTTAGGCGGCGCAATCTTGTTATCATCAGTGATCACCGCGCCAGGATTTTTGCGCAGCCAGTCTATACATTGCTTGATAATGCGATTGGACTGGCGCATTTCTTCCACGCGCACCAGGTAACGGTCATAACAGTCGCCGTTCACACCAATCGGGATATCAAAGTCCATTTTGTCATAGACTTCATACGGCTGTTTCTTGCGTAAATCCCAGGCAATGCCGGAGCCGCGCAGCATGGCGCCCGTCAAGCCCAGCGCCAATGCACGCTCAGGCGTGACCACACCAATGCCCACCGTACGCTGTTTCCAGATACGGTTATCCGTCAACAGTGTTTCGTATTCATCAACGTAGGTTGGAAAACGCTTGGTAAAGTCTTCAATGAAGTCCAGCATGGAACCTTGACGGTTCTCATTGAGTTTTTTGATTTCGTCAGCGCTACGGAATTTGGTGGTTTCGTGCTGCGGCATTTTCTCCGGCAAGTCACGATAGACACCGCCAGGACGGTAATATGCCGCATGCATACGCGCGCCAGACACCGCTTCATAGACGTCAAACAAGTCTTCACGCTCGCGGAATGCATACAGGAATACCGTCATGGCGCCCACGTCCAACGCATGCGCACCCAACCACAGCAAGTGGTTGAGGATACGGGTAATTTCGTCGAACATGACGCGGATATACTGCGCACGCACCGGCACGTCTATGCCCAGCATTTTTTCAATCGCCATCACATAGGCATGCTCGTTGGCCATCATGGACACATAGTCCAGGCGGTCCATATACGGCACACTTTGCAAATAAGTACGGTTTTCGGCCAGCTTTTCTGTGCCGCGATGCAACAAGCCAATATGCGGGTCAGCACGTTGAATCACTTCTCCGTCCAGCTCCAGCACCAAACGCAATACCCCGTGCGCCGCAGGATGCTGCGGGCCAAAGTTCATGGTGTAGTTTTTAATTTCAGCCATGATGCGCCCCTTCATCACGAATCACGCGCGGCACATTATTGCGCTGCTCGATAGACACAGGCTGATAAATCACGCGCTGCTGCACTGGGTCATAACGCATTTCAACATTACCAATCATGGGGAAATCTTTGCGGAAGGGATGGCCAACAAAACCATAGTCTGTCAGCAAGCGACGTAAATCTGGGTGGTTTTCAAACATGATGCCATACAGGTCAAACGCTTCGCGCTCAAACCAGTTAGCCACCGGCCAGATATCGACCAGGGTCGGGAACACCGGAAAATCATCGTCAGCGGCAAAGGCGCGGATACGTACACGCTGATTCAGGCTCACCGATAATAAGTGCAATACCACAGCATAGCGCTGACCCTCCCAGCGGCCATCGCCATACTCAGAATAATCCACACCACACAAGTCAATCAGCTGTTCAAATTTAAGCTCAGCATGCGTTTTAAGTCTTTCAGCCACTGCTAACAGGTGTTTCACATGCACTTCTACAGTGATCTCACCCAGCTTCTGCTCCAGCCTGATTACCCCATCACCCAAGGCCAACTTGAGCTGCGCGGACAAATGTTCGAGTTTTGCGGACATAGTTTAATTTCTTGGGCTTAAGTATTTGCGTTTTTTGATCTGGAATCAGGTTCTAGCGATGGTGTTGGTGCGCTTGATTTTCTTTTGCAACTGGATAATGCCGTACAACAAAGCCTCAGCCGTTGGCGGGCATCCAGGCACGTAGACATCCACCGGCACAATGCGGTCACAGCCGCGCACCACTGCATAAGAATAGTGATAATAGCCGCCGCCATTGGCACAGCTACCCATAGAAATCACCCAGCGCGGCTCAGCCATCTGGTCGTACACCTTGCGTAAGGCCGGTGCCATTTTATTCACCAGCGTGCCCGCCACAATCATGACGTCAGACTGACGCGGACTCGGGCGAAACACAATCCCAAAGCGGTCCAGATCGTAACGCGAGGCACCGGCATGCATCATTTCTACCGCACAGCAGGCCAGACCAAATGTCATCGGCCATAAAGAGCCGGTCCGCGTGTAGTTAATCACCGTGTCTAGCGTGGTCGTGACAAACCCTTTTTCCAATACGCCTTCAATGCTCATTTTGCATTAATCCCATTCAAGGGCGCCCTTCATCCATTCAAAGATGAAGCCGACCACCAATACAAACAAAAAGACCATCATCGCCCAGAAGCCAGCAGACCCAATCTCTTGAATCACCACCGCCCACGGGAAAAGAAATGCAATTTCCAGATCAAATAGAATAAACAGAATGGCGACCAGGTAGTAGCGCACATCGAATTTCATGCGGGCATCTTCAAACGCCTCAAAGCCGCACTCATAAGGAGAGTTTTTTTCCGCATCAGGTTTGTGCGGAGAGAGAATTTTACCTGCCAGCAACGGCCCCAAGCCTACGCCTAGGCCGACCAGGATAAACATCAGAATTGGGAAATAGTTTTCTAACACTGATTTGCCTTAATCGATCATGTTAACAAGTGATTTCAATGCAACATACCCAACAACTCATTGAAATACTCCCAAACAACCAATTCCCAACCAGCCACGCCGCCAACACAACATGGGACTGGTGCCGTCGGCGAGACTCGAACTCGCACAACTTTCGTCACTACCCCCTCAAGATAGCGTGTCTACCAATTCCACCACGACGGCTAAGTATTAATTAGGAATATCTTTGGGTGTATTTTCAACCGACTTAGCAGCTTCAACTGCTTCGCCTTTGGCCGGAGCCTGTTGTGTCAACGCAGACTTAACCACGCTGCCAGAACTCGCTTTATGACTGGACATAAATGCCAGCGTCAAGCTCGTTGCAAAAAACACTGTAATAAAAATCGATGTCAGCTTGCTGAGCAAGTTAGAAGAGCCGGAAACCCCGAACAAACTGCCGGAGGCACCACTTCCAAAGGCGGCACCCATATCGGCGCCCTTGCCATGCTGTAATAAGACCAAGCCAATCACGGCAGCGGCTGCCAACACATGAATGACTAGAATGACATTTTCCATATTTCTTTAATCCATTGATTGAATAACGATTAAGCTTTTGGCATTTTCGCTATCTAGATGACACTATTTTCAGGAACGGCCTGACATATTTTTATAAATTGCTCTGCATCTAGCGAGCAACGACCGACCAGCGCGCCATCTATTTCCTTCTGATTTAATAATTGTACCGCATTTTGCGGATTTACGCTGCCCCCGTAGAGGATTTTTAAGCTATCTGCCGCGCTTTGATCTGCCGCCGCGACGGTCTCACGTATAAATTTGTGCATGGCCACGGCTTGCTCAGCCGAGGCAGCCAAACCGGTGCCAATCGCCCAAATGGGCTCATAAGAAACGATCGTCTGCGTAAATGCTGCACCGCCAAACAACCGGATAATGGTTTCCAGCTGCTTGCCGACCACACGCTCCATCACGCCGGCTTCGCGCTCGAGCAAAGTCTCCCCTACGCACAAAATCGGAATCAAGCCATGACGCTTGGCCATCATAAATTTTTCCGCGATGTTTTCATCCGACTCACAATAAGCCGTGCTGCGCTCAGAGTGGCCGATAATCACATAATTCGCACCAAAGTCCCGCAACATATCGGCGCTCACTTCTCCGGTGTAAGCGCCCTGCTCCACCTTAGCAATGTTTTGCGCCCCCCAGGCTACGTTGGTGTCTGCGAGTAAAGATTGCGCTTGTGCTAAATAAGGATACGGCACACAGACTACGACGTCTGCATGTGCTAAAGGTTGCAAACCTTGCAGGTATTTATGCACCAATGCCTGGTTGCGAGCCAGATTGCCATGCATTTTCCAGTTGGCAACGACCATTTTTCGTGGGGATAAAGGGGTAATATCAGGGCGGGACATGCAGAAATTAACTCACAATGTGCAGAGCGATAGCTCGATTGAATTCGCGTTGCGCGAATTTTACGCCCGCACACCAAGAGCAGCAAGCACAACAAGGGATGACGCAACGAATCAACTGCCTTCGCACGACATCGCCTTGTTTAACTAAGGAAGCGTTAAGCGCTTAAAAATGGATAATCCGTGTAGCCATGCTCAGTGCCGCCGTAGAAGGTTGACGAGTCTGCTGCATTGAGTGGCGCATTGCTGGCAAAGCGTGCCACCAGGTCAGGGTTGGCAATAAACGGCACACCATAGGCCACCGCATCAGCATGGCCACTGGCAATTGCTGCATCGCCACGCGCCTTGTCATAACTCAGGTTTGCGATATACCCACGATTAAACAATTGACGGAACGCCGCAAAATCAAACGGCTCAGACTCGCCACCACCATGAATGCCACCTTCAACAGCATGCAGATAAGCTAGATTAAAGGCATTTAACGCCTGCGCCACATAATTAAATGTTTGCTGCGGCTGGCTGTCTTGCATGTCATTAAATGGGTTCACTGGCGATAAACGCACGCCAACTTTGTCGGCCCCTATGGTGTTGACCACAGCTTGGACGACTTCGAGCAAAAAGCGTGTACGATTTTCAAGCGAGCCACCATATTGGTCTTGGCGCTGATTGGTGCCATCACGCAAAAACTGGTCTAGCAGATAACCATTGGCCGCATGCACTTCAACACCATCGAAACCCGCAGCGATCGCGCAACGTGTGGCATGCACATAGTCTTGCACAATCGCAGGCAGCTCTGCCGCATCCAGCGCACGTGGTGTCACATAATCTTGCAAGCCCTGGTAAGTAAATGCCTTACCAGCTGGTTTAAGCGCAGAAGGTGCCACTGGCGTCGCTTGGTTAGGCAACAAGCTAGGATGAGAAATACGGCCTACATGCCACAACTGGATAACGATTTTGCCGCCTTTGGCGTGTACGGCATCGGTGACTTTTTTCCAACCGGCCACTTGCGCATCAGTGTATATGCCAGGCAAGGCCGGATAGCCATGTGCCATCGGCGAGATCGGCGTGGCCTCAGTAATAATCAAGCCAGCGGTGGCACGCTGCTCATAATAGGTGACGTTCATTGCCTGCGGTACACCGCCCTCGCCTGCGCGATTACGCGTCAACGGTGCCATCACCACGCGATTTTGTAAGGCAATACTGCCGAGTTTAGCCGGGGAAAACAAATCTAATGCCATTTACTTGCTCCTGTAAAAATGAGGGTCGCGCAGACCATCTGCCTGCGCGCGCAGACTTACTTGGCCTTTACGCCTTCAATCAACAACGTGATTTCAATCTCATCACCGACGGGCGAATTCGCACCAGCAGCCCAGCCAAAGCCGTAATCCGATGCCTTGAGGGTCAAATGACCTTCAAAACCCGCACGCTGGCCGCCCCATGGATCGGCGCCATAACCTAATACTTTCACTGGGATATCCACCAATTTGGTCACGCCATGCATGGTCAGCTTGCCTTGCATCACCGCTTGTGTCTGGTTGCTGGCGCTGAATTTGGTGCTTTCAAACAAAATCTGTGTGTACTTGCCCACATCCAGATATTTATCCGCTTTGATATGCTCATCACGCTTACCAAAACCTGTATTGACACTGCTAACATTAATCGCCGCGCGCACCGTCGCTGTATTTAAATTGGTGGGGTCCAATGTCACTACCCCGGTCACATCATTAAACGTGCCGGTGGTTTTTGACACCACATGGCGAATGCTAAAGTTAGCAAAGCTATGTGTCGCATCAATATTGTAGGTATCCGTTGCCGCCCAAGCCTGGGTTGCCGCCAGCAAGCCCAGCGTTAAAATCATTTTTTTCACGTGTTATTCCTTTGTGTTTGTAATACGTTATGCGGATGTAGAAAATCGTTTGGTGACGGTCGCGACGCGCTCACCCAAGTGCTCAGCGGTCAACAAATCGCTCTGAATCGGTGCCAGGTCAGCGCCTTGGTCCGAGTTAGCTTGTGCCATGGCGCCCAAAAAACTCCCTAAACGGTTTAAATCGTTGACCGACCCATTGCTATGATTGTTCCCTGGCATCAAGCCCAAGCTGACCCAGATCATGCCATGCTGCGCTGCGAAGACTGACAATTGCGATAAGGTACTCAATTTATCGCCGCTCTGGCTGGCCGAGGTAGTAAAGCCAGCGGCAATCTTGTCTTGCCAGTCACGGGTAAACCAGGCTTTGGAGCTGGCATCCATAAACGCTTTAAACTGGGCAGATGCCGAACCCATATAGGTTGGGCTACCAAATATAATCGCGTCACTGGCCTTGAGCACATCCCATTGCTGCTGCGCCTCATCTACAGTTAGCAAATGTACTGTCACGCTCGCTACTTTTTGTGCGCCACGCGCCACCGCTTTAGCCTGCTCGGCCGTATGGCCATAACCACTATGATAAACAATCGCCACTTGAGTCATTTTCTAGCTCCTTATCATCTATTCAAAAATTATTCCGCATTTTGCGGCAAATCAAACCACAACACTTCGCTCTCACGTGCTGCACGCATACTTAACTCCTGTGACACATCCACCATCAGCGCATCCCCGGCCTGCAGGCGCTGACCATCAATCTCCACCTCGCCGCGAGCAATATGCAGATAAGCCGAGCGACCAGCCATCACATGCACAGGCAGCGCCTGATCAGCAGTCAGTACCGTGGCATACAGTGACACATCCTGATGTACTTTTAATGACCCTGCCTGCGCACCAGGCGAAGCAATCAATGACCAGCGATTTTGCTTGTCCGCCAGAGGAATCGTTTTGTCCTCATACCCAGGCGGCAATCCCAAGGTGTCGGGTGTAATCCAGATTTGCAATAAATGGGCGGTGGTTTCGCCAGAGGCATTCATCTCACTATGGCGCACACCGGTGCCCGCCGTCATGCGTTGCACATCCCCGGCGCGGATCACTTCACTGTGGCCCATGCTATCGGTATGGCGTAACTCGCCTGCCAGCATATAAGTAATGATTTCCATATCCTGATGGCCATGCATGCCAAAGCCCTTGCCTGGCGCGACCTGATCATCATTGATCACGCGCAGCACCGAATAGCCCATATATTGCGGATCGTAATAACCCGCAAATGAAAAACTGTGAAAGCTCTGCAGCCAGCCATGATCGGCATAGCCACGTGTATTTGAAGGGCGAACATGTAACATTTATTCACTCCATTTGAAAGATTAACTGTATGATAAAAAAACACTTAATCTTTTGATAGCAAAACATTTTGCACCACTTGTTCAGTTTTTTTGATGAAAACGCATGACCATTAAACTCAGTCTCGAAGCCTTGGAAGTCATAGATGCGATAGACCGTAAGGGCAGCTTCGCCGCCGCCGCAGAATCGCTTTACCGCGTGCCCTCTGCGCTCACCTACACCATTCGCCGCCTTGAAGAGGACTTGGGACTGGAGTTATTTGACCGCAGTGGCCACCGCGCCACCCTCACGCAAGCGGGCCTAGAGTTACTCAAAGAAGGCCGCTATTTGCTCGATGCTGCGCATGCGCTTGAGCGCCGCGTACAACGCATTGCCACTGGTATTGAAACCGATATTGCCATCGCGATCAGCGATTTGTTCGACTTTACACCAGTACTAAACATCCTCGAGTCGTTTTATCAGCAAGGCTTTGGCACGCGGATCAAGCTGGTGCGGGAAGTCTATGGTGGCAGCTGGGATGCCCTGCAATCGGGTCGCGCAGACATTTCGATTGGGGCGCCTGGCGATCCGCCGCCAGGTGGCGGCTTTGCCACGCATCTACTTGGTCAACTAGAGTTTGTGTTTTCCGTCGCGCCGCATCATCCGCTGGCGCAATTACCCGAACCCCTTAGCGCGAGCGATATCGTGCAGTACCGTGTCGTGGCGGCCGCAGACAGCTCCCGCAACCTACCGCCTCGCACATCCGGCATACTCTCGGGGCAGGATGTGTTAACCGTGCCAGACATGCAAACCAAGTTACAGGCCCAAATAGCAGGCATCGCCATCGGCTACCTGCCGAAATTCATGGCGCAAGCAGCGGAGGCTCAAGGCAAACTCATCCTCAAGCAAGTCTCAGAACCCAAACCTATCGGCCCGACTTTTATTGCCTGGCGGCAACAACGCCCCAGCGAGATGGGCAAAGCTATGCAATGGCTGCTCAAAGAATGTTGCGCATTACCGCTGGAGCAATTGCTGGATAAATGATTTATCATCCTGAAAAACAAGACACAGGACGCCGCATGTCACAAGAGCAACTTCCCGAAGAGTTTGAACCGCTGAACCGCATCGCCATCAAGGCCATGCTCTGGCTTAACGGCCTCGCGCATATCATCATCGGCCTGGCGCTGGCCACCTCGGTCATCATGTTTACCTGGCTGTTTTTTCTGGATGTGAAAGAAGCCGCTTATGCACACAACCTGGTGCATGGCTTTTTGCGCGCACTCGGCACTCTGATGCTGCTGTGGTCCATCTCGGCATTGATTTCGGCAGAAATACGTTACCTGCGTGGCCACAAACTGCTGGTGGAAACCTTTATTGAAGTCGTGCTGGTCATGTTCTTGCGCAAACTGATTGTGTTGCCGGTGCAAGACGCCACCCCGACCTATCAAGAAATAGGCATCTGGCTGGCTGGCGCATTTACCATGAGCCTGGTGTATATCCTGATTCGCCTAGCCGATAAAAACAGTAGCAGATAGCCCAATGCAAGACGAAGACTTTATGCGCATGGCCATGGCATTGGCCGCAGAAGCTGCTAGCCTGGGCGAAGTGCCGGTCGGCGCCTTAGTGGTGAAAGATGGTGTCGTCATTGGCAAAGGCCGCAACGCCCCAATAAGCCTCAGCGATCCGACAGCACATGCTGAAATCCAGGCCATGCGGGCAGCTGCAAAGCATTTAGGTAACTACCGCCTAGTGGACTGCACCCTGTATGTCACACTGGAACCCTGCGCCATGTGCAGCGGCGCCATCCAGCATGCGCGCGTTGCCCGCCTGGTATATGGCGCCAGCGACCCCAAAACGGGCTGTTGTGGCAGCGTGGTGAACTTGATGTCCGAACAAAAGCTGAATCATCATTGCGAGGTGATCAGCGGCATATTAGCCGAGGAATGCGGCGCAATATTGAGTGATTTTTTCAGGCAACGCAGACTCGAAAAATCAAAAGCCTAACAAGCAACAAACCCGCCAATGGCGGGTTTGTTATTTACAACAGCACTTAAACTTAATTAAGCAGATTTACGACGACGCACAACAGCGCCCATCAAACCCAGACCGGCCATGAACATAGCATAGGTTTCAGCTTCTGGTACTTGTGTCACAGCAAAACCGCTCAACCACATATCTTGGCGAATACGTCCACCTTCATTGGTAGAGGCGCCTTGTACAATATGCACAGCATTACTTACCCACTCGTAAGTATAGTTACTGGCGCTAAAGCTAATCAAATACAAACCGCTATTAGGGTTATCCTCGCCAATACTTACGTCTGTACGAATAGCCACTTTGTCTGCATCAAAATATGCACCTGTAGCAGCCGTACCAGCATTGTATGAAGCAATATAGTCTGAACGAGAAGGATCACGCAAACGATAGCCGTCGGCAGGTGCAGAACCATAAACATCTGAAGCGTATACCCAAGCCGCTGACAACGTACCTGCATAGTCTGCGAAGCCACTGCGTACGATAGAGTTAATTTCCGTAATACCATTGGTATTGTTATCTAACTGGAAATAGCTACCAATAATGTAGGAGTTGGTTGCGCTATCAAGCCATACAGAATCAATAAAAGAACCAACGGCCACACTATTTACCGGTGAGTAAACAGTAGACGTTTGGGTAGCTTGCAGTGTCCAGGTTGATGGCAGACTAGCCCCTAAATAGAACGCATCAGTGCCTGTATTATTTGTGCTGCCAGGTGTACGTGCACCCGTATCCAAAAGATCAACGAAGCCACCGGCATGGGCGCTGGAGGTTGCTGCCAGCGTGAACGCTGCAATAGCAAAAGATTGTTTCAACATAGTTGCTTTCATAGTAATATTTCCTCACAAATTAAGATTAATTGGCGGGGTAGCTTTTGCTCCCCGCTCTTTTTTTCATGGCATATAGTTTTAACCAAGCCAATTATTTTGATTTACGACGACGAGTAGCAAGACCAACTACGCCAAGTCCAGCCATCATCAAGGCATAGGATTCTGCTTCTGGCACTGGAGTAGCAATGAAGCCGGTAAGGAAGCCACCAACGACAGCCTGACCCTCTTCACCTGCTTGATAGTATCCAATCGCATTGGCGCCAAGACCATAATTCACTGCATCTGTCTTCACCAGATACAATCCAGACCAAGGATTACCCTCAGAAACACTGATATCAGCCTTTTGACGAACGATGCCATCAACATAGCTTACGGATGCGTTATAAGTAATATCGTTTGTTTGACCTGCCTGATACATACGCAAATCATAATCACTCAAAAAAGTCCAAGAAGTTGAAACGTTACCACCTGCGCCTTGGCGATAGAGATAGTTCACTTCCTGATCATTGTCTACTAGGTTCAAGTATCGGGTACCGAATACCAACTTTCCATCTAAACTATCGCGATACACATAGTCAAAAATGGTTGCCTGAGGAATACCTGGTAACAACGTTACATTTTCAGTGATTCTGTAATCAACCAATGTCAGCGTACCAAAAGTGGAATTCGCGCCTGTGAAAGCTCTGTAATTCAAAGTACTAGCGATAGTACCGTTGTCAGAACCATACTCGTACCCAGTGAGATAAGTAGTTGAAGCCAGATTTTCGATATAAAACTTATCTGCATTCAAGCTGTTTGCGCCATTAATCAAACCGCCATTAGCCAAGGTCAAATTAGTACCGTTGCCACTGGTCAGCGTCACGAACTGACCTGCATTTGCAGCGTTAACACCTAGCGTCATCAAGGTTGCAAGCATTGCTATTTTTAACTTCATCCATATTCTCCTAAAAATTAAGCTTTTGAATTGTTGTCACGAGTAACCGTCATGACGGCAGCGCTCGCGCTTAACTGCTCCCAAACTCTGGATATTGTTGTTTACCAAAAACGGTTTATAACAGTTCAGTATCCTTCTGCAAAAGATATGCCAACTGGCCTCATTAACAGCAAACACTCTAAAAAAGCACCCATAAAAAACAAAAATAAACACATAACCAATTGTTTTATATAGACAAAAATTATTGAGAGAAATGTAAAAAAACATCAGAGACGTCATAGCCAAACAAACACCATCAAGTCGTGCATAACCAATTAAAATAAACCCGGCTTAAATGAACCACTATGGCTGTTCATAACCACCAAATAAAAAAGTCGACACCTTTCGATGTCGACTTTTGGCAGCCTTTTTGACCATCAATCCTTTAAAGCTCTATTTTTCCAATCCCAATCAAGAGAGACACCAATCCAGAGCGCTCTTGGAGCGCCTGGACCGATAAACGTTGTATTGTTCCATGCGCTCGAATTAGTCTGAAAGTTGCCATTCGCACTGAATGGATTTCGTCCAAGCGCACCCGCAGTAGAGTACTCACGATCAAATATGTTATCGAACTTTAAGTAGGCATTTACGCCAGGCCTGAATTTATAGTTTGCCCTTAAATTGAATACAGCATATCCAGAAATTGACCCGTCCCCAATGTAGTCATAGCGCTCTCCAGGCAGCGCGTCACGTGGTTGATGTTTATTGTTCTCATTACCTCTCACATAAGAGGAAGAATGCATGACCATCGATAATGTAGTATCGAACTTGTCGGTGAAACGGTGATTCCAATTCGCCTGAATAATATGGTTAGGCATCCCTGGTATATCATCACCTGAGCGTACATTGACAAATGCCTGTGCAGCATTTGCAGCAACTGTTTGACCATTAGTGCTATTTGCGTCATTAATAATTCGTGCTGAAGACTCAAACGTTGCAGCCATAAATGTGTAATTCAAACTAAACTTATCTTGATCAAAATTGCCTTTCAGTCCCAACTCCAGACCCTCACGCATCGTTCTGCCAAAGTTATTAAAAACACCGCGATTCTTTCGTCCCAAAGGTACAAATAAAATGTCATCTGTAATCTCCGTTCTAAAATAACCTGCATTCCAGTCCCATCCACCATTTTCACCACGTAAGCCAGTCTCATAAGCGGTAGAGCGAATTTGTTTTAAGTAAGGATCAGATGACAAGGAGGTGGGGATAGAGCAACCAAATTGATAATTTGTACTACCAGGGGCATTACTTTTCGTCGGATCATTTGCGCAACCAAGCTCGATCACTGTAGGAGTTCGAGCGCCTCGACTCACGTTTGCATAAGTAGAAAGGTTTTCTTTAACTTCCCAAGTCACTCCAAGCGAGGGATTGAAGCTTCGGTAATCATAGTCACCCTCACTACATATAAAACGACCTCTATTAGGGCTCACGTCACCTGGAACCAAGCACTTCTGACGAGCGGGCCTAAGATCATTTGTCGTAAAGTTATAAAACTCTTTTCCAGAGTCCGAGACCAAGGTATTTTTAACATTCGACCAATTCATCCGAGCCCCCAAACTGATATGTAAGGTATCAGTTGGCGACCAAGTGTCGAAAAAAAATGCACTCTCTGTCTTGCTGCTGCCCTTGAGGTTATTCCTGACAATCGTCATATAGGCAGGAAAGTATCCGTAAGCATCAAAAATCGGATCTGTCACTACGGATGCGGAGTGATCTGCATCATTAATCTCACCAAGCTGCTGAGACTGAAGGAAGCCTACTTTATTAGTATCAAGGGAGATGCCCGCAACAATTTGGTGCTTTTCAAGATCAAAAGCTGCCTGCAGCGTAAAGCCATCACTCGATTGATCAAGATTTGAATAGTTAAAAAGACCATTGATTTTACCGGCATCAACGACACCATCACCATCGACATCATCTCCCCAGGCTGAAACCAATTGCCTGTAAGCATCATAAACATCGGCACTAACAGCATACTGACTCATTTTTCTTTTATAGGCCATGCCAGATAAAGTTAAGGTGTCACTCACATACCAGCTACCACTAAAATTGTAATGTTCCAGCGAGTTTTCAACTGCATCAGGCGATGTAAACACCTGATCTCTATCTTGCGCTGCCATTTCAAATGGCAACATACCATTACCAACTAATGCGGTATCAACATTCAATGCAGTTAAGTTAAATTCAGCCTTGTCAAACCTCAAAGTCGCCTTATTAAACAATTGGCGTACATTACTCGGTGAATTATCTCTCCAACCATCCTCTTTAAAATGGTTGTAAGCCGTAAAGAAGGCGAATTGCCCATTATTCACCCCATTTGACAGCTGAAATTGATCTCTCCCCCAAGCCCCGGTCAAATATTGAGAACGAAAATAATTATCTGAAAACCCATCTTTTGTACGAATAGCTAACGCCCCTCCAATGGTATTCAAGCCAAATAATGGATTAGATCCAGGGATTAAATTAAGACTAGAAATGGCATTCATGGGAATAAGGTCCCAGTTAACTACCTCGCCAAATGCCTCATTAATCCTGACACCATCGAGATAGACTGAAATACCTTGCGGGGTTCCGATTGCTGGCGAAGCTGTAAACCCTCTGAAATTTAAATCCTGCTGAAAAGGGTTTCCAGCATAATCATTGGTGGTGACTGACTGCAAATTGCCATTCATAAACTCTGTCACATTTAAAGCTTTAGTCGCTTCAATTTCTTTAGCAGTTGCGCTTTGAATGTTTGTTGTTGCTGTCGCCTTATCAAAGGGCACACCAGGTAATGGTGTGATAATTTTTAGGCGCTTGGCTTTGACCTCAACTTCATCCAACTGAATTGTTTTGTTTGAATCTGACGCACTTTTATTGACGGTACTATCGTCACCGTCTGCCGCTATCGATACACAAGAATAAGTTGCAAGAAACAATACTGATTTTATTTTTTTATTTAACATACATCCCCTCCGGAGAGGATGAGTGCAAAAATCAAACCAGCTTATTCAATTAAATTTAAATATAAAAATCAATATGTTATGATTTAATTCATCTTTACAGCCACCAATTTCGGTTGCAATCAACCATTAATGGCTGCAATAAACCATATCGATGCAAATATTATTGGAGTAATAAACATTACAAAAATAAAAAAACCCGCCTGCAGGCGGGTTTTGATTGAATCCTAGGTACTGGTTAATCGCGGTTACCCAGCAAAGACAGCAGGATGTTGAGCAAATTCACAAACAGGTTATACACATCCAGGTACAAATTCAGAGTGGCCATCACATAATTAGTTTGCCCGCCACGCACAATCTGGTTCACATCGTACAAAATATAACCAGAGAAAATCAGCACAGACACGCCGGAAATCGCCAGTGACAACGCTGGAATCTGGAAGTACATATTAGCCAAACCAGCCACAATCGCCAGAATCAGGCCAATCATGAGGAATTTACCGATGCCGCTGAAGTCGCGCGCTGGTGAAGAGCCAATTGCAGCCAGGCTCAGGAAGGTAATACCGGTACCTGCGGCAGCCAGACCAACAATCTCTGCACCATTACGCAAATGCAATGCAAATTGCAAAATAGGGCCCAACATCACACCAAACACAAACGTCATCGCCAATAGCAACCATACGCCGACACCGCTGTTTTGGTTCACCGCAATCAGTTTAAACATCCCAAACATCACCGCCATAAAGCCGATGGCAAATATGAATGGATGCGCGGCCATAAAGCCGAAATTCATTTGCAGGCCGGCATAAGCGCCTATCACAGTTGGCACCATGCTCAAGCCGAGCAAAGCATATGTGTTACGCAGCACGCGATTCTGTGTCGCAGAGACATTACTTTCGCGACCTAAAACTTGCATATCTGACATAGTGTTTTCTTCCTCTCAATAAAACTTTTTAAAACTTACTTAGGATTAAGATAATGGCAAACGCACAAAGTTTCAAGGTTTAATCATGACATTTGTGTGAAGAAGCATGGTAGCTAGAGCTTCCATATGGCGTAACAAACCAATGCAATCAACATGATACGGGTGATTTGATACACATTCTTGTTCCATTTTTTAAAGCGGCGGCGATATTGGCCAACCACCCAGGCGTAATGAAACAAGCGGTTAATGACGCCGGTTTGGTCACCGGCCTCGTTCGGCGAACTCGCTGCAGTGACGATAGTATTCGCAAAAAAGCGATTCACCGCTTGCGCCCAGCCGTAACGCATAGGGCGCTCAATATCGCAGAACAAAATTACACGCGTTTCGTCGGTCTTGTTATAGGCTTCGTGGATATAGGTTTCATCAAACATCACCGCCTGACCATCACGCCAGCTATAGTCTTCGCCATCGACACGGATAAAACACTGGTCATTATTAGGCGTTGCCAGCCCCAAATGGAAACGTAATGAACCCGCATACGGATCGCGGTGTGGACGCAAATGCGCGCCAGGCGGCAACTCGGCAAACATAGCCGCTTTGACGCTGGGAATACTTTGCAGCAACGCCACGGTTTTCGGGCAGTAAATGCTGGCAGATGGATGATGCGCGTCATACCATTTGAGGTAAAAGCGCTTCCAGCCGGTTTTAAAAAACGAGTTAAAACCAGCATCGTTATTGGTTTGTGCAGCGGCAATGCGCTCCTGCTCACGCACGTGCAAAGCCTCTTCGCGAATCTCCTGCCAGCGATCTGTAATCAATTTCAACTCAGGAAATTCATTCACCGACAAATAAGGCGTGGTTGGCGCTTTTGAAAACAGGTATAGAAACACATTAAACGGCGACACAATGCCTGAATGGTCAAACAGCTGGCGGTAAAAGCGATGCCGCACCTTGCCTCTAAAGTGTACATAACTGACCGAGGCTAAAAACACCCCTAAAATAATCCATTTCATAGTGAATACCGATGAACGCGCTTTAAAAAATTGATAGCAATCATTTGACAGCTTACCGTATGGCCTGATGCTCAGGCAAACAAATCAGGCTCTTTTTGCCCTACCATGGCCACGCGCTTGAGCGCATCAACATAATAGGCAGACTCACGCAAACCAACCATGTCCTGTGGATGATGTCCACCATGCATGCGCGCCAGGCGTGCAATGCTCTGTGCCGAGATTTTCCAGTCCAGCTTGGCCAATAATTCATCGGCCAAATCAGGACGATTACATAACAGAACCATATCGCACCCTGCATTCAATGCCGCCAAGGTACGCGCAGTAACATCGCCTGCGACAGTGGCGCCTTCCATGCTGAGGTCATCGCTGAAAATCACACCGTTAAAACCCAGGCGCTCGCGCAATACTTTTTGCAACCAGCGTGGTGAAAACCCTGCTGGCTTTTCATCTACTTTAGGATAAATCACATGCGCAGGCATTACCGCATGTAAGCCTTCGTCTATCATGCGCACAAAGGGCTGCATGTCGTTCTGCGCAATCTGGTCAAACTCGCGCTCATCCACCGGAATGCTCACATGCGAATCGGCCACCACAAAACCATGGCCAGGAAAATGCTTGCCCACTGCCGCCATCCCGGCTTTTTTCAGGCCTTGCATCAAGCTAAACGCCAGCTCGTTAATCGCCTGCGGGTCGCGGTGAAACGCACGGTCGCCAATCACCAGGCTGTCGCCGTAGTCCATATCCAGCACCGGCGTGAAGCTAAAATCTACACCATGCGCGCGCAACTCAGCGCCCAGCACATAGCCAGCTTCCACCGCCAGCTCTTTGGCCTTGCGTGGATGCTTGTCCCAAATATGCCCAAACTCACGCATGGGCGGAATCTTGGTAAAACCGTCCCTAAAACGCTGCACGCGCCCGCCTTCATGATCTACCGCAATCAGCAATGGCGGCTGGCGCACAGCATGGATGCTGGCTGTGAGTGCTTTTAATTGTGCGCAACTCTCAAAATTGCGTGCAAACAAAATCACCCCACCCACCAGCGGATGTTGCAAACGGCGGATATCATCGGCGCTGAGTTCCTTACCAACGACATCCAGCATGACGGGACCTAAAGACATTCGTGCTTCCTTAAATACTCAATTAACGTGATTTTAAACGATAAAGACTGGTTGTTTCTTTCGCGCGGGCCGCGAATAAGGGATCTTGATCATCTCGCGCCTTGCCGTGTTTAGGTTTGGTGTCCAAACGCTGCACAATGTCTAGTCCGGCCTCGGCAATCCAGTTTGCCAGTTCGTCAGGTTGACGCAAACCGATGTGTTCCGCCAGGTCTGACATCACCAGCCAGGCTTCACCGCTGGGGGTTAAATGTGCTTTCAGGCCGTTTAAATAGCCTTTGAGCATGCGGCTATCCGGGTCATAAATGGCGTGCTCAATGGCCGCATTGGCTTTGGCTGGCAACCATGGCGGGTTACAGACAATCAGGTCAGCCTGGCCTGCAGGGAACAAATCCGCTGGCAAGACCTGAATATTGGTTTGCATATTCAAGCGTTGTACGTTTTCAGTGGCACATGCCAATGCACGTGGCTGATTATCTGTGGCAACCACTTGTTTGATGCCGCGCGCCACCAGAATCGCCGCAATCACGCCAGTGCCGGTGCCAATATCCCAGGCCACTTGCGGATTATTGAGTGGCACTTGATCGACCAGCTCAAGATATTCACCACGCACAGGTGAATAAACACCGTAATGGGCGTGAATATTGGCGTTAAGCGCATGAATAGGCACGCCTTTTTTGCGCCACTCGTGCGCGCCAACCATGCCGAGCAGTTCACGCAATGACAATACCAGCCTGGCGGGTAATTTATCTGTTTTTTCATCGAGAATGAGCGCGCCTTGCACGGCCGCTTTGACGTCTGGCGCGCGTGGCAACTCGCATTGGCCATACTTGAGCTCAATCAGGATTTTATTGGTAATGTTGGCGCGGCCAATCTGACGGGCGCGGTGTTGATGAAAAGCCTCCAGCATGGTCGCCGCCGGTTTGATCGGTTTGCGATCTACCCGACGTGTGATGGCTTGCAATAATTGTTTGGCATTTTGAAAATCACCGCGATAAAGCAAGGCCGTGCCTTCACAGGCCAAGCGATAAGCGTCATCAGCCTTGGTTGTATCATCAGCGATGACGACGGCTTTAGGCGGCAGATTGCCGACCTCAGATTGCCAGTCTGCGGTCTGTGTTTTGTTCTTTTCGTACCAGTTAATATGGTTCAATGGTGTTCCAATAATATAAATATAAAAAGGCACTTTCACGTGATGCATGCTTTATACATGGCATTCACAAAAGTGCCTAGCATGTACTACTTAAAGCAGTACATGCGCCGTACCTTACCTGTTTACTGAGCGTGAGGGGCGTCTTTGCCTTCGGCGCCCGTCACCTTGCTCAATACACTTTTACCCAGGTCTGTTTGGCCCAGCGCCTCCAGCATGGCGCCCATCTGCGTGCCGCCATTTGCGCTAAACAGGTCGGTCACCTTGCTAATGCCGTTACTGATGGTGCCGCCCGCATTAGCAATGATCTTCACGTCTGCTTTTTCAAGCGCTTTTGCCTGCTCTTTGCCAACCTCGCCCATGACTTTGACTTGCTCTAACGAAATCAGATATTTCTGATAGCTTTCGTTTTCACCAATTTTTTCCGCCAAGGTAATCTCAGCCTGTACCGAGGCAAGTTGCATAGCCTTAGCAGCCTCAGCACGGGCATGACCTTCGGCCTCTATGCCTTTAGACTCCAGCACTTTGGCTTCCTTCAAACCAGCGGCTATCGCCATGGTGGATTGTTTTTCACCTTCGGCTTTAATCATCACGGATTGTTTTTCTGCCTCTGAGTTAATCAATGCAGTGGCCTGCTCGGCTTCGGCATTAATAATCGCCGTTTCTTTCTGCTGATTGGCATTGACGATTTGTACTTCTTTATTAATTTCTGCTTGCTTGACTTGCGCGACCTGCTCAACCGCCATGGTTTTTTCTTTGGTGATACGTTCTTGCTCTTTAATGCTTTGCACCGACTGCTCTTTGGCAATACCAACTTCGCGATCTTTTTCTGCCGTGCGCAAGCCGACTTGCTGCTGACTGACTTGTCGTTGCAACTCGATATCGCGGCTGGCATCGATTTCAGCCATTTCGGCCTTACGTTTATTTGCAGCGACCTCAATACGAGACTGCATTTCGATCTCGGACTTTTTCTTCTCCATGATGTTTTTAATCACATTAGAGCCTTGTGAGTCACGGATATCCATCAGCTCTACCGACTTTACCGTGACCACACCCCAGGATTTCAGATTCTCATCGACTTGCTTGGTGAATTCCTCACCAAATTTGGCTCTATCCTGCATGATTGTTTCGATATCATTCATGGCCAGAATCGAACGGATACAGCCTTGCAAGATCGCATTCATCTGCTTGCGCATCTCATCAAAGGTTGCCACCCGTTTGGCCGCCACATTACTATCTTCAATTCTGAAAAACGCTTTGACATCAATCACAAACGGCAACCGTCCTTGATCATAAGCTTCATAATCAAGCAGCTCTTCAGTAAACACAGAAACAGGATAGCGCGACACAGATACCCCTAACACGGGTATCCAGATTGGAAACTGATAATAGGTATTGCCATATTCCAGGCCGGTTCCATAAGAGCGGCTTTGTTTGGCAGCCTGCACAATATGTACTTCGTTGGTAGAAACAACTCTGCGTAAAAAAATCACCCACAACACCAGCCACACCACAATCAGCGCGGCAACGCCTAACAAAATATGCGTTAATGAAAAATTGGATTCCATGGACGTTCACTCCCTTTATTATTAATTAGACTTAAATTCACTACGTGCCTGCTATCAAAAACCAATCATAAGCACCCAGTTTGAAACCAAGCATTATCCTAAGGCTTTATGATAAACGGGTTAAAGTCGGTCTGGGTATCGTAATAATCTTCATTCTCAGCGCGCTTGAGAAACGCGACTATTTTGTAGGTCACCGGCGTGAAGGCGACTTCTACCAATAGTTTGGCGGTAAATTGCGCCAGTACGATTTGCGGCATCATGGCATCGGGGAACTCACCTGAGCCGTAAAAAGCCAGTGGGAAAAACAGGATGGTATCCACCGCTTCACCAAAAATGGTCGAGCCTATGGTGCGGCTCCACAACCAGCGGCCTTGGGTGAGGACTTTCATTTTGGCCAACACGAACGAATTGACAAACTCGCCTGCCGCAAATGAGACCAGTGAGGCGATGGCAATACGCGCGGTGGAACCAAACACCGATTGATAGGCGGTCTGGTCATGCCAGTCTGGTGCTGGTGGCAAGGCGACGATGACCCAGGCCATGAGACTGGCAAAGGCAAGGCAGATAAAGCCGGTCCAGATCACGCGACGCGAGGCGGCATAACCGTAGACTTCGGTCAGAATATCGCCAAAAATAAAACTAATGGGGAAAAACATTATCCCGGCGCCAAAGGTCAGTGCGCCTAACAGCGGCAGCTGGACTTCGGTAATCTTGCCGGGGCCAATGAGGTTGGAGCAGACCAGCACCACGGCAAAGGCCGCCATGATCAGGTCGTAATACCGGTAGGGCTTTCTCATGCGCTCACCTTGATTATCCTCTCACCTCGCTGCGTACGTCCAGCTTGTCACGCAACACATCGCCACCCAGATTAATAGCCAGAATCAAACTCATCATGCACACGCCAACGCTGAGCACATAATGCGGCGCCACCAGCATAAAGCGCACGGCATCACGCAGCATCGCGCCCCACGAGGCATGCGGTGCCTGTATGCCCAGGCCAAGAAACGACAGCGACGCTTCGGCAATCATGACGCTGGCCATGCTGTAGGCGGCTTCTACCAGCAAAATAGAAATCAGCATCGGCAAAATATGCAAGGCCATCACGCGCACGCTACTGGCGCCCAGCGACTCTGCCGCCAGCACATGCAGACGTTGCCGCAATGCCAGCGCCTGACCACGCGACAACCGGGCATAAGTGACCCAGCCGGTGAGGCACAGCGCCAGAATCAGGTTATTGATCCCTGCGCCCAGCACCGCCGCAAATGCAATCGCCAACAACATCCCGGGAAACGCCAGGAAAATATTGGTGACCTGCATCAGCACAGCATCCAGCTTGCCGCCTTGATACCCGGCCACCAGGCCGATGCTCAGGCCAACCGTCATGGTCACGGCCGTCACCACCACGGTGACCAGGAAAGACACCTCTACCCCGCGAATCACGCGCGCCAGAATATCGCGCCCCAAATCATCGGTGCCCAGCCAGTGTTGCACACTGGGCCATTGCAAAATCGCGTTGAGGTCAATCTGGTTGGGATTCAACCCGGCAGCATGCCCCAACAGGACGGTGATCAGCCAAAACGCCAAAGTGAGCAATGAAAACGTTTTCATTGTGTGCCCCGCGTGCGCGGATCCAGCCAGCGATAGACCAGGTCTGTTGCCTGATTAATCAGCACATAGCTTAACGCCACCACCAGGACACAGGCTTGTGTCACCGGGTAATCGCGTTTTTCTATGCTGTCTACCAGCAAACGGCCGATGCCGTTCCAGCTAAAAATGGTTTCGGTAATCACCGCACCGGCCAGCAAACTGCCCATTTGCAAACCAACAATGGTCACCAGCGGCAATAAGGCAGCGCGTAATGCGTGCTTGAGCAATACTTGCCGCTCGCTCAAGCCTTTGGCACGCGCGGTGCGGATGTAATCCTCACTCAACACCTCCAGCAGGCTGGTACGCGTCATGCGGGTCAAAATAGCGCTCAAGCCGAGGCCGAGTGTTAATGCAGGCAATACGATGGTCAGCGGGCTAGTCATGCCGCTCACCGGCAACCACCCCAGCCATACCGCAAACACCAACATTAGCACCGGCCCTAGCCAGAAGGCAGGCATGGCTGCCAGACGGATACTGAGCATGGTGATCATCACATCTTGCCAATGCCCGGCTTTGAGCGCAGACCAAATGCCTAAGGGAATACCGATAGCAAGGCCGATGGCCAGTGCCACCACCGCCAGCAACAAGGTCGCCGGGTAGGCTTGCCATAACAATTGCGAGATCGGCGTTTGCGTATGGATAGAGCTGCCAAAATCGCCTTGCAGCACATGCAGCAGATACTGGCCAAACTGAACTGCTAAGGGTTGATCTAGCCCGAGTTGTGCCTTGAGTGCAAGACGGTCGGTCACACTGGCTGATTCACCCAGCATGACGTCTACCGGGTCGCCAGGTATCAGGTGTAACAAGGCAAAGGTCAGGCACAGCACCCCAAACACCACTGGCAATAATGTGGCAAAACGCTTAATCATCCGCCTCGCAAATATTCACAGTGGTGCCCACCGGCACCTGCTCGAACAATGCCATCAGGTCGGCATTGCGCATGCGCACGCAGCCATGCGAGCCGGGTACGCCCAGCTCGGTTGCGTCTGGCGTGCCATGGATATAGATATAGCGCTGCATGGTATCTACATTGCCCAGGCGATTTTTGCCCGGCTCGGTGCCGCTGAGCCATAAAATACGGGTGAGTATCCAGTCGCGGTCAGGAAAAGCCTGCTTTAAGGCGGGGCTAAACACTTCGCCAGTTGGGCGTCGCCCGACAAATACCGTATTTTCAGCCGCCCCAGCGCCAATTTTGGCGCGAATAATATGCGCCCCCAGCGGCGTACAGCCACTGTTTTTAACGTTACCCACGCCATTGGCTGCCGTCGAGACGGCATAGCGCGTCACTTGCCCGCCATTGTCGTCAAACAAGGTCAGCGTTTGTGCCGGGATAGAAATTTCAATATGCATAACCATTATTCTAAGCGATTTGCCTGTTGTCGTCGGAGATTTGATGCAACACGCAATCTGGCCATACAAATTGCATTAAAATCCCATCAAACCGCTTGTTTATTTCACTTATCGCTTTATTCAGGGTCACTATATGGCGCATCACGAATTACACTTTTTACAACGCAGTGGCTGGTTGCGCGCCGCCGTGCTGGGCGCCAACGACGGCATTATTTCTACCGCCAGCCTGCTGATGGGCGTGGCCGCCGCCGGGGCTACTCACCATGCTTTGCTGATGACAGGCGTCGCCGGGCTGGTGGCTGGCGCACTCTCGATGGCCGCAGGTGAATATGTGTCAGTGAGCTCACAAACCGATATTGAGCAGGCAGACCTTGCGCGTGAAGCAGAGGAACTCAAAGATAACCCGGAGAGTGAGCTGCGTGAACTGACTGGCATCTACATCCAGCGCGGCTTAACACCCGCGCTGGCAAATCAGGTCGCACAGGCGCTGTCACAGCACGACTCGCTGGCAGCGCACGCGCGTGATGAGCTGGGCTTGCATGACATTAACCAGGCCCAACCCTTACAAGCCGCATTGGCCTCGGCACTCGCGTTTGCCAGTGGCGCAATCTTGCCGCTGATCACCGCCTGGCTGGCGCCGCATGCGCAGGCACAAACCTGGCTCACCATCAGCACGCTACCCTTTTTAGCTTTGCTGGGCATCGTCGCCGCGCGTACCGGCGGCGCCAGCATGGTCAAAAGTGTTAGTCGCGTCGTGATTTGGGGCGCCCTCGCCATGGCGGCCACGGCACTGATCGGTCACTGGTTTGGCGTCAACCCGTGACCTGCAGGCAGCACAGGGATTACTGCATTACCGGCTTAAAAGCCACCTGCGTCAAACCATCCAGGTTGCCATCCGGCGTCGGCTGGTAATCAGCAATCGTCTCGCGATAAGCCACAAACTGACCCTCGTACCACAACGGGATCACCGGCAACTGGCCATGAATACGTTGTGTGACCGCGGGCCAATCCTCTTTTGCCAATAATTGATCCAGCACACCATCCTGATAACGGCCACGGTTAAAGCCTTGTGGCGGCAAACTGCCAGAGGCAAACACTTTGCTGTAAATTTCTGGGGTTTTAATCCCTACCCAGGTCAGGCCATACAGCTGAAAATTCCCTTTTTGCACGTCGGCAAAAAAAGTGCCCCAATCCAGGCTCTTGATTTGCAGGTCTATGCCCGCCTCTTGCATTTGCGCTTGCAAAATAGTGGCCAAGCGCACCCGCTGTGGATCAGTGCTGGTTTTATAAATCAAAGTCAGTGGTAACTTGATGCCTGCAGATTGCAATAATTGCCTGGCCAACGCCGGTTGATACGCATAAGGCTGCAAGGCAGGATTACCCGCATAATGCTCAGGTGGCAAAATCGCGCTGGCCTGGCGGCTATGGCTGACCATGACTTTATCAATAATGGCTTGCACATCAATCGCGTGGGCAATCGCGCGCCTCACGCGCACATCACGCAGAAAATCTGCCTGCACGTTGAGGCCCAGATAAGAATAATTGGCGCCTACCCCGGTTTTTACCATGATATTAGGCTGCTTTTGCAGATATTTAACCAGCTCTGGCGGCAAGTCGCCCTGTATCAAATCGGCCTCGCCACGTTTAAGTTTAAGTACCCGCACATTGGGGTCTTTGACTTCTTCAAAGCGCACTTTGAGGCCATCACGCAAACGCTGTAACTGTAATGCCGACTGCCAATGATCGAGTTTAAACGGTCCGCTACCGACGGGTGCATGACCAAAGTCATGCCCGGTGGCAATCAGGCGTGCAGGCAAAATGCCCACCATCAAGCGCGCGGCAAAGTGCGGGTCCGGGTGGCTCAGTTCAAAATCGATGGTGTTAGCATCCAGCGTTGTAATCTGCTGAATATGTTTGAATTCTGCAGCATGCGGTGAGTCTTTGAGTTGCAGCAGGCTATCGTAAGTCGCTTTCACATCGGCAGCGGTCAACGGCTGGCCATCGTGGAATGTGGCAGCTTGAGATAACTGGAAGCGGTAATGCGTGGCATCGCGCATTTGCCAGGTCGCCAGCCCAGGCACCTCGCGCGAGCGGCTATCAAACTCGACCAAACGCTGATATATCAGGCGATTGATGCGCTCAGAGGCCGCATCGGTGGCATAACGCGGATCCAGGTTCACCGGCGCCTGCGCCACGGCAAACACCAGCGAGCGCGGCTCGTTAGAGGGCTGGCAGCCAGTGAGCGCCCATGCGAATAACAAACCGGGCAACCACCGGCGCAACATCCCCGTCATCCCCTTAAAGCTTCTCAAAAATCGCGATAGACTCTACATGCGCCGTATGTGGGAACATATTCATCACCCCTGCGGCCTCTAAACGATAGCCTTTGACCTGAGTCAGCGTCGCCGCATCGCGTGCCAGCGTGGCTGGGTTACAAGAGACATAGACGATGCGTGATGGCGCATGACCAGCGTTGCTATCACCCGCATCCGGCAGCGACTTGATCAACTCAATCGCACCGTCGCGCGGCGGATCTACCAGCCACTTATCAAACGCCCCCAGCGCCTGCAATAATTCCGGCGTCATATCAAACAAGTCAGACTCAGCAAACTCGACATTGCTGACGCCATTGAGTTGTGCATTTTCTACCGCGCGCTTCACCAAGGCTTGCGAGCCTTCCACGCCATAAACGCTGGCACCACTGCGCGCAATCGGCAGCGTAAAATTGCCCAAGCCACAGAAAAAATCGGCAATACGCTCACCTGCTTGTGGCTGTAACAACTGCATGGCGCGACGGATCATGACACGGTTAATCGCCGGGTTGACCTGGGTAAATTCAATCGGGCTAAACGGATATTGCAGGTTAAACTCAGGCAAACTGTAATGCAGCTTGTCACCATGCCCAAACAGCGGCTTCACCGTGTCCGGGCCTTTGGTTTGTGTCCACACCTGGACGCCATGCGTTTCTTCAAACGTTTGCAACAACGCAATATCGGCATCGGTCAGCGCTTCCATAATACGGAACACCAGCACCGTGGCATCTTCACCCACCGCCAGTTCAATCTGCGGCAAGGCCTGCTTGATCGAGAGTTGGCCAATCAAAGTTTTCAACGGCACAATCAGGTCAGACACGGGTTGCGTCAGCACTTCACAGCTATCCATAGACGTGACGTAACTGGTGCCTTTTTCATTAAAGCCCACCAGCACGCCACCTTTTTTCTCGACATAACGCACCCGCAGGCGTGCCTTGTGGCGGTAATGCCATGGCGTGCCCTGAATCGGTGGCAGGATTTTTTCGGCACGCACGCGGCCAATGTGCCATAAATCGGCCTCTAACATGCGCTGCTTGGCTGCCACTTGCGCCGAAAACTCCAGATGCTGCATGGCGCAGCCGCCGCAAGTGCCAAAATAGGCACAGCCTGGTGTCACGCGCTGGCTGGATTGTTTCAACACATCAATAGTGGTCGCCAGCTCATAGGTCGCCTTGGCATGATGCGAGACAAACTTGACCTCTTCAAACGGTAACGCGCCTTCGATGAAAATGACCTTGCCATCAACGTGGGTGACGCCGCGGCCTTCCTGGTCCAGGGATTCAATGGTAGCAATGCGGGGAATCTGCGCTGCCCTGGCGGCAGACGACAGGTTGGAGGATCTTTGACGGTTGTTTCTCATAACCTGTTATTTTACCTGATTTGGGCATACAATCATCCAGCAAACCAATCAAAAACAAGGAGTCTGTGATGCTTAAACAATGGCGCTTAACCACGACGCTGGTGGTCGCACTTTTTTCATCGTCTTTCTGCTTCGCTGACGAAGTGGCTATTCAGCAAGACGCCCACGGTGTGGACTATGTCACCGGCGGTATCGGCTCAGAAGAAGTGGACGCCATGGAGTCCTTTAAAAAACAATTCAATCTATATTTTTTGTTTTCGGAAGGAAAAGTTGGGCGCGTGATTGATGACATTAACATCAGCATCACCGACAGCAAAAACCAGGCCGTGTTTGCATTGGAGCACGCCGCGCCCAGACTGCTATTAAATCTGCCGTCAGGCAAATACCAGGCCGTCGCCAGTTATCTCGGTAGCGAACAACGTTACCGTTTTAGTCATGATGCAAAAAAACACCAGCGCATTATTCTCAACTGGAAAAACAAGATTGATGAAGATACGGTAGAACCACTGACTGACGATGCTGCAGAGTCTGAAGCACCTGTCACTGAAACACCGTAAAAAAACGCTTTAAACGCGGATGAACGCCGATGAGTAAAAGTGCAATTTCAAGGTTTTATCGGCGTGTATCTGCGTTTATCGGCGGTAATCAATTATGATTTTATACCTCTCAAGCCCAAGCAGCCATAAACTGCTGCCAGTGCTCGCCGTCGTAGCCAGATAGCGTCTCGCGCACTAACTGGATTTCAGCGGCATAGTTAGCCTCATTCAAGTGCCCGCGCATTTTGAGAAAGCGCAAATAGACCAAATGCGTGTTGGCAACATCGGTTTCGCAGTAGTCACGGATCGCTTTCACTTCACCGTTCAGATACGCCTGCCACACTTTACTGCCATCCATGCCCAGTTTGCCGGGGAATCCGCATAGCTGCGCCATTTGATCCAGCGGCGCATTGGCGCGGCCGCTATACATGGCCAGCACGTCCATCAAATCCAGATGACGCATATGGTAACGGCTGATGTAGTTGTTCCATTTGAAGTCTTTATCGTCTTCACCCAGGTCCCAGTAACGGGGGGCGGCAATGCCATGCACCATGGCCCGATAATGCAGCACTGGCAAGTCAAAACCGCCGCCATTCCAGCTCACCAGGTTGGGCGTGTATTTTTCGATGCCGTCAAAAAAGCGCTGAATCATTTCTGCTTCACTGGCCTGCTCGTCGCCCAAGGTCCAGACGCGAAACTGATTACCCTCGCGTAGCGCGCAAGAAATCGCACAGACGCGTTGTAAATGATGTGGCAAAAAATCGGTGCCATTTTGCTGGCGGCGTTGGTGAAAAGCGATATTCGCCACGTCTGCATCGCTCAAACTGGCGGGCAGATCCTGTAACTGTCGAATGCCGTCCACATCTGGAATAGTTTCAATATCAAACACCAAACTTAGCATGCCCACTACCCGTAAAAAAATGATTTTTTTAAAATAGCACAGCATGCCTGCTGACACCAGAACCGCTTGCGCCAAGCAGCGCGCTGTCCAAAAAATCGAGGATTTGTATCATTTGATACAAATCACGGCCATTTGTATCAAATGATACATTTAAATAACTGATTTATAAGGAATTTTTGTGTTTTTTCTGTCAATCAAAAAACAAGATTCCACTTTAATCTGACCTTGTTCAGTCAACACGATGCCTGGCCTGTGCGCCTGTGTATCAGCCCTGGACCTTTACAATTTACGGAGTACATCATGACATCTATCAGTTCACTTAGCAGTAGCAGTGCTGTTCAATCATTTTCGCAGGTCGGCCAACGCAACGGCATGCAACCTCCGCCGCCACCGCCAGATGGCGAGGGTCAGGGCAAGGATGGTGGCGGTTTGCTGGGTGCCATTGACTCGGCATTGAAAAGTGCGGGCATTGAAGGCGGCCTGGAATCTATTTTTGGGCAATCTGCGTCCAGCAGCACCCGTGCAAGCACCAGCACAGACAGCACGGATTCAACCACGACCAGCGATAGCAGTACCGATGCGGCCAATGCACTGAATAGCTTTTTACAAAATCTGATCAGCGCCTTGCAATCACAAGGCACGACAGACACTAGCAGCTCAGAGAGTAGCGACAGTGAAACAGCGGCGAGCACCATGCAAGGCATGCCGCCACCGCCACCTTATGGCGGCCATGGCATGGAATCTAAACTGCAAAGCCTGATTGCTTCTTTGAGCAACGACAGTACCAGCGATAGCACGACATCGGATACTGGCTCGGACAGCACCTCCAGTGACCTGCAAAGCAGTTTTCAGTCACTGGTCAGCGCATTGGGTGGCAGCAGCGACAATGCCAGTCTGAGTGGATTCCTGCAAGCGTTATCCGGCAGCATGCAGCACCGCGGCCCCGCAGGCAATGTGGTCAGCACCACCGCCTAAGGTTAACCTCCACGCTAGATACAAGACTGAAAAGCAACTACCGCTTTAAACAGTGGTAGTTGCCATATTCTGCGCGCTAATCAGGCAAATTCCAGCTGCATAATATCTGTGTTGGTATCTTCTTGCAGCCACTCAGCAGGCGCTTTATGCAACCGGATAGGCGTGTTCATCTCTTCGCCGTCAAAGGTCAAAATGGCATAGCTAATGTCTTGTGGCGCTTCAATCGGCGTGAACTTGGCAAACCCGAAATCGGCATTGCGCATCACTTGCCAGGCACCTGAGGGTTCGGCGTATTCTGCTTTGGAAAAGTAATGGGCGATTTGCCTGTCAGTGGCCGCCTTGAGGGCGCAATCATTCTCGCGCGACATCACAGACCAGCGATAATCCAGGCCATCGGCAATTGGCTGCAATTGCATCAAATACCAATGCACGTTTTCACGCGCCAGCTGTATCAACGATCGCACGCGGCCCGTATGGTGATTAAGGATGTAATAAATCCCCAAGCCCTGTTGATGAATACTTTCACCCAATCGAGGTAGAACGAAAAGATTAGTTGCCACAACGCACTCCTTCCATCTGAACATGCACTTAAATTGTATGCAATGAACATGCCTGAAACTGAAAGCCGATACTTTTACTACGCTGTTTATCGAATTGCCGTTGTGGGCAGTCGTCATGCCTGTGACGCCACACAACCAGCTTGAGCCTAACCCTCATTTGCCAAGCTGTTGTTTTACCTGCTTATTTACGCAACCACTGCCCATCACGCTGCACAAACCAGCCAGGTTGTGCCTTATCGATCCAGCGTATCGCAAACGTGCGCTGTATCTCGCCCTCCCACTCAGGGTGACCATTTGCGGCAGCAATTCCACGATATAAGTTGGTGCGATCTGCATTTTCGTCTTTTACCAGCGCAGTTAACGCACTACGTTGAGACAGTGGCACCAAACCGGCCTCTTTGACGGCGACAAAGCCATCGGCGGTGAGCCCGACGGCACCGGACTGAAAGTACGGTAACAATTGCACATGGCGGCTTTGCATACTGGCTTTGACGGCGGCAACCGCAGGCGTATTCACATCCAGGTCAGCGGCAGCCTGCGCAGATAATGTCAGCGCGGTGCTGAGAAAAGCACCGCACAGCAGCGCTTTGACAACCGCATAGGCATGCCGTAAACCTAAAGGTAGCCAGCCTAAGCAGCGAGAAACGGGTTGCATGCGCGTGATCATGGTTTAGGCTCCTGATTAGCTGCCGGGACAGCCGGGGTCGTGGCAGGCACGGTGGGCTGATCTGCTGCCGGATGCTGGCCTGCTGGCACCTGCCAGATTTCGTCTATGACTTTATCCGCGGCTTTTTCTGCGGCAGCGGCCGGAAAGTAGATATTAATCGTCACACAAGCACTGAGGCCTGTGGCCGCCAGCAACAGGCTAGCGGTGCGCATACCGCGCAATCCGGCAACTTTTTTGATCAACGTCAGGTTCAATCTGGTTCCTTTCTGACAAGCGATGGGCGGTTTGTGTTCATTCACGCCTAATCGATAATGATTTTACTATTGCTATCGGTCACACGCTGCATGCGCCCCAAGACATCTTTCCAACTGACATATTGCGTGTAACCATTCACATTAACCGAAGGCGCGCCCTTGCCTTTAACAATCACAAATCCGTCAGGCAATGGCTCAACGCCGCCCATTTTGCAAATATCGCCGCGCAACTCACAACTCAGGCCTATTTTTTCATAGCCAAACTCTTTAAAAAAGCGCAAAAAAGTACGTTGCAAGGCAGCCGCAGTACCCTCACCGCCCAAGGCGGTAATATTTTCGACAGCGCGCTGCGATATTTTCTTTTCAAACGGGCCGTCTGCGGTTCGCACCGAGGCATCCATAGACACGGGCTTCCAGTTTTGCAGGCGCAGATGCTTGATATCACCCTCCAGCTTGCCACTGATCGAGCCAAAGTTGAACGTGCGCGTGATTTCACCCAGGTCAATCTCCCGCATGGTGAAATTGGCGTGTAATTTGGGCACTGCGCCCAACGGGTCATCAATGTCCAGGTCAGACATGCCAACCATGCCATTAAACAGTTTAAATTGCATGTCGCCCATCATCCGCAGCTCATGGTTAGCATAAGTCACCAGTGGAATCGTGCCCGAAATCTGGCCACGCATGGTCGGCCAACCCAGCGCCTGACTAAAACTGGTCATGCTGATCGGCTGCAAATCCATTTTGACATGCCAGACCATGCTCTGATTAATCCAGGCTGCGGAAACATCCTGAACATCCAAGCCGCCATCCAAAATCGGCAATTGCAACCGAGGTGCCGTAATTGAAAAACGATTCACCTCCGCCTGCCAGCGGGTTGCGCCCAAGGGGATTTTTAGAATATGGCCGGACTGGTAGCCCATGGCAATCTGTCTGGGATGATCGTAATCCCATGGAATATCGGCATTAAAATGACTAAAACCAAACTTACCCAACTGGTCTTCCACGCTGGCATCGGTGATATTCAGGTGAAACTTGAGCGGCTGCAAGCCTTTGGCTTCAAACGACCAATCGGCCTTGCCGGAGACATTTAAATGACCAAACGCCGAGTGCGGAATCAGTGGCTGGATAAATGCCTGATAGACGCCATTAAAATCAACCTCTTTGGCGTCGACCTTTAAAAACTCAAATTGTTTGTTGATCAGGTGGATGCGGCTTTGGCTATGCAAGGTGCCCACGCCCTGCAAGGCGAGTGTTGCCTGCTCAATATCAATATATGGCTCACGGTAAAAGCCACGAATCTCAAACCGTTTGCTACCCTCAGCAAAATAAAACGGTTGCCAGAACAGCTCACCCTGTTGCCATTGAAACACGCCTTGCCAACGCCAGCCACCGTCTTGTTCGTGCGCAGACAGATTCACCTTACCCGTGAGTTTATCGCCTGCATGCAAGCCCGCTGCGTCACTAAACTTAGCCTCATGCACTGCCAACTCAATATCCACGCCTTTGGCGGCCGGGCCTGATTTATCCTGTTCTTTCCAGGTCGGGGTGAGCCGCACATTAAACGGCACATGCGAGCGCACATCGTGATACAGCCCATCTTCGCAGCGCCAGGTTTGCGCTGCTGCCTGCGCAGGCACCAGGCAGTTCAAATGAAAGGTGCCCCACACTTCGTCCTGCAATGCTTTGACTTCTGCATCAAAAGACAGCGTGGGCTGCCGGATTTCTGACCGCTGGGTGTGGGCACCATGATCGAGAAAACCATAGTCGAGAAATATTTTAGGATGGCGCACCTGGTAAGGTGGCATTTGTAGCTGTTCGGACGTAATCAGCGCCGTTGGCCGGGCGCTGATATCCAGCAGAATATTGGGTTGATCTAATTTGGCATCGCCGACTTGCAGGCGCTCGGCATAGACTTTTACCTGCTGTTTGCTATGTAAATTGACCACGGCATGCGGTTTATCCAGTTGAAAAATATCACTGAAGACACTGTCTGCGCTGAGGCTGATCTCGGTCATGGCGCACACCTGCGCTGACCAACACAACAGTATCAGCCCGCCAACGCGCATCAGTCTGGAAACACCCCGGTGGATAAGTAACGGTCACCACGGTCGCAAATAATCGCCACAATCAATGCATCATTGACTTCTTTAGATAATTGCAACGCCGTATATAAAGCACCACCGCTAGAGATACCCGCAAAAATACCTTCTGTGCTGGCCAGTTGCCGCGTGGTATCTTCAGCATTTTTCTGGCTGACATAGCGCAGCGCATCAACGCGCTTGGCATCATAAATAGACGGCATATAGGCCTCTGGCCATTTACGTATGCCCGGAATCTGCGCGCCCTCTTCTGGTTGCACGCCAATAATCTGCACCTGAGGATTTTGCTCCTTGAGATAACGCGAGGTGCCCATAATGGTGCCGGTTGTGCCCATGCTAGAAACAAAGTGCGTGACTTTACCAGCGGTATCGCGCCAAATCTCCGGCCCAGTGCCTTCATAATGGGCCAAAGGATTATCGGTATTGCCAAACTGGTCAAGCACGATGCCTTTACCTTCTGCTTGCAGTTTTAACGCCACATCACGCGCCAGTTCCATACTGCCCTCTTTAGATGTCAGTACCAGCTCTGCGCCATAGGCTTTCATGCTTTGGCGACGCTCAATAGATTGATTTTCCGGCATCACCAACACCATCTTATAACCACGCATGGCGGCGACCATGGCCAGCGCAATGCCGGTATTCCCGCTGGTCGCTTCAATCAGCGTATCGCCGGGTTTGATTTGCCCACGGGCTTCTGCACGTAAAATCATGCTGTAGGCAGGCCGGTCTTTGACCGAACCCGCCGGGTTATTGCCTTCAAGCTTGAGCAAAATAGTATTGCTCGGATTGGGGTTCATGCGTTGCAAAGCGACCAGTGGCGTATTGCCAACAAAGTCATCCAAAGTTTTGTATGGTTTCATAACAGACCGATGTGTGTTGTTTTCCAGGTAGAACAAGGCCAAACGCCCAAAATATTCAGAATTTAATCGATTAAAATGAATACATGCAATGCTTAATATATGTAAAATTCCAATATCGTGACTGATTTAGCTGGTGAAGTACTGATTTTACATAAACTGCCTGCATCAAAAAAAATAATTACCAAGGAAACCGGATGTTGAAGAAGTGGATTAGCCAAGCGCTTGCTGTCGTGTTGCGTCCGATCAAGCTTTTTCCAGAGCTCAGCGAAGCCGATAACGTACGTTACAAGGTTATTTTTCTAAATAATGTCTTTGCGTTCTCAGGCTTTGTATCGCTGTCTATGGGTATTATCCGCTGGAACCTTCAACCCTTCATCGGCATGGTTGACCTGATCTCCGCCTTTATCGCCTTTGTTTTACTTTGGGTACTCTATCGTTACCAGAAAAATATTGAATTAATTGCCAGCATCGCTTTGTGGCTGTGCTTTATACAGTTTTTAACCGTGTTTTTCGTCGGCATGGGCACCACCACGCGCAGCGCACTGTTACTGCTGATACTGGCCGCCGCGTTTTACCTCAAGGGCCGCGTGACGGGATACTACATGCTGGCTATCTTGCTGGTATTGGTCATCAGCAATCATGCGATGGGCATTTTTCCTTCAGAATATAGCACCATGGATATTATCAGCCTGTGCCTTTACCTGCTGGCGCAGTTTTTTATTATCCGCAATTACGAATGCTTGCGTGAATCACAAACCAGCCATTTAAAAGCCCTCAATACAGACCTCGAGGCGCTGGTCAAACAACGCACCGAACAACTGGCTGCCGCCAATACTGCCCTGGAAATCGAAAAAGAAAACCTGAAAACGTTGTCCAGCACCGATCATTTAACTGGCCTGAGCAACCGCCATCATTTTGAAACTGTGTTTGCCGAACATACGCCAGCGATCACACGCAGAAAAATATCTGATGCATTAATTTTGATAGACATCGACCATTTCAAAAAAATCAATGATACCCACGGTCATGTATTAGGCGATGTGGTCATCAAGTCTGTGGCTAGCTGCATTAAAAAATACAGCCGCATCTCGGACATTACTGTGCGCTGGGGCGGCGATGAGCTGATTATTTATGCACCGCGCACAACGCTTAAACAAGCTACACAGCTAGCAGAAAAAGTGCGCCATCAAATCAACGCCATGCACGTGGCTGGCGTCGGCAACATCACCATCAGCGCGGGCGTCGCTGTGTTGCATCCTGGCGATAATTTGTCACTGCTATTACAACGCGCAGACCAGGCACTGTATCAAGCCAAACAGGCTGGCCGTAATAGCGTGTATGCTGCCGCGCTAGACTAAGCCACCACAATTAGATACCTTTACACCCATTTTTAATTATTCGTCTCACGCCTCATGCCTAGATGTTCTGCCGCTGCGTTTTTCCTTGCTTGCCTGCAATTACTATTAATCACCCCCATCGCCCATGCTGAGCAGTGGCAAACCGTGGCAGGACGCGAAAAGTTTCTTACCGTTGCGGTCGACCTTGACTCATTGCAAGTCGGCCAACATGAGGACATGGTTTTTTTTAAACTGAGAGCAGATGACCACGACGACACCATCGCCACCCGATATGTGCAAGCTTCTTGCAGTGAGTTTTCCTTAGAGGTAGAACGCGAAACCGTGTTTCATCAGGCCAGCCAGACCTCAGAAAGTATGGACTGGAAAAATAATCACGCCCTCGCCAGCCACCCAGCGTTTGCCCAGGCCAGATTATCATTCTGGGGTGTCACACAGGCTTACGGGCAAGCCATTTCGTTGGCCTGTCGACGCGTTGGCAACCGTGCGCCAGAACGACTGCACACCTTGCAAGCCGAAAACTGCGCAGCAAACAACCCTTTACGCAAAGTCGCCTGCGCCAGCCACGCCAGCTGGCGAGCCAATTACAAGCTGTATTTTTCACGCTCGCATGACGTCATTCATAACTGCGGGATTTCAGAGGAGCGTATGACCAAGCAAGCCGCCTGGCTGATCAAGAGCGTGATGCGTTGCCAAACTGAAAGCTGCGGTAACGAGATTCTCGAAGACTGGATCCACAAGCGCGGGCAAGACATCGCCAATGTGATTCATATGCAAAAAAATACCTGGCAGGCGGCATCGCAATCAGCCCCACTGTGCCAATCTCTCAACCAGGCCGATCAGGCAATCGCCAGCATGCAAACGGAAGAGATTTACGCCAAAGCCAAATACCTAGGTTGTTTAAAACGTGAAACCGCTAAACTGCGCGCTGCCAACATACCAGCCGAGTCGCTCTCACAACAGGCAGAGCAATTATGTGATGCGCCTTTCAAAGAGTGGCATGAAGTGATTTCTAAACAGTCAGCCAAGTCAGACATTGCCAATTAATAACAGTCTTAGTCTTAAAGTTCAACCATCATGGCATACACCCTAGAAAACAGATTAGTGATAGGCGTCGCATCAAGCGCGATGTTTGATTTATCTGACTCTGACGAAATATTCAAACGAGACGGTGAAGCACTCTACCGTAAGTTTCAAGAGAGCAATCTCAACAACCCCTTGCCCAAAGGCATTGCTTTTTCATTCATCAAACGGCTGCTCTCTCTTAATGATTTGAGCGCCCGCCCAGATGACCCGCTGGTTGAAGTGATTTTGCTGTCAAAAAATGACCCGGATACCGGCCTTAGGGTCATGAAGTCCATAGAGCATTACAACATCGGCATGACCAGAGCCATCTTTATGCAAGGCCAAGCGCCTTACAAATTTATTCCTGCGCTCAACATATCGCTGTTTCTGTCAGGGAACAAAGAGGATGTCGATTCTGCCATTCGCCTGAATCTGCCTGCTGGTCATGTGATGAATTCAGCACTGATTGATGACGAAGAGGATGCTGCATTACGCATTGCCTTCGACTTTGATGGTGTGCTGGTCGATGATGAGTCTGAAACCGTTTTTCAGGCCAGAAAAGACGTGAATGAATTCAAAGCACACGAAGCCATGAATGTCATGCAGCCCCATAACCCCGGCCCATTGCAACAGCTACTTGTGCGTATTTCCTCTATTCAATCCGCCGAAGAAGAAAAGAAAAAAATAGATCCTGGTTACAAAAATCGCTTAAGAGTTTCGATTGTCACCGCGCGTGATGCACCAGCCCATGAACGCGCCATGAACACACTCAAAAGTTGGGGAGTGATGGCGAATGACGCGTTCTTTTTAGGCGGCATTGAAAAAAGCAAAGTCCTTGCGGTATTAAGACCGCATATTTTCTTCGATGATCAATCTGGGCATTTAAAAACAGCCTCTGAAGTGGTGCCTTCAGTCCACATTCCTTTTGGCGTGACGAATCAAAAAGCAACCGAATCAGGCTGATCTCATTAGATTAAGTATTAAGCTCGCGCGCGAAACAGGAAGACGGCATAGGCGCCGAACAATACAAAGCTGATCAAACCCAGCTGCGGCAAAGTCAGGCCGAGAAAGGTCCAGTCGATGGCAGCGCAATCGCCAGTGCCACGAAACACCAGTGTCAGTGCTTTTTTCAGCGGGAAATTTTCAAACATATAGTCAAAGCCAACGCCGCAGTCAGCAATGATTTCGTCTTTGTGTGCTTGTAACCACCAGTGACGAATCGCCACGCCCGCGCCACCGACTGCAGTGAGTACTTCTAGCAGCGCTAACCCAGCATGCAACCATGATTTGGGAGACACAAAAGCGTGCACAAGAAACAGGATACCCAGGCCCATAAAGACCATACGCTGCGAAATACACAGCGGGCAAGGCTCTAGGTGGTTTTGTACTTGAATAAATAGCGCCAGCGCCACGATGCCGAAACCGGCCAAGAACCCGAGCACGTAGCCACCACGACCTTTAAACCACTGACACATTGCAAACTCCTGCGCGTTAAACGAAGTTGAAATTGTAATAGATAACGCGCGTATGATGCAGCCACAGCGTACATCGTTCCCTGACTTTAATTCATCTCTCAAGAAGCAGCCTGCGCACTAACTGCCTGTTGCATGGCAGACTTTTGTTTGACTTCATGGTGTTTCTTTTTGTAATAACGGCTGATGCGTTTCACATAGTCACGGGTTTCGGGGTAAGGCGGAATCCCCTGATGCCTCAGCACGGCATGTTCACCGGCATTATAAGCAGCGGCGACCAGCTCCACATCGCCCTTAAAATAGGCGATTAGCCAGCGCAAATAAGACAAGCCACCCTTGATGTTTTGCTCAGGATCGTAGGCATCTTTGACGTGAAACCTGGCTTGAGTATCCGGCAATAACTGCATCAGGCCCTGTGCGTTTTTGCGTGAAGTAGCTTTGGGATTAAAACCTGATTCGACTGCAATCACAGCCATGGCAAAGTCCACATCGACGCCGTACACCGGCGCATGCTTTTTCACCAATTGATAAATCGGGCCGCGCTTGCGAAACAAGACTTCTGCCGCAGAATTACCTTGTTTAAGCATACAGCCTGGCAACACAGCCAACTCAGTATTCCCCGGCTCACTATCCAGCCAAGCCCTGGCATCGCGGTGGCCCTGGATGGCGGCCAAACTGAAAAAACGGGCTGCAATATCATGATTCACGGCCACCCCTTTGCCCGTACTGTAAAACCAGCCCATCGCAAACAAGGCATCGGGGTCACGCGACTCACCCGCCAACGCACAATAATGCGCATGTGCCTGCTCGTAGCTGGTGAGGCCCAATGCATTCTTAGTGCCGGCGGCGAGACTGACCTGTAATTTGATAAATTGTTTATACGCCTCATTTTTAACCGCAGACTGCTCGCGACTATAGCCATCGACGGGCTCGCCGCCCTCAGGCAAGTTTGATGTTGCAGCCAATGGCGGTGTTTCACTCGGTAAGGGCTCAACAATTTCATCGGCCTGTGACAATGGCGATAAAAGGGCCGCGCAGGCGGCGACTGCGCAAAAAGCAAGCCACAAGCTTACGCGACGCATTCGAGCGTATAAGAGCATTGATTGCATTTGGATAACAATATTTTCAAGTATTATTTTATGTAATGACTCAATTAATCACACAAAGTGCCAGGCCGCGTGTAAATAGGGCCAAAAAAGATGTCTTCCGGTGCCAAAACGCACAGGATTTCATACAAAAGGCGTAGCCAACTAGCAATCCACTGTTGGATAATGCCAGGCTATGACACAGCTGTTATCGACGCCTTTTAAACAAATCTTGAATGTCAGCGACCTGACGCGCCTGACCAAAGAACTGCTGGAAACCAGTTTTCCGTTGTTCTGGATCAGCGGCGAAATTTCCAATTTCACGCGTGCCGCCAGCGGTCACTGGTATTTTTCGCTCAAGGATGACCGTGCCCAGGTGCGCTGCGTGATGTTTAAAGGCCGTAATAGTCTGATGGGCAGCATGCCGCGCGAAGGCGATCTGATCGAAGCGCGGGCGACGGTCACTCTGTATGAAGCGCGCGGCGACTTTCAGCTGACGATTGAGTTTATGCAACCCGCGGGCATGGGCAGGTTGTATGAAGCATTTGAGCAACTCAAACAACGCCTGCAAGCCGAAGGCCTGTTTGACCTCTCGCGCAAGCAAACCATTCCAGCCAGCCCGCAACGCATCGGCGTGGTGACTTCGCCCGATGCAGCAGCTTTGCGTGATGTGCTGACCGCTATCCGCAGGCGTTATCCAGGCATGGGCGTCATCATTTACCCAACCCCTGTACAAGGCAAAGGCGCAGCCGCGCTGATTGCGCAAGCCATCCAACTGGCTGACCAGCGCCAGGAAGTTGATACGTTATTGATTTGCCGCGGTGGCGGCAGTATTGAGGATTTATGGTCTTTTAACGAAGAAGTCGTCGCACGCGCCATGGCGGCGTGCCGTTTGCCAACCATCAGCGGCGTCGGCCACGAAACTGACTTTACGATTGCCGACTTTGTGGCAGACTTGCGCGCCGCCACGCCAACGGCTGCGGCAGAACTGGCTTGCCCGGATCAATCACAACTACGCCAACAAGTGGCGCAATCGCAACAACGCCTGATACGCGCCATGCAATCGCTGCTGCGCCAGCACGCGCAAACACTGGATTATTTGTCGCGGCGTTTGATCTCGCCAGCACAACAGCTGCAACAACAAAAACAGGCGCTACAACAATGGCAACATCGCCTCAGCTTGGCCATGCAGCAGTATTTGCAAGGCCGCCGCCGTCGGCTGGAATATCTGACTAACAGCCTGCAACAACTTAACCCACACCAGGTACTGGCACGCGGATATGCGATTGTGCAACAACAGAATGGCCGCGCCGTGACCGACGCTCGCCAACTGACCATTGGTGAACACTTGAAACTGACACTGCATCAAGGCGAGGCGCAGGTCATCGTTGCAAAAAACCGGCCTGCCGATCAGTAAGCTATTCATGCAATCCCCAACAAAGGTGCGACGCGTTCAGATTATTTCTGTCCAACTCGGTTATTTGCGTCAAAGTCGTTGGTGAAGTTTTAGAATTAACCGATAATAATTGCTTGTCTTCAGCTGTTCACACAATGGACCATACAAAAAATCAGCAAACGGCGCTCCACACCATGGCACTCGCTGCGCTAGGCGTTGTTTTCGGGGATATTGGCACCAGCCCTCTTTACACCATGAAAGAAGTCTTTGCGGTTGGCCACCACCCGCTATTGCTGACGCAAGACAATGTCTATGGCATTTTGTCATTGATCACCTGGGCATTGTTGCTCATTGTTTCGTTCAAATATGTCGCGTTTATCATGCGGGCAGACAACCGTGGCGAAGGCGGTATCATGGCCTTGTTGTCACTGGCCAGTCGCTATGCCGGTGGTGACCCTGATCAACGTAAACGCATCATGATGCTGGGTATTGTCGGCGCCTGCATGTTTTACGCCGACGGCATGATTACCCCCGCCATTTCGGTGCTCTCAGCGGTAGAAGGCCTCGAAGTCGCTGCCCCGCAATTAGATAGCTGGATTGTGCCGATTACACTCTGTGTGCTATTCGTGCTGTTCTGGGCACAAAGTAAAGGCACCGCGGTGGTAGGCGCCTTTTTTGGCCCGATCATGCTGACCTGGTTTGCTGTGCTCGGCATTCTTGGCGTCATCAACATCAACCACCACCCTGAAATTCTCAAAGCACTCAGCCCTGGCTACGCTTTTCTATTTTTCTACACCCAGCCTAAAATTGCATTTATTGCCCTGGGCGCAGTTGTGCTGGCGGTGACAGGTGCCGAAGCGCTCTATGCCGACATGGGCCACTTCGGCCGCAAGCCGATTCGATTAGCCTGGTTTTTGTTCGTACTACCCGCCCTGATTTGTAACTACTTTGGGCAAGGCGCACTGATCCTGGCCGAGCCGGAGTCAATTCAAAACCCGTTTTACCATCTGGCGCCAGACTGGGCATTGTTCCCTTTAATTATTCTGGCCACACTGGCCACCGTGATTGCGTCTCAAGCCGTGATTACCGGCGCATTTTCTGTCTCGCGTCAGGCGTTGCAACTCGGCTTTATTCCACGTATGCACGTCGCCCATACCTCAGAAAAAACCGAGGGCCAGGTCTATATGCCGCGCGTTAACTGGGGCTTGATGGTCGCCGTAATGGGCCTGGTGCTGATTTTTGGTAGCTCGGGCGATTTAGCCGCCGCTTACGGTATCGCCGTGACTGGCGACATGGTGATTACCACCTTGCTGGCTGCGGTGGTTTTTCACCACCTGTGGGGCTGGAGCAAATTAAAAACCGCGTGCCTGATTACGGTATTCCTGGTCATAGACCTGTCCTTCTTTGCCGCCAACATTCTCAAGATCCCTGATGGTGGCTGGGTGCCATTACTGATCGGCCTGATTATTTTCACGCTGATGCGCACCTGGAAAACCGGCCGCAGGCTGTTGTATAGCATCCTTAAATCAGAATCGATGGAACTGATTCCTTTTATTCAGGCCATTGGTGCGCACCCACCTGCACGCGTCAATGGTGCAGGCGTATTTATGACGCCCAACCCTGACGGCGTACCGCATGCCCTGCTGCACAACCTCAAACACAACAAGGTGCTGCATGAAACCATGGTGATCCTGACCGTGCGTTTTGAAGACTATCCTTACACCAGCCGTGAAGAACGCGTCGCGGTAGAAGTGTTACCCTACGGCTTTTATCGCGTCACGCTGCGCTATGGTTATATGGACGAACCTGACCTGCCCAGAGACCTGGCACTGACCGACGCCTTGGGGCTGACGCTGGACACCATGGATACTTCTTTCTTCGTTGGCAAGGAGAGCCTGATTGCGTCTGACAAACCAGGCATGGCTTTCTGGCGTAAAAAAATATTTATCGGTTTGTTCCGCACCGCAGAAACCATCACCAACCAATTTAAATTGCCGCCCAACCGCGTGGTGGAGCTCGGCTCACAAGTTAAAATTTAAATCGCAGGCGACAAACACAAGTGTACAGCCCAAGCGTAAAATGCGTTTTTTGCTTGCCAATTGCTTTAGTCAGCTGTCAACGGATCAAGCCAGCCATGCGATAACTGCATAGTTGCCACCTGTGAGGAAAAGAATATGTTCAATATCAAAACCATGTCAGTCGCCGTGATGTGTGCATTGCTCACTGCCTGCGCCAGCACCACCAAAAACAGCACTTCTGGTGTCCAGCGCAGCCAGTTGCTGTTATTGCCGTCTGCCACCGTCGATAAGATGTCTGCGCAGTCTTATACGCAAACACTGCAAGACGCCCAAAAGAAAAGCACGCTCAATGCTGACAAACCGTTATTAAATCGCGTAACAACGATTTCCAACCGTCTGATTGCTCAAGTCGGTGTGTTCAGGCCAGATGCCGCCAAATGGAAATGGGAAGTCAATGTCGAAAAGAATGATCAGCTCAACGCCTACTGCATGCCAGGTGGCAAAATCATGGTGTTTTCCGGCCTGGCCGAAAAGCTCAATGCCACCGACGATGAACTGGCCGCCGTGATTGGCCACGAAATTGCACATGCACTGCGCGAGCATGGACGTGAGCGGATGTCACAAGCTTATGTTCAACAATTTGGCTTGCAGGCGCTGGCCTCCTTTGTCGGCGGTACGGCTGGCAGCATGGCTGCACAAGGCGCAGGCATGGGCAGCCAGTTATTGTTCTCGCTACCGAATGGCCGTGAACAAGAGCGCGAAGCTGACCGTATGGGCCTGGAACTTGCCGCCCGTGCTGGTTATAACCCGGAAGCGGCGGTCAGCCTGTGGAAAAAAATGATGGCTGCCAACAAAGAGGCGCCACCTGAGTTTTTAAGCACCCACCCATCTAGCGAAAATCGCATTAAAGACCTGCAGGCGCTCACGCCTAAAGTGATGCCTTTGTACCTCGCGGCCAAAAACAAATAAATACCGCCTGGCAGGGGCAGCCAGACATGCGCGGCCCCTGACCTGCCAAAATTAGGTTAAAATTTCGGGTTTCACTGTTATTTAACCGAATTTTTTCATCGAACAAGAGAACATCATGGATCCACGTCAAAGCATTATTGAAGCGGCTTTTGAAGACCGCGCCAACATCAACCCGGGCAATGCCCCTGCCGATATTAAAGCCACGGTGGCTTCTGTGCTGGATGACCTGGATGCAGGCAAATTGCGTGTGGCAAGCCGCATTGGCGATACCCAACAATGGGAAACCCACCAATGGTTGAAAAAAGCGGTGCTGCTGTCTTTCCGCCTCAAGGACAATGTGCTGATGGATGACGGCGTGACCCGTTATTTTGACAAAGTGGATCCTAAATTCGCCAACTACACTGAAGAAGACTTTAAAGCCGGCGGCTTCCGCGTGGTGCCGAATGCCATCGTGCGTAAAGGCTCATTCATTGCTAAAAACACCGTGTTAATGCCTTCTTATGTCAACATCGGCGCTTACGTCGGCGAAGGCTCCATGGTCGACACCTGGGCGACGGTAGGCTCCTGTGCACAAATTGGTAAAAACGTGCACCTGTCTGGTGGCGTCGGCATTGGCGGCGTGTTAGAGCCCGTGCAAGCCGGTCCAACCATCATTGGTGACAACTGCTTTGTCGGTGCGCGTTCAGAAGTAGTTGAAGGCGTGGTGGTCGAAGACAACTGCGTGATCTCTATGGGCGTTTATATTGGCCAATCGACCAAAATTTATGACCGCGAAACAGGTGAAGTACACTATGGCCGCGTGCCTGCAGGCTCTGTAGTCGTGTCTGGCAACCTGCCATCCAGCGACGGCAAATACAGCCTGTACTGCGCCGTGATCGTGAAAAAAGTCGATGCCAAAACCTTGGGCAAGGTTGGTATCAACGAATTGTTGCGCGGCATTTAAGTCCAATCAGCGCGGAACCGGGAATCACGCTTAAAAACACCCCTGTCGGCTCAAGTTATAGAGAAGACTGGTCGATATTAAGCGTGATCCTCAACCAAAGAAATTAGATACAGGGTTGTCGATAGATGTGTTATTAAATTTAAATGTAAGGACGGAGAGTCAGCAGACAAGCAACAAAACGCAGTAGAGTCAAACCACTAACAATCACAATGACCGTGCAATTTTTATGATCCCAACACACATGCTTATTTTGTTGCTATTCACATCCAGTGTCATTGGATGTTTTTTTGCATTTAAGCTTGTAGAGAAGCTGCGTATCGCAGCGACCAAAGATCATGATGCCTTGCTCAAAAAATACGCAGCATTGACTGCTGGCGGTATTTTCCTGCTACATGCTGGCTACCAGCTGGCCGCAGATAACTTTCCCAAAATCACCCAGCATCCGGTCGACTTTATCGGCAGCCTGCTGTGCGCCTATTTGTTGTCGCTTTCTTTACTTAAAACCGTCAACAAAAAGAAACTGCCTTTGCGCGACCTGCTGTATGCCTCGATGGCAGCAGGTGTCAGTGGTTATTTACTCTCCTACTTTTTTCAGATCAGTGCGGGCGCGATTAATATCCGCATTGATACTTGGACCGCCTTATTCGCGCTGTTTCTCGCCTGCCTGACCTCGGCACTGGCCATTGTGACTACCCTCTGGTTAAAAGGCTATGAGGGCAAAGCCCTGCAGCGCCTGAAGTGGATGTTTTCGGTCGAAATTGCGTTAGGTTTTCTCGCTTCACACACGGCGATTAACCTGAGTATTGTGCACAACAACATGCTACTCAGCCAACCGACCGACCAGAGCGGCAACTATCTGATGTTGCTGCTGGTATTGGTGCCGGTGCTGTTATTTATCACCTCATTTATTCTGGTGATTTTTTACGAACGCAATGTCGATATCACGCAAAGCAAACTCACGTTTCGCAACACACAAACCGTGAACAAAAAGTTTTTGGCCTATGACCCACTCACGCACCTGCCAAACCGCGATGCCCTAAACCAGCACCTGATTATCAGCGCCAAACGCTGTGACCGCAATGGCGAGTCCCTGGCGCTGGCCTATATTGACCTTGACCACTTCAAGCCAGTCAACGACCAGTTTGGGCACCATATTGGCGACTTGCTACTGATTGAAGTCTCCAAACGCATCAGCAATGCCATCCGCAATTGCGACTATGTGGCACGCGCCGGTGGTGATGAGTTTATTGCCGTGCTGAGTGAAATTGAAAATCACCAAAGTGTGGTCACTGTCACGCAGCGTATCGTCGATGCCTTGCGTGACATTTTCATCATTGAAGATCACGTGATTGAAATCTCCTGCTCGATTGGCGTCTCGATGTACCCGCAGGACGGCAACCTGCAAAAACTCAAATTGAATGCTGATGCGGCGATGTACAAAGCCAAGGAAAACGGCAAAAACCAGTATCGCTTTTTTGACGCAGAAATCGAACAAGCCTCAGATGAAATGCAGCAAACGCGTGTGGAGCTCAAGCAAGCAATTACACACCAGGAATTCAGGTTGCTGTTCCAGCCCAAAGTCGATGCCCTGACGCGTATCGTCCATGGCGCAGAAGCCTTGCTACGCTGGCAACACCCGACGCGCGGCCTGCTCTCACCGAATCACTTTATTGAGGCAGCGGAACGTTTTGGCATGATTGAAGAAATCAATGCCTGGGTCATTTCACAAGCCTGCAGCACCATCAAACAAGCGCGCGACCGGGGCATTGATTTAAGCATTTCGGTCAATATGTCTAACCAGCAATTCCGCAACAAACAGCTCAGCTCACTAATACAGTCGATCCTTGAGCAACATGGCGTCGAAGCGCGCAACCTGATTTTGGAAGTCTCTGAAACCAATGCCATTCATCACCAGGCGCAGTTTCAAGAAACCTTGCGTCACTTCAAACAGCAAGGCCTGAAAATCTCACTGGATGACTTTGGCTTGCACCCCTTTAGTCTCACCCATTTGCAAGACCTCGAAATCAGTGAAGTCAAACTCGACCGCACGTTGACCAAAGGCGTGGCAGCGTCAAAGACCGGTCTATTAATTGTAGAGGCCATAGTTAAACTCGCGCATGCACTGGATTTGAATGTCGTGGCAGAAGGCGTAGAAGACGAGGATCAACGCAAGGCGCTGGCAAGCATAGGCTGCGACCAGATGCAGGGCTTTTTATTCTCCAAGCCGGTCGAGCAGAAATTCCTGTTTGATGTGTTCAGCGAGTTACAACTAAAATCTGCCACGCAAAGCCTGTTCTAAGGCTAGCTCTGCCAGCACAAAAATTGCAACGCACCCGCGTCTGGCTGTTAAAATATGGTTTTTAACCGCACAAACCCGCCATGAAACTGTACGGCATCCCCAATTGCAATACCGTGAAAAAGGCCCGCGACTGGCTGGATCAGCATGCGGTGGCTTATGAATTCCATGACTTTAAAAAGCTCGGGCTGGATGCCGCCATGGCACAATCCTGGCTGCAACAACAACCATGGGAAAAACTGGTTAATCGTAGCGGCATGACCTGGCGCAACCTGACTGACGCCGAAAAAAATGCGGTGGTGGATGCCGCCACGGCGCAGCCCTTGATACAGCAAAAAACCTCCGTGATCAAGCGCCCTATCATCGTCAAAGACAACAAAATCATCGCCCTTGGCTTTCATGAAGCCGAGTATGCTCAACTGTTTGCCAAAGAATAAGCCCTATGACAACAACGCTGGACCTTGCCATTGACCTCCTTCAACGCCGCTCTCTGACACCGGACGATGCTGGTTGTCAGGAAACCATGATCGCCCGCCTGGAGCCCTTGGGCTTCAAGATTGAGCGCATGCGTTTTGGCCATGTGGATAATTTTTATGCCCGCCGCGGTACCACAGGCCCGCTGATTGTGTTTGCCGGTCACACGGACGTGGTCCCCACGGGTCCGCTCGATCAATGGCACACACCGCCGTTTGAACCAACAATTAAAGACGGCATGCTGTACGCACGTGGCGCGGCAGATATGAAAACCTCGCTGGCCGCATTTATTACCAGCATAGAAGCGTTTATTGCCGAGCATCCTGATCATCCTGGTTCGATTGGCTTGCTGATTACTTCAGACGAAGAAGGCATCGCCATTGAAGGCACGGTCAAAGTGGTCGAAGCCTTGCAAGCGCGTGGCGAAACATTCGATTACTGCATCGTCGGCGAACCGACCAGTAACAAAGTGGTTGGCGACATGATCAAAAACGGTCGCCGCGGCTCCTTGTCCGGCAAACTCACCGTCAAGGGGATACAAGGTCATATCGCCTACCCGCATCTGGTTAAAAACCCGATTCATCTGGCCGCACCGGCGATCAAAGACATGGTGGAAACCGTGTGGGACAACGGCAACGAATACTTCCCGCCCACCTCATGGCAAATCTCCAATATGAATGGTGGCACAGGTGCCACCAATGTGGTGCCCGGCGAAGTAGAAATCCTGTTTAACTTCCGCTATTGCCCAGAGGTGGATGGCCAAGGTAGCTCCGAAGACAGCTTGCGCTCACGCGTACATGCCATTTTAGATAGTCACGGCTTTGAATACACGCTGGACTGGGAACATAACCAATCCTATATCACGCCACGCGGCCAACTGGTCGAAGCCATCAGCCAGGCCATCACCCAAAGCTATGGCGTCACGCCTGAGTTATCTACCACCGGCGGCACTTCTGACGGCCGCTTTATCGCCGACATCTGCAAAGAAGTAGTCGAGTTTGGCCCGCTCAACGCGACCATCCACAAACTGAATGAGTGCGTGGCGGTGGCAGACATAGAGCCGCTCAAAGAAACCTATCAGCGCACCATGGAACTGTTACTACTCAAATAATATGACAACTAACTTACACACGATCCGCGACTGGCTGCGTTACGCTGTTAGCCGTTTTGAAAACTCTGATATTTTTTATGGTCACGGCACCGACAACAGCTACGACGAAGCCGTGTGGCTGGTGATGAGTGCTTTGCATTTACCGCATGACACCCTGGATAACTTTTTCGATGCGCGTTTGACCACAGAAGAAAGTCAGCATCTGGCGACCTTGATTGAAAAACGCGTCACCGAGCATACGCCGACCGCTTACCTGGTGAACGAAGCCTGGTTGCGTGGCTTCAAGTTTTATGTGGATGAACGCGTGATTGTGCCGCGCTCATTTATTGCCGAACTGCTGGAAGACGGCCTGCAGCCTTGGGTAGAGTTTCCAGAAATGGTGGAATCTGCGGCCGACATTTGCACTGGCTCGGGTTGCCTGGGGGTGTTACTGGCAGACACCTTCCCTAACGCGCATATTGATGTGGTGGATATTTCGCCAGATGCGATAGATGTCTGCAATATCAATATCAAACGCTACGGCCTGGAGCATCAGGTGCAGGCGGTGCAGTCTGATATGTTTACTGCGCTCAAAGGCCGTAAATACGATGTGATTATCAGTAACCCGCCTTATGTAGACGCCCCTAGCATGGCAGAACTACCCGCAGAATATCGTCAGGAGCCGCAACTGGCGCTGGGCAGTGGCGTGGCCGGGCTGGATCACACGCACACCTTACTCACACAAGCGGCGGGATACCTCAATGACGGCGGTATCTTAGTGGTAGAAATCGGCCATAATCGCGATGCCTTGCATGACGCTTACCCAGAGTTGCCTTTTACCTGGCTGGATACCACTGCGGGTGACCAATTTGTGTTTATGCTAACCAAAGAAGATTTGGTTGAGGCGGGTCTGCAAAGCGAATAAATCGGCAGGCAAACTTGTCTGCGCAGCGTTTCAATCCATTAAAAAAGCACTTCGGTCAGAAGTGCTTTTTTTAATACCACACCAGTTTAACGGGTTAGCGATTGCGGTCGCTGCGCTTTTTTTCGCCAGTATTGGCGCGTGCGTTCTCGCGTGAAGCCTGTTTAATGTCTGCATCCTGGCGAATCCGGCGTGACTGCTTAGGCGCCGGGCGTGCTGCGCGTTCAGTCTCTGTCGGCGCGTTTGCAGTTTCCAGCAAGCTACGGCGTTGTTTACGCACTTTGGGTACAAACACACGCGTGGCACGGTCTTTTTCGCGTGGGCTGAGTTGCTTGAGCGGTTTACGCGGCACTTCCAGACCCGCCCACTCCATTAAACCCACCACTTGCTTTTGCTCCAGCTTGAGCATGGTGCCGCGCTTGAGGCGCGGTGGCAGGTTGATCGGGCCAAATCGCACGCGCATCAACCGGCTCACGGGCAAATGAAACGCCTCGAACAGGCGACGCACTTCGCGGTTACGGCCTTCTTTAATCACTACCTGATACCATTTATTGGCCCCTTCACCGCCTTGCGGGAAGATGCTTTCAAAGTTGGCCGGGCCATCTTCGAGCTCGATACCGTTTTTGAGTTGCGCCATCTGGTCCTCGGTCAACTCCCCCAGAATCCTCACCGCATATTCACGCTCAACTTCATAACGCGGATGCATAAAGCGGTTTGCCAGCTCACCAGAATTGGTAAAAATCAACAAGCCACTGGTATTCATATCCAGCCGGCCAATCGCCAGCCATTTACCTTGTTTGATACGTGGCAGTTTATCAAAGACGGTGGCTCGGCCTTCCGGGTCATCCTGGCTGACGATCTCGCCTTCGGGTTTATGGTAAAGCAATATTTGTGGCAGCTCTGCCTCAAACGGCAAATGCAGAATACGGCTATCCAAGCGGACGATGTCATGTTCGTCTACCACCGCACCGACTTGCGCAACCTGGCCATTAATGGTGATGCGGCCACTCTCAATCAGCGTTTCCATATCGCGACGCGAGCCAAAACCAGCCAAGGCCAGCAATTTGTGCAAACGCTGCCCAGAACGTTGTGTTGCAGCCACTTCGGTGCCGTCAGCATCCACCGTCACTGTTGTCGCTGCCGGTTGCACTTTGGGTGGACGTGCCGCAGCAGTCGCTTTGGGGGATTTAAATGGACGCGCCATGCTTAACCTCTTGAATGAAGGCTGTATTTTAACTGATTTAGCGCAAAGCCCCTAAAGGATTGCTTAACCGCAGATAAATGCGGATGAACGCAGATTTAGAGTAGAAAAGATGGCTATACAGACACAAGGCAAATGCATCAGCAATAAAAGTGTTTCAGTGTTATCTGCGTGCACCAGCGTTGATCTGCGACCAATTAAACCATCGCCTGTTTAAACCACCGCATGCACGACCTGCAATTGCAAATTGCGCGCACCGTTAAACTCATTCACTTGCATGGCATAAGCAATTTCTACCTGCTCAGGCAAAAATTCGGCATGCTGAAAATAAATCGCATCAAATTGCTGGTGATGTTTTTGCAGGCGTAATTTCAGATGTTTTTCACCTAACACCTTTTGCTGCAGCACTTGAAAATTGTCATAAAACACTGGTTGCGGAAAGCCCTGCCCCCAAACCTGCTGGGCGATGGCTTCTGCGGTGTGCATGGTCATCTCTTGTGCGGCCAATGCACCGTCTGTTTCCAGCACTTCCTGCAAGGTTTCGGCATCAATCAGACTTTGTACCACTTGCTCAAACGTTTGCTGAAAGCGTGCAAAATCATCGGCGCGGATACTCAGCCCCGCCGCCATGGCGTGGCCGCCAAACTTGAGAATAAGGTCGGGCTGCTGCTTGGTGACCAAGTCCAGGGCATCGCGCAAATGCAACCCCGCAATCGAGCGACCAGAGCCCTTGATCAAGCCGTCACCAGCATCTGCAAAAGCAATCACCGGCCGGTGATATCGCTCTTTAATGCGCGAGGCAAGAATGCCGATCACACCCTGGTGCCAATCCGACTGAAACACACTGATCGTATATTGGTCATCACGAAAATCCTGCGTGAGATCTGCCATCGCATCCCACTGCATTTCAGCTTCAATCTGCTTGCGCTCTGCATTGAGCACATGCAGTTTCTGCGCATACTGCATCGCCTCCTGCGGCGTGTCTGCCAACAGGCAACGAATGCCTATGGTCATGTCATCTAACCGGCCTGCGGCATTGAGACGCGGCCCAACGTAAAAGCCTAAATCCTGCGCATTGACCTGCGAGGCATCGCGCCCAGCCAGTTTAAGAATCGCCAGAATGCCCAGGCTAGCCTGCCCTTGGCGAATACGCTTCAGGCCTTGCCTGACCAGGATACGGTTATTGGCATCCAGTTTCACCAGGTCAGCCACTGTGCCTAAAGCCACCAGGTCTAACAGACTGCCCAGATGCACAGTCTCATCAAGCACGTGCCCGCGCTGTTTGAGCTCAGCACGCAATGCAATCAACACATAAAACATCACCCCTACCCCAGCCAGATGCTTGCTCGGGAAACCACAGCCACGCTGATTAGGGTTGACGATACAGTCTGCTGCAGGGGTTTGCTCGGCGGGCAAATGGTGGTCAGTAATCAGCACCTGCAAACCGAGTGCTTTGGCTGCGGCAACGCCATCTATGCTGGCAATGCCGTTATCCACTGTTAAAATCACCTCTGGTTGCTGTTGCGCGGCCAGGGCAACAATTTCGGGTGTCAGGCCGTAGCCATATTCAAAACGATTGGGCACTAAAAAGTCAACAACGGCCCCCATCATACGCAAACCACGCATGGCCACACTGGTGGCTGTCGCGCCGTCTGCATCGTAATCGCCCACGATCAAAATACGTTTTTGCTGTGCGATTGCATCGGCCAGCAGTCTTGCCATCTCGGCCGCACCGGTCAAGGCCTCCGGCTTAAGCAAATGCGGCATTTCCTGGCGCAGCCAGTCCTCGGCAGTCACCGCCCTCGCGGCCAGCAATCTCGCTAACAAAGGTGGCAAGCCTTGTGCCTGCAAGGCCGCAAACGAGGCCTCGGAATAAACGCGTTGTTTAATTTTCATGGTGTATGAGCGGTAAGTAGGTCGCAAGCAGCGCTAGCCGCTGGTCGTCAGGGTTGTTTCAAGCTGTTGCAACAGGGTTTCCAGGCGAGGCGCTTTGCGCCAAAACTGCCAACGTAATTGTTTTTTATAGTGCACCTCAATGCTACGCTCGGCAAATGGCAACACCAGTTTCAATGTGCTCTGGCGGCCTGTTTGCAAAGCGTTAGATAGCATGGGCCAATCCACGGTTTGCCATTGATCTGCAACCCATGCGGCGTGCCGGGCGTCTTGATCTGCCATCAATGCGGCCATCGATGCTGACCGAATCGTGGGCAACGCACAAGCCTGCAAGGCGGCAACAATCTCGCCTTGCCCAGCAATCACAGGGGCAGACGCTTGCCAGGTCGGCATCTCGCCCAGACTGGCAAACCATAAACTATTCAGCGCAGCTGGCCAATCTGCCATCTCTGTGCCATGGGCGGCCTGGTGCAATAGCATTTGTATTTCATTCGTCCATTGCCTGATCACGGCGGCATCGGCGCCTTGCGGTTGCCATTGAAAGGCCTGCTGATACAAACAGTCTTGCGGCCACTTGCATTGCGCCTGCATATCGCGCAAAGGCTGAACCCACCAAAAGCGCAGGCTGCTATCGCCATGAATGACAAAATCGTCAGCAAAATGTGTTTGCAAACGTTCTGTCAGGCTTGCATAGGTGTTTGCTGCCAAAGGAATCACTGCCTGCAAGCTAAACGTATCACGCCGCATGCCAAGATGCACCGGCAACAAACAAAATGCAGGGCGCGCCGCTGTCCAAGCCTGCCGGGCAGACAATAGCGTCGCCACAGATGAATCCGGCTGTGCCTCATCATGCACGCGCAACGCACGCAACAAAGTTTTGAGGGGCGGCAACGGGCTGACCGTCCACTGTGCATTTAACAACGCAGGACATTGCGCGACCAGTGACTGGACCATCTCAACGGGGTGGGCAGCGGCATCAGACAGATAATCTGTGATATAAATTTGCTGTATCATGAGAAAACAAATACACTAGTTTGACGATAATAAAACTTAACAAGTTGCCGCATCTAAGCTACAAACCGGGAAAATTGTTACTGTTATAATCATTGCGACTTATACACGAAATTCAGGGGGATGTCATGAATCGAACTCAATGGCTATTCAGCCTGCTTCAGTATGCGCCTGCTGCTTTAATTTAAACAGACCCTCTGGAATCCATGCATTTTTTCCAAAATTTAAGTATCCAGTCCAGATTATTGCTTTTAGTCATCGGGCCAGTATTCGCGTTATCTTGCATTCTGTTGTTATTTGACTTTAAAGAACAACTGCAACGCGAAGAAGACAAACTCAGCCAGCATGCCTTAACCACTGCAAAATTCCTGTCTGCGGTGATACACAACCAAACCGAACTCCACGGCCAGGACTATATCGAGCGCCTGCTCAAAGCCAGCCAACTGAATCGTGAACCTTATCTATCGCTGATTATTGCCGATGCAGATAATCATGCCATCGCCAATCTTGGCACCTCTTTCAATATCAGCGAAACACTGCCGCAACAAGACACCATCGTTATGCAGCAAAGCACGCATGACATCACCATGGTGAAAGTGCTCTCTACCGAACCTGCCCATCGTTTGCTGGGCTATGTGTTTGTCGCTATCGATAAAGCTTCGCTGATCGAAGACCATCGCCAGGCCTTTATCAAAAATGTCGGCTACATTACGCTAGCGCTTATCTTGTGCTCTATTTTGGTGAGCTGGGTGAGTCGCTCGATTAGCCAGCCGATTCGCGACATGACTTCTGCGCTCAAACGCTTTGTCATCGGCAGCCAACAAGTCAGCCAAGGTAAAAATTCCTTGCCTGAAATCAAATCCCTACAAACCACCATTAATCAGATTTCCAGAGACATGCAGCATGTCGAAGCTGACATGCGTCACCGCATTCAAGATGCGCAAGCCCAGCTGCGTTACCAGGCGCGTCACGACGCCCTCACTGGACTGGTCAATCGCCAAGAGCTGGAAAGACGCCTGCAACAAGCGCTGCAAGATGTCAAACAACACCGTGCAAACCACGTGTTCTGCTACATGGATCTTGACCAGTTCCGCGTCATTAATGATACCTGCGGCCATTTGGCTGGCGACGAAATGTTGCGTCAGATCAGCATGATCTTAAGCCAGCGCATACGCGCTGAGGACACCTTTGCCCGCTTGGGTGGCGACGAATTTGGCTTGTTACTCAGCTATTGCCAGATTGAAAAAGCCATTGAAATTGCCGCACAACTGCGGCAAATGGTGGAAACCTTCCGCTTTATGCATGAGGGTCGCTTGTTCCAAACCGGCATCAGTATCGGCATTGTCGAAATCACCACTACCCTCAAAGACGTAGGTGAGATTACGCGCCATGCCGACGCTGCCTGCTATGTGGCGAAAGATAATGGCCGTAACCAGATTCACCTGTTTCACCCAGAAGATGACGTGTTACTCAAACGCCATGTTGAAATGGAGTGGGTGTTGCGCATCAATGAAGCCATCGAGCACAACGAGTTTGTTCTCTACTGCCAGGGCATTTTCCCGCTGCAACAAAAAGAATTACCGCCCTTCTACGAGATTTTGATCCGCAAACGCGACGAACACGGCGGCATCATTCCCCCGGCAGAATTCCTGCCCTCGGCAGAGCGTTATCACTTGATGACCAAGATTGATCGCTGGGTCATCCAGCACGCATTTATGGCCCTGCAACCGCTGTTTAAAATGCAGTCTAGCGTCACCCCTTTTATAGTCAGCATTAATCTGTCTGGCACGTCTTTAGGTGACGCCCAACTGCTGCCCTACATTCAAAACTGTTTTGACACGTACGACATCTCGCCCAGCCATGTCTGTTTTGAAGTCACAGAAACGTCAGCCATCATCAACATCGATAACACCATTAAATTGATTACAGAGCTGCAAAAAATGGGCACTCGTTTCATGCTAGATGACTTTGGCAGCGGCATGTCTTCTTTCAGCTACCTCAAACACCTGCCGGTCAACTTCCTCAAAATGGACGGCGCTTACGTCAAAGACATCACCAGCAACAAAGTGGACCTGGCAATGGCCCAAGCCATTCAAAGCGTCGCGCAATCGATGGAAATCCAGACCATTGCCGAATACGTAGAAGATGAAGCCACACTAGACTGCCTGAAAGACATGGGCGTCGCTTTTGCGCAAGGCTTCTACTTAAATCGCCCCATGCCCCTCAGCGAAGCATTGGCACGCCATATCGGCACCATCAGCAATCAACAGCAGATCGCTGCGGCAATTGCGCCTGACATGACGATTTAAACCGACAATATGATGAGGGCCCAGCTTTTAAAGCTACACCGTTAATCACGTTGGTGACCCCTAAAATTGAGTGTTGACACACTCTTTTCTATGGCTTTTACGCATGATCCACATCAGTGACGGTGTTAAAATCTAATGATGCTCATCGCAGGTATAGTTGTTTCTCTACTCGCCTACTACTTCGCTTTACAGTGGGGTAATCGTTTGCTTGAAGGCAATAACATCGAGCTACCAAGGTTTACCCGCTGGCTAGTGCTCAACACCTTTGCATTCATCATTTCAAGCATTGTTGCCCTGCCATTTCCTTCAATACTCTAGCTTTAGGCCTTAAGACTTCTTTGGATGTGCGTAGACACATAAATCGCTTAAATACCTGTTTTAAGGCTACTTATGGATTGTATTAGATTAGATTTTGGTCGGAACGGTGTGATTCGAACACACGACCCCTTGCACCCCATGCAAGTGCGCTACCAGGCTGCGCTACGCCCCGACGTTAGAATCGAACAGGAACCTGCTCGAAAAGAAGGCTGCATTATAAAACAAAACCGCATATTCGCTAAGCAGAATATGCGGTTTTATAAGTGCGCCAGACGGTTTAGGCTGGGGCTTTTAGCAGTTGTAATACCTGTTGAATTTGCTCTCTGAGCGCGGCGACATCCACGACAGGTAATTTAGTTTCTTGAGCAATCAAAGATTGCGTATTCGTAGCAACAGGGCTGGCAATGTCGTTGCTAGCCCGCAATTTATCTGCTTTTTCCTCTACACCATCCAAGCGGTTACGCGCACCACTGATGGTGAAGCCTTGCTCATACAGCAGTTCGCGGATTTTACGAATCAAGAGCACTTCGTGATGCTGGTAGTAGCGACGATTGCCACGACGCTTGACCGGTTTCAGCTGAGTGAACTCTTGCTCCCAGTAACGCAGCACATGCGGCTTGACCCCGCACAACTCACTCACCTCACCAATGGTGAAATAGCGTTTGGCAGGGATAGGCGGCAACGTAACTTTTTGCGTTTCTACCATGTTTAGGAGTCAGATTAGGCTTGTGCTTGTAATGGTTGTTCGGCGTAGTGTTCTTCTACGCGTAATTTTAATTTTTGGCTGGCGTGAAAAGTCACGACACGGCGTGCAGAGATTGGAATTTCTTCGCCAGTTTTTGGATTACGGCCAGGGCGCTCGGATTTTGTACGCAACTCGAAGTTACCGAAACCGGACAGCTTGACGCTATCACCCTGCTCGAGCGCGTTGCGAACTTCTTCAAAAAACGCTTCTACCATGTCTTTGGCTTCACGCTTGTTCAGCCCGACTTGTTCAAACAACAAATCGGCCAAGTCAGCTTTTGTGAGTGTCATTAACGATCCCCTGAACCTTCTTATTATGCGAGATGCTTGTGTTGTATTAACTGTTTGTGCTTGGCGCCAAGCAATGATGATTCAAGGGAATCATCTCAGTGACGCAGCAAATTTGGATGACCAGTTGTTGAGGATTCGTGCCACGATGGTATCCACTTCCTCATCGACCATTGTCTTGCAAGTATCTTGCATAAGTACAAGAAATGCAAGGCTTTTTTTGTTTTCGGGCACACCTTTACCATGATAAACATCGAACAATTTCACCGTTTGCAACTGTGGAATTTGCTCAGAAATAATGGCATCAATCATGTCCTGTGCCGAGACAGTTTGGTCGACGACCATGGCTAAATCGCGACGAACCGGCAAGAATTTGCTCACTTCGGTATAGGCAGGTAGCTGGGTGGCGAGTGCCGCATCGGCATCCAGCTCAAACAGGTAACAAGCGCTGGTGAGACCATATTGCTGCTGCCATTGCGGATGCAATTTACCCAGCCAGCCAACGGCTTTCTCGCCCAGGTAAATGCGAGCTGACTGGCCTGGATGCAAAGCGGGATGTTGTTCGACGGCAAACCGCACCGGTTGCGCGAATAACGCCTCCACATGTGCTTTGGCATCGTAAAAATCAAAAGCGCGCGTTTCAACCGCCCATTGCTCAGGCAACACGCCGCCATAGACGAGGCCAGAGAGGGTCAATGTTTCAACAAAGCCTTGCGCGCCCTTCTCATAACGCGCGCCCAATTCAAACAGCATGGCACGTGTTTGTTGGCGCTTGAGGTTGTAATCCAGCGCGTCCAGCAGTCCGCCCCACAAGCCAGAACGCATCACGCTCAAGTTGCTGGCAATTGGATTTTTCAGCGCAATCGGCTGGCTATTGCCGTATAAATCACGCTCCCAGTTCGCATCAACAAAGCTGTAAGTCACTACTTCTTGATAACCATGGTTCACCATCACATCGCGCAACCAGTGCTTGCTACGTGTGGCCTCAGGCGCCACCAGCATGCCTTGCGAAGCGACTGGTGTGAGCGCTGGGATATGCTCATAGCCATGCAAACGGGCCACTTCCTCAATCAGGTCTTCTTCACGCGCAATATCAAAGCGGAAGCTAGGCGCACTAACATTAAACACACCGTTAGCTTCGGTATACACAAATCCCAATTGCGTCAGTAACTGACCCACTTGCGCCAGGCTAACGTCTATGCCCAGAATCGACAGCAGATAAGCATGACGCAACGTGACTTGCTTGCGCACAGGCAGTTGAGCAGTCACCGCGGTCACCGCACCTGCCTGACCACCACAAATCTCCAGCACCAATGCCGTCGCACGCTCCAAGGCATTCAAGGTATTGCCGAAATCCACACCGCGCTCAAAACGGTAAGAAGAGTCTGTGCTCAAGCCCAAACGACGCGCTTTGCCTGCCATGACGTCTGGTGTAAAGAAAGCGCTTTCCAGGAAGATGGCTTGTGTCGCATCGGTGACAGAAGTCGGTTTACCGCCCATCACGCCAGCCAAGGCAATCGGTCCATGGCCATCGGCAATCACCAGGTCATCCGCCTTTAAAGTCACTTCTGTGTCATTGAGCAAGGCCAGTTTTTCACCGGGCTTGGCAAAACGTACGGCTATATCGCCCTGCAACAATGCATGGTCAAACGCATGCATAGGCTGGCCCAGTTCAAGCAGCACATAATTGGTTATATCCACCAGCGCACTGATGCTGCGGATGCCGCTACGCTCTAAACGGCGCACCATCCAGTCAGGCGTCTGGGCCTGGGCATTCACGCCTTCAACAACACGGCCATAATAAGCAGGGCAAGCCTCTGCGGCACTAAGAGTCACGACTTTGGTCAGGCTGCTACTAATCGTCGCAGTTGTCATCTCAGGCGTCGTGATTGGTGCACCTGTCATCGCTACTACATCGCGGGCGATGCCTAGAATGCTTAAACAGTCGGCACGGTTAGGTGTTAGTTTTAAGGTATAGGTGCTGTCATTCAAGTCCAGGTATTCGCGGATATCCTGGCCAACCGGTGCATCTGCTGGCAATTCCAGAATGCCATTGGCTTCGGTCGCAATGCCCAGCTCTTTGGCAGAACACAACATACCAAAAGACTCTACACCACGCACTTTGGCTTGTTTGATTTGAATGCCAGGCAGCTCAGCGCCTACCAACGCACAGGGTATTTTGATTCCCACGCGTGCATTCGAGGCACCGCAGACAATTTGCAAAATCTCTTCGCCGACCTTCACTTTACACACTTGCAAACGGTCTGCATCCGGGTGTTTGGCCGCTTCCAGAATCTCAGCCACCACCACATGGCTAAACGCCGGCGCGACCGGGCTTAACTCTTCCACTTCCAGACCGGCCATGGTCAATGCGTGACCCAGTTGCGCGGTATCCAGCGATGGATTCACCATGGAACGTAACCATTGTTCGGAGAACTGCATATGTGTCTAACCCTGTATTAATTCGGTATTTAAAGTGAGCTGGCGATGGAATTATTTAATAAACTGCTGCAAAAAACGCAGGTCATTATTAAAGAAATGACGCAGGTCATTGACGCCGTAGCGCAACATGGCCAGGCGCTCTACGCCCAGGCCAAAGGCAAAGCCACGGTATTTTTCGCTGTCGATATTGACGTGTTTGAGCACCTCCGGGTGCACCATGCCACAGCCGCCAATTTCCAACCAGCCACCGTTCCAGCTCATGTCCATCTCGGCCGATGGCTCAGTAAATGGAAAGAATGATGGGCGGAAACGCACAGTGAGATCATCACGCTCGAAAAACTTTTGCAAGAAGTCCTGCACTACGCCTTTGAGATTAGCAAAGCTGATTTGCTCGTCTACCCACAAGCCTTCCACTTGGTGAAACATCGGCGAGTGTGTTGCATCGGAGTCAACACGGTAGACGCGACCTGGCGCAATAATCTTCAACGGCGGCGTATTGTTTTCCATGTAATGCACTTGCACTGGCGAGGTATGCGTACGCAAGACGTGCTCCATGCTGTCATTACCGCTATCAATGTAAAAGGTATCGTGCATGGCACGCGCCGGATGGTTATCAGGAATATTCAGCGCGGTGAAATTATAAAAATCGGTTTCGATTTCAGGGCCATCCGCCACACTGAACCCAATCGAGTGAAACAGCTCTTCTACACGGCGCAAGGTCAGTGTCACCGGATGCAAGCCACCGGCAGATTGTGCACGGGCGGGCAAAGTCACATCAATCGTTTCACTGACCAGTTGTTTGGCCTGAGCGGCGGCCAAAATACTGTCACGGCGCTCATTCAAGGCCTGCTCAACGGCTTGTTTAACCACATTAATCGCCGCGCCAGCTGCAGGACGCTCTTCAGCCGTCAATTTACCCAGACCTTTCAAGGCCTCGGTCAGCGCGCCAGATTTGCCCAGGTATTTGGCCTTAGCATTTTCCAGTGCAGGAACATCATGACAAGCCGCGAAGTCTTGTGCCGCTTCTGCGATTAAGTGATTGAGATCAGCCATCGTGCGTATTCTTCAAGTTTTAAGTAACATTAAAATAAAAAAAGAGGCCGCAGCCTCTTTTTTTGGTAGGTCTGATTAGGCGCTTAAACCTGTTTTAGCCAATTCTACGAATTTAGCAAAAGCAGCTTTGTCGAACACGGCCAGATCAGCCAGTACTTTACGGTCAACTTCAACCGCAGATTTTTTCAGGCCATTCATGAAACGGCTGTATGTCAAACCAGCTTCACGGGCTGCCGCGTTGATACGGGCAATCCACAAGGTACGGAATTGACGTTTTTTCTGACGACGGTCACGGTATGCGTATTGACCGGCTTTCATTACCGCCTGTTTGGCAACACGGTAGACGTTCTTACGACGACCACGGTAACCTTTAGCAGCATTTAAAACTTTTTTATGTCTTGCGCGTGCGACGACACCACGTTTAACTCTAGGCATGTCGGTCTCCTTATTGTGTTGGCATCATTGCGCGGACGCGTTTCACGTCAGTCGCAGAAATAATAGAAGTACCGCGCAGCTTACGTTTTTGCTTGGTGGTTTTTTTAGTCAGGATATGGCGCAAGTGAGAGTGTGTACGCTTCACTTTACCGTTACCCAAGAACTTAAAGCGCTTTTTGGCGCTGCTCTTTGTTTTCATCTTTGGCATTTTTATCTCCTTAGAGGTTGAATAAAGAGTAACTAGGCAGCCAATTTAGCCGTATTACTCCAAAAAACTGTTTACTGCTTGATTTATTCTGCTTCTGGCGCTGACTTATCAGCCTTTTTTGACACTGGCACAACTTTTTTAGCTGGTGCCAGCACCATCACCATTTGGCGGCCTTCCATTTTTGGATATTGCTCAACCAACGCATGTTCTGTTAAATCTGCCTCCAGACGCTTTAACAGCGCCAGGCCGAATTCCTGGTGCGTAATTTCGCGACCACGGAAGCGCAAAGTAATTTTTGCTTTATCGCCATCACCTAAAAAGCGGATGATGTTACGTAATTTAATATTGTAATCGCCGTCATCAGTGCCAGGTCTAAATTTGACCTCTTTAATTTGCACTTGTTTTTGCTTTAGTTTTTGCTCGTGCATACGCTTGCTCTCAGCGTATTTGAATTTGCCATAATCCATCAAACGGCACACGGGTGGTGCAGCATTTGGTGCAATTTCAACAATATCAATATCAGCTTCTTCCGCTTTGGCAAAGGCCTCTCTCAGAGTCATTACACCTAACGGTTCGCCATCAACACCCACTAAACGCACTTGTGGCGCTGTAATGTCGCCATTGATGCGTGTATCTTTATCTTGAGCTATAACAATCCCCTAACAATAAACAAAGCCGCACGAATACCCGAAATTAGACCCGGTTTTGGATGTCTTGCTGTATGTGCGCTACAAACGCTTCTACCGACATCACACCCAGATCTTCACCTTTTCTGGTACGTACGGCCACATGACCATTTTGCATTTCTTTGTCGCCCACCACAATCAGGTACGGCAACTTTTGCAAACTATGTTCTCGTATTTTATAGGTAATCTTCTCATTTCTCAAGTCAAAATCGCATCGAATGCCATTTTTCTTCAATTTTTCAACCACTTGGCGCACATAATCAGCTTGACCATCAGAAATATTCAGCACCATGACCTGTACTGGCGACAGCCAGACCGGCATTGCACCCGCAAAGTTTTCGATCAAAATGCCCAGGAAACGCTCCATGGAGCCAACAATGGCGCGGTGCAACATAATCGGGCGCTGACGGGTATTGTCTTCAGCCACATACTCTGCGCCCAGGCGCTCAGGCAGGTTAGGATCGAGTTGGATCGTGCCGCACTGCCACATCCGACCCAGCGAGTCTTTCAGCGTAAATTCAATTTTCGGGCCGTAAAATGCGCCCTCGCCTGGCTGATATTCAAACTCCAGGCCATTGGCTTTAATGGCATTAGCCAAGGCAGTTTCCGCCATATCCCAGGCTTCTTCTGTACCAACGCGCTTCTCTGGGCGGGTAGACAACTTGACGATGACATCATCAAACCCAAAGTCTTTGTAGACTTCATACAGCATCTTGATAAAGTCAGCGACTTCAGCCTCGACCTGTGATTCCATACAGAAAATATGGGCATCATCCTGGGTAAACCCACGCACGCGCATCAAGCCATGCAAAGAGCCAGACGGCTCGTTACGGTGACAAGAACCAAACTCGGCCAAACGTAATGGCAAATCGCGATAGCTGTGCAGGCTGCTATTAAAAATCTGGATATGGCCAGGGCAGTTCATCGGCTTGACGGCATAATCGCGGCTTTCCGACTGGGTGACAAACATATTGTCACGGTAGTTTTGCCAATGGCCAGATTTTTCCCACAGGGTTTTATCGAGCACCGTCGGTGTGCGCACTTCCTGATAATCGTACTCTTTAAATTTGGCACGCATGTACTGCTCAACCTCTTGCCAGATCACCCAGCCACGCGGATGCCAGAACACCATGCCAGGTGCATCTTCTTGCATGTGGTAAAAATCGAGTTGCTTGCCGAGTTTGCGGTGGTCGCGCTTTTCAGCCTCTTCCAGCATGTGCAAGTACGCTTCCAACTCATCTTTATTGCGCCAGGCAGTGCCATACACGCGTTGCAACATTTCGTTATTGCTGTCGCCGCGCCAGTAGGCGCCCGCCAGCTTCATAAGTTTAAACGCTTTGAGCTTACCGGTATTTGGCACATGAGGACCACGGCACAAATCCGTGAAGTTGCCTTCAGAATATAAAGACACGTCTTCATTGCTCGGAATACTGGCAATAATCTCAGCCTTGTAATGCTCGTTAATGCTTTTGAAGTAAGCCACCGCTTCATCGCGCGGCAACACCTTGCGCTCGACTTTTTCGTCTTTTTTCGCCAGCTCGGCCATTTTCTTTTCAATGGCCGCTAGGTCATCTGGTGTAAACGGGCGCTTGTAGCTAAAGTCATAGTAAAAGCCATTGTCGATCACCGGGCCAATAGTGACTTGTGCGTCCGGGAACAACTCTTTCACCGCATAAGCCAGCAAATGCGCAGTCGAGTGACGAATCACCTCCAGGCCCTCCTCGTTCTTATCGGTAATGATCGCGAGGTCAACATCCTGCTCAATCAGATGACTGGTATCGACCAGTTTAGCTTCCTGACCTGTGTACGTGACTTTACCCGCCAGTGCGGCTTTCGCCAGACCAGCGCCAATATTCATCGCAACATCGGCCACGGTCACCGGCTGTTCAAAACTTCTGGATGACCCATCAGGCAAGCGGATTACAGGCATGACTCTCTCTCTATAAACATTAAACAACCAAATAAAACAAGCACATGGCGCCTGCTTTTGGTCAAACTTCGATTATCTCACAGCGCACGAAAATTCCGCAATCACAAACAGATGACAGATTGAACAGCCCCGGCGTCACCACGATGGTTGTGCGCAACTTAAAAAAGCAAAAAGCCACCAGAAATACTGGTGGCTTTTTTAAAACTTGGTAGTCGCGAATGGACTCGAACCATCGACCCCCACCATGTCAAGGTGGTGCTCTAACCAGCTGAGCTACGCGACTATTGCATTAACAGCATGGAGCTATCAATCAATAAGGTTGCGCATTCTATCCGAAAGCAATCGGTTAAGCAATGGCATCGCGCTTATAATATGCGCATGACAAGTACCATCTGCCGCCCTGCCATGTTCACTGAGCGCATGCTAGAAAACATCATCGACACCCTGGCCGAACAGCAGTATTGCGTGATCGACCAGTGTTTACCCGCCAGTTTGACGCAAAGCCTGCGCACCCTCGCGCTTGAGCAGCAACAGCAAGGATTCATGCACCAGGCGGGCACCAGCCAGTCAGCCATCAGCAACCCCAAGTTGCGTGGAGACCAGATTGCCTGGCTAGAGGCCAATGACCCGCATCCAGCCATTCAGGACTACCTCGCACTCATGGCTCAAGTGCAACAAGCCGCCAATCGGCAACTGATGATGGGGCTGGATAGCTTTGAAACCCATTTTGCGATCTATCCGGCGGGTGCATCTGGTTACGCCACGCATATAGACCAGTTTCGCCAACACCGCGTGCAGACAGCGCCGGGCGCCAGAATGCTCACCTCCATTATTTATTTAAATGATGACTGGCCTGCGGCAGCGGGCGGTGCGTTGCGGTTGTATCTGGATGAACATCATCAGACGCCAGCAGCCAATGCCAGACACATTGACATATTGCCGACCACGGGCAGACTGGTGTTGTTTTTATCCGCCAGATTCTGGCATGAAGTATTGCCGACCAGCCTGCCACGTGTCAGTGTGACGGGCTGGTTTAAAAGCCGTTAACGAAACAATTAAAGTGTGTAGTTATTGCGCCAATTGCACTTGTGCCGTGAGGCGGTTAAATACCTCGGCCCCGGCGTAGCCATCTTGTGGCAAGCCCTTGCTGGCCTGATAGCGACGAATCGCCGCTTGCGTTTTCGGACCCGGAAAGCCATCCGGCGTGCCACAATCAAAGCCCTTCGCATTCAGCGACTCCTGCAGAGACCACATCTGCTGATAGCTCAGCGCAGGTGGCTCAGGCGGCATCATCAGCGTATACGTCTCCTGGCGCAATTGCTGGCTGAGCAAACTGACACTCAGCGCATAATTGATAGAGCGGTTCCACTGCATAATCACGTCAAAGTTGGGGAACACCATATACGCCGGGCCGTCATAGCCTTGCGGTAGCAAAATGGCAGCTTGCGGCAAACTCAACGCACCATCAGGCACGCCCGCCACGCCGGCTTTCACCCACTCACTGACCGGCTTATTCAGTTGCCATTGCGCCTGGCTGTAATCAAACCCGGCCGGCAACGCCACCTGGATACTGATCGGCTTGCCAGGTTGCCAACCAGCTTGTGACAGATAATTGGCGGCTGAACTAAACACATCCGGGTAAGAAGTCCAGATATCGATTTTGCCGTCGGCATCAGCATCCACGCCATACTTTAATAAGGTCGATGGCATAAACTGCATATGTCCAGTGGCGCCTGCCCAAGAGCCAACCACCGGGCTATCATAGCGCTGCTCGCGCTCGACCACGCGCATCAGGTTCAACAATTCGCGTTTAAAAAACTCAGCCCGACGCCCTTCATAAGAAAGCGTAGCCAATGCAGAAGCTAATGGAATATCGCCCATAAAACCGCCAAAATTGGTTTCCAGCCCCCAAAAAGCCACCAACACCTCCCGCGGCACCTGATACAACTCCTCAACGACGTAGAGCACGCCTTGGTAATCTTGCGCCATCTGCTTGCCTTTGGCCACCACACGCGGGCTGATGCGGCGGTTGACATAGGCCGAAAAGCTAGTGACGAATTCTGGCTGTTTGCGGTCTAGTTCAATTAAGCGCGGTAAAAAAGTCACCTGATTCAGCGTCGCATCCACCGCTTCGGGTGCCACATGCTGCGCCAGCGCCTCCTGGCGCATGGCAGCCACCCAAAGCGGGAAGCCGTCGGCATCTTCTGCGCTACTCAAATGCCCCGATAGAACGAGCCCTGAGACGAGTAATCCACCGTATATTGATGGCCACTTGCGTTTTGTTTTTACGTTAGTCATAGACATTACTTCAGGCCGGATAAAATAGATGCATAGCCCGCCTGATAATCAGCAAATTGCGGCTTGAATCCTGTGTTTAGTAAAAAGTGGTTGCGGATGCGCTTGCCAGATTGCGGATGCAATGGCGGCGTTGGTGGCGCGGGTAATTGCTGCTGAGCCGCCAGCCACTGTAACACCTCATGCTGCATAGCTGGGACGCCATCGCTCAAAATACAATGTGTTGGTAACGCAACACCATCCATTATTTGCTGATATAAATGCACCACGGCAGCGGCGACATCCTGCTCATGCATGCGATTGGTCCAATGCACATGCGTCGGCCAGCGCGCGCTGTTTTGTAGCAAACGCAACAAATAAAGCCGCTGCGGGCCATAAATCCCCGATACCCGCAGGGCGGTGTGTCCACACGGCAACAATGCCAACAACTGTTCAGCCTCCAGCAACATACGCCCACCCTCGTCCGCCGGGAGGGCTGGGCTGTCATCGTCTATCCAACCGCCCTGATCCTCACCATAGACACCCGTGCTGGAAATAAAAAAAACGTGCTTCAATGCCGCCAAAGACACATTTGCCAGCACATGGCGCAAACCTTCCACATATGTCTGCTGATAGTTTTGCCCCTCAACAGGCGCCAGACAATACAGCAGGATTTCCGGCTGCAAAGCGGTGAGCGCTGGCAGATTTTCTTCAGCCACCACATCCAGATAGAGCGCTTGCGCGCCCTCGGGCACCGGCAATTGAGAGCGGCGCAAAATAGTCAGATCATGGCCTTCTGACAGGGCAGCCTGAGCAATCAATGTTCCCAACCCGCCGCAACCGATTTGCAATATGCGCATACTTACACCAAGCTCTCCGTTTGCGGATGTAGACGCAAATAGCGCTCAGCCAACAACATGGCCGACATGGTTTTGCTGTCGGTAATGTCACCAGCTTCTATGGCTTGCATCACACGTTCAAACGGCCACACAAACACGTCCATCGCTTCGTCGATATCCCTGGCGTGCGCACCCAGTGACAAACCAGTGGCTAAATAAATATGAATCACCTCATTGGAGTAGCCAATACAAGGATGTTGCACGCCCAATTTGACCCAGCTTTGCGCGGTGTAACCGGTTTCTTCGAGTAATTCACGCTGGCCAGTGGTCAACACTGGCTCGCCGGGGTCAATCTTGCCTGCAGGCAACTCAATAAACACCTGTTTGAGCGGATAGCGGAATTGGCGCTCCAGCACGACTTCGCCTGCGGGCGTCAGCGCAACCACCACCACAGCGCCAGGGTGGATTACATATTCGCGGCCACTAATCACACCATTCGGTAAGCGGGCCTCGTCATAACGTACGGTGAGCATGTTGCCCTGCGCCATGATGGCGCTGGAAACGGTGGTTTCAATTAAATGCTGATCCTGATCGACTACTTTTTCTTGTGTCATGCCTGATATCTACTGCTTAAACAGCCTCTTTAAATGTATTGCAATCATTGACCTGGCCAGATTGCAAGCCTTGCTTGAACCACTGGACGCGCTGCTCAGAGCTACCATGGGTAAAGCTGTCCGGGACCACATAGCCTTGCGCCTGTTTTTGCAGAGCGTCATCACCAATCGCGGTCGCGGCGCGCAACGCTTCTTCTATATCGCCGGTTTCCAGAATGCGGAACTGCTGATCTGCATGATGTGCCCACACGCCTGCATAACAGTCAGCCTGTAACTCCAGGCGCACCGAATAGGCATTAGCCGCAGCCTCTGAGCGCGCCTGTTGCCGGGCTTGCTGTACTTTTGCCGAGGTGCCCAGCAAGTTTTGCACGTGATGCCCGACCTCGTGCGCAATCACATAGGCCTGGGCAAAATCCCCGGGCGCTTTAAAGCGTTCTTGCAGCTCCTGGTAAAAACTTAAATCGATATACACTTTTTGGTCCGCCGGACAATAAAACGGGCCCATGGCCGCCTGCCCTTGTCCACAAGCGGTTTGCGTGGCGCCACTGAAAATCTCCAGATGTGGCGCCGTATATTGCTGGCCTGCCGCTGAAAACGCGCTTTGCCATACTTGCTCGGTGCTCCATAGCACGCGAGACACAAACTTGACTTTGGGGTCATTACTATCGGCGGGCACGGCTTGTGACTCGGCCGCCGGTTGCAATTGCTGGGCAATATTCAATACCACATTGGGGTCTACACCAAAATACATCGCCACCAAAGCAATGGCAATCGTGCCTAAGCCGATGCTACGACCACCGACCATGCCGCGGCCCCGACTGTCTTCGACATGCTGGCTTTCTTCCAAATCATCCAGGCGCACAAAAATCTCCAGACCAATACGATTGAAAAATGTTGATGGAATGTGATTACTTTAGCATGCAGCACTGATAAAATCACACCATGTTTACTGGGATTATTCAAACCGTCGGCCGGATAGCCGAAGTGGTTCCTCATGGTGAAGATTGCGCACTCCGCATCGAAGCCGCGGAACTGGGAATGCAAGATGTGCAACTGGGCGATAGCATTGCGGTCAACGGCGTCTGCCTGACCGTCACTGAATTCGATACGCATAGTTTCCAAGTCATGGTCTCCAAAGTCACGCTGGACGTGACCACCGGGCTGGGTCAACCAGGCCCGGTCAACCTGGAAAAAGCCTTGCGCCTAGCCGACCGCCTCGGTGGCCACCTGGTCACCGGCCATGTCGATGGTATCGGCACCATCACTACCCTGCAAGAAGTCGGCGAGTGCTGGCTACTCAAGATCCGTGCGCCGCACGCCATCAGCAAATACGTCGCGAAAAAAGGCTCCTTGTGCGTCAACGGCATCAGCCTGACGGTGAACGAGATCAGTCAGGACGAAGTGAGTATTAACCTGATCCCGCACACCATGCAGCACACCATGATGCAATATGCCAAGGCTGGAGACCCGGTGAACCTTGAAATCGATTTAATTGCACGCTATGTCGAGCGCATGCAAGCCTGGGAGCAAGAATAATGTCGGCGCAAATTAGCCCTATTGAAGCCATTATTGCCGATATCCGTGCCGGAAAAATGGTCATCCTGGTCGATGACGAACACCGTGAAAACGAAGGTGACTTTGTCATTGCAGCAGAGTTTGTCACCGCAGAACATATTAATTTCATGGCCAAATTTGGCCGTGGCCTGATCTGCCTGACCCTGACCGAGCAGCGCTGCCGCCAATTAGACTTGCCCCCCATGGTGCAAAAAAACGGCACCCGCCTCGGCACCAACTTCACGGTTTCGATTGAAGCTGCCGAAGGTGTTACCACCGGCATTTCTGCCGCAGACCGCGCCACGACCATACGCGCGGCGATCGCCAAACAGGCCAATGCCCGCAGCTTGGTCAGCCCTGGCCATATTTTCCCGCTATCGGCCATGAATGGCGGCGTGCTGGTGCGCGCCGGACACACCGAAGCAGGCTGCGATCTGGCGCAACTAGCCGGATGCGAACCTGCCAGCGTCATTTGCGAAATTTTGAAGGACGACGGTGAAATGGCGCGCCTGCCAGACCTGATGCAGGTCGCGGCTGAGCATGATATTAAAATCGGCACCATTGCCGATCTGATTCACTACCGCGCCGCGCATGAAACACTGATTGAACGTAGCGCCGAGCGCGCCATAGAAACCGTGTTTGGCCCGATGCGCCTGATTGCCTACCGTGACAATATCGCGCAAGAAACTCATCTGGTGCTGGTCAAAGGCGATCCACAACACAGTGACGAAGCGCTGGTGCGTGTACATGAGCCATTGTCGATGATAGACCTGCTGGATAGCAGTCACCAGTCGCACAGCTGGAACCTGTTACACGCCATGCGCATTATCAGTACCGCCCCTTGTGGCGTGATTGTGCTGATCAACCACGATGAAGATGGCCTGGGACTTACCGACCGCATTCTGCGCGCGGATCAGAAAATGGTGCTCAACCAGGAGCTGCGTAATTACGGCATCGGTTCACAGATTTTGCTCGATCTCGGCGTCAAAAAAATGCGCCTGATGGCCGCTCCACGCAAAATGCCGAGCATGGATGGCTTTGGCCTGGAAATTACCGGCTATTTAAGTGCAGAAGAAACCAGCCCCGTATGAGTGAACAATTAACCCTGGATGCCAATGACATGCGGTTCAATCTGACTGGCCAGATTTTGATCGCCATGCCAGCGATGGAAGACCCTTACTTCAGCAAGAGCGTGATTCTGGTCTGCAACCATGATCACGATGGTGCCATGGGCATGATCCTGAACCATCCCTTGCAACTCAACGTAGGGGATTTGTTTGAGCAGCTGGATATGGCTTGCGAGACCGACTATCAGCAAGAACGACTGGTGCATTTTGGTGGCCCGGTACAAGTCGAGCGTGGCTTTGTGCTACACAGCCCGGCAACAGAATTCAACACCACCATGGAGCTGTCTGAAGGCTTGGCCATGACTTCCTCCAAAGATATTCTGGAAGCCGCTGCGCGCGATGAAGCCCCGCAGGATATGTTTATTGCGCTGGGCTATACCGGCTGGTCCGCCGGTCAACTGGAAGAGGAAATTCAAGCCAATGCCTGGCTGACGTTGCCGCTGGAGGACAACCAGCAACTGCATAAACTGATTTTCAAGTTGCCCAATGATGACAAACTATCCTGGGCCATGCAGCAGCTAGGCGTTGATTTCGCCACGCTGTCCGAGGTGGCTGGTCATGCCTGATGCACCCAAGCTCGGCAAACAGCCTCTTAACCAAAGCCATTTACCCATTACCCAGCGCCGTTACCCCGAGGTGAGCGGCACCCTGCTTGCGTTTGATTTCGGTGAAAAACGCATAGGTGTAGCCGTTGGCGACACAGTGCTCAAACTGGCACATCCGCTACTGACCATAGAAGCAGAAGAAAACGCGGCCAAATTCACCCAAATTGAAGCGTTACTCAGCGAATGGCAACCGGCACTACTGGTCGTCGGCTTACCGATGTCGTTAGATGGAGAAGCCCATGCCATGACCGCGCTGGCGCAAAAATTTGCCCAGCGGCTCGAGGGCCGCTTTAACTTGCCGGTGGTGATGGTAGACGAACGCTTGACTTCGGCCGAAGCGGCACAATCTTTGCGTGAAGCAGGCATTAAAGGCCGTGCGCAAAAACCGTTGCTAGACCAGGTTGCGGCACAAACTATATTACAATCTTACTTTGATGCTTATCATGGACGTGCATAGCGCCCCTCCCCTCATGACACTACCTGACCCGGAACAATTACTGGAGCATTTATATGCTCAAATCAAGCCTCGTATACAGGAAAACACTGCCCTGGTTGGTATTTATACCGGCGGTGTCTGGTTGATGGAGCGGCTACTCAAACGCCTGCAAACCGAGCTAGGGCATGACATCCTCTTCGGAAAGCTGGATGCCGCCATGTACCGGGACGATTACGCGCAACGTGGCTTGAAAACCTCAGCCCATCCCGCTTATATCCCGTTTGATATCAATGGCAAGCACATTATCTTGATCGACGATATTTTCTATACGGGCCGTACCACGCGCGCGGTCATGAATGAACTGTTTGACTATGGCCGCCCGGCTTCGGTACAACTGGCTGCCCTCATTAACCGTGGCGGCGCACAATTACCAATCCGGCCTGACATGGTCGGTGCCGACCTGCCTTTACAGGCGCATCAATCTTTTGAACTGGCCATGAACACACTGGGGCGCCTTAGCCTCAGTATTTCTGAATCGGACTCCTCTGCCAAGCCTGGAGTTGACGACCATGTATAACCCGCAACTCAACGCACAAGGCCAATTACAACACCTGCTCAGTATCGAGGGCCTACCCAAACGTATTTTGACGGATATTTTGGACACAGCCGAAAACTTTGTCGGTGTGGCTGAGCGTGAAGTGAAAAAAGTGCCGCTGCTGCGTGGCAAAACGGTGTGCAATATCTTCTTTGAAAACAGTACGCGCACGCGCACCACCTTTGAAATTGCCGCCAAACGCCTGTCGGCCGATGTGCTCAACCTCAATGTCAGCACCTCGTCGCAATCCAAGGGTGAGACGATTTTAGACACAGTCAACAACCTGATCGCCATGCACGCCGATATGTTTGTCGTGCGCCACCAGCAAAGCGGCGCCGCGCATTTTATTGCCCAACATGTGCCACCGCATATCAGCGTCATTAACGCGGGCGATGGCCGCCATGCGCATCCGACACAAGGCCTGCTGGATGTCTTTACCATCCGCAAATACAAGCCAGAAATGCACAATTTACGCGTCGCCATTGTCGGTGACGTGTTGCACTCACGCGTCGCCCGTAGCGAGATTCACGCCCTGACGACCCTGGGCGTACCCGAAATCAGAGTAATCGCCCCGCGCACGCTGCTGCCGACCGACGTAGAAAAGCTCGGCGTACAGGTATTTCACAATATGGAACAAGGCTTGAAAGACGTCGATGTGGTGATGATGCTGCGCCTGCAAAATGAACGCATGTCTGGCGCCTTGCTGCCCAGTTCACAAGAGTTTTTTCAGACCTTTGGCCTGACACCTGAGCGGCTGGCGCTGGCCAAACCGGATGCGATTGTGATGCACCCGGGGCCGATGAACCGTGGCGTAGAAATTGATTCAGCCGTCGCAGACGGCAAGCAGTCGGTGATCCTGCCGCAAGTGACTTATGGTATCGCCGTCCGCATGGCGGTGATGGCCATTTTGGGGGGAGGCAACGCCGCATGAACATCGTCATTAAACAAGGCCGCTTGATGGATGCTAGCCAACAGCTGGATCAGGTCAAAGACCTCTATATCAGCGCTGGCAAAATCGTCGCCATTGGTGAGGCGCCTAGCGGCTTTAAAGCAGACCAAACGCTGGATGCCAACGGCAAATGGGTATTACCCGGCCTGGTGGATTTGTGCGCCCGCCTGCGCGAGCCTGGCAGTGAATACAAAGCCACACTACTGAGCGAGCTACGTGCTGCCATGGCTGGCGGCGTCACCAGCCTGGCCTGCCCGCCAGACACCGACCCGGTGCTCGATGAGCCTGGCCTGGTAGAAATGCTCAAGCACCGCGCCAAGTCACAGGCACTGGCGCATGTCTATCCGCTCGGTGCCGTCACGCGTCAGTTGCAAGGCCAGTTACTCACAGAAATGTATGCCTTAACTGCCGCCGGTTGTGTTGGTTTCTCACAGGCAGATACCACCATTGTCGACACACAAGTACTGTGGCGCGCCTTTGAATATGCGGCCTCGTTTGGCTACACCCTGTTTATGCGTGCTGAGGATCCCTACCTGGCCAAAAATGGTGTCGCGCATGATGGCGAAGTCGCTTCCAGATTGGGCTTGAAAGGCATTCCTTCTGCTGCGGAAAGCATCGCCTTGCAAACCATGCTCCGTATTGGGCAAGCCACTGGCGTTAGGCTACATATTGCCCGCGTCTCGACGGCCGAGTCCGTCGAACTTATCCGCCAGGCCAAGCAATCCGGCATGCAGGTGACAGCAGATGTGAGCATTCAGCACTTGCACCTCACAGACATGGATATTGGTTTTTTTGACAGCATGGTGCATCTCACACCGCCGGTACGCACGCAACGCGACCGTGATGCCTTACGCGCTGGCTTGCTGGATGGCACATTAGATGCGATTTGCTCCGACCACACGCCGGTAGACGACGACGCCAAGGCGCTACCATTTGCGGAATCACACCCCGGCGCTTCCGCGCTTGAATTACTGTTGCCACTGACACTGAAATGGGCGGCACAAGCCAAGCTCTCACCGACGCAAGCGCTGGCAAAAATCACGCAAGCGCCAGCCAACATTCTCGGCGTCGCCGCAGGTGATTTAAAGGTAGGCGCTACCGCCGATGTGGTCATTTATGACCCGGAAATGGAGTGGCGTGTAGATGGTCGCGCCCTGCTGAGCCAGGGCAAAAATACGCCGTTTGTGAATCATGCAGTCACGGGCAAAGTGACGACTACCTTCACACAAGGCAATCTGGTGTTTCAGCAAGAAAACCTGCAAACCTTGTAGTCGTCAAACAAAACGCCTGTAATGTTGTCATTGCAGGCGTTTTTTTATGTCTGTCACTTTGAAGCTGGCTACAAAATATCCAGGTCAGAAATCTTGCCGCGCTCCTGGTTTTCTGGGTTGGCCATTTTGCTGTTGAGTTTAAATTTGAGGCGTAAATCATTGACCGAGTCAGCATTGCGTAGCGCATCGTCGTAACTGATCTGGCCAGACTCAAATAAATCAAACAAGGCCTGGTCAAACGTTTGCATGCCCAACTCGCGTGATTTAGCCATGATTTCTTTAATCGCGTGCACATCGCCTTTATAGATCAAGTCAGAGATCAGCGGCGAATGTAATAACACCTCTACTGCGGCGACGCGACCACTGCCGTCAATTTTTGGAATCAAGCGTTGTGAAGCGACACAGCGCAAGTTAAGCGACAAGTCCATCAACAACTGTTGCCTGCGCTCTTCGGGGAAAAAGTTAATAATCCGGTCCAAGGCCTGGTTGGTGCTGTTGGCGTGCAAGGTGGCCAGACATAAATGGCCGGTTTCAGAGAAGGCAATGGCGTAATCCATGGTTTCACGGTCACGGATCTCGCCGATCATAATCACATCCGGCGCCTGGCGCAGGGTGTTTTTAAGCGCCGCATGCCAGCTTTCAGTATCCACACCGACCTCGCGCTGGGTCACAATACAATTGCGGTGGCCGTGAATAAACTCAACCGGGTCTTCAATGGTAATGATATGACCGTAACTACTCTCGTTGCGATGCCCCAGCATGGCCGCCATCGAAGTCGATTTACCAGAGCCGGTGCCGCCAACAAAAATGATCAGACCACGTTTGGCCATCACCACATCTTTCAAAATCTGCGGTAATTTTAGATCATCAAACTTGGGGATATTGGTATTAATCACCCGAAACACCAGGCCGACTGCGCTGCGCTGGATAAATGCATTGACACGGAAACGGCCGACCGAAGGCATGCTGATGGCAAAGTTGCACTCCAGCGTGTTTTTAAATTCGAGCGCCTGCTTGTCATTCATCACTGCACGACAGATTTCGGCCGTTTGCTGCGTATTTAAGGTTTGTGTGGAGACCGGCGTCAGCTTGCCGTCTATCTTCATCGCTGGGGGGAAACCGGCGGTGATAAACAAGTCAGACGCTTTGCGAGTGACCATCAGCTTTAGCAGGTCAGTGACGAACTTCTCCGTCTGGTCATGATCGCCAGCAGTTTGTGCGCTATCCATAGTATTAGCCGATGATAGCGTCACGGTTTGCGGCCTTGGTGCGTGCTTCGGCAGCACTAATGACATTGCGTTTAACCAGGTCTTGCAGGTTCTGGTCCAGGGTTTGCATACCCATACTCTGACCGGTCTGGATGGCAGAATACATCTGCGCAATCTTGTTTTCGCGAATCAGGTTACGAATCGCCGGCGTGCCCATCATGATTTCATGCGCGGCCACACGGCCTTGTTCGTCCTTGGTTTTACAAAGCGTTTGTGAAATCACGGCACGTAAGGACTCAGATAACATAGAGCGCACCATTTCTTTCTCGGCCGCCGGAAACACGTCGACTACCCGGTCTACGGTTTTTGCCGCAGAGCTGGTGTGCAACGTACCAAACACCAAATGGCCGGTCTCGGCGGCAGTCAGCGCCAGACGGATGGTTTCCAGGTCTCGCATCTCCCCCACCAGGATCACATCCGGGTCTTCACGCAGGGCTGAGCGCAACGCGTTTTCAAAGGATTGTGTGTGCGGACCGACTTCACGCTGGTTAATCAGCGACTTTTTCGAGGTATGCACAAATTCGATCGGGTCTTCCACCGTGAGCACGTGTGACATCTGCGACTCATTGATGTAATCAATCATCGCCGCCAGTGTGGTCGATTTACCAGAGCCGGTGGGCCCGGTCACCAGCACAATGCCGCGTGGCGTCTCGGCAATATCCTTAAACACTTTAGGCGCATTCAACTCATCCAGTGTCAACACCTTGCTCGGAATGGTACGAAACACTGCACCCGCACCGCGTTGCTGATTAAAGGCATTGACCCGGAAACGCGCCAGGTCAGGAATCTCGAACGAAAAGTCACATTCCAGGGTTTCTTCATAGATCTTGCGCTGGCTGTCGTTCATGATGTCATACAGCATGCGATGCACTTCGGCATGATCCATGGCGGGCAGATTGATCTTGCGCACGTCGCCGTGCACCCGAATCATCGGTGGCAGGCCGGAGGACAAATGCAAGTCCGAGGCTTTATTTTTAACAGAAAATGCCAATAAATCTGAAATATCCACAATCGACTCCGGTGATTATTTATATAATATTGCTTTGGTTTTTTGTATTCTTCGTGCTTAATTCACGTGTGTCCGCATACTTGCCTAATCCGCCATGACCACCATTTCTGACAATCTTGCCCTGATACAACAACAGATCACAGACGCACAGGCCCGCTTTCAGGCATCGCAGCCTGTGACACTATGCGCCGTCAGCAAAGCACAATCTGCCGATGCGATGCGTGCCGCCTACCATGCTGGCCAAACCGTGTTTGGCGAAAACTACCTGCAAGAAGCGCTGACAAAACAGGCACAACTAGACGACTGTGCTATAGCATGGCACTTTATCGGGCCAATTCAAAGCAATAAAACACAGCTAATTGCCCGTCATTTCGACTGGGTGCATTCGGTAGATCGCCTCAAAATTGCCCAGCGCCTGTCAGATGCACGCCCAACTGAACTGCCGCCATTAAACATTTGCCTGCAGGTAAACATTAGCGAAGAGGCAAGCAAAAGTGGTGCCAGTGGCCAAGAGTTATTGCAACTCGCCTTAAATATCAACCAGTTGCCACGCTTGCGGCTACGCGGTTTGATGGCGATTCCGGCCCCTTGCAGCGACTTTGCGCAGCAGCGTGACCAATTTCGACAGGTGCGTGTGTTGTTTGAGCAACTCAACCGCCATGGCCTGTCACTAGACACCTTATCCATCGGCATGAGCGGCGACTTTGCGGCGGCCATTGCCGAAGGTGCCACCCTGGTGCGTATAGGCACCGCCATTTTTGGGGCGCGTTCAACCCCCTCCCCTACAGATTCAGCCACAGAAGGAACCTGATCACCATGCAATCACTTTCAGCCACACGCATTGCCTTCATTGGCGGCGGCAATATGGCGCAAGCCTTGATGACAGGCCTGCAACAGCGTGCCTTTCACATGCAGCACATCACCGTGATTGACCCGGACACCGCCAAACACGCACATTTGCAAACCACCCTGGGCATCAATACCAGCGCTAGCCTGACGGCAGAATCACTGGCGGTGGATGTGATTGTGCTGGCGGTCAAACCACAGCAGCTACAAAGTGTGGCCCAATCGCTGGCCCCTTTGCTGCAATCACAATTAGTCATTTCTGTCGCCGCGGGCATCCGCACGGCCGACCTCAGCCGCTGGTTAAATGGCTACCAAACCATGATACGCACTATGCCGAATACACCAGCACAGATTCAGGCAGGCATTACCGGCGCTTACGCATTGCCAGCCGTCTCTGCCACACAGCGTGCATTGGCTGACGCAGTCTTACAAGCGGCGGGCGAAGTGGTTTGGCTAGACGATGAAGTGCAACTGGATGCTGTCACCGCCATTTCTGGTAGCGGCCCGGCCTATGTGTTTTTGATGATAGAAGCCTTGACGGCAGCAGGCGTTGAATTAGGCCTCAGTGAGGCGCAATCGCTCAAACTGAGTCTGGCAACATTTAAAGGCGCCAGCCTGCTGGCAGCTGGCAGCAGCACACCGATTGCTACCTTGCGTGAACAGGTCACTTCCAAAGGCGGCACCACCGAACAAGGTCTGCTCAGCATGCGCCAGCACGATATTCATGGCATGATGCAAGCTGCCGCTGCGCAAGCCGCACGCCGCGCCAAAGAACTGGGTGATCAACTGGGAGCACAAGCATGATGTTGCAAAATATGACGACTTTTTTACTCAATGCTGCGTTTGGCATTCTGACCTTTTTACTGGTCTTGCGCTTTTTAATGCAATGGACGCGTACTTCATTCCAGAATCCGCTGGGGCAAATGACCGTGGCGCTGACCGACTTTATGGTCAAACCAGCGCGTAAACTGATCCGCCCCATCAAGCAGTGGGATGTGTCTACACTGCTGTTGGCATTACTCATGCAAATTGCGTTATTTGCCCTGCTGGCCTTGCTGGCGGGTGCGCCTGCCTCACCACTTTTCTGGGTATGGCAAGCGGTGTTTGGCGTACTGGCGCAAATGGTGGATGTCTTTTTCTATGCCATCCTGCTGATGGCAATTTTAAGCTGGGTCAACCCATATAGCCCGATTTACGGTGTCCTGAACCAACTGTCAGCGCCGATTCTGGAGCCATTACGGCTTATTTTGCCACCGATTCAGGGCTTTGATTTTTCTGCACTGGTGGCATTGATCTTATTGCAAATGATCAGCCATATTGTGTTGCCAGGTCTGGCAACGGGCATTCTTTAAAAGCTGACACACAATAAAAAAGGACGACAATTTGTCGTCCTTTTTTTATATCCAAACAATATCAAACTCTTCCCGCCCATATTGCGTATCCGGGTGCAGCGACAGTGGCTTTTTAATAAAGTCAGACAAGCTGGCCAAACTCTGTGACTCTTCGTCACTCAGCATATTAATCACGATTGGTGAGGCTAATATCTTGAATTCTTTAGCATTTTTAAACTGCTTAGACTCACGCAGTACCTCACGCATAATTTCATAACAAATGGTTTGTGCTGTTTTGAGTTCACCACGCCCCTGACACACCTGGCAAGATTCACATAACAAATGCGCCAGGCTCTCGCGTGTACGTTTGCGCGTCAGCTCGACCAAGCCCAAGGCCGAAAACCCATTCACATTAATACGCGCTCTATCCAGAGTCACCGCCTTGCGTAGCTCTTCGAGTACCGCTTCACGCTGGGCATCTTCATCCATATCAATAAAATCGATAATGATAATGCCGCCCAGATTGCGCAAGCGCAGTTGCCGCGCAATGGTTTGCGCCGCCTCGAGATTGGTTTTAAAAATGGTGTCAGACAGGTTTTTGCCGCTGACAAAACTACCCGTATTCACATCCACCGTGGTCAGCGCTTCGGTCTGATCAAAAATCAGATAGCCACCAGACTTCAACTCCACTTTGCGCGACAAGGCTTTTTCGATTTCACTTTCAATGTCATAAAACTCAAACAGCGAGCGTTCGCCCTTGTAGTGCGTGAGCGGCTTGACTGCATGGGAGACATACAACTCGGCAAACTCTTTCAGGCGCTCGAACATTTCACGCGAATCGACGCGGATACTGGTCGTTTCCGTGCACACCACATCGCGCAAAATACGGCGTGGCAAGCTCAGGTCATAAAAAATCAGCGAACGCTCACCGACTTTTTTACTCTCGGCCTGGATTTTTTGCCAGACTTTGCGCAAGTATTCAATATCAGCCAGCAGCTCGTCATCGGTTGCATTTTCGGACATAGTACGAATAATGTAGCCACCCTCGCGCTCTTCTGGCAATAAGCCCAGCAAGCGATTGCGCAAAAACTCGCGTTCTTCTTCGATATCAATGCGTTGCGAAACGCCAATATGCTTTTGATAAGGCAAATAAACTAAAAAACGGCCAGCAATACTGATTTCCGTCGTCAATCGCGCACCCTTGGTGCCGATGGCTTCTTTAATCACCTGCACGATAATCGACTGCCCTTCGTGCAACACCTCCTGAATCGGCCTGGCGGTTTTTACCGTCCCATCTTCTGAATGGCACTCCATAATATCTGCGGCATGCAAAAAAGCCGCGCGCTGTAAACCGATCTCAACAAAAGCGGACTGCATGCCAGGCAACACGCGCACCACTGTACCGCGATAGATATTACCCACAATACCGAGTGACGAAGCCCGTTCTATATGTAGCTCCTGGACAATGCCTTGCTCCAGAATCGCCACGCGCGTTTCCTGCGGCGTGACGTTAATCAATACTTCCTGCGCCAATGACATATTGCTTTACCCGATCCCGATCATTATTTTTATACAAAGTTTACCATGCGTGCAGTAACTGCGCCGTTTCATGCAGTGGCAATCCCATCACGCCGGTATAGCTGCCCGTAATGCGCCTGATCCACGCCCCCGCGCGCCCTTGTATGCCATAGGCACCGGCTTTATCCATTGGTTCTCCTGAGGCAATATAGTCCTGCAACACGGCCTGCGGCACCGGCATCATCTCCACCTCTGTAGTGCTCAGCAAGCAACGCACTTCACCTGCCTCGTACACCGCCACCGCCGTATGCACCCAATGCACACTACCGCTCAGGCGCGACAACATGGCCAGTGCTTCGCTGGCATCGGCAGGTTTACCTAAAATCTCCTGCCCCAGTGCAACGGTGGTGTCAGCGGCCAGAATCAGCAAACCACGTTCACCATGGTGTGCCGCAACAGCCAGCGCTTTTTCTTGTGCCAGTCGGCATACATACTGCGCCGGGTCTTCACCGGGCAGACTCGATTCATCAATATCGGCAGGCAAAATATCGCATTGCACGCCGAGTTGTGCCAGCAACTCCACTCGACGTGGACTACATGATGCCAGAATGATCTTTTGTTGAGTCATAGATATTTTACAAGCGCAATAAACAAGCCGCACAAGGTAACACAAACACAGGGGATTTTGCGCTGTCGTCAGCCCAACTTACGCTAACCGCCGCTGGATGCATTGTGTACAATAAGCCCTCGTTCGACTTTTCTCACCAAGCCATTCGTATGAACTCACTTGAACACTTGCTGCAACGTGCTGAACAACTCATCACGCGCCTGGAAACGCTGCTGCCAGCCCCGCCTGCCGACATCAATTGGCAAGCCATTGCCTGGCGCTGGGTCAAACATAGCGCACACGGTCAATTACAGGCCGTCGAACACCCGCATCATGTGCTGTTAGACGATATTCGCTTTATTGACCGCCAAAAAACCGAAGTCGTGCGTAACACCCGCCAATTTTTACAAGGCCTGCCAGCCAACCATGTGCTGCTCACAGGCGCACGCGGCACCGGCAAGTCGTCACTGGTTAAAGCCTTACTCAACACTTATGCAGACCAAGGCTTGCGCCTGATCGAAGTAGAAAAACAGGACCTCAACGACCTGCCGCAAATTGCGCAGCTGATCCGCTCACGGCCTGAAAAATTCATTATTTTTTGTGATGACCTCACCTTTGAAGCCAACGACACCGGCTACAAAGCGCTTAAAGTCATCCTCGATGGTTCGATTGAGAACGCTTCATCCAACCTGCTGGTGTACGCTACCTCTAACCGCAAAAACCTGATGCCAGAATATATGGCCGATAATCAACCGATTGTTGATCAAGGTGAAATTCGCCAGAACGACACCATAGACGAAAAAACCTCACTGGCAGAACGTTTTGGTTTGTGGCTATCGTTTTACAGTTTTGACCAGGACGAATACCTGAGCATTGCCGAGCACTGGCTGGACACGTTTGACATCACAATGGATGACGCTGCGCAGTACGCCGCCTTGCAGTTTTATCACACGCGTGGCGCGCGCAGCGGCCGCGTCGCCTACCAATTTGCCAAAGACTACGCGGGCAAACTGCAACTGAAATCCTGATATTTATGACCAAACTCGTACAAGTCGCCGTTGCCATCCTCATGAAATCCGATGGTGAATACCTGCTCGCCAGCCGCCCTAACGGCAAAGGCTGGGCAGGCTGGTGGGAGTTCCCAGGCGGCAAAATTGAATCTGGCGAAACACCAGAACACGCATTGATTCGCGAGTCGCAAGAAGAGCTAGGCATCACGCCGACCCAAATACAACCGTGGATCAAACGGCGCTACGACTACCCTGCCACGCACGACGCCGAAGCCAAAACCGTGCTGCTGCACTTCTTCTTTGTGCATGCCTGGCAAGGTGAACTCACCTCACGCGAAGGCCAGCAATTCGCCTGGCAACACCCGCGTAAGCTCAATGTCAGCCCCGTATTGCCCGCCAACGCGCCGATTATGCAAGCCCTGAGCCTGCCGCCTATGTACGCCATCAGCAACGTGCAAGAAATGGGCGAAGCCGCATTCTTGCACGCTTTAAAAAAACAATTAGACCAAGGCCTGCAACTGCTGCAAATTCGCGAATCACAGCTTGATAGCCCAGCCTTGGCGAAATTAAGCGAACAAGTGCTCACACTGTGCGCCCCTTACGACTGCCGCAGCCTGCTCAACGGTACGCCCGAACAAGCCCTGCAACTCGGTTATCAAGGCGTGCATTTAAATAGCCAGCGCTTGCTGACCCTCACGCAAAAGCCAGACCAGTTATTAGTCGGCGCCTCTTGCCACGACGCCGAACAACTACAACAAGCGCAAACGCTGCAATTAGACTTCGCCCTGCTCTCGCCTGTGCTGCCGACCCAAAGCCACCCAGAAGCCACAGGGCTAGGCTGGGAGAAGTTTGGTGAAATGCTGAATGGACTGGAAATCCCTGTATACGCGTTGGGAGGTATGCGCCTGGAACATCTTTCACAAGCACAAGCCTGTGGTGCGCGTGGTGTCGCGATGCAGCGGGCTTGCTGGTAAGCGCATCTGAGAGACTATGCGAAATCTCTAATACGAATGTCTATTCTTTTTCAAATATCACCACCGATAGACAATATCAATACTTAAGAAGTTAAGTTAAACCTTAACTGCGCCCTCCTATCTGTTTGCTTCTAGGCAAACAACATTCTTAAACATTAGCTTCCCGCCTTATCGCGAACACTTTTTTCTAAATCCACACAATTTCGCACATTACAGGCATTGCAATATGCAGGCAATCAATGTAAATTTAACATATGTTAATAAATATTAAATAGAAAATGTCTCGTAAGATCCGCTGTTAACGCTAATGGTTCAGCTATCGAAACTAAGGGAGTCATAGATGAAAAGTAATCGCTCTTACTCTAAGTTTGTATTTACTCTGCTATTCATGATGAACATTACTCCAACATTCGCTTTAGCTGGAGGTGTAAAAGAAACTCCAAAGGAGCTAACGCTTACCCGACATGATGATGGTACTTTTAGCATAGTATCCAAATCAGTCAGGTTAGAAGTGCTATTGTCAAAGATTCGAGAAAAAACCAATGTGGATATTTATGTAGATAACGAATTAAAGCAGCAACCTATTTCGATTGACGCGAAGAGTATTTCGCTAATTCAGCTATTGCAGCATATTGCCGGCGACAATTATGCAATTGTATATGATGGAGATAATATCGTAGCGATGCATATGCTCTCAGAAAAAGCCACGCCATCAACCAACTCAACCAACCCAGCACCCGACTTTTCTGGGCAAGTTAAAATTCGGAATCAACATGCCAAGATGTTTTTCATGCCTGCAAATAACTCCGAAAGCGCAATTAATAACTACATCAAAAAACGTCACCAAATTCTATCTAAACTAGTAGCGGGAACGCCAAAAAAAGAGCTCCACGCGCAATTATCATTCCCGCACTACATCTCATCCGAACAACTTGTAGCAACTCTAAAACAAAAGCAATTAGATCCTGTCACTCTAAATATTGGATGGAAAGAAAATGGCGGTGGATATGATTTGAAGTCTGGTGAATCTACAGAGGACGCCATTAAATCAGCCTCTTTACATCACGCTCGATTTGTCTCACAGCTCTTAGAAGATGCAAACTTGCAGGTGGAAACTTTGCGTCAGCAGGGTACAAATGACGATCAAATGATACCGGCACTTGAATTTCAAAAGAATGCAAATGATCTAAATACAACACTAAAGCAGAAGGGAATCCAGTTTTATGGCGTTCGCGTTGCAGCAACGGCAGAAAAACTACTTGCAGCAGCAAGTGACAATAGAAGTATTAGACTTGTTGATCCATTGTGGGGTGGGACAATAGAGTATGAAATCACTCATGTATATCCCACCATAAAAATCGCCATTCCGATTGCACCTCAAAGTACTGTGACCCCAGATATGAACGAGGAGAGTGAAAAATGAAAACAAGATTTATATTCAGTCTTCTACTTTGCATTGCTCCGACTATATTTGCCGGTGAACAATGGGCGCCTGTCTCTGGGTACAGCAGTGTCACTCAGTCAAAAGCCTACAATAGATTTATCTTCCCATCACTGAGTGGTCAGTATGCGGATACTGATACATATGAGCACGAAACTCAGGTTTACAACAATGCCTTTGCTAATTATGACGGATACTGGTCTAGCAATCTACCAACAAAATACTATGACACTCCTTTTCTGGATGACATAGACAATTTTACTATTGGCTCAGCAAGAGCTGCTGACATTAAAGAGGCTGTACAATACTACACGTACATGGCGTTAACAAAAGGTAACGATTCCGACTGTCAAGGCTGCTGCTCAACACATGGTGGAGTGGTTTGCACGAATGGTATTTCGCAATGTGCTGACGGCTCAGCAGCTTCCCCAACCTGTTTGGCCAAAGGGTGTAACCAATGTCTAAACGAAGCTGTCATTATGATCAAAGGACAGCGCGGACATAGCGTTATTCCCGGTTGTACGTCGACATGGTGCATATTCGCCGATGCGACTACAGGAACAATGTGCCTCTTACATGCCCCTCAGTATAAGAGCTGGTCGTATTGATGATTCAGCCAGCGCAGCATGGCATTACTCTCGCCTGCACTGCCAACAAAATCCACTAGGAAGTGGTGAGGTTGGGAGAAATTTGGTCAAATATGCTGAATAGCATAGAAGCTACAGTCTATGGATTAGGCAATATACACGTTGAGTCATTTCTAAACTCAATCAAAGAAGATCAGCATTTGCGCGAGATTGAAATTGATCAGGAAGTCCAAGCCACTGCATAACGATTGCACTGGACGCAGGCAGATCAGTCCAGTTTTTTCAGAAAAATACTCTCGTCCTCAGAGTTTTCAGCATTTGAGGTGGAGAAGCAACCCATGATGGCCGAGATCATCAGCATCGTGAAGGCGTTTAACAAAGGCAGTGCATCAAATATGCCAGAGAGTTGCGATGATATTATTAGAATTCAGTCGATTATTTATCAAATCAGGGACGTGAATCGACGTCAGTATGATTTCATGTCGCGAACACTCAGTACTGCGAATTAACTTTTAAAAGTGAAGGCCAGTTGCGCTCAAATAGTTCAGCTCAAATGTTAGCTGAGTCTGCTTTTTCACAACAACTCTTGGGAGCATTTCACTCGCATAGAATAACTCTTGCCCTAACCAGCCTGCCGCCATATACTAATGCAATATACATATTTTGCAGAGGTGACTGGTATGAGTATTAGCACTGTTTTTATCAATAACCGAACGCAAGCCGTTCGCATTCCGGCAGATGTGCGCTTGCCTGAAAACGTGAAACAAGTGACGGTGCGAGCGATTGGCAAAGAGCGCATTATTGCCCCACTAGAGTCCACCTGGGATAGCTTTTTTATCAACCCATTAAATGTGACTGATGATTTTATGCCGGAGCGTGTAACACAAACGCAGCCTGAGCGCGAGGCGCTGGAATGATTCAATACCTGCTTGATACCAATATTGTGATTTACGTGATCAAGCATAGGCCCATTGAAGTACTTGAAACGTTTAATGCGCATGCAAATAGAATGGCCATTTCAAGCATCACGCTGGCTGAGTTATTTCATGGTGCAGAAAAAAGTAGCAAACCGGGGCACAACTACTCCGTGATTGAAGACTTTGCCAGCCGCCTGGAAGTGTTGCCTTATGCAACCAAAGCCGCACAGCATTACGGTAGCATCCGCAGCGAGCTGGAAAGACGTGGTCAACCAATAGGCGTGAATGACTTGCATATCGCCGCACATGCACGTAGCGAGGGGCTTGTATTAGTCACCAACAATTTGAAAGAATTCGACCGCGTTTCGGGGTTATTACTTGAGAATTGGGTCAATCGCTGATTGAAACGCTAAGCATCAACTATGCATACACCACAACCAAACAACCCACTACATGGCCTGACACTTGAGCAGATTGTCGAGCAACTGGTCGACCATTACGGCTGGAATAAACTCGCGCAGCGGGTCAATATCAACTGCTTCAAGAGTGACCCTTCAGTGAAGTCTAGCCTGAAGTTTTTACGCAGGACGCCCTGGGCAAGGGCTGAAGTTGAGGCTTTGTATCTGGCAACATTTGCCAAAGATCGCCATTAATACTGGCGATATAAGGCAGCGAATCAGGGCGCAGTTTTCACTGGCATGGTGACGAACTGATCTGTAATGTTGCCTTTTTTGTCTTTGAAGCACAGTCTGAATTTCACTTGTTCGCCTGCCTTAAATGGGGTTGGCAACTCAAACAGCATTAGGTGCAGGCCACCTGGTGCAAGTTTAACGGGCTTGCCTGCGGGCACGGGCAACGTTTCCATACTGCGCATTTTCATGACGCCGTTTTGCATGGTCATGCTGTGCATTTCCACGGTGCCTGCGCGCTCTGTTTCTGCATAAACCAGCGTCACATCCTTGTCACTGCTCAACGTCAGATAGGCTGCACCGACTGATTGACCAGGGTTTGAGGCACGCACCCAAGCCTCAGTGGTTTTGACTTCTGCATGCGCAAAACTTAGCCAGCCAAGCAAACAAACGCTGGTGATTAGACGAGATAAGCAATGAGTTGTATGCATTTGAATGATCCTGGCAGCCTGTTATTCCTGCTCGAACATATCTGGCGGGGTGTTATCGGGAATGCGGAATTTCTCGGTGGCCCAATCGCCTAAATCAACCAATTTGCAGCGCTCACTGCAAAAAGGCCGGTAAGCGTTGGCGGTTGAGTATTCTGAGGTTTCACCACAGGCGGGGCAAGCGACCTTACGGGGTTTTATGGCGGGCTGGGTCAATTGTGTCCCGCTCCGGTAAAGTTACAGACAATCATTTTAAACGGGATGTCTTGCTCACAGCCTTTGGGGCGTTGTACAAAGTCCAGCCGTTGAAAACGGATATTGATGGCATATTTGTTGGCACTGACTTCAGGGAAGCATTCATCGTGGTCGATCTCGATGCGCAGCAATTGCGCTGGCTTGTGGCCGGACAATTGCTGCTGGTAAGCCCCATGATGCGCGACCAGCGACAGTACCTGACCGCTACCGCGTAATAACTGCAGAATCAGGCGGATAGATTCATACATAGGCATTAATTTAGCCAACCAATGCGCAAAGTCTTGCTTGCGACGCTCAATCCCCAGGTACAACCAGTGACGATAAGAAGGCAAGTCAAACTCACAGACGCCGCCAGGAATGCTGGTGCGTTGTTTGACGCTCATTAACCAGTCATTTTCACGTAATGACTGGCCGAGTTTTTGATGATCAGAACGCAAAGCGGTCGCGCAACGGTCCAGGCTGGACAAGGTACTTGCCAGTGCGTTATGGTCGATATTGGGATTGGTTTGCAGAAACGACAGCTGGACTTTATGGCGGTCCAGCTCTTGCAGCAGATCAACTTTCAAATCGCCGCGATCAATCAAATCGAGGATTTGCAACATCGAAATCAGCGCGACATGATGATTGATCTCATGCCCAATCTCTATGTGGTGCAACATTTTGACGAACAAATCCTCCAGGCGGAGATAAGTTCTGATGCGCTCGTTAAATGGAAACTCGTAGCTCGACACGGCAGCCTTTTCTGTCAGCTGATACTTGAAAAGTATGCAATAAAAGCCTGATTATGAAACCCTTTTCACTCACTGGCAAGTCTTAGAGAAGTTTTTATGAAACTCTAGCACTTTTTCCTGCAAATTATCCAATGTTTGGTCGTTTTCAATCACCGAATCCGCAATCGCCAAACGCTCATCACGGCTGCTTTGTGCGGCGATCATTGCCTGCGCCATGCCCTCGGACAACTGGCTGCGTTGCACCACGCGTGTCAGCTGCGTCTGCTCATCGCAATCTACCACCAACACGTGATCAATCATCTGCCAGTCGGCGCGACTTTCAACCAATAAGGGAATCGCCAGCACCACATAAGCAGTTGTATATTGCGCGATCTGGCGGATGGCTTCAAGCCGGATGGCCGGGTGCATGATCTGGTTGAGCTGGTCCAGCGCATCTGGCTCGGCAAACACCAACTCGCGTAATTTGGCCCGGTCAAGCTGACCTTCTGCGTTAAACATTGCATCACCAAACTGCGTGCGCACTGCCTGCATCGCCGGGCTACCGGGCGCACTCATGTCATGGGCAATGTGATCTAAATCGACCACAGGCACGCCCAATGCCATAAACGCTTTGCACACTTCGGTTTTACCACTACCAATGCCGCCAGTCACCGCCACCACTTTACTCATACCAGCGCGCTTACGGGATCAGGTAATAGGAGGCCAGCGCTTGCCCGTAAAACAGGGCAGCAATGCCGCCCAGCGCTAAAAATGGGCCAAACGGAATCGCTGTTTGGCGGGTTTTGCCTTTAAGCAGAATCAAGCCGATGCCGATCACACTGCCGACCACCGAGCTCAGCAAAATAACAGCGGGTAATAATTGCCAGCCAAACCAGGCACCAATCGCAGCCAGCAGTTTAAAGTCACCATAGCCCATGCCTTCTTTACCGGTCACCAGCTTGAATAACCAATACACTGACCACAACACCAGGTAGCCTGCCATGGCGCCGACCACCGCTGAGGTGAGGTCGGTAAATCCGTATTTAATATTGAGCAACAAGCCCAGCCATAACAAAGGCAGCGTAATGTCATCGGGGAGCAACTGTGTGTCAAAATCGATAAAGGTTAAGGCAACCAAGGCAAAAACGAATACCAGCGCAAATACCGTTAGCATGCTGTAGCCATACTGCACCGCCACCGCCAGTGACAGCAGACCAGTTAACAACTCGACCAACGGATAACGGGCTGAAATAGATGCTTGGCAACCGCGGCAACGCCCACGCAAGAACAGGTAGCTGATAACAGGAATATTTTCGATAGCGGTAATCTGGTGTCCGCAATGCGGACAAGCCGAACGTGGCACGACCAGATTATATTTGGCTTGCTCCGGCGCAGTTTGCCCCTGCAAATCCAGGCAACTGGCATGCCATTCACGCTCCATCATTTTAGGCAGGCGGTGGATCACCACATTGAGAAAACTACCGACTAGCAAGCCAACCAACAAGCATACCGCTTGTAAAAAATGGGGTTGTGTTTGCAATAAACTTAAAACAGGTTCAAGGATTTCTGACATGATACCGATAACATAGTTAAAGTTGCTGCATGATGGCATCGTTAATGCAAGTAAGCAAGGCTAAAAGACGGCAAAACCTGTTTAAAAGCCGCTTTTCCCATCTTGAAAATCACTTGCTTGGCACCATTTATGTGTAAGATGGATACTGCAGTGCGGCAACATAATCGCGCATCTGTGTTTAAGTGACATCCGTTATCTAGTGAAGGAAGTTGCCTATGTCTGATCAAATCAAATTTACGCCACCGACCGAAGCAAGTCTCAATCAGGTCGAGTTAAATCAAGTTGACCATCCCGCCTGGGATCAGCCCGTGATTTGCCGGGTAGAAGTTGACTTGCCAGGCTGGCTGACAAAACTGACCGGACAATCGCACTGGGAAGTTTACAGTGAAGAGGAAGAAGAAAACTGCATCAGTTTTGGCATGCGTTCACTGCATAGCCACAGCTTGCACAAAGCGACCAAACTGATGGAAAAAGACATGCAGGCAGAGGTCACGCTCTATCACAATGGTTATGCAGTAGTAGATGTGAATGGACAGTCATTGTTTGACGGCGCACTCACCAACGCCACCAATGATTGTGCGCGGCTGAGCTATTACCACATCAGTGGCGAGCCGATCGCCTTGAATTAATAGACTGCAACAGTCAGCCTGCTCACAGGCTGACTGCCTGATTATTGCTGACGGCTGACAGAGAAATTAGCCAAATCCAGCATCGCCTGCTTGGCGGCTGTTGGTGCAAAGACAGACAAGGCCTCACAGGCCAGCTGCGCTTCTTTTTGTGCGACCGCACGCACGTAATCAAATGCTTGCACCGAATGCAAAATCTCCAGCACCGCATCCAGCTGTGATACCTGCCCTTCCAGTAACGCCTGTTTCACCAAATCTGCCTGCGCAGCTGGGGCCTGTTGAATCGCATACAGCATAGGCAAGGTGACCTTACCTTCGGCCAAATCATTGCCCAGGGTTTTGCCTATCTTTTGGCTGTCGCCCATTAAATCCAGCACATCATCAATCAGTTGAAATGCCGTGCCCAGATGCATGCCATACGTGGCCAAACCCTCTTCCTGCTCTGCATTGGCCTGGCATTGCACTGCCCCCAAACGCGTCGCCGCTTCAAACAGTTTGGCCGTTTTAAAGTGAATCACCTGTAAATAATCCTGCTCACTGACGCCGATATTGCGCACGTTGAGCAACTGCAACACTTCGCCCTCAGAAATCACATTGGTTGCGTCGGCCAAGATCTCCATCACGCGCATATTTTGCAGCTTGACCATCATCTGAAAGGCGCGCGAATACAAGAAATCACCCACCAGCACACTCGCCGGGTTACCGTAAACATGATTAGCGGTCGATTTACCACGGCGTAACTCAGAGGCATCGACTACGTCGTCGTGCAGTAAGGTCGCGGTATGGATAAATTCAATAATGGCAGCCAGTGTATGATGTGCCGGAGAAACCGCGCCGGCCAGATCGCCGGACATTAACACCAGGGACGGACGCAAGCGCTTGCCACCACTGTGTATGATGTATTCCGAAATCTGATTAATCAGCGGAACTTGGGAGGACAAAGACTGGCGAATAACGGCATCCACCTGCTGCATATCGCCTGCAATCCTCGCCAAACAAGCATTTAGAGACACTGAAACACCAATGAAAAAACAAAGTTAAAGCATACCATACCTGCCCCGCCTCTCGCTATGCTCAACGCGGCAGAATATACATACAGATGGCGGCGATCATGCAGCAACATCTGCCAATAAGCAGCAAATACAATACGCTGTGACAGAAAAGAAAAAAGCCTTGCTTCCGAAGAAACAAGGCTTTTTATTTTTGGCGCGCCCGGAGCGATTCGAACGCCCGACCCTTTGGTTCGTAGCCAAATACTCTATCCAACTGAGCTACGGGCGCC